>BFBZ01000003.1_pt8 | contig 869113 bp, 770 predicted proteins | sample 1888401 | NCBI WGS metagenome assembly BFBZ01 (sample SAMD00112614, study PRJDB3348) | symbiont metagenome | host: Chara braunii
CAGGTCGGCGCGCCCACCTCGACCTCCTACACCAATATCTCCCTCACCAACGGCACGACCTATTACTACGTCGTCTCCGCCGTCAACTCCACCGGTGAGAGCGCCAACTCCGCCCAGGTCACCGCCAAGCCGACGGCTCCTGCCGGCTCCGGATCGACTCCGACCAAGCCGTCGGATCTCACCGCAGCTCCCGGCAATACGCAGGCGAAACTCACCTGGGCGGCCAGCAGCGGCGCCACCAGCTACCACGTGAAGCGCGCCACCACCAGCGGCGGACCCTACACGCAGGTCAGCGCCCCGACTTCGACAACGAGCACGGACACCTCGCTCACGAACGGCACGACCTACTACTACGTCGTCTCCGCGGTCAATTCGGCCGGCGAGAGCCCCAATTCAGCACAGGTCAGCGCTAAGCCCACAACGACGGCTGCTTCCGCGGCGCCCACGGCACCGGCAAATCTTTCGACCACGGCGGGCAACACCCAGGCGAGCCTGACCTGGTCCGCCAGCAGCGGCGCCACCAGCTACAATGTGAAGCGCTCTACAAGCAATGGCGGTCCCTACACCCAGGTCGGCGCGCCCACTTCAACCTCCTACACCGATTCCTCCCTGACCAACGGCACGACCTATTACTACGTCGTCTCCGCGGTCAACTCCATCGGTGAGAGCGCCAACTCCGCTCAGGCCAGCGTCACTCCGGCTGTCGCGACTGCGTCCGGCCCGGGTTGCAATTTATCGAGCGCGGCCTTTTGCGATACGTTCGATGAGGGCCCTGCGAGCTCACGGGGCCGTGAAGGCGACCTGGACTCCACGAAATGGAGCGTCGCGCATCTGGCTCCGACGGACATTTCGGGCGGCGGCGGTGCCGTTGCCAACCCGGTGCGAACCGCTCCGGTGCCGAGCTGCAAGGCCAGTTTCAGCTCCAACAGCGTCTTTCCTCCCAACGACACGATGATCTGCGACGCGGCCGGGACGCGTAGCCCGCAACTGCTCACCGCCGTCGCGGCCCAGAACTATGGTGTCAACTCCTACATGATCCGCCAGCCGTTCGATTTCGCCGGACGCACCGGCAAGATCGACTTCGATGTCGACGATGCCGGGGGCTACCAGTTGCTGGGCGCCTATCCTGAAATCAACATCACGGAAGATCCGGTGCCCGCGCCCACGTTCCAGGAGTTTCAGAATTTCGAGACCGGACCGGTACCGCGCCACGCGATCATCGTGAAGTTCTCCCAGGGCGGCGCCTGCTCACCGACCCAGGCCAGCGCCGTGAATGTCATGGTGTACAACGACTACGCCCCGACGATACTGCCCTCGTCGAGCACGGTCGGCTGCGTGAACATCTCACCGGGCGCCATGAATCACTACGAAATTCAACTGTCCCAGACCAGCATCACCATCTATGGAACGGACTACTCGACCGACAGCGGCAAGACCTTCGGCAGCACGCACAAGCTCTACTCCGCGGCCATCAACCTGCCCTTCAGCCGCGGCTATGTGCACATCGGGGCGCGCAATCACGCCACGCTCAAATACGGTCTCGGACCGGATGCCGTCTTCCACTGGGACAACATCGGGTTTGACGGCCCGGCCATCAAGAATACGGTGTCGTACGAGATCCCGGACAATACGACGATGGGCACCTACTACTCGGGGTCCGTGATGAACCTCGGCTACCAGCTCCAGGACGGTACCTCGGGCGGCAAGGCTGCCGGCATCTACGATCCGGTCAACAAGCTGCCGCCGCTGCAATTCAAGAACGTCAACACCAGCGGCATGAGCAGCGCGCTGCTGAGCTTCAATGCCTTCTTCAACGTGCCGCAATTCACGGCGGCCACCACTTGGGGCTGGCAGTACCGGTTCAACGGCGGAGCCTGGATCACCCGCAACCTCACGGCCGCCGAAGTCACGGCCATCAACAGCACGCTGGCGGTGGGCGGCGCGGGCTCAGCCGGAAATCTGTCGGTACTCATCAATGTGCCGGTGGGGAACCTGGTGAACGGCACCAACACATTCGAGATCCTGCCGGTCAATGCGCCGACGAACTTCCCGCCGGTCATCGCCAACATCGATCTCACGCTCGCGCACTAGCCCCCAGGATAGCTATTGTCCGAACCGGGAATAGCCGGCACGCCGCCGGGAACGTTTACCAGAACGATATTGACGTTCGTAAACATCAGCGGCGTGTCGCCCCCGAGCTGTACGACATTCGTTCCGGCCACCAGATCTGTGATGGGAATCGTGACGGCAAACGTGCGCCAGGTGTTTCGCAGCTGATCGGGATAGGGCCAAGGCGCGGAATGGGCATGTCCGTTGACGATGACCTGGATGGCCGTCGGATTGGGATTGACCTCCGCCGTGAAATTGAACATCACACGCACGACCGCGGCCTGGGGATTGGCCGGCATTTGCTGCACCTCCCAGCGCGATGTCTGGTTCGCTTGCGACAGCTTGCCCAGGTTCACTGACCCATTGGGACCGGGCAGCGTGTTATCCAGCGCGTCATAACTGAAGTCCCGGTAAACGAAGGGCCCGTCGAAGGCCACATTATCCCAGGCAAAAGTGTGCTCCCGCTGAGATGGGCGATCCGTGGGACCCTTGTCCGCGTTGTAATGAACGTCCTCGATCCAGATCAGGCCGCGCGTGAGCGTTAAATTCGCGTTGGTGATCGCCGCGATATGCTTGAGCGGCGCGGCTTTCCCCGCATCCGTTGCGTACACATCGATTTGATTCTGGGCGATGCGCAACTCCACATGATTCATCTGTCCGGGGCCGTCGGGCTCGATCACGCAGTCGAGCTGGCTGACGGCCAGCTTGGATCGCGTACCGAAACCACTCGTATCATCCATGACATACCCCCGAATGACGACTGCCGAGTCGACCGTCCAGCGCGGCTTGTCGAGGTGATTTCCGTTGGGGCACATTCCAACTCCGCCGGCGGACACTCCCGCGCCGAAGCGGATGCCGAAGCCGTCCTTCGGCAAAGCCTGCCATGTATCAAAATGGTTGAAAGGCGCCGGTATGGGCAGGTCCGTCAGCCAGAACTCGGGCCAGGCGGCATGCGTGCCGGCCGTGTCGTTCGAGACATCGAAGCTGACAGTTCCCGTGCGCCCCGCGAAGTCGAACGGCTGCTTGGGATACATCGCCAACACCACCACGGTGCCGGCTTCGAACTTTCCCGAATTATTGTCGTTGACGGCCTCGCGCAACTGACCGTTGCAGATGATCACATCATGCGGCGCGTTCACTCGCGGCATGCTGCCATCGCACTTCTCGAGCAGCGCGGAGCTCCAGTCGTTATATTGACCGCCGAAGTTGAAAAGGCCGGTGGCACGCGAGACGCCCCAAACATTGCCGTCCAGGTCGCCCGCGCGGTTGCCGAGTCCCCGCGGACTGTCGAACGTGTCGCAGAAGACCACCGGCGCGTTGCCCAACTGCATGCCGCAGAGGCGGCCGGTTTGATTGCGTGTTGCAACGGATGCCGCACTGGCGGTCGCCGCGAGCTGCGCCGGCTGTGGGCCTGAATCGGACCTCGGGGCAGCACAACCCGCAAGGACGAGCAGACATCCCGCGGGCCGGATTGCTCGTAACGCGATCGATCCTGCAGTCGTCTTTGACATATCGGCGCTCTCGCAGTCGCACAGCCAGGTGGGCCGATGTTACAGGAGGGGCGGCCCGGCAGCCGCCGGCCCATTTCTCTGCGGCCGCTCCGGTACGGCAAGCCGGGTCGCCACCCGGGAGGTTTTCGCGGATTGCGGCGGATTTCAGGGTGTATGCTTGCGGACGTAAACAGCCCATGCGGGCGGCAAGAGCAACCTGATGAGCGAGAAGATTTCCGTTCTGGTCACCGGCGGTGCCGGTTATATCGGCAGCCACACCTGCAAAGCGCTGGCGGCGGCCGGCTATCATCCGGTCTCGTTCGACAACCTCAGCCTGGGACACTCCTGGGCCGTGAAATGGGGCCCCCTGGTGAAGGCCGACCTGCTGGATGCGCAAGCCGTGGAACGGGCTTTGCGCGAGCATCGGATCCAGGCCGTGGTCCATTTCGCAGCCAGCGCGTATGTAGGCGACAGCATGCGCGACCCGGCGTGGTACTACCGGAACAACGTACTTACAACGTTGACGCTGCTCGACGCCATGCGTGCGGTAGGCGTACAGGACATCATCTTTTCATCGAGCTGCTCGGTATATGGAAATCCGAATCGGGTCCCCATCGACGAATCGCATCCCACCGGTCCCTTGAGCCCCTATGGGCAAAGCAAGCTCGATGGCGAGAACGCGCTTCGCTGGTATGGTGCGGCTTACCGGCTGGGATGGATAGCGCTGCGATACTTCAACGCAGCGGGCGCGGATCCAGAGGGTGACACCGGGGAGGACCACGATCCGGAGACCCGCCTGGTACCCCGCGCAATCATGGCAGCGGTCGGATCGGCTCCGCCGTTGGAAGTTTTCGGAACGGACTATCCGACCCCCGACGGCACCGCCATTCGTGATTACATTCATGTCTGCGATCTGGCAAGCGCTCATGTGAGCGCCCTGCGCGCGCTGAAAAGCGGAACACCCTCGCAGGTGCTCAACCTCGGGACGGGGCGCGGCTACAGCGTCCGGGAGGTACTCACCACTGTTGGAAAGGCGTTAGGTCGGGAAGTGCCCCACAAGCTGGCGCCCCGCCGTGCAGGCGACCCTGCCGAGGTCGTGGCTGATGCCCGTCGGGCCGGGGAAGTGCTCGGCTGGTCTGCGAAAGACAGCACTCTGGACAGGATTGTGACTACCGCTGCGCGCTGGCATGCCAAACATAAGGGTGCGCCCGGACCCGAGTGACGGCAAGCGCCGTTGATCGCCGCGGGGCCGATGTCGGATTTGACGACCAGATATCGCCGGGGGCTGGGCGCTTCGCGATACCATAGCGACGCATGTCATCTACCGCTCCAGCGACGCCCCGGAAGCAAGGCTCCGTACTCCGCAACACCCTGATCCTGGTAGGCGCGCAATTCGCGGGCATTCCCCTGTCGATTTTCCTGAACGCAGTCATGGGGCGCCGGCTGGGTCCCAGCGACTTCGGATCCTGGAATCTGGCCGTGAGCCTGTGTGGCTTCGCGTTCATGTTTGTGGAATGGGGGCACAGCGGGGTGCTGCCTCGCGAAGTCGCGCGAAATACCGGGCGGTCTGGGGCGCTGCTGGGTTCGTCGTTGGTGTCACGTGTCGGTTTGACCGTCATCGCTTTGCTGTTTCTGGGGCTGCTGTCCTGGACACTTTACCCTCTCGCCTTCCTGCCATTGCTCGGACTGGTCGCGCTCCAATCGTTCTTTGGGTCCGTGAGCATGGCCTACCAGGACACAGCGCGGGGCTTTGAACGCACGGACGTCACCGCCATCGGCCGCATCGGCCTGCAACTTCTCAACGCCGCCTTCATTCTGCCGGTTTTATTCCTGGATGGAGGCCTGATTGCCGCGATGATCGCGGCGGCCGTCGGCAGCTTCCTGATCCTGCCGCTCGTAGCGAATTTGTCTTACAAAATCGGCGTGGGCCGGCCAAGCTTCGATCGCCGCGAGCTTGCCTGCCTCACACGCACCGGCTGGGCCTTCCTAGCCTCCTCGGCAGCCATGACATCACTTGGCTTTGTCGATGCCATCTCGCTGTCCAAACTCGCCACGCCCGCCGTCTTTGGTTGGTATTCAGCCGCGCAGAAGCTCGTGGGTACGCTGTTGGTTCCTTCCGTGGCCCTGATTGCCTCGCTCTATCCCACTCTTTCGCGACTGATCCTGGAGGATCCGGAGCAATACAACGTCACTCTGCGCCGAGCGATCACCGGCACCGGCCTGCTGGCGATTCCCCTGGCGCTCGGCTGCGCCCTGTACAGCGACCTGGGCGTCGCGATTTACGGCAAGGGCAGCTATGCGCCGGCCTCCCAGAACCTGATTGTGCTGTCAGGCCTCGTGCTCCTGGTGTACTTCAGCATGCCGCTCAGCAGCGCGCTGCTGGCGGTAGGGCGGCACGTCGCCTGGACGGCGGCTCAATTCGGCTGCGTGGCGCTGCGCCTGGTGCTCAATCCTCTGCTGATTCCGTGGTTTCAACAGCACTTCGGCAATGGCGGACTCGGCGTATGCGTCTCGAGCGTGGTGTGCGAAATAGTGCTCGTAGGCGTGGCTCTGTATCTCATTCCACGCGGCGTGATCGATCGATCGCTCGCCACGTCGCTCGGCAAAGGCGCGGTAGCAGGCATCGCGATGGCCGCCGCGGCGCTGAGCCTGCGCAACATCAACCCGTGGCTGGCGGCTCCCATTTCCGCGGCCGCCTACTTCATCGCACTCTACCTGGCGGGCGGCGTCGACAAGACACAACTCAGTCGCATCACCGACGGCCTGAAGAGCAAGCTCGCGCGCGCCTAGTCTTCGCTCGCTATTACTTTTGACGCTGCACTCCGCTGACGACGTTGGCTTCAGTGACCGTCAATTTTCCCTTCGCGGTTTCGCGGTAGAGGCGATACTGGGGGTCGATGGCGAATTTAGCCGCCTCGCGGATGCCAACCGGCAGATGTGTCAGGTAGTCGCCGGGGTGGAACCGGCCCTGGGTCAATACCTGCTTCCCGTAGCGCAAGGTGCACGCGAACACGACCTTGGCGAACAGCGCCATCGCCAACAGGTCGCCACAGCGAATGTGCTTGGAATAGAACGCACCGTCGCCGATTCCATAGGCCTTCATCGTTCCAGGCCACTGGCTCGGGGTTCGCGAGCCGTAGTGATCGACTTTCACCTCCGGCACCAGGAGCACCGCGTAACCCGCCCGATAAACCCGGTACGCGAAATCGAAATCCTGCGACGAACGCAGAGGACCACCACCGCCGAGGGCTTCATCAAATGGCCCGACCCGATCGAGGATGGAGCGGCGCAGCGCGTAATTGGCGCCCATGCCGAAGACCTTGTACGGCGTGCCGCCTTTGATCAGACGCTCGAACTTGGGAATGGGCAACGACGGCACGACCAGGCCATTCCTCTCGGCCTCCACCAGACTGTTGGGAATCAGCACCTGGCCGTAAAGCAGCCCCGCCTGCGCGTCGTTGGCAAAAGCCCTGGCCACCTGAGCGACCCAGTCCGGCGGCACGACGACATCGTCGTCGGTGCAGGCGACGATTTCGCCGGCCGACGCGGCGATCCCGAGATTGTAGGCGCGCGACAGCCCTGCCTTGTCGAGGTGGTGGTAGTTGATCGTCACCTTGTGCGCAAAGCGAGCGGCGATCTCTGCAACCACCTTTTGCGACCGGTCATCCGTGCTCTGATCCATGATGTGAACGTCGAAGCTCGGATAATCGCACTCGGCGACGCTCTCCAATGCCTGGCCGAGCGTGTCGGGCCGATCCCGGGTGCAGATCACGACAGATACGTTCACGCAGTCTCTCCCGAAGCGATGCGCGCCTCAGCGCGTCTTGCCCCACATTGAGTTGGCCGTTTCAGTAAATCGGACGGTGATTTCCGGTACGTCCAGCAACACGGCATTCACCCATTCAACGCCCTGCATGAAGGAGTGATCCTGATTGGACACCTCGTAGCGCCAGGCGCCGAAGCGGCCGCGCGAGTCCACGCCCGCCTTGGCAAGCTCGGGCTCGATCTTCCTGAGCAGCTGGTTACGCTCGAGTGACGGAGTCGGATAGCCGTGCTCGGCGGTGAAGCGCCAGGTGCTCACAACCTGATCGCGACTGTGGATCTGCCCGGTGTTGAGCAGGCCCTGGATGGTGTCCTCGACGAGTGTCTCGCGATTGACGTGCTTGACGGTGGACTGACTGGTCTCGGTCATCAGCGACCAGTACCGGCCGCTCTGGGGCTCCGGCACGTTATTGGGTGAATAGTGCGAGAACACGGTGACCCGATAAAACGGACAGTTGTCCTCCGGAAAATACATCCAGCACTTCTTGGCCAACTTGGCCGGCATCTCGCCTTGCAACCCAACACCCACGATGTGCGAGTTGGAGTGCAGCAGCTGCGGGGCCGCCTCACTGACGGATGCGATGCTCGGCGAGAGCGCCTTGGCCAGCACGTCCAGCGGCATCGTGTTCAGGATCCGGTCATAGCTCAGGCGCTCGCCGCCATCGGTGACGACGACCTTGTTCCGCCAGTCGACCGTTTCGACCCGCGTGTTGAATTGGAAATGCTCGCGGCCGACCCCGGCGGCGAGCGCGCGCCAGACCGCCCCGGTACCGCCGGATTTGGGGAACTGGAACGTGTTGTTCGGTCCCCAGGACAGGTCGTCCTTCTCCTGAAAGATGTTGTCGAGCGAACGCGCCAGATCGACGACCGCGACGCGCTCGCCCACCCAGCCGGCCCACAGCCGCTCGATCGGAAACGCCCACACTTTGTAGTTGTAGGGCGCCATGAAAATGTCACGAATCCCCTCACCGAACGTCTGCACCACCCAGGAGCCGAAATCCTGGACGGGCGACGGTGTACGCGGCGGACGCGTCACGAGGCCACGAATGGCCTTGGACATCATGTCCTTTGGCAGATAGCGCAGGTTGTTCTGAAACGGGTATGGGACAAAGCGATCGGCCATCCATACCCACGACTCGCGCTCGTGGTGCAGCCAGCCGTCCTTGCCCAGTGCCTCGTTCATGGCGTCGTCGAAGTAGTCGTAGTGCGAAAATTGCACGTGACCGCCGACGTCCCAGGTGAACCCCTTGTCGTCCACGTAGCTGCTGGCCAGACCGCCCGCTTCCGGGGCCGCTTCGATGATCCTGAAATCGGTGTATCCCAGCTTCTTCAGCCGATAGGCCGCGCCGATGCCCGTCGGGCCGGCGCCTATGATCAGAATGCGACCTGCATCTTTCAACATCGAAACGAGTCCTCGCCGCTATTGGCCAGATAAACCCATGGTTGCGCTCCAGACCCTTGGCTGGGCGGAGGATCGGCCTCGAGGGAGCCTGTTGTCGGACCGGGACAGTCGCGATCCCTTTCGTGAGAGGCGTCCGTCTTCTATTGCGGAGCACGATCCCGGCGGCGTGAGATTATGCCAGACCGAGACGTTTTTCCGAGTAGTACTTCTCGATACCGCTGTGTGTACGGCCGAGCTCCGGGAGGCGCATCAGACGCACTCGCCAGTTCGCGGGGCGCCACGTTGACTGTCATGCGGCCCCGACAGTAGCCTTCCCGGCGAATTTCGATGCCACCGCGCAACATTCGACCGGTACCCCACTTTCCGGATTGCCCAGTAATCGTGCAATGAGACCCCCGTTACGACGACCCTTGCGCGGCATGCCGGCACCGATGCCCCCTTCAGGGACACCTCGTCCGGCGACGGCTCGTACAGCGGCACGTCGTCAGCCGGGGCCACGTCGCGATGTCGGCGCCGCGATTCGCAGAGCGGCCGGCAAAACTTATTTCCTGCCGCTCGCGCTCGCCTTCTGGTTTATTTTTTATCAAAACACGCCGGATGCCTTGAATGGAGTTCCGTTCAAACCCTTCAGCACGCTGGGCACGCCGGATCGCATCTTCAAAATCGGCGCCATCCTGCTGAGCTGCGGCATCATCGCGGCGCAATGGTCATTGGCCCGCCAACTGCTGAAATCGCTCAATCCGGGCCTGATCGCGTGCATGGTGCTGATCCCGGTGAGTGCCGTGTGGTCCATCGATTCGTCGGCAACGCTGCTGCGCTACACCACCTTGCTGTCCATAGTCCTGCTGTGCATCGCGATTCCCCTGGCCGGTTGGGACCGACAACGCCTGCAGCAGGTTGGGCTGCCGCCCCTCATGACGATCCTGGTGGTGTCATTGTTGATTGGCCTCCTGTTCCCGGACATGGTCAAGGAACAAGGCACCGACATCTCGCTGCATGATGCCTGGCACGGCATCACCTTCCAGAAGAACGGCTTTGGAGGCACGGCGAGCATAGTGACGATCCTGTGCGCTCACAGGTTGCTCGCTCCCGGCAAGGCCAGTATCTGGACCCTCGCCGGAATCGTCGTTGCGGTGATCTGTCTCATGCTGTCCAGGAGCAGCACTTCGCTGCTGTCCATGATGCTGTGTGTAGGCTTCATGGTCCTGGTATTGCGGGTGCCGGTGATCAGGCGAAGGTTTACCCCTCACGTGGTGATCGGCGTCTTCAGCTTGATCATCATCTACGAGCTGGCGGTGCAGAATCTCATTCCGGGCGTCGCCACACTGCTGGCCCCCGTGATGCACCTGACGGGCAAGGACATGACGTTCTCGGCGCGCAGCATCATCTGGGAGATGGTGAAGCAACACAGCGCGGCGGCTCCCTGGCTGGGAACCGGCTATGGGGCATTCTGGACCGGACCCCAGCCGGGTTCGCCATCCCATGTTTTTGTCGAACGCTTGTATTTCTATCCGAGCGAGAGCCACAACGGCTACCTGGAGATCCTCAACGACCTGGGGCGCGTGGGTCTGATTTGTCTGCTCGCTTTCCTCATTTTCTTCGTGCGCCAGGGGCTGCTGCTGATGCCATTTGACCGCGGCCAGGCGGTGTTGTACCTGGCGCTGCTCTATCAGCAGATGGTCGACAATCTGTCGGAAAGCGAGTGGTTCTCGCGGACCGCGGTCTGCTCCCTGCTGCTGCTCGTGAGCACTTGCCTGTCGCGCGCGCTCACCGAGCAGCGGCTGAGCGCTCAGCGCTGAGCCGTCAGTCAATCCACCCGCGCGTCCCGCATCCTGGGAATCAGGCGGCCGAGTCGACGGCGGACCGGCATGTCGAAGTACCGGTCGATCAGCCAGGATCCACCTAACAGACAGGCCAGTACCGCGAGACCCAGATAGGGCGCCCCGCTGCCGGCATTGAGAAAACGGGTGAGCGAATTCAGGATCGAGGCCACGGGAGTGTGAAACAGGTACACGGCGTACGAGGTTCCGCCGAGGAAAGTCGCGATCGCGCGCAACTTCGAACCCGGCTCGATGAGGGCGGCCAGACAGACGATCGACGGAAAGACTATGAGCACACAAGCTGCGTCCCAATAGGCTCGAGCTGCGGGTTGCGGGGCGCCGGCGATTGCAATGCCGACGACGGCCACGATCAACAAAACCGCGAAGTCGTTCTGCCTGCGCCGGACCGGCAGGTGACGTGCGATCAGAACGCCCACGCAGAATCCAAAAACCGTTCGTGTCAGACCGATCGAGAAACTCGCAGCAGTGGAGCCTTGATCGAGATTCCCGGCGTGCAGGCTCGCCCAACCGACCAGCGCGCCGGTGAGGAGCGCGAGCCCCCAAAGGCGCGGCGACCTGAGCAGCGGCCAGCACAGGACATACAGGAAGTTGACCAGGAGCTCGAAGAAAAGCGACCAGCAGGGTATGTTCAGGGGGAACAACGTATCGACGGGACGGCCCGACAGATTGGGGAGAAAGACGGTTGCGAGCGCGACGGCCTGCCTGAGACTCGCGCCATCCCAGTTCTGAGTGTTGCGGCCATGCAGACTGGCCACGGTCACCGCGATACCCAACAGGGTGCCCACGACATACAGCGGATACAGCCGGATCAGCCGTGCGCGCATGAAATTGCCTATTCCCATGCCGGCCGCGAATCGCGGCTCATAGGCGTTGGCAAGCACCACGCCGCTCATCATGAAAAACAAATCCACGGCGAGATAGCCGCCGGGAGCGGCCATGGGCGTGAATGCGCCCGACATGTGGAAAACCACCACCCCGATGGCCGCGATGCCGCGCAACGCGTCGAGCGTATGAAAAATGCGGTCCTGGGGTGCTGCGACCGCCGGCACTGAGCTCTCATCCAACGTGGCTGATCCCGATCGCGCCGTTAAACCCCTGGCTCAAAAAAGAGCAGCGGGTCCCATTTCGATCATCGACACGTCTCGGCGTGCCTGCGCACTGCGCGATATAGCAGGTGAAACGCTTCACGAAGCCGGCGCATTTCACGTTTCGGCCGGCAATCCGCAATTTCTTGATTCTCGTCTCACTGCGGTCGCCGCCCCTGTGGAAGGAAGGAGACACATTGCTAATCGATTGAAACCACACCTAATATTTCGCCGCCATACAGTCCCGGGCTGCCTGTACCTGCCTTGGGTGCGCACGGCAACCCTCATTCAAGCGACAGCGAGAAGTTTTAAATGTTCAGCAACGGCCGAAAGTCTAACGCGTTACGTGAGCTCATGCTGGCCGCATGTCTGCTAACACTTGCAGGCTGCGGAGGGTCCAGCAGCGGCCCGGCATCCACTGCGGCCGCGACCGACCCAGGGAGCACGCCGACAAATCCGCCGAATCCGCCCCCTCCAGCCAACACGGCGCCGGCCACGCCCACCGGCCTGTCAGCAAGCTCCACTAACGCACAGGTCAGCCTGAGCTGGTCAGCGAGCAGCGGTGCCACCAGCTACCATGTGAAACGGTCCACCACCAGCGGTGGTCCCTACACGCAGGTCGGAGCTCCAACTTCAAACTCGTACACCGACTCCTCTCTCACCAATGGCACGACCTACTACTACGTCGTCTCCGCGGCCAACTCGGGCGGTGAGAGCGCCGACTCCGCGCAGGTCAATGCTCAACCCACAGCACCGACCGCGAGCACCGGGTGTGGCATGCAGCTCGCTACCTCGCCGACCATTTTCTGCGACACCTTCGATGCGCCGGCGGGCATCGGCAACCGTGCCGGGGACCTCGATGGCAATGTCTGGGGTGTCTCGCGGGCCACGGGTCTTTTCAACCTGGGCGGTCAATACAACGACTGGAATGCCACCCTGATTCAGAAGTGCGATGGCACCACCGCGCTGGTGAATGCACCCAACGATGTCATCATCTGCAACGGCCAAGTGCGCGAGGCCTCCAACGACAATAACTCAGGCCAATTCGAGGCTGGCACCGTTACAGTCCTGGCGATGTACCCGAAGCAGCCGTTCGATTTTGCCGGCCGCACCGGCACCGTAAGCTTCGATGTGTCCAACGACACCGCCGGCAGTCACGCTGCGTGGCCCGAGTTCTGGCTCACCGACCTGCCCATCCCGGCGCCGTTCAATCACTTCGCTACCTGGATTTCGCTGCCGAAGAACGGCTTCGGAGTGCGGTTTTCGGCTAACGCGCCGGTGGGTAATCCGGGCCTCTGCCCCAACGGAAACAACCTAGACAAGCTGCGCTGGACCGTCGATTCAGCGGTCGTGGTGCGCGACTATGTCATGGACGATACGCAAGGATATGGCACCCGCAGCTCCATGGCCGTGCAGCAGCTCGATTGCGTCATCGAGCCCAGCGGACCCAACCAGATGAACCACGTGGAGCTGCGAATTTCGCAGAACCAGATCGATGTGTATGCAACCGATGCCGGAGTGGCCGCCACGCCCGCCACACTCAAGCACATCGCTGTAGTCACCAATGCGAACCTGACGCTCACTCGCGGTCTGATCTGGATCGAGGACGCTCACTACAACGCCGACAAGGGCGACCCGGCCCGTCCTTCACAGCGCGAGCACACTTTTGCTTGGGATAACGTGGCCTTCGATGGCCCCTTTACCTACCGTGACTTCAGCTACGATGCCTTGGATAACACCCTGCCCGGACCGAATGGCTCGGTGAACCTCGGCAAGATGTCCCAGGCCAATCAGACCTCGACCTGGAATGTCGCGAACATGCCGGCGAATCCGCAAGGCACCGCCGCTCGCGTGCTGTTCAATTTCACCGGCGAGGCGCATCCGAATGCCACGACGATCAATGTCACCGTCAACGGCAATGCTCATTCGGTGGCCTGGCCCTATCCCGATCAAGTAACCAACACCTGGCGTACCTTCGCGGTCACCATTCCGCTCACCGACCTCGTCCCCGGAACCAACGTAGTGCAGCTCGGTGCCGACACGGCCCAGATCTTCACCAACGTCAACATTGTCCTGGTCGATGTGCCCGGCGGTGTCCCCGCTCTCCCGGGCAACAACAACGCCTACCCGGTGCACTGAAGAAACGACGAGGAGGCTGGCTCCAGCCTGGCTCGGGCCAGCCTCCGTGCGTGCCGCAACGAGACTATGCCCTGGAAAGGCGCTTACGGACTCTCGCGCACGGACGCTCAATCCAATAATGAATCAACGTAGCGAAACCCAGCGTACACGCCAGCGCCGCGGTATGCGCCAACACGAGGTTACCCGTCCAAACGCTGTCGATGTTCTCCATGAAGATGAAGTGGCACAGATAAAGCGTGTAAGACAGAACACCCAGGAAGCGGACGGCCGGCAAGTTCAATAGGAGCACCGGCCACGACTTCTGGTAGTGAATGGCGGCAATGAACAGAGGTATGAGTGCCAGTCCCTGCAGCGTGTAGCGGAAGACTTCGCGAAAGCCCGCGTCGCGGACCAGAAACGTTCCGAGCAGCACGCCCACACTGAGCGGCAGAATCCATTTCATGCCCCGTACAGACCGATCAAACAGCGGATCGCGCGTGACGGGATTGGCGATGATCGCGAAAACGCACCCCAACAGGATGGAATCGAAACGGGTATCCGTAGCAAAGAAGGTGCGGCCGAAATCCGCGTGATAGTGATAATGGAGCACCCAACGCCACGCCAGGGCCGCGCCACACAGAGTGAGCAGAATGACGGCCTGCCCGCGGGCGGAGAATCTGGTGGCTATCCATGCGTACAGCAGCGGGAACAGCAGGTAGAAGTGTTCTTCGACCGCGAGCGACCAGAACACGCCGGTTCCCGCCATGATCGATCCATGATCGGAATAGATCAGGTAGTAATTCGAGACCTGCAGGACCTGGGACACCGTTCCGGCAAGGGGAATCGGAGCGTTTCGCAGTCCGATATGCAACGCCGCGGCGAGCAGCATGGTGGCGTAGAGCGGCGGCAGGATCCGCAGCACGCGCCGGAGGTAGAAGCCGCTGAGGCTGATGCGCTGGTAGCGAGCGAATTCCAGTCGCAGCAGCGTCGTAATCAGGAAACCGCTGAGCAGGAAGAAAATGGTGACCCCGAAGCCGCCGGGGATGAGCTTCTCGCCGAGTCCGGCATGAGCGAAGAAGACGAGAAAAAAGGACAGCGCCCGAATTCCGTCCAAGGACGGTATGTAGAGACTGTGGGGAGCCGCAATGGTTTCGTGCGGGCGTTCGGCCGCATTGATGTCAGGGGCTCCGAGTGCCGCCGCCGAATCTCTATTGACCGTCAATATATTCCCCACACGCAAGGATCGGGCCGCGCAGCAGATTACGGGCAAGCTCGCCGGCAGGCAATTCGACTGGTTCCGCCAGCAGGCCGCGGGAGCCTGGTGCCCCCTGGATGCCGCGGTAGTGTTGGTGCGCAGCGCGCGCGAATGCCAACTCCTGTCACGCAGCCCGCACCATCCAGCAATAGTGGACGCCCCGCGCGCGCGCCTCCGAGTGCGACGAGGGTCACACAAAAGCCCGCGCGCAAGCCCGAAACCGGGCCGATCCGCGACCCAGGTCTCACTCATTCCGCGCCCCCTGTAGATGTAAGCAGACACGTTGCCAATCCATTGATATCACGTACTATTTCAAGGCCGCGCAGCTCCAGGCCCCGAACCGGGCGGCGCTCCGTCGTTCAACCGTTATCGAGTAGAGTTCAGATGTTCATCAACGGCCGCAAGTCTTTCGCCCTCCCTGGGCTCGTCCTCGCTGGATGTTGGGCACTATTGGCAGGCTGCGCGGGATCCGAGAGCCCGGCCAATTCCACTCCGACCCAGGTGGTCGCCGCGGCTGTGCCTTCGGGGCTCACCGCGACTGCCGGAAATTCCCTCGTGACCCTCGCCTGGTCCGCGAGCAGCGGTGCGACCAGCTACCACGTAAAACGCGCCACCACGAGCGGCGGGCCCTACGCCCAGCTCGCTGAATCCAACACTCCCGGTTACCAGGACACGACTGCCGCGAACGGGACCACTTACTTCTACGTTGTTTCGGCGCTCAGCTCGGCGGGTGAGTCGGCCGATTCCGCGCAGGTCAGCGCAACTCCGTCAGCGACAACGCCGACCGCCGTGGCGCCGGCGACCCCCACCGGTCTGTCGGCGAACGCTGGCAACGCGCAGGCAAGCCTGACCTGGTCGGCCAGCAGCGGCGCCACCAGCTACAATGTGAAGCGTTCGACAAACAATGGCGGTCCCTACACACAGGTCAGCTCGCCGACCTCGACCTCCTACACCGATTCGTCCCTGACCAACGGCACGACCTACTACTACGTCGTCTCCGCGGTCAACTCCACCGGTGAGAGCGCCAACTCCGCTCAGGCCAGCGTCACTCCAGCGGTCCAGACTCCGTCCGGCCCGGGTTGCAATTTATCGAGTGCGGCTTTTTGTGACACGTTCGATGAGGGTCCCACGAGCACACCGGGGCGTGAGGGCGATCTGGACTCTGCCAAGTGGAGCGTTGCGCACCTGGCCCCGTCGGACATATCGGGCGCCGGCGGTGCCGTTGCCAATCCGGTCCGGACCGCGCCGGTACCGAGCTGCAAGGCCAGCTTCAGCTCCAACAGCGTCTTTCCTCCCAACGACACGATGATCTGCGATGCCTCCGGAACGCGCAGCGCCCAACTGCTCACCGCGGTCGCGGCCCAGAACTATGGCGTCAACTCCTACATGATCCGCCAGCCGTTCGATTTCGCCGGACGCACGGGCAAGATCGACTTCGATGTCGACGACGGCGTCGGCTACCAGCTTCTGGGCGGCTATCCTGAAATCAACATCACGGAAGATCCCGTGCCCGCCCCCACGTTCCAGGAGTTTCAGAATTTCGAGACCGGACCGGTACCGCGCAACGCGATCATCGTGAAATTTGGCGTGGGTGGCACCTGCTCACCGACCCAGGCCAGTGCCGTGAATGTCATGGTGTACAACGACTACGCCCCGACGATACTGCCCTCGTCGAGCACGGTCGGCTGCGTGAACATCTCGCAGGGCGCCATGAATCACTACGAGATTCAACTGTCCCAGACCAGCATCACCATCTATGGGACGGACTACTCGACCGACAGCGGCAAAACCTTCGGCAGCACGCACAAGCTCTACTCCGCGGCCATCAACCTGCCCTTCAGCCGCGGCTATGTGCACATCGGGGCGCGCAATCACGCCACCCTCAAATACGGTTATGGACCGGATGCCGTCTTCCACTGGGACAACATCGGGTTCGACGGCCCGGCCATCAAGAATACGGTGTCGTACGAGATCCCCGACAATACGACGATGGGGACCTACAGCTTCTACAACTCCGCGACCATCATGAATCTCGGCTACCAGCTCCAGGACGGCACTTCGGGCGGCAAGGCTGCCGGCATCTACGATCCGGTCAACAAGCTGCCGCCGCTGCAATTCAACAACGTCAACACCAGCGGCATGAGCAGCGCGCTGCTGAGCTTCAACGGATTCTTCAACGTGCCGCAATTTACGGCAGACACCACCTGGGGCTGGAAATACCGGTTCAACGGCGGTGCGTGGATCACCCGCAACCTCACGGCTCTCGAGGTCACGGCGATCAACAGCACGCTGGCCGTCGGCGGCGCCGGCTCAGTCGGCAATATTTCCGTCCTCATCAACGTGCCGATCGGGAACCTGGTGAACGGCACCAACACATTCGAGATCCTGCCCGTCAATGCGCCGATGAATTATCCACCGGTCATTGCCAACATCGATCTCACGCTGGCGCACTGAAATGCTCGAATCACGCATCGCCTCCGCTGTCCTGCGCGGCCTCCTGCTCACCGCGGCTGCGTCATTGCTGAGTGGCTGCATCTCCGACAGCCATGACGCGCCAGCGGCCGCCCAAACCGTGCTGGCAGCGCCGACCAATCTCGCAGCAAACCCTGGCTCCGCAACGGTAACTCTGAGCTGGACCGCGAGCGCCGGCGCTGCGAGCTATAACGTCAAACGTGGGACCACCAGTGGCGGTCCCTACACTCAGCTCGCCACGCCAACCTCGACTTCCTATACGGACACCACGGTCACCAATGGCACGACTTACTATTACGTCGTTTCGGCGGTCGATGCGGCCGGGGAAAGCAGCAACTCTTCACAGGTCAGTGCGACGTTCGCCGCCGCGAATTCCGCTACCCCTACCGGGCTACGTGCAACCTCCGGGAATGTGCAGGTAGTTCTGAACTGGACAGCGAGCGCTGGCGCTACTGGCTACAACGTCAAACGTGCGACGGTCAGCGGCGGTCCGTACACTCAGGTCGGCACACCAACTTCGACTTCTTATACCGACACGTCGGTCACCAACGGCACGAAGTACTTCTATGTAATCACCGCAGTGACTTCGGCGGGCGAAAGCGCCAATTCCACTGAAGTGAGCGCGACGCCCGCCGCCCCCAATCCTCCGCCGGCGAGCGTCGGAGCTTGGATCAACGTCACCCCGTCCGGCGTCGATCTCACCAGCAATCTGTCTTGCAACAACTACGGGACGCAAAGCGTTCAAGTCGACCCCGCGCATCCCGGGACGCTCTACATCCAGTTTCACTGTCAGGGAATCTGGAAGTCCACGGACTATGGGGTCACCTGGACCGGTCCTGTCAATACGGGAGCCAACGCCGCCGCGGTGAAGGATTGCGCTGGAGGAATTGCCGTTGTACCCAGCACGTCCGCGTCAGTCGCCACTATTTTCGAGGCGTGCATTCGCGGGAGCGGTCTGGGCGTGTGGAAGTCGGTCGATGGCGGCGTCAATTGGACCCACATCAACATCAGTCCCACGAGCCGCCAGGATTACTGGCCTCCTGTCTTCGATCCGTACGACACCCAGCACCTCTTGATGAGCGCGCATGAATTCGATTCCCTGGTGCAGAGCGTGGATGGCGGCCAGACCTGGACCGCCGTGCCACTGAACAATGGGATGCTGCAAAACGGGGGCACGGGCTACCTGTTCTTCATCGATACGGGAACGGCCGCCTCGACCCGCTCGACGTGGCTGTGGATCGGTCAATCCAACGGCGGGCGGATCGGTACGTGGCGCACGACCAACTCCGGTTCGTCCTGGACGATGGTCGACAAAAACGAACACATCGGCGGCACCACCCAGATCTACCAACCGGATACCAACGGCGTGCTCTACATGACCGGCGGCGGCTCGGTTTTCGGTTCGGGCGTGCTGCGCAGCCAGGATTTCGGCCAGACCTGGGCGCAAGTGGGCATGAATACCGCACAATCCGTCGTGCTCGGCTCGTCGAAAAACGTGTATGCCATGTTCGGGGCTCCGGTCGGACCGAACGGCAGCATCAATGCCTCCTTCGAGGTCGCCAGCCAGCCGGGAAACGGTGTGTGGATCATGCCGGGCACTCCCGCTGCGTTGACACAAGGTCCTGCGCAGATCAACCTGGTCAACGACGGGACGCACAACATCCTCCTGGCCGCAATGTGGAATCTTGGCGTTTGGCGATACGTCGAGCCGTGACTGCCTGACGGCTGCGAAAGGTCGATTACGACGCCGGCAGCTCTCTGATGACTCGCGCGGGTGTGCCGCCCACGAGCACACCATCGGCCACATTCCTGACTACAACAGCGCCGCCGGCAACAACACTGGCTTTTCCCACGGTAACGCCCGGCAGAATGGTGGATCGCGCGGCGATCCACGAGCCGTCTCCGATGAAGATGCCGCGGCCAATACTCGCACCGGCGCGGAAGACGGGGGGGCCGACCTCATGGTGTGTAGTCACAAATACGCAATGGTGACCGATACTGACGCGGTCGCCAATGCGGATCTCGGCAGTGAGATCCAGGAATAACGGCGCGTTGATGACGCAATCCGCTCCGATATGCAAGCGCTCATGCAGGCGCCGCCCGCCCGTCAGGGTGAGGCGGCCGAGCACCGAAGAGCGCGGACCGATCTTGATTCCGGCCAACCGATAGATGGCCGTGCGCATCCGGCAGAAACACAGCCTGGGCAGTGGCCTGACCAGCAGATCCGCCAGCAGGAGCCGCGGGCTGAAATTGGCCACTTCCTCCGCGGCGGCGCGCAGGAAGCGCCGGGTCAATTGACGCATGGCGAGTTGAATCGATACGCGACCGCTTTCATCTCTTGTTGTCGAGGACCACCGCCGTCACCGTCACACCGACGATGTTCGATTGGAAGTCGCCATCGCGCTCATTCGAATTGCGCGCGAACACACTCGCATAGGGGCTGATGGACAACCAGCTGCGCGCCTGGTAGGCGAGGGTGAGGTTGGCATTGTGCTGGTAGTCGACCCGATTGGCCCCCGGCCGGAACCCGGGTTGTACCGGATAGTCACGGTAGGTGAAGGTGTAACCCAGATTCAGGTGCACCTTGTAGGTCGCCCGCCAGTCGATCGTGAACCCGGCGTCGGTGTCGATCTCGGACCCGATCGTGGGCAGATAACTGTTGATGGTACGTTCGATCTTGACCGTGTAGCTGGTCCGCGGCGTCACCTGCTGCTGCAAATCGAGGAGCGCCGTGATTCCGGAGGTGTTATTCAGTCCGTTGGCCGAGTTTCTGGTGGTGTAGCCGAGCTGGGCATCCAGGGTGGTGCGACGCAGCTTGTATTGCGCGGTCGCGCCGGCGGTGAACTGATCGAAGCTCGAGTTGAGCGCCGCATCGGCGCCGCTGTACCGGCCGGCCAGATATTGCGCCCGGAAACCGGTGGCCAGTCCGCCGATCCCCACGTACTTGAGAGCCAACCCGCCCGAGTTCTGCAGCAGCTCGGAGTTCGGGTCCTGGGCAATGGGGGTGCTGTTGCGGCTGGTGGTGCCCGAGGCCTCCACACGCCAATCGTTCAGCAACTTGAGGCCAATGAGAGCCGTCTCCGACTGTTGCGTCGATACGGTGAGCGCGAGTACCTGGTTGGACAGGTTTTCGAACGGAACCTGATTGTGGGTCCGGGACACCCCCAGATGGCCGTCGAGGAACTGTCCCAGAACCCAACGCAACCCGGTGCCCAGGCTGTAATCCGTGTGGTCGAGCTGAGTAAACTTCTGGTACCGCAGGTTCTCGATCGATGCCGTTGCATACAATTCCTGGCGGCGGAACTTGTAGGTGCTCGCAAGACTCGTCGCGTAGGAGTAATAGCTGTCCCCGCCCTTGCCCCCGCCACCGGGATTGGCCGTTTCGGAGGCCAGATTGAACACGTTCGAGTTATATTCGTAGTGTCCGCTCACCGAGGCCGTGCCGACCAACTGAGCGACGGCTCGGGTCGGCAGTGACAGACCGGCAAGGGTCGTGACGATCACCCAGCCCCCGGCGAGGACCTGCCTCACCGAGGAATGGGGGCCATATTGGGCCGATGTAAACGGACGGCTGCGACTCGATCGGCGGTAATGCACCCCGGTCAGGCTCCCTATTTGAATTAGATTCCGACTGACGGCTGAACTCAAGGCGGACACCCGCCCCGCTATGATACAGACACCGCTGGTGGACGCCCGCGAAAACACGCACAACCTGCAAGCGGTCGTCATCAGCGGTGGCTCCGCGAAGGCTGCGCTCGAGTATACATAATCCGGGAACGGATCGCCGCGGCTCGAGCCGGTCCGGTGACCACGCAATCCTCATGGACCCGCCCACGATGCGCAAAGCCTGCTCGATGCAGCAGCAGTGGCGATACCACGGTCCGTGTTGGCTCGTCGAGGCGCTGGCGCCACGCGTACTTGAACTATATTCTGCGCCACGGTGATCCTGCCGCCGAATTCGAGAAAAGCATGACAATGCGGTTGTCCGGGCTGTCGCTCCTCATGTACTGCACAACATCGAGCCTCGCGCTCGGTACCTGGAGTCAGGGTGCGCATGCCGCAGCCTCTGTTGGCGTGACGATCACCGTCAACCCTGCCGCCAAACGCCCGATCTCGCCTTACATCTACGGTATCAACAACGCGGCGCAAGTCGATGGCTTGCCGCCCGCTCTGACTCTGGACCGCCGTGGAGGCAATCGGCTGACCGCTTACAACTGGGAAACGAACGCCTCCAACGCAGGCAAGGACTGGTTGTACCAGAACGACAATGGCGGGGGCTCCGGCCAGGAGCCCGCGGGCGAGGCCGCGTTGAGTCAGATCGCATTCGATCAAAAAGCCGGCATGGCCAGCGTGATGACCGTGCAGATGCAGGGCCTGGTGGCCGGCGATGCCAAGGGACCGGTCAGCGTAACCAACCCGCCTGACAAGTCGCGCTTCAAGAAGGTGTTTTACGAGAAGAAGATCGTCACGAGCGAGCCGTTCACGGTCACCCCCGCGGTCGCGGACGACTACGTCTTCATGGATGAGTATGTCTGGGCGGTCGACCAGAAGTTCAAAGGTCAGAACATCTTCGGCGCTCAGCCCGCCACGCAGCCCGTTTTCATCTCACTGGACAATGAACCGGAGCTCTGGAACAGCACTCATCTGGAGGTCCAAGGCAAGGCGCCCATAACCTCGGACAGCTACATTGCCAGAACCGTCAGCCTGGCCACCGCGCTGAAGAAGCAGTTTCCGGATGCGGTGATATTCGGTCCCGCGCACTACGGCTTCATGGGAATCTACAGCTGGAACGGCGAGCTGAGCGTCTCCGCTTCCGGCAACAACTGGTTCACCGACAAATACCTCGGCGCGCTGCAAAAGGCGGCGACCGCCTTCGGCAAGCCGCTGGTGGATGTTTATGACTTTCACTGGTACCCCGAGGCAACCGACAGCGCCGGCACGCGCATCGTGTCCTTGATGAGCCCGACACTGACGGCCGACCAGGTCCAGGCGATCGTGCAGAGCCCGCGCAGCCTGTGGGACAAAACCTACAGGGAGAAGTCCTGGATTACCAACAACGTCCTCAATCAACCGATCGACATCCTGCACAGGCTGCAGTCGCGCATCGCCGCCGAGAACCCCGGAATGAAGCTGGCCATCACCGAATACGACAACGGTGGGGGGCAGCACATCGCCGGCACGATCGCGCAGGCCGACAATCTCGGGATATTCGGCAAGTACTCGTTGTTTGCCGCCAACCTGTGGCTGCTGGCGCAGAAGGAGCCCTACACGCTGGCCGGATTTCGCGCATTCCGCAATTTCGATGGTGCCGACCACCATTTCGGCGATACCTCCATCTGGGCGACCTCGAGTGATGTGGCCAAGGTCAGCGCCTACGTCAGCACCGACAGCCACCGCCCCGGCCGCGTAGTGATGGTCGCCATCAATCGCACCACCTCGGACCAGGTCACGACGCTCACGGGTCAGCCTTTATCCGGTGCCGCGCATGTATTCCAGATGACAGCGGACTCGGCGGCGAAGCAAAGTACCATTCAACCCGTTCCCGCCGGCACCACGCCGGTTTCCGGGTCCGCGCTCACACTGACTCTTCCCGCCCTGAGTGTCACCACCGTGGATATCTACTAGGCTCTTGCCGATAGCGGCAACCATGCCACCCTGCCCGGCCCATGGAACCTGCCGGCCGCGACAGTTCCGCCATGTCTGACTCAGACAACCTCGCGATTGCGCCGCGCCTGCCCGTGCTCGTGATGATTCTGGCGGCGACGGCGATTCCGATCGAATGGCGCCCACCAGGCAGCGCACTATTGAATTGGGACGTCAGCGCCTGGGACGTTGTGCCAAACATAGCAGGGTATGTTCCCGTGGGCGCAGTGCTCGCCGGCATGGGGTCATTCCGCGCGATCGCTTTGGCGGCGCTCTTGTGCGCCTCTGCTGAAAGCATGCAACTGGTCCTGATGCATCGGGATCCCTCGCTCATCGACGTCGCTTCCAATGTCGTCGGCGCGACCATCGGCGTGCTCACGACCCGGTGGATCTGGCCGAGGGGCTTACCCAACATCAAACTCAACAGGGCGACCGGCTTCGCCGCCGGCGCTCTCGCGATTGCACTGATCTTTTGGGTTTACAGCGCTTCCGGCGCGCAACTGAACGACAGAGGCTTCACAACACCGGGAATTCTAGAGGCGCACTGGAAGCTCGATGAGCACGGTGGCTCGATTGCACGCGACTCCTCCGGGCGCGGACTGGACGCTACATTCAAAGGAAATCCTGCCAGAGTGCCCGGAAAACTCGGCGGCGCGGTTCGGTTGGACGGCCTCAGCCAGTATGTCGATGCGAAACGCGCCGCAGCGTTCCGGCTGCTCGGCAGCATGACCGTCAGTGCCTGGATCAGGCCCGCCTCATTCCCGGTCGATGATGCGGTGATTGCCTCCAATATCGAGGATATGTCGGGGGCTACGCTCGGATGGCAGCTCGACACCACGATCGATCGCGGCCCCCGCACCATCGGCTTCAAAGTCGGCGATGCCTGCAACCAGTTGACCGCGCGATATGGCGCAACGCCCCTCGTGGCGAATGAGTGGTACCACGTTGCTGCGGTCTACGATGCCCAAGCACGGAAGATGGATGTTTACCTCAACGGCGTGCTGGATGACGGACCCCTGGTCGGCACCATCTCTCGGATGCACCGTAGCTCGCGCCAGCCACTTTCCATCGGACGCCGAAGCGATCGAAAGGGCTACGAGTTCATCGGGACGCTCGATGACGTACAGGTCTACTCGTTCGCGTTGTCCGCCGAAGAGATCGTCGCCAGCATGCATGGCCATCCGGTCAATCGCGCGAAGGCCGTGGTGAGCCCTGGAGGAGATATTCGGCATGATGATCCCGTCGTTGGCGCCTGTACCTGGATATCCGAACGCGCCGACGCCAGGCTTCCCGCACTGGTGGCACTAGTTGGCGTGCTGACCGCCGTGCTGTGTACCGCGCTCCTGCCCGGTCGAATCGCAATCGCTGTGCTGGCGAGCGGCTGTACAGGACTGCTGCTGTTCGTCCTCTCGTCAGCGACACTGCCGCACTTCAATTTGTGGATGTTCCCGCTCACGAGCGCGGCCGGCGGCGGCGCGGTGGCTCTATCGCTGCGGCGGCTAGCCAGCAATCCCTGAGGGCAACACCGACCTTCGCAAGTCGATGATGTTGATGTGGGGTTGGTTGTCCAGGCGCGTGTTGCAATCCACCGGCCTGAGGCCTAGATTATGCTCAAGCTGGCCAATGTCCCGCGAGTGCGGCGCCGAATCCTCGATAGCCCTCCCCCTGCGCACATGCATGGGCGGACGGGGATTGCGCGCGCGTATGAGAACTAGATCACGCAACGTCCGCCTTTTTTACGTTTATGACTGGGTCGACAGCGGAACGGTATCCAGCCGGCTACCCTACGTCCAAGGACTGGGAGAGTAATGAGGGCAAGCACACGCACACGCGTCGCTGTTGGCGAGCCCCTACAAGAATCATGATTGGGTCCATCGAGGCGCGACAAGAAAGAGGCATCCAGTGCCCGGATTGGTAACCGCAATCGTGTGTACCCGAAATCGACCGGAGCCGGTGGTGCGCGCCGTCGGCTCGCTGTTGCGTCCGGGATCCGAGCAATTGGAGCTGATCGTGGTTGATCAGAGCGACGGCGCGCAGACGGAGGAATCCCTCCACGGTTTTGCCAGTGATCCCCGATTTCGTTATCACCGGTCGCAGATGCGCGGTAAGGGTGCCGCCCTCAATGAAGGGATTCGCCTGGCGCGCGGAGCCATTATCGTCTGTACCGACGACGACTGCGAAGCGCCGGCCGGGTGGGTGATCGGCATGGCCCGCGCCCTGGAGCTTCAAGAAACGGCCGTGGTCGCCTTTTGCAGCGTGGTGCCGGTGCCGTACGACACGAAACTGGGCTACGTACCCGCGTATGAGTGCAAACAGAACCGGTTGTTGCAGTCGGTGAGCGCCACCTGCAAGGGCATCGGTCTCGGCGCGGGGATGGCGCTGCGCCGCGATTTCGTGTTGGCCGTGGGCGGGTTCGATGAAACCTTTGGTCCCGGGGCCCGCTTTCCATCCGCGGACGATTGGGATATCGCGTTGCGCGCCCTGCTCAGCGGCAAACATGTCTATGAAGCCTCGGGCCTGTCGATCGTGCACGACGGCTTTCGTACATTCGAGGAAGGGCGCAAGCACGCACGCCGCGACTGGCTGGCAATCGGCGCCCTGTGCGCCAAGCCGTTGCGCGCCGGACACCTGAGGGCGTTGATCGTGTTCACCTGGCTTTTTTCGACCAAGGCGCTCTGGCCGCCGATTTCCGACCTGCTGCACCTACGCAAGCCGCGCGGAATGGTACGCATCGTGGCTTTCTTGCAAGGATTCGCTCTCGGTATCCGAACACCCGTCGATCGAAAAACGCTGCGCTTCCTATAGGGGGTACCGCGAATGTCAGCAGATCCAATCGGTCTCAAATGCCGCGCCTGTGACGCTTCGCTCAGTCACACCTTCGTGGACCTCGGCACGGCCCCGCTGTGCCAGCGCCATGTGACGCCAGCCCTTTTCAGCCATGCCGAAGCAACCTATCCCCAGCACGTTTACGTCTGCACCAGTTGCTTCCTCGTGCAGCTCCCGCAGTATGTCGCGCGCGAGGAAATATTCGACGCGGAATACGGTTACTTCAGCAGCTTCAGCGAAAGCTGGCTGGAGCATGCCAGGATCTATGTTGACAAGGTGTCTGCTCGCTTCGGCCTGAGCGCGGCGAGTCGCGTAGTGGAAATCGCGAGCAACGATGGTTACCTGCTTCAGTATTTCAAGCAGCGCGGCATTCCATGCCTGGGCGTCGAGCCCACGGCCAACACGGCCGCCGCCGCGATGGCCAAAGGTATCCCCACGGTGGTGCGCTTCTTCGGCGAGGAGACAGCCAAGGATCTGCTCCGCGAACGTGGACCCGCCAACCTCATCCTGGGCAACAATGTACTGGCGCACGTGCCCGACATCAACGACCTGGTGAAGGGCATGAAGATCCTGCTGGCCGAGCGCGGCGTGATCACCATGGAATTTCCGGTGCTGTCCGAGCTGATAGAGAACAACTACTTCGACACTATTTACCACGAGCACTTCAGCTATCTGTCATTCACGACGGTGCGCGGTCTGTTCGCGAAGCACGGCATAACGCTGTTCGACGTCGAGGATCTGCGGACACACGGTGGTTCGATCCGCATTTATGGACGCCACACCGAGGACGCTACAAAGCCGGAAACCGGCGATGTCCATCGGGTGTTGGAGCGGGAAAAAAACCTGGGCCACTTCGATCTCGCCTACTACGACCGCTTCGGCGAGCGCGTGAAGGAATCCAAGCGCCGCATCCTCGAATTTCTCATCGGCGCCAAGCGTGCCGGCAAGACGATCGTGGGCTACGGCGCGCCGGGCAAAGGCAACACGCTTCTCAACTACTGCGGCATCCGCACGGATTTCATCGACTACACGGTCGACCGGAGCCCGCACAAGCAGGGCAACTTCCTGCCCGGCAGCCGCATTCCGATCCTGGATCCCGCCGTCATTGAAAAGACCAAGCCGGATTACGTGTTCATCCTGCCATGGAACCTCAAGGACGAGATCATGCGGCAGATGGCCCATATCCGCGCTTGGGGCGGCCGGTTCGTGGTGCCGCTACCTGAAGTCCAGGTTCTCGACTGACTCGGCTGTTGGACGTTTCGCTGCAATGCAGGTCATGTCTTGCGCATGAGTTTGCGCTTGATGACACCTCGCGCGTCCCGCAATTGCGCGGCGGAAATCGCCCCGGTGAGCACGGCGGCAACTACATACGCCGCCAAGACGATGGGCGCCGATATGAAGGGCGAAATCCTGCTTTTCAGCGCCGCCGCCCCCACTACCATGGGAATCCCGGACACCGCGGCCAACATCATTATTCGCAACGTGCCGCGGTCTAGAATGCCCCGCGGCATCAGGAAGATGGCACCGGCGATGGCGATGGATTCCAGCACGACCGTCGCCACGCATTGGCCGAGACCGCCATTGTTGTAATGCGCTTGAAACCAGGAAATGAACCAGGGATCCAGCAGCAGACCGGCGGCCACGCACAGCAGCTGCACGATGGTCCATGCGCGCCGTTTGCCGGCCGCCAGCGCCGCCGTACTGAACGGCATACTGAAGTAGACGAGAAACAGGAACACGGCCATGACCCGGAGATTGTCTTCAGCGGGAGCAAATTTCCCTTCTCCGAATATGGCGACCCCGACTTCCGGATACAGCGCACAGCCGAGCGCGGCGGGTACCGCGACCAGGGTGATGCCTTTCACGGCGTCGCGCGTGGTTTCGAGGAACCCGGCCTCGCTCTCTTCCCATAGACGGCACAGAGTGGGATACAAGCTGCCGACCAGAGTCATCGCGGGCAGAATGAGCACCCCCACCAGCCGGCGCGTAACCGAATACCAACCGACCGACTCCGGCGAAGAAAACCTGGCGAGGAACAGCGCATCGACAAAAGGCTGAAGCGCCAGAAAGAGGTTTGAAAGAGCAAAGGGGGTTCCCATGCCGAGCATAGCCAGCATCACTGTCCGGCTCACCCGCAACTCACCGATCCCGACTCGTTTGTACAGCAGGCTGAGCCCGAGAACCGGCACCATCCCAAAGACCATGCCGGTGACCAACAGCGCGTTTAGGCGCCCGCCGAGCAACAATACAGGCAGGACTATCAGAAACAGGAGCAACTGCTCGGCGACGTGGGCAATCGCCGGTATGTCCGTACGCTCGAAACCGCGAATGGAGTCCTTGTATGCTCCGGCGAGAGATGTCCACACTGCCTGCACGAAGCAGCCAGCCAGCACCCATTGAAATAACCCGTCGCGCCCCAGCAGCACTGCAATCACTGCCAGCACGACATAGACAACACACGCAACGATTACGCGCCACGCAAGGCCCGATCCCAGAAGCACACCCGCCTGGGATTTATCGCGCGCAATCATTGCCGGCAACACGCCCTGCTGACCCCACTCGACCACCAGGACTCCAAAGCCGCACAGAGTGCCTGCAAGGTAAATGAGGCCGAAGTCACGGGGCCCCAGATAGCGCGCGTACAGCAGGTTCAAACCAATCGACAGCGGAATGGTCAACACCTGGGCGGCCGTGAGGTAAGCCATGTTCTTGGCTATCAGGCGGCCCTCACTCATCGGCGTGCGCTCTCATCTTTCAAGCTCGGATTCTGGGCACGTACAGGCGGGCGCTACGATCAACTCTGTATTTGAAGGACTTGCAGGAGCCCCAGAGGAAAAACGCCAGGTAGCCGGTGCCCCGCGGGCGTTGACCTCTCACGAGGCAAGCGCCTATTCGCTGGAGATTCGCGAACAGGAACCGGGCGTACACCGTGACTGCGTCCAGATCGAACAGCCTGACGTGCTTGAAGAGCGCCGCACCGGTGCCAAATCCGTATCCCTGCATCAGACGACTGGACTCCGCTCCGAAGGCTCTCACCCCCAGGTGATCGACCTCGACCTCGGATGCATTGATGATCTTCAGGCCATTTCGCAGGACCCGGTAGAGGAAATCGGGCTCTCCTCCGGACCTCAGGGGCGCACCCGCACCCAGTAGAACGTCGAACTGGCCGACTTTGGAGAACACTGCACGGCGCACGGACATGTTGGCCGTAATACCCCAATCGGCACCAAAGCCGGGATAGCGGCCCTGCCATTCGCGTTGCACGGGATCGAAACTCTCGGTAAAGCCGCGCGAGCGCAGCTCCTGCGGCACTCGGACTCGACCGCAGACCACGGCGGCGAGCGGATCCGCCTCGAAAATCGTCCCGATCGAGCCGATCCAACCGGCGCCGACCCGACAATCGTCATCGGTAAAAGCGATTACGTCACCGCGGCTCAGATCGACACCGGCATTTCTGGCAGCGCAGACGCCCCTCGTCGGGGTTCGAACGTAGCGCAGGCGAGCGTCGTCGATGCTCTGCAATGCCTCTTGCGTCTCGAGGCCGTCACTCTGGTCGACGACAATGAGCTCAAAGAGGCCGTCAGTGGCCAGAATGGATTGGATGCATTCAATGGCGTGCAGAGGGCGGTTCCGGGTGGGTACCACCACGGAGACGGTCACTCCGCTCATATCTTTGCCCCGCTGTTGAATATAGGATCCAGTCTATCCGAGACCACAGCCGGCGTACTGCGACGCGCCGCCGATGGGAGCGCCACCGTCCTCATGTCGAACGCCGAGCCGCTGATCAGCGTAGTCACGCCCTTCTTCAATACCGCCCGCTTTCTTCCCGAGTGCATCGAGAGCGTGCTGAATCAGCGCTATCGCAATTTTGAATACCTCCTGGTGGACAATCAGAGCACCGACGGCGGCGGCGAGATTGCTCTGGATTATGCAAAAAGAGATGCTCGAATTCGCGTGGTGCGGACACCGCAGCTGCTGACCCAAGCCAATAACTACAATTTTTCGCTCAAACAGATTTCGCAGGATAGTCGGTACTGCAAGATCGTGCAGGCGGATGACTGGATTTTCGATCGCTGCCTGGCCGACATGGCGGACGTTCTGGATAAACACAGCAGCGTCGGGGTTGTTGCCTCCTATCGTCTCGCCGGCAAGCAGGTATTGGGCACAGGTGTGTATCCCACAACCGTCGTCATGTCCGGTCGGGACGCATGCCGACTGCACCTGCTCGAGGGCATTTGCATGTTCGGCTCGCCCACGACGGTCATGTATCGCTCGGAACTGGTCCGTGCACGACCTGAATTCTTCGTTCCAGCCTATCTTCACGACGATACGGAGCGAGTGTTCGAGTTGCTCGCCCAGACCGATTTCGCCCTCGTTCATCAGGTCCTCAGCTATTCGAGGGTCAGCGCCGACTCCATCTCGGGTGCCGCGAGCCGATTTACACCGGACGCGTTGGATCTATATATTGTGGCGACTCGCCACGGGCAGAACTTTCTGGATGCGCGTGAGTACGACATAACGGTCAAGCGCGCCCGAGCCTGGGTCTACGGCGCAATGGCTCGAGCGCTGCTCTGGGGCGTCAGAGGAGGCTCGCGGCGACACTATCTCGAGTATCAAAGAAGAGGCCTGGCGACCCTCGGGCAACAGATTGAACCCGGTTTGGTTGCGCGCCACCTGGGTGGAGCGCTGCTGGGCGCCCCGTTAAAATCGATCGCGAAGTTTTTCCAACGAAACCGGACTTCGCGTGATGCAACATAATCGTCTTTGCGGACATTGATAACATGAAAGTTCTGGTCACCGGCGTCAACGGATACATCGGCTGCCTGCTAGCCCCCTACCTCATGGAGCGGGGCATGTCGGTCGTGGGACTGGACACGGGGTACTATCGCGACGGCTGGTTGTACAGCGATGATCGGCTGCTCCAGTACAGCCCCTTCACCCTCAACAAGGATCTGCGTCAGATCGAGTTGAAGGACCTGGAGGGCTGCGAGGCCGTGGCCCACCTTGCCGAGCTTTCCAACGATCCGCTGGGACAGAACGATCCCAGGGTCACCTTCGAGATCAACCACAAGGGCTCGGTGCGTCTCGCGGAGCTGGCCCGCAAGGCCGGCATACAGCGGTTTGTCTATACCTCCTCATGCAGTGTCTACGGCGCCGGTACCGGGGACTTTCTCGACGAGACCTCAGCCCCGAATCCGCAGACGGCCTATGCAGAGTGCAAGACGCTGGTGGAGCGCGATGTGGGCCGAATGGCCGGGGAGGATTTCTGCCCGGTGTTCCTTCGTAACGCAACAGCCTACGGCCCCTCGCCCCGAATGCGCTTCGATATCGTGATCAACGACCTGTCCGCGCTTGCCTGGACCACGCGGAAGATCGCGATGGTCAGCGACGGGACTCCGTGGCGGCCTGTGGTACATGCATTGGATATCTGCGAGGCGATCTACCGCAGCCTGATTGCACCCGCCAGCGCCGTTTGCGGCCAGGTGTTCAATGTAGGGCAGAATTCCGAAAACTATCGCGTGCGCGAGATAGCAGCCATCGTCGCTGCGGAATTTCCGGGTTGCGAAGTCACCACGGGACCCAGCGGCGGTGACAACCGCAGCTATCGCGTAAAGTTCGACAAGATCCACAGCCAGTTGCCCGGGTTCCAATGTCGATACACGGCCCGGGACGGAGCGCGCCAACTGCACGATCTTTTCCAGCGCATCGGATTCGACAACGACGTTTACAAATACCGCGCGTTCACACGCCTGAAACAGTTACAGCACCTGCAGAAGACTCAACAGGTGGACTCGGAACTGTACTGGGCCTGAAATGATCTTCGAGCCACTGCCACTGAGCGGAGCGTGGCGGATCCGCCCGGAGAAGGCGGTCGATGAGCGGGGATTTTTCGCGCGCACCATTTGCGTGCGCGAATTCGCGGCCAGGGGATTGAACGGGTCTTTCGTACAGTCGAGCATTTCCCACAATCGCTCCCGCGGCACGCTGCGTGGCATGCACTTCCAGTGGCCGCCGTCGCATGAATCCAAGTTGGTCAGGTGCGTACGCGGCAGCATTCACGACATGCTCATCGATCTGCGCCCGCAATCCGATACATTCCTCCAACATGCGGTACTGCGTCTGGACGATGAATCCGATGATTCGGTGTACATCCCGGCGGGATTTGCCCACGGGTTCCAGACACTGGCGGACAACTCGATGGTTCAATACCACATGACCGACGAGTTCCAACCGGATCTCGCGGGCGGTTTCCGCTGGGACGACAGTGCTTTCGGACTCACGCTGCCACTGCCGGTATCGATTATTGCACCGCGCGACGCGCAGTACCCGCCCTTCGACCGGCAGCGTTATATTGCCCGCTACAGGGACGGCAAATGACAACGCTGGCGAATGGGGCTGACTTGATGGCGTTGGCGACGCGTCTGTATCCGATCTGCCGCAGCATCACCGGCGCGGGTCTGCGAAAAACCTTGAATATTCTCGGCGAGAGCATTCCCCTGCGGAAGTTTGAAGTCCCTTCCGGTACCGAAGTTTTCGACTGGGAAGTGCCTCTCGAGTGGAACATCGATGCGGCGCGGTTATTCGACCCGGACGGCCGTGTTGTTGTGGATTTTGCAGATCACAACCTACATGTCGTCAATTACTCCGAGCCCGTCTCCGCGACGTTCACTCTCGAGGAGCTCGCCTCCCGCCTGCACGTCAGCAGTCGCGATCCCGGCTGGATCCCTTACAAGACCAGCTACTACCGACGCAATTGGGGTTTCTGCCTGCGGGAGCGCGACCGGCAGCAACTTAAGCCCGGCGACTATCGGGTGCAGATCGACAGCTCTCTGCAGCCGGGGGCGCTGACGTACGGCGAGCTTCTGCTGCCCGGTACGAGCAATCGTGAAATGCTGGTATTCACGCACGCCTGCCACCCTTCCCTGGCCAACGACAACCTCAGCGGACTGGTGACCGCGGCGGCACTCGCCCAGTGGCTGGAGCCTCGGCCCCGCTACTACAGCTGGCGGTTCGTGTTTGCGCCGGGAACCCTCGGCTCGCTGTGCTGGCTGCGCAACAACGAAGCCAACCTCGGGAAGATCGATCACGGCCTGGTTCTCGGCCTGCTGGGCGATGCCGCGCCATGGACCTACAAGCGCAGCCGCCGTGGCGATGCGCGAATCGACGCTATCGTGCCTCATGTTCTGCGCCAGCTCGATCCGGCGTCGCGGATCATCGATTTCGATCCCTACGGATACGACGAAAGACAGCTCTGCTCGCCCGGTTTCAATCTGCCCGTGGGCCGGTTGAATCGTTCCATCAACGACGGCTATCCGCAGTATCACTCCTCGGCCGATGACCTGTCGCTGATCACCGCCCAAGCCCTGGAACGAAGTCTCGCCGCCTGCCAGGCGGTTGCCGAGGTGATCGAGGGGGACCGCCGCTACCTGAACCTCAAACCCAAGGGAGAGCCCCGGCTGGGCAAGCGGGGTCTGTATGGATCCACAGGCGGGAGCTCCCCCGCGCGGACGGAGCTGGCGATGCTCTGGGTGCTGAACCAGTCCGACGGCGGGCCCTCTTTGCTGGATATCGCACAGCGCTCCGGCCTCGATTTTGACACGATCCGCGCGGCTGCCCGTGCCCTCGAAGAGGCGGGGCTCCTGAGCGAGTCGCACATGGGGAGTTACGGTTCATGAAGGTTGTGTTGTTTTGTGGCGGCCTCGGCACGCGCCTGCGCGAGCACTCGGACACCATTCCCAAACCGCTGGTGAATGTCGGCTACCGACCGATTCTCTGGCACCTGATGCGCTATTACGCGCACTACGGCCACAAGGAATTCATCTTGTGCCTGGGCTATCGCGGCGATCTGATCCGCGAGTACTTCCTGAACTTCCGCGAGGAGCTGACCAACGATTTCACGCTCGATGGCGGCACCGGCGCCGTGCAGCTGCACGCCAAGGACATGCAGGACTGGAAGATCACCTTCGTCGACACCGGCATGCACAGCAACATCGGGCAGCGCCTGTTGCGTGCCAGGAAGTTTCTGCAAGGCGAGGACATGTTTCTCGCCAACTACGCGGATGGCCTCTCCAACGTGCCCATCGACAAGCAGATTGCGCAATTCTCGGCCGGCAACGCCATCGCGAGTTTCGTCGCCGTGCGCAACTCCCAGAGCTTTCACGCCGTGCAGATGCAACCCGACGGGCTCGTCACCAGCATGGGGGCGATGCCCGATCAGCCGTTGTGGATCAATGGTGGCTTCATGGTTCTGCGCCAGGAAATATTCGCGAATATCGAAGAAGGTGAAGAGCTGGTGGAGCAGCCCTTCGCCCGACTGGCCGCGCAGAAGCGGCTGATCACATTTCCGTGGGATGGCTTCTGGCAGTGCATGGATACCTTCAAGGACAAGATCAGCTTCGATCGGATGGAAGCCCAGAACAAGTGCCCCTGGATGCTGTGGAACGGCAAATGATCGGTCTGGCGCTCGCGGGTGGATCGGGGCCGCGGCGTGTGCTGTGTATTGGCGCCCACTGCGACGACATCGAGATCGGATGCGCCGGCGCCCTGCTGCAACTGCAGAAAGGACGGACGGATCTCACGATCGACTGGGTAGTGCTGACCGGAGACGCTGCCCGCCAGGCCGAAACCCGGGCGGCGATGCAGTTGCTCGTCGAACCCCGATGCCGTGGAGAGCTGGATTTCGGCGGATTTCCCGACTCGAGGCTCCCGGCTGTCTATGGCCCACTGAAGGACTATTTCGGTGCGCTGGCCGCCCGCTTCCGGCCGGACATCCTCTTCTGCCACGAGCGCGGCGATGCCCATCAGGATCACCGGATGGTGAACGAGATGGCCTGGGGGGCCTTCCGCAACCACCTGATCCTGGAATACGAGATCGTCAAATGGGACGGCGGCCTCACCACTCCCAATTTCTACGTTCCGCTCGACCCGGAAGTCATCGATAGAAAGATCGACGCTCTGATGCAGACCTACGGAACGCAGCGCAGCAAGGATTGGTTCACGCCGGACACCTTCCGCGCCATGAGCCGCCTGCGTGGCATCGAGTGCCGCGCCCCGAGCGGGCATGCGGAGGGCTTTACAACCCGCAAGATGGTCTTGCCGTTGGGCTAGCCGGCCGCTCGGGCGCCGGCGGCTCGCTTCCTCGCGACGATCACCCATTCACGCCCGAGACCCAAAGCCTCGAGCCAGGATTCCCAACGCTTGCGGCCGAGAATTCTGCCGAAGGCGCCACGGATGTACCGATTCTCGACCCAGAACAGCACTCCGCGGTCGCCACCGGGAAGCAGCGAGCCGATCTTCTGGATCTCGAAATCCGAGGCAAGCAGGGTGCGGATCTCATCCAGCGAAGGCCATCGCTGCAGCTGGCCATGCCCCAGCCGCTTGAGGGCTGAGCGCCGGTCCCAGACAAAAGAGTTCTGGGTCATCAACAGGAATGTACCGCCGTCCTTCAGTTTGCCGGAAATACGTTTGAAAAAGGCCTTCTGATCGTGCATGTGCGCCAGCGCATCCGCACTGATGATCAAGTCGAATTCATCCGGCAAGTCCATCGCGAGGAAATCGCCGCAGCGCAGGTCCACCCGAGGGTAACGACGACGCCCCTCCTCGATGGATGCGGGCGAAAGGTCGGTCGCCACCACAGCACCGTACGCGATGAGTCCGTTGCTCAACCAGCCCGTACCACAGCCGGCTTCCAGGATACGCGCGTTTTTCAAACTGAGATCACTCGCGAGCTGCTGCGCAACCTCGAGCTGCCGCTGCATGAAGTAATCCGGATCCCGAAAGCGCCACTCGGTGTTCCATTGGTCCCAGAACGTGCGCTGCTGATCGATTGATGGGACCGGGCCTCCCATGCCATCCGCTGAATATCTTTGCTCGCCGGGTTCCGCGACGCGCTCGAGCCAGGTCTCTCGCCAGAACGGAAATATGGCTCGGGGGCAGTACATGCGACGATCGCTGTAATGCCCTTTGCACCAGGCACCGTCCAGGATCACCGAGTTTCCCTTGATGGGAATCAACTTTCCAGTCCGTTCATCGACGATACGGCTGACCCGACAGCGCACTCGAAGCAACTTGCCGCAATAGGGAACTTCCTCTGCGTCAAAGAACAAGCCACGGTTCTTGTTGTTACCGTCCAGAGTTGCGAGGATCTCGTCGTAGGAACGGACCTTCACGAGATCGCCAGGCAACAGATCGAGTTTGATGTCCGGAGTCTTCCGACCCTCTGCTACCCGACCTCGCTTGCGTGGATACGGCACGCCACCACGCAGTCGCTGGATCCAGTCATAGCAGGCAATGGCGTGCTCCTTGATGCCGAGCCGCCGCGAGGCGCGTATCGCATTATAGACAGTTACGTAGAGCGCTCCGCGCAGCAGCGCGCCCAGAGACTCGTTGCCGGAAGTGAAATCCTCGACATACTGACGCACATCCCACCATTTCAAGGGCGAGGTGGCCAATGGCAGATCGGTTGCTTGGCAGCGAAAAACCGGACCTTCACTGGAATTTTCAACAACAGTGGCCGCGATCAGCTGCGCCTCGCTCAGCCCAGCTGCCTGCATCGGTGCGGTGATGGAGCGCGGATTGACGCCGCTCGGACCATCCACTCGCCGCAGCCAATGCGTCTTCCAAAAGATCAGGCAATTCGCTTCACACCCTCCATGATTCGCACCACTGCATCGCACTCCTTCGAGGTGCACGGTGTCGTCAATCCGCCGCCCCCCCGTCCTGTTAACGGTGTCACAAGTCTTATGGGCGCGTCGAAAAACCTGAAAGCGTTGGCCGACAAATGCGAGCATTTCCGGCATGAATGGCATGCCGCCGACGCTTCCCCTGTCATCCAGTGTCCGCAGGATCTCTTCTTTGGAGAGCACCTCGACCCATTCACCCGCGGACAGCCGCGCTGCCTGGCGCGTTGAATCCTCGTTAGAGAACAATTGACTGGCCCATCGCCCTTGGGTACTCATCTAAATGAACTCTCGCTCCGCAAGCCCGAATCTCGACTTCATGCGAACGGCCGCCGTGCTCTTCGTGGTCGCGTTTCACATATTGATGTTCTATACGCGAAGTGGCTTGCTCCACAAGGAAGCACTCCGCGGACTTTACTCTGTGGGTAATTGGGGAGTGCTGGTTTTTTTCGTCCACACGTCTCTCGTGCTGATGTTTTCCCTGCGGAGGGATCAGAGCAAGGCTGGGCGCGTACCCCGTTATATACCATTTCTCATTCGCCGCGTATTCCGCGTCTACCCGTTGAGCATGGTGATTGTGCTGTGCGTAGCGCTTCTGAATCTACCCGTCAGCGACATTCAGCAGGGGCGATTCGTGGCCGCGAGCCTGGATCGGCCCGGACTGCTGGCCAATTTCCTGCTGATCCAGAACGTGACGAGCACTGACTCAATCATCGCACCGCTGTGGAGTTTGCCGTACGAGCTGCAGATGTATCTGCTCCTGCCGCTTCTGTTCGGCATCTGCGAGTCGCGGGCCGCACCTGCGAAGATCGGCGCGATCTGGATGCTCGCGGCGGGTTTGACCATGCTCATCCAACGGAATCAATTACCTCCGGCCATCAGCCTGCTCGAATTTCTTCCCAACTTCATTCCGGGCGTGCTTGCGTACACGCTGACCTTTGGACGTACTCTGCGCTTGCCCTCCTACTTGTGGCCAATCGCATTCCTGCTCATTACGGCGATCTATCTCGGGCACCCCAGCGATCACCGGGGGGCCCTCGCCTGCCTGCTTCTTGGCCTCGCCATCCCGCAATTCAAAGAACTGCAGAGCCCGCCGCTGCGCAGAGTCTGCCATGTAATCGCTCAATATTCTTATGGCATCTATTTGACCCACTTCGTATGCCTGTGGATCGCCTTTGACGGATATGTTGGCCTCGCACCGGTTTGGCAGTGGACCGTGCTGCTCGCAACCACGGCCGCACTACCCGTCCTGTTCTATCACCTCATCGAAAAGCCGATGATGCAAGTGGGTGCCGTTCTCGCAGCCAGAATGGGAGCGCTGCGAGTATCCTGAGTGGCTGCACAGCCCATTTATTCTGCATCCAGAACGAGCAGCCAATCGCTACCGTTCCCGTTGTTGCCGGGCGTGGCAAACAGCTGTGATCCGGAGGCAGGGTACTCGCCGATCGCCGTGTATGAGCCGGTATACGGATTGAACCACTGGGCAGTCACCTTGGAGCCTGTCAGCTGCGAGAGCTGCACTGTGGTTGCGGAGCTCGTATAGACCAACGCGAAGCTGTGATCACCCGCCAACCCAGCCTGCCCGTTGGTTGCGAAACCGGAAGCGGGCTGCAGCAGCCACCACTTGCGGGTGCTCCAGAATGACTGCAGGCGTTGCATCGACACAGAGCCGGCACTCGCCAGATTCGTTTGCCATGTTCCAGTATACGGATAGAGCGGATTGGGGGCATCGAAGTGCCAGATCGGGTTGTTGCCAAAAAACTGGCCCGTCCCCCCGGCCAGAAGTGTTTCATACGCGAATTGTCTGGTGGTCTGGGCCGTCGTGGTCGCATCAGCGTTCTCGTATCGAGCCTCTATGAGAAAAGCCGGCATCTGAGCTCGACCGTATTGCGCACTTACCTTCTGACCCGCGCTGTCACCGACGTAGACCGCATTCAAGCTGAGCCAGTTGGTGGCGGACCCAACGAAATCCAGTGCGGAGGTTTCCCGCTGGCCGTGAAATGTATGCAGCCACGTCGTGTTTACGCTGCGAATACCGTCGATGATGGAGGTCATCAAAGACGGGTCCGCGGGATTGCGATCGCCGCCGTTGACCCAGACGATGTTATTCAACCCAGCAAAGCGATTTGCAAGATACTGCCCATAGCCATAGAGCTTGGCGTTGCCGTTGCTCTGCATCTCGGCATACCAGCCTTCGTCGGTCCCCACGTACCCCATGTAGGCAGGCGTAAGGAAGACCACCATGCCATGGTCCGCAGCCTTCTGGATCACGGAAGCGGCATGTGCGAAATACACCTCATTGGGCGTGGAGAAATCTCCTGCAGTCAGAAACGGCGCATCGCCGGCCTTATCCTTCGGTGGATTGGCCGAGAACTTGTGCTCGATCAGCTCGACGAGGAGAGCATTGAAACCGCGCGCCTGCCGGTCATTCAGATAGGTGTCCACCTCCGAATCACTGAGCTGCGCGATCAATGACCAGGCACTGTCGCCCTGCAGGAAAAAGGGTGTTCCCTGAGCCGTCAGCAGGTACAGCTTGCCGGCCTGAGTGTGCAGCGGGAACGGCGAAGAATTGGGTGCAACACCCACATTGACGCTGGCATGGGCCGTACCACCGGTACCCGTGCAGCTGAGTATGAAGCTCGTGGTGGTTGCCAACGCGGGAGTCCTCGCGGTCCCACTGATCGCCTGGGTCCCACTCCAACCGCCCGAAGCCGAGCAACTCGTGGCGCCCGTGGAGCTCCAGGACAGCATCGACGTGCCGCCTGACGCCACGCTGCCGGGATTCGCTGAAATGGATACTGTGGGTGCGCCGGCTTGGGAGACCGATACCACGGTACTGGCCTGAGCAGACCCACCCGGGCCGGAGCAGCTCAACACGAATGTCGTCTCGCTGTGAAGAGCGGGGGTCGTTTCGGTGCCGGTCAGAGCCTTACCGCCGCTCCAGCCGTCCGATGCGGTACAGTTGGTTGCGTTCGACGACGACCAAGTCAACGTGGCCGTGCCGCCGTCTGCGACACTTCCCGGATTGGCTGCAAGGGTCACGACCGGAAGTGACGTCGCCGCAGCGACGGTGACCGTGGTGCTGGCTTCGGATGTCCCTCCATCGCCTGTGCAGCTCAAATTGAACGTGCTGGTTCCGGCATTCAATGTGGCCGTCGTCTCACTGCCATTGGCGGCTTTGGTACCCGTCCAGGATCCCGACGCCGAACAGCTGTTTGCGTACGCGGAGCTCCACGTCAAGGTCGCTGTTCCCGGTGCCGACAGGCTACTGGGATTCGCAGAAAGGCTGAGCGTCGGTGCATTCGAAGCACCGGTGCCTACGGATCCGCCACAGCCGGCCAGCAAAATGACCGCGCCAGCAATGACCCACCTTGTTATCGACAGTGCGTGATGCATGGATGAAGAACGTGTCGGATGCACGGGATACACTGACCTGAGATGGCGGCGGTGTGGGCTAGCGGAGCCCGAGGCTTGTTTACTTATTGCTCGCCGGGGAAGGTCGTGTTCATCTGCATCCAAACGCCAAAAAACGTGACTCCCTCCTATAGAGCCGTACTGCTGCCAACTGACTCACTCTGCTACAGTGGCCAGGGAAAGCGCACGGGCCGACAAACTAATGTAATTGAGCCGGCAAACCAATGTAAATGAGTGAGTGTGTACGGAATGACCGACGACCCGCATGAGCGCGCTCACCGCCTGATCCCGGGCGGCTCGCACACCTACGCCAAGGGCGATGACCAGTATCCGGTTGACGCCCCCGTGTTCATCGAACGGGGCAAGGGCTGTCATGTCTGGGACAACGAAGGCCGCGAATACATCGAATACGCCATGGGCCTGCGCGCGGTGACGTTGGGGCATGCGTATGAACCCGTGATCGAGGCCGCCTGTGCACAGATGAGGCGCGGCCTGAATTTCAATCGGCCCTCCTCAATCGAGGGCGCGGCGGCGGAGGCGTTGCTTTCGGTACTGCCGCGTGCCGAGCAGGCAAAGTTTGCCAAGGATGGTTCGACGGTACTGACCGCGGCAGTCACGCTGGCACGTGCCCATACCGGCAGGGTCAAGGTGGCACTGTGCGCCGACCATCCCTTCTTCTCTTACAACGACTGGTTCATGATCACGACGGGGATACCTGGCGGCATTCCCGAATCCCGTCGCGAAGAGACCCTGACATTCCGCTACAACGATCTGGCCGGCGCCGAGAAACTGTTTCAGGAACACCCAGGGGAAATCTGCTGCGTGTTGCTCGAGGCAACGCGCACGGAGGAGCCTCGCGACGGGTTTCTGCACAAGTTGCGCGACCTGGCACACCGGCACGGCGCGCTTTTCATCATCGATGAGATGATTACAGGTTTCCGCATGGATCTCGGCGGAGCGCAGGCGGTGTACGACATCGAGCCGGACCTGTCCACCTTCGGCAAGGCACTCGGCAACGGCTTTGCCATTTCGGCACTGGCGGGCAAGCGCGAGTTCATGGACCTCGGAGGACTGAGCCACTCGCGGGAGCGGGTGTTTCTGCTCTCCACGACCCATGGCGCGGAGATGTCCTGTTTGGCGGCCGCCATGAAAGTCATCGACATCTACAAGACGGAGGATGTCATTGGCACTCTGTACCGGCAAGGTGAGCGCCTTCGCAGCGGCATCGCGCGCACGGTTACCGAGCTTCGGTTGCAGGACAACTTCACCATGGACGGGCGGCCGTGTTCGATTATCTACGGCACGCGCGACGCGGATCGCAAACCGTCGCAGCCATTGCGCACGCTTTTTTTGCAGCAACTGCTGCGCAGAGGCATTCTCGCGCCCAGTTTCATCATGAGCTACTCGCACTCGGATGCGGACATCGACCGCACGATTGAGTGTGTGTCGGAGGCATTGCTGGTCTACCGCAAGGCACTGGACGAAGGGGTCGAGAAGTATCTGCAAGGACGTCCAATCAAGCCGGTGTATCGCCGCTTCAACTAGGAGACAGGATGCCCGGATCCAGCGTTTCAAACTAAACGAGCGTTGTAGACTTCGCAGCCAGTTTCTCATCGAAGCGAAGGATCGCATCTTCGGGTGGCGCTCCGCCCATTCGCCGGACGAAGTCCTCAGGGAATCCTGTGTCATTCACCATGGAGAGGAACTCCCGGAGCATGGTTCCGCTGCAGTGAACGTCAACCAGCGGTGCTCCCTTGTTGGCCAGGACATCGCGGCGGTCGAGAATCCGGAAATCCACGCTGTAGCGAGCGACACCCGAAGTGTTCTGGATCGATGCATGCAGCTGCGCGCCCGAAAACATCAGAATCTGGCCAGGCGCGGGCAGCACGACCAGCTCGTCACCGGCAACATGGGTCCGCGCACCCGGCCGTGAACGCGTGTCCTTGCCGACATGACTGGCGGCTGTGAGACGGTCGCGATTGGCCTGATAGGCATCGAAGCCAGCCGAATCGTTCTCGACCGCTTTGTCGAAGCAACTCAGATCGAACTTCATTGCATTGCGGGGCGTGACATTGGCGACCGGAAACCATAAGTTGATCTGCTGCGCCGGCGCGGCATACCAGGTATCCCGATGCCATGGAAACGCATACGCGATGCCCGTTGTGAGATGGTCGCTGGGATAGGACGTGCGCGGTTTGGGCACGTCGTACATGGTTTCGGCCGGATCGAAGCCCGCCTGCTGGACGACCGCCTTCAGCAACTCCTTCGAGCGCGGATGGTGAATGAACTGTGGCTTCCAGACACCCAGTATGCGCGCCAGGTCGGCCGGCGAATGATGTTGATGCGCCTCGCGCGGATCGTGGGGAGCAAACAATTCGCGCAGCTGCGCGCGCGTGAATTCCACGAACTCCGCGACCGCGGGTAACCTTGTCAGCAGTACCAAGTCGCCCCGATAAATGAGCTCCCGCAACTCCGTATTGGAGACCTGCGGATCCGCATGCAGTACGCCCATGTCTTGTCTGTCGCCTGGGATTGGGGTGTGCCGGAAAATACGCCGTAACGCGGACGGGCTCAACCGACCAGTCGGCAGTTGGCCTCCCGCGCCGGCGCCGTCTGCCTTGAATCTGACATTAAATTGGCATAAAAATGCATTGAATGGGCGTCTAGATTATCTCCCTGGCGCCCCAGCCATTGAACCCCTCCCAAGAAGGGTGAAACCGAGTGCTGCAACGGACCCTCGACCGGCCGGACTATTTCGCTCTCGCCCGAAGAGCCAAACACCTGTGCGTGCCCGAAGGACCCGAATTGCGAGTCGCCCTGCTGGGAGACGTCTCGACGCAGCACCTGGTTCCGCTCCTGCAAGTGCTGATCGCCGACATTGGCTTTAGGCCCAACGTGTACGAAGCCGGCTTCGATACCGTGGAGCTCGAAGCCCTGAATCCCGACTCGCAGCTGTATTCATTCGCGCCGCAGATCATTGTCATCCTCCAGGGCGTCGGCAAGCTCAGGGAACTCTACTACGACTATCCGGGCGACCGCCGCGACTTCGTGCGCGCTCGGCTCGGTGGCATCGAGGCAACCTGGAAAGCCATCCGTTCCCGCACGGGAGCCCCCGTGGTGCAGAGCACCTTCGTGCTCCCCTACGAACGTCCTTTCGGCAATTACGGGCTGCTCATGCCGGACACGCTGCATGGGGCCGTCGCGCAATTGAACCAGGAGATCGCGCTGCGTGCCCGCGAGCACGATGCGGTGCTGCTCAACGACGTGGACTATGTGGCCGCCTGGGTCGGGCGCCGTGACTTCGTCGATGAGAAACTGTGGGCGCTCTCCAAATCCCTGTGCTCCCTGCAGGTGCTGCCCGAGGTCGCGCGCAACATTGTCGACATCGGACTTGCCTGCCAGGGGCGTGCCGTGAAGTGCATCGTCCTCGACTTGGACAATACCTTGTGGGGCGGTACCGTGGGCGATGACGGAATCGAAGGAATCGAGTTGGGCGACTCGGACCCGACCGGCGCGTTCCGGGCGTTCCAACAGTACATTCGCGAGCTCGGACGGCGCGGAATCCTGCTTGCCGTTTGCAGCAAGAACGATGAAGCGGTGGCGCGGCACGCATTCAATACACATCCGGGAATGGTCCTGAAGGAACAAGACCTCTGCGCCTTCGTCGCGAACTGGGAGAATAAGGCCGCCAACATCCGCCGCATTCGCGACAAGCTCAACATCGGGTTCGACAGCATGGTGTTCCTCGACGACAACCCTTTCGAACGCAACTTGGTGCGCGATCTGCTGCCGGAGGTGCTCGTTCCGGAGCTGCCCGAGGATCCCGCGCTTTACGTGCGTGCGATCTCGGAGCTGAACCTGTTTGAAACAGCTTCGTTCTCTGAGCTCGACGCGGAACGCACCGGCAAATACCGGCAGCAGGCGTTGCGCGAGGCGCAGCGCACCCAGTTCGCGGATCTCGAGACGTACCTGGCCTCCCTGCAAACCAAGGCGCGCGTGGCTCGATTCGAACCCCCTGCCCTGCCGCGCATTGCCCAGCTGTTACAGCGCAGCAATCAATTCAACCTGACGACCCGCCGCCACGCGCAGGCCGATTGTGCGCTGATGATGCAGGATGAGGCCACCTGGTTTCCCTTCACCATCACGGTTCGCGACCTGTACGGCGACTTCGGGTTGATCAGTGTTGTGATCCTGCGCCGCGCGGGCGATACGATTGAAGTCGAAACCTTCGTGATGAGCTGCCGGGTCCTGCAACGGGGCGTGGAGCAACTCGCGATGAACAAGGTGTTCGAATACGCGGCCCATGTCGGAGCCCGATACGTGGTCGGCCGTTATATCCCGACGGCGAAGAACGCGATGGTCAAGGACTTCTTCCCGCGCTTCGCCTTCGAAGAATGGCCGGCGCCGCAGGCGCAAGGCACGGCCTACCGGCTGGAGGTCGAGCGTTACGAATCCAGACCGGTCCACATCACCGAGGTCGCGGACTAACAGCGAGAGGATGATCCATGAGTCAGGAATCAACCCAGGAAAAGCTCATGGACGTGATTCGCGAGGTCTTCGAGCAACCCGGCCTGGCATTCGATCCGGCGCTGACCGCCGCGCAGGTGGAGGGCTGGGATTCCGTGGCGCATGTCGGCCTCATCCTGGCGGTCGAGAAGGCGTTTGCCGTGCGCTTCACGACCAAGGAAGTCAAATCGCTGCAAACAGTGGGTGACCTGCTCGCGCTGCTGGAAAAGCGGGGCAAGTAGTGTCGTTCCTGTCCATCGCGTTCGTCCTGTTCGTCGCGGTCACCTTGATCGCGTTCCATTCGGTCCCGGTCCGCTACAAGGCGCACGTCCTGCTGGCGGCCTCCCTGGCCTTCTATGCGACCCATGGCCCCGGCTACCTCGTTCTGCTCGTCACGGTCGCCCTGGGCACCCAGGGCGCGGCGCTGCTGATCGAGCGGGCGAACAGCGAGAGCGGCCAGAAAAGGATTCTCAGCGCCGCCGTGGTGGCCCTGATCCTGCTGCTGTGTACATTCAAGCTGGGCGGCGCCCTGGACCTGCCACCCTCCGCGACCCTGGAGGAAGACACGGTCCGGCGTTTCGTGTTGCCGCTGGGCCTGTCCTACTATCTCTTCAAGCTGCTCTCCTATCTGCTCGAAGTGTATTGGGACAACGTGGCGGCGCAGCGTAACTGGGTCAGCGTGGGTCTGTACGCGGCTTTCTTTCCGCAGATTGTCAGCGGTCCGATCCAGCGGCCCGGCGATTTCTTCGCGCAGCTCGCGCGTGTGGGCCAGCCCGACCCGCGCGAGCTGACGATCGGCTTGCGCCGCATTCTCTTCGGGCTGTTCAAGAAGGTTGCCATCGCCGATCGATTGGGACCCGTGGTGGCCGCGATTCACGCGAACCCCGAAGCCCATTCCCAACTCGAGCTGCTGTTCGGTGCGTATGCCTATGCCATCCAGCTCTACGCGGACTTCTCCGGCCTCACGGATATCGCTCTGGGGATCGGGCTGCTCTTCGGCATCAAGGGCCCGGAGAACTTCGCCCTGCCCTTCTTCGCGCGCAACCTGCAGGAGTACTGGCGGCGCTGGCACATGTCACTCACGAGTTGGCTGGCGGACTACCTGTTCACTCCCGTGCGGATGGCGCTGCGCGACCTGGGCCAATTCGGGCTCGCGGCCGCGGTTTTCCTCAACATGGTGGCGGTGGGCATCTGGCATGGTTTCACGGGCCCCTTCCTGGCCTTCGGGGTATTTCACGGCGTGGCACTCACGGTCAGCGTCCTGACGCTCAAGCAGCGCGATCGGATCTTCAAGGCCCGACCCGGGCTCGCGCTGCTGAGGAAGATCGCCGCGCCCCTGGTGACCTTTCATCTGGTCGTGTTGGGATTCATCTTTTTTCGGGCCGAGTCCGTGCCGCGGGCCGTCAGTTATCTGTCCAGCCTGGCCGGCACCGGGGCGCACCCCGCAATCCCCCATCTGCGCTTCCAGCTCCCCGAGATGCCCTGGAAACTGCTCATCGGCCTCGCCGCCCTGGTGGCATTGATGGAAGCGGTACACGCGGCGGTCCGCAGCTCCGTCTGGAGTGAGCGCTGCATCGCCGCGCCGCGAGCCATGCGCTGGGCTGCTTACTATGGGTTGATCATCCTCACTTTGGCATTCAGCCGCTTTGGGGAGGAAGGATTCATCTATGGACAGTTCTGATCCGGTGAGTCAGCGGGCGCCGGCCGGCGCGGGCGGGTTCTGGCGCCGCCTGATGGTGTTTGCGCTCACGCTGCTCGCCGGCTGGGCGGGCCTCGAGTGGGTGTTGGTTTCGAGCCCCAACAGTCTGTCGATCAAGCGCCAGCGATTGGAGGCCATTGCCAGGGACGTGGACACCCTGATACTGGGTTCGTCGGAGACCTATTATGGAGTGAAGCCGCAGGCGCTGTCCGGCATCGCCTACAATCTGGCGAGCAACGCTCAGACCCTGTACTACGACCATGAGCTCACCAGGACGTTTGTGCCGCGACTGCCGCGCCTGCGACGCGCCTATGTGTTGGTCAACTACACAACCCTCTACCAGCAGCTCTACGATCACCCCGAGAGCTACCGGCAATATGCCTATCTGCAGGAGTTCGGCATCCCCCTGCAAAGAACGGGCGACTATCTCGATCTGCGCACCGTCAGCCGGGTTCTGCTGTACAGTCCCCACGGCGCGTTGGAACGGCTGTTTGGCGGATTGCAGAATCCTCGCGACAAGCGAATCGATGAGCGTGGCTGGTATCGAGTGCCGGATGAGGATCGCTGGGGGCTGGGCCCGGAGAACGCCGCGGCACGCATAGCAGTCCACCACGGATTCATGCACAAGCAATATCTGCCCGACAACCTCGCAACATTGAAGCGCCTGATCCGGCTGCTCCAGGAGCACCACGTGCAGGTGGTGCTCATCACCACACCGGTCTATCCGACCTATCGGGCGAAGATGCTCGCGGAAATGTGGGAGCCGGCGAAGGCAGCGTACGAGCAGATCGCGGCCGAGTACGGTGTCCCTTACTTCAACTTCCTCATCGAACCGCGCCTGAAGGATGCTGACTTCGAGGACGCTGATCACCTGAACGCGGACGGCGCCGCGCATTTCGCCCATATCCTGGATGAGCGTGTCGGCCCTGTCGCGGTCGGCCGCCCGGATGAACCAACGCAAGCCGGTATGTTCCCGGGCCGGCGTGCTGTTGCCGAAACCGGGCTCAGCCGTCGCTGATCGGGAGGGCGACCGTGCCCGCGCGCAGCGGCCGGGCCGGGATGCCGCTGACTGTCGTGCCGGCGGCCACTTTGGCATTGACCACGGAACCCGGCATCACGCGCGCGCCATCCCCTAACACCGCTCCCGGCAATATGATCGATTCCGCACCGATGCTGACATCGTTGCCGATCACCACCGGATGGCGAACCACCGTGCCGGCCCGATGTTCCTTGGGTCCCAGCTCGTGCGTGGTGGTCAGGACGACCACCCGGTCAGCCAATGACACACGATCGCCGATGGTCACCGATTCCGCGAATTCGAGAATGATCCCTGTGCCAAATACACAGTTCGAACCGATGCGCAGCCGCGGCCCGATCGCTCCGGGATGCGAGCTTTGAATCTTCGGCATGCCGGCGAAGCGGCTGCCGGCACCGATTTGCAGCCCGATCGCCCGCAGCAGCAGCCGTCTCAGGAAGTGGGCTCGCCGCTCGGGGAGCAGGCGCGCGAGCAGCGGATAGAAGAAAAATCCGAATCGCAGGTTGCCGAATTCCACCTCCCAGGCACGACCCAGCCAGTTGCCGCCCGGCGCATCCTCAGGTCCCGGCCCCGATGGCGTGGTTGCATCGCTCACGATGGCGCGGCCAGGCTCCTGCGGACCTTCTTGAGGCGCGCGCCGAACTGATTCTGGTCCGTGAATTCGACCCGCACCGGGATCTTGTAGGACGGCAACCGGTCCTTGCAGAAGCGGCGCATGCGGCGCTTGAAGTCATCGAGCGGCTCCGCGACCGCCAGATTGAAACGGGCGGCCACGATTTGGCCGGTGAGCGGGTTTGCGTGGCCGAACACCGCTACGTCGCGAACATCCGGCAATTCCATCAACACGGCTTCGACCTCGGCCGGGTAGACCTTGCGCCCTCCCACGTTGATCAGCTCGCTGGTGCGCCCGAGGATGCGCAGATAGTCTCCATCGACCTCGACCGCATCTTCGGTGCAGAACCAGCCGTCGGCATCGAACTTGTCGGGGGCATTGAGATAACCCAGCATGGAGGTGGGGGTCCTGACCCACAGGACGCCGTCGCGAACCTGAGTCTCATACCCTTCTTTCGTGAACTGCACCCACAAGGTGCCCTCACGGGAACGGGTGCGCAGCACTCCCAACTCCGACAGGCCGTAGGTTTGTGTCAACGCGGCCTGTGGCAACGCCTGATTGAGTCGCGCGAGCAGCGGAGCCGGCATCGCCTCCGAACCGTAGGCGATCAGCCGAAGACTGGAAAGGTCATGCCGCTCATGGGCGCCGCTGAGTAGCAGGAGGTTCAGAAAAGTAGGCGACGTGGGCAGTGTGTGTACCCGATGCGCGGCGATCGCCGCGCAGATCGTGTCCGGCTCGCGGGTGGCGGTCGTCACCAGTGTGCCGCCACTCGACAGAGTGTTGAAGAGCGTGTCAACGCCTCCGATGTGATCGAACAGCAGAAAGGATAAGGTGGTCTTGCGCCTACCGGGGCGTACAAACTTTTCCAACAGAGCGACACAGTCGTGAACCACGCCCTTGGGCATGCCCGTGGAGCCCGAGGAAAACAGAACCAGTCCCGGATGCCTTGCCGCGATCAGACGCTGCAGGATGGGTGTCGTGACAACGCGCGCGGCACCTTCGATGGACACATTCTCTGCGCCGTCTAGCGCATCGGAAAAGGTGATGTGCCAGGAAGCTTCCGCGATCTGTGCAATCACTTCACGAGTGACCGGAGCGGTCGGAGTCAATGGGACCGCGATCGCTCCGCGACGAATGAGTGCCAGCAGCAGTCCCACGGCGCCCGCGGATACCGACCCCTCGAGGATCACCACGCTTCCCGGTCCTATCGCGCGCTGTGCGAGCTCGGCATCCCAGTGGCGGATCTGCTCGCTCAAAGCGCGATAGCTGATGCGCCGGTCGCGATGGACCAAGGCCGTTTCATCGCCGAAACCGTCCAATCGCTCGAACAGCCACGGCACCGCGGCCGGCGTGTCAGCAACGGCCCGATGGGCGCTATCCGTCATGAGACTCCGCCCAGGTACACCACCTGTGCCGTGATATTGTCCGAGCGCGGACTGATGAAGAAATCGCAGACATTCAGGCAGTCCTCGAATGTTCCGAGGCGCTTGATGGCCAGACCGTTCACCACGGCGTCGATCTTGTCCTGCGGAACGCCCCGGATCATGTCGGTCATGATCGGGGTGGCTCCGAAGGAATTGCAGGTGATGCCCCACTGGCCCAATTCGAAGGCGAGGATGCGCGTAAAGGTCACCACCGCCGCCTTCGAGGCCGCGTAGATGGCCTCGCCGGCCAGACCGATGGGATCGACGATCGTGGTGAAATTCACGATCCGTCCGTACCGCCGACGCATCATCACTTTCGCGGCATCCCGGCATACCAACATCGTGGCGGTGACATTGACGGACAGCATCCGGTTCGCCGTCGCCGCCGGCGTCAGCAGAACGTGGTTCATGCTCGCAATCGCGGCATTGTTCAACACGCAATCGATACGGCCGTGCCGGCGCGCTACATCGGTGACCCAGTGCTTGACGGCCTTCTCTTCGCTGATGTCCAGCGATGTGTGCCGGTAACCCTCGGCCTCGAACGCAGCCTCCCCGCGGCTGCAGCCCTCGACGAGGTAACCGCGCTGCGCGTAGCTTTCCGCCAGGTGCTTACCGATGCCCTTGCGGGTCCCGGTGATCAACATGACCCGGCGCTCGCCATCCGCCCCGGTGGGCGCGCTCACGAGGCGGCGCCTTCGGCCGCGGTTGCAAGAATATGATCCGCCAACACCGCGGGAGTCCGAAATGGACTGTTGCGCTGCGACATGGCCCGATCGTTGGCCAACGTGACCGAGATCCGATGATCCATCTCGAGGCGTTGCTCGATATCGACAATCAGGGAGACGACTCCGATGGAGTCGATCACCGCTTCCGGCCCGACGATCACGGTCTCCTCCGTCACCGCGGCGGCATCCCCGCCATTCTGGTCGACCGCATCCCGCAGAGCCGACAGGACGATTCCAACAGCTGCCTCACGCTCGATCATGAATTTCAGTCCGCCATTGTTCGATGGTGTTTGGGCAATCCAACCGGAAACTCAACACGCGCGACCCATTCCGCGCTCAACGCCACCGGGCGAGCGACACGGGCTTTGCGCCGGTAATGAGCATGTTGGGTGGGATATCGGCCGACACGGTGACACCGGCACCGATCACCGATCCCGCGCCGATGCTGACTCCCCCCATTATTGTACAACGCGCACCGAGCCAGGCACCGTCGCCGACCGTGATCGGCGCCGCAATCCGCGCACCATCCTGTGTGACGGTGGTCAAGAATCGTGCTTCGTGGCCTACCGCAACATAATTACCGATGGTGACGGCGGCGTTCAAGTCGAACAGGCAGCCGTCATTGAATCCGCAAAAGGCGCCAATGCGCAAACGGGACGCGATCGATCCCTGCCCTTGCAGTTTGGGAAGCCCCAGGAACAGGGTTGCGGGACCCGTGCGGACCCCGCAGGCCTGCAGGGCCAGCAAGCGTGTTCTGTTGAACGTGCAGGACGGCACGATTCCGAGGACGGCGCGGACCAAAGCGAGGCGAATGTGCCAGCGGCGCCCGGATGGGAGTGGGATTCCCTGGGATGCGGGGAGGTGTTGGGGTGGCGAGCTCACGGGCCTGAGTTTAATGGCGAGAGACGCTTTCTCCGCACGACGAAGTCGCATTCCGGCACAGTTATGTCAATTCTGAGCGGCCGTCGGGGACCGGTTGCGCCGGGGACTATCGGCGGGCAGCGGCTCGCAGCTCGCGAGGAGGAGTCTACTCGAGCGCGGTACTTTGCTCGATGAGCTGGGCGGCGAAGAATGCGACCACTCGCCGCGGATACTCTGTGCCCGCCGCCTGCTCGAACTGCCCATGTTGGGAGCCGCTCATCAGCCAAAGCTGTTTCGGAGCGCGAGCGGCCGCCGCCAGCGTCTCGACCATCGACCCCGGGACGTTGGGGTCATTGGTTTGTCCGATGACGAAGACGGCCCGCGGCGCGATTTCGGCAATCCGGGCAACGGCGGAGTTACCGGTTTCGAAGACCCCCGTCGCGCGCACGGCCCATCGGGCCGGCCAGAGGCTCAGCGGTCCCCATTTGCCAAAATGAATGCGCATGTATGTATCGAACTGCGTCGCCGCGGACTCTATGACCACGGCCCGTAGACGAGGGTCCTCGGCGGCCACCTGAGTCATGACAAAGCCGCCGATGGAAAAGCCGAGCCCGCCGATGCGAGCGGCATCGACATCGGGTCTGCCCGCCAGCCAGTCGATGGCGGAGCGCAGTGCCTGCCTCGCCTGCGCATTCCACCGGATGGGACCCTGACTCTCGCCGAGCCCGGGCCAATCGAAGGCCAGCACGCCAAAACCGGCCTGTGCCAGCAGACGAATCTCAGGCAGCATTGCCGCGCGATCGGTGTAGACCCCATGGCACAGCACGACGGCTGCGCGATTGCGGGCCGGGACATACCAGCCAGCGATCCGAAGCCCACGAGCGTCGAATGAGATGGATTGCAGCCCCGGCACGCCGGTACCGGCGGGATCCTTCAGCAAGGCGGAGGGTGAGGTCGACTCGGCCAGGAATCGGGCCGACTGATAACTGCGCGCCCCGAGCACGAAGGCGATACCCAACGCGGCACAGACCAGCAAGCCAATGGCGATCATGGTTAAAGTGACTCTCCCGCGCATCTGGAGTGCAGACAAACGACCTCCACAAGAACTATTGGGACCTGGAATAGACACGTTGCCCGGTTGCAATAGTGTAGCTCCGCGCGAACCGCACAAACACGGCTCGCCCCGCCACTCGTCGTTCAGATGGCCGCCGCGGTAGCCACCATCACGAGCAACCCGACACCCAGGCTGACTCGATCCTTCAGTGCGAACACGACAGGGTCGTCGTGCATTTCTCCGCGTTGCGCCTTCATCCAGACCCGGCTGACCCAGTACAGGACCAATATGCACAACAGCCAGATCAACTTGGGCTGATGGTAGAGGGCCGCGATTTCGGGCGAATTGATATAGAGGGCGAGGACGAGAACGCTCAGATACCCGGACGCGGTTCCCAGGCTCTGCAAAATACCTAGATCTTCCACGTGATAGCCGCGGCCGGCGGCTCGTAGCCCATTGCGGCGACGCAGTGCATCGAGCTCGGCGTAGCGTTTTACAAACGCGAGGCTCAGGAACAGAAACACCGAGAACGTCAGCAACCAGAAAGACAGTGCCACATTCGCAGCCTCGGCACCCGCAATCACCCGTAGCGTGTACAAACCCGCCAATGCCAGCGCGTCGATGATCACTTGGCCTTTCAGCCAGAACGAATAAGCGCAGGTGAGCACATAGTAGGTCGCGAATACGAGCTGAAATTTGCTCGGCAGCCAGGCGGCGATGACCATCCCCAACGCGAGCAACGCCGGAAACAGAATGAGTCCCGTGGCAATCGACAGGTCACCTGCCGCGAAGGGACGCCGGCGCTTGCGGGGGTGAGCGCGATCCGCTTCGAGATCCAGCAGGTCATTCAGAATGTAGACGGATGAGGCGCACGCACAGAATGCCAGGACCGCTGCGAGCACCGGGACCCACTGGGCTATGTTTTTGGCCGCATGAGCGGCGAGGAGCGGAACGAGGATCAAACCATTCTTCGCCCACTGATGAGGGCGCAGAGCCCGGATGATCGCGGCCCGCGGGCTCACCGCGGGGCGAGGAGTCTCGTAACGCTCGAAGTCGTGCGCGGAGAATCGCCCGCTGACCGGTTTTGGCCCCGGCGCCCCGGTAATCACGCCATCGAACAGCCCTACGTGCTGGGCTACGGCGCCCGCCAACCCCGCGTCGGTCATCGCATGGAGCCATAAACTGCGTCCGGACTGACGTTCGGCGCTCAGGTACTCGAGGACCTCCGAGTTGTACGCCAGGGTCGCGGGGCTCAATGTGACACGGGCGGCGATCTGCGCGGCCACATACGCCCGGCCCCGCAGTAACCATGCCAGAATCCGCAGCAGATAGACCGGATTGCGCCTGACCAGCCGCAGCGCCGACTCCAACAGCAGGTTGCCGCGCACGAGCGTCCCCTCGAGATCGACACGCAGCGGCACTTTCAACACCGATTCACTTACCGCCATGACACCGCCGGAGTGCAGGAAGCCTGCCGTAACACCCAAACCGCGACCCAGCCGAGCACCACCGCCAGCCACAGGGTCAGGAACCGGCAGGCCAGCGTTATGAAGATGGAGTCACCCATCGGAAAGCCGCGCGCAACCAACAGAGTGGTCATCACGGCTTCCGTGCTGCCGAGCCCGCCCGGCAGAAACGAGACGGCGCCTATCAGGACGGCGATGGCGTATATGCCCACAGCGGCCATCAGATTGAGTTGCGACCCAACACTGGCGCCCGCCAGCACCGAGAGTCCGACACCCTCCGCTCCCCAGGCCAAAAGGCCCAGCAGGAAACCGACCAACAGCGCGCCAGGGGTGAACAGAGGTCGCGTTGCAGCCAAGGTCGATGTTACCCCGAGCAGTGCCTTGCGCAGTGGCCCGGCCGAGAGTCTCTCGCACCTCGCAAGGATCGCCCGCCAGGGTGCCGCCGCCAACACCGCAAGCAACAGCATAACGGCCGCCACGATCAGCACAATTGCGTAATGGTAGGCCGGCAAGGAAGCAATCAAGAGCGCGGCCAGCGCCGCCATGGCGATGACGTCCAGCAGCCTTTCCGCGAAGAATGCGGCGGCGACGTCGCGGAGCGGTATTCCCAGCGGCACGTAGTAGCGGGCCCGAACGATTTCCCCGACCTTGCCCGGCGACAGGGTGTACGCAAAGCCCGCCAGGAAGGTGAGCGTCGCAAACCGCCGCGGTAGTGGATAGCCGAGGCACCTCAAGTACCAGCGCCAACGGATGATCCTGAAGGCGTAGTTGAGCACGCTCAGCGAGCCTGCCAGCAGCAGGAGATTCCAGGAACGCAGCAGAGCCTCGATCGACAACTGCCGCAGGTCGCCCCACAAGGCGAAAACACACCAGGCAACAAATGCCAGGATCAGTAGATAGGGCACGTACCGCAATGTCCGGACCAAGCTGATGGCCTCATAGTCGATGTTCCGCAGATCGCGTCATTCGGTCGGCAGGCAACCGTAGCGCCGCGCGTCCTGCGCCGGGAGGATACGAGGCCGTCCCCTCCATCTATATTACAGTCCTACGCGGCATGAGACTTGCAAGAGCTGCACGGCGTGAAAACCGGCGTCAGTCCAAACTGTTCCGTGAACCGCAGCAGCTTCCGGCGCGCCCCGATCGGGTAACGTCGCGGCGGAAAAAGGCAGTCCGATGAAGGGAGCACAGCGACAGTGGCGGCTGTAATCGAGCCAGCGGCAGCGCCGCTAACAGGCGAACAGCAGAACAAGCGAATCCGCTTCGGCAGCGTCAAGCCGGCCCTCATTGCCGTGCTCGAGCAGCTCGATCCGCTGGTCGCCGTACTCTCGCTGGGCGTCTGCCTGCTGTTCAGCCGGGCCGCATTGACCCCTGCGGTGGGCGCCCTCGCCGTCCTGACGTTCGTGATCGCCAGCCGCATTTTCGGCCTGACGAACCGCGATGACGATCTCGGGAGCCAACGGTACCGCAGTGTGTTCTCGCGCATCGTCCTCGAGTGGGCGGGCGTCGTTTGCATCCTTTTGCTCGTCGGCTTTGCTTTTAAAGTCACTGCGCAGTTCTCACGGGCCACGATGCTGACCTGGTTCACCATCACGCCGGTTGCGCTCTATTTCTCGCACCTCGCGCGCCGGCGGGCGCGCTGGCTGATCGCCAACAGCGACTACGCCCCAACCTACCTGATCATCGGCGCGAACAGCGTCGGTTTCGAGCTGCTGCGGCGCCTTCCGCGCAAGGGCTTTCTTGGTTTCTTCGATTTCCGCAGCGCCGACCGCCTCCCCGATTCCATCGATCCGGCCAACCTGGTCGGTCATTGCAAGGATGTCGCTGAGTTCGCCCGCACTCACGGCGTCACCTCCATCTACATCGCCCTCCCCCTGAGCAACGTCCCGCGCATCGGCGAGATGGTCCGGGAGCTTCGCGACACCACCGCCTCCATCTACTTCGTTCCCGATGTCTTTGCGTTCGATCTCATCCAGGGACGCCTCGTCGAGATCAACGGCATGCCCGCCATCTCGGTTTGCGACACACCCTTCCACGGCATGAACGCTGTCTCCAAGCGTACAACCGACATCATCCTCGCAAGCGCCGCTTTGCTGCTGCTGTGGCCGTTGCTGTTGCTGATCGCGCTCGCGGTCAAAATAACATCGGCGGGACCGGTGCTGTTCCGCCAGCGCCGTTATGGCCTGAATGGCGAGGAGATCATCGTCTACAAGTTCCGCAGCATGACGGTAACGGAGGACGGCGCGGTCGTTACACAAGCAACTAAATCCGACAAGCGAGTGACCGCCCTCGGCCGGATTCTGCGCTCGACCTCCCTGGATGAGCTGCCCCAACTGATCAACGTGCTGGAGGGGAAGATGAGTGTCGTGGGGCCCCGGCCGCACGCGGTGGCTCATAACGAACAGTATCGGAAGCTCATCAACGGCTACATGATCCGCCACAAGGTGAGACCGGGCATCACGGGACTGGCGCAGGTGAATGGCCTGCGGGGTGAGACCGAGACTGTCGAGAAGATGCGCGAGCGCGTGCGGCTGGACCTCGACTATCTCAGCCACTGGTCACCCTGGTTGGATGTGCAGATCATCTTCAAAACAATTTGGGTGATGGCTCGGGATCAGAACGCGTACTGAACAGCAGCCGGCGCGCGCCGAAAAGGCGCAACGTTCGGGTGGCTGCACGATTGCAGCACGCAGCTGGAACGAGCGATTTTCCCAACTGTCAAACTCCTGTCATCCCTGCGGACCAAAGTCTCAACTAAGATGCTGATTGACCATGGCCTCACCGCAAGCTGAGCGGATCACCGGCAGGTGAACGCCGGCCGGCACGCGATTTGCACCGGGAATAGGTGCGAGTAGACCGGGTACGGTGCTAGCATGGAGCGCCTGCTCGCCGTACCAAGAAGAATTCGGTGCGACAGGTTCAATCAACCACACAGATTGCAAGAATATCGTTCGGGGTTAATTGATCGGGTCCCCGGGCATTCCAGGGAGTTTACATAATTGGATGCGGTCGTCGGATCTGTTGGCGGTTCGGTCCCGGGGACGAGCTCCCACAAACGCGTCGGCTTCGGCAGCGTGGAGCCGGCCCTGCTCGCCCTCATCAAACAACTGGAGCCGCTGGCCACGGTCATCACTTTGGTGCTGTGCGCAATCGCCTTCCAAGTGCCGTTCACCGAAGCCCTCGGAGCCGTTGCCATCCTGACATTTATTGTCGCGGGGCGCGTGTTTGGCTGGCAGCATCGTGAGGAGGAGTTGTCCGGCAAATCGCGCGCCTCTGTGCTGTGGCGGATCGTCATCGAATGGTCCGCGGTGGTTTGCGTGCTGCTGCTCGCGGGCTTTGCATTCAAGGTCACGGCTCAGTTCTCACGAGCCATGATGTTGACTTGGTTCGCGGCTACGCCACCGATTCTATTCGCCCTGCATATGGCGCGTCTGCGGGCACACTGGCTGGTCGCCAACAGCGACTACGCCCCAACCTACCTGATCATCGGCGCGAACAGCGTCGGTTTCGAGCTGCTGCGGCGCCTTCCGCACAAGGGCTTTCTCGGTTTCTTCGATTTCCGCAGCGCCGACCGCCTCCCCGATTCCATCGATCCGGCCAACCTGGTCGGTCATTGCAAGGATGTCGCTGAGTTCGCCCGCACTCACGGCGTCACCTCCATCTACATCGCCCTCCCCCTGAGCAACGTCCCGCGCATCGGCGAGATGGTCCGGGAGCTTCGCGACACCACCGCCTCCATCTACTTCGTTCCCGATGTCTTTGCGTTCGATCTCATCCAGGGACGCCTCGTCGAGATCAACGGCATGCCCGCCATCTCGGTTTGCGACACACCCTTCCACGGCATGAACGCTGTCTCCAAGCGTGCAACCGACATCATCCTCGCAAGCGCCGCTCTGCTGCTGCTGGCACCCTTGATGGTAGTGATTGCAACGATCATCAAACTGACCTCAGCGGGTCCCGTGTTGTTTCGCCAGCGCCGTTATGGCCTGAATGGCGAGGAGATCATCGTCTACAAATTCCGCAGCATGACGGTCTGCGAAGACGGTGCAGTAGTGAACCAGGCCACCCGGGGCGATCAGCGGGTCACGCGGGTGGGTCGCATCCTGCGCTCGACCTCGCTGGATGAGCTGCCACAACTGTTTAACGTTCTGGAAGGTAAAATGAGCGTCGTGGGGCCGCGGCCCCATGCGGTTGCTCACAATGAGCAGTACCGGAAGTTGATCAACGGCTACATGATCCGTCACAAGGTACGACCGGGCATCACGGGCTGGGCGCAGGTGAATGGGCTGCGCGGCGAGACCGACACCTTGGACAAGATGACCGAGCGGGTCCGGTTCGACCTGGATTATTTGAGTCACTGGACGCCTTGGATGGACGTCAAGATCATTTTCAAGACCCTGTGGGTCATTGCCCGTGACCGCAATGCCTACTGAATTGAGTTAACTCACTTGCAGCCCGAGGAGCTGATTGTGCCGGATCGAACTGCAACGCACCTGTTATGTCAGCCGGCCGCCGAGCGGCCGCTGGGATGAATCCGCGACGCCGTTCACAAACTGTGAGCAGATCCGGCCCGGGCTGCCGACATCGATCACAGACGCCGCAAACTTATATAGAATGTGATTTCGCCCCAAAGGATAATAATCGGCATGGCGAGCAGTCCTAAAAAGCACCTCGCTCAGCGCGAAGATCCTGGCTCCGCGCGTTGGATCGCGGGGCAGAATTGCTCGGAGGCGTCCGCGGTCTCTGCTGATTTACGTGGAAATGGTGGTGTCTGTCCGCTTGCTCAACAATTACCCGTGCAATCCCTAAAGTCTGGCCCGACATCGTCCGGTTGTGCCCAGCCCGTCGGACTTACTGACACCATGGTCCTGCGGGAAGTGGTCCACGTGATCGATGATTTTGGATTGAATGATTTCGTGAAGGTGGCCGCCGGCTACGGCCAGGAGCGCTTCGGATACGTTGTAACCCCCAACGTGGATCACTTGATCCGCTATTACGAGGACGCCACGTTTCGGGCCCAATACCGTTCCGCCGACTACATCCTGATGGACAGCCGCTTCGCGGCGCGGCTCGTGCGTCTGCTGAAGGGTGTGCGGCTGCCGGTGTGCACCGGCGCCGATCTCACAGCGAAACTGCTGGCGGAAGTCATTCAACCGAACGATCGCATCGTCATGATAGGGGGCGACGAATCACAGGCCGAGAGTATCGCCTCCCGGTACGGACTGAAGAATCTGCGCCACCACTGCCCCCCCATGGGATTCATCAACGACCCGGCAGCTGTGGAAGAGTGTCTGAAGTTCATTGAGAGCGTGAGCCCGTTCCGGTTCTGTTTTCTGGCCGTGGGCTGCCCCCAACAGGAGACCGTGGCGCAGGCGCTGCGCGCCCGCGGTAAGGCCAAGGGCCTCGCGCTGTGCATCGGTGCTTCGCTCAATTTTCTGACCGGCAAAGAGAAGCGGGCCCCCTTCTGGGTGCAACAGCTGTCGCTCGAATGGATGTTTCGCCTGCTGCAGAATCCGAGACGCCTCGCTCAACGCTACCTCGTTCGCGGACCCCGAATTTTCGCGCACATGCGTCGCTCGCGGGTCGTGTTGCGCCGGGCGCCGCTGTCCGGCTGAAAATTCCCGCCGAGAAACTCTCTCGCCACCTAGAATGGGAGGTTGGCTGGAGGGTCGGATGCCTGAGATTTCGGTCGTAGTCCCCACTTTTTGCGAGACGGACAATATTCTCGAACTGCATGCACGCCTGAGCGCTGCATTGGCCCGCGAAAGCTGGGAATTGATTTTCGTAGACGATGACTCCCCCGATGGCACCGCCGACCGGATCCGAGAGCTGGCCGCACGAGACCCGCGGGTCCGCTGCATTCAACGAATCGGTCGCCGGGGACTCTCTACTGCTGTCGTAGAGGGCGCCATGAGCTCATCGGCGCCGCTCGTGGCCGTGATGGATGCCGACCTCCAGCACGACGAAACCCTCCTGCCCGCGATGATCCAGGAGCTGCGCTCCCGCGATCTCGACGTGGTGGTTGCGAGCCGTTACATGAGCGGCGGCACGACAGGCGACTGGGACGAGGGGCGCAAGCGAATCAGCCGGATTGCCGGCCGCCTGTCCAAGGGACTCGTGCCGGAGGGCCTGCGGGATCCGATGAGCGGATACTTCGTGATGAATGCGCAAACGCTGCGCGAAACGGCTCATTACCTATCCGGTTACGGCTACAAGATCCTGCTCGATCTGTTCGCCTCGGCCACGCGCCCGCTGCGCTTCGCCGAGCTGCCTTACACGTTCAAGCCGCGCCTCCATGGGGCGAGCAAGCTCGATTCGCTGGTCGCCTGGGAGTACCTGATGCTCCTGGTCGACAAGCGCATCGGCCACCTCATCAAGCCCCGCCTGTTGTTTTTCCTGATGGTGGGCGGCTCGGGAGTAGTGCTGCACTATATTGTGTTGAGCGTGCTGTTCATCGTGCTGCAGGTGCCGTTTGCAGTCGCCCAGCTCGTGGGAACCGTGCTGGCCATGAGCTCAAATTTTTTTCTCAACAACCTGTTCACCTATCGCGACCAGCGCCTGCGCGGCACGGGACTGGTGCGCGGCCTGATCAGCTTCTATGCCGTCTGCGGGCTCGGCGCGCTGGCCAATATCGGGGTGGCGGCCTACGCGTTCTCCAAACACCTCGAGTGGGCCTTATCAGCCGCGGCGGGCATCATTGTGGGGACGCTTTGGAACTACCTGGCGACCGCCCGCTTCACCTGGGGATCGCGCCGCTGAGACTCAGGCACGCCGTCCTACTTTCTATCCTTCTGGGTGCCCTGGGGGTCGCCGCGGTCCCCGCCGCGCGTCAGTTTGTGTTGAGAAGCGCGGGCCACGCGCTCGTCGCCGAGGATCCGGCGGGCCCTGCCGACATCGTCATCGTTTCGACCGATTCGCTGTCCGCGGGGATGCTGGAGGCAGGTGAGCTGGTGCACAGCGGCCTGGCCCCGCGAGTGGCCATATTCGCGCACGAACCGGGCCCGCTGCTCACCGAACTGAAGCGCCGCGGCCTGCCCTACCTGGACCAGCAGCAGCAGGAGCTCAACCTGCTGCATGCCCTGGGTGTGACGGATATCAGTTTGATTCCGCCGGTGGTGGGAACGAACGATGAGGGCAACGTGCTGCGCCCCTGGTGCAAGGCACATTCCATCCATTCGGTCTTATTCATCAGTGTGCCGGACCATTCGCGTCGCACCCGTCGCGTGTTGAGTCGTGCCTTGGGCAGCGAAGGAATTCAGGTGCGTGTGCGCCTCGCCCGCTACTCCTCCTTTAACCCGGACAGTTGGTGGCAGACACGCAACGGACAGCGCATTGAAGCCATGGAGCTGCAGAAACTGCTGTTGGATTTGGCGCGACACCCGTTCTGAGGGCCTGTGACCAAGAACGAAAATTCATAAGAAGATTGAATCGGGTCAACTTTTCGGCGTTTCGCCCGTCTGAGCAAGGGTGGCCGGCGTGCGCGCCGGCCGTTGTCCCGGTGTGACGCGCCGCGGTCGGGTTTTCACCCTCCCTGAGGCTCGGACGCTGCCGTCATCTCTCGTGAGAGCACCGTTGGAAGGCCGCCCCCGAACAGGGGCGGCTCTTTCTTTGTGCGCCCGGCCCCGGCGGCCCAAGGCACGACGGGTCGGCAGTCCTTCTTTATCCGGCTTTGCGCCACCAATCCGCGTTGTCCACGAACCACATGAAGGTATCCGTAAGACCCGCGCGCAGCTGCACGGTCGGCTCGAAGCCGAGCTCCTGTTTGATCTTCGTGCAGTCGATCGCATACCGACGGTCGTGGCCCGGCCGATCAGTGACCATGCGAATGAGCGCTGCAACATTCGTCCGCGGGCACGAGGGATACTGCTCGGCCAGATGGGGGCGCGCAGCAAATACCTGTTCCGCAATCTCACACAGCGTGCGTACGAGACCGAGATTCTCGGCCTCCGAACGGCCACCGATGTTGTAAACCTCTCCGACCCGTCCCCGCCCGATAATCAGCTCGATCGCCCGGCAGTGATCGCTGACGTGCAGCCAGTCGCGAATGTTTCGGCCATCGCCATACACGGGCAGCGGCTTGCCATGCAGGATGTTGACGATGATCAGCGGAATCAGCTTTTCCGGAAAATGATACGGACCGTAATTGTTGGAACAGTTGCTGGTGGTCACCTGGAGGCCGTAGGTGTGATGGTACGCGCGCACGAGGTGATCGGCGGCCGCCTTGCTCGCTGAATAAGGCGAGTTGGGAGCGTAAGGTGTGTCCTCGCGGAACGGCGGATCCTGGGGACCGAGCGAGCCGAACACCTCGTCGGTGGACACGTGATGAAAGCGATGCTCCGTGCCCGGCCGTTCCTGCAGCCAGACTCTGCGCGCGGCCTCGAGTAGCGAGTGAGTGCCGACGACGTTGGTTTCGATGAAGGCAGCGGGCCCGGTTATCGAGCGGTCGACGTGGGACTCCGCCGCGAAGTGGACCAGCGTATCGATGCTCTCATCACGCAGCAGCCGCGTGACTAAATCCTGGTCGCAGATGTTGCCGTGTACAAAACGGAAGTTCGGACGGCCTTCCAGCGGCGCCAGACTGATGCGATTGCCAGCGTAGGTGAGCGCATCCAGCACCAGCAGATGATCATCCGGGTGATGGCGCGACCAATGGTGCACGAAATTGCAGCCGATGAAACCCGCACCGCCTGTGACAAGGAGTCTACGCATTTCGCAATTCCTTCAGTTCCGCCCTCAAAGCTGCGCGCCAATGTTGCGGCGTCAGCGCCAGTGCCGCGACCGTCGCTCGGCTGTCGAGCACACTGAATGCGGGTCGCCGCGCAGCTGTTGGATACTCTAACGTCGTGATCGGATCGATACCGACCGATGCCGGCAGAAGGCCCGCTGCCGAGCCCTCTTCCGCAATCGCAACGGCGAAATCGTACCAACTCGCCACGCCCGCGTCGGTCCAGTGATACAGGCCGCTCAGATCCGAGCGGTATGCAAGTGCCCACAACGCTCGCGCCAGCGAGATCGCCGCGGTGGGGGTGCCTATCTGGTCCGCGACCACGCGCACGTGTCCCTTAGCCTGCATCAGGCGCAACATGGTGCGCATGAAGTTGTTGCCCTGCGCCGCATAAACCCAGGACGTCCGCACAATTAACGAGCGATCCGGCAGAATGGACCGCACGGCCTGCTCGCCTGCCAACTTCGTTCTGCCGTACACATTGAGCGGACCGGTCGGCGAGTCGGGGCGATAAGCAGTGGACGCGCTGCCATCGAACACGAAGTCAGTCGAAATATGCAGCAACCGCGCACCGATCTCGTGCGCTGCCCGCGCGAGATTGCGAGGTCCATCGCTGTTGACACGAGCGGCCAACTCCGACTCGCTCTCCGCCCTATCCACCGCCGTGTATGCAGCGGCACAGATGATGACATCGGGACGCTCCGCCCGTGCTCGTTCCATGACGCGGTTTGCGTCACCGATGTCGAGGTCGGCATGGGTCAACCCCAAAACGCTCGAGCCCTCCGGAATGCAACTCAGTAGGGCGCGGCCGACCTGGCCCGCCGCCCCCGCGATCATGACGTTCATGGGTAGGTCAGCGCGCTGCGAAAGGGGGATGCTGCACGATCCCGAGCCGACAAGTTGGGCTGGACGGCCGCGGGCAACCGCCAGTCGATCTGCAAATCCGGGTCATTCCAGGCAACAGCCTGCTCGTCCTCGGGCGCATAGAAGTCCGTGCACTTGTACAGAAAGCGCGTGGTTTCACTCAACACAACAAATCCGTGCGCGAACCCTGGGGGAACCCACAGCATGTGGTGGTTCTCGTCGTTGAGCTCGGCGCCCACCCACTTCCCGAATGTCGGTGAGCTGCGCCTCATGTCCACGGCCACATCCCACACCGCTCCCGTAACCACGCGAACGAGCTTCCCCTGTGGTTTGGTGAGCTGATAGTGCAAACCGCGCAGGACATGGCGTCCCGACAGGTTCTCATTGTCCTGGCAGAACTGCAGATCGAGGCCACCCCGCGCGAACTTGCGGGCTTCCCAGGACTCGAAAAAGTAGCCGCGCGCGTCTCCGAAGACGCGCGGTTTCACCAGGATGACATCAGGGATGGAGCATGGTTCGAATTCCATCAATGATCATCACCGCGAAGGATTTCCAAAAGATAAGCGCCGTACCCCGACTTGGAGAGTCCCGCCGCGAGCTTCTCGAGTTGGGCACCATCGATATACCCCGCCCGATAGGCGATCTCCTCGGGGCATGCCACTTTGGTTCCCTGGCGCTTCTCCAGCGCTTCGATAAAGTTGGCCGCCTCCAGCAATGACTCGTGCGTTCCGGTGTCCAGCCATGCAATGCCGCGACCTAGCCGCTCCACGTGCAGCCGCCCCCGATCCAGGTAAGCGCGATTGACGTCCGTGATTTCCAGCTCGCCGCGCGCCGACGGCCGCAGATGAGCCGCAATGTCAACGACGTCGTTATCATAAAAATACAAACCGGTGACGGCATGGTGGGATTTGGGCTGCTTGGGCTTCTCCTCGATGCCCAGCGCACGCCCGTCCGGCGCGAAATGCACGACGCCATAACGCTCAGGGTCACGAACCCTGTAGGCGAATACCGTGGCGCCGGAGGCGCGCGTAGTTGCGTTTCGCAATTGTTCCGTCAGGCCGTGACCATAAAAAATATTGTCGCCGAGAACCAGGGCCGGGGAGTCCCTACCCACAAAGGACTTGCCAATCACGAACGCCTGTGCGAGACCTTCGGGTCGCGGCTGCTCGGCGTAGCTCACAGACAGGCCCCATTGGCTGCCGTCGCCCAACAGGCGGTGAAACAGGGGCAGATCATTCGGGGTGGAGATCAGCAGGATGTCGCGAATCCCCGCCAGCATCAGAGTGGACAGCGGGTAATAAACCATGGGCTTGTCATAGACTGGCAGGAGCTGCTTGCTCACTGCCAACGTCATCGGATGTAGCCGCGTGCCGGAGCCGCCGGCTAAAACGATGCCTTTCCAAGTCATGGTTGAAAGCTTGCACGGTTTGCGAAGCGAAGGCAACGCAACGGCCCTTGCAGGGTGCAGCCCCTTGCAGGGTGCACGCCCCTTGCAGGGTGCACGCCCTTGCAGGTGCGGGCCAATGCAGCCGCGGGAGCCCCCGCCGCCGCTCACTTCAGCTCGCGCTGGATGCGGTGTCGTGCGCCAGAAGCTGACGCGTCACAGGCGCCTCGTCCAAGGGCTGCCCACCGGCCTGCGCGGCTGGCAGGGTCAGATGCACTACGAGGCCCCCGCCTTCCAGGTTGCGCGCCTGTATGCGGCCACCGTGAATTCCAATAGCGCGGGCCGCGATTGCGAGCCCCAGACCATCGCCACCAACAGCCCGGTTGCGTGCGGCATCGACACGGTAAAAGGGCTCGAATATCAGCTCGAGGTCCTTTTCCGGTACGCCTGGGCCGCTGTCGCGGACCAGCACTTCGATTCGATCCTGCGTGCGACGCGCTTCGATTCCAACCTTCGATCCGGGCGGGCCATAACGCACAGCGTTGCGAATCACATTCTCCAGCGCGCTGCGCAGCAATTCGGGATCGCCTTTGACCGGCAGCGACCGGTCACTGTCGAGGGCCACGGTGCTGCCGCGCGCCTCGGCTTCGATTCCCACGTCATTGACAATATGGGTCAGTAATTCGGCGAGCTCAACCGGAACGCTTTCGAGCCCTTGCATGGGTCGCTCGAGACGGGCCAACTTCAGGGTGCGGGCAATGAGCTCCTCGAGGCGGTCCGCTTCAGCGGCAATCCGCGCCAGATGGCGCTCGACTCCCGTATTTTCCTGGCGGCGCGCGAGCGACAGGGCCAACTGCAGCCGTGCCAGCGGCGAACGCAACTCGTGCGACACGTCGCGCAGCAACTGTTGCTTCAGCTCGAGGAGATTGCGCACGCGCTCCGACATGGTATCCAGGTCGGAGGCGAGCAGTCCGAGCTCATCGTGGCGGCCCTTCAGTTTCCGGGACACCCGCACATCGAGATCGCCCGAGGCAATCTGGCGCGTGGCGCGCCGCAACTCGTCGATCGGTGAGACGAGGTACCGCGCCAGAAAGAAGCAGATGACGGCGCTCACCACCAGCGCGATGATCAGGGTCGCCGTGGACACCTGGGGCGTTTCGAGCTCGCCGAACAGGTGCGGCCCGGAGCGCAGCGGGCCGATGATGACCTGGAAAGTCCTGCCATCGGGGCCCACCAACACCAGCGGCCCGCCGATTCCCCTGATGTTGGTGTTGGCGATGCGTCGCGTCTCGAGCGGCGAATCGCGCAGCGAGTCGGGCACGGCGCGACCCAACATCTCGCGGCCGCCGTCATCGAGTATGTAGGTGCGCGAGGAGATCTCCGGGCGCTTGATGCCGGTGAGCCAGGCCCGCAGACCCGGGGGGCCCGCTTTCTCGAATGCCTCGGTCGCCTGGGCGTAAAGCTCGCTGCGCAGGAGATAGGACTGAGCGAAGCGACGCTGCTGCTCCCCATTCACGACCACCGACACCGTGCCGACCAGGATCAGCGCAAGGGCCAGCCAGAAGGAGAGAAAAATGCGCCAGTAGAGGGAATTCATCTAGGGTTCGTGGTCGCCATCCGGGCGCGATGCGAGCGCCAAGGCGTACCCGGTCCCCCGGACACTTTGAACGCTGACCCGCGAGGTGGCCTTCGCCAACTTGCGCCGCAGGTTGCTGACATGGGTGTCGAGACTGCGATCGGTCGGCAACAGGCGGCGGCCGAGCGCCTGGGTCATCAGCTCATCGCGAGTCACCGTTTTCGTGTCCGCGCGCACCAGCAACTCCAGAATCCGCAGCTCCGCGGCCGTCAGCTCCAGATCCTGCTCATTCACGTCGGCTCGCCGCGCGCGCAGGTCGAGCCGCAGCGGCCCCCACTGCATTGCACCATTCGCCGGCTGCCCGTCGCTCGACATGCGACGCAGCACCGCGCGAATTCGAGCGACGAGCTCGCGCGGACTGAAGGGCTTGGCGAGGTAGTCATCGGCACCCATCTCCAGGCCGACCACGCGATCGACCTCCTCGCCTCGCGCGGTGAGCATGATGACCGGCACCCGATTGAGCGCGCGGATGCGTCTGAGGACTTCAAAGCCCGAAAGCTCCGGCAGCATCACGTCGAGCACTACGAGGTCCACTGCTTCTCGCCCCAGCCGTTCCAGGGCCGCAGGTCCGCTACCGACGGCTTCCGTCAGGAACCCCTCGGGGCCGAGATATTCGGCGAGCATCGAACACAGCTCATGATCGTCGTCGACGATCAGGAGTTTCGGGCGCGGTGCCGTGCTCGTTGCGGGTTCTGCCATATTCATAAACTGCTGCCCATCCTGCTTTTCGTGCAATTTGTCACTGCCGAGGCGCAGCCCACGCTGCGCGACCCAGGGCTTCCCAAGCACATAGTACCGCCCGAATTGCCGCAAAAAGCCTCTCTAAACGTCTGTTAATAATTGGGGCCGCCGGACGCACGGCAGGCTGAGGTGGCTGGACCGGCACAGCGGCGGCGTGCGTTCAGGCCGGGTTATCGAGGCTGAAGGCCTGTTGATTGTCATCGTAGGCAAAGGCTTCCGCATAGCGGCCCCAGCTGATGACCGTGCGCAGGGTTTCCTCGGCGGCTTCCTCGGCCATATAGTCTTCCAACTCGTCGGCGAAGCGACGCTTGGGGGCAGGCTTGCCTTTACGTTCGTCGAGGACGCGGCGAATGTGGGCAGCCAGAGGGACGTAGGTCAGCAAATGGCGGGAAAACAAGCGCTTGCGCTCGTCGGTTTCCTCGCGCACGAATTGAGCGCCGGCTTCCGTCAACCGGATATCGCCGCGCTCGATCTCAGCGAAGCGCAGCATCTGCAGTGCTTCGGCCACCGGCAGCAGGTCACCCGCCTCCATCTGCAGAGTCTCGGCGATGTCGGGCAGGTCGGCCTTGCCCCTGAACGGATCCTCAGCCACCGCCTCCATCAGACCGGACAGCAAATTGGAGGACACGTGAGTGAGAATCGTGCCGATACCGGTACCTGGAAAGCGCTCGACACGACCGCCCGGCCGCTGCTCGCCGTTACGGCGCGTCGTCATCTCCGCATACACACGATCGACCATGGCGATGTAGCGAGGGTCGTTGGCGTTACGCGGCCGCGGCATGCTGATCTGAATTTCACTCACTACCCGGCCCGGGTGCGTGGAGAAAATCAGCAGGCGGTCGCACATCTGGACCGCCTCGTCGATGTTGTGTGTCACCAGCAGCACCGACTTGATGGGCAACTGCCCCTCGCACCACAAATCCAGGAAGTCGGTGCGCAGCGTCTCCGCCGTCAACACATCGAGGGCTGAAAACGGCTCATCCATCAACAGGATGTTGGGATGAACCACGAGCGCCCGCGCGAAGCCCACGCGCTGGCGCATACCGCCCGACAGCTCGCGCGGATAGGCGGACTCGAAGCCGTCGAGACCGATCAGGTCGATCGCCTGCAGCGAGCGCTGCCGCCCCTCGGCCGCCGGCACGCCCTGCGCTTCCAGTCCGAGCTGCACGTTTTCCAGGACCGTCAGCCAGGGAAACAGAGCGAACCCCTGAAATACCATCGCAATGCCATCCGCGGGACCCTCGACGGATTGGCCGAGGTAACGCACTTCACCGACGGTCGGCAGATTGAGACCGGCGATCACGCGCAGCAGCGTCGACTTGCCCGACCCGGAGCGGCCCAACAGCCCGACGATCTCGCCTTCGCGCAGCGTGACATTCACACCCTCGAGAACGACGAGTTGGTCCCCGTCAGGCTTGCTGAAAGCCTGCGAGACATTCTGTACATCGAGCAAGGGTACGGCGTTCATGACTATTCTCCAATTGGCGCGGCACGGGCCGCGCGGAGCCCGGGTTCTCGTCCGCCGGCACAAGGCGCGGTTTTTGCGGGGACGCCCGGTACGGCTGCGCTGGGTCGGTATCGCGCATATGTAAAACTAGGTCAGGCGGAATTTGCGCTCCGCTCGTGTATACAACGGCCGCCAGAAAAATCGGTTAATCAATACCACGAACAGGCTCATCATCACCGTGCCGAGCGCCACGCGCTGGTAGTCACCGCTATCCGTCGCAGCCGCGATGTAGGAACCGAGCCCCGTCGCGACGAGCTTCTCGTGTCCCCATACTGCGACCTCCGCGGCAATGCTGGCGTTCCATGAACCGCCCGACGCCGTGATCGCGCCCGTCAGGTAGTAGGGGAACACCGCCGGCAGTCCGATCCGCTTCCACCACAGCCAACCGCCCACCCGCAGATTCTCACCCACGTAGCGCAATTCCGCCGGCAATGCCGTGGCACCCACGATGACGTTGAACAGGATGTACCACTGTGTGCCCAGGATCATCAGCGGGCTCAGCCAGATGTTGGGATCGAGCCGCAGCAGCACGATGCCGGAGACCACGACCGGGAAAAACAAAATCGCCGGAAACGCCGCCAGGAACTGCGCAATCGGCTGCGCGATGCGGGCAACCTTGGGCCGCAGGCCGATGGCCATGCCGACCGGCACCCAGACCAGGCTGGCAATAGCGATGAGCACGACAACCCGCAGCAGGGTAATCAGCCCGAGCACGATGACGTGCACGACCTCCCCGGCCGGCACCTCGCTCAAGACGAACCTCACCGTCTTCACGAACGCACAAAAGGCGACTACCGCGATGAGTGAGTACCACAACACATCGCCGAGCCGGCCGTCCGATTGAACTGCTCGCCGCCGCCGCGGGCCGACCGAGGTCACGGCATGCGCCGATGATCGGCCGAACCGCAATATCGCGCGCATGAGCCGGCCGAACACATTGATGAGGCGCGACCGGCGCATCATCGTGAGCGCCCACGAGCGCGACGGCGTCAGCGCCCCGGACTCCTGTTCCAGCCTAAACCAGTCGGCGCTGGCGATCAGGGGACGGAACAACAACTGATCGTAGATGAGGATGACTACAAACATGGCCGCGATCGCATAGCCGATCGCGCCCACATTGCGCTGCTCGATGGCGAGCGCGATGTAGGAGCCGACACCCGGAAGGGTAACCGTGGTGTTGCCAACGGTGATGGCCTCGGAGGCCACCACGAAGAACCAGCCGCCCGACATGGACATCATCATGTTCCAGATGAGCGGCGGCATGGCGAACGGCACTTCGAGGCGCCAGAACTTCATCCAGGGCGACAGATGAAAGCTTCGTGAAACCTCCTGCAGGTCATCGGGAATGCTCCGCAAGGACTGATAGAAACTGAAGGCCATGTTCCACGCCTGGCTGGTGAAGATCAGGAAGATGGCGGCCATCTCGGCGCCCGCGACCCGACCCGGCGTCAGGGACAGAAAGAAAACGATGAGAATGGAGAAGCTGAGAATCGGGACCGATTGCAGGATGTCCAGCAGCGGCACCAGCACCATCTCGGCGCGCCGGCTCTTGGCCGCGAGCGATGCGTAAATAAAGGCAAAAAGAAGCGAACAGCCCATGGCAATCAGCATGCGCAGGCCCGTCCGGGCTGCGTAGCCCACGAGCGCCCAGGGCTCCAGTGAGATCGGCGTGGCCTCGAGACGCGCCAACGGCTGACTCAGGCCGTGCGCCGCCTCGGCGAGATACACGAAGAACGTAATGACCAGCAGAAAGGCGAGCACATCCCACTGACCGGGGACGATCCGGTTCTTGATGATGGACAGGGGTGGGAATTCGGGTAAGCGCATGGCGGGCCGCAGTTTGCCCGAAGTGGCGTTCATTGGCACCGCAATCGCAGTACAATCCCGTACATGCGACTTCTCATTGTTGAAGACGATCACGAGTTGCGCGAAGCGCTCACCGCCCTGCTGATGCAATCGGGCTACGAAGTTGACGCGCATGCGGACGGCCGCCTGGCGTTCAACACGCTCCTGACGCGCGAATACGACCTCGCCATCGTGGATCTCATGGTGCCTGGAATGAGCGGCCTCGCGCTGGTACGCAGCATAAGACGCCAACTCTCCGAGCTGCCGATCCTGATCGTGACCGCGCGCGATGCCGTGGAGGATCGGGTTTCCGGGCTGGACGCGGGCGCGGACGACTATCTGGTAAAACCGTTTGAAATGCCGGAGCTCGAGGCTCGCGTGCGCGCTCTGCTGCGCCGACACCGCTCCGATCGCGAAGCGGAAATCCGGGTCGGCCCGCTGGTGCTGGTTCCCGGCGAGCCGCGGGTCTCCCTCGGCGGCACGAGCGTCGATCTGCCCGCGAGTGAAATGGCGCTGCTCGAGACTCTGGCCACACGACTCGGCCGCGTCGTGAGCAAGGAAGCGATCGCGGACCGGCTCAATCGTGGCGGCAATCCGCCGTCCGACACGGCAATCGAGATCTGTGTACATCGACTGAGGCGGCGGATCGGGCCGTTCGGACTCAAGATCCGGACGCTGCGCGGTTTCGGCTACCTGCTGGAAACGACAGTCGGTGAATGACCGCAGCCTGCGGGTCGGGCTGCTGTCGTGGCTCATGCCCGTGTTGGTGCTGCTGCTGGCGCTCGATGCGCTCGCCTGTTATTTCACCGCGCTGCACTTCGCGAACCTGGTTTACGACCGTTGGTTGATCGATGACACGTACTCGTTGGCCTCCGCGATCCGCGGCGAGAACGGCCAGACCCGGTTCGACGTTCCACCCATAGCCTTGCAGATCTTCCAGTTCGACCAGGTCGACCGCGAGTTCTTCAAGGTGGCCTCCGAGCAGCGGGGTGTGATCGGCGGCGACAGCGACCTGCCCACTGCCAACGAGTCACTCGCCATCAACGGAATCGCGTTGGCGAGCGCAACGGTGCGCGGCCAACGCATGCGCGTGGTGTCATTGCGGATCTCCCCAGCGCAAACCAACGACACCGTTACGGTCACCATTGCGGAGACCCTGATCAAACGCGATACGCTTGCCGGCGACATTCTGCTTGCCATGGTCGCTCCGCAAGTCGCCCTCGCGGCGATTGCCTCGCTGTTGTCATGGCTCGGTGTGTCTCGCGGACTGAAGCCACTAACGGATCTCGCTCGCCAGATCGAATCGCGCGACCAGAACAACCTGTCGCCGGTACCCCAGACCGGCCTGCCCCGTGAGGCCCGTGTCCTCGCGTCGCGCATCAACGAGCTCCTCGCCCGGCTAGGAAGTGCCATACAGGCGCAGAAACGCTTCGTCACCGATGCGGCACACCAGTTGCGCACACCGTTGGCGGCGGTCACGCTTCAAGTTGAGCGCGCGGAGCGTGCGCCGGATGTCGCAACGCAACGTGAGGCTTTGCAGGCATTGCATCGCTCGGTGGAGCGCGCGGGGAGAATGGCTCAACAACTTCTGTCGCTGGCTCGCACGGACCCGGAAGCCATCCGCACTGTCGAGCTCAAGCCGTTGGACCTCGGGAGCCTCGCTCGGCGAGTCGGTGAGGAGTGGATCCCGCAGGCGTTGCGACGTGACATCGACTTCGGGCTGATTGCTCCGCCGGTGCCCGTGATCGTCACAGGCGACGAGCGGTTGTTGGGAGAATTGCTTTCAAACCTGATCGACAACGCCCTGCGCTACGGCGGCGGCGGTGGGCGGGTCTCGGTGGTCGTCGAGGCCCAGCCGCATCCCACTCTATCGGTGCAGGATGACGGTCCGGGCATCCCGGAGGATGAACGAGCAAAGATATTCGAGCGCTTCTACCGCGTTGAGGGCTCGACCGGCGATGGGTGCGGACTGGGGCTCGCCATCGTTGAAGAGATTGCCGGACTGCACAGCTCAACTGTTGAAGTCAGCTCCGGCGCGGACGGCCGGGGCAGCCGATTTACCGTCGCCTTCGGCAAAGCTCGCGCTCAGACCCAATAGTTACGCCAACGCAATGGATACTGTTACCCCGGATTGAGTAAAGTCCGGGGGTGCTGCGCTCCATCATCCTGCGCTTTGTGTTGCCGCTCGCCCTCGCTTCGGCAGTGGTGGCCTACTTTGCGATGCCGCACATCGATCAGATGCTTGCCGAATGGTTCCGCGGCGACATCGAGCTGCGCGCGAGCCTGGTGGAAGGCTCAATGGAGGAACGGCTCGCGGATCTCGTCAGCCATCGGGACAAGACAGGCGTCCGAAAATACCTGTCGAAGGTGACTGCTGACCAGCGCATCACGGCCATTCTCGTTTGTGATTCCGACGGGACTCTGTTCTACCGCACAGCTCCGACCCCGGAGGAATTGTCCTGCGCGCTCAGCGCCGCGCCCAATCCGGGTACGAGTCAGATCATCCGCACCCCATCGGGCGCTACGCACGTCGCGGGCTTCCAGATCGCGCGCCCTGACAGGGTCGCCTTCAGCGTTTTCGTCGCCCACGATTTGGGATTCGCGGCCTCCCGGCAAACTCGGGCCCGACGGTATCTGATCGCCTTCACCGCCGTCTCGGTGGTCGTCATCGGCCTGCTGGTCGTGTTGATCGCCTGGTTCATGCTGCGGCGTTGGGCCGCCATTCTGATCGGCGACATTCGCAGCCGGCGATTCCTCGACGACGCCCACTCCTCGTCACTGTCGATGCCCGTGCTGTCCCAGGTACGACAAGTCATGCGGGAGATCGAGGAGAGCCAACGGCTGGAGATCGATTATCGGGAGAACTGGACGGCACAGGCGTTGCATCAGGTCGTGCGCGATCAGTTGCGTTCCCCTCAGATGATCGTGGTTTCAAACAGAGAGCCTTACATCCACAACCGTGGCGATGACGGACGTCCGTTGGTGCAATTCCCCGCGAGCGGAATGGTGACAGCCCTGGAGCCCATTGTGCGTGCCTGTACGGGTACCTGGATTGCCCACGGGAGCGGCAGCGCCGACAAACAGGTTGTGGACATACACGACCGCATCCGGGTACCTCCGAGCGATCCGTCATATGTTCTGCGTCGCGTGTGGCTCACGCAGGAAGAGGAGGAAGGCTACTATTACGGATTCTCCAACGAGGGTCTTTGGCCTTTGTGCCATCTCGCGTATGTCCGGCCAGCCTTCCGCGAGAGTGATTGGAATACCTACCGCTCGGTCAACGAGAAATTCGCGGCGGTCGTGACCCGGGAAGCCCGCGAGAGTCATCCCGTGGTATTGATCCAGGACTATCACTTCGCGCTGTTGCCCAAATTCATTCGGGATCGCAAGCCGGACGCCACCATTGTCCTGTTCTGGCACATACCCTGGCCGAACGCGGAGACATTCGGTGTCTGTCCGTGGAAGCACGAGATGCTGTTGCATCTGTTGAGCGCCGACATCCTCGGCTTTCACACCCGCTACCACTGCCAGAACTTCCTGGCCACCGTCGATCGGTTCGTGGAGTGCCAGATCGATCACGAGCACATGACCGTCACCCTGCAGGGGCACGTGTGCCACGTCACGCCCTACCCCATCTCCATCGAATGGCCGCCGCGCCAACTCGACAAGCTGCCGCCCGTCAAACTCTCGCGAGTCGAAGTCCGGCGTCGCCATGGCATCCGCGACGACGTATCGCTGGGGCTGGGTATCGAGCGTTGGGACTTCACAAAGGGCATCCTCGAGCGGTTTCATGCGATCGAGACGTTGCTCGACTCCCGCCCGCACCTGCGCGGGAAAGTAACGCTTCTGCAGATCGCAGCCCCGTCCCGGAGCAAGCTGCCTGCTTATCGCATGCTGCAGGAACAGACCCTCGGCGAGCTCGAGCGAATCAACTCCAGATTCCGAACGGACGGCTGGCAACCGATCATTCTAGTGGACACGCAGCAGACTCCCGATGCCGTCTGGGAGCTTTATCGAGCCGCCGACTTCTGCATCGTCAACAGCCTGCACGACGGCATGAATCTCGTTGCCAAGGAATTCGCAGCCGCCCGCGATGACGAGGACGGCGTATTGATTCTCAGCACTTTCGCGGGCGCCTCGCGTGAGCTGCTCGAGGCCTTGTTGGTCAACCCCTTCGATGTCTCCGAAACCGCCGCGGCGATCGAGACGGCCATCACGATGCCGCGTGACCAACGCCGGGAACGGATGCAACTGATGCGCCGTACGGTGAAGGAAAACAACGTCTATCGCTGGGCCGGCCGCATGCTGATGGATGCGGCGCGGGTGCGGCAACGCCAGGCCCTCGCAAAACGCAATGCTTTCGCGCTGCAGCGATTTGCTGCGGACGGTCGAAAATAACTGTTGGTTCGGCGCTCGCGTCGGTGGTAGCGTTATGCGCGTGAATCATATTCGCGCATTTGTGCCTCTCAAACATCCGGCCCGCGCCCGGCGGCGGATGTTGGAGGATCTGAGCGCAAGGCAACGCCATTCACTGTATTACACCCTGGCGCGGCGAACCATCGCTGCGCTGCGGGACACGCCCATGGTACGGGACACGGTGATCGTCACATCGAGCGCGGAAGTCGAGATATTTGCAGAGCAGCTGGGCGTGCGCGTCATGCATCAGATGAGCGACGAGGGCATCAACTGCGCCTGCGAGGCTGCCATCGCCTCCTCCTCGGCGGTGGGAATCTCGACTGCGCTGATCGTGCCGGGTGACCTGCCCATGGTGACTAGCACCGCGATCACCGCATTGTTGCGGTCTGCCGACAGTCCCGGCGTGACCATCGTTCCGGATCGGCATCACCGGGGTACCAACGCGCTGGTGTGCACGCCCGCCGCTGGAGTCAGGCTGCGCTTTGGTCCTAACAGTTTCGCTGAGCACATACGGGCCGCCCGGGAACAGGGCCTGGCCACCCACATATTCGAGTCCGGTGAACTGGCTCTCGATATTGATGAGCCGGAGGATTTGGACGCCTGGCGCGGGTACGATACGCGCAATTACGTGGGAGACGGGCGTGAAAGCGAATCCATTGCTGGCAGCCACGGCAGCATGCCTGGCCATTGCGTCGACGTCATTCGCGCAGGATGACTCGTCGAGCAGCTCTTTAAAGCAAGACGCCAAGGAGGTCGGCGCGACTATCAAGCGGGACACCCAGCAGGCGGTTGCCGTCGTGAAGCGCGATTCCAAGCAGGCCGGCCAGGCGATTGCGCGCGGTGCCAAGGCGACGGGCGAAGCCGTCAAGCGCGAGACCAAGGCAGCGGGCGCGGCCATCAAGAAAGGCGCCCAGCAGGTGGGTACCGCCGCAAAGCAGGATGCGGCCAAGGTGAAGGACGCCGTGGCCGGGGACAAGTGACGTTGCTCCCGTCCGCGGGGCGGCAACGAGGGCGCCTCGCGGCGCAAAAGAACCTGGGCGCCGCCCGGCCGATGCCGCGCCATAAAAAAGTTGCTGCAGGCCATGATAAATTCCGGGCCTGCGATGAAAGTCCCCACCGACAACCCGCCTCGCGCTGATGCCGATGTATTGATCATTGGCGGCGGGCCTGCCGGCTCCTCCGCCGCGATCGTGCTGGCGGAACGCGGCCACCGCGTGATCCAGGTCGAGAAGTCCCGGCATCCCCGTTTTCACATCGGCGAATCGTTGTTGCCGGCCAACCTGCCCATTTTCGAGCGCCTGGGGGTGCTCCAGCAGGTCGGAGCCATCGGCATGCGCAAATGGGGAGCGGAATTTGTCTCCCCGTGGCATGGCGGACGAGGCGAGACCTTCAACTTTGCCGAAGCCTGGGACAAGACGATGCCGTTCGCCTATCAGGTGCGGCGCTCGGAATTCGACGAGATCCTGATCCGCCGCTCCGCGCAGCAAGGTGCCCAGGTGTACGAGGGCTGCCGGGTCCGCAGCGTGGAACGCCAGCCGGACGGCCAGATGAAGGTCGAAGCAGAACACGATGACGGAACCATCGCTTCCTGGCGGGTGCGCTATGTAATTGATGCCTCCGGCCGCGATACATTTCTCGGCAACAAGCTCGCAACGAAGCGTCGCAACAGCAAACATAACAGTGCGGCCCTGTACGGCCACTTCCGACACGCCGACCGGTACCCCGAAGAGAAGCGCGCCGGCAATATCTCCATCTACTGGTTCGAGCACGGCTGGTTCTGGTTCATCCCGCTCGCGGACGGCGTGACGAGCATCGGTGCCGTCGTGTGGCCCTACTACCTGAAGAGCCGGAAAGTCCCCGTTCGCGACTTCTTCTTGGACACCATCGCGATGTGCCCGCCATTGACGCAGCGCCTACGCAACGCGGAACTGGTTTCCGAGGTGGAGGCGACCGGCAATTACTCTTACTCCTGCGACCGGTCCTATGGTCCTGGATATCTGCTCGCGGGCGACGCCTTCACGTTTATCGATCCGATGTTCTCCTCCGGTGTATTGATGGCGATGGTCAATGGAATTGCTGGCGCGGAAGCCTTGGACACAGTCCTGCGCGACCCGCGCGAGTACGGCACCGCCATGAAGGAATTCGATCGCGTCGTGCGCCACGGACCGAAGCAATATTCCTGGTTCATCTATCGCATCACCAATCCAACCATGCGCGACCTGTTCATGGCGCCGCGCAATGACCTGCGCATGAAGGAGGCCATGCTCGGCCTGCTTGCAGGGGATATCTACGGCCAAACGCCGATTTGGAAATCGCTGCGTGCATTCAAGGGCATCTACTACGTCTTCGCGACGCTCAATCTGAAGCGTTCGCTGCGCGCCATCCGACAGCGTGCCGCGAATATCCGCCCAACCGAGCCCGAGCGGGCGACCGCGGGCTGATGGTTTTAGCAACGGGCCTCCAATGCGAATACGTTCCACTTGCCGCAGGCGCCCCGGCACGGTGGGATGATGTACTGGGAATCGCGACATTTGGTGTCCTTCCGCCGTTCGCCGCGGAAGTGCCCGTCGCCCACGTTCACACGCCGGTCCTCGGATCCAGCCTCTACGAGATCTGGCGGACCGATCAGCACATCGAGTCGGGACGGTATGCCCGGCTCCAGTACCGGCGCAGCCAGGACCTGCTGTTTGGATCGATTTCGCTGCCTGAAACCTCCGGCCTGCACGCCACCACCGAACAGGCCTATCGCGAGATTTTCGCGGCCGTCAACGAGTTGGGTTATCCCCACCTGGCGCGCATCTGGAATTACCTTCCCGAGATCAACGTTGAAACCCAGGGCCTGGAACGGTACCGGCAATTCAACAGCGCCCGACGCAAAGCGCTGCTGGCGTACCGCCGAGACCTCACCGGCAACGTTCCGGCCGCTTGCGCTCTGGGCTCCGTTACCGGCAGTCCGCTGGTAATCTATTGCCTGGCGAGCCGCCACGCGGTGACCCCAGTAGAAAATCCGCGGCAGGTCAGTGCCTACGAATATCCTGAGCAATACGGGCCGAAGCCCGCCTTTTCCCGAGCCAGTATTCTCGGGAACACGCTCTTCATATCCGGAACCGCCAGTATCGTCGGCCACGAGAGCGTACATGTCGGAGATGTGACAGCGCAGACGCGGGAGACCTTGGCCAACATAGAGGCACTCGTGGAAGAAGCGAACCGCGTTTCGCGCGCGGGGCACTTCAGCATGAGCACCCTGGCCTACAAGGTGTATGTGCGCAATGCCGCCGATCTGCCTCTGATTCAATCCCAACTTCGCACCCGGGCGCAGGTGCTCTTTCTGCTGGCGGATGTCTGCCGGCAGGACCTGCTGGTCGAAATCGAAGCCCAGGGACGGACCCGTTGAAGAAGCTGACGCTATTGGGAGGACTGCTGCTCGGCGCCATCGCCCTGCATGCCCACGCGGATGAGGACAAGCAGCCGCCGGTCTGGGATTTCGGCTTGGGGATCGGGGCCGTCAGTTTCGGTGACTATCGGGGCGCGGATACCACGCACGTGTACGTTCTGCCGGTTCCGTACCTCTATTATCACGGAGACTTCCTCAAGGCGGACCGCAAGGGCATTCGGGGCAAGCTGTTCAGGCAGGACTGGATAGAGCTGAACATCAGCGCCAATGCGACAACCCCCGTGCGCAGGAATGCCACGCGGGCCGGCATGCCGAATCTGCGTTCCACCGTGGAGATCGGCCCGTCGATCGATCTGCATCTGTTTAAATCGGAGAACGAGCGCGTCTCCTTCGACGTGCGTGTGCCGCTACGCGGGGCATTCACGGTGCAGGCCCGGCCGCATTCCATCGGCGCGGTGTTCGCACCCAACGCGGCCCTCGACATCAAGGATGTGCTGGGATTTCAAGGTTGGTATTTCGGCGCGCAAGCGGGTCCGTTATTTGCGGACCACCGCTACCATAATTATTTCTATACCGTGGCGCCCCAATTCGCGACGGCCCAGCGGCCCGCCTACGAGGCCACCGCCGGCTATGCGGGAGCCGAATTTCTCCTGGCGCTGTCGAAACGTTATCCTTCGTTCTGGGTGGGCGCCTACGTCCGCCACGACACGCTCGCCGGCGCGGTATTCGAAGACAGCCCGCTCGTGAAACGCGATAACTATTGGGCTTCCGGCATCGGCATGGCATGGATCATCCACCAGTCCAGGCGGCGGGTGGACGATACCGACGACTGACACTGACGAAAGCGATCGGAATGTTGCGGCCGCTCAAAATCATTCATGAATACGTTGTCGCATACGCGGTCCTGACGCTGTTGGGACTCATCTGCCTGCTCTATTCGGTCTGGGCACTGATGGCATACCCGTTGTTGCCGAGGCGCCTGGGAACGGCCGTAGGCCGCTTCGGCATCAGCGCGGGTTTCCGGATGTTTTCCTGGTCTTTGACGATGACGGGCGCCTATCGACTCGATCTGAGGGCGATCGACTCACTCCGCGGGGGTCCTCCCGTCATACTCGCACCCAACCATCCGTCGCTGATCGATGCCCTGCTGATACTGACTCGGCATCAGAACATCGCCTGCGTCCTGAAGGCGGAGTTGATGGACAATCTGTTTCTCGGCGCCGGCTCGCGCCTGGCGCGCTATATCCCCAGCGATCAGCCGCGCCAGATGATCAAATCCGCTGTCGCGGACCTGCGTGCAGGCGGCGTACTGCTACTCTTTCCGGAAGGGACGCGCACGACGCACAATCCCGTCAATCCGCTCAGGGCCAGCATCGGCATCATTGCCAAACACGCCCACGTGCCGGTGCAGGTGGCCATCATTGAAACGGACTCGCCGTATCTGCGCAAAGGCTGGCCGCTCTTCAAACGACCGACACTGCCCATCACGTATCGAGTGAGGCTCGGACGACGTTTTGACCCACCCGAAAACGTCGAGGCGTTCATGACCGAGTTGCAGCGCGAATTCCGGCACCAGCTGGAAGGCGCGCCGCAGTCGGAGTGGCTCACCAGCGAGGACAACAGCATGAGCGGACATGAACGAGCCGACAGTGCCCGCCCCTGATCGGTCGGCGAGCCACCTGGTCCTCATCCCCAGCTATAACCCCGGGCGCAAGGTCTTCGAAACGGTCCGAGGAGCCCGTGCTCAGTGGAATCCGGTATGGGTCGTGGTCGACGGGAGTAATGACGGCACTGCCGAAGCGCTGCTGGGCATGGCCGCCGAAGACCCCGGTCTGCGCGTTTTTGTCCGGCCCAGAAACGGCGGGAAGGGCGCCGCAGTTCTGGAGGGCACGGAGGCCGCCTTACGTGAGGGGTATACGCACGTTCTGACCATGGACTCGGACGGACAACACCCGCCAGAGCGGATTCGCGACTTCATGGCTGCGTCCGCTGCGAATCCGAACAGCATGGTGCTCGGCGTGCCCGTCTTCGATGCCAGCGCGCCCAGTGTCCGGGTGAAGGGCCGGCGTATCTCGAACTTCTGGGCGAACTTGGAGACGGCGGGCGCCGGAATCCAGGACTCCCTGTTCGGCTTCCGGGTTTACCCGGCCGGTCCCCTCGTTCGCATCATGCGCAGCCATCTATGGATGCGTCGATTCGATTTCGACGTCGAAATCGTCGTCCGGTTGAGCTGGAGCGGTGTCGCAGCTATCAATCTGCCCGCCAAAGTGCGGTATTTCACGCCGGCAGAAGGCGGGGTTTCGCACTTCAGGTACCTGCGAGACAATGTGCTGCTGACGTCCATGCATGCACGGCTTTTTGCCGGCTTTTGGCTACGTCTACCGTTGCTTCTGGTACGCCGCTTGCGACAGAGGCACTGAGGGGGTTCGGTTTGCGCTCCAGCTAAACCCAAGTATCATCACGGCTGCGGCCGTCCATTGAATTACAGGTATATGTCCGACAAAGCGTCGCCTCTCCGACAACTGGAGCGAAGCGGAGGGAATCCCGAGAAGCGCCAAGGGCGCGACGCGGGACAACTGGAGCGAAGCGGAGGGAATCCCGAGAAGCGCCAGGAGCGCGACGCGGGACAACTGGAGCGAAGCGGAGGGAATCCCGAGAAGCGCCCAGGGCGCGACGCGGGACAACTGGAGCCGCCGGCCGACAACGCAGCTCTGCAGCGGGAAGTTGCCGGCCTGATTGTCGCCGCCCTGAACCTCGACGTGGCCGCTGCTGACATTGACGTGCAGGCGCCCCTCTATGGCGACGGGCTGGGTCTCGACTCCATAGATATTCTCGAGATCGCACTGGTCGTCTCCAAGCAATATGGCATTCAGCTCCGTGCCGACAGCGAAGAGAACGAGCAGATCTTCCGCTCCCTCGCATACCTGTCGGACTACATCGCGGCCCACCGGACGAAGTAGCGTCCTGGCCACTCTCCCGCTGATAACGCATAGCTCCGCCGATGCGGTGATCGCGTACCGCTCAGGAGCCCCACTGCGTGCCGGGAATTTCCTCGCCGATGTGATGCGGGTTGCCGGGGCCCTGCCGGATCGGCAGCACGTCCTGAACGCCTGCCAGGACCGATATCGTTTCACGGTGGCCTTTGCCGCCAGCCTGATAGCGAACAAGATCAGCCTGCTGCCCTCGACCCATACTCCGGAAGTCATGCGGCAACTCAGGCAGTTCGCGCCGGATGTATTTTGTTTGACCGACGATCCCCGCTGTCAGATCGATCTGCCGCAGGAGCGTTTTCCCGATCTAGTGCCCGGAGAGACGGCGCCCTGGGTCCCGCCACAGATCGAGCAGGACCGATTGGTCGCCTATGTCTTCACGTCCGGCTCGACCGGTACGCCGTTGCCCTACCAGAAAACCTGGGGACGCCTCGTCAATTGCGTGCGATTCGAGGCACAGAGGCTCGGTCTGTTGGATGGTCGCTCGCACGCCCTCGTCGGCACGGTTCCCCCGCAGCACATGTACGGCTTTGAGTCAACGGTGCTCCTCGCCCTGCAGAGCGGTAGCGCATTCAGTGCCGGCAAGCCGTTCTATCCCGCGGACATCTGCAGCGAGCTCGCCTCCGTGCCGCAGCCGCGCATGTTGGTATCGACACCGGTCCATCTGCGCACCCTCTTGGGAACCGATGCTGAGCTGCCCGCCACTGAGCTCGTATTGTCCGCGACTGCTCCGCTTTCCCAGAACCTGGCGCGTGAAGTGGAGCAGCGCTATCACACCCGCCTGTTGGAAATCTATGGCTCGACCGAGACCGGACAGATCGCCAGCCGGCGGACGGCGCAGACTGTTGAGTGGCAACTCTTCGATGACGTCCGCTTGATCGCGCAAGGCGAGGACACATGGGCAGAGGGAGGCCACATCGAGCAGCGCACCGCAATGTGCGATGTGCTGGAGATTACCGGAGCGGACCGGTTCCTGCTGCACGGACGTCTGTCGGACCTGGTCAACATCGCCGGCAAGCGCAGCTCGCTGTCCTATCTGAACCATCAGTTGAATGCCATTCCCGGCGTCGTGGATGGCGCTTTCTTCGTACGCGAGCCCGAAGAGGAATCTTCGACCGGGGTGACGCGGGTCGCCGCCGTTGTTGTGGCGCCAGAATTGAGCGCCACTGAGCTCGCCGAGCAACTGCGGCGGCGGATTGATGCTGTATTCATGCCGCGGCCGTTGTTATTCGTTGACAGTCTACCGCGCAACGATACCGGTAAGCTGCCGCACGATTCCTTGCGCACGCTGGCCGCAACCGCGATGAAACGCACATGATCGTAACGGCCCTGTCCATCGCCGCGGACCACCCGGCCTATGCGGGTCACTTCCCGGGCAGACCGGTGTTGCCGGGTGTCGTCCTTTTGGATGCCACGATCGATGCGCTCGAGAAGGCCGGCCAGGGGCCTCCCGGATATTGGGAAGTGAGCAACGCTAAATTCCAAAGTGCTGTGCGTCCTGGAGAGGTGCTCACGCTCCACCACGAGACCTTGCCCAACGGGTCGATCCGCTTTGCCATCCGGACCCCCGACCGGGCCGTCGCCAACGGCCTGATCATCCCCACACCGGCGCCTTCGGGCAATGATCGTGGCGAGCAAAGCTGACGACGTGACCCGGCCGCGCAGGAGCGCGGCTGAATGGGTTACGCATCGCGAACGCGGCAGTATGACGCTGCTGCGTGTAATGACTTTTCTATCTTTGCGCTTGGGACGTCGGGGAAGCCGACCCTTTCTGCATTTGATCGCCGCGTATTTCTTTGCGTTTGCCCCGACTGCGCGACGCCACGACCGCAACTATCTCCGCAAGGTCCTCGGGCGCGAGCCCACGGCGGCGGATCGCTATCGGCACGTGTTGTCGTTCGCCACCACGATTCATGACCGGGTGTACCTGCTGCAGGGGCACTATGATCTGTTTGATATCACTCTCGCGGGCGAGGCGGTGGTTCAGCAGGCCCTGGATGCCGGCCAAGGCGCCTTCCTGATGGGCTCGCACGTCGGGAGCTTCGAATGCATCCGGGCCATAGCGCGACGCCAGCCCGGCTTGCGGGTCGCCATGGCGATGTATGAAGACAACGCACGGCAGTTGAATGCCATGCTGGCTGCCATCAATCCCGATGCGGCCGCCGAGATCATTGCGCTGGGTCACATCGACGCCATGCTCAAGATCCAGGAGCACCTGGATCGCGGCACCTTTGTCGGCGTGTTGGGCGATCGCACGCTCGGCGATGAAGCCAGTGTGCGCGTGCCGTTTCTGGGGCAGCCGGCGCGTTTTCCCGTCGGAGCCATGCGGGCCGCGGCCATCATGCGCCGGCCGGTGATCTTCATGATCGGCGTGTATGAGGGTGGCAACCGGTACACAATCTCATTCGAATCGCTCGCCGACTTCTCCAGGATCGAGTCAGGCCGGCGCGCGGCAGCCGTACAGGCGGCCGTCGAGCGCTATGCGGCGCTGTTGGAACAACATGTCCGCGCCGCGCCCTACAACTGGTTCAACTTCTTCGATTTCTGGCGGGGCGGGAATGAATAGAGTCCTGGCCGCAGCGACGGCGATGCTGTTATTGGGCGCGGCGGACGTGTCGCTGCTCGATCGTGTCATGGGGGCGCTCGCCCAGCGCAAGCACGGGCACGTGAGCTTTACGGAGAAGAAGTATATCGCCCTGCTCGATCAGCCCGTCGAATCGTCGGGCGAGCTGTTGTATGACGCGCCCGATCGCCTGGAGAAGAAGACGGTCAAACCCAAGCCGGAAGACCTGGTGTTGGAGGGCGGTATCGTCACGGCTCAGCGGGGCAGACATCACTACACGCTCGACTTGAAGCAGTACCCCCAGGTGTTACCGTTCATTGAGAGCATCCGCGCGACGCTTGCGGGAGACCGCGCGGCGTTGGAGCGCGTCTTCAGGGTGGAATTCAGCGGTGCGTTCGAGCATTGGAACCTGGATCTGAAGCCCCTGGACTCCAAGCTGTCCACGACGGTCGCCGGCATTCACATCGAGGGAGAGAAGGATTTCATCCACACCGTTGAGATACGCGAGGCCGATGGCGATCGCTCGCTCATGTCCATCAGCCCTGACGCCGGTCAATGACGCGCAACGGGTGGCTCGCCACGGCGGTTTGGGCGGCCCTGTTGATCGCCGCCAGTATAGTGGTTGTGTCTGCCCACTATACGACCGACTTGTCGGCGTTTCTGCCGCGCAGCCCGACACCCGCGCAACGTTTGCTGGTGGATCAGCTGCGCGAAGGGATTGCGTCGCGGCTGATTCTGGTGGGAATCGAAGGGGCCGATCCCGCTGAGCGGGCGCGCATTTCAATGGCCATGGCGCGGCGGCTGCGCACCGATCCAGGGTTTGTTGCCGTATCCAACGGCGAGCCCGTGGGGATTGAGCGGGACCGGCAAGTCCTGTTCAATCGACGGTACCTGCTGAGCGAGAAGGTGAGCGCGGAGCGATTCACCGCGGCCGGATTGCGGGATTCGATCCAGGAGACGTTGGATCTACTGGCCTCTCCGATGGGCATGATCGCCAAATCACTGCTCTCCCGCGATCCAACGGGGGAGATGCTGCAGGTCATCGATCAGTTGGGGAGTGAGCGTCAGCCGCCTTTGCTCGACGGCGTCTGGGCGTCGAGGGATGGGAAACGAGCTCTGTTGGTCGCCCAGACGCGTGCCTCCGGATCGGACACTGATGGGCAGGAGGCGGCTGTTGCAGCCGTTCGCGCAGCGTTTGAGGCGGCTGCGGACGAAAGCATTGGAGGGCCAGCGACTGGCAGCGGGGCGACGCGCGCCGGCGGTGTCGGTGTGCCGGCATCAGGCGGCGGCCCGGCTCATTCGCGAGCGGCGGCATCTCTCGAGCTGAGCGGGCCCGGAGTGTTTTCCGTTGCCGCGCGCGCCAACATCAAGCAACAGGTCGCGGTGCTCTCGGTGCTGAGCACGCTGCTCATCACCCTGATGCTGCTGTGGGTCTACCGTTCGTTTCGGGCCCTCATATTGGGCCTGGTGCCGGTGGCCTCAGGCGCCCTTGCCGGCATCAGCGCCGTGGCCCTCGGATTTGGCTCCGTGCACGGCATCACCCTGGGCTTCGGAGTCACGTTGATCGGTGAATCCGTCGACTATTCCATTTACCTGTTCATCCAATCGCAACAACGCAATTCGGCCCTGTGGCCCACAATCCGCCTGGGCGTCCTGACGTCCATCGTCGGATTCACGTCGCTGCTGCCGTCGGGGTTTCCCGGTCTGCAGCAACTGGGACTGTTCTCCATCAGCGGGCTCGTCACCGCGGCGCTCGTTACCCGTTACGTGCTGCCCAATCTGCTGCCGGCCAAATTGACTATCCGTGACGTCACTCCGCTGGGCACTGCGGTGGGGGCAGGTCTGCAGCGGGTCAGAAGACCGAAAGTCTTGCTGCTCATCATCCCCGTGCTGGCGGGGGTTATCCTGTATACGCACAGGGGACCCGTCTGGAATCACGAGCTCTCGGCGCTGAGCCCGGTGTCAGCGGCCGACCAGGCACTCGATTCAATGCTGCGCTCCGACATTGGTGCGCCGGATGTCAGCTACCTGGTCGTCATCTCCGGCCCCACCCAGGAGGCGGTCCTGCATGCGGCTGAGGCCGTTGACCCCATGCTGGATACACTCGTGGAGCAGAAGGTTATCTCCGGCTTCGAGAGCCCCGCCCGTTACCTCCCCAGTCTCGAGGCGCAACGCGCCCGCCAGACGAGCATTCCGGACGCGCAGGAGCTGAAGAGCAATCTCGTCAGCGCTCTTCAGGGGCTTCCGATCCGGATAGACCGACTCGAGCCCTTCCTGCACGATATCGACGCAGCCCGAATCCAGCCACTGTTGACGCGCAAGGACTTGGACGGAACCTCTCTCTCGACAGGCGTGGACGCTCTTCTCCTCAGCGACGGCACGAGGTGGAGCGCCCTCCTCCCGTTGCACGTACCGGCGACGGTTGCGATTGATATTGGGCGTGTGCATTCTGCAATCTCAAACGTGGCTTTCGGGCCCGGCGTGGAGGCGGTGGTTCTCAACGTGAAGAGTGAAGTCGACAGGCTTTATTCGAGCTATCTGAACGCGGTCGTCCGCCTGTCGCTGGCGGGCTTTGCCGGCATTGTCGTTTTGCTGGCTCTCTTCCTGCGCTCGCCGGCCCGCACAGCGCGCGTCGTAGCGCCTCTGGCACTCGCGGTGCTGACAGTGACCGCCGGCCTGGTGTTGCTCGGAGAACAACTCACGATCCTGCACCTGATCGGCATGCTGTTGATTGTCGCCGTTGGATCCAACTATGCCTTGTTCTTCGACACGCATGCGGGATCGAGCTCACTGACGCTGGCATCGCTGGTCGTCGCCAACGCAGCCACGGTCCTGGGGTTCGGCGTGCTGGCATTCTCGTCGGTGCCGGTGCTGTCGGCGTTGGGTTCGACTGTCGCTCCGGGCGCTTGCCTCGCGCTGATCTTTTCTGCTTTATTGGCGGCGGAGCACCATGCGAACCCTGTCTGATCCTGCGCAACCCGGCGTAGTCGCCAGCACCCGAGTGTTGTTTCTGCCCGCCGCGTATACGGGCCCGGACGATTTCGTGCAGGCCGGCTTTGTCAAAGCGGTGCGTGAGCGCGCCCTGCCGCTCGATCTGGTATTCGCGGATATCAATCTTCAACATCTGACGGACCGGACGATCCTGCGCCGCGTGCGCCATGAGCTGGTGCTCCCTGCCCGCGCACTCGGGTGCGAATCCATCTGGATCTGCGGCATCTCCCTGGGCGGCTTCATCGGCTTGTCCTACGCCGAGCGTTACTCCTCGGAAGTCGACGGGTTGTGTCTACTGGCCCCCTATCTCGGCAACCACATGATCACGGGTGAGATCGAACGCGCCGCGGGAGTCGCCGGCTGGGAACCGGGCGAGCTGGGCCCCGAAGAGGATGAGCGGCGCGTCTGGCGCTTCATCAAGATGCGCGCCAGCTATCCGGTCGAAGTGCACCTCGGTTACGGTCGGGAGGATCGTTTCGCGCACAGCCACCGCCTGATGGCGCAGGCCCTCGAGCCGCAATCCGTGCAGGTCGTGGCCGGCGGCCACGAATGGCCGGCCTGGTCACGACTGTGGTCCGACTTCCTCGACCGGCAGTTCGTGCAACACCCCACTCGGGCGGCGGCTTCGCATGGCTGATCGCTGGAAGCCGGCGTTTGCCATTCAGGCATCGCTCGTGGTGCATGTCGCGTCGGTCATTGCGGTGCTCGCCCGCCCCCACCTGTGGCCCTGGGCGTTGGGTGTCATCATTGCCGACCATCTGATCCTTACGGCGGCGGGTCTGTGGCCCAGAAGCAAGCTATTGGGGCCGAACTGGACGCATTTGCCGGCCAGCGCCGCAGCTAACGGATCGGTTGCCATCACCATTGATGACGGACCGGATCCGTCAGTCACGCCCAAAGTGCTCGATCTGTTGGATCGGCACGGTGCCAAGGCGACCTTTTTCTGCATTGGTGAGCTCGTGGAGCAGCATCCTTCCCTGGCGCGTGAAATTGTCAGGCGCGGGCACGCGATAGAGAACCACAGCCAACATCACCTACATCGATTCTCCGTGATGGGCCCCAGAGGCATGCGGGCCGAAATCGCGCGTGCGCAGGAGACAATCGAAGCAGCCACCGGTCAGCGACCTCGTTTCTTTCGTGCGCCCGCGGGTTTGCGCAGTCCGCTCCTGGAACCTGTATTGGCGCCCTTGGGATTGCGCCTCGCCAGTTGGACGCGGCGGGGATTCGATACGGTCGACGCGGATCCCGCAGTTGTATTCAGACGATTGACCCGAGACCTTCGGGGCGGCGACATCCTGCTGCTTCACGATGGCCATGCCGCACACACACCGTCAGGATCGCCCGTCATTCTCGAAGTTCTACCGCGCATACTCCAAGCGGTGTCTGCTGCCAAACTCACTCCGGTTACCCTACGCTCCGTGCTTACATGAAGGCCCACGCGATCACTGAGGCCCTGATCCACGCGGCCAGTGCGCCATATTGGAAAACGGACTTTTACGGATACTTCAAGGCTCGTGGGAAACTGCGGGGCGACCCAGCGTTTGCCGGCATTCTCAGGGAGGGGTTGTTGGTTGGGGCGGACCGGATCTTGGATCTCGGCTGCGGCCAGGGTCTGCTGGCCGCGTGGCTGAATGCCGCCAGAGGCCGTATGGACGAGCGCCCGCACCTGTGGCCCCAGGGTTGGCCGGCGCCCCCGCGCCCGACTTCATTCAGAGGCATTGAATTGCAAGGGCGCGATGTGTGGCGCGCCCGGGTTGCCTTGGGCGAACGGGCGCAATTTGAGGTTGGCGACATCGCCCGCGCCGAATTCGGAAGTGTTGACGCCATCGTCATTCTCGACGTCCTCCACTACCTCGACCAGGACGCTCAGTTGCGTGTCTTGGACAATGCGCGTGCCGCATTGCCTTGCGACGGGACCCTTCTGGTGCGGGTGGGCGACGCGGGCAGCGGAATCAGATTCACTGTCGGCCAGTGCATCGATTGGACTGTCATGGTGACTCGTTATCGACGGACGCCCAGGATGTGCTGGCGCCCGGTGACTGAATGGCGGCGGCTCCTGACTTCGACGGGCTTTTTGAGCACGGCCCTGCCGATGAGCGCGGGCACGCCCTTTGCGAACACCCTGCTGGTTGCCCGGCCCCTCAGAAAAGCGGGCCCATCGCGGGCTTTGACGGATTTACTGATTACCCAATGACTGAATTGCTGCTGAAGGAATACACGGCGACGAGTTGCCTCGGACTGGGAAAACTCGCGACCCTGGATGCCCTGCGTGCCCAGCGTGGAGGATTGGCTCCCTGCGCGTTTCAACGCGCTGAGATTGATACGTGGACCGGAGAGGTCAGCGGACTTGACGATGAAAGGCTTCCAGGCCCCCTGCGTCGTTTCGACTGCCGGAACAACCGCCTCGCTCAACTGGCGCTTCGCCAAGACGGTTTTGTGGAGGCGGTCTCGCAGGCGGTGGGCCGTTGGGGCCGCGGTCGCGTCGGGGTATTCCTGGGCACGAGCACTTCAGGGATTCTCCAAACGGAGATGGCCTACCGCCATCGTGACCCAACGACGGGCAGCCTTCCGGCTGACTTCGACTATGCGGGGAGTCAGAACTCGTTCTCGGTTGCCGACTTCGTTCGCCAGGCGTTGCGACTGGAAGGGCCGGCGGTTGTCATCTGTTCAGCCTGCTCATCGAGTGCCAAGGTATTCGGGTCCGCGCGACGCATGCTGGATGCTGATCTGATCGACGCTGCCGTGGTCGGCGGAGTCGACTCGTTGTGCCTCACAACGCTGTACGGATTTCATGCCCTGCAACTGACTTCGCGTGGGCCCTGCAAGCCTTTCGATTCGAAACGCGACGGTATCTCGATCAGCGAAGCGGCCGCCTTCGCGTTGTTGGAACGCGTACCGGACTCATTGGATGCTAACGCGGTAACGCTGTTGGGCGTGGGGGAATCCAGCGACGCTTACCACATGTCATCTCCGCATCCCGACGGGCAAGGGGCGCGCTCCGCGATGCTTGCCGCGCTGGCCGCAGCCAAACTGTCGCCTGAAGAAATCGGCTACATCAACCTGCATGGAACGGGAACGCCCAGCAATGACAGTGCGGAGAGTCGCGCGGTCGCCTCCGTGTTCGGATCGGCCGTCGGCGGAAGCTCGACCAAGGGAGCAACCGGTCATGCTCTGGGTGCAGCCGGTGCGCTCGAGGCGGTGATCTGCTCTCTGGCTTTGCAACATGATTTTGCGCCGGGCGGCATCAACACCCGGCAAGTCGATCCTGCCCTGGGCATTCGATACTGGGTGGAGAATCGACCGGGCCGGATGCGCTACGCCCTGAGCAACTCGTTCGGATTCGGCGGGACCAATTGCAGCCTGCTGCTGGGTCGGGCTGGCTGACTCCATGGTGAAACTCACCGCGCATATCGAGGGAATCGGTTTACTCGGACCTGGCTTGGACGGCTGGGCAGATTCGATGGCTGTGCTGGAAGGCCGCAGCCCATACGTGCGACAACCGACTGTCATCCCCGTACCTGAAGGGCTGCCGCCGGCCGAACGCAGGCGACTCGGGCTCGTGGTGAAGCTCGCATTGAGTGTAGGCATGCAAGCTACATCAAAAGCAGGCGTGGAGCCCGATGCGTTGCCCGCCGTGTTTGCCTCGTCTGGGGGTGACGGTCAGAACTGTCACGAGATCTGCCAGACCCTCGCCAACGGCGAAAACCTAATCTCGCCCACAAGATTCCACAACTCGGTTCACAATGCAGCTGCCGGCTATTGGAGTATAGCGACGCGCTCAAAAGCGGCGTCGAATGCTCTGTGCGCATTCGACTGGAGCTTCGCAGCGGGATTGCTGGAAGCAGTGACGCAAGCAGTGGTGGACGAGACGCGCGTTTTACTTGTTGCGTACGACGCGCCGTATCCGCAACCATTGTTTGATAAGCGGCCCATTCCCGAGGCGTTTGGAGTGTCTTTTGTTTTATCACCCAAGGGTGATGGACCGACCTTGACGCTGCGGTTAGGGAGGTCCGCTCTCCCTGACGAACAAAAGGCCTCGGCTAACCCTATGGACAACCCCGAACTGGAATCGCTACGCAGAGCGATCCCGGCAGCACGCTCCCTCCCGTTGTTACAACGCATTGCCGCAGGAAGAGCGGGCATGGTGAATATCGACTACCTCGACGGAGGAAGCCTCACCGTGGATGTTGCACCGTGATCCTGGATAGGGGTTGGATTGAGGAACACATTCCACACAAGCACGGGATGTGTTTGTTGGACGAGGTTCTCAGCTGGGATCTCACGCAAACGCAGTGCCGTTCATCGAGCCATCGTTCTGCTGGCAACCCGCTACGCGCACACGGCCGGCTGGGTGCCGCCTGCGGGATCGAGTATGCGGCGCAGACTATGGCGGTACATGGAGCGCTGGTGGCTGCTGCTTCGGGCGCCGTAGCGCCGCCTGGGTTCCTCGCCAGCGTGCGCGGGGTCCGATTGAATATCGATCGCCTCGATGTGTTCGAAGCGGATCTGGTGACGTCGGTGCAACGGGTGGCGGGCGATGAGAGGTCGGCTTTGTACGAATTTTCAGTTTCGGCTGGGGAGGTGGTGCTGGTGATGGGACGCGCGGCAATTGCGTTTGATCTGTTTTCCGCGGCGGCACCGTGAAGCGGCGGGCCTTGGTGACGGGCGGCAGCGGCGGAATCGGCGCAGCCATCTGCAAGCGGCTGGCGCGTGAAGGTCACCACGTCTACGTGCACGCCAACCGGGGAATCGAGGCGGCGTCCGAGGTCGTCCGCGACATCACCGCGGCCGGCGGCAAGGCTCAGAGCGTCAGCTTCGATGTGACCCATGCTGAGAGCACCCGCCTGGAATTGGAATCCGTGCTGAACGACGGCCCGATTCAGATTCTCATCAACAACGCCGGGATTCATGCGGACGCGGTATTTCCCGGGATGAGCTCGGATCAATGGCACCGCGTGATCGACACATCGGTCGACGGCTTCTTCAATGTCACTCAGCCACTGCTGATGCCCATGATCAGGACGCGGTGGGGGCGGATCGTCAACATCTCCTCCATCGCCGCCCTGACCGGCAACCGCGGCCAGGTCAACTACTCAGCCGCCAAGGGCGCGCTGAACGCGGCGACCAAATCACTGGCGCTGGAAGTTGCCAGCCGCGGAATCACCGTGAATGCGGTGGCGCCCGGAATCATCACCACGGCGATGAGCGAAAGCACCTTCGATGCCGAGACGATCGCGCGCCTGGTGCCCATGAAGCGCGCGGGAGGGCCCGAGGAAGTGGCCGGGTTGGTGGCCTACCTGACCTGCGACGAAGCCGCCTATATCACCGCGCAGGTGATTTCAATCAACGGTGGCATGATCTGATGAGCTGCGAAAGGTCGGCGCCGGAGCCACTGTGTCGTTCGCAACACTGACGCGGTTGCGCCCCGCCCGCTTCGCCGCATACATAGCGGCATCGGCACGCTCGAGCAACGCCTCCAGGGTATCGCCCGCCTGGGCAAGCGCAACACCCACGGACAAGGTCACCTGACCGATCGAGGTATTGTCATCGGGTCGGTGGATGCGGCCCTGAGCGACCGTCCCTCTGATCTGCTCCGCGACCGCGGTGGCGCCGGAAAGCGAGGTCTGAGGCAGCAGGATCGCGAACTCCTCGCCCCCCAACCTTGCCGCGACATCGCGGCCCTTGATACTCGCACGCATGACGTGCGCAACCGCGCGAATGACCTTGTCACCCAACACGTGCCCGTAGGTGTCGTTCACCACCTTGAAGTGATCGATGTCCGCAAGCAACAGCGCCGTGCCGAACAGCCCGGGTGGCTCGCGCAGCAGATCCTCCGCCGCCCGCTCCAGGCCGCGGCGGTTTTTCAAGCCGGTCAGTGAGTCGAGCAGGGCCTCGCTCTGCGCACGCCGCAGATTCTCGGTGAGCGCGTTGACCTCGTTGGTGCGTGCCTGCAACTTCGCGGACAGATCCGCGGTCACATGCTGCATCTTCTGGGTGCTCACGAGCATCTCGGCCACGATCTCGCGCACGCGTGCGGGATCCTGGGGATCCGCGAGCACCTTGGCGTGACCCTGCAGCGAATGGCCGAACTGGGCGGCCTGGTTGCTGGCGCTCGCGGTGCTTTGAGCTGTGTCTTCCAGAAGGTTGCGCAGCTGCATTTGCAACCGTTCGAAAGCTTCCATGTCGCGTGCGGCAATGTGTTGCGCATAGATGCGCCAGACGTCGGCTTCGGAGAGCGCGGTGTTGGTTGTGAGCCGCGCATCCAGAATCTTGCTGAGGTCGGGATTGATGCCGGCGCAGTGTTCGTACCACAACGCATAACTCAACGGATGAAACGCGGCCGCCTGGCGTGCCATCAGTGGCAGTGCGAGCCGCAGGATCTCGGTGCTGCGTTCCTTGTTCTCCAGATAGCGCATTTGGCTCACTTAGCATGTCCTACCGCTGTATAACGGCAAATGTAACGCCGCCTTGAGCGTGGTCGCACCGCCATGGTGCGGTGCATCAACTCGCCGCTGAGCTGTCAGCCGATGGGGGTTTCGCGCGTTTTCAACATCAGGAACACGCGGAGCAGTCGATCATGCGAACGATCTCTAAGATCTTGATCTCGTTAGGCTTTAGTCTCGCCCTGAGCGGGTGCGTGGTGGCCCCTTATGGCCCCCCGCCACGCGCCTACGTAGCCGCTCCCATAGTGGTGGTTCACCCTGGATACTACGGCCCGCGCTACTACTACGGCCCCCGCTGATTCAGGCTGATTGAAATTCTGAGACTTTGGTCCGACCGAGAATGGACTCAGCCGTCCTCACATTCCACGCAGCGGCGCAGGCGGGCGCTTTCATCGATGACTCCATAGCGAACCGCCTGCAGTTTGGGAATCAGCACGCTGAGGGTCATCAGTATCTCTTTGCAGGCCCGAGCCTCAGGCGTGGCGACGACGGACATCCCCCCATACTCGCCCATTTCCTCGGCGAGGAACGAAGCCAGTGTCTGCAGCTGGGCTACGGAGGTGTCGAGCAGCAGTCGGGGCGTGGTATTCATTCGGGGCACTCCAGGAGCGAGCCGGGCTGTACAAATATACAGCCAGCCACGAGATTCGCAAGCCCGACTGAGGTCCCGGCGACTGGGCGCCCGCGCGGTCAGGCCGTCCGCCGGTCCGGGGCAAGGGGCTGAACCACCGAGGGTTCGGGTACGAGCACAACGGGCACGGACTCGAAGTTATCCGAGGGCTTCCGCCGTCTGCCCGTGCCGTGCTGCTCGAACACTTCGCGTCGGTGCCAGTCGAGGTAGAAGCAGGTCTCCGGGCGGAACTCGCCTACATTGAGCGGCAGCTCGATGTGCCAGTTGTGCAGAACGACGGGATTGAGATCCTGGGATATCAACACATCGCCGGCGTCCGTGAAAGAGATATAGCCCCGCTCAAAAAGATGGGCGATATGCGGCGACATCATGAGGCCATTCGCACCATCCAGTTTCTCTGCGTCGTTACATTCGCACCAGGGCTTGATGTGCCTCGCCCATAGATGACGTCGGTCGAGCACCCCGGAGATTCGGCAGGAATGCTCGTTCCGCTCCACATTGAATCGGAACGTGCCTTGGCCGTAACGTGCCTTCAACAAATCCGTCTTCCGGGACGGTGCAATGTCGGTCCGCTGTTGGATGGCTGCTTCAGCCACGTCTTCCATCAGACCCCGGCCCACTTTCTCGATGATGGTGGCGACGATGCGCTCGAGCTGGCCGCCCAGAAGCCCACCGAGTGTCGTCACCATTGCGGGCGGTACCGCCGACAACAGCATGTGTTGGTTGCTCGCGCCGCTCGCCAATATCGGCGGATGCTTGCGCGGCAGAACGGGCGCCAGATCGCCCATGCGCTCTGCGGTCCGCAAAGGCGTCGGGAGCGCTGCGAAACGCACAGGGACGGTCCAACCGTCTTGCGCGTCAGCATGCTCGGCAATGGACTCGAATTCCTTGGGCTTGCCCCCCTCGCGGGCCACGCCCACGACGACGCCGATGGCCCCGATCTCTCCGTGGGCGAACGAGAAGACCACATCCCCGGGAAGCAGCTTCTGGATGTTCTTCTCGGACTCGCCGCGAGCTTTGCTTTTGTGGGCTTTGTGCGCAAACCACAGGTATGAACCTGCGATCTCGGCGCCCGCCGTGTGCGAATGGTTGACCCACCAGAAGCTTGCGCTCATGCCGCGTTTTCCCCGCCAAACGAGATACGAAAGTTAACATTGGGCGGGCAACAGCGGCCGGCCGCGGGCCGGCAACCGTGCGGTGGATCACATTTTCGAAGTTGAGCACACAGGGGTCACGCTGACGCTATGCCGCCGTTCGGGAGGGGTCAGGGCTCCCTGGGGGCGGCACCACGGTGTCGAGACCCGCATCCAACCCCGCGATGCCCTGGACAACTCGCGCTGCCGCCGCGGCACCGCTGTCCATGAAAATCACCTTGCCGTCCGAATGCTCGGCAACGTACTTCAAGGCATCTGTGTATTCGAGGAACAACAGAAACTGAGCATTCACACCCGAGGAATGCAAACTCTCCACCGCCTCGCGCATTCCCACGGCGATGTTCTTTCGAAACAGCGCGAGACCCTCGCCGCGCAACGCTGCCGCTTTCTTGTCGGCCTCCGCGCCGATGGTCTTGTAAGCGGCCTCCGCCTCGGCATCCTTCGTACGCTTGACCAACAACGCGGCGCCTTCGTTCGAAGCCGCCGCCAGTAGATTCTTCGAGGAGACCACTCTGGCCATGGAATCGATGATCTCCTTGTCGAAGGTCATGTCCGTGATCTGGATATCCCGCACGACATAGCCCCACGCGAGCACCACCTCATCGAGGTTGCGCTTGGTGTGCTCCACGATTTCAGCGCGCATGCCCAGGATGTCCGCCTGCTTTGTGGTCGCCACGAACTGCCGGATGGAGCCGTCGATCGTGCGCTGCAGAGCCAGCAGAAACTCCCTGCTGGATGCGAAACTGAATACCGCCTTCTTGATCGCCTCTTCTTCCGAAGCCGCCACCGCATACAGCACCATCGTCGCGAACTTGACGTTTGCCTGGTCCTGGGTGATGGCCTGGAACTCCAACTGCAAAGCGCGGTTCTGCAGTGACAGCCGGAAGGCGACCTTCTCCCAGGGCAACTTGAAGTTGAGCCCCTCGCGCATGATGCGATGATATTTACCAAACACCGTGATGACGGCGACCGTCGCCTGCTCCACGGTGCGGAAACAGGAGAACACAACAACGACGATGACAAACAGGATGAAAAGGGAAAACCCACCCATGCCGTTCACGATGCCGACTCCTTGCGACAGACCATCAGAATTTCATCGACCGTGGCGGTCGGCAACAGCCCCGGCACCAGCTCCAGCGGTTTTTGCAACCGCAACCCGAGGGGCATGAAGGCGCGGTTGTACCACCACATTGCGCGCTCGCGCTGATGAGTCATCCACCACATGCCCCAGTCCAGCAGCCGGGACGATTTCGGCTGCATGCCGAACACGGCGCTGCGCTCGATCGTCAGGTGCCGGTGGGTCAACTTCCGCAGCAGTTGCGACGTTTCGTAACGGCGTTTGTGGCCGACGAAATCATCAAAAGGGCTCCAGCGGGACGGATGCAATGGCGTTGAGATCAACAGCACGCCGCCGGGCTTGGCCACGCGCGCGATCTCCCTCAGGGCCGAATCGTCATCGTCAACGTGCTCGATGATGTCGAGTGCACAAACCAGATCGAATGTTGCGTCCGGGAAGGGCAACGCGGTGACTTCACCGAGAGTGACGCGCCCGCCTCTTTCACTCAACAGCTTCAGCGCCGGGGCGCTGATGTCGACAAACTGGGTCGCCTCGATGGGCAACCTCGGCCGCAGACCCGGCGCGACTTCGAGTCGCAACCCGGGCGGCAACAGCGATTGCACCAGGGGCCACGTGTTGAACCGGTCGGGCTCGACCAGCCGGCAACCGGACCACAATGAGTCATAAAAGCGTCGATTGTCGTCGACCAGCTCTCGGGGGCTGCGGCTGGCGCGGAGCTTGGCATGCATCGTTCGCGCACTGTAACACTGTTCCCAGTGCCGCCGGGGTGGGTATGCGCGGCTCGCCTGACCGGCTATGCCTAATCTATCTTATTGATTTATATGGAGAATGGCGTCCCCGACGGGATTCGAACCCGTGTTACCGCCGTGAAAGGGCGATGTCCTAGGCCTCTAGACGACGGGGACGCTGTGTCTGAGCAATGCCGGCGGCCACTCGGCAGGGCGCGCAGATTACACACATTGGGGTCCGGGGTCCATGCGCTCGAGTAGGGTCACCGTCGTGCTGGGGCAATCGCCCCTGATGAATTCGATTCTGGGAGCCAAGTCAGAACCGTTCGTACACAGCAAGACCTGCTCGCAAGATCCCCATACGGCGTCCCGGTGGTCGCCGGGTAATCGTTACAGGCGATCGCGTGAACCGCCGAGTGATGGCATTCGAGGATTCCCCGCGTCATGAGAGGTTCCGCAACGCAGCGCGACTCCATTCTCCGTGACGTTCAATCGGCAGGCCTCCCACTATCCGTGCTTGGCACGAGTGGCGCTCGCGCCTACTCCAGGTCGCGGCGAGTTGTGTCACGACCGCCAGCTGGGGAGTTAGTTCGACATCGCACCAGCACCCTAAAGAGCGAGCCTGCATGTGCCTCGGTGGAACTGCATCCTTGCGCCGAATAGGCCCCGCGCCGACACGGGAAACTTTCCACCCCCTCGGGCATTGGATTGGGAGGGTCTCGACCAGGAGAGAGCAATGGACGGTAAGGCGATTGGTCGCTTGGACGCGCAGGCTCGGGCGCTCGCGGAGAAACTCGGCGTTCATGCGAGCATCCGGTTCGAGGAAGCGGATGACTCGCGGATCGAGCCCACCGGCCCGAAGCTCGTGTTAACCGTTTATCACGACGGCGAGGACCGGCGCACCGCGGAGTTCCGCCCCGATCAACCTGGCCTTCTGGCGCGCATCGAGCAGGCGATACCGCTGCTTGCCCAGGATCTGGGAAGACACTAACCGAATCGACGGTAGAGCCACGGACACGGCCGCTGGTATGCGTTTGACCCCGGCTAAAGGCAGATATTGACGCAACCGGTCGCCGCTGATCGGAGTCTCAGCCGCAGCGCAACTCTCGCGTGGCCAACCGCCTCCGAACCGCACGTTGCGTTCGGACGAAACACTCGCGCAGGAATCCACAGACGCTTCGCCCTACGCCATACCCCGACGCTTTTCGATAAAATCCCTTCTGAAACAATCAGTTGAGTCGTTGACAGGCCCATCGTGCCGGCGTACAAGGTTCGCTCAATGGACATGTTGGGAATTCAGTCGTGCTTCGTCTGTTTGAGCGGAGGAAGTTTGAATGGGTAGCGTTGCTTTAGGGTATCCACCCGGCAGCGCAGGATCAGACTCATCCGTTGGTTCGGGGGGCGATGGAGGCAATGTGGACGACATCTTGAAGCGATTCGGCAACCTGGAGATTTCTGTTTCGGAATTGAAATCGCAGGTGAGCTCCATGGTGGGGGGTATTCCTCATCTGGCGACAAAGGCCGACGTGGCGGAGCTCAGGACCTCTGTTGGGGCCGAAATGGCGGAGCTCAGGACATCTGTCGGGGCTATAGAGGCGATCATTCCTCAGCTGGCAACCAAGGCCGACGTGACGGAGCTCAGGGCTTCTGTCGAGGCCATAGAGGCGATCATTCCTCAGCTGGCAACCAAGGCCGACGTGGCCGTCATTCCTCTGCTGGCGACCAAGGCCGAAGTGGCCGTCATTCCTTTGCTGGCGACAAAGGCTGATCTGTCGTCCCTCGAGACAGCGATCATCAAGTGGATCATTGCTACAACCCTCGCATCGGCCTCCTTGGCGTTCGCCATGGCGAAGTTTGTTCACTGAAGGCGGCAGCGGAAGGCACTCCGAGCGTGCGCCGCGGCATTCCCTGCACCCTTTTGTATCGCATGAAAAACGATCACCCGGCGAGGGTGACGCAGTTCTCCTGTTTACCCACTCTCCTCTGCTACTTTCGGATCCAGCGTTGAAAGAGGGAATCAGACCATGCGTATCGGACCGACCAAACACTATTTGTTGGCTTCCGACTTCGACCAGACACTGAGCTTCAACGACTCGGGGCACGTTCTGAGCGAGATGCTCGGTGTGCGCGACTTCGAGCAGAAGGTCACGGGCCTTGCGCGCAGCAACCTGGTCCAACAGGGCGGCGAGCTGGCCTATCTGATCCGCCACGATCCTGACTTCAGAGGCGTGCGGCGCGAGCACCTCATCGAGGCCGGCCGTCACGTCAGAATCAAGGAGGCGCTGCCGGCCCTGGTGGAGACGCTGCGTCGCGGCCTACACGGCAACCTGTTTTCCTTCCGCGTGATCTCCGCGGCTCCCCGGGAGTTGGTCGCCTCCGCGCTGGCGGGAATTGTCCCGGCCGAGCACATTTTCGGCACGCAGTTCGACTATGACCCTTGGAGCGGCGAGGTACGGGCCATCACTCGTGTCCCGGCAGGTTACGGCAAGGTCGCCGTGCTCGATGAGCTCGCCCACGAGCTCGGAGTGGTGACCGACCGGATCGTCTATGTGGGCGACGGCAGCTCGGATGTCCATGTGATGCTCCATGTCAACAACGGCGATGGCTTTACCGTCGCGGTGTCCGAAAACCGGCAATTGGCCCGCATTGCGCAGGCCACCGTGCTCAGCGACAGCGCATTCAGCATCCTGCTGCCCGTGCTGAGCCAGGTGTTGAACCTGCGAACCCCCGAGATCCGCGCGATTTTCGAGTCCCAAGGGCTGCTGCTGCACGACTGGGAGCGCGCCTCGAGAACCGATCGTGTGAAAATTCTGGAGCTGCCCACCACCGAGCCCGTGGCCGCGGTCGCATAGCCGGGAGCCGATATGATTGAAACGCTGGGTTGGATTGCAACCACCGTGTTCGTAGCGTCCTACTTCTTCTCGCGACCGAACCTGTTGCGGGCCGCGCAGATGGGGGGCGCTACCTTGTGGATCGCGTATGGCTTTCTGATCGGTGCGGTTCCGGTCATTGTCGCGAATGCACTGGTCTTCTCGGCCGCGGCCTGGACACTCGGTCGGCAGTGGCGCCGGCAGCGCGTGCAGCCCGGGCGAATGCAGACCCTCCGCCAACCGGCACCGGGCACATGATTCAACCCGGCAAACGGTGCGCCGCGGGTCTGCAGACACAGCGGCAACGGAACGCATCTGTCTACGTTACATACAACCCGTCATACGTCGCACGTAGGACGTTCTTCTGTACCTTGCCCATGGTGTTGCGAGGCAGCTCGTTCATGAGCAGTATGCGCTTGGGCAGTTTGTAACGAGCGAGCCGCGACCGGATCGCATCGAGTATCCCGGCCTCGGTCAACTGCGCCCCGGGCCGGAGCACGACGGCCGCGGTGACCGCCTCGCCGAAGTCAGGATGAGGAACCCCGAACACGGCGCTCTCCAGTACGCCGGCAAGGGCATCCAACTCGGTTTCCACCTCCTTCGGGTAAACGTTGTAGCCGCCGCTGATCACGAGATCCTTGACACGACCAACGATGTGCACGTAGCCATTGCTGTCGATCTTGCCGAGATCGCCCGTCTTGAACCAGCCGTCCGCGGTGAATTCCTGCGCGGTTTTCTCCGGTGCCTGCCAATAGCCCGCAAATACGTTCGGCCCCTTGATTTCCAGGGTACCGATGGCATCGGGCGCCGTATCGGCCGCGCCCGTTTCAGGATCGATGACCCTGACTTGCACACCGGGCAACGGCGGGCCTACGGAACCGGGAACCCGGGCCCCTTCGTAGGGGTTGGACGTATTCATCAGCGTCTCGGTCATACCGTAGCGTTCGAGGATGTGGTGACCCGTGCGTCGGGAAAACTCCCGATGAGTTTCGGAGAGTAACGGCGCTGAACCTGACACAAACAGCCGCATGCGGCTCGTGGCGTCGCGATTGAGGCCGTCTACCTGGAGAAGCCGGGCGTAGTGAGTGGGAACTCCCATGAAGACCGTCACATCGCCGAGACGGCGGACGGCATCCGCGGCATCAAACTTTGAGAGTAGCAACATGCCCGCTCCGGAGGCCAGCACGGTGTTGATGGCAGCAAACAATCCGTGAACGTGGAACAGCGGCAGCACGTGGAGCAACACGTCGTCGCTGCTGAACCGCCAGGAGGCGGCCAGAGTCTCGGCGTTGGCCGCGAGGTTCCCGCGGGTCAACATGGCGCCCTTGGAGCGGCCTGTTGTACCGGAGGTGTAGACGATCGCGCCCAACATATCGAGGCGGAGGTCACGGGGCGGCGTGAACGTGCAACCGGTGCGCGTCAGCTCAGCGAGCGTAACCACCTCCCACTGAGTCCGCAGCACGGGGAGCTCCGAATCCTCGACCACCGCGACGCGCGGCTGGGAATCCTTCAGAAAGTACTCGACCTCGGCGAAGGAGTAAGCCGTATTGACGGGCACGAACGCGGCGCCCAATCGCAGACAGGCGACATACAGGCAGACCGTCTCGGGTGATTTCTCAACCCGAACCGCAACCCGATCGCCCTGCCCGACACCGCAACTGCGCTGCAGGTTGGCGGCTATCCGTCCGGACACCTCGAGCAAGTCACCATAGGTGTACCGCCGGCCGTCGGGGGTGATCATGAACAGCCGGTGCTGGGGCACCCGCTCGAGCCACTCACAGGGATCGGGAATCATCGGCGGACCGACTTTGCGTCAGCCGTCCAATTGACGTACTCATCCGCCAGCCCTCGCTGGTAGAAGCCCCTGGCCGCCCGTAGCGCCGTAAAGAGATCGACGATGATGCGGCGGGGATATTCCTCGCGGTAATCGCCGATCTTCAGGACCACCATCCCGCCCTGCTTGTCCGCCGGAGCCAGCGCAAACAGGACCTTGGTGGTCTTGGCGCTGGTAATCTTGACAACAAAGCCCTGCTCGCTATCCCCCAGTATCGTGAGGACGTTCCCATGCCCGACCGTCAGCGCGACCATGCCGGGATCCGCACCCGTCAACGAGTTGATCAGCGACTCGACGTTGTCGGAAGTGGGTTGCTTCTTTGAGAGCCGCGGACTAGCCAGGCGCTCCCAAGAGACCTCACGCGGCGTCGATGCCCAGGAAGGTTGGATCGGCATGAAACAGACGGTCCGCAGCCGGCGGGGGCTCCGCGATTACAGTGAACCCCTATGCTACTGACGATCCTACCGTCGTGTCAGCACCTTGGCCTTCGGCGATATGCACCGGCAGCCGCTGCAGGAGAGCTGTGAGCTTATCCAGATCCAGTGGCTTTACCAGGTGCGAGTCGAACCCCGCCTCCCCGGAACGCCGCCGGTCTGACTCCTGACCCCAGCCCGTCAGCGCCACCAAAGTGATGCGCCGGCCCCAGGGTTGGGCCCGGATCCGTCTGGCAACCTCGTAGCCGTCGAGCTTCGGCATCCCGATATCCAGCAGCGCGACCTCCGGCAAGTGCCGCTCCGCAGACTCGAGCGCAAGCGCCCCGTTCGCAGCGCTGAACACTTCGTGTCCGCCGAGCTCCAGCAGCGTCGCCAGGCTCTCCAATGCATCGGAATTATCATCAGCCACGAGAATCCGGCGGCGAACCTGAACGGCTTCGGTCCCGGCATCGGTCTCTATGGCCACGGCAGCACGTCCGCTTGCGGCGTTCGTCTCGTCTGATATGACGGGCAATGTCATCAAGAACTCACTCCCTTGGCCATTCCCCTCGCTGAACGCGGTGACGGTTCCACCATGCATCTCCAGTAGCTTGCGAACTAGAGCAAGTCCGATGCCCAAGCCGCTTTGCGCACGCCCGTGACAAAAATGATCGGCGTCTTCTCGAAGCGCGGATGCTCGTGAATCAGCCGCGCCGCCTCGAAGCCGTCCATGTCGATGCTCACCTTTCCGTCAATGTCCATGTTGTTATAGCGGGGCAAGTCGCCGTGTTGTAGCGCGCACTCTACCTATGCAGCCACATCCGCACCAGTGACAGCAATTGATCTGTGTTTACGGGCTTCGCGACGTAATCCGAGGCACCCGCCTCCAGGCACTTCTCGCGGTCGCCCTTCATGGCCTTGGCCGTCAGGGCGATGATGGGCAGCCGGCGGAACTCATGGTTGCTGCGGATCCGGCGCATGGTCTCGTAGCCGTCCATCTCCGGCATCATGACGTCCATCAGCACGAGCGACAGGTCCTCGGTTGTTTCCACCAGGTTGATGGCCTCCTGGCCGTTTGTCGCGGTGATCACCTGCATGTTGTGCCTCTCGAGGAGGCTGTTGAGTGCGAAAATATTGCGGATGTCATCGTCCACCACCAGGACCTTGCGGCCGGTCAGCGGCTCATCGCTCTCGTGCAGCGTTTCGATCATGTGCTGTTTCGATTCGGGCAGGTCCGCGATCACCCGGTGCAGAAACAGCGCCGTCTCATCGAGCAACCGCTCCGGTGAGCGCACCCCCTTCAAGACGATGCTCTTCGCCTTCTTACGCAGCTCGCCTTCCTCGGACTCCGACAGCTCCCGGCCGGTAAACACGATAATGGGCGTCTCGCGCAGGCTCGGGTCCTTTTGAACTTGCGCCAGCAGGTCGAAGCCCGACATGTCCGGCAGCCGCAGGTCGAGCACGACGCAGTCAAACTGGGTCTGACGCATCAACTCCAGGGCCGCCGCGCCGGAGCCCGCGGAGTCGATCTGCACATCGTTCGCCCCGAGCAATTCCGTCACGCTCATCTGCTCGGCCGGATCGTCCTCCACAATGAGGAGCCGGCGCGTGCGCGAAGTCGTGAAATCCTTGAGTCGGTCAATGGCCTGCTCCAGCCCGTCGGTGGTGACCGTCTTGGTCACGAATGAGAAGGCGCCTCGCTCCAGCCCGTACTGGCGTTCGTCCTCGATGGTCAGGATCTGCACGGGAATGTGCCGGGTCTCGGGGTTGCGCTTCAATTGGTTGAGCACGGTCCAACCGAGCATGTCCGGCAGGAATACATCGAGTGAAACCGCCGTGGGCCGGTGTTTGCGGGCCATGGCGAGACCGTCGGAACCGGTCCGGGAATGAATCACCTTGAAGCCACGGTCCCGAGCCAGGTTGACCAGAATCCGGCTGTAGTGGGGATCGTCCTCGACAATCAACAGCACGGCATCGCCAGGCTGAATCGCATCGCGATCGTCGGGGACCGACTCTTCCTGCCGGACGACGACCGGTGAGACCACCGGCTGGAATGCAACGGCTGCCGCCGGCGCATTCGATACGCTCGTCACCTTCGCATAAGCAGGCCCCATGTAGGCGAGCGGCAGGTACAACGTAAACGTACTGCCACTGCCGGCGATACTGCTCAGGCGTATCTCACCGCCCAGCAGGTGCGCCAACTCGCGGCTGATAGCCAGGCCCAGTCCGGTACCACCGTACTTGCGTGCCGTACCGGCATCCGCTTGTTGGAATGCCTCGAAGATGATCCTCTGCTTTTCCTGCGGAATGCCGATACCCGTATCGCTGACCGAGAACTCCACGACCGACGGAGCCTGGGTGAGCGTCGGGTGGTCCTGCGTCCAACCGCCCATGGCGATGCCCACATGCAACCGGACACCACCGCGGTCCGTGAACTTGAATGCGTTGGACAACAGGTTCTTCAACACCTGCAACAGGCGCTTGGAGTCAGTCGTAATCCCCCGTCCCAGGCGCGAATCGAAGTCGGCGGTGAACGACAGCTTGCGAGCTTCCGCCTCGTGCCGGAAGTTGCGCTCGATCGTCTCGCGCAGGTGTGTGAACAACAGCTCTTCGCACTCGACTGTGACCGTACCGGACTCGATCTTCGATAGATCCAGGATGTCGCTGATGAGGTTGAGCAAGTCGGTGCCGGCGCCGTGGATGGTCTTCGCGAACTCGACCTGACGGTTGCTCAGGTTCTTGTCCGCGTTCTCCGCGAGCTGCTGCCCCAGGATCAGGATGCTGTTCAGCGGCGTACGCAACTCGTGCGACATGTTGGCCAGGAACTCGGACTTGTAGCGCGAGGTCAGGGCCAGCTCGGACGCCTTCTCCTCCAGGGCGCGGCGTGCAAGCTCGATTTCCTGGTTCTTGCGTTCGACCTCGGCGTTCTGTTCGGCAAGCAGCGTCGCCTTGTTCGCCAACTCTTCATTGGTCTGCTGCAGCTCCGTCTGCTGAGCCTGCAACTCACCGGCGAGCTGTTGCGACTGCTTCAACAGGCCCTCGGTGCGCATCGTCGCCTCGATGGTGTTCAGCACCACACCGATGATGCTGCCCGTCAACTGCTCGAGGAACGCGAGGTGCGAGCCGGTAAACTCGCCGAGCGAGGCAAGCTCCACGACCGCTTTCACGTGCCCTTCGTACATGACCGGCAGAACGACCACGGACTTCGGGCGCGCGGTCAAGAGGCCGCCGCGCACCTGGATCGCTTCAGCTGGGATGTCCGTCAACAGCAGACGTTGCCGGTCGGCAGCGGCCTGACCCACCAGACCATGGCCGGGGCGGTAGCGGCGCGGCGCGCGATTATCGGGCCCCTCGTCCGCGTAAGCCGCGAGCTCCTTCAATTCGGCGTCGTTGGCCGCCCCTTCCATGACGTAGACCACGCCCTGCTGGGCGTTGACCAGCGGAGCCAGCTCGGACAGCAGCAGCTTGCCTACGGCCTCGAGATCGCGTTGACCCTGCATCATGCGACTGAACTTGGCGAGGTTGGTCTTCAGCCAGTCCTGCTCCGTGTTGCGCTCTGTAGTGCCACGCAGGTTACCGATCATCGCGTTGATGTTGTCCTTGAGCTCGGATACCTCCCCGCGAGCATCCACCTGAATCGACCGGGTCAAGTCGCCCTTGGTCACGGCTGTCGCCACTTCGGCGATAGCGCGCACCTGCGTGGTCAGATTGGCCGCCAACAGGTTGACGTTCGCGGTCAGATCCTTCCAGGTTCCAGCAGCACCCGGCACGTGCGCCTGACCGCCCAAGCGACCTTCCACACCCACCTCGCGGGCAACGCTGGTCACCTGGTCGGCGAAGATCGCCAGGGTGTCGGTCATGCTGTTGATCGTATCGGCCAGAGCGGCGACCTCACCCTTTGATTCGACGGTGAGGCGCTGGCGGAGGTCGCCATTGGCCACCGCGGTCACCACCTTCACGATACCGCGCACCTGGTTCGTCAGGTTGTTCGCCATGACGTTGACGTTGTCAGTCAAGTCCTTCCACGTGCCCGCAACACCCGGCACGACGGCCTGACCGCCCAGCTTGCCTTCAGTTCCAACCTCACGGGCGAGGCGCGTCACTTCCGCGGCGAATCCATTCAACTGGTCGACCATCGTGTTGATGGTTTCCTTCAGCTGGAGGATTTCACCCTTCACATCCACCGTGATCTTGCGGGACAGGTCGCCGCGCGCGATCGCGGTGGACACCTCCGCGATGTTGCGAACCTGACCGGTCAGGTTGCGCGCCATCGAGTTGACGTTATCGGTAAGATCTTTCCACGTACCGGCGACGCCGGGCACGATGGCCTGGCCTCCGAGCTTGCCTTCGGTGCCGACTTCGCGCGCCACGCGAGTCACCTCGGCTGCGAAGCTGTTGAGCTGGTCGACCATTGTATTGATGGTTTCCTTCAGCTGCAGGATCTCGCCCCGCACGTCCACCGTAATCTTGCGCGACAAGTCGCCGCGCGCGATGGCAGTTGCCACTTCCGCGATGTTACGTACCTGGTTGGTCAGGTTACTGCCCATGGAGTTGACGTTGTCCGTCAGATCCTTCCAGACGCCGCTCACGTCCTTCACGTCCGCCTGGCCACCCAGCTTGCCTTCGGATCCGACTTCGCGCGCCACGCGGGTCACTTCCGCCGCGAACGCATTGAGCTGGTCCACCATCGTATTGATGGTTTCCTTCAGCTGCAGGATCTCGCCGCGAACGTCCACCGTGATCTTGCGCGACAAGTCGCCGCGCGCGATGGCGGTCGCTACTTCCGCGATGTTACGAACCTGCCCCGTCAGGTTGCTGGCCATGGAGTTGACGTTTTCCGTCAGATCCCTCCAGACGCCACTGACACCCTTCACTTCCGCCTGCCCGCCCAATTTTCCTTCGGTACCGACCTCGCGCGCCACGCGGGTCACTTCCGCCGCGAACGCGTTGAGCTGGTCGACCATGGTGTTGATCGAGTCCTTGAGCTGCAGAATCTCGCCCTTCACATCCGCGGTAATCTTGCGCGACAAGTCGCCATTGGCGATGGCGGTTGCCACTTCCGCGATGTTGCGGACCTGGCCGGTGAGGTTGCCGGCCATCGAGTTGACGCTATCCGTCAGGTCTTTCCAGGTTCCCGCGACACCGGGCACGACGGCCTGCCCGCCGAGGCGCCCTTCGGTACCGACCTCGCGAGCCACGCGTGTCACTTCTGAAGCGAATGAGCGCAACTGGTCCACCATCGTGTTGATGGTTTCCTTCAGCTGCAGAATCTCGCCACGCACGTCCACCGTGATCTTGCGCGACAAGTCGCCGGAAGCGATCGCAGTAGACACTTCCGCGATGTTACGGACCTGGCCTGTCAGGTTTCCCGCCATGGAGTTGACGTTGTCCGTCAAGTCCTTCCACGTACCGGCGACACCCGGCACAACCGCCTGGCCACCGAGCTTTCCTTCGGTTCCGACTTCGCGCGCCACCCGAGTCACTTCCGCAGCGAAACTGTTGAGCTGGTCCACCATGGTGTTGATGGTGTTCTTCAGCTCGAGAATCTCACCTTTCACATCCACCGTGATCTTGCGAGACAAGTCACCGCGCGCCACGGCGGTAGTCACTTCCGCAATATTTCGAACCTGGCCTGTCAGATTGGTGGCCATCGCGTTCACCGAGTCGGTCAGGTCTTTCCAGGTACCGGCGACACCCGGGACGATGGCCTGTCCACCGAGCTTTCCTTCGGTTCCGACTTCGCGCGCCACGCGAGTCACTTCCGATGCAAACGAACGTAACTGATCGACCATCGCATTGACGGCCTCTTTCAGCTGCAGAATTTCTCCGCGCACGTCCACCGTAATCTTGCGTGACAAGTCGCCGTTCGCGACCGCGATCGTGACCTCGGAGATGTTACGAACCTGACCCGTCAGGTTACTGGCCATCGAGTTCACGCTGTCCGTGAGGTCCTTCCACGTGCCAGCGACACCCGGGACCGCCGCCTGACCACCCAACTTGCCTTCGGTGCCGACCTCACGAGCTACGCGCGTCACTTCCGACGTGAAGGCACTCATCTGCTCGATCATCGTGTTGACGATAGTGGCAGACCTCAGGAACTCACCTTTCAGGGGCCGCCCGTCCACTTCCAGACTCATGGTTTGCTGCAGGTCACCCTTCGCGACCGCGGAAATCGTCCTGGTCACTTCAGTCGTCGGCCACAGGAGGTCGTCTATCAACGTGTTCACGGAGGTTTCCATTGCGCCCCAGGCACCGGAGCGTCGGTCGCTCGCGACTCGGTGGCGCGTCTTGCCGTCCTTACCGACAATTTGCCCCGCCCGCTCGAGCTCGCCCGCGAGGCGCTGGTTCGAGCTGACGATCTCATTGAATGTGTCGGCCACCTTTCCCGCGAGACCGGTCTGGTCGCTGGCGAGCCGAACTGAGAAATCGCCATCGCGCACAGATTGCAGGGCACGCAGGAGCCCGCGGAGGTCGAGTCCGGGTACTTCAGCGACGTCCTTGCTCCTGGCAAGGGCCTTGGCGGTTTTGACAATGGGCTTAGTGCTGCGGCGCGCGCGTGCGCGAACTGGCGTATCCATCAACGAGCTCCGGGAAAACGTAGATGAGGGGAGACCTGACCGCCAGGTGCGGCTGTGCCACCGCTTCGCCTGCGGCGCGGGAAGATCTTCCGTGCGACGGACAAACCCCGAAAAAGTCAGCTTCTTTTTGATTCAGCGCAACCGGCAGGAACATAGCAGAAGCCGTTGTGCTCGCAAGGCAATTCAGCCGCGGTTAATGGCGTACAGGCAGACTTGTGCGGCCCAGGCTGCGAGCCTGCCATCGTGGGCTCTTGCTACGGTTGCGCCCACGGCGCATAGTCTTCCAGGTTACATAAGGCCCTCATAGCGACAAGATGAACGGTTCCGCTCGGCTGAATGTGGCTGCTCTGCGCCGTGCCACCCCGATCCGGATGTGGGGCGGCAAAGGCTCCGGATTACCCTGCGACTTCTGCCGCGTAGTCGTCGGTCCTGACGATGTTGAATATGAGGTGGAAGCGCAGCTCGACGGAGCCGTCATCATGTTGCGGTTTCATTACCGTTGCCACTACGCCTGGGCCGGCGGCGAAACGCCGTGCGTGGCTGCGGACCGGGCTTGATGTAAATTAGCCGGCTTTAACAACGAGGCTCGAATGTCGCCCCTGGCGCGTTTTCGGCAGGTGGCTGCCTGCTCAGCTATTGCTCTGGTGTCTGGCGTCGCCGTTGCCGAAGCCCCCAAGCCCGTTGAGCTCGAGGTAAATGTGCCGGCGGTGATCGCGCATTCCGCCCTCCTGGATGTCGAGGCAACCGTCAAAGCCGAGGTCCTCCAAATCAGCATTCGGCGCGTGGCCGACCAGGGTCTACTCAGCTCAGATGACATCGTGGTTGCGATCGACGGGAAGAACGAGCCCGTCACGCATGAGAGGGGCGCGATCTACGAGGTTGCTGTAAACGACCTGCGTGGTGAGGGCGTGAAAGACATCGACATCACCGTTGCGCACGACGGAATCCGGGAGATTCTGTCGGGAAAGGTTTCGTTGGCCGAGCCTCAGGCGGGCAGCCTGTTCGGCGACCACAAGCAGGTGGCGTGGTGGGTGCTCAATATCGTGATCGTCGTGATCGCCGTGAGTATTTTTTCCCGCAAGAAGACCCCTGCTGAAGAAAAAGACGAAGACGAAAGCTAAACCTGTTACTGTTTGGCCACTGCCTACGACTGCCTCCATGCGCAAGCTTTACATTTCTTTAGGTTTGACCTTTCTGCTCCTCACGGCGCAGCTGGGGGCCATCCTTCATGAAGTGAGCCACATCTGCCGCGTCACCACGAATGTGCACGCGCAGGTCCACGCTGACACCGGCCTAGAGAAGATGTGCGACCTGTGCGTCGCCTACTCACAGCTGGCGAACCCCTTTGGTAACACGGTTGCTGTTACCCATTTCGAGCCGACTTCCTGCGCCGCGGTGCCGCCGCCTCGGTGCGCTGTCAACACCCCGGATTCCCTCACGCCGCGCAGCCGCGGCCCGCCCTCCTCCGCGCTTCAAATCTGACCCCGACACCCCGTGCCGATCGCGCTCGTCGAGCGAGCCGACGGCTGCTTTGAAGTTCATGCGGAGTTGATTCCATGTCAATTGTTGATGCGGCGAGAGTGTCCGTCGGACATTCGCGCAAAGTATGGCTGCTGCTGGCCCTCCCGGCCGTTACCCTGGCCAATCCGTCGCCGGACCCGGCGTCACCCGATCAGGTGTCCGACCGGGGCTCATTTGTACCTGAAGTCGTCATTACGGCCCAACACCTGGATGAAGAGCGATCGCGTATCGACACCGATACCGGCGCTTCCACATACAAGTTCGATTCCAAGGCCATCGAGTCGCAGCCGGGCGGCAGCGAAGTGCAGCTCAACCAAGTCATGCTGCAGATTCCGGACGCGGCCCAGGATTCGTTCGGTCAGCTGCACATTCGGGGCGACCATAACGGCCTGCAGTTCCGTTTGAACGGCGTCATTCTCCCGGACGGCATCAGCGTCTTCGGGCAGACACTGCCGCCCAGGATGATTCAGTCGCTCAAGCTGATTACTGGCAGCCTGCCCGCGGAATACGGGCTGCGCAGCGCAGGCATCATTGACATCTCCACCAAGAGCGGCGCGTTGCAGCCAGGCGGAGAGGTCTCGGTCTACGGTGGCAGCCACGGGTCCATTCAGCCGAGCATCAACTACGGGGGCACTACCGGTGCCAACACTTATTTCATCACCGGCGACTTCATCAGGAACGACCTGGGAATCGAATCCCCCGACGGAACCTCCACCCCACTGCACGACCACACGAAGCAGTTCCACGGGTTCGGCTACCTCGAGCATATCTTCGATGAGAACAACCGGGTCACCTTCATTTTCGGCAGCTCCGACGATCGCTTCCAGATCCCGAATCGGCGCGGTGTGTCCGCGGCCGACATCGGCCCGGGGCTGACCGTCAACGGCGTATCGGATTTCCTGAGCAATGACCTGGATGAGAACCAGCGTGAGCTCACGCGCTTCGCGACCCTGAGCTGGCAGCACTCGCAGGGTGACCTCAGCCTGCAGACCTCGCTCATCACTCGATTCTCCAGCCTCGCCTTCTCTCCCGACCCGCAGCTGGGCGACCTGCTCTTCAACGGTATTTCACAGAGTGCGTATAAAAAGGACGTCGCTTACGGATTCCAGAGCGATGGCGCCTACCTGCTCAACGACAACCACACGATCCGAGCAGGCGTGTACGCGCAGGTGGACCGCCTCACGAGCAACACGACGTCGGATGTTCTGCAAACCGATGACACTGGGGCCCCGATAAACGATGTGCCGTACAGCATCGTGGACGACACTCGTAATTCGCAGACCATCGAAAGCGTTTATGTGCAGGACGAGTGGCTCGTTCTGCCTGTGCTGACTTTCAACTATGGCCTGAGATTCGATCATTACCACGCATTCAGCAGCGGCAGCCAGGTGAGCCCGCGCGCCAACTTTGTCTGGAAGGCTACGCCGACCACCACGGTTCACGCCGGGTACTCCCGCTTCTTCTCCCCGCCCCCGTTCGAGCTCGTTGAGAACGAATCGATCCTGAAGTTCCTCAACACCACCGCCGCCCCCGAGGTCACCAGCGGCAATCTCGTTCAGGCGGAACGGTCCAATTACTACGATGTCGGCGTTCAACAGGAGATCTCGAAGGCGCTGAGCGTCGGGCTCGACAGCTATTACAAACAGGCGACCGATCTGATCGACGAAGGGCAGTTCGGAGCGCCGATCATCCTGACTCCTTTCAATTATGCGCACGGCCAGGTGTATGGCGTGGAGTTCACGGCCAACTACACAGAGGGCCATTTCCAGTCGTACGCCAACGTCGCGGTGCAGCGCGCGATCGGCAAGGAGATCGTCACCGGACAATTCAATTTCGCGGCGGCCGACCTCGACTGGATCGCAAATCACTACATCCACCTCGATCACGAGCAGCAGGTAACCGCTTCCGCCGGCGCCTCGTACGAGTGGCTGGGCACGCGCTTCAGCGGTGACCTGTTGCTGGGCTCCGGGTTGCGCCGGGACCTCACACTGCCCGACGGGCAAAGCATTCCCAACGGCGACCGGTTGCCGTACTACGAGCAGGTGAACTTGGGTGTCAGCCACGACTTCGATCGCCAGGGTGTGCACGGACTGACGGTGCGATTCGATGTGATCAACGCACTGGATAAGAAGTACGAGATCCGCGATGGGACCGGAATTGGCGTCGGAGCACCGCAGTTCGGCCCGAGGCGCGGGTTTTTCGTAGGGGCGAAGCAAGCCTTCTAGGCGCCAGCGCGGCCGGAGTCATCTGTGCAATCCAGGACTCGTCACCCCGGTCTATTACGGTGACGAGATTCAGGCGGAAGGCATAGATGACTCTCTTATTTTTGGTTTTCCTCGGCGGCATGCTGACGATTCTCAGCCCGTGCATCCTGCCGGTGCTGCCGTTCGTATTTGCTCGCTCCGAGCAGCCGTTCATGAAGAGCGGGCTGCCGTTGCTGGCAGGCATGGCCGTGACGTTTGCGGCCATCGCCACCCTGGCGGCCGTCGGCGGTTCCTGGGCCGTTCACATCAACCAATACGGCCGCGCGGCAGCTCTTGTGCTGCTGACCGCGTTTGCGCTGACGCTGCTGTCTCGCCGGCTGGCTGATCTGTTCGCGCGCCCGTTTGTGGCCTTGGGGAACCGCCTGACAGAGGGACACGCCGGCGCGGGCCTCGGTTCTTCGCTCCTCATCGGCGTCGCCACTGGACTGCTGTGGGCGCCTTGCGCGGGCCCAATCCTGGGACTGGTCTTGACGGGGGCCGCCCTTTCGGGTCCGAGCGCTCACACTACTTTGCTACTGTTTACGTATGCCGCTGGAGCGGCGGCGTCTCTGGCCGTTGCGCTGCTCGCCGGGGGTCGGGTGTTCGCGGCTTTAAAGCGCGGGTTGGGAGCAGGCGAATGGGTGCGGCGTGGCTTGGGAGCGGCGGTGCTGGTGGGAGTGGCGGCGATTGCGTCGGGGCTCGACAGCGGGTTCCTCACACGCGTGTCCGTTGCGCACACTGACACCATCGAACAGACATTGATTGGAAGGATCCGACCGACGGCGCCTGCCGCAACGGCGATGCGGGTCGCAAATGCGGCGGCCGCGGCGGGCAACCTCCCTATCGAAGGCCAATTGCCCGCGCTCAGCGGAGCTACGGGCTGGATCAACTCCCCGCCCCTGACCAGCGCAGGGCTCAGGGGTCAAGTCGTGTTGATCGACTTCTGGACGTACTCCTGCATCAACTGCCTGCGGTCTCTGCCGTATGTCAACGGGTGGTATCAGAAGTATAAGGACCACGGACTCGTGGTGATCGGCGTGCATTCGCCTGAATTTGCCTTCGAGAAGGACGCCGGCAACGTACAGCGTGCCGTCCATGACCTCGGCGTCACCTACCCTGTTGCGTTGGATAGCAACTACGAGATCTGGCGTGCGTTTGCCAATCAGTACTGGCCGGCGCACTACTTTATCGACGCACAGGGCCATATCCGCGGGCATCACTTTGGGGAAGGCGGTTATGCGGAATCGGAGCAGGTCATCCGGGAGCTGCTGAGGCAGTCCGGATTCGCAAATCTGCCGCCGGCAGGGATTTCACTCGCGGGCGCTCGGGGTGTGCAAGCTGCCGCCGACGAGAACAACCTGCTCTCACCGGAGACCTATGTTGGTTATGCGCGGGCGGAGCACTTCAGCTCGCCTTCCGGCGTGGTGCCGGATCAGCCCGCCGACTACAAAGTGCCTGGCAAGCTGGATGTGAACCAGTGGGCGCTCGCGGGCAAGTGGACGGTCGATGAGGAAAAAGGCACGCTCGATGCGCCTCGCGGCGCCATCGTATTTCGGTTCCAGGCGCGCGACCTGCACCTGGTGTTGGGCCCCGGCCCCAGCGGCAAACCCATCCGCTTCCGCGTACAAATTGATGGCGCCGATCCGGGGGCCAGCCACGGCACCGACACGGACGCCAGCGGCGCAGGAGTGGTCACGGAACAGCGCCTATATCAACTGATCCGCCAGCCGCCGGGTGAGATTCACCGCCACACGTTCACAATTGAGCTCCTCGACGCAGGAGCTCAGGCGTACGCCTTCACGTTCGGGTGAACGGGAAGAGTTACCAATCCCTTCAGACCCAGTTTGAAAGACGCCGTATCCAACGCAGGCGCGAATCCCGGGAGCCTTGCGCTTCGCACAAACAACCTCGAGCGTTGCAGCGGCGTCATGTTTGAGACTGGATCGGGCCCAACGGCGCAGTCACGGATGGCATACATTTGTGCGCGCTCGGAGTAACATCATGAGAGGCTGGGGAACGGAGGGAGTTTGTGACAAAGGAAAAATCGAGCGCAGCACAGACCCTGTCGGCCTCTGTTCTCACCGATGTGCTTGCCTCGGCCATGGACGCCATCATCACGATCGACGAGCAGCAACGCATCTTGTTGTTCAACGCAGCAGCCGAGGAGATCTTTGGGTACCCGGCCGCGGATGTCATCGGAATGCAACTGGAGACATTGTTGCCCGCGCGGCACCGGGATGCTCACAAGCTGCACATCGAGAATTTCAACCATCACGGCGCCACCCGGCGCCGCATGGGGCGGCTGGGAAAGGTCTTCGGTCTGCGCCGTAGCGGCGAAGAATTTCCAATTGAAGCCTCCATTTCGTGCAGTGCGGGTGCGCAAGGTCGCCTCTTCACCGTCATCCTGCGCGACGTCAGCGAACGGGAAAAAGTCGCTGAGATGCTGCATTCCACGACGGCCCTCATGGCCTCGATCGTCGAATCCTCCGACGATGCCATCATCGGTAAGACCCTCGATGGAACCATCATAAGTTGGAATAAAGGCGCGGAACGTCTCTTCGGTTACACCGCGGCAGAGGCGATTGGGCAATCGATGATGCTCATCATTCCTGCCGAACGCGCGGCCGAGGAGCCAGCTATTCTGCGGCGTGTCGCCCGAGGCGAGCGCATCTCGCACTTTGAAACAGAGCGTGTGCGCAAGGATGGAGCGCGCATCGAGATCTCAGTAACGATCTCCCCGCTGCGGGATGCCACCGGCCGGATCGTTGGTGCATCCAAGATCGCCCGCGACGTCACCGAGCGCAAAGTCGCGCAGCAAAAGATACTGAGGTTGAGCCGGATCCATGCCGTGCTGAGCGGGCTCAATGCCCTGATTGTGCGCACTCGCGATCGCCAGGTGCTGTTCGACGGCATCTGCCGAATTGCCGTGGAACAGGGGGGATTCGGTGCGGCGTGGATCGGACTCATCGAGATGCCATCGGCGGATATTCGCGTGAGCTCCTGGGTGGGGCCCGACCAGGAGCGCCTGGGTAGAACCGTGGCAGCGGTGAGATCGCGCATTCTGCGCGGTCGCGGATTGATCAGTCGGGCCATCCAGGCCAGGGCACCCGTCTTCACCCAGGACGTGGCGCTCGACCCCAGCGAAACCATCGCCCAGCATCTGACGGTGCCACTGGAGTTCGACTACAGGGCCCTGGTCGCTCTGCCGGTCATCGTGGACGGAAACGTTGTCGGTGCGATGGAATTGTTCCTGAAGGAGCATGGCAAGGTCGACCCCGAGGAGTTGGCTTTGCTCAATGAAATCGGCGGCGACCTCTCTTACGCGCTCAGGGCTATTGAACAGGAGGATAAGCTCGAATTTCTCGCCTATCACGACGCACTCACCGGATTGGCGAACCGCACGCTGATCCAGGATCGTCTGGAGCAGGCATTGCGCAGCGCGCGCGCGACGAATGCGAAGGTGGCCTTGCTCATTGCGGACTTGAAAGGGTTCCGTCGTATCAACGCTACGATGACGCGGGACGCCGGCGACACATTGTTGAGGGAAGTCGCCTTCAGGTTGAGAAGCATGCTGCCCGAACCGGAGAACGTCGCGCGGATTGCCGCGGACTATTTCGCCGCGGTCTTCTCAAACATCCGATCGGCCTCGGAGGTCGCTCACATTTTTGAAGAAGCAACGCGCGGGCCGCTTGGAAAGACATTCGAGATCGGCAGACAGGAGCTGCACGTCACGATGCGCGCAGGCATCGCGGTGTACCCGGATGACGGGCCGGATGCCGAAACGATTTTCAAGAACGCGGAGGCGGCCCACAAGCGCTCCAAGGTCACTGGAGATCCCTACACCTTCTATCAATCCGAAATGAATGCCCGGGTTTCGGACTCGCTGCTGCTGGAGAGCCGGTTGCGCTCTGCCGTGGAAAGGCGGCAATTTCAACTGAATTACCAGCCCAAGGTAGATGCCGTCAGCGGTCGCGTCACCGGTGCCGAGGCATTGTTACGTTGGCAGGATTCGGAGCGCGGCCCTGTCAGCCCCGGCGTCTTCATTCCAGTGTTGGAAGAGAACGGCATGATCAATGAGATCGGAATGTGGGCTATCCGCCAGGCGCTGGCCGATCATCGCAAGTGGGAAACAGAAGGCCGCGGCGCGCCTCCCGTGGCCGTCAATGTGTCGAGTATTCAACTCAAACGACCGGACTTCGTGCCCAGCCTGCGCCGGGAGCTCGAGGCATTCGCCCCGATGTGTCTGGAGCTGGAAATCACCGAATCGGTCATGATGGAGAACATCGAGCAGAATCTGGCTACGCTGCGGGAGATCCGGCAGATGGGAGTCTCGGTTTCCATCGATGATTTCGGCACGGGGTATTCGTCGCTGAATTACCTGACCCGTCTACCCGTTACGGCGCTCAAAATCGATCTGTCATTTGTCACGACCATGGCCAGCGACCCTAACAGCGCGGTCGTCGTGGCAGCCATCATCTCGCTCGCGCATTCGCTGCGCCTCAAAGTGATCGCGGAAGGTGTTGAGACCGAAGAGCAGGCCAGTATGCTGCGCTCGCTCGGGTGCGATCAATTGCAGGGATACCTGTTCAGCAAGCCGGTCTCGGCCGCTCTGTTCGCGGAACGCCTGGAGAGAAACGCGGACCCCACGACTCGACTGTGCGGATAGCAAGAGCTCGCCGCAGCGAGCCGGCGTCAATCTCCTGCCGGAGGCTGGGGATGTGTGGCGGAATCCTGGACCGGATTCGCCCAAGCGACAAACAGGTGCTAAGGTCGGTGGGTCGGCGGTGGCGGCCGGCTCAACACCGTCAGGATCGGCATTACACGCGTCGAGTGCGTCCGCCACCACCGGCGAGATAGTAGAACACCCTAATTGCGGTGAATAGCCGAAAGTTGCTCCAGGTTAAGATACGGGGCTTGGCGGCGTGTTTCGTTTCAGACACACTGAGGCCCGATGGGCCAATCCACCCCAATCCGCCGCCCCCCACGGGACGGGCGAGCTTCCGCGGATGAGTCGCAACAGAGACTCGAGATAGTGTCCCGACAGGCCGGCTCGGACCCGGAGCCGGCTCGGGAATTCACGGTTCCCGGACTTTCGGTCCAACAGGTTGCGGTGGGTTCGGGCATCGGATATGACTACTCGTGGCGAGGCACCCAACATTTTCTCGCACTGCACGATATTCAACTGACCGACGGCGAGATGTTCTGCGACAGTCGCGCGCCGAGCCGCCAAAGTGACCTGCGAAATACGCTGACATTTCTCCCAACCGGCGAACGGGCTTGGGGCTGGTCCGTACCCTCGCAACGCACAAATTCATTCATCGCCGCCTATTTCGACCCTCGACAGATGGACGAGGAGATCGGCCGCCGCTTCGCAAGCGCGCTGCGAACCGAGGTCTATTTCATGAATCCATCGTTGCAGGTGACGATGGTGAAGCTGCGGCAGGCGATGCAACCCGACGTTGAGCGTGACCCGTTGTACCTGGAATCGCTGGGAATGCTGGCCGCGCTGGAGATTTGTCGATACCAGCAGCTCATTCGCGCGCCGGCGATGCCTGTCGCGGGCCGGCTCAGCGCCTTGCAGATGAACTCCTTGACTGACTACATTGAAGAGAATCTCGCCGCAGGCATCGGCCTGACCGAGCTGGCGGCGCGTGTTGGCTTGAGTCGATTTCATTTCATCCGCGCCTTCAAGAGAACGACGGGTAGGACTCCGTATCAGTATTTGTTGCATCGACGGATCGAGCGTGCACGGTTGCTGTTGGGACAACCGCGGTACTCCGTGGAAGGAGTGGCCCGTGCGGTGGGTTTCCGCAATACATCGCGTTTCATTCGAATCTTTCGGCGCCTCACCGGCCTGACACCCGGGGCGCTGGCCGCGCGAAGCTCGAAATAGTCATTCATCGAGAGGCGCCAGGACCTTGCCCCTGGGCCGTTACCCCTACAGGTACCCCCACATGGGGTGGGCCGTCCACGCCGAGACCCGGACGGCACTGGACCACGAAATCCTGAGCACAGGCATTTCGTGGACATCCGAGGACCTTCGGAGACGCTATGGAAGGGGTGTTGGTGGAGCTAGTCGGGATCGAACCGACGACCTCATCCATGCCATGGATGCGCTCTCCCAGCTGAGCTATAGCCCCGTATTTACCGAGGGTCGCGAGGATACCAGAAATCTGCCGGTTGAAAAGCGCTGGCGCTTGGCGGTCTCGAGGGCAAGCAGTTCGGCGGGGTCGTCGCGCGCAACTACGCGTCCCCGCAGGGAAATTAGGGGAGCTCGAAGGGTTTCGCTCAGCGTGGAACCGACCGCGCCGCTGAACCGCTAAGAATAGGGACGCGGCCGTCTATGAGTCTCTGCGGGCGGTTCCTGAGATCATTGGTGAGGGTGAAGCTTCAGGGCTGCGTCGATGCGGGCCAGCGTCCGGTCGCGACCGAGAAGCGCCAGCGTTGCATCGATTGGCGGCGAGACAGCGGATCCCGCGACCGCTACGCGCAGCGGCTGAGCCACTTTGCCCAGGCCGGCCTGCAGCTCCGCTGCCAGGTCATTGAGGGCCGTATGAATTGCCGCCGCGGACCACTCGCTCACCGTAGCGAGCCGCTCGCGCACTTTCTGCAACATCGGCAGCGCCGCGGCGGTGAGATGCTTGGCGACTGCCTTCGGGTCCATCTCGAGGTTGTCGGTGAAGAAGAAGCGGCTGTTCTGAGCCATCTCCTTCATCGTCTTCGCACGCTCCCGTTGCGCCAGGATGACACCCTCGAGAAGAGGCTGATCGTCGCTGTGCAAGCCGAGCCGCGCCAATTGGGATTTGAGATGGGGGACCAGGGTGGCCGGTTGCGCCCGCATCATATGCTGTTGATTGAGCCACAGCAGCTTTTCGGGGTTGAACGCCGAGGCCGCCTTGTTGACATCGTGGATGTCGAAAGCCGCGATCATCTGCGCGCGCGTGAAGATCTCCTGGTCACCGTGAGACCAGCCCAGGCGCACGAGATAGTTCAGCAACGCATCGGGCAGAAAGCCCTCCTCCTCGTACTGCAACACGCTGACCGCGCCGTGACGCTTGGAAAGCTTGGCGCCGTCCGGCCCCAGAATCATGGGCACGTGCGCATACACCGGCGGCTTTGCACCGAGCGCCAGCAACATGTTCATCTGCCGCGGCGTGTTGTTGAGATGATCGTCGCCGCGAATGACATGAGTCACGTTCATGTCCATGTCGTCGACTACCACACAGAAGTTGTACGTTGGAGTACCGTCGGATCGGGCAATGATGAGGTCATCGAGCTCGGTGTTCTGGAACGTGACCGATCCGTGGACCAGGTCTTCGACGATCACCGCGCCGTCAATCGGATTACGGAACCGCACAACGGGGCTGACGCCCTCGCGGGGGGTCGTACGATCTCGGCAGATACCTGTGTAACGCGGCTTTTCCTTGCGCGCGATCTGCTGCTCGCGCATGGCGTCCAGCTCCTGCTTGGTGCAGTAGCAATGATAGGCACTGCCGTCGTCCAACATGCCACGGATGACTTCCTTGTAACGATCAAAGCGCTGGGTCTGGTAATACGGCCCCTCATCGGCCTCGAGGTCGCACCATTTCATGCCGTCAAGAATCACTCGCACCGCTTCGTCGGTGGACCGCTCGCGGTCGGTGTCCTCGATGCGCAGTATGAATTTGCCGCCCATGCGCCTGGCGTAAAGCCAGCTGAAAAGCGCCGTCCGGACGCCGCCTACGTGAAGCATGCCGGTGGGACTGGGGGCAAAGCGGGTGACTACAGCCATGGAGCGGGAGATTCCTTGCGACGGGGAATGCTAAACCATTGATTTTACTGGTGCGCGGTACTGGGATCGAACCAGTGGCCCCTGCCGTGTGAAAGCAGTGCTCTACCGCTGAGCTAACCGCGCAACCTTGCCCCCGTGGCGGGGCCGGCAAGTCTATAGCCACTGCCCTCGCCAGGCAACGGAGGGGGACGCCCTCGGCGGTCGGCATGGGGGAGCAAGGTCATGCGGTGCATACCACTCGCGTCGAAGGCGCCGTGCGCACGGCCGACCCTATGGGTCCGACGAGCTGGGGACCTGGAATGATGAAATCATCGGAGCCGCGCACCCTGGAACGGCTGACGACATGAAAGCAATGCCCGCACTCATCTTACTTCCCGGCCTGGACGGCACCGGCGATTTCTTTCAACCGCTGTTGGATTCGCTGGGAACCGGGATCCGCACCCGGGTGGTCAGGTATCCACCGCACGGCGGATTGGACTACCCGACCTGCATCGAGCTGGCGCGCGCCGCATTGCCCGCAGACGAACCGTATGTGCTGTTGGCTGAGTCCTTCTCCGGACCGATCGCGATTGAGCTGGTAACGGTCCGGCGCCGGGAGCGCCGCGCAGGCAGTCCCAGGAAGCGCCCGCGGCGCGACCTGGGACCCCGTGCCCGGCACGACCCAGGTACAATTTCTGCTCACCGAACCTCGGGTCCGTGGGAGCAAACACCCCTTGTCCAGAAGAAAGTTTCTGCGCGCCGGCATGGCGGCAGTATCGATGGCAGTGCCCTACTCATGGGCCTTGCGCGCAGCCACGGCGCCGGGAAAGCAGCCCAACGTCATAAAACAGCGTGGGCCGGCGCAACCTTTTGACTACGCCCGACTCAAAGGGATGGCACGCAAGCTGTCCGAGGCGCCCTACCAGGCGCCGCCGAGCCAGTTGCCGCCGGCCATTGCCCAACTCGACTGGGATCACTGGCAGTCGATCCGCTTTCGCGAGGAGCACTCGGTCTGGGCGGACGAGGGGCTGCGCTTTCGAATTCAGTTCGCGCACCTCGGGTTCGTGGTCAACAAGCCGGTACGGATGTTCCTGGTACAGGAGGGTCAGTCCCAGGAAGTTGCCTTCGATCCGGCGATGTACGACTACTCCCGCGCAGGGGTCGCGGCCGGCCAATTGCCGCCCACTCTCGGGTTCGCCGGCTTCCGCATCCTGTTCCATACCGATTGGACCCGGGACGTGGCCGCCTTCCAGGGGGCCTCGTATTTCCGCGCCGTGGATGGCGAGATGCAGTTCGGCATGTCGCACCGGGGGTTGGCCATCGACTGCGGTATGCCGACACCGGAGGAATTTCCCGATTTCATCGCCTACTACCTGGAACGGCCGCAGAAGGACTCGAGCTACCTGACGGTATATGGGCTGCTCGATTCGCCCAGCGTGGCGGGCGCGTACCGCTTCATCATCAATATCGCCGACTCGATTGTCATGGACATGGACGCCGCCCTGTATCCGCGCAAACAAATCGAGCGTGTTGGGATCGCGCCGGGCACCAGCATGTTTTTCGCCGGCAAGAACGATCGGCGCTTTTCGCAGGACTGGCGCCCGGAAATCCACGACGCGGACGGCCTGCAGATGTGGACCGGGGCCGGCGAGTGGATCTGGCGACCGCTCGTGGATCCCGCGTCCGTGCGGGTCAACAGCTACGCAGACGACGGTCCGCGTGGGTTCGGATTGATGCAGCGCGAACGGAATTTCGAGCAGTACCAGGGGACGACGGGGTGTTCTACGAAAAGCGCGCTAGCGTGTGGGTGGAGCCGAAGGGCAACTGGGGCAAGGGAGCGGTGACCCTGGTGGAAATCCCGACCCGGGATGAGACGATGGACAACATCGTGGCGTTCTGGACCCCCGCGGCCAAACCCCAGAAGGGCCAGGAATACCTCTACGGTTACAAACTGTACTGGGCACGCGCGAACCCGTTCGGACCGAAACTGGCGACCGTACACGCCACCCGGACAGGAGTCGGCGGCGTGGTGGGCCAGAAACGCACGCATTTCTCCTGGCGGTTCGTTGTGGATTTCGCGGGGGGCGACCTGCCGCTGCTGGGCAGCGGCGCGAAGGTGGTGCCCACCATTTCGACATCGCGCGGGCGCATCGAGATCGCTTCCGCCCGGCCGCTGGCCTCGATCCAGGGGTGGCGCGCCATGTTTGATCTGGCGCTGACGGATGACAGCGTCGAACCGATCAACCTGCGGTTGTTTCTATCCACGGACGGCCAAGCGCTGTCAGAAACGTGGCTCTACCAGTACACGCCGCCGCCGCCGGAGCAGCGCACCCTGTGAGGCGTGCCGGCGCCGAACCTTTCAACATGAAAGGTTGGGAATGGGAAAAAAGGTCGTAATTTGACAATCGACGGGTCGGGAACCGACCCGTTGCTGCAGTGGGTCAACGGAAAACCCGGTGGAGTCCTTCCAGACCGGGCTTTCCCACCACTGCCGGAAGCTTACTTCTTCTTGGCAGCGCGTCCGCGACCCGACGGGGCGGCGCGGAACGAAATGCCGGTGCGCATGGCTTTCTGCTGAACCGCGGCAGGGGTGCGACCCAGCTGCTTGGCGGCGGCCTGGGCGGTTCCCGCCTTGGCGAGCTGCTTCAGCGTACGCAGCTCGCTGGCACTCCAGGATGCTCCGTTGTTGGTTGGACGTTTGGCCATCAGTCTCTCCTCGAGATTACAGTTGATCGGAAGCCGCGATCATACACAACTCGAGGGGGGTTCTGACAGTGGAGTTTGTCCGGAAACGGCGAATTGCGTCGGAGTTTGCGCATGTTTGGGTCGAGTTTGGGGCGGTTTGGGCCGTCAGTTGGGTGCCGGCCGGCGAAAGTTGGGGCAGGTTGGAGGGTGGTTGGGCGGGTGGCCGGTGGGCGTATCCACCTGTCAGGCCGGCGGTTTCGCGGCGACGAAGGTCGTACGCGCCATGCAACAGCCGGCAAACTGACTCGGGGGCCGGCAATTTCGCGGGCGTGGCGCAAAAGTCAAGAGCCCCCGGCCGCGTAAACCGGCGGGCCGCACACAATCGGACACAAAGACATGCCAAACATCGACACTCGCGGCATCAGCCTGCCCCCCGCAACGGGCGGCAACCCGTAATATGTTGGGACAGCGCCGGGTGGCGGCCACCCGCCTCCAACCACGGGAGCGGGCGGCTGTTGTAGTTGATGGCCGTATTACGTTCGTCGGTGCCGGTCCTGATGCGCTGCGACGCCCCTGCCGGCGGCGCGCCGGCTCGACCGCAACGGTGCAACAGTTCCTCCGCGACCGGCGCACGAGGTAAAGAAAGCCTCGCGGGGGGCGAAAAACGAGCCGCGCGAGCGCGCAGCTGACGACCCCATATCGCCAACCCGACGGCAACTTGGACAGCGCCGCCGCCAACCGGGCGGGGGTGCTGAACGGGCCCGGGGGTCCGGACGTTGCTCGCCAACACCGGTCGTGTTCCACCGGACGTTCGAGCGGGGCCGGGTGCGACTTTGTGCGGGCAATTTCTGGAGCCGTTGCCGGTAGAATGAACGGTCCAGGGTGTTTCGGCGGTATAGAGATGATTCCAGCGCTAGAAGCTTTGCAACGCCTGCGCGCAGGCAACCTGCGGTTCGTGGATGAGAACCGCAGCTCCGAATCGGTCATCAGTCCGGGCCGGCGGGCACAGCTCACGGGCGGCCAGGAGCCCTTCGCCACCATCCTCGGCTGCTCGGACTCGCGGGTACCCGTGGAGATTGTTTTCGATCAGGGCCTGGGAGACCTGTTTGTCATTCGGGTCGCGGGCAATATCGTCGCGCCCTCGCAGGTGGGCAGCGTGGAGTTTGCCGCCGAGCGCTTCAAGACTCGTCTGGTGGTCGTGCTGGGGCACCAGAAGTGCGGGGCGATCGCGGCGACGCTGGAACAGCTCACGAGTCCCAAAGAGCGACAGTCGCGGAACGTTGACTCCATTGTCAACCGGGTGCGACCGGCGATCGAGGGGTTACTGGAAACCGGACTGCGACACGACTATGACGCTTTGGTACATCACGCCGTTCGGGCGAATGTGCGGGCCTCCACCAACCAGTTGCGGCACGGCTCGGCGGTGATTGAGCAGATGATTCAAACCGAAGGGCTGCTGGTCGTGGGCGCCGAGTATTCGCTGGAAACCGGGATGGTGGACTTCTTCGACGGGGTGCCGCAGTAGAGCAAGAAACGGAATGCCGCGAGTCGGCCCGGGACGCAAGCTGGCACCTCATCGAGCTGCTTCAGGAGTGCCTGCATGCGTTTTCAGGTTTCAGGGCTGGCGGTCGAGCCTTTCGCGCCGCTTTTCGAGCTGTCGGACGCCGAGTTGGCCACCCGCGACATCGTCCGTCGCACAGCGGACAAATCGCCTGGGTTCCCCTGTCGAGTCAGTCTGGTGGATGCCGTACCGGGGGAGACACTGTTGCTGCTCAATTACGAGCACCTGGCACTGGCGAGTCCATATCGGTCGCGACACGCCATTTACGTGCGAGAGAAGGCCATTCAGGCCACCGTGGCACCGGGAGTGGTCCCTGAGGTGCTGCGCCGGCGCTTGCTGTCGGTGCGGGCGTTCGACGGTCACGGCATGATGTTGGATGCCGATGTCGTTGACGGGCGGGAAGTCGACGGGGTGCTCGCTTCGATGTTGGCGCAGCCCGGAGTGGAGTTTCTGCACGTACACAATGCAAAACCGGGATGTTTCGCGGCGCGGGTGGATCGAGCCTGAGAGGGCCTTCTATGGGGCGCGGTAGGCGTCCTCCCCGTTCCAATGGATGCTGCCCTGGCACGGCTCGAGGAGGCGCGGGATGTCGAGTACGAATCCCATTGTCCTGATCAAGGCAAACGCGCGGATGTCGGCCTTGGGAAAGGCCTCCTGGAGCCGAATGGCCGCCGCGATCAGGGTTCGTCCTTTTGTGATGACATCGTCGACGATCAGAAGGCTCGGGGGCGCCTGCCGCGGCGGTGAGGTCACGTTGAAGGATCGATAGTGTTGCAGCACTGTCGGGCGCTCCCACATCCAGGCCGACGAGGACCTCTCAACCGCGCTGACCCGTTTGAGGCCGTCCCACACCTGCGCGGCGAGGCCCGTATCTTTCAGGGCCGAGGCCAATCGGTTTGCCACCCAGACGGTGCGGTTCTCCGCGGCCCGAAACGAGGGGACAGGAACGAGCACCGTGTGGTTTGGGAAGAATTCATGCAACACCCCGTGATTGACTTCCTGGTGGACAGTGTCTGCACAGGATTTCAGGTATTGCGTACGGCCGCTTTTGACCCGGGCGCAGAGCTGGCGGGAGCGCTGGGAGACTTCGGATTCGCCCTTGGGGGAGTAGGAATAGCAAGTGGCGAAGGGAAGCAGGTACTGGGCCGGCAGGCCGGCGGTGTTGGCGGCGGCGCGGCTGTCCCGGATCCGGGTGTTAGAGTGTTTGGTCATCGTCGGCGCCTCGGGCTGGGGTTTCGGCTGCCGCCGGCGGCCGGAGCGCGACCGGCCCGCGTTCGTTTGCAGCACCTGGCACAGGGCCGGCCGGGGGTTGGTTATGACGGGTCTGGCTTTGGCCCAGGTCGCGCGTCGGCCGGGCGGCGGCGGACGCGGGCGGCTCTGCCTGCTGGGAGCGCAACTTCAGCCAGTTCTCGCGCGCCTCGCGCCGGACTTCTTCCAGGCTTTTGGGTGCCGCCGCCGGCGCGTTGGGTTGCTCAGGTGCCGGTGTGACGGGCCCGCGTGTCTCCTGGCGCTCGAGGCGGGCCTGCACTCTCGCGGCATAGTCGGCGCGGATGCTTTCAGCGACGTCGCTGTGCTGGCCGGCGCGCTCTATCTTGTAGGCGGCGAACGGGATGTGTGGTCGCGGTTCGCGGTCGATACCCTGCTCCGCCAACGAGCGGTGATCCACGCGCGCCTCGATGTTTGCGTCCTTCAACGCTTCGTTGGTGACCGTGGCCCACCGTTCGCGAATTGCAGTGAACTCCTCGGAGCTGCTGGGCAGGCCCAGACGCATGCGTTCATGTCGCGAGAGCTCGAGAGCTGCCTTGGCGCCCAACCCTTCCGGCGACACCTCTCTCGTTGTCATCAGCAGATGTGCGTGGTGGTTGCGGGGATCCCCGGATGCCCGCGGCTCGTGGACCGCGAGGTCGACCGCCACTTTGTAGTGATCGGCGACCTCTTGGGAAAAGGCCCGCGCCAAGGCGACTCGACGCTCGGGAGGCAACTCGTGGGGCAGGTTGACTTGGATCTCGCGAGCGACCCGGGCGTTCTTGCGAGATTCGGCGTTTTCCACGGAATTCCACAGGCTGGAGCGGTTTTTCGCCCATTCCATGTTCTGGTGGCCGCTCAGCTCGCTCGGGAGCATGATCTCGCTGTGCGTGACATCCTTGCGGCGCGAGTGGTTGTGGACCTGGTTGGTTCGATCGTCCGTGAGTCGCTCGCCGGCCCTGTAGGCCGCCGCACCTACTGAGCTGTGGCCGTCATTACGCGAGATCGATTCGATCTGCAGCCGGTAGATTGCCATGGCAGGTTGCTCTTAGCGTCGTCGCGTCAGGCGAACACGGCGCCAGGCACGCGAGGATGCCGTCTTGAGGTATCCCGCCAGGTCCGGCAGCTGCTCCAGTTCTGACGGCATGACCGCAGCCTCTGTCACGTGCTGGGTGGCGACGTTGGTTGAACGGCGGCCGGGCTTGAATATCTCGTGGTCTCGGCCACGTGACGTCTGTCGACGGACGATTTCCCGCTCGCCGATCAGGCGAGAAGCAAAATGTGACGTACCACCGCTGTCACTGCCGGAACAACGCAGGATTAGAGTGTTGGCACAGTTCTCGGTGATTGTCTGGGCGTCACCCGTCCCGTATGTATTGGAGACTTGGGAAAGCGACTGGAAGCCGATGATGCAGCGACCTCCAAATTTGCGCAGCCTTGCCAGAGCGTCCTTCAGGCCGTCAATCGCTCCGAGCGCATCCAGCTCGTCGACGACAAACCAGAGGTGTTGATCCTCTTCTGGGCGGTTCATGGCTTCAAAAATCGACAGCCGCATCCAGGTTGCGATGATCGAGCGCAAGGCGGCGATCTGATTGGCTTGGTAGGGAATGAACAGCGAGCCCACGCCCGTTCGAACCCAATCGCGCACGGAGAATGAAGACGCTCGCTGATCGCGCACATAGGCGAGCGCGGCAACGGCCGACCCCGTGACGGATCTGATTGAGCCGAACATTCGAGCGTTATCGGCGTCCAGGAACGGCTGCGCTGGCGTTCCGGCAACAACCTTCCGAAGCTCATTGGTCGACGCAATCGCCAACAGGCGCCACATTTCTCCGGCGTCTGCCTTGCCTTTCTCACGACAGCGATGTGCAACCGCAGCCAGGAACGTCCGTGCATAGCCGCGCCACTCCTGGCTCGATGCATCCTCTGTTGATGGAATCAGGCCGCGAGCCAACTGCTCGACGTCGTACGGCGTCTGAATTTCCGCGAAAGGATTCCATTTGAGCGAGCGGGGATCAAAGGGATTGAGAATGACGTCTCCCCGGGCGCTATCGTGAAAACGAGCCAGATAGCCGCCGTCCGGATCGGCTATGACCGCACGGTCGCCGCGCGCAAGGGCCCCCTCCAGCAGCTCGGTGATGGCGGTTGATTTGCCGGTTCCCGTGGTGCCGATGAGCTTGAAGTGCTTGGTTTCGTCGGCGCGATCGAGCCACAGGCCCGCAAGGTGCAGGCGCTGCTCGTGGCTCCAGAATTTGAGGTCGTGCAAGGCGCGTCGGCCACGCCAGCCCGCGCCCAGGATCCGACTTCCACGTTTGTACCACTCCATGGTGTTAATACCCTCTGATGACCAGGTAATCGGATTGCTCTCCGTAAGTGGGCGCCTTCCGGTCGACACGGACGCACAGGTGTGCGCCGTTTCCGCACCGTCGCAAATCCATTCGGCCACCGCGCTCTTCGAGGCTGGCGATTTTGGTTGCGAGCTCGTCGTGTTTGGCGCGCAGTGCGGCAATTTCAGTGCGGGACGGGATGAGCCAACAGGCTAGACCGACTGGGATTGCCGAGCAGAGTGTTGTGATACCCAGGCTCCACACGACGGCTCTGATCGTGGCAGCGCGCTGGACCTCGCGCAGGGCTGATGCCGCGCGCTTGCTGTCGGCTGCCAGTGACTGAAGCTGCTCCACGAGTACGTCGCGGACTTCGTCGCGCACCAGAGTTGCCAGGTCAGTCGCCGTGGACTTGAGTTTGCGCAGACTGGCCTCGGCGGACTTTTGGTGGGTTTGGGCGGCCTCCATGAGCAGGCCCAACTTCATTGTGGTGTCGTCCATGACGGTTACTCGTATTCCGCGTTGTCGCGCGGGAGGACGGGTCCGTAGTCGATAGTGGCGCGGGCGGCGAGCGCTCGCTTGGAAGCGCTCGTGAGGCCTGCGGCCTCCGTCGGGACAGCTCTGTTGATAGCCCGGGCAGCGCGTTCCGGATCTCTGTCCGTCGCGGAGGCGGCGCGGTGGCAGTCAGCAGCGGTTTCAGCAGCTTGGATGGGACTCACTGCGCTGTGCCTATCGGCGGCACCACCTGCTCGCCAGCGCTGCCACTGCGTTCTCGCCTCGTCGCGCGCATGCTCGCCGCCCGATGAATCGGGACCCGACAGCGTCACTCGCTGCCAGTTGGGCGTTGATGCGAACTTCAAGTAGCCGGCCAGATCGGGAAGCTGCTCGATTTGCGAGTCCATGACCGCGGGCTCGATTCCGACGTGCTCCGACAGGGTCATTGACGACAGCAGATCGCCGGGGCGGTGGCTGCGGGAACGATTGATACGAAGGACTTCTCGCTGGCCGATGAGCCGTGATGCGAAATTCGCGGTTCCGCCGTGATCGCTGCCAGAGCAGCGCAGGATCAGTGTATTCCCGCAGTTCTCGACGATTGTCTGAGCATCGCCGGTACCGTAGGTACTGGATACCTGGGCGATGGACTGGAATCCCAGAATGCTTCGACCGCCGAATTTCCGGAGCCGCGCCAATGCATCCTTCAAACCATCGATCTGCCCCAAGGCGTCCAACTCATCGACCACGAACCACAGGCGCTGGTCACCCTCGGGCTGACTCAACGCCTCGAAGATCGCCAGGCGCATCCACGCGGAAATCGTCGATCGCAGGGCGGCGATCTGACCTGCCTTGTAAGGAATGAACAAGACTCCCCCGGCCTCGTCTTCGCGACGGACCCATTGCCTGATGGACAGTGGATCGGCGGTCTGCTGCGCGATGTAATCGAGCGACCCGACCGCTGAGCTGGTCACCGAGCGAATCGAGTCAAACATCCTACCGTTGTGCTCGTCGAGGAACGGTTGCGCGGGCGTGCCGGCCAACAGCCCACGCAGCTCCTTCGCGTCGGCCACGACCAGGAGGCGATATAGCTCGCGCAGATCGGTAATCCCCGCCTCGTGCGCCTGCCGGGTAACCGAAGTGAAAAACGTACGGGCGTAGCTGATCCAGCTGCGGTCGGGACCGCCCTGATCCGGGAGCAGCGAGCGGGCCAACTGATCGATGTCGTACGGATTGTTGATTTCGCCGAACAGATTCCACTTGCGCGACCCAGGCTCGAATGGGTTCAGGACGAGGTCGCCGCGAGCGGGGTTCATGAATCCGCGCAGGTAACCGCCATCGGGGTCCGCAATGATGGCGCGATCACCGCGCTGCAATGCCCCTGCGAGCAGCTCGCGGATGGCGGTGCTCTTGCCCGTGCCGGTGGTGCCGATGATCTTGAAGTGCTTCGTTTCATCCAGGGCCGCAATGGGCAGTCCCGCCAGGGTCAGGCCGGCGGAGTGTCGTGAATCGCGCGTGAGCCCTGAGCCACCTCGCGCAGCGGTTCGCGCTGCACCTGCCTCAACGACAGTTCCCCGTTGATGAATGCTGCTCGGCTGCGGGGGACGCGATATCGCTCGCGCGGTCGCGTACCCGATTCCCACGCAAACTCCAAAGCCGGCAGCGGATTCCAGGAAGCTGCCGCCGGCGATTCCCAAGCCATGAATCAACGGATGCATGATGGGAATTGCGATGCCAGCAGCCACGGTGGCTGGGACAGCTACCACCGCCGACGCCAACGCCTTAGCGTAGTCGGCCGTGCGGCGCAAGACAGTAATGGCCATTGGAATGGCAACGGAGGCATAACCGATTGCAACACCGGACATTGCGTTAGCGAATCCGCTCACGGTCGGGCCTCGCTCGCCAGGCGGCGTTGAGGGTCATACCAGATCTCACGAATGAAACGCTCGTGGTGCTCGATGCCGCACTGGATGACGACATCGACCAATAGATACAACAGGTTCCTGATGTCGGCTCTGGCAAGCTCGCGGCCACCGGGACTCTGTTTGACCAGCAGCACCAGTTGCTCGAAAGCCAGCTGCGCGCTGGCCGCGTGCACGCTGGTGATGGAGCCGGGGTGTCCGGAATTCACGTTGCGCAGGTAGTCGAAAGCTTCATCGGCGCGCAACTCCGCCAGCAGGATGCGATCCGGTTTCATTCGCAGGCACGACTCGAGCAGTTGCCTGGGCGTGACGCGCGCGAGTCCCTGTCCGTCCTTGCTGTAAAACAACCGCACGTGATTGACGTGCCGGTCCAGTACGAGCTCCTGCGCGTCCTCGATTGTTATCAACCGCTCCTCCGCGGGGATCTCCCGGATGAGGGCCTTGGTCCACGTCGTCTTGCCGGAACCCGTCGCGCCGGACACGAGAATGTTCTTGCGGCTGATGACGGCCAGGCGCATGAACGCCTCGTAATCCTTCTCGCCGAGGAGTCTGAGCAGCTCGGACTCCGTTGCATCGAGCGACTCGGTGGCGCGCCGGGTCATGCGAAAAATGCCTCGCCTGCACAGATCCGTGACCGACCACACCTCCTCCGAAGGGCGACGGATGGTGATGGCCGCGCAGCCTTGGGTGGTGGCCGGAGGCAGGACGACCTGGACTCGCTCGCCTCCCGGAAGCGATGCGGACAGCAGTGGGGAAGTTTCGTCGATGCGCTGACGGGTGGAGTTCGCGACCAGCTTGGCCAGGCGGCGGCACCAGTCGAATGTGGCAAAGGGCAGAATCTCTCGACGCCAGCCCGAACCGGTTTCAACGAAGGCTTCCTGCGGACGGTTGATGCAGACTTCCGTGACGTCAGGTTCCGACAGAAGCGGCTCCAAGGCTCGCAGCGTCAATCGCAGGGCCGGCACGTCGGTTTCTGGAACAGGGGATGGATTTGTCATGGGGGGGCTCAGGGCGCGGTTGCGAGCGTTCGCAACTCATAGACGGATCTGAAGTCGACGTCGCGAGCGACGAACACCTGGATGCGATCGCCATTGCGCTGGGTCACCGTCGGCGGGATATTGACCGTGCTCTTCAGAATATCGGTGATCACGCTTTCGGACGGCGAGGGGTTGTAGATGATCGGGCCGCCTCCCCGGCTCGCCGACGACACCGCCGCCTGTACGGCGCCGTCCAGTGTTGAAATGAGAATGGCTGCGCCGAACCGATCCCAGAAATGGCGATTGACCTGGCCGGGCAATCCGGACCGTCCCAATTCATCCGTGCCAGGTGAATCGAGCGGGACGACGACACCGGTCGGGGTTCTAGCCTCCGTCCACAACACAAACACCCGTGCCGTACCCTGGTGCACCTGCCCCCGCGTCTCCCCAATGAGCTTGGTTCCCCGCTCCAGAAGTACCACCGTGCCATCCGAGCTGAAGGTGTCGCTGGCGGTGATGCAGGTAGTCATGCCCGGCAGCGTGGAGTTGATAGCAGTTTCCAGTGTGCAGTCGATAAACGCGCCCTTGGCGAGCAGGAAGCGTCGGGTGGGCAGTACTTTGGCGTGCGCGGATGCGATGGCCGTGGGTTGCAACAATGATCCCAGGTCAGCGCCGAGACTCTCTCCCGTGCCGGGATTGCCCAGACCCGGTGGGGGAAGGACGTCACGACTATCCAGGCTCGCATTGGCCAGAGAAGTCATCGCCGCTCGCGCACCTGACTCACGAGCGAAGGCGGCGCCCGATAATTGCCGCTCCGACGCCAGCAGCTCCGCGGACTTGTGGTTAGCGGTGTATGAGGCCCGCACCGAGGTACTGGCCGACGGCATCAGCGGCAGATCGGCAGCCGGCGCAGGAGCAATCGCTTCTGTCGGGACCGGCGGCTGCACGGGTGCGGAGTGCGAAGCGCCGTCGCTCGAGGTCCTGAGTGTGCTGAAGCCATTCAGGGCTGGAAGCGACATCTCCCCTCGAGCTCGGTGGGAAACGGCCGCCTGCGCGCTTCGCAGCTCGCGTGATTGCCTGGAGAGGGCGCCGGAGTAGTACCCAGTCAACATCGCGGCGCCGAGAATGATCATCAGGCCGCAAGCCATGATGCTGCTGACCCTCGACTGCAGCGATCGCTCAGTGCTGACCGAGGGTGTCCCCCGCTCGCCTCGAACCCCGTCCGAGCCGGCCGGTGCAGAGTCCTGATGGTTTTTCTTGCCGTGTTTCATGGGCGATAGCCTTCGCCGACGCGCTGAACCTTCGACGACACGGTTCCGGACTCCAGACGCTCGCCAGAGCCCGTGAAGCCTTTATTGAGAACTCTTCCCGTCAGGCGACCGCGACGCAGGATGAGTTGCCGCACCACCCGATGGATGACCACATCGCCCGCATCCATACTGAAATTGAGCAGGGATTCTGAACCGTCCTCATTCTGTACAAAGATCGCCGGCAGCTCCGCTTTGGCAGCGAATCGCAGCCGTGTATGAGCTCCGTCGTCGGAGGCGGCAGTGGGCTGAATCGTTGCGGTACCGCAATACCAATAGTCGAGGTTGCTGGCTCGCTCCGAGCCCGAGCTTTGAATCATGCGATCGATCCCGTCGGCAACCACGTCCGCAGCGCTCGGTGGATAGCTGAAGTGGACGGCGAAAATCACCTCCGGCTCGGAAGAATCCGCGCGCAACGGGGAGGCTGTGTAGGCAAACTGATAGGGTCTGCGGGTTGTGATGACCGTCAGATTCGTATTGACATGGGACGCCTTGGGCTTGATGAACAAGTGGTTGCCCTGCGACACGAATGAGAGGGCATCGATATCCCCTGCGCCGATCCCTACAAAGGATTCGCCCTGCTCGAACTGGAGGTCGATTTCGTAGCCGACGTAGCCATGAATGCGGTAGACCTGATTGGCGTCGTACGCCGCCGTTCGAATCCGAGCATCCGCGATACCGCGTGCTGGAACGCTCTCAGCCAGCACACTGCTCGTCCGCAGAACGACCACACATAGAAGCAGGAGCACTCTCATTGCACTGACCCCGAAGACGCTGTGTCTGACGATCCCGCCGGAGTGGTCAAAACCTCCGGCTCCGAGCCGACCTCAATGACCTTGAACCCAAGTGGATTCCATCTGCGAATGGCCGCGTCCTTCGACGGACTTGCATAAACATATTGAATGGTGGCGATCCAATGGGTGGTGTGCTCCGCGGCGCCGCCTATGGGGTGATCGGACTTCCGGTAACGAACCTGGGCTAGATCCTCGACGCCATTGGAACGCCGGAAGAAGCTGACTGACTCGACATCGACGTGAACGGTGCTTCCGTCCTTGTGGACGTTCAGCGGCGAGCGCGGATTGGTTGTGTTCCAAAGTGCGTACCATGCCTGGTTACGCTGAGCCGTGTGGAAAGCGCCACACTCCTGGTAATCGCTTTCCGCGGTCACGAGATTGAATCGCTCGCATACGGTGATGTAGTGCGTGAGAAAGTATCGAGTCACCGCCTGCTCCATCGGCACGTGACCTGTGAAGACGGGCACGACGTCCACGATCCCCGTAGAATTGTCGACGCGGATCACAAAGGGCTCGACGCCCTTCAACGGCGTGAGGAGAGTCAGCGACACCGCACTGGCCACCGCGCATACCCAACCCGCGCCGGCGATCCACCAGGCTGTCCGCTCACTTCGCTTGGTCTGAGCTAGGCGGTCGATGTCCCAGGAGATGGCGTCTTCGAGATAGCGTTCGAGTGCCGCATCAGTTTTCATGATGGCGGCTCCGCGCCGGATCCGGTACCGGTTTCGCGGGACTGGTCCTCGGCTGATTGATGGGCCGCAAGGAACCATGACACTTCACCGCGTGTGTCGAGCACGCAGTGAGCAGCATTAGAAGACCGACAATGGAAATCCTTTTCATGCGCCCTCCTTGGCTATTTCAACGTGCCACTCTTGCCGCTGTCAGTCGCGTTCCCCATCGCAAGGCCTGCCGCCCGGTGAAGAGGCCCCAGCTGGCCGCCCGACTGACCGTTCCCAGGGTGCTGAGAGCCACACCGCTGGCCAGGCCCGCCGCGATCGGCATAACCTGGCGCATGAAGAGAAACACCAGAACGGACACCAGCAGCATGTTGATGGCATCGACAATCTTCAGGTCCCTGCCCAGGGATGCGGTCTGTACTGCATAGCTGTTCACCACTTGAAGAAGCAATCCGGCGACCAGAATGGTGAGCAAGGTGATGAGCGCGTAGTTGGCCAATTGCGCCAGCCACGCATCGAACAGCCGCCGGGTGCTCTGGAAAAACAGCATCGGCAGAAAGAACGGACCGAGAGCCAACAGGATCGCCAACGCGATGTGCGACAGCGCGATCAGGAACATGGTGTATACGCAGAGCAGCCCCACCAGTATCCACACCAGCAGTGCGGACAGGATATAGCCGAGCCCGTCGATCCAGAAATGCGGACCGATGTTGAATATAAAATCGGCCACGGCGCCGCCCTGCTCCCAGATTGAATCGACCGTTTCCACAGGATCGTTGGCCCCAACGAGGGCGGCGGCCAGCTGGGTCGGCCCGTTATAGAACGTATCGACTATCACGGTGTTGTAGAGCCACAGTTTCAAGGACACGCCGAGGACCGCGCCCGTGATGAGCAGGCGCTTGAGCCCCGTGAGCAGCGGCTCCTCGATCCGCCCGGTCAGTTGTAGATAGCCCCAGATCATGACGTACAGAGTTGCAAGGGTGACAATGGCAGGCTCCAACGCGGCAGACACGCGTGCCGTGTTGTTCCCCACATACTGAGTCAGTTGCTCATTCAACCAGGTCCAGAAAGTTTCAAAGAATCCCATCGGCACATCTCCTTCTGTCCGCGATCAAGGCACCGGCTGGAAACGCTGGGCAAACCGGCCCTGGCCCAGCGCGGCGCGCTCCTGCATCTGCTGCTCATTGGCACGCTCCTGGGCCTGTACGACCTCGGCCAGCGTCCGCAGCTTGCTCTGCTCATTCAGGAGCATTGCGTTCTCCGACGAAGTCCGTGATTGCAGGTCGAGCACCGCTTTCTGATCGGTGGCACGGCCAATGGCCGAGATGAGCTGCTGCAGCAGGTCGAACCGCTCGCTCGTCGTTTGCAAGGACTGCCGCGCGAGGTTCTGTCGCAAAGCGGTCAGCCGGCGCCGCTCCTCGATTTCCTGGCGGACTTCGATTGGCAGGAGCGCGAGCGATGCGTCAGGCAGCACGCTGTTGATCGCCAACGTGGCCGATACGCCGCCTCCCAATCCACCAAAACCGCCCCCTCCCTGCATGACGGCCTGCAGGTCCGCCCAATTGTTTGGCTGATAGTTGCGCGGCGCGCCATTCAGCAACTGCTCCATTCCGCGGCCGCCCGTGATGGATGCATACTCCGCCTGAGCCTGTGCCAGGTGTGTCCGGGCGGTTGTCAGCTGGTCCTCGAGAATCTCGACCTCGCTGATGAGTTGAGTGATGGCCCCGACATCGATGACAGCGAACTGCGCCCGTGCCGCTGGTGAGGACAGCAGCCCTGCAAGGCAGAGGATGGCCGATATTCGATGCGCTCTCATGACTCGCTCCCTGCCAGGAACGGGGGCAACCAATCGGCCGGGCTCGGGCCGTGCGCCGCGACGATGCGCTCCATCCGCCTGACTTCGGTCAGGCGGCCGGAAATGACACGCAACTCCGCGTCGAATCCGGCGAGATCGAGCTGACACACGACGCTGTGGGTGCCCTGCTTCACCAGGAAGCGCCGCGCTCCCGGATCGATCTGCTCCTTGATCAGTCGGAATTCGCGTTCCGTCAGCCCCAGGCCGAGATACTCCGCCGAGCTGCCATTGGGATTGGGGAAGAATACCTTGGTCGGTGTCTGCTCAATGAGCGTGCGGCTGATGGGACTATCCAGGACGTCGCCGGCGCTCTGGGTCGCCACGCACAGGACGCCATTCAACTTACGCCACGTTTTCGGGGCGTCTTTCGCGAAGCTTTCGAATGCAGGGTCCGCCAGCAATCGCCAGAACTCATCCATCCAGCATACGAGCTTGCGACCGTCCAACAGCCGGCGGACCAGATGAAAGAGATACAGCGTGACCGGTGCTCGCGCGATCTCGTGGCTGAGGAAGTCCGTGACATCGAAACCCACTATCGGGTGGGCATTCATACGCGGCACGATCGAGTCCTCGCAATTGTCGAACACCCATGCATAATCACCCTGACTCACCGAGCACCAACGCAGCAGCCGCGCATAGACGCCTTCGGGATCCGTGGGATCCAGGAATTCAACGAGCCGCGACAACCGGCGCACCGAACGGTCGAGCGCCAACGTCCCCTGCAGCGCCTGATCCAGGTCGGCCTCCTCCTTCGCGGACAGGGGCCGGCCCTCGCCCGGCCGGACCAGTGTCCGCAACCAGCTCTTCAAGAACTCGCGGTCGGCGGCTGTATCCGGCAACTGCAACGGGTTGAAGCCTGTCGGGACACCGTTGGACAGTGGCAAATACTCCCCGCCCAGGGCCCTGATCAGGATCTCGAGGCCCCGGTCCTTATCGAACACCACTTGCGTCACTGCCTGTCGGCACAACATCGCGATCAGGAAGCCGATGAAGACAGTCTTGCCGGAGCCAGTCGGACCGCAGATGAAAGTGTGCCCGGTATCCTTCGGACCCGTTCCGTCGCGATCGCCGGGATCGCTCGCGTGCAGAGAAAAGTAATAGGGAGAACGCGCCGCCGTCATCAATACAGTGAGCGCCGGCCCCCAATGGTTGCCCGTCGCGCGACCGGTCGGGAAGTTATGAAACGGGGCCATGGCGGCAAAGTTGCGGGAGCTGATGGGAGCCTTGCGGGGACGCATGGGGAAGTTCCCAGGCAACTGGGCCCAGAACGCGGCCTCGAGCGCCAGGTCCTCGCGAGCGACCGTCATCCCTGTGTCGGCCAACAATGCGCGCGCCAGCGCAACACGGTCGTTCAACTCCCTGAGACGCTGCGAAGGCTCGCGCGCATCCTCATTCACTACATCGCACAAGACCTGCAGCGAGAAGTGATGGTCGCCCATCACGAAGTCGTTGCTGGTGAGGGCATCGAGCGCATCTTTGAGCTCTTCCGCCTGCGAGACGGCGAAGTCGCCCGCATTCATCATCCGATGAAACTGCCTTTGCAACAGTCCCTGGCTGGTCTGCTTGGCAAGAAACGCAAAGGACTGGGTGAGCACCAGAGGAAACGGAGCGGACAGCAGGCGGTCGTACATTCCGACCACCGTCGGAGTGGGATACTCCTTGATTCCGAGCATGGCACCCACCCGGGTCTCACTCGGCGTCCGGTACTCAATCGCTTCGTTTCCAAAGAACAGTCGGGTGGTCGCCAACACGCTGTTGACAGCAGAACGTGGCAGCGGCATGCAACGCCACTCGCCATTCACCAGCAGACCCAGACACTCGAGCAGGGAGGAGCACCAGGAGCCGCCCGCCCTGTAGATGCCGAGTACTTCGGGCTCATATCGTGCCAACGACGCACGTAGCGTCTGCGCCAGCTTCTCACAAGCCTCCAGCGCTTCGGTCAGTCCGAGCCGCGACCCGGTCTTTTGTGCTTTTGTCAGCAACCTCGAGACCGTGCCGCTGGCCAGGCCCGCCGCGGGCCGGTACACAATTGCGACAAACAGTTCGTTGACCATCAGTGTCTCCGCGGCGAGCCGGCGGGCGTACTTCTCGTGGAGGCCGTCGGCAAAGCCCACTACCCTGTCGGGAATGGCGATCGCTCGCTCGCGACGCCGCACCATATGGGTCCACAGTGCGACATTCGGGCTCGCGATGTTTCGCCACAGGACGTTGAGCAGCTCGTGCCAGGTGTTGATGCGATCATCGTCGGCACTCTCGAAACTGGCACCGCCCAGACGAATCACCTGCAGGTAATCACCGAAGGTTGTCTTCACTACATGAGGTGCGACGTGGGCAATACAGGGAATTCGATCCGCCGCGGATGCCTCTCGATGCAGAGCGGACATTCGGTTGCGCCTTACCATGACGCCACCCGCTTGCGTCGAGCTCGCGATCGCGACGGCACATCGATCACCAACGGGCTGTAACTGCTCGCCCGCCACATCCGCAGGTTTCCGAATGCGGCCGGCAATCGGGTTTTCCCCCACAGCAGAACCAGATCGAAGAATCGTGCATCCCGCGAGCACAGGATCACGAAAACCCCGTGGATCGGCGCGCAACAGAGCAACGTGAGCAGATTCTTCGTCAGCAGAAACGCCTCCAGCGTGAAAACCAGGTTGAACAGGAGCGCGGCATAGCTCACCCCCCACCGCATCGGCGGGCGGGTAGCGCCGACAAACAGGGGATCCACCTTCAAACCGGACCGTTGGGTGCTCATGTCTCAAACTCCAAACATGCCGCGAACCCACGCCACGATCTGCGGGGCGCCGAAGGCGATGGCGATTCCGAACACGGCTCCTACGCACCAGCCCCAGGAAATTCGATTCGCCATGGCCATGCCGCCGAGCACCATGACCAGAATGATGGCGACCGGCGTCAGCCATTCGAGAATGTTCTCCTGGAGGGAGGTCACGCCGGTCAGGAACGGCGAAGCCTGTGCCAGGACCCGGGTTGGAGTACTCGCAAGCGCAAGCGTCGCCAGAGGAATGTGTTTGATGTGGAACATGGGTTCAAAGCTCCTCCGGCAGCTCGCGCGCACGCCCGCGCTGCGCTTCGAACTCCTCGCGCTTGGCCGGCCCTGGAGCGCCGAACCGGAAGGACTCGAGCACAAAGGAGTGGTCGTATTGCTTCTCCCCGCGCTCATCGGTCCAATTGTTGGCCCGCACGCGTGCCTCTACAATGAGCTGGTCTCCCTTGAGAGCGTTCTTCGCGATCGCCTCCCCCAGCGCACCGAAGGCGGTAAACCACAGGCTCGTGATGACTTCGCGAGCCGACCCCTCCTCATCCCGTCCCGCGTAGTCATTGCCCACGAGGCAGAAGCGCGTGTACAACATCTGGCCCTTGGCGACGAGCTCGGGATTCCTGGCGAGGTTTCCCACGGCAATCAATCTGAAGCTGTTCATGACGATCCTCCCTGATCGCGGCGTGTTTCAGTACGGGCACAGTCTAGTGCCGGGCCCCCGGCCGGTGAGCCATTTTGCCTGCGTGTTTACCCGGAAATGCAACCCGGCCGCGGGTGTAGGGTGGCGCGATCGACCCACCGGAGGATTCCATGACTCAATCTCGAACTACCGGCACATTCGATGAATGCGCCGACGAGTTGAATGACTTCATCAACACCCTGGAGCGCTACCCTCATACGGTGCTGGTGTTCGCCCTGCGCGCTCATCTAGCGGGCCTCCTGCAGGCGTTGCTGATCAATGACCTGTGGACCCGTGAGGAAGTGACCACGTTCCTGCGGGACCTGGAGAATGATGCGCTCACACCGGAATAGTCGTGGGCGCCGCTGAGATCAGGGCACGCGCGGCGGCAGCTGACTCTTCCAGTTGGGTGGCGGGTCCTTGGGAATACCGGCCTTCTCGAAGTAGAACAGCGCCACGTCCTGCTCACGTTCGTGCGTGCGGAAAGCATCCAATGCGTCGCTCGGATATTCCTCGACCTTCGAGGTAGAAATGTCGATGTGGTTGTACTCCTCCATACGGTACTGGAACACGCGGCGCTGAGCGGTAATGTCGCGGCCCTCGGGGGAGTCCAGGGGCCACAACTGCTGCTGGTAACTCAAGCCCAGTCCCTCGACGAGCAGGGTGTCGGCCTGCGCAAGGGTCCGGGCGGCTCGGCGGCAGAGGTTCAGGCGGCCCGGGAACTGCTCGAGGGCAAGGCCCTTGCAGGAATAGCTGAATGCCTGGGTTGAAGGCAAAACGCTGGCGGCGACCATGCCCGTCATGTCGATGGTGGCGCGGGTGATCTCCTGAGCCGATGCGGTGCCCCCCGGATGCCGAGAGGCGGCGAGCTCCGGGGCGGTCGCGGCGATCAGGGGGTCGAAGTAGACATGGAAGTTTTCAGAATCGCCCAGGCCGCTCAGGGCGGCATCGACACCAGCAACGTCGTTTTTGCGTTGCGCGCGCGCCAGGGCCCCCATGTATCCGGCGCCATTGGTCGGATCGACGTCGCGCAGATGCTTTTCGGCGGCCGCGTCGTTGCAATCGCTCGAGCTCGCGCAGAGCCGCACTGCCAGCCAGGCGAGGTCGCGGCGTTCGGGAGCGAGTTGGACCGCGCGAGCGATCAGTTTGTACGCGCCACTGTCGGACTCGGCACCAAACTGTTGTAGCAAAGCGGCCGTTGCCAGGGAGCTCGGGGTGTCTTTGGCAATGAGGCGATCAATGTCCGCCAGCCTCGCACGGGCCTCGTCAGCCCATGCCACCTGCACCGCCGCCAACAGGACGACACACCCGATTCGTCCCGCGGCGCCGGCCCAACCAAGGCGCATCGAACCGACCGTTATCTGTCGCGCACACGAGACAAACATCCTAACGCCCCAAAGACCGCACCAACGCGCCCAATTCATAAATAGCGCCTACGATGTGATAAAGATTGCCCGCCGTAACCGTCTCTCGCTGGAATTCGCCCGCAGGCGACAGTCTGTCGTACCAAAGCCCGGGCACGTCCGTGTCGAAATACCGCAGCAAGTTGGCGGAAGCTTCCGCTGTGCGGCGCCAGTACTTGGCGTCGCCATAAAGGCGTGCCGCAAGGGCGGCCGAGCGCAGGCGCTCAGTTTGAGCCCAGAGCCGTGCAGACCCATCGTATACCGTGGAGCTCGTTATCTGGTAAATAGCCACGCCGCCACGAATACCGTGCGCCTCGGCGACTTCCATCAATCTACAGGCAGACTCCCGCACTTCGGCCCGACGCCGCCCCCAACGCATCAGCAGCCATGCCCACTCAAACTGGTGGCCGGGCTCGATCAGACGCCCCGCCGCATTCGTCGTCGGCTTCCAGGAGTAATCGAAGCTCTCGTGCAACATGCCCGTCGCTGGATCGATCAGATGCGATATGGCGAGCTCGCCCAGCTCATCCGCCAAGGCCGCCCACTCGCTGCCGCCGCCAGCATCGACCCACGCCAGCGCCGCCTCCAACAGATGCATATGAGGGTTTGAAAGCAGAGGCGGCCCATGCGGCAACCCCGTTTCGAACCCAGGCCCATCGGAGCGCTTCAAATCGGTATACAGAGCCAGACGCAACCGTTCGCCCTCACCTTCCAGGTTGAACGAGCTACCCAACAGCGGCCGTGCCGTCGCGAATGCCAGCAACGCAAACGCCTGATCGTACAACAGCACCTTGTCGTCGATCGGAACCCCGTCGCGGGAAACGAGCGTGCGGAACAAGCCGTCAGCGCGCCGATATCGCGTCAGAAAGAAACTGAGCCCCTCGGCGACTGCGCCCGTGGCATCGCCTTTCCAACCAAAGGACGGTGCAAGCGAGAACGCATACACCTGGCGCGGTTGCACCCTCGCCCGGCGCGCATCATCCGTAGGTTCGCCCGACAGCGTCAGACGCTCATGGAAACCCCCGCGCAGCGCGTCGATCCCACGCGTTGACCATAACGGATAAGCTGAGTCCACCAGCCAACTCGTGAGCCGTGAACACGCAGCCCGCACCGCCGCCACAGGCGCTGCGTCGGTTGCCTCCATCTTCATCCATACTCCCAAGACCTGATTTCAATGCCCTACCGCGCCAGCAGCCGGGCGGACATCGAACAGCCGAGCCTTGGCCGCACTCATGGCAAAAGCGGTGATGACGATGTACGCCGCCATCGGCACCAGGAAAGCCGTATGGAAGCCGGACGCATCGGCAATCTTCCCCGCCAATTGCGGAAGAATTGCGCCGCCGATGATCGCCATGCACAGCAGCCCGGAGGTGCCTGCCGCGGAGGCCGAGCTTCGCTCCAGAGTCAGAGTGAAAATGGTGGGAAACATGATGGAGTTGCACAAACCAACCGCCAGGGCACAGGCAGCAGCGGCAAGGCCCGCACCCTGCGTGACACAGAAGCAGAGAATCGCGGCGATGGCGGCGGCCAGCGTCAGCAGCAAAGTAGCCCGTATCCGCATCAAGAGGACACTACCGGCAAACCGACCCACCATCGCCCCCAGCCAGTAAACCGCCGTGATCTGCCCCGCCCGGTCGAGCGGCACATCGAGCATGTCGGACTGGTGCAGGAAAATAGTCAGCGAGCTGCCGATCGACACCTCCGCCCCCACGTAAAGAAAGATCGCCGCGGCACCCAGCAACGCCCAGGGCGAGCGCAGCGCGCGCAGGACGGAATCGTGCGCGGGTGCCGGTGGGGGCGCGGAGCTGTTCAAGCGGACCGAAAAGCGCCAGATGAAAACCAACAACAGCACCAACATCGCGGCGATCGCCAGAAACCCGGTGTCGATGTTGTGCAGCGATGCCGCTCTGCCCGCATCGTCGACGGCAGTCCCCTTGCTGTCGAACACTCCGCCGCGCAGCAGCAACATCGAGCCCAGGTAGGGTGAAATCACCGTCCCCAGTGAGTTGAATGACTGGGACAGCGTCAGCCGGTAGTGGGAACGCTCGGGAGCGCCGAGCACCGCCGCCAGGGGGTTGGCCGCCAACTGCAACACGGTGATGCCGGAGCCGATGACGAACAGCGCCACCAGCACCAGCTCATAGCTGCGCAGCGATGTCGCAACCGGGATGAACAGGCAGCCCGCGATCATCGCCGTCAGAGCCAATAGTATCGAACGGCTGTACCCCGCCTTCGCCACCAGCGAGGCACCCGGCAATGAGACGACGCCATAGGAGATGAAGAACGCAAACTGCGTCAACATCGACTCCCGCTTGGTCAGGCTGAAGATCGCTCCCACGGAGGGGATCAGCGGATCGATCATCGCGGTAATGAAGCCCCACGCAAAGAACAGCGTGGTCACCGCGATAAAAGCCGCCCGCAACGGGCTGTTTGCTCTGGTATCCAAGAATCATCCCCCTGAGATCTTCATCAATGCCGACCGTGTCGGCAGCAGTCTGTGAGTAAACGGCAGGATCGCCGCGCCGACCGCCGGCGCATCGTCCGACAACACTGCCTTCTCCACCGGCGCGATCGCCGGCATGCTCGCCGCATACGGCGCCAATCGCTCGTTCAGCCGCCTTGCCAGGTCCTCGATGACGCTCGCTGGCAGCCGCCCGCCGATCAACACCGCCTGCGGATTGATTAAACAGTTGATCGCCAGCAACGTTTCGAGCAGCGCCTCGACCGAAGTCTCGACCCAGTCGGCGACGAGCCGGCGGCCGCCGGCATCGAGCCGTGTCAGTCCCCGCGGCGAGGACACCCGGTAGCCCTGCGTCGCGAGCCGGGTATACAACGCCGACAACGACACGATGTTCTGCAGCTGGCGCGTCGTGGAAAAGCCATCATGGCCGCGCAGCCAACCCAATTCCGCGCTGCGTCCGCTCGCCCCCCTGAAATAGTTGCCGTCAATGACCAGCCCGCCGCCCAGCGCCGCGGTGATCAGGATGTAGAAGAAGCTCTGAAACCGATGACCCCGTCCGAACTGCATCTCGCCCATCGCCGCCGCGGCGGCATCGTTCTCGACGAACACCGGCACGTCCAGGGTCTGGTTGAACAGTTCCTCGAGCGCAACCGAACCCCACTGCGAGTACTCCGGCGGCTGCTCGGGGAGGGCGGCTCGTGTGATGTCATCGGGAAAGGCAACCCCGATCCCCAGCACCTGGGAGGCACCGACGCCTGCCTTGCCCAACAGAGGCCCCACCGATCGCTGAAAGACCCCCCTGACAGTCTCGGGCAAAGCGAACGGGATCTCGCGCGCGGACCTGGCGCGCACCGCTCCGAGAAAATCCAACACAACGAGTGTGATATGGTCGCGATCGACGTTGACACCGATGGAGAACCAGCTGTCCGGGTTGATCACGAGCTTGATCGGAGGCTGGCCGCGGGCGCCGCGCACCCGCCCGGCCTGCTTGATCAAGTTGTCCTGCATGAGGCGCTTGGTGATATTGGCGATGGCCGGCGGCGTGAGCCCCGTGATGTCGGCCAGGTCGCTCCGCGTGATCGGGCCATTCACCCGGATCGCATGCAAGGTGACCCGCTGATTGTGGTCACCCGCGCGCTCCAGGTTCGTACCCGAAAAAGTCGTGCCGGCCTCGCGGCTCTCGGTCGGGGGGCCGTCACTTTTGTGAGTGTCCACCATATTACGATTAATTATATATTCTTTCTTTATTCATAGGGGCGAGCGTTGGGCTTCTCATATTTGAAATCTCTGGCGGCGGCGCTGGGTGTTGGAATGCTCCTGAGCCGGCCGGCCCCGGCAACCGCCGCGCAAGCCGCACCCACCGTCGCATTGGGACGCACCCAGGTCCAGGGCACCTGGACCCCGAGCGGCAGCGCGCTGTTCCGCGGCATCCCCTTCGCTCAGCCGCCGGTCGGATCATTGCGTTGGAAGCCCCCACAACCCGCCACCTTGCCGGCAGGAACCTTTCGCGCCACCAGACCGGCGCCGCCATGCCTGCAGGCTTATGTTGGTTGGAACCGCGCCGACGCCGAGCGCAGCGCGGAGGACTGTCTATATCTGGACATCCGCACACCCCGTCCCCATCGCAAGGGCCACCTTCCGGTCTTCGTGTGGATCCATGGGGGCGGTAACTGGGCCGGCTCGCCGACCTCCGAAATCGATTCCGGCCTGGCCGACCGCGGCCTCGTCATGGTGACCCTCCAGTACCGGCTGGGTGTGTTTGGATTCCTGTCCCATCCGCAGCTCACCCGCGAGTCCCCGCACGGCGCCTCCGGGAATTACGCGTTGCTGGATCAGATCGCCGCGCTCGAGTGGGTGAAGAAGAATATCGCCGCATTCGGTGGCGACCCAGGCAAGGTGACCGTTGGAGGACATTCCGCAGGGGGGCAGGACGTCGGGTTGCTCATGTTATCGCCGCGTGCGAAAGGCCTGTTTGCACGCGCAATCCAGCAGAGCGGCACGGCCGGGTTCGGCGTGCCGCCGCGCACCCTGGCGGAAAGTGAGGCGATCGGGAGTGCCTTCGCGGAACTGGCGGGTGCGCATGGCGACTCGCCGATGGCCGCGTTGCGCGCCATGGACGGCCACAGGCTGCTCGACAGTCAGATGCTGCTCGAGTCACCGACTCTCGTCGATCCCAGCTTCCTGTACCTGCAGGCCGTGGTCGATGGCTGGGTATTGACCGATACGCCGGCGGAGCTGCTGCGCGCTGGGAAGTTTGCGCGGGTGCCCTTGTTGATCGGCAACGATGCGCAGGAGCTCGAGTTGTACGGCGGCGAGTCAGCGGCGCGCCAGGCCGTCAAACGCGCCTTCGGCCCGCATTCCGAGCAGGCGATGACCCTGTACGGGCTGCAGGGCGGCGCCCAGCCTGCCGATGATCCAATCCTCGGCAGCACGGCGATGCAGGTCGCCGCCGACACCACTTTTCGCTGCCCGGCCGAGCTGACAGCCGCCACGCTGGCCGCGACCGGCCAGAAGGTCTGGCGGTTCCAGATGGAGCACGCCGCCCCCGGCGAGCCGCGGATCGATCACGGCTCCGAGCTGACCTTCGTGTTCGACAACCGGCCGTTGAATGTTGCCGTCGATGGCGTGCGGCCCGTGCTGCAGAGCTATTGGGTCAACTACATCCTGCACGGCGATCCGAACGGACCGGGCCTGCCCCAATGGCCCTCCTATGGGGGCAAACGGGCCTACATAGCCTTCACACCGGCAGGGCCGGAGGCCCGCACGGCATTGCGATCGCCCGTGTGCGCCCTCCTTTCCCGTCCTTAGGAAGTTACGCAAATGTTGTGCGTGGGCAAACAGTGACATGGGTCCGATCTCGGCCGTGCTCAGGGCGGCGCCCCTGCTCCTGTGTCTGACACTGGTCGGGTGTGTCGAGGCACCCGTGTTCGATGAGAAACTGGTCCGCACTCATTCGGCGTCCGAGATCGAAATCATGGGCGCGCGCGGTCCCCTGTCGAAAAAGCAATCGAAGGCGGTGTTGAGTCGGCTCGCCGCGCAGGCGCCCGACGCCGGCGCGTTGGAGCGCCATCTGGCACTGGAGCAGGCCGTCGCGGAAAGCCCGCTGTATGCAGGTAACACGGTGCGTATCCTGCGCGACGGCGACCAGACTTTCCCGGCGATGTTTGCCGCCATCCACGCGGCCCGACATTCTCTGTACCTCGAGTACTACATCTTCGAGGATGTGAGCTGTAACGGTGAACAGCTTTCGGACGTGCTCGTCGCCAAGGCCCGGGAGGGCGTGCGGATCCAGATCATCTATGACGGCATCGGTTCAATTACAACGCCTGCGGACTTCTTCGCGAAACTCCAGGCCGCCGGCATCCAGGCGCTGCAGTTCAATCCGCCCAATCCCCTGCACTGGGGCGGCCACTTTTCACTCAACGACCGCGATCACCGCAAGATGTTGATTGCCGACGGTGCCGTGGTGATTGTCGGTGGCGTCAACCTGAGCTCCACGTACCAGAGCGCCCCGGGCGGCTCGGCGGTTACGAGCCCGCGGGATGTCTGGCACGACACGGACCTGGAGATCTCGGGGCCCGTCGTGGTGCAGCTAGAGAAGCTGTTTGAGGAGCATTGGCAGGACCAGGGAGGATCCCCGCCGGCAGCCGTGCCCGATGCAGTCGTCCCCAATTCCGAGGGCAGCGAGGTGGTCCGAATCATCGGCAGCGCGCCGCGGCGCTTGAAATCGCGCTATTACGTCACCGTGCTCTCGGCAATCCGCAACTCGGAAAAAAACATCTGGATGACGCAGGCCTACTTTGCACCGACGCACCGCGAGAAGGAGGATTTGATCCATGCCGCGCGTCGTGGCGTGGACGTGCGCCTCCTGCTGCCGTCGCACAGTGATTCGTCACCTGCACTGTATGTGCAGCATTCACACTACGAGGCATTGCTGCGATCAGGCGTCAAGATCTACGAACGCAACGACGGCATCCTGCATTCCAAAACCATGGTCGTAGATGGAGTGTGGTCCATCACCGGGTCCTCGAACTTCGACTATCGCAGCGTGCTGTTCAATGACGAAGTCGATGCGGTGGTCATCGGCAGGAACACGGGGGAGCAACTCTCCAATCTGTTCGCGAGCGACTTGCAGCATGCCACGTCCATCGATCTGCAAACCTGGCGCAGGCGCTCGGTGTTCATCCGGATACGGGAACAGTTCTGGCGGCTGTGGGAAAAGCTGTTGTAACCCGTCAACTCTTCGCGACATCCTTCGACGCGCATGGCTGAAGCGGAACAACATGGCCGCCGAGGGCGCCAAAGACCCCCGTCCAACGGCGCAGCCAGCCCCAGTTAATGGAATCGGGCCACGCCTGCCTGCGCGCGCTCTCGCACCCAGGCTTCGCGCGGACCCATGCGCGCTCACGAGTCAGGAGAGAATCAGTTCTTCAGGTCGCGCGCCGTCAGGTCCAGGCAGCGCCACGCTTTCTCCACGAGCTCGTCGATCTGGGGGCGCTGCATGACCAGCGGGGGTGCCATCACCATCGTGTCGCGCACGGCGCGCATCACCAGCCCGTTGGCGAAGCAATGATCGCGGCAGATCAACCCTACATCGCCACGATTGGGGAAGAAACGGCGCGTCGCCTTATCCGCAACCAGCTCCAACGCGCCGATAAATCCCACCCCGCGGGCCTCACCCACCAACGGGTGCTCCGCCAACTCTCGCCAGCGCTTCTGCAGATACGGTCCCGTCTCCTTGCGTACCTGATCGACGACGCCCTCTTCCTGCAGTATGCGAATGTTTCGCACGGCAACGGCACAGGCAACAGGATGCCCCGAGTAAGTGAACCCGTGATGGAACTCGCCACCCTTGTCAATCAGCACCTGCGCCACGCGATCGCCGACCATCACCCCGCCCAGCGGTTGATACCCCGAGGTGATTCCTTTGGCCATCGTCATGAGGTCAGGTCGGAACCCGAACCGCTCCTGCCCGAACCAGTGACCGAGGCGACCGAAGCCGCAGATGACCTCATCCGCCGCGAGCAGGATCCCGTAGTGATCGCAGATTCGTTGGATCTCGGGCCAGTACGTTTCCGGAGGAATGATCMCCCCGCCGGCACCCTGGATGGGCTCGCCGATGAAGGCAGCCACATTTCGCGGTCCCAGCTCCTCGATCTTCTGCTGCAACCGACGCGCTGCCTGCAATCCGTATTCTTCGGGCGAAAGCTCGCCTCCGTTTTCATACCAGTAGGGCTGCTCAATGTGCACGATTCCCGGGATGGGCAGCCCACCCTGCTCGTGCATCGGCTTCATGCCGCCGAGGCTCGCGGCCGCCAGGGTGCTGCCATGGTAGGCGTTGTCCCGACTGATGATGATGTTCCGGCCGGGCTCACCCCGCACATCCCAATAGCGGCGCACCATTCGCACGATGGTGTCGTTGGCTTCGGAGCCCGAGCCCGCGTAGAACACCCGGCCGAACTGCGGCGGCGTCACTTCCGCAAGCAAGCCGGCGAGCTCGATCGCCGGTGGATGCGTTGCCTTGAAGAAACTGTTGTAGTACGGCAGCTCCAGCATCTGCCGGTACGCAACTTCGGCCAGCTCCTTGCGGCCGTACCCGATGTTGACACACCAGAGCCCGGACATTCCGTCCAGGATGCGCTCGCCGTTCGAGTCATACAGATAGACGCCTTCGGCATGCGTGATGATGCGTGCGCCATGCTCGGCAAGCGCCTTGAAATCGGTGAACGGATGCAGGTAGTGCCGCGAATCGGCAGCCTGCCACTCACGCGTGCTCCGGGGAGCGATCAAAGGAGTCTGTGTCATGTTGTACTCAGCCCGCCGTCAGGTACCAGTCATACTCGAGCGGCGTGACCTGGTTTTCGAACGCCTGCAGCTCGGCGCGGCGCGTCGTGGCATAAAGCTCCTGGAAATCCGCGCCGAGATAGTCTTTGACGAAGCCGCTCCGCTCAAACAGCACGGTAGACTCGTACCAGTTGGTAGGCAGAGGCGCCGCTTCAACACAATCCCTATAGGGATTACCCGTGACCGGCTCGCAGGGCTCGATCTTCTGAGTAATTCCCTTGTGGACGCCCGCCAGCACCATCGCTGCCAGCAAGTAGGGATTCACATCCGCGCCGGCCACGCGATGCTCCACACGGCGGTTCTCCGGCGTGTCCGCCGGAATCCGCAGTGCCACGCCCCGGTTGTTGAGTCCCCACGTCGGGCTCATCGGCACGTAACACTCGGGACGGAAACGTTTGTAGGAATTCGCCGTCGGCGCGAATACCAGCATGGAGTCGGCCATCGTGGCGGCAAGCCCCCCGATCGCGTGTCGCAGGCTCTCGTTGGGAGCGAGGCTATCGGAGGCGAACTGGTTGCTGCCGTCGTGCTTCAACAGGCTGACATGGATGTGCGTGCCGCTGCCGGGCTCCTCGGCATACGGCTTGGGCATGAACGTCGCATTCAGGCCGTGTTTGAGAAACACCCCGCGCACGATCCGCTTCAGGCGGATGACGTGATCGCAGGCCAGGCACGGATCGGCCACGTGCCGCAGGTTGACTTCATATTGTCCCGGGCCGCTTTCCGCGAGCATGCTGGTGGCCGGCACATTCTGGATTTCGCACGTGCGGCTGATTTCCGCGAGGATCGCCGACATTTCCTCGATGCGCGCCATGGAGTTGATCTGCTTACCCGAGCGCCGCACCGGCTTGCCCGGGGCCGCGGCGGGCCGAATACCGCCCTGCCGCGTTCTACGGGGATCGACAACGTAGAATTCCACCTCGAGCGCAACCACCGGCCGCAAGCCGAGCGCGGTGAATCGATTGACCACCTGTCCCAACACGTGACGCGGGTCGCCATAGAAAGGCCGCCCATCGTGATCGGCCATACTGACCTGAATCTGCGCCACGCCTTCCGCCATCCACGGAGCGCTCACGAGCGAATCAACAACCGGGATACACGACCGATCGGCATCGCCGTCGTCGAATCCCAGACCGGTCGCTTCGATGGTGTTACCCAACGCATCCATCGCGAAAATGGAGCCGGGAAGCCGGAACGCGCCGGCATAGACAGTCGGCAAAGCGTCTATTTTCAGCCGCTTGCCGCGCGGTGTCGATAACAGGTCGGGCAGCAATACATCCACGAACCGGGTGTCGGGATGGGCCCGAGTGAATGTCTCGATATCAGAGGCACAAATGGAGGACATGATGCATGGCAGCTCATCGGCAAGGGGTTACCGTTGGCCAACCAATCGCGGTTGGCCGCAATTACCGGCGCGCCAACTCACCAAGTGGGATTTGCCGCCCCGACACCGTGATATCGGGACCTTCCAGGGGGCAGCAATCCTTGTGCAAGCTCGGCACATTCATTGCAGTTGCTGATTTGGAACCTGGAATGAGCATGGCCCGAGTATGCCGATTTCCCACTCATAACGCAACGGCTCTACGGGACGGGGCGCGCGCCGCTGAATGCGTGCGCAGACACAGTGAGCCAAGCATTGATGCTGCAACACCCAGGCAGAGCAAACATCCACCACCCCAGGTCGCCGGCGCTCGTTATGGCCAACTCGAAGTTGCCGCCAACGAGCAGCACGGAGCATTTTTACGCTATCAGCACCACAGAAATAGTCGGCGTCGCCCATTGCGTGAGTGTTGAACGCCGGTATCCGACGCTGCCCACTCACGTGATCACGACGTCGGACCAACCGTGGAAAAAAGGCACGCAGACGTAGAGCATGTTTACCCTACGTCCGAGACGTTCATCTCCCCGCCGCTTCCCATCATAATCAGTTATTTCAAACACAAATGCGGCATGGATTTTCAATCCTCCGCGCGTTGAGATGTTGGCTTTCAACCGCATCCCATCTCACTCGTGCCCGACTCGGACTCGCTGTATCATCGCCTCTTTTCCATTCCCTGCATGGTGGAGATGCTCGTGCGCGAGTTTGTGCCGCAGGAACTGGCCGCCAGCCTGGATTTCTCTCGGTTGCAGCGAGTCAACACCAAGTTCCATACCAGCCGGGGCTCGACTCGCCGGCGCGAGGGTGATGTGATCTGGAGACTGCCGACGCGTGAAAGCCCCCACCCTTTGTACTTATTATTCGAGTTTCAAAGCAGAATCGACTGGTGGATGCCCGTGCGCGCGCAGGTCTACATGGGTTTGCTGTGGCAACAAGTGAGCGACGAGCTCGGTCTCAAAGCCGGTGAGCCATTACCGCCGCTACTGACGTTGGTAATCTATAATGGTGCGGCACCCTGGAAGTCATCGACTCCAATCAAGGAGCTCATTGCTCTATCACAGGATTCCGCACTGTGGGCGTGGCAGCCTCGAGCCCCTTATCATCTGTTGGACATGAATGCATTCCCGGAGGATGAGTTAGCCCGGCGCCGCGGTCTCGGAGCGTTGTTGTTCAGGCTCGAACGGCCTCTGGACCCCAAGGAGCTCGAACAGGTGAGAAGTGAAGTGAGCGACTGGTTCTGTCAGCATCCGGATCAGGGCCGGCTGCGGGCCCTGTTCGGCGAGCTGGTTCGCGAGGCGTTCAAGGGACTCGGATTGAAAGTACCGCAATCTATCGACCTGCTGGAGATGAACATGAGATCGAACTTGGCAACCATCGGGGAGCGCTGGAAGCGAGAAGCCATGGATCTGGGCATGGCCGAAGGCATGGCGCAAGGCATGGCGCAAGGCATGGCAGAGGGAAAGGCAAAAGGCATGGCAGAGGGAAAGGCGAAGGGCATGGCCGAGGGAAAGGCCGAGGGAAAGGCCGAGGGAAAGGCCGAGGGAAAGGCCGTGGGAAGGGCCGAGGGAAGGGCCGAGGGAAGGGCCGAGGGAAGGGCCGAGGGAAAGGCAGAGGCCCTGGTGTGCCTGCTGGTCGAGAGATTCGGTGCACTGGCGCCGTCCGTGCGAACGCGAATTCGACGGGCTCGAATCGAGACACTGGACCGCTGGTTCAAGCGAGCCATTGCGGCACCGGACCTGCGCTCGGTTTTCAACTCTTCGCGTTGAGACGGGATCGCACGTAGACACCCTCAGCGCTGCCTCACGGACGGCGCGCGCCATGGAAAAGACTATGTACTAGCGGTTCCGGGGTTCGGGCTTGCCGCCGCGGCGGTCCTCGTTGCGTTGCTGTGGTGGAGGGGCCGATGGGCGCGGGGCAGGAGCTGCGCGCGGTTGCTCGATCGGGCGCGCCTGCGGGGCCGCTTGAATTGGCCGCGGCGGCTCCACGGGGCGCATCTGCATCTGAGGGCGCTCGAATGTGCGCGGCTGCTCAACCGGACGTTGCGGTTGGACCTGCGTCGCGCGCGGCGCCTCGAACCGTTGCGGCTCATTGAAGTTGCGCGATGGCTCGCCGGGCCGGTCGAACGTCCGCGGCTGCTCCGCGGGGCGCTGCGGTTGGACCGGCGTCGCGCGCGGCGCCTCGAACCGTTGCGGCTCATTGAAATTGCGCGATGGCTCCGCGGGTCGGTCGAATGTCCGGGGCTGCTCCCCCGCTCCCGGCTGTTCCGTGGGACGCACTTGCGGGCGTGGTTGGAATGGACGGTCCAAAGGCCGGTCATTCGGGAAGCGCTGTCCCGGGTTCTGCGGGGACGGCGGAATCGGAGTCGCATGCAGCGCGCGCTCACGCTCCTGCATATTGATCTCAGGCCCTCGATCGCCGCCGGCATCAGGTCGTGCCGTACCCAACCGCTGACCGCCTTGAATCGGTCGAATCGGTCCAGGTGCAACCACCCTAACCCGCTGCTGGTTTATCGCCGAAGCCTGCTGCGGCCGCAACGCATTGAGCTGGGCGCTGCCCAACGGCCGCCCCCCGTTCTCACGAATGGCCGCCTGCTGCCGATCAAAAGACACAGGCGCCGGCGGAGGAGCCGTGCGCGCAACAACCGGACGACTCATGAACGCTGCAGGGGGGCGACGCACGTTCATATCCGGACGATGGCCAAGCACGCTTTCCCGCGACGGAGGAATAGCCGGCCCCGCACCCTGAGTACCAAAGCGCGCAACTTCGTTCGGCGGGAGCCGCGTAATCCGCCCCGCAATTGGCCGACCAGAGACGAACACGTCCCGTGAAACAGACACAACCGCCCCCGGCCGATTTCGGTTGGCGTAGGTAATGTTGGTCACACGATTTTCGTATACGTTCGTGATGTAAGTGGTATTCACGATCGTAGTGTTGGTGACGTTCACGTTTCTGACGTAGCCCGGCGATACGCGGTAGCCAGGCACGTACACTTCACGCGGACCCAGCGGGAACCAACCGACTCCCGGACCGCCACCCACGGTGACTGACACGCTCACACCAGGACGTCCGACCCACCCCACAAGTGCAGGAGCATAAACCGGGCGCACGTAACGGGGTCCCGGCACCCAGCACCATCGACTACCCCGATAGGACCAGCGACCGTAATGAAACGGCACGAAACCCCAAGGAGCAGAATCAACCCAGGTCCAGCCCCACGGGGACACCCATACCCAACGACCATCCTGGTACGGGCTCCATCCCGCCGCGACCACCGTTGGAGTCCACACCGGACCGTCATCGGGAGTCGATTCCCAGGTACCGTACTGAGCCAAGTCATCGCCTCCGGCCACATCCGGCGGTAAGTATTGATTGTTTTGCTCGCGGGCCTGCTCAGACCGGTGCTCGCGCTCGATTGCCCATGAATCCAGGGCGTCCGGTGCGCCAACAGAAGCCTGATCGACATTGACCTGGTCGGTGCCGCTGAATGCGAACGCCTGTTGGGTATGCATCGGCACCGTCTGACCGGTGGCGCTCACCTGCGCCTCGCCATTGGGTACCTTGACTACAGTGCCATTTCCGGCGTCGTTGACCTCGACCCGATAGTCGCCGGGGTCCTGGACCGAAACAGCGACATTGGGCGTATCGATCTCAAAAGATTGGTTGCCACTCAGATCGCGGACGTGAACGAGGGCAGTGCCGGCTGTGACATTGAGCTGCACCACCTGGTCGTCCAGGTTGAGAAATGAAACGCCGGTGTTGCTGCCGATCCGGATGGCTGCGGAGCCGATGTCCAGCTCCGCCCGGGAACCTTGGTCCGCCCAAAGCTTGTCGCCCGTAGTCAGGGGGCGATTGAGGGTCGCGTCAGCCCAATCCTCGACGCCCGCGGGTTGGAGAGACACAGACCCATCGACGAAACTGAGCCGGGCAACCCGACCAGGAGGGTCGGATTCGTCGTCGGCAAGGGCAACCGAAACGCCGAGCACCGACAGCAATACGAGAACGGCCAACGTCGCTCGGTGGCCCAGGAATACTGATCGGATACTCATGCGTCGCGCCCCTCAACTCCACACGGTTCACTGCTACGTTATATAACGCTCGACCCAGTGAATAGTGCATGAACGCGCAGAGACTCATTATGTACCGCGCCCGGGAGCGTTTCTCATAAGCGTTTACTGCGTGGACGGTAACGGCGCCAGTGTGTAAGGGCGAAAAGGAAGGCCGCCACGCCGATGATCTCGTGAGCGACACCGGCAGAGTCATGAAGACCCTCGGTCGTGTAATAGAGGGCGTATCCGGTCAGGGCCAATATCACTGCTACGGTGGCCATTGAGATGCCGGATGCGCGCTTCACCATTTGCGGCCACCGGTCGCTGACGTGCCGGGCGGTGACCCATCCGAGCAGGAACACGCCGGACACGGCGATCCACCCATGGATGCGCAGAATGACGGGACTCCACGGAGGGTCCAGAGGGCCGAATTCGGACGGCCGCGCAAAAAAGTAATGCAGCACGAGCCACAGGCAGCCCGTGAGCCAAAGGGCTCCAAAAGTGCCGATCACCGCGGATCGCAGCCCCAACGACATACGCTGTGGGTAAACGGAGGCCATGGCTAGGTTAGCGCTGGAGGCTTGGCGACGTGTCGACAACAGCCCTAGCAGAAGTCCCTGAATCCATGGCAGCGGGGGCCGCTGCCATCGGTAAGGGGCGCAGCGTCACCTGCCAAAGGGCTGTGACCCAGCGCACACCCTGGGTCACGTGCTCGCAGGACAGCGTGGCGCCTGCGATGTTCTTGATATCGGTACCGAAACGAAGGTGCTCGAGACCTTGGCGGCCATCGAACTGGTGGCGCCAGGCGCTGCCGCGAATCTCGCTGCCGTGGCTTTCGCGGTAAGACAGCACTTCGATGGGGCTCATCTTCCCCGAGGAATCGATTGCGACGGCGTAGGTGATCATGTCCTGCCGGCCTAGGACCTCATCCACGAAGACGTAACCGATCACGTTACTTCCCTGGATCGCCTTCCACGCGCGCAGTGACCGGTGCGGCGGTTGAGGGCCCGCAAGCTGGGTGACGACCTGTTTCTGGTCCGAATTGAGCGCCAGCACCACCTCGTCGAATCGATCCGCCTGCCCGAAAAAAACGCGCTGGGCCGCATCGACAGACAGGTAGTCAGCCGCAACGGCCACCTGGGTGGGCGGGAGGACGAGCGCAGCCACTCCAGAGGCGAGAAACGGGATACGGGACACGAGCCGCCTTGACTGTAACGCAAATGCGAATCATTCTTGTATGTTCTGCCAGCATGGTCAAGAGACTTCGCGTTTCATTAGGTACTTTGATCGCCATCGAGGCCCCGGCCGGAGCCCCGATCGAGCGTGCCTTTGACGCCATCGAGCGCGTCAATCGGCTCATGCACCCCACGGCGCAAGGCAGCGACCTTGCACGAATCAATAGGGCGCCTGTGCACCAGCGAACCCCCGTTCACCCCAGCCTCGGACAATTGCTCCACCTCGCTCGACGAATCGGCGATCTCACGGATGGCGTATTCGATCCATGCACGCCCGCTCAACCAGGGCGCTCGAGCGACATCGAGGTATCTGCTGACGCGACCGAGGTTGTATGCCACGCGCCGGTCGCGCTGGACTTGGGTGGGTTTGCAAAGGGGTACGCGGTGGACTGCGCGGTTGAGGCTCTAATGGCCAGCGGGTGCGGCGCGGGCCTGGTGAACGCGGGTGGCGACCTGCGAGTGTTTGGTCAGCGCAACGAACCCATATTCGTGCGTCGACCCGGAGGCGCGCTAACCAACATCGAGCTGTGCGACGCCGCACTGGCAGTAAGCGATACAACCGCGCAGCAGCGCCCCCCAGAGCACCAGGGCTACTACATCAGAAGCGCTAGAGCCACGAACCGCGACGGTCGGCATGGGCGAAGATCAGACTTGCCTTCGGGCGCATCGACCGAGACACCTCTAACCCAACCTGCGGTCGAATACGCAACATCCTATGCAGTGGTGGTTGCCAAAACCGCGGTCGTCGCCGACGCGTTGGCCAAATGCGTGCTGTTGTGCCCTTCGCCGGTAGCAACCCGCGTGCTGCAGGAATTCGGCGCAACGACAGCGCTATGAGGGTAGCCCTCAGCTAATAGATCCGACGCTGGATCCGCCGGCGGTCGTTCCCAACAACCTCCTCCGGAGAATCCCCCGCATCGGACGGCACTTCGTCCGCGGCAGACTTGTCCGCAGCGCCGTCGTCGAGGACGAAGCCGCCGGCCTGCCGGCTCCATAGGCGGTGGTACGACCCGCCCAGCGCGAGCAACTGATCGTGAGTGCCGTCCTCGACGATTCGCCCCTGATCGAATACCAGGATGCGATCCAGATGCGCAATCGTGGACAACCGGTGTGCAACCACGATCACCGTCTTGCCCTGCATGACCTCATTCAACGTCTCCTGAATCGCCTGCTCCGTGATCGAGTCCAGGCTCGAGGTGGCCTCATCCAGAATCAAGATCGGCGCGTTCTTGACTACCACGCGCGCAATGGCAATCCGCTGCCGCTGCCCACCGGACAACTTTACGCCGCGCTCGCCCACGAGCGATGCGTACTGATCCTTGATCATGCGGATGAACCCGTCCGCATGCGCCTTGCGTGCCGCATCGACGACCTCCTCGTCGGTAGCATCCAGCCGACCGTAGCGGATGTTCTCCATCAACGTACGATGAAACAGGTTCGGGTCCTGCGGAATCAAACTCAACTGCGAGTGCAGCGAGTCCTGGGTCATCGCCCGGATATCGTGCCCGTCGATCAGGATCTGCCCGCCCTGCGGATCGTATAAACGCAGAATCAGGCTCACGAAGGTGGACTTCCCCGAACCTGAGAAGCCGACCAGCCCGACCCTCTGCCCTGCGGGGATCGTCACATTTAAGTGTCGAAAAATCAGCTGCTCGGCCGAATACCCGAATGAGACATCCCGGAACTCGATCCGGCCCCGCTCAACCCGAACACGCCGGGCGCCCGGCTCATCGACGACCTCATGCGGCCTAACCAGCGTGTGCACCCCGTTGGCGACGTTACCGATGTACTCGAAGAATTCCAGGAAGCGCCGGCTGAGGTTACGAGCTTCGTTGATGATCAGCAGCGTCGTCGTGCTGGCCACGACAAACTCCGCCACCGTGATCTCGCCTCGGCCCCACAGCTGCAACGCGTAGTACAGAACCCCGATCTTGAGCACAGCGGCGGCGGAGTATTGAAACCACCTTACCCGTTCGGAGTACGAGTTGGATCGCCGGACCGCCCGCATTTCCTTGCGCAACTGGTTGTCGAGGTACTCCCTCTCATAGTCCAACCGCGCAAACAGGCGCGTGCTAGTGAGATTGGTCACCGCATCCACGACCTTCCCGGTCGTCTCACTGCGCGCCGCCGAGGCCGCCACGGCGAACGGCCGGGTCCGCGTGGCCAGCCAGAACGACAGCGACACAAAGCACACCGCCCACACGGCCACAAACTCAGCGAGCCCGCGATGCGCGTGACCCAGCATGAAAATGGCCACGCCGAACACGATCACCATGGGATAGAAATCGAAAATGAGCGTCCAGAGGGTCTGCGAATACCCCAGGGAGGTCTCGCTGATCTTGTGAGCCAGGGCGCCCGCGAAGTCGTTGCTGAGAAACCGATGCGAGTGATGTTGCAGGTACGCATACATTGCACGCGTGACCGTCTGTCGCTGGCGGGGACCGATGACGATCTGCACGCCTCCGCCGGCGCGTGCGAATACCACCTCACCGATCGCAAGCGCAATGAATAGCCACAGAGGCCCCTTCAAATGCTCCACCAGCGAGAGCGACTGCTCATGCGCCTGAGTGACCGCCTTGATGATCTGTCCCGTCGCGTACGGAATCAGGATCCCGCACGTGGAGTTGATGGTCTCGAGCGCGATCATCAACAGGTACCAGCCGCGATACTGGCGGGCAAAGTACAGAACAAAGCGAAAAGGCGTGGCCGGCAGCGGCGGCGCGGCCGGCGCGCGGTGCGGAGGAACGTCCATTAGCTCGAGATCGTACCGCCAAACGGCGCCCTTGGCGGCGGAAAAGGACCCGGGCGCCGCGCGCGCCCAGTGCGCGCGAATGAACCTAGTTATGCAGCGGTTTGAAGCCGTACTTCCTGAAGATTTCGCCGGCGGGCTCCGTGCGCACGAAGTCCACAAACCGCTGTGCCGCAGCCCCTCCGTGCGTGGTCACAGCGATTGGATAAGTGATGGGCGGATGCGAGTCCTCGGGAAACGTGGCAACGATGCGCACCTTCTTCTCGGCCAATGCATCAGTCTCGTACACGATGCCCAGCGGCGCTTCCCCGCGGGCAACAAACGCCAGTGCCGCACGGACATTCTCCGCGCGGACTATCTGCCCCGACACCTTGTCCCAGGCACCCAGCTTCTCCAAAGCGGTCTTTGCGTATTTGCCCACGGGCACCGAGTCCGGATCGCCTGTAGCAATCTTCGCGGAACCGAATTCGACGCCCTTGCTCAGTTTGATGGCCACGGTGCTGTCCGCCGGCGCAATCAGGACGAGTGCATTTCTCACCACATCGTGACGGCTCCCCGGCTTCAGCCGATCTTTTTGTTCCAGATAGTCCATCCACTCGATGTCCGCGGAGAAGAACACATCCGCAGGCGCCCCGGCCTCGATCTGCTTGGCGAGCGCGGAGCTCGCCGCGGGCGCCGACTTCACGGGCACATGAGTCTTTTCAGTAAAGGCCTTCGACAGATCGTCGATGACATTGGTCAGCGAAGCCGCATCGAACACCAGAACCGGGTTCTCCTCGGCCCTGGCAACACCGCCAGCCAGACAGGCAGCGGCCACAATCCAGGCAAGCACTCGCACGTTTCATCCTCCGACGCTGTATCGGCTTAAATATAACGCGAATCACCGGCGGAAAAGGAGCCAGGCGCGCGCGACCTGTGCCGCGCCACTAAAAACTAATGTCTCTTGGGTCCGCCGGGGCTCGGCGGCTTGAGGACATAGCCGCTTTGCGGCTGGTTGGGACTCGCCGGAGCGGCGGGGTTGGCGGGCAGAACAGTCTTGGTTGCAGGAGTGCCGGTGCCGCCGGCGCTGCTCGGTGTCGGACCTTTCGGCGTGTTGGGAGACCGGCCGGCTGTAGGCGCCGCAGGGGCGGCAGGCGCTGGAGGTTTTGCCGATCCAGCACGCGGCGGTACTGGCCTCGCCTGCGCAGGGGCAGGTTGCGGCGGTGGTGACGGGATCACAGGAGTCTTGAACGTCCCAGTCGACGAATTCTGCTTCTGCGGGGGGACCGGGGCCGATGGCGGTAGAACCTCTACCGACATCGTAAACGTCCGCTTCTCAGCGGCCTGCAGTGCCCCGACACTCACGACCTGGCGAGTGACTTCCTCGCCACGGTCGTTGCGGATAGCAATGATCACGAAATACTCGAGGGGCTGCTCGTTGGGGGGATGCCGGATGATCCCCTCCACGCGCAACGCGGGCGCAGCCGCCACCTGCCGCTTCGCTGCTTCGGAGTCGAAGCGCAGGTGGTGCATGCAGCCCGGGCAGATACTGAGGCTTTCGAGAATCGTCGCCTTGCAGTGCGGACAGGTGCGCGTCTTGCCCGTGGAGACCGGGCGAGAGGCTACACTCATGAACCGGTGCGGGCGGAGCTGCTACGGCCCTCGTTGTCCCAACCGAACTCGACCTGGCCGCGCATGCGCGAACCGGCCGCAACGGTGAGCGAGCCAGCCTTCACGTCGCCGCTGATGACGCCGCCCTCGAGCAATTCCACGCGCTTGGCGTTTTCGATATTGCCGATGAGCTCGCCGCCGACTACGACGACCTGTGCTTTGACCTGGCCTTCCAGGTGAGCACCGGTGTCCAGGGTCACATTGCCATCGACGGCGACATCGCCCTTGAAACGGCCGGCAATCCGGACGTGGCCGGTGCCGATGATCTTGCCCTCGATGGTCAGATCGGAAGCAATGACTGATTCTTTCATGTCGAGCCTCTGAGCTTCCTTCACCGGGCGGCGGGCTGCCTCCGGACTGAGCGGGGCGACATTCGTCTTTTCCGGCTCACGGGGTTGCGGCGCAGCAGCCGGATTGTTGGTGAAGGTTTGCGCCGGCGTCGTGCCAGGCTGAGAGGTCGTATCTTTCCAGAGCGCCATGAGTAGCCCCTTTCGGTTTGGGACGGGAAAATTACCTGCCGACGACACGAGCGACCAGTGTGTCTCCAAGCAGACAGTGTGAATCAACTACATGATTGCAGGGCCGCAGCACGGCCCGCGGGCGGTTGTACCACGCGCTGGGATTTGAAAACTGATGCATACCGCACAATCGTATCATTATCCATAACGACTGACCCCCCTCGACCCGGCTCGTCTACATTGGATCTCAGCTTGCGGTGGTCGGCGTGCGCAGCGCGTCGAACAGAACCTGGATATCGCTTCCCTTGCAGACGTAGGCGACCGCACCACGGCGCTTGGCCTCGCGGGACACTTCCTCGGAATTGGCCAACCCGCTGAAAACGATGACCCGCAGCTCGGGCATCGCGGACGTCAATTGTTCGATCAGGGGAAAGCCGCTGCCGCCCTGCAGGGTGAGATCGAGAATCACCGCATCGGCGGAGGACTCGCGCGCCTTCGGCAGAACTTCGTCCGCATCGGTCACCTGGCCGACACAGTGCATATCGGGCTCGGTATCGATGAGCTGGCTCATGACCTCGCTGAGGTCGCGATGGTTTTCCGCGATCAGAACCCGTATAGACTTTTGTTCCATTATCGCGTGCTGAGCAAGTCCCGTTCCCGGTTCAGGAATCGAGCAGGGCCAGCAACTCCGCCGTCTTTTCCTGCATCAAACCCACGTTGCCGCGTGACTCGACATTCAGGCGTACCAGGGGCTCGGTGTTCGAGCTGCGCAGATTGAAGCGCCACTCGGGGAATTCCAGGGACAGGCCGTCGGTGAAATCGATGGCCGTGGCGTTCTTTTCGTACAATTCCCGCACCCGCGCCAGGATGGCCTTGGGATCGCCGTTCAGGCGGCGATTGATCTCCCCGCTGGCCGGGAACAGGCGCATCCGCTCGCCCACGAGCTCGGACAGGCTCTGGCCGCTTTCGCTGATCACCTGCAGCACCAGCAGCCAGGGAATCATCCCGCTGTCACAATAGGAAAACCGGCGGAAGTAGTGGTGGGCACTCATCTCGCCCCCATAAGCCCCGTCCACCTCGCGCATTTTCTGCTTGATGAAGGCGTGCCCGGACTTGCACAGCACCGGTACGCCGCCCGCCTTCCTCACGATGTCCTGGGTATTCCAGGTCAGTCGGGGGTCGTGGACGATGCGCGCACCCGGCTCCCGCCTCAGGAAAACCTCGGCGAGCAGGCCGACCAGGTAATACCCCTCGATGAATTGCCCCTGCTCGTCGAAGAAGAAGCAGCGGTCGTAGTCGCCGTCCCAGGCCAACCCGACATCGGCCCTGGCGCTGCGGACAACGTCCGCCGTGGCAGCCTGGCTCTCGATGATCATCGGATTCGGGATGCCGTTCGGGAACGTTCCGTCAGGCTCGTGGTTAACCTTTACAAACTCGAAGGGCAAAAACGGTTCTATCTGATCGACGATGAGCCCTGCCCCACCGTTGCCCGCATTCACCACCACCTTCAGCCGTGGCGACCCCGCCTTCTCGAGCTTGGAGCGATCGATGTAGCTCAACAGATGATCGAGATACTTCTGTCGCAGATCGAGCGGCCGCTCGACACCCGGCCGGGCGGCCTTCGGTGGGAATGACTGTGACTCGATGAGCGCCTTCATCTGCAGCAGGCCGGTATCGCCGCTGATCGGGCGGGCCTCCTCGCGCACAAACTTCATCCCGTTGTAGTCGGGCGGGTTGTGGCTGGCGGTCACCATGATGCCGCCATCGAGCTTTTCAGCGAAGGCGGCGAAGTACGCCCCTTCAGTGCCCCACAGGCCGATATCCAAAACATCGCACCCGCTGTCCATCAGGCCGCGCTTCAACGCCTCGGCGAGCTTCGGGCTCGACAAGCGGATGTCGTGACCAACGGCCACACGACGTGCCTTCACAAACGCGACATACGCACGACCGATGTCATACGCCAACGACTCATTCAGCTCGTCCGGTATGCGTCCGCGAACGTCGTAGGCCTTGAACGAGCTCAGATTCATCAGTTGGTGGTCCCCTGTCGGCCGTACCGGTCATCGAAGCGGACGATGTCGTCTTCACCCAGATAGGAGCCCGACTGCACTTCAATAATGTGCAGCGGAATCATGCCCGGGTTCTCGATCCGGTGTTTCACGCCGATGGGAATGTAGGTGGACTGGTTTTCCTCCAACAGGAAAACCTCCTCGCCGCGGGTGATGCGCGCGGTCCCGGATACGACGATCCAGTGTTCGGCGCGGTGGTGATGCATCTGCAGGGAGAGCGTTGCGCCCGGCTTCACTTTCAGGCGCTTGACCTGGAAGCGCTCGCCGTTCTCGATGCTGTCGTAACTGCCCCAGGGCCGGAACACCTCGCGATGCAGCGAGTGCTCGTAGCGGCCGGCCTCCTTCAGGCGCGTCACCAGCTTCTTCACGTCCTGCACGCGATCTTTCGGAGCGACCAGCACCGCATCCTTGGTTTCGACGACCACATGATCCTGCAGCCCCACGGTCGCCACCAGTCGGCTCTCGGCATAGAGATAGTTGCCGTTGGAATCCTCTGAAATGACATCGCCCCGTGACACATTGCCATGACGATCCGAATCGCACGCATCGTGCAATGCGGACCAGGATCCAACATCGCTCCAACCGGCGTCCAAAGGCACGACCACGGCGTCGGAGGTTTTCTCCATCACGGCGTAATCGATGGAGTCGCTCGGGCAGTTCTCGAACGTCTTGGCATCGATCCGCATGAAGTCCAGATCGGAAGCCGCCTTCTCGAACGCCGCCCGGCAAACACGGGCAATCTGTGGAGCGAGCTTCTCGAGCTCCTGCAGATAACGGCCGGCGCGAAACATGAACATGCCGCTGTTCCACAGATAATCGCCCGACTGCAGGAACTGCTGCGCGCGCTCGAGATTGGGTTTCTCGACAAAGCGCGCAATCCGGAACAGACCCGCGGCCGCCTCGGCTTCAGGGCCGCGTTGAATGTAGCCGTAGCCGGTCTCGGGGACGCTCGGAACGATCCCGAACGTCACCAGCTTGCCCTGTTGAACGGCCGGCAAGGCGATCCGGACCGCCTGCTGAAAGGCGCCGACGTCCCGGATGACATGGTCGGCCGGCAGAACGAGCAGCTCGGGATCCTCCCCGCCGGCCTTACTCAGTGCGGCCAGGGCGGCCAACGCAATCGCCGGCGCAGTATTGCGCCCAAACGGCTCCAGCACGACCGCCCGGGTATCCATCTTCAACTGCCGCAGTTGCTCGGCGACCAGGAACCGGTGGGCATCGTTGCACACCACCACGGGAGAGGCCGCTGCCAGCCCGGACAGCCGCAGGGCCGTCTGCTGCAACATGGTGCGCTCGCCGGTCAGCGCTAGAAGTTGCTTTGGATATAACTCACGGGACAGCGGCCACAACCGCGTACCCGCGCCACCGGAAAGAATGACTGGCGTCAGCATCAGGCCACCTTGCTAGGTCTCATTAGCTCGGCGTGACGGCCCTACCTCGCCCGATCGCGTAGTACGTGAAGCCGAAACGACCCAGCATGGCGGGATCATAAAGATTTCGGCCGTCAAAGATGAGTGCGGATTTCAGGATCTGCTTCAGGCGATCGAAATCCGGACTGCGAAACTCCTGCCACTCCGTGACGATGCACAGGGCATCGGCCCCGTCGGCCGCCTCGTAGGCATTCTTGGTGATGACGAAGTCCTTGCGATCCCCGTAGATCCGCTTGGCCTCCGCGGCGGCGACCGGGTCGTAGGCCCGAACGTTGGCGCCTGCTTTATGCAGCAGGTCGATGATGGCGCGGGCGGGCGCCTCGCGCATGTCATCTGTATTTGGTTTGAACGCCAGGCCCCACAACGCAATGGTCTTGCCCTGCAATTGATCGGCGAAGTGACGCTTCATCTTGTGGACGAGCACCTCCTTCTGCCGGTTGTTGACCGACTCCACGGCATCCAGGATGCCCGGAGTGTGACCGACTTCATGCGCCGAACGGATCAGCGCCTGCACGTCCTTGGGGAAACACGAGCCGCCGTAGCCCGTGCCCGGATAGATGAAACTGTATCCAATGCGCGGGTCGGAGCCGATTCCCACGCGCACCTTCTCGATATCGGCGCCCAGGCGCTCGGCGATGTTGGACAGCTCGTTCATGAAGCTGATCTTCGTGGCGAGCATCGCGTTGGCCGCATACTTCGTCAGCTCCGAAGAGCGGATATCCATGACGATCAGGCGGTCGTGGTTACGGATGAACGGCTCATACAGAGCGCGCATCAGCTCAGTCGTTCGCGGGTTGTCGGTTCCCACGACCACGCGGTCGGGCTTCATGAAGTCCTGGATCGCCGCGCCTTCCTTGAGGAATTCAGGGTTGGACACGACATCGAACTCAACCTGGGCGCCCCGCCCGGCCAGCGTCTTGGTCAGCTCGGCGCGGACCTTGTCGGCCGTGCCGACCGGCACCGTCGACTTCGTGATGACGACGGCATATCGATTCATGTGCGTTGCGATCGTACGCGCGGCGGCCAGCACGTAGCGCAGATCGGCTGAGCCATCCTCGTCTGGTGGCGTGCCCACTGCAATGAGCTGGAAGAGACCGTGCTCGACGCCCTTGACGGCATCCGTCGTGAACTCGATGCGACCGGCTTCCGCATTGCGCTTGATCAGCTCATCGAGCCCGGGCTCGTGAATCGGGATCTCGCCCCGGTTCAATCGTTCGATCTTGCCCTGGTCGACGTCGACACAAACGACATGGTTACCCGCATCAGCCAGACAGGCACCGGTCACGAGGCCTACGTAGCCGGAGCCGAAAATGGTTACACGCATTCGTAAGTTCTTGAGCAGTAAGGGGGAAAGGTTCTGAAGGGTAAAGCATGCCCGCGCCGCGCTCAAGCGGCATCGGACTTAATCACCGCAAACTTCGAGCCTCAGGGCTCGGCCTCGCCGCCGGACGGACGGGCCGGGCTCAAGCAGGTCGCTGTTCGTGGCTCGGCTTGCCGGCAGCCTCCGAGCTGCGGCGCTTGGCGGCGAAGTCGGCAATTTTCGCATCCGAGAGGTGCGGCAGCGCCTGTTTGCGCGTCCAGACGTAGTCGCTGATCTCGATCCCGTGCCCGTTGTACTCGGCCACCGCCTCCGTAAGCATCCCCAAGGCGCGATGGCAATCGAAGTTCGACAGCGCAATCAGCAGGTCATTCAGGATCTGCTGCATCCGCATCCAGGGGAGGCGGTGCTCCATCGCCCGCAGGATCATCGGATGATCGGTGCCCGTCACATTGGTGCCGATCAGCAACTCCTCGAACAGCTTCTCGGCGGTTCGCAGGCCCGTGTACTCGATCTCGATGTCCCCGTCCGGATTGTCAGCGGTCCTGACGGTGAGCCCCATCAGGTTGACCATGCGCCGCGCCAGGTCATCGATCCGTACGGGCCGGCCCATGTCCAACACGAATACATCCCCGCCCTTCGCCATTGAGCCGGCCTGGATGACGAGCTGGGCGGCCTCGGGAATCGTCATGAAATACCGGATCACATCCGGGTGGGTCACCGTCACGGGCCCGCCCCTGCGGATCTGTTCCTGGAACAACGGAACCACCGAACCGGACGAGGCCAGCACGTTACCGAACCGAACCATGCAGAACCGGGTGCCGGTCGAACGCTCCTGCAAGCCCTGCAACACCAGCTCTGCGAGCCGCTTGGTGGCACCCATGACATTCGCCGGATTGACAGCCTTGTCGGTGGAGATCAGAACGAACGTCTCCACGCCCGTCTCGATGGCCGCTTCGGCCGTATACCAAGTGCTGATCACATTGTTGTGAATGCCCTCGATCACATTGTGCTCGACGATCGGGACGTGCTTGTAGGCAGCGGCGTGATAGATGGTTTGGACGCCGTAGGCAGTCAGGACTTCCCTGACCCGCTGTCGGTGGTGGGCATTGCCGAGAAGGGGAACGACCTCGACGTTCAATTGATCGCGCTGCGCGATTTCGTTCAGCTCCCGTTCAATTGTGTAGAGAGCGATTTCGGACATTTCGAACAGCACCAGGCGGGTCGGCGCAAGGCGCATGATCTGGCGGCACAGCTCGGACCCGATGGAGCCGCCGGCGCCGGTGACGAGCACCACTTTCCCGCGGATGCACGAGCTGAACAGGCGCGGATTGGGGGGTACGGAGTCGCGGCCGAGGAGGTCCGCAACGTCGACGTCGCGCAGCTCATCAATGCGAGCTTTACCGGCGATCAGGTCGGTGAGGTGGGGCAATGACTGAACGTGCAGTCCCAGAGGCTCGAGACTGGTGAGGATTTCGCGGCGCCGGCGGCGGGAAGCGGACGGCATGGCCAGCAAAATTCGCTCGACCTGCTGCTGGCGCACCAACTGGGGCAGAACATCCAATCCAAAGACGGTTAGGCCGTTGATGCTGCTGCCCTGCAGCGACTTTTTGTCATCTATGAAGGCGACAGGCTCGAAGTCAGGTCCACCCATCAGGACAGAGGACAGCCGGGCCCCGGCATCTCCCGCGCCGTATATGGCCACGCGGGCGGCGGACCTGCCGTTCAGGGTACGGGCAAACAAATAGCGCACGAAGAAGCGGCTGCCAATCGCGTAGAGGAGCGCCACGGACCAGAAGATAGCGAACGCCGACAGCGGAATTTCCGACTTAGCGGACAGCCGGTCGAACACTACCACCATGGCAACCGACATCGTCACGCCGGTTACCACAGTCAACATGGACTGGGGTCCCATGAAGCGGATCACAGCCCGGTATAAACCAAGCATCGAAAACACCACGAGCGATGCACTGAGCGCGACCAGGAAGTAGGCGCCAGTCCGCTCGATAATGGGGTCGAGGCGATCGAATTTCAGAACCAATGCGATCCACAGCGACAGCGGGATGGCCACCGCATCAGCCAGCACCATGATCAGGCGCTTCTGCTGACGCGGGAGTGCCAGGATCGCCTGGGCAACTGAGAATCCCATGGACCCGGCCTCGTGCGTGTCCTTCATCCAATCTCCCCCGGCGCCCGAGGATGTGCGCTCATCCGGTAGAAACTTAGCCTCGTTCTCGGGCATATCGCAGCCCGATTGTAAATGAATCGCCCAGACGGATCACAACTAATTCCTTCGTCGCGACCAACCCACATCACACTTTCGACTGATCCAACGCACATCGCTGCCCGAAGTTGACTGACAGCAAGTCTCGGACCCAGGTCGATCGCGCGGAACGCGTACTGCAGTTGAACCGGCCGCCGCTGCAATGTGACCTACAGGGTATGAGTGTGAGGTACCCGTTTCTGTTTAATTTTGCAGCCTCATACTCGCAGGGCGGCTACAAACGGCTACACGAGTATGCGCGCTGGTTTGATGGCCATGGCGGCGCCTGGTTCATCATTCACCCGCGCTGCGCACACCTGCGAGCGGCCTTTCCTTCCAATCGCTTTTTCGTCGTCTCCCGATCCCACCTGCGCCGGCTCGTGGATGACTGGAGCTACCTCACCGATATCGGCACAAGCATCGGCCAACCTGAGCTGTATTACGCGTACGGCATCCCTCTGTACCGCCGCTTCGGCGTCCTGAACTGGTTTCACCTGCAAAATGTGCTCACCGTTGGGCGGCACGAAGTACCGCTGTCCCTGCACCACCGGCTGAAGTTCCGGCTTTTGCGGCGGCGCTTCCAAAACGGCTTTGCGCTCGCGGACGTAGTCTCGGCGGAGTCGCGTTACTCACTGCAGCAAATCGGTTCCGCCATCAGCCCCGCCCAGTCGTTTTTGTCCGTGAACGGCAGTGACGATGAGCTCGCACGGTTGCGCGGCCGGCCTCGCGACCACTGGACCCCGATCGCGACCGCTGTTGGAACGATCAGTTACAAAGCCCTGCAGCAGGCGTATCAGATTTTTCAGAACCTCAAGATCGATTGCCCACAATTGCGGATGATGATAGTTGGAGACCCGCGGCAGGTAACGCCGGCTCTGCGCCGCAAGCCCGATGTGACCTGTCTAGGAACACTGCCGCAGCCGGAAGTCATTTCGCTGTTGAAGCGCTCTCGATACTACCTTTCAACAACCTACGCGGAAAACTCCTTCAATTGCGCGTCCGAAGGCATTTTTCACGCACTGGAATCGTATATCTCCGACATCCCGCCGCACCGAGAACTGCTGGCGGGTGAGCCCTGCTCTGCGGTACAGATCGCTGGCCTGGACCGCGGGCTGCTGCATCTGCATCGCGACAGCCTGGCCGGGGTGAATCTGCAGAGCTGGGATAGTGTAATCGGCGCGATGATTGCGCGGGTCCGCCCGGCAGCGGCTGCAGCAATCCACGCGCAGGAAATCCGGCGCGCGAGCTAGCCGCTCGCTACGCCCACCGCGGCTGGGGCCGCCCTGCTCCGGCTGCCACTCCAATACAGATCAAGGGCACAAAGGCCACGATCAGCACCCAAATCGCGCGCGCCGGATGCGCAGCCGCAAAAGCCGCGCACGGCAACAGCCAAAACACATTCACCACCCATACGGAGACAGTCACCCGGCGGTGTCCCCAACGACGTGCCAGCCACTGATACGCATGGGTTCGATGTGCCTCGTACACCCGCTCTCCCCGCAGCGCCCGGTACACCAACGTAACGGAGGCGTCGACAAAAAATACGCCCCCGAGGATGAGCCACGGCCAAGGCGCCGCCGGATCGTCGTGGTCCGCGGCAATCGCCAACACCGCGATCACAAAGCCGAGGTAGCCGCTCCCGACATCGCCCATGAAGATCTTGGCTGGTGGCCAATTCCACCACAGAAAACCCAAGCACGCCGCGCAGAAGATCCAAGCCAGCGCACCGCCCCCCCCCGCGGCACCAGGATACAACAAGCCGAGAATCCCGGCGCTGCCGCAAATGAAAACGGCTTCGGAAGCAGCGATACCATCAATGCCATCCATGAAATTGAATAGATTCAGCGTCCATACGATGCTGAGAACGGCGAGCACGTGACCAATCCAACTCAAAGAAAGGGTTACATTCCCGAAGGTCAAGGTCGGCAGGCCACCGAGCCATGCAACCGCCCAGACCGCGGCGGCCAGATGGACAGCCAGGCGCCGAGCGGGCGGCACAGGCCGGCGATCGTCTACAAACCCGATGCCCGCTACTGCGAGCCCGCCTCCTAGAGCGAGCAGCAAGGTAGCACGCTGTCCACCAATGGCCGCGAGCGCCACCAGCGCGGTGGTGAATGCAAGCACCATCGCGAGCCCGCCACCGCGCGGCATGACCGACTGATGCGAGCTGCGCTCGTTAGGAACGTCGAGCATGCCCCGCGCCAGCGCTGACTTGCGCACGAGGCCGGTCAACCACATGGATAACAAAAGCGCTCCAACGGCGATGCAGACAATCTCGATGCTCACCCAACCCGCCCTCTCGAGGAGTACCATTCAACCGTCCGCGCCAGTCCTTCGGTGACACTCAGCGGCGGTGACCACCCTAACTCCTGGCTCGTTTTCGCGGCATTCACTGTCAGCGAACCGCACAAGCGCGCCACTTCCGCACTGCGTCCGGTCAGCCTGCCCGCCATTCTCAAAATCGGCTCGGGAACCGCGATCAGCCGCGAGCGCCGCCGCATCAGCTCGGCCAGCCGGCGAATGAGACCGGGAGTCGAAAGATCATCCATATCTGAAACCAGCCACGTGCCGCTCACTGCCGCATCAACACTCAACATCCGCATCACCAGGCTGCTGAGGTTCCAGACGCTGACCAGACTGCGCCGGTTATCGATAGCGCCCAGGGGAAGCGGCCATTGTCGGTCCACCCAACTAAGCAGCCGCAAAAAATTGGCACGTACGCCGACTCCATACACCATGGGTGGTCGAATAACGGCCACCTGCATCGAGCCGGCCGCCGCCGTCTGCATCACAGCCTCCTCGCCCGAAAGCTTTGAAACGGCGTACATGCCCTGCGGATGCGGAATATCCGCGGGCGAATAGGGTCGATCACGCTCCTCCCCATTGACCTTGATGCTGCTTAGATAGAGGAAACGACGGACTCCCGACCGCGCGGCAGCTTGTGCGAGGCGGCGCGTACCGTGGGCATTGGTTGCAAAATATAGATCGGAATTGTGGATGCCGTCCCCCATCACATGGGCGCGAGCGGCCGCATGCACCACGTAGTCGACGTCGCGCAGTGCGAGCTCCCATTCGGTCGCCGGGCCGATGTCCCCGACTACCACCTGTTCGGCAATGGCATCGGGAAGCTGTCGCGCGGAGCGGACCGCGGCGCGCACCCGATAGCCGTCGCTTGCCAACTGTTCGCACAAGGCAGACCCGACGAAGCCTGTGGCGCCGGTAACCAGTACTCGATTCATTTGACGCGGCAGTATATCAAGCGTGGGTTCAACACTGAGGTATCATCCGGATATGAGTCAAAGCCTGGAGCGACCCGCGGAGCCCTTGTCCCTGGGAGCATCGATTGTCCTATATCGGACTCCCGTCCGCGGCATCCTGTCCTTGATCGAGCAGTTTCTGGCTCAGGGAGTGAGCCGGCTCTACCTGATTGACAACAGCCCGGCCGGTTTCGACGCCTTCGCCGGTTGGGAGCCTCCCGAGCGTGTCGTGACCATCGCGACACGCATCAACCTGGGATACGGCCGCGCCAACAATATTGCCATACGCGACTCCGTCCGACGGCACGAGTTCCACCTCGTCTGCAATCCCGACATCACACTCGGACCCAACCTTCTAGCCGAGCTATGTGACTACCTGCGCGGCCATCCGGATGTCGGATTATTGGGACCGCGGATCCTAGGCACCGACGGCAGCCTGCAGTATCTGTGCAAGCGCGCGCCGTCACTCATGGACCTCGTGGTCCGGCGCTTTGCCCCTGCTCACTGGTTCAGCGCGCGCCGTGACCGGTACGAGATGCGCGATCACTCATACGAGCGCGAGATGGAGCCGACCTTCATCTCAGGGTGCTTCATGCTTTTCCGGTCCTCGATCCTGCAAAAGTTGGATGGCTTCGATGAGAGATTCTTCCTGTACCTGGAGGATGCGGATTTGTCGCGGCGGGCACAACAGCTAGCCCACAATCGGTATTACCCTGCCAATCATGTCGTTCACGTACATGAGCGGGGCGCGCACAAATCCCTGAAGCTCCTGGGGTATTTCGGTGTTTCAGTGTTGAAATATTTCAACAAGTGGGGTTGGTTCAAATCCGGCTGAGCGCGCTCAGAGCCGCATCACTCGCCTGCGCGGTAGCGAGCAATCCGCGGCGAAATACCTCACGGGCCGAGTCACTATAGCGCGCCGCTCGATCGGGGTCATCCAGTAGTTGACAGCCGCGCCGATACGCCTCCTCAACACCGGCCCCAGCCGGCAAGAGCAGCTCGGCCAGCTCCGGCGCCGCCATGAATGCACGCACGCCGCCGGAATCGCGGCACAGCGGAATGCAGCCGGAGCCCATCGCCTCGAGCGGCGGCAGCCCGAAGCCTTCGTGTTCGCTCAGATGCACAAAGCAATGTGCACGCTGATATAGTGCCCGCATCTGCGCCAGTGTGGGTCGAGTCAGGCAAACGTCCACACGACTAACGACTCCCGCAATGAGATCGTCGTCGGGCGAGATGACGGCCAGCTTGAGTCTGCGCGGCCTGCGCCGCGCCAATTCAATGAACGCATGGTAGTCGGCCAACCGCTTGTGCGCGCCCTTGCGCAGCATCATCACGAAATCGATGTCGCGGGGACCGGACTCCTGGCTCAGGTAGTCTGATATGGCCCAGATCGGCGCCTCCAACAGCACGGGAACCCCGAGTTGCCGCAGCGAACTGGTTAGATACGCGTTCGCGGACACCAGGCTGCCGCGCCGATAGCAGGACAGTATCGCCCGCCGCAACACCTTCGACAGCAACGGGTTGCGAACAAACTTCCACTCGAGATCCTGCACGAAGAAGTACCGGCGATTCCGCGGTACAAGAGCCGCAAGCGGCAACGTTGAATAATGGGTAAACAAGTACCGAACGTCCCCGGCCGACGATCGCGCATCGCCGCGTAGCCAGCGCCAGAATGCAAGCACGAGCAGCGGCCACTGCAACGGCGCCAACACGGCACGTGACCTCCAGTCGGATTGATGCACTACGGGCAGCGCTGACCAGATCGGGTTCTCTGCTTTCCACAGCGACACGACTTGGACGTCCGCACCACGTGCGGCCAACTGATCTCCTAGCCTCAACAACTCGCGATTACCGCCGCTGACCTTCAGCGCGGGAGTCACCAAGTGCCACCTCATCCGAGCAGGCGCCGCTTGACGGCGTGTTTGAACGTGCTCGACCAGCGGGTGCATCGGGCACGCCAAGGACTCACACCGTTATCAATCATGACGCGCTCACTCGCCTGAAAGCTGGCGACATAATTTGAATCGCTGGTACCGCCCATGTGGTAGGCACCCATTGCCTGATCGATCACCACGAACCCCGCGACACCGAAATGCCTGTAGTAGCGGAGAAACCAGTCGAAATCCATGGCGAAGCGTAGCTTGCGATAGGGGCCCAAGGCACGGTAGTGCTCCGCCGGTACGGCGCACCAGTTATGCGGCAGATACATTCCGTACGGCAGCTTGGCAGGCCGAGCACGGAATACACCTGCGGGCCTGTTATCTTCGGTTAACAATCGGGCGTGAGTACAGACAATCCGCGGGCCATTGCAGCTCGCGGCCAGTGTTGTCAGAAAGTCAGGATCGTACGTATCACCCGCGTTGAGGATGAGCACGTAGCGGCCGCCCACGCGCGCCAGGCCTTTGTTCCAGGCATCCGCGATGCCCTCATCAGGCTCACTCACCCAGAGTGAGACGAGCGCGCCAGCCGCTTTGATCCTCTCGACGGAGTCATCCTTGGAGTTTCCATCGATCACAATCCATTCAAAGTCCCGGCAGTCCTGCGCCCGCAGCGACTCAATGGTCCGCTCCAGCGAGGCACCGGCATTGTAGGTCGCAGTTATGATTGAAAAGAGCGGTCGCGGCCGGTCCTCTGGCGCATTCACAACGATACTCATGTCAGGGCGAGCTCGCGCCCGAGCGCCTCGAGCCGGGCGCGACGCCGCAATTCCATCAGTCCGAGAATCAGCGCGGTGGAGAATACGAGCGGCGGGTAGAAGTAGGCATCCTGTGTCATGAGGAAGCCGAGAGCGCCGGCGAACATCGCCGCAATGAAGGTGAGAGGGCCCTGGAGCGGCTCATTCCAAAGCCTCTTAATGGCCACGGCGAAAATCACGAACCCCGTGAGGCCGGTTTCCAGCAACACCCGCAGATAGAAGTTGTATGTGGAAGCACGCAGCCCCCCATCCGCGCTCAGCGTGAGAGAGGCCTCCCGTGAAAGGAACAGAAAGTCCGGAGCGAACTGGTCCCGGTAGAAGAAGTGAAACTGACCGAACCCGATCCCCGGCAGCGCGTACCCCTGCAGAGCCACATTCGTTGCCAGCACCGCGGAGCCCAGTCGATCCGCCGAGCTGAGATTTTCACGCACATCGAGGGCCGAGTAGGCCACGATGAAGTAGAGGGCACACGCCGACACGACCAACAGCAACAGCGCACCTGTCATGGCCGAGGCAAGCGAGCGTGTTCGATGCAACACGAAGTACAGCACCTGAGCGCCGAGCACCACGACAAAGGTTTTCGCGCCGATGGCAATCGAGCTGGCAAACAAGCCGATAGCCAACAATGCATGAAAAAACCGGCGCCCGGGCCCGGTTCTGAGGCACAGCAACGCCATTCCGTACAGCGCCGCAAAGGTTCCGAAATAAGAAGGCTCGGTGAACAGTGCCGTCGGCTTACGGATATTTTCGATGACGTCTACACGGAACAAGGACAGCGGCAGCGTCGAATCGCTGAGCACTCCGGCGATGTTGAGAATGAACACCGCCAGATGCACGAGCACGGCCAGGGGCAGGTATCGGATCACCATTGGAATTACCGGAAAGGCGACGGTCAAGCGGGTGTTGCCGATCACCGCTATCGCACACACCATGACCATCGCAGCTTGCGCCAGGAGTTGTCCGAATGGACTGCGATCGGCGTTCCAACCCGACCAGCCCGCCATGAAGTTGGTCAAAGCCGCGAGGCATCCCAAGGCCAGCCAGGCGGCAAATACAATGAGGGCCGTGAATTCGCGCGAATTGCCGGCCGGCCGGCGGCTCTTGACGAAGCACAGGCCGCATAGGCCGCCGAGCGTCAGCAGCAGTATCGCCGGTTTCGCACCGAACTCTCTGAAAACGACTGCAGTCGGGGCGAAATAATCCATCGGTAACAGGATGAGCACCAGTAGTACATACCAACGGATCGGCCCGTTGGCCGGGTACTCGGAGTCTGGCAGACTGGACTCGCTGGCCGACATCAGGGTCGGAACAGCGTTGCGTCAATCTGCAACAGACGGCCATTGACCGGCTCAATAAACGCAGCCGTCATGTTCCACAGCTCGAAGCCTGCCGCATGCAACTCCGCCAGCAGCTCGGCGAATAGTTTTTGGCCCTCGTACAGGGGCACCAGTGACAGTTCCAACTGCAGTCCTTGCGTACGCGACAAGACGGACCGGGCACCGCGCAACACCCGGTCTTCGTAGCCCTGAGTGTCGATTTTGAGGAACATTACTGTATCCGGCCGGACATAGGGGTCCACAACTGAATCGAGCGTGCGTAACGGCACCGTTTCAGTACCAACATAGACTGATGCAGGGGCCGCCTCAGCGTGCGATTTGAGCATGGGCAAAGCCGAGCTGCTGACCGAATTACCGGCGACGTTGATCTGAATCTCGCCGTCCGCGTCGCCGATGGCCATTGGCGGCGCGACTTCCCACAACGGATCCCTTGCGGCCGCGGCTGTAAGCTTGCGGCGCGCGGCGGACAGAGGCTCAAAGGAAACGATCCGGCCTGTGTAACCCCCCTCCCTCAGCAACTCGCCGAATTGCCCGGTGTTGGCACCCACGTCGACAATCAGGTTGATCCTGTGAACCGCGAGCATTTTTTGCAACGCAGCCTCGGCGGAGGAGCCGGGTCGAAAGCGGCGTACGTCCAATCCGCATTTGCGGAGCGCCGATCGCGCGAGTTTCCTGAACATCCGGTGCTACTACCCTTTCTGCGCGTGAGTGCGACCGCCTCGCAGCCAGGCTTCACGCAGGAACACAACCAACAAACTCATCAGCATTCCAGTAAAAATTCCGACAATGACCCAGACCGTACGTCTGGGCGATGATGGCACTTCCGGCGCGACCGCGGGATCGAGCACTCTCAGAGCGTACTCCTGGGTTCCGCGGGCAATCATCGCGTGGCGGATCTCTGACTCGAGAATCGCGTACACCGCGGTTCGCACCTGCGAGACGTCTGTTTTCGCCGCCTGCTCGGTGAGGTACGCGATATTGCGCTCGGTGTCGGCGATGGCGCGCTCGCGCATGGCATCATTTGTGAGTTCGACGAGGTCGTTAGCCCATTTCGCTGCCAACTGCGGATCATCCCAGGTAATTGTCATGGTGATGAGGCCGGTCTTGGTGCTCTCATTGACGTTGCGGACATCGTCCTTGAACTTCTGAGTCGCCCGCCACAGGGTAGGAACTTCGCTTGGTTTCCGCACCCGCCACTGCTTGGCTACCGGATCCCATAGTTTGGGGTACAGCACCGGCAGCAGATTGTGCTCCCGGATATAACGGGTGGTCAGAATGTCCGACTGCAGAACGGCGAGCGATTCGGATTTTTCACTGTCGCGGCCCAACAGCCCGGGCAGCGCGAGCCCGCCGATAGAGGACAGAACGCCGCCGCCCAGGCCGCCGCCCTTGTTCGAGACAACAGCCAGAATGACCGTAGCGGTCCATTTGCGCGGCGTGAGCATTGCGGCCACGGCCGTACTCACCGCAAACATCGCGGTGATCCCGATGACGATCCATTTGTCGCGCCAGACGATCTCGTAAAACTCGCGCAGCCCGGTTTCCCGTCGCGTACCCTCTGCCGCAGCCGCTGTGCGGTTCAATTTGACCTCCGGATCGCGCTCATGTTGCTGGGTCTTCCTGCCAAGCGCGGCGCAGGAGAATGACAAACACCGCCAGGACCAGGCCCAAGGATGCGCCGCCGATCGCCCACAGCAGCGGCTGCGGACCGGAGCGCTTTTCCGGTGGAATGGCCGGGTCGATGACCTTCAGGGCATAGTCGCCAGGACCCTTCGCGAGCATGACGTTCTTGATCTCCGACTCGAGCACCGCGTAGATGGCGGCGCGGATCTGCGCAACATCAGTCTGGTTGGCTTCGTTGTTCAGGTAGGCGATGTGCTGTTGCGACTCTTCGATAGCCTGGTTGCGCAGGGCCTGATTCGCGGCTTTGACCAGATCGTTGGCCCACTTCGCGGCAGTCACCGGGTCGGTCCAGGTAATGGTCAGCGTGGTCAGTGAGAGCTTCTTGTCCTCGGCCACGTTGCGGATCTTCGCGAACGCCTCGCTTGCCTTCCACAAGGTGGGACGCTCGGCCGGCCCCACCTTCCACTGGCGGCTGGCGGCATCCCATTTGTCTTTGAACAGGAGCGGCAGCAGATTGTTGTCCCGGATGAAGCCTTCGGTCAGCGATACGGACTGCAGTACGGCCAGCGACTCGGCCTTGCTGGTATCGCCGCCAAAAGACAGGCCGATGAGCGAGGCGAGTCCGCCGACCTGCGAGGCCTGCCCCGCCAACCTGCCCGCGGCTGTCGGATTCGACACGGGTGACAGGACCACGGTGGCCGTGTATGTGTTGTGCTGAGTGGCGGAGACGCCTCCAGCCAGCAACCCGAGACCGAATGTCATTACAATGATCAGCCGCTTCTGCTTCCAAAGCAGAATAGCCAGATCGCGTACGCCTAAGACGTCGTCACCCAACCTCGATTACCTCTCGAGGATCGAGCGGATGGCGCCAATGACATCGGTTATGTCCTCGTCGCTCAATCGCGCCGACAGCGGAATGCTGACAGTGGAGCGGCCGATGCGCATCGCATGCGGATACTCTTCCGGCCGCCAGCCGAGCGTGTCTTGGTAGTACGGATGCTCGGGAACGCTGAGGTAATGTACCCCGACCCCGATGTTGTGCGCCGTCATGGCATCGATGAATTCGTCCCGGCTCACGCCGCAGCGCGCCTTCTCAATCTGCAGTGTGAAAAGATGATAGGCATGGCGGGTATGCGCCTCGGGAGCCGCCGGCAGGTCCACGGGCAGCCCACCGAGCTCGTGCATATAGCGCTTCCAGATGGCCTCGCGCCGCACCCAGTAGGGCTCGAGCCGCTTCAGCTGATGGATCCCGATCGCCGCCTGTATATCCATCATGTTGTATTTGAATCCACATTCGATGACCTGGTAGTGCTTGTAGCCGGAGTCGCTGAAGCGCTTCCAGGCATCCTTGCTCATGCCGTGCAGCCCGAGGATCTTGATACGCGCAGCATCCTTCTCACTGCGCGTCAGGACCAAGCCGCCCTCGCCCGTCGTGATGTTCTTGGTGACATAGAAGCTGAAGCAGCCGAAGTCGCCAATCATACCCGCCTTCGCACCGTGGTATTCCGTCTCGATGGCGTGGGCGCAGTCCTCAATCACCTTCAGGTTGTGCTGGCGGGCAATCGCCATGATCGCATCCATGTCGCAGGGGCGCCCGGCCATGTGCACCGGCAGGATAGCCTTGGTCCGGGATGTGATCCGGCGGCGGATCTGTTCCGGATCGATGTTCATGGTGAGCGGATCGATGTCGGCCAGTACGGGCTTGCCGCCGGCATGCAGGATCGCATTCACGCTGGCACAGAAGGTCATCGGCGTAGTGATGACCTCATCGCCAGGATTGATCCCCGCCGCAATCATGCTCAGGTGCAGCGCCGCCGTGCAGGAGTGCAGCGCCACTGCATGCTCGGCGCCCTTATACTTCCTGAAGTCGGCCTCGAAGGCGGCGACCTTGGGCCCCGAGCCGAGCCATGCAGCGCGCATGCTGGCCACTACTTCATCGATCTCCGCTTCCTCGATGGCCGGCATGCCAAACACCAGAAAACGGTCCTTGCTGCGTCGTGCAGGCTCATTCATAGTCACTGACTCCAGTCGCAAACGAGATCAGGCAAGCGGCCGCGGGCCGGTCGCCGAGAAATAAAACGTAATGGCGGAGATCTCGTCGATCTCCCGCACGCTCACGGTCGTGAAAAACTCGTTCAACAGCGCTTCGACGCTGTGTCTGTCCGCGAATTCCGTCTTATGGTCGATGTACCCGGTAGCCTTGGGCAACATACCGCACAGTCGCATCTGCGGTTTGCCCGAGCGCACGATCTTGCTCAGGATAGCCCTGATCTGGGGCATTTCGAAGTAGCAGATCGCCGCATTCCAAACCACGAAATCGTACTGTGTATCGGGAAGTTCCTGCTGGACGATGTCGATGCGATGATAGCGGATCGGATCGCCGCGGTTATAGCGGCGAGCATAAGCCAGTCCATGATCATCGATGTCCACCGCGTCGACCCGCGCCGCAATGTCAGAAAAGAAATACCGGCTGTAGGTTCCATCGCCACAACAAAGGTCCAGTACGGTACAGCCGCGGAACATGTGCTCTCGCGCGTAGACACCCCGAGCTACGAAAGACCAGCGCCTCGGCTCGTCGCTCCAGCGGACCAGATTGATACGGTGTTTGAAGAACTGCGGCCACCCGTAGGCTTGGAGAGTCCAGTCTCGCATCAGGATCACCGATCCCACGCGCGCGCTCAACCACTGCACACATGCCAACAGTCCATCCAAGGGCGCCACGCGCAAGGCGGGCCGCAGCATGGACTTAATCGCCTGTTTGACCGCACTGGGCATGCTCAAATATCCAGGTGGAAGTCGACCGGTAACACATTGTAGGTGCCCCGCAGTCGGCGGCGCAGATCACGGACGTACTCGACGAGTCGGCTCCTGGACGGTTGCAGCAGGACGCCCCCGAGTGTCAACGGATTGTCATAGCTGCGGCGGTAGTTGAACGCAGGGTCGACGGCTTTCACCGACTCTTCGGCGGCGGCTATCGCGCGCACGTAAGGTGCATAGATCCCGGCGATCACCGCCTGTGTCAGCCGGTAGCCTCCCAACTCGTGGAGCCCGTTCTTGTACCGGCCGTACTGATGGTAGTGATAGAACACGACGGGCACCGAGTCGACATACGGAGCGCCGCCTCGCATCTCGAAACGGTACCCTTCGATGTTCCAGGGAGCGACACCCGCACCTTTATTGCCGATCACGCGCACGGAACCAAAGCGAGTCGGCCACTCGTCGAGGCACTTTTGCCCCGGGTACGCCGTCGGACGCTCACGCGAGTACTCGAAGCACTTCTGCCGCCAGAACTCGAGAACGGCCGAACCCGCGGGGTCCCGGCGGAATGCGTTGAACTGCACACAATAAATACCCGCGGCCTCCGTGTTGTCGCGGCCCGCGCAGTAATTGTGAGGCACCAGTGACACCGAGTCCGTGCCGAGCTCACTGAAGAGGATTTCGGGATCGGCAAAAAACAGGGAATCTGCTTCGAGGTAGGTGACCATCTCGCAGTCGCGTGTATCGAGAATGAAGCGACAGATCAGCGGCTGACACACCCAGCAGAACTGGCCATGAGTGGTACGCGCACGCACAGCGGCGACTTCCGGTGTCAACAACTCCTCTACGCTGATCGGGATGAGCCCCGGAGCCGCCATCTTCTCGAGCAGATCGAAGGCGATTGAGTCCATGCACAAGGCGTAGAGACGGAAATCGCCCGCATGGCGCACGAGGGAGTGATATAACGCCACCCCTTGATAAAGGTAGTTCTTGTCGAACAACGTGCAGTAGGTGCGTTGCAAGCTCGCTCTCCGCGTCTGTACCGTTTTAAAATCCAACCGCCCGGCGTAATCGCCAGGCGATCCGGCGTGCCAGGGTGGGCCTGGAGCGCAGGTAATAGCGAATCAAAGCAGCACGCGCCTGCGCGCTTTCCTCAACAGGAATGGATCGCACATCGATTGGACGATCCGAAATCGACGTGGCGTAAGCGTCTGTTTCACCGCTGTGAGTACCCGACCCGTCGAAGCCGATGTTGGCAACGAGGCTGCGGCCCGGCGACAACTGCATCCGGTTGGCCAGAAAGTTCGCCGCGTGCCAACGGATCGCCCAGGAATCGACGGTACCCGCTATCTGCATCCGCAGCATCCGGGTGTATCGCATGGCACCCTCCAGATCGAATGCGTGAGTTAGATTCCGCGCCTCGATCTGAGCGAGCAGCTTGCGGCCGTCCGGCTCGAAATCAGCCCACGCGCGCGCCCAGGTCGCCCAGCCCCAACAGGAGGCGCCCCGCAGAAAGAAGGTTTCCGGACATTCTTCATCCACCGGGTACCAGTAGCCGTGAATGCTCCCGACGGCCGGTTCGTGCTCGTACAGATCGAGAGCATCGTTCATGTAGCGGAGGAAATTCGGCGATGTACGCAGGTCGTCTTCCACGACGATGATCCGCCCGTGCCGTGAGCACACCGTCCCGACACCCGCGATAATCGATTTGGCCAGGCCCAGGTTGGACTCGCGCTCGATGATCTCGATGGATTTAAAGCCCTGGATACTTCGCAGGTACTGCCGGACTGCACTGACCGCGGGCCGCGCCGCAGGATCACGCGGCCCGTCCGAGAAAACATACAATTCGCTCGCGGCGGCGAGATCGTTGGCCCGCAGAGCAGCAACGGTCTGTTGCGTGTGGCGCAGGCGGTTGTAGGTGAAAAGAGCGATAGGGGCGCAGTCATTGCGGGTCATGATCAGCGCACCTGGAATATGAGCGTGTTGTAGGTTTTGGCGAACAGGCTGTAGCCGTGCCCGGACAGAAAGCCGAACAACTCACCGCGCATGACCGCCTCCAGCGAATTTTCCAGGGCCTCGACGAGCACGCACCGCGGCCGGAAACGGCTCCAGTCGTTGGAACGTAACACGGCGAAGTCAAGGCCCTCCACATCAATAGTCAGAAAGTCGATTGCCTGCCCCTGCGGCAAATGCCGCCCGAGAATTGTGTCCAGGCGCTCGACGGGCACGGTTCTCTGCCGAACGAGCTTGTACGGCGTGGTGCGTTTGCGCGCCTCGAGCAGCACCGGGTCGAATGTGTTGAGGGCCGGCTCGTCGAACTCGTAGTACACGAGCGAGCCTGACGCCTCCGCCACTCCCATCTGCAGGTTGATATCACGCCGCCGCGCACGATTGAAGAGCGCGAGTGCCGCGGGGTTAGGCTCGATGTTGATACCCGACCAGCCCTGCTCATGGAAATGGCATGTGTTGGAAAAGCGGCGCGGATGGTGAGCGCCTACATCAACATAGAAACCCCGTGGCTGCCCCGCGAAGATGCGCCGCAGAATCATGTCCTCGCCTTCCTGAGAGTAGGACCGCACGGCATACGTATCGCGGAGCGGCGCGAGTGCTGCGCTGAGCGGCGAGCGCAGCCAAGCAGGCACCGCATTACGCAACCCATTCAGGACACTCATCTTGTCCCCACGCCCGCGGTCGCCGCCGATGGCTGCGCCGCTCGATTCAACACCTCGAGGTCGAAGACCTGGTCCACGCGCTCCAGCAAGAGCGGGTCATGGGTCACGAGAATCAGAATGCGCCCGGGGTCCGCGGCCAGGATGTTGTCGAGGACCTGCTGCTGGGTCTGCTTGTCGAGGGCACTGGTGCCTTCATCGAGGATCAACACTTCAGGCCTTCGCAGCAGCGCGCGCGCAATGGCAATGCGTTGCCGCTGGCCGCCTGACAGGTTGCTGCCCCGATACTGCAGCCGAGTCTCATACCCCGCCGGGAGCGCTGCGATCACATCGTGAATCTGTGCCATCCGACAGGCCTGCTCCACCTCGGCAGCACTGGCTGCCATTCCCATACAAACATTGTTCCTGACCGTATCATCGAAAATGGCCGGCTCCTGGCTCACCAGGATCATGCGCTGGCGGAGACCGGAATCGGCGAGCTGAGCGAGCGGGACACCGTTGACCGACACGTGCCCCGAGTCCGGCTCCAAGTACTTGAGCAGAATGTCCACGAGCGTAGACTTGCCGAGGCCGGAGCGGCCCGCCAGCGCATAGCTGGTGCCCCGCCTGAATTCCAGGCTGACCTCGTTCAGGATCCGCTTCTCCGCCGGATCGTAGGCAAAGCAGACGTTGCTCATCTGAATCACGCTGATCGGCGCGTCGAGGCTGCGCGTGCCCGCATTCGCGAGCGCCGGCAGGTCTACGATCGCGGTGACATCCCGGCCCGAGCGGGCGTCCGAGGCAATTTTGATCATCAGGTTGACCGCCTGCCCGAGCACCGGGAAGAAACGCATCAACAGCACGATCATGGTCACAATGAAGGCGATGCCGACGCCCGCGAGTTGCCGCCCGGAAAATGCCAGCCACGCGCTGAACAGTATAAACAGCAGCAAAATCGGGACGAGACGGGTCAACAGTGCGACCTCATCCACCCAGAACAGGATCCGTGCATAGGCAGCCATCAGGCCCCGATGGGCCTCGACAACATAACGCTCCGCCGAGAAAGAGCGAACCGTTTTGATGTTGTTGAGCGCATCGAGAAACAGAGTGCCGGCCTTGCGCGAGCCCTCGGACTGCCGGGTGCCCAGTCGATGCGATAGCCGCACGACGCGGACCATGACGATTGCGGCGCAGCCCATGAACAGCGCCACAAAGCCCGCGGCGGCCGCGGAATAGACATAGATGGCACCATAGTAAAGGGCTGCCAGGGCACCGATGCTGAAAAACTGCGTCATCGACACCACAAGGGTGCTCGCTCTGAAAGACTCGTCCCCCGCCAAGCTGATGTAAAAGCCGATACTCTTCGCACTCACTTCGCGGATCGAGAGCCGGTGAATGATTTGATCGAAGGCGCCGGTGCACAGTTGGGCCATGACGCGCTTGCCGAGCAGAGTGGACAGCGAGGTACCGGCCAACTGAGTGGCGATTCTCGAGCCGAAGAGAACGATGAACTCCCACAACAGCGCTTCGGGCGTGATCGGGAAGCCGAGCAGCACCAGCAGGCGGGCATTGATCCCGGTGGTGGGCGCAGCCGCTCCGGAGACCATCTGGAACAGCGGCATCAGGCTCGTCATCGCTAGCAGCTCGATGGCCGAAGACGCCAGTGAGATCAGAACGCTGGCATACAACCCGGGGTTGTTACGAAAGGCATATTTTAGGAGGCTCCAGACATAGGCCACATGCTTCATTGGACCCACGCCTCTTTGATGACGACGGCAGCGCTGTCCGGGGAGCAGTGCCCGGTGATCCGACCGTGTGCCGGGCAGTCGAATGCGACTTGAGTGAACTCGGGGCCGAGCCGCCGACTCTGACCACCGATGGTCACCTCACACCCGCTCGCATCGTGACTCGCCGCGCACAACCGCAGGCTGCCCGATTCGGGCACATCGATGCATAGGACGAACTCACCACGCCCGACCAGGCCGCCGCGTTCTGCGTTCCGCCGCAGTTGCGCCTGTGACACGTCAAATCCCGAGTAGAAATATGGGTGATGGGTCGGATCGGTCGCCGACAATTTGCGCGGCGGCCGGAACTCGAGGCGCGTGCCAACCTGCCGGGCCGGCGCACCGGCAACAATTGTGTACGGGGCCACATCGCGCAACACGATGGATCCCGCGCCCACAATCGCCCCTTTTCCGACCGTAACACCGCGCATGACAACACTATTGATTCCCAACCAGACATCATCCTCAATGACTATCGGGGCGTGGTGGCGCTGTGAGTGGACAACATCCTCACGCGCTAGGTGGTCCTGGTCGCGAATTAGCCAGGTGGGCTCGATATTGAAATAATGTTGGCCAGAGGAAAGATAGACATTGGGAGCAAACAGACAATAGCGACCGATCGTGACTTCGCCGAGGAGTATGCAGCGATCCTGCAGCGAGGTCTGGTCGCCGATGCGAATCGTCCCGCCGGGACCCAACTCCACGTGGCGTCCCACGTAGCAGCCGCTACCCAGTTGCAAGCGGGCGAAACCCGGGACAATCAGGTTGGTGCCGCTGCCAATGCTGCAGCCGGTCCCATAGGTGAATGAACCTCGGATTTCGAGATTCGCCGTCGGGGCGATGGGTATCCCGGGGAAGCGGCGTCGCCGCGTCCACTCGCGAACCAAGCCCAGCGTGCCGGCACGGCGTGCACATTTCGCAAGCAGGGTATTCACGGCAGGTAGGCGCTGTACAGTTTGGGGAAGCGTCGGATCCGGTCACCCAGCTCCTGACAGACGGACCCGCCGATTTTCGCAGCCAGATGGGCGCCGCCGAACAGGCTGTTGCTGAACTGCAGTTGCAATACCAGTCGGTCCCCGGCCTCGACGTGCCGGCCTTTGTGCAACCCCCGCGTATCCTCGATGATGATCGAGCCTCGGGGTGCGCAGAATTGCAACACGTCGGTGCCGGCGAATGCCTGCACAACCTCGGCATCCGACAGCCGAGCATACCCCTTGTCCAACAAATGATCCGGAATCGCCCCCGATCGATGGGAGCCGGCCACAAAGGAGTGAGGTCCGTTGTCACTGCCGACGTCGGTCAGGTAAATGAATACCTTGAGCCACTTCGGCCGGTCCATGTCGAAATGAAAAAACTGGGCAGCTTCCGAGTCCGGCACATCGGAAAAGGCAGTGTGCCACCACATAGTCAACACGTCGACGTGCGGGCGCGTGCCCAGGTAATCCTGGGCAACAGCGAGAAGGGACAGATCCGCCAGCAATTTCTGGATGTCTTCATTTCCCAGCAGATCCGCAGTGGCAAAGTCGTAACGTACGGCGCGAGGTTCGCCTCTGGGATAGACGCCCTTGACCTCGTCTCCCCTGCGCTGGCCGTCCATCGCCCGCGAGAGGCACGGCTGCGTCAACGCAAAATTCAACAGTCGATTCACGGTCTCATCGGGCAAAGCCCGCTCGAGCACGTAGAAGCCACGCGAGCGCAGCTGTGAAACTATCTTCTTCCGATCGGTGGCTGTTGTCATCGGACCGAGCACACCGTCCGCGCATGAGAGTCGCCAGGGCCGCCGCACAAACCCAATCAGCTTCGACAAAAGGTCGTTCGAAAAGCCGCGCGTGAGGCAAAACAACGCGATCATCGCCTGATACGCATAGGGCGGCGTCCTGCCGGTGAACCGGTAGACGAGCAGTCCAAGGATCAGTTTGCACAGGTTAGACACCCGGCGCGCGAGCCGGAACAGACCCCGACTCATTGCGCCTCCGCCAGTGCGGTCACACGGTGCGCTGCTGAAATATGGGCCACCATGCGGCCGACTTGTGAGCGGAAGGCTGCGGAGGAACACAAAGAATTGAGTTCGCGACGGATGACTTCAGGCGGCGTCGCACGATCTCCGGCCGCCTTCCAGAAGGCAATGTACCGCTGCCTGAGCGCCAGGCTCTCGGTATCGCCGTACAAGTTGTGCATGTAATAGAACTCCAGCGCCTGCCGACGCATCTGCGCGGCCGACAGCGGCATCACCTCGGTGCTGAGCAACAACTGCCGATATTCATCGATTGAGCGCGCGGTGCGGCAAAAGCCGAACGCATGATGCGGATGCCGGGCACAGCCGATGGTTGGAATTCCCAGATAAGCGAGCTCGTGCGCCACTGTGCCGTAAACCGTGATTCCGCAGCGAATACCGGCGGCCGCCAACTGCGAGTTGGTATTGCGCGCTGACAACATACGCAGACCCGGATATTTTGCGCGCAGCTCGGCCAGCACTTCACTGCTCAATGCAATCTGATTGGGATGCGGCTTCACAACGAGTTCCACGCCGGCCTGCGTGAGCGTGTCGATCGTGAACGTAACCCATGACCAGAAGTCGGGAAAAACCAAATCCGCATAGACGTGCGGACTGTCGTAAAAATCGTGGAGGAATATCACCACTACGTCCGCCACGCGGGGCAGCGGCTCCGTCGTGCTCGCGTAAGCGGAAACGCGCATATAGCTCGTCGCCGCATCAATCCCACCCGACAATCGGGTTCGCAACTGTTGTTCCGCCTCATCCAATCGCCTGGATTGCGCATCGAGCGTCTGAAACGTGGTGCGATAGGCACTGCAGTCGGGAGTGTGAAACCAATCAGCCTCCGTAAGCAGCTTCCCAAAGTTCACCAGGCTGCCAAAGGCACGAACCTGGACGCCCTCCTCCAAGGCCACACGAACCGGAATGCCGTGCTCGATGTACGTGGTGTAGGAAGTTAGATAGAGTGCCGGCCTGCGGCTGCGAAAGTACCTGCGCGCCCGGCGGATGTCGCGAAAAACTTGCCAGATGAGCCGCGCAACGAAGGGATCGGACGCTTCGAAACGAGGTGCCGGTCGAAAACGCAGGTACGAATCGATGATCAAATCGCCGACCAACAGCCCCTGGATCCGCAATGCGCTGAGATCCGAGGTGCCGCGCACCCGCCGCCACAACCATCGGCTGCGAAACCAATCCAGGGCGTCGCCCAGCGGATGCCGCAGCGAAAGACTCCGGTAGCCGATACGGCCCACGGGTTCCGAAAAGGCACGAATCCACTTGCGCAAGGTGAGCATGCCGACCAGGTTCGAGCGCATGATCCGCTCACGCCAGCCATTACCGATTGCACTGCTGATCGAACGAACGATGACGAGCTCACTCGTGGCGTCGTGGTCGGCCAGATGGCGGGCGATCGCGCCGAAAATCCCGAGATAAAAAGGGTCTTCGAGACATTGTACGGCGACGATCCCCGCAGGGTCGCCGACCGGCGTCGACCGCTCTTCGCCCAGTTCACCCCGAATGGCAGCGACGCGCGGATCGGCGGGCAGCCGTTCCGCCATCCGCCTGAGCCGGGCCCTCAATTTGGCGGATGTAATCAAGCTTTCCGCTCGGCGTTCAGAAGTTGAAACAGGAGTTCCGCGCGTTCCCAGTCCTCGGTCGTATCGATATCCTGGACCCGGTAGCGAGGGAGCTCCAGGAGGTGCGAGGTGGGTGAAAATACCTGCCGCTGCTCTAGCCAAGCCTGGCGCCGGCCCCAGTAAAACTGGCCAGCATCGTGGAACGCCGGCTCAAGATCCTGAGACAGCGTCTTCGCATGCTCGGGCCAAAACATTGCGCAGGTGCCATCCGGCGCGCGGCGCAACGCGCGCTGGATCGGATAAGGAAACGACGTACCGGCAAATACGTAATCCAACTTCGGGTCGCCGGTGAGGATCTCGAGTGCCGTGCGAATGTCGTCGGGCCGTGCCAACACGGCGGCGGGATAGACACAGCAGACCGCCTCGGCCTGGAATCCCTGTTCGTCCATTGAGCGCACGGCGTGTTCGATCACCGGTGCGGTAATAGCGCGATCACCGGACAGTTCCGCTGGACGGCGGAACGGCACCTCCGCACCGGCTCGAGTGGCGACTGCTGCAATTTCATCGTCATCCGTTGAAACGATGATGCGATCAAATACCTGGGTCGCACATAGCAGACCGACAGTGCGGGCCAGGAGCGGCACGCCCAGGAATGTGCGGATGTTCTTACGCGGAATGCGTTTACTCCCTCCGCGTGCCGGGATAACTGCGAGTGTATGCGGGCGATCAGATGTTCGATTCATTTCGTGTCCGTGTCTGCGCCCGGATGCCGAATGCCCGGATCAGGGCGCAGAAGATGAGCCAATTGGCGCGCAGGAGCCGCCCAAAACGCGCGCTTCCAACGCGTTCCCGAGTCTTGACGGGTATCTGTGTAATCTTGTATCCACTGATTGCCGCAAAAATCGCCAGCTCGGTACCAATTGACTGATACGAGTCGAAATGCCCGAGCGCTCGGTAGACGGTAGAGCGGTAGGCCTTCATGCCGCACAATGGATCACGTATGCCCCAACGGCGGCTTGCGACCCACGCGAACAGATGCTCGGACCAGCGTTGGCGCCGATCTCTTATTCCGATAACAACGTCCGCGCCCCGCTCCAACTCCGCCTGAAACTGCGCGAGAAGCGATGGGTTGTGCTGCCCGTCTGCATCCATCGTTACGACGAACTGACACCCGAGCGCAACAGCACGATCGAACCCGGAGTTGAGAGCCCCGTCGTAACCGCAATTGCGCGGATGAATGATCACTTCTGCACCTGCCTGCGCGGCGATAGTCCCCGTACCGTCTGTAGATCCGTCATCGACAACGACCACCAATCCATGAGGCAGTGTTTGCCGAACGACCGCAGCCACCGACGCTGACTCATTCAGTGCCGGGATGACGATGCCTATTCGAGGTCCAGCCATCGCACGTGTTCACCCGAGTTCATATCACGCCGCAGACGACGGCCCACTACCTCAGTCAGCTTATATGGAGGCAACGCGTCCACGGGACACGGACGCAGCACAATCAGCGCGTCACGGGTCAACTCCTCGCCCGCCGTTACATCTCGCGCTAGCCGGATGCAGCGCCGTTGCAGCACCACCGTCTCCCGCTCATTGTCTTCGACCTTTTTGACCCCCCCGCCGAGCGCATTCTCCAGCTCTCGGGTGCGGTCCACCATTTCCCGCCACGACTTCGGATCCATCGAGAAAAGATGGTCTGGACCGGTTCGTTGCGTGTCATCGGTGAAATGCTTTTCAACGATGCGGGCTCCAAGGGCGACCGCACCCAACACCGTAGCATGTCCCGGAGTGTGGTCACTCAGCCCCAACACCATCTCAGGATACATATCCCGAAAAGTCCTCAGCACATTCAACTGAACGAAGCGGAAGTTCTCGAGGCTCGCCGTGTAGTTGGTGTTACATTGCATGAGACACAGCCGCGGATTGACCGCAAGCACCGTGTCGACTGCCCGTTGAACGTCCTCCAGGGTGGAGGCGCCCGCCGCCAGCATGCACGGCTTTTGCTTGGAAGCAATCTTTGCGATGATCTCGAGCCAGGTGATATCACCGGAACCGATCTTATACGCCGGTACCGATGCGTCTACATGATCCACCAGCTCGAGCGAGTAGGGACTGGTGAAAAAGGTGATGCCGGCCTCTCGGCAGGTCGCCACCAGTTCACTCGTCCAATCGAGACTCACCGAGGCGCTCTGGTAAACCTCAAACACCGACTTGCGCCATTTTGCCTGGTGCGACTGCTGACCGCCCAGGTCGCGGAAGCCCTTGTCACTGACAATGGTGGCGGCGCTGAAGTGTTGGAACTTGGCTGCATCCGCGCCCGCTTCGGCGGCCAGATGGATCAGTTCTTTGGCGCGTTCCAGAGAGCCATCGTGATTCGCGGCCACGTCCGCGACGAAGTAAGTGGGATGACGGGCGCCGATGCGGCGCCCCCCGATTTCGAGAACGCTGTCTGGCATCAACATGAGTAAGCGCCTTTCATCGATTCTATTTCCTCTGACAAGGTCGGCAAGCTGACCCCGAAGGCCGCTTCAAACCGGCGGCTGTCCAGGCGCATGTCCTTGGGACGGTAGGCTCGTAAAGGAGCCGCGGACGACACAGATCGCGTCATGTTGGAAGTAGGCAAGCTGAGCGTGCGGGCCAGAGCACAACAAAAGTCGGCCTTACTGAGCCCGTCGTGTGATCCCAGGTTAAAGACTCCGCGCGTGCGGCGCTCGATGGTGAGGCCAATTAGCTCTGTCAGCCTCTGCAACGACAGCGGGCTGAACAGCACATCCTCAAATACCTGGATGGGAGTTCCGCGCCGCAACGCATCGATCAGCCAGTCGCTGAAGCTCCGGCGGGAACCATGGCGACTGGGACCGAAGAAATTGGTTCGCAGTACGGTGCTCGGTACGCCGGCTGCGGCCAGCTCACCGGCGTACTTGGAAAACGCGTAGTAGTTTGTCAGCGTCACCGCTGGCTCGGCGTGGGGACCCGGGCCATCATACAGTTGGTCCGTCGAGATGTGAACGAGCCAGGCCGGCGCCCCAGTGGCCGCAATGGCCGCGGCCAGGTTTTCCACAATCCGTGTGTTCAGCAAGTACGCTTCCTGCGGGTGCAACTCACACCGGTCTACATTGGTCAAGGCGGCGAGATTGACAACAGCATCCGGCCTGGCAGCGGCGAGAATGTCGCGCGCCGCGGAAATCTCGGTCAGATCGGCTCTGAGCTGTCCCGATGAACGTCCATGCTCAATGGTGTCCCAGCCGCGCGCTCGGAGCGTCGCCGACAGGGTAGCACCCAGTAGCCCCGTAGAGCCTGCAATCAGTATGCGCATGCGTGCGTGTCCACCGCCCCGTTCATTAAAGTGTCGACTGGTTGTAGCGCACGATCGCCTCCAGCCCGAGAAAGTCCGAATTCGTGCCCGAGTTATATTCAAAGGCGTCGGGCACGGGCTGTCCACGCTCGCCGACGACATTGGCGGTGTATTGCATTTCCCGCTGGTGGAACTTGATCGCGGGACAGATCACGTAATGATCCTCAAACTCGAGAGTCAGGTGTGCATCGTCTGCGGGGCACATCACCTCATGCAGCTTCTCGCCGGGGCGAATACCCACCACTTTTTGTGGTATCTGCGGGCCCATGGCCCGGGCAAGGTCGACCACCTTCACGGACGGAATTTTCGGCACGAAAATCTCACCGCCATGCATGCGGGAGAAGTTCTTCAGTACAAAGTCCACGCCCTGCTGCAACGTGATCCAGAACCGGGTCATGCGCGGATCGGTGATCGGCAGGTGATCGCTGCCCTCAGCAATCAACTTCCTGAAGAACGGCACCACCGAACCTCGCGAGCCCACAACGTTGCCATAGCGCGCGACCGCAAACCTGGTCTTGTGACCGCCCGCGATATTGTTGGCGGCTACGAACAACTTGTCCGAAACCAACTTGGTGGCGCCATAGAGATTGATCGGGCTCGCCGCCTTGTCGGTGGACAGCGCGATGACCTTCTCCACGTTGTTGGCAAGCGCTGCGTGAATGACGTTCTCAGCACCGTGGATGTTGGTTTTGATGCACTCCATCGGGTTGTATTCGGCCGCCGGTACCTGCTTGAGGGCGGCCGCATGGATGACAAAATCAACTCCGCTCATGGCCTGCACCAGCCGCTCGCGGTCACGTACGTCGCCAATGAAATAGCGCATGCAGGGCGCGTGGAAATCCTGCTGCATTTCAAACTGCTTCAACTCGTCGCGCGAATAGATCACCAGCCGGCGCGGCCTATAGCGCTCGAGCAGCGTCCGGGTGTATTGCTTGCCGAAGGAACCGGTGCCGCCGGTGATGAGGATGGATCTGTCATTGAACATACGAGTGCGCGAACCTCATTGTCTGATTGATGCGGCTTGTTCGAGGTACCACCGGTAGGTGGCGGCAATGCCGTCACGCAGTCGGATCTGCGGCTGCCAGCCGAGCGCGCTCAGACGGCTCGTTTCCAACAGCTTGCGGGGCGTGCCATCGGGCTTGGAGGCGTCCATCACGATGCCGCCCGTGAAGCCCACTATCGAGCTCACCAGCTCGGCGAGCTCCAGGATCGAGATATCGGTGCCCCATCCCACATTCAGCGGCGGCTCGTCGGAATAGTTCTGCATGAGGAACAGGCAAGCCGCGGCCAGATCATCCACGTGCAGGAATTCCCGGCGCGGGGTCCCCGTTCCCCACACCACGACTTCGCCGGCGCCGGCCATGCGGGCTTCGTGGAACTTGCGGACCAGGGCCGGCAACACGTGCGAGTCCTTGAGGTTGAAGTTGTCGCCAGGGCCGTAAAGGTTGGTCGGCATAGCCGCGATGGCATCGAAACCATACTGGCGGCGGTAGGCCTGGCACTGTTTCAGGCCGGCAATCTTGGCAATGGCATACCACTCGTTGGTGGGCTCGAGCGGCCCGGTGAGCAGGCAACTCTCGGGCATCGGTTGTGGGGCGTGCTTGGGATAAATGCAGCTCGAGCCGAGGAACAGCAGCTTGCGCGTCCCGTGGATGCGGGCCGAGTCGATGATGTTGGTTTGGATCTGCAGGTTATCGCGCAGGAAGTCCGCGGGGTACTGGTTGTTCGCCCCGATGCCGCCTACCTTGGCGGCGGCCAGGAACACGTAGCTCGGGCACTCATCGGCAAAGAAACGCTCGACGGCCATCTGGTTACGCAGGTCCAACTCAGCGCTGCTGCGAAGCAGCAGGTTGGTAAAGCCCTGCGCGCGCAGCAGGCGCACCAGCGCACTGCCGACCAGGCCGCGGTGTCCGGCAATGAAGATCGAATCGCGCTCATTCATGATGATTGAAGATCGGAAAGCCTTCACGGGCTACCAGCTCATCGCGCTGTGCGATCTTCAAGTCCTCCTGCGCCATCTCGCTCACGAGCTGGTCGAACGAATATTCCGGATACCAACCGAGCTTCGCGCGGGCCTTGGCAGGATTGCCCAGCAAGGTATCCACTTCGGTCGGGCGGAAGTAGCGCGTGTCGACCTTTACGATGGTCTTGCCTGTCGCCGTATCAAAGCCTTGCTCGCTGACGCCACTACCGCGCCACTCGATGCGAATGCCCATCTTCGCGCCGGCGAGAGTTACAAACTCGCGCACCGAGTGTTGCTCACCGCTGGCGATGACAAAGTCTTCAGGCGTGTCCTGCTGCAACATCAACCACTGGGCGCGGACATAGTCGCGCGCATGGCCCCAGTCGCGCAGAGAGTCCAGGTTTCCGAGATAGATGCAGTCCTGCAACCCCGCATGGATCCGCGCCAGTCCCCGAGTGATCTTGCGGGTGACAAAGGTTTCGCCACGCGTCGGTGATTCGTGATTGAACAGGATACCGTTGCAGGCAAACAGCCCATAGGCCTCGCGATAGTTCACAGTGATCCAATAGGCATAGACCTTCGCGGCGCCGTACGGCGATCGCGGATAAAACGGTGTGGTCTCCGTCTGCGGGATCTCCATCACCTTGCCGTACATCTCGGAGGTTGAAGCCTGATAGAAGCGGGTCTTGCGCTCGAGGCCGAGTATCCGGATGGCCTCCAGGATGCGCAGCGTGCCGAGTGCATCGGAATTCGCGGTGTATTCAGGCGTCTCAAACGAGACCGCCACGTGGCTCTGCGCGGCCAGGTTGTAGATCTCGTCGGGCTGTACCTGCTGGATGATCCGGATGAGGTTGGTCGCGTCCGTCAGATCGCCGTAATGTAATACGAGGCGCAGATTCTTCTCGTGCGGATCCTGATAGAGATGATCGATCCGGTCGGTGTTGAATGATGAAGCCCGGCGCTTGATGCCGTGCACTTCGTAGCCCTGCTTCAGAAGCAGATCCGCGAGATAAGAGCCATCCTGGCCGGTCACGCCGGTGATCAAAGCCTGACGGGCCGAGCTCATACCTTACTCTCCACATCTGACCGTTCGGCTTCGGACTCGAGGCTCATCTGCTCGATCTCAGCCCGCAGTTGCTCGTATTCCCGCCGCTTGATGTCCAGGAACCGCAGCGTGAGAGAGGCCTTCTCCTCGATGCCGCGCGGTGTCAGGAAATACATGTAAGCGGCTTTGTTGCGGCTGTTCTTGAAGTTGGCAGCCTTCACCCAGCCGCGCCGCATGAGGGCACGCAGGCAGTAGTTCACCTTCCCGAGACTCACTCCCAGCTCGCGGGCAGCATCTCGTTGGCTCAGATGCTGATTCGCTTGAAGCAACCGCATCAGCTTGTAGTGAACTTCGTCGGATCCCATGCGCCGCGTTCAACCATTGAACGCGGCGTAGTTTAGGTACGGTGCAACCTTATGTCAACGCTGGGATTATCCGCTTTGTGACCGCTTTCGCATAACCCATACGCTGATCAGAACGAATGCACCGCCGCCGCCGCGATCGCCACGTTGTAGATAATCGTCGTGACAGCGGTCCAGAAGGGCAACGCCGGCATCCGCTCCATATCTAGCGGAACCACTATGGTGTCGCCCGGTTTGACCTCGCCCATAGATCGTTCGAACCACCGATTGCCTTCGCTGGAAACCACGCTACCATCGGCATGCACGATGTAGATCTTGCTCTTGTCGGCCCGGCGGGTCGCACCACCGCTCAAGCCGATGTAGTCGTCACGCGATAGCCGAGCGCTGTACAGGTGAGACGTCGGGCTCTGCACTTCGCCGATGACAGTGACCTGCTGCTGGAATTTCGGAACCAGGAGTTGGTCCCCATCCCGAAGGATCACGTCCGTTGGGGAACCGGGAGAATCCTTCATGGTTTGAGGCAGATTGATGACCAGCCGTCCCACCGCCTTCTGCGCGTGCAATTGTCCGAGCAGGGTCTGTCCGACCTGCAACGCCCCCGCGGCATTTCCCTGGTTGGCGACTGAGGCGCCCAGGGCAATGGCCGTGAGGTCGGTCTGCATGCGGTTCGCCAACATATCGAGCTGTTCCTGCTCGCGCTTTTTCAGCTCCTCACGAGTAAACACGCTGCCCTCAGGGAACGCCGCATCGGTCAGTCCTCCCGCCCGCAACATCACCGACTTCAGAGTCTCGCCGCGCTTGATGGCATACCGGCCCGGGAACCGCACCTCGCCTGCAAGGACGACGCTCTCCTGCGCATGCCACTGTGAAACTTCCTTCACGCTCAGATTGTCAAACGGCTCCAGCACGAGGTTGGCCGCAGATCCGGACTTGAGGGCCGCGGCCAAGTCGATGTTGACCAGATCGGTACGTCGGGTCTCCCCGTTCGTGACCTTGTACCGGGTGAGTTCAGCCTGTCCGCCGTATGCGGCATCTGTTAGACCGCCCCCCGCGCGAATTAGGTCCGCCACGGTCATCCCGGATTCGAGTGGATACTCTCCCGGCAGCCGCACCCTTCCGTCGACTCGAACGATGGCGGTTGGATGTTCCGGCGTACTCTGCAGTTTCAGTTCATCCAACACAGGCTTGAGCACTTGATCGCGACCCGACGCTAAGTCGAATATGGTAATTCTGTCGCGCGGCATGAGTTCGGGATCAGACGCGCTGTGAGGCGCAAACAAGGCAACGGCGAGATCGGCTGAGACCACGCTTATATGGCGGTCCGCTGGCGCCTCCCGCCGGATGAGCACATAGTGCAAATCGGCATTTGGCCGCAAGTCATCGACCGAGTGCACGATGTCCGAGAGGTGCATTCCCTTGCGATATGCGTAGTTGCCCGGGTCAAACACGTGCCCCTGAAGCACAACGGCTGAATCCAGGGTCGGTCTCAGCCGGAATACTCTCAAAAGGTCGCCGTTTCTGACCGATAGGGACTTCTGACCATCAGGACTCAGATCAACCGGAATGACATTGCGCCGCTGGTCGGTGTCGATGCGCGTCAACATGGCCTTGTCGGCTTCCGAGGTCAGACCCCCGGCCAACCCGATCACATCGGCGATGGTGGTTTCGTCGCGAATTTCGTAGATCGCCGGGCGCCGCACTTCGCCATCCACCGAGACCTGCGGCCCCACCGGCGGCACAAACACCACATCGCCCTGCAACAGCTTGGAGTCATCAGTGGTATCGCCTCGAATCAGCAGATCGTAAAGATCCAACTGCCGCACGACGGTGCCCTGCCGTTTGAGCTGGATCTTGCGCAGCGAGCCGATATCCTTCACGCCGCCGGCCGCAAAGAGGGCTGAGGTAATACTGCCTAGACCGCTGATAACGTAGGTGCCCGGACGCTTCGCCTCACCGAGGACAAAAACACGGATGGATCGAGTGTCTCCCATCGAGACGCTGGCACGCACGCCAATCAGCTGTCGCTGGACGCGAGATTCGATGTCGGCTTTCGCCGCGCTGAATAGCTGCCCTCCCACGTTGATGGGACCCAATTCGGGCAGGTTGATGCGTCCGTCGCGCCCGACTGTCAATCTCAGGTTGCGATTCTGACTTCCATAAATCTGGACATTGAGCTCGTCACCCGAGCCGATAACATAGTCAGCAGGAACCGGAACGTTGGTGACCGGAGAAAAAGTCGACGGCGCCTTCTTGAAGAGGTCGTAACCGAACGGCTTGAGTGCCTCCACGCCGGTCTTTTTGAGAGGCAGGCGAGTGACCCGTATATCCACCTTCTGAAATGCCGGCTCGACCTTGAGGCGCAATGACGCCTGGTCCTCGGTCAGACCCAGGAGCGGAATCGGGTAGAACCCCGGCAAGGACAGCTCGCCGTTGCGGGACAACCTGTAGGGATTGCGGGAACGGATCAGATCAATGAGATCCTGCAACCGCCTTTTCTCGGCCTCGGTAAGCTGACTGGACTGATCGTCCGTCTTGCCCTGCGCGGAGTTGGAGGCGTTGGCCCCCTGCTGCTGACCATTTGTCAGCGGTCCCAGTGCCGGCGTCTGCGATTGGCTGAGCTGTGCCGCCCCGGGATAGCCCTGGGCCGCGAGTGGCAAGGAAGCCGTCGCGTTCGGCCGCGGCGGCAGCGCGAAATCAATCTCGACAATGACTGAATCTTCCGCCTTGAGCGAGGGGTTCTTGGGATCCTCGTACGGCGCAACCTCGTCCGCTGAAAGATCGCTCGTATCCTGGTTATTCAATCGTTGGCGATCAATGGATTGGCGGTCGGCATTCGCATCCCGGGAGCCACTACCGAACTGCGAGCCACCAAGACCGAGGCTGCTCGAGCCGCTGCTGCTACCGCCGCTGAACGAACGCAGCACCGCGTCCTGTTGATCGGGACTCAGGTTGCGGAACATCTCGATCTGATCAGGAGTCGGATTCCCGACCTGGGCATGAGACGGAGGCGAGGGGGCCAGCAGCGTCGTGATGGCTGCAAGGGAAGCGAACCAATGGCGGAGCGAGCGTTTCATCGACGACATCAGGTACCTTGAGGCTGTGGCGAGCGATTGTACTGAACCGGGACACCTTTTAGAGCGCTATCGCACCGGCCAGGGGCATGTAGACTCCACGCCTCACGGAACAGATCTGCGGAAAGCATGAAGAAAGTCGCTTGGGCGATCATAGGTTTGCTGGCAATGCACTCAGCGGCTCAGGGGCGGGGAGTTTCACCGTACCTGCCATTGAACCTAGAGCCCGAGATTGAAGCTCAGATAGAGCGGGTGATGATTCTCGCGGACGAGCCGGTCATGACCCGACCGATCGCGGCCGCTCGAGTGCTGGATGCGCTCGAGAAGGCACAGAAGATCGATCCGGTGCTGAGTGACCACGTGCGCACGTACCTGAAACGGTACACCCACACTGTCGGGATTTCCTACGCCGGGGCCGAAGGCGCGGTGAGCTCGGGTAAGGGCACCACCAGCGTCGATCCAAACCGGTATGGCATGACTGAAAACAGCCACTGGGATGCCGCCGCCCAGGTGTACTGGCAACCGAACGACTACGTTCTGGTGGACGCGGGCGCCGTTGGCTACGAGGGGCGGACGAACTTTACGGGATCGCTGATCAGCCTGGGTTGGAGCTACGCTCAGCTCGACCTCGGTTTTCGGCCGCACTGGCTATCCCCTTTGAGTGACAGCAGCCTGCTTATGAGCACCGAGGCGCCGACCATGCCCTCCGTCACATTGTCGAACTACGAGCCCGTCTCGAAGCTGGGCCTGCGTTACGAACTGTTTGCGGGTCCCATGTCGCGGTCGGACCGGATCATTTTCAACGATCAGCCCACCTCGGGCCATCCGCGCCTCGCCGGGGTGCATCTCGAGATACAGCCCGCACAAGGCTGGGCGATCGCCCTGAACCGCCTGGAGCAGTATGGGGGTGGCCTGCGCGGCGGGGGCAATCTCAACACACTGTTCAAGGCTTTTTTCAACCCCTCCGGTTTCGACAACACCAGCCCAAGCCTCACCAGCGATCAGCAAGTCGGAAACCAGCAGGCCTCCATTACGACCAGCTTCCAATTCCAGGGTCAGGTGCCCTTCTCCGTGTACCTCGAATACGGGGGCGAAGATACCGCGCATGGCCGCAACTATCTTTTGGGAAACACCGCGCTGTCGGCCGGAATTCACTTCCCGCGGCTGTGGCAGCGGTTTGACCTGACAGTGGAAGCGAGCGAATGGCAGAACACCTGGTACGTGCATAACGTCTACCTCGATGGCATGACCAACTACGGCCGCGTGACCGGCCACTGGTTCGGTGACGAACGTGTGTTCGGCGATGGGGTCGGCGGACGCAGCCAGATGGTGTCATTGGGTTATGATCCGCCGTTCGGCGGTTGGTTCCGGCTACGCTACCGCTCTCTGCGCAACGAGAACTACGGTGTGGACCCGGACTATCGACACTACCAGGACGTATCGCTGCAATATTCACGGCCCGTGGCCAACTTGACAGTCGGTGGCGAAGTAGATGTCGGCAGGGACGTCTTCGGGGGCAACTTCTCACGGCTCGCGGCATTCGTAAGCTTCAATCCTGACGAAGGCAGCCTCCCCGCCTCCATCATGGAATCGCTGTCCATGTCTGCCGAACCGATGGAGCGCAACGGAGAGATTTTCGTCGATGCGGGCGCAAACGCGAGCCGCCAGAGTTACGAGCCGACACTCCATTCGCGCATCACCAGCTCAACCGACTATGGATATCACGTGGCCATCGGCGGCCGCCGCTTCGTTTCCGATCACAGCGACCTGGGTGTGCGCGTAGAAGCAGACTCCGTACAGGGGCACAGCTTGATCGGTTTTCGTGCGATCGACTATCGGTACCGCTTCCACAGTCCACTCGCCCTGAGCCTCTTCATCGGTGCCGACCGATACAACCAGCCAACCCCCGCTTACGGGGTTTACCTGGGAGCCGGACTGCAGTGGCGCAATCTGCTTCCCGGTTTCGATCTGGGCTGGGATGTCCGTTACGCCGATGCCATTCAGCGCGATCACCTGCTGCCGACAGACCCCCCGACCATCGGTGCGCGCAATGACAGCTTCTGGAACGTGTTGAGCAGCACGGTGTTTGTCAGCTATCACTTTTGAGAAACGCCGCGGCACAGGCGGCCAGGTCGGAATAAACACCGTCGGCGGCCTGCACGGCAAGGGCGGTGAGCGGCTTGCCACTTTGCACGAGGAAACAGCGCCCCACTCCGGCAGCTCGACCAGCTTCTATATCGGCCGCGCGATCACCGATGAGCACGGATTGGGACGGGTCGATTCCGAACTCACGAATTGCAGCCAGGAGCATTCCCGGCTGTGGCTTGCGGCATTCACAATCCGCTTCGGGAGCATGTGGACAGTACTGGATGCTGTCGAGCACAACGCCTGCCTGCTCGAGGCGCGAACGCATATAGGCTTCCAGCGCGAGGTAATCGTCTTTGGAAAACAGCCCCCGCCCGATTCCGGACTGATTCGTGACGACCACCAGTCGATAATCCGCCGCGCGCAATGCCCGCAGCGCCTCGATGGAACCGGGAATGAAGTGGAAATCGGCGCTGCGATGGACGAACTCGCGATCCTCGTTGATCACGCCGTCGCGATCGATGAACGCGGCCTTATTCATCGCCCGGCGCGGATCCTTGCCAGGAGCGCGGTTGTCGAGTAGCCGGCCACGAAATCGACGGCGACTGAGCGTCCTCCCCAACTGCGCACCAGCCGAGTTTCCTCCAATGTCTCGACATCATAGTCGCCTCCCTTCACATAAATGTCCGGTCGGCATCGGGAAATGAGAACGCACGGCGTGCTCTCGTCGAACCAGGTAACAAACGAAACGCTCTGCAATCCCGCCAACACCAATGCACGGTCAGCCTCATGGTTCAGAGGGCGATCCGACCCCTTCCCTAGTCGGCGTACGGAATCGTCAGTGTTGACACCGACGAGTAAAGTGGCGCCCAGCTCACGTGCGCGCTCCAAATAAAGCACGTGCCCTCGATGCAGGACATCGAAGACGCCATTGGTAAAAACGAGTGGCCGAACCCACTGCCGCGCATCGCACTGCGTAAGAATTTTGTCAGTCAGTGACATGATGAGCACTCAGCCAATCGACATAGCTTGCGACGCCGGTCGCGACGTCGGCGAAGCGCACATCACATCCCGCGGAGCGCAGGCTCGTAAGATCGGCCTGAGTATAGGACTGATATTTGCCTTTCAGAGCCTCCGGGAAGGGGATATAGCTCACCAACCCACCGTCCAATTGCTGCTGTAGTGTTAACTCAGGCTCACCGCGAGCGCGACGACAGCCGTTTATCACGGCCATGGCAACGTCATTGAATGGCTGGGCGCGCCCGGTACCGAGATTGAAGATGCCTGAGGTACGCGGATGCTGCAGAAACCATAGATTGACGGCCACGACGTCGTCTATAAACACAAAGTCGCGCGATTGAGTGCCCGCGGCGTAACCCGCGTGCGCACCGAACAGGTCGACTTTGCCGCGCGTGTGGAATTGGTTGAAGTGATGAAAGGCGACCGAAGCCATGCGTCCCTTATGCTGCTCGCGCGGGCCGTAGACGTTGAAGTAACGCAAACCAACGACCTGCTGCTGGAGGGACGGCAGCGCTCTGCGCACCACATTGTCAAACAGGAGCTTCGAGTAGCCATAGACATTCAATGGCTGCTCCAGCTCGGGCACCTCCTTGAAGGCCGTGCTGCGGCCGTAGGTCGCGGCGGATGATGCATACAGGAGCCGTGTACCCTGTGCCTGGCACGCATCGAACAGATCCTTGGAGCACCGATAATTGTTTTCCAACATGAAGCGGCCGTTGTGCTCCAGGGTGTCCGAGCAAGCACCCTCGTGGAAAATGGCCTCTATCCGGCCCAGCTCGCCGCGCGTGAAACGCCCGTAGAATTCGTCCTTGTCGAAATAGTCCGCCAGCCGGGTGTTCAACAGGTTGCGGTACTTCGGCCCGTCGGTGAGATCGTCCACGGCAATGACATCGTCAATGCCGATAGCATTGAGCCCGTGCACGAGATTGCTGCCGATGAAACCGGCGGCGCCGGTGACCACCACCCTCACTCAAATAACTCCTGATAACTGACAGTAGCGGTACCGAACTTGCCGACCACGAGGCCCGCTGCGTGATTGGCGATCGGCAGGGCCTCCCGTAAGGACATCCCGCACGCGAGCATTGCGGCGACCACGGCTATGACAGTGTCGCCCGCGCCTGTTACATCAAATACCTCGCGAGCCTTGGCGGCAACGCGCACGTGACCTGCCGCATCGAAGAGGGACATGCCCTCTTCGCTTCGGGTAAGCAAAAGGGAGTCTAGGCGCAACGCCTCGCGCAATCGGCCGGCGCGCTCGTGAAGTTGTTCCTCGGAGCTCCATCCGCCGACAACGTGACTCAGCTCGGACCGGTTGGGAGTGATGACAGTGGCACCTGTGTAACGCACGTAGTCCGCGCCTTTGGGATCTACCAGCACGGGCTTGCCGGCCGCACGCGCCAGCTCGATCATCCGCGGAATGTGGGCGAGACCACCTTTGCCGTAGTCGGAGAAGAGCACCGCATCGTGATTTGGCAGGACGCGGGAGTAGTCGGCAAGCATCGCGGCCAATATTTCGTGGTCAGGCTGACTCTCGAAATCGACCCGGACGAGTTGCTGGGCACGGCCTATGACACGCAGCTTGACGCAGGTACGTAAATTCTCATCCGTACCGAGAATACTGTCTACACCCTTATCTTTCAGCAATCCCTGCAGCCTCATCGCCGGCTCGTCGTTGCCGACAACGGTAATAAGGGTGACATTGGCGCCGAGTGACTTCACGTTCAGCGCGACGTTCGCGGCCCCGCCGAGACGGGCCTCTTCGCGCGTCACCCGGACAACGGGCACCGGAGCCTCCGGCGAAATCCGTTCGACGTCGCCGAAAAAGTAGCGGTCGAGCATGGCATCGCCAACCACCAGCACGCGCGCGCGGGACAGGGTCTCTTTGTCCATCAACTGATACCCAGCGCCTGCTCCACGAGACCACAGATCGTATGACCGAGAAAGCTGTGTGCTTCCTGGATGCGCGCAGTGCTGCGGCTCGGTACGACGATCGCGATGTCGGACAGGGCCCGCAGCATGCCGCCATCGCGACCCAGCAGGCCGATGGTGTGGATGCCGTTGCCGCGCGCAGCCTCAGCGGCGTTGATCACGTTGCGGGAATTGCCTGAAGTAGAGATGGCGACGAGACAATCCCCCTTGCGTCCCAACCCGAGCAGTTGCCGGGAGAACACCTGATCGAAGTGGTAGTCATTGGCAATACAGGTCAGCGCGGATGTATCGGTTGTCAGGGCAATCGCCGCCAAGGGCCGCCGATCGTTGATAAAGCGGCCGGTGAGCTCGGAGGCGAGATGCTGACTGTCGGCGGCCGAGCCGCCGTTGCCACAGAACATCAACTTGTGGCCGGCGCGCAAAGCGGCCACCATCAGACCGACAGCCGCCTCCACCTCCGGCAGGAGGCTGTCGAGGCGGCTGAACAGCTCGCGATGGTCTGCCAGTTGTTGTTGTAGATAGGCTCGAGTCAAGGTTTCGCCCGTAGCTGCGCCATCTTGCTAAGAAGAGCCGCCAGGCCTGGTGACAGGCCCTGCGCGCTCGCGGGATCTTTGACCGCGGGAGCCAGGTGCTCGGCCAGCTTTTTGCCCAATTCCACGCCCCACTGGTCGAACGAGTTGATCCCCCAGACCACGCCCTGGGTGAAAACCTTGTGCTCATAGAGAGCGATCAGCTTGCCGAGCGTGGCCGGATCGAGCTTCTCGAACAGGCAGATCGTGCTCGGACGGCCGCCCGAGTGAACCTTATGCGGCGTCACGGCGGCAATGCGTTCCGAGGACAGACCCTGGCGGCGCAGATCGGCCTCGACGACTTCGGCTGACTGGCCGGCCATGAAGGCCTCCGCCTGTGCGAAGCAGTTCGCGATGGCGAGGTCCTGGTGATTCTGGTCGCCACAGGAGGACTTTGCGGGCACGAGGAAGTCGAGCGCCGCTCGTTGCGTGCCTTGATGGAGCAATTGGAAGAAAGAGTGCTGCGCATTGTCACCAGGCTCACCCCACACGATGGGCGCCGTCTGCCACTCGACGGGCTTGCCTTCCTGGGTCACGGTCTTACCGTTGCTCTCCATCTCGAGCTGCTGCAGGTAGGCTGGCAAGCGCTTCAGGCGATCGTCGTAGGGCAGAACGGCATGGGTCGGCAGGTTCAGAAAGTTGATATTCCAGATGCCGGCGAGGCCGGCCAGCACCGGCAGGTTCTGCAGCCAGGGTGTGGTGCGGAAGTGCTCGTCCATCTCGTGGCCGCCAGCCAGGAACTTCAGGAAGTTCTCGCGCCCGATGGCCACCGCAATCGACACACCGATGGAGCTCCACAGGGAATAGCGGCCGCCGACCCAATCCCACATCTGGAACCGATAGTCTGGATGCACCTTGAACTCATCCATCGCCTTGGTGTTGACGGACACTGCGGCGAAGTGTGCGGGGACCGCAGATTCGTCCAGCTTCGAGACGAGCCACGCGCGCGCGGTGCGCGCGTTGGTCAGAGTTTCAAGTGTCACGAAGGTCTTGGAGGCGACAATGAACAGGGTCGTGGCCGGATCGGCCGAATCGAGCAGATCGTGCAGATGGTTGCCGTCGATGTTGGAAACAAACTCGACCCGCGGGCCGCCGACGGTGTATTGCTCGAGCGCCTGCACTGCCATGAGCGGCCCGAGATCCGAACCGCCGATGCCGATGTTGATTACGAGTTTGAACGGCTTCTTGGAGCTGCCGGCGATCCGTCCCGAACGCACCGACTCCGCGAACGACAACATGCGCTCGCGCTCGTCCATCACCTGCTTCTCGATCGCGGGCCCGCCGATTGCAGCCCCGGCGGGCTGGCGCAACGCGACGTGTAACACCGCGCGGTCCTCGGTCCGATTGATCTTATCACCGCGAAACATGGCAGCGATGCGCTCTTTGAAGCCCACCTCATCCAACAGCTCGGCCAGTTTGCCGAGCGCCGCTTCGTCGAAGCGCTGTCGCGAGAAATCGAGCTGCAGACCGACCGCCGAACGCGAAAATCGCTCGAAGCGCCCCGGATCGCGCTCGAAAAGCTCCCGGGTCGGGGTAGAGGACAACCCGGCGGCGAGCGCGGTGAGGTCATTCCATGGGGTTGTGAGTGGACCGGGGGTCAGTTGCACGGGATTCTCCTCGGGATCAGGTCCGGATCAGGCGCGGCGGTAAAAGCCTGCAATCATATCGACGACATATTGTAGTTGCGTCTCAGTCAGCTCCGGAAAGATGGGTAGTGCCAGCGTCTCCTCGGCCGCACGCTCGGACTCGGGGAAATCGCCGGTGCGATGACCCAAATAGGCGAAGCACTTCTGCTGGTGCAAGGCCAGCGGATAGTAGATTTCGGTGCCCACCGTGGCGGCGGTCAGATGCTGTCGCAGGAGGTCCCGGTCCCTGACCCGGATGACGTACTGGTTGTAGATGTGGCGGCCCTTGCCGGGTGCGGGCGTTTGCACGGCGCGACCCAGGTCCGCAGCGGCGAACGCGCGGTCATAGAAAGCCGCGTTGCGCTGCCGGCTGGCAGTCCACGCATCGAGATGCTTCAGCTTGACGTTGAGAATCCCCGCCTGCAGCTCGTCCATCCGAAAATTCCCGCCAATGAGCGAGTGAAAATACTTGGGCTTGCCACCGTGGACCCGGAGAATCTCCATTCGCTCGGCCAGCGGTGGATCATTCGACACGCACATCCCTGCATCACCGAATGCCCCGAGATTCTTCGTCGGAAAGAACGACAGGCAGCCCACGTCGCCGTAGCTGCAGGCCCGCCGGCCATCCACGTCCTCAGAGCCAATCGCCTGCGCGGCATCTTCGATGACTCTCAATTGATTCGCCTGGGCGATCTCCATGAGCGCGGGCATATCGGCCATCTGCCCGTATAGATGCACTGGCATAAGTGCCTTCACACGCTGGCCACCTTTGCGAGTGACGAGTTCACCGCTCTTACGCTCGCACTGCGTCTCGATAAAAGATCGAACCGCGCTGGGGGACAGATTGAACGTGACCGGATCAATGTCGCAGAACAGCGGGATCGCACCGGTGCGCGCAATGGTCCCGGCCGTGGCGAAGAAAGTGAACGGCGTGGTGATGACCGCATCGCCGGCGCCGATGTTCAGCGCCATGAGTGCGAGCAGCAAGGCATCCGTGCCAGAGGATAAGCCGAGTCCGAACCGGCACTGGCTGTAGGCTGCCACCGCGGCCTCGAGCTCACGGACGGCGGGCCCGAGGATGAACGCCTGATTTGCGCAGATGCGCTCGATGACGGCCTGGATTTCCCCGGCGAGCGGCGCGTACTGGGGCTTGAGGTCGAGCAGCGGCACCTGCATGGCGGGGACGGTGGGAGAATTCGGCACGAAAGGGGCTCCACTTGACAGTGCGGAAGCCCTCTACTGTACCAGCGGGAGCCGCGATTCAGCGCTGGTAGCCGTAAAACTCACAGAACCAGTTCACAAAGCGGCTCACGCCGGTCTCGATCGAGGTCGCTGGCCGATAGCCGACATCTTCCACCAGATCGTCGATGTCGGCGAACGTCTCCGGTACGTCGCCGGGCTGCATGGGTAGGAAATTCTTCTGCGCCTTGCGACCCAGACAGCTCTCGATCACCTCAATGTAGCGCATCAACTGCACGGGCTCGTTATTGCCGATGTTATACACGCGAAACGGCGCACTGCTCGAGGACGGATCGGGAGCGTTGCTGTTCCACTTGGGATCAGGTTGAGCGATGCGCTCACTCGCGCGCACTACGCCTTCGGCTATGTCATCGACGTACGTGAAATCGCGTCTGTGGTGGCCGTTGTTGTACACATCGATGGGCTTGCCGTCGAGGATGTTTCGCGTGAAGGTGAAAAGCGCCATGTCAGGCCGGCCCCACGGACCATACACCGTGAAAAATCTCAGCCCCGTTGTCGGTATCTTGAACAACCACGAGTACGTATGCGCCATCAGCTCATTGGCGCGCTTGGTGGCGGCATACAAAGACACGGGGTGGTCCGCGATGTCGTGAACGGAAAACGGCATCTTCGTATTAGCGCCGTAGACGGAGCTCGTGGAGGCATACACAAGATGCTCGATGCCGTTTTGCCGGCATCCCTCCAGAATATTCAGCGTGCCGGTGACGTTGCTGTCGACATATGTTTGTGGCGCCTGCAGTGAGTACCGGACTCCCGCTTGAGCAGCGAGATGGACCACGCGCGCAAAGCGCTCTTGGGCGAACAGTCTCGCGATGCCCTCTGGGTCCGCGAGATCGAGCCGCTCGAAGCGGAAGTTCGGCAACGCCCGCAGCTGGGCAAGTCGGGCCTCTTTCAGACTGACATCGTAATAGGCGTTGAGGTTGTCGAGCCCGACGACTTCATAGCCGCGCGCCAATAGCCGCTGCGCCGTGTGGAAACCGATGAAACCGGCCGCACCGGTGACAAGAACTTTTTTATCAGGCACTGGTAAGATTCATCTCGGAAACTATTGGAGGTGGAGTCGCGACCGGCCACAAGCACTTGCCACCACTTGCCTTGCCTATGATGGCCAACATGGCCGCGTGAGCCGCCAACTCGTCGTCCGTGGCCGAAATGACGACGAGCGGAATCTCCGGTCGGGTCAACGCTCGGACCACCTGCGCAGTTCCCGCAGAGCCCGAGGCTGTGGATTCAGCCAGTGCCAACGCCGCTTGGCCGCCTGTCATCGCGAGATAAACATCCGCGAGAATCCGAGCGTCCAGCAACGCGCCGTGAAGCTCGCGTCGCGAATTATCTATGCTGTACCGCTTACAGAGCGCGTCTAGATTGTTGCGCTGCCCGGGATGCATGGACCGGGCGAGCGCCAATGAATCGAGCACCCGGCAAAGCTTGGCAATAGTGCGCGTTGATCCCGGAATCCGGCGTAGCTCGGCGTCGAGGAAAGCCGTGTCAAATGCCGCATTGTGGATAACCAGCTCGGCGCCTTCGATAAACTGCACGAACTCTTCGACAATCTCGGCGAATTTCGGCTTGCCCTGCAAAAACTCGCGCGTGATGCCGTGTACGGAGGCCGCGCCCTCGTCAATCAGGCGTTCCGGGTCAATGTACTTGTGGAAGTGGCGCCCGGTGGGACGGCGGTTGACCAGCTCCACGCAGCCAATTTCGATGATTCGGTGGCCCAAATCGGGCTCGAGGCCCGTGGTCTCGGTGTCGAGGACGATCTGTCGCATGGGCCGCGAGTCTACCGGATTATGATTCGGGCCCCATCATGATTGAGAACGCGTGGTGGGCTTCACCAGGCCGCCTAGCACGGCAGGCTTCTCGCGGAAACGCGGCCGGATCGGAGTTAGTGTGTACACGCGTTTACGCGCCTTCAACATATAGGCGCTGCCCGGCAACGGATACATGATGCCGCGATTGAGGATTCGTCCAGTACCCTCGCCCGGTGAGAGGCGGGAGCTCCAAGGGCTGCAGTACAAGTAACTCCGTGACGCCACGACTTCGTAGCCGAGCAACACTAACCAGTCGCGCACGCGCCTTTCAGGCAGTACACGGCGCAGTCCGGGAGGGAAACCTGAACGGCTGGCGCGGGCACGCAAGCCCCACGTGCTCCACGGTCGAAACCCGAGAACCAGGAGCTGACCTTCACCCACCAGCACTCGATCCACCTCCCGAACTATTGCGTAAGGGTCGGAGGCGAATTCCAGCGTGTGCGGCAAGAGGACCGCGTCTGCAGAGTCGCTACTGACTGGTAATTGCGACGGTCGGCCGATGATGTCAGCGCCGCTTGGGAACCCTGGCGCGGCGACAATGGTCTGACGGCGGGTCCGACTTCCAGCGAGCAGTTCCCTAGTGTCACCCCAAGCGCCAATTTGCAGTAATTCCCAGCCAAAAACGTCCTCGAGCGCCTCGCCCAACAGCTCGGATTCGGCGCCCAGCAGGGCCCGGCCCAGAGGCCCCGACCACCACGCTGTCAGGGCGGCATCGCGGTCCGTCATACGTGAAGTGCGAACTGGCACAATTCAGGCTGGCAATAGTGAGAAGTTACCGGTTAAATTAATCGCCCCGAGTACAGTAGGGTCTGTTGCTCGGGTACCCTGCCTCGGCGGGGCCAAATTAGCACGCCGTGGTTACTCGCAAAAAGCGCCGCAGGCGACTTTTTGCAAATGAGCGAGGGTAAGGAACTTGGCAAGAACCCCTGATGCGCTTCGCATAACGAAGACCGCGGTCCTGGCCGCCTGCGCGCTCGCGTTGGCCGCCTGTGCGCACTCACCCACCCAGGTCAAAGCGCCGATAGCGAAGACGACCGAGTACATTCCGCCCGCCGAGCCCAGCAGCACTCTCCCCGAAGCCCCAACTCCTCCGTCAGCCCAGGCCGCCGAGCCGTCCGACGCCACACTGAGCAGTACAGCCACACAGGTCGCGGGACTAACACCAACACAGTACGCCGACCTCTTCGACCGTATGCGCGCCGGATTCAAGCTCGAGGATGTCCAGCGCGTCGCAGTGAATCAGCAACTCAACTGGTTCGCATCCCATCCTGACTACCTCGAGCGCGCCTTCGGGCGCGCCGAGTTGTACATGTATCACATCGTCACCGAGCTCGAAGCGCGCGGTATGCCGCTCGAGATCGCGCTGCTGCCGGTCATTGAAAGTGCGTTCGAGCCGTATGCCTACTCGCGCGCCAGCGCCTCGGGGTTGTGGCAGTTCATACCGGGCACCGGCACGCGCTACGGCTTGAAGCAAGATTGGTGGTATGACGGCCGTCGAGACGTCGTCGAATCAACACGCGCCGCGCTGGATTACCTGCAGTCGCTGCACGATGAGTTCAACGGCGACTGGCTCCTGGCGATCGCCGCTTACAATTGTGGCGAGATGGCCGTGGAGCGCGCCCTGGATTTGAACCGAGCCAAGGGACTGCCGCTGGATTTCTGGAGCCTGAAGCTGCCGAAGGAAACCCAAGCCTACGTACCGAAGTTGCTTGCGATGCGCCGCTTGGTTTCCGATCCGGAAACCTACGACATCTCCATCAGCCCGATCCCCAACCAACCTTATTTCGCACGCGTCGAAACGCACGGCCAGATTGAACTGAAGGTGGCAGCGGAAATCGCGGGCGTGACTGCCGAAGAGCTCTACGAGCTCAACCCGGCCTTCCACCGCTGGGCCACCGACCCGAAAGGGCCACACTATCTGTTGCTGCCGGTGGATGGCGCTTCCGTTTTCACTCAGAATGTATCGCAGCTCTCCGATGACCAGCGAATGCATTCACAGACGTACACGGTGCGCCGCGGCGACTCGGTAGCGTCTGTTGCCAAGCGGTTCAAGACGACACCGACTGTGGTTCGTGAGATGAACGATCTGCCTACCGGCGCACTGACGGTCGGAACCGACCTGCGTGTTCCATCGGCTTCAGCAACGTTGCCCGCGAAGGTATTGCTTGCCGCCGCGCGCGTGGACAATCCCACCGTGCGCATGTCGAAGCGTCCCCACGTTCACGTGGTTCACCGCGGCGACACGATGTATAGCATCGCGCGCCGCAGCGGTATGGATGTGAACAAGCTGGCAATGATGAATGGAATGCGGCCGGGTGACCCGCTGCGTGCCGGCCAGCGGCTGCGGTTGTCCAATGGCGATGGCGGCGGTCGCACAGCCTCGAGTCCGCGTAAGGTCACTTACGTCGTGCGCGCGGGGGATACGCTTACGCAGATTGCCAGGCTGTTCCAGTGCTCGGTGAAGGAAATCGCGTCCTGGAATGGCATAGGCTCACGCGCGGGCATTTTGCCCGGTCAGAAGCTCACCATCCGGATGGCCAGCCGCCGGGGCTGAACCCCGCTCCAGCTCGGTCTGCGTTCGGATAAACTCCGCCTCCACGTAATCGTGGAGGTTCATGATGGGATTTCTTACCGGCAAGCGCGCCTTTATCGTAGGCGTAGCGACTGATCGTTCTATTGCCTGGGGTATTGCGCAGGCCATGCAACGCGAAGGCGCCGAGCTTGCCTTCTCCTACGTCAACGAGAAGATGAAGGAACGTGTCGAGCCCCTTGCGCACTCTATCGGCTCGAAACTCACCATGCCCCTCGATGTCACCGTGGACGGGCAGATCGACGCCGCATTTGACCTGCTGAAGCGCGAATGGGGTCAGCTCGACATCGTCATCCACGCCGTCGCCTTTGCCCCTCGAGAAGCCATTGCCGGCAGCTTCACTGCGAACACGACGCGAGAAGCCTTCCGTATCGCGCACGACGTATCCAGTTACAGCCTCACCGCGCTTGCGCGTGCCGCTCGACCTCTCATGACGGGCCGTAGCGGAGCTCTGCTGACGCTCTCTTATCTCGGCGCGGTGCGCTCGATCCCAAGCTACAACGTCATGGGCCTCGCTAAGGCGAGTCTGGAAGCCAATGTGCGCTTCCTAGCGGCCGACCTAGGACCTGAGGGCATTCGAGTCAACGGCATTTCGGCGGGTCCGATAAAGACTCTCGCCGCGGCCGGTATCGCAGGCTTCCGCAAGATGTTGGGACAGGTTGCGGAGATAGCGCCGCTGCGGAGAAACGTCACGCCTGAGAACGTGGGGAATGCGGCAGCATTTCTGTGCTCCGATCTCGCCGCAGGCATCACAGGCGAGATCCTTTACGTCGACGGTGGGTTCAACACCGTGGGAATGAGCTTTCCACAGGAATCGGAGTCCTGAGGAGCTCAGAGATTCCGGTTCATCTTGTCCATTCCCGCGCGCAACGTGACGGCAGAGACAAGCCCGGTGGGCACCGGAACGGCACGGTACGAAAAGGTCGTACCGAGATTGTAATTGATCGTCATCACCTGATTGCCCGAAGAATCGAGTTCCGTCATGTAATCGGCCGCGCCCCACTGCACCAGCCAGTTTCCGCCGTCCAGCAGACGCGCCGACCCGCAGCAGCCGGACCCCGTAACACGGGAGTCACTCAGCATCTGCACGACGGTGGCTGTTCTGTTGGCCAGATCCAGTTGAAAACGCACCACTGCGGGCGGTCGAGATACCAGCGTACCGTTGTCGTGAACGGAAACAGTTCCATCCGGCCAGCGCCGCACATCATGCTGGCCGCTGAGAGTGTTGTAGCCGATTGCCGTGGGCCGGTTGTCATTGAGAATCGTCAGGGACTCGGGGCGCGGCACGCCCCCAATTTTCCAATCGATGGCGCCGGTACTCTTAACGATCCGGTAAATGGCATTGAGATGTCGCGCTGAAAACAGTACCCCATCATCCCCGTCGGGCTCGACCGCGTTCATGTGGATGATGTCTGCGCCGATACCAGGGAACCAGGCAATATCGCCGGTCTCCGCCAAAGCGATGTGATCGCGGGTGTTCCAGCTCCACACCACATTGCTGTTCGCATCCAATTCCACGATCATGGCGTCCGTGACCGCCATCCGGTCGCTTCCGCCCCAGGGCGACATGTCGGCACAATCCGGTGGACAAGTTCGGGTTACATAGCGGATTGCATAGTAGGTACCGGATCCCGTGGGCTGCAGATCGTGTATGTCCAGTTGCGGCTGTGTCAGTGTGGACGTGACTTGGCCGCTGAAATCCCGGATGTAGTAGCTTCCGGCGGCGTCCAGACGCGTCCAGGTCACATGATTCGAATCCAGCACCTTGGCATCGACGATAAAATGGGGAACATCATGCATCCACCACACAGGCGTGCCGCGGGGATCCGTTATGATGACGTAATTCCCGTCACCGCCGTTGCCGAGATCCGGCGCGAAAACATACCACTGTGATTGGGGCGTACCGGTACCCGAGACAGTCAGCGGTGGAAAATCAGGCGGCAGGCAGCGCACGGAGTAGATCCCGCCCGACGTCAGGTAGAACTTGAAACCCTGCCCCGGCTTCAGCTCCACGGTCTGGCGCATTGTCAGATCCGAGCTGGGCCACACTTGCTTGGGTAGGGCCGTAGTGCCCAGAAACACGAAGCCGTGCAGCCGCGCGGCGGTCGCCGTGATGTCAATGGACGCAGTCGTGCTGCAATCGATGACATAGTCGTGGACCGACGGATCGAAGTTCGGGCGCTGAGCCGGCACGATCTGCAACCAATTTTGGGTGTCCAGCACGGCCGCGCGGTCCAGCACAGACACGCTGCCCGAATCGGAGCCGCCGCACGCGGCCACCAACAGGCAAAGCCATACTACGATGTTGCAACGATCTGTAACAATTTGCCAAAGAATGCCACGAGACGTTAATCGCCTTTTCATTATTAGAACCGTGAGGCCTCAACACGGCTCTTATATCACAATTGGATCTCTGACGAACATCCCCGCTGGAGGAACACGTGCGCCGCCGAGATATCACGAATATCCTGATTTCGAGTGCCACTGCCGCAGCCGCGCAGATGGTCGGGGCACGCACGCCCGCGCCCGCACAGCGGTGCCGTACCATGGCCGAAATAGAAGCGGGAGTCACTCCAGTTGATTTCGACTTTGTGCCTGGGCACGTCTATCGCTATGGAGCCAACACCCATCCGGGCTCAACCGATATGACCGCGACTATCAACTCGGCCGCCGTCGTCTGCCGAATCGGCAACTATCCATTGCAACTCCCCGGCGACACCATGTTTGTTTCAGGCTCTCTGGATTTCTCGCGCCTCTATGTTGTTGGCTTGGGATCGCCGTTCAGCGGGCCGAGCCTGATCCAGGCAGGCAGCGGCGAGTTTGATGTGGTGACGAGCAGCGGCGGTTCGTTGTTCTACAATTTCAGGGTCGACGGCGGCAACCCGAAGCACAAGGCGGGTCTCAGCGGCGATAATTTTTCGCTCAAGTCGCGCGCACCGGACCATCCGTATCTGGTCAGCATCATGAACGTCGCCTCGACCAACGCCAAGGCCCGCAGTTGCTACATAGAGCGAGGTGGCTACACGAGCTTCTTTCATTTCCACTGCCTGGGCGCGGGCCTCCATGCGCTCGAATGTCGGGGCACTCGCTCGGACCAATGCACAACCATCCGCGACTACGGCAGCTCGCAGTTCTCCAGTGCGCCGAACGGCTTCGGCATCAAGCTGACGGAGTGCGCTTGCTGTGCGTTTCGCGACTCAATTTTGGAAGAGACGCACGGCATCCAGCTGAACGGCGTCGACAACCGGGCGCTCACGTTCGATGGGGTCTACCAGGAAAACACCTACGGCAACCGGTTCATTACGGATGGCGAAGACGGCTCATCGGGGATCGGGCTCGTAGTAAGTGGTTGTTTCGGTGGCAACACCTCGATTCCCTACCTGAAACACTGGCTCGAAGTGCATATACGCGGCAACTCCAACTTGGACGTGGGGCCAGTGCCTTTGGGTCACCGAGCGGCGCAGGCGGACGGCGGCGAGCAATTCATCGACAGCAGCGCGGATGTGACGGCCAGTTCGCTCAAACTCAATCCCGGCACCTACCTGGTATTCGGTACCATGCAGGCTCGGATAGAGAACGGGCCGGGCTCAATTGGACAATTGGCCTGCCACATTGGTTTGGATGCGCACGCGCCCGGGCAGGCAAGCTCGACCACCACCGGTGCTTTTGTCATCGGGGCGGCTGAGCAGACTTCGTCGGGGGGAGCGGCGGCCTTACGGGTAAACTGCTCGACGGTTCTGATGCTCCAGGAGGCGAGCTGCGTGCACCTGAGGGCTCACGTTAGTCTCAACGGCGACGCGAGAGTCGCGTATCGCGGCTATTTAAATGCCGTATTGGTCCAGTAACGAGCTCAGTGTGACAGGGCCAACACATACGGGCCGGCTGCGAATACCACGTTGGATCCCGAGACTGCGCCTACGCCTCGCGACTGCGTTGCACCCAGCCAGCTCACGGCGCCCGTATCTACCGCGTAAATTGCGTTTCTTTCCTGGGAATAGACCGAATTCGGTGCCAGAACCTGGACGCTCTGCAGCAATGGCAGTCCGGACGTGAGGATCTCAGAACCGCTGGGATCATCTACGGTCGCATGGTCGAATTGCGGCAGGTTGCCCCCGACCGGTTTGTAGTGGTTCACGAGGATGTGGCCGGAATCGAGCCATCCCATCACCCAACCGGTCAGGGGAACGCCCTGCGAACCGGCGCTGTTGGAGAACAACTGCGCGGTCGCAGGAGTGGGCCACTGATTGCTGAGGGCGGCATTACAGCCAATCTGCGAGCCATCCGGTGACGTGTGGATGGTTATGCAGTTTGCGGCAGTACTCCAGGTTACTCCGCCGCCGTTCGCGGGATTGGCCGCGCCCGTTCCGCCACTGAATGTCTGTGCCAGCACCGCGCCGGTGCCCGACAGATCGATATTCAGCGGCGGCAGATCGGTACTGTTGACCGGAAAAGTGCTCAGCAGGCTGTCGCCGGGCAGAGAATAGACTCGGGTCTTGTGCACCGACGTGAGGTCGGTACCGCTGAACGCGTTGAAGGCTCCCGCAGCTGCCAATTCGGAGCCGTCCGCTGACAAAATCAGTTGCGAGCTCGCGTCATTGATCGTGCCCTCGATCGCACCGGCGCTGCTGTAGTGCACTATACGTCCCGAAGCGGTAGCAATCGCAAAACGCGATCCGGCCCCGGCGATGCTCGAGACGGCACCGTAATCCAGGAAGCGCGGCGAGCTGACTGAGCTCGCGCCGTCGAACAGCACTCCGTACGTAGTTCCCGTCAGCCACTGGGTGGGAGAACGAGCAGTGTAGGTGATTGGATTCGGATCCGCGCTGCCCCCACCGGGCGGCAGCGGACTATCCGTCTTCATCGGTGTCCCCGAAGAAACATCAATGAAACTGAGGGTTGTTCCGCCCGTTGACGTGACCGTCGTTGCGATGAACATCGTGCCCATGGTCGCGACGCTGCTGCCGATCCCGATCGAATAGGACGCAGCTGCTGACGCGCTGGCGCCCACTCTGTAGATGGCGAGGATGCCCATCTCATAGCTTGCATAAAAGTCACCTGTGCCCTGCAGGACACCCAGGCTGCTCGCGGTTTTCGTATCCGCCAGCACCGCGGCCGAGGAATACGTGTATTCGGTGATGGACGTCACGACACCGCCGCTGGTCGTGACAGTGCTGGCCTGAAATCGATTTCCGTCCACGAACCAGTCATCGAAGTTGCCTGTAAATGACACGCTGTTGGTCGAGGTTCCTGTTGCAATCGGAGTTGTCTCGATTACATGTGCCCCGCCAACGTCAACTGCCGCCATCAGCGCGGTGGGCGCTGCATAGACGGTCTTCGCCGTGTAGGCTCCCGCAGCCCGAGTCAGTTTGCTGGTGGCCGTCTGGGTATCCCACACTTGCAGTCCGCCGTTGGCATTTCCCGCTACCAGGTAGCTTCCGTCGGTGGCGAGCTTCCACCAATCGACGGAGTCGGCTGCGATCATCGTGATGACGTGCCCATCCGTCACGGAGCGAATCTCGAATCCGGTGTCATTCTGAATGGCAACTGTCGTACCCGCGAGGTCGGCACTCTTAGGAGGACAGTTGTAGCTGCACATGGACGCGTCACCGTGCGCTATCTGCGCAGCGCTGGAATAGTTCCATAGCACCCAGTGAGCGCTGCTATCCATGCTGAAAACGTGAGTGCCGTCAAACTTCAACACGGAGATTCCAGCGGTGTGCCCCAGATCCAGCACGACTCCGGATTGAACGCCGAGTGTCAACTTGAAGGTGGACTGCCCACCGCTGTTGGCCGCGGTTACGGTATAGGCAGTGGGCACAGAAACGGCCGTCGGAGTACCGGTGATGGCTCCGCTGACGCTGAATGACAGTCCGGCCGGCAAAGCCGGAGTGATAGACCAGCTCGTGATGGTCCCGCCGCCGTCCGCGACTGTCGGCGTCAATAGAGTGTTGACAGGCAGGTTGGTCGCCAGGGCGACGATCGGGGAGGGATAAGTGAAGGCGGCGGGCTTTACATCAGTGACCGCAATTACGACGTTTGCCGCCACTGATCCGCCGGAGTTGGTGGCTGTGACGGTATAGGTCGTCTGCGCCATCATCGCTGTCGGAGTACCGGAGATAGCGCCGGAAGTCGTATCGAGTGTCAAGCCGCTCAAGAGGGCAGGACTGATCGAATAGGAGCTCACTGCTCCTGTGACGGTAGGGGTCACTGGAGTGATGGCCTGCCCAATAGTGAACGTCTGGGGAGATGCGTAGCTGAGATTACTGGGAGCTGTAATACCTGCCGGTGGCAGGGGTGTCGTTCCGGAACCGCTCCCGCCTCCGCATGAAGTGAGACCGAGGGTAGCGCACAGAATTGCGGGCACGTTGAATATCGACCATCGCTTTGCGAGCATTTGATGTCATCCCTGTCGAGGTCCGCAGTCTCGATTTGCTATGAATCGCTGGCTGGAGTGCTTTCCAAAACGTCCTGCTCACCTTCTAACCTTGCGACGATCACGGTGCAAGCGGAATCCGCAAAAACATTGATAGCCGTCCGCGCCATGTCCAGCAGCCGGTCCAACACGAGCAACGCGCCGATGCCCTCGGGCGGCAAACCCACCGCGGACAGAATAACGGCAATGGCAACGAGAGATGCCGCAGGAATGCCCGCGACCCCCATCGACGTCAACAGCGCCAGGATCACCACTGTGAACTGCTGACTGAACGACAAATGCAACCCGTACGCCTGCGCAATAAACATCGCCCCTGCGCATTCATAGAGCGCGCTGCCCGCATGATTGATGGACGTCCCGAGCGGCATGACAAAGCTTGCGATCCGCTCCGACACATTCGCCCGCTTTTCCAGGGATTCGAGACTCAGCGGCAAAGCGGCAGCCGACGACGCGGTCGAGAACGCCGTAAGCAACGCGGGGCTCATGGCCGAGAACAACCGATAGGGATTGCGAATGCCCGCCAGCCGCAGCAACACGGGTAACGCGATGAGCGCATAGATGAGAATGCCGGCGACCACGCAGGCGCCGAAACTCAGGATCGGACCCGCAGCGTGGATCCCCGACTTGGCGACCACCTTGGCGGTCAAACCGAAGATACCGATGGGCGCTAGGCTCATGATGAAAATCGTCATGCGCATCATCACGCGGAACACGCCGTGCGCCAGGTCCAACACGGTCTGCCGGTACGGCAGCTCGATACGCGCCAGGAAAAAGCCAAACAGCACGCTGAAGAACATCACGCCGAGCAGGTTGTTCGTTGCGGCCGCCTGAAAGAGATTGGTGGGGATGATGCTGAGCAGGGTGTCGGTAACGGTGACGGAAGCCTTCTGCTGCACACTCGAATTGACTATGTCGGAGGAGGCTTCGAGCGCGAGCAGCGATTTCGCCGGCACGCCGTTGGCGATTCCGGGTTGGACGAGATCCACCAGGACGAGGGCAATCAATACCGACAGCAGCGTGGTGAAGACGTAGAAGCTCAGTGTCTTCACGCCGAGGCGGCCGAGATCACGGCCGGAGCCCACCGTGGCGACGCCGGTCAGAATGGAGGTGGAGATCAGCGGCACCACCACCATCTTCAGCAGATTGATGAAGGCGGTACCGAGGAAATCGAACAGACCTAAAACTTTCGCCTCAGGCCCGACCCACCATCCGACGACGGCACCGATGGCCATCGCCACCAGGATGGGCGTTGCGGAGATTGGACGAGCCTTGTGTGCGGCCATGAGTCCTGAGCCGCCCTGCCGGCCTATTCGAATGCTTTCGGGTTCTTGCGGACCACTGCGGCCTGGCGCATTTGCTCCACGTACGCGGCGGCATCACCCTGACCGTGGCGCACGGCATCCTGCCGGGAAGCGGCCGATTGCTGCTTGAGCAGCTCAGCCTGCTTCTGCGCATCGCCCGCCGGAGCCTCGGTGCGCACTTGGGTCAACGCCACAACAGCCGCCCCACCTGTCTGCATGGCGGTAGCTTTGTACACCGGCTTGTCATTAGCAGGCTTGGGCGCGCGGAACACGAACTCCCGCAGCTCGGCAGGCACTGTTGAATCGGTGCGCCCGATGAACTTCGCCGGCTCAGCGGTGACACCGAGCTGCTTGGCGACTTCATCGAACGACGTTCCGGCCGCCAGTTTCGCCTGGGCCTCCTGTGCCGCCTTCAACGCCGCCTCGGAGCCCTTCTCCTTCTTGAGGGCCGCCACGATCCCGTCCTTCACTTCGGCCAGCGGCCTCGCCTGCGGAGCCTTGTGATCCGTCGCCTTCACGAGCACCAGTCGGTCCTCTCCCACCATGACCGGCCCACCGATCTTCCCAGGTTGCAGCGGCGAGTCGCCAAACACAATGTCCTGGACCGGTTGAGCCGTTCCCAACGGCGCACCGCCGGCGCCGCGCAGGAAAGGTGACACTTCCCCCGTGGCCAGGTTGAACTCCTTGGCCACCAGGTTGAGATCCCCACCGGCGGTGTCCAGACGCTGTTGGATCTTCTCCTGCAGCTCACCGAATTTGTCGGCGGCGGCATTGCGCTTCAGGTCCGCTTCCAATTCGCCGCGCACCGTCTCGAGCGGCTTGGTCTTGCCGGCCTGCACCTCGTCCAGCCGGATGATGTGATAGCCGAACTGTGTCTTAACCGGCCCGCGGATTTCGCCCACGTTCATGCTGAACAACGCATCCGCGAAGGGCCCCACAAACTGCTGGCGGTCCGCCCAGCCGAGATCGCCGCCCTTGTCGGCCGAGCCCGGATCCTGTGAATACTGTTTGGCGAGCGCCGCGAAATCCTTCCCGGCCTTGGCCTGCGCATACACCTCGTCAGCCTGCTTCTTGGCGGCGGCATCATCCTTGCCGACAGGAATCAGGATGTGCCGGCCGTGACGCTTCTCGGGCTCGTTGTAGCGGTCCTTGTTCTTTTCGTAGGCCGCCTTGATGTCATCGTCGCTCACGGTGACTTGCGCGGCCAACTGATCCAGACGCAGCTCCGCGTATTGCAGCTTCACCGACTCCGGTGTCATGTATTGAGCGAGGTGCGCCTTGTAGTAAGCATTTACCGCGGCGTCATCGACCTGGATCGACGCGGTGTACTTGTCGGGAGCGATCAGCGCATAGCGGATCTCGCGCTGCTCATTCTGGAGCGCGCGGGAGCGTTGGATCTCGGCTGGTGTCTGAAAGTCGGACAGCACGATTCCCTTCATGAGCTGATCGCGCTGCTCGCGGCCGCGCAACTCCGCTTCGAACGCGGACAACGTGATGCCCGCCATCTGCAGCCGCTCGCGCGCTACGTCAGGAGAATACTGGCCTTCGATCTGGAATGCCGGCTCCTCGCGGATCGCCTTCATGACATCCGCATCGCTGACCCGATAGCCCAGGTCCTTGGAGCGCTCGTTCAGCAGGGAGTCGCGGATCAGGGACTCGAGAATCTGATCCTGCATCTGCGCTTTCAGCTCGGGGGGGATTTCCTTCCCCAGCCGCTGCTGATACACGGTCTGCTGGTTGAGCCAGGCGTTGCGGGCCTGCTCGACCGGGATCTTTTGCCCCCCCGCCTCGGCCGCATAGGTGCTGCCGCCGGAATTGAAATTGACCAGGCCATAGGCGCCCCAGGCGGCGAAAATCAACGCCAGGAGTCCCAGCACGACGTACGTGAGCCACTTCTGGCTCTCCAGCTTGTCTCGAATGCTTTGAAGCATGTTCCAGCTCGAATCAGGGAGCCGGCAATGATACCAGAGGGGTCAGGCAGCCGCGCTGGAGGGTGCGGGCTCGGCGGTGAAGGTGAGGCGCTGGAATTCCCGGCAGGTCAACGCCAGCTCCGCGACGGTCCCCTGGGCCACGAGGCGGCCCTCCTGCATGACCAGCACCTCGTCGAAATTATCGAGCAGGTGCAGACGATGAACGGAGGAGATGACGCAGGCGTCCGCGAGCATTTCGAAGAGATTCGCGTACACGCGCGCCTCGGTCGCCGGGTCGAGGCTGGCAGTGGGCTCATCGAGCAGGACCAGGCCGCTGCCCGCCGAAGCGAGCACACCTCGCGCCAACGCGACCCGCGCCCGCTGTCCACCTGACCAGTTAGCCGCGCGCTCCGCCAGCGGCGCCTCGAGGCCAGCAGCGGTCGGCTCAATGAAATCGGTGGCGCACGCCGCCCCCAACGCCCGACCGAATTCAGCGGGACTCGGCGGGCCTTCTACGGACTCACACAGTGCGAGATTCTCAGCGAGGGTTCCCTCATACAGCTCGGCGTCCTGCGGGATCAGGGTGGCGGTGGCCCTCAGGAAGGCGGCCGCCGTTGTGGGGGCGACCGAGATTGCGCCGCCGTCCAACGCCAGATGGATGCGCTCCGCGCTGTACAGACCGGCCAGCACCCGCAGCAACGTGCTCTTGCCCGAGCCGCTGCCGCCGATCAATGCATAACGTTTGCCGCGCTGAAGGGTGACAGCCACCCTTTCCAACGCGGGCCTGTCTCCGCGATGCGCCGCATGCGTGAAGGTCAGATCGCGAATGGCCAGACTGGACCAGTTGGAGCAAGGCTGCGTGGCGGGCACGTCCGCCGCAGCCAGGTTGGTTATCGCGGCCGCGCTCGAGTAGTCGGCGTTCTGGCGTGCAAACGTCTGGAAGTGGGAGGCGATCGAGCAGATGACGTTGCTCGACTGCTGCGCATATTCCCAGACCATGTAAACGCTACCCAACAACAAGGTGGTCGCGGCGTGGCCGTCCGACGCGGGTCGGGTGGCGAGCCAGGCAAACAAACCCACCAGCAGACTGCTCAACACGCGGCTGCTGATGTCGACGGTGAACCACTTTGCTTCGTTCAGCACGATCGAGCGTCGCAGCGGCTCGAATACCGCCAGCAACCGGCGCTCGAGACGGGCAGCGACGGCCTTGGCCTGCCGCAGAGCGTAGACTGTATTGGCATTCCCGAGAGTGTCGACCAATGTGGCGGTGTAACGCCGCTCGGCGTAATTCTCCTGGTTGGCCAACCGCAGCATGGCGCGATCGAATCCCACGACCGATACCGTGATCACCGCGAACCCACCCAGGGCGGCGTAACCGATGACCGGCTCGAGCCACCACAGCGCGATCAACGGACCGATCAGGCGCACGGCGCTGTTGAGATAGATGAACTGACTCTGCGCGAAGCCGGACAGCGCCAGCGTGCTTTGTTGAATGCGGTGCGCCGTCGCGCCGGAATGATTTTCGGCATGCCACGACAGCGGCAGCGAGAACAATCGCTGAATCAGCGTCGCGGACATCCGCCGGCGCACGGTCAGGGCGGCCCGCCTCTCGAGAACACGGGCCGGGCCGTGCAGCGCCCAGCTCCCCATGGCGACCAGCAAAACGGTGGACAACCAGAAACCGGCTTCGCGCAACCCTTCTCGCCCGTGCAGCTGCAAGGCATTGAGGGCATGACCCGAGATCACCGGCACAGCGAGCAGTACCGCCTGGGCCGACACCAGCAGCACGACCGCGGACACGAAGACGTGGCGTTCGCCCCGCAAGAGACGCCACAGATCGCGATACAGATGAAGTACGGCGCCGGGTTTTGGGACTCGGGCCTCGGTAGGTTTCAGCACGGCAATAAGTTAACGTTCAGGGGCACAGGCGCGCTGTGCGCGGATTCATAAATGTGATCATGGCCGACGAACCGAATGATTGGATTTGCCTGCAGTCCCGCGAGCTCAGTGCCGCAATCAACCCTCTTGGGGCGCAATTGTCGGTTCTGCGGGACAGCAGCGGGCGCGACCTGCTGTGGAATGGCGATCCCGCGGTGTGGGCGGGGCGTGCGCCCATTCTCTTTCCTTTGGTTGGCGAGCTCGCGGGAGGCGAGTTTCGCGTCGGGTCTGGCAGATACAAGCTGCCCCGCCATGGGTTCGCGCGCAACAAGCCGTTTGAGGTCGTCGCCGCAACCGCAGCGGAGGTCACGTTCAGGTTGAGCGCCGATGAATCTACCCTGAAGGTCTATCCATTTCAGTTTCAGTTGGATGTCAGTTTTGTGTTGAGCGGCGCGACGCTGGCCGTGAAAAGCGCGGTGCGCAATCTGGGGAGCACGCCGCTGACGGCGAGTCTTGGCTATCACCCCGGATTCCGCTGGCCCCTGCCCTACGGACCACCTCGTGCAGCGCACTTCATCGAGCTCGAACGCGAGGAGGGTCCGACCATTCGGCGTCTCGACAGTCGCGGTCTGCTCTCGCCCGAGAAGTATCCAACACCTCTGCAAGACCGCCGGCTCGTCCTGGATGATTCATTGTTCAAGGATGACGTAGTCATTTTCGAGAACTTGCACAGTCGCTCGGTCACTTACGGCGCTGACTCGGGTCCTCGCCTGCGCGTCGACTTCCCCGATGCGACCTATTTGGGAATCTGGACCAAGCCGAGCGCCGCGCCGTTTGTCTGCATCGAGCCATGGCGCGGCATTGCCGACGCGGCCGGTTTCACCGGTGATTTCAAGGACAAGCTGGGCGCCTTTTCAGTCGCGCCCGGGGCGATGCAGCAGCTCAATATGCGCCTAAATCTAGTCTCATGATCCCTCATATTACCGATAACTAATTGAATTATATGTAGATAAATTAGTCTGTAATCTAGTCTTTTATCTAGGCAACAGCTATCATGGCCGCTAGGCAGACTGAGCGCATCTGCCAACAGCTGGCCAATGGAGTCCGCTCATCGAGGGAGCTGGAGGCAGATCTCGACGCCTCACAGTCGGTTGTATCGAGGGCCCTGCGCGCGTTGATTGACGACGGGCGAGTCATTCGAATCGGCCAGACTCGCGGCGCTCGGTACGGACTGCTGCGCCCGATTGGCAACGTCGGCTCGCGCTGGCCGCTCCGACAAATCGACCCAGACGGCCACATCCACCATGTGGGGCAGTTACACGCATTGGCAGCCGGTCAATATTTCTTCGATTCGTGTTCACGTTTGGCGGCCTGATCGCCAACACGGACCAACACTTCGGGAACCTGGGGATGCTGAACCGATACGACGGGCCATTCGGATTGGCACCGGTATACGACATGCTGCCAATGCAGTTCGCACCGCAAAACGACGCGATCCTCGCTCGACCGTTCGTACCCGCCGACCCGACGGCTGAAACGATGGCCGTCTACCGGCGGGCTCGTGAGCTCGCCGAGGAGTACTGGCGCCTGATTTCGAATGACGCCCGAGTGAGCCAGGATTTTCGCCGGATTGCGCTGACCTGCGGCAGCACCCTGGCCGCACTACCCAGGACGGGCGCGTATGCCTATCAGCCCACGGTCACGCTCGCGACTTGAAGCGTTCCTGCAGCTCGCGCACCAGCACGCGCTCATTTTCCGAGTAATCGATCGGCACGGTCACCAGATGTACGCCGCCCTGCGAGAACGCTCCCTCCAGGGTGGGAACCAACTCGCTGATGCGGTCGACACGCGTGCCGTGCGCACCGTAGGCGGCCGCATATTGAACGAAGTCGGGGTTGCCGAAGGTCATGCCGAAGTCGGCGAAGCGATCGACAGCCTGCTTCCAGCGGATCATGCCGTAGGCACCATCCTCGAGAATCAATACCACGAGATTCAACTTCAGCCGGATCGCTGTTTCCAGCTCCTGGCTGTTCATCATGAATCCGCCGTCACCGCACACCGCCAGCACCCGGCGCTTGGGGTACAACATCGCGGCCACCATCGCCGACGGCAGCCCGGCACCCATGGTTGCAAGCGCATTGTCCAACAGCAGGGTGTTGGCCACACGGGTGCGGTAGTTGCGCGCGAACCAGATCTTGTACATACCGTTGTCGAGGGCAACGATGCCGTCCTCCGGCATGACCTTCCGGACATCGTGCACGAGCCGCTGCGGGGTGAACCGATCCTCGGTGGCACGCTCGGTGATGTGGGCGAGAATCTGCTCACGCAGCGGCAAGAGCACCTGTGCGTTCGGAATCTTTCCGGCCACCTGATCCGCCAGAAGCCGCAGGGATGGGCCGATATCGCCGATCACCTCCGCCTGCGGGAAGTAAACCTGCTCGACCGTGGCGGGCTGGTAGCCGACATGAACGACCTTCGGTCCACCCTTGCCCATGATGAACGGCGGCTTTTCAACCGTGTCGTGGCCGATGGTCACGATGAGGTCGGCTCGCTCGATGGCCTCGTGCACGGAGTCCCGTTCGGACAGGGCCGCTGTCCCGATATAAAGCTCCGTGCCTCCAGGCACGGTACCCTTGCCCATCTGGGTGGTGAAGTACGGGATCTTCGTTCGCAGCACGAACTGCGCGAGGTCGGAGGTCGAGCGCGGTCGAGAGGCAGCCGCTCCGAGCATCAGCAGGGGCGCCCTGGCGTTCACGATCAGGGCGGACGCGCGCGCGATCGCCTCTGCATTGGCGATTGGTAGCTCGACGGAATGCGGGGGCACCAGGGCAACCGGCTCGCACGCCTCCCCGGCAATGTCCTCGGGCAGCTCGAGGTGCACGGGGCCCGGTCTCTCCTCCTCGGCTACTCGAAATGCTTCACGAACCAACGTCGGGATGGTGTTGGGCGAAACGATCTGCCGCGACAGCTTGGTCAGAGGCCGCATCGCGGCGACAACATCGACGATCTGGAATCGGGCCTGGCGCGATGACAGCACGCCCTTCTGCCCTGTGATCATGACCATGGGCATGGCGCCCAGCAGCGCATAGGCCGCGCCGGTAGTCAGATTCAAAGCACCCGGACCGAGGGTCGTAATGCAGACGCCCGGCTTGCCAGTCAATCGACCGTAGGTCGCCGCCATGAAGGCGGCCGCCTGTTCGTGCCGGGTGAGCACGAGCTGGATGGACGACTTGCGAATGGATTCGACGACGTCGAGATTTTCTTCGCCCGGAATTCCGAAAATTCGTTCCACACCCTCGTTTTCGAGGGCGGCCACCAGAATGTCAGCGCCTTTGCTCATGGCGTCACAGACTACCCTGTCGATGCCGTTTACAGGACACGAAAGACAGCTTTAGCCGGTCGTTCAATGACTTACCGAGCGGTGCGCCGACCCGTTCACAGCCGCCACCGCCCAAGGTGTCGGTGTATTTGACAGTCGCCTGCTGCAACGCGCCGCCGGTTCGATATGGGCGCGCTGCGCGGCGCCCAACCGGGGCCCCAGGCGGGTCCATTTCGTGCAGCACGTCACATTTGCCGCGTTGCCGCCCTGCAACCTGTTATATCGAGGCGCAGCGGCCCGGCTCTGGCACATGCGTTGCAACTACCCGATCACGAGAACAACAGGGTTGGCGGATTAAAAAACGAAGACACGGGTTTGCGAAGGGCGAACACCGGGTACGCAGAAAAAAAGTCGAGTTTCGATAAAAAGAAGAAAAGCTCCTTCACACACGAGCAAGCGACCCAAAAGAACCCCGCATCCGCGGGGTTTTTTTTGGCTCAGCGGGCGTCGAGCTCGTCCAGGCCACATTCGAGCTGCCATGCATCATGGCAGGTGATGTGAAACTTGAACGCTGCGCGCGCACCGCAATCGCCCTCGGGAACTTCAAACTCCACCTCGTTCGAGCGAATCGGCTCACCGCATAACGAGCAGACATCGCCCCGCCCATAACCGCCCCAGATGCACTGCGATTGCACACGGGGGAGTCGGCCGCTCGCCAGACACGCACGCGCGGTGCGCAGTAGACGCTGTTCCGTGGTGGTCATGAGGGTCTCCTCAATTGCTCGGATCGACCTTCGTTGGTAACCCTGAGCTCCAGTTTGGTTCCCCCCCTCCCGCGTGAGCAACTGTAAGCCACTGTTCCTCGACCTCCGGCTCCTTTCCGGCCACCTTTCATGAAGCTTTACTTTCCTTTCGTTTAGCTTTCCGAAACAAAGCTGTGTCCAAAATGTGACAATTACATTTCCAATTGTCATTCTGTAGCCTTCTCCATCCTATACTCGCCGCCGCTTGCGGATCCCCTTTGAGCACATTACTTTGCAGTATAAAGCTCGTGATCGAGCACCCGGATGTGAATGGATGAAGACATTGTTCCTGCAGGCACCTTCGTTCGAGGGCTTTGACGGCGGGGCCGGCTCCCGCTACCAGGCGAAGCGCGAGGTGCGTTCCTTTTGGTTCCCTACGTGGCTCGCCCAGCCGGCGGCGCTGGTGCCCGATTCGCGACTCCTGGACGCGCCGGCCGACGGGCTCTCCGTAGAGGAAACGCTGAAGATCGCCCTGCTCTACGAACTGGTGATCCTGCACACCAGCACGCCGTCGTTTCCCATGGATGCCCGCTTCGCCGAGCTGTTGAAGGCTCGCAATCCGAGCGTCCTCATCGGCATGGTCGGGGCCAAAGCCATGGTGGACCCGCAAGGCTCACTGCAGGCCACCCGCGCCATCGATTTCGTTTGCGGCGAGGAGTTCGACTACACCTGCCGCGATGTCGCCGCGGGCATGGATCTCGCGCAGATCAGGGGACTATCTTATCGGGACGCGCACGGCCGCGTGGTTCACAACCTGCCTCGCCCCATGATTGAAAACATGGACGAGCTGCCGTTCGTTGCGCCCGTCTATCAGCGGGACTTACAGATCCGGAACTACTTCATCGGCTACCTGAAGCATCCCTACGTGAGCCTCTATACCGGGCGAGGATGCCGCTCGAAATGCACATTCTGTCTGTGGCCTCAGACAGTCGGCGGTCATCGCTATCGAGTGCGTTCGGCGCGCAACGTCCTCGAGGAGGTGCGCTGGATCAAGGAGCACATGCCCGAAGTCGAGGAGATCATGTTCGATGACGACACGTTCACGGACTCCTCCAACCTGGCGCGAGTCGAGGAAATCGCCCGCGGCATGGGCGAGCTCGGCATGACCTGGAGCTGCAACGCCAAGGCCAACGTGCCGTACGAGACCTTGAAGATCATGAAGGCGAACGGGCTGCGGCTGTTGCTCGTGGGCTACGAGTCCGGCGACGACCAGATTCTCCACAACATCAAGAAAGGGCTCCGAACCGATATCGCGCGCCGCTTCAGCGCCGATTGCCGCAAGCTCGGCATCGTCATCCACGGCACGTTCATTCTGGGACTGCCGGGGGAGACGCAGGAAACCATTGCGCGCACCATCGAATTCGCCAAAGAGATCAACCCACACACCATCCAAGTCTCGCTGGCCGCGCCGTATCCGGGAACCTCGCTTTACAAGGAAGCGGTCAACCGCGGCTGGCTCGAGGAAAACAACACCCAGCACCTCGTCAATGAGCGGGGTGTGCAATTGGCCGTGATCAGCTATCCGCATCTGTCCAAGGAGCAGATCTTTCACAGCATGGAGGTGTTCTATCGCGAGTTCTATTTCCGGCCGGGCAAGATCTGGGAGATCGTGCGCGAGATGCTGCTCAGCCCCCAAATGATGCGGCGCAGGCTGCGTGAAGGCGTCGAGTTCTTCCGCTTCCTGAACGCGCGGGAAGCCTGAATGCTGCTACACGAGTTGTTCGGGCTGATCGGGATCGGGCTGTTGTGCGTGGCTGCCGGTTACGAGACGGTGGCGTCCTTGGCCGTGCTGGTCTTTGAGATGCGGCGTGCCGTTGCGCTGCGGAGGGCTTCCGGCCGCGTCCAACAACCGGTCACCGTACTGAAGCCGCTGTGCGGTGCCGAGCCCGGGCTGTACGAAAACCTCCGCTCCTTCTGCCTGCAGAAGTATGGGAAATACCAGATCGTCTTCGGCATCCAGGACGAGGCAGACCCGGCGTTGGCCGTCGTCGCTCGACTCATCCAGGAATTTCCCGCACTACCCATGGACGTGGTCGTCAGCGGGCAGCAACATGGCACCAACCGCAAGGTCAGCAGCCTGATCAACATGCTGCCGCGCGCGAAGCACGATCTGCTCATGATCGCGGATAGCGATGCGCTGGTAGACCCGGACTACCTCTCGAGCATGGTGGCTCCGCTGAACGATCCCAGCGTGGGGTTGGTAACGTGTATCTATCGCGGAATCGCGACCTCCGGCATCTGGTCGCGCTTGGGCGCCATGTATGTCAATGACTGGTACATGCCGTCCGTGCTCGTGGCTTGGTTGTTCGGTCATCGCGAATACGCATCGGGACTGACACTGTGCATCCGCCGTGAGACGTTGAAGGCAACCGGAGGACTGCAACGCCTTTGCAACCATCTGGCCGACGACTACGAGCTTGGGGCGTTGGTACGGGGCACGGGTCTGAAGATTGCCCTGTCGAGCCGCATACCGCGTACCGGACACGCGGAGCCGCATTTCGATCATCTGGTGGCGCATGAGACCCGGTGGATGCGCACCATCCGCGTTTTGCGTCCGAAAAGCTTCCGGTTCCTCTTCCTGAGCTTCGGCTTGCCGCTGGCCGTGGCGGGCCTCGCTTTGAGCTACGGACTGCAGTCGGCGGGAACACTGCGTGCCACGCTGTTCGGCATTGCGCTCGCCGCCAGGGTATTGCGAAGCCGGGAGCTTTCATTCACCGACCTGTGCCTGCTCCCTGTGAGAGAGGCGCTGCTTTGTTGGGTCTGGTGGCGTGCATCACGCACCTCGGTGGTCATGTGGCGCGGCAATGAGTTCGCCGTCGACGCGCAGGGGATCATGCGCAGCGTGTCCTGATATCCCGCCAGCGTGAGCGACCGCTTTCTCATAGTCACCGCGGATGACTTCGGACTGAGCGACTCGGTCAACGAGGCCGTGCGGCAGGCGACCCTGAGCGGAGTTCTGACGGCGGCGAGCCTGATGATGGGGGAACCGGCCACCGCCGCCGCGGTGAAGCTCGCTCAGGCCATGCCCCAACTGCGGGTGGGTCTGCATCTCGTGTTGGTCGACGGACATTCCGTACTGCCCCCGCGCGACATACCGGACCTGGTCGACCCCGCCGGCCGCTTCTCGAATGCCATGGTGTTACCCTCATTCCGCTTTGTGACTTCAAAGCGGATACGCTCGCAGCTGGCGGCGGAAATCCGCGCGCAGTTGGAAGCGTTCGCGCGGACCGGACTCGAGCTGGATCACGTCAACGCTCATAAGCACTTCCACCTTCATCCGCTGATACTGGAATTGATCCTCGAGATCGGCAGCGAATTCGGCGTGCGCGCCGTACGCATTCCGCAGGAGCCTTTCTGGTACTCCCGGCTCGCGGGAGGTGCTGCCGGCGCCGCGTTCCTCACTCCGTGGTTGACACTGATGCGCACCCGACTGCGCGCTCGGGGTGTCACCTGCAATGATCACGTGTTTGGTCTTTCCGCTACAGGACGACTCGACAGCCGACAGGTGATTGCAGTCCTCGGCCGCCTGCCGCCAGGTGTCAGCGAGATCTATCTGCACCCGTCGGTCGGCAACAACGAGCTTGCTGCGCTGCTCGACCCCGAAGTTCGCGCCGCCGTGGAAGCCACCCAGGCCGTTTGCGGCGGCTACCGGGACCTGGGCCGGCGTCTTCATACCGGTTTATAACCAGATTGGAAGAACTCAGGCGAAACGCTTCGTTCTATCCCGGCGCCCGGGTGACTATATTTCACCCTCCCGTGGGAGAGGTAGAACGTGAACCTGACCGCATCGTCCTTGACAACTTCGATCGCGACCCTGGTCCGCTGGTTTACGGTCAATCAGGAAGTCGCTGATTTAGAAGCACTTTCGGTGGTGAATCGAGCGCTGGAATCGGTCCCGGCGCTGCAGCGCGTGGAGCAGGCGGTGGAGCTGCTTCCCGGCAATCACGTCCTGTCCTCGAGCTTCGGTGCCCAAGCAGCGGTCATGCTGCACATGGTCAACCAGGTCGTTCCCGGTATTCCGGTGATTCTGATCGATACGGGCTACCTGTTCCCGGAGACCTACCAGTTCATCGACCAGCTGACCGAGCAGCTCAGGCTGAACCTGAAAATCTACCGCCCGGACGCCTCGGCGGCCTGGCAGGAATCCCGCTACGGCAAGTTGTGGGACAAGGGCCTCGAAGGCATCGAGCAGTACAATAAGATGAACAAGAAGGAACCCATGGAGCGGGCTCTGAAGGAGCTGCGGGCAGCCACCTGGTTCTCCGGATTGCGGCGGGCTCAGGCCAAGACGCGCGAGAACATTGCGCCCGTGGAGCTCAAGCGCGGTCGCTTCAAGGTACACCCGCTCTATGACTGGACCGATCGCGACGTGGGCCGTTACTTGAAGGCGAACGGTTTGCCTTATCACCCGCTCTGGGACAAGGGTTACCTGTCGATCGGCGACTGGCACACGACCCGGTCCATGACCGAAGTCGACAGCGTGGAAGAGTTGCGCTTCTTCGGCTTGAAGCGCGAGTGCGGACTGCACGAATAAAGCGGCCGGCGCGCGCAGTGGCGTGCCGAGCTATTTCGAGAAGAGCATCTTCTGGCTGACGAAAGCCAGCATGATCGCGACCAGCGTGTTGGTCAGGAACGCGGGCAATTTCACGGTCGCGCGCGAGGCGATGAATACGCCCGGGATCGAACCCAACAGCAGATACCCCAACAGGTTTGTATCCACGTGCCCTAACGCGAAGTGAGTCGCACCGGCAATGGCGGTTACGGGGATTGCATGTGCGATATCTGTAGCCACCAGGCGATCGCCTGTGAGCCGCAGCGGATAGAGGGCCAGCAGCGCGACGACCCCCAACGCGCCTGCGCCAACCGAGGTCAGAGTCACCGCGGCGCCGAGAACGACGCCTGTGACTATGGTCAGTGGAAACGTGGCGCGCTCCGCTCGCTGCATCCATACGGAAGTGACCCTCAAACCCAGTCGTCGCAGCGGGTACTGCAACAACATGGCAATGGCCGCAACCGCGAGAATGATCGCGAGCCCGCGGGCGATCACGTGCTCGATGACGCCAGGTGTCCGATGCGACATCCAGAACCAATAGGCAATGGCCGCCGCGCCCGGGATGCTGCCGAGCGCCAGGCGCCCCACGATCGCCCAATCAACCCGCCGGCTGTATCCAAAGGACGCTGTGGCCACTAGCTTGGTCGTGGCTGAAAAGACCAAGTCGGTCCCAACCGCGACCGCGGGAGACTGGCCAAAGATGAGCACCAGGATCGGGGTCATCAGGGAGCCGCCGCCGACGCCGGTCAGGCCCACCATCGTTCCCACGAAGAGACCCGCAACGACATAAAGAAGAGGATCTGTCATCGAGCGATTTTACCCGCCTGCCCCGCTTTGCACTGCTTCCGGCCCAGACCGAATTTCCATAACAATATAACCGTGCCCGGTGCACTGCCGCGGTGCAGGTCGGGGCGCGGGCGCTCCGTAAGTGACCGCCGAACGGACGCTGAGCCCCGCTAGCGCGACTCGAGGACCTGGCACGACCGTTGCAAAGTAGGAAGCACGGAGATTGATTTCAATATCCGGCCGCCGTCAGGTGCAACTCGTGACCCCCTCGCGAATCCTGTGCCTGGCGGCGTCTTTTTTTGAACGGAATGTTCCCGTTATCCCGCCGGCTGGGGATAGCCGGCGGCGATCGCATCCAGCGCTGCGGCGTTCGGGGTCTTCTCGATCGCCGGTCCGTCGTTCCTGAAGTTGATCAGCTCGTCGGCGGAGGCGCTGTAGACCGGCCACTTCAACCGGCCGCCGCCGTTCGGATCGCCAGTCTTCGCAAACGCGACCCAGTAGGCACTGATCAGCGCAGCCGCCTTCGCATCCATCGGCCCCGTCGGCCAGGGCGATGCGCTCAACGTCTTGAACACATACTGGCGATCGGAAGCATGCGGTGCCGCCTTGATATCCTTGGGCGCCTTCTCTGACAGGACACTGAAGCGATACAGAAATACCGGCGCGACCTCCGAGTGAGTGCGCGACAGGTAATGCGCGGGCTCGGTAAACAGGATATCGCTCGCGATGTTGGTGTCGTAAGCGTCCTGCGAGCCGTAGGCCGCAAGCAGCTTCGCGCCCTCGACGGCTGGAAACCTCAGCCAGTCGCGCTCGAGATGTTTAGGGTGCGGAGGCGGGAACTCCGACGCATTGCTGCCGAGCAGGAACGGAATGCGCGACTCGGCATGTCTGGCGAAAGCCACGTCGGCCCGCGATGTCAGGATTTTTCCGTCGATCATGGGGCCTCCGGCCGCCATGTCCGGATCGCCGGCGGCGATGATCCGGCGGGCGGGAATGGCCCTGAGCGCGCTGACATCGTCGCTCAGGACACCCATCTTCGCGGCGAACACGACGCCGCTGTCCTCGGCGGAGGGCATGCCCGATTCGTTTTCGCGATTCAGGTACGGAAAGTCGACACGCGCGATCCCCGACTGGGAAATGGCTTTCTGAAACAACCCGCGGGCCGCCGGCGAAATCATCAGGTTGATGACCGAGCCGCCGCCGGCGGATTCTCCGAATATCGTGACATTACCGGGATCGCCTCCGAAGGCCGCGATGTTGCGCTCGACCCAGCGCAGCGCGGCGATCTGATCCATGACGGCATAGTTGCCGAGCGGTCCGTCCGGACTTTCCTTCGTGAGCGCCGGATGGGCGAAAAATCCAAACCGCCCGAGTCGATAGTTGATGGACACGAGTACCACGCCCTGCCGGGCCAACTCCGTGCCATCGTACAGATGGGCGGTGCCCGATCCGTTGACATAGCCGCCGCCGTGGATCCAGAACATGACAGGCAACTTGGACTGACCGTGCCGGGCGGGCGCGTAGACATCGAGATTGAGGCAATCCTCGCTATCCGGCGGCGGACCTACGCCATTGTCCTCGGTATTGATTATCTGCATGCACAAGGGACCCACCTTGTCGGCCGTTCGCGTGCCGGTCCATGGAGCGACGGGCTGAGGCGGGCGCCAGCGCAGGTTCCCGACCGGTGGCGCCGCATACGGAATCCCTTTGTAGGAAGACACTCCGGACTGCGTGGTACCGGAGATCCGACCGGTGTCGAGGTGAACGACGGACACGGACAAGGCGACGAGCGATGCAAGAGCTATCAAGGAAGGCCTCACTTGCGCGCGCCGAGGCGCGCGAGCATGTCCGAAAGTGCTTCGGGACTGATGTAGAAATATTCGCAGACGCGGCCCCACAACATTGCGGTCGGGACGTTGCGGTCACCACGCTCCTTTTGCGTCTGATGCAGGACGTACAGCACCACCCGCTCCTCGCGGGTCAGGCCGTCGCGGACGTCGGGGATACGGTCGTGGGGATCGGGAAAATCCATGGCCGCCGACTTTAATCTAGAATCAACGTCATGCGAACCGAAGTAGAACCTTTTCACGCCATGGCCATCAGCCGCCTGGCGCATGACCTGAAGGCCGAAGGTCGCTCCATCATTCACATGGAATTCGGCCAACCGTCGACTGGAGCACCGCAGGCGGCCATTGCACGGGCTCACCAGGTCCTCGACACCGATGCAATGGGCTATTGGGAGAGCACGGCGCTCAAGGCGCGCCTCACTCGCCATTACCGGGACACCTACTCGGTCGAGGTCACTCCCGAGCAGTTCATTCTGACTTGCGGTGCATCCCCAGCGCTCGTGCTCGCGTTGAGCAGCAGCTTTTCTCCCGGGGATCGGATCGCGCTCGCACGGCCCGGTTATGTTGCATATCGAAATACATTGCGGGCATTGAATCTCGAGCCGGTTGAAATTGCGTGCGACCGGCGCTCGCGCTTCCAGCTCACCGCCGCCAGCCTGGCCGCGCTCGATCCGGCCCCGAGCGGTGTCATCGTGGCGAGCCCCGCGAATCCAACCGGGACGATCATCGAGCCGGCGGAGCTGCGCGCCATCGAACAGGTCTGTCGGGCTAGAGGCATCCGCATCATCTCCGATGAGATCTACCACGGGTTGAGCTACGGCGAGCGCGCTCACTCCATGCTGGAGTTCGGCCCGGACGCGCTCGTAGTCAACAGCTTCTCGAAGTACTTCAGCATGGTCGGCTGGCGACTGGGCTGGCTGTTGGTTCCGCCACCGCACATCGCGCGTGCTCGGGCCTACATGGGCAACCTGTTCCTCACGGCCCCGTCGCTCAGTCAACATGCCGGCCTCGTGGCGCTCGACAGCCACGAGGAACTGCAGCAGCATGTTGCCGTCTACGCGAGGAACCGCAAACTGCTGTTGGCCGCCCTGCCCGCCCTCGGGCTGGCCGACATCGCTCCCCCGGACGGTGCGTTCTACATCTATGCCGATGTCCGCCGCTTTACCGACAACAGCCTGAAGCTCTGCGAAGACATTCTGCGCAATACCGGCGTGGCGTGCGCGCCGGGGATCGACTTCGACCCGGTGGAGGGCCGGCACTTCATCCGCTTCAGTTTCGCAGTGGCGACCGCGGAGGTGCAGGATGCGATCGGACGCCTGCGACCGTACCTGGCGAGCTACAAAAGCAGTCACTCGTGAAACGCAGCCACCTCGAGGCGCTCGCCGCATAGAAACGCATCCGCGACCAGCTGCAGCGGCGCGACATCCACATCGCTGCTCTTGCGGCGGATCAGATCCGCGAAGTGCGCGTACAGGCGCGGATATTCCCCGCCAGGTGCCAGCGGCACAGGCGCGCCATCCACCTGCATTTCGCTGCCGCCCTTGGACAAGCTCAGTCGGCCCGAGTCGGTCACCACATCGATGTCCCACCGGGGCGGACCCGGGTGCAGGAAATCCAACTCCATGCGAGCCGGGCCGCTGAAGTCGAGGTTCGCTGCGATGGGCGTCTGGCTGTTGCTCGGAAAGTGCAGCTGCGCGCGCTGCAGCCTGAGCGGGTATGGAAGAATGCGCGTCAGGATGGACAGCGCGTTGATGCCCGGGTCGAACACGCCCAGCCCGCCCGCCTTCCAGATCCAGGCCTGGCCGGGATGCCAGACACGAACATCTTCCTTCCAGTGGATCGTGACGTTGCGGATCGCTCTTCCCGCGAGCCATTGCCTGGCAGGCTCTACGGCGCAGGCGTGCCGTGAGTGCCAGGATGCAAATAAAGTCACCTTCTTCTCTTTTGCCAGTGACTCGAGCGTGACGACCTCGCTGACTGTAGCGCCCGGAGGCTTCTCGAGAAGCACATGCAATCCGCTCTGGAGCGCGAGCCTCGCGATGTCGAAGCGCACCTGCGGAGTGGTACACACAGACACAGCATCGATGTCAGGAACCGCCTTCAAAAGCGACTCGAGGTCCTTGAAGCTCGGCACGCCTTCCAACGCATTGTGCGGGCTGGCGATACCGGCCAATTCAAACGCGTCGCTCGCCGCGAGCGAGGGCAGATGCTGATCGCGCGCGATCTTGCCCAATCCCACAATCGCCAACTTGATCTTCGTCATGTCATCGTACCGTGCGAGCTGTGGAGCGACGCGGTGGTTCGGCTCGGAACGCCTGCACCAATTGGCTGGCACGCCTGCCGATTTCCGGCAAGTCATATTCGGGACGAAAGAGCTCGCCACCGAAACCGAAGCCCGCGGCGCCCGCGGCCAGCCAAGATGGTATATCGGCCGCGCCTACCCCACCGACCGGATACACGCCAACACCGGCAGGCAGCACTGCACGCAACGCCTGCAGGAACTTCGTGCCATACGCTGCCGCTGGAAAGAGCTTGAGCTTGGTTGCTCCGGCCCGAATGGCGGTGAAGGCTTCTGTCGCAGTTGCGATGCCCGGCATGACCTCCATTCCGAGATCCAGCGCCCGGTGGATGACGTCCGGATCGCAGTTCGGCGCTACGACGAGCCGGCCTCCGGCCGCATGCGTGCGATTCACTGCGTCCTGATCGAGGACCGTGCCGGCGCCGATCAGACAATCGGCGCCCAAGCTGGAAGCCAACGATGCAATGCTCGCGAACGGATCGGGTGAGTTCAGCGGTACTTCGATCACGCGGATCCCCTCCTCGTGCAGGATGCGACCGGTTTCAATCGCGCGCGTGGGCTGCAGACCTCGAAGAATAGCGACGAGCGCAGCAGAGTCGACCGTAGGATCAGATGGCATGAGTCACCAGTAGTTTTCGGACCTGAGCAAGTCCCGCGAGAGAGGCCGCGGAGCCGTCGATCGCAGTGGACCGGCAATGGCGATGTTCGAGCCCCTGCTCGTACAGGCGTGTCAGAGTGGGAGAGCCGACGAGATGGACCGCAGTCACCTCCCCAAAGATTTCGAGCGCACCGGCAATGTCGCTGGCGACCAGCAGCCCGGACAGGAAAGCGCCTGCATCGCGCGCGGCGAGCTCGCCCGACAGAGTCCGGCTGCGACATTCAAACAGGCGGCCAAGCAACTGCGCGCGGGGAAAGCGCGCGAACTGTTCGAGTCCGCCGCGGAAAGCGGCGTCGGTGACTTCCCCGCGCTCGCGAACCAACACACTGTGATTGCACAACAGGTTGAACAGCTCGCCAGTCGGAGCCGTGAGAAATTCAGTGACGGCACCGTCGCTGAGAAGAGCCCACTTCGTGTGGGTACCCGGCAGGCACAGCAGCTGCTTCCCGCGCCGCAGCGCCGGCTCGAGCGCCAGCGCGCCGAGGATCTGCGTCTCCTCGCCACGCATGAAGTCGGGCGCAGCGAAACGATTACGGCACGAGAGTCCCGCGATGATCCGGATCGCACCGTCGCGCACGCTCATGCTGTGAGCGGCGATTTCCACGAGAGTCGCGGGGCACGAAGCGTAAGGCACGGGTATCCAACCTATGTTGGATCCAACCATGCCGCACAGGACGGCGGGAGGCGTCGCCGCCCACTTTGCCGTCAACGAATCGAAAATCTGCGCGCAGCGCCCATCGCTGCCGGCGACGCCCGGACCGGTCGTGGAATCGAGAACGCTACCGTGGGAGTCACACAGAAACAATCGCAGGTTGCTCGTGCCCCAATCGCCCGCAATGAAAGCCCCTTCGCGCATCAAATTCGGTTGACCCCGCATCCGCCCTATTTGTAATATAAATTAGATCTCCTGCCCAACCAAGTCGCGGAACGGACTGTGCGCCGACACTTCTCTTGCTGTGTCCTCCTGGTCGCGCTGGCGGCCGGTACCCCCCACGCGCAGGCCCTGCCTCTGGGGCCAAAGGGCGCCGCGGACTCGGATCAGCACGGTGCTGCCCGCCCTGCGATCCCGGGCGCGCGGCATAGACCATTCAACGATGACTGGCGGTTTTACAAGGGAGAGGCCGCGGGAGCCGCCGATGCCGGGTTCGACGATCGCCGTTGGGCGTCGCTGCGACTCCCGCACGATTGGGCCATTGAAGGTCCGTTTGATCGCAAGATCAATCCACATACCGGGGCTCTACCGATCTTCGGCACCGGTTGGTACCGCAAGACCTTCACCCTGCCCCATGACCGCTACTACGCCATCGAATTCGACGGTGCCATGGCCAACTCCAAAGTCTGGCTCAACGGGCACGAGCTCGGCGGCCGGCCGTATGGCTACAGCGGATTTTCTTTTGACCTCACACCCTATTTGCAGCCAGCCGGCCAACCGAACGTGATCGCGGTGCGGCTCGCGCCCGAACCCAACTCCTCGCGCTGGTATCCGGGCGCCGGAATCTATCGAAATGTCTGGTTGGACGAGACGGGCGCCGTATCAGTCGCGCGCTGGGGAACGTATGTCACGACGCCGGAGGTCTCCGCGGACAGAGCCACCGTTGCCGTCAAGACCGAGGTGGTAAACAGGCTCGAGAGTGAACTGCTGATCGTGCGCTCGAAGTTGCAGGAGGTCGGGAGCATTCAGGTGGCCGCAACCGGCGCCGGCCTCGCACCGGCGCGGATCACCCTCGAGGCCCGCTAGGTGCACCGCGGAAACGTGCGGTGAATCACGAAAAGTGCGACTGAGACACAGCCCTGTGTGGGCCTGTCGAAATAGGCTGTCGGGGCCATGGGTCGCCGGGGTCCGTGAGAATGGGGTTGCTCGTGCTGTCCATACTGCTGGTCGCCGGCTGTGGGATAGCTGCGGTGCCCGTCTTTCGCAGGCCAGCACGAAGCGCCACCGACGACACGACGGTCATGGCGCGCCAACCCCAGCCCGCAGTCGAGCTTCCCGCCGAGCTGCAGCATATCGAGCCGCCGGTCCTGGCGGCGGCGCCCGTCCAGATTCTCGATCGCACCGCCATCTTCAAGCGACTGGCCGAGCTGTCGCTGGGGGTTCCGGAGCTCGGCGAGCCCCGGCCCGAGCATGAACAGATTGTTACGAACGCGTTAGCGGCCATCGCCAACGCCGCCACTCAGGGCAAATACGCTCCACGCAAGCCCAACCTGCTGCCGCAGCTCATGCGCGTGATCAACGACGAGGATGCCTCGCGGCGCGAGCTGGTCGCCCTCATAGCGCGCGATCCAGCCATCGTCGGCAGCCTGTTGAAGATGGCGAACAGCGCCTTCTACCGGGTTTCCGCACGTCCGGTCGAAACTATTGAACGCGCGGTGGTCATGTTGGGCAGCGACGGTCTGCGATCGTTGATTGCGGCAGCGCTCGTACAGCCGATCTTCGAGACATCGATGGCCGGCGCGTTTCCGCGCTTTCCACAGGTTGTATGGGAGCACGCCCTGCTGTCGGCGCACGCCGCCATTCCACACGCGGCCCTGGTTGAGCGAGTCGATCAATTTGCAGCCGAGTTGTTGTGCCTCGTGAGCGGACTTGCGGAAATCGTACTGTTCCGCGCGGCGATGGATCACTACGCCGCTTCCCGGCGCAAACAACAACCCGCCCCGGTAGTCATGGCCTCCTTGTTGGCCTCCCATGCCGCGACGTTCGCATGGCACATCGGCGCCAACTGGGAGCTGTCCGAGCTGATGCTGGGCGCGCTCGAAGAGCAGATGGTCGCGAGCGAGCCGACCACGGCGCTCGGCAGATCGCTGCGCTTCGGCCGGTGCGCAGGCGCACTGGCCGTCCTGCGCACTCACAAGGTGATCGACGAGGCAACCGCCCGGAGCTCACTGCCGGATGGCGGCATGTCGGCGGCCCATCTCCAATGCATGTGGCGCCGGTTGCTCGACAAGCCGGAAGAATCCGCGGCGACCGGAAGAAGGGTCAGCCGTCGCTGAGGTCGGCTCACTGCTGGTACTATCGAGGCTCATTCCACTCCGCGGCAACGCATTACGGCTTCGGCCCAGCTTGGCGGTTCGAAATGCATTCAACAGACTCTCAGCGGGAAGCCGTCGACCTCGGCGCCGTTTTCGAGGTGCTCAGCGGCGATCTCAACACCAGCTTCGCGCCCCTGCAGCAGAGCATGGAAAATCCGGACGAGGACGGCAACTATTCCTACGACGGCACGGCCGCGCGCACCTACGTCAACGTCGCCTTTGCATGCATCGCGAGCGTTGCAACGTGCATGCGTCAATGGGCCACAGCTCAGCTTCAGGACGACATAGACGAGCAGCAGTTCATAGGCGACGAAGACATGACGCCGCTGGAGCAAGCGGTCAGGTTGGGATTCGGCCTGTTGGATCACGTGTGCAACATCGATTCAGAATGGGACGCCAATGAGCAGTGGTGGACGAGCATGCGCCGTGCTATCGCCATCAAGTACCGGCTCGCGAGTCCGCTCTCGGCGGCGGACCTGGAGGTCTCCGCTGATGAAGTGATGACGGTTGTGGATGCCGAGGCCGGCTTCAGGTTGCGGCTGGCTGCTTACCTGGAGCCGGCGCCGACCGAACAGTATCAACTCTCCGGCGCGGCACTTATGCCGGAGTGAGCGGTCGCTCAACCTCCGGGGGTGACCAGATTCGTGAGCTCCGCGAATCCCAGACCGCCTGCGGTGGCGGAGGCCAGGTCGCCGGCCGCCAACTGCGTTGCCGCCACCTGCAGATCGCCCATCAAACGGCTGTAGAGCGCGGAGCCTAGACTGATGCGCTTGGCGCCGGTTTTTCGCACCTCTGCCCAGGGGATCGGACCACTCGACGGGCCCACCAGCACGTTGACCGGTTTCGGAGCCACGGCCGCCACGATGTCCTCGATTGCGCTCAACTCGCCCGGGTAGGGTGCATATAACACATCCGCGCCGACCTCGGCGAATGCCACCAGGCGTTTGATCGTGTCCTGCAGGTCAGGTCGGCCTTGAATGAAGTTGTCACAGCGCGCAGTCAACAGGATGCGGCCTCTCGCCGCCTGCGCCGCCCGGCGCACTCTTTCGACAGCGTCGTCGAACTTGCGGATCGGGTCCTCGGAATCGCCGCTGGTGTCTTCGATCCCGAGGCCCGCAAGCCCGGCGGCAATCGCGGCCTCGACTGTCGCCGCGACATCGTCGGCCGTGTTGCCATAGCCGTCTTCAAAGTCGCCATTGATGGGTAGATTGGTCAGGCGCCCCATCAGGACGGCATTCGCGATGTGCTCTTCGCGAGACACGGCATGCCGGCCGTCCGGCCGCCCAAGCGCAAATGCGAGCGCCGCCGAGGACGTCCCGATAGCCTGAAATCCAGCGCGTTTCAGAATCAGAGCCGAGGCGCCATCCCAGGCGTTCGGCATGATGAAGCCGCCCTTCTGCTCATGAAGGGCGCGGAAACGCTCGTACAGCTCACGTTGGTTCATGATGTTCCTCAACCATGTGATAACGTCTCTTACGCCACCATCGACCGCCAGTGCCAATCAGAAGAAAATGGGGGGAACCACGTGGAAGCGATGTCCTGCGGCGAAGCCGTAATGAAGTTACTCGCCGCTTACGAAGTGGATACCGTCTTCGGCATGGCGGGAACGATGACCGTGGAATTATATCGCGGCATCGCGCGCGCGGGCATTCGTCACGTGCAATGTCGCAACGAGCAAGGAGCGAGCCTCATGGCCGACGGCTATGCCCGCTCCAGCGGGAAGCCCGGAGTCTGCACGATCATCGCGGGGCCCGGGGTCACGAATGCAGCGACTGGAATCGCGCAGGCCTATTGTGACTCGCAACCGATGCTGGTGCTGTCGGGAGGGACGGTTACGCGCTCACATGGCAAGGGCTGGGGCGCGATACATGAGCTCGACGATCAGGCGGCGGTGACCGCGGGATTCACGGCATTCAGCTCGATGGTTCGATATCCGGAGGAGCTCCCGGAGTTGATTGGCCGGGCCTATGCGGTATTTCGCGGGACACGGCCCCGGCCGGTTCATCTTTCTCTGCCGCGTGACGTGCTCCCCGAGCGTGTCTCAGCCGAATGGAAAACCCGTCGCCCGCCTTCGCTGCCCATGCCGGACCTTACGGCGATCGATGAGGCAGCGGATCGGCTCGCGCGGGCTGCGCGGCCGTTGATCGTGGTTGGCGGAGGTGCGGCAGGTACGCGTGAGGCGCTCACTGCAATAGCGGAGCACATCGGAGCGCCGGTGCTTTCAACCAATGCCGGCAAGGGGATTCTGCCGCAATCTCATTCTCTGTCCCTGGGAGCCTCGATTGTGCAGGCACCGAGTCAACAGGCGTTGGGTCACGCTGACGTGGTGTTACTGGTCGGTACGGAGGTTGCTCCAGGCGATACTTTCTTGCATCACCTCGATATTCCGGGCGAGATCATTCGGATTGACATCGATCCGGTTCAATTGGCGTCGAAGTATGCGGCTGTGGTGGGCATTCAGGCGGATGCCCAGCCCGCCATGCGTGCATTGGCCACTGCGATGGGCCGCCGGAAGACGCTGTCACAGCGGTCACAGGGTGAGGCACGGGTGAGAGAAGTTCTCGCGGCAAACGCTGGGGCGATGACCGATCTCGAGAAACAGCATGCGCGAGTGTGGCAAATCGTGCGTTCCGCCCTGCCAGCGGACGGAATCGTGATGGGGGATGCTTCGCAGATTGTCTACACGGGCAGCTACGCGATGCCCATGGAGACGCAGAAATGTTGGTACTACTCGGGCACGTACTGTGCGCTGGGCGTGGGCCTGCCGATGGCCATTGGGGCCAAGATCGGCGCTCCGGATCGGCCTGTGATCGCAGTAGCGGGTGACGGTGGGTTCATGTTCACCGTCAACGAGCTTGCAACCGCGGCTGAGGAACGGCTCGCGCTGCCTGTCATCGTGTGGAATAACGATGCGCTGAAGGCGATTGTGGATCAGATGGATGCGCAGAAGGTGCCGCGTATCGGGGTGGAACCCCGCAGCCCGGATTTTGTGCGTTTGGCGCAGAGCTTAGGTTGCCACGCGACACGGCCGGCCAGTGCAGAGGACTTCGGACAGGCCCTGCGCGACGCGTTGCTTGCCGATCGCCCGACCCTGATTGAGGTGCGAGAGAACAGCACCTGGCTGTTGCGCTGAAGGACCGACGCGCGAGCCTGGCGATGGTCGCTCACTATGAGACAGCGCGGCGGCGCTGCGTTGCTTATTTAGACGACAAAGCGCGCGGACGGCGCACCGCCCTCTGGTCGTTGATTTCGTCGCGGGGTCGGTACGGCTCATCGAGGTACTGCCGATCGGCTGGATCCAGCCGGAAGGCTAGGGCCTCGACTGCCACCTCGATGTGAGAGATTTTCCCGGCGCCCACGATCGGGATGTTGGCATTGTGGTTGCCGGACACCCAGGCCATGGCAACATGCGCCGCGCTCACTCCGTGCCGATCAGCGACCTCGCGCACGCGGCGTGCGATCTCCAGATCGATGTCGTCACCATAGAAGTCCTGAAAGGCATCATGCGCGGTACGCGCGGTGGCACCGCTGGATTCGCGCGCGACAAACCCGCGCGCCAGCGGGCTGAATGTCGTCACCGCGATACCCTGGTCCTGACAGTAGGGAATCATCTCCCGCTCTTCTTCCCGGTAAAGTACGTTGTACTGGCACTGCATGTTGACGAACTGCGCCCAGCCGTTCATCGCGGCGACATGGTTCATCTTGGCGAGCTGCCATGCATACATGGTAGATGCGCCGAGATAGCGCACCTTGCCGGCACGGACCGTGTCGTTCAGAGCCTCCATTGTCTCTGCGACCGGCGTTACCGCATCGAACGCATGAATAATGTACAGATCGACATAGTCGGTGCCCATGCGAGCCAGCGAGCGGTCGATGGAAGCGAGAATGTGCTTGCGTGACAAGCCCCGGTCGTTGGGGTCGCTGCTCATCGGGTAAAACACCTTGGTGGCCAGCACGAGTTGCTCGCGCGGGCTCATCTCGAGCACATTGCGGGCGACCACCTCCTCGTTGCGGCCGGTTGAATACCAGTCGGCCATATCGAAAAAGTTGATGCCCAGGTCCACCGCGCGCCGCAGGAGGGGGATCGCGTCGCTCTCGTCCAACACCCAACCTTTCCAGGAAGAGCTGCCCATGGACATGGTGCCCAGACAGAGCTGGGAGGTTTGCAGGCCGGTTCGGCCAAAGCGAACGTAGTTCATGCTGCCTTCACTCCGCTTGCTCGGGCGCACCGCTCCCAGAGGCCGGCGCGGGGTACTGCCCGCGCCAGTGTCGAGCGATGGAGGCACGGTCTGCCATCCAAACGCCATCGTGGCGCTGGATGTGGTCCAGCAACCGCTCAAGCGCGCCGATACGTCCGGGTCTACCAACGATCCGCCCGTGCAGACCGACGCTCATCATTCGTGGACTCCCCTCACCGCCGCGTCGGTAGAGCCAGTTGAAGGCATCCGCGCAGTACCGGAAAAAGTCCTCTCCCGAGGCGATGTCGCCGCCTCGCTGCAGGCGGCTGTCGTTGCAATCAAGAGTGTACGGAATAATCAGCTGATGGCCGTCGCCCACCGGTGTCCAGTAGGGCAGATCGTCGTTGTACGCATCGCTATCGTACAGAAATCCACCCAGCTCCGTGACGAGCCGGCGCGTATTGGGACTGGGGCGACCCGTATACCAACCCACCGGCCGTTTGCCGATGAGGCTGGTTATGACATCGACGTTACGAGAGATGTCCGCGCGCTCGACGCCTTCAGGCACAGACTGATAGTCGATCCACCGGTAGCCATGACAGGCGACCTCGAAGCCGCTGTCCTTGATTTCCGCCACCACCGCCGGGTTTCGCTCGAGCGCCATGCCCACCGCGTAGACGGTCGTTGGCACACGCCGGTGGCGCAGCATCCGCATGATTTCCCAGAACCCGACGCGACTACCATATTCGAAATTCGACTCGACATTGAGATTGCGTGCATTCGGCAGCGGCTCACCGCCTACATCGGTCAGGACGTATTCGGAATGCGCATCGCCGTGCAGAATGTTGTATTCGCCGCCCTCTTCGTAGTTCAGAACCACGGAGACGGCGATCCGCGCGTGGTCAGGCCAACGGGGGTCGGGTGGCTTTCCGGCGTATCCGGTCAACTCCCTGGGGTAACTCATGATCGGGATTCCTTCACAATCCAGTCCATGTAGGCCTGGAAGGCTTCCTTGACCGGCCGCGGTCGCCAACCGGTTTCGGCACTGAGCCGGGAGATATCGTACGCGCCCCACATGCCGTCACTGCGCGTGGGATCCTGCACAATATCAGCCTCTTCGATGGGGGTAATTTCGGCTTCGAAGCCAGGGTATCTCTCGGCGGCCCAGCCGACCAGATCGCCGAGGCGGGTGGTCCGCCCCATTGCAACGTTGTAGCTGCTGTAGCGCACGGCGGGCCGTTTCAGCAGCAAGATGATCGCGGTGGCGACATCTTCGGCATGGATATAATCACCAACGGCATCGAGCGTGTTGACACGCAGGCGCTTCCCACCCTGGACGGCCATATGCGCGATTTTGTTGGGGCCGTGCCTGAATGTGCGGCTGGCTGTTGGACGGTCCATGGTGCCGTAGACGGATGCCGGTCTCACTGACGTGGTCGACATGCCGAACAACTCGCCGTAACGCTCGGTCACGAGCTCGGAAGCAAGTTTTGAGACGCCGTACAAAGTACGCGGCATTACATAGCCGTCTTCAGGCAGAGGCTCGCCTGAACGATCCGGACCATGATTCTTATAGACGGCTCCGGAGCTGACGTAAATGAAGCGATGCAGAGCGGGTAAGGTGCGTGCCCAGTCGAGCACGGCGACAGTGCCCATGAGATTCACTTCGACGATGCGGCCGGGATTTTCGGCCTCGGGTTCCCGTTTCGCTTCGTATGCAGTGCCGCGCGATATGGGGGTGACGGTGGCACCATGAACAACATGGGTGACATTGTGTTTTGTCAGCGCGTCACGCCAGGTGTCAGGTTTGGTGACGTCGGCCACGATGGTCGACAGGCGATCGGCGACGGGAGCGAAGTAGCGGCTAGCAGCCGCGTCCATCGGAGAGGCGTCCAGAATGACGGCGCGGTGCATCGGCTCAGCGTCGAGCCAATGGCGTGTCAGCACGCTCATGACGAACCCCGTACCGCCGGTAACGAGCAGCGTCACAGGGGCACGCCCCGAGGACGCAGTCGCCCTGTTCGCGCCATATCGGGTGCGTCGGCCGTGCTCATAGCGGGAATTGCTGCAGCAGGCGGATGAGGGCGTCCGTGCCAGCGGCGAAATCTTCCAGGGTCATGGTTTCCTCGGGGTTGTGGCTGCCGTGATCGTTCCGTACGAATATCATCGCAGAGGGAATCCCCAACTCGGCGAACACCGCGGCATCGTGCCCTGCCCCGCTCGGCATCTGCGTTGGCCGATCGAGCAGGCCCAGCAGGCAACTTCGCAATCGTGCATCCATCATGGCCGGTGGCGAGTCCGTGGCCACCCCGAGGTCGAATTTGACTCGGTAGGCCGCGCCGATTTCTTCGGCGGCGCGCCGCGCTTCGGCGGCGACTGAGCTCATCACATCCATGGACAGGCTGCGCAGGTCGATCACAAAGCGGGTTTCACCCGCTACTTTGCTCGGAGCATGCTCGGCCGGGTTGGTAAAGAGCTCACCGTTCGTGATCAACAAATCGGCTCCCCGCGCCTCCACACGATCCCAGACACCTTCCATGTAATGCAGCAACGCAACGGTCGCGGCCACGGCATCGTGCCTCGAGGATCTGGGCAGCGCACCGGAATGCCCATATTCACCCACACACCGGGCATTGCGAAACCGTTTGCAACCGCGTATGCCCGTCACAACCGCCGCTGGTAACCCTTCCGCCACGAGCCGCGGGCCCTGTTCGATGTGGAGCTCCAGATAGGCGCGAACCTGTTCAGGCCGCAGAAGCTGCCGCCGATGCGCAATGGCCGTCGGGTCGAAGCCGCGAGCCAGGAGCGTTTCCTCCAGCGTACGGCCGTTATCCGAGCGCCGCACGGACAAACAGGCCGGATCCAACAGGCCGAACGCCCCCTCGCTTCCGATGTAAGAAACATCGAACCAAGATGACTCCTCGGCTCGTAACGCCATCACCGAGATATCGTAGTCGGGAACAAACCCGCGGCGGCGCAATGCGGACAACGCGCAGATCCCGGCCACGACGCCGGCGGCGCCATCGAAGTTACCTCCCTGCGGAACACTGTCGAGGTGCGAGCCAATGAGAATGCGCGGCGCCTGCCGATCCTTGCCCGCCAGCGTCATCGTGAGATTACCTATCGCATCGACCGAGATCTCGAGCCCGATCCGCTCGGCGGCCGCGCGCACGATGTCGTGCGCCGCCTGCTCGCCGTCCCCATAGCTGTCACGCACGATTCCGCGCCCACGCCGTGTGGCTTGGTCGAGTTGACCGAACAACGACCCCGCCAGATCCAGATCGACCTGTGTCATGATGGGGGTACGCCAACAGAGGATTTGAAATGTCCCAGCTGCTCGCCGGAACCGTCGCCGTCGTGACCGGGGCCAGCTCCGGCATCGGCCGCGCCATCGCCCTGACCTATGCCAAGGAAGGGGCGCGTGTTGCGCTCGCCGATGTGAGCACTGAGGCCCTCGAAGGCGGTGAGCCAACGCTCGAGCTCATCCGTGCCGCCGGAGGCGAGGGCTTTTTCGAGCAGGTTGACGTTGGGCAGTGGGACCACATCGATCGCCTGGTAACTGCGACCGTCGCGCGCTACGGACGCCTCGACGTTATGATCAACAACGCCGCGATCTCCTCCGGTACGGCTCTCCTCGAGACGACCGACGCGCAATGGGAGAACGTCATGCGCGTCAATCTCACCGGCATGTTTTACGGCTGCAAGCGGGCGGTTCAACAAATGATCGGACAGGAGCCGCGGGACGAAGCACGCGGTAGGATCATCAACCTGGGCTCGCAGCAGGGTATCGTCACGTGTCCGGGCGAAACACCCTACGGTGTCAGCAAAGCCGGCGCGATCTACATGACCCGCCAGATCGCCTGCGATTACGCCGCCCAGCTGATCATCTGCAACAGCATTTCTCCCGGCAAGATCCAGACCGGCCGACCGGGCGTGGGGCAGGATCCGGCGCTGTTGGAAAACGCCCGCCGCCGCACGCCGTGGCCGCGGCTCGGCAAACCCCAGGACATCGCGAATGCCGCCGTGTTCCTCGGAAGCCACCGCGCCACCTACATCACAGGCGCGAATCTCGTCGTGGACGGCGGATGGCTGGCCAGGTAACACCATGTCATTCGTTGGCGATCGAGTAGATTTTGCCCTGATACGGCGGCCGGTCGAGTTGGTCGACGGCCGTGACGTACAAGGTCTTCTCATCGGGGCTGAAGGTGAAGTTGGGAACGCCCGGAGACGGCAGTTTGAGGGTGCGTACCAGCTTGCCGTCGGAGTTGACGACAAAGATCGTTCCGGCGAGCGGCGCCTGGGGCTCTTTCGGGTTCTGACCCACGTACAGCAGCCCATGCGAGTCGATCTTCATGCCATCCGGGTAGATGTGCCCGACGTGGTGCGTCAGATCATCCATGTTCAGGAAATTCCGCCGGTCGGACAACCGTCCCGCCCCGTCCACTCGGAAGCGCACTACCCGGTTCTCGTCAGTTTCGATCACGTACAGCGTCTTGCCGTCGAGCGACAGCGCAATGCCATTCGCATTGTGCAGGTCCGGCGCGGCCAGAGTGATGGTCCCATTCGGGGCAATATAGAACACGTTGGAATTGCCGGTCTTGCCGGGCTCGCCTGAGCAGGTGAAATAGACGCCACCGGCGTGATCCAGCGCGAAGTCGTTGGGGCCGACAAACTTGCGGCCCTGCTGGTCGTGATCCCAGGGCGGCAGCGGTTTTCCATCGGGGGCGATACGCCCGATGGTACCGCTGTCGTAGCAGGTGGTGAGATACTCTCCGCGCGGCGTCCGAATGACTGCTGAAGGCCCGCAACCTTTCAACGTTGCAAACACCTGGTTGCTCTTGCCGTCCCAAACGGTCACGGTGTTGCGATCATATTCGACGTAGTACAACTTGCCGTCGTGCCAGATCGGGCCTTCGGGGAAGTGGGCGTCCGGGTTCAGGACTGAAATCGGCGGCATCGCAGCCTGCAAGGCCGTCGCAGCCTGCAGGGCCGTCGCAGCCTGCAGGGCCATCGCAGCCTGCAAGGCCAGCATTGAAAGCTTCATGGGGCGCGGCTATTCCTACGTAGTGGCTGGCGGCTGTCTGGTCCTGGGTGACGGTGCGGCTCGCCGCATACAGATGGTACGCCGCCCAGAAGCCGGTCGGGGCCAGGAGCAACAGAGCGAATCGCAGGGAAGCGGCGTCGGTCGCGTGTCCGCCCGCGTAGGCGTCGCTTAGGATTCCCACCAGTTGCGGTGCCACAATCAGGTTGAAGACGTTCCCGCACAGTCCCGACCAGGCCGAGAAGACGGTCCGCATGTGGCACGCGGCCGTATTTTGAACGAGCGCCATGCAGGGCCCGATATAGAAATAGATGGCCGGAATAAACAGCCAGAACATGATCCGGGCGACGGCCAGAGAGTCGGTCCAGTACGCAATGAAGGACGGAATCGTTGCCAGAGCGACCCCGACGGCCAGCACCCAGCAGACACGGCGCGCGTCCAACATGAACGGGCGCGAAAACAGCCAGGCCGTGCCGATACTGGCGACCACACCGGCTATGAGATGAATGTTCCCGGTGACCGCGCCCGCCTCGCCCACATTGAGGCCGTATCTGCGCATGAGAAAGGTCGGGGTCCACCAGATCAACCCCCAACCCCACAGAGAGCAGACCCCACTGCCCATGATGACGTGGAAAGCGGCCTTCTGCTTCCAGAGGAAGCGCAGTGACTCCGCCATCGAGGCACGTTGTGGCGTTGAACCGGCATCGAGGCCGCCGCGAACGGGCTCCCGGATCGTCAGCAACACGAGCAGGCCGACGAGCAGTCCCGGCACGCCCAGAGCGAGAAAGGACGCCCGCCAGCCGTAGGCGTTGGCGACCGCGCCGGCGATGTCGGCCCCGAGCCAGGCTCCCAAGGGGGCTCCGAGCGCAAAGACGGTGAACGCCATGGGGCGCCGCTCGGGCGGGAAATAGTCAGCAAGCAGCGAGTTGGATGTCGGCGTGCCGCCCGCCTCGCCCGTCCCGACACCGATGCGCGCAAGGAGGAATTGCAAATAGGTCTGCGAGCGCCCGCACAGCGCCGTGAAGGCCGACCAGATGATCACGCAGATGCCCAGAATGTTGCGGCGGTTCGACCGGTCCGCGAGCCACGCGATCGGGATTCCGAGTGTCACATAGAACAATCCGAGCGGGACGCCGGTCAGAAAACCGACGCCTTGGTCGCTCAGATGCAGCTCCATGCGGATGGGCTCGAGCACCGTCGACACCACGTAACGGTCGGCGATGTTGATCGTGTAGATCAGGCACGTTACGGCCAGCACATACCAGCGCCCGACCGGGGAAGCCATTCCCGACCTGCTCACCGGAACTTGTAGCCGATCCTCACCCCGAGCACGCGTGGCCGCGTGATGGTTTCCGCCAGTACGAACTGATTGGTCGAGGTGAAGGTACTCTTGATGACGTTCGTCAGGTTGTCTGCATACAGGTCGATCGACCAGGCATCCCTGGCCACCCCGGCCGACGCATCGAACTGGGTGATCGCCGGATTTTCAAATCGCAGCAGCGTCGTGCTCACGTTCTCGCCATCGGCGAACGACGGATTCGAGCTCGACTGAGTGTAGGAATGCGCCGTGTGCGTGGCACCGAGCTGCACGAACGCGTTGTAGTCGAGAATCGACCAAGCGTAGCGCGCCCGGATGTTCCACTGGGTTGGCGGAGAATTCGCGCTCGGGCCCCCGACCGGTCCGTACGGATTGTTGACGCTCAGGATGGGCTTGCCGAATTCCGCGGCACTACTCGGATTCGCGAGCAGGGCCGGGTTGTTGGCGATCAGGAACGGTGAGTTGGTCTGCTCACTGTGATTGAACGACGCAGAGCCTTGTACGGTGAGACCCGGCAGCACGGCCGCAATGATCGAGGTCTCGAGACCTCGGATCCGGTAGTTGGGGCCGTTCGCGCCGAAACCGACGTTGCCCAGCACACCCGGGTCGAAGAACGCAACTTGCACATTGTCCCAGTTTTCCTGGTAGAGAGCGCCATTGAACTGCAGGCGATGGCCGAAAAACTCGGTCTTCCAGCCGACCTCGTTGTTGGTCAGGTCATCCGACACGAAGCCGTGCGGCGAGCAATACTGCGGAATATTGTTGTCATCCCGAACATAGCACCCGGTGCTGCGATTGAAGGCTCCGGGCCGGAATCCCTGCGACCATGTGTAGTAGACGAGCGCATCCGGAAAGACGTGCCAGGTCAGATTCGCGCGGCTGCGGAAGCCCTTCTGCGAGTTGCTCAGGTGCTCCTCATCGATATTGGTCGCGGATGCGAGGCATGGCGCCGGTCCGGCCTCATAACATCCGAAGCTGCCCACCACCGAGCCCTTCTCGAAGTTGTCGAACTTGAAGTGGCGCGTGCCGGCGGTCACCGTCAGTACTTTCGGGACGATGTCGAAGTCGACGGAGGCGAAAAATGCGGTCTGATTGTAACCGCGCGTCACATCATTGAAGAAAGCAGTGCTCTCGTTGCGGATACCGGGATCCGTCACGGTCGAGCCCGGAGCCGTGGCGACCTGCGTCATGCAGCCGACCGTGACCGTGTCGGTACAGGCCGGCAGGGTCTTGTACAGCCAATTGAGCTGGTCCTCGATCTTCACCTTCTCATAGAAGGCCCCGACGATGCCGCGCAGCCGCCAGTCATCCGGCGTGCTCAGGCGCAATTCGTGGCTTTGATGCGTGTTGTGCTCGTGCTCATTCCAGACCGTGGACGGTGAATAGCACGTCGACTGCAAGCCGTTGGCGGGCTCGGCCCCGTGGCATTGATAATAGTCGGCGTAAAATCCGCGTGCGTAGTTGGTGTAGTCCTGAATTGCATCGATGTTGCGTACCAGGAAGGCACCCGTGTACACGCCCTTGAGCGGGCCCAGCTTGCCATTGAGTGTCCAGGCCGTATTTTCGAACTTGTCCTTGCTGAAGGAGTTGTTGAACAGCGTGACGGATTGCTTCGGCAACGGATCGCCGTCCGAGCTGCGTGGCATCTGATAGAACACGCCCTGGGCATCCATGTTCTGATAACTCTGGGTAATCAGGGCATTCCAGTCGTCGTTGATTTCCCATAGTACCGAGCCGCGCACCCCCTTGTAGGTCACCGGGTTGATTGCCCGTGCCGCAATCTTGTCGTTACTGATGGGAGCGGTGCCTGGCGGCACCTCGCAGGCCGGCGGCGGTGGCGAGGTCGGGTCCGACGCAACGCCGCAGCCATCGGGATAGTGCGCGTAGTGAATGCCGAAATCGCTCGCCTTGCGCGTAAATGTGCCGGGTACGTTGTTGATATAGCCGCCGCGCTGATCGTTGTAGATCACTGCTCGCACGGCGAGGGTATCGCTGATGAGCGGCAGGTTCACAACCGCCGTCAACTCGCTGTTCGGATCCCCACCCGCCGTGACGCTGTAACCACCGGTAAAATCGGCTTCCGTCTGGTTGAGCTTCGGCTTTTTGGTGATGTAGCGAATGACGCCTGCCTGGGCGCCGGCACCGAACAGGGTCCCCTGGGGACCCTCGAGCACTTCCACACGCTCCAGGTCCGCGGCGTAGATATCCAGGTTGCGGCCCGGCAACTGACCGGACTGGTCGTCCAGGTAGACCGCGACATTCGGGAAGCCGTTGATCGAGCCGCCGGACTGGATGCCCTGGTTGCCGGTGCTCAGACCCCGCATGTAGATATTCGACTGGCCCGGCCCCGACGATGAGGCATTCACGTTCGGCAGGTACTTCACGAAGTCGTCGAAGTTCTGGACGTTGAGTTGCTGAAGGTTCTCGCCGCTGAAAGCCTGAATGGCGATCGGTACGTCTTGAACGTTTTCGCTACGTCGTTGTGCGGTTACGACAACTTCGGTGATGCCGGCGGCACCCGCGGTCGATTCATCCGACGCAAAGGTCGCGGAAGCCGCATGCGCCGCCAGAATTGCCGCGACGGCACGCGCGCAGGTCTTGTTCGAGCTCATCCTTTGGGCACCCCTATCGTAGTTGTTGAATGCCCAGGCGATCCGCTGCCGGCGCGTGTTGCAGGGTGTTTGCACACGCTGCATACTTTTCACAACTAAAGCATACGCCTCGTGAACGGTCAACGCATGTGGAACGCGCCGGTGTTCCCCGCACCCCACTCGAGCGGACTACCCAACCTTGCACCAACAGCTAACATCTTCCGCCGCGTGCTGCCTGGCTCTGATTGCGACATCCGCCGTTGCGCAGGTCAGCGTCGTGGATCGCGATGCCCACTATCCGGAAGGCCCCCTGTGGCACGCAGGCAAGCTTCTCTACGTCGAGTATTCAGCCGGCAATATAAAAAGCTCCGCTGGCGAGGCGGGCGCCGGCGCAACCGTCATCTGGCACGAGGACGGCTGCGGTCCGAGCGGCCTGATTGCCTACGGGCGCAATCTTCTCGTCGCCTGCTATGACGCCAACTACCTGGCCGAGATCGACGCCTCGGGCAGGAAAGTCAGGCAGTTGCGCACCGACAGCAACGGCACGAGCTTTGCCGGACCCAACGACTTCGCGGCCGACGACCGGGGCGGAATCTATTTTTCGGCGTCCGGCGCCTACGATGTAAAAGCGCCGGCCACCGGCGAGCTGTTCTATCTGCGGCCCGACGCGACCACTCTCACCCGGGTCGCGAGCGGGATTCACTACCCTAACGGACTCACCCTGACTCGGGACCGGCGCCACCTGCTGGTGGCCGAAATGCTGGAGGGACGGTTACTCTCATTCCAGATCGATGCCGGCGGGGCCCTGAGTGCGCGCCACGTCTGGGCACGACTGCAGGACCTCATTCCACCGACACCGAAGGCCGACGCCTATAATGGGCCGGACGGCCTAAAATTCGGTCCCGACGGAAACTACTACATCGCGCAGAATGGCGCCGGCCGGGTGCTGGTGGTGGACGACAACAAGAAACTCGTCAGGGTAATTACGGTGCCCAGCCCTTACGTCACCAACGTGGCTTTCCACCGGAACACCGTATTCATCACCGGCGCATTTGAACAGTGGAAACCACCGTTTCCCGGTGCTGTGTATCGCTGGACTCCGTGATGGAGGAGAAGTCACCGCGAAAAGTGGCCCTCGTCGCGAACTGCCTGCTGAATCAGAACGCCAAGGTATGCGAGGGCGCTCGCTACCGGGGTGTAGTCAGTCCCGTGGTCGAAGCGTTGCGCAGTCGCGGTTACTCGCTGCAGCAATTGCCCTGCCCGGAGCTGGCATTTGCCGGTGCGCGACGCTGGTGGGCCGTCTATGAACAATATGACACGCCGGTCTACCGGGCTCACTGCCGCCGCCTCGCGCAGGCCATAGCGCCATTGATAGAGGGATATATCCGCAACGGCGATGACGTCATCCTCATCGGGCTGGACGGCAGCCCCTCCTCCGGCGTCCGATTCACATCAACCCAACGCGACTGGGGCGGGCGACCCAACCACCCGCAGGACGACTGGGAGATCGTGCCGCGCCGCGGCATCTGGATCGAGGAGCTGGAGGCTGAGCTGTCCCGCCGGGGACTGCCGCCCATTCCCGCGACCGGCTGGGCGTTGGACATGGGACGGTTCGATGAAGCCGGCTCGCGGCAGGATCTGGATGAGTTTCTGGATGGCCGACCATGAACCCGGATGTGCGTGGCTGGCGAATCGCATTGACCGCCGAAGCGCTCATGAATCCCGCGCGTGCGACCTTGCCGGATGTCCTGAGCGTGTTGCAATCGAGCGGCTACGGTGCTCTGCAGCTACCCGGCCAGGGCGATCACAGCCTGTTGCTTGCGGTCATTGCCGAGCAGGTCGAGGAATACTCGCATCACGGGTATGCGGTCGTGGCGATCGGCTTGCAGGGGGAGCCCGGACAGGGGCTGCATTGGCGCCGGTTCGCCCCTTTGTTGCGGCATCGAAGGACCGCATTGCCACCGCGTCACATCATCAGGCCAGATGCCGACGCGTTGGCGGAGACTCGCCGACTCGCAACGTGGTTGGACAATTACGACTTGCCGGTGGAAGAACAACGACGCTGGCGCTAGGGGGCCTGGTACCGTCCACCCTCAAATTGCGTGGCATTGCACCGAATACGTGGCACCCGACTGCGGATCCATGCCCATCCAGTTGCCCACCTGCACCTGTTGATCCGGAAGCACGGTGCTCGACTGACGATCGGAGACGGTCTGCTTCTGACCGTTCTCGTAGTACGAGCCCTGCAGCGATGTGGTGCAGCGGATGATCCGTGAATCGTGGCTCGTAACCAGAATCGTGTAGACGATCTCATCGTTGTTGTAGCCGGCGGTTTCCCACTTCGCATCGGTTGTGAACTGCGCGGCGGGCTTGGCGTCGGTGGCGGCCGGCGCCTGCGAGCTGGAAACGTCCTTGATCGGTGGCTCATCCGCGAGGCATGCGACCGGCAGGCACGATAAGAAGATCAGTAGGTATCGCATCGTTATTCTCCTACCTGGCTTTCGCCATGGACCAGACAAAATCGAGTGATTGAATCGCGCCGCCGGCAAACCATTCCGGACGGGGCGCGCCGATGAAACCCTGCTTCGCCGCGGCGCTGCGGGTATCAAAGACAGACAGGCGGACCGGTTGACCGGCAACAGCGCCGATGCCCGCGCGCGAGTGGCAGGTAATGCACGAGGAGGTCGCCTGCATGCCGGCCTCGAGCTCTGAGTTGGCGAGCGTATTGGGCTGCCCCGCCGGATCGACAAATGCGGTCAGCGTGCCGCGCAGTCGATAATTTTCCCAGACAGTCCCCTCCAGCCCGATTCCGGCCGGGATCCGGTTGCAGGACGGAGTTGCCTCACCGCAAGCAAACGTATCCCTGGAGGGTGCTTGCCAACCTTCGCTGCCGGGAAGCCGCGGGTTGTCTACATGCTCGAACGTTGCCCAGAACCAGGTAGGCAGATCCTTGGTAGCGAGGTGCAATGCCGTGAGGCCGTAGAGGCGCTCGGTTCCGTCCGCCAACTTTATCGTGAGCGTGTAGTAGCGGCCGCGTTCGGCTTCAGAGATAACACGCCACTTCGCCTTGACCTCCCGCGTCGCAGCGGGAAACGACACCGGCTCACCGCTGCGCACCGCGCGCAGCTGACCCGCCGTGTTGTAGAGAGAGCGAGCGCGAATGTAGTCGTAACCCGCCTGGTTCATGTGGATCTCGGTCAGGCGAGTGGCCGAAGCCAGCGGATCGCTCACGGCGACCATCCTTCCGTGAGCCACGCGGTGCAGATTGGGAAGCTCTCGAGCCGAGAAGGCCTCGAAGCGGGACGAGCTGATGGGAATGACAGCCGGCTGTTGAGTGCCCTTCCAGGGACCGGGATCGGTGCCATCGGGCCTGAAGATGTCATTCGCGCTCGGCCAGGACTCCCATGCAACACCGGGCCTGTTGAGCGCGACGAATACCCTCCACGCGTACTCGTCACTGTGGTGCGCGGCGTCCGATGAGACTTGCGGCGCGGGAACGTAGTCATCGTCGAGCGTTTTGAGGAATGCGATGAGATCGTCGATATCGGCTTCGGTCAGTGCGGCGGTCCCGCCGGGCTTTCGGTCCAGAGGGGGGTCGCGGTCGACGTTGTCGGCGTAGCCGGGGGGCAGATCGTCGAACTTGTGCACGGAACCGTCGGAATTGCGCGAGTAGAACTTCTCAGGGTGCAGATCGCGATCGTTATAGAAGTTGAGAACGTCGCGCAGCGAATTGAACACGCCATTGTGGAAGAATGCGTCACGGCGCGCGACGTTGCGCATCGTGGGGGCGCGGAAGAAGCCACAGTACTCGCGGCGCGACGCGAAATCGCGCCGCGCCGGGCCACACAATCCCAAATCGTAGTACCGAGGATCGGCGTTCGCGGCAATACGCGGATTGCGCGGTACGCCGACATTCAGGAAGTCAAAGTCGGTGAACAGAGGTGGTTGCCCGCGCTTGCTCAGGACAACATGGCAACTCGCGCAATTACCCTTCGCTGGGTCCTTGAAGAGCGCGACGCCCCGCTCCTCCTGCTCGGTCAGCTCCAGCTCGCCGCGCAGGAAGGCGTCGTACTTGCTGTTGAAGGGATAGAATTCCTTGGGATTGTGTTGGAAGGCCTCGAGAGCGGCCAATGCGCCGTCGAAGGCGCGATCCGGGTGTTTGAAGATGTCGGCGCCGAAAGCCTGGCGAAACTCGGAGGCATAATGAGACTTCTCGAGCTTTTTGACGACTTCGCGGGGACTGCGGTTGGCCATTTCGTTGCCGGCCAACAGGGGAATGCGGGCCTGGTCCTTCAGCGTGCCGGCGCGACCGTCCCAGGTGAACCCACCGCCGGGTGCGACATCGCCGTCCGCGAAACGTGTCTTCTCTGAAAATGGCGGCGCATCGTGCAGGTAGCGCAGAGACGGCACCGCTCGCGTACCGCCACGGTCGAGATGAGGGCCGCCCATGGCAATTGCCATGCCGGGAGGAGGGCCATAGGCATAGCGGGGATCGTGACAGGTTGAGCAGGCCATCCTGCCTGAGGCGGAGAGCGTCGGATCGAAGAAAATCCTGCGACCGAGCTCACCCAGGTCCGCCGAGTGTGCGTTGCTGACGCTCAGGCAGGTGAGAGTCATGTAGGCAATGACAAACACGCTGCGCAACATCGCAAATCCCACGGAAAATACGTGGTCATGCTAGCGGCGTTGCATGACACATTTGTTGCAGAGAAGCTCCCGGCACTCGCGTGTGCCGGGTCCTCTCACTAGCTGACGGCCGCGTCGGTCAGCCACTCCCAGACCGTCAGCGCGTAGGTGCGCAGAGCGTAGATCTCGTAGCGATCCTGCCCGCTTCTATGAATCAGCACGGGAGTGTGATGGATTCCGGTGAGCGCGAAATGATCCACACGAAAGACATCCGGATGGAAATCCAACGGCACGCCCTTCGCGAGCACCGCGGCCGCCTGCGGGCCCTCGATGAACAGGCGGGTACGGCTGTGCGACAGGGAGGTGACTGCGCCCGTCTGCGGCGCTATGTCGATGTTCACCGCCTCGGGGGCGATGATCCAATACTGTTCCGCACCTGTTTTCAACAGCATGCGCCCGTTGGCACGGATGACCTGGCCGATGCCGGCGGGCAGCTCGGCGCCGAGCTGAGCGCGCATCGCCTGACGGAATACGGCATGAGTGGAATGGAAGGCCGCAGCCTGCACCAACGCCCAGCCACGGATCTCTCCGGATACCTTGCCCACGGCTGATTGTCTCTCAAACACGCAGACGCTCCCCGTCCGGATCGATAAACACGGGCGCAACGACACGTGCCCTCACCTGCTCGTTTTTCAAGGGAAACGCGCAGATGATCTCCTCGCCTGCATGCCTCGAGCCGCCCTCATACAGGCCGAGCGCAATGAACTTTTCCAGTTCCGTGGACCAGGTGACCGAGGTGATGTAGCCGCGGCCATGGCCCTTGATCGGGTCGTTGGCCGCGAAGAGGATCGAGCCGCCGCGCAGCTTCTTGTCCGCCTCCAGGCACTCGAGGCCGATCAGGCTCCAGCGCTGCGGCGCCTGCAACTGAGGTCGCTGACGAAGCTCGCGACCCACAAAGGGCTTGTCCTTGCTCGCCATCTTGCCGAGACCGAGGTCATCCAGAGTGTTGCGGTGATCGAGCTCGCCGCCGGCCACATGGCCTTTCTCGATACGCAGCGAGGCGAGCGCCTCCAGTCCGTACGGCTGGATTCCCAGCGGGGCGCCGCTCTTCAGCAGGTGTTCCCACAACCCCACGCCGTAGTCGGCCGGTGTATAGATCTCATATGCCAATTCGCCCGAGAAGCTCAGGCGGATCAAACGCAAGGGGATGCCATCAACGTTGAATTCCAGGCACCCCATGTAAGGGAGCTTTGCGTCCGAGACATCCTGGCCCGGGAAGGCGAGCTCCAGGGTTGCGCGTGCCTTTGGACCTGACACAACCATTGCCGCCCATTCGTCGGTGATGGAGGTAACGTGGACCTTCAAGCTCGTCCAGGCGGTCTGGAGCAGGAACTCCAACCACGACATCACCTCCGCGGCCTGCGCGGTCGTCGTGGTCATGAAGTAGCGTGTTTCTGACAGGCGTGTGGTGGTCCCGTCATCCAACAGCACGCCATCATCATTCAACATTACACCGTATCGGGCCTTGCCTATCGGCAGCTTGGCAAAAGCGTTCACGTAAACACGATTCAAGAGCTCGGTTGCATCCGGCCCCTGGACGTCGATCTTGCCCAACGACGACACATCAGACAGGCCGACGCCGCGACGTACTAGGCGCATCTCCTCGATGTACGCGGACGCGACATTGTCCCCCGCCCAGCGATACCACCAGGGGCGCAGCCAGGGACCTGCTTCAATCATCTGCGCGCCGTTGGCCAGGTGCCAATCGTGAAGCGGCGAACGGCGCGTGGCGCGAAAGTGCTTTCCAACCGAGCGCCCCGCGAGAGCGCCGATGGCAACCGGCGTAAACGGGGGGCGGAAGGTGGTCGTGCCGGCGGCCGGAACCTCGATCCCCCGCAGTCCTGCCATGATGGTCAGCGCGTTGACGTTGCTCGTCTTGCCTTGATCGGTGCCCATTCCGAGCGTGGTGTAGCGTTTCAGGTGCTCTACCGACAGATAGCCTTCCTGGTGCGCAATCTCGATGTCCTTGACGCCCACGTCATTCTGAAAATCAACAAAAGCCTTTTTCTTCGACCCTCCCCGTGGCTGCCAGATCGGCGCTATGCCGTAACCCGGCGGGTTGGGCGTGTCACCCAGCTCGAACGCCGCGCGGCCGCCCACCGCTCGGGCACCTTCATCGATGGCCTCCTGCCAGGTGGCCGTGCCGTTGAGGGCACCGGCACCGAACTGATTCGGCGCGAAGCCGCCCGGGACCAGGGAGTGAATGCCCGCGTGGTACTTCGGTTTGATCCCGCAGTGCGAGGTCAGGTGGACTGCCGGCGACCAGCCACCCGCCATGCAAACGAGGTCACAGTCGATTCGTTGCCCGTCCACGGTGACACCCTCCACCGCCCTGCCGCCCGCGACCTCGACCGAAGCAACCCCCTTGCGCAAGTCAAAGACCGACACTTCCGCGCCGGCTCTCTGCAGGTCGGAGACGGTCGCCGCGGCGCTGTCATTGTTGGTGATGACGACGGCCTTCTTTCCGCACAGCACCGCGAAACGGTTGAGATACGTGCGCACCGCTGAAGCGAGCATCACGCCCGGCCGGTCGTTGTTGCGGAAAATCAGCGGCCGCTCGGTTGCACCCGTTGCAAATACAATTGAGCGGGCGCGCAGGGTGATGATTACCTGTCGGACCTTCGCGTCCCGGCGCTCAACCAGGGCGACCGTGTTGCCGTCGTAAAGACCGAATGCCGTCGTTCGGGTCAGAACCTCGACGTTGGGGAGCGACCGGAGCTCCTGCTCCATCCGGCTGCGCCAACTCTCGGCTCGGCTTCCAACGACTTCCAACAGCAGGCTGCCGCCCAGCAGAAAGTCTTGTTCGGCTAGAACCACCCGCTGGCCGGCGCGGCCCGCTGTAACCGCGGCACTGAGCCCTGCGGGGCCGCCGCCAATGACCAGAACGTCGGCAAAGGCATGACGCGTTTCATACCGATCGGGGTCGCGTTCGTGCACGGCTGTGCCGAGACCCGCGGCCTTGCGGATGAACGGCTCATAAAACATCCAGGAACCGCGCCGCGGCCCCATGAAAGTCTTGTAGTAAAAGCCGGCGGACAGCAGCGGCGAGGCCAGCGAATTGACCGCCATGAGATCGAATCGTACCGACGGCCATGCGTTCTGGCAGCGGGCCTCGAGACCCTCGAACAACTCCGTGGTGGTACCGGGGACATTCGGGTCGGTGCGCCCGCCCCTGCCGAGCGTGAACAGGCCATTGGGCTCTTCGACTCCGGCCGCTACGAATCCGCGGGGTCGATGGTATTTGAAGCTGCGGCCGATGAGCTTCACATCGTTCGCCAGCAGGGCCGACGCCAACGTATCTCCCTGATAGCCGCTCAACGCGCGGCCATCGAGAGAGAAATTCACCCTGTGATCGCGGTCGATTCGACCGCCCGAAGATAGGCGGGTCATTGCGCCGCGACCTCGCGGGGAATGTGCGACTCACCGACGGAGTTGGTGGCGGTGTTGCGCTCCAACACGAGCCATTGCCTGCAGCCGAGCACGTGCTGCCAGTATTCGCGATGCGGGCCCTTCGGGTTATCGAAGAGGAACACGAAGTCGTGCCACACTCGAAGGTCGGACGTGCCGTGGGCAGGGCGTGGCTTGGTCGCATCGCCGCCGTAACGGAATTCGGTGTAGTCGCGCTCACCGCAGAATGGACAGGTAATCCTCAACATGGCGTTACTGCTTGTAGGTCCAATTGCCGATGCCGTAGTCGTCGAGCTCCGCGCCGCGCTCGAATCGATCGAGGGCGTAGCAACGGTTCAGCGCATGCTCCTCGTCGTGGGCAACCGTGTGAGCGAGGCACCAGCCCGCGGCGGGAGTTGCCTTGAACCCCTGATAGCACCACCCACCGTCGATATAGAGATTGCGCAAAGGCGTGCGCCCGATGTACGGGCTGCCGTCCGGTGTCATGTCCTGAATGCCGGCCCAATGGCGCAGCAAGCGGATCCGCGAGATGGCGGGGATCAGCGCGACCGCGCATTCGGCGACGGTCTGCACTTTCGGGAACTGGCCTCGTTGCGTGTAGGTGTTGAAACCGTCAATGTGGCCGCCGAATACCAAACCGCCCTTGTCGGACTGGGAGATATAGAAGAGCTCGGCGCCGAACGAGATCACATGGTCGACGAAAGGCTTGATCGGCTCGGACACAAACGCCTGCAGCAGGTGGCTCTCGATCGGCAATCGCAGGCCGGCCATGGCGGCCAGGTGCGATGAATGCCCCGCCACGGCAATCGCGGTGCGGCCGGACAGGATTCGGCCGCGGTTGGTGTCAACGCCGGTGACCTTGCCGTCCTGGATCACGAAGCCGGTTACCTCGCAGCCTTCGATGATATCGACACCAAGTGAGGCGGCGGCGCGGGCGTAGCCCCATGCAACCGCGTCGTGGCGCACCGTTCCCGCGCGTCGCTGCAGCAATCCGCCATGGATCGGGAATCGCGCTTCATCCGAGTAATCCAGATACGGCAGAATCTTCATGACATCGCCGCGATCGAGCAGCTCGGCGTCGATGCCGTTCAGGCGCATGATGTTGCCCTTGCGGGCCAGCACGTCGTGTTGGCCGGGGCCATGTGCCAGGACTATCTGGCCCCGTTGTGAGAGCATGACGTTGAAATTGAGCTCGTGCGACAGGCCCTCCCACAGCTGCAGTGAAAACTCGAAGAACTGGGTGTTGCCGTCGAGCACGTAGTTCGAGCGCACCAGTGTGGTGTTTCGCCCGACATTGCCCGAGCCGATGTAAGCCCGCTCGATGACGGCGATGTTCTTGATGCCGTGATTCTTGGCCAGATAGTAGGCGGTCGCGAGCCCATGGCCGCCGCCGCCGATGACCAGCACTTCGTAGCTGGGTTTCGGCTGCGGGCTGCCCCAGGCGCGCGGCCAGGGCGCATCGGACAGCGCGTGGCGTGCCAGCGAAAGCGCCGAGTAACGGCTGGACAAGGTGCGGATCTCGTGCGAACGGAGAGGTGCAGATTAGCGGAGTCGCTTCATCTAAAAAAGAGTGTATTTTAGATGGACTCCATCGAATTTTGAGATCGTCATGCCATTCGACCTGGTTGGGCTCGAAGCCTTCGTGGCCGTCGTCGACTGCGGTGGCATCGGACTTGCGGCGCAGCGGCTGCACAAGGCGCAATCTGCGGTAAGTCACCGGATTCGCAAGCTGGAGGAACAGCTCGGTGTCGAGCTGTTCAATCGGGACGGTTACCGGGTACAACTGACCGCAGCCGGCGAGGCGGTGCTCGCCGAGGGTCGCCGCGTTCTTTCTCAGGCGCAGCTGGTGGGATCGGTGGCGCGGCAATTCACCCAGGGTTGGGAGCCGCGGCTGCTGGTCATCATCGACGGCATACTGCCGCTCGATCCCATTCTCGATGGGCTCAAGACGCTCTCCGCCGAGGGGTTGCCGACCCGTATCCAGGTGAAAATTGAATTCCTGAGCGGTGTCGCGGCCCGATTCGAGCGCGAACAGGGCGATCTGATGCTGCTGGTCGACTCCGAGCACCGGCCGGTCCATGAAGAGGAAGCGCTGCCGGATATGGCCTGCATGCTGTGTGTTGCCCCGGACCATCCCCTCGCACGGCGCAAATCAGTCACGCTGGCGGAGTTGCAGCAATACGTCGAGCTGTCCGTTCAGAACTCCAATGAAGAACAACGCTCCGACCGGCATTTCTTCGGCTGCGAGCGCGGCTTCTACCTGTCGAGCTTCCAGGCGAAAAAACAGGCGCTGCTGATGGGTGTGGGTTTTGGCTGGATGCCGCTTTACCTCATCCGCGACGAGATCAAAGCGGGACGGTTGCGGGAGGTAAAGTACACGGGCGGATCACGTTTCCGCTTCACTCCGCGGCTGGTGCGAAGGTCGGACCGCAAGCTCGGACGCACGGGACAACGGCTGGTAGAATTACTGCGCGCGGCTCATTGGCCTCATTAATCGATGATCTGGATTCTCAACATGGTCATTCTGGCGATCGGGGCTGCGGTGCTCGTGGGATGGATGCGCAATCGCCGCCCCGAGCAGTACAGGGACATCGAGCGTGCGGAGATCTCCGACGATTTGAAGGCTGAGGACGAGTTGCTGGAGGATGCCCTGGCCGAGCGCGACCGATCGGACTAGTCACGAAGACGGCGGGCGTCCCTCGGTAACGCGGTCCCGGCCGGATCCCTTGCTCTCGTACAACGCCGTATCGGCGGCCAGCAACAGTTTGTCTTTCAGATCCGGGAGATGGGGAGCGGCGCGCGGCAATGAGCAGAAACCGAAACTGGCCGTCACCCGCAATGGCTGCGAGCCGTGCATGAACGGTGTTTGAGCTACGCGCTCGCGCAGGCGCTCCGCGATGGCCAGCGTCTGGAACCGGCCGGTTTCCGGCAGCACCACCGCGAACTCTTCGCCGCCGATGCGGGCGACCCAGTCCTCGCCCAACCGCAGGCCCTGCGTGAGCCGCTCGCCGAATTCCGTGAGCACGGCATCTCCGACCGCATGGCCGAATCGGTCGTTGATGGACTTGAAATGATCGATGTCGCAGATGATCAGCGATAAAGGCCGTTGGCTGCGCACGGCACGAGTCACCTCGCGAGCCCACTGGTGATCGAAGTAGCGCCGATTGCCTACGCGCGTCAGCTCATCGACGGTGGACAGCAACTGGTTGTCGGTGACGGCTGCCCGCAGGGTATCCGCGAAACTGACGATCCGCCGGGCCACGGTCAGCTGGGCCCAGAACAGCTCGCCGCGCGCTTCGCCTGACATGACATCGTTTGCTCCCGCTCGCAGCGCTTCGGAGCGGGTGTCGGTGCCGATAAAAACAACATGGGTGGCGGATCCCGCCTCCAACTGACGGACCTGGGTGATCAGATCGATCCGGTCGGTGAACAACAGAGCATGGATCTTGTCGGTGAGGCGCAGCAACGCGTCGGGCCCATCGGCGGCCAGCTCGGTCTGCACGTCCGCCATGCCGAGCACTTTCAAATACCGCTCGCGAATGTCGGTCGAGTCGATCATGAGCAGCGCCGCGGGGCTCGGCGGTGACCGCCGCAACAGTCCCGACAAACCGGCGGCGGTCGGATTCTCCTCCGCCTGCTCGAGCTCCTCCTGCCGTTGCAGGAGGTATTGAGCCGACCGCTCGACCGCGGATTCCTCGCCCTCGGTATCCTCCGGCGGAAGCTCGGCACGCCCGTTCAACGCGGAGCGGACGATGCGCGGCAGGCGTTGCAGCTCGGACTTGGTGAGACATTCCGTGGCACCGCCGGCGCGCGCGCGCCGCATCGCGGAATCGCTCATGTATCCGGAAAGAAACACGAAAGGAATGGCGGGCTGCTCGGTTTTCGCGATGGACAGAGCGGCCATGCCGTCGAAGCCGGGCAAGTTGGAATCGGACAGGATGAGGTCCGGAGTACGCGCCAGCGCGGACCGGAATTCAACCTCGGTCCCGACCCGATCAACCGCGCACGACAATCCGGCCGCCGAGAGACTCCTCAACGTCAGCTCTGCCGCGGACTCGTCATCCTCAATGATCAGTAACCGAAGCATGGCACTCACTGCCTTCAACTGCGGTCAGCCTAAAGGGTCCGAACATATGAATCTGCGCAAGCCGCCCACCTATGTAAACTGGACCTGTGAGATGCCGCACAAATCCCATAAATCATAGCGCTTTTTGCGAAGCAACACCTTGACCCACGAGCATTCGGCTGAGACACGACCCTAGCCATTCGGGGTCAGTTTGTCCTGTGTCCGAGTCTCGAAGTCACTGGCGTCATGTCGCTCATGCAACTGTTCAGACAAGGCTCCGTTCACGCGGTTCACCTTGCGTCCCCGCTTGACCGCGGGGCGGGCTCCCACCCCATCGGCCCAGCGTTGTACATTTTTGTAATCCTGAACAGACAGAAATTCCGCAGCGCCGTAAAGGGCCCCTTGCACCAATCCGCCATACCAGGGCCAGATGGCGATGTCGGCGATGGTGTATTGGCTTCCCGCCACATACTCGTTACCGGCGAGCTGGCGATCGAGCACGTCGAGTTGGCGCTTGACCTCCATTGCGAAGCGATCGATCGGATATTGCATCTTCGCGGGCGCGTAAGCGTAGAAATGGCCGAAACCACCCCCCAGGTACGGTGCGCTGCCCATCTGCCAGAACAGCCACGACAGGCACTCAGCCCGCTCGGGTGACTCTTTCGAGGGCACGAACGCGCCGAACTTTTCGGCGAGATACAACAGGATCGCACCCGACTCGAACACGCGGACGGGCGTCGGAGCACTGCGGTCCAGCAGGGCCGGGATCTTGGAGTTCGGATTGACGGACACAAAGCCGCTGCCGAACTGTTGTCCTTCGGTGATCCGGATCAACCAGGCATCGTATTGCGCGCCTTCATGGCCCGCGGCCAGCAATTCCTCCAGCAGAATAGTGACCTTCTGCCCGTTTGGAGTCCCCAGGGAATACAGTTGCAGAGGATGGCGTCCAACCGGCAACTCTTTCTCGTGAGTCGACCCGGCAATGGGGCGGTTGATATTGGCGAACTGGCCGCCGTTTTGTTTATCCCAGGTCCAAACCTTGGGCGGTACATAGTCAGTCATGGGTCAAACCTCACCAGAGCGGCCCCGTCATCGCCGCCTAGACGGATGTTGCCCCCTCGACGCCTGCATGCCTATCAGCCGCAAGAGAGACCGGCGACACCAGAAATTGTAACGGCAGATTGCGATTCTGGCTCGCGAGGTGTAGAAAAGCTTAACTTGTCGCTCGACGAGGGGTCGACGATTCTTGTCCCGCAAACTGCCGCCTCTCAATGCTCTGAAGGCCTTTGAGGCCAGCGCCCGGCTGGGCAGCTTCGTATTGGCCGCGGCCGAGCTGAACGTCTCCGCGAGCGCCATCTCGCAGCACATCAAAAAGCTGGAGGATTTCTACGGCCGGCAACTGTTCATTCGCCACAACAACCAACTGTTGCTGACGGATGTCGCCCGCACGGTGCACGCGGCGAGCTCCCAGATGATGAACGGCCTGGCCGAGCTGACTGAGCAACTGTTGGGCGGCCCGGTGCGCTCGAACCTGATTGTCAGTGTGTTGCCTTCCCTGGCGGTCCGCTGGTTGAACCGGCGGCTGCCGCGGTTCCTGCAAGCGCATCCGGACGTACGGGTGGACTTGCGTCTGGAAGAGGATCCGGTGGATTTCTTTCGCAACCGGATCGATGTGCGCGTCTGCTATGGCGAGCATTTGTATCCGGAGTTCGTCACGGTGCCGTTCAAGCGGGACCGGGTCACCGCGATGTGCCGACCCGGACTCGCGGTCGGTTGGGAATCGCCCCATTCATTGAGCGATGATCGCCTCATCCACGTCGCGTGGCGGGCCGGATTTTCCTCTTATCCGGAGTGGTCGGATTGGTTTGCGAGCCAGGGACTCACTTCGCATCCGCGTCGCGAGTTGGGGCACACGACGGATACATCGAGCATTGCCGTCGATCTGGCTTGCGGTGGAATGGGGGTCGTGCTCGGGCAGGAGATGCTCGCGGAAACCGAGCTCGCCGCGGGCGACCTGGTCACCCCGTTCGCTCATTGGATGCCGCTGCAGTACGACTATTGCGTCGTCCACGCCGCTTCCAACAAACGGAATCGGACTGTTGGAGAGTTCGTCCAGTGGCTCGCTAGCGGTTGAGCCGTTCCCACAACTTGCGTTGCGTTTTTCCGTTTTGCGCGCGAGAGAATGTCATTCGCCTTCCAACGACATCAACGTGTTGCGGGTAAACCGCGGCGTCTTCACTGGGATACAGCGCGCCCTTTGCGTGGTGAGTGACAGTGGATGTCGCCGGGTCAAACGACCAGGTACCGAAGTAGGCATAGTAGGAATGCAGGACTTTTGAATCCGCCGCGCCCGCGGCCGGCACCGGGCGCACCGCGGGAACCGGCAAAGGAGGCCGGTTCGCGCTTTCAATCTGCACACTGAACCAACCGGAGGCGTCGTAGATCAACAGGCCGCGTGTGCCGTGACCGTAAAACGGGTCCGGCTCGCGACCGGCGGGCCCCAGAACTTCAATGTCCACCAGCGCCCAGGCGCCGATGAGATCCTGTTGAGTGGTTCGCTTTTCGTCGGCCGAGCACAGCGCAGTCACGGCCAATACCAGGACGGCGAGCAGGTATCTCAACGGGCTGCCCTCGTACTTGCGAGGCCTTCTACCGAGAGGCGGCGATTAGGGTAAGTGACGAGAACGCGCTGGAATGCGGCCGCCGCCTCGGCCCGTTGTCCATCCGCGAGCAGCAGCTCGCCCAGCACCTCGTCGAAAGGCTTGGCCGACCAGGGAGGTCCGTACTCGAACTCCATGAGCGCGGTGGCCGAGATCGCCTCCTTCACTTTGGCGATTCCGGCTGCGCGCTGGCCATCGGCAAACGCGATGGCACCCTCCAGGGCGGTCGCCAGTGCCCTCGCCTGCGCGAGATCGGTCTCACTCAACGCACTAAACCAGTTCTTGCCGACTGCGACGACGCGGGCGCCGTCTATCCGGGCGTGCAACTGCGCTAACGCAGTGCGTGCGGCCTGCGAATCGTTATGGTTGATGGCAGCGAGTCCTCTTGCGAAATCGTGAACGGCGAAATACCCGATTGAGGTAATGCCACTGCTGTCCACGACCTGCATGGCGTCCGGATCGGGCGCACCCCGAGTTTCGACCAGCCACGTGGCTCGTATGTACGCCGCGCGGAGGCGGTTTTCCAGCGTCGGGCCGGTCGCTACGTCATGCGTAAGGGAATGAATGAGAGCCTCAGCGGCCGCGCGTTTGTTCTCCTGAAGATACGCGTATTCGAGCCAGAGCAACGAGTGATAGGCGTGTTCGCCCTGCTCCGCAGCCACACGGACCGATGCCTCGTTCGCCGCGATCGCGTCGTCCCAAAGTCCGAGAGCAAAAAAGATGTGGGAAGTCATGTGCTGCGCGTGCGACGCCGCGGGCGCAACTTTTGCGTAAAGGCGCGCAGCCCGCAGGCCCAAAGGTGCATGCACGGGGTCGTCGTAGGAGTGGATCAGATAATGCAAAGCCCCGGGATGGTTGCGGTCAATTTCATATACGGCTTCGACTTCCGCCGCCGCGCGCATATACGTTCGGACGTCGCGCTTGGGGGAAAGCCCGAGGAGAGAGAGCGCGTATAAAGACCGTGCGTCCAAATCCCTCGGATAACGCTTAGACAGGTCGCCGAGCGCTGCGCTGTATGCCGCGTCGCGTTCGACTTTTTCTCCGGGACCATATAGGAGCGTTACCGATCGTAAGTACTCGCGCTCTCGCGCTGTTTTGGCGCGCGCAACCTGCTCGTCCGGCGTGGAACCCAGTTTGGCGAGAACCGCGCGAGCCGCAGCGGTATCCTGCTCATTCCACAGTGTGTGGTTATAGGTGAGCGCCTCCCCCCAGACCGCCATGGCGAATGAGGGGTCGAGCTCCTGCGCCTTCTGAAACTCGCGGCGTGCCGCGGGATATTCAAAGCTGTGGAGCAGCAAAAGGCCTCGGATGAACGCCGGCTGGGCGCGACGCGCTCCGGAATTCTCGAAGTGAACGACCCCTAGGGCACCCTGAACGGTGGAGGACTGCTGATCCAGCGGATGCTGGTGGACTGACTCGGCCCTAGCGCAGGACAAGGTCAGCAATAGAGATATGAGGCCAAGAATGCTACGGTTCACGTTCCTATTACGCCAAATGGGACCGGAGCCGTCACCGAAGATTTTCTCGGGGGACGCGTAGTTTTTTGCATCGAGCCTCAGGCCCGCCACCATTACGATCCAAGCATGAAAACACATACTCGCGTAGCCGTCATCGGAGGCGGCGTTGTTGGTTGCAGCGTGTTGTATCACCTGACGAAGGCCGGCTGGACCGACGTCGTTTTGATCGAGCGCGACCAGCTCACTTCCGGTTCGACGTGGCATGCCGCCGGCGGGTTCCACACGCTGAACGGCGACCCCAACGTCGCGAAGCTGCAAGGCTACACGATCGGGCTCTACGATGAGCTGGAGCGGATAACAGGCCAGTCGTGCGGGCTCCATCGTTCGGGCGGGCTACTGCTGGCCGACACGCCCGAGCGCATGGAATGGCTGAAGATGGCGCACGCGCGCGCACGCTATCTGGGGCTGGAGACATCACTGCTGACTCCGAGTGAGGCCAAGCAGATGCTGCCCCTGATTGAGGAGAAGTACTTCGTCGGCGCCATGCTGGACGCCGCCGATGGGAACCTGGACCCCTACGGCACTACCCACGCCTATGCCAAGGCGGCCAAGATGGCCGGCGCGGAGATTTACCTCAAGAACCCCGTGACGGCGCTTTCGCGCCGGTCGAACGGTACTTGGGATGTTGTCACCCACGAAGGCACCATCAACGCCGAACACGTAGTGAATTGTGGTGGCCTGTGGGCGCGCGAAGTCGGACGAATGGTCGGTATCGAGCTGCCTGTGCTTGCAATGGAGCACATGTACCTCGTGACGGACGATATGCCGGAGGTCGTCGAGTTCAATCGCGAGCGTGGACACGAGCTACCGCACGCGATCGACTTCAAGGCCGAAATCTACATGCGCCAGGAGCGAAAGGGCATGGTGCTCGGTACGTACGAGAAAGCGTGCGTACCCTGGAGCCCTAAGAACACTCCCTGGGACTTTGGCGCGCAATTGCTCGAGCCGGATCTGGAACGGATCGCGCCGTCGCTCGAAATTGGATACAAGCACTTCCCTGCCATGGAGAACGTGGGTATTCGACGTGTCGTCAATGGACCGTTCACATTTTCGCCAGACGGCAATCCCCTGGTCGGTCCGGTCCAGGGGCTGCCGGGATTCTGGGTTGCCTGCGCGGTCATGGCAGGCTTCAGCCAGGGAGGCGGCGTCGGACTTGCCCTGTCGCAATGGATGGTCAACGACGATCCGGGCTTCGACGTCTGGGCGATGGATGTCGCTCGCTATGGTGGCTGGGCCACGCGCAGCTATACGAATGAAAAGGTTCGGGAGAACTACTCCCGCCGGTTCTCCATCCGTTTCCCCAACGAAGAACTGCCCGCGGCGCGGCCTCAACAGACAACCGCACTATATGATGTGATGCGTGCCGCAGGCGCGGTTATGGGCGATAGCTGGGGCCTGGAGACACCGTTGTGGTTTGCTCCGCCGGGCATCGAGCCGAAGGATATTGTGTCCTTCAAGCGGTCCAACGACTTTGCGCACGTCAAAGCTGAATGCATCGGGGTACGTAAGGGAGTCGGCGTTACCGAGATTGCCAACTTCGCCAAGTACGAGATCTCCGGGCCGGGCGCCGAGACGTTTCTGTCGCGGCTGATGACCAACAAGCTGCCGAAGGTCGGGCGGCTCATCCTGACTCCGATGCTGAATCCGGCGGGCAAGCTGATCGGCGATTTCACGATTGCCCGCGCCGCGCCCGAGCGATTCCTCATGTGGGGCTCGTCGCAAGCGCAGGTTTACCACATGCGTTGGTTTGAAAAGCACCAGCCGACTGACGGGTCGGTGCGCCTGCACCGCTATGACATGGGACTGGTGGGACTGTCCATCGCGGGACCCCGCTCACGCGAGCTGCTGGCGCGTCTCACGGACGAAGATGTTTCCAACACTGGGCTCAGGTTCATGGACCACCGGGCCATGGACATTGGGAACTGCCCTGCCCTGGTCAATCGGGTCACCTACACGGGGGACCTCGGTTATGAGATCTGGGTTGCCCCTGAATACCAGCGGCGGCTGTACGAGGTGATCGTGGCGGCCGGCAAGGACCTGGGGCTCATTCATTTCGGCATGCGCGCGCTGTTGTCGCTGCGGTTGGAGAAGAACTTCCCCACCTGGTACCGCGAGCTGCGGCCGATCTACGGGCCCATCGAGGCAGATGTCGCCCGCTTCGTTGATTTCAACAAGGCCGACTTCATCGGCCGCGAGGCGGCGCTGGCCGAGAAGGCCAGCGGCGGCAAGCTGCGTCGAGTCAGCTTCACCGTTGACGCGGTGGATGCCGACGTGCTGGGCGATGAGCCGATCTGGCACGCCGGGAATGTGGTCGGGTGGGTGACCTCGGGCGGCTACGGTCACTTTGTCGACCGCTCCCTGGCGCAGGGTTATATCCCGGCGGAGCTGGCAGGCAACCTCGGCACCGGCGCCTTCGAGATCGAAATCATCGGCGACCGCCGCAAGGCAACGATTCTCCCTGAACCGTTGTTTGACGCGGCGGGCGAGCGGATGAGGATGTAGAGGCTCCGCGATCAACGGGTCGCGGGCAGCATCCTCAGGCGGGTCACTATCGAGTCCACCAGCACAATCAATAGGATCGACGCCCCGAACAACGGCATGAGGACGCAGGCGAGCGCGACGAGCGCTCTGACAACGAGGGGCGTCGCCACATTCGGTTTCGGAGGCGCGGCCAGCCGGCCGGCGGGACGACGTTGCCACCACGACAGCACACCGGTGACGGACAGCCAGATGAGCGAGGTAGCGAACGCAGTATTCAGCCAGATGTTGATGGGACCAAAATCGGCCTGATGGACGTGAATCCCGAGGGCCACCAGGCGCGGGATAACCGGAATCTGCGCGTTGGTAAAATCGCCTAGAAGGGTACCGACCGCTGGATCCGCGAGCAGCGTTCGATCCTGCGACGGCCGGACTTGAGAGTTGGTCATGAACAGCATCGCACCTGGCCATGGAGCCAGTCGGATGTCCAACGTTCCGCGAACATTCGCGCGCCGTGCTGCGACCACGGCCTGCTCAATCGGCATCGAGGCGTTGGAAAACTGAGCGACCGAGGCTCCGCCGGGGGAGAAGCCCGCCGGGCTCTGCTGCCCGATGTTGGATTCGACGGTGCTCAACAGCTTGCCGCCCCAGAATGCAGTCCACGGCAGCGCACTGACCAAAAAGAACAGAAAGACCATCGAGAACCAGACAGCCACGCAGGAATGCAGGTCCCGAAGCAGAACCCTCGAGCTCGCGCCGGTGCGCGGCCAGAGGGCTCGGAACCCGCGGCCTCTGGGCCACCACAGATACAGACCCGTCGCCAGCATGAGAATGGCCCAGCCGTCCGCGAGCTCGAGCAGCCAACTGCCCGGTTCGCCCAAGGGCCAGCCGCCATGCAGAGCCCGTGAGATTCCGGGCAGCCACTCAGCAGTCGAGAGTTGCCCCAAGACTCCTCCGGTGTACGGGTCTACGAACACCGGGAAAGGTAGACCGCCTCTTCGGAACAACACGGTAGTGCTCCGGGCCGGGTCATCGGGCACTAGAACGCGCTCGATCGCCAGGTCACCGGCGGCCTCTGCCTCTGCAAACCTGAGCGCCGATTGTATCTGCTCACTCAAAGGCATCGGCTGCGATTGGGGCTTCACGAAGCGCATCTGCGGATGAGCCCGATCCATCCACCACTGCGACCACAGGTAGAGCGTCCCCGTCACGCTCTGCCAGAGGACAAACGGGACGACGATGACTGCCGCAAAGAAATGCCACCGCCACAGACGACCGTACAGGTTCTTCATAGACGCACCCTAGCGCCGGCGACGGCGGTGAAGGGAGTGCCGCGCAAGGGCGGATTGAATCCCGAGTTATTCGCGATGTAGCGCTCGTTGAACAGATTCTCGATGTGTACGAACACCTCCGCGTGCTCACCGATTGCATAGCTGCCGCTCAAATCGACTATGCGCTGCGCATCGACCGGGAGCGTGTGATCGTTGTCGCCGTAGGAGGACTGTAACCACCGCAATTGCGGAGTGATGCGCAACCCGAACGGACTTTGATAGGTCACACTGAGGCTGGCGCGATTCTGGGGCACGTCCGCGATCTGCCGATCGACACTCAGGGGATCGAGCGCATTACCGGTGATGCGGGAGTCGGCGAAGGTATAGGCGGCACCGGCGGACCAGCCGGTGGCCATATCCATCTGGGTTTCAAACTCGATGCCCCGGCTGCGGGCCTTGCCCGCATTGATGTTACGGGTCCCGAAGAAGAACCCGTTGGGCAACTCTGCGAATTGCAGATTGCGCGAGGTGATCAGATTATCTATGGAGTTGGTGTAGGCTGTCACCTGCGTACGTACATGCGGGACATGGACATCAAAGCCCACTTCCGCGCCCTTCAGAGTCTCCGGCACCAGCTCGGGATTGGCGTAGAAGATTCCAAATGGAACGGAGAATGCACGATACAGGTTGTCGAGCGATGGCGCCCGAAACGCCTCGTAGTACGCACCTCTGAGCGCGAATGCGTTTGTCAGAGAGTAGCGTACCGACAAACGCGGATCCGTGCTGGACGCGGACGAGGACGGCGCGTTCCCCAGGCCTCCCGGTGTCCCGTCGAAGGCAGCGAAATTGTGGAACGACTGGTAACGCACGCTCGCCAGGATCTCCAACGGCTCGAGCGGCTTGATGCTGGTCTGGACGAACCCTCCCCAGAACCGTTGCTTGCCACGGCCTATGTCCGTGCGAACACGAGTACCGGTCTCATCGAAGATGTCGGAGATATCCTCGCCGGCGATCCGGTGGTAGTCGGTTCCCATGGAATACGAGCGCAGCCATCCCAAATTGAGGGTATGTGACCAGACCAGGGAGACTCCGACATCCTTCACCGGAGTGCGGTGTACGTTCTCCAGGAACTCCGCCTGATTTTCAGGGATACCTTCGAAGCCGCCCGTGTTGTCCGTGGTGAACGTGGAATCGGATCCGAAGGCAGTGAGCGTCAGGTCCGCGTCCTTGGCAAATTGTTGCTGGAGTGAGCCCGAATAGTTCCAAGTGTGCTGCGCGTTGTGACTCAGTCGCGTCTGCAGCGTTTGATCATTGTCGAAGTAGTCGACGTGGGCGCTGGCCTTCAGACTGGACGTCAGATCGATGCTGCCACGCAGGGCGGCATTGTTCGAAGTGAAGGCAGTCGGGACATCCACCGGCCCGCGCACATCGGGCCCGATTTGCATGAAGCCGTCGGTGTGATTGCGCCCGACCGACACGGCGACCCGCGCCGCATCGGATAACAAATACGAGCCGAAGGCACTGGCACGGTACGTATTGAAGCTGCCGTCGCTGCCTTCCAATGAGAGCTCATCGGCCGTCGGCTCCCGGGTACGGATATTGATCACTCCGCCCATGGCGTAATTTCCCCAAAGAGTCGCACCGCCGCCGCGGACAATCTCCACCTGATTGACCCGTTCCCGAGGCACCCGACTCCACTGCAGGTAGCCAAAGAACGGATCATTCATCGGTACACCGTCGAGCAACACCAGCGCGCGAATGCCGCCCAACCCCCGCATGGAGATGTTGTCAGCCGTTGGATGCAGCTGATAGGAGGTCGCATTGGGCAGGTCCACGGAGGCCGAACGTCGCAGGACGTCATCCAGAGCCTGGCCCGGGGTGTCGGCAATCGCCTGTGCGCTGACGACACTGACGCTCTCAGGAACATCGTTGATGGACCTCGCGGAGCGGGTGGCAGTGACCACAACCGACTCGAGCGAGTCCGGTTCGGCCTCGTCGGCCCGCACGGATTGAAGCGAACAAAACGAAAAAAGCAACGCGCACGACCCCAGGGCCGCGCGGTTGCGCGTTGGAATGAACATTTGAGCCTCGTCAAAACAATAGGTCACGAGCGCGCATGACACGCGTCATGCGCAGCAAAGCACTCGGGTGTTGATCAGACGAAGCGGGCGGGAGGAGCGCGCGGTTGCGCGATGAGAAAGCGGAAATCCCGGAGGGCCGCAGCCACTGCCATCTCGGGCAGCGGCACAACGGGTCTCAGGTCAACATTGACGGCCGCGGATTGACAGGCCGAGGGCGCTCCCGCGGCGGCTCCAAACGGACAGTGCCCTTGCATCCAGGACTTGTGGTCGTGTCCGGCAGGAGCCTCGGAAGAATCGTGGCCTTCGTGATGATGATGATGGCCCGAGCCCTGGAGTAAGAACGCCGGGAATCCTTCCGGACAAATTTGCAACGCCAACTGGCCATTCCCGCTGGGCATGAACCCGACGGGGATGAGCGCACGCAGCGCCAATGCCACCACCAGCAGGCCGGCGAGCCACCGGTGTTGACGCAAGTTTGCGAATGGGATCGACATTCTGGATGAGCCTGTACGAGCCCTACTGTACGCTGGAACGAATCAGGACGATAGATCGACATTTCGATGCGGGAAGCTTCAGGCATACGATGTAGGTCGTGACCGTGCGCATGAGACTGGCCTTCAGATGCGCACCGAATGGTGTACAATCGCGGCGACTTAGGTGTGCGAGGTTTCCTGCGGATGATTCCGTTCGCAGGATGAAAAGGGAACGCGATTTGAAGTCGCGGCTGCCCCCGCAACTGTAACCGGCGAGCGTTCGTCCGAAACGCCACTGAGGCTTCCAGCCTCGGGAAGGCGGACGAAAGCGACGACCCGGGAGCCAGGAGACCTGCCTCGCACCGTCGTCCAGTTTCCGGCCGGGGTGCGCGGGGAGCTACGGGTCAACCGTCGCGGCGACATGCAATAGCAATGAGGAGTTTGCATGCGCGCGCCGCGTTCTATTCTGTTTGCCATGGGGCTGTCCCTGGTTGCCCGTCACTCGTTCGCCGAGGACATCGCACCCGAGCCGGTGATCATCTCGGCTACCCAGGTTCCAACACCCGAATCCCAGATCGCCAGCAGTGTGACGGTCATCACGGGCGAAGACATCGATCTGAGACAGCAGCGTACGCTGCCGGATGTGTTGCGAAATGTCCCAGGGCTCAACGTGGTACAGACGGGTGGTCCCGGTGGGCAGACCTCCATTTTCATGCGCGGTACCAACCTGAACCACACCAAGGTGTTCGTCGACGGCATCGACGTGAGCGATCCCAGCAGTCCGAATGCAAGCTTCGATTTCGCCCACTTTCTGACTCAGGATATCGCACAGGTCGAGATCCTTCGCGGTCCACAGAGCGGTCTATATGGATCCGATGCGATCGGCGGCGTCATCAACATCGTGACGCGGGACGGGACGGGACCGACGAGTCTGCAAGGTTCTCTCGAGGGCGGCTCCTTCAATACGTTCAATCAGACTGGAAGCATCAGCGGCTCGGCCGACCGGCTTCATTACAGCGCGAACGTCGAGCACTTCCACGCCGGTGAGATCCCGGTGACTCCCTTGAACCTGCTGTTGCCGGGAGAGCGACGAAACGATGACGACTATGACAACCTCACCGCCTCCACCAAGCTCGGGTATGAGCTCGTGCGCGACTTCGATGTGGGGTTGATAGCACGTTATTCGGGTACCCGCCTGCGCAATACCGGAGATGACTTCAGCAACTTTCCGGATCCGAGCTTTCCGGCGCGCGAACAGACGACGAGCACTACTTCCGAGTATTACGCAAGGGCGTTCGCCCACGGCGTGCTGTTCGACGGCCGTTTCGATCAGACTCTGGGTTTCGCTTATACCCGCAAGCGAACCGCCATTCTCGAGCCCGAATCTGCGCTGAGCCTGGACACGGGCGAACGGACGAAGGTGGATTGGCGTGGAGCCATCAAACTGGCGAGCTCCGAAACGGTCGTCCTCGGCGCCGAGCACTCCCGGGACGAGATCAGCCAACCGTTGTCCGCGAGCCTTCGAATCAACTCCGGTTACGCAGAGCTGCAGTCGCAGCTCGGCGGGAATTTCTTCTCGGCTGTGAATGTTCGGTATGACGACAACAGCCTGTTCGGCAGCAAGGTCACCTACCGCGTGGCGCCCCTGTACCGGTTCAGCACGACCGGGACGAAGCTCAAGGCAAGCGTGGGCAGCGGCTTCAAGGCGCCGACCCTGAGCGAATTGTTTCAGAATTTTCCGCCGTTCTTCTTCGCCAATCCGCGTTTGAATCCGGAAACCAGCGTCGGGTATGACATCGGGCTCGAGCAGTCGCTCATCGACGGGGCCGCCAGTGTCGGCGCAACGTACTTCCACAACCGGCTGCGGAACCTCATCACGACCGATGAAACCGGCACGAGCTACGCCAATATCGGACGAGCAACGACCGAAGGGGTCGAAAGCTTCGTTGCCTATCAACCGCTGCAGGTCCTGTCTTTGCGGGTTGACTACACCTATACGCAGGCGACCGACGATGTCCTGCACCAGGAACTTCTGCGCAGACCGCGACACAAGATCAGCGTCGATGCCAATTGGACGGCAATGCCTGGACTGTCGCTGGATGCAACTCTATTGACCGTCAGTTCGTGGGTAGACGGCAACCGCGATTTCTCGATTCCGAGGCTGAACACGCCACCCTATACAGTTGTGAATCTTTCGGGCAGCTACGACATCAACGCCCACCTCGTCCTATTTGCGCGGGTGGACAATTTGTTTGATCGGCGTTACCAGAATCCCACGGGGTTCCTCCAGCCGAGCCTGGGCGCGTTCGGGGGCATCAAAGCGAAGCTGTGACCTGACGGTCGGTAAGAGCAACGGCCGGCCGATTGCCCGGATGCAATCCGCGCGCTGGGACGCATTAAGGAGGCTATTCGCTCCATCCTGACTCCCCTCGCCTGCGTGCATGCCTTCCAACCTGCATGAATGGCTCCTGGAGTTGTTCCGAAATCGCTCTGACTCGGCGGCCGACCTGCTGCGCAATCTCAATGCCACGCTCCCCGCGTACGATCGTGTTCGCATCGAGTCGCCCGATGTCAATCCACGGAACATGAGTTTCAAAGCGAATTTGCCCGCAACTACGTGGCCCGAGGGAAGGCCCAGGGCCGACTGGAGATCATTTTCGAGCAATTGGCGGCCCGATTCGGACCGGTGCCGGAAGCGATGCAGACTCGTCTGCGGGGCGCAAGTGCTGCGCAGCTGTATGCTGTTGGCCAACGAGTGCTGACCGCGCAAACACTAGAGGAGACGCTTGGCGCGTTGGAATGAGGAACCAGGTCGATTCTGGCAGCGGAGCGGGCAGACCCAGCGCACACCCGCTCCCACATGGGGCGCTCAGCCCAGCATGCCCTCGCACGAACCAAACCCGATCGACCGGAACCCGTCCGCGTACGCGCGCGCTTTGAAGACCACCTGATCCCCCTCCTCCAGAAAGCCGCGGCTCTCGCCGCCCGGAAGTTGGATCGGTTCGCGCCCGGAGCGCGTCAGCTCCATGAGACTGCCGAAGCTCGACGACTCGGTCCCTGAAATCGTCCCTGTACCCAACAGGTCCCCGGGCCGTAGATTGCAACCGCCGCTGCCGTGGTGGGCAATCATCTGCGCCACGGTCCAGTAAAGGTTGCTGGCCGGCCCCGAGCTCAGTCGATAGGGCGCGACCCGCTTCGTACGCATCTGACTCGTAGTCAGATACACCTCGAGGTTGATGGAAAACGCGCCCCGCGCTTGATCGTTCTCATCCCACAGGTACTCCAACGGCTTCGGATCATCCGCCGCTCGCCTCGGCTGAGCCATGCGAAACGGCGCGAGCGCTTCCGCGGTGACTACCCACGGAGAGACGGTGGTCAGGAAGTTCTTCGACAGGAAGGGTCCCAGTGGTTGATACTCCCAAGCCTGCAGGTCACGCGCCGACCAATCGTTCAACAGGCACAGCCCTGCCACCCGGCTTGCGGCCTCCGCGATCGGTACTGGGGTACCCAACGGGTTCTCACCCGCGATCCATACGCCCAGCTCCAACTCATAGTCCAGTCTGCGAGACGGCCCGAAATCCGGAGTTGGATCCTCCGGACGTTTTCGTTGACCGCTTGGCCGGTGCACACGCGTTCCCGAGACCACGACGGAAGATGACCGGCCGTGGTAAGCAATCGGCACATGCTTATAGTTGGGCAATAACGGATTATCCGGACGCAGTTGCTTACCAATGTTGAGCGCATGATGTATGCCCGCGTAGAAGTCGGTGTAGTCACCGATGTTCACCGGCAAGTGCATCCGACAATCCACCCCGGCACGCAGATGAGGCGTCACCCGAGCGGCCCAGTCCCGGCTGGACAGCAGCTCGAATATCCTATGACGCAACCGCAGCCGCAGATCCGCGGGGACACTGAACAGACCGTTCAGGGATCCCGCGCTCAATGGCTCCCGGGGCACCTCCGGCAGGAGTCCATCCCGTTGCGCCGCACTCAGATCGAGAATCGAGTCGCCGATCGCAATCCCGATCCGCGCCGTCTCCCCTGCTGTGCTGAAGACCCCGAGGGGCAGGTTCTGCACAGGAAAATCCGGATGCTCATCCGCTCCATCAACCCAGCTCGACGCCGACGCGGCATGTGTATGATCCAAGCTCATCCGGCCTCAGGCTCCTGGTGCAACCAGGCCGCGTGCCGCGGTGCTCGCCGGGTGCGACCCCACTCCTCGAGCATGATCGGCGCCAGCCGTCGGAGCTCAACGTACTGCTCGGAACTGCCAATGTTGCAGGCCAGCTCAATGCGATGACCGTTCGGATCGAAGAAATAAATCGATTTGAACACTCCGTGATACGTCGGGCCGAGGACAGGGATTCCCTGAGCCTCGATGTGCGCCTTGGCCGACAGCAGGGCGTCCAGATCGGCGACCTGGAACGCCAGGTGTTGCACCCAGGTCGGCGTATTGGGATCACGCCCCATTTCCGGCTGGTTGGGCAACTCAAAGAATGCCAACACGTTCCCTCCACCACAATCGAGGAACACGTGCATATAAGGATCGAGCTCGCCGGTGGATGGGACCGTGTCCTCGGCGAATGCCGCGATGTAGTCCATGCCGAGAACCCGCGCGTACCATTCCACCGTCTGCTGCGCGTCCCGGCAGCGATAGGCCACGTGGTGAATGCGATCGAGCTTCGGAGCGGTGCTCATGAGCGCGCCGTCGTATTCTGCAGCACGCCACGCCGCAACTGGTCTCGCTCGATCGATTGGAACAAAGCCGTAAAATTGCCCTCCCCGAAACCCTCATCGCGCTTGCGTTGAATGAATTCGAAGAATACCGGCCCCACCGCGGGCTGCGAGAAGATCTGCAACAGCAGGCGGGGATCGCCGTTCTGAGTCGATCCATCCAGGAGCAGTCCGCGCTTACGCAATTGCGGAACCGGCTCGCCGTGTCCCGGCAGCCGCTCCTCCAACATCTCGTAATAAGTGTCCGGCGGCGGCGTCATGAATTGCGTGCCCAGTGATTTGAGCCGATCCCAACTGGCAATCAGGTCATCGCACAGGAAGGCGACATGCTGGATCCCCTCGCCGTTATAAGCACGCAGAAACTCCTCGATCTGCCCGCCTCCGGCCTTGCCTTCCTCATTCAGCGGAATGCGGATCTTCCCGTCCGGCGCAGTCATCGCCTTGCTCGTCAGGCCCGTGTACTCACCCTTGATGTCGAAGTAGCGGATCTCGCGGAAACCGTAGATGCGCTCATAGTAGTTGGCCCAGTAGGCCATCCTTCCGTGATACACGTTATGAGTCAGATGGTCTATGAGCTTCAGGCCCGCGCCCTGCGGATTGCGCTCGGCGCCCGGCAGGAATTCGAAATCCACGTCGTAGATCGACAGCGCTCCCGGGTTGGCTTCGCTGGCGTAACGATCCACGAAGTAAATCAGCGCACCGCCGATCCCGCGGACCGCGGCCAGCTGCAACTCCATGGGCGCGGCGGCAATGGCCACCGGCTCAGCGCCTCGCTCGATCGCGGACCGGTGCGCGCTACGGGCATTCTTGACACGAAATGCCATTCCGCAAACCGAAGGCCCATGCTCAGCCGCGAAATAGGCGGCGGCCGAGCGCGGCTCGTAGTTGATCACGAAGTTGATCTCGCCCTGCCGCCACAAGTCGACGTCCTTGGAGCGATGTCGCGCGACGAGGGCAAAGCCCATTGCACCAAAGACGGCTTCCAGCGGCCCTTTCTCCGGGGCGCAGAATTCAATGAACTCGAAACCGTCGAGCCCCAAGGGATTCGCCAAGCCGGTTCTCGCATCCACCGCGGTCGCATCGTTCATCCAAATCTCCATTGCCTGCACGGCATTGTCTACTCAGCGCTTCACACGGGGTGCGCGAGATGGCCGGCTTGCGACCATCCGAGTACAATTATTTTGCATCAATTTCGCATTTAGTGCAGGTTTGACGCGCATGAACAGGATTGATCGCAAGATATTAGCGGCCCTCCAGACCGACGCCACCCTGTCGCATGCTGACCTGGGTGCCCGCGTTAACCTGTCCGCGTCACAGTGCTCACGGCGTATCGCGCGCCTGCAGGAGCTCGGGATCATCCGCGCAACCGTTGCCTTGCTCGAGGAGACTGCGCTCGGATTGCAACTGGAGGCCTATGTGACCGTGACGCTATCTTCATACGCGCGACCGGTCGTAGCGGCATTTCACGCTCGCATGGTCAACATGGCGGAGGTAATCGAGTGTTGCTCACTCACGGGAGACAGCGACTACCTGCTGCGCGTACTGACTCGGGACCGCGCCGCGTTTTCGCGATTTCTGAACGAGGACCTTCTCGGGCACGCCGACGTCGCCCGAGTCCGCTCGAGCATCGTGCTCGACCGGATCAAGCGCACAACTGCGCTGCCACTACCGGACGGGCAAACCTGACGACGGAACGGGATGTTGCTCATTGCGCCGCTTGCTGGCGCTTGCGGTGCGCCGAGACTTTTGCGCGGTTGCCGCAGATTCCCATACTGCACCACCGCCGCCCACGGGCCCGGGTGTGATCGGCAAACATCAACGTGCAGAGGTGGCCCTCACAGGCTTTGATGTGCGTGAAGTCTTCTTCGCTGATGAGGCGAGCGATCGTTTCAGCGATAGGAATCAACAACGAGTCAGCAGACGGCCAGCGGCGCTGCACGTCCATGCGGACCCCTTCCTCGCCGATGACGAGCTGACAGTAACTCTGATCCTGTCTCAGCAGAACGTTCAGGGGTTCCAACTCTCGGGCAGCGTGGACGGCGAGAGGTCGCCCCTTGTGCTTCACCACGAAACGTCGCAACCACTCCCGTAATTCGCGCGCCTGGGCAGCGACGTTGTCGAGGACTTTAGACGGGGTATCTCGTTCCATCCGCTCGAGCGTTTCGCCCGGAACGATCTGAGCCTGGCGCAACCACGCGAGCAGCCCCGCCCCATCGCCGAGCCAATCCACCGGCGTATCGACGGGAGTCGCAATCGAATTCAGGAAATCGAGCCCGAGTGAGTCGGCCACGAAAATGGCCGGATGAGCGGTATCCATGCATTTAATGTAACCACTCTAGATGCCCTTGACAAGTTACTATGCCAATTCGTAACCTCTCTAAACCACTCTAGACGGTTACTTACTCCCGGAGGACCCATGTCAATTCAGTACCGAACCCAGGATGTCGACGGCTTCAATATCTTCTATCGGGAGGCCGGCACGCGCGGAGCGCCGAAGCTGCTTCTGCTGCACGGCTTCCCCACCTCCAGCCACATGTTTCGCGACCTGATCCCGCTGCTGGCCGATCGCTTCCACCTCGTTGCACCGGACCTACCCGGCTTCGGCCAGTCGGATATGCCGCCGCGGGAGAAATTCAACTACACCTTCGACAACATCGCCCGGGTCATCGACCGCTTTACCGAAGTCATCGGCTTCAACAAGTTCGCCGTGTACGTGTTCGACTACGGCGCGCCCACGGGACTGCGTCTTGCGGTGGCGCACCCCGAGCGCATCACCGCGATCATTTCGCAGAACGGCAATGCATACGTGGAAGGTCTGAGCGCGGGTTGGGATCCCATCCGTGCCTACTGGAAAGATCCCTCACCGCAGAATCGTGAAGCCCTGCGGGCCTTCCTGGCGCCGCAGTCCGTGCAATGGCAGTACACCCACGGTGTAGCCGACACCGCACGCATCTCCCCCGACGGATATTCGTTGGACAGTTTCTATCTCGCCCGACCGGGTGCCGATGAAGTGCAACTCGATCTGCTGCGCGACTATCAGAGCAATGTGGCCCTCTATCCGCGGTTCCAACAGTACTTCAGGGCCCATCAGCCGCGTTTTCTGGCTGCCTGGGGCAAGCACGACCCGTTCTTCCTGCCCCCGGGCGCGGAGGCATTCAAGCGGGACAATCCCAAAGCGGTCGTCGAGCTCTTCGATACAGGCCACTTCGCCCTGGAAACGCACGCCGCTGAAATAGCCGCCGCCATCACGAAGCTGCTCTAATCCTGCGGAATATGCTCCTGCACCTGCGCGGCAATGCGGGCGGTGTCGGCGCCTTCCAGCGGATATGACTTGGACCACTCCACCGAACCGTCGTCGGACTCGATGACCTTGATGTTGAGAGCGTTGTCTTCGACAGCGCCGTAGACAACATAAGTGGAGTGGTCGGCGCGGCCACGTTCGCCGGCCTCGGCAGGGTCGGTGGGGAGCGACGTATCGGTGCTGAGACGGACGTGTCCGTGCCGCGCAATGGCAGCCTTGCCAAACAGTTGGCCAAACACCGCGTCGGCTATGCCCCTGGCGTGTTGATTCCCACTGGGGGCAGTGAATGGAATTGCCAGCAGGTCACTTTGGGTGGCGGCACCGGCGCCCGCAGCCTCGCCCGCGGTAGAGAACTGACGAGCAATCTGCGCAGCCATCCCGGCAAAGTCGGGCCGGTCGGTGCCTGTCAGATATTGTTTGGTGATGGCCCGGATCCGCTCGGCGTCCGCCCTGGACAGAGCCTCGTCCCGCGCTTCCTCCCCCGCAGTCCGGGTCGACTCAGCCTTGGCCGCCCGCTGGGCAGTTGGGGGATCCGAAGCCGAGTCACAGCCCTTCACCAACAGAATAGCCACCCAGCAGTACACGATGATGCGTACCCACCGGGGCAAACGTTGGAATGCGATCCAACCGGATTGAATGGTCCAGGCAGCCGCCTGCCCATAGAAGCGCGCGTTTTGTCCCGGCTCCTGCCGAGGAAACTCCGGGAGCCGCGCAAGGGGCGCAGGCGGCGGCTTCGACGACTTGGAGTCGCCGCGTGCCGCACCTGCCCTCCTTTGCGGTGGCGGCTGCGGTGCAGTCTGGCCCGAGGCCAATCGCCGGCACAGAGATTCAAACGCGGGCGTCGGATGCCCCTCGGGAAGTCGCGACCATTGAACGGTAAGAAATTTCTCCGGCACCCGAGCCGTCTCGCCGACGGTGTTGTCGATGACGACCGGCACCAGAAAGACGTGGTCGTCGGCCATGTCGAGCGTCCGCTCGACCGCGAATCGCCACTCCCGGCGGAAATAACCTTCAGCCCGTGCTTCGGTCCGGGCCGAGATGACGGGCATGAAAAAATCGCACTCGCGGATCTGCCGCCGGATCTTCTGATCCCAGGCTTCGCCGCCGCCGAGCTCGCTCTCGTCGTACCACACATCCAGCCCCCAACCCGGCAACGCATCGCGGATGACCTGCACCCGCTCCCGGTCTTCGGATGCGTAGCTGAGAAAAACGGAAGGCTTGGGTCGGGGGTCGTCGGTCGGCTGGCCCGCAGCCATGAGGTCCTCGGAGATCGTGAGCGATTTGCGCTTAGTTTGAGTATTCCGAGAGGAAATTTGAAGTCTGCAAGCTGGGTCTGCGACCGGACCGCCCGGTTCGCCCGGCCTGCCTGCGATCGAGACCATCGTCACGGAAACTTCGACCCACATCGGGTGAACTAACCGCTCACCCGCGCGCCGCTCGAAGCGAATGGACGGATCGTTGTCACTGCAAACCTACGAAAAGACGCTCAAAGCGCATCTCGATGAATACCGGCGGGGGCGACTCGGCGGAGTCGAGAGCGGCAACCTGCTCGCGAACGGCGTGCAGCGGCCTTACGGTCACATCCTGCCGACTCAGTTGCAATGGCTGAATATTCTCGAGCCCTTCCGGGCGGAGGTCATGCAGTACCAGACGGCCAACGGCCTGCGGCTGCACCGCTATTTCCATCATCTGAACTCCTCGCAGGCGTTCGCCTTCAATCTGTTCATTCCGCTGTTCCAACATGCGCCGCAGACGCTCGCCCGGGTTCTGAACACCCCGGCGGTCATCTCATTGCAATTGGAGCAGTCCGCGGACCCGGATGAGCGGACCCAGATCGATGTGCAGTGGCGGGTGGACGAGCGGACCTGGATCTATTGCGAGGTGAAGCTGTCCGAAGCGGAGTTTGGAACCACCGAAGGCGCGGGTCGTCACTCGCGCAAGCTCGAGGATACCTACCGGCCCGTGCTCGAACGGTATGTATCCGAGCAGATATGGGATGACAAAGGCGCCCGCTTCTATCAATTCCAGGACGTGTACCAGCACTTGTGGCTGGCGGCCCGCGGCGGTCACGAGACGGACGAAGTCCGATTTCTGCTCCCCCGAGCCAACGAAACCCTCCTCGAGCAGTATCACGAGGCGATGAGCCTCGTCGGCCCCGCGTTGAAGTCGCGAACGCGGCTCATCTATGTGGAGGATGTTCTGCGGCAATTAGCCCGCGGCCATGACACCGCATGGTACGGTCGGCTCCTGGAAGAGAAGTATGTCCCGACCTCACAACCGGACGCGGGCCCGTTCTCCGGCGTCGGCCCCGAGTAGATCCATACCATTGAAACGACACGGTATTGAACTAACCCAACAAACACGGTTATGCATCGCCGAGCGCTCAGCATGACCCGCAACGCCCACCCGCATGCAGGCGGCAAAGCCGAGACCCTCCCGCCCCGCCTGGACCTGCAATGGCTCCTCGCCGAGTTGGTGGGGGGCGGCCTGATCCCAGCCGAGGCGACCGGCAAGCTGCGGTTGCCGCCCGGTCGCAAGGGCGAGGCTGCGCACCCGTTGGTCGCCGCTGCATCCCAGGATTGGCCCGATCGCCGGCATTCCGGCCAGCGACTGACCTTGGAGGCACTCACGCAGTGGCTCGCGAACCGGGTCAAGCTTCCCTATCTGCGCATCGACCCCCTGACGCTGGAGGTCGGAAAGCTCACGGAGGTGGTGCCGTATGCATATGCCTCACGCGCGGGCATCTTGCCGGTCAAGACGGGCCCGCAAGGCGTGGTATTTGCGGTCAAGGACCCGCTGGATACCGATTGGATCAAGGAGCTGCAGCCGGGGCTCGAGGTACCCGTCAAGCGGGTTCTGGCCAACCCCCAGGACATCGACCGCTACCTGGTCGAGTTCTACGCGATCGCTCGCTCGGTGAAGCTGTCCGGCCAGAAGCAGGCACAGGGTCCGGGCATTCAGAACTTCGAGCAACTCACCGAGCTCAGCCGCGCGGGAAAGCTGTCCGCCGAGGACCGGCACATCGTGTCGATCGTGGACTGGATACTGCAGTACGCCTTCGACACGCGCGCGAGCGATATCCATTTGGAACCTCGCCGGGAGACCGGCAACGTGCGCTTTCGGATCGATGGCATCCTGCATCAGGTGTACCAGCTCCCCGCGCCTGTCATGCCGGCCGTCACGGCCCGCCTGAAAATCCTCGGCCGTCTGGATGTGACGGAAAAACGCCGTCCCCTGGACGGCCGCATCCGGACTCGTTCGCCCGACGGCAGGGAGATCGAGTTGCGCGTCTCCTCGATGCCGACGGCGTTCGGCGAAAAGCTGGTGCTGCGGATATTCAATCCTGACGTGTTGGTCAGGGACTTCGACCTTCTGGGTTTCTCGCCCGATGAAACCCGGGCGTGGAATTCGATGATCCAGGAGCCGCACGGCATCGTACTCGTGACCGGTCCGACCGGCTCGGGAAAGACCACGACGTTGTATTCATCACTCAAGCAACTCGCGACCGATGAGGTGAATGTCTGCACGATCGAGGACCCGATCGAAATGATCGACGGCAGCTTCAATCAGATGCAGGTGCAGCCGAGCATCGATCTGACGTTCGCCGACGGTGTGCGAGCCCTGCTGCGTCAGGATCCCGACATCATCATGATTGGAGAGATCCGTGACCTCGAGACCGCCGAAGTCGCCGTGCAGGCGGCTCTCACGGGTCATCTCGTCCTGTCCACGTTGCATACGAACGACTCGCCGTCGGCGCTGATGCGCCTGCTCGAGTTGGGTGTCCCGGACTACCTGATCAAGGCAACTTTGATCGGTGTATTGGCACAGCGATTGATTCGTACACTGTGTCCCCACTGCAAGGCACCCGCACCCATGACCGCGGCGCAGTGGCGGGAACTGGGAGTCGGCGACGCGCCGCCCTCGCCCGCCACGCCGCACCGACCCGTTGGCTGCCTGGAATGTCGCCAGACAGGATATCTGGGACGCACGGGTGTCTACGAGTTGATGCCTGTGACAAATGCAATACGTTCGGAGTTGGGCACGACCTCGGGGCTCGATGGTCTGCGACGGCTGGCGATTCGAAGCGGAATGCGGCCCTTGCGGGTGACCGCTGCCGAAAAAGTCGCTCGCGGGCTCACTTCGCCCGGGGAGGTGATTGCACTCACACCCGATCCACGGGCGGACGCCTAGCGGTGGCGGCGGCGCCGGTAGGCGTGCATGAGGAGGTCGCGCTTTTTCTTTTCCTCCCGGGCAGCCGCCTCATCAGCCTGGGATTTCTCGGTCGCCGCAACAGAAGCCTTACCTTCGTTGGCGGCGGCCGGAAGCACCATTGCGGAGGCCTCCGCAATAGCGGGCTCGGGAACGGGCAGAGGCTCGGCGAGCACGAACGCGGGCGCGGTTGTCGCGCTTTCAAACGCCACTGACTCGGCCGACACTCGCTCAAAGGGTGTGTAGTCGGTCGGCAGCCGCTCGAAGGCTGTGTACTCGGCGGGCACCTGCTCAAAGGCGGGGGTGCGCGCCAAGGCGCGCTCCAGGGTTGGGGGCTCGGCGGGCACCTGCTCAAAGGCTGGGGTGCCAGCCGGCGCGCGCTCCAGGGCTGCGGGCTCGGCGGGCACCTGCTCAAAAGCTGCGGTCCGCGCCAAGGCGCGCTCCAGGGCTGCGGGCTCGGCGGACATTTGCTCAAAAGCTGCGGTCCGCGCCAAGGCGCGCTCCAGGGCTGCGGGCTCGAGGGCTACGGGCTGGGGTTCCGGTGCCTCAACGGGGGGCATCGGTGGCGCGGCTTCCAGGAAATCCCGCATTTCACCGGTCGCGGCAGCCAGCTCTTCGATGACCTCGGAGGTTTCGACACTGGCCACCACCGGCTCCTCAACAGCACCCGCTTCCAGGCGCGACCCTGCCTCGCCACACACTTCCGCCAATTCGGCTCGCGCGTGCCGTTTGCCAAACACTTCGTTGAAGAGCGGGCTGGCTCCCACTTGGGTGTCGCTGCTCCTGCGCCCCGAGCGGGCGATGACTTTCAGATCCCGCACGGTCAGGTAGCTCACACGCCGATCCATCTCCAGTGCTTCGGCGGCGGCGGCTCCCGGCACTTCCATTTCCGCGACAGCCGCTACCGGCACTGCCGCGGGCACGGGCGCCTCCACGGCTGCCTGCTCCAAGGCTCCCTGCTCCACGGCCGTGCGTTGCATCGGCGGCGACGCTCGATCCGGCGCGCCCTGCGCCTCCCGGGCAGGCAGGTTTTCCGTGACCGGCAGAGATCTTACGAGACCTTCCTCAATCCTTTTCAACAGCGCGTTGGTGACACCCAACCTGTTGGTCAGGAGCATCACATGAATGAGGAGAGCCACGATCAGAGCCGCGATCGTGGCGAATTGCCAGACAACCATGATTGGATACCCTTGCGACGTGAGCGGAAGCATAACTCCGTTCTGTGCCGCGGGACGAGCTTTACCGACGGCGACGCCGATGTAACCAAAGTTTAACAGTCCGCTGCATTGGCCTGTGCTAGTCGAATCTCGCAGCCAACAGGTTGATACGATTCCCGCCGGTCGCTCCCCGGTGCGACCGCGATACCAACACTCGATCCCCGCGTAGCAACTCGGGCGTGCTGCCCGGCGAGCGGGCGCATGACCCGGAGCTCACGCCAGACACCGCACCGCCCGAACAGGCGGCCACGGTCCCGTTCAACTCATGGGTGCGGCAAAGTTGTGGGGGGAAAGTGGCTACTGTAACGTATTGGTAATATGAACCTGCCTCCTCAACGAGCTGAGCGTTACACCCGCATCGCCGTCGCGTTGCATTGGTTGACCGCGCTGTGCCTGTTTGCACAAATCGGATTCGGCTGGTTCCTGGAGTCCATCCCGAAAGGCACGGCGCTGCGCGGGCCCTACGTGAACATCCACAAGTCGACTGGACTCCTACTCGCGGTGCTGATCGTCATCAGGATCCTGTGGCGCCTGGCCCACCGACCACCGCGGTATCCGGCGTTCCTGGCCGCCTGGGAGCGTACCGCATCCAAAGTAACCCAGTTCCTGCTCTACTTCTGCATGCTCGTCATGCCATTCTCAGGCTATGTCGCCTCCAACTACAGCAAGTACGGCGTGAAACTTTTCAACTCGATCGCCCTGCCGCCGTGGGGAACGAACGACCCAAGGATCTACGCGGTGTTCAACACGACTCACGTGCTGACCTCGTACCTGCTCGTGGCGCTGATTGTCCTGCACATCCTCGGCGCAATTCGGCATGCCCTGCGGCGCGACGGAATCGTTGCACGGATGTGGAACGACTGAGGGCGTCGCTGGGCGGCGAACCGACTGCCGCGCACAGGGTTACGGACTGAAAATAACTTGCGTTGTCAGCGTCGGGCCCCAGATCCGCTTCATTGCGGCTCGTTGATCGCCGCCACGATCTGAGCCGCCGCCTCCCGGGGGTCGCCGCTTGCAACAGTCGGATAAATGCGGCCGTCCCGATTCCAGCGCTCCCCGAAGGCAAACCAATCAATGGGCGGCGCCGGCTTGCCGCTGGTCAATTGCTGTTGCAGCGAGTTGAAGTAAGCCTGCCAGCGCGCCTTGTAGTAGTCACCGGTGAGCCCGGACCAATCCTTGTTGCCATAGTCATGCAGGTTCGCCTCCTCGCTCGCGTGACGATCGCCCCAGGTGGTGAGCAGCGAGCGGGCATCGAGGTTGAGGCGGCGCAACTCGTCGGGACTGGACGACCATGGCGGCACCTGGTTGAGCCAGGTTCCTACCAGGAACGAGGGATGCGTGCGCAGGAGGTGTTCCTGCAAGTCCATGTAGCGCAGCCAGCGCTGAGTGAGCTGTGCGAAGTGCGCGACGTCCTTGGCCTCGTACGCAGCTTTGATGCGCGGCAGCAGCAGCCGGCTTTCGTTCGCCAGCGTCTGTCGCGCAATATCCACGATGTCGTAGGAAGTGTTTTTCAAGGACCGCGATGACGCCAGCAACTCCGGGAGCGCCTGCTTGAAAAGCCGCGCATCGTAGCGCATCGCTTCCGGCGACCACTTCGAAGCGCGATTGACCGTGAGGCCGGGCTGCGCATTGAACAAAGACTCTTGGCCCGCGTCCCGTTCGCTGTTGAAGGTCACCAGATCGATGCGGATGTTGTAGGCAGTCTGAATCAGGATCCGCCACGCAGCCAGTGCATGCGGATCCGCGGCCCCATATCTCCTGCGCACGTACTCGGCCGTCCAGGCCGCGACATCAACCGGTTCCCGCCGCCATGCCATCTCGGTGAACAGATCATACGCAAATGGATTGGTGTCCATTCCCTCGGTAAACACGGCCGTGCCGGCCATGTTGGAGTTGGTCATCCCCAGGCGCTGCAGGCGCTCCGTTATATTGTTGATGTTGGCTCCGAATGTGGTGCGGCCGCCGAACTCCCAGATTCCACCGAACAGGAAGGGCGCGCCCTGGAAATCGGCCTGACGATGATCGCGTGGCTCACGGTCATGATCGATATCCACAATGAGCAGCCGGCTGCGCTCGACGCCCGACAGCAAGTCCTGGCGGGGGTTACCCTGCCACGCCATCATCATCCAAAGCGAGCCGGGATTCGCGGTTTCCAGGGCAGTCTGGACCGCCCTGGCCGCGCTTGCGACGGGGACGCCGCCATCGTCGCCGCCTTCCTGGAAGACTTCCATGTCATACACGCCGGAGCGGCCGAACAACTCGCGCTGATGCGCGTAAAACGCGGCGGCAATCCTGGCGTACATCCGATCGCGCGGATCGAGCCAGTCCGGGCGCTCGAAACCGGCCCACTCGCCCTGGGGGACCACGTTTGATCGAGGGAATTTGGTCTTGAAGCTTTTCGGCACGACGCCGAAAAAGCCCGGCAGGACCGGTGTGATGCCCAACTCGCGCAGCCGGCCGATGATCTGCTTTGCCGACTTCGCTCGTCGTTGCAGCAACTGCAGGCTCACGGGCCCGTTATAACAACAGAGGTTCCCCATGAGCTGCCAGTTCTGGTGAGCGGGCAATGTGATCCAGTTACGCAACTCCTCGTCGGAATAACCGAAGTCGCGGAAAGTACGGTACAACACACTGTCCGTGCCACGCTCGACCAGGATCGCGTTGACTCCGGACAGGGCGAGGACATCGATTGCCCGCTCCCACCGGGACCAGTCCCAGTAGGCGCTCGTGTATCCATCGACGTTCTCGTTCAAGGCGTACCGGAACTCGTAGGGCGTCGCGCCGTCGATCGTCTCTTGCGGAAGCGGCAGGTTGCCCTCGGGCAACTGATCGCCGTTCGGCGATATCTGCGCATGCGCACAGTACTTCAGGTACCAGTTGACCCCGAACAGCACGGCGCTCGTCGAAGTTCCCGCGACGCGAATGTGCCCCTGGGCGGCCGAGATTCGATACCGATCCCCCGTGCCCGTCCCGGACAACGCAGCGAGCTCAAACTGCTGCGCCTGCAGGGGCAGCAGTCGTTGCAACACACCCCGCGCCGGGCGCAGATCAAAGTTGGATGCGGATCGGGCTGGGGACGCACCACACCCCGCCAGCATGCAGCCGAGCAATACGAGCGAGCGATGAAACATGGCGGGACTCTATCAGGCCCGCGGCTGTTCGGCGATTACCACAGCCGCGCGGGAGCTGCGGTCCGGCCACGGCCTGTGACACAATGGGGTGGTTTCCGGCTGCTGAAGAAGAATATCCATGTCGATTACGCGTCGCGATTTCATAGGCTCAACACTCGTCGGCTCGGGCGCAATGCTGCTGGGCGCACCGCCGCCTGCGAATGCACAAGGCCTCACGTCGGACTGGAACGGCTACCCCGGCATCGGCGATTACGCCCGATCCAACGGCAATGTGGCCTCGGTGGTGAATGCAGCGCACGCGGTTCGTGACGGCCTCTACGAGCAAAAGATCTCCTCCGCGACACCGGTGGATGAACCTTACGACCTGGTGATCGTGGGCGGCGGCTTCTCCGGAATCATCGCCGCCTACGAATTCCACCGGGCACAGCCGAACAAACGCTGTCTCGTGCTGGACAACCATCCGGTGTTCGGAGGCGAAGCCAAACAGAACCAGATGAAGGTCGACGGAGTTGTCCTCACGGGCCCACAGGGTTCGAACGGCACAATCGTCCCGGCCGCCGGCACCATCTACTCGCATGTGCAAGCACTCTGGGATGACGTCGGTCTGCCGCGCTCCTTCGAGTTTGTTGCTCCCAGCAAGAACGCCGCCGCATTGAAATTCGCGCGGGATCACTACGAGCCCATGTATTGGGGAGAAACCGCGAGCTCCCTGGGGTATTTTTTCGACACTCCCTTCGCCCAAAAACGCGCATGGGTCGTGAATCCGTGGTCTGACAACCTGCAACGTGCGCCGATCAGTCCCCAGGTCCGCGAAAGTTGGCTGAAGTGGAAACACGCGCAAGTACTGAAACACGGTGATGAGGCCGCGACGGATCGCTGGCTCGACTCGATGTCGTACGGCGATCTCGTGACCCGGGTGATGGGCCTCTCGCCGGAGGTCTTTCGTCTGTCGGACCCGCTCGTGGCGACCGCGGACTATGCAGTGAGCTCCGATGCCATTTCCGCTTATGCGGCCAAGCTCCTCGGCCTGCCGGGTACCGACACGGCCGCCGTCTCCACCGATGCCTTCTCCTTCCCCGGTGGCAACGCCGCCATCTTGAGGCACATCGTCAAGAAGCTCATTCCGGATTCGATCAGCGGAACGCGAACCCTCCAGGATGTGTTGTATGCACCGATCAGATTCGACGCGCTGGACCGGCCAGGGCAACCGACCCGCATCCGACTGAGCTCGATGGTCGTCGCGGTCAAACACGATGGACCTCCCGAGTCGTCGCAGAGTGTCCAGGTAACTTACGCCCTCAACGGAGAGTTGCGGCGGGTGACAGCCAACGCCGCCATCGTATCCGGGGGTGGCTGGATTACGCGTCACGTCGTGCGTGACATGCCGCCTGCCTATGTGAAAGCCTACTCTCAGTTTCATCACGGACCCATCCTCGTAGCCAATGTTGGCCTGCGCAACTGGAAGCCGTTCGCGCAGTTGGGAATCACCTGCGCGCACTGGTTCGACGGGCTCGGGTTCTTCGCCAATGTGCGCCAACCCATGATCGACGGTGCGCCCGCGCCGCTCGATCCGTCAAAGCCGGCCATGTTGACCCTGTACATCGGCTTCCCCCAATCCGGCGTGCCGATCGGCGCGCAAACGGCCGCGGGGAGAGCCCGATTGTTCGGGACCTCGTTCGCCGATTTCGAGGGGCAGATCCGCCACCAGTTGCAGGTGCTGTTCGGCGGGGCCGGTTTTGATGCCCGGCGCGATATCGCCGGCATCATCCTCAATCGGTGGGGCCATGCGTATATCGCCCCTCAGCCAGGCTTCTACTTCGGTACCCCGGACAATCCGGCGCCCCTGGAAGTCATTCGCAAGCCTTACGGCCGAATCGCTTTTGGGCACAGCGAGCTGTCCGGCCGGCAGAGCTGGGGTCGCGCGGGCAAGGAAGCCCAAAGAGCGGTCCGGCAGATTCTGGCAATTTAATTCGCCGGGGGTTGTCGATCCTGGTGAGTCGGTAGCGTCTTCAACCCGAGGGGCGATTGCCCCACCGACCAACCAGGAGATCCAGAAGATGGCCAAGAACGTAATTTGCCTGTGGTACAACGGCACCGCCGAGGAGGCGGCCGAGTTCTACGCGCGGACCTTTCCCAACAGCGCCGTCACGGGAGCTCATCGCGCCCCTGGCGATTTCCCCACCGGCAAGCAAGGCCAGGTGCTGACAGTCGAGTTCACGGTCGTGGGCGTGCCCTGCCTGGGCCTCAACGGCGGCCCGATGTTCACACACAGCGAGGCCTTTTCGTTTCAGATTCTCACGGAAGATCAGGCGGAGACCGATCGCTATTGGAATGCGATCGTGAACAACGGCGGCAAGGAAAGCGACTGCGGGTGGTGCAAGGACAAGTGGGGCGTGTCCTGGCAGATCACCCCGCGGGTGCTGATGGATGCGATGGCCAATCCGGACAGGGTCGCTGCCAAACGTGCGTTCGATGCAATGATGACCATGAAAAAAATCGACGTCGCCGCCATCGAGGCCGCGGTGCGCGGCTGAGTCAGGATACCTGCAGGTAAGTTGAATACGGTTCGGAGTCGATCTGCATAAACGGCAGGAAAGCCAGGCGCCCGGCGGGTTCCTGGCCTTCCCAGCGACGCTTGTCAACCTGGCGGACACTCAACAGTTGCGTGCGTGTCGGCATAGGTGCTGTTTCAGTGATAGCGAACAGCACCAAGGGTCCGCTGAGCAACGCGACCGTGTCCGGATGCCGCGGTGAGATCGCTTCCAGGCGATTCCGGCGGGGGAGCTGCAGATCGATACGGTCGCCGGCTCGCCACAGCCGCGACACGGACGCGAACTGGCCAGCGCGCACCGCGCCTTGCCAGCGCTTGCCGTTGACCTCGACCCTCGCCCCCACGGCCCACTCCGGGATGCGCAGGCGGACTGCAAAGTCCCGGGGCGCGGAGGCAGTCAGAGTGAATGAAACGTGATCGTCAAACGGATAGTCGCCCGTCTGCGCAAGTGTCATCGACGCGCCACCCTGTACCCACCGCAGCTGGGATGGAATGTACAGATTCACGTAAATGCCGCGAGGATCATGGAAATAGGTGTTGATCCGATAATCGGCGGCCACCTGGGGCAGCGTACCGGAACAACACGGAAATCCATGATTGGAGTAGACCTTCCTGCCGGCGAAGTTGTAATCGGCGTAGTAAAAGGCGCGACCGTCGGCGTGCATTTCCTTGGCGCCCAGCACGGTGTTGTACATGACCCGCTCCATGCTGTCCCCATAGCGGGGATCACCGGTCACGCACAACAGGTATCTCGCAACCTTGAAATGAGCATAGGACCCACAGGGTGTCTCGAAGCTGTTATGAGTCTTGGACAGGCTGGTGTGCAAAGTATCACTTGCAGGGGCGACCAACATCTCATCGGGACCCCACCCACCCGTCGCAAAGCTCTGCTTCCTCAGCATGTCGAACCCATTGCGAGCGGCCCGCAGATGCTTCTCGCTGCGCAGCGTCAGGTACGCCTGCATGGCCGAGCTGAGTGAATTGACGTATGAATATGCATGCTTTCCGGCGAGGACATTCTTGCCGTGGGACAGGGGATCGAACCAGGTGGGATCGTCCAGATACTTCACCGCCAGATCGCGATACTGAGTGCCCGCCCCCCGTTGATAGGCGACAAACAGGTTCTCGGGGTTGGTGTAGGACTCATCCCAACGGAACGACTGATCCTTACCCGGCCGCCATTCGAGCTCGCGATCGATCGCCTTCCCGGGAAGATGCGGTACCGCTGCGCGCGTGGTCGCTTCCAGGATCGCGAACGCGTCGGGATCGCCAACCCACCGCTGCGAGTCGATCAGCCCGAGCACCAGCTTGTCGTAGCAGTACGCGGGAAAGCGGTTGGCGTCGTAGTAGTTTTCGCTGATGGCCCGCGCATATGACCGGTTGAGGCGTAGCACCTTGGCGCGCGTGTCCTCGGAGCCTGTAATTGCGTAGTAGCGAGCCAGTGCCGAGATCCATTGCCCAAAGGTCGCTCCCGGAGCAAAGCCCGCATCGTCCTTGTGCCAGTCAAAGTCCCGGTCATAGGTGTACCAACCACCCAGGTCGGCTCCAGGAGCCGGTTGACCCGCCATTTGCCGAAAGGGCTTCAGGAGGCTGTCCTCGCTCAGACTCATCAAGACTTCATGTGTATTGCTGAGCTGAGCCTCGTGAGGGTCACTTCGCAGTGTGACATCTCCATAGCCGAATTCAGCCAATGGAGCATTCGGTGTAGCGGCCACGGCGGAACCGCAGGAAGCGGCTGACGCCGCCAACAACATGAACTTGCGGCGCGACATGCGTGAAGGGGCGATCATGAGCGCATACTACCTTAGCCGCAGGCACGGATCTCAGTGAGCGGCGGCGGGCGATCAAGGTTTTACGTAAGAACGTCCCCGTCCACGTAAAGCCAAGCTCCGGCCTCGCGAACGAACCGACTACGCTCGTGCTGGCGAACAGCAGCTGCATTGCTGACTCGCGAGCGTGCGATGAATTCAACTTCCGCGGAAGCCTCGCCCGTCACCTTCGACTCGACGATGCGTAACCCCAACCATTTCTGGTTCCGGTTGAATGGGATCGACCGAGGGCGTTTGCTCGGGTGCCAAGTGGCGAGCAGGTAGGGCTCGTTGCACAACACGAAAGCTGCGTAGCGCGAGCGCATGAGCGATTCGGCATCAGGGGCCGGCGTACCGGCATGCCAGATACCGCAGCACGTGGGATAAAGGCGGCTCGAGCCGCAGGGGCACCGTTCCTCGTCCAGGTTCATAGGTTTACTGTAGGGCAGCTTTGCGACCGCGCAAGGGGCGCGTCACGACCCAGCGGGACGGCGCTCGCCTCGAGCGATCGGGCCGCCTGGGAAATTACTGGGCGAGGATGACGAACTTGCCGGAGGCGGGATCGTGCTCGAGTCGCAGGCCAGCCGCGGCGAGTCCTTCAATCAGAGCGTAAACTGTGACCTGGCCATCGATCAGCGCGGGCAGGTAGACCGCCTCCTTCAGGACCGGCTCGGGAGCGCGGGCTCGCCAGGGAAGGATCTTCGCGCTCATGGCGCTTTGTCCGCGGCTTCGGCGTAGTTCCAGATGAGGGCCATGAAGGCCACGAAGCATACGGCCGAGGCTATCCAGACGATCGTTGCGATGAATTCCATGAGCCAGAGTGTGCCCGCCGGCGTGTGGGCGCCACAGTGTCTTACGTCATGTAAAACGCGGCAGTCGTGTGACTTTGGTCATCAACTACCGATCATGCGTTGCGCGCTCAGTCGGTGAGCTTGTTCCCGCAATTGCCACAGAACTTGTGTCCGTGAGTTTCGGCATTGCACTTCGGGCAGTGCTCGGGTACCGCCTTGGCGACCGGCTTGCCGCAGTCGGGGCAGAATTTGGACGAGCCGACCTCCGCGCCGCATTGCCCGCACAACGTCCTGGCAGCCTGAGTGTTGGTGGCCGCGGTCGTCGCCTCGACATGCGCCCCCGCGGACATGTCGACCCTGCTGACATAATCCGTGGCACGCGCCTTCTCCTCGAGCTGCTCCCGAGCCGCCATGGCCTTGGCGCGCGCCTGGTTGGCCGCCAGTTGCTCCGTGAAGTCAGGCGCACAGACCTCGCAAAGATTGGCCTGCGCGTTCCAACAAACCTGGCTGCAAACCCAGGTGCCGCAAGCGGTACATTGACGGAAATTAGGGCGTGCTTCCTCGACCGCCTGCGCCAATGCCGCATCGTGCAGCTTGCCGCCCACGACCCGTTGCACTTCGTGGACCGCCGAGCCGGCCCGGCCGAACCCGCTCAGAAAATCACTTGCAACATTTAACAGGGACTCGGCCACCCCGATGGTGGAGGCCTGGAACTGGGTCATGTACCCGTTGCCGCATTTGTCGCAATGAAACTTGAACTGATAGCCGCGATCCGTGGACAGGTCATCGTAGTTGCGGACGAATTGAATGAGCGCCATGGGCTAAATATAGTGGCCGGATGAATTTCCGCGACCCTGCCATTATAGTTCCGGGCGCCGCCGCTGCCGGGTTTTTATTTCTGCCGGGCCGCGGCCTGATGGTGCCCGCGCTCCTGTTCGGCCCGCCGCACTGGCAATGGGTCATTCCCATGGCACTGATTATTTTCGGTGTCGTCTACTTCGGTACGCTCGCATTCTGGAAGCTGCTGACGGGCGAGGCACTCGGCAAGCCCTTTCCGGCGCTTCTGGCACTGTTTCTCTTCATCCGGCTGTCGGTGGACTGCGCCCGTCTCATGATGTGGGCGTATTGACCTCAAAGAGGATTTCCGTTTCCACGGTTCGGCGTCGAGCGCTTCAGGGTGATCGTGGAGCTCGGGTGTCGTGACGAGTGACACACTCAACCGCACGACACGCGTGACCCGCTCCAGCAGGAAGCTCGGGCAACACGCCTCGTTTTGTCCCACGGGACTACCCGAACGAGTAGGTGCCGCTTAGCACCCCTTGGGGTTCATAAATCGGGCGCGATTTTCTATATTGGCCACTATGGAGACACGACGCTCGCTGGTCGGGCGCCTGCTCGCTCCGGTCGCCCCGATCGTGGTCAGCCTTGCCCTTCTGTTTCCCGCGAAGGCGCCCGGCGCCGACTGCGGGGGAGGGCTGAATCATTTCCAACATACGGCGTGGACCCTCGCCGATGGCGCTCCGCCCGACATCTGGGCCCTGGCGCAATCCCCGGATGGCTACCTGTGGCTCGGTACCGGCGCGGGCCTGTACCGCTTTGACGGGGTCCGCTTCGAGCCGGTTCGGCCTGCCAAGGGGCCGCCATTTCCTGCCATCGACATCACCGCGCTGCTGGTCGGGAAATCCGGGGAGCTGTGGATCGGTTACCAGAGCGGCGGAGCCTCCGTGCTACGGGACGGGCAGCTCACTAACTACATGGACGGCCTGCCGCGAGCGCCCATTCACCAGTTCGCGCAGGACCAGGAAGGCCGGGTCTGGCTCACCTCCGATGCGGGCATGGCGGAATTCAGCGGCGGAGAATGGCATGCCATCGGCAATCACTGGAACTCCCCTCCTCCGGCCGGCAACAGTCTGTTCGTGGCACGAGATGGCACGCTGTGGGTGACGACCTCGTGGGGGAGATCCTTCCGCCAGGACGGCTCGCAACTCGTATACCTGCGACGCGGCTCAAACAAGTTCCAGGACAGCGGGGAGGCCATTCCAGTCGGCGCCGCGATCACCCAGGCGCCCGATGGTCGTCTTTGGGTCTCAGACGCCGCTCTGGGGGCGCGCCAGATCCGGGAATTTCCGCTGGTGAAGAATCCATCGCCCCGTCAGGGCGATCGATCCACGGCCTGGAACTTCCGGGCGCTCAGCCTCGTATTCGACAACGATGGTGCCTTGTGGGGTGTGGACCGCGCGGCCGGCATTTTCCGGCTGCAAATGCAGCAACGATGCTTCGATGCCAGCTCGGGCCCAGGAGCACCGGCTGCGCAACGGCTGAGCGCGGCGCAGGGGCTGACCTCGGCGATCGCCGCCTCCTTGCTGAAAGATGCCGAGGGCAACATCTGGGTCGGAACCAACCTGGGCCTGGACCGCTTCCGCAGAGCCAATGTTGTGTTGGAAACCTCCGTACCCACGCATTCGCCCGAGGGCTACCGCGGCGCGCGCGGCGACTCAGGGGACTTCTATGTGAGCAGCGGCCACGCCTTGTGGCGTGTCAGCTCCAAGGGCGCGTCCGCGAAGATCTTCGAGGCCGAGGGGCCCATCACGTTCCTCAGCACCGGTCGCAACGGAGGTCTGTGGATCGGCACGCCGGCGGGGTTGCTCCAGCTAGCGCATGAACGCCTGCGCAAGGTGGATTTGCCGCGCACCGAGCGGCCGGCCGCGGTCTGGAAATTCGAGCAGGATGGCGCCGGCAACCTGTGGGTCGCGCTGTGGGGCGAGGGTATCTTTCGCCGCGACGGCGGCACGTGGAAAAAATTCGAGGTCGCAGCGGACCTGACCCACATCGCTCCCGCGCTCATGACAACGGACGAAGAAGACCGGAAGTGGCTGTACTACCAGGGCGGTCCGCTGGTACTGCTCGACGGTCGATCCATCCGGACATTCAACGGAGCGGAAGGCCCCAACATCGGCAACATACAAACGATCCTACCGACCCCGCGCGAAGTTCTGCTCGCCGGTGACATGGGCTTGGCCCGTTTTATCGCCGGTCGTTTCCAGGCTCTGCCCGCGGCGACGCATCCTGAGCTCGCCCGGATCTCCGGAATCCTGCAGACCGGCCAGGGTGAAACCTGGTTGAACGGCATTGCCGGGCTGGTCCGGATGCAGACCCGCGACCTCGAGTCCGCCTTCAACGAGCCGACCCGCCCCTTCGCCTACCAACTGTTTGATTTCCGTGACGGCCTGCCCGGCCCCGCCCTGCAGGACTCGCGCGAGCCCACGGCCATGGAAGGCTCCGATGGCCGTCTGTGGTTCATCACCAATCACGGCGTGGCCTGGGTGGATCCAACACGACTGACTCGCAATCCGATTGCGCCGCCGGTGATGATTCGCGCGGTACGCGCGAACGGCATCGCATACCCACCCGGCCCGTCGCTCACCGTTCCCGAGGGCACATCGGACCTGGAGATCGACTACACCGCGCTCAGCCTGTCGATTCCCGAGCGCGTGCGTTTCCGGTACCGCCTGGAAGGTTCCGACACCGACTGGATCGATCCAGCCGAGCGCCGCCAGGCCTTCTACACCCGTCTCGGGCCCGGGGACTATCAATTCAAGGTGCGCGCGGCGAACAATGATGGTGTCTGGAACATGGACGGCGCGAGCATGCGGGTGATCATTCCTCCTACGTTCGTCCAGAGCCGGCTGTTTCGCGTGCTGTGCGTACTGGCAGGGCTCGCGTTGCTGTGGCTGATCTACACGCTGCGAATGCGTCAGATTTCAGAGCGGCTCTCTGACCGCTCGGAAGCTCGATTAGCCGAGCGCGAGCGCATTGCTCGTGAGCTGCACGATACCCTGCTGCAGGGCTTTCAGGGCTTGATACTGCGTTTCCAGTCAGTGGCGAACCGACTACCGCCCGGAACCCAAGGACGCGATCTGATCAACGAAGTTCTCGAGCGAGCTGATGATGTGATCATCGAGGGTCGCGACCGGGTCCGTTCGCTGCGGTCCGTGCGCAGCCAGACGCCACTGGCGGATTTGTTCAGATCCGCCGCCGAGCGGTTGCACCTGGCTCCCGGCATCCATTTTCGCCTGGGCGTCGAAGGAGCCGTCAAGGACCTGGACAGCAGCGTGGTGGAGGAACTGGCGCAGATCGGCAACGAGGCGCTGTTCAACTCCATGCGGCACGCCGCGCCGTCCACCATTGAAGTACGGATCATCTATGCAACGCGCTTCCTGCGAGTCGTCCTCGGCGACGATGGCGTCGGAATCGATCCCGCGGTGCTCAGTAACGGAAGCCGGGAAAACCACTTCGGCCTGACAGGGATGCGCGAGCGCGCCCGACGCATCAACGCGGGCTTCGTCCTGCGCAGCGCCCCGGGAGCCGGCACCACCATCGAGGTGACGATCCCGGCGCGCGTCGCCTATCCCAACATTCGCAAACGCCGCACGAGCTTTATGCCAACCCGCGCGTTGATCAAAGAGGAATAGACCATGCAAGGGCTGGAAAACGCGGCACGCATCCGGATTTTGACCGTCGATGATCACCCCCTGCTGCGCGAAGGCGTCGCTTCGATGATCAATGCGGAGCCGGATATGCAGATTGTGGGAGAAGCCGACAGCGGTGCCGAGGCGATCAAGCAGTTCCAGCTGAGTCGGCCCGATGTGACCTTGATGGACCTGCAGATGCCCGGTATGAACGGCGTGGATGCGATCAAAGCCATTCGTGAGGAATTTGCAGAGGCCCGTATCATCGTGCTGACCACCTACACCGGCGACGCGCAGGTGCTGCAAGCGCTGAAATCCGGAGCCGCGGGTTATCTTCTGAAGAGCGCTTTGCGCACCGAGCTCCTCAATGCCATCCGCGCCGTGCACACGGGCCAGCGCCACGTCTCAGCCTCGGTCGCGAGCGAAATTGCGCAACGTGTCGGTGAGGCTGCATTGTCCGGGCGCGAGCTGGAAGTGCTGCGCAAGGTGGCCGCCGGGAATTCCAACAAACAGGTCGCGACCCAACTCGGCATATCCGAGGACACGGCCAAGGCCCACATGAAGAATATCCTGTCCAAGCTCAATGCCAATGATCGGACACATGCCGTAACCATCGCGGTCAAGCGTGGCATCATCGACATCTGATCAGGCTACGCCGAGCGGGAGGTTGTCTACAGCCCGCGAATTGACCGTCGTTCCTGGAGCGCGCCCCAATCCCATCCTCGCGCCCAGCCAAATGGAAATCCGGCCGTTTTACGCGAGGTCTGATTTCGAACGCTGATCAGCGCGAATCCGCGGCAGACTGCGCCAGGTCCCGGAGCGAGCCCATCTGGCCCTGGTGCAGTATCAGCGCCGCCGCGGATGTCCGGACGTGTTGGTCGACGCGACCCAACAGAATGGTGTGATCACCCTCCACATGGCGCGAATACGTTGCACATTCGAAAGTGGCGGCACTGTGGCGCAGTCTGGGGCAACTGCCCAAACCTGTCTCGAACTCGTTTTCGCACTGTGCGAACTTATCGGGCGCGGCGCGCGCGAAGTGCTGCGCCAGATCGCGCTGGGCAGCGGCCAGCACGCTCACGATGAAATAGCGGCTGCCGATGAATGCAGCGGCGCTGCGGGCAGCATTGCGGATGCTCCATAGAATCAAAGGAGGCTCGAGAGACACAGACGCGAATGAGTTGATCGTCATGCCCTCGCGCTTACCACTCTCGGTCAGCGTGGTTACGAGACACACGCCGGTTGGAAAGCACCCAAGCGATTGACGGAAAGACAAGGCATCCGTGGTCGTGGGCGTATCGCCGGTAATCATGGCCCAGGAATACATAGGCGCCTCAGTACTGACCTTTGGGCACGAGACCGAGCAGGTGCTGCCCCACCATCGCGGATACTGCATCCCAGTTCAGCGTGATGTGCCGCACGATGGCGTTCGCGTCGCGCCACATGCGTTGGTTTGGATGATCGAGCGCCAATCCCTCACCGCCCACCGCCTGAAACAACAGGTCGACGGCCTGGCGTGCCAGGCGCGCTGCGAACGCATGGTCGCGCCGATTGCGTATCCGTTCGTCCAGTGTCAATGACCGGCCGTTCGCTACCGCGGATTCCACTTCGGCGATATCCCGTTGAATCAACAGTTGAGCCGCGTCGGCCAGCGCGCTGGCTTCCGCGACGCAAGACTGAACGGGGTAGAGCTCGCTTACGTGGACTCCGCCGCCGCCGAGTGCGCCGCGAGTCACTCGCGCATGGCAGTGCTCGATAAACTGCTCGATCGCGCCCAGTGCCGTGCCCAGAAGCGGCGCCACCAGGCATACCGGGAGCGCCGACAGGAATGGAATGCCTCCGGGAAAAGACCCCGCCGCCGCGACACTCACAGGCAGGCGGCGATGGGCGGGCACGAAGGTGGGTTGCGCAATCACAATGGACTTCGAGCCCGTGCCGCACTGGCCCGCAACGTGCCAATCATCCTCCACCGACCAGGCGGCACGCGGCACCAGCACGAAGCTGGCCTCGGGAGTAAAATGACGCTCGGCGGCGGGAAGATCGATCCCGAGTATCGCCCAATCGGAGTTGTCGACATTGGATACGAACCGCCAACGACCGTCGATGAGTTGCCCCTCATCTGTCCGCTGCGCGTGGCCGGTAGGAGCGTAAGACGCACACGCGATGGCCTCACTGTTTTCAGACCAGACATCCTGCTGTGCCTGCAGTGAAAAGCCACCGATCAGCCATTGATGACTGACTGCGATGCCGCAGTTCCACGCCGAAGATGCACAGCCACGCCCCAGTGCAGTTATGAGGTCGAGCAGCGCGCTGAAACCGTATTCGTAACCGCCAAACGACGCCGGCTGCATCAAGCGAAAGAACCCGGCGGCCCGAAACTCTGCCATGGTCTGCTGCGAAACCCGGCGCTGTTGCTCCGTGGCGCGCGCACGGTCGCGCAGAGTTGGAACCAGCTCGTTGGCCGCTGAAAGTAACTCCTTCAAGGGCGGCGCCGAGGCGACCCGCGAGCTCCGGCCAGGCGCCTCAATACGAGCCACGCGGGGTGAGCCCCAACTGTTGCTGGCCATACATACTCCCCGTCACCGCCCAACCCAGACTCAGGTGATGCGCAATCAAATGGGTGTCGCGCCAGGCCCGCTGGATCGGCGATCCGAGATCGCCTGCGTTCGCGCCCATGACGTCGAAAAGCGCGCTCACCGAGTGCGCCGACTGACGCGCGGCATAGGCCTGGTTGCGTCGGAACAGGATTCGCTCATCAATCGTGGGTACCTGGCCGGCGGATACTTCACGATCGAGAGCGGCACTGTCTCTCAACAGCAGTTCCATCACAGCATCCACGCTGGCAGACGCTTCCGCGATGGCCAATTGCACCTGCTCGAGCTCACGCATGGGTCGTGGTGGCCCGCCGGGCTGTGCCGCCATGCGAATTCGGGCGATGCCGAGAAACTCCTCGACAGCCCCCAAGGCGATCCCGACGGGCACCGAGCACAGCGTATACGGTGCGGAGCCGGTGAATGTCAGTCTGTACAGCGCGCTCGGGTGAACCCGACTGCCCGGCGCCTCACCGGAGTTGATGGTTGCGATGGACAGGAGGCGCCGTTCGGGAACAAACACGGGGTTGTCCACCGCGATCGTCTTGCTTCCGGTACCCGCCATTCCGGCGCAGAACCAGGTGTCCTCGATACGCGCATCGGCACGCGCAAGCAGCGCCCAGGCCGGCGTTGGTTTTGGATGGTTGTCATCCGGCGGTACCAGCGTACCGATGATGTACCAGGAAGAATGGTCGCAGTTGCTGGCAAAGGACCAACGGCCGCCGATCCGATACCCACCATCAACACGCTCACACGTGCCGTTGGGCGCATATGATCCACAGATCAAAGCCGACCGGTTATCCCACACCTCTTCCTGAGTCTCGAGGGGATACAGGCCGACCACCCAGTTATGGATCATGGCGATGGCCGCACACCAGGCGGTGCTTCCGCAGCCCTTGGCCAGCTCGATGTTGATACGCACAAACTCTTCGAAGCCGCCTTCCATACCGCCGAAGCGGCGGGGCTGCAGGAGCTGAAAAATGCCGGCATCCGCAATGGCCGCAATGACCTCCACGCTGACCATGCGATCGCGCTCCGTCTGCAGCGCACGCTCCTTGAGCAGAGGCGTGAGCGAGCGGGCACGTTCCAGTAGGGTCCTCATGCTGCCTCAACCATCTTTGCGTGCTCGGAATTCATGATCGCCTCACGCGCAGAACTCATTCTGCAACTCACCGATACCTTCGACCCGGATCCTGACGCGATCACCCGGCTGCAGGAAGCGGCCGCGGGCCGCGCCGCATCCGGCCGGGGTCCCGGTGGCAATCACATCGCCGGGACGCAGGGTGAGGCGCGTGCTCAGATGGGCAATCTGCTCCGCGTAGGAAAAGATCAGGTTGCTGCTGGAGGAGTCCTGCATGAGGTCCTCGTTCACCCAGAGCTGAATACCTAGCTGGTGGATGTCGGCGAAATCCTCGAGCGGCACGATCCAGGGGCCCATGGGCAGCGCCCCATCAAAACACTTCTGACTCACCCAGTCGTACTTGAACGGCGAATCGGCGGCTATCTTGTCGCGCTTGAGATGATCCCGGGCCGACAAATCGTTGACGATGGTCAGTCCCGCCACAAAATCGAGCGCCTCCGCGACGCTCACATTACGGCAGGGGCGGCCGATTACCACCGCGATCTCCGCCTCCCAATCGACGCGGCGGGAATACGCCGGCAGCTGAATTCGGGCGCCCGTCTCGCGCACACACGGGCCCGAAGGCTTGAGGAAGTGCCAAGGCTTCAACCCGATCTCGTGAGGATCCGGCTCGGGTGGCAGATTCAACGCACGCGACATTTCTGCCACATGATCCTTGTAGTTGGCACCGGCACAAAACACCGTGCCCGGATACATCAACGGCGGGAGCAACTTCACGGAGGCAAGCGGACGTTGGGTCCGTTGAAACGCACCGGCGCGCACCTGTCGCGCCAGCGATCGCAACCGGGGCGCCTGCTGCGGCCATTGCTGCAGGATCGAAATCACCGAGGGGTGCTCGAGATCCACAATTGCGGCATCGACAACCAGACCGGCGCGGGGCACCTCGCCCGGGCCGGCATAGGTAGCGAGTCGATAGGTGTCCTCCCCCAGCGGTGACACTCAGGTTCCCTGCGGCCGCTTGCGCACCGTCGATGCGGGCCTTTCGAACTGGCGACTCATGTGCCCCACCCCCTCCTGGTCGCCCCGCTCGAACATCCAACTGTAGCCTCCCGGCGGGTTGGCCAGGATTTCCCACGCATTGTCATCGGCGTCGTAGAAAAAGAAGCTGTAAGTCCCGTGCTGCACGCCGGGGCGGCTGATCTTGTGCAATTTCCACTTTTCAGCCTCGGCGGTCACGATTCGATGACATTCGTCGACCTCCTCTTCGGTTTCGACATCGATGCCGTTGTGATTGAGGAATGGCATCGGCATCTTCTTGCCCGGCTTCACCAGCACGACCACGTAGATGTGTTGGCCTCCCAGGCGGCACCACAGGGAGATGTTGCTGGCCCTCACGACTTCCAAGCCGAGGAACTCCTCGTAGAACCGCCGCGTGAACTCCAGGTCGGTGCACTCCAGCGTGCCGTGCGACAGGAACTTCAACTTCAGGGCGGGCGCGACCTTCTCACTCATGTGATATCACCTTGGTCTAACCGAGCATGCAGACATTGCGCAGCTCGCTGTAGAACTCGAGCGAATGAACGCCGCCTTCGCGGCCGATTCCGGACAGCTTCGAGCCACCGAATGGCGTGCGCAGATCGCGCAGGAACCAGGAGTTGATCCAGACGATCCCCGCGTTGATACCGGCGGCCATCCGCCGGCTTCGGCCCAGATCGCGGGTCCACACGGTCGCGGCGAGCCCGTACGGCGTGTCGTTCGCGAGCGCGAGAGCTTCTTCTTCCGTGTGGAACGGCGCGATGTGGCAGCAGGGACCGAAAATCTCCTCACGCACGACGCGCGAGGTTTCCGGGAGGCCGGTCCAGATAGTGGGTTGGATCCACGCGCCGCCGGCCAGAGCCTGCGTCATCTTCGGCACGCCCCCCCCACAGACGACGCGAGCGCCCTCTTCCTGCGCCATCCGGTAGTAGCGCAGCACCTTTTCTCGGTGCTGGACGCTGATCAGGGGACCGATGCCGGTAGTTTTGTCCGAAGGGTGTCCGGGCTTCATGCCATGCGCACTTTCACGCAATGCATCTACGAACCGTTCGAATATCTCGCGCTGTACGTAAACACGCTCGGTACCCAGGCAAACCTGGCCGCAATTCAGGAACGCCGCCCGGCTGATGCCGGCCACGGCGGCCTCGAAATCGCAATCGCTGAACACGATGCCCGGGTTCTTGCCTCCGAGCTCGAGCGACACGGGGCGCACGCCGGTCGAGGCCGCCTTCATGATTGCCTCGCCCGTCCCGGTTTCGCCGGTGAACGTCACAGCCGCGACACCGGGATGTCTGGTTAGAATCTCGCCCGCGGATCCCTCGCCAAGCCCGTGCACGACGTTGTAGACACCAGGCGGCATCCCAACAGTCTGCATGACCTCACCGAGCAGGGTCGCGGTGCCGGGCGATTCCTCAGAGGGTTTGACGATAACCGCGTTGCCACACGCCAGCGCGGGCGCTACTTTCCAGGTCATCAGCAGCAACGGCAGATTCCAAGGACAGATCACGGCAACGACGCCGCGCGGCACCCGGATCGCATAGTTGAGTGCCACCCGCCCGTCGGGCGTTATCATCTCGAAGCATTCGGTCGGCACGTTCTTGATGACATCCGCGAAGACCCGGAAATTGGCCGCGCCCCGCGGGATATCCAGATGAGATGCAAGCGAGCGTGGTTTACCGGTGTCCTGCACCTCGGCGTCGATAAAGTCATCGGCGCGACGCTCGATCTCGGCGGCCACGGCCTCCAGCAAAGTCACCCTCTGGGCCAGGGTCAGCCGCCTCCAGGGACCCTGGAGCGCAGCCTGCGCTGCCTCGACCGCCAGATCCACCTCATGGGCACCCCCTTCCGGGACCAGGCCCACGAGGCTGCCATCAACCGGCGAGCGCTTCTCGAACTGCCGACCGGCGCTGCCGCTCAGGAACTCATTGCGGATAAAGTGCGCATACGTCAGGTTGAACATAGATCGGCAACTTACGATTGCACTGCTGCGCGGTCGAATGAAAACTCGACATGACGGACATGCATGCGCGCAATGCTGGTGCACCCAGGGTAGCCGCGCTACTATGAAGCAATGCACCGGTCCCGATCCGCGGTGAATTTCTCCAGCCTGGACTTGAACCTGCTTCGGGTCTTCGACGCCATTCATACAACGCGCAGCGTCACCATCGCCTCAGCCACCCTGCATCTCACCCAGCCGGCGGTCAGCAAACAGCTCAACCGCCTGCGAGAGATTTTCGATGACCCCTTGTTCGTGCGCACAGTGGAGGGAATGGCACCGACGCCGCGGGCGGAAGCCCTGGCCGGCCCCATCCACCGCGCGCTCATAGATGTGCGGACCGCGTTCGACAGTCAGGTTGGTTTCGATCCATCGGTTTCCGAGCGCACCTTCCGCATCTTCATGAATGATGCGGGGCAGATGGCGCTGTTACCGCGCCTGCTGGCGGTCGTTGCCAGGGAAGCGCCGCTGGTCAACATCGAAACAGTCCAGATGCCATCGGCGCGCATGCGCGGCGTCGGATTGGAGTCCGGCGATGTCGACCTCGCCGTGGGATACTTTGAGAACTTCGACGGTTCGATCCGCTGCCAGGTTCTGTTTGAGGAGTGTTACGTCGGGATGGTGAGGAAAGACCACCCGGAGATCCATGACACTCTGACCTTCGAGCAATTTCTGCATGCCTCGCATGTCGTCTATCAACCCGCGGGCGGCGGGCACTCCTCGCAGGAAAGTTTCGTGGACAAGGCGTTCTGGGCCGCCGGCGTCAATCGCCGGGTCGCTGTCCGGCTGGCGCACTACGTCGGCATGTCCTCGATGGTGTCAAATACGGACCATCTCATCGTGCTGCCGCATATCCTGGCGTTGGCCTGTGCTCGGCTGGTCCCGGTTCGAATCCTGGAGCTCCCGATCGAGATTCCGCACTTCAAGGTGTCCCAATACTGGCACGACCGCTTCCACGCCGATCCGGGAAATCAGTGGCTGCGCGGCACCTTCCGGCGACTTTATGGTCATCGTGACTCCGGCACGATCGAAGACCCGCTGCTGACCAACGAGGCGCTCGACATCGCCCCTCTACCAGCCTGAATTCGCGCAGTATTCCCAAGGGGTATTGCGTGCATTCCAAGACGTGATTCGACGCACCGTTTCCGCCCCACTTACGATAACCGGGCGATGCTTCTACAACACAAGACCATTATCGTTACGGGGGCCGGCGGCGGCATAGGACGGGATGCGTCCCTGGTTCTGGCCAAAGCCGGCGCAAATGTCATCGTCACCGATATCGCCACGGAGCGCGGACGTGAGACGGCGGAGTCGATCACGAGCGCCGGGTTCAGCGCGAAATTCTTCCCGGCCGACCTCGCTTGCGAATCCGACATCCAGGCGCTCGTCGAATACGCGATTACCACCTTCGGCAAGCTCGACGGCGCATTCAACAATGCGGGTGTCGAACAATGCGCCCTGCCCTTGCATCAGCTGACGCTGCAACAATGGGAGCGGGCAATTCGCATCGACCTGACGAGTGTGTTCCTATGCATCAAACATCAGGTGATCGCCATGCTTCGCGGGGGCGGCGGAGCCATCGTCAACACGGCCTCATCGCTCGGGCAAGTTGCGATTGCCAACGCCAGTGAGTACGTTTCCGCCAAGCACGGTGTGGTGGGCCTGACGCGCGCGGCCGCTGCCGAGTACGGCCGACAAGGCATTCGCGTCAATGCGGTGCTGCCCGGCATCGTCATGACCCCCATGATTTCCAGGCTGGTCAGCGATCCGCAATTCAAAACCTTCTTCGAGAAAGTCCGCGAGCGGCATCCCATCGGCCGCTTCGGTGAGCCGCGTGAGATCGGCGAAGCCGTCACGTGGCTGCTCAGCGATGCTGCCTCCTTCGTGAACGGGGCGGACCTCGCCGTGGATGGCGGTTATCTGGCAATCTGACATCGGACAGGCTCCCTCATGTACACACTCTCGCGCACCATCCCGATCAATGAACCCGGCAAACCGCTCCTCAGCAGGCACGATGTCTGGGTAGGCCTCGAAATGAAGGCCAACAACGCCCTGCCGTTTGTCCCCATCATGCAGAAATGCGAGGTCGTCGAACGTGGCGCAGGCTGGCTGACTCGAGACATCCTGCTGAAGGATGTGCCGCTGCGGGAGAAAGTGACGTTTGAGCCCGAGCGCCGCGTGATTTTCGATCGCATCGCCGGTTCGGAGCCGGGGCGCATCGAAAACATCATCGGCGAGGACGAGCACGGCAACTTGACTCTGACCTTCTCATTCGCCTTGGGAAAAGAAGGCCTGGCCGACGGCAGCGAGGCCGAGACGCAACACTTCGCGCCCATGGAAGGCGCATACCTCGGTGCCGTGGCATCGACGCTGGCAGCGGTTCGCCGCACAGTCGAAGAGCGTGGCCGTCAGGCAATTCCCTTCCGCAGCCCGAACGACACCAGCGGCGACCCGCAGTGGATCTTCGAGTTCTTCCGCATCGCCGACAGCCTGGACATGCCGAAATTCCTCGCTCTGCATACGGACGATGTCAACATAACCGTATCCAACTATCCCACCTCCAGCGGCAAGGACGCATTGGCCGCAGCAATCGGTCATCTCTGGGGGCGCATCAAAGCAATGTCTCACAGCGTCGCGGGGGCCTGGTCGCTGCATGACGGCAAGGTCGGAATCGCCGAGACACAGTGCATGTACACACGCCTGGACGGCACGACCTACATCGTCAGGCCCTGTACAGTCCTGCGCAGGCGCGGCGACCTCATCTGCGATCTGCGGATCCACGTTGATGTGACCCAGCTCTAAAGGCGCGAAATCCATGGGTGGACGTCTCCAAGGCAAGGTTTGCATCATCACCGGCACGGGTAGCGGCATGGGTCGGGCCGCTGCATTGCTGTTTGCGAAGGAAGGCGCGAAGCTCGTCGGCTGCGATATCAATGCGCAAACCGGGCAAGCCACGCTCGAAGCCGTGCAGCGCCAGGGCGGCGAGATGGTGTCCCTTCACCCCTGCAACATGGCCAGGCGGCCTGATGTCGACGAGTTGATGGCGCTTGCGGAGCAGACGTACGGCGGAGTCGACGTCCTCTACAACAACGGCTCCATGGCGTATTTCGCCTGGCTCGAGCAGATGACATACGAGCAATGGAGCAACACCCTGCGGGAGGAGCTCGACCTGGTCTTTCACGCCTGCCAGGCGGTGTTTCCGCTGATGCGCAAGCGCGGCGGCGGATCGATCATCAATGTCGGCTCCACCTCCGGCAAAGTGGCCTACCAGGTTCTGCCGGCACTCGCGCACATGGCCGCCAAGGGCGGTGTCATCGCCATGTCCAAGCAGATCGCCATGGAGGGCGGCCCGCACCGGATTCGTTGCAACACGTTGTCCCCGGGATTGGTCAGGACCGCACAGACCCGTGCCTTCATTGAGAATCCCGAATGGTTCGCGCCTATGAAGGCCAAGTTGATGTTGGGGCGTGCGGGCGAGCCCGAGGAGATCGCGCCGCTGGCCTTGTACCTCGCTTCGGACGAGTCCTCGTGGGTGACGGGTGCCGACTTCGCGATCGACGGAGGCACGACGGCATGGTGACCGGGTGATCGCGCTCAAGGACATCCGTTACGTGCGTTTGGGCACGAACGACATGGGCTCCGCGGTGAAGTTCGCGACGCGGATCCTCGGGCTCGAGCTGGATGTCCAGGATGGACAGGCCGCCTATCTTCGCTCCGATCAGCGCGATCACACCCTCGTCTACCTGAATGCCCCCGCGAACGATCACACCGTCGGCTTCGAGCTGGAGAACCTCCAACAACTCGATACGGCGGCCGCAGAGCTCGAGAGAGCCGGAATTGCGGTTCACCTGGGCACGGCTTGCGAATGCGAGCAGCGCCGTGTGAAGGCCTTCGTGAGCTTTGCGGGACCGAGCGGCGGCCGCATCGACCTGGTGGCTCAGCCCTGGCACAGCGGGCGGCCGTACAACCCGGCGCGCCTCGCCGGAATCACCGGATTCTCCCATGTCGGCCTCTATTCAAACGCGCCGGCGCGTGACCAACAGTTCTGGACGACGACCTGCAGCGCGCGCGTCAGCGATTGGATCGGGGAAGCGCCGCTGCTGAGAATCGACGAGGTGCACCACAAGATCGCGTTGTTTCCCGGTGCGCGCCAGGGCGTCCAGCACATCAACCACCAGGTTGAGGGGATCGACGACCTCATGCGCTCGTACTATTTCCTTCGCGAACAAGGTGTTCACATCCGCTTCGGGCCGGGGCGGCATCCCACCTCCGGAGCCATGTTCCTGTACTTCGAAGGCCCGGACGGCATGACCTACGAATACTCAACCGGGGTGCGGCTGATCAAGGATGAGACCGGCTATCGCCCGCGGCAGTTTCCATCGCGGCCCACCTCCTTCTGCATGTGGGGCTCGAAGCCCGACATCCCGGAATTCAAGACTTGAGCGCCGAGCTCATTCGAACGGCCTCGCGCGCCATCGGTCGCGCGGGATTGGCCCACGCCTATGGACATTGCAGCCTCCGGTTGAATTCCCGGGAGTTCCTGGTGAGCCCGGCCAAGCCGCTCGGCCTGGTGTCGAACACCGACCTGCCGGCGACCGTACCTGTGGCAGGCCCCCTGCCCGCCGGCGTGCTCGGCGAGGTACGGATTCATCAACAGATTTACCAGCTGCGCGCCGACGTGTGCGGTATCGTTCGATTTCAGTCGCCGAAGGTGGTCAGCCTGTCAACATTGGGCCGGTCGCCGCACGCCCGGCACGGCTTCGGAAGCTACTTCGCACCACAACCGCCGTTCTGGCACGACCCACGACTGGTTCGCGATGATGAGCGTGCCGCTGCTGTTGCGCGCACGTTGGGAGCGGCACGCGCCATCGTTCTTCGTGGTAATGGCGCCGTCGTTGCAGGGTCCTCTCTGGAGGAAGCCTGTGTGATGGCGTGGTACCTGGAGGATGCGGCGCGCGTTGAGTTGGATGTGCTGGCTTCAGGCGAACCCGGGGACGTTCTTTCGCCCGCCGAGGCGGCAGACCGAGCCACCCTGCAGGGACGAATAGTCGAGCGTATGTGGGATTGGCTGATCAGCTCTTGAAGGCCTTCGCGAGCGCGTCCGCGCTTTTGACCAACAGCGACGTGTCGACTCCAACCGCAACAAAGCGGTAGCCCCACTCGATGTAGCGGCGCGCGTCCGCCTCGACGACGCTGAGAATTCCAGCTGCCTTGCCTGCTCGCTCGAGCCGGTCGGCGGCATCCCGCAGCGCTGTTTGAACCTCCGGGTGTTGGGTGTCGCCCAGGTGCCCCAGAGAGGCCGCCAGGTCCGCAGGCCCGATGAAGACCCCATCGACCCCCTCGACCGCCGCAATGGCCTCCAGCTGCTCCAGCGCAGCCCGCGTCTCCACCTGCACCAGCAAACAGATCTCGTCATCCGCGCGGCGCAGGTAGTCTTTTACGCGGCCATACAGGCTCGACCGGCTGCCGGCCGAGACTCCGCGGAAACCCCTGGGTGGATAACGGACCGACTGCACGGCGCGCTGCGCTTCTGCCGCCGTCTGCACATACGGCAACAGAATGGATTGGGCGCCGATGTCGAGAATCCGTTTGATCAGAACCGGATCGTTCCAGGCCGCACGGACTACCGGCGCCGCGGTCCCTCGGCCCATGGCCTGCAACTGGTGCACGAGGCCCGGCAGCTCATTGGGCGAGTGCTCGGTGTCGAGCAGGATCCAGTCAAAGCCGGAATGCGCAATGGCTTCCGCGCCGATGTGGCTGCACAGCGTGCTCCACAGGCCGATCTGCAGGCTGCCACGCGCGAGCGCGCGCTTGAACTCGTTGGTTTGTATATCCAAAGCACATCCGCGAATCAGATAAATTGCACGGCGACCGAGCCGAGCGGGCCGAAGTCGCCGTGAATGGTGTCACCGCGCTTTGCAAAAACAACCCGCGTAAACGACCCGGCCAACACCAGGTGGCCCGCCTCGAGCCCAACGCCATGCTCACCGAGCTTGTTGGCGAGCCAGGCCACTCCGAGGGCGGGATGTCCCAGCACGCCGGCGGCGAGCCCGGTCTCTTCGATCTCGCCGTTGACGTACATGATGCCACCGACCCAGCGCAGATCGACATCCATCGGACGAACGGGCCGTCCCCCCGTCACGATGCTCGCCGCCGCGCCGTTGTCCGCAATTGTATCGAAAATCCTGCGCGGATTCTGAACCCGGGCATCCACGATCTCCAGCGCCGGAATAACGTATTCCGTGGCCCGAAGCACATCGGGCAGCCGGATGCCTGGGCCGCGCAACGGCTGGCCCAACAGGAACGCCAGCTCGATCTCGACCCGGGGAATGCAGTAATTTTCGTGCGGCACCTTGGCGCCGTCACTGAGCATCATGTCATCGAGCAGATGACCGTAGTCCGGCTCGTCGATCTGCGAAGAGCGCTGCATGGCCTTCGAGGTGAGACCCACCTTGTGGCCGACGAGCCTGCGCCCGGCGCGTATCTTGCGGCTTTGAACCAGTCTCTGGATGGCGTAAGCATCCTCGAAGGTGATGTCGGGCCAGGTGGTGGAAAGCTGCGTAACAGGCTTGCGCTCACGCTCGGCCTGTATCAGAAGATCGGCTGCCTTGGTTCGATCGGCATCAGTCAGCATCATTTCACCCGATTGTGCGCGGCAAACACCTGCCCCATCACCTCGACCAGGGCCGGGTCACTGAAATCGAACAGTCCGCCATTGCCGCTGACCCATTGATACGTATGCAGCAGCCGCGTGATCTTCCATTCGCCTTCGATCCGGGCGAATGTATTCTCATACCAACCGACCTGCGTATATTCCGACGATCCGGTGTCCGTCGGCCTCCAATGCCGGGCGACCATGTAGATCACGGCCTCCGCACGGTCTCCCTCCACGCTCACGGTCAGATTCGAGTACTGATGGTGACGCCTCACGGGACTGAGAATGATCTCGGCAAAGCGCGTCCACAGATTCGCATCAACATACACCTCCGGCTGACCCGTGAGGCGCTCGAAGTTCACCTTGAACCGATCGGCAAAACAACTCCGATATGCCTTCCAGTCACCGACATCGAGCGCCCTGCCGAATCTCAGCATCACAGCCTCGATCTGCGAGCGCGCCCACAGGATCTCGATCATCTCGTTCGCCGTCGGCACCTCAATACCTCACTGTCAGACGCAGCCCGTACGTTCTTGGATCTTCCAGATAGGCAGTTGCCGGCCCCGGAACACCGGCGGCCGCAGTAGCCGCAATCACCGCCTTGTTCGTCGCGTTCTTCACCCAGGCGCCCACGGACCATGTGTCGGCATCGTACGTCAGGCTCGCGTCCATCTTGTGGTTCGCTGACTGCTGCGTGCCCAGATTGTGCACGTAGTCCGCCCACCACTTGCTCTCGTAACGCCAATTTACGTGCGCTCGCAGTAAGGCGCTACCCACCGGAAAACTATGCGTGAATCCGGCTTGAACAACCCAGTCCGGAGTGTAGGCCGGGGCCAGGCCGTCGTAGTTGTTGCCGTTGGTATCAACCACGTCTTCATTGCGCGCGCGCGAGTAGCTGAAGTTCAGATTTGCCTCGTCGGTCCGCGAGATTTTCGCCAGCACATCGAGCTGGTCGCCTTTCACAACGACCTTTCTGCCGTTGAAGATGAGGTTATAGGGCGCCGATATGTCGTACGCCTGGATGATCAGATTGTGGAAATCATAGTAGTAGATCTCGTTATTGACCTGCAGGCGATCATCGAGCCACCGGGATTTCAACCCCAACGTGTAGGAACGCAGCTGTTCCGGCTTGACCTCATTGCTGAATTCGGGGGTATCGGGCAATGCATTGAAAGTGCCCGCCTGGAAGCCGGTCTGCACGACAGCGTAAGCCATCACTGACGGAGCGATATCCTGCTCCAGCCCCACTTTCCAGTCGAAATGCGTGTACGTCTTGTCAAATGTGTACGGCTCGCCTCCGAGCGCTGCGACCTCGAAGCCGCGCGCGGTACGCTGTGTCGAGCTCACCCGGCCGCCGCCGGTGACACGAAAGGTGTCCGTGACACTGTAAGTCACTTGCCCGAACCCGGCGTATCCTTTCAATCTGTCGGCCTCCACGTTCGTCTGATAAAAACTGAAGGGCAGATTGGTGAACAGGTACTCCGAGCCGCTGTTGCGCGAGTTGTAGTAGGAGATGCCGGCGAGCCACTTCCAGGGGCCACCGTCCCGATTCGAGAGCCGCAGCTCCTGCTCGAGCTGATTGTAGTGGGCCGTATTGGTCGACTGGATCGCACTCAGCCAGTAAAGCGGGCGCGCATCCAGATACAGATAGGACGGGATGTAGCTCAGCGTCAGGTCATCGAAGTCGTACGTGACCTCTCCGCCGATCATGTCGGTCTTGTAGTGGTTCCGCTCCGCGGCCGTGGTGCCGAAGGGAGCGGCGAACTGGCCGGTACGCGTATCGTTCCAGGCATTTGAAAAGAAAAAGCAGTGCTCGCAGTAGGCACCCGTAGCCGGGTCGGTACCTTTGTTGACTAGATTTTCCGTACGGCCGCGTTTCTGCGCGCCCTGCGCATACAGATAGATCGTCAGCCCGTCGAGCGGCTTCAGGAGAGTTGACAGTCGCGCGCTGATGTCATTCTTCGAGTCGGCGCCCGTTGTCTCGAAACCATCGTTGTAGGCATAGTCGACTGCCAGTCGCAGGGCCGCCGTGTCGGTCACCTTGACGTTCTGCGTCGCGCTGACGTGGACGGCCGAGTAGTTGCCGACCTCGAGCAAAGACTGACCGTCGAAGTTGAAATCCGGCTTCGCCGGAGTCAGCACGATGGTACCGCCGATGGCGCTGCGCCCGTACAACGTACCCTGCGATCCCGGCAGTATCTCCATTTGCGCGACATCGAAGAACGCAGCGCTGGTCGCTTCGCGCGGCAGGTAGATACCGGCGAAGTTGAATGCCACGTTCGGTTCTACATTCGGAAAATCCAGGTTGGCGCCGACGCCGCGTACGAATACCTGCGTGTTGTTTCCTTCTGCCTGGAAGCGAGCTGCGGGTACGACCATCTGCGCCTGGCGCAAGTCGGTCACCCCGGCCTCCACCAGGGCCGCCGCCGAAATGGCGGTCACCTGTGCCGGTGTTCTCTGCAGGCTTTCGCTCTGCTTCTCCGCGGTGACAACGATCTCGGACAGAGCTTCTGCGTCGGCCGAAGCCTCCGCGGGCGCGCCAGGCGCCGCCGTGGCGGGCAAGCTGAGAAACGTTGCGATGCAGGCCGCGCACAGGCAGGCCGGTTTTCTATGGTGCACCAGGAAATTCCCCCATTTTTGCGCGCTCAGCTACAAATAGCTCGCGCGATACCAGTTGTTGATTTCCACGCCGGTGGTCAGCCACACATCAGCGTGTGATGCGATATAGCCCAAAGCGGAGCCGATGTGTTTCATCCGGAACGGGTGCCCGGAGATGAATGGATGGACTGAAATGGACATGACCCGCGGGCGCGTGGCCCCTTCCGCATACAGCACGTCGAACTGATCCCGAATCATCCTGCCGAACACTTCCGCCGAAGCGCCCTTGCCCAGAATGGTCGGCACGTCATTGATCTCGAGTGTGTAGGGCATGGTCAACAGGGAGCCGCCACCCTGGATCCTCATGGGGACCGGCAGCTCATCGTGCGTGTAGTTGGACACGTATTCGATTCCTGCCTCGGCAAGCAGATCCGGCGTCTGCAGGCTCTCCGCCAGAAACATGCTCAACCAGCCCTTCGGCCGCGTGCCGGTGGCCGCGGCGATGATCCCGACAGTGCGCTGGATGAAACTGCGCTGGACCGCCTCATCCATCAGCGCCGGCACGCTCGTATTGTTATCGCCCTGGGCGCCCCACTCCCACTTCCTGGCATTGCCTTCTTTTATGATCTGCGGATACTCGCGGCAAACATCGCTGTTGAGATTCACCGTGCCCCGAAATCCATGCTTGTCCATGGCGTCCATGATCCGCCACAGCCCGACCCGGTTGCCGTAGTCACGCCACCCGTGGTTGAGAATGTCCGGTGAAAATTGCAGCGTGCCGGGATAGATCGCGTGCGCCGGCGCGGTGGATGCAAAGGGGACGTGCTCGATGTTTACATAGATCAGCACGGCAAGACGCTGGCCTTGCGGAAACCGCACCGGCTTGCGGTGGATGAACGGCTCGAAGTCGTACCGCGGCGACTGGGTAGACTCGCAGAACATCGCTTGTTCCCCCTATGCGTTCTGCAACGAGGAAACTGTAGGCGCCTCGCATCGGGAGATCGAATGACCATTCGGAATGGGCGCTATAACCTTCCCCTGCCGAATGAGTTGCCGGCGGCCGCCCAGGGCCGAATAACCAGCGCGAATGCAGGGGATTGCCGCGGGTTATACTTCGGATGTCAGCCCTGTCAGTCACCTGGGACTCCTCGATGCCGCCCCTCGTCAACCGGTTCCGCGCAATCGACGTGCTGCGCGGCCTCACACTTGCATTGATGATTGTCGTCAACATGCAGATCGGCCCGGGCAGATCCTACGTGCCTTTGCTGCACTCGGCCTGGAATGGCCTCACGCCCACCGATGTCGTATTTCCCACTTTCCTGTTCGTTGTCGGAGCCGCGCTCAGCTTCACTCTCGGCAAATACGCGGCGCTCGGCGACGCGGCGTTCCTGCGCAAGGTGGCGACCCGAACCGCCCTGATCTTCCTGTGCGGCTTCCTCGTCTACTGGTTTCCATTCGTCACGGTCGACGCCGCAGGTCACTTAGGCCCGGCCCCGCTGTCGGGGACTCGAATCTTCGGGGTCCTGCAGCGAATTGCCATTGGCTACGGCGTGGCCGCACTGGTCGTTCATTACGGCGGACGGCTGGGCGCGATCGTCTTTTCGACCCTCGCGCTGTTCGGTTATTGGGCGATCATGCATGCCTACGGCGACTACAGCATGACCGGCAATGCCGAGATCCGGTTCGACAAGTGGGTGCTCGGAGAGCCCCACATGTATCACGGCGAGGGTATCGCCTTCGATCCCGAGGGCATTTTGAGCACCTTGCCGGCCATCGTGAACGTGCTGGCCGGTTATCTGGCCGCGCGTTTCGTGCGCGAGCAGGGCACGGGCGGCCATACGATCGTCAGGCTGCTGCTGGCGGGGGCCGTCTGTGTTGGTTTGGCGCTGCTGTGGAATACTGTTTTTCCGATCAACAAGAAGCTCTGGACCAGCTCGTTTGTGTTGTGCAATGTCGGGATCGACCTGGTCGCGCTCGCTGTCCTCATTGCCATCGTGCCGGAGACGCAGGAGCGTCGCTGGACCTATTTCTTTGAAGTCTTTGGCCGCAACACTCTGGCCATCTACCTGCTCGCGGAGTTGGGGCAGATCGTGCTGGAGACCATTTACATCGGGCGGATCACTCTGTACGAATGGCTGTGGGCGGTGGGTTTTGCGCCGTGGGCGGGCGATAAACCGGGATCGCTGCTGTATTCCGTTGCGTACATGCTGGGCTGTTGGGCCGTCGCGTACGGGATGGACCGAAGGCGGATCTACATCAAGCTTTAGCCACCGCCGTTGCGCTCGAGAGTGACCACGATGTCGTCGGCCAGGTGAAAGTCCAATCGGCCGCCGTCAATCCGGGTCGCCGTGGGATCCACGTTGCTGAACTCGAGAGGGACGTTCAGGTATTTCGGATGATCTGGATTGTGGCAGTGGGTGACGAGGCGCAGATGGCGGACGTCCGCGGACCAGGTGCTTTTTTCCAAGGTGCATTGCTCGCCTGACTCGAGGTTGAAACGACCGGTCACATCGCCGTTGGCGAGTTGCTGCAAGCGCAGGTTTTCGAGTCGGAGCTTGGGAGCTCCCGAGCTGTCCGCATAAGTTCCTGACCAATTGCCGGTGAGATCGTGACCGGGTGCGGTTGGCTGCACGATGGTCTCAGGGGACCGTGAATCAGACCCCAAGGCCTTGAACGCCGGCCCGGCTCGTGACGCCGCGGGTGGATGAGACGTGCTGGAGCGAACCTGCCGCCCCGACCACAAGAGCAGCACTCCTGTGACGGACAGCCCGAGCATGGCGCTCACGGCAATCGTGATTGCCACATGGCGAGGATTCCGCGGCTTCGCTAACGCCGGCCGAAGCTGAGTGACCTCTTCAGCCGGCCGCAGCTGCGTCGAGTCCTCCTGCGGCGCTCTTCCGACGCGCGTTGCGTCCTCATCTTTAATCGGGGTCGGCGCCACATAGGGCACGCCCCGCAAGTCAGGAATTGCCTGAATAAACTCCTCGGCGGTAGCAAAGCGGTCCGAGGGTTCCTTGGCCAGCGCTTTCATCACAGCGGCTACCGCCGCCGGCGGAATGTCAGCAATGAATGCCGTCGGTAACCGCGGCGACTCGCGCACATGCGCCGAGTCAATCTCAAACTGGCTGAGCCCCTGAAAGGGCGGTCGGCCGGTCAGAAGCTCGTAGAGCGTGCCCCCCATGATGTAAATGTCGGTCTTCTCGTCCACCGGGCGCCCGAGGATCTGCTCGGGAGCCATGTAACTTGCGCTTCCGACCCGCGTGCTCACGCGCGTCTGCCCCGAGTTGCCGCGCACCTTGGCGATGCCGAAGTCAGTGATCTTGACGACCCCCTCCTCCGTGATCATCAGATTACTGGGCTTGAGATCCCGATGAATGATCCCCAACCGGTGGCCCGCGGCGACGCCGCGCAGTGCCTGTACGAAGATCGGCAGCGCGCGGTGCGCCGGAATCGGACCGGTACGGTCAACCAGGCTGCGCAGGGTTTCCCCCTTGATGAGCTCCATCACGGCGACCGGCAGGTCGTTCCAGATGAAGAAATCAAACAAGGTGGCGATGTTGGGATGGTTCAAACCGGCCTGGATCCGGGCCTCCTGGCGGAACCTTGCGACAAACTCCGGGTCATCGCGCAGCGTCGAGCTCAACACCTTGACGGCGACCACGCGCTCGAGATTGGTATCGAGAGCGCGATAGACGATGCCCATACCGCCCTGGCCGATCACCTCATCCAGGCGATATTGATTGAGAAGCTGGCCGATCACGCCCGGCTATTGCAGTTGACCCAATGTTCGCGTCGCATCCGGTGTTGGCTGAGTTTGTCCGGCCGCGAGCAGCACCGGCGTGGTCGACGGCGCCTGGGGCAGCGCGTGACCGGTGCCCATGTTCTTCGATGCCGCGACCAACGCATCCGTCAGCGCCTGCTGCTGCTCGCTTTCCATCGACTCGAGATCGTTGAATGCCACCTGCGTAACCAGGCCGATAGCGCAATCGGTCGCGCCTCCGACTCGCACCTTCACCGGGACCATTCCATTTTGATCCAGGTCGCCGGTGCGCTCAATGTAGTCGTTGGCCCTCAGTGAGCAGAGTGTACCGGACACGTTCGCCGGAACATCCAGCGGGGTGTTCACCCGAAACAGGGTGTGTCCCGGCTTCAGCGAGTCTGGCAGATCCTGCGCTTGCGCCGCCGGCGAGGACTGTCGCTCGGCCAGCTGGCGTTTGATCTGCGCGTTGAGCTCGGCTTTCACCTGCCCTGTGAGGACCGGCGGAGCGGCTGGGTCATCCGCGACCGATGCGACCGGCTGCGACCCGGTGGATTTGGATTTAGGCGACGCGGACTGGCGTGCCCCGGGCGCCTTGGATGCAGGATCGGCTTTGCCGGTGCCCTTGGGCCGACCCGGATCAGACTGCCCGGCCGCTGCGGCCTCGTCGGCGGGCTGCTCCTCCCAATAGGGCCGGCGATCATCCTGAGCCTCCCAATAAGGCCGCGGACCTGGCACCGGAGGGTACTGCTTCACCGGCTCCCGAGCGGCCGGAGCGTTCTCGGCCTGACAGTTTTCGTAAGCATTTCTGAGATTCTGCGAAATCACATAGTCGGTCAGCCACTCGTCCAGACTGTTGTAGTTGGAATACGGAGTGAAGTCGCTTCCATACGCCCGATGCCAGGGCTCTCGATCCCATTGCCACTGATAGTTGACAGGAGTGGACCAAGGACGAGCGGCCCACGCGTAGTAGGCAGTGTTGAATCCGATTGCCGGCACGAGGCTCTCGTAGGCAAATGCGCGGCCAAAGCGCTGATACGTATTTTGGCGATACACGCGAGCATAAAGTACGCGCCCTGCCTGAACGTACGTGCGATTCGAGTATCCGGACGTCATCATGGGATGCTCGACCACTCCAGTCAGCCCGTTACCGTAGCGTATGGCGTGCACAGTGCCACCGCCGGGCAGCGGCCTGGTCGATTCGAAAACTCTCTGACCGCCGGAGAACCGGTGGTCCAACCCGGCGCTTGCGGGAGCGCCCAACATGGGGGATGGAGCGCCTCTCATACCCTGCATCGGGCGGGGTGGCAGCACCTGGTGGGCCGCCGGGGCCCGAGGTCCCGCGGGCTGCGAATCGGGCGATGCTGCGGGCTTTGCAGCCTGCAAGGGAATCGCACCCTGCAAGGGCTTCGCAGCCTGCATGGGCTTCGCAGCCTGCATGGGTCTCGCCGCTTCCCCGGGCCCGCGGGTCCCGTCTTGCGCGAAACCCGGTGCCGCGAGCCCGCTCAGGGCCAGGGCGACCAGTATTCTGTAAGTCATTCTTTTAGTCCGCAAAAACTGGACGGTATCCGCTTTTGCCGCCGGCCGCAGGTGCCGAAGGTCACACGGCGGGTGTTGCCGGCGGTCCAACACATTTTCGCATGATTTGTCGCCCGCCGGCCATCTATCCGCGGCGCTGCCCGCCGCCTGCGATGCCGCTCCAAAAATTTCTTTCGCGATCTTTTTCAGTCCCTTGGAGCCGACCGGGCTCGTCGCCGGGCCGCGCCTGGCACGGTGCTGGCAGTACCGACTGCGCGAGCCGCCGGCTCAAAAACTTTTCAAACCAACTCAACCACCGACATTTTAGGAGAGACATCATGAAGATCGAGAACCTGAGCAAGGACCTGGACACCACTGCCATGACCGAAGTACACGGCGGCACGGCCCTGACGGGCCAGGTTGTCCCGACCAACGTGCAGAGCAATGCCCTGCAGCAGGCGTTCAACATCAAGGCGAACGGCCCTGTGGCGATTGCCAACGATGCTGATCAATCAAACGAGTCGGACCAGGACACGTTCACGCCTGTCGGATCCATCTTCGTTCCCTGCCTGCGCACGCTCGTAGGTTGATTGAACGGTCTCGGTACGGGTGGGATGCGCAACCGGCTCCCACCCGTCCGGCGCTCAGCGGGTCGGCGAGCGTTTGTAAGCTCACCGGACGCTGCCCCTATCGCACGGGTAGGGGTACAGCGCGCGCGGACAGGCTACCACTGGCTGCATGAATGCAACACATCCTGCCACCCAGCATCTACGTGACCGGCTACCCCAGGACTGCGACTACCTGATCGTAGGCGCCGGATCCGCGGGCTGCGTGCTCGCCAACAGGCTATCTGAGTCGTCCAACTTCCGGATCGTGGTTCTGGAAGCGGGCCCCGAGGACAACTCCTGGCTGATCCGCACACCCGCCGCGGTGGGCGCCTTGTTGCGTCACCCGGTCTTCAACTGGAACTATCAATCCGTGCCGCAGGAGCAGTTGGCGAATCGGCGAATTCCGCTGCCTCGGGGTCGGGTGCTGGGCGGTACCAGTTCCATCAACGGGATGGTGTACATACGCGGTCACGCCCACGACTTCGATTACTGGGGGCGCGAATGCGGCCCGGAATGGGACTTCGCCCATGTGCTGCCCTACTTCATCCGCTCCGAGAGCAACGCCGATTATTCGGATCCGGGCGTGCACGGCCAATCGGGTCCGATGCGCGTGGCCCACGTACCGCGGGCCAATCCCCTGGTGCGAAGGTTTCTGAGCGCGGCGCAGGAGCTTGGGTTTGAGCTGCGAGATGACTTCAACACCGGCGAGCTGGACGGGTTTGGAGCCCGCCAGGGCACGCTGCGCGAGGGGCGGCGTGAGTCCATGGCGACCGCGTTTCTGCATCCAGCCGCCGCGCGCAAGAATCTAACAGTGCTCACGGGTTATCGGGCCAGACGGGTGACCTTTGAAGGGCTTCGGGCCACGGGTGTCGAGGTTCAGCAGGGCAATGATACTCACATCATCCGGGCGCGCCGTGAAGTCATCGTTTGCGCCGGCTCCTTCGATTCACCCGCGCTGCTGCTGCGCTCGGGGGTCGGTCCTGAGCGCTCGTTGCGGGAGACGGGGATTCCAACCGTCGCCCACGTTCCGCAGGTGGGCGAGAACCTGACCGACCATATGTCCTGCGCCGTCGCGGCGCGCACCCGCAATACTGATTCCTATGGCCTCTCGTGGCGTACGCTGCCGCGGGCCATCTGGACAGTAGGTGAATATCTGCTGGCGCGCCGCGGTGCATTGGCGAGCAATGTGTTCGAGGCCCATGGATTCATTCGATCCCGCCAGGGACTGCCCGCGCCCGATCTACAGATCATCTTCATGCCGGCGTTCCGCAATCCATCCGGTTTTCCGATTCCGCTCGGCCACGGCTACGGCATCAATGTCGCATTGCTTACCCCCCGCAGCCGCGGGCGGGTGCAACTCGCGAAGGATGACCCCTGGGGGGCACCGCTGATTGATCCACGATTCCTGAGCGATCCCGCCGACGTTATACCTCTCGTTACGGGACTGAAGGTTGCGCGCGCCATGCTGCGCGCAACGCCGTTCCGGTCGTTGCAAGGCATCGAGCTGGCACCAGGGCCCTCAGCCGAGGATGACGCTGCTCTCGAAACCTACATACGCAACACCAGCGGCACGGTATTTCACCCGGTGGGCACCTGTCGGATGGGACGGGATCAGAGCTCCGTGGTCGATCCAACTTTACGTGTTCGAGGGACGCAAGGGCTGCGAGTCGTCGATGCTTCGGTCTTCCCGAGCATCATTCGCGGCAATACCAACGCGCCGGTCGTCATGGTGGCCGAGAAAGCGGCCGATCTGATACTGGGTCGTCCGGCCCCGTTGCCGGACGACCCTTCCGGGGGTTAGTTGAAGTTCCGGGTAACCGAGAGCAGCCAGGTGCGGGGCCGCGCCGGCAGGCCCGAGACCACCAGACCGCTGAGGTCGAACTTGTTCAGGTAGTAGAAGTGATTGAACAGGTTGTCGACCCTGAAGGCCGCGCCCCACTTGCCGTCCTGGGAATCGAAGCCCAGGCGCGCATTGAACAGGCTACGAGCCGGCGTCGAAGTGAGATCGTATGCCTCCTGCGGGTTCGATCCGAAGCGCGGATCGTAGGGCAGCGCGGGCGCGCCGCTGAAGGTCATCTTGCTCTGATAGACCCACTCCAGTCGCGGAGTGATGATCCCCGCCGCGAACGGCACCGCGTACTGCGCCGCCGCGTTCGCATTCCACTCCGGTTGCTGCAGATTCGCGGGATCGACGTAACTCGGGTCCGCGGGGTTGGTGACCTTCGATTTGAAGTGGTTGTAGCCGAAGCTCGACTCCAGGCGCAGGTGCTCGATCGGCTCGTAGGTCAACTCACCCTCCACCCCGCGCACCGACGCCGGCGAGGTGATGTAGTAGTCCCATGGAACTTCGGCAACCGTCGCCGCGGGACAGACCTCGGTAGCCTGGAAGACACGAATCTGATCCTGAGACAGGCCCGGAATCACGCATTCCTTACCCACGGCCTGGGTCAGGTGCTTGCTGTAGTCACTATAGAACACCGCAAGGTTGGCGCGCAGCCGGTTGTCCAGGAACTGACTCTTGACGCCCACCTCATAAGAGGTGAGCTGCTCCCCCTCGAAAGGCCGCAGCTGGTCCGGAATGACCAGCGCCCGGGGATTGACGCCACCGGGCCGGAAGCCGGTCGATACGCTGAAATAACCCATGACCGACTGCGTGAACTTGTAGTTCAAGCCGCCGGTCCAGTCAGGACGGTCATCGCGGGCCTCGCTGCCGATCGGTGCGATGTCCGGACCGATACCCGGATGGTGATACGTGAAGGTCTTGGTGTTCTTCGAATAGCGCACACCGGCGGTCACGCTCAGAGCATCGGTCAGGTTGTAAACGGCGTGCGCGAACGCCGACTCATTGCGGTCGCCATAATGATCGTCCTGGTCGAAGTTGAGAGTGGTGAACTTGATGTGGCCACCCTGGTAGGTCTTGCCCTGGAACCAATAGGCGCCGGTGGCCCAATCCAGCCGGTTATCGAAGGCTTCGCCGGTCACCTGCAGCTCGACGGAGTCCTGCTGATGGCTGATCGGGTTCCAGTTCTGAATCAACTGCAAGGGCGAGGCGTCGGCATTGAAAGAGCTCGCCGACTGGTAGTCACGATGGCCGTAGATCAGCTTGGCGCGCACATGGTCCGTGAATTGGTAGGTACCGGTGACCGCGGTGCCCCACTCATGCAGGAACTGAACATTCGGTGTGTCCGGCGCGGCGTAGGTGGCATAGCGGCCGGGACCCAGGAACCGGCTGTCCCAGACACTGCCGGCCGGTATGTATCCCTGAGCGACTGCATTGTCCTGGCTGATGGTCGCCAGTGTTACATCGGGCGCCATCGTCTTGTCGACATCAGTGCGGTCGAGAGCGAAGGTAATCTCCGAGTTGTCCGTCGGCACGGCGCGCAACATGACCCGTCCGCCCTTGACATTGTCTTCGCCCTCCTTGCCCGTCACGCAGTTACCCTTGGGAGGCCAGTGACTCGTCACGCCGGGCGGAATCAGATTGGGCGTGCCGTTGGCGTTCATCTGGCAGACGAAATCCAGCATGTTTACGTAGCCGTCGATGTGCTTGTAGACGCCCGCTACGCGCATGAACAACTTGTCCTCGATCAGCGTCGTATCGAAGCTGCCGCGGAAGTTGTAAGCGCCCTGGTTTCCGGCGGACGCCTCGAGAAAGCCGACATCGCCGCCCTGCGGCTTCTTGCTGAACAGCCGGATGGCGCCACCCATGCTGCTTTTTCCGAACAGGGTGCCCTGCGGACCGCGCAACACTTCGACATGGTCGATGTCGAGCAGGTCGAGATCCGAACCGAGCATGTGCGGACGATAGACATCGTCGATATAAACGCCCACGGGGGATTCGAAGTTGAAGTTGAAATCCACCTGCTGCACGCCGCGCATCGAGATCGTCGGCGCACCGATGGCACCGGCCGCGCCGGGGGCGATGAACGTATTGGGGACGACGGCGCTCAGGTTCTGAACATTGGTGACGCCGCGCTCGTCCAGCACGTTGGCGGACAGCGCAGTGATTGCGATCGGTGTGCTTTGCACGTTTTCCGACCGGTAGCGAGCGGTGACCACCACTTCATCGAGTGAGCTGCTGGAGTCGTTGGTTGCGGCATTCGCCTCCGCGGCGCTGGCGCTCGATGCTGTAAAAGCCGCAACCTGGACGCAGGCCGCCGCGAGAACCCATCGGCACCGGATGATCGGTGTGACCATGTTGAACATTCCCCCTAATGAAGATTTTACGGTAACGGCGCTGTCGGGCGCGGTTATTTCCGAGCTGTCAGAGTAGGAAGGTCGCCGCCCAGCGTTACCTATCGCGTAGATAGGAGGCAGCGGAGGCCCTCAGGCGAGGCGACCGCCGTCGACGGCCAGAGCGTGACCGGTCACGAAAGACGCACCGTCCGATAACAGAAACGCCACGCAGCGGGCAACCTCCCGAGGTTCCGCGATCCGATTCATTGGATGAGTCGCCAGCATCATCTTTTCAATCTCGGGATCCTTGAACCAGCCTTCCAGCATCTCCGTACGGGTCGCCCCTGGAGAGACAGCGTTGACGCGAATGCCGCTCTTCGCATATTCGATGGCCGCGGAGCGGGTCAGGCCGATGACACCGTGTTTGCTGGCACAGTAGCAAGCCAATTTCTCGGCGCCGGATGCCGCTCCTACGGACGCCGTGTTGACGATCGCGCCGCCCCCTGCCGCCAACATGGCCGGAATCTCGTACTTCATCGCAAGGAAGACGCCCTTGAGATTTACATTCATGACCGCATCCCAGTCATCCTCCGAAGTGTCCGCGGTGAGAAAGCCATGACGGACGATGCCGGCATTGTTGAACGCGCCGGACAACGGGCCGAGCGCATCGACCGTCCGACGCACCGCCTCCGCGCAATCCGCCGCGCGGGTGACATCGCAGGATATGAAGATCGCATCCTCACCGCTGCCGCGCAGCTCCGCCGCGAGTGCCTCGCCAGCGGATACGGAGCGATCGCAGACCGCCACCTTCGCACCCTGTGCCACAAATTCGCGCGCCGCCGCCGCCCCGATGCCCGAGGCGCCCCCGGTAATCATGATCACCCGGCCATCCAGAATTCGGCTCATGTTGTCCCCGTCTTCAATGGCGACGACGTGCGCGCCCACGACACAACCAACAGTGTCATCAGGCTCAGAGCCAGAATGACGGTACCCATGACAGTGCCCGTGGTGTTGTGCGCAGAGCCGATGACAGCGCTGCCAATCGACCCGAGGACGAACTGCATCACGCCCGACAGTGCCGAAGCCGCACCGGCCCCGGCCCCGGCGGTGGAGAGAGCCGCCGCCATTGCATTGCCGGTGATGAATCCAGGCGTGGAGATGATGACGAACAACAGAACCACGACGGCCGGCAGCCCGCCCACGCCGCTCATCAGCACCGCCAGCAGCAGCAGCGCAGCTACGGTCAATACAGCCGCTGTCCAGCGCATTACCTGCTCTGGGCTCATGAAGCGCAGCAACAGCACGTTGGCTTGCGCTCCCGCGGCGGTGCTCAGCGCGATGCCGCTCAACACCAGGCCGGCGCGGTCCGCGGTCAGGCCGAAGTGCTCAATGAACATGGAAGGGCCGCCGGTGTTGTAACTGAACTGACAGGCCACGGCACCGGAGGCAATGAAAGCATAGGCGATGAAAGCCGGATTGCGCAGCAGCTCGCCGTAGGCGGACAGAATCGCGCTCCAGGGCACGCGCGAGCGCAATCCCACCAGTTGCGTTTCCGGCAACAGCGCTGCGGTCAGCAGCAAGGCCGCCAATCCGGTCGCGCCCATGGTTGCGAATACCGATCGCCATCCCAGGTGCAGCAGGAGCTGACCGCCGACCGCCGGCGCAACCACCGCGATCACTGACATCAGCAGAATCGCGACGGAAAAGACACGCGCGGTAGCCCGCGCGTCGCATACGTCCGCCACCGCAGACCGGATCAGCACGATGACGAGGCCGTAACCAACCGCCTGTATCCCACGCGCAACGGCGATTCCCGTCATGTCGCCGGCCAGCATCGCGATCGCCGAACCGACAATATAGAGAACCAACCCAACCATCAGCGGCCATCGCCGCCCCCAACGATCAGCGAATATCCCGTACACTAGCTGCGTGAGGGCAAGCCCCAGAAAGAGCAGCGTCAGTGTCAGCTCTACACGCAAAGCCCCGCCGCCCACGGCACGCTGAATCTCAGGCAGGGCTGGCAACGACAGGTCAACCGTGACGGGCCCGATGGCAAACAGGAGGCCGGTCAGCAACGTGAGCGTGCCGGTCCCGACGGCTGGATGGGGTGGGCTGACGCTCGATGCCGCGCTAGACATCGCGGATCCGGGCTTTAATTGAGTCGATCATGGCGCGGCGGCCGTGCTCAAAAGCCGCGCGTTCCGGGTGCATCGGCAGGTCGGTGCGAAACTCGTCGATGAGCTCCTGATGGAGTGCCCGAACTTCGTCCACAAATTCGGCGTGCGTCAGCACGAAGGCTCGGTTCTGCAAGATGGACTCGAGCACCGCGGTACCCACCACCAACGGGTCCAGGGCAAACTGCTGCGCCTTGACAAAGCCGGCACTGACCTCATCCGCGGCCCCGGCCTGCATGGCTTTGCGTGCTTCGTCCAGAATTCGCGTGGAGGTCAGCCCGGGGCACAGAACCGACACGCCGATGCCATCCGGCGCCAACGCGAGTCGCAGCGACTCCGAAAGACCGCGGACGGCGAATTTGCTTGCCGTGTAGATCGTGCCCGGATCCGGTAGCGGAATGATTCCCGCCATCGAGGCGGTGTTGACAATGTGACCGCCGGCGCCGCGGGCGCGCATTCGGGGCAGGAAGGTTACGATCCCATTGATGACGCCGCCGAGATTGATGCCCATCATGTGGTCCCAATCCGCGTAGGTCGCCTGGGCAACGCCGGGAGCCGTTCCGGTCCCCGCATTGTTGCAAAGTATATCAACAGGGCCAAAGGTACTCTCGACCTCATCCGCGGCGCGAGCCATGGCGTCGCGATCCGTCACATCCAGCGGCAATGCGCGAAATTCGCCGGTCGCGCTCGCCAGTTGCCGCAAAGCATCCTCGATGTTCGAGCGGGATGCATCGGCCATGACGACCCGCATCCCGGCGGCGAGGAACGCTCGCGTCATTCCGAAGCCGATGCCGCTCGCCCCACCCGTGATGAAGGCGACTTTGCCTCGAACGTCTTTCATTCCGTCACCTCGACTGAACCCGCGCCGGCCGGCTCCTGGTTTTGACTCAGCAGCTGCGCGTACAAAGGATGAACCAGCGGAAATCCAAAACGCCGCGCACGCTCGCGATCCACCGGCCCCCGCGGGAAGCTGTTGAGAATAGCTTCAAAACGCTGCGCAACACCCTCCCGGAATTCATTGTGCGTAAACACAAACAACAGGTCGCGGCGCACGGCATCGAGCACCATCTTTCCCACCGCGAGCGGCTCCAGGCCGTTGTCGAAGAGAGGCTGTTGCGCGAGCCGCTCCTCCCACTCACGCAGGCCGGTATTCTGATAGCGGGCGGGCCGCAGGTCGGCAACGCGATGAATGTTGGTTTGAGTCGGGCCCGGAATCAACACGGTGACACCTATGCCCTGCTCGGCCAGCTCGATCCGCAGACATTCGGAGAGCATCAGGATGGCCGCCTTGGCGGACAGGTAGCCGGCGCCGCCGGGACCCGGTGAAAGCGCGCCGATGGATGAGGTATTGACGATGTGCGCACCCTGGCCGTGCGCAAGCATGCGCGGCAGGAAAGTCTGCACACCGTTGATCGCGCCGCCGAGGTTGACCGACAGGCACCAGTCCCAATCGTCGTAGGTCATCGAGGCGACCGCGCCCAACATGCCGACACCGGCATTGTTGCACAGAACGTGTACCGGTCCGAAAACGCGATCAACTTCGTCGGCGGCAGCGCCCCAGGCGCGCCGATCTGTTACATCGAGCTGGACAGTATGTACTTTATCCCCGCCATTGAGGGACGCCCGCGCCGCGCCCAGGGCCTCGGGGCGGATATCGGCGATCACCACTCGCATGCCCGCCGCGAGGAATGCCTGCGCCATTCCCAACCCGATGCCGCTGGCTCCACCGGTGATCAATGCAGTACGGTTCTCGACGCAGTTCAAGCCGGCTTCCCCCTCGCTTGCGGCCCTCATCGGAAAGTGTGAGTGTGCAGCCCTGCCCGCGGTGCACACCTACCTATCTCGCGATCGAGGCGATAGGTAGGTTACTCGTCCCGGCGCTTCAACATCATCAGGGAAACTCGCGGTCCAGCCCGCCCGGAGAATCACATGCTCGCTGCGGAACTTTTCGATGTACGGGGTTATTCGGTCATTGTGACGGGGGGCGCCAGCGGCCTCGGGCTCGGCTATGCCGAGGCCCTCGCGGCCAACGGCGCGCGGGTGACCCTATTCGATGTGCATGAGGGCCGCATCCGCGCGGAAACGGCCCGCTTGCAGGCGCTGGGTTACGAGGTGAGCGGCCGGGTGGTCGACGTTACCGATCATGCGGCTTTGGATCAGGCATTCGATGCTGTTGCCGCGGAGCGCAGCCGGCTCGATGTGGTCTTCGCCAATGCCGGTGTGGATTCCGGGGTGGGATACCTCGGGGCATGGGTCGGCTCCGAACGGCCCCGGCTGGCGGAAGGGGCGCTCGAAAACTACACGGATCAGCGCTGGAATCGCGTCATCGACGTCAATCTCAACGGCGCTTTCGCCACCATCCGGGCGGCGGCCCGCCACATGAAGAGCCGGCACACCGGCCGCATCATAGTGACCTCCTCCCAGGCAGCCCGGCGATGCGAGCCGGCCATCGGCATGGCCTACATGGCTGCCAAGGCCGGCGTCGAGCACCTGGTGCGCAATGCCGCCCTGGAGCTGGCAACCTACAACATCACCGTGAACGCGATTGCTCCGGGCATGTTCGCAACGAACATCGGCGGCGGCCATCTGCTCAATCCGCTCGCCCAGCGGGAGGTCGGCAAGGTCATCCCCATGCACCGGGTGGGCCTGCCCGCGGACATGCATGGGCTCGCGCTGTTTCTGGCCTCCCCGGCCTCGGCTTATGTCACCGGGCAATACATTGGGATCGACGGTGGATTCGCGCTGGGCGCGGCGGATTAGCTCATCCGCCGCCCCGCCGCCGTCAGCCGTGAGCCTCCTCGAGGGGCTCGAGCAAGCTCACATCGATCGGCTGCTCGAGCAGGTCCATGATCGTCGCGCGGTAGTCTTTGTAGTGCTGAGTTTCGCGGTGCGCCTGTTGAGCGGCCGCGTCCGCATAACGCTCCACGAGACAGAAGATCCGGCCACCTTGCGTGCTTTTGGATTCGAACAAGTCATAGCGGCGGCAACCCGGTTCCCGGCGTGTGTGGGTCACCATCGTGCGCAGGGTCGCTTCCACGCGGGACTCCATCCCGCTCTTGGGGAAAAATCTGACAAACACCAGTGGACTCATCGACGTGTAACCTCTCGTTGCATGCTCACTCGCCCTGGAAGCGCCAGGTAGCGCCGTTCTTCAGGATCCAGCCGCCGGTTGGATCGCAGAAATGCGAGCCGATCACATAAGCCTGGCGCTCCTCATAGCGCTCGAGAAATGCCCGCCGGGTGAGGCGTGCCTGCTCGTGGTCGGCACAGAAGTTGGTTTTCAGATCGGGCTCGGCACATTGCACCGGGTGATGCATCAGATCGCCGGTGATCACGGCGCGCCGGCCTTCGGATTCAATGCGGACGCTGACGTGGCCGGGTGTGTGCCCCGGGGTGGGCTCCAGGTAAACCCCGTCCATGACCCTATGATCCGTGGGCACGAAGTCCACCTGACCCGCGTCGTAAACCGGCTGCAGCGAGTCGGGGAGATGATCGAGCTCTGCTCCCGGCTGCCCCGCAAGTCCATTCACGAAGTCCCATTCGGCGCGATTGAACAAGTAGCGGGCATTGGGAAAGGTGGGCACCCAGCGCCCGTTCACCTTCCGGGTATTCCATCCGACATGATCGAGGTGCAGGTGCGTGCACAACACGGTATCGATGGACTCGGCCGGAAATCCCGCATGGTCCAGATCCTCGAGAAAGGTGGTCTGGAGCTCGTGGAACAGCGGCGCCTGGCGGTGCTTTTCGTTGCCGATGCAGGTGTCCACCAGGATGTGGCGACCCGCGCAGCGCAGCGCGAAGGCCTGGAAATTCATCTTCATCTCACCGGCGGGCGTCGCATAGCTCGGCACGAGCCAGGGATGGCGCCGCGCGACCTGCGGATCGGCGTCCTGGAAGAGGATGGCATTGATGTTCGAGTGCTCGAAGATCTCGACGATCCGAACGACTTCGACCCGCCCGATCTGCCAGCGCCTGATGTGTTCGCGTGCCATGGTCCCCCCGCTGCGGCCGCCCTATCCTGGGAGCGGGCACCGGCTCCGGCACCTACCTATCCTCAATCCGAACCGCAATGGCCGACGCTGTGGCAGGCTTGGGACCTGAGAATGGCGGCCTGAGCGAAGACACATGAAGACATCCGAGTTGTTCGACGTTTCAGGACTCAGGATCATCGTGACCGGTGGCGCCAGCGGTATCGGCCTGGCCTTCGTCGAGGCTCTGGCGGAAAACGGCGCGCGCGTGACGATTCTCGATATCGACCGCGGCAGACTCGAAAGCGAGTGCGGCAGGCTCAGAGCACTGGGCCTGGAAGTGGATGGCGCGGAGGTCGATGTGACCGACAGACCGGCAGTCCAGCGCGCCTTCGATGAGACGGTGAGCCGCTACGGCGGCCTCGATGTCGTGTTCGCCAATGCCGGCGTCGACCCGGGCGTTGGCATCATCGGACCCGACGGGCAGCGAACCGTGGAAGGCGCTCTCGAGAACTACGACGATGAGCGCTGGGACCGCAATATCGAGATCAATCTCAATGCAGTATTCAACACACTGAAAGCGGCAGCGCGCCACATGAAGCCGCGGAGGGCCGGCCGCATCATCGTCACAACCTCGGTCGCCTCGGTCCGCAACAGTGCGCTGGCTGCCGCGTATCCGGCGGCGAAAGCGGGCGTGGCGGCCCTGATGCGCAACGCAGCCCTCGAGCTGGCTAGTTACAACATCAACGTCAATGCCATAGCGCCAGGCCCTTTTGCGACCAACATCGGCGGCGGCCATCTGAAGGAGCCGCAGTGGCAGGCTCGGGCGGCCCGGATCATTCCGTTACATCGCGTCGGCCAGCCGAGCGAGATGCAGGGACTGGCATTGTTCCTGGCGTCCCGGGCATCGAGCTTCATGACGGGCGCGGAAATCTTCAATGACGGCGGGTTGTCGATCGGTCCACCGATCGACTGACCCGGTCCCGAAGACTCAGTCGACCGCGGCCGACACCGCGATGTCCGACAGCCGTTGGAAGCGCTCGATATTGTCACCCTCGTCCAGAATGCCCGAAGTGAGGCAAACAAAGGTCATATCGAAAACCGGATCGATCCAGAACAACGTACTGCCGGCGCCGTGATTCCCAAACGTGCGGGGCGAGGTCAAGGTACCGAATTGATGATGGCAGATGCGCTCGCCGCGGATCGAGAACCCGAGGCCGAGATAGGCGGGATACGGCTCCCACCCGCGCGATAGCGCGAGACTACGATACAGCTCATTGGGATGCTCGCCCGTCTGGACCTGAGTGGCGCGCTCGAGGATAGCGGGACCCACGATTCGCGCCCCGTCCAACTCACCGCGACGGCGCAGCATCTCCGCAAACCGATGCATATCATATGCGGTGGATATCATTCCAACCCATGGCATCTCGGCTGACTCTTCCTGGAACGCCCCGTGAATGCCGAGGTTGCTGTGGCCCGGATGCTGAGCCCGGAAGGTGGCGGGAAACTCCGGCACAACGTGCCGCGCACGTAAATCGGCGCGGACCCCGACAGAGGTGCTCTCGAGACGCAGCGGGCGCAGTAGATCCTCATCGACGATCGCGCGGAAGCTGCGCTTTTTGGGGTCGGTTCGCCGCAGCATCTCCCCGAGCAATGCATGCGCGGCCATGGGTGAATAGTCCACGCGCCGCCCCGGCTCCTCGGTGGCATGCACGTTCTGGCAAATGGCGGCGATTATTTCGTCCAGCCGGTCGAGATACATGCCCGGGGCCGGCGTAAACACCGGCGGCAATCCGGACATGTGCGTCAGAAGATGGCGCAAGGTGATATTTTCGCGCGGTTTACCGCTGAATTCACCGATCACACTCGAGATCTTGGTCGTCAACGCGAGTTGCCCCAACTCGATCGCCCGCAGTATCAGGACGTTCGTGAAGGCTTTGGTGACCGAAAGCAAGCTGAACACCGAGTCGCTGCGCAGGGGCCGTGCATCCGTCGAGCTGTGTTGTCCGAGGGATTCCTGCAGACCGATGTGGCCGTGACGGGCCACGATGATACTGGCGCCGCGATAGCGGCCGTCTGCGATATCGTGACGGATCCGATCGCGCAGGTGCTGCAGTCGCTCGGCAGACAAGCCGCTGCTTTGGTTTACGTCCGTGGCCATATAGGCTTCCCGAAGTTGATGTCGGGCGAGAGGTTAGGTCTTCCGGGTGGCGGTTTTGACCTATCTCCCAAGATAGGGCGGCGTTGCCGCCGAGGCTTGACAGCAAGTGTGTCCGGCGTGTTCGATAGAATCTCGAAAAGCACTCTCGAGGGGGGAGGCGCATTGAACGGCCGCACGGATTTCCGATCCAACTACATTCGGACCAAGACGCGTGCGCCGGCACCCGCGGCCGAGCTCATCGACCGGCCGCGTTTGATGGAGCTGCTGCCCCGAGCGGCCAGCGCCCGGCTCGTGCTGCTGCAGGCGCCGGCAGGTTATGGCAAAACGAGCCTGCTGCAGCAGTGGGCTTCGCGCCTCATGCAGCAGAATGCGCGCATCGCCTGGTTTACGCCCGATCCGGGGGACCGCGATCCGAAGATCTTCCTGGACTACCTGGTACACGCCCTGGAGGGTGCCGGACACACGGTGGAAGAGAGCCTGCGGCCGCTCGTGCTGCGGGAGAGTTTCTACACCTGGCAGGTCGTCGCCACTCACCTCGCCAACAGTCTGGTGGGTATTTCGAGCCCGCTCTATCTGATCATCGATGACTTGCAGCACCTGCGCGGCTCCGAGGCCCTGGAATGCCTGCGGTATCTGATTGAGTCAACCCCGCCGGAGCTGCATTTCGTGCTGTCCTCACGCGAGGATCCGGGGATACCCCTCGGACGCCTGCGCGCGCTCGGACACGTATTCGAGCTGCGAACCGCGGATCTGCGCTTTGCCGGCCAGGAGACCGCTTCTTACTTCGCCACGCGCGGTCACACGCAACTGAGCGGCGAGCGCTTGGCCGCCTTGGAGAACAGAACCGAGGGTTGGATCGTCGGGCTGAAGCTGCTGAGCATGGCAATGCAATGGAATCGCGATGAAGCGATCAGCGCTCCGACGATCAGCGGCGAGCACCGGGAAATCGCCGACTTCTTCGCCGAAGACGTGCTCGCGCGCCAGCCGGCCGACGTGCAGGAATTTCTGCTGCGAACGTGTGTGCTCGACAGGTTGTGCCCGACGCTGTGTGACAGCCTGCCCGGAGTCCGGGGCAGTCGCGCCTTGATCGACCGCTGTGACGCCGGCGGCCTGTTTCTCGTGGCCCTGGATCAAACACGCACCTGGTATCGCTATCACTCCCTGTTTGCCGAATTCCTGCGGCGTCAGCTCACCGACCGCTTTCCGGGACTTGCGGACGCGCTGCAGGTGGAGGCGAGTCGCTGGCTGGAACAGGCCGGATTTCACATTGAAGCGTTCGACTACGCGCTGAAGGGCCGAAATCCGATCCGTGCGGCTGAGATTCTCGACTCGCAATGCGATGCCATGTGGAGCGCGGGCCGCCAACAAATCATCCAGACGCTGGCTGAGCGCCTGCCGCCGCACGTGCAGGCGCTCTACCCGCGCATCATGCTCGCGATGGCCTGGCGCCTGGTCGCTTGTTGGAAAGTGAGCCAGGCGCAGCATCTGGTGGATGTCTGCCGCGCGCGCCTGGCGGAGATGGAAGCCACGCTCCCGGACAGCAACCGCCGCGACCTGCGGCATCGGATTCTGCACCGTGAGAGTCAGATTGCGTTGCACCTGTACCAGCTGGATGAAGTCGAGCAATTGTCGCGGCAACTGCTCGAGGAACTGGGCACCAGCGACGACGACCCCTATCTCCGGGCGAGCGTCCTGGTTTCGCTTCAGTATGCGCAGCGTGAGCAGTTCCAACTGGGCAACACCCAACGGATGATCGAGCAGTCGCGCGAAGCCATGATGCGCGCGGGGTTCTCTCAAGGGCTGGTCTTCCACAGTGCGCACACGGGTCCCTCGTTCCTGCTCGCCGGCCGGGTGCAGGAGGCCGCGCAGACTCTGACCCATGGATTACAGATCGCGCGCGACCTGACCGGACATGGCTCATCGCTCGGCGCCGTGGTGGCGCTGCATCTGGCCCAGCTGCATTATGAATGTAACGACATCGCGAGCTGCACGCAGCTCATGGATGAATACTTTCATCCGGACGAGCCGGTCGGAATGGCTGATCAACTCGTCGCGGGGTGGATTACCTTCTCGCGGCTGGCGAGGCTGCGCGGGGACAATGCCACTGCTCTGGATAGCTTGCGGGACGCGTCCGACTTCGCTGAGCGCCATTCGGCAACACGCCTGCGACTCGTATCGGGTGCGGAGTATGTCAGGGTCCTCCTGCGCCTCGGCCGGCCGGATGATGCGGCCCAGTACGCGCGGCGAATCGGCTTGGCCCGCAAGTTGGGACAACCGCCCGCGCGCGGCCGTTTGAATACAGCCGACAGCGCGCAGGCACTAGCGTGGTGCCGCCTCGCGGCTTCACAGGACAAGCTCGCGGAGGCCTTGGCCGTCGCACGCCGCTGGCGTGCCCATGTCACCACGGCCGAAGCCGTTCATCCGGCGGTGGAATGGGGCATCCTGGTGTCGGAGCTGCTGCTGCTCAGCGACGACCGTAAAGCTGCACAGCGCTCGCTGTGGCAGGCTGTTGTACAGGCCGCTCCGGCGAATTTCAGCCGGGCGTTCCTCGACGCGGGCGAGCCGATCGGACAGTTACTCGACAAGATGGTGATCGGCGAAGCGAAGTTGCAGGATACGACCGAAGCTTTCATACGCCGGCTGAGCGCGGACTTCAGCGAGCAGCGCGGCGCGCCTGCCGGCAGGCCCAGTGCCGAGCCCATCGACAAGGCACCGCTGGTCGGCCGATTGAGCACCCGGGAGTTGGAAATCGTGGTGCTCGCCGGTTCCGGCATGTTGAACAAGCAGATCAGCGAAAAACTCGGACTGACAGAAGGCACGGTGAAGTGGTACCTGCAGCAGGTTTTCGACAAGCTGGGTGTACGTGACCGCGGTCGCGCGGCCACGAAGGCACGGCAACTCGGCTTGATCAGTTAGGCTTTGCCGCCGCGCAGCTCAGTATTTGATCTGAATCGAGCCGCGGCGCTCCAGGAAGCACCACCGGTCTTCGATCCGCACGAAGCGGTCGCGGAACTCGCCAAAGTACATCGGCCCCGGAGCTTCGTTGGGCAACTGGCCGTCCGGCGGCAGATGAGTGGCAATCATGACCACACTGGACACACCGGTCGCCGCGACCGGGCTTTCGACGTCGATGAGTACGTTGCCGACCAGATGGCGCGTAACCAACTGTGGCGGACGCTGGCGCAGGCTCGCGCGGATCGCCTCCTGTCCCTGTATGATCTGATCCGGCGCAAGCGGACGCGCTAACGAGCCGTCCTTCGCGAACAGATCGGCGGCGCCATCCGGATCGCTCCGGTCGATGGCCCGCATGTATTCGTATAACAGTCTTTCGCAGGCGCGCTCGATCTCCAGGCGCTGTGCGAGCTCGGGTACTTCGGACATTACAAACTCCGTGTTGCGGCGGCCAGGGCTGGCGGCGCCGCTCGGTTTTGAATCAGATCGGCGGCCTTCTCCGCCACCATCACCACCGCGGCATGGGTATTTCCCCCCAATATCGAGGGGAAGACCGACGCATCGGCGACACGCAAGCCTGTCAGACCGACCACGCGAAGTTGCGGGTCCACTACCGCGTCCGGGTCGCGCCCGATCCGACACGTGCCTACCGGATGATGCACGGTGTAGGACTCGGCGCGCAGATAGGCGATGAGGTCCTCATCGCTTTCCAAGCTCGGATCCGGCGACAGCTCGCGTCCACGATATCGTGCGAAGCATCGGGCGCGAAAAACCTGGCGGCCCAGACGGATACCGTGGACCAGCACCTCGAGATCCCGGGCGTCCGACAAGAGATTCGGATCGGCCCGAGGCGGGGCGAAAGGATCCGGCGAGGCGAGCGTCACGCGCCCGCGGCTACGGGGATACAATCCGACCGCGCTCAGCCCGAACCCATGTCCGATCGGCACCGGCGCGGAAGCCGACGGCCGCTTGGCCGGCTGGAATACCATCTGCAGGTCCGGGCGATCCAACTCCGGGTGGGATTTCACAAACGCGGCCGATTCGAAAATGTTGTTGGCGAGGGGACCGCGCCGCCCCATGAGGTAAAGGGCGATCGCCCAGGCATTTCTCGGCAACGCGCGCCATGACAGACCGTATGAAGTGGGATCGTCGGTCACCAGATGCACAGGCGCGGCGAGATGGTCGTGCAGGTTCCGCCCCACGCCCGCCAGCTCATGCCGCACCTCGATACCGAGGGATCGCAGGTGCGCGCCCTCGCCTATGCCGGAAAGCAACAACAACTGCGGCGACTGCAATGCGCCCGCACAAAGGATGATCTCGCGTCGCGCCCGAATTACGACTGTCCTGCCGGGCGCACGTGCCTCGATACCGACTGCTCGTGCGCCATCCAGAAGAATTTTCCCTACCTGATGCTCCGTCAGGACGCGCAGATTCGAGCGGTGCAGCGCCGGCCGAAGAAAAGCCCGAGCACTCGTCTCGCGCTTCCCGTCACGCACGGTGATTTGCCGCAGTGCCATCCCTTCGCTGTCGGAACCGCAGAGGTCGGCTCTTGCCTTCACTCCGAGCTGCGCCAGGGCTTCGAAAAACGCATCGTTCAATGGATTGGGATGCGTCACGGTCCTGACGTTCATCGGGCCGTTGCGCCCGTGGTAGGCGGAGTCACCGAAGTCTTCATTGCACTCGCTGCGTATGAAGTACGGCAGTACGTCTCTGTAACTCCAACCAACGGCTCCCGCGCTCGCCCAATCATCGAAGTCCCGCGGGTGGCCGCGGAAGTAGACATTTCCGTTGATGAGCCCGGATCCACCCAGGCCGCGGCCGCGCGGCAGAGGTATCTGCCGCTGATTCATGTGTATTTGTGGAGCGGTGGTGAACCCCCAGTTGAGCTCCGGGGTTCGCTGAGCTTTGAGCACGGCCGCCGGTATGTCAACGTAGCGGTTGCGGCCGGACCCGCCCGCTTCGATCAGGCACACTTGTTGTTTCGGGTCCTCGGACAACCGAGCCGCCAGGACACAGCCGGCGGCGCCGCCGCCTACGATTACAAAATCGAACTCGTCCTGCCCTGCCGCTGCCAGGCTCACGATTCAAACGACCGAAGTGATCACCAGATCGGACAGGCGCTGGAATCGCTCGATACTCTCGCCTTCCGGCATGACTCCATGCGACAGGAATACGAACGTGACCTGGTGCAGGGGATCTACCCAGTACAACGCGCTTCCCTGACCATGCTGACCGAATGTCTGGGGTGAAGTCAGGGTCCCGAACTGGTGATGGCATACAGCGGTGCCGCGCAAAAACACACCCAGACCCGAGTAGGCCGGCATCGGATCCCAACCCCGGATCACGGCCGCTCTGCCGTGCAGCTGATTGATCTTCTCGCCGGTGCGATTGACCTGCATTTGCGCCGTCGTGACGGGCGATAACACCCGCGCGCCGTCGATCTCGCCTCCACGGCGCAGCATCTCGGCCACCCGAAACAGATCCGATGCCGTCGTGGAGATTCCCACCCACGGCATCTCGGCATCTTCTTCCTCGAATGCGCCGTCCGTGCCGAGGTTGCTGTGTCCCCGGTGCTCCAGCGGTGACTTGTCAAACATCCACACGGGTCGCACGTGCCGGCTGCGCAGGTCCGCGCGCAAGCCGAACGAGGTGTCCTTCAGTCCGAGCGGCCGAATCAACTCGTCGTTGGCGATGTCGCGGAACCTGCGGCCTGCGCTGTCGGTGCGCCGCACTATCTCGCCGAGCAGCGCATGGTTGTACATGGGCGAATAGGTCGCCAACTCCCCGGGATCCGCCTCGCATTGCGCCACCTTGCAGATGGCGGCGATGACTTCGTCGAGCCGGTCGATATACATGCCGTGCACGGGCCAGAAGGCCATCGGCAGCCCCGACTGGTGAGTCAACAGATGAAATACCGTGATATTGCCGCGCCGGCCGCCGCTGAACTCCGGAATGATCTCCGATACCTTGGTAGTCAGGGAGAATCGTCCTTTTTCCAGGGCGTTCAGCGCGAGAACCGTGGTAAAAGTCTTGGTGACGGAGAAGATACTGTACACCGCGCCTTTCTCCAGGCTCGGGCTGCCGGCGGGGCCCCGTCGGCCGAACACTTCGTGCAGCCCGATTCGGCCGTTGCGCGCCACAATAATTTCGGCCCCGAAATGACTGCCCCGATCGATATAACCTTGAATAAAGGCCCCGACTCTCGCCAGCCGTTCGGCGGACAGCCCCGAGGGCGACTCCGTAGCACGCATTTTTCAATCACTCCCGCAATGACCGCATACCCAAGGGTCGGGAGCTTAGTGGCCGGCAGCCCCCCAATTGCCCTGCCTCTGAGATAGGGCATGGGGCATCCGTGCGTCATCAACCGGCGGTGACGGTGGCACCGGCAACGTGAATGCTCATGAGAGGTCCACCCTGACTTGGGTCATGGCGGATTGCCAGGCTGGTTTGCGGTTTCTGCAGCAGCACCACTGCACCTGGAGATCCGCCATGACCCTCGAGACTGCCCAAGCCATCCTCAGCACCCACCGCCGGTCAGTTGAGCGACCGCCGGCACCCCACCATACGGACGCGGAGCGAGTCGCGTTCAATGTCCGGATGGAAAGACTGCGACCCCGAACATTCCTCAGGTTTGAGATGCCACGAGCTGCCGGGCGATCTGAATGAACGCCTGCACTTTGGGAGCTGTGTACTTGCGGCTGGCATACACGAAGGACATGCCGCCCATGGACTGCGACTTCCACCGGGGCAGCACTGCAACCAGGCTGCCGGCACGTACCGCATCGGCGGCGAGAAAGGGCGGCAGGCAGGCGATGCCTGCATCGAGCACGGCCAACGCCTTGATGGTTTCCAGATCATCGGCCACGATGCGGCCGGTCAGGGGCACCTCCACGGTCGACTGGCCGTTCGTGAGCCGCAGCGTGTTGATTGCCTTGAATCGGATGAATGAGGCCGTCCCCAGGCCACGTGATTCGCGGTAGCACCAGGTGACCGATGTCGACCGGCGCGGTGATTCTCAGCACCCCGGTCGGCTCGCCCTGTGTCGATTGCAGCGCCGCCTCCCCGAGCTCTATCTCGTGCAAGGCGTTGGTGAACGAAGAGCGCCGCCCGTACACTCGACACCATGAGCAAGATGCCTGTCTACTTTGTTTCCCACGGCGGTGGCCCGTGGCCCTATATCGAGGAAATGCGCGAACAGTTTGCAAAGACCGCGCACGAGCTCGGTGCGTTGCCCGGCCGGTTGCCGGAAAGGCCGCGCGCGGTTCTGGTCATCACCGGGCACTGGGAGGCCCCCCAGTTCACCGTATCCACCGCGGTGCGGCCGCCGATGGTGTACGACTACGGCGGATTTCCCGAGCACACGTATCACATCCAATACCCGGCGCCGGGATCGCCCGCGCTGGCGAGTAGGGTGCAGCACCTTCTGTCCGCAGCCGACTTTGCCGTGGATCAGGATCCGCATCGTGGCTTCGACCACGGCACGTTCGTCCCCCTCGTGCTCATGTATCCACACGCGGATATGCCGGTAGTCATGTTATCCATGAAGTCAACGTACGACCCCGAAGAACACATTCGTGTTGGTCAGGCGCTGCGACCGCTTCGCGAGGAGGGCGTCCTGATCATGGGCAGCGGCATGACCTATCACAACATGCGTGGCTTCGGTCGTAGTGACGCCGCGGACGTAGCCGGAAAGTTTCAAAGTTTCCTGGCCACGGCGATCACGCAACCGCACTGGAGAGCCAGAAATGACGCACTGATCCGTTGGGAAAGTGCCGCGGGTGCCCGACTTGCACATCCTCGCGAGGATCACTTGATCCCGTTGATGGTCATCGCCGGCGCCGCGGGTGAAGATGTCGGCCGCGAGACCTTCGTGGACCGGGTCTTCAACGTTCCAACCGCCTCCTACGAGTTCGGCGGGCGCTGATGAGCGAACGGATCGGTCAGCGCCGTACCTTGGCCGGCGCCACAGGCATTGCATCGCGGGCGGACATCTGACGCTGCCAGCGCCGCCGCTCGGTGAAAACGCGGGTCACGGCCATGACCGAGACACCGATCCAGGCGCCGACAATGGCGAATGCGAGTAATGTGTCCATGTCAGACAGTCTGAGCCGCGCGTGCCCGGCAGCCAAACGCATTCTCTTATCGGCGGATTAGATTTCCTTCACAGTGATGCCGAGCTCACGGAACACTTCATCAGTGTGCTCCCCCAGCCGTGGCGAGGGACGATCTGTTCCCAGCATGGCACCCGACATTTGGATCGGGATACGTACGCCGGGGACGGAGCCCGCCATTGCCAGGAGCATCTTGCGATGCAGGACCTGCGGGTCGGCGAAGGCTTCCGCGACCGAGTTGATGGGACCCGCGGGGGTCCCCTGCTCTTCCATCGCCCGCAATATATCTTCACGCTTGCACTCGAGCAGGGCCTGGGACAGCAGCGGGATCAGGATATCCCGGTTGGCCACGCGTGCCGAGTTGGTTTGAAAGCGAGCGTCCGAGGCGAGCGCAGCCAGTCCGAGATACCCGCATAGCCGGCCAAACTGCCGGTCGTTGCCGACGGCCAGGATGACGTGCCCGTCGGCCACCGCGAATACCTGGTAAGGCACGATGTTGGGATGCGAATTGCCCAGACGATGAGGTGCCTGCCCCGATACCAGGTAATTCAATGCCTGGTTGGCCAGGACGCCGACCATGGAGTCCATCAGAGCCATGTCGATATGTTGGCCTACGCCTGTGCGCTCGCGCTGCTGAAGGGCCGCCTGGATGCCGATGACCGCGTACGTCCCGGTGAAGATATCAGCGAACGCGACGCCCATCTTCTGCGGCAGTCCATCCGGCTCACCTGTCAGGTCCATGATGCCGCTCATGCCCTGGATGATGAAGTCATAACCGGCACGAGCCGCATACGGTCCGGTCTGCCCGAAACCGGTCACGGAACAGTAGATCAGACGGGGGTTGACGCGGGAGAGGCTGGCGTAGTCGAGCCCGTACCGGGCCAGGCCGCCGACCTTGAAATTCTCGATCAGCACGTCACTGCCGGCGACCAACTGTTTGATGGCGGCCTGGCCTCCAGAGGTCCGGAAATCGATCACCACGGACCTTTTGCCACGATTGCAGGAGTGAAAATAGGCGGCATCCGCCCCGTCGACGAACGGAGGACCCCATTTGCGGGTGTCGTCACCTTCCGGTGATTCAACCTTGATCACGTCGGCGCCGAGATCAGCGAGGATCTGGCCCGCCCAGGGGCCCGCCAGAATCCGCGCGAGCTCGATGACTCGCAGCTTCGACAGGGGTGAATTCATGACCCACTCTATCTGGCGCGGCAGCCCAGCGCTACAACCGCCCCCATTCCGGTGCGGTCGGCCCATGGCTTCCGCCCCTCTGTTAGCGCTATCATCCGAACAGGTCGCTGCGCGCATCAGGGGGACAGATGAGAAATTTCGGGGCCTGGGCCATCGCCGTTATCGCATGTCTGGCATCTGCCCTCATCGCGGCTGACGCCGCCACATCGCCTCCCACGCTGGCCAAGTTTAAAGATCCGTCCCTTCCCCCCGAAGAGCGCGCCCGGGACCTGATCGCCAACATGACGCTGGAAGAGAAGGCAGCGCAGCTCGGTCACACGGCGCCGGCAATCTCACGGCTCGGCATCCCCGAATACAACTGGTGGAACGAAGGCCTGCACGGTGTTGCCCGCGCCGATTTCGCCACGGTATTCCCGCAGGCAATCGGCATGGCTGCCGCCTGGGACGTCCCTCTAATGCATAAAGTTGCGGGCGTTCTCGGCACCGAGTTTCGCGCAAAGTATGTGGAGAAAGTGCATCCCGACGGAGGGACCGACTGGTACCGGGGACTGACGGTCTGGTCGCCCAACATCAATATCTTCCGCGATCCTCGCTGGGGCCGGGGCCAGGAAACCTATGGCGAAGATCCTTTCCTGACATCGCGGCTGGGTGTCGCTTTTGTCGCGGCGCTGCAGGGCAGCGATCCGAAGTACCTGATGGCCATCGCGACCCCTAAGCATTTCGCCGTCCACAGCGGTCCGGAATCCACTCGCCACACGGCCGACGTGCAGGTCTCGCGACATGACCTGGAAGATACCTATCTGCCCGCCTTTCGCGCCACGGTGATGGAGGCGAAGGCTGAATCCGTCATGTGCGCCTATAACGCCATCAACGGGGAGCCTGCCTGCGCCAATGGGACATTGCTGCAGGAGCATCTGCGCCAGGATTGGGGTTTCCAGGGGTATGTCGTGTCCGACTGCGGAGCGGCCGCGGACATCTTCATCCCCGACGGCCACAAATTCGCTCCAAGCGCCGAGGCCGGCGTCACCGCCGCGTTCAAGACGGGAATGGATCTGATCTGCGGTGATTACCGTAACAAGATGAGCACCGAGCCCAGTGCGATCGTGGGCGCCGTCCGCCATGGGCTGTTGCCCGAGTCGGTACTCGACCGGTCGCTCACTCGCCTGTTTGTCGCGCGCATCAAGCTCGGCCTGTTCGATCCACCCACCAACAACGTCTACAGCAAGATAACCGCTTCACAATACGACACTCCGGCGCATCGTGAGGTTTCACTGCAGATGGCGCGAGAGTCGCTCGTGCTGTTGAAAAACAGCGACCACCTGTTGCCTCTGAAGAAGACACCGGGTGTCATCGCCGTGATCGGGCCCAATGCCGATGAGCTGGACCCGCTGGTCGGCAACTATAACGGCACGCCATCGAAGCCCGTCACGGTCCTCGCAGGCATCCGCGCCCGCTTCCCACAGTCGAAGGTGATCTACGTAAAGGGAACTCAACTGGTGGAGTCCGACCCTTCCGCGGATAAAGCCATCGAGGCGGCGCGCGCTGCCGATCTGGTCGTGATGGTCGCAGGACTCACCGCTCACATCGAAGGTGAGGAGATGAAAGTGAATGCTGCCGGATTCGCCGGTGGCGACCGCACGAGCCTCGATCTGCCGGCACCCCAGGAGCAACTGCTGCAACGGATCCAGGCAGTCGGTAAGCCGACCGTGCTCGTGCTGATGAACGGCAGCGCGCTCGGGATCAATTGGGCTGACGAGCATGTACCCGCGATCATCGAGGCTTGGTATCCGGGCGAACAGGGCGGCAACGCCGTGGCGGCCCTGTTGGCAGGCGACTTCAGCCCGGGCGGCCGCTTGCCGGTCACGTTCTACCGATCGGTCGATCAACTCCCGCCGTTCGACGATTACTCGATGAGCAAGCGGACGTACCGCTACTTCGCCGGCGAGCCGTTGTATCCGTTCGGTTATGGCCTGAGCTTCACGACATTCGGCTATTCAAACAGCCGCGTCAGCAAGACCAACGTGGCCGCGACCGACCCGGTTACGATTTCCGTCGATGTCACCAACACAGGCGCGCTGGCGGGGGACGAAGTCGTTCAGCTCTACTTGACACAGGCAGCGGTGCCCGGTGCGCCGCTGCGCGCCCTGCGAGGATTTCAGCGCGTTCACCTGAACAAGGGCGAGAAAAAGACCGTGGAGTTCACCCTGCGCGATCGCGACTTGAGCGTCGTCGACGACAGCGGAAAACGTCGCATCATCCCGGGCCAGGTGGCCGTCTGGGTTGGCGGCGGTCAACCCGTCACCCGAGCGGGCCTGAACGCGCCGCAGGGTCTGAAGTCTCAGTTCACAATCACTTCCGGCGCGACACTGCCCGACTGAGTTTAGCCAACCGCGTCACGATTCCCATCGCGAATCACCCCCCCTTGATAATGCACTATATACGATGCAAAATCGCCACCATACCCAATTTGCATCGCATATAATGCAATATGACCCTAGCCGAAATCGGCCAAAAGCTCCGCGAAGCTCGCAAAAGGCAGCGCCTGTCCCAAGGTGAGCTGGCCGCCTCATTGGGAATGAGCCGCGCCACGATCTCCGCCATCGAGAACGGAACCGTCGTGGAGATCGGGGTCCGCAAGTTGATGGCTCTGGCCACGATGCTCGGTCTCGAATTGTTCATCGACACTCGCCTGGGACGTCCTACTCTGCAGCAGTTGAGGCAGGAGCGCCGTGTCACCCGATCCGGCGATTGATGTCTATTGCGCCCGGGAGCCGGTCGGCACTCTCGCCAGAAGCGATGTTCACGCCGGCGAATTCTTATTCGAATACGCCGCCCGCTGCGCGCCGCACAATGCGGTTTCGCTGACCATGCCGGTCGTACGGGACCAGTACGACTCCATGAATACGGTTCTACCCATATTCGAGATGAACCTGCCCGAAGGCGCACTCCTCGAGAAATTGCGCCTGCGCTTCGCGAAAGCGATTCCTCATTTCGATGATCTGCACCTGTTGGAAATTGTCGGTCAGTCGCAGATCGGCCGGCTCCGGTATGCGCGGACCGGAGCTCAATTGGCCGAACCGGGGACGGAAAACGTACGACAGCTCCTCAGTTACAAAGGCGCTGAAGACCTGTTCGCGCGCCTCCTCGAACAGTATGCGCGCTACTCGGGCATCTCCGGGATTCAGCCAAAGGTGCTCATCCGCGCCGACGATGCGAATCTGGATCGGATCACTCATCGCGGCACGACCCACATCGTCAAGTCGTTCGATCCCAATGAGTACGCCGAGCTGGCCGCCAACGAATACTTCTGCACGCGGGCGGCCATGCATGCCGGACTGCCCACCGCGAAACTGAGCCTTGCGGACAATCGCAGACTCCTGGTTGTGCAGCGGTTCGATCTCCGCGATGACGGTTCATACCTCGGAGTTGAAGACTTCTGCGTATTGAATGCTCTTCGCTCACATGGCCGCTATGACGGCGCGTACGAAGACATCGCGAAGCGGATCCGCGACTTCGTGACTCCGACCCAAGTGCCGGCTGCGCTCGATCAGTTGTTTGTGACGGTTGCCTTGTGTTGTGCGATCGAGAATGGCGATGCGCACCTGAAGAATTTTGCCGTCGTCTATGAAAACGCCCAAAGCACAGTGCGGATGGCACCCGCCTATGATCTCGTTTGCACCACCGTGTACGTCTCCAATGATTCAATGGCTCTGACGCTCAACGGGTCCAAGGCATTCCCGACATTCAAAGAGCTCGACGCCTTTGCTCGCCGGCATTGCGATTCGCAGCCTGCACGCACCAGACAGACGCTGCAGCGTGTTGCCGCCGGCGTAAAGAAGAGCATCAAAGAGATCAATGACTATTCGAAACGGCACCCGGACTTCGAGCCGGCCGCCGGCCGGCTCGTTGCGCGATTCAAACATGGCCTGAACCGGCTCGGGCTCCTGTAAGTCTATTCGCGCCGAGCCCGTGGCACCGATTCGCACCGGTGGTCCCTCCCTGCGTCTTGCGCCGGTGATAGAATGGGCCATGGCTCATCGACCGCGGCCGCGCTTTGAGATATTTGTTTCCAGGGTGGTCGAGCGCCTGTTGGAGCCCGGCTTCATCACGCGATGGATCTATCGGATCGGTTTGCAGGGCCGCCTGCGAGTGAGCGAGCACGAGTTGCGCCTCGGGCCCGAGCGCTCACTGCCGCATCCCTTGCGCGTAGCTTTCGTATCCGATCTGCACGCCTGCCGAACGACGCATCCCGAGCTTTTTTCCCACGTGGCCGAGCACCTCGAGCGCCTGGCGCCGGATGTGCTTCTGCTCGGCGGGGACTATGTTGGCACCCGGGCTGCCAGCATCCATGAGTTGATCGAGTCGGACCTGCTGCGTTGGCGCCCGCCGCTCGGTGTCTATGCCGTACTGGGAAATCATGATCACTGGACCGATCCCCACTACATCCGGCGTCAATTGGAAGCCGCGGGAGTCGCGGTGCTCGTCAACCGCAATACCCGCTTGCCCGCCCCGTTCGCGGATGTCTCGATCTGCGGAATCGACGATCCCTGGGCCGGCGACCGCAACACGGAGCCCGCCTTCGAGGATTCGGGCCCGGTGCGGATCCTGCTTTCGCATTCGCCCGACGGGTTGTTGCTGCTCGGCGAGCGGACCTTCGATGTCTGCTTTGCCGGTCACACGCACGGAGGACAGGTCACTCTCGCGAACGAAGTTCCCATCATCTCGGCAGGCGGTCCCCTGGTGCGCACTTACTCGCGCGGCAGGTTCGACATCCCCGGCAATGGCACCCTCGTAGTGAGCAGGGGCGTGGGGTGCAGCACGCTGCCGATCCGCATCAACTCGGATCCCGAGTTGATCATGTGCTGCGTGTATTGATGGCGGAAGCCTTGGCCAGCAGCGACTCCGCCATGCGGACGCTCGCGATGTCAATGAGCCTGCCATCGAGTGACACAGCACCCTTGCCTGCGCGCGCCGCCTGCGCCATCGCCTCCATGATCCGCGTGGCTTTCTCGACCTCGCCGGGCGTAGGCGTGAATACCCGGTTGGCCAATTCAATCTGTGACGGATGAATGGCCCACTTGCCCTCATATCCCAGGACGGCGGCGCGGTTGGCCGCGGCATTGAAACCCTCCTGGTCGCCGAAGTCCCCGAAAGGCCCGTCGATCGGCCGCAGGCCATAAGCTCGGCAGGCCACCAACATCCGTGTCTGCGCGGCGTGCCAGGGATCAGTCCAGAAATACTCCCTGTTGCCTTGCGCGTCCTTGTCGGTAAGGACGCCGCTCTGCGGGTGGACGCCACCGATTACGGTGGTACGGGCCCGGGTGGAGGCCGCATAGTCGGCAACACCGAAACTCATCGCCTCGAGGCGCGGGCTGGACTGGGCGATCGCCTCCACGTTGGCCATGCCCAGCGCCGTTTCGATCAGCACTTCGAAACCGAGCCGCTTGGTCCGTTTGCGCGCGGCCTCGATCTGCGTCACCAACATGTCGAGCGCGTAGACATCCGCCGGAACGCCCACTTTCGGGATCAGGATCATGTCCAGGCGGGGGCAGGTTTCGACGATATCCACCACGTCCCGATACATGTAGTGGGTATCCAGACCGTTGATGCGCACCATCATGGTCTTGTTGGACCAATCGATTTCATTGAGGGCCTGGATGATGTTGCGCCGTGCCTGCTCCTTGTCATCCGGCGCGACCGCATCCTCCACGTCGAGGAAAATGATATCCGCGGCGCTGCGCGCGGCCTTCTCGAACAGGGCCGGATTCGATCCGGGCACCGCCAGCTCGGAGCGGTGCAGTCGCGGCGTAGCCGGGGGAAAACTGGTGAAACTCATGAACTGTCTCCTGGCGCACAGCGCCTCAACCGGTGGCGCCCAGCCCAGCCGCGGCGCAATTGATCGTCAAAAGCAATGCATCGCGCACGTCATCCGCGCCACTTTCGCGAAACGCCCGCAGCAAGCCAACCTGCTCGCGGCTCACCTGATTCAAGGTGTTCAGTCGCCGTGCCAGCCGGCGACGATACTGCGGGAAGCGCGCGCCGATCTCCAAATCAGCCGTCACACGCAAGATCATTTGAACGGTGAGCCGGTACTCCGCCTCTATCCTGCCGAAAATCGCATCGCGAACCGCGGGGTCGCCGACCAATCCCGCATACGAACGCGCGATCCCGAGATCCACCGCCAGCAGCGTCTTTTCCACCTCATCCAGAATGACGCGGAACAATCTCGAGTCACGGAACATTCGCTGCAACAGACGTTCGCCGCTTGCACCGCGTACGTCGAGGAAAGCCTCGAGTGCGCTGCCGATTCCGTACCAGCCCGTGATCATATGCCGGTTCTGACTCCACGCGAAAACCCACGGAATGGCGCGCAGATCGCCCAGAGTCCTGGCCTGCGTTCGGCGCGCAGGGCGGGAGCCGAGATTCAGCAAGGCGAATTCTTCGAGCGGGCTGGCGGCCGTCAGGTACTCCAAGAGACTGTCCATGTTGAGCAGCTTGGAGTAGGCCGTGCAGGACAGCGCCGAGAGTGATTCCATCGCCTCATCAAACTCGTGCACCGGTATCAACGCCCGCTCGTGCTCGCCGATCAGGGCATGCTCGAGGATGGAAGCGGCCAGCAATTCGACGTGGTAAGCCGCGGTCCCGCGGTTGGAGTACTTCAGCGACACGACTTCGCCCTGCTCTGTCACCCTGAACGAGCGGCTGATGGACCCGGCCGGCGCCGCGGCCACCGCGCGTCCCGTGGGCGCGCCTCCCCGGCTGACCGAGCCGCCGCGGCCGTGAAAAAAGGCGACGCTGAATCCCAGCTCGCGAGCGAGCCGGGTGAGTGCCATCTGCGCCTTGGCCAGTTCCCAGTTGGCCGCGAAGTAGCCACCGTCCTTGTTGGAATCGGAGTAGCCGATCATGACTTCCTGGATGCCACCTCGAGCACGCACGCTGCGCTGCACGACCGGCACTGAAAGCAGCTCGCGCAATATTCGCGGTGCCGCGCGCAGGTCGGCGATCGTCTCAAAGAGCGGCACGATCGGCAGACTACAGCTCTCGACCGACTGTGCATCGAAGAACAGTCCGGCTTCCTTGGCGAGCAGATACATCCCGAGCAGGTCAGCGGTGCTGTGAGTCATGCTCAGGATCAGGCTTCCGAACGCCTCCCGATCGAGTTGGTGGCGAAGTTGCGCAATCACCCGGAAAGAGCGCAAGGTCTCGGCGCACTCCGGCGGCAGCCCATCGAGAGGCCGGGTACTCGAGCGCGGCGTCCGCAACTCGCCGAGTATCCACTCCTGCCAGGCAGGTGAGTCCAGCGCGGGCACCTGCGCCTGCGGATGGGCCGATCGAAAAATGGCCACCAGCGCCTGATTGACCCGCGGAGAATTCTCTCGAATATCGAGGCGGGCGGTATTGAACCTGAAAACACCGACCTCGCGGCGCAGTGGCAGCAGGAGCGATTGAGCGACCGCCCCGGCGCCGGCCTCGGCCAGGGCGCATCGCATGACATCGACATCAGCCAACAGCTCATCGGCACTCCCATACGCCGAGGAGCTGTCGGCAGCCCGCCGTTGTTCACAGGCTTGCAGGGTCCCGGCCAGACGCGCCAACACCGTCGCAAGATATTGGCGGAAGGGTTCGCCCGCATTGCGTGCTTCCAATGCCGCACCGTTAGGCAGGGAAAGCAGTCGTTCGCGTAACGTGGCCTTGAATTGCGCGCTCAACGGCAAGCTGTGTTCGGCGACGCTCAGGTGCCGGAGCAAACCGGCAACACGCTCTTGATAGCGCCTCAAGCAGGTGAGCCTGTAGGCCCACAACGCTTCGCGGGTTACCTCGCTGGTCACATAGGGATGACCGTCGCGATCGCCGCCGATCCAGGAACCGAACCGGAAGAACAGCGGCACGTCCCAGTCGCGCCCGGGAAACGCGTGGCTCAAATCCGCCGCCACTCTGGCGAGCAGGGCTGGCACCACATCGAACAGGTTCTCGGAGAAAAAATACAGACCCCAGGCCACTTCATCCGGAACGCTTGGCTTTTCCAGCTTCAGCTCACCGGTGAGCCACAGCAGCTCGATCTCATCGCGCAGCGAGCCGATCAACTCCTCCTGCTCGCGCGGCGTCCAGCGCGGCGACTCCAGCTCGAACAGTCTGCGATAGATGCGCCGGTGGCATTCCAGCACCGTAACCCGCTTCGCCTCGGTCGGATGGGCGGTCATCACGGGAAGAATGCGAATCGATCCCAACAGCTCGAGCACCTGCTCGCCCGACACTCCCGCGCCCTTCACTGCCGCCAGTGCCGCGCAGAATGTGCCCTTGACCGCGGCACGACCCTGTTGGCGCTCGAGCTCGCGGCGGTTGCGCATGTCGCGATTCTGCTCCGCGATCGCAAGCAATTGAAACATGATGCTCTGCGCCTGCAGAATCCTGCACAAGGTGGCGGCCGAGGGCTGCCGCTCCAGAGTCTCGCCGTTCAGCACGCGGGCGGCATCCGGCTCGTGGCGCGCGACCACCTCTTTCAACAGGTGGGCCAGCAACTCCCAACGAGAATAACCGTCAACCAGACCCAATGGCGCCGCTGTCAGCGGCGCGCTCACGCGAGAGTGCTCAACACCCGCGCCACCGTGCTGCCGAGCTCGGCCGCGCTCGGCGCGACATGGAGGCCGTGAGAGCGCATGATTTGCGTCTTCTCCGCGGCGGTGTCGCCCTCGGCGGAGATGATCGCACCCGCGTGACCCATCCGGCGGCCCTTGGGAGCCGTCACACCGGCGACGTAGCCTATGACCGGCTTGCTCATGTTGTCCTTGATCCAGGCTGAGGCCTCGGCCTCCTGCGGACCGCCGATCTCACCGATCATGACGACCGCCCGAGTCTCCGGGTCCTGCTCGAACAGGGCGAGATGATCCAGGAATGAGCTGCCATTGATGGGATCGCCGCCAATGCCGACACTCGTCGTCACCCCGACGCCGGCAGCCTTCATCTGCGCGGCTGCTTCATAACCGAGCGTGCCGGAGCGCGACACCACACCGACACTGCCGCGCTGATAGATGTGACCCGGCATGATGCCGAGCATCGCCTTGCCCGCACTGATGATACCCGCACAATTCGGTCCAACGACCATTGTGCGCCGGTCACGCTGGTAGCGCATCAGATACCGCTTTACACGCATCATATCCTGAGCCGGAATACCGTCCGTTATGATGCAAACCAACTTGAGACCGGCGTCCGCCGCCTCCATCAGCGCGTCCCCCGCATACGGGGGTGGCACAAATGCGAGACTCGCGGTCGCTCCAGTGGCCTCCACCGCATGCTTGACGGTGTCGAAGACGGGTCGGTCGAGGTGCTTCTGGCCACCTTTGCCGGGAGTAACACCGCCGACAACATTCGTGCCGTACTGGATCATTTCCCTGGCGTGGAAGGACGCCTTGTCCCCCGTGAAACCCTGGACGATGACAGGTGTCTTTTCATCTATCAGAATACTCAAGGCCCCTCCCCGACACGGGCGTGTGCAGCCGCGACTGCTTTGCGCGCGGCGTCGGCCAGCTCGTCTGCGGTGATGATGGGCAGACCGCTATCCCGGATGATCCGCTGTCCTTCCGCGACGTTGGTTCCGGCGAGCCGGACGATCAGGGGTACAGTCAAGTCCCTTGCGGCCTGGATGACACCCTGCGCCACCCAGTCGCAGCGGTTGATGCCGGCAAAAATGTTGACCAGGATCGCCTTGACGTTACGATCCGACAGCACGAGCCGGAACGCCTCGGCGACACGTTCGGGCGAAGCGCCGCCGCCCACGTCGAGAAAGTTGGCCGGCTCACCCCCGGCATGTTTGATCATGTCCATGGTGGCCATGGCCAGGCCCGCTCCATTGATGATGCATCCGATGTCGCCCGAGAGGCCGACATAGTTCAAGCCATTCTGCGCCGCCCGCGCCTCGCGCGGGTCTTCCTGCGAGACATCGCGCATTTCGGCCACCTGGGGCCGGCGAAACAAGGCGTTGTCATCGAAGGACATCTTGGCATCGAGGGCGAGCACCCGATTGTCTGCCGTGACCACCAGCGGGTTGATTTCGACCATGGTGGCGTCGAGATCCCGAAACGCGCGGTAGCATCCGATGATGGTCGTGGTAGCGCGGCTCACCTGTTTGATGTTGAGGCCCAACCCGAAAGCCAGCTCGCGCGCCTGGAAGGGCTGCAGCCCGACGGCCGGCTCCACATGGATCTGGTGAATGGCGCCGGGGTTGGTGTGCAGCAGCTCCTCGATCTCCATGCCGCCGTTGCCCGAGGCAATGACACGGATGCGCTGCAACTTCCGATCCAACACCAGACCAAGATACAGCTCGCGCTCGAACGGTTCGGCCACTTCAATGTAGACGCGCTGGCAGACCTTGCCCTCCGGCCCGGTCTGCGAGGTCACGATGCGCTTGCCCAGCATGGAGGTAGCCGCCTCCGAGACTTCATGGTAGGTCCGGCACAGCTTGACCGCCCCGGCCTTGCCGCGCGCTCCGGAATGAATCTGGGCTTTGACAGCCCAATGCCAGCCGCCGAGCTCCGTGGCCGCGAAAACGGCCTGCTCGGCGCTGTACGCCACGCTCCCGCGCGCGACGGCGACCCCGAAGCCCGATAAGAGCTGCTTGGCTTGGTATTCGTGGATATCCATGGCACCTCCGGTTGCCATGGTGTCACGCCCGCATGTGCACATGCAGCTTTTCCCGCGCCCGCCGCGTTTGTCGCGCTCAGTTGTTGCGAAATCGGCTCGTGTTGTTCAAGAAACGGACATTACTGTCACGGCGGCGCTCGCGGTGCTTGCGTGCCCGCCGACGCGCGGGACGAGCCCGGCGAGCACGGCTTGCGCTCTGATCGAGGAGACTAGAGACTCAATTTGTCCGCGGCGGGCTCGTGGGCGGCGCCGCCAAACCAGGGCCCCGCCGCGCAATCGCACCCGAGCGATTGGAGAATCGCCACCTGCGCCGCATCGTCAACACCCGCGGCCACACTCAACTTGCCGAGATTGCGAATCAGACTCAATGTCGCGCCGATCACCGCCAGTCCCTCGTGCCCGGCCTGCTGCGCAAACGAACCGTCCACCTCGATCACATCGAATGGAACCTCGCGAAGAATCGACAGCGTCCCGTGGCCGGCACCGAAGTCGACCAACGCGAATTGCACGCCCTCCTTTCCCAACTGCCCCACCAGGCGCCGCACACCGGCGGCGTCCCGAATGACCTCCCGCTCCGGTATTTCGATCTGCAGGCAACCGGGCGGGAGGGACGCCGACAGCAAGGCGCTCCGAATCTGCTCGGCAAGCCGGTCGGCGCCGGCGAGTTGCGAGCGCGACACCTTCAGGCTGACCCTCGTCGGAATCCCGTGCACATCCCGGCACCGCCAACTCGTCATGTCCCGGCAGGCCTGCTCCAGCATCCACTGTCCGAGTGCGACCATCAGGCCGGATTCCTCCGCGATCGGCATGAACTCCTCGGGGGCAATCGCTTCCATCGTGGGATGAATCCAATGCAACTGCCCCTTCACGAACAGCTCCCGGCCCGTCTGCAGCTCGATCACCGGCTCATAGTGTAGATAGAGCTCTTCGGTCCCCATGGCACGGCGCAATGAAGTCTCGATCGCCAGATGGCGGATCATGCGCTCGTGCATCGCCTCGCTGAACAGCACCGAGCAGCCGCGGCCCGCGCGCTTGGCTTCATACATGGCGAGATCCGCATTACGGATGACTTCCTCGGCGTTGCCGGTGCACTGATCGCTGGTCACGATTCCAACACTGGCCATTGAATGCACTTCGTGCTCGAAAATCCGATATCCCGGCGCCAGTGTATTCAACAGCCGCTCGGCCACCCGCACCGCATCTTCGGCGGTCCGCAGATCGTTCAGCAGGATCAGGAACTCATCACCGCCGAAACGGCTGATCAGATTGGCGCGCGCCTGCCGCGAGGCCGCATCGCCTATGCGCAGCACGCTGCGCAGGCGGCGCGCGATCTGCCGTAACAACTCATCGCCGGCATCGTGACCGAGCGTATCGTTAACCAACTTGAAACGGTCGAAGTCGAAAAACAGCACCGCGCAGCCCGCCTGGTCGCCCTCACGCACCCGCCGCAGGGCCGCTTCGAGGTGCTCCATGAACACGGTGCGGTTGGGAAGCCCGGTCAGCCGGTCCTCCTTCGCCGCCTTGATCAGCGCACACTCCAATCCCAATCCCCGGCATCGAACCCGGTAGTAGAGAAATCCCGCAATGACAATGAGAAGTCCCGCGGGTGCCAGGCCTAACAGCGCCCGCCTCTGGTACGCGTCGAGTCGATCGACCACGGTGCTCGCATCCACATCCAGCCCGACCGCTCCGATCTGCCGGCCGTGCGCATCGAATATCGGGGCCATCCCGGACATGAAAGTACCCCACTCGTCGGTGTGGAGCTTGTCGCTCGCAGTTGCGACTCCCGCACTGCGCCCGTCTCCGAGCGCCCGCCTCATGGTGGCAGTCATGTGTTTGTATACTTCCCACACCCCCGATTGTTCCGGCTTTCCCGAAGCGGTACGCGAACGGGGATCGGCAGCATCCAACACGAAATGAACTTCACCGTCCGCGAGCACCATGGTGTAGGCATAATGAATCGAGGGCACCGCCAGACATATGCGCCGCAGCGGTGCCACCGCCTGCAGGTACTGCGGATCATTCAATTGCTCGGGCCTGCGAATCTTCTCATGCAGCTCGGGATCGATCGACACGGCAGCCGTGCGCGCCAGATCGATGAGACGCTGGCGGAAGCCGTCAAATGCCGACTGCCGCGAAGTCAACCACAGACCCAGGATGGCCGCGGCCACCACGACCCATCCGACCGCCGACAGAATGACCGCTTCCCAGCGGGCACGCCGGCGCTGCCCGGCTGCCGTCGGTTGCGGATCGGGGAGATCTCTATGTTGCGGCGCCACACGGGTACCAGGAGAGAGGGCTGTTGGTATATTTACATTAATCCGCAAATCAACCGCGCGAATAGGCCACTAAATGCGGCGGATGTCGTGAATTGCGAAGCGGGTCACATCCGCTGAGGCACGCGCGTCCGATAACCCGACTTCATGGATCCCGCTCACCCCAAACGCGCTGCGATTCTCGAGGCCGCCCGGGCGTTGCATTTGGAGAGCACCGGAAGCAGCTCGCCTGCGTGGTTGATCAGCCAATTGTGTGACGAGCGACTCAACTGCGATCAGCTGGCCGCCCGCATCGAGTCCCATCCTGTGCTGTGCGCGCGCGTCCTCCAGGTCGCCAACTCGCCCTACTACGGCCAAGCCCGCTCGATAGCCTCCATCAAACGCGCCCTGTTGCTTCTAGGGATCAACGCCGTACGCGGGATCGCGGCCGCAGCCTGCATTCGGCAGGTCATACCGCGTGGCGGCTCCCTTCCCAATCTGCCCGCGTTCATGAAGCATAGTCTGGCGACGGCGGTCGCCTGCGACGGCCTGGCCAACGTCGCTGCGTTACCTCTCGCTCCGGAGGCCTTCATCGCCGGGTTACTCCACAATCTAGGCACCGTCATCCAGACAGCCCTGGATCCAACCGGCACCGCTGCCTTGATCGCGGCCCGCTCGGCCGATCCCAGCCGGGACCTCCGGGAAGTCGAGCTGCAGTACAGCGAGGCAGGACATGAGTCCTGCGCCGCTGTGCTGTTCGACGCCTGGAACTTGCCGGAGTGCCTGACTGTCAGTGCGCAATACCATCACGCTCCCGAAGCAGCCCGCGACCCTCACCAGAGGCTCGCCGGCCTGGTTTGGGCCGGCAGCCATCTGGCTCTGTGTTGTGAGTTCACTTATTGCATGGAGCCCCACGTGCCGGCCCGAGATCATCGCGGCCTGCTGCAGTTAGGTTTCTCACCCGAGCAGATCGAGCTCGTCGCCGCCGAGTTGGTACAGCGTGTTGAATCACTGAGCCGCCCGCTTCTGGCCTGAAGCAGTCGAGCGCGGGGGTCGCTGCGGTTGACAGCCGCGGGACAACGTGGCATTTCATGTCGCACAATCATGGTGACCCCAGCCCCTACGGCAGAGCTCGACACGAGCACAACTTCCGGCGCGCAGCCGGACACCCGGGGCGCCCCGGACTGGCTGCTGGTCGGCAAGCTGGCTCCGCCCGAGCAGCGCATCACCGTGGCTTCCCGCGATGCATTGCTCTCCCGCCTGAATGCCAGCCTGAGCCGCTCTCTGTCCGTCGTGGTCTCGCCACCCGGATTCGGTAAAACAACTCTCATGACACAGTGGTGGCGCGCCCTGAGGCAGCGGCCGGATGTGCATGCGTGTTGGCTGACTGTCGACGACCTCGATTCGGAAGTCAGTCGGTTCATGGCCGGAGTGATCCTGTCGGTGGCCCGTTCCGGCGTCGACGTGGGGCCCCTCGAGGTGGCCGCCCACCAGCAGTCGATCGATCCGAATGTGCGGCCGATCGCGCTTGCGCTGCTGGAATCGATCCGGGGTTCGGGTCGGCGCACCGTTCTCATATTGGATGATTTCCATCGCGCCAAATCCCGCGCGGTCGATGAAGTCGTCGAGATATTGATCAATCACAGTCACGGTGAGTTGCACCTGGCCGTCAGCGGTCGTACGCGCCCCACCTTCCACGTCTCCGCGCTCCTGGCACGCGGGCTGGTGACCCTGCTCGAAGCAGGCGACCTGTCATTGTCGCTCGAGCAGGCATCGCAGGTATTCGGCCCGAATGTAACGGCCACCGATCTGGCCATTCTGCACGCGCGGACCGAGGGTTGGGCGGTCGCTCTGCAGCTCGCGCGCCTGTGGCTGGATCGCGGTCATCACAAACCGGATGCGCTCAAGGATTTTTCCGGTCGAACGACCGAAATGACCGATTACCTGGCGGAACAGATCGTGGCCGATCTGCCCCAGGAGCAGCGCGAGTTCCTGTTGGAGACCTCGATTCTCGAGCGCTTCAACGCATCCCTGGTGGACACGGTTCGCGACCGTAACGACAGTGACGCGCTGCTCGAGCAGTTGCGGCATTTCGATGCCTTGCTGATTCCGCTCGATGATGCGCGTGAGTGGTTCAGATACCACCCCTTGTTCGCTGATTTCCTGCATCAGCGACTGCGCCGTAGCGCCGCTCAGCGTCTGACGCTGCTGCGACGGCGTGCCGCGAGCGCTCTTGCGGCGGTCGGAGACTTGCCCGAGGCTGTGCAACACGCGGTCGCTGCGGATGACATAGCGTTGGCTGTATCACTCACCCAGCAGGCCGGCGGGTGGGAGTTGATCCTGTGGAAAGGCATCGGCTACGTCAGAAGCCTGCTCACCTGCTTCAACGATGTAACGATTCGCGCGGAGCCGACGCTGCAGATAACGCAGGCCTACCTCGATATCAAGCTCGCCCGATTCGCCGCGGCCGCGGACCTGTTGGCACTGACTGAAAGCGGGCTGGAATCCGGCGGACCCCGCATTCAGCGGGACTACACGATCATCCATACCCTCTGGAAGGTCTACGTCGATGAAGTCGGCGGGGAATCTTGGGCGACGTCGGTGGAGGCGCACACGCGCAAGCTGGACGTTTCCGACCATTTGGGCCGTGGAACGCAATATTGCGCCCTGGCCATTTCCGCTCTGGGCAGCGGCGCTGCGCGGGAAGCTGAAACCCGAAGTCGGGACGCCATCCGCGAAATGCGCGCATCCGGAAGCATTCTCGGGGTCAATTACGCATTTATCCATCTGGCACAGAGTGAGTTGCTGATGGGGCGGCTGCGAGAGGCGGAAACGCTCATTCGCGAAGCGTTGGTCATGGCCGAAGACAACTTCGGCGCCGATAGCGGCCTGAAGGCACTCTGCACGACTTTTGTAGGCTATTGCCTCTATCTCAAAGGAGACTCGGAAGTCTCCAACCGTATCATCGAGGCTCTCGCGCAGACGACGGACGGTTGGGTCGATGTTTTCGCGACCGCATACGAGGTCGCAGCCCGGGAGGCTTTTGCCCGCGGCGGTTTACACGAGGCCATCGCCGTAATCGGTCGAACGGTCCAAGTGGCTCATGAGCGAGGTCTAGATCGACTCGGGCGGCTCGCTGCCGCGTGGCGCGTGGAATTCCTCTCGATGGCAAATCGACATGGCGACGCCAAAAGAGACGCCTACGTCGAGGGAGTCCTCGCCGCCGCTGGGACGCGCGGTCCCCCTGATTTCAACTGGCGTGTCAGGCTGGCGGCCACGATGGCGGTCGGCCGTCTGTGGATGGTTGGTGGGCAGACTGCGCAAGCGCAGCAGCTCGTCGAGAGCGCTCGGGCGGAATTCGCCGCCGCGCAGCTCATTCTGCCCGCACTTCGACTGGAGGCTCTCGGCATCGTGATCCTCAAGCAGCGCGGTGCCGACGAGCAGGCGCTCCTGCGACTGCAGTCGTTGTTGGACTTCGTCGTGGCCGAAGGAGCGATCGGCGTTCTCCTGGAACAAGGCCGTGCCCTCGAGGGTCTGCTCAATGCGGCCCAAAGGCGCAATCGCGAGCTCGTTCTGTCCGGTGCACAGCGCGATGTCATCGCTCAGGTCCTCGGGCGATTGCAGAACACGACGCCCGCGGATCAGGACGGGTTCAGCGCTCGGGAACTGGCGGTTCTGCGGGAGCTGTGTCAGGGACGCTCCAACAAGGCCATCGGGCAGGCACTCGACCTGTCCGAGAACACGGTCAAATTTCATTTGAAGCGCATTTTCAAGAAGCTGGGCGCGGAATCCCGGGCCGCCGCCATCACCACGGCCCTGCAGCGCAAGTTGGTCCCAGCCGAAGACTACCCGATCGGGTAGTCGTTTGCGCCGAGCGGCGGACCCTTACCCGGTGCAGCAATTGACCCTCCGTCGCGAGCCGCCCTAAGGTCGAGACGTTCGCAGTCACGAGCGCGTCATGACCTCACCCTCGATCGTGCGTGTCGCCACTGATGTGGGCGGCACATTCACAGACCTCGTCTATTTTCGCACTGACACCGCCACCGGGACGCAGGAAGTCATTACCCAGAAGGCCGACACGACTCCGCCGGATTTCGAGCGAGGTGTCCTCGATGTGATCGGCAAGGCAGGCGTCGATATCAGCGCAGTTGATTTCATTGCTCACGGCACGACGGTCGTGATCAATGCATTGACCGAGCGCAAGGGCGCGAAGGTGGCACTGATTACCACCGCGGGGTTTCGGGACTCGATTGAAATCGCCCGCGGCAACCGCCCCGACTTCTTCAACCTGGACTATCGCAAGCCCGCGCCGTTTGTGCCCCGCTATCTGCGGCGGGAGATTCCGGGTCGAATGACTTATCTGGCCGAGGAGCGCGAGCCCCTCGATCTGAGCCGCCTGCCGGAGTTGCTCGCCGACTTGCAGCGCGAGCAGGTGGAAGCCATCGCCATCTGCCTCCTGCACTCCTACGCCAATCCTCGGCATGAGCTGGAGTTGACCGCCGCGATCAAGAAGGCTTGGCCGCAGGTTCCGGTGGTTGCCTCCCATCAGATCACCCGTGAATGGCGGGAGTATGAGCGCACGAGCACAGCCGTGCTTTCCGCGTACGTACAGCCGATCGCCGCGCGGTATCTCAGTGGACTCAACAACGGACTGACGCAACGAGGCTTCAACGGCCAGTTGTATGTCATGCAGTCCAACTGCGGAGTAGACACCGTCGAGCGCTCGAGCGCCGTGCCGATCACGATGGTGGAATCGGGCCCGGCGAGCGGATTCTGGGGCGCCGCGGAGCTCGGACGTCTGATCGGCGTGCCCAATGTGCTTGCCCTGGATATCGGCGGTACGACCGCCAAGTGCAGTCTCATTGAGAACGGTCGGGTGAAAATCATGACCGATTACTGGATCGAGAGGAGCGGCCGCTCCGCGGGTTATCCCATCATGGTACCGGTCGTGGACCTCGTTGAGATCGGCAACGGCGGTGGCAGCATTGCCTGGATAGACGAATTCGACAAGTTGCACGTTGGGCCCCGATCCGCGGGCGCACTGCCGGGGCCCGCAGCCTACGGCCGCGGCGGCCGCAACGCGACCACGACCGACGCGAACATTGCCCTGGGCCGCATCAATCCGGATTACTTCTGCGGCGGCACGATTGAAGCGGACCTGGGCGCGGTTCGCAACGCGCTGGACTCGATTGCCGGGCCGCTGCGCCTGTCCCGTAGCGAAGCGGCGCGGGGGATCATTCGTATTGCGAACAACAACATGGTCAATGCCCTGAAGCTGGTGTCAATGAACCGGGGCCACGACCCGCGCGATTTTTCACTCGTCGCCTTCGGCGGAGGCGGCCCCATGCATGCCGTCGCTCTCGCGGCTGAATTGAGTATTTCGCACGTGATCGTGCCACGTGCGGCGGATGTATTCAGCGCCTGGGGAATGCTCATGAGTGAGCTGCGGCGCGACTACTTCGCGACCCGCCTCGTGCCCTTCACGGCTCAGCGTGTCGCGACTATCGACGATCTCTGCAATGAGCTGACACGCATGATCGAGACGCAATTTCGCGAGGAGAGCATCGATCCGCGGAGCGTGCGCTTCGAGCGCTTCGGCAAGCTCCGCTACGAGAACCAGGAGCATCATGTCGAGATCGCCTTGCCACCGGGGAGACTGGACCCGGGCTGCATCGACAGCGTCACCGACGCATTCCATACCGCCTATGAACGCGAATACACCTATCGCCTGGACGCGGCGGTGGAGTTGGTTGGAGTGCACCTGATTGCGCGCGCGGACATCGGCAAGCTCGAGCCGGTCCGGCTTGCGAAAAAGGGACAGCCACTCGCCGCTGCACTGAAAGGACAGCGGCAGGTGGACTACGCGCTCGAAGGCGTCCACGCCGCTGACATCTATAACGGCGATCTTCTCGAACCGGGCATGACGTTTACGGGGCCCGCTGTCATCGAGACAAAGGGCACCACGGTGCTCGTCCATCCCGGTAACCAGGTGTCCATGGACGACTACGGCAACATCCATATTCACCTCGGGTAAACGAGACCCACTCATGGCCACTCACGATTCAATCACCCTCGAGATCATTCAAAGCTCCCTGCAAGCCATTGCCGATGAGATGTTCGCGGCACTGCGCAAGACGGCAATGAGCGCGATCATCTATGAGGTACTCGATGCCGGCACCGGTATCACCGATGGCGCCGGCAACCTGGCGTCCAGTGGCGCGGGGATTCCAGGATTCGTGGGAGTGCTCGACAAGGCGGTCAAACGCCTCCTGCAGCTCCATAACAAACCCGGCGACATCGAGCCTGGCGATGTGTTCATCACCAACGATCCCTACTACGGCGGGGTCACTCACCTCAACGACAATATCCTGATGATGCCGGTCTTCGTGGACGGCCGGCTCCTGGCCTGGACGGCCAACATTGCCCACTGGAACGATGTAGGAGGCATGGCGCCCGGCTCGATCTCGATGGATGCAACCGAAATCTTCCAGGAGGGACTGCGCCTGCCGGCCGTCAAGTTGATATCGCGTGGGCAGCCTATTCGGCCGGTGATCGAGATCATGACGGTCAATTGCCGCCTGCCGAAGTTTCTGCAAGGCGACCTGTGGGCCGGCGTCGCCGCCGCCCGCATCGGCGCTCGCCGCATAGAGGAAATTGCGCGCAAATACGGCACCGATACCTTCGTCACGGCCCTCGAGAAATTCCTCGATCACGGCGAGCAGGTGGTGCTCAAAGGATTGGCGGCCCTGCCGAAGGGACGTTTCAGTATCGAAGAGGAGCAGGACAGCGGCCTGATTTACAAGGCGACCGTGGAAATCACCGATCGGGAATTCATTGTCGACCTGCGCGATAACCCGCCCCAGGTCGCGGGTCCCACGAACTGCAGCCGCGATGATTGCTTCGGGGCCCTGCAGATGATCATCAAGAATATCGCCGACCCCTATGGCGTCGCGAACGGGGGTACTTTCCGGCCCCTGCGCATGCTGACGACCCCCGGTACGGTGTTTGAGCCGATCGAACCCGCGGCCATGGGCGTGTATTACGAAGTTGGGATGCGGCTCTACGATATGCTGTGGCGCTGCCTTGCACCGCATCTGGGCAATCGCCTTCCGAGTGGTCACTTTGCGAGCATCTGCGGGACCCTCATCAGCGGGCTCCATCCTGACACCGGGCAACGCTTCACCATCATCGAGCCGGAAGTGGGTGGCTGGGGCGGCGCCGTTGATTCCGATGGCAATAACGCCATGTTCTCGGCCATTCATGGCGAGACCTACAACTGCCCCGCGGAAGTGGCGGAGGCAAGGTACGGCCTGTACGTCGACCGGTTGGCGCTCAGTGACGAGGCAGGCGGAGCCGGGAAATTTCGCGGCGGCAAGGGCGTGGTGCTCGAGTACCGCGTTCGCAGCGACAACTGCTTGCTCACCGCGGCCTACTCACGCAATAAACACCGACCGTGGTCCGCCACCGGCGGTGCGGAAGGGTCCGCCAACCGTATTGAGGTCATTCGCGCGGACGGCCGCCGCGAGCAGCACGCCGTCGTGAGCGGTTTGTCATTGAATCGTGGCGATGTCATACGAATTGTCACCGCGAATGGCGGTGGATACGGCGACCCGCGCGAGCGCGATCGCGCCGCCATTGCGACCGATCTGCGCGATGGCTACATCACGCGCGAGCAGGCCGTGAATGAGTACGACTACTCGTTCGGGTAGCTCCGGGTGATGCGAAAAAGCTGCGTTACCCGCTGACGACGTTGACCGAAGTTTGACCGACCTCTAGTTTCAAAATGCGCGTGGGAAGCGGGGCCACGCGCTGAACGACACAGCAATAGCGGGGATAACTGCACGATGAATGCCAGCTCGAAGATCGCGTTGATCAGCGCGGTCGCCGCCCTCACGGCCACGGCCCATGCGGCCGACACAACGGAGCCCGCGGATTCGGACCTCCAGGAAATCATTGTAACGGCGCGGCTGCGCTCGGAATCCTTGCAGGAAGTGCCGATTTCGGTCGACGCATTCTCCAGCAAGGCGCTCGAGGATGCCGGCGTGCGTGACTACAGCGACTTCATTGCCCTGACACCGAACGTCTCACTGGTTGAGGCAGAGAGTGTGGGCCAGTCGTTTCTCACGATTCGCGGCCTCTCCGAGGTGCGCAACGGACAGGCTCCGGTCGCCTTCGTAGTCGATGGCGTGCAGGAATCGAGCAATCGCCAGTTTACCCAGACGATGTTCGATCTGCAGTCGGTGCAGGTTCTGAAAGGTCCGCAGGGAGCCCTCTACGGCCGCAATGCATCCGGAGGCGCGATCGTGGTCACCACGAAGCAGCCCACCAACGACTTCAAGGGATATGTGCAGGCCGGCGGTGGCTCGGGGGGCACCTCCGAAGCCCAGGGCGCGTTCAGCGGTCCCATCGTACCGGATACTCTGCTATTCCGGCTGGCCGGCAGCTTCACCGATCGTACCGGTTTCTTCGATAACGTCTATCTGAACGAGAAGGCCGACCCGTACGAGGATGTCACGGCTCGCGGACTGTTGAAGTGGATGCCCGTCGAGGGCCTCACTGCCGATCTGCGTCTGAACTACTCGCACACCAACGGCTCCTCGCTCAACTATCAGTACCAGGGCGCGTTGTTCGATCCGGCCAATCCGTGCTTCCTGGACCCCAACAATCCGTTCGGCGGACCGGCTGCCAATCCGAACAATGTGACGCACTACTTTTGCGCCAACAATCGGGGCCGCGATCAGCGCGATATGCGCGAAGTCACGGCCAAGTTCGACTACAAAGTCCCGGGCGCCACCGTGACGGGTATCTTCTCTTACAACACCATCAAGGAATACACGGCCGGCGACCAGTTTCCCTATTCGGCGAGCCGCAACGTATTCGGCACGGATGGCACGCAGACCCAGTTCTTCAATATCAAGAATACGAGCGCGGAGGTACGGCTGACCTCGGATGCGGACCAACCGGTGCGCTGGATGGTGGGCGGTTATTTCCTGCGCACCAGCAACTTCACCTCTTCCACGACCGGCAAGGACCTGGGACTGGGCATCGAGCAGATCGAGTACGATCCCGACTTCAACAGCGCAACCAACCCGACTCTGTCCTGGTTCACCAACACGGACGTAGACAAGGTGTACGCCGGGTTCGGCAACCTTTCCTACGACATCACCTCGGCCCTGGAAGCCGCATTCGCCATCCGTTACGACAAGGATGACGCCTCCCAGACCGTGGACTCGCGCAATACCGGCGGATTGCCGCCCAACTGTCCGGGCCCGGGATGTCTGCGATCGACCTCCTTCGACCGCGCGCAACCCAAGGTGTCGTTGCGCTACAAGATCAATCCGGCGGCGCAGGTGTATGCCTCCTGGGGCGAGGGGTTCAGGAGCGGTTTGTACAATCCGTATGGAACTTCGGCGGTGGCCGCGGCGGCGGGCTTGCCGGGTATCAAGGATGTCCTGCCCGCCGAGCTGACCGACTCCTATGAAATCGGCTTCAAGACCGAGTGGTTGAATCACACTCTGCGTTTGAACGGCGCCGGCTTCTACACCAACGTCCGCGGGCAGCAGTATTTTGTGTTCCTGGGCGGTATCGGCGCGCAGATCCTGGTGAGCATCGACAAGGTGCGCATCGAAGGTGGCGAGCTCGAGGCCGTGTACTCTCCAATCAAGGGGCTGGATCTGTATGCCTCAGGTGGCATCAGCGCCAGCAAGATCACGCAATACAATTTGAATCCCGCCGATGTCGGCAACTGGGCGCCCTATGTGCCACAGACGACCGAGAATGTCGGCGCGCAGTATCGCTTTCCCTTGACCGCCGCCTTGCAGGTCCTGACCCGCGCCGACTTCTCGGTCAAGGGCGCCCAGTATTGGGATCCGGAAAACACGGCCCCGCGCAATGCAGTGGGACTGCTCAACCTGCGACTCGGTCTGGAGGACCCCGACGGCAAGTGGACCGTGACCGGCACGGTCAATAATGCGACGAACAAAGCCTACAACGCGGAGTTCGTGCTGGGTGGTTTCGCCCAGCCGGCGGTGCCCCGCTCATGGGTCATCGATGCACGCTACAATTTCTGAGCTGTGACAACTCGTATTCGAGCGGCAACCGACGTTGGCGGGACGTACACTGACCTGGTCTATTACACCATAGATGGTGCGACAGGCCGGTGTGGCCAGGTGCGTACCGCCAAGGTCGACACGACACCGCCGCATTTCGAGAAGGGGGTAATGGCTTCGCTGCGCAAGGGCGAGGTCGCGACGCGCGACTTGGAGTTCTTTGCTCATGGCGCCACGGTGGTCATCAATGCGATTACCGAGCGCAAGGGAGCGCGGGTGGGGCTCATTACCACCCGTGGCTTCCGGGACGTCATCGAGATAGCGCGCGGTAATCGGCCGGACTTGTTCAATTTCAACTTCGAGAAGCCGCGGCCGTTTGTCGAGCGGCATCTGCGCCTGGAGCTCACGGAGCGTTGCAACTACAAAGGTGAAATCGAAGTTGCCGCCGACCTGACCGAGCTGCCGCGGATTCTTCAGGCGTTCGCCAAGGAAGGTGTGCAAGCCATCGCGGTTTGCTTCCTGCATGCCTACCGCAATCCGACGAACGAAGCAGCAGTCGCGGCTGCAATCCGCGCCGCCCTGCCGCGGATCTCGGTGATCGCCTCGCACGAGATCAGCCGGCAGTGGCGCGAGTACGAGCGTGCCAGCACAACCGTACTTGCGGCGTATGTTCATCCAGTTACTCAAAGCTACATCAACTCCCTGGAGCAGGAGCTCGAGACCTGCGGATTTGCGGGACGGCCGTTCATGATGCTGTCGAACGGCGGGATCGCCACCGTCGCGACCGCCAAAGCCAATCCGGTCGCCATGGTCGAATCCGGTCCCGCGAGCGGTATCTTCGCCGGCGCCCACCTGGGTGGGCTCATCGGTGAGCCGAACCTGATCATGCTGGATATCGGCGGAACAACGGCAAAGTGTGCGCTGGTGGAAGGCGGCCGGATCCGCATTTCGACCGACTACCATGTCGAGCGGACCCGGCAATCGCCGGGTTACCCCATCCAGACGGCGGTGTCGGAGATTGTCGAGATCGGCAATGGCGGCGGCAGCATCGCGTGGGTTGATTCCGGTGGCAAACTGCATGTGGGTCCGCAAAGCGCGGGTGCAGATCCAGGACCGGCCGCCTACGGCCGCGGCGGCAAGCACGCGACGACGACGGACGCCAACCTGCTGTTGGGACGGATCGATCCCGCCAGCTTCGCAGGCGGCGAAGTGCGGCCCGACTGGGATGCCGTGCAGCGTGCATTCGCGGAATTGGGCGGGAAGCTCGGTGTCTCTGCAATCGAGGCCGCGCGCGGCGTGGTGCGGATTGCCAATGCGAACATGACCACCGCCCTGCGGCTGGTATCGACCAACAAAGGCTATGATCCGCGCGATTTCGCGTTGCTGGCCTTCGGTGGCGGCGGGCCCATGCATGCCGTTGCACTCGCTCGGGAGCTCAAGGTCCCTCGTGTCATCGTGCCGGTCAACTCAGCGGTCTTCTCCGCATGGGGCATGTTGTTGACGGACCTTCGACGTGACTACGTTCACACCCATCCGACGGCGCTGGATGAAAGACACAGCGGAGCGATTGTCGCTCAATTTCTGTCCATGCAAGCCGAGGCGCGCGCCAGCATGGAGCACGAAGGCTGCGGCAGCGCCTTGGAATTCGAGCATCTGCTGGATCTGCGATATCAGGGCCAGGAGCATACGGTCAAAGTCGCAGTCCCCATGTCGGCGGCAGGTTTCGATGCCTGCGCCGTTGCCGGTGCGTTCCACGATGCTTATGAGAAGCTCTACACCTACAGGCTGACCAATCCCATCCAGGTCGTGAACTTCCACCTGGTCGCGCGGGCGGTGGTGCCGAAGCCCGGCCTGCCAACCGCGCCGGTCACGGGCCGCCGTTTGCAGGACACGGTCATCGGCTTTCGCCGTGTCGATTTCGACCTGGCTGGCAACCTCGAGGCCACCATCTATAACGGCGCCGCCATGGAGCCGGGAATGACCCTGCAGGGACCGGCAGTCGTTCAGGAACCCGCGGTCACGCTGGTCGTCCCGCCGGGCGAAGGGGTCACGATCGACAGCTACGGCAACTATCATGTCGAGCTTCAGAACCAGGAGTCCTCCCGATGAGTCAGGATCCGTTTACGCTCGAGATCGTGAAGGATGCGTTGGTGGCGATCGGACAGGAAATGTTCGATGCAATGATCCGTACCAGCATGAGCCCGATCGTCTATGAGACAACGGACTTTGCCGTGGGGGTGACCGATGCGCGCGGCAACCTGATCGCGCAGGGCAATGGCGTCACCGCCTTCCTCGCCACGCTCGACACGGCGGTACAGTCGGCTTTACAGCATTACCCTCGGACCGCAGACCTGAGTGACGGCGACGTGCTGATCACCAACATCCCGTATGAAGGCGGGGGCACTCATTTATCGGACGTCGTGATCCTGGTGCCGGTGTTTGATGGCGAGCGCCTGATTGCCTGGACGGTCAACAAGGCTCACTGGACCGAAGTGGGCGGCGCGCAGGCCGGATCGGTCTCCACCGAGTCCACCGAGATCTACCAGGAGGGCCTGCAGTTTCCCTTTCTGAAACTCTACGAGGCCGGTCGCATAAACAAAGCCCTGGTGGCGATGATCCGCGGCAATGTACGCCTGCCCGACAGCACGATCGGCGACATGCACGCGGGCGTTGCCGCCGCGAGAGTCGGCGCGCGCAGGTTGTCCGAGCTGGTCGATAAATACACGGTGGACACTGTCGTGGATGCGATGGAGAGTCTGCTGACCTATGGCGAGCGTATGACTTTATCCGAGCTGGCCCGACTGCCGGCGGGCCTCTACGAGGCCGAGGACCAGGTGGAGAGCGATGGGCTGGGCAATGGACCCTTCCGGATCAAGGTGAAGGTTGCGGTAAGTGCCGAGTCGGTCGTCGTCGACTTCACGGGCACGGACAAACAGGCGGTGGGCCCGATCAATTGCACATTGACGGGCCTCGTGACGGGTGTGCGCTGCGTGTTCAAATCGATTACGAATCCGGAGCTGCCTGCCAACGGCGGATGCTTCCGCCCACTGCGGATCGTGTGCCCGCCCGGGACCTTCATTTCCGCGCAGTCACCTGCTCCCGTGTCTCTTTACTACGAGTCGCTGCTGGCAGCGATGGACGTCATGTGGAAAGCGCTTGCGCCCGCGCTGCCGGATCGCCTGCCCGCGGGACATCAACGTTCGGTAAATGCAACGTTCGTGTCCGGGTTTCACCCGGACACGGGAGATCTGTTTGTCATGGGAGAGCCGCTCGTGGGCGGCTGGGGTGCGACACCCGAACGGGACGGCGACAACGGTCAGTTCTGCTGTGCCAACGGTGAGACCTACAACATTCCGGTCGAGCTCTTCGAGTCGCGTTATGGCCTGAAAGTCGAACAATACGCCTTCCACGACGAGGACGGCGGCGCGGGCCGCTATCGCGGCGGCAAGGGTGTCGTTCTCGACTATAGGGTAACGGCGAACGAGGCCTATCTGACTTATGCCACGAGCCGCTCGGCGGTCCCGCCGTGGTCACTGTCCGGTGGTCGTAGCGGCTCGCTCAACAAGGTAACTGTTTATCGTCAGGACGGCTCCGCTACAACCTATGACATGTGCACCCGAGTGAAGGTGTTGAGAGGCGAGCTCATTCGCCTGACGACGGCTACCGGTGGCGGCTACGGCGACCCTGCCGCGCGGCCGCGGGTCGATGTGGAGAGGGACCTGAAGAATGGATTTGTGACGCGGGAGCAGGCAGCCACCGAGTACGGATTCACCGCGTGAGTGTGCTGGCCGCGCGCTCGTTCCTGCAAGCTTATTGGCAGGCGGACCTGCAAGGCGCGCTCGCGTGCTGCCGGCCCGGCGCGGTCATTGAGTTGGCCCGCTCGCTGCCGATCCCGACCCCCGCACCGGTGGCTGACATTCTCCCGCTGATATTCAACAACGTGTACACGAAGTTTGCCGGGGGCCGCTTCGACGTCACGATCGATGCCACCGTGGAGCAGGGCAATCGCGTGCTCGTTGAATACACGGCTCGGGGTCAGCTCGTGTCAGGTGGACAGTTCGAGTGTGGCTACGCGGCTGTATTTGAATTTGTCGACGGCGCTGTCGTCCGGCTGCGTATGTACACGGACACCCGCTACGTCGCTGCCGCTCTGATGTGAGGTCTCATGCTGATACTCGATAATGCAACACTGGTGGACCTCGTATCCGGGGAGCTGCGACCGGGCTTTTCGGTCAGCATCGACGCAGACACGATCGTCTCGGTCGACGATCGTCGCCCGTCTGCAGATCGCGCGGAGCGAATCGACCTGGGCGGGAGGTGTCTGCTGCCAGGCCTGATCGATGCTCACTATCACGCCACATTGACCGACACAAACCCGGCGAACCTGCGTGATGTGCCCACCACGCTGATGACTGCCCGCGCGGCGAATCTGTTGCGCGCCACACTCGCGCGCGGATTTACAACCGTGCGCGACATGGGAGGCGCGGACTGGGGCATTCGAAGCGCGGTCGCGGAGGGAACCATTGCCGGCCCGCGTATCTTCATCGCGGGACGAGCCCTGTCACAAACCGGGGGCCATGGCGACTTGCGGCGCCGCACTGAATCAGAAGACGCGTGCAGTTGTGCAGCTTCCTTGTCGCTCATGTCCGTTGTCGCAGATGGCAAGGCCGCAGTGCAGTTGGCAACGCGTGAGCAATTGCGTCAGGGTGTCGATCACATCAAGGTCTTTCTGTCCGGCGGAGTCGTTTCACCCACGGATCCCCTCGCCTCCGCTCAATACACGGACGAAGAGCTTGAAGCGATCGTTCACGAGGCGCGAAGCTGGGGGACCTATGTCGCCGCGCACGCCTACACCGCCGCAGCCATTACGCGGGCCGCGAAGGCTGGCGTTCGCACAATCGAACATGGGAATCTCATTGACGCATCAGCAGCCGAACGACTGGCTGAAGGTCAGGGATTTCTCGTTCCGACGTTGATCACTTACGAGGTCATGCGGCGGGAGGCACCCCGCGCCGGACTGCCGCCCTTCAGTGTGGCCAAGCTCGAGACGGTGCTCAATGCGGGGCTCGAGAGCATTCAAATCGCACTGGCTGCCGGGATCAATCTCGGCTTCGGGACCGATCTGCTCGGAGAATTCCATGCCTATCAGTCCGAGGAATTGTTGCTCCGATCGCGGGTGCAGTCACCTCGCGAGGTGTTGTTGTCCGCCACTCATGTGAATGCGCAAATTCTCGGTCAGAGCGGGCGGCTCGGTGTCATCGCGCCGGGGGCGCTGGCGGATCTCATCGCGGTGGACGGAAATCCACTGGCGGATCTGGGTTTGCTGCAAAATCAAGGGCGGCATCTGGATCTGATCATCAAAGGCGGCGCGATCGTCAAACGGGCATGAGCGAGTTTATTGCTGAAGGGTACGCGCGCCGACTCGTGCCCGATGCCCAACTCGGAGGCGGCCAGCGTGTGTTTTTTATCGTGGCAGGTGCCTTGTGTGGACTGCCCGGGTATGTGCTCGCCGCGCAAGTCGTCAACGGGATGGGTCTCGAGCGGGCGATCACCGCTTTTGTAGTCGGCGGCTTGCTGTCAGGATTTCTCGGCGCGCTGAGTTGCTACTGCGGGGCGCGCACGCGAATGAACCTCGCGATGTTGGCAGATGAAGCATTCGGCACCGTTGGTGGGCGCATCGTCAAAACCGTCATTGCGATCAGCCTGGCGGGATGGGTAGGGGTGATATTGAGCGTGCTCGGGGCCACGGCGGGCTCGACCATGCACACTCTATACGGAACGACGTTCGACTCCGCCTGGATCGCAGTGATCGCAGCGGTGATCGTCACGGTCATCGCGTTACGGGGCGTAAAGGGTCTCGAACACGTCGGAATGGTCATTGCGCCGCTGCTGTTGGCCTTGATCGCCTGGACGTTGTTCAAGGGCTGCAGCCCAGCTCCGGTTTCCTCCGCGCCCTCCTCGCCACTCGGGTTCGGTGCGGCCGTATCCGCGGTGGTTGGCGAATATGTCGTGGGGATTGTCATTCAACCGGATTACGGTCGCTTCGTGCGCCGACCCGTGAGCGCCGCGGCAGCGGCGGGAATCGCTTTGGGTGTGGCGTTTCCCTGCATTCTCACCCTGGCGGCCATCCCGACATTCCGCTGTGGCGCGCCCGATCTCATCGGCGTCATGGTCATGGTGGGGATCGGGTTGCCGGCACTCGCACTGTTGATGTTGGGCGCCTGGATCGACGCCTCCGCCTGCCTCTACTCCGGCAGCCTCAGTCTGACCAATGAGGTCGAGCGCTTTGAGCTTCCCTGGGTGGTGATCGGCATCGGCTTGCTGGGCTGTGTATTGGCCGTGTTGCACGCCGAACGGGTTTTCATGCCTTTCCTGGCGATTTTGGGCGTCGCGTTTCCGCCGGTGGCGGCAATCAACATTTTGCACACCTTCCGATCGCCGGGAGCCGTCGCCAACCCACCCGCCTGCCGGCCCGTGGCACTGCTCGCCTGGGCCTGCGGCTCGGTCAGCGGTTACTTCACCTCCCACGATTACTTCACCCTGACGGGAATCGCCTCGATTGACTCGATCGTGATCACGGCCGGCGTGTGGCTGTGCGCGGCCCCCCTCGGCCGGCGCGTTGCGGCGCGAGCAGCCGGGAGCGGGCGTGGTTGACGTAGAGATTCGCTCGATCGACTTTGCTTTCACGGTGGCCGTCGATGTGGAACGCGCACCGATCAGCAGTCATTACTTCCTACAGGATGTCGATTCGGGTTTATTGGAAGGGTCCTCCCTATTCCGGATCGTGACGTCAACCATCGAGGTCATGCAGATGGGCCTGTGCGAGCGTGATTCCAGTATCCGGCCGACCATCGAGCACGAGCCCACCGGACAGACGGGGCTGAGACATCTGCCGGGAACCGTCTCGCTCGCTCGCTTCGCGCCGGGGGCCGTTTATCACAGCTTCTTCGTGTGCATGCGGGATGAGCCCGCGCTCGATCAAGGTGGCGCACGCAATCCGGACGGGCTGGGATTCGCGGCCTTCGGGCGGGTCATCGCCGGATTCGAGGATCTGCGCCGGCTGTTTGTCGAATATGCACGGGGTGGTGGCGAGGAGTATCTGCGGTCGCCGCTCAGGTTGCAGTCGTTGCGGCGGAAGCCTCGAACGATCGCCGTGCCTCGGGAGCAATGAGACATTCGGCATCCATACTCGCGCACGCCAGGGCTTCCTACAGCTCGACACGCGGCGGCGTCCTCGCGTTCCTGCAATCCAGATGCCGGACGGCCGCTTGGAACACTTCGACTGGATAGGCGATGTCGTAGTGGCCGCTGCGTTGGTCTCGCTCGTGTTGAGGTATTTCCTGCACGAGCAGGTCCCTGAACGCTCACACTGAACAGATGCGAAAGGCGTCCGCCAGCGAGGTAAAGGGATCCGGATGCGTCGGCATGAACTCGTGCGCAACAAAGCCGCCGAAGCCGCAGTCCGCGATCGCAGTGGCGATCGCGTGGTAGCTCAGCTCCTGGGTACCGTCAATCTCATGGCGCCCCGGGACGCCGCCGGTATGGAAATGCCCGATCCACTGAATGTTGTCACGGATCGTACGGATCACATCCCCTTCCATGATCTGCATGTGGTAGATGTCGTAGAGCAACCTGACTCGCGGTGAGCCCACCCTGCTGACCACTTCCACACCGAAAGCGGTATGGTCGCCCTGGTATGCAGGATGATCGACGCGGCTGTTCAGCAGCTCCACGCAGATGGTTACGCCGGACTCTTCCGCCAGCGGTGCGATCTTACTGAGACCGATGACGCACGCATCCATGGCCGCCCGCTCATCGCGCGCCGGATCGCGATTCCCGAACATGGCGATCAGGTTGGCCACGCCCGCGCGCCGCGCGGCCGGCAGCGCGCTCCGCAACTCAGCCAACAGCAGCGCATGATTGTCAGGATTGTTGAATCCCGTCGTTATGAATCCATCCCGGCGACTCGGGTAACCCATGGACACCGTGAGTCCCGCGTCCCGGGCTGCCTGCCATTCATCGCTGTACAACAGGTCGATTCCGGCGAAGCCCATTCCCTTGATCCGCCGGCAAAGGTCAGCCAGAGGCACTGTCGGATATGTCCAACGGCAAACAGCCTGCGCGAGTCTGCCGCCCGGCCGGGGCGCCGCGGGCGCGGGGCCGCTCAGCGGCAACATCGCGACGAGTGAGGCGCCCCCGAGCGTGCGAAGCAAGTTGCGGCGACCCCAAGCGCGAGGCGCCGACCCGCTCAAAACTCGATACCCGGCTCAACCGCCCAGGACTTGCCGTTCCCCGCCTGCGCGAGCGGAATGCAGGCGTGCCACGATCCCGGGACAGCCGCGTACTGCAGCACCTGTGTCGCCCCAACCTGCGAGGTGAAGAAGCCGAGCAGAGTCAACTCTTTCGTCTCCAGGATGAACGGCCGGCGCGGATGCTCATCCTCACCTCGCGGCCGGCGGCGCTCGTCGGCAACCGCGGCGGCGTGGAATTTTCTGACCACCGCGGCCAGACCCGACGGACCTTGCGGCTCGGCCGCGGCCGCGAATTCAGCGAGCCCGGCCAGGTAGCGATCGCGATCCGCCTTGGCGTAAACCTCCGCCAACATGAGATCGATGAAGGCAGGCACGCCCACATCCGTGGCACCTGGAGTGTCAGTCCGTGGAATGATGACTTCGGCGACTCTGGAAACCAGCTGCAGCTGTGAGCCACTGAATACCGAAGTGTGCGCGGGTGCCGAGGAAGAAGCCTGCGCGCAGTAGCCTTTCTCGATTCCGAGTATCGAGTACGCGGACAGCGTCCCTCCCATCAGGAAGGCCACCTGCTTCAATGCTTCACGACGGTTGATGAGCATACTTCAGAGGTTCATTCGCTTGAGCTCTTCCACTGCATGGTTGGCGGCTCTGGCCGTCAGCGCCATGTACGTCAGTGATGGGTTCTGACAGGCCGTGGAAGCCATACAGGCGCCATCGGTCACATACACATTCTTGCACGCATGCACCTGATTCCAGGCGTTCAATACCGAAGTTTTTGGGTCACGGCCCATGCGCGCCGCACCCATCTCGTGAATGGCGAGTCCCACTCCCGGCAAGGTGTCGAAGGAGCGCACTTCGCGGAAACCCGCCGCCGTAAGCATCTCCACGGCATCGTTGGCCATATCCTTGCGCATCCGGAGCTCGTTCTCCCGGAACACGGCATCGAATGCCAGCACCGGCAGACCGAACTTGTCCTTGCGAGAGTGATCGAGCGTCACGCGGTTATCATGATGCGGCAGCATTTCACCAAAGGCACCCATGCTGATGTACCACGGCCCGGGTGTGGTCGCCTTGCGCTTCAGATCGGCACCCAGCGCCTCGTCCTGCACGAGGCTCGGCCACTCCGAGCGCATGGCATCGCCCTGGTAACCGAAACCCCGCAGATAATCTCTCTTGTCTCGACCGATGTTGCGAAAGCGCGGGATGTAAAAGCCATTCGGCCGCCGGCCGCTGTAGTAACGATCCTCGAATCCATCGACCCGGGCGCCTGCACCCACTCCGAGGTGATGGTCCATGACGTTGCAGCCCAACTCGCCACTGTCGTTGCCAAAGCCATTGGGGAAGCGGCTGGAGGTCGAATTCAACAGAATGAAGGTGGATCCAAATGTGGAAGCGCACAGGAAGATCACGCGCGCAAAGTAATCCGTCTGCGCACCGGTCTCGGCATCGAGCACCCGCACTCCGCGGGCGCGCTGTTCCTTGCCGTCAAGAATCAACTCGTACACGATCGAGTTCGGGCGCAGGGTCATGTTGCCGGTCTGCTCGGCAGCCGGCAGCGTGCTGGAGTTGCTGCTGAAGTACGCGCCGAACGGACACCCGCGGATGCACATGTTGCGGAATTGGCAAGTCCCGCGCTGCGGACTGTGTCCGAGCGGCGCGGTCAGGTGCGCGGCACGCCCGACGATCAGTGCCCGGCCGAACTTGTCCCAGACAGAGCGCTTGAACTGCTTCTCGACACAGTTGAGCTCCATCGGCGGCAGGAACTTGCCGTCCGGCAGCTGCGGCAGACCCTCGGTGCTGCCGCTGACTCCAATGAAGCTCTCCACATGGTCATACCAGGGCGCCAAGTCGGCGTAGCGGATCGGCCAATCAACACCCACGCCGTCGCGCCCGTTCGCCTCGAAATCCATCGGGCTCCAGCGGTAGCTCTGACGGCCCCACGTAATGGAGCGGCCGCCGACCTGGTAGCCGCGAATCCAATCAAACCGCTGCTTCTCGGTGTAGGGGTTGTCCAGATCATCCACGAACCAGTGCTTGGACGCCTGGGCATGTACATAGCCTGTGCGTGCCGCGATCGGCTGATGTCGCAGATCTTCGGTGGTCGGGCGTCCGCCGTACGGCAGCTCCCAGGGATTGAGCAGTGCTGTTGGATAGTCCCCGTGGCGAACCATCCGGCCACGGTCGAGGACCAGCGTCTTCAGGCCATGCTCGGTCAGCTCCTTCGCCGCCCAACCACCACTGATCCCGGTTCCGACGACAATCGCGTCGTACGTGTGATCTGCCGCCACGAAATCCTCACGCCATCCCGATGGAACGCAGGTAGTCGCAGTCGACTTTCGCGGCCTCGAGCGGGCTCATGCGCGCGAACGGGCCCTCCTGCTCCACGAAATAGTGCTGCAACCCGGCCTTGGCCCCGGCCGCGAAGATCGGCCTGTAGTCCACGGTCCCAGACCCGAGCTCAGCGCCTTTCATCTGGGTTTCGCCGCTGGCCCGCGGCAGGAAGTCCTTGACGTGGATCAGCGGAAATCGCTGCGGATGGGCCTTGAAATACTGAACCGGGTCATGTCCCGCGAAGATCATCCAACCGCAATCGATCTCAAATTTCACCCGTTGCGGATCGGTGTGCTTCAACAACCAGTCATATCCGCTGACACCGCCGCCCACGTCCGCGAACTCGAAGTTATGATTGTGATAGGCGAACTGCAGGCCGGCCCGAAGCGCTGCTTCCCCGATCCGATTGCACAGCTCCGCGGTTCTTTGGGCTTCATCGAGGCTGATCCCCGTCTTCTGCGCCTTCTCGAGCGCGCCCGGCTCGAGCACGAGGGAGCGCATCGTCGAGCAGACCGCAAACTTCGCGCCGAGCGCATGGGCATCATCAAATGCAGCACTCAGATTGGCGATGTCGAATTGCAGGTGCGCGCTCGGACAGGTGACACCGGCATCGTCCAGCAACGCGCGGAATTGTTTCGCGGACAACTTGCCGAAACCCGCGGTCTCCACTTCCTGAAAGCCGATCTTGCGCAGCCGTTTCAGCGAGCCGGCGGGATCCGACCGCATGGCCTCCTCGATGGTATAAAGCTGGATGCCCGGATGCTTTCCAGGGCGATCCGTCGAAGCCCGAACGGCACCCGAGCCGGCAAGGCCCGCCAGCGCCACGGCTCCGAGTCCTGTCTGAATCAAAAATTCTCTGCGGGATCTCACGAAGCCCCCTGCTGTGCAGTCCCTGTAAAGGATTACATCACGCTACGAGGCTACACCATTCTCAAATGATTGCGCAAATGGCACCCCGTCGCGGAGCGCATCGCGAGCTCCCGAGAGAATTCAACACGCCTGCGTTGCTCGGGCTACCGCGAGCCTCGGGGCCACACCACTACGGTCGCTTGACTTGGGACCCAAGTCCAGGGTCTAAGCTGGGAGCCGTGCGATCAGGCGGACGAGGTGGTTGCGGAGGTGCAGCCCACCGACAAGCATCAGAATCTGTCTTTCGCCTTCGGTTACAACCTCCTCGGCATTCCACTCGCCGCCGGCGTCCTCTACCCGTTCACGGGCACGCTCCTGAGCCCCTTGATCGCGGCCCTGGCGATGAGCCTCTCGTCGGTCTCCGTGATTTCAAATGCGCTGCGGTTGCGTTCCGCGAATTTGCAGGCAGTGTGACCGCCCCTTTCATGTTGCTGCAACCTCATCGCGGCCGCGAAACTCAAACTTGCTCTTGTCGATCACGTTTTGCAGGGGCAGCCCGCTGCACCACCGTTCGAGATTCGTCGCAAACTGGCGGAACAACCGCTCACGGTCACCGACCGTATCGCCCGACATGTGCGGCGAGACTATGATCCGGTCCGAGCTCCAGAACGGATGCGTGGCGGGCAGCGGCTCCTGTGAAAACACATCGAGTGCCGCCACACCCAAAGTTCCCTGTGTCACGCACTTCAGCAGGGCTTGCTCATCGACCAGATCACCGCGGCCGATGTTGATCAGGGTGGCTCCCGGCTTCATCCGATTCAGCCGCTGCGCATTCATGCAACCTCGGGTTTCATTCGTCAATGGCAGCGCCAGCACGACGGTATCCATGCTCGGTAGATGATCCGTCAGCTCAGACAACGGCAGGATCCGCCCGAAAACATCGCTGTGCTCCACGCGCCGGCGGCCGAATGAATGAACCTCATAGCCCACCGCCGTCAGGATGTTATGAATCTCGGCACCAATGGCGCCGGGCCCGAGCAGAGCGACCCTGTGGCCGGCTATCGCGTGGACCTGGCGCCAATTCCATTCGCGACGCCGCTGACTGTCAAAGGTGGCGCGGAAATCCTTTGCGATGGCGAGCATCAACCCGAGAACATACTCCGCCATCGGGCGCTCAAATACTCCACGCGTGTTGGACACCACGACCGGCGAGCGAACCACCGCCTCGGTCATGAAAGCATCGACCCCGAGGCTCGGAGTGTGAATCCAGCTCAGATTGGCAGGCACGCCGGTCCGCTGGAGCACCCGACTGTCGAAATTCCACAGAAACAGCGCATCCGCGCCAGCGAGCGCCGCGGCCGTCTCCGCCTCGCTGCGGGTGATGACGATGGTCGCAAGATCTTCAACCACCTCCCAACCGGGAGGCAGATTCATTTGCGGACCGACGGAGATGATCACGTTCATGGACAGTAGGCGGGTCGGCTGCCGGAGAGACTCAGGGATCAAACCCGAGGACGAGAACCCTGAAAGTCCCCTCGGTCGGCGCAATCCCACTGAATGTGAGATGGAAGTTGGCGGTCGGCAGGTAGAGGCGGCCGGTTTGAGGGTCGATCGCGCCTGTGTGAGCGCCTAACGCCGTCGCAACGCTCGACTGGACGGCGAGGGCACCCTCCTTCGTCTCGGAAATCACAATGAGCGTTCCGTCCCGCCCACACGGAACATAAAAGTTCCGGCGGAGCGGATCGAACAGGACGGCATCCGCCTTCCGGTCGATTGGGAGGTGCGCGACGACTGTCCCGTCCGAGGCACGCAGGCCCAAGGCAGTCCGGTTGGCACACGCCACAACCAGGATTCCCGATTCGAGGTCGGCTCCCAACCCTGTGGGCCCCTCGCAGCCCGGCAAATCATAGCGGCGCAACACCTTGCGAGCGCCGGTATCGACCACCGCCATCTTGTTCTGGTCGCGGACGTTGACATACAACCGGCCGTGACCGTCCGCCGATGCGGACTCCAACACACCTCCAAGAAACAAGCGTCCGACCACCTTGGCATCGTTGGGATCGATCAGGGTCAGGTCGCCCTCCTGGTGATCCATGACGAACACGAGACCGGTGCTGGAATCGAAGGTCGCCGCATCCGGATCCTTCCCCGTCTGCAGTTGGGCAATGACCTGTCCCGTGCCGGCGACGAATAGCGTCGCGGTATTGGCGTCGCCGTTGGTGCTGAGCGCCCGGCCGCCCGGCAGCGCAATCACCGCATGGACATGATCGCCGGGGACCCACCGCCGGGTAGCCTGCTCGCTATCGAGGTCCACTGCCGTGACGCCGAAGCCACGCGCGACGTAAAGACGCCGCGCGCCGGCATCTATCGAGGCGAAAGCGTAACGCGCATCGCCCTCCTGACGGGCGATAGTTTTGAGCAGCCGGAGTTTTTGTTGACCGCCAGGAGCGCTGTGCGCCACGGAATGTGAGCCAAGCGACATCGACGCCGCAAGGCACAACAACGCCTGTCTGAGCCGCATGGTCATCGACGCCCGGGGATATCCCCCTCGCGTCCGGCCGTCGGACCGACGGCGGCGGCAGGAGGAAGCACCCACGACCGAGTGCGGATCAGATGAATTGCCCAGCGCAGTGATTGCCGAATCCACACGCGCGATTGCTCGAGCCCCCACGCACTGCATATTGTCGGCGCGGACGCCAAACGGCTTTCGAGAATCGCGGCAATCTTGCCGGCACGCGCATCCCAGGTGAAATGCCGGCTATCCTCGAGCGACGCCGCTCCAATACGCCGGGCAAGCGATTCATCGCCCGTCAAAGCAACGATCCCGCCAACCAGCGCGTCTACGGAGTCCGGCTGGGTCAGGATTGCGTTTCTGCCATCCTCCAGGATCTCCCGCACATCGGCGGTGTCGCCCGCAAGAATCGGCCGCCCGGAGCCCATGTAGAGATACAGCTTCAGCGGGATCACCGTGGAGCCAAATTCAGCGAGCGGCTTCACCGACGGGGGAATCAACAGTACATCCGCGGCGAAAATGTAGCGCGCCAGCCCATCGGGCTGCTGCCAGGGGACGATCCGGACGTTTTCGACTCCTTTCGCGGCGGCATCGATCGTGCTGGAGCCGGATGCGCCCACCAGAAGGAAAAGATGGTCCGGCAGGCGCCTGGCCGCCTCGATCACCAGTTCCAACCCCTTCTTGTGATTGATGCGTCCCGTATAAACGACCGTCCTGGTAGCGGCTGCGACACCAATCTGCTGCTTAGCCATTTCGATGGGTCGGTGCGCACCCAGCCGCCGCGGATCGAAGCCGTTATGAACGCAATGCAGCTTCTCAGCCGGAATCCCCAACTCGAGATACTTTCCCCGCGTGTACTGCGAATGGGTGATACTGCCCAGAAAGCGTCGATGGCAGAAGATGTAGCGGATCCAGGGACGCAATGGGGGAACCTGGTCTGGCCACGGGCGGTAGTGATCGAACATAACCCGTTGGCCGAACAGCAACGCGAGCCAGGCGACCCACAAATTGCGCGTGTACACTACGTCCGCCTCCCGAAACTCACGCTGAAAAGGGAGGGTCGAGCCACAGCAGAAATGCCTCAGCGCAGCGGGTCGAAGGGGCGCTCGAGCGCGCACGACAGGCATTCCTGCCAGCGCCGCTGCGACGCCGCGGTTAGCCTCGTCGGAGGCGGGAACATGCAGCCAGGCCTGTGCAGGCTGCGAGGCCCGTGCAGGCTGCGAGGCCCGTGCAGGCTGCGAAGCCCGTGCAGGCTGCGAAGCCCGTGCAGGCGGCAAGGCCTTTGCAGGCAGCGAGGCCTGGGAAATAAAGGCGGCCAGGTGTCGAGCGGTCGTGACGAAAACCTCGGCATCCGCCTGGGCGTTCGGCAGGGGATTTTCGAAAGTGAACAGGATCTTCAAGGCGCGACCACTCGACCCGCAAACGGCCGAGCATGTTAAACGGCTCATCCTGGCTACGGAAGTCTCCTCGGGGAGTAGCTAAATGGCAGATTTCTATGCAAAGTTTGCTACTTAGCCATACCAGTCAACCGACAATTAGATAGATTGAGTGACGACCCGGAAGCGCGGTTCAATCCGCTTCTGGCATTCGGCATGCGGAGGGAGATTAGGGTGACGTCAGAGTTGAGGCCGACGGAAGCAGGCGGTTGCAGGCTCCGTTTGGCGGATTTTTCGACCTCGAAGGAAGCGCTCGAGTACGCGGCGCTGAGTCGTGCCGGCTTCAACTTTTACTCGGGCCGCGGCGAGCTGATAGACGTACTGCCGTATCGGGACCTCAGGGACCAGGCGGAAACGCTCGCGCGGCGGATGCTGCGCGCGGGCCTGCGCCCGGGCGACCGAGTAGCGATCATCGCCGAAACCAGCGCCGACTTCATACGCACCTTCTTCGCCAGCCAGTATGCGGCTCTCGTTCCCGTGCCTCTACCGGCGCCCGCGGCATTCGCCGGGCGAGCCAACTACGTGGAGCACATCAGTCCCATGCTGGCCAGTGCCCGGCCAAGTGCCGCGTTCGCTCCGGGAGTCTTCCTCGACTCGGTCCGAGCCGCGACCGCGGGTCTCGAGATGCGCCTGGTCGGTACTTTCGCGGACTTGGAGCGGATGCCGCAAGACGGCATCGATCTGCCGGCTGTCCAACAGGAGGATGTGTGTTACCTGCAATTCTCCTCCGGCAGTACACGATCGCCCACCGGAGTCACCGTAACGCACCGCGCGCTGATGGCGAATGCGCGCGGCATCGTTCGTCACGGCCTCCAGGTCAGGGAAGGCGACCGCGCCACCTCCTGGCTACCGTTCTATCACGACATGGGTCTCGTTGGATTTCTGCTGATGCCGCTGACGACCCAGGTGTCGACGGACTATCTCGCTCCCGACTCGTTTGCCCGCCGCCCCCTCATCTGGCCGACCCTGATTTCTCGCAACGGCAGCACGCTCTCATACAGTCCCTCATTCGGCTATGACCTGTGTGCCCGGCGGGCGATGAATGCGGATTTGAGTCACCTCGACCTGTCCAGATGGCGGGCAGCCGGTATCGGCGGAGATGTGATCCGTCCCGGAATATTGTCGCGGTTCGCGGCCACCTTCCGCAGCTGCGGCTTCCGCCAGGAGGCCTTCGTGGCCAGCTATGGAATGGCTGAAGCCACGCTCGGCGTCAGCTTCGCACCCCTCGATCGCGGGTTGGAGGTCGATCGCGTCGATCTGGGCCGCCTGCGGCGCGAAGGTCGTGCCACGCCGGCCGGGGGCGACAATGTGCGTGAGCTCGTGTTATGTGGCGAGCTGTTGCCGGGCCATGAGTTGGAGATTCGGGGTGCCGAAGGCACCGTCCTCCAGGAGCGCGAGGTAGGCCGCATCATGGTCCGCGGTCCGAGTGTGATGACGGAGTACTTCGGTCGCCGGGAGGAAACAGCGCGCGTGCTCTCCTCGGATGGCTGGCTGGACACGGGCGATCTCGGCTATCTGATCGGCCAATCGCTCGTAGTTGCCGGGCGCAGCAAGGATCTCATCCTCGTCAATGGCCGCAATGTATGGCCGGAGGATCTCGAGTTGGCGGTCGAGCATCAGATCGAGGGAGTACGCCAGGGAGATGTCGTGGCTTTCTCGGTCGACGACAAAGAAGCCGAGCGGGTTGTATTGCTCGTTCAGTGCCGCACATCGGATGCGGCGCCGCGCGAGGCTTTGCGCAGCGCGGTTGCCGAGGTGGTTCTGGCACGAGCGGGCCTCAATTGCGAGGTGGTGCTCGTCTCGCACAACGCTCTGCCGCGAACGTCCTCCGGCAAGTTGAGCCGCATGCGAGCTCGCAACATGTATCTGACCTCCCTGCTCGCGGAACCGCAGCCGGAGGTTGCTACGGCTAGCCTCGGCGCGGATTGCGCGCCCGGGATCCAGGTGCAACGCTCGTCGTGAGCCGGCTGGTTGCAATCACGGGCGCCACCGGCTTTTTCGGGCGCTACATCGTCGAAGCCTTCTCCCGCAGCGGCTGGAGAATCAGGATTCTCACGCGCCGCGCCATCGATCATCCGCAACTCGCGGGCCTCGAGTTGGATGTCGTGTCCGGTGACCTGTCGAGCGAGCGGGCTCTGGGTGACCTCGTCGAGGGCGCCGATGCAATCGTACACGCAGCCGGTCTCATCAAAGCCGCGGGCGCCGCGGCGTTCGAGGCGGTGAATGTCCGGGGGACCGCCAACCTCGCGCGCGCGATAGAGATGCGCGGCGTCGCGGCCCGGGTTCTGCTGGTTTCCTCGATGGCTGCTCGCGAGCCTCAACTTTCGTCCTACGCCCGAACTAAGCGCGCGGGCGAGGAGCTTCTGACGGCCGTTCTCAGCCCCCGCTGTGACTGGACCATTGTCCGGCCTTGCGCCATCTACGGGCCGTGGGATCGCGAGACCCTGGCGTTCTTTCGTGCCGTCGACTACCACATATTTCTTCGGCCCTCGATCGCCGACGGGCGGATTGCTGTGATTCACGCGGCCGATGCCGCGGCCGCCATCGCCAGGCTTTGTGACGAGGGCCCGGCGCGAACCGTTTTCGAGCTGACCGATGAGCGCATCCAGGGCTACACCTGGGAGGAGATCGTCGGAACTGTCGAAGACGCGATGGACTCCAGGGCTTTCGTCATCCCCGTGCCGGGACCCGCCGTTCGGGCCGCCGCCGCGATCAGCCTGGTCGCCGCGCGAATCCTGCGCCGTACACCCATGTTCACCCCGGAGAAAGCCCGCGAGATCCTGCATGCCGACTGGGGCTCCAGGGCCGAGTGCCAGCCACCGCGCAGCCTCTGGCGCCCTGTCATCGGCCTCGCGGACGGTTTCCGTGACACAGTGGGCTGGTACCGGGATCGGCGCTGGCTGGCGGCCCGCTGACTCGTGTGAGAGGTACAGACTTGAGCAACAACGCCGGCAACATCGAGGCTCAGATCCTGGAGCTGCTCGCTCGCAGACTGCCCCCCGGTGTGAACGTGTCCGCCGAGACGCACATCGTGGGAGGTCTGGGGTTGGACTCCGTGGCCATCCTGGACTTCATCATGGACATCGAGGACCGTTTCGATATTTCCATTCCGCTCGATCGGATCGCAGAGGTGCAGACGATCGGCGAGTTGACCCGGGCCATCGAGGCGCTGCAGAGAGTCGCAGGTTGATGTCGTTGTTTGCGAAATTCGACGCCCTCCGTGCGGGCATCGCGGCGCTCGAGGCGAGCGGCCGCAATCCTTTCGACATGCGGTTCGAGAGAATTCTGTCGGCCACGGAAGCGGTGCTGGAAGGTCGGCCGTGCCTGCTTTTCGGCACCAACAACTATCTCGGCCTGACTTTCGATGAGGCCTGCGTCCAGGCGAGCGTCAGGGCGGTGCGTGAAGCAGGCACCGGCACCACCGGTTCTCGCATAGCCAACGGTACGTATGACGGGCACGCGCTCCTCGAGCGGCGGATGGCCGAGTTCTACGGCAAGCGCTCCGCCATGGTCTTCACGACGGGGTATCAAGCCAACCTCGGCCTGATATCGGCTCTCGGGGGACGCGAGGATCAGTTGCTGATCGACGCTGACAGTCATGCGTCCATTTACGACGCCTGCAAACTCAGCGCCGCGGAGGTAATCCGCTTTCGCCACAACGACCCGGAGGACCTCAGAAATCGACTGCGGCGTCTGGAGGGTCGCTCGGGCAATCGCATCATCGTGGTCGAGGGCATCTACAGCATGCTCGGCGACAGCGCTCCACTGCGCGAGATCGCCGCGGTCAAGCGCGAAATGGGTGCCACTCTGATTGTTGATGAGGCTCACTCGCTAGGTATTCGCGGCAAGCACGGCCGCGGGGTTTGCGAAGACGCGGGTGTCGAGCGCGATGTGGATGTTGTCGTGGGCACTTTCAGCAAGAGCCTCGGCGCCATAGGCGGTTTCGCGGTATCGGATCTACCCGACTTCGATCTGCTGCGCATCGCTTCCCGTCCCTACATGTTCACCGCCTCGCTCCCGCCGGCGATTGTTGGGTCCGTGTTGGCTGCCCTCGCCCGTATCTCCACCGACGAGTCCCTCGGGACGCGCGTCCGTTCAAACAGCAGCCGACTCTATTCCGGACTGGCGCGCGCCGGCTTCGAGGTCGGGCCCGAGCCCAACCCGATCGTCGCTCTCAAGATGCCGGACAAAGAGCTCGCCGTGCGCTTCTGGAATCGGATCATCGACCGCGGCGTGTATGCCAATCTGGCGCTGCCACCGGCCACGCCCGGAAGTCTGTCCCTGATTCGCTGCAGCATCAGCGCGGCCCACACGGAGGCGCAGATCGATCGAGCCATTTCGATCATGGCGGAGGTGGGAGCCGAGCTTCACGTTCTCGACCGACCAGCCCAGGCTGCGGCCTCGCGCCCATGACGATTGAGATCGTTCCGGTAACGGATAAGGCGTTGCTCAGACGCTTCATCCGCGTCCCGTTCGACGTGCTCGAGAACGACCGTGCATGGACGCCGCCCCTGATGATGGAGCGCGAAGAAGCGTTCTCGCCGAAGACCAACCCGTTCCTGCGCCGCGCCGAAGTACGCTTCTGGATCGCCGTGCGCGATGGCCGCGACGTCGGACGAATCACCGCGCAGATTGATCCTTTGGCCCAGCCCAGGGAGGGTGGCGACAGGCGAGTCGGCCACTTCGGCTGTCTGTGCGCTGTCGACGATCCCGCGGTTTTCACCGCGCTCCTGAAGAGCGCCGAGGACTTTCTGAAGAGCCGAGGCGTCAATCACGTCCAGGGTCCCTTTTCGCTCTGCATCAATGAGGAAACGGGCCTGTTGGTGGACGGCTTCGACACGCCGCCCATGCTTCTCATGGGGCACGACCCCGCCTATACGGGCGCGCGGCTCGAAGCCCTCGGATACGCGAAGGCGAAGGACACCTACGCCTATTTGCTCGACATGGACGCCCCGCTGCCGAGCTCAGCGCGCAAGGTGCTCGAGCGCCCCCTGCCCCCGGCCGTCAGGATACGCCCCCTCAATTTCAAGGACTACGCGAACGACATCCAGAAGATGGTCGACATCTACAACGATGCCTGGAGCGACAACTGGGGATTTGTTCCGATCACCCCGCCGGAGGGCGAGGCGATGGCCAAACAGATGCGGATGCTGCTCGATGATTCGCTCGTCTGGTTTGCCGAGGTAGACGGTCAGGCGGTCGCCTTCATGGTCACCCTGCCGAACATCAATGAGGCCGTTCGCGACCTCGACGGGCGGCTCTTTCCGTTCGGCTTTGCAAAGTTGCTGTGGCGTCTCAAAATGCGCCGGGTGAAAACGGCTCGTGTCCCTCTCATGGGAATGCGGCGGAGCCTGGCCGGGACGGTGACGGGCAGCGTGATTCCGCTTCGCCTGATCGGAGCTTCCTTTCCCGGCGCGCGGGCCTTCGGCTTCCGCCACATCGAGTTGTCCTGGATTTTGGAGGACAATCTGCCCATGCGACACATTCTCGAGCGGCTCGGCACGCGGATTTACAAAACCTATCGTGTTTACGGAAAAGTGCTATGAACAACAGAAACGCCATCAAAATTGCCATTGTCGGCGTGGGTAACTGCGCGAGCTCGCTCATTCAGGGCATCCACTACTACACCCGCGAGCGTTGCCGCCAGGGCGTGACCGGTTTGATGCACACCCAGATCGGCGACTATCAGCCCTCGGACATCGAGGTCGTCGCCGCCTTCGATATCGATGCCCGTAAGGTCGGCGTGGATGTTCATCAGGCCATCTTCGCGAAACCGAACTGTACCAAGGTATTCCAGAAGGACATTCCCGACAGCGGCGTTCTCGTGCGCATGGGGCAGGTCCTCGACGGCATCTCCGAGCACATGCTGGCCGTTGCCGAGGACCGCACATTCGTGCGCTCGACGGCACCCGAATCCACCAAGGAGCAGATCGTCCGGGAATTGAAGCGCAGCGGCGCGGAAATCCTGGTGAGCTACGTGCCGGTGGGGTCGGAGCAGGCGGCCCGTTTTTATGCGGAATGCGCGCTGGAGGCCGGGGTGGCCCTGATCAACAACATGCCCGTGTTCATCGCCAGCGACAAGGAATTCGCCGAGCGTTTCAGAGCACGGGGGCTGCCGATGATCGGCGACGACATCAAATCCCAGCTGGGCGCCACGATCGTCCATCGGGTCCTGACGGACCTGTTCGCCAAGCGCGGCGTCAAGGTGCTGCGGACGTATCAGCTCAACACCGGCGGCAACACGGATTTTCTCAACATGAAGAACCAGAGCCGCCTGCAGTCGAAGAAGGAATCGAAGACCGAGGCGGTCCAGGCCGTCGCCGCCAAGCGGATGGAGGATGAGAACATCCACGTCGGCCCGAGCGACTATGTGCCCTGGCAAAATGACAACAAGATCTGCTTCATCCGGATGGAAGGCCAACTGTTCGGCGATGTTCCCATGGATGTGGAGCTGCGACTGTCGGTGGAGGATTCGCCGAACTCGGCCGGCGTCGCCATCGACATGATCCGCTGCTGCAAGCTTGCGCTGCTGAACGGACTGAGCGGACCGCTCGAGGGCCCCAGCGCGTATTTCTGTAAGCATCCGCTGAAGCAGTACACGGACGACCAGGCGTACGACATGGTCGAGGCCTTCATTAGAGCCAACACCGCCAAGCTGCGAGCCGTCGTCCCATGAACTGCCTCATTGTCGCCGCTGGAATGGGCGGCCGGCTGAGGGAGAAGGGTCCGAGCAAGCCGCTGGTCCCGCTCCGCGGTGTGGGACTCCTGGAGCGCGTCATCGGCCGGGCCCGCAGCGCCGGAGTGGAGCGCTTCTTTGTGGTAACCGGCTATCGGGGAGAGGATGTGCGAGCGGCGCTGGACGGACTTTCCAAGAGGGAAGGAGTCCAGATCGTGCATATCGTCAACGATGAGTGGCAGCGCCCGAACGGCGTCTCGGTACACAAGGCCAAGCCGTATCTCGACGGTCCGTTCCTGCTGAGCATGTGCGACCACCTGTTCGATCCGGGCATCATCCGCGATCTGATGGCATCGGTGCCAGAGCCGGATACCGTCACACTGGCCGTGGACTTCAATGTGGCCGGCTCGATCAATGATCTGGACGATGTCACCCGCGTCAAATGCGCAAACGGCCGGATCGAAAAGATCGGCAAGGTGATCCGTGACTTCAACGCCATCGATACCGGCGTTTTTCTGTGTACCCCCGTTCTGTTCGAGGCCCTCGAGACGAGCCAGGCGGAAGGCGACGACAGCATTTCCGGGGCCATGAACGTGCTGGCGCGGCAGGGTAAGGCCAGGGTATTCGACGTCAAGGGTCGCCTGTGGCTCGATGTCGACGATCCGGCAAGCTTCGACAAAGCCGAGGAACTGCTGGGCTCCGGACGGCTCTAGGGCGACCACCGGGCGCGGCGGCACCGCACCACCCCGTATGGAAACCCCTCAACAACACCTGCGGCGCGGCTTTAACTGGCTCGGCAGTGCGATGATCATTGCCAAGATCATCGACTTCGCCACCATCCTGGTGGTACTGCGCCTGCTGACCAAGGAACAGGTGGGCAGCGCCTCGCTGGTGGTGGCATTCGGTACGGTCATCGAAGCTCTCGATGGCCTGGGCACGAGCGCGGCGCTCGTGCAGGCGCCCTCACTCGAGCGGCCGCAGCTCGATTCGCTGTTTTGGCTGATCGTGGGCGCCGCTTGGGTGGTGGGCGCCGCGACCCTCATCGCCGCGCCGTGGATCGCCTCAATTTACGGGGTGGCCGGGATGGCCGCTTACTTCATCGCCGTGGCTATCAAGCAGCCATTGGTCGCCGCGGCGGTCATTCCGCTGGCGATCCTGAACCGGGAATTGCAATACGAGCGCATCGCACGAGTGAACGTCTTTTCGACATTCGCGGCTGCATTGACCCGCCTCGGTCTTGCCCTGGCGGGAGCCGGCGCCTGGGCGATCGTGATCGCGTACGCGGCAAGCGGGCTCTATACCCTCGTGGGAGTGTCGTTCGCCAGGGCCTTCCGGCCGCGACTGCGATTCAGTCTCCGTGAAATCTCGCCGCTGCTGCGCTTCGGCTCGCGGGCGACCGTCTCGGCCTTATTCGAGCAGATGATCAACAATGTCCACTACATGTTGGTCGGATGGTTCTACGGCGCGGCCCCGCTGGCGGAGTATCGAGTGGCGTTCGATCTTGCCATGGAGCCGGCGAACGCCGCGGGTCTGCTCATCAACCGCACGGCATTGCCGGTCTTCGCCAAGGTCGCGGCTGTGCGCGAGCGCCTCGCGGAGTCACTGTCATGGTCATTGCGCAGGCTCCTGGCTGTGGTTTCCCCTATCGCCGTCGTGATAGTGCTCGCCGCGGATCCGATCACTTCTTTGCTTCACGATGAGGCCGGTCGCAGCTACTCGGCGGCGAGCCTGCCGCTCAAGTTGCTGGCCGCCGCGGCGGTGCTTCGGGTGATCATGCAACTGGCGTATCCTCTTTTGTTTGGCTCAGGGCGCCCCCATATGGCAGTCAGGCTGTCGGCCACGACCTTGCTTCTGCTCTGCGCCGGCATGCTGGTGGTCGGCCTCACCGTCCCGGTCGCAAACGGCGTTGTCGCCATATCGTCCGTGTGGCTCGTGGTGCCCCCCTTGTTGCTCCTCTGGCAGGTGCACTACTTGCGGCGGCACTGGAACATCGGCGCCCGTGACCTGATTCTCGGAACTGTGCAATGAAGCTCGCCGAATCCCAGGCCCCCGAAATTTCCTTCGCGCAGACGCGCGCGCTCGTGAAGGATCTCCTGGAGCCCAACCCCCGGATTTACTGGGCGGACTTTCTCCTGTCCCTGTCGGTCGCCTACGGTTCCGCGGCGCTGTACCTCCTGAGCCCGAGGTTTTCGGCGCCGTATTTCATAGGCTTCACCATCGCCGCCTTCGCTCTGTACCGCTGCGGCGTATTCATACACGAAATCGTGCACTTGCCGGGGATGAGAGCCTTCGGCGTGACCTGGAATATCCTGTTCGGCATTCCTTTCCTGACTCCGTCGTTCGCCTACAAGTGTCACATGGACCATCACAACCCGCGGCATTTCGGGACGGTGAAGGACGGGGAGTATCTGCCTCTCGGGGTGGGTCCGGTGGGGCGTATCATCGTTTATCTCCTGCAAATCCCCGTGTTGCCGGCCCTGGCGATCTTTCGGTTCCTGATAGTCACGCCTGTATCGTTCCTGCATCCGCGGCTGCGCCGGCTGGTGTTGGAGCGCGCGTCCTCGCTCGTTATTAATCCGCAGTATCGCCGCGTCCTGCCCACCGATGAACGACGCGGCGGTTGGATCGCGGTCGAGCTGGCGATTTTCCTGGAGCTCGCCGCCTTCTTCGCCCTGTTGATATCGGGAAAGGTCGCCTGGAGCGTGTTTGTCGAGCTGTATGTTCTCGGCATGGCCGCATCCGGCTTGAACTGGGTGCGCACCATCGCGGCGCATGGCTACCGCAACTCCGGTTCCGCGATGACTTTCGCCGAACAGATCGCGGACTCCTACACTGTTCCGGGCCATCCGCTGCTGACCGAGCTGCTGTTCCCGGTGGGCTTGCGCTACCACAGCCTGCACCACCTGGTTCCCTCGTTGCCCTACCATTCACTCGGTGTTGCTCATCGCAGGCTCATGGCGCGCCTGCCGGCGGACTCTCCCTACCGGAGCACGATTCGGAACAGCTTTGCGGAGGTGGCGCGTGAGGTGTGGCGCAGCGCCCTACGCAACCGCCCGGCGGAACAGGTAGAACGCCAGGCCCAATAACACCAACGACGGAATCGTCGCCGTGAGCGCTGGGCTCACGCTGAGCAGTTGCCCCAGATAGAGAGTTATCTGCTGCACCAGCGAGAACACGATGCCGATCATCGCTCCGATCATCACGTATTGTCCGATGCCCTGTTTGCGCAGCGTCCCGAATACAAACGGAGCGGCGATCATGATCATGGCCGCGATGGCGAGCGGCAGGTCGATCTTCGCCCACAACTCCTGCGCGTAGCGGGCCGCGGGCTGATTCCGCCGCTCGAGCTCCCGGACATACTGGAACAACTCGACCGGCTGCATGCTCTGCGGCGGCAGAGTGAGCAGAGAAGCCTGCCGGGGTCGCAGGAACGGCCGCCAGGGAAGACTGTCGAGCCGGTCGGTTTGCCACGCTGCGGCGCTCGCACTCGGCGGGACTTGCTTCGCTGCGCTCCGGTCGGCGTTAAAATTCTTGCGCAACACCCCTATCAACAGCCAGCCGCCGTCCGGGCGAACCTCCGCATGATCCGCCTGGATCAACGTCTGCAACTCCCCGCTGGCGGCAAACTCGTACAGGTAAATGTCGGTCGGGATGTTGCCGTTCGCGAACTGCCGCACGTTCAGGTACTGATGTTCGCCCTGGGCCCAGAAGCTGTTGCCGCTGCGCATCGCCTGGGCCGTGGAGAGCCGGGACGCGCGCATGGACTGCGCCAGTTGCTGGGCGGCCGGAATGACGAATTCCGCGAGCAGGAACAGCGCGATCACCGTCGCCCCACCCAGCTTGAACACCGCTCCGACGATCCGCCCTGGGGACAGCCCTCCCGCACGCATTGCCGTCAACTCACCGTGCGTCGCAAGGGCGCCCAGGGCAAAAAGACAGGCCAGCAGCATCGAGGCGGGCATGAGTTGCAGCAGCCGGGCTGGCGCCGTCAACAGTACATAGAACAAGGCGTCGTCGATGTGATACTGCCCCTTGCCGACGTCGCGCAACTGATCGACAAACTCCAGCAGGCTGAACAACGATGTCAAGCCGGCGCACACGACCAGCAGCGCCTTGAAGGCGGCACGCGCGATGTAACGTTCCAGCAAGGTCATGGAACCCGGGAGCTCCGCAGGGCGAAAAGGAGAATGACGGCGAGTGCCGCAGGCGCAATCCAGATGCCGGGGAATGGGGGAAGCACCCCATTCTGAACCCAGGTTCGCGCTGACTCATAGAACAGGTAATAGCCGGCGTAGATCAGAATCGCGATCCCGACCTTGGCGTTCTTGTGTTGGCGGGGTGCCGTTCGGGCCAGCGGTACCCCCAGAACGCCGAGCAGGAGCGTCGTCAAGGATGTTGACAGTCGCCATTGATACTCCGCGGTATCGGCCGAGGAGCGGGAGGCTCTCAGCCGCGCGGTGCTGGCGGCGACGGCGCTGTATTCGGGCGGCTCGAGCTGCGCGCCGGCGAGCTGAACCACGAGATGATTCACATGCAAGACGACGTCACGCCCATCGCCATTCGGGCCGATATCATAGACGTGCGCATCGGTCAGATGCATTTTCAGGGCATCGACCGCGCCACTGTCCGACACCTGCTCCACGGAATTCGCGTAGATGATGCGAGTGCCGCCCTCGCGGAGCCTCAACTGCACGAAAACGCCGGCCGCCGGCGCTGTCTGACTGGAGCGCCGCTCGATATAGATCGTGCGATTTCCATCGTTGCCGACATAGAAGGCGCCCGCCTTCATGTTGTTGGTATTCAGCGAGGCGGCCGCGCGATTGGCAATCTCGTGAGAGCGGCTGTAAGCCCAGGGTCGGACCGCCAGGGACAGGCAGGCGACACTCAGAGCCGTGCACAGCGACAACCCCACAACGACCCCCAGGATCCGGCCCGGCGTCACGCCGAGCGCGGTCAGGGCTGTGACCTCGGAGTCGGCGTACATCCTGCCAAGCGCCAGAACGACCGACAGATAAAGGGATATCGGCAGCAGCACCTCGAGCGCGATCAGCGTCCTCAGGCCGATTACCTGGGCGATCGCATCCGTCGGCAAGAGACCGTTGACGGCATCCGACAGAAAGCCGGCCGCACCGTAACTGGTGAACAGCACGGCCAGCACGGTCAGCACGATCGCGAACGGGCCGGCGATCACGCGCAGCAGATAGCGGTTGATAATCATGCGATAGCGTCAATCCGTGCTAAGGTTATTCGACCGTTGAGTCCTGGGACAGATGTTGCACGCCATTGGCGTTGGGGAAGGCCTGCCTGAGGTAGCGATTTTCCGCCATAACCTCTTCAAGGTGTCCGAACCCTTCATAGTCGAGCAGGCGCAGCACCTGCGCCGCTACCGGCCGCTCTACGTAGGCCGAATGCGTTTCGGTCCGCCTCCGGCCGGAGCGAGCTCCCTGGCCCTGGAGGACCTCTATCAAAGGCTCGCGCTGCCGCGCATCGGCTGGCAAATGATCACCGGTAATCCTCGGCCGTATCTACGGCTGATGGTGCGTCAGCGCCCGTCATTGATCCATGCGCATTTCGGTATAGAGGGCGTCTCCGCGCTGCCGCTGGCGGCTGAGCTCAAAATACCGCTCGTCACGACCTTCCACGGGTTCGATGCGACGCTCAAGACGCATGCGATGTTGGGATCGCCGGCCTATTTTCGCTATCCGCTCCTGCGCCGGCAGCTCGCCCGCCAGGGCGAGCTGTTTCTCTGCGCCTCCGCGTTCATACGTCAGAGGCTCATCTCAACCGGCTTTCCAGAGGCACGGACACACACTCATTACATCGGCGTGGACTGCCGGGCGATTCGCCTGCGCGAGGATTCCGAGGAAACGCCGGTGATCCTGCACGTCGCGCGTCTGGTCGAGGTCAAAGGCACTCGGTACCTCCTGCGGGCCTTCGCGGCTCTGGCGCGAAGATACGCCGGTGTAAGATTAGTGATCATTGGGGACGGACCTTTGCGACGTCGGCTTCAGACGCTCGCAGCTTCACTCGGCCTGCGAGACCGCGTCGATTTTCTGGGTGCCCTGCCCCACGCCGCCGTGCTTTCCTGGACGCGCAAGGCCGCGATGCTGGTGCTGCCGGGGGTCCGAACTGGCACCGGGCGCGAGGAGGGGCTGGGGATGGTGCTGTTGGAAGCGGCCGCTACAGGGTTGCCGATCATCGGGTCCCGAGTGGGCGGAATACCGGAGTGCATCCTCGACGGCCAAACCGGGTTTCTGGTGCCGGAGCGCGACGAGCACGCGCTGGCGCAGAGGATGACCGAGTTGCTCGATGATCCCCCCAGGCGGCGGCAAATGGGCATCGCGGGCCGCGCGCTGGTCGAGCGTCAATTCGACATTCACCGGCAAACCCAAGCTCTCGAGGCTCTCTATGACTCGCTCCTGTGACCGCCTGTGAAAGCGGTGGTCGTTGCGCATCCGGACGACGAAGCACTCTGGTTGAGCTCCGTCGTTACGTCGGCCGAGCGAGTCGTGTTCGCCTTCGGAGACATCGTCAATGAACCCGGGAAGTCCGCAGCGCGGCGCCGGGCCGTCGGGGCATTGCCATTGAGCGGCATCGTCAACCTGGGAATTCCCGAAAGCGGCGCCGGGTGGAAGTCCAACCAGATAGCGCCGGGGCAGACGCCCGCCGACATCCGAATTTTCGACGCGACCTCGCGGGCGCGCTACGAATCCAACTATGTGAGGCTTTTGGAAGCCCTGCGCGCATCGCTGGCCGGATGCAGCGACGTGTACACTCACAACCCGTGGGGCGAATACGGTCACTCTGAGCATATCCAGGTCCATCGTGCTGTCGACGCTCTGCAGGACGAGCTCGGCTACACTGTCTGGTTTTCGAACTACGTGGACGGCCGAAATTGGACTTTCGTGAGTACGCTGGCCGAGCATCTGAGCTGGACGCAGCGCTCCATCGTGACGCCAGATGTGCTCACCGCCCGCAAGCTCATGCGCGTTTACCAACGTTATGGTGCATGGACCTACAAGACACTTCGCCGTTGGCCCTCGCAAGAAGTGCTGTATGCCCAATCCCCGGCGAACAGCGCCGAAATCCGACACCCATTTGCGGGCGAATGGCTGCTGGACGTGGAGAGACTGCGGTGGTGGTCGCCACCGTGGCGCAATGCCCGGCGGTACCTGCGTGGTCTTAAGGCGGAATGATCATGTGCACACCCCGCTTATCGCCCGGGGAATCGGCGATCAACCCCGCGTCTCGAACGGTGTACAGGAACTCCGGAGCGCTGATCTCATTGCGGCCATCCGACAGCTGCGCGTGGCCGTTGAGACGGACCGTGCCCTGCTTCAAATCATAGATGATCTGATCAGCGCGACCGCGCCCCGGCCGCAGTGAGTCCCCTCCCAGCTGTTCGATATACGCCGGGGAGCCGGTAGCGGTGACCTGGGTGAGCTCGCCGTCGCGAAACTGTAGGATAGCCTGCTCGGCGCGGAGAGTGCCGCGTGCCTCGGAGGAGATCACCACCCGGCCCACAAAGGTCCACTGGCTGTTGGTGAACCCCACTCCCGTGGTGCTCGCCCGGTCGGCCGTCAGCCGTGTGTCCCCTTGGGATATCACGATTTCCGAGAATTCCGCCGTGTTGGTCCCATAGTCGATGTTTGAAAAGACCGAGTTGACGACGATTGGCTCCCGCGAGGTCGGGGGACGCGGCTCTACCGAAGAGCCGGCGCTGAGCGATCCCACGGCGATGAGCGCAGTCACGAGACCCACGGGGACCCGAGAACCTGGATGACGCAACAGCAAACAGAACAGCCGGCGAGCACCCGCGCTCCGCCGATCCGGCGAACGAGGGAGATCGAGGAGATCACCAACCTCTACTTCATCCATCCGCTGGCCGGCCGACTCGTGCCGCTGTTCGCGCGGCTGCGGATCACGCCCAATGTCGTGTCCATCACGGGAATGCTGTTCGGCATCCTGGCGGCCTGGGCCTATTATCACGCTTGTGACGGCTCGGGTGACCTTCGCTTTGCGCTGACCGGCTTCGCCCTCATGATCGCCTGGCATGTGATGGACGGCGCCGACGGCCAGCTCGCCCGCTTCACGCATTCATTCTCCTACTTCGGGAAAGTCCTCGACGGAATTTCCGACAATGTCACCTTTCTCGCTGTCTACACTGCGCTGGCAATAGCTCTCGGCCACAGGCACGGCGAGTGGATGTATGCCCTGGTGGCATTCTCCGCAGTGTGCCACGCGATCCAGTCGGCAAGCTACGAGGCACAGCGCCAGGAATACGAGTACCTGGGCAAGGGGAAGAAGCCACAGGAACCGCCTCCCCGCAACAGCTCCGAGCGCGCTGGCGATGGCCCGGCGGTCATTCAATGGCTGTTCGACTTCCTGCACAGCCTCTTCTTCAACGGCCTGAGCTTCCCGACGGCGGACACGACCAGGAGATTCCGCGAGACCATGGCCGATGCTCTGCAGCGCGAGCCCGCACGAGTGGAGCTCATTCGCCAGAGCTATCGAGAGATCCTGGCGCCACAGCTGCGTCAGTGGTCGATCCTGTCCGCCAACTATCGCACGCTCGGGATATTCATAGCGGTCGTGTTCCAGGTCCCGGAATACTACTTCGGCTTCGAGATCAGTGGATTCAGTGCGGCGCTGGCCCTGCTCATCTGGAGACAGAACGCCGCCCACGAAGCGTTGCTGCGCCGGTTGCGGCTCGACTCATGACGATTCCCGCCCGAGCACACTTCTGCTGGATCGGTACCCGCTTGCCATGGGCCTGTGCGTTCGCGATCCTGTCAGCCGCGAAGCGCAGCGATTTGCCGGAAATCGTGCTGCATCACACCGATGTGCTCGATGAGGATGCCGCGCTGGCCGCGCTCAGACAAACACCGCGCGTGCGCCTCTCGAGAGTGGCTCCGATCGACTATCTGCTGCGGGCGGAGCAGAAACTCGGCGCCGGCGAGGGCCTGACAGCGATCTACCACAGGCTCACCCGTCCGGCGGCACGGATCGACCTGCTGCGCGCCGCCATCTTGTATCTCGAGGGCGGCCTGTATCTCGATATGGATACGATCACGATCCGTTCCCTGCTGCCCCTGCTCGACACCCGGCAGTTCGTCGGTTGCGAGTTCATCATATGGCCGCATTTCGCACGCACCTCGCGCTCACCGCTGATATGGGTCCGATCGCTGAGCCTGGACCTGATACGCAAGCTGATGCGGCGCATGTCTCATGGGTGGCGGCTGTTCAGAACGGTCGAGAGCTTCTGTTATCGCGGCATCAACAATGCGGTGATGGGCGCCGAGGCCGGCTCGCCGCTGTTTGAGGATTATCTGCGCGCGATGCTGGCGCTCCCACCGCAACGCCAGCCCCAACCCTATGCGCTGGGGCCGGACCTGCTTCAGGATGTGGTCGGTCGCTACGGCCGGGGCGACCTGACTATTCAGCCACCGCACGTCTTCTACCCGCTGCCGCCCGAAATCTCGGAACATTGGTTCCGCATACGCCGCAACGTGCGCCTCGACGCGGTTCTATCGGCGGAAACGCGCGTGGTGCACTGGTACGCTTCCGTGCGGACCCAGTCATGGGTCGCGCTGATCGATCCGGACTTCGTGCGTGCCCACCGGGAAAGTCAGTTGTTCAGCGCGCTTGCCTGGGAGTGCATCGGCAGTATCGACACTTAGGTCCAACGAAGTTGGGAAATGCGCGAATGCACCCGCGCTGTCAGCTTGGCGAGGACCGTGGAACGTCCATTCACAATGAATCCCTGTTTGCCGGCGGCCAGCAAGGGAGCGTCATCGTAGCTGTCGGTGTAGGCGTAATCCCAGGCGGCACCATACCCATTCTGTTCCAGGATCTGGCACTTCTTCTTGCCGTAGCAGTGATGCGCCAGCACCCATCCACCCCAACATCGCTGCAGCGTAGATCCCAACACGCCGCTGCGGGAGCCCAGGATGCGCGCCGCAAGCCATACAGGCGCCGCCGTCACCACGAGCACGCGGTCGCCGGCGGCAAGATGGCGTTCCATCGCGAGCAGGCCGTCGTTGCGCCAGCGCAGGCTGCACTTGCCCCGCTCGAAGCGCTCCACGAATGCCTCGATGCTTGCCATGAGAGCGTCCAGATCGTAGCCGACGGTCGCTATCCAGAGCAGGACGGAAGCACCGATCCGGCGCGTCGCGGGCAACCAGACGAGGAAAATAGTGACGGGTAACGTCAACAACGCCACTGTGCCCCGTAGCCAGGAAGACAGAAACCGCATGCGCAGCCACGCCACTGTCGAATCGCCGGCGAGCAGCGTGCCATCCAGGTCAAACACCGCGAGGGGCGAGCCTGCCTTTGCGTCCGCTGACTCCAACAAGGTGCTTTTCTCCGTGCGCCGCCGTCGGCCCAACTCAAATTTGACGTTCGGGCGTCGCGGTTTCGCTCCCGGACAGTCGCGGACGGGAGCCCCAGACCGCATAGAACCAGATATAGAGCTCGCAGGCGGCCGTCAACAGGAACGAGCGCTGCAGCCCATACTGATCGGCCAACCAACCCTGCACGATCACCAGCGCGCCGCCGGCAATGGCCATGATGAGCAGACCCGAACCCTCTTCCGTCAACGGGCCGAGTCCCCGGATACCGAGTGTGAAAATGGTGGGGAACATGATCGAGTGGAACAAGCCGACCAGGATGAGCGACCACATCGCCAGCGGGCCCTGAACGAAAGACGCCACGAGCATCGTGAGGAGCGCACCGACGGCGAACCCGGCCAGCACGCGCTCTCCCGGGATACTGCGCATCAACCCACTGCCTGCGAACCGCCCCACCATCATCCCACCCCACAACAGGAAAAGGTAATGCGAGGCCTGCTCGTGAGTCAGATTGGCGATATGGGGAAGCGATACAAAGTTGATGAACAGGTTGGCAACGCCGATTTCGGCGATGAGGTAGATGAAGATCGCGGGAATACCCAACACGAGGTTCCGATGGCGCCACAGGGAGTGTTGCCGCCGCTGTTGGGCCGATAACCGCCGGCTCTCGGAACCCATATCGGGCAGCCGGTAGCGGGCGATGACAACCGCCAGGACGACCAGGACAGCCGCTACGATCAGGTACGGCAATTGCACCGCATGGGCATCGGCGATGCGTTCCGCGGGTGTCAGGACGACGCCCGCCTTGGCGGTGCCGGCGTTCGAACGCCCGAGGATCAGGTAGCCGCCAAACAAAGGCGCCAGGGTCGTGCCGAGAGAATTGAAGGCCTGTACCAGGTTCAGGCGCGCCGAGGCGGTTTCGGGCGAGCCCACTACTGCGACATAGGGGTTCGCGGCGACTTGCAGCAAGGTGATACCGCTGGCGATTACAAACAGCGATAACAGAGTGACGTTGTAGGATGGGAGCCGGGCCGCGGGGATCATTCCCAGGGCGCCTACGGCCATGACGGCGAGACCCACCACCATGGAGCGCTTGTAGCCGACCTTCTCGATCAACTTGGCCGAGGGCAGCGACGCGACGAAATAGGCGATGAACCAGACCGACTCGATCAGGGTGGTTTGCGCGTAATTGAGATCAAAAACGCTGCGCAGATGCGGCAGCAGCGTGTTGTTGATGACGGTGATGAATCCCCAGATGAAGAATAGACTCGCCAGCAGCCGCAATGCCGCGGCGTGAGCGGACGACGCGCCCGCGGGCGGAATTGCTTCTGGATCTACCGACACGGAGCCCCCACCGTAGAAGTTTTCTCCCGGGAGTATATACCCCTCAAAAGCCCTATTGTCTGAGTTTTGATGGGCCAAGCTCGATGACTGAGCTCGATCAGGGGGCGCCCACCTTCCCGGGCGCGGGCGCCTGTAGCAGCGGCGCCTGTTCGCGACCAACCTGTTGGATTGATACCAGCGGATGCGGCATCCGCCGGGCGATCGCGCCTGCTCGGCATGAGGACTATCCGTAGCGTGCGGCGCTCGGGCGCCGTCGGGCCCTTTCGCCCTACCTCGATTCATCCGCACGCTGCAGCAGTGGGTGGGCAGCGGTGCGGGCAAACCGAATCGCGGCCGCCGGCCAGTCTCCCGCTTTATTGCAAACGTTTGCGTAATCCTGTAGCGTCGTCTCGCTTACGCATGCAGGGGGGATGAAGAAGTGCCCGCACTCGGCTCGACGGCGGCTCGGTGGAGTCTCGGTCTGTTGGCGCTCATCGCCTGCGCCTTGCCTCCAGTGAATGCACAGGCGCCTGCCACCCGCACCGTCCCCGCGCGCCAGCTTCCCGTGCCCGCCACAGTGAGTCCCCAACTGGCAAAAATCATCGGCGCCGCCCCCATCCCACCGACGGCTCCCAAGACCGCGCAGGAATGGAAAGCAGCCGTACAAACCGCGTCCGAGCACGAGGCCGAGCGCATCGCTTCCGCCCTGAAACAATTCCCCGTCACGGTCGAGTCGGTCCAGATCGCCGGCGTACCGTGCTTCACGATAACCCCAGCGCACGTTTCAACCCGTAACGCCCATCGCGTGCTGCTCCACCTGCACGGCGGCGCCTATGTATTCGGTCCGGGTCGGGCGGGCACCTTGGAAGGGATCATGGTTGCCGGAACCAGCGGCATGAAGGTGATCAGCGTGGACTATCGCATGCCACCCGATCATCCGTTTCCAGCTGCCATGGACGACGCGGTCAACGTGTGGCAAGAGCTGACACGGCGTGAGAAGCCTTCCAACATGGGCATCTTCGGCACCTCAACCGGGGGTGGCATGACCCTGGCCCTGGTACAGGCAGCCCGGGAGAAAGGCCTGCCGATGCCGGCCGCAATCGCCCCCGGTACACCCTGGTCCGACCTGACCAACACAGGCGACAGCTACTTCACCAATGAGGGCGTCGACAATGCCCTCGTATCCTACGAGCCCGTGTTGAGTGCCGCGGCCCGGCTCTATGCGGGCGGAGTCGATCTGAAGGATCCGCGGCTCTCTCCGGTATACGGAAGTTTCCGCGGCTTCCCGCCCACGATCCTGACCACCGGCACGCGCGACCTGTTTCTCTCCAACACCGTGCGGGTGCATCGAAAGTTGCGGGAGGCGGGTGTCGACTCCCGGCTCGAGGTCTATGAAGGCCAGTCCCACGCCCAATATCTCGTCGATCCGAGCTCACCGGAGTCCAGGGAAGCGCTGCAGGACATTGCCTCCTTCCTCGATGCGCACCTCGGCACTTGAAACGAGCCCTTGCTCCGCGCAAAACGCGACTCTCACGCGGGCGCTCATCTGCCTGATGTTTTTCACGTTCGCCATGAGCAGCGACGCCGTTGGTAGCGTCATCCCCTACCTGATCGACGACTTCAAATTGAGCATGAAGGCCGCGGGCGCATTCCACTATGTCCCCATGCTGGCCATTGGCATTGGTGCATTGGCTTTCGGATCGCTCGCCGACAAACTCGGTGCCAAGCGCACCATCGTGATCGGTCTCGTCCTCTACGGTGCCGGTTCGGGCCTGTTCGCGGTCGGAACCCGCTTCAACTTCTTCGTATTCCTGCTGGCTGTCTCGGGGCTGGGCATCAGCCTGTTCAAGATCGGCGGCCTCGCCCTGATCGGGGTCGTCGCTCCCACGGCCCACAGCCATACCCGCATGATGAACAGCGCGGAAGGCTTTTTTGCGATCGGCTCCATCATCGGTCCCGCCCTCGTAGCGTCGCTGATTTCGCTCCATGTGTCATGGAAGTGGCTGTACGTCCTCTGTGCGGTACTGTGTCTTGCCCTGATCGCAATCGCCTCGCGCCTGGCCGACTCCCGCGGGAGCTCATCGAGCGCTCCACCGTCCCTCGGCAACACCGTGCGCCTGTTGAAAGACCCCTACGCGCTCTTTTTCTCGGTGTTGATCGCCCTCTACGTCGCGGTGGAAGTCGCGGTGTACGTCTGGATGCCCACCTACCTGCACGGCCTCGAGGACACTCGCCCCATGCTGGCAGCCTACGGCCTCACCCTGTTCTTCATTCTGCGTGCATTGGGGCGTTTTCTGGCTGTCTGGCTGCTGGCCCGGTTCCCCTGGGCCGCCGTGCTCGCCGTCTTCGGCGCAGCCATCCTTGCGTGTTTTGCCACGACCATTGTCACAGGGGCCGCCACGGGCGCCTGGCTTCTACCGCTCTCGGGCCTGTTCATGTCCATGATCTATCCGACCCTCAACTCCAGGGGCATCTGCGGCTACCCACCGGCCCAACACGGCGCGATTGCCGGTCTGATACTCGCGTTTACGGCACTGGCCGCCGCGCTCGGCCCGTGGGCCATGGCAGCGCTCAGCGATGCCTATGCAGACACAAAGTATGGATTCGTGCTGGCAAGCGGCTTCGCGCTGCTGCTGGCCCTCGGCCTCGCCGCGAACTGGTGGCTCAACCCCGCCGCGGCCCGCACCCATTGACGGTAAGTTGCGAATGAAGAATCAGGTCCAATTGATCACCTATGTCGATCGTCTGGCCGGCACATTGCCCCAACTGCAGGCCCTGCTGCGCGAGCGCTTCGCGGGTTTGTTCGCGACAGTCCACCTGCTGCCGTTCTTCTCGCCGATCGACGGCACGGACGCCGGCTTTGATCCGATCGATCATACGAGCGTCGACCCGCGTCTGGGAAACTGGGCCGACGTGAAGTCATTGACCGCCGAGGTCGATGTCATGGCCGATGTGATCGTCAATCACATCTCCAGCCGTTCAGAGCAGTTCCTGGATTTCCTCGCGCTCGGCGAGCAATCCGCGCATCGCCACCTGTTTCTGACCTTCGACCGCGTCTTTCCCGCCGGCGCCACCGAGCGCGACCTGCTGGCCATCTATCGTCCCCGCGCCGGTCTGCCGTTGACGCCGATGACCTTCCAGGACGGCCGGCGCCGAATCCTGTGGACCACCTTCACCCCGGAGCAGATTGATATCGATGTCACCCATCCGGATGGCATCAACTATCTGACCGGCATCCTGCATACGCTGCGCGACAACGGCGTGCGTGTCATTCGGCTCGACGCTGTTGGATACGCCATCAAGAAGGCCGGCGCCAGCAGCTTCATGCTGCCCGAGACCTTTGAGTTTATCCGCCGGTTCTCGGCTCGCGCCCGCGAGCTGGGGCTGGAAGTCCTCGTGGAAATCCACTCGTACTATCGGCGGCAGATCGAGATCGCCCAACAGGTTGACTGGGTCTACGATTTCGCGCTGCCGCCGCTGGTTCTGCATGCCCTGCTCTTCAAGACGGCAAGTCATCTGCGGCAGTGGCTACGGATCCGCCCAACCAACTGTCTCACTGTGCTCGACACCCACGATGGCATCGGCATCATCGATGTGGGCGCCGATCCGGCTGACCCGCACGCCCACCCCGGCCTCGTTCCGCCCGATGAGTTGACCTCGCTCGTGGAGCGAATCCATTCCAACAGTCGCGATCAGAGCCGCCTGGCCACGGGAGCCGCGGCGTCCAACCTCGATCTCTACCAGGTCAATTGCACCTTCTACGACGCCTTGGGGCGCTCCGACACACTGTATCTCATCGCCCGGGCCGTCCAGTTCTTCATTCCCGGAATTCCCCAGGTCTACTACGTAGGACTGCTGGCAGGTGCGAACGATATGGAGCTACTGGCTCGAACCGGCGTCGGCCGCGATATCAATCGCCATTACTACACCCAGCGGGAAATCGACGCCGCGCTGACGCGACCGGTGGTCGCCCAACTGTTCAGTCTCATCCGCCTGCGCAACACCCACCCTGCCTTCAACGGCGAATTTCGCATCCTGGATACCGGCACGCACACCCTCGGTCTCGAGTGGCGAGCGGGCGCGCAGTTTGTCCGCCTCGATGCCGATCTCGCCGCAGCCGCCTGCTACATCGAGTATTCCGGCACGAGCCCCGGCGAGACCCTCAGCATCAGGTTCGCCGACCCAGATTGCGCTCAAAGAACTCAATGATGACCGCGTAACAGTCGCGCGATTCCGGCACATCCGGGTTGTAGAAGAACCCGTGAAACAGTCCCTCCCACACATGCAGCTCCGCGCGCACCCCTGCCTTGAAGAGCTGGTTGTGTGTGTAGATGGCCGAGCTCATCTCAAACGCCCGTGATCCCGTGATGATCAGCGTCGGCGGAAATTTGGCCAACACCGTCGCCGAGGCCGCCGGTGACACCAGCGGATCCTCCAGATCCGCCCCCGCCAGATCTGTCTCTTATACACATCTAGATGTGTATAAGAGACAGGTGTGTAGATGGCCGAGCTCATCTCAAACGCCCGTGATCCCGTGATGATCAGCGTCGGCGGAAATTTGGCCAACACCGTCGCCGAGGCCGCCGGTGACACCAGCGGATCCTCCAGATCCGCCCCCGCCAGATACTCGAGCTGCGAACGCGCCGGAGCGCTCTGCGCGGCGGGCGGCGGAGCCGATCGAGCCTCCCCGAGCGCCATGGCTGTATAGTTGGCATCGCCGCCAAATCCCACCCGCGCAACCGTCGCTCCCGCACAGAACATGCCGATGGCCCCCGGCCGCGGCAAGTCGTGCTGTTGAAACCACGCAACCGACATTCCCGTGAGCATACCGCCCGCGGAGCACCCGTAGATCCCGATGTCCGCCGCCCTGTAGGTCTTCAAAAGCTCCCGATACGCCGCCGCGACGTCCTCACTGGCGGCCGGAAACCTGTACTGTGGCGCCTCGCGATAGTCCAGGCTGATCACCTTGATGCGCCCCAGCGCGGCAATCGGGATCGATTCCAGCTCAGCGCACCCCGGCCAACACCCTGCAAAGCCTCCGCCGTGCAGATCGATCAATACACGCTTGCGGTTGCGCGCGGAGATTCCCTCCCGCGGCGTATAGACGTACGCATGCACACCGCCAAAGCGCCCCTCCTGCCGATCGACGCTGAACAGTTCCCGTTGCCGGGTGAGATACCCCGCCAACAAAGGGGGAATCCCATTCTCCTGCCGCAGCATCTCCGGACGAGTCACATTTTTCAGATGCTCCGCCAGATAGGCTTTGGCTTGCGGGCTGAGGAATTCCGAGGGCGGCACGGTCGTGGCCGGCACGTGCACGGTCCCGTCCGCGTCCACCGGAATCGGCTCCGGCAGTTGCACGGTCTGAGCCGACACGTGAGCCGCAACCAACAACCCACAGAATCCGATCCACTTCATATTCGATTCCCCCAGTGCGCGCATGCGCGGCCCGCCCCACGGGGCAGGCGGCGTCACTCGATTCTCACCCTCACCCCGAGGCCGATGGTGCGCGGGTACGGTCCCGCCAGCAGGGTCGGCCCATTGGCCGCGGTGGGACCGCGCTCGTCAGACAGATTCTGCCCATAGAGCCTGACCTCATACGGCCCCTTTCGGGTCCCCACCGTCGCGTTATACAGCGCATATCCCGACACCGAATCCACGGTGTTGTCCTGAACTCGCGCGCTGCCGTTCAATGAAGCCGATGCGTCCGTGAACAATTCCCAGCCTGCCGGGAGCTCCCGGGTATAGTTGAGATCCACCCGCCAGTTATGCGGTGGAGTGTTGAACAGACGCTTCCCGTCCCCATTGCGCGGATTCGCCGCGGCAAACGCCGGACTCACGTCAGTGAACTCGGCTTTGTTGATATTGCCGATCAGAGACACGTCGAGTCCTTCGACGGGAGTTACCCAGGTGACATCCACATCGAGCCCTTGCGTCTTGGCACCTCCCAGGTTCGCGAACGCCGCAAGTCCAATCGAGGTGTTGTACGCGCTTTGCAGATTGGTGTAACGAATGTCGTAAACACTAGTAGCCACGCGCACGCGTCCACCGGCCAGGGTGGCTTTGGTGCCCAGCTCCACGTTGCGCAGCTTGTCGGGAGTGAGGCTGAGGCCGCTCGGCACCCCGTCGGCTCGCACCGCATCGGCCTGGGCCTGCGATTGCAGGATTCCACTGCGGAAACCCGTGCCGGCATTGACAAACCACATCCAGTCGTCCGTCACGTGATAGGCCAGGTTGGCGCGCCAGGTCACCGCGTTGGGTCGCGAGCTGCTGTAGGCGGGAACCCCGCTCGACACCGAGTCGGCGCTGCGGTGGTCCTCGAAATACCGCAGTCCGACCAGCGGAACGAGCTTCCCCCCGAACAGGTCGTAACTGACTTCGCCGAACACCGACCCGTTCTGCGTGCGCGTCGTCGTGCCGCCGTCGATCTTCAACGCCGGAAACGCAATGTTGAAATTGTAGAACCCCGTCGCCTTCTGGTAGAACGCACCACCGACCCAATGGAATGGCCCGCCGCCGGCGGAGCTCAACCGCAGCTCATTCACAAAGTTGTGGGCGCTGCCGCCGTTGATCAAGGTGCCGATCCCCAGCGGCGGTCCCAGGTTCAGGGCCACCCCGAAGCCCCCGGGCGGCAGCGATTCCTGGTAGGACGACGCGTTGGTCAGCACCACATCGTCAAACTTGTACGTCAGCGTGTTGGAAAAGAAGTTCGTCTTGCGGTGATCGTAGCCGGCGACGGTGCCCTGATAGGCCAGGTACGGCGGGTCCACCGAATTCATGACCTGCAGGTAGTCCTGATTGGTCTGAAACTGCCACGCGCGCAGCCGCATCGAGAATCGATCGGTCGGTTGCCACAGGACGACTGCCTGGGCGTCCGTGCTGCGAATGTCGTTGGCATCGGTCTTGTACGGTGTTCCCTGAGGAGCACCCTGATAGACATCCGCGTAGCCGGCCCGATAATCGTAGCCGCCGCTCAGACGGACACCGAGTTGCCCGCTGATCACCGGGATGGAGAGCGCGGCGGAGGTCCGGTAATTCAGCCCGCCTGCATCGTTCGTCTTCGAGGAGTCCAGCTCCCCGTCCACGGTGAAGCGATTGAGATCGGGATTCTTGGTGCGATAGATGATCACGCCACCCATCGAGCCGGAACCGTACAGGGTTCCCTGCGGGCCGCGCAGCACTTCCACTCGCTCGAGGTCGAAGTACTGGACCGGCGGTGCGCTCTGAAAGTTCGGCACACCAAAGGGCGTATCGTCGAGGTAGTAGCCGATCATCCCGTCGCCGACCGGCCCACCGGCTCCGGAGCCACGAAATGAGAAGATCTTGTAGCCCGCTCCGATCTCGCTCTGCTCGGAGGCGCCGGGGATCAATTCAATGAGATCCTTTGCATCCCGCACGCCTTTCGCCTGCAGGCTCGCCCCGGTGAAAGCCTGGATGGCCATGGGTACCTGGCTCAGTTGCTGCTCACCCACCTTGGTGGCCGTCACAACGACCTCCTGGAGCGCGGCGGGCGCCTCGCTCGAATCCTGCGCCTGGGCGCGTTCGAACAATGACGCACCCGCGAAACCCAGGGCGCAACTCCACGCGGCGCGCGCGATGAAACGTCTCGAATCAACCATCGCCTTCCCCCTCGATGAGACAATTCTAATTACGCAAACGTTTGCGCTCTTATATTCCAACGGTTCGGGGCTGTCAAATAGCGGATAAACAACACATACAGTCAGGTCCATCGGCTGGTGTCGCCGGATGCAATCGTTTGCCGGACCGGCTACAGTGAGTGCCGCCAGCCGCAATCCAGCGCTGGCCCGAGCGAGGAAACCCCGTGAGAATGCTGCCCCGGCGCGAGTTTCTGGCACTGGCCGGCGCCTTGTCCTCAGCCCGAGCCGCGGCGGCGGAGTCGTTGCGCCCGCCCCCGGCGCGCTCGGTCCTGCCCAGAAGTTGGTTGCAGGCTCCCACGCTGCCGTTGTGGCCGGGCGATCCGCCCGGCGCCGCCGGCTTCGCCGCCCAGCCACTTCCGCCGGGCTCCTCCGCCGTGTTCGTCCGCAATGTCGCCAAGCCGGTTTTGCATGTATTCCGCCCGGCCCGTTCCAACGGGCGCGCTGTTATCGTTGTGCCGGGCGGCTCCTACGAGTTTGTCTCCGTGGCGAACGAGGGGCTGGACCCCGCGATAAAGCTGACAGCGATGGGCACGGTCGTGTGCGTGCTGACCTATCGCCTCCCAGGAGAGGGCTGGTCTGACAGTGCAACCGTACCGCTACAAGATGCCCAACGCGCGATGCGGGTGGTCCGCTCCCGAGCGTCGCAGTGGGCGATCGACCCAAACAAGGTCGGCGTCCTCGGATTTTCCGCGGGCGGTCATGTCGCGGCGACCCTGGCGACCCAACACGCCGAGCACACCTACGATCCGGTCGACTCGGCGGACGAGCTCGACCCCCGTCCGGCCGCGGCCGGTCTGATCTATCCGGTCGTGACCCTGGAGAGACCCTGGACCCACGAGGTCTCGCGCAAGCACCTGTTGGGCGAGTCCCCGAGCAGCGCGGATGTCGCGCGCCGCTGCGCCGAGCAGCACGTCGACTCGTCCACCCCTCCCGCCTTCATCGTTCATGCCTTCGATGATCCGGCGGTGCCGGTTGAAAACAGCCTGCGTTTCATGGAAGCGATGCGTGCCGCCCGGCGGCCGGTCGAGGCGCACCTGCTGCAGGAGGGGGGGCATGGCTTCGGCATCGGCCTTGCGGGAGCGCCTTGCGAGCATTGGCCGGACCTTTTTTCGAGCTGGCTCAGCCGCTTGGCCTGACACGGGCGCCCCCCAAGCGCTATATTGAGATTGCACATGCGATGAAACAGGGTGACCGTCGAGTGAAGCGTCAGCGGAAGAAAAAGGCGACCTCCATCGACATGGCGGAAGTCGCGCGCCGGGCCGGGGTTTCGCTCTCGACAGTCTCGCGCTCCCTCGCCGGCCATACCTCCATCTCGGATGAAACCCGCGAACGGGTTCGCGAGATCGCCGCGAGCATCAATTACCGTGTTGACTCTTCGGCGAGCACCCTGCGCACCGGCCTGACCCGTACCATCGCGGTCGTCATTCCTCTCGAGCACGCGAGCAAGCAGCGCCTGTCCGATCCGTTTTTTCTGGAAATGCTGGGCGCCATCGCCGATGAGCTCACCGCGCGCGGTTACAGCATGCTGCTCTCCAAGACCACGCAGGACCCGCGGGCCTGGATCGCGAGCATCGTCCAGAGCCGGCGCGTGGATGGAGTCATCGTCATCGGTCAGAGCTTCCATCACGCCCATCTCAATGAGCTCATGGCGAGCGATGTCAACATGGTCGTATGGGGTGCGCAACTGCCCGATCAGAGATATCCAACCGTAGGATCGGACAACAAGGAAGCGGGCCTCATCGGAACTCAGCATCTGCTCGAGCAGGGTTGCCGCCAGATCGCCTTTCTGGGCGACCCCGAAGTGCCGGAGGTGAATGCCCGCCGGGACGGCTTCCTGCTCGCTCTGCGGCGGGCCGGCATAGAGCGGCAGCCTCGCCTGGAGGCCGCGGTGCGCTTCGGCAGCGATGCGGCCTATGAGACCGTCTGCTCCCTGCTGAACGCCCATGCCGACTTCGACGGCATTTTCGCCTGTTCGGACGTGATCGCCATGAGCGCCATGCGCGCACTCACCGAACGCGGTCGCAAGGTCCCGTCCGATGTGGCCATTGTTGGATTCGACGATGTCCCGCTCGCCGCCTACACAACCCCGCCCCTCACAACCATCCGCCAGGACTATGCGACGGGGGCACGGATGCTGGTGGAGCGAATCCTGCAACCCCGATCCTCCGGGTCCCCGAGCGCCGCCGTTCTGCCCACGGAGTTGGTCGTCAGGGCATCGAGCCTGAAAGAACACCACCGTCAGGCCAAGGCTCCGACCGGGCTAAAGCGCCGCACCACCCCCGTGGAACGCTCGGGACGCAACCCGCTGCGAGACTGATTTCGTTACTTCACCGCGCACGCGCCCGGGAGCTGCAACCTCAGGCCGCTCATGCCGGAGTGCTCCTGCGATCCCACTCTCAGCCGTGGCGCGGCGCCGCGTTCCGAAACGCATCGATCGCCAGACACGCTGCCTCGATCTCCAACAAGCGCGGCCAGCGCGCGAGATCCACATCGAATCGCCGCGCACTTTCCATTTGCGGCACGAGATAGACATCAGCGAGCGTCGGGTGCATGCCGAACGAAAATGAACCGGATCGCCCGCGAGCCTGCATCCAGTCAACCAACCCGTCGAAGCCCAATCCGATCCAATGCCTGCACCACTCGCGCACCGCCGCCTCGTCGGCGCCGAATCGAGTCCGCAACATCTGCAGTATGCGTCGATTATTTACCGGATGGATGTCACAACCGATCATCGCCGCAAGGGAACGAACGGTTGCCCGATCGGCAGCCTCGGCCGGCAACAACGGCGGTTCAGGATAACACTCCTCCAGCCACTCCAGGATGGCGGGCGACTGAATCAGGATGGTGCCATCCACATTCAAGGCGGGCAGCAGGCGCTGCGGATGAATCGCCGCGTACGCTGCGGTCAAATGCTCCTCGGTGCGAAGATCGACCGGCAGCGTCTCGTACGTCAAGCCTTTGAAATTGAGCGCAATGCGTAGCCGGTGAGAGGTACCGCTGCGGAAGAAGTCGTAGAGTTGCATCGTCATGGGTGCGTTTGCTCGATCCGGACATACAGGCGCGAGCCTTCGACCTTCACCGCATATCGAGCGAGCGGTTGCGTCACCGGAGCGCATAGCGGCGCACCGCTGCGCACGTCAAATCGCCCCTGGTGCAGCGGGCATTCGATCACGCAGCCCTCGAGAAAGCCGTCGCTCAATCTGGCCCGCCCGTGCGTGCACAGGTTATCCGTCGCAAAGAACTCCCCCTGGACACAGTAGATCGCCAGGTCGCGCCCGGCCACCGTCAGCCCCAAGACATCGTCCTCGGGCACCTCGTCAATGGAGATTGCATCGATCCAGGCAGCGTCCGCCATAGTTCACTCAGATCGGGTAGATGATGGAGTTGGGAATGAGCTCACTGTCATAGATGCACTCACGGGAGGCGAGCTTCAACCCCGTGCCGGTACGCACCACCTTGTCGAGGTACCTGCCCACATTGAACACGGTCGAAACCTCGTCGAGCTTGGTTCGGAACACCGCATAGTTGGCTTCACATCGAATCCCGTCCTCGTTCTGGGCGAGCACCCGCGGCAGTCCCACGACGTGCCGCTGGTAATACGGATCGTGAAACAAGGTTTCCTTGATCCCATAGACGCGGTCTTTCAACATGCCCTTGCTGGTGAACGACAGGGTAGCCAGGGGAAAGCCTCTCTCCTGGTTCTCGCGCGGCTGCAGACGATATACGCAGTCATCCGTGAAGAACTCGGGCCACAGGTCCCAGTCCCCTGAATCGACCGCGCTCGCGTAGTCGGCGTACAGCTGCACGAGTGCCAGCCAGTCCGCGGCGTTCAGAATCGCGCTCACGCTTCCATCACCTCGCGCCAGTAGCGATACATGCCCCTGATGAGTGTCTCGGTAACCATGTGATCCGTGTCGCCGATGTCCCGGCCGCCCAACTGCGCAAGCGTATGTCCGGACGGGGTGCTCTCAAATGCCTGTTGGGAGAATTCGATGACTTCGCCGTCATCGGCCGACACAAAGCCGGCCGGCCCGAACAGATTCGCCTGGCGCAAGCGCCGCTCGACCATCTGAGCATCGTCATCCGCGAATCCGAAGTGAGTCCACACGAAGTCGAAAGTGCCGTTGCCTCGCGGTTGAATGTGCCGTGTCGACACGCTGTTGACCTGTTGCTGCAGGATCACGCTCGGAAAAATCGTCGTCATGACGGCGGTCGGGCCGCCCCACCAGGGCTCCGGCACGATGTCCAGAAAGCTCGGATCGTGCAGTTGCATCGATTCCTTGAAGCTGGAGACTTCGGTCACCTGCCCCTGTGGGCCGCCGGCGCCGCGGGTCGAGATCATGGCCGCATGGCGATGCCGCGAGTCCATGCGCAGTTGCGATCTGTTATCCGCCCGCCACAGCCCGAAAGTCACGAACCAGGTATGCAGCAGTCCCGGATGGTAGGGGTCCTTGATGTTCTCCTGCATCAGCTTCCAGTTGCCGGGAATCCGCTGGCGGTTGTAACCGAGAATCTTCAGCGGACGACCGTTGAACAACCGATCGAAGTAACCGAGGATCGCCGGCCCCAGAAAATCCTCGAACGATTCCACTGCGGAGTCGAACGAGGCAAACACCACGCCGCCGCGAACGGCCACCTGCAATCTCCTCAGGCCGTGCTCGGCAATATCGAAGTCGGCCGGCATTCCTCCCTGGATCCGCCCGCCCTGCTTCACGCCGCGCCGAAACGGCACACCCTGCAGGTCGCCCTTCAGCGTGTAGCTCCACTGATGGTAAGGGCAGACAAATTCACTTCGATTACCCTGCCGGGCGCGGCAGAAGCGCATGCCCCGGTGCGCACAGACATTCTCCACGACGTGAATCGAGCCATCCGCGGCGCGAATCATGATGACCGAGCGCTCGCCGATGACCGAGCGGCGGAAATCGCCCGGATTGGGAATTTCCGCCTCGAGGCCCACATAACACCAGTGACCGCGGTAGAAGAATCGTTCGAGCTCCCGCCGATACAGCTCCGGTTGCGTATAGGCGAGAAACGGTATGCGGTCGGTCGCATCGGCCTCCCAGCCGAGCTCGGATCCGGTCTCAGCCACTCGCAGCGCCTCCCCTGTCCGCTGCCACGCGGTCGATCGTGACTTGCACCGGCGCCAGACCGGAGATCGTTCCCCGCAGGACATCCCCGCGCACGACCGGTCCAACCCCTTCGGGTGTGCCGGTCATGATGAGGTCCCCGGGTTCCAGCGCATCGTAGCGCGAGAGCACCGCGATACATTCCGCGACGGACCAGATCAACTGGTCGATATTCGAAGACTGGCGCACCCGGCCGTTCACCTCCAGGGCCAATGCGGCGGCCCGCGGATGCCCAACATCCGCGGCGCGAGTCAGAGCGCCGATCGGTGCCGAATGCGCAAAGGACTTGCCGAACTCCCACGGGCGGCCCTTGTCGCGGGCCTCGAGCTGCAGGTCGCGGCGAGTCATATCGAGCCCGACCGCATACCCGTACACGTGCTCCAGCGCAGCTTCCGCTGCGATGTCGCTTCCGCCGCGGCCGATGGCCACGACCCACTCGATCTCGTGTTGGAAGTTCGCCGTTTGCGGCGGATACGGAATCGAAACCGCCTGAGAAGCATCCACGACCGCGTTCGCCGGCTTCATGAAGAAGAACGGCGGCTCGCGCTCGGGATCCTTGCCCATCTCCCGCGCGTGCGCGGCGTAGTTACGGCCCACGCAAAAGACCCGGTTCACGGGAAATCTGACATCGGTACCTGTTATAGACAGTGACCGCGTCGGCGCCAACTCAACCGCATATCTCATAACCACTCCCCCCCCAAGGGTACCCGCCGCTACAGGCGCTGCTCGCGCCACAGACCGAGCGCCCGCTGCGCGGGACGATCGGAAAAGCTGAACATGAGCGTATCGCGCCTTGCGCACAGCTGCAGCGTCTGCCACGACGGCACTACAAAAACATCGCTCACACCGAAAGACCACGTGTTACCGGCAATCTGAGCTTCCCCTTCCCCCTCCAGGCACACATGCACGGTGGAGTCCGTAGACCGCATGGGTCGCGACTCGAAACCCGCGGGCAGAAATTGCCCACACGCCCCTATAGTCGGCATGGGCGGCCCACCGGTCGCAGGATTGATGAACCGCAGCTTGAATCCGTCGTGTGGATCCGCAGCTGCGCAGCGCGCGAGCGACAGCAAGGAAGCGCGGGTGCGCTCGAACGAATAAACAAACATGCGGGTGGGTTCCTGCGCAGTCGGTTCGAAGCCGACCGGAACCATGTTCGCCCCATACAACGCAAGGGCACTCCCCTCGGGACGCAACGGCTGCTGCGCCACCTGTTCGGACTTCTCCGCGAATCCCGCATCAAAGAACCTAACGGTCGGTATATCGAGACCGTCGAGCCAGATGACGGGCTCCGTGCCCTCGTTGCCGTGGTCGTGCCACGTCCAGGACGGGGTGATGATGAAGTCCCCACGGCGCATCGTCGTCCGCTCGCCGTCCACGGCGGTGTAGGCGCCTTCGCCGTGCAGTACGAGGCGCAATGCCGATTGTGTGTGTCTGTGCGCCGGAGCGATCTCACCGGGCAGAATCAACTGCAATCCGGCATACAGAGACTGGGTGATGCAGGACTGTCCTCGCAACGCCGGATTCTCGAGAACCAACACACGCCGTTCCGCTTCGGCGGCACTGATCAGGCGCCCGGCTTCCAAGACGTGCTCGCGGATCTGCTCGAAACGCCACAGTGCCGCCGCGAGCGGCGAGCGCGGTTGTGGGGGAACGAGCGATCCGAGGACTTCCCACAGCGGAGTCAGGTTCGAGCCGCCGATCCGCCGGTAGAAGTCCAAACGTCGGCTCACGATGTCAGATCCGCTCGAGGCATGCATTGAACGCTCCCTCAGGACAGTTGCGTATAGAACGCATCCGCGTGGATGTGTGCTGCCGCGACGCCCTTTTGGCGAACCAGGTGAGTGGCCGCTTCGACCATCGGGGGCGATCCGCACAGATAGGCGCGCCAACCCTCGAGGTTGCGGTGATCCTCTTCGATGGCCTCGGTTACGAGTCCCGTGCGGCAATCACTACCGCCTGCCGCGGACGTTGCCACCACATGAATACTCAGTGATGGATGTTGAAGCGCGAGTGTCGACAACCAGTCGAGGCCGTAGATGTCGCGGGGCGAGCGCACGCCTACGTACACATGAATCGGATTATTCATTCCCCAGGCGACGGCGCCTCTCACGATCGACAAGACCGGTGCGAGGCCCGTCCCGCCCGCGACGCAGATCATCGGCCCCGCATGTTTGCGCCTCAGATAAGCCGTGCCGAGCGGCCCGCTCAGGCGCACCGGCTGTCCTGCTTTGAGCTCCTGCGCAATGAATTCGGACACGCGCCCGCCGGTGACGATGCGCACGTGAAATTCGAGAGTCTCATCCTCCTGCAGCCCGGCCATCGAGTAGGGGCGCGAGTAACCTGGCTTCACCTGGAGTTGAACATACTGTCCAGGCGAGTACTCCAGCGGCTTTGCGGGTTTCAGCACCAATCGCCGGATGTCATGTGTCAGGACCTCAACCGCCTGCACGGTCGCCTTGACGATCCGGGCCGGGTGAGTAATCGCCTCGTCCGGCTCCGGGATCTCGATCGTGCAGGGCTCCGTGAGGTAAGTCTGGCAGGCAAGCACGTACTCGTCCGCTCCCTCCAGCGGGGTCCGCCGCTCGCGACCTCCGTTGAGCACCTCCCCCCGGAGAATCCGGCATCGACAGGTACCGCAGCGTCCGGCCATGCAACTGTACGACATGGGGACCTGCGCGTGCCGCAGCGCATCCAGAAGGTTCATTCCTGCCTCAACGTGAATGAGCTTGCGCAGGGGCTCGATCCGCAGTTCCATGGGGACGCATGATCACAGCCTTTGCAGGCCCGGCCAACGGCGCAATCGGTATATGCTCTATCACTCTCAGTGATATCCGTGGGGAGCGCACCGGTGGAACTGCATGATCTCGATCTGAACCTGCTGGTCGTCTTTAACCAGTTGCTGATCGAGCGTAGCGTCTCCAGGGCGGCACGCACACTGGGGATCTCCCAGCCCGCCATCAGCAACTCGCTGGCCAAGCTGCGCCGGATCCTCGGGGATGAGTTGTTCCTGAAGACGGCGCAGGGCATGGAGCCGACGCCGTACGCCGATCAACTGGCCGAGTCGGTGAGTTACGCCCTGGGGATGATCCACAGCTCGCTCAACCAGCGCACCCGCTTTGCGCCGGCCGAGTCCAAACGGACCTTTACGATCGGCATGACCGACATCGGCGAAATCTATTTCCTCCCCGCCCTCATTCAGCGGTTGCGCAAGGAGGCCCCTGCAGTGGCGGTCAGTACGATACGCAACACGTCCATCAACCTGCGCGATGACCTGCAGTCCGGGAAGGTGGATCTGGCTATCGGGCTGCTGCCACAATTGAAAGCCGGCTTCTTCCAACGGCGCCTGTTCACGCAGAGTTATGTTTGTCTCATGCGGCGCGGGCACCGCCTGCACGGACCGCGTATGTCGCTCGCGGACTATCAGTCGGCTGAGCACCTCATGGTGATCTCAGCCGGCACGGGCCACGGAAAAGTTGACGAGTTGCTGCAGCGCTCCGGCGTCGAGAGGAATTGCCGGGTCACCGTGCCGCATTACGTGTGCGTCGGCCATCTTCTGCAGGACTCGGATATGATTGCCACCGTCCCGGAGCGACTGGCCGACAAACTGCTGGAACCCTTTCAGCTCGCCAAGATGCCGGTGCCGGCAAAACTGCCGGACGTGGCCATCAATGTGTTCTGGCATGCCAAATACCATCGCGCGCCCGCGAACCAATGGTTGCGTACCCTGCTGTTCGAGCTGTTCGGTGACAGCGAGCCCGGTGCAACCCCGGATCCCGGGCGAACCGCGCGCTCGAAACGATCCGCCGCGCTCAAACATCACAGACCGTAACCCAGAGGATAAAGCGGATGGCGCGAATCGTGCGCGGCGTCCGGCAATTGCCGCTCGACTTCGTCCATGGATGCGGGCAGCTCGAAGGGCAACTTTCCGGCCGGATGCGCCTTGCCGGTCAGAATGTCAAACAACGCGGCGTCGCTGGCTCCAAAGTTGGCCAGCAGCACCTCGCTGCGAGCGGCGATCTCGCCCAGGATGGCCGGCCGGTCGAGATAGACCGAGGTCACCAGAGGCAGTTGCGCCGGGATCGAGCGGAATGCTCGATAGTCGGCATTGTCGGCGCTGAAAGCCAGGGAGCCCTCGTGTTGCCGCCGGCCGAAGAAAAAGGCGGGGTGTTGCTGAAAAGGCGCCGACATCCGCAGCAGCGCGAAATCGGCCTGCTCCGCCCGCGCGACCGGCTCAAACCCGTAGGAGCGCGCCACGCTTTCGCTGACGCCGTGGAGAAATACCTTGTGCCAGCGACCGGCATCCAGAGGCAACAACCGCGGGGACATTTTCAGCAGCACGTGCGCACGTCGCTGCGCCTCGAGTCCGGCCCCGCGAAAGGTTGCATTGCCGACCACATCGTCCGCTTTGGCCGCATCCACATAGGGATCCTCGAAAAGTCCCAAGGTGAGCTTCAACCTCAGGATGCGCAGCACCGACTGATCGATGCGAGACTGCGCAATCGTGCCGGCACGCACCAGCGCGACGATCTGCCGGGAATCGGTGACTCCGCCGAAATCATCCACGCCGGCCTCCAGGGCCTTCGCAAATCGCTGCGCCTCGGTCAGCGACTCCACGCCCCAGGGCATGCCGATCCGGCTCACCTCCTGGGTCCCGTGCTGGCAATCCTCGCGACAATCGCGAGTGACCAGAAAGTCGCTCATGACGATGCCATCGAACCCGTATCGGTCGCGGAGCAGGTCCGTGATCATTTGCCGGCTGAATGCCGCGCCAACCCGTTCGGCATCCCGCCCGAGCACCTGTGTGCCGGCGGCCGGCATGGCGTAAGTCGGCATGACACCGCTGACGTGGGCGGCGAACGCTCCTAGAAACGGCGTTACATGTTGCTCGAATTGACCGCCCGGAAACGCAATTTCGCGCCCGTACGGATTGTGCGCATCGTAGCCGTTGGCCGCCGCTCCATACCCGACCCAGTGTTTGACCACTGCCGCCACACTTTGAGATCCGACACCATTGCCGCCGTTCTGAAAGCCCTCGACATAGGCTTGCACCAGCCTACGTGCAAGTTGCGGGTCCTCGCCGAAAGTGCCGTTGATCCGCGGCCAGCGCGGTTCGGTGGCGAGATCCGCCATCGGCGAGAGTGTCATACGCAAGCCCACCGCGAGATATTCCTGGCGAGCGATGTCGGCGAACCGGCGGACCGTCTCCGGCTCGCCGATCGCCGCGAATCCCAACGCGTCCGGCCACTGCGAGAAGGCGGCTGCATGCACACCCGCCCCGACCATCTCGTTCATCTGATTCCGCGGATCGGAGCTGATGATCAAAGGAATCCCGAGGCGCGTCGCCTCGGCGAGCGCCTGCGCACTGTTGGCGGCCGATGCCTGCGCAATGATTTCACCCGAGAGCTTGCTGTCGAATCCGCCGATGCCATCCGACTGCACCAGCACCGCGAGCTTGCTGAAATCCCAACTCCCCTGCACCGTGCCGGTTGTCGTCGGTACCAGCGCGTGAAACATCTGCCCGGCCTTCTCCTCCAGCGTCATCCGGGCCAGCAGATCGATCGCGCGGCTCTGCACGGGCTTGCGCCAGTCTTCATAGTCATCGAGCCGTCCGTTGTGATTCAGGTCCTTGAAGACATAACCCTCGACCCTGAGTGTTGGAGCCCCTCGCGAGCTCAACACGGCTTGATGAACGGACGGTGGCGCCGCCTTGCCGTGCGCACTCGCGCCCAGCAGCAGCAGCAATACGGATCCGGTCACGTGGCAATATAGGTTCATATCCCGTCTGCGCGTTCGGTGAGGTTGGCGGCAGCCTACATCCGCGCTCATCGCCTCAGTATCACTGTCAGTGATGAGCGATATTAGCGCTCGAATCTGGAATATCCGGGCGATGACGTTGATCATACCGACCGACCGTCAATCGAGGGGGATCACAGTGAATTTCAAAAAATGCGGCTCCATGGCCGTTTGCAGCGCGGGCGTCCTCATTCTGGCAAATGAGTCCGCACACGCCGACCCACAGTCGCAGAGCACGAGCCAGCCGCCCGCGGTCGCGGAGGCACCGGCGGAAACTCCGGAAGTCGTCGTCACGGCGTTGCGGCGCAGCCAGACGGTCAGCACCGCTCCCGCCGCGATTTCCGTGGTGAGCGGGGCGGATCTGCTGAGCCAGGGTGCCACCACCGCGCAGGAGTTGGCCAACGTACTGCCAAACGTACAAAATGGAGTCGCCGGTTATGCGATCCGCGGTATCTCGAGCGGCGACACCACTGAAAAGGGCGATCCTTCCACCGCTTTCAGTGTCGATGGCATCTACATCGCCCGTCCCCAGGAGCAGGGGTTAGCCTTCTACGACGTCGAGCGGGTCGAGGTACTTCGCGGCCCGCAAGGGACCCTCTACGGACGCAATGCTACAGCCGGCGCGATCAACGTCATCACCGCGCGTCCGCAGTTGGATACCTACGCCGCTTCGGCTACCGTCGATTTTGGCAACTACAGCTCCAAGCGGGTCAACGCGGTGGCCAATCTCCCCGTCGCGGATCACGTGGCGCTGCGCCTGTCCGGCTTGTTTAATGACCACAATGGCTACACGCCTACCCATGACGGTACCAATGCGCTCGACTCGAGAAAAGACGGCGCCGGCCGGGCGCGCCTGCTGATAGATGTCTCCAACACACAGATCCTGTTGTCAGGTGACCTCGCGCGTGAGCACGACAGCGGCTCCGCTTACCTGCCCCTGCAGCGCGCGCTGTCCGGCCAAAGCGCCCAGTACTATCAGGACCCCGGACGCGACGGCTTCAACCATCTGAACACCGGCGGGTTTTCGGGCGAAGTCAACTCCGACCTGGATTTCGCGCAACTCACGTATATCGGCGGCTGGCGCACGGCCAGCTCGAACGACACTTTGCTGTTCGGCGACAACGGTCCCTGGGTTCTCGAGAACATCGACCACTGGCAAAGCTCGCATGAGCTGCGGCTCGCTTCCAAGGGCAGCGGCCCTCTGCAATGGGTGGCCGGCCTGTTCTATTTCAACGAAAACACCCACACCTCGCCCACGGTGAACATCCCGGGCGCGGCCCTCACCTTGCTGTTTGATCTGCGCGCCCACACCCAGAGCAAGGCAGCGTTCACCCAGCTCACCTACAGCCTGCTGCCGCAGCTGCGCATAGTGGGTGGCATTCGGTATACCGACGATCAGAAATCGCGCAATGGCACCTTCAACATCGTGGGTGGGCCCGGTCAACTGTACGATGCGGATGTCTCTTTCAACAAAGTGAACTGGAAAGGCGGCCTGGAGTGGGACGTCGCCGATCACATCCTGGCCTACGCCAGTGCCTCCACGGGCTACAAGTCCGGTGGCTTCAATGACGGCAATCCACAGACGCAGCCGAGCCTCTACTACCAGCCAGAAACCATCACCGACTATGAAGGCGGTCTGAAAGGCCGATTCTTCGACAACCGCCTGTACCTGAGCACCTCGATATTCGACTACGTGTACAAAGGCCTGCAACTGAGCTCCATCCCGCCCACCGGTGGAATCGTGACCCTCAATGCGGCCAGTGCGACCATCAGGGGATTCGAAGCCGAGGGCAACTGGCGCGTAATCGAGGGTGGCAGCCTCGATTACAGTCTCGCGCTGCTGCATGCGAAGTACGACGACTATCTGCCCCTGGGTGCGGGAGGTCCGAGCTACGCCGGCCACAGTCTCGACCGCTCACCCAAGACCGCCTTCCGGGTTGGGTACACTCAGGACTTCCCGCTGGCCTCCGGCAAGGTCCGCGCCAACGTCGCGACGAAGTATTCCTCGTCGTACACGGTCACGGACTTCAACATCCCGATGCCGTATGAGCAGGATGCGTTCTGGCGTACGGATGCCAGTGTTGCCTATCATGCGGCGGCCGATCGGTGGAGCGTGCAGATGTATGTGCAGAACATCGAAGACAAGCGCCAATTGGGCGTAATCTCCTTTAGCAGCTTCACGCTGAGCGAGCCCCGTCTGTTCGGGGTCCGAGGTCACGTCGAGTTTTGATAAATGAACGCTGACAGCGAGCCACAGGCCGCCGCCAGACGCGAATTTCTGGCAGCGGCGCTGTCAATCGTGAGTTGCGCCGCGGTGGCGGCGGCCGCAGAGGCCGCGGGGGCATCTCCGGCCCCTGCGGGGCCGCCCGTGGCTGCCAAGGCCGGTCGTCTGAGCGAAGCCCAGTTCATTGCGCTGATGGAGCGCGTCAGCAACTGGGGCCGCTGGGGGAAGACCGATACCCTGGGTGCCCTCAACCTGATCACGCCCGCGACCATCCGCCGCGCGCAGACGTTGATCCGGGAGGGCATCACGGTTTCGTGCGCAACGCCGATTCCGTTCTTCGTTCCGGGCGCCGCGGCTCCCGCGAATCAGTTGAGCTTGTGGCTCGATGCGGCCGATCAGTGGGGCGCGGTCAATGACCGGGTCACTCTCGTGCCGCACGGCCGCAACGGGATGACCCACCTGGACGCCCTCGCCCACATCTACTATCGGGGCAAACACTACAACGGAGTGCCGTTCACCGGCGTGCTCGAAAATCGAGCCGGCCCGATGAGCATCGAAGCGGCCGGTCGGGGATTTACCGGCCGCGGTGTGTTGATCGACCTGCCGGCGGCGCTCGGCAAGGAGTGGCTCGACCCCTCCGACAGGATCACGCCCGAGCAGTTGCGCAAGGCGATCGCGGCCACCGGCACCCCCCTCGCCTCGGGTGATATCCTCATCTTCAACACCGGCATGGAGGCATTGAAGCGCGCACGAGGCGGGGACTCGACCGCTCCGTTAGCGACCGGCGGCCTGCAGATAGAGTGCGTTGAGACAATTCACTCGGCCGATCCCGCCCTGATTATCAGTGATGCAGGCATGGACACCCTGCCCGCGGAAGTACAGTCGGTGCTCATCCCGTGGCACGTGGCCTGTATCGTGATGATGGGCGTCCAGCTGGTCGACGGCGCGGCTCTCAGCGAGCTCATCGCGACTTGCCGCCGCTTGCAGCGCAGCGCCTTCTTCTGCACGGTCGCCCCCGTATCCTTCGTCGGCGCGACCGCCTCTCCGGTCAATCCTATCTGCGTGTTCTAAGCAGACGAGCCGGCCGCCTCCCGGGCAGCTATGAGCCCCTCTCCTGCACCCACTTGCCAAGATCATTGGGCGCGAGCGCACGCGAGAAATGCCATCCCTGCGCCATGGCGCACCCGCACTCGGATAGAAACTTCAAATCCTCGCTCGACTCCACGCCCTCGGCGACCGTCACCAATCCGAGATCACGCGCCATCGCCACCGCGGAACGCAACATCACCTGCAGATTCTGTCGGACCGCCACCCCCTGCACCAGCGAGCGGTCGATTTTCAGCTCCGTAAACGGGATCTGCGCCAACTGCTTCATCGACGAGTAGCCACTGCCGTAGTCATCGAGTGACAGCCGATAACCGCGCAGGCGCAAGCGCGTGAGTATCTCGAGGGCATGCGCCATCTCCACCAGCGAGCTCTCCGTGATCTCCAGGACCAACCGGTCCGGCGGCAGCTCATAGACCTGGGTCAAGGCGACAATCTCATCCACCAGATCCGAGCGGCGCAGCAGCAGCGGCGACAGATTGACCGCCACCGTGAAGTCCAACCCGGCGTTGCGCCATTGCACGAGATGCAACAGGGCGTCATTCAACACCCGCAACGTCAGGGCATGGATGAGATCCCACTGTTCCGCAAGCGCAATGAACTGATCGGGCATGATCATGCCCGCCTGCGGGTGCGCCCAACGCACCAGCGCTTCGACCCCCCGGACCCGCCCCGTCGCGAGCTCGACCTGAGGTTGATAATGAGTAATCAGCTGGCCTGACTCGATGGCATGGCGCAATGAGGCTTCATCCACGACCGCCCGTGGGGCGCCCAAGTCGCGCGCGGGCGGAGCCACTCCGACGCGCAGGGTGCGCAGCAGACCGGCCTCATCAATCGGCTTCTGCAAGCCACCCAGGATCGGTACGCCCAGCGCCTTCCCCAGATGCTGTACCGAGTGCATGATGGCAACATCACGCGAAGAAGCCAACACCACCGGGATCGCGATCCCGCGCGAGCGCAGCCGCGACAGCAGTTGCGGTCCGTCCATGGTCGGCATCTCCAGGTCCAGAATGAGCAGTCGCGGCGTAAACGACTCGAGCAGTGCCAGGGCCTCCTGTCCGTTGGCCGCCTCCCGCACGGTTGCGATGCCGATCGAGCGACACAGCTCGACCGTGTGTGCACGCTGAACCGCACTATCATCTATGACGAGGACGGAGGCCGGCGGAGGCTCCGCGGCGTCCTGCCCGGGCTCGGCGGCTACGCGCATTGGATTCTCTCCGGTAGATCTTCCAGCGCCAGAATCTGCGCTGCCGCGCCCAGGCGAATAGCCTCCTTCGGCATTCCGAACACCACACAGGTGGCTTCATCCTGGGCGACCGTCTCAGCGCCCGCATCGCGCATTTCCTTGAGCCCTCGTGCGCCGTCATCTCCCATTCCCGTCATGATGATGCCCAGAGCGTTCCGACCGGCGGCGCGCGCGGTGGAACGAAAGAGCACATCGACCGACGGGCAGTGTCTGCTGACCGGCGGCCCGTCTCTGACTTCGACTCGATATTGGGCGCCGCTGCGTTGAAGCAACATGTGCCTGCCGCCCGGCGCTATCAGCGCACAGCCACGCCGCAGCCGATCTCCATCGCGCGCTTCGCGCACCTCGATCTCACACAAGCCGTTCAATCGTTGCGCAAAGCTCGCCGTGAATTCCCTGGGCATGTGCTGGACGATGACCATGCCGGGACAGACCGCCGGCAGAGCCGTCAGAACCTGCTCCAGCGCCTGCGTTCCTCCCGTGGAGGTTCCAATCGCCACGACACGCTCGGTTGTCTGAACCATGGCCCGCTGAGATACGGGCGCGAGAATGACATCGGCCGAGTTTTTCTGAACCACCGCTGGCGCACGTGCCGCGGGCGCTCCCCGTCGTGCCAGCCGCTTCATGTTGGCACAGGCAGCGGTACGGACTGCCGCCGTCAACTCCTGCGCGCTGTCCTGAAGATAGCTCTTCAGTCCGGCCTTCGGTTTGGTGATGATGGTCACGGCGCCGGCGGCGAGAGCTTCGAGAGTGGTGGGCGCGCCGGCTTCCGTCAAGGTCGAGCAGATGATCACGGGCGTGGGCCGCTGCTCCATCAGTTGCCGCAGGAATGTCAGGCCGTCCATTCTCGGCATCTCGACATCGAGCACCAACACGTCGGGCCAGCGCTCCTTCATCCGGTTCATGGCGAAGATCGGGTCCGCCACCGCGGCGATGACGTCGATACCCGGATCCTCCTGCAGGATGCCCACCAGCGCCTGGCGCACGACCGCGGAATCATCCACGACCATGACGCCGATGCGCTTCATGCCGGCTTCCTGAACATGGAGGGTGCCAGACTCTTCAGTCCGAGATCCAGGCCCAACAGACTGTCCGAGTGGCCGATGAGCAGAAATCCCCCCGGACGCAGCGCCGTGAGGACTCGTTGCACCACCTGGCGCCGCGTGTCCAAATTGAAGTAGATGAGGACGTTGCGCAGGAAAATACCGTCAAACTGTCCAAGCTTGGGCAGCTCCCGATTGAGGTTCACCTGCTGGAAGGTGACCCGCGCCCGCAGCGCCGGTTGTACCTGCAGCGCACCTTGCATGCCTGCCTCCTTGATACAGAATCGCTGTAGATAACCGGCCGGCACGTGGGCAAGACGCTCCCGGGGATACACTCCGGATCGCGCCTTGTCCAACACCCGTGTGCTGATGTCGGAACCGAGGACTTCCCACCGGCCCGGCCGCAGATCCTCGAGCAGCATGGCGATGCTGTATGCCTCCTCCCCGCTCGAGGAGGCCGCGCTCCAGATCCGCACGGGGCGGGCTACCGACTTCAACTCCTGCATCTGCGCCTTCAGGAATTCGAAGTGCTTCGGCTCCCTGAAGAAATACGTTTCATTGGTCGTGAGAAGATCGACGGCTGTCTGCAGCTCCTGCGGTGTCGTGCCGCTGGTGATCAACTTCAGGTATTCGCCGAAGGAGCTGACACCGCTGGCGCTGAGACGCCGCATGAGGCGGCCGCTCACCAGCGCCCGCTTGGCGTCCGAGAGCGAGATTCCCGCCACGCTGTGGATCAACTGTTGAAAGCCCTTGAATTCCGAATCGCTCAGGTTTCTCATGATGAGTGCCGATCACGCCGACTTGCGCGCCGAAGTCGGATCCACAGCCCGCCGCAGCAATGCCGGAACGTCGAGCACCAGGGCCACTTCGCCGTTCCCCAGGATGCTCGATCCGCTGACATAGTCGACATTGCGGAACATGCGCGCGAGCGGCTTGATGACGGTTTGAAGCTCTCCCAGCAGGCTGTCGACGACGATACCGACGCGCTCGGTACCCAGCCGCACGACTACGATACTCGGCCGGCGCGACGCCGGTTCCCGATTCCCCACCAACTCCCGCAGACGCACAAACGGCAGCACCCGTCCGCGCAAGTCCGTGAATTCGTGGCCCTGTTCGGGGCCTAACTCGATGCACTCCTCCACAGCGTCCAACGGCAATACGAAGTTCGATGAGCCCACGGCAATCTGGAACCCGTTGATGATCGCAAGCGTCAGTGGTAACCGTACCGTGACCGTGGTGCCTTGTCCCTCGACGCTGTCGATTCCGACCGTGCCCCGCAGTGCGGTGATGTTGCGTTTGACCACGTCCATGCCGACACCGCGCCCGGAGAGGTTGGTCACCTGATCGGCGGTCGAGAACCCGGGCTCGAAGATCAGCTGGAAGATCTCCGGATCCGTGAGCACCCGCTCCTCCTCGATCAGTCCGCGCTCCAGTGCCTTCGCCAGGATCCTTTCGCGCCGCAGTCCGCCGCCATCGTCCTGGACCTGGATGACGATGTTGCCCGAGTCATGGTATGCGTTCAGGGTGATCGTGCCCGCCGCCGGCTTCCCGCGGGCCGCCCGCACGTCGGCCGGCTCGATCCCGTGATCGATCGCATTGCGCACCAGGTGGGTCAGCGGATCCCCGATCTGCTCGACCACCGTCTTATCCAGCTCGGTGTCCTTGCCGTTCAACTGCAGGTGGATCTCCTTGCCCAGCTCACGCGAGACATCGTGAACCACGCGGTTGAAGCGCTCGAACGTGCCACCGATCTTCACCATCCGCAGCTGGAACGCGCTCTCGCGCACTTGCTCGACGAGCGATGCCAGAGTCGAAGACTGCTCCTCCAACTGGCTGTTGCCCACCTTGCGGGCGGTCAGATTGATGCCCGCGGCCGCGATGATCAGCTCACCGATGTGCGTAATCAGGGTGTCGAGCTTGGCGGCGTCCACTCGCACCGAGCGAGCCGTATTCGACTGTTCGGCGGCGCCGGGCTTCGCTTTTTCGATGCCCGCGGCAGGGCCGCCCGCCCCCGCGGCTCGGTTCGCTGAGCCTGCCTCCGCGGACCCCGGCGGCGCGTCGCTCCGAGTCAGCTCGAGCCGGCAGTCTTCCTTTATGAAATCAAATGCGCCCGCAATACGCTCACGCGCGGCGTTCGTGCGCAGATCCATCTCGAACTGCAAGTAACACTGCTCCGCATCGATGTTGTGCAGCGGCGGCAGCTCCGTCTCTATGACGCGTACATTGCGCAGCTCACAGAACGATCGCAGATATTTGAAGAACGACAGCGGATCCATGCCCGCCGCCAACACCCCCGGAGCGAACTGCACACGCAAGTGCCAGTCTCCCATGCCTTCGGAAGCGTTCGCCACGGGACTGTGGTCGCTTGAAGCGCCCGCAACCGCCACCGCCACCGCGTTCGGCGCCACCCATGCGCGCAGCTTCTCCAGCAACTGCGCGCCATTCAAACTCAATTGCGGATCGCTTCCGGCCGCGCTTCCCACCCGATCGACCAATGCCTGGATATGATCCTTGCATGACAGGAGCAGGTTGACGAGCTCGGCGGTCATGGAGACCTTGCCGAGCCGCACGGAATCGAGCAGCGTCTCCACGACGTGCACAAAGGCCACAATCTCATCGAGTCCGAACAGGCCCGCGGACCCTTTGACCGTGTGGGCTCCGCGGAATATCAGGTTGATCGTTTCCGCATCCGCCTCGCCGCGCGAACAGCGCAACAGGCCTTCTTCCATCTCGCGCAGCAGGTCCGCGCTCTCGGCAATGAACCCCGGCAGGGCCTGGTCGAGATTCATGAACGCACCTCGGCGCCCACCGGCGCCAGATCCAACTGCAACAGCTCCAGCACCTCGCGCACCGCGGCGCTCGGTTCAGTGAACCCGAGCGGCCGATCGTGTTGCCGCCCCCATTGCCGCAATCCCAGCAACAGCTGCAGCCCAGCCGCATCCAGGGCGGTCACCCGCGCAAGATCGACCTGCCTGATGTCCGGCTGCTCTTGCAGCACCGAGGTCAGCTCCTGCTGCAGCTGCCGGCTTTCGTAGATGGTCATTTCAGCTTCGATGGCGAGAGTGCCGTCGCGTACTTGAATTTGCTGAGACATGTTGAGTGCCCTTCAGGCCAAAACGAGCTTGGAAACCGCCTCGACGAGGTTGCGCGGTTGAAACGGCTTGGTGATCCAGGCCTTGGCGCCCGCCGCCCGGCCTTCCTGCTTCTTGTCCTCGCCCGCTTCCGTGGTCAGCATGATCACCGGCGTGAACTTGTACTGCGGATGGGCCTTGACCTGTTTGAGAAACGTGATGCCATCCATCACCGGCATGTTGACGTCACTCACAATCAGGTGGACCCGGTCACCGGCGAGCTGCTGCAGCCCTTCCGCCCCGTTGGCCGCTTCGACCATCTCGTAACCCGCCTCCGTGAGGGCGATCTTGGCCACCGTCCGCACGGAAGCCGAGTCGTCCACCAGAAGAATCCGCTTTGCCATGACTATTCGCCCATCGTCGCCGGATTGATACCGATCCCAGTGTCCGACACAGGCGTGCGATTGACTGTGATGCAGCGCAGTTATTCAACAATAAAGCACGATGCATTACGCAATTGCCGCCTGTCCGTGCCGCCTGCGTACGTGCAGAAAGCCACCCTCATCCAGCACCGCCAGGTCCGCGGTCCGATACCAACCATCGACCGTGAACGCTTCGGCGGTCAGCTCCGGCTCATCCAGATAACAGGCAAACAGCGTCGGTGAATGAGTCTGCAGATACCCTTCGCGTCCGGCCGGTACCGCATTTCCGGATCGATCGACCACGCGCACCAGCACCGAAGGCAGCATGTTGCTGTCGAGGCGGATACTGCTCTTGCCGAGCACACTCGGCCCATTCAATGTGGTCAAGCACCCTTCGGGCGTGCCGAATGCCTCGCAGGTGCGCGTCTGCAGCCAACGCGCAGCCTGTTCAGCCAGCTCGGGCGGCAGCGCACCCATGGTTACAAACACCCTGAGGTTACCCGGCGAGCGCACCCCCTTTTGCGCCGTTCCCACCAGCTCACCCAGCACTGCGGGTGAACCCTGGGCAATCGACCCGCGCCACTGCCGCATGAGCCGCAGTGCCCGTTCAGGATCCCACACCGGCTGCAGTATCTGAGGAATGCCCAGCGCCAGCGCAGTCCACATTCCATAGAGAAATCCGCTTTGCCGCGCCATCGGATCCACAACGAAGACGCGGTCGTCGCGCCTGATTTGCAGCCGCGATGCGTATAAGTCGGCAGCGCGCAGCAGCGCCTCCTGCCGATGCAGGATTCCTCTGCAAGGGCCGCCATCCTCAGAAGGGGAAAAAATCAACTGGACCAGGGCATCCGGCGAAGCTCGCCGCCGCTCGATCTCGGCCGGATCAACATGCACTGCCGTCGTCAGGCTTTGCAGCCTCGAACACCGCAGACGCCGGGCTGTCGGCAGCCGCGTCTTGACCGCACTCGTGCGTACCACAATCAGATGCTCGAGGTACGGCAATTCGGACTCGAGCCCGATGATCCCCGCCGCGTACTGCGTGCCGGAAAACTCATCCGCAACAAACAATACGCGGGTCCGGCTCCTGCTCAACTTCAGTATGAGGTCGCGGTCCGCGGGCACGGCTTCGAGCGCGCAACAGACTGCTCCGATTCTTGCGCTCGCCAAGGTAATCGCAACCGCCTCGGCCCGATTCGGCAATTGATGAGCGACCACCTCCCGTGCCTGGACTCCCAAATTCAGCAGCAGCGCCGCGATGCGCTCGCTTTCGCGCCACAGCTTCTCCCAACTCCACACGGATACCGAGCGCTCGCGCGCCTGTATGACAGCCGGCGCCCGTGGGCTGATCCTAGCCAGCTGCGCCACACGCTCAACGATCGAATCTCCCGAGGATTGCAGCGGGCCGATCCCGCTGCGCACACCTTCCAACAAAGAAAACTCCGTCGCTTACGACCTGACATCGTCGGGCGCCCAATTTATCGAACTGGGCGAAAATTACGATTCGTGATTCTACGTAAGCCTAGCCGCGTCAATGTTGAACCTACCTCACGGATTTTGCGCCTCTGCCGTGCGCCAGCTGATCATGCGTTTGGTGTCTCAGCGTGCGTTACAGCATTCAGGGCCGTCAGGCCCGCGAGCTCCCCGGGAGGCGCGTCGCTCAGCACCTGCTCAATGTTGAGCAACATCACAAAACGACCCTGCACCTTGCCGATTCCGCGCAGCAGTTCCGACCCGGACCACGTGCGAGGTGGCGGCTCGATGGCCTCATCCGGAATGTCGACGACAGCGTTTACGGCATCCACCAGGACGCCCAGATCCTGCTTTTGCCCCTGCGCCCATGTCTCGACCATGACAACGCACGTACGTCGAGTCACCTGCGAGGGCGATCGACCCAGACGGCAGTGCAGATCAATCACGGGCACAGCGGCTCCGCGCAGGTTGATCACACCGCGAACATAGTCGGGCATCATCGGCACCGTTGTTGGCGGTTCGTACTCAATGATCTCCTTAATCGCGAGGATCCCGATGGCAAAGGCTTCCCCGCCGAGACTGAACGTTAGGTACTGCTGTTCCGTACCGGGACTCACCGCGACCGGCCCCGCGACGCGGGTGCCGGCTCCGGTGTGGATGGTTGCTGTATTCATATCTAAGCAATCTCCGTCGGCTGTCTAGCCTACTTTGCCGAACAGCACTTCTTCGGGCATCCCGGATGTCGGCAACGCCACCTCCGGGCTCTCCTGGCGACTCGGCGACGGTCCGACCCTGCGTCCGCCCTTCCCAGCCCCCGCACTCACGGCACTGTGCACCTGCTTGGTGCCGCCGGCGGTCTTGAAGAAAGCGACGGTCTGCTGCAACTGAGCGGATTGACCGGTCAACTCTTCCGAGGTCGCGGCCAACTCCTCCGAGGCAGCGGCATTCTGCTGGGCGCTCTGACTCAACTGCGCAATCGCCGCATTGATCTGCCCCGCGCCCGAGGATTGTTCCTGCGAGGCCGCGGAGATCTCCTGCACCAGGTCCGAAGTCTTCTTGATGCTCGGAACAATCTCCGTGAGCAGGTTGCCGGCCTTCTCGGCCAGATCCACGCTGCTGCCGGCCACCGAGCTGATTTCCTGGGCCGCGACCTGACTGCGCTCGGCGAGCTTGCGCACCTCCGCGGCGACCACCGCAAAGCCCTTGCCATGCTCGCCGGCCCGTGCGGCTTCGATCGCCGCGTTCAACGCCAGCAGATTGGTCTGATAAGCGATGTCATCGATGATGCTGATCTTCTGCGCAATCTGCTTCATGGCCGCGACAGTCGACTTCACGGCCTCGCCGCCTTCGACCGCTTCGTTGGCCGCCTTGGCGGCGATCGTGTCGGTCACCTTCGCGTTTTCGGTGTTCTGCGAAATGGACGCAGTCATCTCCTCCACCGAGCTGCTGGTCTCTTCGATACTCGAGGCCTGCTCGCTGGCGGACTGGGACAGCGACTGCGCCGTGGTGCCGATCTGGTCTGCGGCACTGGCCACCTGCTCGGTTGCCGAGCTGATGTTCTCCACAACCTCCCGCAGCCGTTCCACCATGTTGGCCATTGTCTGCATCAGACGACCCACCTCATCGGTGGACGAGACCTCCACCTTTACTGTCAGATCACCCGCGGCCAGCCGGTCGGCAACCTGCATAGCCTTGGCCAACCCATTGCGCAGATTGCGGGCAATGAGGAACGCAACGCCCATCGACAGGGCGACCGCGAGCAGTCCACCCCCGACCAAAGTCCACACCGCCCGAGCCTGCATCGCCGCCGATTCCGCCGCCCGTGTCACCAACAGCGCGCGCTCACCCGAGGACACATCCTTCAATTGCGCGCGCATGGCATCCATCATCGACTTGCCGGCCGCTTCGCGAGTCACGGCAACGACGTTGGCCATCTTCTGTTCCGAGACCCGCCGTAACTTGATTTCCGGGTCGAGCACGTCGCGTACCCATTTATTCTGTGCGTCAGCCAGCTTTTCCAAGCGCGTCTGTTGCACCGGATTGTCCTGGGTCAACTGCTTGATCTTGGCCAGGTGGGCGTCGAAATCCGCCTTGCCGAACTGGTAAGGCTCCAGGAAGCGATCCTCGCCCGCCAGCAGGAACCCCCGCTCGCCGGTCTCCATGTTGACCAGCGAGTTGGTGATAGCGTCGGCCTCGGACAGTACATCATAGGTATGCACAGTCCAGTGATTCGCTTCATCGAGCGCGCCGATACTGCGGTACGAAACAAAGACGAGCGCCGCCAGGATTACCAGTACGGAGCCGAAGCCGACATACAACTTGGCGGCCATCGAGAGATTCTTGAACACGGACAACTCCTGAACACGAGATTCGATATCAGGTTAGCGACGTGCGCGCGAAAGCCTGCAGCCGATTGAGCGACTTCCGCAGGGAATGTGGAACGTTACACACATGTGCCGGGACAACCGATAAGCTCGTCACCAACGACACGTTTCACCCGCCCCGCCCTACAGCCGCAGCGTCAAATCGCCGCTACCCACGCCAAATCGGCCGACGTGGTCGTTTAACCTTTTATGGCGGAGCAAAAATTGAAGAAGGTCACTTCATTACTCAAAGCTTGCACGGGGCTGTTCTGCGTCATGGCGAGCGGCCAGGCCGCCGCGCAATCGGGTGAGCCGCATCTGCTGGGCGACTGGGGCGGTCTGCACAGTGCACTCGAGGCACACGGCCTCGACCTGCAGGCCAACTATGTCAATGAAGTCTCGAGCAACGTATCGGGCGGCGCCGAACACGACACGGTCTACGCCGATCAGTTCTACCTGGGCGGGGCGCTGCATTTCGATCAGTGGCTGGGTACAACCGGCTCGAAGCTGGTGTTCTCGCTGAGCAACCGCAACGGCGAGAGTTTGTCCCAGCGCGCCGGCCTCAACACCCTGTATCTCGTGGACGAAGTCTGGGGACAGGGAAGCTACACCCGCGTCAACCAGTTGTACCTCGAGCAGTCGCTGTTTGATTCGCGAGTGGATGTGAAGCTCGGCCGCATGACCGGCAGCGGGGAATTCATGGCCTTCAGCTGCGAGTTCCAGAACCAGACCTTCTGCGGCACGCTCGCCGCGTACATGGTACCGAACTGGGTGCCGTTTCCGGGCAGCACCTGGGCCGGCACGGTGCGCCTGAACCTCAACGGGGGCTTCTACCTGGAAGGCGGCGCTTACGAAGTGAACCCCAACTTCCAGCAACACAAGTACACAACCGCTTTCGGCAAGCCGTTCGATGGCATCGGCGAGCGCTATCTGTTCGAGGCCGGTTGGACTCGCGGCGCGGATGCCTATCCGGGTACCTATCGATTGGGTGCGTGGTATGACGATGCCGGCGCCGCGGACCTGTATGTGAACACCGATTTCCAGCCATTGGTGAGCGCTGGCGGAACGCCGCTGCAGCGGGATCACCATAGCGGCTTCTACGCCACTGCGCAGCAGCGGCTGTGGACCAATACGACCGGTGCAGCCGGTAGTGTCGATGTATTCGCCAACCTCGTGCAGGGCGATGCCGATGTCTCCTTGAAGGAGCAGTTGCTCGAAATCGGCGTCTTCTGGAAAGCTCCCCTGAGCATTCGTCCCCAGGATGACGTGGGTGTAGCCATCGGCCGCGTCGGTGTGAGCGACCGCGTGGCAGCAGGTGAACAGTTGTTCAACGCGACCGTCGCGCCGGCGCTGGGTGTCGCGCCGGTCGCCGTACAACACGCCGAATATCCGGCGGAGATCTACTACAGTCTGAACATTCACCCGGGCGCCACTTTCCGCCCCAACGTTCAGGTCATCCAGGCCCCGGGCGGCGTAGGCAGCCGCACGACTGTCGTGGTCTTCGGGCTGAAGACCATCATCAACTTCTAATTTACCTCGGCGCGCCCGCCGCTTTCGTCGGAGCAGCCTACCCCGACACCGCATTCCGGTGTCGGGGTAGCTCAACTACAGTGGCTCCCAACCGCGGCGGAGGGACAACCCGGCCGCGCCACGCCGTGCCGCGAACCAGTTCAAAAATTCGCGCAAATTGCTTTGCCGGTGCCCCGTCCGGTTGTCGAATCGCAGAGATTCGTTTGCCATATCGAGACGTGTGACCGTGTCATATGGGGTCCGCGCGGCCATCCTAGCCACGCGCCGAATCGAAAATAAACCACAACATGCCCCAGACTAGTGCACTGCAGCAAGAGGCCCCGCGGCCCCAATCCAGACTGTTCGAGTCGTATGATCAGTTGGTGCGCGCTCTGCTCGAACAGGTCACCGGTGTATGCCTTCTCGACGCACAGCTGCGCTCGGACGGTGAAAGTGGGGATCTTCGTGCGCAGACAGTCATCGATGATGTGACCCCACTCGACAGCGATGATCGACGGTCGCGCGGATTCTGCTTCGAACGTGGCGTCCACCGCCGACTCACCGTGCTGCCCCTGCAAGACTCCGGATCGCTGCTTGGCATGCTGTGTATCCAACAGGCCTCCGCTCCGGTGGGCGCTCCGGCAGCTCGACATATCGCCGCGGTCGAGAGTCGATTGCGTCCGGTCCTGGACTGCCTGCGGCGCGAGCTGACCCGGCCCCTTCCCCGGGAGCAGCTCCAGTCATCTTTGAACGACCACACCTCAGAGCTCGAATGGCTGTCCGACCTCACGGCCAGTCTGCCCGCCGAGGCGGGTGATCGCCGTGCCATCGACAATCTGCTGCGGGCCGCGAGCGAACGAATGGATTGCGGACTGGCCGTACTGAGCGTCCCGGAAAAACGCCTGCGCGTGGATTTCCTTCGCGACCACTCCCGCCGGGACCAGTTGGAGAAAGCCTGGCTGCAGACCTCCAAACACCTGCATACCTGGGCCGAACGCCAGAATCGCCCTTTACTCGTGAACGGCACGCCGGCGGCCCCAGAGCGCAGCAAATCAAGGGCAACCTGCAAGATTCTCAGCGTCCCACTGGTTCGCGACACGGGTCGTGTCATTGGCGTCCTGGCCTTCTTCAAGCCTCCGGATGGCGCGGACTTCAACCCCAAACACCTCTTCCTGGCCCGTCACCTGGCCCGTAAGGCGACCGTGCTGAGCGAAGCCCATTTCGATTCGATGACGGGCCTGTATACGCCAGCCGGCCTCGAGCAGGTGTATGGCGAGTTTGACCCGGACCGCCCCGGCACTTCGCGCGCGGGCAGCGTCCTGTATCTCGATATCGATCGGCTGGACATCGTCAACGAGCTGCACGGCTTCGAGTTGGGAAATGAGGTGATCGTTCGGGCCGCTGAGCTTCTCTCCCCCCCGCTGTTGCCCGTCGATGCGTTGAGCGCCCGCCTTTCCGCGGACCGTTTCGCGGTCATACTGCCCAACGTGACACCCGCGGAGGCGGTGATATTCGCGCAGCAGGTCCAGCGGGCCGCGGGGGCGCTGCAAATCGGGCCTTCCGAGGCGACAGTGGACCTTTCGCTGAGCTGCGGTGTAGCCGTTCTGGTCGACATGCCCCAAGGCCTCGGCCGGGCTCTGGCGGCGGCCGAGATCGCCTGCAAGAAGGCCAAGACCAACGGTCGTTCGCGCGTGGAGCTCTACTCCTGCGAGGACGCCAGCATCATGCGGCGTAACGACGACATCGCCGCGGTGGGCGAGATCCGGGCAGCGTTCAAGGAGGACCGACTCCATCTGTTTGCCCAGAAGATCGTGTCGCTACGCGATTCCAACCGCACCCACAGTTACGAGATACTGATGCGGCTGCGGGGCAGCGACGGCGAGTTGATTCCTCCGGGGCCGCTGATCACCGCGGCACAACGCTATCAGCTCCTGCCCGTCATCGATCGACGCGTGATGGAACGCGCCCTGCAGCAGTTGGCACCGTTCAGGCGAGTCCTGATCGAAACCGGCATCACGTTCTCGGTCAACGTCACAGGGCAATCCTTTTGCGACGTGGACTACATCAATCAGTTCGCCCAACGCCTGCACGATGCTCATTTACCCGTTGGCTGCATCACGATCGAGGTAACCGAGCAGGCCGCCCTGACCAACCTGGCCCGCGCGACCGAAATGGCCGGCCGCCTGCGCACGCTCGGCTGCAGCATCGCGATCGACGACTTCGGCACCGGTTCCAACAGCCTGTCAAACCTGAAGAGCCTGCAGATCTCACGCGTCAAGATCGACGGCAGCTTCGTGCGGGACCTGCTGACCGACCGGCGCTCGCAGAGCATCGTCAGCGCGGTGGTCCACCTTGCCAAAAGCTACGGCATCGAGACTGTCGCGGAGTATGTGGAAACGACTGAGCTCGCCGATCGATTGCGCAATCTGGGTGTCGATTATGCCCAGGGATTTGCCTTCGGCCGCCCCGAGCCGCTGGAAGCCATCCTCGCCCGCCTGGGACACGAAGAATCCCAGCGACTGCACCAGCTCTTCGTGGAAAGCTGAATGTTGCCTCGAGCGCGGGCGCAGGGTCCGTCAGGCAGGCGGCCGACGAGCCGCCGCCCCGCTATGCAAAGTCCGTGTCGGTCGCACCAGCCCTGAGCCTGTATTCACGCGGCGCCACGCCGTGATGCCCGCGAAACACCCGCGTGAAATGCGCCTGACTCTTGAACCCGTGGCCGAAGGCAATCCTGCCCACGGGGACCCCCGAGCTCATCGGGTCCGCCAGGACCTGCGCGGCCCGTTCCATGCGGCGTGTTTGAATGTATTCGCTCACCGTGTCCGCCGCTCCCGCGAACAAGGCATGGACGTATCGGGTCGTAATTCCAAATGCCGCGGCAATCGACGAGACACTGAGATCCTGATCGCCGAGATGCTCCTCGATGAAGGCGCGAATCTGGATCTGCAATACGCGAGTCGTGGACGTGCCGTCAACACGTGTGGCCGATACACCGGCATACGCGCTGGCGACAACATCTAGAACCGCGCGGCACAGTCGACCTGCCGACTCCAACGGCAAGCCTTCGTTCAAGGAGAACCACAAGTCCTCTATGAACCGCGAGGCCAGTCGCCCCGCTCCATGGGCTCCGGACATCGGCAGCAAAGTAATGGCCTCCGGGCACGAAATGACGCTCCGAAAAACCGGCTGCGGAATCCGCAACACCAGAATCGACGTGTCCTGCCTGAACTCGAGCTGATAGGGCCGCGTACTATCGCAGATGGCAAAGTCGCCGCGCCCCAGCACGATCTCGCGTCCATCCTGCCGGTTGACACTGGAACCGGCGAGCTGCAGGTGGATCAGGAAGTAGGACTCGAGCGATCGCGCGACGTGCTGACTGGATCGAGTGATCCGACATCCAGATGAAACAGCCAGCACAACCCGCATCTCACCCACCGTGGCGCGATGAATTGCCGCGCGGAGGTTTTTTTCAACGGGATCCACCCTCTGCGGAGTGAATGTGCTGCAGGCGACGTCGTTCCAATACTCGATGCTCTGCCTCGGCCACATACCCTGGGTGGAAAGTGTGTCCACCGCGATCGCTTTCCCGAGCGAGTCGGCCTTCGCCGCGCACGCCAGATGATTGCTCATTCCGCCCCCCGGATCGCATCATGAATGAACAGCCCCCCGTCCTGTTCATGGCGATTCGCTATACCATATAGTTATTCCGTCGGGCGGCGCAAGCCCCTGCTCCGTTCAACGGGGTGCCCAGGCAGAGGCAGCCGCCAGAAACGCGGCCGTCTCGTTCTCAGGTGCCATATCCGCCCCTGGCGGAAAGTAGCTCAGTTTAACGATGACGGTTCGGGACGCGGGATCGATATAGATGTATTGCCCTTGCAATCCGAGGGCTTGGAACGAGCCCGGCCGCTCCCCCATCCACCACTGATACCCGTATCCAGGGCCGGGCCCGCCCGTGGGCCGGGTCGACTCGGTGAGCCAGGCTTGGGGCACGATCTGGTGGCCGTTGGCCTGCCCGCCATTGAGTACCATGAGACCGATGCGGGCGAAATCCCGCAAGGTGGCATTGAACCCGGCCCCGCTGAACTCTCGACCGGTCCCAGGCGCCCCGTCCATTATGTAATAGCCGTTGGCCTCGGCCCCCAGCGGTTCCCAGAGCCGTTGCGCCGTGTAGGCTGCCACGCTGCTGCCACCGCTGACCCGTTCCAACAGCCAACCCAGCACAGCCGTATCCAGTGTTTTGTATTGCCACACGGTCCCGGGTGGATCCTTACGCTTGATCGTTCGCGCTGCGTCGGCAAAGCGCGTGACGTTCTCCACAAGGGAGTGCTCATGATTTAATGCGGCGATGCCGGGATTGCCGAAGTCGTAACGCTCTTCGTAATCCACACCGGATCTCATCTGCAGAATCTGCCGGATCGTTACCCGGTTGTAACCGCCCGCGGCCAGCTCGGGCAGATATTTCGTGATCGGATCGTCGATGCTGCCGATGCGACGCTCCTCGAGCGCAATGCCCACCAGCAGCGACGTGATCGACTTGGTCATTGAAAAGGCAATGAAGCGAGTCGACTCGTTTGTGTTGTTTCGGTAGGTCTCATACACAATGTGCCCGTCTTTCATGATCAGCAGGGCATTCGTATAGGTTCGTTGCACGAACTGCTCTGGAGTGTATGTCTTTCCTTCAAACGAGTACGTGAAGTCCAGAGCGTGGTCCGAACGGGGGAGTTGCCACACGGGACCTGAGCGCCCGACCACCCGCGTAGTGAAGAGCTGGTCCATGTTGTGGAACATGAGGCTGTTCACATCCGGATCCAGCATGGCGCGTCGCAATTGTTGGACCGCCGGTTCAACCGCGGATGCCGGCAGGGATGGATCGACCGGGGGTGGCGGATACCCCCACGCCGGCAGGGACAGCAGGAATGCGAGAGCCAGGGAGAACTGTTTCATTCGTGGGTCCTGTTCAGTGCGCGCCGGCGCAACTCGGCTTTGATGATCTTTCCCGAGGCCGTGCGCGGTATATCCACGTCGAAGACGATAGAGCGGGGAATCTTGAAACCCGCCAGCCGTTGCCGGCAATGAATCAATATTTCTTCCTCATCACAGCGGAATCCGGGTTTCATGACCAGGTAAGCACGTCCCGACTCGCCCCACCGCTCGTCGGGCACGCCGATGACCGCGACCTCGAGGACGCCTTCCAACTCGCACAGGACCGCTTCGATCTCCGCCGGATACACGTTCTCGCCGCCGGAGATATACATATCCTTGCGCCGATCGACGATGTAGTAGAAACCGTCAGCGTCGCGTGTCGCCGCATCGCCCGTCTTGAACCATCCGTCACGGAAGCTCTCGCGGGTCAGCGCAGGTTGATTCCAGTAGCCCGGGGTAATGCTGGGACCTCGCAGCCACAGCTCGCCCACCTGATCGGCAGGGACGTCGATGCCTGACTCATCGACGATGCGCGCCTGTACGGCGATGTAGGGAATGCCGCACGAGCCGGCTTTTGCGAGCAGCAGGTCCGGATCGTGTACGGGCATGCCAAAGTTGGATCCGGTCTCGGACATGCCGAATCCGTCCGACATGGGGATCCCCGCGCGCACGAATCGCTCGACCTGAGCCCGGGAGTTGGGTGCCCCCCCGGTGCAGTAGACGGTGAGGCCGCGCAGCATTTCAGGCCGAAAATCCGGCTGGTTCCACAGAGTCTGCGCCATCTGGGGCACCGAAAAGTAGTGACTGACCTTCAGCACGGGGTCGGCAATGCGCGCAAGCGTGCGTTGGGGATCGAACCCGCGCGCGATGAGCACGGTGCCGCCCGCCAGCAAACCGGAGCGCACCGCGGCGAACAAGCCGGCAACATGAAACATCGGCATGTCGCATAACATGACACTGCCACCGGTGAACTCGTTTCCCAGGATGAAGTTCGTGCAACCCCAATAGGCGGTGGATTCGGTGACGATGACGCCTTTGGGGCGCCCGCTCGTGCCGGAGGTGTAGAGAAGAGTCGCGGGCTCATCGATTCCCCGCGGGCTCGCCGCGAAGGCGCCGCCCGGCAGTGGGATCCGGTCCAGCTCGGCCATTTCCAGACTGTGGCCGCAATGCGGCGGAACTTCGAACTCGCGGTCATGAAACAACAGGGCAGGGCTGCAGTCGCCGAGCAGGACCTGCAGCTCTCTTTGGGCCAGCCGCCAGTTCAACGGCACGAACACCGCGCCCGCGCGTACAGCCGCCAGATGCAGAATCAGCATCATCACGCTGTTGCGAGCCAGACAGGCGATCCGAGCTCCACTCGCGGGTCCCAGCCGAGCCGCTATCCAAGCCGCTACTCGATCGACATCCTGATCGAGATCGGCATAGCTCCAACGGCGGCCGGTTTCCAGGTCGACGCACGCCAAACCCCGCGGATGGCGCCGAGCATGGTAGGCGACTGCATCGAGCGGGCTCAACAACTCAAATCTCCCCTGGGAGTCTTCAGCTCATCAATCACGACAGGCAAAACTCCCCGCACTGTCGATATCTCCGGTTCCCTTGTAGCGCGCCACCAGCGGATATACGCATAGCGGCCGCGTGCGCCTGGGCCAGGGAGACGTCGGGTCCGCGTGAGCGAGAATCTGATCGGGCGCTCGCCCGCGCTCCACCCATTCGATGAGCGGCGCCAGCACATCGAATACATCCGTTGCCGCGCCGCCGCCGCAGTGATTCATTCCCGGAACCGCGAACACCCGTACAAACCTGGCAGCGGCATGTTTGTTGCGAGCATCCACCTCGCGCCACCAGTTGAGCGTGTCGTTGATCGAGAATACCGGATCAGACACGCCGTGGGTGATCAGCAACTTGCCGTGGCGGGTACGGAACCCGGCAAGGTCCGCCGAACGCGCGGACACAGCGTCCCAGGCGGAATGCGGAAACTGCGCATTCGTCGCATAAATACGCGGCGTATCCCGGTCGAAGTCAAATTTCAACATGAACGCCAGCGCCTGCAGGGGATCCGGGCTCAATGCCGTCGGCGGGGTAGTAAACACGGATGCCAATGCGGGGCCACCCAGGATCACGTTGAGGCTCGGAGGTCCCGGCTCGACGCCCAGTTTCCAGACTCGCCACCCCGGTGCGGCCAAGCCCGTGTCCCACGGCCAGTCGCTGTAGAGCAACCGGCCTGAATGATCATGCGCTCCCGACATCAGACGCAGCAAAGCCTCGATCTGAGATTCGCGCAGACACCCGTTGGATTGGCCGGCAGTGCACTGCTGCCTGCGCAGGCCCGGCAGAACTCTTTCCCGAGTACACTTGGAGAAGTCACCCACGATGCCATCCTCGAGACCATCATCGGCATCGCATGCCCCGAGGACCGCATTACGAACCAACATCAAGTCCGCATCGCTGAATGACCGGGCCAGGTCATCGATCGACGCAGATTTGCCCGCGGCCGGCTGGGCCGCGCTGGCCAGTGCCTGGGTATCCCAGGCCTCCTCCACGGCGGCTCTCGGCAACGACATTCCCGGCGCCCCGGCCGCAATACCATCGAAGTACGCAGGGTACCGTTGCGCCAGCGCCAGGCCCTCTTCTCCTCCTTTCGAGCAACCGACAAAATACGAATACCGCGCCGGTTCGCTGTACAAGGCGGCGATGACCGCCTTGGCCGCCGCGGACACAATGGCAAGCGAGGCGTGCCCGTAGTTTTCACGTGCCAGCGCATCGAAACCGAATGCCAGCACCCCGCCGCGCGCCGGATCATTATTCAGACTATTGTCGTGGCCGCTGTCCTGGCTGACCACGGCGAACCCCTGCTGCAGCGCGGACGGTGCCGCGGGCGAGTACCGGCCCAGGGCATCGCCCTGTACCCCGTTACTTCCTCCACCGCCCTGAAACAGCAGCCTGCCATTCCAATCCAGCGGCAAGCGCAGGTGAAAGCGGATTGCGTAGTGTTGGCCATCGACACCCGTGCGCTCCTGCGCGATGCCGCTGAGCTCGCAATGCCGCGGAACCGGCACAGATGTTGGGGGCCCGCCCGCGTTGTCGGCCTGTATGGTCGTCGCATCGACGATCCGTGCCGCAGTGAGCCGAGTCCCAGCCTCCGCGAATCGACCGGCCATACGCTGCGGCAGTTGCAGACACCGCTGCGTCAGATCGGCCGCCGAAGCAGATGCTTCGGCAGCCGCAACCTTTCCCGAGGCGCCCGCGAGGACCAGCAGCCCCAGCGCCGCGACCAAGGCGATCCGAGCGTTAGAAGCGCGTGCCAACTCGCACTCCGTATTGGCGTGGCGCACCAAAAAACTCCGTATTCCCGAATTGACCCGATACATACGTCTTGTCCGCCAGGTTGTTGCCGTAGGCCGCCACGTACCAATCATGCGGGAGCTGTAAAGTCACCAGCGCCGACAGCAACCCGCGCGACGGCAAAAAGTCGGTCAATGTGGAGTACGACAAGCTCGTCCACTGGGAGCCGACATAGGCATAGTTGAGTCGCGGGATGAGAGCGACGTTGGCGCCGAGTCCGAAACGGTATTCCACTCCCACGTTGAATGTCCACCGCGGCGAATAGAGATTGGGCCCGCTACCGGCGGTCTGCAGATAGGGACCGTAGTCAAAGCATGCGGGTGGGTTGGAAGGCGCGCCGGACGGGCATTGCGGGCCGAGGGTGCCGGGCGGTACCGTTCGAGTATTCACGAAGGGTCCGGGACTGCCCAGCGTCGAGTCGACAAAAGCCACACCCGCATCCGCGCTCCAGTGACTGATTTGCGCCTGAATCTGGGCTTCGAATCCTTTGATGGTCGCGTTGGGAAGATTGCGCACGCCGGTCGTACCGGTAGTGAGATCGGTGAGATCGAACTGAAACTCGGCGTAGCGGTTGAAGAAGCCACCGAGTTGAGTGCGCAGATGGCCTTGCAGCCAGCTTGCTTTCCAACCCGCCTCGTAGTCCCACACCGTCTCGGGATTGAACTCGGAAGTGGATGAGTTGAAGCCGCCGGGCTTGTAGCCGCGGGCGACAAAGGCATACAGAAGATTGTCGCTGTCGAGCTTGTAGTTGAGCGCCACCTTGCCGGTAGGACGCCCGTCCCGATGGGAACCCGAGAGGTCGGCTACCTGGATACCGGCGGGTGGAAAGCCGGGAATCCCCGCGCCGACGATCACCGCACCGACTCCATCCACATTGAACGTGGAGTAGCGTAGACCGGTCTGCAGCTCCCAGGCGTCCGTCAGCTTGAAGTTGACCTGGCCAAACCATCCCTTCGTGGTCTTGTTCTGCGGGTTGGTGATCCCGGTGGGAAAACCCGCGGCGGTCTGGGTGATGTCGACATCGATCTTGTTCTTCTGCAGGTAGGCGCCGGCGATCCAGTCGATGCGTCCACCGGTCGGGGAGATGATATTCAGCTCCTCGGTCCACTCGCGCTCGCGTACATGTTGATTCTCGACCTGTTGCGGGGCAGCGGCGGATTCGGCCGTGGCATCCAAGTCGTAGACGTTGTCGATGTTCTTGTCCTGGTACCCGCTTTGCAGTCGCAGTGTAATGGCATCGGGAAGCTCGTAGCGCAGCTCGATGCCGGCAATCAACCCGCGCTCATGATTCTCTTCCGCCGTGTCGTAAGCGAGATTGAAATCCCCAGGCGGCGCGTAGGGAGCATACTGAGTTCCGGGAATGGGACGGTAGGCGTACCCGCCGGTGTTGCGGTTGGTATATTCGAGCTTGCCTAGGGCCTGGAAGCTCCCCGGCTTCCACAGAAGGCTCAACCTCCCGGAGGCTTCCTGCAACCTGCCCGCGTTCGTATAGGCCGGTCCCACGCTGTCATAAAAACTGCCGCGGGTGGCGTAATTTCCCGCCACCCGGGCTGCGAACGTCTCGCCCAGCGGCAGGTTCACGGCGCCCTCGCCTTCGGCATCCCGGTAATTGCCCGCGGTGGCCTCCCCATAGCCACCCCACTGGTTCAACACCGGGTTCTGTGAGTTGATGAAGATCGCGCCGCCGGTGGAATTTGAACCGACCAGGGTCCCTTGGGGGCCGCGGAGCACCTCCACGCTGGCGATATCGTAAAACCGGTTCGTGGTGACGATCGGCGGCTGAAACAGACCATCCACGTAGGTTGCGACCCCGTTGGCAACCGCCGGGGACCCGCTGGAGAGGCCAATGCCACGGATATTGACTGATTGCGTCAAACCGGCATCGGTGATGGTCAGGGCCGGAGAGGCAAACTGCAGGTCCGACAGGCGCGCCACGCCCTTGCCTTCCAACTGGTCGCCTGCCAGGGCAGTGGCCGCGATCGGCACATCCTGCAGCTTTTCAACGCGCCGCTGCGAAGTGATTGTGACCTCCTCCAGCGCAGGCTCCGCGCCCGCTGGCGGCGTGGATGGGGCACTCTGAGCATAGATTCGCAACGGCACCATCGTAAGCGCCAGAAGCGCCCGATACGCGGACTTTCTGAACATCACGATCCCCCCTCTTCTTGTGGGAGGAGGCTAGCGGGAATGGACCGGAGGGGTTTGCCCCTGGGTGAAGTGGCCTTTGACGGTCCGCGAACGGCCGGACGTCGATGACTCGTCAGCAGCCCAGTTTGAAGTAGAGCTCACTGAACCGACCGAACAACTCCTGGTAGACGAGCACATCCTGGGGCGCGGGTTCGATCGAGTCATAACCCGGCAAGAGTGCCTCCTGAGCCTCCTCCACCGAACGGAAAGTGCCCGCCGCCAGGAAGGCAAAAATAGCCGAGCCCAGACTCGTCGTGTCGCCCGAGGGGACCCGCACAACGTTGCCCAGAACTGCGGCGTAGACACGGTTGAGCAGCGCATTGCGCTGTGGAATTCCACCGCCATGGATGACTCGGGCCACCGATACGCCGCCTTCCTGAAGTCGCTCGAGGATGATTCGCGTCTGGAATGCGGTGCCCTCGATCGCGGCAAACAGCTCATCCTGCGCGGTGTGATTCAGTCGCCAGCCCAGAGTGATGCCGCGCAGCTCCGGATTCCCCAGCACGCAACGATCGCCGTTATCCCAGGCGATGCGCAGCAGCCCTGTCTGTCCCGCACGGTAGCTCTCCAGCCCTGCCGCGAGTGCCGCGACAGAGGTGCCGGCTCGCCGGGCAATCGCTTCGAACAAGTCGCCGACCGCGGACAGACCGGCTTCAATTCCCGCCTTGTGCGGATGAATCGAGCCTTGCACAACACCTGACACGCCTGGAATCGGCTGCGGCGAGTCGGACAACGCCATGATGCACGTGGACGTTCCTATGACGTTGACGACATCCCCGAGACGGCATCCCGCTCCGATGGCATCCCAGTGGGCATCGAGGCCGCCGGCGGGAATGGGAATACCGGCTCGCAATCCGAGACGGCTCGCCCACTCTCCACACAGCTCGCCGGCGATTTGATCGGATAACAGGTACCGGCCTTGCAGGCGCTCGCGCAGACCCGCAAGCAAGGGATCCACACCGCTCAGGAGCTCCTGCGGCGGCAAGCCCCCGAGGGTCTCGTTCCACATCCATTTGTGCCCCATCGCACCGACCGAGCGTGGCAGCGATAGCGGGTCCTCGATTCCGCACAGGCTCGCCACCATGAAGTCACAATGCTCCAGTGCGGTGTAGAACCGATTACGCATCCGCGGCTGGGACCGCAGCCAATACAACACCTTGGCGAAGCCCCACTCCGCCGAATAGCGGCCACCGCACCAGGCGAGCGCCGGCAAATCGCGCTCGCGTGCGTGCGTTGTTATCTCGGCGGCCTCACGCCACGCCCGGTGATCGCACCAGAGGGCATAATCATCCAGCGGTTGCAGATACTCATCGACCGGAATGACGGTAGATCCCGTGGTGTCCAGCGCCAGCGCCGCAACCTGATGCCCGTCGATGCCTGCCGCCGCCAACGCCGATTGGAACGCATTGCACAGAGCGAGGCAATGGTCCTCATGCCGCTGAGTGGCGAAATCCGCATCCTGTGCATTTCGAAGCACCGGGTACTGCGCCGCTCCCGAGCCCAGCCGTCCGCGCTCGCTATCGAAGATCGAGACGCGAACACTCGCCGTACCGAAATCAACTCCCGCGACGGCGACCATGCTCAATCCAACGCAACGTGGCCGCAGAAGTAGATTTCCAGGCCCATGGCCTCCAACATGGCGGCTTTCGTGGCCAGCGCGTGGCGGGCCGCGGCCTCATCCGGAACGTACGCCACCTGAATGTGATTGGAGCAATGCTGTGCCATGAACTGATCCCGGCTGATTCCCGGAAAGACCGTGTGCATCATGGGCCATTGTGGGGTCGTGGCCGCCCAGCGCCTTTCGCTCTCCGCACGCGGCAGCTCAACCGACCGCGCCACGCCCAGATCCGCCTTCACGAACCCACTCTCGAGGTAGATGCGGCTCCAGACAATCAGACCCGGCTTGCTGATGCCCTTGATTGTGCCACCGCCAAGTCGAAAATACATAGGCGGCTGACGCTCACTCACGGCGTCCAGATACCCGCGGGCAAAGTGTGCGGGTGGCACGGCGCCGGAAATTTCCAGTACCCATACGAACTCGTCGTCGGCGCCCACGCGGCAGGCCTCACCAAACCTGACATCGTGAAGAGTCGTCTCCGGGGGAAGACCCAGAGCGCTCCAAACGCGGTTGGTGACCAGCGCGTCGAGGGCCGCGCATTCATCTACTTCGTTGAAGTGCGGCAGCGGCTGGCCAGCGTACAGTACTCGGCCGTCCCGATCCCGTACCGCGGGCCGGTCGGTGTTATTGAGCAGGCCCTCGGCCAGGTCCGAGGCCGGCACCAGGTCCTTCAGGCCCTGTTGGTACTGGATGCCCACGGCCGCGCAGCCGTACTCATCCGCGATGCGCACTGTTGCGATGTACATCTTGCACTGCTGCAGCACCTGATGTTCGGTCAGATGCGCCTCGGGATCCGGCCCATACGAGAACGTCATACCCTTGCCGAGCAACCACTCATAGACGGCTCTTGCCTCCTCGTCCGAGGTGCGGCCCATCTCGGCATAGAGCGCTGACTGGCTCAAGCGTTCCTTGAAGACACCCATCGGGTGCAGCAACTCGTCCGGAATGATCGCGTTGTACATCCCCATGCACCCCTCGTCGAACACTCCCAGGATCGCCTTTTCGAGACGCAGCCGCTCCGCCAGAGCTCGGCCGAGGCTACGCGCATCCTCCGGCAGCGATACATCGGTACCGGCGCGTACGTGCGACCGGTCGTGTCGGATCCGCTTCCCGCCCAGCCATGATCGCAGGCCATCGAGGAAAAAACCGTCGTTGAAGTCACGGCTCCACAGAGTGTCGAAATCCTTGCCGGCCTTGCGCAGCGAGGCATTGAGGTTCAACAGCCCGACCAGACCCGGCCACTGCCCACTCCAATTGGCGAGGGTGAGAATGGGACCCCTGTGTCCCAGGAGGCCGGGCATCAGGTGTTGACTGTACTGCCACACCGCCTCGATGACTATCAGAGGCGCTTCGGCCGGTATGTCGCGGAACACTTCGATGCCCCGCTTCTGGCTGTCAATGAAGCCGTGTTGTTTCAACGGATCGTAGCGGTGTGCCCGGTGCAGCTCATGTCCCAGCGCCCGCACTGCCGCACCGACGGCCTCTTCGACCCGTGCCTGCGCATCCCAACAAACCCGATTCGCCGCTAGCCGCAGGTCACCGTTGGCGACCGACCAGATCCTCATTTTCCGTCCTCTTCAGTGTGTTGGCCGACGGCAGATCCGCTATTCGTTCCGCCAAGCCGGCCAATGGCGGCAGCGGTGCGCCGGGGGCGGCCTCGTACCAGAACGCCGCCGCCGACCAATCATCCGCCCGCTCCCGAAACTTCGCCTGGTATTCCTCGAGGCTCTGAACGCCACTGCCCACGAGTCCGATCTGTTGTATTTCGACTCGAATCTCGCGCTGCCAATAGATCGGATCCACGATGTGCCAGCGGTACATCGAGACACGTCCTGTGTCGATGGTGTCCTCCTTCTCGCGCCAGCTCACACCGTGGTATCTGAACGGGGTCTGTTGGATACAGAAAGAGATGCAGGCGTAGTCCTCGGAGCCGGTTCCCACGATAGTCGCGAATTCCTCATCGCCATCGAGATAGATCTTCGCCTCGCCCTCTCCCCACCAATGCGGATCCAGAGGCCGCACACCGATCACCGCGCCGATAAAGCGTCCCGGCGCACCCTGGCGCCGGGGCAACAGGGCGAAATCCCTTCGCAACGTCGTCGGGTTCTCGCGCCGGAACGACGCGTGCAAGCGTCCCACTCCCGCAGTGAGCGCATCCCCCAGCGTATAGTCGATCTGATAGAACAGTGGAATCTGGTAAGGCAGCTCGTTGCTCAACACGAAGCGCGCCCGCTGAGTAAACGGCATCGGCAGCCAGATATTCAGGCCGTTTTTCTCCCCGACCGAATGCACCTCGGATTCAAACGGCGGAGTGAGCCCGTGAGCGAAGCCGAAGAAATCCCCCAGCGGACACTCGATGCTGGGATGAGACTGGCCTTCCCAGTATCCCCGCAGAACAACTCCCCGAAGAACTTCGGGAGAGTAGCTCGTGGTCATCCAGATGTGCCGGATGATTCCCGGTCCCTCGATGTCGCAGAGCGTGATCGTCTCGCCCGGTGCGATAAAGCGCGCCGGTGCACCCTTGCGCCCCCGACCGAGTGGGCTCGCCGCCCGTCCCCCGGCACCGCGCCCGCCCGTCGGATTTTCAAAGCTCACGGAGCGACTATCCAGCCCTACACCGACATCGAAGACTCGCATCAAACAGGCTCTCCCATCTCCCGCGCTTTGGCTCGAATTTCGCGCTCGTCCACTCGTATGCAGCGAATCGCGGACACCGCGAAGACCGTGCCCGCCAGCGGAATCACCAGGCTCAGCGCCATTGCATGGCGCAGACCCAACCCCGGATCTGCTGACGTGAGCGTAAACGCGTCGCTCATTTTGCCGATGGCGTAGGGTCCGAGGGCTCCCGCAACGAGGTAGGTCATCATGAATCCGAAGGCGGATGCGGTGGCTCGCATACGCGGCAACACCATGTCATTCAGTGTGGACACGCTGGGACCGAGCCCGGCCGAGGAGAACAACAACAAAAGCAGGCTGCCGGCGTACGCCACGGTCACAGTCGCCGCGGCCAGCATCACACTCGCGGTAATGAGCGAGCCCAGCAGGCTCGCCAGCACGACAATCAGCTTCCCCGAGACGAAGCGCGCTCGCAACCGGTCCGACAGGATGCCCCCGCCGGCGACGCCGAGGAGCCCCATGCAGGCAGTAGCAATGCCGAACATCAACCCCACCTGGCCCGACTGCAGATGAAAGTGGCGCTGGTAGTAGGGGATCGACCAATAACCGAAACTGTTCAACATGAAATTCGTGGCGGCGGCCCCGACCACCGTGAACATCAGTGTTCGGTTGTGAAAGATCAGCCTCGACGTGACGGGGTCCCGGAGGCTCAACGTCTGCTTCCAACATACGACCGCGTAAAGCCCGATTCCGAGTCCGATCCATTGCGCTCGGTCGCCCGTGCGCTCCACCAATACATACGCTATCATTGCAATCAGGCAGGCGAGGCTTGCGTTGAGCCCAGCAGGGCGCAAGCCGCCACGGCGTGCCAGCAGGTAGAGACTGCTGGGTGGAAGCATTGCGGCGAGCAGTCCCGCCGCCTCTCGAAAGGGTTGCGGATGCGGTGGAGTCACCACGGCGTCGAACTGACCGCGTGCCGGCTCCCGCAAGGTGGAAACCCACACGGCCAGGAGCAGACCGGGAATTCCCACCATGAAGAAGGCCACCTGCCAACCCTTCAGCCCCCAGGGGGCGCCGGCGGGGTCCGGATAGAACGCGGCCCAGGCGTTCAGCAGCAGCCCGCCCAAAAAGATTCCGATACCCTGGCCGATAAATACACCACCGGAGTAGATCGCGAGAACCGTCGTGCGGATCCGCCGCGGGAAGTAGTCATAAAGCAGCGAATAGGCCGCCGGCGAGGCGCTGGCCTCACCCACTCCGACTCCGAATCGGCACGCCGCCAGCGGCAGGAAGCCGCGAGCAACGCCCGATAACGTAGTCATGAGGCTCCAGAAAGCCAACCCGGTGGCAATGAGATTCTTGCGGTTCCAGACATCCGCGAGCCGCGCCAGCGGCAATCCCATGACGGCATAGAACACCGCGAACGCCGTTCCGAACAGAAACCCCAGGTCCGCATCGGAGATGTGCAGGTCCGCCTTGATCGGCTCCGCGAGCACCGACAGGATCTGCCGGTCGATGAAGTTCACGACATAAACGAGCACGAGCACGCCGAGCACGTATCGGGAATAGACATCGCCGAACCCGACACCACCAGGGGCGGCTGCTGGCGCAAGCGGCGATGCCTCAGCCCGTGACCGGGACATGCTTCCCGGCTCCTAGAATCTGACTGTGACATCGACACCGAATGTCCGGGGCGGCTCGATGTAGGCCAGGTACCCGTTGCGCAACAGCGCTGCCTGAGTGATCGTGCGTGAAAACACCACGCGATCGGTGAGGTTCTTGCCGTAGAACGCCACATTCCACCGCTCCTGCGGCGAGGTCCACGTGGCTCGCGCATCCAGGAGGTAGAAGAAGCCCTGCCGATCCGTGATCGGGTTGTTGTACTCGCTCAGGAAGCGCTGCGCGCTGGCAAATGAGTTGCCATTGAGCTTGATATCCCCCGCCCCACCCAGCGCAATCGTGTACTGCAAGCCGAAGTTACCGCTCCATTTCGGCGCGTTGGGCAACTCGTTGCCGCGCAGATTGCCGGCCAGCGTCGGAAAGTCCGTGTACTGCGCGTTCAGCCAGGCAGTGCTGGCGTTCACCAGGAGGCGCGGGGCAGCGAGCCAGGTCGCTTCCAGCTCCGCACCCTCGAGGTCAGCGCCCGCTGCATTGCGGACGATCTCGGTGCCAATATTGTTCGGGTCGAGGCTCTGCACCTGCAGATCGGTGTAATGGTACTTGAACGCGGCCACATCCAGTGTCACCCGACGATCGAGCCATTGCGTCTTGGCACCGACTTCGTAGGCCTTGATGTTCTCCGGGTTCACCGCGGGATCGAAGTTCGACGCATTGAATGCACCGCTCTTGAATCCCTTCGAGTAGGAAATGTAGGTCATCGCGGCGTCATTGATCGTGTAGTCGAGCACGAACTTGGGTGTGAAGCTGTTCCAGGACTTCTGGTCGAACTGAGGACCGTTCGCGAGTGTGAGGTTTACATACTGCGCGCGCTCGATCTCCTTCTTCTCGTAGCTGTAGCGCGCACCCGCGGTAAACCGGATCTTGTCAGTGAGCTGATACGACCCGTTGCCGAACACAGCATAGTTGTGTGTCGTTTCGTATGCATTCACCGTGCGATGGTTGGCCGCCAGCACCGGGATGAGCGGAATGTACAACCCCTGGCGCAGAGTCTTGTTGTCATCCTTCAAAAAGAACGTGCCGGCGACCCACTGAAAAGGACCGTCTCCACGCGAGGCCACGTTGAACTCCTGCGTGAGACTGTGCCCCCCGTCCTCGATACCCAGCACATGGTTGCGCGGGTCTCCGTCGGTCACGCCGGCAATTTCGGTGTTGTCCAGATCGCCGCTGAATGGCCCGGTGTCGACGGACACAAACCCGGTTATCGAAGTCAGCCGCACGGCACCGACGTCCCAGTTGGCCGTCATGTCGAAGTAGCCGGTGTCAACCGGCGCCTCACGCGGCCCGAAGTCGGCCCTGACCGTGCGCGGGTCGCTGATAATTTGAGCGCTGCCGAACGGCCCCTTCGGATCGATAAACTGTTTCAGCGCGGTCTGGTCGGAATTATCGCGCGACTTGCCACCGTGCAGCGTGAGATCGAAGCTCTCCGAGGGCTTGTATTTCAACGTGAGACGACCGGCGGTCAGGTTTTTCCGGCCGAAGGTTTCCCCTGGGTGCTGTAGATTGCGCGTGTAACCCTCGTGCTCGTCATGCAGCACTACGGCCCGCATGAGCAGTTGGTCTCCCACCAGCGGCACATCCAGTTGCGCGAGGGCTTTGCGCTGATCGTAGTTGCCCAGCTCGGCAATCGCCTTTCCCCCGAAGGTCGGCGCAGGGTCCTGGCTCACATAACGAACCGCACCGCCGGTTGAGTTTCGTCCGTACAGGGTGCCCTGCGGGCCGCGCAACACCTCCACACGCTCGATATCGAGCAACTCAACGAGCGACGACACGCCACGTGACCGATAGACGCCGTCAACGTAAGTAGCCGAGCTCGGATCTGCTCCGGCACCGCTTAGACGAGTGGAGCCGACGCCGCGGATGAATATCTGACCATCGCGTCCCGATTCGGCGAAGATCAGATTGGGCGTGATGTGCTCGAGATCCGACGAGGTCGCCATGTTCTGCGCTTGCAGCTGTTCACTGGAGAATGCCGAAATGGAAATCGGAACCTGCTGCAGGTTTTCCGCGCGCCGCTGAGCCGTAACGACGACTTCCGACAACGTTGCCGGCCCATCGCCGGCCTGCGCGTGTGCCAACGGAGCCCACGCGCCTGCAAGCAGTGCGACCGAGCCCGTTACAGCCATAAACCCAGGCAATCCCAACCCAACGCCGGCGGACGCAGATTCGCTCATAACCCCTTTCCCCCTCTCGAATCTTGATTGTGTTATCGAGCCTCGTGGCCGTGATTGTATCTATTTTCTCCACTTGGTCAATATAAGAGGCGAACCGAGGTGCCTGCGGGCCGCTGCCGGCGCTCAGCGCGATGTTATTTCGAGTCGCGAAAGAACAGGGATAGACACAGCCGCTTGTGTTCCGCCAGAAACTCTTCCGTGTCGACCCGCCGCCCGGTCATTTCCCTGACTTCAGGCGCGAGCAACAGTGTCATCATCAACGCGCCTAGAAAGATGTATTGCAGGTGGTATGGATCACCTGGGACATACTTACCCGCCTTCTGTGCATCGCGGATCAATTCAGCCCGCGAGTCATACACCTCGCGCAGATATTCATCGACCACCCACTTCAGCTGTGGGCTCCTGCTGCGTGCGAGGTGCGCCATGATGCGGTGAAAGTCCATGCGCGCGGGGCTCACGTCCAGCATGTCCTCCTGCAGAGCACGCAACTGGGTCACGGCATCGGCCTGTTTGAGCTCGCGGCGATGCGCCTCGAAACGCTCCTTGTAACCGGACAATAAGTCCTTGATGACCGCGCGCCACAGCCCCTCCTTGCCACCGAAGTGATAGGCAATCAGACCGTGCTGGGCACCGGCCTCGCGGCTGACGGTGCGGGTGGAAGCGCCGGCATAGCCGTGTTCGGCAAACTCCTTGACGGCCGCATTCAGGATGTTGCGCCGGGTGTCCACGGCACGCTGTTGCTTTGCCCGGGTCCGTACAGCTTTCTTCCTCATTCGATCTCCGCGTCTCCACGACCGCTCAGTGGCATTCCACGACCGGCAGGATACCAGCCTCCCTGGGACGGCGCTGTTGCAGCGACATCGAGCCCGGTATTATATTGACCAGATGGATAATTTATAAGAACCACCCACACAGCCCCGCAGGCAGGAGTCCGAACATGACGCGTCGTGTGCTCACATTGATCGGCAGTTTGATTTTCACCCTTCTCGTCACTGCGCAATCCGAAGTGCGGGCCGACCCCGCGCCGAGCCCGAGTTGCACTCCCGCGCGGCCTTTCCCATGGTATCCCTGGGGCATTCAACAAACATTGACGTCCGGCGGCGTGGCGCGCACCTACACAGTCCGAGTCCCCTTCGGCTACGACGGCAGCACCCCGGCTCCGCTGGTGGTGGTGTTCCACGGGCATGGCATGACCGCACAGCTACAAGCGGCCTATGACCTTCTCGGGGCAAAGGGCACCGCTCGTGGCTACATCGTCGTATATGCCCAGGGCCTGGACGGATCGGATGGTCAACCCAGCTGGAATTTCCAGGGCGATCCGACGGCCCCCAACGATGTTCTGTTTGCCGACGACCTGGTCACCCAACTAGAGGGATCCTTCTGCGTCGATACGCAACGCGAATACATCGCCGGACACTCCGCCGGCTCAGCCTTCACCGGCTATCTCGCTTGTCAATCAGCACGTAATTTCTCAGGCGCGGCCATGGTGTCCGCCACCATGCAGCCGTTGACTTGCGCGACCGCTCGCCAACTATCCACGATCCATTTCCAAGGCACCAACGATACCAAGGTTCCCTACAATGGAGGTGTCGTCGCGGGCACCACGATCCCCGTCGCGCCAGTTGAAACAGGTGTGCACGATTGGGCCGCCCAAAACGGCTGCTTCCTGGTGCCACTCACCACTTCGTTGCAGACCGACCTGGTCCAAATCGACTACTGGGCATGCCCTGCCGGTCGCGAGGATGTTCTGTACCGCGTGGTGAACGGCAGTCACGGATGGCCCGGCACATTACTTGGAACCCTGGACGTCCCGGCCAGCGACATGATCCTCGACTTCTTCGATCGGCACTGAGCCGCAACACCTGCACCCGGCAGGATAGATCGGCAACCTGGACCTCCCGGTTGGGGCGCCATGGGCGGCAACCACGGCGCCACCGGCCTGCGGGCCATTCCGCCAGACGTGAGATACTCGGCCCGAGCTGACGATTGGGGGGCGGACGCATGACCTTGAGATTCGCGGAACCGGCACAGCAGGCCTATGGCTTTCCGCTCACCATCGGGCACTTGCTGGATAATGCGGTTGCCATCTCCGCGGGCCGGGAGATTGTCTACCGGAACCAGGTTCGCTACGACTACCGCACGTTGTACGAGCGGGTCAGCAGACTCGCGTCACTGTTGGTAAGTGTAGGCGCGGGTGAAGGCACGACTGTCGCGGTCATGGACTGGGACAGTCACCGCTATCTGGAGTCTTACTTCGCGATACCCATGTTGGGCGCGGTGCTGCTCACCGTGAATGTGCGACTGGCGCCGGCCCAGATCGCTTACACGCTGCAGCACTCCAAAGCCGAGATCTTGCTGGTGCACCGCGACTTCTTTGCAGTCGTGGAAACCATCCGTCGGCAGTTGCCGGACATCAAAGTGGTGATTGCGATCGCCGATGGCGCGGACATCACGCTGCCCCCCTCGTCCGCGGGAGAGTACGAGGCGCTCAGTGCCGCCGCGGATTCCCACTTCGAGTTTCGGGACTTCGATGAGAATGCCCTGGCGACGACCTTTTACACCACCGGCACGACCGGAAGTCCCAAGGGAGTGTGTTTCAGCCACCGGCAAATCGTGCTGCATACGCTGGCGGCCAAGGCACCGTTCGGTGTTACCCGCGGAGGAGGCCTTGGGTACGGCGATGTGTACATGCCGCTCACGCCAATGTTTCACGTCCATGCGTGGGGCATGCCATACGTGGCCACGCTGTTGGGATTGAAGCAGGTGTATCCGGGGCGCTATGACCCGGACTTCATTCTCGATCTCAAGCGGCGCGAAGCAGTCAGCTTCTCGCATTGCGTGCCGACAGTCCTGCGCATGATTCTCGATGCCGCCGCACGGCGCGATGCCGATCTGTCAGGTTGGACCCTGAAGATCGGGGGCTCCGCGTTGACTGCGGAGCTGTGCCGGGAGGGCCGGCGACACGGCATGTCGTTGATCAGCGGCTACGGCATGTCCGAGACCGGACCGGTCATCGCCGCCGCGCGCTGGCGCAACCCCATCGAGGATGAGGACGCGCAGGTTGCGGCCATGGTTGCCTCCGGAGTACCCATCCCGTTGGTGTCTGCCCGGATCGTCGATTCAGACATGAAGCCACTACCCGCCGACGGCCTGGCTCGGGGAGAACTGGTGCTGCGAGCACCCTGGCTGACCCCATGTTATGTCGGGGATGCTCCTGCATCGGCGGCGCTGTGGCGTGGTGGCTGGTTGCACACCCAGGATGTGGCGACCATCGACCCGGACGGCACGATTGTCATTCGGGACCGACTGAAGGACGTCATCAAGACCGGGGGCGAATGGCTGAGCTCCCTCGACCTGGAGAACCTCATCTCGGCCGCGCAAGGAATCGGCGACGTGGCGGTCATTGGCATTCCCGATGGCCGTTGGGGCGAGCGCCCGATCGCCGTCGTCACTCGTAGTGGGGACGTTGAGCCGTCACTCGCATCGGTCAATGCATGCATCGAGGCCGCGGTGGCGCGGGGGGAAGCCAGCCGCTTCGCATTGCTCGAGCGCCTGGAAGTCGTCGCGGCGCTGCCGCGTACCAGTGTGGGAAAAGTCGACAAGAAGGCCTTGCGCGCGCGATTCGCAGCCGGATGACCTCTACTCGGTCTCCGCGCTCGCGTCGAGTCCATACCGTTTCAGTTTTGCGTACAGGGCCTGACGATTGATGTTCAGGATCTTGGCGGCCTCGGAGCGATTGCCGCCACTGCGTCCGAGCGCCCGTCGTATCAGCATCTCCTCCAGCCGCGCCACCGCGGCCGGCAGATCCTCATCCGGCCAATCGATCGAGCCGACTGTTGAGCCCGCCGCCTCCAAGAAGCCAAGATCGGCGGAAGTCACCCGTCCCCCGCGTACGAGCACGGCCGCCCGTTCCATGGCATTGCGGATCTCGCGGACATTCCCCGGCCACGAATATCTCACCAGCGCCGCCGCGGCATCGGCGGTCAGGGTCTTGCCTCCGCCCGCACACGAGAGAAAGTGCTCCGCCAAAGGCACGATGTCGGCAATCCGCTCCCGCAAGGCAGGCAATCTGATCGGGACCACATGCAGACGATAAAACAGGTCTTCGCGGAACAGTCCCTCGCGCACCCGCTCCTGCAGATCGCGATGGGTGGCGGCAATGACCCGTACATCGACAGCGACTGCCTTGGCTCCAATCGGTGTCACGACTCGTTCCTGCAGGGCCCGCAGGATCTTTGCCTGCATGGCCAGATCCATATCGCCGATCTCATCCAGCAGCAGGGTTCCCCCATGCGCCTCCCGGAAAGCGCCCAGCCGCTCGGCCACCGCTCCGGTAAACGCCCCACGGGCGTGCCCAAACAACTCGCTCTCCATCAGCTCCGCTGGAATCGAGGCACAGTTGACCGCCACGAATGGTCCTGACTGACGCTTCCCATACTCGTGGATTGCGCGCGCGACCAGTTCCTTGCCCGTCCCCGTTTCGCCCATGACGAGCACCGTCGCATCACTGTCGGCGAGCAATCCGATCGTCTTCTGGACGGCTCGCATCTGCTCGCTCGCGCCGACGAGTTTGTCCGAGGCCAAAGCAACATCCGAAGTCGCCGGCCTCGCGACAGCCAACATCCGCTCCAGCACACGCGCGATATCGGCTCGGCCGATCGGCTTCGTCAGATGATCGAACGCGCCCATGCGCATGGCTTCGATAGTATTGGCGGCCGTCGCGTGGGCCGTAAGTATCGTGACAACCGGTGTATTCGGCAGGCCACGCATCCGGCGCAGCAACTCCAATCCGTCCATTTCCGGCATCCGCAGGTCCAGGAACGCCGCATCGCACCGGTGAGAAGCGAGAGTCCGCAGCGCGGCGGAACCCGAACCCACGGCATACGCCTCGTGCCCCAAATCGACAACCGCTTCGGCGAGTCCTTCGCGCAGATCGGCATCGTCATCGACGATCAGGATGGTAGCCATGGCAGAATCATCTCGAAGACAGTCTTGGAATCAGCCGTGCGAAATCTCGCGCTCCCGCCGTGCGCCTCGGCGACTTCACGCACAATGGAGAGCCCGAGCCCCGTACCGTCGTTACGACCGGTGACGAACGGCTCGAACAATCGATCCTGAATGTCAGGTGGCGGGCCTGCACCCTCGTCGGTGACACGCAGTACGAGCTTCCCATCCTGCGCGTGCGCGCAGATCTCGACGACCCCGTCCGCCGGGGAGGCCTGGATGGCATTCATCAGCAGGTTTTCCAATCCCAAACGAATGAGATGGGGATCCAGTTCCGCCGCGGTGACGGTCGACCTGCATTGCAACTTCACCTGACGGGCGCCTGCGAGCTCGCACACATCGTTCACACAACTCTGCAGCAGTTCCGCGATCGGCACCGGTTGCCGCTTCGCCTTTTCCGGCTCGGTGACATTCAACAGCCGCCGCAGGAGCCGATCCAACCGAGCAATCTGCTCGAGAATGGCTCCGAGTGCCTCACCGTGTCGTTCAGGCCCTTTCGCCAATGCGTTCTCAGCCCTCAGACGCATTGCCGCGATCGGATTGCGGATCTCGTGAGCCACCCCGGCCGTCACCCGCCCGATCGCCGCGAGCCGCTGCGCCGTGGCGACCTTTCCGGACAGCGCCTCCGCCTCCTGGCGAGCTTGCGCAAGCCGGGTCAACGCATGATTGAGTGCCGAGACTATCTGATCGAGCTCCCGCTCACCCGTCAGTCGCAGAACCGGCACATCGGTCCCATCGCCTGCCGACAAGTGGGTCCTGATGGTGGCAATGTGGGTTCTCCAACTGAGCGTCAGCCGCATCAGAAGCGCCGCCGCCGCCAGTACACTCAGCAGAAGCACCGCGATCCCGGTCATGAGCTGGCCATAAGCACGCCCCGCGAACGTCGTTACTCGGGTCATGGTCCAAGCCGTGAAGTCCGGCATGGGGCCAGGCAGTGGGCACGCGGTCAGCAGCAGAGTCTGCGCAGCGGAAGCATACTGTTGGCTGGTCAAGCGCTCATCCGCCGCAGCCATGCGGTTGACGGCTTCGATCCGGAACCGCTCGGCCGCGGGCAGATCGGTCTTGGGCGCCGACCCTTCGTAAGTAGGATACGCATACGCCAGCGGACCCCGCTCCCGCTCCCAAATACCGCCCTCCACGCCGACCTGTCTGCGCAACGCAGCCTGTACCACCGTGGTCAGTCCGGCTCTAAAAGCTTCCTCGGCCGCCGGACCCGTGTTCTTCCATCCCGAGCGATAGAATCGGTAGCTGTTCGAGATGGCCTCACAGGCACGCGCGAGCTCCGCATCGACTTGCCCCACGCGGGCGGTGGCTGACTGTCTGAACAGGCCGTACATCAACAGCCCCGCGGCCACGGATGCGATCACCAGGAGCGACAGCAACACCAGAAGTCTCGACTGCAGGGACGCGAACCTGGAGCCCATGATCACCCTAACACCCCCTCGACATCAGGAAGTTTGCGGCAATCGCGCCTGCTGCAAAAGCCGGTCGCTCACCCAGGCCTGGTCATTCACCCCGCTCGGCTCAGCAGCGCGAAGATCCCGAGCGCGGCGCCCAGGGAGAGCGGCATGATCCAGCCACCTACGCGCAAGAACGCCCAACCGCTCACATTCTCGCCTTCCCGCCGCAGCGCAATCAGCCAAAGTAGGGTAGCCAGGGAGCCGGTAATCGACAGATTCGGTCCCAGATCGACGCCGATCAGAAGCGCACCGCTCACGGCGAGCGGCACGTGCGCGCTCTGAACCACGGTCGCGCCGATCAGACCCATGGGCAGGTTGTTGATCAAATTGGCGGCGAGTGCGACCGCCGCGCCCGCAATCAGCCCCGTTGCTCCCGGCGCCGCTTGCGAGTGCACGTGAACAAGCTGAGTGAGTGGGGCAAATGCTCCGGTTTCCCCCACCGCTTGCACCAGGACAAACAGCCCCGCGACGAGCGGCAAGACGCTCCAGGAAATCTCGCGCAGCACCGGCAGAGGCGATGCCCGGTTCAGCACTGACATGACAAAGCACACTCCCGCAGCCGCCAGGCACGTAGGCAAACCCAGATCCCACCCCACAAAGGAAGCAGTCAACAGAACCATGCTCGTGACTGCAATCCCCAGGGCCGCGATTCGCCCGCCAACCGACAACGGCCTCGTCGTCTCCTCACGAGCTGTCTGCGCCGGCAGATTCCCCTTCTGGGATGCGTACAGCAGCGCGTAAGTGAGCGTGATAGACACGATGCTCGCCGGCCCGAACAGCCTCAACCACTGCCCGAGCGTCGGCATTCCTGCGCCGAAAACCACCAGATTGGCCGGATTGGAGACGGGCAGCACAAAGCTGGCTGCATTCGCGATAAACGCGCAGATCAGAAGATAAGGCAGGGCAGGCGCGCCCGCGCGCTTGGCCACGGCGTAGACGGCCGGCGTCAACACCACGGCAGTTGCATCATTGGATAGAAAGGTCGTAACCACGGTACCGGCTGCATAGACGAGCAGAAACAACTTCCGACCGGAGCCGTTCGCATGCCGCAGTGCCAACTCGGCGAGCCGATCAAACAGGCCCTCGCGGCGGGCGATTTCCGCCAACAGCATCATTCCGATCAGAAACAGATAGACATCCATTCCCTTGAAGACGGCGGCAACCGCCTCCTGCGGCGAAATCAACGAGAAGACGACGAGCGCCAGTGCACCTCCAACAGCCCACCAGGCCTCAGCCCAGTTCCTCGGACGAGTAATGACGCCCAGCACGGACGCCACAGCGATGGACCACGTCGCCAGATTGCCGTGCATCATCCCAACTCTGCGTGAAAGACGGTCGTTCCCGAATCGCCCGACGCTTCCACGGAGCATGCGGGCCGCAACTCGTTGGCAAAGGCCGTCCACAGCACTACCGCCCCGATCGCAAACGCACCCAGGATCAGAAACGCCGGCCCATAACCGTTCCACTGCGCGAGCCATCCTCCGAGGGCTGGGCTCAATGCCGCACCGAGACCCTGCGCCGTCATGACCGCACCCTGCGCCACATTGACCCGGCCGGTACCGTTCATGATGCGCGCCACCATCGTCGGAACCGCGACACTCTGCAATCCCGCGCCGACGCCATCCAGGATCTGAACTGGAAAGACGCCCCAGCTCTGAGCCATCCCGGCGGCAATCACGCCACGGATCGGCAGTGCCGCGAACGAAATCAACATGACCAGCCACATCCCCTTCTTCTCTGACATACGCATCGCCACCAGGGCGGTGAGCACCATAGTCGCCTGTGCAATGACAATCGTCAGCGCGACGAACACCGCCGGATTGCCGTGCCCGGCGGACACGACCGCCAGCCCGTAGAGCGGCAACATCGCCGCATTCCCCAGATGAAACAGGGCCAGACAGGCGGCCAGGATCAACAACGGCCTGCAGTTGAACAGCACGGACAGGCCGCGCACCGCCACCTCATCCCCGCCTCCCCGCCCCCCGATTCCGCGTGCCGCGCGGTCATCGATCGACTTGCCCGGAATACAATATACCGAGGCGATCGAAGCCAGTCCGAACAGCACGGACAGAGCGAACACCGCCGGTAAGCCGAGCTGCCAGCCGAGCCATCCCGACAACCCCGCGCCGAGCGCATTGCCGGCATGATTCCAAGCCTGGTTGATCCCATTCTGGCGGTTGAAGCCCGCTTGTCGAAACAGGCCGAGCGTGATGCCGGCCACGGCCGGCCCGATCGCGGCGCCGGCGATGGCCGTGGCGACTTGCGAGATCGCCACGGGCCAGAACGATTGCGACAACAGGATGATTCCCGATGCCAACATCGAGCAGACTCCGCAGATTGCCACCATCCGGCGCTTGTGCCGGCTGCTGTCGACCCAGGCCCCCGCGGGCGCGGTCACCAGAATTCCGGCGACGCCGCCAATCGACATCACCGAGCCGATCCAGCCGCTCTGCCAGCCGTGCGCGAGCAGGAAGACCCCGAGGAACGGCCCCACCCCGGCCTGCATATCCGCCATGAAGAAGTTCAGCGATTGCAGGGCGCGCTGTCCTGCAGGCCGGGGCTGCGCTGTGCTCATGATGTCGGTCCTCAGTCGTGTCGCTTCGGTGCCAATGCTTTCAGCCGCCGCGGGGACGGCCCCCACGCTCTGGCTTCGATCACCCGGGTGTCGCCGACTTCGATGGCGGGCCCGCGGACGGCGACGGCTTCGCCGACCTCCAACCACTTGCGCGCTTCTTCCAGGGCGTGAGGCGGACACCGAACGATCTGACCGTCCGACAGCAGAAAGCCGCGCACTTCCCCCTTCGGACCGTGCAGCAAACGTTCGACACTTCCAGACACCTCGGCCTCCAAGCTGGGCGCCTTCTTCTTGGCCTGTTTGAGATGCCCGGGACGCGGATGGTCGTGATGTTTGTCCGGCGGACCCGTATCGCAGATGCGCTCGCCTCCCTCGGTCTCGATCGCAACCAGGGCGAGCATGTCCGCGGCTTTCGGCTTCACTCCATACACCGTCACGGCATCGCCGCACCGGATTCTCTTCAAGACCGGTTTGGACATATGCGGTGGGAAATGCGCCTCAGTGCCGTTCGCCAGCAACATCCCGTCGGCCTCCCCCTTCGGGTTGAACAGAAAGCGCTGCACTTTCGATGCGACTGGCGACAACGAATCCGGATCGATCCAATGCATGTGACCTTCTCCAATAGAAAGAGTGATTCCAACCAGTTGGTTTCCGCTCACGGGGCCGGCGGGGGCGGCGGGGACGCATCCGGTCCCGGCCCGCGCGGGCCTCTGCGACCCCTTGGCCCCGGGTCGGGCGGCCCCACCACTGGAGTCAGTTGCGCGCGAGTCGGTCCGATGGCCGATACCTCCATCACTTTTCCGACGGGGCTCATCAGTTGCGCGCCCTCGGCGACGAGGGTTTTTCCAGGTTGCAGCAGGTTCGTCAGATCGGTGGCCGCCTCCGGCGGGAAACGCAATACGGTGCCATCCTGCAGCAGCACTCCATTAATCTCACCGCGTGCGCCATGCAAGCTCATGCGCACAGCGCCCTGAATCGCAATCACACCGCCTGAGCTGGGTCCCGCAGCAGCAACACCGGGCGGGCGCGGCTCGGGTCCTGTGTCGACGAGGGTACGACCCGAGGCGCGATCGGTTATGGCAGACGCCTGAACCAACGGCAGTGCTGCGGCCTTCAACCCGTGAATCGTGACCGTATCACCGGGTTTGATTGCATACGCAATGGCTGTCGACAGATGGGGGGGCGTCTTGACCTCCGTCCCGTCCTTCAGAATCAATCCGTCGATGTCACCGCGGGGTGACAGTGTGAATTGCTGGACTTGGCCTTCAAATCGGGGCAGCTGAGCCGGGTCATAGAGGCCGACCGGCTCCGCGGCGCGGACGATCCGCGCCGCCGCGCCCGAAACCAACAGCAGGCAGGGCAGCGAGACCGCGAGAAGTGATGAACGAGTGCTCATGGTGAAGCTCCGTGGGTGGATTGACGAGTCCTTCGACACTCCACTTCCACGTTCCGTGCCAGCCGTAAGTCACTGATCCATCTAGGCGCCCAGCCCGAACCTGTCTGCGAGCACGACAGTGACTGTCCGCTTGCCTGACACAAACAGTCGCCGACGCAGCTCAGCAGCGTCGCTCGTGGTTTCCGGGGCTTTCGATATCAAAGCTAACGTGCGACCAGGCCGACGACGGCACGGGTGCGGACGTCAGCTATCCCAAGAGCCCGTCAATCAGAACCGGTACCCGATCCGAATCGGAATGAATTCGGTTGGATCCGGCGTCTGCATGCGGTTGTATCGCGCCTCGATGAAGAACGACTGGCCCCGATAGAGCGGGAATTCAACTCCGACCCCCGCATTCCACGCAAAGCGGGTTGTAGACTCGCGCTGCACGAGCACATCGCCCGGAACGACACCGACGCCGCAGTAGCCGTACCAGTCATCGCAGAAGTATCCGCCAAAGCCAACGGTCTGGGTGAGGTCGATGCGCCGATAGGCCCCGCCGACACCCGCCATGACGTAGCCTCGGACACGCCCGCCCAACGGGATATCCATCACGCCGTCCACATCGAAATTGACGATATCGCCCCAGCCGTCATCGATCTCGGTTTGATTCTGCTCGGCGCCGATATCCAACAGACGGTTGGTAGCATTGAAGCGACTGAACGATAGATCCGTGCGCAGCGAGAACGGTCCGGTGGGATCGGGGCGAAAGGTGAACCCGCCCCCGATGGTGTACCCCGTCTCCAGGTAATCTGATGTACGTCCCGTCGTGATCGCAGCGCCGCCCATGAGGTGCCACTGGATTGGACCGCGGCCGTAGGTGTACCCATCAGAATAACCGGTCTGGGCGCACGCGACGCCCGCAGCCGCGGCCAAGCCAACGGCGGTCAGACTACAAAAGACCCTTCGCATCATCGACCTCTCGTGACGACCTCGCCTCATTAACGCGCGAGCACGGGAAGAGATGACCCGATCGACCGAAATTTCACAGCCGGCACGGCCCGGCCCAAGCTAGACACTGACTCGACTGAGACCCAGCTCCCCGGCCTGAGCCGGTTCAGGCCTTGGATTTATCGTAATGACCCAATCCCGGCTTGTAGCTCTTCTCGTCAATGAACTGGCGAATGCCGGCCTTGCGCCCCTCGTTGTCGAAGAAGTTGGCCGCTTCCTGGGCACGTACCAGGTAGTCCTCGGCGTTGTCGTATGTCATCTCTCCAACACGGCGCACCGCATCCTTCGCCGCCTTCAAGGCGACCGGATTCTTCTGCAACAACGCTCTGGCAACCGCCTCGACGCGCTCGCGCAGCGACGCGGCCGGCAATGCCTCGTTCACGAGCCCCCATTCGGCGGCCGTGCGCCCGTTGATGTTTTCCCCCATCAACGTGTGATACATCGCCCGCCGGAACGAGACGAGCTCGCGAGCCACTTTGGCCGCCCCACCCCCAGGCAGGATGCCCCAGTTGATTTCCGACAATCCGAACTGCGCCTCTTCGCTGCAAAAGGCCAGGTCACACGCGAACAAGGGCCCGTAGCCGCCACCGAAGCACCATCCGTTCACCATTGCAATGGTGGGCTTCTGATACCAGCGCAGGCGTCGCCACCATCCATAGGCCTCCCGCTGTGCCTGGCGGGTCCCGCCCAGACCCAACACCTCGGTCTCCCGGAAATACTCTTTGAGATCCATTCCGGCCGACCAGGCTGTCCCTTCACCTGTCAGGACCAGCACGCCGACGCCCGAGTCAAACTCCAGCGTGTCGAGCACGCGCATCATCCGCCGATTGAGCTTCGGGCTCATGCAGTTGCGCTTCTCCGGCCTGTTGAATCGCACCCAGGCGATTCCGCCGGTTACTTCATAGGCGACCGTGTCAGCCTCGGACCGTTCTACGACTTCTTGCTTGGAGCTCATGGCGTCGATGCGCTGCCTGATTGCTATATAATATAGCTAACTGTACCGCCGTTGCAGGCAACCATGCAAGGCACGCTTCAATCGCCGGCTGGATTACGTATCATCCGGCGCACAGTCAGATTTTCGATATGAGGCCGCAATGGCGATCGATCCGCTGAAGGACTTTCCGGGCTACGCGCTGCGGCGTGCTTCCGCAGCCACGATGCAGCGACTCGCTGGCGGCCTGCAGGCGTTGGACCTGCGCCCGAGCGAGGCCAGCACTCTGTTGGTCATCGAGGCCAATGCCGGCATCACTCAAAGTGAAGTCGGGCGGCTGCTCGATATCGCCGGCGCCAACATGGCGCCCCTGATGCGCAGGCTCGAGGAGCGCGACCTGATTGAGCGCAATCCCGTGGACGGCCGTTCCCAGGCGTTGTATCTGAGCACCGCGGGCCGCGCTCTCAGTGCCAAGGCGCGCAAAGTCTTCCGATCGCATGAAGAGGAGTTGCTGAATCGGATCCCTGCGGGCGATCGAAGCACCTTCATGAAGAACCTGCGCGCGCTTTATTGCGATCTGTCCGACTGAGCAAGTCAGATGGGGAACGCGCCGCCCTGCGTCTCGAGAGTGATCCAGCGCAGCTCCGTGAACTCCTCGATCCCCGCCCGTCCGCCGAAGCGGCCGTAACCGGAAGCCCCGGTCCCACCGAACGGCATCTGCGGCTCATCATGTACCGTCGGGCCGTTGATATGGCACATGCCTGAGCGGATCTGCCGGGCGACCCGCAGGCCCCGTACCGCATCCCGCGTAAACACCGCCGCCGACAAACCATATTGAGTGTCGTTCGCGATCCGGATCGCATCCGCTTCGTCCTGTGCCTCGATGATCCCGACGATCGGCCCGAAACTCTCATCTCGATAAATGTTCATGGCGGAGGTCACTCCGGCGACGACGGTCGCCGGCATCACCACGCTGTCAGCTTTCCCGCCGCACAGAACCTTGGCGCCGTGCGACAGGGCATCGGTCAACAGGCTATTGACATGCTCCACCGTGCGTCGATCGACAACAGCGCCCAGTGGAGCCTGGCCCTCGCGCGGATCCGCCGCGGCCAGGGTGGAGGCCTTTGCCGCGAATCGGCGGCTGAATTCCGCGGCCACGGCGGCGACCACAATGATGCGTTCCGTCGACATGCAGATCTGGCCCTGATTCATGAACGCGCCGAAAGCCGCGGCTTTCACCGCCTCATCGAGATCCGCATCTTCCAACACAACCAGCGGCGCCTTGCCACCGAGCTCCAGCAGACAAGGCTTCAGCTGCTCGGCCGCGCGCCGCGCCACAATTCGTCCGACGTGCGTCGAGCCCGTGAAGTTGATTCGCCGGACCGCCGGGTGATCGATCAGTGCGCCCACCACTTCACCGGCGTCCTGCGGACGATTGGTCACTACATTGACGACCCCTGCGGGAAAGCCTGCTTCGGCGAAGGCTTCGATGATCAGAGTATGCGTGCGCGGGCACATTTCCGATGCTTTGAGGATCACCGGATTGCCACAGGCCAGCGGCACGGCGATCGCACGAACTCCCAGGATGATCGGTGCGTTCCAGGGGGCAATCCCCAGCACCACGCCCGCGGGTTCGCGCAGAGCCATCGCAATACATCCCGGTTTATCCGACGGGATGACCTCGCCGGTGATCTGGGTAGTGAGCGCGGCCGCCTCGCGAATCATCCCGGCGGCCAACATGAGATTAAACATTGCCCAGCCGGGGGTGGCGCCCACCTCGGCCACCATCGCTGCAACAAACTCGTCGCGCCGAGCCTCGAGGCACGTGGCTGCTTTGTTGAGCAACGCACGCCGGGCGTTCGGACCGCTCCGCGCCCAACTCCCGAGGGCATCGCCCGCGCGAGCCGCGATTGCTGCCACCTGCTCGGCCGTCATCGCCGGCGCCCGGCTGGCCACGTCCCCACTCAGCGGATTGATCCGATCGAAATACATGCGACCCCCAAACGCGGCTTCAATTACTATATTATATAGCCATCTGCCTTTTGAAGCGAGGCCTCGTGTCCGACCGTCGCGGCCGTGGCCGATCGCTTCCAGAATCACTCATGCCGTTCTTCAGTGAAAACCTGCGCTTCACTCAGTCGTCACGACGGTGACCGAAGCGGGCGGCACGGTTAAAGTCAGCCGCCCGTTCCTGACAGGCAGGTCGATCGCCTTGGGCGCAACCGTGCGTGGGCTCTCGAAGGTATTTACAGAATCCACCTTCGGTGCCGACAAAGTCCCACCGGTCGCGCGCTTCGCGTCGACACCTGCCAGCAGAACCTCGACAGTCGCCGCGCGTTGGGCGTCCAGATTGGTCAGCGCCACGGCGATCTTCCCCTGTGCGGTGCGCGCGGCGATCAGATCGATCCGCGGCAGATCGAATTCATCCACGCGATATTCACCGGCGGAGTATTTGACCGGCAAGGTCGCAGCCCCCTGAAACGGCACATACATCCGGAACACATGGTAGGTTGGAGTCAACACCATCTTCGGCCCATCGGTCAGAATCATCGCCTGCAGCACATTCACCATCTGTGCGATGTTGCTGTTGCGTACCCGGTCCGCGTGCCGGGCGAATATATCGAGGTTCAGCGCCGCGAGCAGCGCATCACGCTGGGAGTTCTGCTGCTGCAGAAAACCCGGATTTGAGCCCTGGGTCGGCGCGTACCACGCACCCCATTCATCGACGACGAGCGACACCTTTTTCTGCGGGTCGTACCGATCCATGATCGCGGAGTGCGTGCGGATCAGCTCATCCATCTTCAATGTTTCCTGCAGCACCCGCGCGTAGTCCTTCACGCCGAACCCCGTCGCGGGCCAGCTCGGCGGCCACGTTCCAACCGTGTACGAATGCAGCGACATTCCCTCCAGGCTCCAGTCCCAGTCCGTGTTCTCCTTCCACGTCTTCATGACCGCATCCGTGTAATCGGCGCTCTTCGGGCCGCCGGGGCCCACCGCCACTTTCTGCAGCGGCTGCTGCTTGTTCCAATTGTGGACAAACTTGGCGAACGTCTTGAGTTGAACGGTGTACTCCGCGGCGCTCATGTGGCCGCCGCAGTCCCAACTCTCATTCCCCAGCCCCAATATCGCCACGCGGTAAGGCGCCGGATGTCCGTTCGCGGCCCGCTCACTTCCCCAGGCGGTCGCGGCATCCGCGGTCATATACTGCATCCAGTCAGCCGCTTCCTTCACCGTACCGGACCCGACGTTGAGCGATATATAGGCCTCCGAGCCGATCTGCTCCACGAAGTCCATGAGCTCGTCGGTGCCGAACTGATTGGACTCGATCACACCGCCCCAATTGTAATTGGCCTGCGGCCGTCGCTTCGCAGCCGGCCCGATCCCGTCCTGCCAGTGATACTCATCCGCGAAGCACCCGCCTGGCCAACGTACATCCGCCACGTGCAGCTCCTTCAACGCCGCGACGACATCGTTGCGAATTCCACGTGTATTGGGAATCGGCGAGTCACGTCCCACCCATATGCCGCCATACAGCCCGGTACCCAGGTCCTCGGCAAACTGCCCGAACACGTGGCGATCGATCACCGGCCCCGGATGAGCCACATCCACCGTGACTTCAATCGCGTCGCGGGCCTGTAAAGGCAGCGCAACCCCCAGCAGAAGCAGCAACGCGCAAGTTTTTTTCATTTGCCAGATGCTACTATTGTCTGAGTTATTGCGAAAGGCTGGGAGGTGCGCGTGTCCCGGAACCGTAGGCCCTGGATCCCCTGGAAAGGCTGCGCCCTCCTCATCACCCTCGCCCCGCTGCACGCCGTTGCGGATCCGCAGCCGTTCCGGGATCCCTCGCTGCCAATCCAGTCCAGGGTCGATGATCTGGTCTCGCGCCTGACTCTGGAGGAAAAGGCCTCGCAGATGATGCACGCCGCGCCGGCTATTCCTCGCCTTGGAATTCCTGCCTACAACTGGTGGAGCGAGGGCCTGCACGGAGTCGCGGCAACCGGTTACGCAACCGTGTTTCCCCAGGCTATAGGCCTGGCGGCCACCTTCGATCCGGAACTGCTGCACGCCGACGCACGTATCATAGCTACCGAGTTCCGCGCCAAGTACAACGAGGAGCTGCGCGCGCAAGGCTTCACCGGCTGGTTCCACGGACTCACCGTCTGGTCTCCCAATATCAACATCTTCCGCGATCCCCGCTGGGGCCGCGGTCAGGAAACCTATGGCGAGGATCCTTTTCTGACTGCCCGGATGGGCGTGGCGTTTGTAACGGGCTTGCAGGGCGATGATCCGCAATACCCTGCAGTGGTGGCGACTCCCAAACATTTTGCCGTTCACAGCGGTCCCGAGTCTACGCGACACAGCGCCGACATCACTCTGTCCGCTCACGACCTGGAGGACACCTATCTCCCCGCTTTTCGGGCCACGGTGCTCGCCGGCGCGGGCTCAGTGATGTGCGCATACAACGCCATCAATGGCAAACCCGCGTGCGCGCAGCCGCTGTTATTGCAGGAGCACCTGCGGGATGCCTGGGACTTCAACGGCTACGTCGTTTCCGACTGCGGTGCTGCGAGCGATGTATTCCGCAATCACAAGTACACCGCGACACTGGCTGAGGGCATGGCCGCAGCGGTGAAAGCCGGAATGGACCTGATCTGCACCTGGCCGCAATCCGCTGTCAAGGAAGAAAGCGAAGCAGTGGTGAGCGCCGTTCGCCAGGGGCTGCTGTCCCAGGCGGAGGTGGATCGCGCGGTTCGCCGACTCTTCACGGCCCGCATGAAGCTCGGCATGTTTGATCCGCCGGCAAGAGTCCCTTACTCCACGATCCTCCTGTCTGAAAACGACACCGCGGCGCATCGGGAGTTGTCCTTACTCACGGCTCGTGAGTCACTCGTGCTCCTGAAGAACAAAGGTGGTCTCCTGCCGTTGGGAAATCGTTATAAGAACATTGTGGTCATCGGTCCTAATTCCGACAGCGTCAGCGCCCTCGTAGGCAACTACAACGGAACGCCGTCCCGTCCGGTCACCCTATTGGAGGGAATCCGTAAACGATTTACCCAGGCCACGGTGACGTACGCCCAGGGCTCTTCTCTCATCGGAGTACCGCTCACGCCGATCGACTCCCAGTTTCTCGTGACCGAATCGGGAACACCCGGTCTGTCAGCGCACTATTTTCGCGGACCCGACTACGCCGGCCCGCGCGCCCTCGAGCGTGCGGACCCTCAAGTTGACTTCCACTGGCAAGAGCGCGCGGCGCCGGGTCTCGACACCGAGTTCTCGGCGCGCTGGACTGGCTCCGTGCAGGCGCCGGTGAGCGGCGATTACGAGCTTGGCTTCAGCGGTACGGGGAGCTTCCATGTCTGGTTCAACGGTCAGCTCGTGGGCGAATCCGCCTTCGCGGGCAGCGGCAAGACCGTGAGCCAACACGCCCATCTGCAGGCCGGCAGTCGCTACCCTGTCAAGATCGAGTCAGCGCAGAAGGGGCCCGGCGGTCATGCGCAACTGCTGTGGCATCGACCCGACGCCGGCAAGGATTATGCCGCGGCTGTGCGCAATGCCGATGTGATCGTCGCCGCTCTGGGGCTCACCAGCGAGTTGGAAGGCGAAGAGATGCCCGTCCATATCCCGGGCTTTCAGGGTGGCGACCGTACGAGCCTCGATCTGCCCCGAGCCCAGGAGCAACTCCTGACTGACCTGGTCGCCAGCGGCAAGCCCGTCATTGTGGTCCTGATGAACGGCAGCGCGCTGGCCGTCAACTGGGCCGACCAACATGCGGCGGCGATCCTCGAGGCCTGGTATCCGGGCGGTGAAGGCGGCAGCGCCATCGCCGCGGCTCTGGCGGGCGATTTCTCACCGGGCGGCAAGCTGCCCGTGACCTTCTATCGGTCCGCCGACTCACTTCCGCCCTTTGAAAATTACGACATGCAGGGCCGGACCTATCGCTACTTCAGCGGCGAGCCCCTCTATCCGTTTGGATATGGCCTCGGTTACAGCACCTTCGCGTTCAGCAACCTGAGATTCGATCGCACTTCCGTGGGAGCATCCGACGATGTCACCGCCACCGTCGATGTCAGAAACAGCGGCCGACACGCTGGTGACGAGGTTGTCCAGGTGTACCTTGCACGGCCGGGCGAGCCCGGCGCGCCGCTGCGAGCCCTCGCCGGCTTCAGGCGTGTTGCCCTGCAACCCGGAGAAACGAAGTCGGTCTCAATTTCCATCGCCAATCGAGCCCTGAGCCTCGTCACCCCGGAGGGCACGCGCCGGATCATCCCGGGACCCGTGCAAGTCTGGGTCGGTGACGGACAGCCGCTCGCTCGCCCGGGCCTGAAGCCTTCGGCCGGCGTCAACGGCACCTTTACCCTGCGTGAATCGGCGGTCCTGCCCCGATAGCGCGCCGCATTCCACTCTATCCATGACTGAGCCCAACACCATGCATAAATTGCGCAGCCGCGCCTGGTTCGACAACCCAGACAACATCGACATGACTGCCTTGTACCTGGAGAGGTACCTGAACTTCGGCCTGAGCTTCGAGGAGCTGCGCTCCGGCAAGCCGATCATCGGGATCGCCCAGACCGGCTCGGACCTCTCCCCCTGCAATCGGCATCACCTGACTCTGGCGGCGCGGGTTCGCGAAGGGATCCGCGAGGCCGGCGGGGTGGTGCTCGAGTTTCCGGTGCATCCTATTCAGGAAACGGGCAAGCGGCCGACCGCGGCCCTCGATCGCAACCTCGCCTACCTCGGGCTCGTGGAGGCGATTTACGGCTATCCGATCGACGGCGTCGTGCTGACGACCGGCTGCGACAAGACGACGCCGGCCTGTCTGATGGCCGCGGCGACGGTCAACATTCCGGCCATCGCGCTGTCGGTCGGGCCGATGTTGAATGGTTGGCACAAGGGCGAGCGCACCGGCTCGGGAACGATCGTCTGGAAGGCGCGCCAGATGCTGGCAGCGGGCGAGATCGACGCGGCCGGATTTATCAAGCTCGTGGCATCCTCCGCGCCATCCACCGGCTTCTGCAACACCATGGGTACGGCCACGACCATGAGCTCGCTCACCGAGGCGCTCGGCATGATGTTGCCGGGATCCGCGGCGATCCCAGCGCCCTACCGGGATCGACAGGAGGTCGCCTATCACACGGGTAAGCGCATCGTGCAGATGGTCGCGGAGGACCTGACGCCCTCGAAGATCATGACTCGCGAAGCGTTCCTCAATGCCATCGTGGTCAACAGCGCCATCGGCGGCTCAACCAACGCTCCGATCCATCTCGCCGCGATCGCGCGGCACATGGGTGTGGAGTTGGATATCTCGGACTGGCAGACACACGGCCACAAGGTACCGCTTCTGGTCAACTTGCAGCCCGCCGGCGAGTACCTGGGCGAAGACTTCTACCGCGCCGGGGGCGTCCCGGCGGTCATCCGGCAACTCATGTTGAAAGGGCTGATTCACGAGCAGGCACTCACGGTGAATGGGCTCGGCATCGGTGACAATTGTCGCCGCGCGACGATCGAGGACGAGCGAGTCATCAGACCGATCGATCGACCCCTGGTGGAGGCAGCCGGATTCATCGTCCTCAAGGGGAACTTGTTCGAGGCGGCGATCATGAAGACGAGCGTCATCGGGCCTGAATTTCGCGAGCGCTATCTGTCCAATCCGAACGACCCGGACGCCTTCGAAGGACCGGCCGTGGTGTTTGATGGGCCCGAGGACTACCACCGGCGGATTGATGATCCGGCGCTGAAGATCTCGCAAGACACGCTGATGTTCATGCGGGGCACCGGACCGGTCGGCTATCCGGGCTCGGCTGAAGTGGTGAATATGCGTCCGCCGGCGTATCTGATCCGGGAGGGGGTTCATGCCCTGCCGTGCCTGGGAGACGGGCGCCAGTCGGGTACATCGGCCTCGCCCTCGATTCTCAATGCGTCCCCGGAGGCCGCTGTAGGCGGGGGCCTCGCGTTGCTTCGAACGGGAGACCGGGTGCGCATCGATCTGGGCCGCGGTACCGTGAATGTGTTGATCAGCGACGCGGAGCTGGCGCAGCGGCGAGCCGACTTGCAGGCAAAGGGAGGCTATCCCTACCCCGCTTCGCAGACTCCCTGGCAGGAGATCCAGCGTGCGCTCGTGGGCCAGCTGCGGACCGGAGCAATCCTGGAGGGCGCGGAAAAGTATCAGAGCATTGCTCAGACTCGTGGCATCCCGCGTGACAATCACTAGGTCGCTGTGACTACTCCATCTCCCACGCGTCGCGAAGTACTGCAAGCGCTCGCTTCGACCGCAGTGTTCACCCTCCCTGCCGGCCGTGGTGCGCGAGCCGCCACCCCGAGTCCGTTCGCGCAAAAGGTCCTGCCGTTCGCACTGACATGCGTGCGTCTTCTGCCTGGTCCTCTCGCCACTGCCCGGGACCTCGATGCGAAGTACCTGTTGTCGCTCGAGCCGGATCGCCTCCTCCATCACTTCAAAGTCAATGCCGGCCTCGCGCCCAAGGCTCCTGTCTAGAGTGGTGTGCGCAGCCGGCCTGCAAGGTCAACGGACGCGGCCGCCCTGCGAGGCGCGGGCCGGATGGCTACATCGAAATCAACAGAGTCTGGCGCGATGGCGATGTGGTCGACATTGAGCTGCCCATGCGCGTTCATGTTGTCGCACTTCCCGGCTCGGCGCAGATCGCGGCTCTGATGTATGGTCCGTTGGTGCTGGCTGCCCGCTGCGGCACCAAGGGCCTCAGCCCCGGCGCTGACATCATCGTCAACGAGCGCACCAGCGGCGACATGTTGAACGAGCCTATGGACATGCCGGTGCTCGATGTCGGTTGCGCCAGCCTGGAGGGCAGACTGGTGCGCGGACCGGGTCATAGCCTGTCTTTTTCGCTGCAGACGCAGCAACGAGCCTTCGATCTCATTCCGTACCATCGCGTTGCCCACGAAAGGTACAGCCTTTACTGGCGCTACCGGCCAACGGACCACCCGAGTTCAACCTAGAGCGGCCGGGCGGCGGTCATCCCAGTCGGCCTGCCAGAGCGATCCTACGGCAGCAGTCATCCATATATATCTACCCAAATATTTAATAGATTACGTCCAGCAAAGCCGATTGGATGCCCAATGCCCGTTCAACCCGCACGTGAAACGGTCCGCAACGCCTCGCGGACTCTCCTTTCCTTACGCCACTGGCAGGCCCGGCTCATCCTGTGGGCCGCGGGCTCCGCTGTCGGGGCGGCAGCGGTGGGATTCGCCTGGCTGGCGGACTTCGCGCAGTCACTATTCCGGCACTGCCACAGTCGGATTCCGGCATGGCCCTGGATCGTGGCGCCGGCCGGATTCGCCGCCATTTCGTGGCTGACCCGGCGGTTTTTCCCGGGGGCGGAGGGCAGCGGGATTCCGCAGACCATCTTCGCTTTACGACCCGAGGCCGGCGAGCGCGAAGCTCAGCTGTTGAGTCCGAGGATCGTGGGCGGGCGCATCCTGCTCGCGGGTGCCGCTTTGCTGGCCGGTGCCTCCATCGGGCGCGAAGGCCCCACCGTTCATGTTGGAGCGGCCGTTTCCCGTTTTTTCGCGCGCTGGATGCCGCATGGCGGGCAGGCTGCGCAGCGACGCGCAATGGTACTCGCAGGCGGCGCGGCGGGGGTGGCTGCCGCCTTCAATACTCCTTTGGCCGGGATTGTGTTTGCGATCGAGGAGTTGTCGCGATCCTTCGAGGAACGAGCGAGCGGCGCTGCACTGACAGCGGTGATTCTCGCGGGCGTGATCTCCATAGCGTTGATTGGTGACTACACGTATTTCGGCCAGCCGGCGGTTGCGCAGGAGTTCCATGGCCTCTCCTCGGGAGTGTTGGGAGTGGCCGTGGCGAGTGGGCTCGCCGGTGGCCTCTTCAGTCGAGTGACCCTGGTGGGTGTCACGCTCGTGCGGGCGAAGCTTTCCGTCGTGCCCGTGATGCGGTCAGTGCTGTTCGCTGCAATGTGCGGCGCGCTGGTTGCTCTGGTCGGATACCTCGCCAACGACACGACCTACGGTACAGGCTATGTGGAAGCTCGATCCATCCTCGAGCAGGGCGCGCACCTTCCATGGTATTACGCTCCAGCGCGGGCGCTTGCCACACTTGCAGCCTACCTCAGCGGAATCCCCGCGGGGCTGCTGGCACCTTCCCTGTCAGTAGGCGCCGGCCTTGGACAGGTGGTGGCGGATTTTGGCGGGTACAGCACCGCCGTGCCATTCGCCATTCTCGGTATGTGCGGTTATCTTGCCGGTGTGACGCAAGCGCCCCTGACATCGCTGGTCATCGTGATGGAAATGACAACTCAACACGCGATGGTCCTGCCATTGATGGTGACAGCCGCCATCGCGACCGCCATCTCGAAACTCCTCTCCCCTCCCCTGTATCGCACACTGGCACTCGATCGATACGCGCGGTGAAGCGGGCACTGAAGAAACCTGCCGCGGCCGCCCGCACCGACCGCCGAACCATCGGGAGCCGGCGCGGAGGCATTGCTTGGCTGGACTCACTATGGCCCGGGCGACATCAACAACGACATCCTCCCGGCGATCTGGACGGGTGGACCGCTGTCGCCAGGGACCTATTCCTTCTGGATTCAGGACACCGCCGGTCCGGTCACGTATGCATTCGACTTCAAGATCACGCCCATCCCGCCGAGCAACGGCGTTGACGCGCCGTTGCCTCCATGGGCTATCGTTACCCTCGGCGCGGCTTTGTTGTGTCTAGTGACGCGTCGGATGCGCGCTCTAAGCAGCCTCTAACGTCGAGTCGGCTCGCCGGCGGAAGGGCGCTCACAGGTCAACTGTGCGCCCGACCAGCCTCGTCAGTGAATACGAAGTGTTCCTCTGAGCGGCGTCTCGGCGGATGACGGCCCCGCCGCTACCCGGTAGGTTCCGTGCAGGAGCGTCCATCGGGACTTACGTTCGTCGTAGATTGAGAGCATTTCCGGATCGACCTCAACGCGCACCCTCTTTGACTCACCGGGTGCCAGATCCACGCATTCCCAGCCCACCAGACGCTGGAACTGCTCCCCAGCCGCGCTCGGCAATGCGACATACACCTGCGCGATCTCGGTGCCCGATCTGGCTCCCGTATTCTTGACCTCGAAACTCACCAGGCGCCGGCCGCTCCCTGCCTCGATCTCGAGCCCCGAGTACTCATAGCTCGTGTATGACAGCCCAAAGCCGAACGGGAACAGAACGGCCTTGTGCTCGGCCTCATACCATTTATAACCGACCTTCTCCCCTTCCAGATAATTCACCGCATACCTGGATGAGATCCCCGTCTCTGCATTGATCGCCCGGCTCCCCTGCCCGATGTCTTCTCGCGCAAGCGGAGCAATCACGGGATGGGGAAGGTCGACTTCGTTCTTCGGGAAAGTCATCGGCAGTTTCGCCGCTGGTGAGATGCTCCCCACCAACACGTTCGCGACAGCCTTGTGGCCGCTGCTTCCGGCGTACCAGGCCTCCACGATGCCGGCCACTTTGTCGATCCAGGGCATCGTGACGGCCGTTCCGGTCTCGAGCACCACGATAGTTCGTGGATTGGCGTCCGCTATCCGCTCAATCAACTCGTCCTGGCCGTCCGGCAGCGAGAGGTTGGGAAGATCCATCCCCTCCGCCTCCCACTGATGGGCAAACACGAGCGCCACTTGCGCGCCTTGCGCAAGCTTCACCGCCGCGGAAATATCCTCGCCCGAGTCGAAATCCACGCTCGCAGCCGGCATTTTCTCACGCAGCGCCTGCAAGGGAGAGGTTGGAAACCACACGTGATCCTGCCAGTGCGTGCCTCGGCGGCCGGGCGGCATGATTGCATTTCCGCCCGGAGGGTCGACCTGCGCGGACCCACCCCCGGAAATCATGCCGACATCGGCGTGCCCCCCGATGACGGCGATCTTGCGCAGACTGTGCGCATCGAGCGGGAGAACCCCTTTCTCATTCTTCAGCAGGACGATGCTGCGCTCCTCGAGCCTCTGCGCGAGGTCGAGCCCCGCCTGCACATCCACGACACTCTTTTCGATCGGATCGTCGACTACACCCGAAGCAAACTCGGCATACAGCACCCGCCGTGCACTGTCATCGACCTGGGCAAGGGAAACCCGACCCTGCTCAACGGCCTCTTTGAGTTTGGAGCCGAAATGATCCGCCATCGGCTGCTCTTGATCGAGCCCCGCCACGATGGCTTCCTCCGTGCTGTGGGTACCGCCCCAATCCGACAGAACGAAGCCTTTGAACCCCCATGCCTGCTTCAGCGTGTCGCGCAGCAGGCCGGGATTCTCACACGCATAGACTCCATTGATGCGATTGTAGGAGCACATCACAGCACCTGGCTCGGCAATCCTGACGGCGATGTGGAAAGCCAGCAAGTCGCTTTCCTCGAGAGCACGCCTCGAAATGTTGGCGCTGACAATGTTGCGTCCGGTCTCCTGATCGTTCACCGCGAAATGCTTTATGTCACCGATGACGTGCTGTGCCTGCTCGCACTTCATCAGGTTGCCCACCACCGTTCCGGCGAGCAGCGGATCTTCTCCTGCGTACTCGAAGGTTCTGCCATTCCTGGGGTCGCGCGTCAGATTGACGCCGCCCCCGAGCGTCATGTTGAATCCCTGAGCGCGCAGTTCCCGTCCAATCAACGCGCCGTATTCACAGGCCAGCGCGGCGCTCCAACTCGATGCAGCAGCTAGACTCGACGGCAGCGCGGTCGAATAACGTCCGTTGGCACCGCTGTCCCGGACACCGTATGCGGCGTCGGACATGACAATCGGCGGGATGCCGAGCCGGGGCACACCCGAGACGGAACCCGCGCCGCCATTGCCCAGGTAGGTCAGTGGCATTTGCCACTTCGGCACGTGAGCCATGCCGTTGCCATGTAGGAGCGCGAGCTTCTCATCCAAGGTCATTTCCGCCAGAACCCGCGCAGCCCTCTCCTGCGCGGACCCAGTCCGATCCAACCAAGGCTGTGCGGGGCTCTGCGCCAGCACGCATGAGCTCGCGAGCCCGGCGCCCATCATCAGCAGTCGCAACAGCCCGTTCCCGGCGCGCGCAACGGTATGATTCATTTAGTCAGTCCGCGATAGATGAAATTGCGCGCCACCATCCGCCCGCCGCCGGCGCAGTAAAGTCCCACTCTCAAGCTCAGGAAGCCACCGAAGACATTGTGATGATAGCCGGACACTTCCATCTGCATGGGATGCTGGACCCAGGCCACATTGTCATGGGAGTAATGAAAGGTCACGATGTTAGATCGATTCGTCAAGCGGATATGCACGGTGCCGGTCGCCATGTCCTGTCGCAACCATTCCTGTTCCAGCCCGTAATTGTAGGTAAACATCTGCTTGGAGCTGAAGCCGATCCCACAGAAGCCCCGTTGATCGTAGAACAGTACCAACCCACCCTGCGCCCCCGCGGATATTTCGAGGGTGACGGTCACCTCGTAATCCCGGTCTCCCACGATGACGGTCAGTGGTGAACAATCGGAGACTCCCGAGCCCTTGCCCTGGATCATCAGACCGCGGTCGATGTATTTCACCCGCTGCAACTCGGCGGGACCCGGGTTGAAAAAGCTCCACTGAACTCCGAATCGGTCGGTGGAGAAATCGTCCGAGAGCGCGGCTCCAGCCGCACCGGGGTTTGCACGTGGCTTGGGCAACGGCGCCGATAACGTGCCACCTTTAGCACGGAACCAACCATCGGCCGTCCATTCGATGGGCTCCAGCAGTGTTTGCCTGCCGAGTGTCCTGAATCCATTTTCGTAGGCATGATAGATCATCCACCACTCGCCGCCCGGTCCCTCGACGACGGTGGCATGTCCCCGGGACCACCAGGGTTCGCCGGCGCTTGCAGTATGGACGATCGGATTGTGGGGGCAGTCCTCCCACGGCCCATGGATAGATCGCGAGCGCGCGGCAGTCACCATGTGGCTCGTCGGTGGGCCAGCCGTACCGCCGACGGCGGCCACGAGATAAAACCAGCCGCCGCGACGGAAGATTTTGGGACCTTCGGGAGCGAATATCTCCACGACCCAGTCGTTCGGATAACGCCAGGGGGTGTAAACCGACTCCAGTGGTCCAACGGTCGAAAGGCCGTCATCCGCCAGGCGAATGCGTCTGACTCCATTCAGAAACAAGTAGCGCTTTCCGTCCTCGCCTACGGCATGGCCCGGATCGATGCAACCAGCGATCTTCAGGTCGATCGGATCACTCCAGGGGCCGCGAATGTGGTCGGCGTGGATGACGAAGATGGATGGACTCGCTGGAATGTAGATGTAATAGCGCCCCTCGTGTTTGATGAGGTCCATGGCCCAGACGGATCCTATCGGCTTGCGCAATGCGGGACCTAAGGGGGACCAGTTGACCAGATCCCGTGAATGCCAGATCACCACTCCGGGATACGACAGGAACGAAGAGAAGGTCATGTAGTAGTCGTCGCCGTCCTTCAGGACAGTCGGATCGGGGTGGTCGCCCGGCACGATCGGGTTCAGATACGTGCCGTTGCCCAGATCTGCCTTGCGCTGGCCCTCGATTCCCGTTGCATGGAGGACTGTGGGCGCGGAGGGCTTTCCGGCTGCCTGAGCCTCACGACTCGTGAGCTGGGCTGCGGTTGCGCCGGCCAAAGCGGCTGTGATCAATTCCCGCCGTGAAGTGTGGGTCATCTTTCGGTCCAACTGCTGAGGGATACTGGTTATTCATGCATGGTAGCGCTATCTACCGCAATATACCCGGATGCGGAAAGAGGCCGGCAGCGTGTACGCGAGTCTGTCGAGCTGCAAGGCTGGCGGCCACCGAAGGAGAGCTCGTGAGATTCAAAAGCAACACCATCAGCCGGCGATGGGTACTGGGCACGCCCCTATGGGCGGCGGTCGGAGCGAGCGCCGCTCATCAGCTGTCCATTGCAAAGGGCCCCTTCCAAGCGACTCCGGAGTCACTGCAGACGTACGAACCTCCGAATTGGTTCCGCGATGCCAAATTCGGCATTTGGGCGCACTGGGGACCCCAGGCGGTTGGACGCGCGGGTGACTGGTATGCGCGTTGGATGTACGTCCCCGGCCATCCGAGCTACGCCCGACACCTGGCGCAATACGGTCATCCTTCGGAGTTCGGCTACAAGGATCTCGTCGAGCTGTGGAAGGCGGAGAAATTCGATCCGCATGGATCGATGGACCTCTATGTCGCCGCCGGGGCGAAATACTTCGTCAGCATGGGTGTCCACCACGACAACTTCGATTTGTGGAATTCGCGCCACCACCGCTGGAATGCCCTTGCGATGGGCCCAAAGCGAGACATCGTCGCAGACTGGCGCGATGCCGCGCGCCGTCGCGGATTGCGATTCGGCGTATCCGAGCACCTCGGCGCGAGCCACAACTGGTTCTATCCGAGTCATCTGTACGATCAGTTCTGGCCCAAAATCGGCATCGACTATGACGGAGCCGATCCGCAGTACGCGGATCTTTATCACCCCAGGCACGATGAGCCGTATCGCGGACATGCCGACACCTGGTACACCACGGACCCCAAATTCCACCAGATCTGGTTCAACCGGATCCGCGACCTGCTGGATTCATACGAGCCGGACCTGCTGTATACCGACGGCGGTATTCCCTTCGGAGAAGTCGGACGCTCGCTGCTGGCCCACTTCTATAACAGCAGCATCGCCAGACACGGTCGCCTCGAGGCTGTCTATAACTGCAAGCAGGGATCGGGTGAGTTCTACCCTGAAGCGTGTGTGCAGGATGTGGAACGCGGGGTAATGAGTGGAATCAATGCGCGTCCTTGGCAGACCGACACATCCAACGGCGACTGGTTCTTTTCCGACCAGGACACCTATAAATCCGCGTCCGATGTGATTCGCATGCTCGCCGACATCGTCAGCAAAAATGGCAACCTGCTGCTGAACGTGGTTCTGTATCCCGACGGGAGCCTGCCACCCCAGTCGCAGGCGCTGCTTTCCGAGTTGGCGGCCTGGATGCACGTCAACTCGGAGGCGATTCATGGAACCCGTCCCTGGAGCGTCTTCGGCGAAGGTCCGACCCAGACTGCCGGCGGCTCCTTCAAGGAGAGCTCCCGCTATACGGCGCAGGACATTCGTTTCACCACCCAGGGCCGAGCGCTTTACGCGATCACACTGAGCGAGCCGAAGCAACGCGTCAGTATTACCTCGCTTGCGCGTGGCTCTGCGAGCCGCCAGCGCAGGGTAAAACACGTTAGTATGCTGGGAGTGCCCCAGGCATTGAAGTTCCGGCAGACGGATGCAGCACTCACGATCGAGCTGCCACCGCAGCTACCCACGGCGCACGCCAGCGCCTTCAAGATCTTGCTCGGCGAATGAGTAGGGCTAAAACATGACACCGACATCGAGCTCCTCCCGCGCTGCGCCGCGTCCTGCCTGGCTGATCTGCTCAGCCCTGCTTCTGGGATGTGACATCGCGAGCGCCGTGCCGCTCGCCCTTCTGGACCGGAACGGCAGCGAGGTTGCGATCGAAGCCTATGCTCCCAACATAGTCCGAGTGACACTCAGCCCGGAGAAGTCGCTGGCCTTGGAGGCTCCAGGCTATGGAATCAGCGCCGGCGCCGATGCGACCGGGTGGCAACATCGCACCAGCGCCTCGGGAGATGAGTTCTCCTCGAATCGCTTGACTCTTCAGGTATCTCCCGCACCGCAGTTACGCGCTCCGACCCAGATGCAGCGTTACTTCGCGCCATCCCTGCCCCCAGTTTCGTTGACAGTACGCAAACCCGGCGGCGATGTCATATTGCAGATGAACGGCTGGGAAATGGCGCCCCACACCGTCAACGGGGAGCGCACCTATCGCGTCGGCGCGAGTTTCAATGCGCCGGCCGATGAGCACTACTACGGCTTGGGGCAAAACCAGGAGGGGATCCTGGACTACCGCGGCCGTACGATCGACTGCAAACACTTCTACGACGCCCCGGCGGGTGAAACCGTATGTGTGCCGTTCATGGTCACCAACAAGGGCTATGGCATCCTCTGGGACAATCCATCCGGGACCGTGATATCGCCCGGAGTGCATGGCCAGACGAGCTGGCGCTCCAACCTGGGTGAGCGGGTTTCCTACTTCGTGATCCTCGGCGCGAGCACGGACGAAATCTATGCCGGCTATCGGAAGCTGACCGGCGTCACGCCCATCCCGCCCAAGGCCGCGTTCGGTTATATCCAGAGCAAGGCGCGTTACGAAAGCCAGCAGCAGGTGCTCGAAGTCGCGCAAGGCTACCGATCCCGCGGCTATCCACTCGATGTTCTGGTCGTGGATTGGTTCTATTGGACCCGTATGGGCCAGCTGGATATCGATCCGGGGGCATTCCCGGATCCCCAAGCCATGAACCAACAGCTGCACGACCAAGGGATCCACAGCATCATCAGCGTCTGGCCCCGCTTCGAACGCGAGTCGCGGTACTTCAATCTGCTCGCGGCCAAAGGCTGGCTGTTGAAGGACCGCGAAGGCAATCCCGTGGACGGCCTGGCCGAACGCAGCGACCGCGCGGGCGCCTTGTTGGACAGCACCAACCCCCAGGCGCGCGCCTGGTACTGGGAGCGCATTCGCGACAACATCGCCGCCAGGGGATTCGACTGGTTCTGGCTCGATGAGACCGAGCCGGACCTCGTGCCGGACGGCTACTTCTACAGCATCGGATCCGGGGACCGGTTCCACAACTTGTTCCCCCTCGTGCACACTCAGGGTGTGGCCGAAGGCTCGCGTCGCGATCGTCCGAACGTGCGCAATCTGATTCTCGCCCGCGCAGCGTACATTGGCTCTCAACGCTACGGGAGCCTTTTCTGGTCTTCGGACATCAATCCAACCTGGGAGGCGTTGCAGCGGCAGGTTCCAACCGGTTTGAATTTCACCGCGTCCGGACTTGCGTATTGGGGTAATGATATCGGCGGCTGGCAAGCCCTGCCTCCGCAACACACGCCCGAGCGTCCTCCATTGCTCGATCCTTCGACCGGGCGCGACGTTGTCGGCCACTATGATGACTATCCGGAGCTGATAACCCGTTGGTACGAGTACGCCACGTTCACGCCGACCATGCGGGCTCACGGGCTGCGCAAATCGACTGAGGTGTGGTCCTACGGCAAACCGGCGGAGTCGGTCATCGCGCAGTATCTGCGACTGCGATACACCCTCCTCCCCTATATCTATTCCCTCGGCAAACACACGTACGACACGGGAGCCCCCTTCATGCGTGCATTGTTCATGGACTTTCCCGACGACCCCAAGGTAGCCAACATGGGCGATGAGTACATGTTCGGACCGTCGTTCCTGGTCGCGCCGGTGACGGAACAAGGCCGTGAGACCCGCCAGGTCTACCTGCCCGCCGGGCGCGATTGGTACAACTTCTGGACAAACGAGCGCCTGAGCGGCGGGCAGACTGTCACGGTCCCAGCCCCGATCGACAAGATTCCCCTATTCGTGCCAGCGGGCTCCCTCATTCCCCTGGGACAGCCCGTTCAGAACACTTCCTCGCCTCAGCCGCTGGCGGAAATCCGCGTCTTTCCCGGCCGCGATGCCGACTTCGAGTTATATGACGACGATGGCGTTTCCTACGAGTACGAACGCGGCCACAGCAAGCTGACCCGTCTGCACTGGGATGACGGCAAAGGTAGCTTGACCGCCAGCGGCAACGAATTAGGCGCTCCGGTCGCGCAGTTGAGCCGTATCGTCAAGTAGAGCTACCCCCGCGTGCGCTCTGGTTGATGGGTACGGCTTTGCGGATGAGTCATGCGACGAGGCTCTTCATTTTTCAACGGCCCGGCGAAGTCGATTGCGGTTCCAGGGCGTGAGCTCGCCTCAAGAACCGGTGGCTGCGTACTCGATGCGGTCTCGCCCCGCGAACTTGGCCGCGTACAGCGCCTTATCGGCGCGGGCCAATATGGTCTCGCCGTCGTCGTTCGAATCGAAGAACCACGCGACGCCAAAGCTGGCTGTCACTCGGATCCGCGTGCCCGCGTAGTTGAAATTGCCAGCGGCGATCGACCGCTGCAGGCGCTCCATTGGCAGAAATGGCTGCTGCGGCGGAGCGCCCGGTGCCACCAACAGCAGTTCCTCCCCGCCGTAACGTCCGAGCGAGTCGCCTTTGCGCATCTCGCGCGTGAGCCTCTCGCCCAACATTCGCAGCACTTCATCACCGGCGAGATGGCCGAACGTGTCATTGATGCGCTTGAAATGATCGATGTCGATGAGCGCAACGGCCAGGTGCGTGCCGAAGCGGCGGGCCGTATCGATTTCACGATTGAGAATGTCCATGATCGCCGCGCGGTTCCACAGCTTTGTGAGTGCATCCCGGGTCGCTCGCTCGAGGAGCTGTTCACGTTCGCGCAGCTCTAATTCGAGTGCCCGCCGGCGCCGTTCGATGCGACCGACGCTCCAGCGCCACGCGAAACCGAGCCCGGCGCAGAGCGTCACTGCCAGAAAAACACGGAAACTGCCACGCTGCCACCACGGCGGCAGTATCTCAAACCTCAACTGCAGCACGGGCGAGCGGCGCTGATGGTCGATATCGGTTACCACGGCCTCGAAGATGTATTTGCCCGGGGCGAGCGCTGGATAGTGGATGGTGTAGTCGCGACTCGCAAACCATTCATCGCTCAGGCCGCGCAGGCGGACTTTGAGCGCGCAGTCGTGGGAATCGCCGAAATTGAGCGCCGCAAGCTGCAGATCGAGCGCGGCGGTCTGACTCCAGGGCACGCGCGAGGGCTTCGCGGAGCCCAGATCGGTCGAACCGAGCCGCGCATGGTTCAGAATCAATCGCAGCGGCGTGTCACGACTGAGCTCAACCGGATGCAGGAGGTGGGAGACCCCATCGCTCGTTCCCACCCATAGGGATCCGTCCATGTCAGCCAACAGCGCATTTTCATCCATGTCATTCCAGATGATGCCGTCATGCTGCGTATACCTGCGCCAGACATGACCGTCATGGAGCACCAAGCCGTTATCAGTGCCGACCCAGAGCCAGCCGCGCTGATCAACATGAGTGAAGTAGATCGCGGCGCTGGCAACCGTTGGGTCTGCGATCCACTGCGCCTCATCAGCCGCGTCGTCGCGTACATGCAGCCGCACAATGCCCTGTGAGTAACCGCCCACCCAAAGCCAGCCCCCATGGCTCGGCGCTACGGAGGCGTAGCCGACACCTGAAGGCAACGGAATCTTCAACAGCGACCATTGGCCGTCAACCCAGCGCAGCATGCCACCCTGCGCGGCAAACCACAGTACGCCGTGCTCATCCTGCGCAATGTCGGTAACCTCTCCCATGCCGCTGGGAATCGCCATGCGCTGCAGGACATCCGAGCCGTCTCGAGCCATGAAAATCCCGGATTTTCCACACAGCCAGAGCCGATTGTCGCGGTCGACGAACAGTTTGCGTGGCGGTGTCAGCTGCCCCAGCGACTGAGCTCGTTCCCGACCGGGTACGAAGCGAAACACCTCGCCTGTGACAAACCCAAACCATAGACTGTCGCCGCGCCTGGCCATGACTTGCAGCTCAACGGCGGGAAGTCCGGGAATATGACACGGCGCCGTCTGCTTGCTGTGCTCATCGAGACGGATGCAGCCCGCCCGCGTGCCGAGCAACACAGTATGATCGTCGACCCGGAAAGGAATCCATACTGGATTGGCGCCGATGCCCGCTACCCTGGCGTTCCAGGACTCGATTTGCCCATATCCCAACCACTGCCAGAGGCCATGACCGAAGATGCCGAGCCAGAGCTGGCCTTCGCGAGTCACCAGCAGCGAGGAAACCTCCGGAACCCCATTCGCCGAATTGAATTCCTCCCAGTGATCCGCCCGCCACAACATCAAACCGGAGTTGGAGCGTGTGAGGATGTGGCCTCGCGGGTCCCGGACCATGGGGGCGTTCACGATGCCGCTGGTCAATTTCAGATGAGGATCATCGCGTAGCTGGAATGTGCGCGACGCGCGATCCAGGACCGCCACATGCTCCTGACCGCGTGCCCACAGACGACCCTCCTCATCCATCAGCCAACCGCGCCAGATGTCCTCGGGCACACCTTCCTTCGCGGAAAACAACTCAACTCGTTCCCCGGTCACACGGCAGAGGTTGTGGCCGCAACCGAGCCACAGGGAGCCTTGTGGATCGATAAAACCACCACTGAGTTGTGCGAGCTGCGGATGCGCCTGAAGTTGCGCCGCGTCGAAGAAGGGGCGACTATGCCATTCGGTGCCGCCCGGCTGTATCCAAAGCTCCAACAGCCCGCTCTTTTCGAGCACCCACAGCCGATCTTTTCCGGGGGCGAGCAGTCGCACACCATGATCGATATCGAGGCTGCGCCCGCCCGGCCGCACCGCGCGGAACCGCCCTCCGTCACGCAGATAAAGGTCATGCGACTCGCTAACCCAAAGTCGCCCGGCGCTATCCTCCAGGATGCCATGTACAAACGTGCCTTCGAAACCATCGGCAGTGCCGAAGCGTTTGAAGTCGTTGCTGTCTTGCCGGAACAGGCCATTTTCCGTGCCGACCCACATGAAGCCGTGGCGATCCTGCAGCAACGCAGTCACTGACAAATTGGATAGTCCGTCCTGTTGCGCGTATTGGCGAAAGGAGAATTGTTGGGCCTGGGCAAACGGCGCGCACAGGACCATCAGTAGGAGCGCCGGAAACACACGCTGGCAGCGCCGCCCGAACTCGCGTGCGAGCACGAAGCATCTGTACAGCGACCGGGTTGCCATTCGCGCCTACTGGGGCAGACATGCCCTGTTCGCGACTGAGCCTACTCAGGTACGCTGGCGCCCGGGGTGACTGATGTCCGTTTTGGAAGGTGTGCGCCGCCGCTCAAATCAGGAATCCACTGGAATTGCGACGCCTTTCCGCACGCAGACGCGACGCAGATTCATCACGCTGAAAAGGCGATCGTCCACTGAAGTCAGCGGGCCGCCGAATTGGGGGGCCTTCGGGTCGACGGTGGTCGGGCGGGCACGATCGCAACGCGGGCCCGTTCTCTGACGGGGACTCAATGCGCTGCGGTTACGGGAAGGCCGCCCGCAGGACCTCGGCCACGCGTGCAAACTCGATCGCCACTGCCTGTACGAGGGAAGCTGTGGTTGCATCCGTCCTACCCTGGCGCGCAGCGGCTTCCAAAGCCGCGGCTGCTTTGCGCAAGGGCTCCGCGAAAATTTCCCCGGCAGCGCCTTTGAGACTGTGAGCGGCCTGTCGGAGCATGACTGCATCGGCAGTGCCGAGCGCCTGCCGCATCGCAGCAAGCGTCGACTGGCTATGGGTGAGGAAGGTCTCGATCAATCGCTTCTGAAAAGCCGGATCGCCTTCGAACAAGGGCAGCAGGCTGCCCAGTTTGACGGGAGGATCCACCCAGGCGGGCGATTGCTGCGGCGCAGAGCGCTCGTCCGGACCGGCGGTCGCAACTGAATCGACAGATCGAGTCAACATGAAGCTACCATAGAAGAACTGCAGCGACCTCGATAGGACTGGCGTCGCAGGCCAAGTCGGGGAGTGGCGCACGCTAATTGGATGCAAAGGGCAAGCCACCCCCGCGTCCGTCAAAAGTCCGCTCCCAGGCAAGAAAATGTGAAATCGGCCGAATCTGGCGCTTGCTGCATCCGCTTCTGCATTTGCCACGTATTGAGGAGCGAGCGGGTTCTTGGCCGACCTTCAAAATGCCTATATCGCAACAGTCGAACATTGACTCAATATGCCGTTGGTTCAATACGGGTATTGCCCCACCCGAGCACGGCCGGGCCGGTCGCGCCGATCGGATCGACTGGTTGCGCGCGCTTCCCTTCGTTGCAATGCACCTTGCATGCCTCTTGGTGTTCGTAGTGGGCGTCTCGACAACGGCAGTAGCCGTCGCCGCCGCCCTCTACGCGGTCCGGATGTTCGCCCTCACAGGGTTCTATCACCGCTATTTCTCCCATAAGACCTTCCGCACCTCCCGCCGAACGCAGTTCTTGTTCGCGGTCATCGGGGCGGCCGCGGTGCAGAGAGGTCCCCTGTGGTGGGCCGCCCATCACCGCAACCATCATCGCCACGCAGACACCGAGCTCGACCCCCACTCCCCGACACTACGGGGCTTCCTGTGGAGTCATGTCGGCTGGTTCCTGACCACGGACGCGTTCCGAACCGATTGGAAGCGGATTCCAGACCTGGCGCGCTTTTCCGAGCTGCGCTGGCTCGATCGCTATGACATCGCCGTACCGGTCTTGTTGGCCGCCGCCGTCTACGGCGCGGGCCTCCTGCTGGAGCACTTCGCACCGAGCCTTGGGACCACCGGCTGGCAACTGCTGGTCTGGGGCTTCTTCGTATCCACCGTAGTCCTATTTCACGCCACGGTGACCATCAATTCCCTTGCGCATCGCTTTGGCTCGCGCCGCTTCGATACGCCGGACGACAGCCGCAACAATACCTTTCTGGCGCTCATCACCTTTGGTGAAGGCTGGCATAACAATCATCACCACTACCCCGGCTCGGCCCGGCAGGGATTCAAGTGGTGGGAGATCGATCTCACGTACTACGGCTTGTGTGCCCTGCAGGCGATGGGAGTCGTCAGCCACCTGCGGCGCGTGCCGGCGCGCATCCTGAAGTCATGAGAATCGCAATCGTCGGTTCGGGTGTGTCCGGTCTCGTCGCGGCCTGGCTGCTTTCCAAGCGCTACAGCGTCACTCTCTACGAGGCTGATTCGCGGCTCGGCGGCCACGTACACACCCATGAGATCATACTCGGCGAGCAACGCTACAATGTCGATTCCGGGTTCATTGTTCACAATCCGCTCAACTACCCGTTGCTGACCCAGCTCTTCGCCGAGCTGGGGGTCGAATCCCAGCCGACCACCATGAGCTTCTCAGTCCGCAACGAGCGCAGCGGCCTGGAATACAATGCCGGCACCTTGAGCCAGCTGTTCTGCCAGCGCCGCAACCTGGTCTCACCCCGCTTCTATGGAATGATCCGGGATCTGCTGCGATTCTATCGGGAGGCAGTGCGCCTGCTCGACTCGCCGGATCCCGGCCCCACGCTGGGGGAATATCTGGCGCAGCATGCTTACGGCAGAGCGTTCCGAGAGGATCACATCGTGCCCATGGCGTGTGCACTTTGGTCGGCGCCGCCTGATCGTGTCGAGGAGTTCCCCGCACGCTACCTCGTCCAGTTCATGGCGAATCACCGCATGCTGCAGATCGCCGGTCGACCTCAGTGGTACGTTGTGAGCGGTGGGTCCGTTCACTACGTCGAAGCAATGCGTAAGCGGTGGCGGGTCGAAGAGCGCGTGAATACGCCGGTGCGTGCCATTCGACGCCAAAGCCATAAAGTCAGCATCGCCACGGACGGCGAAACCGAGGACTTTGACCAGGTGGTACTTGCCTGCCACAGCGACCAGGCAGCGAGCCTGCTGCCGGGCAGCGACATTCTGTCCGCCATCCCCTATCAACAGAACGACGCGGTGTTACACACCGATGCAACACTGTTACCACGCAACCGAAAAGCGTGGGCCGCCTGGAACGCCCTCGTCCCATCGAGAGACTCTGGGCGCTGCACGGTCAGCTACTGCATGAATCTGCTTCAGGGCATCGAGTCGGCCGAGCCCCTGATCGTGACACTCAATCCAACCGTGGACATCGACCCAGCGAAGATCCTGCGCAGGATGCGCTATGCGCACCCAGTCTACAACCCTGTTTCGGTAGCCGCGCGCGCTCGCAAGGCCGAGATTCAAGGCAAGCAGCGAACCTGGTTTGCGGGCGCATACTGGGGATGGGGATTTCACGAAGACGGTGTTCGCAGCGCTGTCGAAGTGGCCGAAGCGTTGGGAGTGTCGTGGCCGGTGAAGGCGGTCGCTCGAGTGCCGGCCGGCATCGCGGTGGCGCAATGATCAACAGCGCCGTGTACGAGGGAGTCGTCCGGCATCGGCGGCATCTGCCGCGAGCTCACTCTTTCCGCTACAAGATCGCGCAACTGTTTCTCGACCTGGACGAGATTCCCCGTATTTTCAAAGGCCGTTGGTTGTGGTCACATGAGCGCCGCAATCTGGCCGAATTCCGCCGGAGCGATTACTTCGGCGCAGAAACCGCTCCACTAGGAGACTCAGTGCGCGATGCCATTGAGAAAGCAACCGGGCGGCGACCGTCGGGCCCTATCCGCCTGCTGACACATCTGCGCTACGCAGGCTACTCTTTCAATCCGGTAAGCTTTTACTACTGCTACGACGATGCTGGACAGTCCCTACAGTGCATCTTGGCGGAGATAACCAACACTCCGTGGCGCGAACGGCACGCCTACATATTGCCGGTCGAGCAGGCGCGGCTGCAGCAGCGTACCTTGCGGTGGGATTTCCCGAAGCAATTCCATGTGTCGCCATTCATGGCAATGGACCGCAAGTACCAGTGGACTTTCACGGAGCCGGGGAGGCTTTTGCGCGTGCATATGAATGTTCTCGATGACCTCACTCCCGAGTTCGATGCAACCCTCGTCATGAAACGCCGGCCACTGGATGGCGCGGCCCTGCGCCGGGTGTTGTGGCGCTATCCGTTGATGACGGCACGCGTGATCGGCGCCATCCACTGGCAAGCCCTGCACCTATGGCTCAAGGGTAGCCCGGTATACACCCATGAGTGAAGCTGTCGAGCGCCTGCCTACTCGTCTGGATGGCTTTCTTCGCACGCGGCTGCTCGAGTCCCTGCGTCGGCTGCGATTCGGCCGGCTGGTCCTCGAGGACGGCGCCGAGCGATTCGAGTTTGGCGACCCAGGGGATGCGGTGAGCATCCTCGTGCTTCATCCCAGCTTCTACCAAGCCATAACTCTGCGCGGCAGCGTGGGTGCGGCCGAGGCTTACATGGATGGCGCGTGGACCTGCGATGACCTGGTGAAGCTCATACGCCTCCTGGTGCGCAACCGTGACACGCTCGACGGCCTGGAAACCGGTATAGCTCGAATAGGCGGATGGTTGCTGCGCGGTTGGCACTCCCTGAAACGCAACACACGAGAAGGAAGCCGCCGCAACATCGCCGCCCACTACGATCTGGGCAACGAGTTCTTCGAGCTGTTCCTATCGCCGGATCTGATGTACTCGTCCGCGTACTGGCGGGACGATGTCAACGACACTCTGGCGACTGCCTCCAAACGCAAGTTGGAGCTGATCTGTTCCAAGCTGGACCTCCACCCGGACGAGCGCGTAGTTGAGATCGGGAGCGGTTGGGGTGGTTTCGCCTGCCACGCCGCCCGTCACCATGGATGCCACGTAACCACGATCACGATCTCCCGCGAGCAGTTCAACTTCGCCCAGGCGCGCGTGGCCGCGGAGGGTCTCGCGGACAAAGTCAACGTGTTGTTGAAGGATTATCGCGAGCTCGACGGGCAATTCGACAAGCTCGTGTCCATCGAGATGATTGAAGCCGTCGGGGCCGATTATCTGGAAGACTATTTCGGGCGGATCGGCAGCTTGCTGCGACCGGGCGGTCGCGCGCTGCTGCAGGCCATCACGATCGAGGATCATCGCTACGAACAGGCCCTGCGAGCGGTGGATTTCATCAAGCGCTACATTTTCCCGGGCAGCTTCATACCGTCAATCAACGCCATGCTGAGCGCCAAGACACGCGCAACCGATCTTGCGCTGGTCCATCTCGAGGACTTCGGCGAGTCCTATGCACGGACCTTGCGAGCCTGGCGCCATGCGTTCATGGAGCGATTGCCGCAGGTTCGGTCACTCGGATTCGACGAGCGCTTCATCAAGATGTGGGAATTCTATCTCGCCTACTGCGAAGGCGGTTTTCTGGAGCGCTCCATTGGAGTCGCGCATCTGGTCATGGACAAGCCGAGGTATATGTGAAAACGCAATTGCTGGCTTCCTCGGAGTTGCCGGCCGATCATGCCGCGCCCGGCCTGTTAGGCCTCGCCGAGCGCGGCTGGATACCCGATTTCCTGCTGCGCGCCGCCATTCGACATGAATGTGCCGATCGCCTGCGCCGGGAGCAGGGGCAATATCAGAAGGTCATCGACCTGCTGCGCGGCAGCCCGATCGCGGTTCACACGGATTCGGCCAACAGCCAGCACTACGAGCTGCCGGCGGAGTTCTTTGTACGCTGTCTCGGGCCCCGGCTGAAATACTCCTGCGCCTATTATCCGCTGGGCACGGAGTCCCTCGGCGAGGCTGAGGAAAAGATGCTGAGCCTGTATGGTGAGCGCGCCGAGCTCGCCGACGGTCAACACATCCTGGAGCTGGGATGCGGTTGGGGCTCGTTGACATTGTGGATGGCGGAGCACTATCCCAATGCGCGGATCACCGCAGTCTCCAATTCGAACACCCAGCGGCGTTATATAGAGGACCAGTGCACGCGCCGTGGGCTGCACAACATCCGTGTGATCACGCAGAACGTCGTGTCGTTGAAGTTGCCCTCACACACTTTCGACCGCTGCGTGTCCGTAGAGATGTTCGAGCACATGCGCAACTACGGCGCCCTCCTGCACCACATCAGCACTTGGCTGAAACCTGAGGGCAAGCTGTTCGTCCATATCTTCGCCCACGCCACCCTCTCCTACCCGTTCGAGACCGAAGGCAGCGACAACTGGCTCGGCCGCCACTTCTTTACGGGCGGTCTCATGCCCGCCGCCGACACCCTGCTGTGGTTTCAGGAACATATGCGCATCGAGAAGCGTTGGCAGATGGACGGCACGCATTACATGCGCACCGCCAATCATTGGCTCGAGAACCAGGATGCGCACCGGCACGAGGTCCTCGCACTGTTCGAGCAGACCTACGGTCGGGACCGTGCCGAGCTGTGGCTGCAGCGCTGGCGCATGTTCTGGATGGCCTGCGCGGAGTTGTTTGGCTATGAAGGAGGCCGGGAATGGATCGTATGTCATTACGTATTTTCGCCGTACTGCTCGTCGCGGTGATTGCGGGTTGCTCGACCGTGAAACCTGAGTTGCGCACCGTCGCACATGTGGACCTGCCCCGATACATGGGCGACTGGTATGTGATTGCGAATATCCCGTACTTCGCCGAGAAGAACTGCTACGACTCGGTGGAGAGCTACGCATTGCGTACCGACGGGGACATCGACAACTGGTTTACCTGCCGCAAGGGCTCGTTCGAAGCGCCCATGAAGCGCAAGGTCGAGGCGCTCGCCAAGGTGGTGGACAAAGGCAGCAATGCTCGATGGCGGGTGCGCTTCTTCAAGGTCATCTCAGTGCAGTACCTGATACTGGATCTCGATCCGGATTATCAGTGGGTTGTCGTCGGCCATCCTTCCCGCAGTTACGGTTGGATAATGGCGCGCACCAAAACGATGTCGCCCGACACTTACAACGCGATACTCGAGCGTCTGGGTGAGCAGGGCTATGACACGACGAAATTCGCCAAGGTCCCTCAGAAACAGTGAGCACGCTGCAGCTGCTGGCGGTCGGGTCAGGAACCGCGTTCGGATTGTTCACACTGACCTTTTTCATCAGCACCGCAGTCAGGAACTACGGCTTGCTGGATGTCGTCTGGTCGCTCAGCGTCGGCGTGTTGGCAGCCGTGTACGCGCTGCTCGGCGCGGGGAACCCGACCCGAAAGCTGCTGTTCACCTCTGTGGCGATGATATGGAGCTTCAGACTGGGCCTATACATCCTGAGTCGGGTGCTTCGACACCACCCGCAGGAGGACAAACGCTATCGCACCCTTCGTGAACGATGGCCGGGGCCCGGGAAGTTTCTGCTGTTTTTTGAGCTTCAGGCCCTGATCGCCGGGGTCTTTTCGCTCCCTTTTCTGCTTGCCGCAACGGCCGGCGCGCCCATGGCAGGCTTGGAGATCGCCGGACTCGTTATTGCGCTGGGCGCCACGGCCGGCGAAGCGCTTGCCGATTATCAGGCACAGCGCGCCAAGCGCACGCACCCTGGCATCATCGACACGGGGTTGTGGCGATATTCCCGCCACCCCAACTATTTCTTCGAGTCGCTGGTCTGGTGGGGTTTTTTCCTGGCGGCACTACCGCTGCCCTACGGCTGGATCACCGTGGCATGCCCCGTGTTGATGCTGTACTTCCTGCTTCGCGTTACCGGTATCCCCCTGACAGAGAAGCATTCGTTGGAGAGCCGCGGCGAGGCCTACAGGCAATATCAACGGAATACCAGTCGCTTCATCCCCTGGTTCCCGCGAAGATCATGAGACGGCTCCTGGCGGTGCTCGCTTGTGGTTGGGGGCTCTGCGGTTGCGCCGATCTGACATTCGCTCTCGTCAACGCGCCGACCGTGTTCGGATCCTATCATCGCGTCAAGGACATCCCCTACGGACCGGAGCAACAACAACGGCTCGACATCTACGTCCCCCGGAAGCGGACCTCCAGCGCCGTGGTCGTATTCTGGTATGGAGGGTCCTGGCAGACCGGGGAAAGGAGCCAATACCGCTTCGTCGGCGCGGCTCTCGCGGAACGCGGTGTTCTTACCGTCATCCCGGACTACAAGTTGTACCCGGCTGTCAAATTCCCGGAGCTCATGAATGACGGCGAAAAAGCGGTGGCCTGGGTCCACGAGCACGCCCGGGAGCTCGGCGCGGATCCCAACCACATCATATTGATGGGGCACTCGGCTGGCGCCCACATGGCGGCACTGCTTGCGACGAAATACCTTGGCGCCTGCAAGTGTGTCGTCGGCCTGGTGGGCCTGTCTGGGCCGTACGCGCTGGACCCCAACACGGACGTGCTGCGGACCATATTCGGGCCTCCTTCCACTCCTGCCGATTGGCAGCCCGTGCGCTTCGCGAGCAAAGCATCACCACCCGCCCTGTTGCTACACGGAGCTGACGACACGGTCGTGAGCCCGAATCAAACGCGGGAATTCGAGACGGCCCTGCGAGACCACGGGGTGAAGGTTGAGACTCATTTTTATCCCAAGAGAGGCCATGCGGATACGGTCGCCTCCTTTGCTCTTCCGACGCGGTGGCGGACTCCCGCTTTGGAACAGACACGGGCTTTCATCTCAGCGGTGGCCGACGCAGGGACCCCCGTGCACACACAGTAATGGCCTGGGGTTCCATTCATGAGCAACCCGATCAGGAGATTGGTACCGATCGCGCGAATCAGATCGGCCGCAGGATCTTGCCTGGCGAGATCCTCGCGGACCAACACTGTCCCGCCGTCCCGGCCGGATTCAGGCGCGCCGGACCTTCTGTGCCTCAGCGCCGGTGCCGAGCATGTCGAGCGCTACATCAACAATCATGTCCTCCTGGCCGCCGACCATCTTTCGTCGACCCAACTCCACCAGAATGGATCTCGTATCGAGACCGTAGGCCGCCGCTGCCTTCTCGGCATGGCGCAGGAAGCTCGAGTAGACCCCCGCATACCCTAGAGTCAGCGTCTCGCGATCAACGCGCACCGGCCTGTCCTGAAGTGGACGCACGAGGTCCTCAGCCGCGTCCATCAGTTTGAAGAGATCTGTTCCATGACTCCAGCCGTAGAGATCCGCCGTGGCAATGAAGGCCTCCAGCGGGGCATTTCCCGCGCCCGCCCCCATTCCAGCCAGCGATGCGTCGACCCGGATCGCACCGTTCTGCACTGCCACGACTGAATTCGCCACGCCGAGAGACAGGTTGTGATGGGCGTGGATGCCCCGCTCAGTCTCCGGTTTGAGAACCCGATCGTAAGCTTGAAATCGGGCCGCCACCTCGTCCATGGTGAGCCGGCCCCCACTGTCAGTCACGTAGACACAATGGGCGCCGTAGCTCTCCATCAGCTTGGCTTGCTGAGCCAACGACTCCGGCGGGCTCATATGACTCATCATCAGAAAGCCCGACACATCCATTCCGAGCTCTCGTGCAAACTCGATATGTTGCTTGGAGATGTCAGCCTCGGTGCAATGAGTCGCGATGCGCACCGAGCGGACACCCAACTCATACGCGTGCCGCAGGTCGTGGATGGTCCCGATCCCCGGCAACAACAGCGTCGTCAGCTTGGCATGCTTCAGAACTTCGCCCACCGCCGCGATCCACTCCCAGTCCGTATGGGATCCGAAGCCGTAGTTGAAAGAGGAGCCCGCAAGGCCATCGCCGTGAGCGATCTCAATAGCATCTACTTTCGCGTCGTCCAAGGCACGTGCAATCGCGCGCACGTGATCAACGCTGTACTGATGTCGAATGGCGTGCATGCCATCCCTGAGCGTCACATCCTGGATGTACAGCTTCGCACCACTATCTGGGGCACTCATGCGGCTCTCCTCTCGGCTCGGCGCAGCGCGATTTTCTCTGCTGTGCGCAGCGCGGCCGCGGTCATGATATCGAGATTGCCAGCATACGCAGGCAGGTAGTGCGCGGCCCCTTCGACCTCGAGCAACACAGACACTTTCAGGCCGGTAAACGCACGGTTCATCTCCGGAATCCGTAGGGCTTTGTTGGCGCCGATGTGCTCAAACTGTACCTTTTGCTTCAGGCGATAGCCGGGCACGTATTTCTGCACTTCGGCCACCATGCTTTCGACACTGGCGGCAATCGCGTCCGTGTTGGCGTCATCGCATAGGCAATACACGGTATCTCGCATGATGAGAGGCGGCTCGGCTGGGTTCAGCACAATCACCGCCTTGCCGCGGCCTGCGCCACCCACTACCTCTATGGCGCGCGAAGTCGTCTCGGTGAACTCGTCAATGTTGGCCCGGGTTCCGGGGCCGGCTGATTTCGAGGAAATGGAGGCGACGATTTCGCCGTAACGCACCGTGGCAACCCGCCCGACCGCGGCAACGATCGGTACTGTTGCCTGACCGCCGCAGGTCACCATGTTGACGTTGGGCGCATCCAGGTGCTGATCACCATTGACCGGGGGTATGACATAGGGACCGATCGCCGCTGGTGTGAGATCGACTACGGTTTTGCCGTGTTGCCGCAACACCGTGTCATGTCGTTTGTGAGCGCCGGCCGAGGTTGCATCGAAGACGAGATCGATGGCTGCAAACTCCGGCAGCTTGATCAAGCCATCCACACCCGCGGCCGTGGTGGGCACCCCCAGCCGTGCAGCGCGCTGCAGCCCGGGTGAATCCGGATCGATGCCGACGAACGCACCCATCTCCAGCACTTTGGACAGGCGCATGACTTTGATCATCAGATCCGTGCCGATGTTGCCCGAGCCGATGATGGCGACCTGTGTCTTTTTCATCCCCTGTCCTGCCTGAAGTGGAAGCTGACCGAGCCCAGGCCCCCGATCGTGGCTTTGATGTCAGTGCCGCTCACGAGCGGCACCATGGGCCCCAGTGCGCCAGTGAGCACGATGTCGCCGGCCCGAAGCGGCTCGCGACGTTCGGACAAGGTCTTCGCGAGCCAGGCTGCGGCTTTTAGTGGGTGTTCGAGGCACGCTGCCCCAGTCCCATGCGAGGCCAACTTTCCGTTGACCTCCAGCGCCATCCCGCAAGTGTAGAGATCGAGGCCCTCGAGCTTCTTGCGCTGGCGGCCCAGTACGAAGAAGGCGGAGGAACCGTTGTCAGCGACGGTATCGGCAAACGTGATCTTCCAATCGGCGATGCGACTGTCCACGATTTCGATTGCGGCAACTGCGCTGTCCACGGCATCGAAAACGTCCTGCGGAGTTGGGTCAGGTTTGTCGAGGTTGTGCCCCATGATGAGGGCGACCTCGGCCTCGGCCTTGGGTTGGATCACGCGGCTCGCCCAAAGCGTGCCCCCGTCCTCGATGCGCATATCTTCAAACAACACACCGAAATCCGGCCGATCGACCCCAAGCTGCTGCTGCACGGCTTTGGCGGTCAGGCCGATCTTGCGTCCAACAATCTTCCGCCCCTGCGCTTGCCAGAATCGTGTGTTGATGGCCTGCACGGCGTACGCGCCGTTTGCATCAACGGGGTCCAGCACATCGCGCAACGGAGACACGGCCTTACCACTATAGGCATCCCGAAGTCGCTGGGCGGCCTGCTCTGCTACGGATTGCACTCTTTGTTCCTCCACGCTCTCGCGTCGAAGGCAATACTAAGGCAGGTCTCGCCGATCACCGTGGCGCGCCCGAGGGCTATCGCTCACATTGTGAGAAATAGAGTATAACGGGACATGGCAACGCCCTCCATGCGATCCTTGGAAAAGGCCATCAAGCTGCTGACCCACGTGGCTGCGGATAACGGTGAGCACTCTATTTCCGCGCTGGCGGTCGAAATCGGCTTGCCCGTCTCGACCGCCCACCGGATTGCCGCAACTTTCGAGCGCAATGGCTTCATGACGCGCTTGCGGCGCGGGCATTATCTGGCCGGCCCGCAATTGTTGCGACTGGGCGGGGCGGGCCAACTGAGCCAGGTGCTCACGAGCCTGGGGCGTCCCATTGTCGAAGGATTGGCCCGGAAAACTCACTGCGCAGCCCATCTCGGCGTGTTTGAAGGTGGCATGGTCACCTATCTGTTGAAAGCGGACAGGAAAAATACCGGGCTGTTCACGCGCGAGGGCACCCAGCTCGAGGCTTACTGCACGGGCATCGGCAAGGTGCTGCTCGCCTCGCTCCCGGACGCCGCGCTCCGGGAGTACCTGGCAAATGGCCCCTTCATCCGCCTGACTTCCAAAACCTTGACCGACAAGGCCGCTCTGGTGGCGGCTATCACCGCCGTCCGGGCCGATGACTACGCCACGGACGATGCGGAGATGGACACCGATTTGACCTGCCTGGCAGTCCCTGTGCGAGATAACAAGGGAGCCATTCTCGCTGCGATATCTATCTCCAAGCGCGAACCGCACGCAAGCGCGAGTAAACTGCTCGTGCACCTCGATGTACTGCGTGCCGCCGCCAGCCAGCTCGTCAGGCGGCTCGATCCTTCGAATCCCAAACGGCGGTAGTGTGACCAGACGAAGCGGTAATACTGCCGCCACTTGATGTTGATCTCGCGCGTTCCTGCACGTAAGGTTCTGCAATGCGCCACCAACATTATATCCGCCGATTGACCATCGCAGGGGCGGTCGCACTGGCATTTTCCGTACACAATGCCGAGAGCGCGCTCGCCACGGCGCGCGCGATCGATGCGTGTACACTGCTCTCCGCAGATGAGGTCTCCGCAGTCGTTCGTTTCAAAGTCGAGTCAGGCGTTCGCAAGGATAGTGGCCGGATAAACAGCGGTCCGCATGAGGGTGCCTACTCCTCGACCTGTCTTTGGAAGGCTGCGGAGGACCAGGACGCAGCTGATCCCGGACTGCCGCTCGGAGGCGCCCGATTCGCCATCCTCAACCTCATGTCCTGGCCGCCCGCGAGCCGCCGAGCGGGTGGATTCCTCCAGGAGTTTCGCGATGCAGCCAGGGAGGGTCTCATTGGAACTATGCCGGTTGTGCTGAAGATCGGCGATGAAAGCCTATGGTGGGGAGACGGCGTTGCCGTGCGCAAGGGCGATATCAGCTATGGAATATCAGTCCACAGCGTGAATGAGAGATCGGTTGAGCGGCAGATGGAAGAGGCTCTCGCAACGAAAATCGTCGGGCGGCTGTAGCGCCTTCGATCGATGTTGGAACTAAGGTTCCAGCTTGTGCCAGCCCTCTGAAATCTCCTGCGCGCCCAGCGGAATATCATGGACGCGCAGGTATACCGGGCGCCCCTTGTACGCCCATTGCCTGCGGCCGTCATCGCGCACGATGACCAACCAGTCGCCGACCTTCTCGGTCGCTTCATCCTTCGAGACCAACAGGGGCGGCCACGCCGAGTCACATCCGGATTTGCAGTTGGACTTTCCAGGCCGGTCCCGATCCGACACGTAGAGGGTCAGGAGGGTGGGAAAGCTCCTGATCTGCCATTTCCCGTTGCCGTCCTTCGAGAGCGCCGTGTCGCCGGGGTGCCGGCCATCGAACGGCGGCTCCTCCTCTGAAGATTGAGGTTTCGGCCCGGGTGTCTCTTGTTTGGTTGCCGTTGCCGGTGGCGGGATATCGGCGGCGCTCCCAGCAGCTGCGAAGGCAGCAAGACTGAGCCAGAGCGCAAAGGATGGGATTCGCATGGTTTCACTCCTCGATCAATCGAGAGTCGCCCAGCGGGCGTCCGGCCACCTGGATGTTAGCTCCCGGCTCCCGGTCCGGCAACCGCTCATGTCGGTGTCAGGGAGTGACAACATGCCATAGCCCATCGACCTCGTCCCCGGTTAGCTCTCCAGGCCGGTCGCGCGCATATGTGTAAACCGGCTTGCCCTTATAGGACCATTGCCTGGAGTGATCAGTACGCTCGATGACCGTCCAATCGCCCACGGTGTTGGCTGTTGACGGCGCCAGGACAGGCCTCCATGTGACAGCGCATGTTGCATAGCACCTCGACTCATGCCGTCCGTCCTCATCAAAAGAATAGATTGGCAATGAATCGTCAGTCCTGAACACGTAACGGCCGGCTTCGATGAAGACAGATATCTCCACGGGCGTCACCGGCGCAGGATCACGTGTTGGGTCCGGCATGAGGCGTCAGGCGTGAACCGGGTCGCGAACGTAGCCGATGAGCGCCTTGACCTCGAGATACTCCTCCAGACCCCATTTGCCCATCTCGCGGCCATTGCCCGAGCGCTTATAGCCGCCGAACGGCGCGTCCAGGATCGGAAAGCGGTGCGCACCCAGGTAGACGCGACCCGCGCGCAGTTGCGCCCCAACACGCTGCGCGTGCGCCAGATCCTTCGACTGCACATAGGCCCCGAGTCCATACACCGTATCGTTGGCGATGGAGATCGCTTCCTCCTCGCTGTCGTACGTCATCATTGAGAGCACCGGCCCGAAAATCTCCTCCCGCGCAATCGTCATGTTGGGAGTGACGTCGGCAAACACCGTCGGCCGCACAAAATAGCCCCGATTGCCGCCGGCAGCCCGTCCGGGCCCGCCGCAGACCAGCGTCGCGCCTTCGCGGGTGCCGGCCTCGATCATGCTCTGCACTTTCTCGAACTGCGCGCGATTGGCAAGCGGACCCACAACGACCGAAGGGTCCATGGGATCCCCCACCTTCATCCGCGCCGCAGTCTGCCTGGCGAGCTCCTGGACTTCCTTCAGTTGCGAGCGATGCACCAGCATGCGGGTCGGTGCGATGCAGGATTGTCCCGCGTTCCTGAAAGCGGCCATCAGCCCTTCGGGAACCGCCTTGCTGAGATCAGCGTCCGGCAACAGGATATTGGCCGATTTCCCGCCCAACTCCTGCGTGACGCGCTTGACTGTATCCGCCGCAGCCTTGGCAATCAGGATGCCCGCACGCGTCGATCCGGTAAACGACACCATGTCGATGTCCGGGTGACTGGAGATCGCATCTCCGACGGTCGGACCGTCGCCATTGACCAGATTGAACACACCCTTGGGCACCCCTGCTGCGTGCAGTATCTCCGCGAGGATGATGACACTCAGAGGCGCTACCTCGCTGGGCTTGAGCACAACCGTGCACCCCGCTCCCAACGCCGCGGCCAACTTGGTCGTCACCTGGTTGATGGGCCAGTTCCACGGTGTGATCAAGCCGCACACCCCGATCGCTTCCCGACGGATCAAGGTGTCGTTGACAACCTCGTCAAACTCGTAGGTTTGGAGAGTCTGTACCATCTGTTGGAATTGGCCGATCCCCAAACCATTCTGGACCTGCCTCGAGAAGGTGATGGGCGTTCCCATCTCGAGCGTCATCGCACGAGCAAGATCTTCCTTGCGCGCCTCATAGCCCTGGACGATCCGCTCCAGCAGGGCGATGCGCTCTTTCGCGCTGCTTTGCGAGTAGCTGGGAAAGGCGCGGCGCGCGGCGGCAACGGCTGCATCGACATCGGCCCGTGTGCCGAGGCTGATCTGTCCCGCCGGCTCTTCGGTGGCCGGATTGACGACCGTATGAATGTTCGGCGTGCCAGGAAGTACCCACACGCCATCAATGTAAAACTTTGTGTAATTCGCGCTCATTGTGCGATACCTACTGACCTTTACGCCGGATGTCCGCAGCCCACTCCCGCAACGTCACCTTTTGGATTTTGCCGACCCCGGTCATAGGCCAACCTCGAACCGCATGAAACTCGCGCGGAGTCTTGAATCGCGCCAGCCGCTCCAGGCAATAACGAGTCATCTCATCCGCCGTCCAGGTGGCCTGCGCATGCGGTTCGATGAAGGCGAACGGCACCTCGCCGAGGTCGCGGTCCTGAACGGCAACGACCTGAGCGGTCCTGATGGCCGGGTGGGTCAGCAGGACGGTCTCCACCTCCTGTGCGGATACGTTTTCTCCGCCTACCCTGATGACATCCTTCACTCGGCCGGCAAAAACGAGATAGCCGTTGGCATCCAACCGCCCGAGGTCGCCCGTATGAAGCCAGCCATCCTCATCGAGTGCGAGGGCTGTTGCGTCCGGGTCGTTGAAATAGCCTTCCATGACGCTCCAACCCCGTACCCACATCTCTCCCGTTGCGCCCGGGGCCACCGGCTCCCCGGTCCCCCAGTCCATGATTTTCACTTCGACTCCTGGCTGCGGCCGGCCGACGGTGGAGGCCCTGACCTCAATCGAGTCCGAGGGTACCGTTGTTGCCACGATGGGAGAGGCCTCGCTCAACCCGTATATGCTGATGAGGTCTGACATGCCCATGCGCGTATAGGCCTCGCGAAAAATCGACGCCGTGCCCATGAAGGCGCCCTTGCGAAGGTGCCGCAGATCGCGCTGTGCAAACTCGGGATGCTCGAGCTCGCGTTGGTACATGGTGTCGATGCCGAGCCGAGTCGTGCACTGCTCCTTTTCGAGCACTTCGAGAGCCTTGCCGGCCTCGTAATGCGAGGTCGTCACCAGGGTTGACCCGTGAGTCACGACATCCAACAGTCCGGTCACGAGCCCGCCGACATGAAAGAAGGGACCGGGCGCGAACACTTTGTCATCGCGATTCAGGCCCATCCGCTCGCCGGTGTTGAAGCCGTTCCGGGTGAGCGCTCCATGAAACAACTTCACGCATTTCGGCTTGGCGGTGCTGCCCGAGGTGGACTGCAGCAGCGCAATGCTTCTCGGGTGGGCCAGGTCCGGCCGGTCACTCGCATAAGACCCCGACTGCAACAGGTCGTGCCAGCGGTGCATGCCCGGGACAGCGGTTGCGCCAGTGCACACCACGTGTCCGAGATTCGGAAAGCGCGATGATGCGACCGATCCGTCACCCGCGCTGAGTCCGGGAATCATCTGCTGCGCGGTCTCGACGTAATTCGAGCTGCCCCGCACGTGCGATATCACAAACACCTTCGCCTGAGACTGCAGGAGCAGGCCGCTGGTTTCCTCCATCCGCAAGCGGGTGTTGATGCCGAACGTGATGGCGCCTACGCGCGCAGCGGCAAAAAAAGTCGTGACCCATTCGAAGCCGTTCGGCAGCCACAGCGCAATGACATCGCCCGGTGCCACGCCCCAGTTTGCAAATGACTGAGCCAACCTGGCGGCGCTCTCATGCACTTGCCGATACGTGTAGCGCGCGCCGTCAACAATGAGCAACTCCTTGTCGGGGTTCGCCGAGCAGGCGCTATCGAGCGCGCTCCACACGGTGTGATCCGCCAAGGTCATTGCGGCAACTCGATCACCGCGTTGCCGGTCAGGTGAACGCTGTCTTCCAGCCCCCGGACCCAGATCTCGATTCGAAGCGAAAGCAGACCGTGCTCGGTCGAGGCTTCCTTGACTTCTCCGCCAAACACGACCGTGGCCCCGATGGGCACCGGATGCTTGAATCTGAAATCGAGCTGCTTCAAGCCGGCGACGCCGCCGAAGGTGCGTTGGATGTCTTCCTCGACCCAGGCCACCAGAACGCCGCTGTTGACAATGGCATGCGAGAGCCCTTCGGTACGGGCGTACTCATGGTCCCAATGGATGCGGTGATGATTGCCCGACCAGTCGGCAAAGATGGCGGATTCCAGGATGTCCGTCGAGTGATGTAACGCGGGCAATGGGTCTCCGACCTGCAGGGTCCTGCCCGCCCCAGTCATCGGTGGATTCGCGTCAATCGTTGCCATGCCAGTTGCTCATTGCGGTCATTGGTGTAGGTGAGCTCCAACGTGCTGATAGTCATCGGTCCCGAGCGCGCGCCCTGCTTCTCTTCCATGGAGGTGCAGGATCCCTTGATGGTAACTACATCTCCCACCCGCGGACGAACACCGAACCGCCATTCCTGCCCTCCGACGACCACGCGCTCGGTGGGACCGCGCGAGGGAAACAGGGTTGGCCTGCCCGAAAGCCTGTCGGCACGCTCGGGTGATGCGACCTGATCGCCGCCGCAATTGGCCAGGTAAAGCCACGGCACCCAGCCATCCCACTGCCGGCGCACCGCTCGGCAGTAGCGCCTGACGTCGTGCTCCGTGATCTCGACCTGCAAGGGCGGTAACTCGTAGCCGACTAGATCGCGCATCATCAAACTCGCTGCTCTGTCCGGATCCGCTGTTGATTGTCAGGGCTTCTTTGCGTTGCGATCGTATTCGCCGAGCCCCGGGCGATACGACTTCGCATCCAGGAACTGCTCTACGCCCGTCTCATAGCCTTTTTCCGGATCGCTCAGACGCAGTGCCTTCGCCTTCGCGAGCATGTACTCCTCGGCCTGGCCGATTTCCATGGTGCGGCAATGTTTGAATACCTCCTTGGCGGCGCGCAGGACGTTGGGATTCTTCTTCATCAGCTTGCGTGCCAGGCTCACAGTCTCTTCGCGCAACTTGTCCTTCGGCACCGCGTAGTTGATGAGCTTCATTTCGGCGGCCCTTCTGCCGTCGAACGGGTCGCCGGTCATGATGTACCACATGGCATCGCGATGCGTCATTGCATCGGCCACGACACGGCTCACCAGGCCGCCGGGGAAAATGCCCCAGTTCACTTCACTCAAGCCGAACGTGGCGGATTCATCCGCAATCGCGAAATCACAGGCGATGAGCTGCGTGAACGCGCCGCCCATCACATAGCCGTTGACCATTGCGATGGTCGGTCGCGGAAAGTAGTAGAGCCTGCGCCAGCGCCACTCCTGCGCCGACCAGTTCGCCTTGCGGCGCGCCGCCGGATTGTTGTCCGTGGCGCGGAAATACTCGCGCAGGTCCTGGCCCGCGCACCAACTCTCGCCGGCACCGGTCAGAACCAACACCTGGGTTTCCGGATCGACCTCGAGCTCGGTCAGCGCATCGAGCATGTCGAAGTGCAACTGGGGGCTCATTGCGTTGCGCTTGCTGGGCCGGTTGAGAATAACCCACGTGATTCCGTCTTCCTTCTCGATCCTGACGGTCTCGTATTCCTTCCATAACGTTGCAGCCATGATTCACCCTACGCTGATTGTTTGACGTGCACGCCGAGGTGTACGACCCGCCGGGCCGGAGCGCGCGAAATACCACCCTTGAATAATTGTGTATGGTATACAATTTATCTCAGGTATACAACAGCTCCATCCGCTGGTGCGGCGGCTGTTGTGTGGGATCCGCAAGCGAGGTAGCCATGCACGAGATCAAACTGGTCCAACCCGTCGTCAAAACAGCTAACGAGGCGTTCAAGCGGCGGCGCGCCCGGCCGCGGATTTTCCCGACCATCGATGCCGCGCGCACCGCGCACGTCATCGTCGATATGCAGAACGGTTACATGGCGCCCGGCGCGGCCGTGGAGGTTCCGGTCGCGCGCGAGATCGTCACAAATGTAAACGCGATCAGCGCGGCCGTGCGGAGCGCCGGGGGAATCAACATATTCCTGCACTACACAACTCGCGAGGCGGATATTGCCAACTGGTCGACCTGGTATTCCCAGTTTCACGATGTCGCCAGCCAGAAGATGATGCTCGAGGCATTCGCCCCCAACAGCCACTCGTGGAGCCTGTGGCCGGACCTGGATGTGGCCGATGCGGATTTGAGAATCGAAAAGTCGCGCTTCAGCGCGTTCGTCGCGGGTACCTGCGAGCTGCACTCGGTCCTGCAAGCGCGGAATATCGACACAGTGATCATCACCGGCGTCGCAACCAACTGTTGCTGCGAAAGCACGGCGCGCGATGCCATGCAGTTGAACTACAAAGTGATCTTTGTCGCCGACGGCAACGCCGCCCTGACGGATGATTTTCACAATGCTTCACTCAACAACCTGCGCCACCTCTTTGCGGACATTGCAATGACCGAAGATGTGGTGCGCCAGGTCCATGAAGGGGCCCGGCGTACCGAGTAGTCCAACTTCCGCGACTCATTGGCCGCGACGCTGTCTGATCGATCCGCGCTGGCAGCGCGTTGTGCTCGTGCGCGCGCCGCCACGTGCGCTGATTGACCTGGAGACTGCATGGCGCCGCTAGCTTGACACTGCTTCGGCCGAATGTATACAGTGGACAGTACAATCCTGCGCGGACGGCGGGCGGCATTCGCGCCCAGGAAGAAGAGCTTTGCGCATCGCTAATTTCGTCGCCGCCATGCTCGCCGCCATCCCTGCGGCGCACGTGCTCACTGCCGCCGCCGGGGAGCCCGCCGCCGCGCTGGCGGCCCGGGGCGAGTACGTCGCCCGGCTGGGTAATTGCGTCGCCTGTCACTCGGTGCCCGATGCGCCGCCCTTCTCCGGCGGTCTGAAGATGGCAACCCCGCTGGGCGCCATCTACACAACCAACATCACGCCCGACAAGAACACCGGCATCGGTGGTTACACCCTGGAAGATTTCGATGGGGCGATGCGCTCGGGAATCGCCAAGGATGGCCACCACTTGTATCCGGCCATGCCCTACCCCTCTTACGCCAAGATGAGCGAAGAGGACATGAAGGCGCTGTACCACTTCATCATGAAGACCGTGCCGCCCGCCAACGTACCCAACCGGCCGAGTGAGATCTCGTTCGTCTGGAGGCAGCGGTGGCCATTGGGAATCTGGAACGCCCTGTTCGCCGAAGGCGGGCGTTATCAGGTCAATCCCCGGCAGAATGCGGCGTGGAATCGGGGTGCTTACCTGGTGCAGGGCCTCGGCCACTGTGGAGCCTGCCACACGCCCCGGGGATGGGGATTCAATGAAAAGGGCTATAGCGAGAAAAATGACGAGTTCCTGATGGGAGCGCCGCTGGACAACTGGTCGGCTCCCAGTCTGCGCCAGGACGTGAATACGGGGCTGGGCGCTTGGACGCCCCGTGACACCATCGAATTGCTAAAAACCGGCCACAACCGTTTTGGCACGGCGTTCGGTACGATGACCGAGGTCATTAACAACTCTACGCAGTACATGACCGATGGCGACCTCGATGCCATTGCCACCTACCTGCACTCGCTACCCGGCGCGCGCGGGAAGAAGAACGCTACGTTCATATACGACGGCACCACCGAGCAGAATCTAAAGGCTCACAAATACGATGCGCCCGGTGCCCTCGTGTACGCGCAGCAGTGCATGACCTGCCACCGGCCCGACGGCAGGGGTTTCGCACCGTACCTGCCGCCGCTGGCCGGAAACCCGGTCATCCAGGACCCCAGCCCTGCATCGCTGATCAACATTGTCCTCAACAGTTCGTTGATGGTTGCCGTCGATGGAATACCCGATGCTTACCGTATGCCGCAGTATCGCGTGCTGCTGAACGATCAGGAGATTGCTGACGTCGTGACGTTCGTCCGTCGCGGCTGGGGTAACGCCGCTTCGCCCGTAACGGCGCCGGATGTTGCGAGGCTGCGCAAGGAGACCAACCCCGCGGGCGACCCGGTGCAGATTCTCCGTATGAAATAGAAGCCCCGATGCCAAAGCTCACGCCAGGCGGCAGAGCCCTATTCGACCAGGGGGACCGTGTGCCAGGTAAATCCGGCTCCAGGGGGGCCCCCGGAGCCCGCCGCTACTTTGTAGAGGTCGGCATTGCTGTCATCGGGGCGACCCAGAACGAGGACGAGTTGGTTGTTGCCGGCAATGTCCCCCGGCTGCCGGTCACCGGAAAACGTGTATAAGGCGCTGCCCCGGTACGCCCATTGCCTCGATCCATCCGGGCGCGCATAGATCGTCCACAAACCCGAAGGTTGGTCCTCGGCGTGCGCCAGGAACGGCGTCCACGTCTTCAGGCACTCGTCCTGGCACCCTTGCGTGCCCAGGGCTTCGGCGCTTGCAACCGGAACCGAGTATTTTCCCCTTTTATCGCTGTCCAGGCGCGCTCTGCCGGCCCGCTGCGCATATAGAGTCATTCCGTTGGACGTCGACAGTAAGGGACCGCGGTGCGCAAGCACCTCGATGCGAGCATCGCGCGGCATGAAGTGGCGGAAGGCCATGGCGGGCTCCATCGACTCGCCCGCGAGTGTGCCGTTCAAATCATCGAACACGTAGTCGCCCTGGAAGGAGTAAAGCGGCTCGCCGCGGTACGCCCACTGCCGCAACCCGTCGGCCCGTTTGACGATCGAGAAGTCACCCACGGGATGAGCGAGTTCGGGCGCATACATCGGGTTCCACAGCACCGCATTCTTCGGCGGCGATTTCGCGACGTACAGCAGCGTCCCTCTGGATCTATCCAGAAACACATAGCCATTGGCCGGCAGCACGTTTTTAAGTGCAATACCTGCCGGAACCGGGATGGTCTTCTCGGGTTGGAACACGGCCCGCCGCCAACCTTTTCGGGGGGAGTAAGCCTCACTCGCCGGGTTGGACATCTCCTCGGCAGTGCGCTTCTGCCCGGAGCGACCGGGGTCTGGGTCTTCGCCATCGTAGGTGAATACAGGCAGACCCTGATACGCCCACTGAGAATGTCCGGTTCCGTGCCGGATCAGCGTCCATTCCCCAGTCGCCGGAGCCCCTGTGGGGACGAGGAAAGGTGAGAACCCCTGGCTGCAGGCAGTAGCGCAGGCCGTCTTTTTTCTGCCTTCCACGCCAAAGACATACAGCGCCTTTCCCGAGGCGGTAGCGAAATAACGCCAGGTCGCCACACCACACGTCTGACAAGGCAGCAGCGCGCCGGTATCCGCAACAAAGGCACTGCCCTGCTCACCGCTGTTCAGGATGTCGCGCAGCAGAACTCCCGGGGGCGTGATCAGCTCAGGCTGCAACGAACGCGCGGATGGGGCGCCCACGGTGTTTTGCGAGAAGGTCCCGAAGAACACCAGCAGACCGGCAGCCAGACTCAATATGCGCACGAGGATTCTTAGATTGTCAGCAGGTTGGGAATGGGACTGGTCACCTTGTTGGACCCCTTGCCCCAGTCGCCGATCGGCACTCCCATCGCCTGCATGACGGTATAGCTGACGCGCGCCGGCGTTTCGTTGGGCCGTGGGACGTGCAGTCCGGTCTTCAGGCGGCCGTTGGCGTTTCCGACCGTGATGGAGGGGATGTCGGTCAGCAGGTGATAACGGGGCCTGCCGTGATCCGTGTACGCATAGATGACCATGCGGTCGAGTAGCGATCGATCGCCTTCCTTGAAGTTGTCGAAGGCCGCTACGAAATCATGCAGCGCTTGCATATATCGCGCCGTGAATTGCGCACACCGCGGCTGATATCCCAGCTTCGGGTCTATTTGCTCCTCGTGGGTGTAGGTATGATGGCTCAGGGGGTCGCCCTCGAGGCGTATGCCTGAGAAGCCGGATGACAGAGTGAGGCTAGCGACACGAGTCTGATCGCACGCGATGGCGTGAACAAACAACTGGGCGAACAGATCATGCCGGGCCATGACATCATCGATAGGCGTCAGGACGGCTCCGCCTTTACCCGCGAACTGCGATTCGTCCAGCTTGACGCAAGAGGGCAGCGGCTCGGGCTTGCGCAGTTGGACATCGAGCTTTCGCTCGAGACTGCGCACCGAAGTGAAGTAGCTGTCCAGCTTCTCCCGATCTGACGCGCCCACCGTCCGCATCAGGCGCTGACGATCCTCGGTGATTCCGGACAGCACGCTTCTGCGCAGAACGACGGCACGGTCGGGAGTGAAGGTGGCCGCGTTGGGATCCTTGAATTCCAACCCAAACAGGCGATCGTAGAGCGCCTGCGGCGAGACTTCCGCAGACTGGGGACCGCTGTCGGGCCACGCGACCCAGCTTGCGTTGGGATCACCCACGCACGACGCCACAATCAACGGGAATCGCGTAGTCTGACCGATGGCGCCGGCAACCAGGGTATCCATGCTGCCGAAATAGCTCGTCGACTTGCTGGCGACTCCTGACATCGCCACCTGAACGCCCATGTAGTGCGGCTCGCTGGAGATGCCATCGAGATGTGCCTGTGCGCCCGTGAACAGATTCATCTTGCTCTGGTAAGGCTTCATCGGCGCAAGCAGCGCGGGCAGCTCGTAGTCGGCGCCAACGCCTTTGGGTACCCAGTCGTTTTCGCCGAAGCCGAGGGGATAGAACCAGGTCGCCAACCGCACGGGCAAGGAATCCCCGGTGGCCGCAAATGCATCCCCGTTGGTATTGAGCATGGCATCGAGGACCGGCAACGCGACGGTGGCGGTGACGCCACCCAACATACCGCGAAGCACCTGCCGGCGATGGATCATCTTCTTCATAACATTCACCTTTTGACTGCGAGCTCTGCGGTGCTCATCACCGGCGGTGCGAGCAGAAGCGGGCTGGCGGCAATCTCCTGCATCAACGCGAGCAGGTCGTAATTGTCGCTCTTGAACTTCAATTCAATGTCTTTCCAGGCACTGTCCTCCTCCGAGGGGGAGCGCCCTGCCACGTAGGCGAAGGAACGCCTCGCGACACAGCTCGTCACGGTCGGATCATTGCGGATGAGCTGCACCAGATCGACGGGACCAGAGAATTTCACGCCCTTGTACTCGCCGGCCGTATCGATCTTCGCGCCATGCTCCGTGGTCCGATAGGTGCCGCTGGCCGAGAAGTTCTCAAACGCCAATCCGATGGGGTCCGTGATCTTGTGGCAGCCCGCGCACACCGGGTTGGTAGCATGGGCGGACAGCCGCTCGCGCGCCGTTTTCCGTATCGGGTTGGTTGTATCCTCGACCGCCTTGAAGTCGACGTTGCCCGGTGGGGGCGGAACTTTCTGACACAACAGGCGCTCGCGGAATGCCTTACCGCGGATCGTCGGTGAGGAGCGGCCGGCGGGCGAATGCAGGCCGACAAAACTCACTTGTGACAGGATCCCCGAGTGCGGATCGTTGGCAGGGTAGGTATAGGGAATCCAGCGATCCGGCTGCCCGCCATCCCCCGTATCCAGGACGGGTACGCCGTAAACAGCGGCCAGGGAGCGAGTCAGGAATGTGTGCGGCGTAGTGAACAAATCCCGGTAGTCGCGCCGCTCACGCGCGACGTGGTTGACGATCGTGAGCAAGGTCTGTTCCTGCGCCTGTTGCAGTACCTCGACCGTAAACTCGGGAAATATCTTCGGATCCTTCGACACCAGATTGAATTCGTCGAACCCGAGCATATCGGAGAAGAATGCGCGCACTCCGCGCTCGACCCGGGGAGACGCGATCATTCTGCTGACCTGCCGGCGCAAGCCTTCGCTGGTCTGCAACTCGCCTTTTTCGGCGGCGTGCAGCAACTCGTCGTCCGGAGCTGAGTTCCACAGATAGAAACTCAACATGGACGCTCTCGAATACGAGTCGACGCGGAGCGCGCCGGGCTTGGCGGGATCCGGCTCCACGCTCACCATGCGATTGAGGAATTCAGGGGCTATGAGCATGCCGGCCACGACGGCGGAGATGCCTGAGTAGAAGCTGTGCTCCTGGTCGGCCATGCGGCCGGCCAGCTCGACCCGGGTCTGCAACTCTTCTTTGCCGAGGGGCCGGCGGAACAGGAAGCGCCCGATGGGTGCAATGATTCGGGAAGCGCACTGCCTGTCGCTGCGTTTGACATCACGGGGCTCGCAGCCAAACAGCGTGCCGCGGTACTCGGGCCCGACGATCTGCGCGGCAATGCCCCGCGCCATGTTGTCATAGTACTCGATGCTGACCGGCGAGAAGCTCTTGCTATGTTGGCCGACGGCCAACAGGCCGTCCGTGCGCACTCCGGGCTCGAACTGGCCTTTGATGGCGATGTCGGCACCGAACACATCGGCGATGGTGTTGCGGTATTCGCTCTCGCTGATGCGGATCGAGACAAACTGGTGCGCTGCCGGTGGCGCCGCCGCCGCGGCACCGCCGCAGGAAGCGGCCAACAGCAAGCCGAGGGAAACGAGGCGAAGGCGATTCATCATCTTTCTAACCCTAGCTGATCGAGCGCGCATCAATGTCCGATTGCCGGCCTGGCCAACTCCCGCCCGTCCGTATCCAGCAGATACGCAGGCACGGCTTCGATGCGGAATGTCGAGGAAATCTCCGTGTTGTGACCTGTTGCCGGATCGGGGCTGGCATCCGCCAGCCTCTTGACGGCGTGGTATATCCCCGTGCAATCCGAGGCGCTGCCCGGTTCGACGCAGTAGGCATAGGCAAACGGGAGCCAGGGCATGTATCCGCCCCAATACCCGACGACCTTGTCATCCTCGAACCACATGCGCATGTGCGCATTACGCAGGGCGATCTCGCCATAGATGAAGCCTCTGAGGCGAATATCCGCCGGCTCGATTGTGAGGATGCCGTTCTTGATCTCGCCGGCCAGCACGTTGTGGGAATCCGGGCTCGGATCGATGACATAGCTGGCGTTCTTCAGGAACTGCCCCGCGGCATCGCGCAGCAGCTCGCGGGTTGTCCTGCTCAGGACCACTTTCACTTTGCCGTCCTTGCTGAGATCCTCGCCGGAGATCTGCAGCGCCCAATGGGGTACGAGCTCTTCGTACAGGTTGTTGTCCCAGATGTTGCCCTCGTAGTAGGACTTCTTCGGCGGGTCGGCACGAAACGTCGCGGTACATCCCACCGCGCGCCAGAGCTGATTATCGACCGGTTGTTTCGTATCGGGGTCAATGAACTTGTTGGCGCGGTTCGCGCCGCCGAGATCGAAACCGTGGGCATACTTCCCGGTGACGGTCTCTATTTGCGGATCGGGAACCGCTTCGGGGTAGGAGCGGACGTTGACGTTCCTGCCGTTCACCTTGGCCCGGGTGAAAATCCGGGTCGCCACGTCCTGCGGCAGGTCCATGTCACCCACCACGGAAGTGAGGATCTTGTCGGCTTCCGGCGCAGCGTAGCCTGCTTCAATCATGTCGCGCCGCAGCCACGACATGACGCCACCGTTGCGATTCTCGGGACAGTTGACTTTATAGTCGGCCGCGTTGGTCGCCGTGGCGAACCAGTCGATGATATAGCCGCGGGACTCGCCCCGCACGGGCGCCGCCGACGCGATCGCGATCCACATCGCCAGAATGCCGACGAACTTCTGCCTCATCACTCTCATTCTAGGCGTTCGCTCCTCCAAAAGGCTCGGGCCTGCGCGGGCCGTGCCGATTGCCAAGCCGAAGCGCTGCTCTGCATGACCGTGTACAGTATGCATTCCTCGACCACACAGTGCAACGCGTCCGCTGTCCCGGGCACGGCCGCGAGGGCGGCCTCAAATTTCGCTCAATCGAACGCCGGGGGTGCCCTCGAGCCGCCCGGAGGCCCCCATTGCGGCGACGAGCGATTCCTCCGTGAAATGAATGTACGAGCGCCACTGCTCTGCGGCGAGACTTTCCTGGCGCGCGGCCATCGCGTCGCGGATTTTCCGCTGGTGGGCAATGATTTCCTGCCGTAGGGGCACGTCCCGCAGGGTCACCGCCCGTATGAAGCTGAGGTGATTGGCGAACTGTGAGATCAGCCCCCACAACACTTTGTTGGATATTCCCGCAAACACCGCCCGCCGGAACTGTTCGTTCGCGCGCTCGAATTCCGCCGGATTGAGCTCGTGGGCTGCCGCCGTTTCGGATTGGATGGCCCTGCTGATCTGCTCAATGGCTTTCGCGTTGTATTCAACGGACGCCATCCGCACCGCGGGCGGCTCGAGCAGGATTCGAAGCTCGGTGATCTGGCGGACTTCCTCGATGCTGGGTGAGGGTATGACGTAACCACCGCGCGGCCGAGCCTCGAGCAGGCCCTGCTCGGTGAGCTGGTTCAAGGCCTCCCGGATCGGTGTACGCGAGACCTCGAGTCGCTCGGCGAGACTTTGCTCCGTCACTCGTTCGCCAGGGGCGAACTGACCGTTGCGCAGCTCGTCCATCAGAACGTTGACGACCTGGACGCGCAGCGACGCAGCCTTCCTGATGGGCACTTTCATGAAATCCCCTCCTGACACGCGATGGTTCCCGGGGCGACCCGCGTTCCAATTATGGCATACTGCATGCAGAATACACTTGGTTTCGCAGCCCACGATCCTGATGCGGGAGGTCCGATGTTGAGTCTGAGAGTCAACGGCGCAATCAGGGAGGTGGACGTCGATCCATCAACACCTCTCTTGTGGGTGTTGCGCGACACCCTGGGCCTGCCGGGCACCAAGTTCGGTTGCGGCATCGCGCAGTGCGGAGCTTGTACGGTGCACGTTGACGGCAGCCCGGTCCGTTCCTGCTCCCTGCCGGTCTCCGCGGTCAGGGACGCATATGTTACGACGATCGAAGGGCTCGCCGGTGCGGATGGACGGCTGCATCCGCTGCAGGCAATGTGGATGGCACTCGATGTGCCCCAATGCGGTTATTGCCAGGCCGGTCAGCTCATGAGTGCAGCCGCACTGTTGAAAAGAATCCCGGCCCCGACCGATGCGCAGATCGACTCCGCCATGGCCGGGAATCTGTGCCGCTGCGGAACCTACAGCCGGATCCGCAAGGCGATCCATCGGGCCGCCGCGGAACTGGCTAAAACGGGGGCGCCATGAGCGGACTGCCTTTTTCGCAGCCGCATTATCGGATCATGATGCGCGAGGCGCAGCGGCATGCCGGCTCGGGCCTGTCGCGCCGATCGTTCCTGAACCTCAGCGCTTGCGCGGCCGGAGGACTGCTGTTGGGATTCTCAATGAGCCCGGTACGAGCCGCGGGAGCAAAAGCCGCGCGCTTCCAGCCCAACGCATTTCTGAGCATCGCTCCCGATGGCCGGGTCACCCTCATGGCCAAGAATCCAGAAATCGGTCAGGGAATCAAGACCGCTTTCCCGATGATCATCGCCGAAGAGCTCGATGTTCCATGGGCTTCGGTCCATGTCGTTCAAGCGCCGGTGGATATACAGCGGTTCGGGCCTCAATTTGCCGGTGGCTCTATGTCCATCGCGATGAACTGGGACGACCTGCGTCGCGCAGGCGCGGCCGCCCGCTCGATGTTGGTCGAGACGGCCGCGCGCGGGTGGAAGGTTCCCGCGTCCGAGTGCCGCACTCAGGACGGTGCAGTCCTACATGACTCGAGCAACCGCCGCGCCGAGTACGCCTCTCTGGTCAGGCTGGCAGCCACGATGCCGGTTCCCGACCCGAAAGTGCTCAAATTGAAAACCCGGAATGAGTACAAGCTACTCGGCTCGCGGGTGGGTGGGGTTGACAATGAGGCCATTGTCACAGGCAAGCCCCTCTTTGGCATCGATCAATCGTTGCCGGGGATGCTGCACGCCGTGTATGAAAAATGCCCGGCGGTCGGCGGCCGGGTATTGCGCGCCAATCTCGATCGCATCCGGACCTTGCCGGGGGTCAAAGATGCGTTTGTGTTGGAAGGCAATGGAAACGATTTTCAGCTACGTGCCGGCGTTGCGATTGTCGCCGATTCAACCTGGAATGCGTTTCGTGCCAAAGCCGCTCTGCAGGTCGAATGGGATGAGACGCGGGCGTCCAAGGACAGTTGGACGAATTCCAGCCGGCGCGCGGCCGGGTTGGCGGGCGCCAAAGCCGAGAAAATCATTCATACAACGGAAGGGTTTGAGCGCGCGTTGAGCTCGGCTGCGCGTACTCACAAGGCTTTTTACTACTACCCTTTCGTGGCGCACGCGACGCTCGAGCCGCAGAACTGCACGGCCTGGCGTCGTAACAACCAACTGGAAATCTGGGCACCGTCGCAGGTTCCCGGGGTGGAGCCCGGTATTTTTTCGGCCTGGGATTACCTGACGAAAGGGCTCGGGTTGGCTCCTGAGAACATTGTCGTGCACCAGACGAGGGTGGGCGGTGGGTTCGGCCGGCGTTTGTTCAACGACTACATGTGCGAAGCCGCAGCGATCGCCATGCGGGTCAGCGCCCCGGTCAAACTCACGTGGACGCGGGAAGATGATCTGCGGCACGATAAATATCGCGCCGGCGGATTTCACTATCTCGAGGGTGGGCTCGATGCCCACGGTAGGCTCGTCGCATTTCGCAATCACTCGATTGCGTTTTCGGCGGATGGCAAGGAGCCTGTGACGGGGAGTGAGCTCACCGCCACTGACTTTCCGGCCGGCCTCATACCGCACGTACAGATGAGCCAGACGCTGTTACCTCTGCAGATCCCCTGTGGGCCGATGCGGGCGCCTGGCTCCAACGTGCTCGCTTTTGTGCTGCAAGGCTTCCTCCACGAGCTGGCCGCGGCAGCCAATCGCGACTACGTGACCTTTCTGCTGGAAATATTGGGCCAGCCGCGTTGGCTCAGGGACGGGGATCCGTCTGCGCTGCACACCGGGCGCGCCGCGAGCGTGATCAAACTGGCTGCCGAGAAGGCGGGTTGGGGGCGGAAGATGCCGGCGGGCAGCGGCCTGGGCCTGGCGTTCTACTTCAGCCATTTTGCGCATGTCGCCGAAGTGGCGGAGGTGCGTGTCAGCTCCAACAACCAGGTTGAGATCGTCGGGGTCACTGTGGCCGCCGATGTTGGGCCCATCATCAATCGCAGTGGAGCGGAGAATCAAGTGGAAGGCTCGATCATCGACGCAATGAGCACGATGATGAGACAGAAGCTCACTGTCGAGAATGGCCGGATTCAGGAAGGCAACTTTGACCAGTACCCGCTGCTGCGTATCACCGGCGCACCGCGGATCGACGTGCACTTCATTGAATCGGACTTCGCCCCGACCGGTCTCGGCGAGCCCGCCTTTCCGCCCGCCGCGCCCGCGGTGGCGCATGCGATTTTTGCCGCTACGGGTATCCGAATCCGATCGCTCCCGTTTGCGGATGCGGGGTTCACAATCTAGGCGCAATAGCCGCTCCGGGCGGGAGCGGCCGCTAGGCGCCAACGAACGCCCCGTCTAGGCCTTGCTCATCTCCCCGAGCACGATATCCACGGCCGCGAACAGGTACGAGCGCGGAATCGTCAGCGAAGGCATGATGCGCAGCACGTTGCCATCACGGCCGCACGGCACCAGGATTACGCCGCGACGCAGGCTGCCCATGACAATCTTGCTCATACGCTCAGGCGGCAGGGGTTCGCGAGTGCCCTTGTCGCGCACCAGCTCGATGCCGATCATCAAACCCCGGCCGCGCACTTCGCCGATCAAGGGATGGTCGGCCGCTTTGAGCTTGCTCATCACCTCGTTGCCGACGATGTGCGCGCGGTTGATCAGATCCGCCTCGGGGTCCTGCAGGATATCGAGGTTGGTCATGCACACGGCCGCGGACAGCGCATTGGCGGCAAACGTGCCGGGCTGCGAGGCGGCGGGGATTTTTTTCATGAGGTCTGCCCGCATGACAAAGCCCGCCATGGGCAGATCGCCCCCCATCCCTTTGCCGAAGATCAGCCCATCCGGCTTCACGCCTGCATGCTCGATCGCCCACATCTTGCCCGTACGACCGGCACCCGCCTGAACCTCATCCACGATCAACAGCGCGCCCGCTTTGTCGCAAGCGGCGCGCAAGATGCGGAAGAATTCCGGTGCCGGCGGGACATAACCGCCCTCTCCTTGCAACGCCTCGACGATTACCGCGGCAACATCATCGGCTGCCGTGTACTTGGTGTTGAGCAGATAGTCGACGTATTCACCGGCAATCTGCTCCGCGCTTTTCCTGCTGGTATCGAAGGGAAAGCGATAAGCATAGGGGTAAGGCGCGTGAATCACTCCGCCCATGAAAGGGCCGTAGCCGACTCGATATCGATTGCCGGTGGTGAGCGCATTCGAAGCATTCCACACGCCATGGTAGGCCCCGTGGAACGCAATGATCTGCTGGCGCCCGGTGACTCGCTTGGCAAACTTGATCGCTGTTTCCACCGCGCCACTGCCGCTTTGCGCGAAATAGACGATGCTGTTGTCGCGCAGGCCCTCGGGCATCGCCTGTACCAGGCGTTCAGCCAGGCGTCCGCGCATGGAATTGCTGATATCCGATGCGTGCATCAAGGTCTTGGCCTGATTCGTGATGGCCTCGATTACCCGCGGGTGGCAGCGGCCGACACTGTTGACGCCGACGCCGGACGACAGATCGATGTAAAGGTTGCCGTCCGGGTCTTTGACGGTAACTCCGAACCCCGAGTCGTACACCAGTGGAAACTCGCCGCCGCCGCGCGCCATGGACTCGTATTGCAGCGACTGTTCCAATCCCCTGCGTCCGAGCGGCCCGGGGACCTCGGCGGTTTTCATGTGGGGGGCATCGGGATGGGACAGCTGTTGGAGCTCTGCTTCACTGATCATGGGGCACCCGCGGCCGCAAGTACGGCTGTACACAGTATTCAATGTCTGCCACTGTATACAGTATAGAGGCGATTGCCAACTCGCGGAGGGACTCAGTGTCGAACTCTACTCCATTGCATTCGCTCCGGGCCGGCAGCCTCGGAGTGCTGGCGATCACATTCTTCGTCGTCTCGGCAGCCGGCCCCCTCGTTTCCATGGCGGGTGGCATTCCGGTCACGATGTTGTTCGGCAACGGCTCGGGCACCCCGGCGCTGTTTCTGATTGCCAGTGTGGTCCTGTGCGTCTTTTCCATTGGCTACACCGCAATGGCGGCAAAGGTGCGCAGTGCCGGCGCTTTCTACGCCTTCGCAACGGCCGGTTTGGGGCCGAAAGCGGGAGCCGCGACCGGCGTCATTGCCCTGCTCAGCTATAACACGATGCAGATCAGCCTGTATGGTCTGCTCGGCTCAGCGGTTGAGCCGTTGATCTCTCCGCTGTTGGGCATCCACTTGCCGTGGTGGAGTTACGCGCTCATCGCGATGGCCTCGATCGGAATCCTCGGCTACAGACAAGTGGATCTTTCGGCGCGGGTGTTGGGCGTGCTGGTCGCCTGCGAGTATCTCGTTGTGCTCGTGTTGGATATCGTCATCGTTGTGCGCGGCGGGGCCCACGGCCTCTCGGCACAGCCGTTCGCGCCGCAAGTCGTGGGCGGCGGCGCACCCTGGCTGGGACTGTTGCTCTGTTTCTCGTCATTCATCGGATTCGAGGCAACGACCATTTACTGCGAGGAAGCGCGCGATCCGGCTCGCACGGTGCCGCTAGCGACGTATCTGTCTGTAACCTTGATCGGCGTCTTCTACACCGCATCGACGTGGTCGGCCGTGGTTGGTGCGGGTGTTGCAGAGACACCTGAGCTTCTGCGGCAGGGTGACCCCACCACGTTCCTGTTCTCGCTGGCGGATCGGTATGTTGGTTCAGCGTTGACGCTGACCATGCGGATACTGTTCGTCACCAGTGTCTATGCGAGTTTGCTGGCATTTCACAATGCGATTGCACGTTATGTCTTCGCCATGGGTCGCGACCGCTGTCTGCCCGCGGTACTCGGCCGGACGCACGCGCGCTTTCAGAGCCCGCACGTCGGCTCGTTGGCACAAACGGCGACAGCATTGATTTGCGTCGCCGCGTTCGCGGTAGCCGCAGCAGACCCGGTATTGACGCTCTTTACGCTGTTCTCCGCGCTTGGCACTTTGGGCATCATCGTCTTGATGGCGGTGGCCTCGCTGGCCGTCACATGCTTTTTCCTGCGGCGCGGTGAGCGCAGCTGGCGACGACTGGCAGCGCCGGCCGTGGCGCTCGTCACATTGACGGGCGTTGCGGTGTTTGCCGCCGGGCATTTCGAAGTGCTTGCGGGGGGGCCGAGTTGGGCGGCGAGGCTGCTGCCCTACCTCATCCCCGCGGCCGCCCTGGTCGGAGTCGGATTGCGCTCCCTGTCACAATCGCAAGCGCCCGGCCGACCCGCTCCGCTGGGGTCCGCATAGCTTGTAACTGGATTCCGATTTATGTATACAGGATACCGAGAATGTTGCGCACACGGATGCTCACCAGCGGGCTTCCGCGGGCTGCCAGGGGCGGCCTGAAAGAAATGCAACCGGGGGACTGGCGACCATGAGAAAGCGGATATCAAGACGCACGTTGCTCGACAACGGAGCGCGCATTTCACTGGCAGGTCTGCTCCTGGGGGCCACCCACGCAGCGCTGGCCGCAGATAAATCCTGTGTTGACCCGGCATCTCTGGACGGCGGCGCCAAGAGCATGCGCAGTTCGCTCAATTACGTGGACACATCCCCGGATCCTGCCAAGGCTTGTTCCGCCTGTGCGTTCTTTCAGACTTCCGTGGAGGGCTGCGGCACGTGCCAACTGCTGAACGGCCCGGTCAACAGCAAAGGCCATTGTGACTCGTGGGGGCCGAAAGGCTGAAAACCCGCGAGGCTGCGCTCACACATCGTCATCAACCTACCGCCGCACATCGGAATTCCCAACTATGCGCCCCTTCAACGCCGTTGTACTGTCTCTGCTGGCCACCGCGGTGATGGTGCCCGGTTCCGCCAGCGCGGATGACCAGGACACGATCGATTATCGTCAACACATCATGAAAACGATGGGCGAGCTCACCGCCGCCCTCGGGCAGATTCTGCAGCAGAAAGTGGTGGTCGCTCCGGAGGCGTTTGTCAGCCACGCGGAGACGCTGGCCATCACCGCAAAGATGGCGAAGAGCGCTTTCCAGCCGAAGGTGCTGGGCGGCGAAAGCAAGCCCGAAGTCTGGGCGAGCTGGGCCGATTTCGCCAAGCGACTCGATGAGCTGGTTGTCTACACCGATGCGGTTGCTAGCGCCGCCAAGAGTGGCGGAGCGGCGGCCGCCGGACCGAAGCTCAACGATGCGCATGTCTGCAAAGACTGTCACGACCACTACCGCCAGAAGAAATAGTGCCCGCACTCAAAGCCCTCGAGGGGACCCCTTCATGAAGCGACTGTTGAAGTTTGTCGGTGCAGCTGTGCTCGTCGCCGCGTTGTTGCCCTCCGCGATTGCCGCCGATGATAAGGAGATCATCGAATACCGGCAGCACATCATGAATACGCTCAATGAGCAGGCGGCGGCTCTGGGCATGATCATGTCGTACGCCATCCCGGACGACAATGCAGTAGCCCATTTCCAGGCGATCGCATTGACGGCGAAGACCGCGCTCAAAGCCTTCGAGCCCAAGGTTCAGGGGGGCGAAGCGAAACCGGATGTCTGGAGCAACTGGGCCGACTTCTCCAAACGCATGAACGAGTTTGTGCAGAACAGTGAAGCGGTCGCCAAGGCGGGGACCGCGCAGGGCAAGGAGGCGGCCATGCAGAGAGTACTGGAAGCGTTGCCCTGCAAGGGCTGCCACGATATCTATCGCGACGAATCCAAAGCCAAGAAGTAGCCTGCTGCGCAAGCTCATGCACACGATGCGTTGTAGTGATGCGGCATAGGTCTTTTCTCGCATGGACTGCTGTCATCCTCATCCAGACAGCGGCCCTGCAGGCGCACGCCGCGCCAGGGCAGGGGCAGACACCGGGCGTTCCCCAATCCACTGCCCCGGGCTCGGCCGGGACATTGGCGGCTCCTGGATCCGCAGCGGCGGAGTCGGCCGGCAGCTCGGTACCCGGGTCCTCTCCAATCGACAGAGGCAAGTACCTCGTCACCGCGGGCAATTGCATCAGTTGCCATACCCGCCCGGGGGGCACCCCCTTCACGGGCGGGCGGCCGTTTGTGACCCCGTTCGGCACGATCTTTTCAACCAACATCACGCCGGATAACGCCACCGGCATCGGTCAATGGAAAGCGGCCGATCTGCGCCGAGCAATGCACGAAGGCCAGGCGCCGGATGGCCGGCGTTTTTTCCCGGCTTTCCCATACACGTCTTTCACGAAGGTCACCGATGCCGATGTGGATGACATATATGCTTACCTGCGCAGCCTGAAGCCGGCACGTTACACTCCACCGCAAAACAGCCTTCTCCTGCGGCAACGGTGGGGAATGACGATGTGGAATGCGATGTTCTTTGTGCCGGCGCGTTTCACGCCCGATGCTTCGAAATCGGCCGAGTGGAACCGCGGTGCCTATCTCGTCGACGGTCTCGGCCACTGCGGTGCCTGTCATACGCCGCGGAACGCATTCATGGCTGAGGTCAGCAGCCGTGCCTACTCCGGCGGCAGTGGCATCATGGATGAAGTCGCGAAGGATGAATTGCGCCCGTGGTCGGGTGTCAATCTGACTTCAGCCAAGGAGGGACTGGCCGCGTGGTCGGTCGCGGATCTCACGAAATATCTGAAAACCGGTTTTTGCGCGCGTGCCGGAACCTTTGGGCCGATGAACGAGGTAATCGTCAATAGTCTCAAACAGATGACCCCCGAGGACATAAAGGCCATGGCCGTCTACATCAAGAGCCTGCCGGCCTTTGACAGTGACACGGCCGCCGTTTCGGCCGAGCAGGCGAAGCCCGGAGAGTCTATCTACAAGGATCGCTGCGAGAAGTGTCATCTGAGCTCGGGACGCGGCGGCATGTTCACGGGCCCGCCTCTATCAGCCAGCGCGGTCGTGCAAAGCGACGACCCGGCCTCCCTGATCAACATCATCCTGTACGGTCCCTCGGTTCCGAAAGAAGTGACCCTGGGTGCCTGGGAAACCATGAAAGGCTATCGCGACATCCTCAACGACGAAGACACCGCCGCGGTGGCCAACTACCTCCGGGGAAGTTGGGGTAACCGAGGTCGGCCCGTGAGTCCTTCCGAAGTCGCGCGCCAACGCGTACCGTCGAAGTAACCAACGCTCCCCGACGTTGGAGCAACGATCGACCGGACCATTGGTCGGGCGCCCGGCCCGTGCGTCAGGTGCCGGGCCCGTCGGCGCTCATTTTACGTGGTACTTCTTCGCCATTTCCTCGATCTGCTGCGCGGTGTAACGGAGGTCCAAGGCTGCCATCGCATCGTCGGAAAGCGCACCTTTCGCCGCATTGACGGTGGATCCCGTTTTCTGGAATTCGTCGATTGCAGCCGCGATCGCACCGGCGGCGATGCTGCGATAACCGTCAATCACCACCATGTTCACCACCTTGTCGTCCATCAACGCCTTTTCAACCGGCGACAAACTGGTGCTGAGCGCGGTCCACACGAGTGGTCGATTGACGACCCGGTGGGCCTTGCGTAGAAATTCCGGTGACCCTTCCGGGAACCAGAACAGATCCGCGCCTGCTTCCGCGTAAGCCGCGCCCCGATCGAGAGTCTCATTCTCGGTGTGCCCTTCTCGCAGTCCGACCGGCGAGGCCATGATGACAAAGTCTGGATCGGTTCGCGCGTCAGCCGCGGCCTTGATCTTGTCGACCATTTCCTGCTGCGTGATGACCTTTCCTTTGGGTTGCCAAAGGTGTCCGTGGAAGCCGGTATCGTCGATCATGGCAGCGCAGGCACCGGTACGCTCAGTCTCCTTGATCCAGCGATACAGATGCAGCGGACTGCCTTTTCCGTCCTCCAGATCGACCAGCAGGTTGATGTCCGCGGCGTCGCACAGCTCGCGCGCCACATCGAGGATTTCTGTTATGGAGGTCATGGCCAGATCCGGAAGACCGGCCCGATAGCTGGCAACGATTCCGGACACGATCGCACCCCTCATGCCGGCGCGCGCAATGAGCTTCGCCTCCAACGGAGTATCGATCGCGGGTGCGTAGAAGCACCCTTTCAACATCTGGCGATAGCGCGCGTTTCTGGACAACGGCGCGGCTGCCGGCGCGGCGGCCGCACCTGGGGCTAATGTGGCTCCGGCGATTGCGGCTCCTCCCGCGAGAGTTGCCTGCAACACAGTGCGTCTCGTCAACGCCGTCGTGGTTTCTTTTGCTGTCGGTGCGCCGGCATCATTTTCAGAGCGACTGGTCATTGTGATCTCTCCGCGGACGAGTGACGGTCTATGCGGCTACCGCCGCCTGCGTGACGGCGCGCATGGGTACAGTGTGATCGGCGAGCTTCGCAACATCGATCGGCGCCCGCTGCGAGATGAGCTGTCGGCCGCCCATGAACTCAGCCGGAGCGTTGACGGCTTCAACCTGACACAGGCGCTGATTCGACAGATGGAAAACCGCGAAGCGGGCTTCGGCCGGATTCCCCCGCACGATAGTCTGATCGACATCAAACGGGAAGCCCGCTACCTGCAGCTTCAGGTCATATTGATCCGACCAGTTCCACGGCACCTCCGCCGCCGGCGGTGCTTTCCCCATAATATGGGCCGCGACCTGTTTGGCTTGCTCAATCGCGCTAGCCACGCTCTCGGGGCAGACCATGCGTCCGTAGATCGACGGACGGCAAGTACAGTCGCCGATAGCATAGATGTCAGGAACCGACGTACGCCCGTTTTGATCCACGATGATTCCCCGATCGCACTCCAGCCCGGCCTCCTTGGCAAGACTGACATTCGGCGTTACTCCGATCCCGACCAGTACGGTGTCACACTGTTCGACCGTACCGCATGCAAGTTGTACGCCAGTGACCCGTCCATCTCGACCCTGTAACGCGGCGACTTGCGCGTCGACGCGAACGGAAACTCCGCGAACCTCATGATAGCGTTTGAAAAAGGAAGCGACGGGCTCGCTGGCCGATCGCGCAAGGAGGCGCGGCGCGCGTTCGAGAACGACGGCGGCCCCATTCAGCGCCGAGACCGATGCGGCGACCTCGAGGCCGATATAACCGCCACCGATGATGGCAACTCGTCGTCCTGGTCCTATTGCTGCTTTGAGTCCGTCGGCGTCTTCAGCGGTACGCAGCGTTAGTATGCCACTGAGATCCGCACCGGGCACCGGGAGGCGGACGGGAGATGCGCCCGTCGCAATGATTGCCTTCGTGTAGGGAATGCTGTGACCATTCGGAAGAATGACCGACCGGCTGTGCCGATCGAGTCTTTCGACCCGGGTCCCCAATCTGAGCTCGATATCGTTTTCCCGGTAGAACGCCGCGGGCCGCAGCGCGAGACCTTCCGCATGCATCTGTCCCTTGAGCCACCCCTTCGACAGCGGGGGTCGTTGATAGGGCGGCAGGTGTTCGTTGCCCACCAGCACCAGGGGGCCGACATAACCGCTCTGCCGAAGCAAACCTGCCGCCACTGCGCCGGCATGGCCGGCGCCGATGATGACTACTGGGGAGCTCATGGGATCCTCGGTGCGCTCACGTCAGAAAGGCCGGGGTTTCGTCCAGGATGACTGTCTTAGTTTCCAGGAATGACAGCAGCCCTTCCCGGCCGCCTTCGCGTCCGAGACCGGATTGCTTGAAGCCGCCGAACGCAATGGTGAAGTCGGTTCGAAAGGAGTTGTGCCCGACGGTGCCCGAGCGCAAACGCCGCGCGAGCTGGTAGGCCTTTTCGGTGTCGTGGGTGAATACGGATGCATTGAGACCGTAGATCGTATCGTTGGCGATCTCGATGGCCTGGTTCTCATCGGCGACGGGAATGACCGTGATGACCGGACCGAAAATCTCCTCGCGAGCGATGGTGTAGTTGTTATCTACGTTGCCAAACACAGTGGGCTCGATGTAGTAACCGCGGGTTAGGTGGGCCGGTCTACCACCGCCCGAGGCCAGAGTGGCGCCCTCCGCCTTTCCTTTGGCGATGTAGCCCTCAACACGGTCCCTTTGGCGGCTCATGGCGAGCGGGCCCATCTGCGTCGCAGGATCGTAAGGATCACCTACCTTCACAGCGCCATACGTCGAGCTCAGCGCTTCCACAAATGCATCGTGCCGCTTGTGCGTAACGAGAATGCGGGTCAGCGACGAGCACGCTTGGCCCGAAAGATACAGCGCCGGGCCCATGATGCTTTTTGCGGCAGTCATCACGTCGTAATCGTCCAGGATGATACCAGCGGACTTACCGCCCAGTTCCAACGTGCAGCGAGCAATCCGCTCACCGCAGATGGCAGCGATCTTGCGACCAGCCGCCGTAGAACCGGTGAACGTCACCTTATCCACGCCAGGATGCCGCACCAGCAGTTCAGAGACTTCACGCTCGGCAGTGAGAAGGTTGAACACGCCTGGCGGCAGGCCCACCTTCTGGCAGATCTCGGCCATGACATAACCGTTGCCCGGCGCTTCCGGAGACACTTTCAGAATGATCGAGCAGCCTGCCAGCAGCGCAGGCGCACACTTCCAACTGATGAAATTGCAGGGACCGTTCCAGGGGATGATCGCTGCCACGACGCCCACGGGCTCGCGCACCAGCAGCCCGACGTTGCCTGCGCGGGGTTTATGATGCTCGACGAAGGGGAAGGTATCGGCCAAGCCGGCGTAGTATTCAAACACCGATGGCAGGAAATCGACGCTGGCCTTCGCGGTGGCGTGGACCGCTCCGGATTCCGCGGTCCAGATCCTCGCCATGTCGTCGGCGCGGTTGCGCAGCTCGCGCGCGATCGCGCGCAGGTATGCCGCTCGTTGCGCATGAGTCAGGCGCGGCCACGGGCCCCGATCAAACGCCTGCCGCGCGGCGGCGACCGCACGGTTGACGTCCGCCTCGCGGGCTTCTGCAACGGTCGCGAACAGCTCTTCCGTCGCTGAGTCGATGACCCGGATCCGGTCCTTGCTGGACGGCTCGGTCCACTCGCCGCCAATGTAAAAGTGGTCCGGGTGCGCGATGGGTGCAGTCTTGTTGATCATCGACACAGGCGATCTCCCGTTATGTCCAGCGAGCCCTTGATCCCGAGCGAATTTACGTACACAGTATACATAGAACAGATAATATAATTGCGCCTTTCCGGGAGAGCCAATGCCGCGAATCACTTATATTTCCCATCTCGGCGCCCCGCGGACGGTAGAGGTGCCGTCGGGGTCGTCCGTGATGGAAGGCGCGATACAGAACAACATTCCAGGCATCGTTGCCGAGTGCGGGGGCGCGTGCTCCTGCGCGACCTGCCACGTCTATATTGCGCAGGAGTGGCGGGATCGCGTTGGCCCGCAAGGTGCAATGGAACGAGCCATTCTGGACTATGCGGCCGGGGTGGCCCCCAATAGCCGTTTGAGCTGTCAGATTCGCGTTACGGACTCCCTGGACGGGCTCGTGGTCAGCCTGCCGGAGAGCCAGGGGTGATGCGCTCGGCCCTACAGCCCGGGTTTTACGTCGAGATGGGCATGACAAAGCTCCAGTGAGGACCAATCGAAGGCCAGGTCTCCCGCGCCCCAGTAATCGCCTGGCTCCTTGTCATCGCTGTACGTCAGGACCGGATGATCGCGGTAGTGCCACACCGGGATCCCCGCCTCGCCTTTGCCCAGGGCCCGCGTCGGGTTGGCGATGTTGATCGGCTTGATCGTCCAATACTCGTTCTGTTCCTTTTCGGAGCCGCGCGCCGCCGTCACGAATCTGAACGTCTTCAGGCATTCCTCGTCCGTGCCGCCACACGAGGATTCATAGAAAATCGGAATGTCCCCGGGCGCATCGCAGGAGAGCCCCTGGAAGGTGCCCTCCTTGCAGAGGAAGTAATACAGCGTCATCCCCTCCTTGGTAGTTGCAATGGGACCGACCGGCCCCATGCGGACATCGAAGATGGACGGGAAGGACGGCATCACATAAGCATCAACGGTGCGGAAACCCTCCACCTTTGACGGATCACGGCCATCGGTAACGCGGAACAGTGGCTGCCCGCGATATGCCCACTGCCTCATGCCGCCTCTGCGCGAGGTGATAATTGTCCAATCTCCGTACGGCATTGCCGCAGGAGTGACCCCCACCGGAACGAGCCCCTTCCCGCACTCTCCCGAACACGGGAGTAGTTTGCCTCTTGGCCCCACGTTGGTCAGCAGTAATCCACCATCGCCGTCGGCGAGTGAAAGGCTTCTCTCCAACCGGGTGAGTTGGATGCGTTGTGGCGCCAGGAACGGTGCGTCCAACGGCGCCCAGAAACTCGGGTTGCGCCCGCTGATGTTCTGGTTCAGGCCGTTCACATCGCCGGGGTGGTGATCCCTGACCGATGTGTAAGTCGGGCGCCCTTTGTAAGACCACTGTTGGATACCGTCAGGACGTTTGACGATCGTCCAATCGCCGATCGGCCGTGCGTGGGGCGCCGCCACGAATGGCGGCCATTTTTTGATGCAGGGAATGCGCTCGCCGGGTTTGTAAGCCAGCGGCCAATCGATCCGCTGGGTATCGCGAATGAAACGCGTGAGCTCCTCGCTGCCGCACTTCGAAGGCTTACCGACCTCGTCAAAATCGGCTCTGTACAGTGTCATGCCGTTCGTGACAAACACCGGGCCCGCATAGGTCACCCTAATTCTCACGCCCGCGGGAGCGGCGAGCGCATTCTTTTCCGCCCGCGCCGGCGAAAACAACCCCATCAGGCTCAACGCGGCCAGCGTGAAGACAATCCTGCTCACGAGTCCAACCTAGACGATAATTTCGCTGACTTCCTTGCTGGTGCTCAAGGAGCCGGTGCCCCATTGCGTCACCGGCACGCCCATCAGCTTCTGGATCGTGTAGGCCATGTTGGAAGCCATCGCTCCCTTACCGTCGATATGCTGACCGCTGCGAACCTTCCCGTTGAGGGTTCCCGCCGTCATCATCGGTGTGCCATCGATGGAGTGGATCTTGGCCAACTCGCAATCGGAGTGAGCAAAGATCAAAGAGCGGTCGAGCAGCGTGCCGTCACCCTCCTTGAAGGTGGCGAATGCATTGACGAAGTAAGCCCACGACTCCATCGCGCGGCGCAGGAAGAACGAGCTTTCCACCTGGTAGCCGGCCTTCGGATCCGGCGCCTCCTCGTGCGTCGTGATGTGGTGGGTACGGGCGAATCCCTTGCGCACGATGTTGGAACCGGAGTTCGAATACACCATGTTGAACACTTTCGTCTGGTTGCATGCCACCGCGAGCACCAACAGGTCGGTCATCGCCCGGTGACGCTGCTCGATGATTTCATAGTCCAGTCCTTCCGGCAGGCTCTGCGCGACCGCCTCCGGGATGCGGCACGCTTCGGCCGGCGGCGGCTTCTCGAGCTGCACCGCGAGCCGGTTCTCCAGATCACGCAAGGAGGTGAAGTATTGATCGAGCCGCTGTTTGTCCTCGGCCCCCAGTGTCGCGAGCAGGCGCCGGCGGTCATCGGCGACCGCCGACAGCACGCTCTTGCGCATCATGATCTTCGGATCCGGCGTGAAATTGCTGGAGTTCGGATCCTGGAAACCCGCGCCGAAGATGCGCTGATACAACTCGACCGCCGACACCGCGGGCGCGTTGACCAGGTCGCCGCTGCGGAAGCTGTAGGTATCCCGCACGTCGCCGGTCGCAGCCATTTCGAGCGACGGGAACCGCGAGGCGGTGCCGATCTGCTCGGCGATCAGCGTATCGAAAGTCGGATTGGGCAGATCGGTGCGCGTACCGGGCATCGAGCCGGTGCGGATGCCGACCCAGCCGGAGAAATGGCACAGATTGGGCTTGCCGTCCGTGGGGATCCGGTAGTTGGTCAGGATGTTGACATGTTGCTTGATGGGTGCGAACGACTGGATTTCTTCCGGCAGGTCGTAGTCGGGGCCCACGGTTTTCGGGACAAAGATGCTCTTGGTCATGCCCAGACCCCAGAACCAGGTCCCATAGCGCTCCGGCAGCGGCGCACCCGATGCCAGCGCCGTGCCATTGCCGTTCAGGTCCAGATTGAAGAATGGCAAGCCAACGAACACGGCGCCTGCGCCCAGTGTTCCCCGCAGCACGCGCCGGCGCGTTATCTTTTTCACATCCACCATGTCCTCATCTCCTCTCGTAACCGCTGCATGTCAGGTCGGCCGATCTATTTCGTAGCAGTTACATTGTAAAACGCATCATCCGTCGCTATCTCGTGCAGCAAGTCGACAACGCGATAGCCGTGTTGGGCGAAGCGCTTGGTCAGCTCGTCCAATACCGGGCGCTGCGTGGTGACGGCATCATAGCCCACCCCGTAGCTGTAAAGGCGTCGCACAAAGCAGCTCGGCAACGACGGATGGTCGTGAAGCGCCTTCCCCAGACCCGCTGCATCTGAAAATTTCGTACCATCGAGGCTGCCGGATGAGTCAATCGTCTCACCGCCCTCGACTTGACGGAATTGTCCCGCGCCGTTGAAGTTCTCGAGTGACAGGCCAATGGGATCGGTGATCTTGTGGCAGCCCGCGCAGACCGGGTTACTGGTATGCACGGCAATGCGTCCACGGGCGGTATGCGACCCACTCTCCGTATTCTCGAAACCGGAGAAGTCGACGTTGGCCGGCGGGTCAGGGACCTTCTGACACAGGAATATCTCACGCAGGGCACGACCCCGACGGGTCGCGGAAGAGCGTCCGGGATGCGCATGCAAGGTCAGGAAACCGACCTGAGACAACAAGCCCGCGCGCTCGGGCCCGACTTCCACCGGTGACCAGCCCGTCTTCGTGAATCCAACCTCCATCTTATAGATCGGCGCCAGACGGTCATTCACGAATGTCTCGCGGCTGGTGAACAGGTCGCGATAATCCGCGTTGCGAACCCACACGTGATCGATGATCGTCCGCAGGGTCTGCTCGCGCGTCGCTTTGGCGGTCTGCTGCGTGAAGACCGGATAGATGATGGGATCCTTGGCCAGGTTATCCGTGGCCTCCAACAGCAGGAAGTCATCGAAAAATGCGCGCAAGCCAGCTTCCATGCGGGGTGAGGCCAGCATGCGATCGACCTGCCGCGCCAATACGGCCGGTTTGTGCAACTCGCCCGTCTCCGCCGCGTCGATGAGCTCCTGGTCAGGCAGCGCGTTCCACAACAGCAGGCTCAGGCGGGACGCCTTTGACTCCGCCGTCAGTCTCATCTGGCCGGGATGACCCGGATCGGGTTCCGCGGTCTCAATGATGTAAACCAGCTCGGGAGCCATGAACATTCCCGACAGGCTCATGCTCAGTCCCTGATAAAAGTCATTGAAGCGGGTCGTGGCCTCGGAGGCGATTGCCACATACCTGCCGACCTCCTCTTTGCTCAGCGAACGGCGCAGCAGCAGCCGGCCATAATGCCGCACGACCTTGTCGACACATTTGTTGTCCGGCTTGTCAGCCGCTTTGGGCGTGCAGGGCAGGAGGAATTCCCGATGCCCCTCACTCACAACCGTGGAAGCCGTTGCGCGAGCCGAGCGTTCGAGCGCGTCCAAGCCACCCGCGGACATGCCAGCGGCCTTGGCTCCCAACGCGGTCAACCCCGACATTCTGCGAAAAGATGAAAACTGCACGCGAGGCGCGACGCCGGGCCCGAAAACGTAATCCATTGTGTTCCCGTACTGCTGCGGCGTGATCAAGCGCGTGACGGTCACACCGGCCTCAGCGGGCGCGGCAGCCGGAGTGCCGGCGCTCTTCTCGTCCGCACTTGCGCCGTTGGAGGACGCCAAAAAGGCTGCCATTGCGAATGGGGTTAACGTTCGAACGAGCTTCGTTATCACTGACCGACCTCCATCACGCATCATCAATTGGAAGCCTGCCCGCTGTGGCCCACGCCGGGTCGGGTGGCTTCGGTCTCATGTCGCAGGAATACAGCGGTAGCCTCGATCTGGTAGGCCGCGGAGATGGCGCGGCATTGCCCCGTGTTCGGGTCAGGGTCGCCGTCGGCGTAGCGCTTCAAGGCCTGGTAGGTCACCGGTCCTGTCTGCACCACGACACTGGCGCCGCTCATGCCGGAATGCCGGTAATCCTTCCAGAAGGTCTCGATGTTGTGGTAACCGACGAGCATGCCGGCGGCGCGGTCGCCCGCGAGCTTGATCTCGAAATGTCCGTTGATCCGGAAGTCCGTTGGGTCTGTCACCCGAATCATAGGAGTGCGGATGAAACCGTCTTTCGTAAAGAGCACACCGGCCTTGATATAGCCGGGATGGCGAGTGATGAACTCGGGATGCCGGCTGTCGACTGTTTGAGTCTGCCACGGCACGGGACGGCCCGTGAGGTCGTCGCGCACCAGGTCGTCGTGCCCGCGATAAATGGAGACGAGAACGTCCTCGTCGTTTACCGGGTCGTCGACTCCGGAGACTTCCATGAGGATGCGGAAGAACTTGCTGTCGGAAATGATGTAGTCGTTCTGAAACGCGAGCAGCGGGCCACCCTTCTTCCAACCCGCATGGCAACCGAGCACGCGATACAGTTGGTTGTCGATCCCCGGCGTGCCGGTGGGATCAATGAATTTCTCGTGTTTGCACGAGTGCGCGGTGGCATTGCCCTGCAGCTCGCCATCCAGATTGCGCCCCAGGCCGGTTTTGCTCTTCAGCTCCTTGAAAGGCACCGGTTCGGTGACGCGCTCCGGGTACAACCACGAGTTTTCGCGGTGCGGGCCGCGGAAATAATAGAAACCGTTTTGTTTGAGGAATTCTTCCTGAGCCTCCTTGGTTGGATAGGCCTTCTCGAACATATCCAATTCATTGAGCTGCAGGCCGTCCGGGCATTCGCTTCCATCCGGTGCCTGGTAGAACGCGGGGGTCATTGCCTCGATGACGAAACCGAGCGTGCCGGAGGTGTTGTTGGCTGGAGCGTCCGCCGCGGAGGCGAGCACTGGAGCGCCTGCGGCCAGCGCACAGTAAAGCCAGAGTCTCCGATGCGGGTTCATTGATTCGTTCCTCAATACGGCCGCGCTATTGAATACCGTAGGCCGGAAAGCGTAGCATACTGTATACAAAAGACACGACGCGGATCGTAACAGCTCTCGAACCCCCGGTCTATGTGATCCCCAATCTTCGCGTGCGCAGCCTCAGTGTACAGTGCACGGCGCAGGGCTTCCACGTGGGTGCGGATTGAGAGCATTTTTGGCTCTGGTGCCCTTAATCGGAAAGGTGTGGAGATGGCGGTAAACAAGGTTCACGACGAGTTTCACAGCGTTGTCGGTGAGGACGGCTGGCGGGTACCGGAAGGCTACGAGCCGGGGGGCGGCGTGGACGAGAAAATATTGTCCGGCGATCTGGATACCCACGCACGCCGCGGCACACGGACCCGCCTACTGCGCTTCAAGCCCGGCGCGTTTACCAAGGCACCGTTCGTTCATGACCATTGGGAAGAAGTATTCCTCGTATCCGGCGATCTCACGGTCGGAAATGATGCCGAGGGACGCGGCGGCAAGCCATTCGCTGGATACACGTATGCAGTCCGACCGCCAGGCGCGTATCACGGCCCGTTCAAGTCAAATGGTGGCTGCCTGCTTCTCGAGATTCACTACTACGATCCGGTCTGAGGCTCCCGATTGGGACGGTGCGACTGTCGATATACCTCGCGCCGTTGCACGAAGGAAACTCGCTGGGGCCCCAGATTGTCGCGACCTCCCTCTTCAGGGCAAGCATCGTGCAAGCAGTTCCATTGGTGAATGAGGCGGCAAGCGAGCTGAAGAGGGGTTGGCCCGTGGTACTCGCCGCGGCGCTCGGAGTGGGTGTCGGAGCGCCGATTTTCGCACTGGGCATCTTCATAGTCCCGCTATCGAAGCAATTTGGCTGGACGAGAGCGCAGATTTCAGTGGCATCTGCTTGCATAGTCCTCGGCACTGTCGTTACGGCGATGTTTGTTGGCCGAATGGCTGACCGCCTGGGTACTCGGAAAATCGCCATTGTGTCCTTGGTTTCACTGACGCTGTCCTATGTTGGCATGACGCAGATCAACGGCAATATTCTGACGTTCTACGGAGGTCTCATCCTGGTTTCTCTTGCGGCGTGTGGAGCTTCTCCCATCATCTGGACGAGAGGGGTCGCTCTTTGGTTTGAGAGAAAGCGCGGCCTGGCGTTTGGTCTCACCCTGTCAGGCGCGGGCGTCGCGGCCATTGTCATGCCCCCACTCATCGGCAGCCTCATCGCCGCCTTCAACTGGCAGGCGGGCTACCTCGGCATCGCCACTATTACAGCGCTGGCAGCGATCCCGGTTACCTTGTTCTTCAAGGAGCCCGCGGACAACGCCGGCAAGCCGGAACCTGGAATGGCGACGACTGGAGCGCTGCCGACCGGACTGTCACTGAGCGAGGCTTTTCGTGAACGGCAGTTCTGGCAATTGGGTGTCGCAAATTTTCTGGTCTCGTGCGCGACCGCCTCCTTTCTGGTCCACCTCGTGCCCCTGCTGACCGATGCTGGAACAGGCCGGAACAGCGCCGCTCAATTGGCCAGCCTCATGGGTGTTGCGATGATCGTCGGCCGATTTTCCACGGGTTATTTGATTGATAGATTCCATCCTCCGTTCGTCGGTTCCATCTATCTGTCGGTTGCGGGCGTGGGAGTTCTCCTGTTGGAAAAGATGTTACCCGAGCTGCCGGGTACGGCCCTGGCAGTGGCCGCAGTCGGTCTCGCTGCCGGCGCTGAATTGGAGCAAGTGGCGTTCATAACCGCCAGATACTTCGGCCTGAAGGCCTACGGCCAGATTTATGCAGCACAGTTTATTCTCTTTCAGTTGGCAGTGGGCATCGGCCCGCTGCTCGCGGGACGCATTTTTGACATCTCTGGTTCGTATCTGTTGGCGCTCCACCTATCTGCCGGTGCGTTTTTTGGCGGCGGCTTGCTGATCGCGATGCTTGGCAAACCGTGCACCGGGGAACACCGGTCTGAGGCTCCCGATGCTCGCTACTACGCTTGAAGGAATTGCGGACGAGTTGGCTTCGGGCCGCACCAGCAGTCGTGCACTGGTCGAGCAGTGTCTGGCGCGTATTGGTGATCCCACCGGTCAGGGAGCGACCGTGTTTCTCGAGGTCGATGGCACGGCGGCTCTCGACACAGCCGATGCAATGGATTTATTGCGGTCCGCGGGAGCGGCTCCATCGAGATACGCGGGTACACCCATATCGGTGAAGGATCTATTCGACATTGCGGGTCAAATTACCCGCGCCGGTTCCCGCGTGTTGGAAAGGTCGCCGCCCGCGCGATCGACGGCAACAGCCGTTGCCCGCTTACGCGCGGCGGGCTTCATCATCATTGGGCGCACCAATATGACGGAGTTTGCTTTTTCCGGTCTCGGGCTCAACCCGCACTACGGCACTCCGCTGAGTCCCTGGCAACGGCAAGATGGCCATATCGCCGGTGGATCGACCTCAGGAGGCGCGGCTTCCGTCGCTGACGGTATGGCCCATGCGGCCTTGGGAACCGACACCGGCGGGTCCTGCCGTATTCCAGCCGCGTTCACGGGACTGGTCGGATTCAAGCCGACCGCCAGCCGTGTGCCGACGGACGGCGCTGTGCCTCTCTCCCGCACCCTCGATTGCGTAGGTCCTCTCGCGCGGTCCGTCACTTGTTGCGCGATCTTGGATTCCATTCTTTCGAATGAGGCTCTCCGACCGTTGCAGGCTCGGGAGTTGAATGCGATTCGGATGCTCGTGCCCACGACGTTTGCGCTCGATGACCTCGATCCCAGGGTCGCCTGCGCTTTTGAACGGACCCTGCAGATCCTTTCGGAAACCGGCGTTCACATCACCCGTGCCGCCATCCCGGAGCTTTCCCAGATTCCGGTCATGAACAGCAAAGGTGGCTTTGCCGCCGCTGAAAGCTACGCCTGGCACGCCGATCTGTTGAGCCGCGACGGTGATCGTTATGACCCGCGAGTCAGCGCGCGCATCCGTCGCGGGGCACAGCAAACCGCGGGGGACCTGATATCACTCATCGACGCCCGCGCAGAGTTGATTTCAGCGTTGACGTCCCGTATGAGAAACTTCGACGTGTTGGTCATGCCGACCGTGCCGATCCTCCCTCCCCGGCTTCGAGATCTCGAGGATGACGCCGAATACACGCGCGTCAACCTGCTGGCGCTGCGTAATCCATCCATCATCAACATGATCGACGGCTGCGCGATTTCGATTCCCATGCACCGCAATTCTGAGCCACCCATGGGACTCATGATCGCGGCGGGCAAGGGCCAGGACCGCACGGTGCTGGAAGTCGCCCGCGCGTTCGAGGCTGCCTTGGGCCCAATAGGGTGAGTATTCACATGAGCAAAACGTCCTACACTGACTTGCGTGATTTTATCGACCGCGTGGAGGAGCTCGGCGCATTGCGCCGCATTGACGGAGCCGATCCGGTCGCTGAAATTGGCGGCATTACCGAGGTTGCAGCGGGACTACCGTCCTGCCCGGCGCTGCTGTTCGATCAGATAAAGGGCTACCCCAAAGGATTTCGCATCTTCACCAATGCGACGGTTTCCGCCCAGCGGGCCGCGCTGGCGTTGGGAATTGATCCGAAGTTGCGGCCGGTGGATGCCCTGCGCGAATGGAAGCAACGACGCGCCAATCTGGTCACGCACAAACCGGTGACCGTCAAGAGCGGACAGTTCGTGCATTCCCAATCGGGCGACAGTGTCGACCTCACGGGGTTTCCGGCGCCAGTCTGGCACAGCCAGGACGGTGGACCGTATATTGGCTCGGGTAGCGTCGTGGTCATGGGCGACCCGAACTCGGGGTGGATCAACGCAGCGATCTACCGGGTTCAGGTTCACAGTCGCAATCAGGTCACCATCCAGTTTGATCACCAGGGACGTCACGGTGCGATCATCTCGCGACGATATTGGGATGCCGGTAAACCGTGCCCCGTGGTGGTCATCAATGGGCCGGATCCCGCATTGTTCGTCGCGGGGTTTGAATATCTGCCCGAAGGCGCCTCTGAATACGACTTCGCCGGCGCCATCCTGGGTCGGCCGCTCGAAGTGACTGCCGCGCCCGTCACCGGCATCCCGGTGCCTTCGCACAGCGAGATTGTTCTGGAAGGCGTGTTGCTCCCACCGAGCGAGTTGACTTTGCCGGAGGGACCGTTCGGTGAGTTTACCGGCTACTATGCCGCTGAGAAGCGCCCGGCCCCGGTGATGCGCGTCGACGCTATCCACTGGCGTCCAGATCCGATTCTCCTGGGCTCGCCCCCGATGAAACCTCCGCGTTTCCATTTTGGGCTGCCGTTACGCGCGGCGGGCATGTGGACGAACCTGGAGTCGTGCGGCGTGACCGACGTCGTCGGGATGTGGCAACACGTGGCGCAGTTGATGACAGTGATCTCCCTGAAGCAACGCTATGCGGGCCATTCGAAGCGCGCCGGTTTGATTGCGGCCGCGCAGAGCTACATGGGTCGGATCATCGTGACCGTTGACGAAGACGTCGATCCTTCCAATCTTGCCGATGTCATGTGGGCCATCGCCACCCGCTCCGAGCCGTCGGAATCGGTGGACATCATTCGCAATGCCTGGAGCTCGGGATTGGACCCGCGGCTCACCGCGGAAAACCGCAAACGGGGCCAGACCTCCAACTCGAAAATGATCATCGACGCCTGCAAGCCTTTCGGCTGGAAGGACGAGTACTCGAAAACATCCGCGCTGACGGAGGCGGAGGTGCGTGTGATCGAAGACAGATGGGGAGCGCTGTTACGGTGAGCGAGTCCGGGTCGAGGCTCGCTCAGGGAGAGTGCTTGCCTGACAGTCCCACGTAGAACAAAAGAATGGAGAGTGCGCTCTCTTTCTCTTCACGTGAGAGGTTGGTCGTAAAGTAGTCGACGTGAAATTGCACATCCTCGTCGATCTTGACCAGCAACTTCCTGCCGTCTTCAGTCACCGATACGAGCATCACGCGCTGATCCTCGGGGTCGCGACGTCGGGCGGCATAACCGGCCTTCACCAGAGCCTTGACCAGATTCGAGGCGAAAGCGGAAGGAATATCGAGCCGGTCCGCAATCTGATTGACCGGCAGCTGCTTGGCGGGGCTGCCGTAGATCTGGATGAGAGCCTGATGAGCAAGAGGGTCTATGCCGGCGGCCTTCGCCCGCTCTTCGACAATGCGAAACGCTCGCCGGATGACATACCTGGCCTCGGCGACGCCGACAAAATAAGCATGCTTATTGGCCTTGGTGCGCGCCGCCTCGATCGCATCCCGCTTGTCGAGGATGCGGCGCAGATCGATGACGGACGACATGGTTTGCCCCGATGTGAGATTTCGCTAACTATAGTATGTTATTAAAGTAATTGAAATAATTGACTGCGGCTGCGCGGACCAGCGGATCAGGCGGGCGCCATGATTTTCTTCATCGTGAGCAGGAACACCGTGCACGGCTCGACTCCGTAGGCGCGCAACGCGTGGCCCTTGCCGGTCAGGTCCTGCAGAAGCAGCATATCTCCGCGGGCGAAATCGCGGGTTTCACCCAGACTGGCCGTGACAGCGAGCTTCCCCGCCATGATGGCAAGACACTGGGGTTCGCGGTTGGGCGCGAAGTCGCGAAAATGGCCTGGTTGCATTTCCCAGATTTGCCAGCATTCCGTGTCTATATAGCGAACGTCAGGTCCCCCCGGGCCCCCGGACGAGCTACCCGCCGGGGCAGCCGTTTCGACTTCAGTGAAATGCGAATCCCCCTTCGCGTCGGTGTTCAGGCTCGGTATCTTCATAGCATTGCTGTCCGGGTCACAGTCCCAGGTCTATTCAACCACTTTGAGCGGTGCAGGATCGGTGGCGCTCCCGGGTGTGGTCAGAAGCAGGTGTTTGTTCGGCACGGGACTGCGCAGGTTCGAGTGGTGGAGCGCCATGGCGCGGGTGAAATGCAGATCGCCGGGGGCATAGCGGGTGGTACTCCCATCCTGAAGCGCGCTGTCCAGATATCCCGTGAGCTGCATGTTGAAGTGCGGCACGTCGCCATTGTGCGCTTCGAATGTTCCGCCGGGATGCGCGTAGCTCGGGTCGGTGCGTTGCTGCGGCGTCCCCGGATCGATCTCCAACACATACCAACTGACGGCAGGCTGCTTTTGACTGATGGCCTCCGTCGCGCTGAGCCTGTGCAGCGGGACTTCGATCACACCGAGGGTGCTGCGCCAGTTGGCATCGAGCTCAATGGAGAGAATTTTCATGCAGGCTCACCTCTCAATCATACGTTTTGATCCGGCGGCAACATGGCTGGATTGAGACGGGCGTCCATGGCCACCAGCGTAGTCTCCTCCAAAGATTCCCAAGACGCGACAGCGCCGGCCGTCTCGCGAATGCAGTCCCCACCCACGATTTGAGCGGTGTGCTCGCCGGCTCTCCGGCGAGCTTTTCCCTTCGCGACATACACAAGGATATCGGTCCTTCTGGCAGCCACATGCGCGCTGCGCCCCTTGTCGAGCGTGATGACGCGCAATGTATTTCCGTCGAACGAGTAGGTTTTTGCTCGCAGTGAGTTGTTTTCCGCCCGCCAGTCGATGGCATCGAGTGTGCTCGCCTCTTTCGATGTCACGACCGACCTTTTGGCGTCACGAACAGTTCGCTCGACAAAGCCTTGGAGGATGACCAGGTCTTGCGTCGGCTTCGGATTCTTCAACACCCCCGACGGCAAAAAAAGCGCATCTCCGGCACGAACTGTCACCGGTTTGCCGGGATGATTCTCGAGCGGTGTCAGGATTGCGGTTCCCGACAGGATATAGATAACGGTCTCGAATGTGATCAGATGGAAGGACTGCGCTTCCTTCCGGAAGTGCAGTGTACGGAGTGTGCCGCTTGGGAAGACGTACAACTTCGCTTCATAGCGCGAGGCGGTGGCCGGGGCTTTCTCGAATCCCGCCTGCGTCGCCGCGATGCTGTAACCATTACCCGGCGTTTGGGTAGAGTCATACCATTCGGCAATGCGGCTGCTCGGAGCTGTGGCGGCGGGGATGTGGCAAACATCACCGTCCCCTGCCGCCGCGCCGGGAAAATCTGCGGCGTTGGCCGTCGAGATCAGTGAAGCGCCACGGGTATCCACCGCGCGCCACACCACGGGGAGCACTCCGAGACCGACCAGATCGCGCAAAATCGCACGGCGATGAGGCATATCGGGAGGAGAGTCGGCCATATCTTTCCTTCGGTGATGTCCAGCCGGACGAAGCGACTGCGGTGCGCGCCGCTAGCCCCAATACGACTGCATGTCCGTCGCCACAATCGATCGGTAGGGTATATCGCGGTCCAGTATTCCCAGGTCCCGGGCGAACCGATTCATTGCCGCCACCGATTCCAGCGTTATCCGGGCATCCAGATACGGCAGATCACGCCGGATGAGCTCGGCAATCAATTCCGCCTCCGCCGGAGGAAAGAGAACCCTGCCTACCTTAGTAGCAAGTGTTGGGTCCTCACGCAAGGCCTTCTGTGTATTCACGATCGCGCGAACGGCCGCGGCTGCGACGGCGGGTTGCTTGGCCACCATCGACGCTCGGGCGGCGATTGAGGCCATGGTGTAGTTGAAGCAGGGCTTTGGACCATCACCTCGGCGCACATCCAGGACGACGGTTCCAACTCCGTTGCGTACGGCCACCTCTGTTCCCATGCCGTTGGCCCAGAATCCGTCGATTTTCCCGTCGGCCAGTGCCTTTGCCGCGGTAACTCCGAAGTTGACGCCGGCACCGGCGGCCCCCGGCACAGGCGCAATCTCGACTTTGTCTGCCTCGATGTTGATGCCCGATTCGATCAGCAGACGACGCAGGCCCATTTCTACCCAAGGTGCCGCGCCGATTCTGCGCCCTTTGACCGCGGAGACATCGCCACGCCTGACATTCAAGTCCGCTCGCATCACCAGGAACCAATACATACCCTGCGCCTGGGCACACAGCAACTTGACGCCCTCCCAGCGTGGAAATGCTGCCAGAGCCGAGTGAGCCGAGCCGGCGACGAAATCGATAGTCCCGTCCCTGAGCGCTTCATACGCCTTGCTCACGGGGAAAATCATTTCGAGCTCGACGTCCAGGCCCTCCTGGCGGAAGAAGCCGAGTTGCACCGCGGCGACGGCCGGGAAGTACGAGTTGGAAATGAGGTCCGGTACCGCAATCTTCATGGCATCTATCCGGCGACCGGCAGGGTCAGAATATCGTAGCTGTGGCGCAACGACCGGCCCCGCACCGGGTCAGCCAGCTCCATTTCAAAGCGGCCCGACGGCCGGATACCACCCTTGGCCGCCAGAGTGCCGCAGAACATCATCGTGCCGTCTTCGAGCCCCTGTGGGCTGAATAGCGATATGAGCTCGTGTGGCGATCGCATCGCTGTCACCTTACCTTCCTGATACGGTACTCGCTTGCCATTTTCCCAGATCCAGGAGCGCAGGACGAGTTGCTCCCAATGAGGCTCGACGCTCGCGAGCTCCCATAACGCAGCGCCGACCGGCTTCTCGCACATCTGCTTGGAGAGCGCGACGCCGACCGTTTCCGCTTTCCGGTCCGTGTGATCAGAGCCGACGCCCACATACAGAGCTCCGGCATGGCGCAGCAGGAAAAACTCGACCTCCCCGCTGGAGGCGGATCCGGACACTTCGATGACCGGCCGTGTCGTGACACGGCTCGCCGCTACCCTGTAGAAGATTGGCGTCGAAGCGGGCCGGGCGATCCCGAGCTCTTCGAGCTCGCGGATGTGCTTCTCGAGCGCCGCCTGGTCACGGCCCGTCCAGCCGGCGATCACGAGACGCTGCAGCTCAACGACCAGGGGCTCTTTGCCTTTGTCGTCGACATTGAAGCTCAGCGATGCACTCATCTGACAATCCCCTTCTAATTCAACAATGACACAGCCAGCATGCCCACATTGAGCAGGCTGATGGTGATGGCGAGCAACCAGGCCAGCGCCAGCGTCCGCCGCTTCAAAGCCAGCACACCCATGTGGGCGCGCTGAGAGACCAGAATCAGCATGGGAAAAAGCACGAACGGCAGCGCCAGGCTCAGACCCACCTGGCTCAGGACCATCATGCGATCGATGGCCTGGTCTCCCATGATCAGAAAAGCCGCCACCGCCGGAACCAAGGCGATACAGCGCGTAATGAATCGGCGTAACCACAGCGCCATCCGGACGCGAAGAAAACCTTCGGTGACGATCTGCCCCGCCATCGCGCCCGTAATCGTCGAGCTCAATCCCGCCGCCAACAATGCGATCGCAAACAAACTCGCAATCACGGGGGTACCGCCCGCGCCGGGTGCGTCCAGCAGCCGGTACGCCCCCTCGATGCTCTCCGTGCCGCTGCCGCTGAACAGCGTGGCCGCCAGGATCAAAATCGCGGAGTTGACCAGGAATGCCAGACAGAGCGCCACGGTCGAATCCATTGCCAACACGCGATTCGCCAGCCGGGGGCCGGCAGCGAGAAATGCAGAATAGCGACTCTGTGCCAGGCCCGAATGCAGATAGATGTTGTGCGGCATGATCGTGGCACCGACGATGCCCAACGCCAGATAGAGCTGTGAGGGGTCCGTCACGACCTCGGACTTTGGAATGTAGCCCATCATGATCGCAGCGAGGCTCGGCTGAGCGATTGCGAGCTTGATCGCAAAGCACACCGCCACCACGACCGCCATCGCCCCGAGTACGACTTCGTGAGTGCGTCCTCGCCGCGCCGGCAGCAGCAGAATCAGAAGGCCGATCGAGCCTGTCAGAATGGCTCCCGGGACCAGGGGCAAGCCAAACAGGAGGTGAAACGCCAGAGCGCCGCCGACGAGCTCACACAGATCGGTCAGGATGATGGCCGCCTCCGCCGCGAACCAGAACAACAACACGAGCGGCCGCGGAAAGGTGTCGCGTATGAGCGAGGCGAGATCCTGCCCTCTCGCCAGCGACAATCGCACCGTCAAGGTCTGCAGGAATGCTCCGACGGCGCTGGCAAACAGCACAACGGCAAGCAATGCGAAACCATGATGACTGCCGGCGGCGAGGTCCGTCGCCCAATTTCCGGGATCCATGTACCCGATCGCCACCACGACGCCGGGCCCGCTGAAGCGCGTGAGCCCCCACCATGACCATCCAGCGCGCGCCGGTCGATTACCTACTCTCTCCCAGCCTGTCGCGACAGGGCTACTGCTCATGACAGCACCTCGCTCGTTTCAATGTCTAGGCGCGCTACCGCGCGGCGCCCGCCGCCCGCCGCTTGCGGCGCTCCAACTTCTCCCTGGAGAAGACTGGATCAATGTTGAACAGACGGCAGGAGTTCTCGCCCAGGATCGCCTTCTTGGCGGCAAGGTCCAGGAACGGCAGATCGTAGATCGTGCTCGGCAGGTCCATATCCCAGTGAGGATAGTCCGACGAATACAGCAGCTGCGTCTTCGCGTTCATCATTTTGAAGGTGAGCTCCAACATTTCCATGTTGTCCACGAGCTCCATGGGTTGGGTCGTGTAGTACATCTCGCGCATGTAGTCGCTCGGCTTTCTCTTGAGGAGCGGCGCGTCCGAGGTCCGCATCATGTACTCGTTGTCCAGGCGTTGCATCAGGAACGGCACCCACGCAAGTCCGCTTTCGATCCAGATGGTCTTCAATCGCGGGAATCGCTCCGGCAGACCGTTCACCAGCCAGTTGGTCATATGGAGCATGTTGCACCACGTGAAGCCCAGAGCGTGAACCGCCATGAAGCGGTTGGTGAGCGACAAAGTATGATCACTCCATGTGTACGCGGCATGGAATGCAAGCGGAAGGTTGCGCTCCTGCATGGCTCCATATAGCTTCATGTAGGCGTTGTCATGGACGGAGCGATGGTGTGTTGCCACGACCATGAAGCCGATGACACCCGGCTTGTGACCGAACTCTTCCACTATCTTGAGGCTGGCCACAGGATCGTTGAACGGTAGATAGAGCATCGACTTGATCCGCGGGTCTTCTGCAAGAACGCGATCGCAGAGCCAGCGGTTGTAAGCCCGTGCCAGTTGCACCTCGACCTCGATGCGCGGACAGTTGACGATGTTGAGCATCGGCGTCGGAAACATGCAGGCGATGTCGACACCCATTGCATCCATCCACCTGTGCATCAGAGTGATATCCCGGTGGGGCTTCGCCGGCACACTCTCGTTCCGGCGCTGCGGATAGCGGGTGACACGCCCAGTCATCTCCTGGTACGAGCCATCCGTCGAGGTCACACCTCCACGCGTATGACCCTGGTATTTGGCTTCCATGCGCATGACCGGGTCGTCGATATAGTCCGCGATCTCGCCAAACGCCTCCGTCTCGTAGTGGTGAGAGTCGATATCGACAATGAGAATGTCGTCGTAGTTGCGCTCCTCAGCCTGCTGTGCTGCGTTCTTGAGGTGAACCGAGGAATTGAAGGGCTCGGTGGCCGGATTGCGCGTCGTGATCGGTGTGTTCATGGCTGTCGTTTATTTGAATGTGTTGCTGGGGCGAACGCTGGTCATCGTCTGCCAGGCGCCGAGCTCGAAGAGCTGTAGTCCGACAGCGTCCATCATTGCAGTGCAGCCGATGGCGACATCGGTTGCTGTGACGCCATCGTTCCTGCCGAAGAGCATTACAGATTCCCCGTTCTGCACTTTCGCGGCGTAGACCCTGAAGACGGTTGCGAACATCTGGCCCAGCGACTCGCTCGGAACGCTCTGTAGCTGGTCATTTTCAATCGCCGCGAGACAACGAGCCGACAATTCGGTCGTGAGATCATCGAAGGACAACGTGGTGTCAAATCGTGACATAGACATCTCCTTCCCGTTCCTCGACTTCGAACTTTTGCAGCTTCAGCCTCGGGTCGGCCACATGCACTCCCGTGGTGAGGTGATACTCGTAGCCATGCCACGGACACACGATATGCATGTCATTCTCGTCGAACCGCTGTTGGAGGAAGTTTCCGTCCTTGTCGATGACATCGACAACCTGCGGAACGCGGATGCCCTCGCATGCCGGCCCGCCTTGATGCGCGCAGACGTTGCGATAGGCGTAACACTGACCCTTGTGACGGATCACGCCGATCTCGACGTTTTCAACGGTAACTATATGAGCCGCGCCGTCCTGGAGGTCCGAGCTCTTGCAGATCTTGATAGCTGGCATTGGATGCTCTTGCTCTAATTGATAAGGTACCTTACGATATGGAACGTTCCGGGGGCTGTCAAGATTTAAATCGGCCGGGAGGTACAACATGGCGCAGACGCCACCTGACATTGGTGTTGGAAAGTTGTTACGCAGGGCGCACATGGCGTTCGCGCGCGAATTTCGCGAGCGCCTGGCCGAGCGCGGCTTCACCTTCGGCGAGTTCATACATCTCGAGCGGTTGTGGGAGGAAGACGGGTTGACCCAGAAGGAGCTGTCGCGCCGCGTCGGCATCGCCAGCGCCTCCTCGACGCAGATCATTGACCTGCTCGAAAAGAACAAGCTCATCGACCGGGTGCGCAATCCCGGCGACCGGCGCAGCATCAATGTGTTTCTCACCGCGCAGGGCAAAGCCAAGAAACCTGAGCTGTTGGCCTGCGCGAAGCAGGTGAACCGGCTGGCGCGTAAAGGTCTGACGCCACAGGCGGTCAACGCCTTGTTCGCCACGGTCCAGACAATCATCGCGAACCTGGAAGCCGCTTCACCACCTGACACAGAGCAACCTTGACCCTGCGGGATTTTGCATACAGAATACTGTAGCCAGACGGGGGCGATGCTTGGACAATAAATGACTACTGCAAAGAATTACCGGTCGGCAATGCTGGCCACTTGCGCTTTGGTGCAGGTCGTCGCTCGAGCGAGCGATGCGGAACCCGCTAAACCGCAGCCCGGCCCCGGCCTCGACGAGGTCGTCGTTTCGACCAAGCGCGAGGCGGCCAACGGCGACACGGCGCCAAAGCCGGTAACCGTACTTTCAGCCGATAAATTGCTCAACACCACGCCGAGCAGCGTCACGGATGCGCTGAAGTCGACCCCGCAGTTCCTCACAGATCCGGCCGCGCGCAACACGACCGCCGACGCCAGGGGTAACCCGGTCGGCAACTACCTGGATCTTCGTTATTTCGGACCCAGTCGCACCCTCGTTCTGATCGATGGTCTGCGGCTGCCGCCAACGTCGTCCAATGGTGCGGTCGACACGAATATTGTGCCGCAGAGCCTGGTCAAGCAGGTTGACATTGTAACCGGCGGCGCCTCGGCGGCCTACGGCTCGGATGCAGTGAGCGGCGTGGTCAGCTTCATCCTGGATCACGACTTTACGGGCCTCAAGTTCAACGTTCAGGGCGGCCAATCCAATTATGGGGACGACAACAGTTGGAAAACCGGAGCGACGTTCGGTACGGCGCTGTTTGAGGGTCGCGCGCATTTCCTGTTGAATGCAGAGCACTACGATTCCAAGGGCATTCATGAACCCTCCCATCGGCCGGAGCAAGGTCACTATTATGTGACCGCCGGCGACGGCCTGAGCGCGGGCAATCCCTTCCGTGTGATCCCGGACGGCCGTACGACATTCAATGGGTTCGGGGGCGTAATCCTCGGGCCGGAGCCCTTCAAGGACACCATTTTCAAATCCAATGGCGTGCCGAGCCAGTTGGTTCACGGACTTCCGACCGGGGTATCATCCCTCGAGCAAGGCGGAGACTTTGGTACGAATTATGGTTTGGACCTGGTAGCCCCTGTCCAGACCAACCAGATATTCACCCGCTTCGAAGGAGACTTGTCGGACGACATCAAAGGTCACGTGCAGTTCAGCTATGACGACGGCAGCAGCGATATCAATTACATACCGCTGATGATGGGCTTTTACACGCCCTTGAACATCAAGAGCGGCAATCCTTTCATTCCTGCCTCGATCCAGCAGACGATGACACAGACGAACACACCATTGCTGCAGATGGAGAAGACGTTCCAGTTCGGCGACGGCTATCCGACCTGGAAAACGGTGACATTTTCGAAGAATGTCTTCTGGAACACGGGGCTGGAAGGCAAGCTGGCCGGCGGTTTCAAGTGGAAGCTGGATTACGTGTATGACAAGAGCTCTGAAACCGTAACCAATCCCAACAATATCAGCACCTCAAAGCTGGCCGCCGCGCTGGATGCGGTACGAGACCCCGCGACGGGCAATATTGTATGCGCGGTTTCGCTCGCCTCGTCCGCCAATCTGTTTCCCGGCTGTCAGCCCCTGAACCTGTTCGGGCCCACCGCGGCGTCGCTCAGCTCGATCCACTACATCATCGACCCTACTTCGTACACGCTGCAGAACGCGAGCCACGACGTGACCCTCTCGGTCGCCGGCTCGCCATTCTCGCTTCCGGCCGGACCGCTGAGCATCGCTCTCACAGGGGAGTATCGCTCTTTACGTTTGCACCAGACTGTCATTAACGGCGATGCCACGAAGTTTGCGGACTGCACCGGCCTCGATCAGACGAATTGCGGACCGGAAAGTTTGCAGTACGTCTCGGAGACACTGGGGCCAGCGGATGCCTCCCAAAATGTGAAGGAGGTTTCGGCCGAGTTCCTGGCTCCGGTCGTGCGCGAGCTGCCTCTGGTGCAGTCGTTCGACGTCAACCTGGCGGGCCGCCTGACCGACTACTCCACCAGCGGCACGGTCAACACCTGGAAAATCGGCGCCATCTGGCAGGTCTACGACGACCTCAGGTTCCGTGGAACCCTTTCGAAAGATGTCCGCGCGCCCACGCTGCTCAATCTGTTCGGACCCAAATTTGAAACCGACGGTGAGATCACGGACATCCACACCGGTCTGACCACCCTGAGCCCATTGTCTTCTTCGCCAAACCCCCACCTGGTGCCGGAAGTATCGCGGACGCTCACGTACGGTTTCGTATATCAGCCGTCCTTCATTCCGCGGCTCAGCCTGGCCGTGGACTACTATCGCATCAATATGACCAATGCGATTGTGAACGTAACCGGCGCGGATGTGCTGCTACAACAGCAATGCGAGGCTTCCAACGGTACCTCGTCTTACTGTTCTCTTCTCGAGCGTCGGCTTCCGTTCAGTGACCACAGCTCCGATAACCATGTCACACGCATCCTATCGGGACCCCAGAACGCCATGCGCCAATGGACCCACGGCATCGATGTCGAGGCGAATTACCATTTCGATGCGGCAAGCCTGATTGCGTCGGTTCCAGGGCAAATCAGCGCGCGGACCCTGGTGTCCTATCAGCCTCTATTGAGGATGCAACTGGCGCCTTCGGTTCCCTACACCGAATATGCAGGCATCGCGGTCGCGGGCACTGCGGGGACCACCTCCTCCGGTAACGCGGGCAACGGATTCTCAAAGGTTCGGGCGAACGTGAACCTGACCTACTCGTTCGATACGGTGAATGTGGACCTCGTGGAGCGCATTCAATCGGGCATGCACGTTACGGATCCTCGGTTGTACTACGATTCCCGCCCCATCATTCCGACGTACTTTTACACTGACTTGTCGATTTCCAAGGACTTCGGCGTCCGCGGCCACACGCTGACGCCCTTCCTGACTGCGCAAAACCTGTTCAACAAGCGTCCGCCGATTATCGGCGCCTCCTCGCTGGAATCCGGTGTGATCCCCATTCCGGTGGGTTACGACGTGATCGGCCGATACATCACCATCGGCGTGCGTGGGTCTTTCTAGTACCATGAAACGGCTGACCTGACAGCGTCCCCCTCATCGTTCATCATTCATCGAGGCTGGTGGAAGGTGGAAGTTGAGGGGGACGTGTCTTTTTGGGCAGGTATGGTAAGGGCGGACACAACCCGCCACATGGCAGCACCACGGCTTCAATCATCTATGGTCATTTTGAGTCACGAGAGAGCCTTGGCAAGTTGAGGGGCTCGAGTGATGCGCCACAGCCTGACGCTCACACCTGGAGCTCCTCTGAAATCCCCGCGTCCGTGATCGCAGGTGATCCTATAGACAGCCGAACGGCTGTGAGGTGATGAAACTCGCCCTGCCCGGTAGCCGGGCTTCAGGCCGCTGGCGATGACACGACACAGGGGTGTGTCATCGCCTCCTACTGCTGTTCCGCGCGCAAGCCCTGTGGCCAACGCAACAGGCCGCCCGCACCAACCTTAGAACTTGGCGATAAACTCGAGCCCCAGAGTACGAGGCTGATTCACGACTATGCGCGGGCGCCCGACCACTTCGCCTGCCAGCGACGCGTTATCCGACAGATTGGCATGCTCGTTGGTCAAGTTCTTGCCGACGAACGCGATTTGATACCGCTCCCATGCCACCGCAATCCGCGAATCCACCAGCGAATACGGCGCGCGAATTCGTGGCGAGTAGGGGTCGTTGTTGCCGCTCTTGCTCTGACCGACATAAGAGTAATTCAGGGTGCTGACGAGATCGACACCGGGCATGAGCGTGTGTGTGTACGTCGCTCCCCCATTACCCGTCCAGTCCGGCACTTGGTAGACCGGCGAGCCGGGTTGTTGCGGCGATGTCGCCCCCGCTGACGTGATAGTGGCGTGCGTGTAGCCGATACCGGCATTCAACTGCAGTGCCGCGAATGGACGCGCATGCATCTCGAGCTCAAAACCTTCACTCCTGGCCGCGCCGGCGTTGCCTATGTAGGAGGCCCCACACGCGATCCTGACGGTTTGCTGAAGATTTTTCCAATCGATGTAGTACGCCGCACCGTTGACGGTCAATGTTTGGTCCAGCCAGGAGGTCTTCGCACCCACCTCATAGTTCCAGACCGAGTCGGAGCTGTACTTGCGAGCTTGCTCCGCGGTCAGTCCCAGCGCCGCTAACGCCTCTCCGCAGCCGAAGGCGGACTGGATGGTGGCGCTCACGCCGCCCGGCCGGAATCCCTTCGATGCCAGTGCGTATACCATCTTGTCGGATGTGACCTGGTAGTCGATCTCACCTTTGGGATTGACGCCGCTTTGAGTCAGGGTCACCGGTGGATCGACGACAGGCGCGCCGCCGCCCGCCCAGCCCTCCACAAAATCGGAGCTCGAGGCTTTGTTGCGATAGATGCGGGCACCTGCAGTGACTTTCAGAGGCGCCGCCACTTGATAGGTGACTTCTCCATACAGCGCCGGCTCCGACGTCGTCGTATGTAAGCTGTTCGCAATGAGCTCGTCGAGGTTCTGCGGGTTCGTCCCCGGGGCGGGATTCTGCGGCGTCCCCCCCAGGTACTCGTTGAGCCCATTGACGATCACGGGCGGCTGATAGAAGGGGGTCCCGCTGGTGGACTGGAAGTAGGCTCCGGTAACGAGCTGAACCGGGCCCGAGAAGTGCGAAACAAAGCGCACCTCCTGCACGAATTCGTACAGGGTGGTGATGCCGCTCACGAGCCAGGGTGCCACGTTCGCACCCAGATACTGAACTCCAAGGTCCGACGCATCCTCATTATCGATCAACTTGCGGTTGAGATAGGAGGTCGAGGAGACAAACTCGCCGAAGTCCGTGTGGTAGCCCAGGGTCAGGGAGCTCAGCCACCATCGATCCGATCCGCCTTCCGGAAGGTTGTACAGGCGCGTCTGCATGAAATTGTTCGGATCGAGATTCAGGTGGGCGGGAACCACTCCCGGCACCTCATAGGTCGTGTGATCGGAATATGGAAATCCGTTGTAGGTGCTTTGCTGGTAGAGGAAGCGTGGCGTGACCGTGAAGTCGTCGGTCACTTTCCATCGTAGGGCAACGGAGCCCCCGCTGATCACGTTTGCGGCAACGTTGTTCACTGTCTGAAGGCCGGTACCGAGAGAGGTGTTTGGAAACTGTCGCCTGAAGAAGCCGGCCTCCGCGTCCTGAAGGCCGACGATGCGCAGCGACAGCCGGTCTGGGATCAGAGGCAGATTGACAGCGCCGTCGATGGTGTAGTTGGGCCGAACGGTGTTCCAGGTGTCCGAGATCGCCACATGAGTGCGGGCAGAAAAGGTGTCACCGGGCTGCTCCGTGATCATTCGGACCGTACCGCCTTCCGAACGCGCTCCGTAAAGCGTGCCCTGGGGCCCTCGCAACACCTCGATGTGGTCGATGTCCACGATCTGAGGATTGAGGCTCTCGGGCAGCGGTGTGTCATCCAGGTAGAAGCCGGTAGTTTCGCTGCCGGCGATGCCGCGAATCGCGATGGTGCGGGAGTTACTGAACCCGTTGCCGGTGTACGCAAAGCCCAGATTGGGAACGGAGGCGGCATAATCAATAAAGGTCTTGACGTTACGGGCCTCGAGTTGCCTCGCATCCAGCACAGTGATCGACATCGGCACGTCTTGGATATTCTCGGCCCGCCGCTGCGCGGTGACCGTAACCTCCGCGAGCTGCCCGCCGTCCCTGGAATCCGTCCCGGGCTCGCTTTCGCCATTTCGAAGCGGAAGGTCTTCGGCACCCGCCATTCGGTTTGCAAGCAGACAAGCCATACCCACAAAAGCTGCTACACGCACGTTGCCCCCGATGCCTTTCGCGAGAAAAGGCTGTTTGTTATCGCCAGTCCCCCTCTGACTACAGTATTCTGTATGCAGACCAGCTCAGCGTCAAGGCAGCGGTGTTGGCACCGGGAGGCCGATAAAATCATGACGCGGCGCCGGTTGCCACCATTCGCATACTGTGTACACTGGTGTGCGTCACAAGAGCCGCCAGAGAGCGCCATGCCAGCAAAAAACGCGATTCCGCTTCTGATCTCAACCGCACTGCTCGTCGGATGTACCAACGCCAACAAGGTCGACCTCGACAAGGAGCGCGCTGCGCTTCGCGCTGCCTATACCGCCGCCGATCAGGCGGCACACGGGGCCCCTCCCACCAATGTGGAGACACTCCTGGATTTTTATGGCGATGACGCCGTGGTCTATCCGCCGGGTGCGCCCGTCGTGAAGGGCAAGGAGGCGTTAAAGGCAGTGTTCTCCGGGATGAAGTTCACAAAAGTTCGTGTGACGTCACTCAACGCAGAAGTCGCCGCCGCGGGCGATGTGGGTTACACCACCGGCACGTTTGACGTGCAGGTAAATGACCACACCGAGCCGGGCAAGTATGTAACAGTCTGGAAGAAGGCAGCCGACGGCAGTTGGAAGATCGCCCAGGACATCTTCAATTCCGATACAGGACCGCAGGCGATTCAATAATCGCTGATAAGGTGGGCACCGGCGCCCTGTCCCGGTGCCCATTTGGAAGACCTCGTCTCGTAACTTCGCCGTCCTGAGTCAGCGCTGAGCGTCTGCCGGCAACGCCAGCGCACGCTCGACCATCGCGGTTGCCGCGTCGAAGTCGTAGTTGCGAGCCATGTTCTGACGCACCAGGAACGAGGCACCGCCGTAGAACTTCTCGTATTGCTCATGACGGCCCGCGAACTCGCTGCCAATGAGATCCCAGGCCATCTTGAGAACAGCGACTCGATCTTTCGCCTTGAAGCCCGGTGAGGCGATATAGCGTTCCAGGTCCTCGGCGATCTCGGGCGACTCGAAGTCCTGAACCGACGACGGCAACATGATCATGGCGCCACCGGCCAGCTCACGCGCCATATTCAACATCTTGGGATTGATATCCGTCTGCAGCGCCATCACGGCATACAGCGCCTGCTTCGAGGGCCACACCACTCCATCGGCGTCCACGGTTGCCTGATGTTCCTGCGCCTTCACCATGGAGTCGACAATGGTGGCGTACGCGGCCATTTCCCCGAGCTGAACTTGAACCGGCGGCATCGCGTCGACGCCCGTTATCTGGCACAGCCGCTTGGTCAGTCCCATCAGAAACCGCAATTTGGTCGAGTACCTGACCTGCGCCTGATGATTGCCATACGTATGCGCCGGTGTCTTCCACCATTGGTCCCTGCACAGGGTCGGGTTCCTATAAAAGAACACCCGCTCCCACGGAACAAACACGTTATCCAGCACTACGAGCGAGTCAGTCTCATCGAATCGTGACGAGAGCGGATAATCGAACTCACTCGTTGCACCTTGCGCGTACGAGCGTCGTGTGTAGATCTTGAGATTCGGATCGTTGGCCGGCACCACCACACCGAAGGCATAGGCTTCGTCTCCCGGCGGTAATGGGTGAATGACACTGATGTAGATACCATCCGAGAGCACTGCTCCCGTCGCCAACTGCTGTGCCCCTTTGAGCACAATTCCGTCGTCGCGTTCTTTTACGACGCCGCAGTGTAGTGTGGGATCTGACTGTTGGTGCGCTGGCTTGCTACGATCAATTTGAGGCGGCACGATCGCGTAGGACAGATAGAGATGATTCTCGCGCGCGTGCTCGTAGTATTGTTCCACGGTATTGGCGAAGCTTTCCCCTGCCAGGGATGCGAAGAGGCTGCGCTTGGCAGCGAAGCCGACCAGAAAGCGCGCCACGTGGTCGGGCGTTCGCCCCATGAGTCCAAACGTCTCCGCGGCCCATCGCCCACTCATACCGCGCGCCAACGCTAGATCCGCAGGCGACTTTGGAATCTGATAGCAACGCAGGACCGGACGGCCCGTCTTGGGAGATGGGAAGGTCATCTGGTCTCTGCTTTCCGGTGCGCTGGCGATGTCGTACAGACGGGCGACCGACCTCACTGCGCCGCGAAAGGCCGGATGAGCCGTGACGTCTCGAACGAGCTCGCCGTTGAGGTATACACGCCTGCCGTCTTTACGGATGGAGTCGATGTAGTCCGCGCCTGTGCGAAGGGAAGTCGACGCAATCGGCTCTTCGGCCCGTTTCAATGTTGCTCCAGCGGTGTCTTTCATGAATCTCTCCCGGACAAACTCTTTGCCGTCGCCTTGTGCTAAGCAGATACGGCGGCCAGCGGATATGAACGTTGCATGAAGGCGCCGTCGAAATGCAGCAGCGGCGGTCGCACTTCTCCGAAGGTAGCCCGCTCGACCAGGCCGATCACGATTGCATGGGTATCGAGGATGGTCATTTGGGACACAGTGCAGTCGAGCGCCACGAGCGCATTGGCCAGCAACGGGGCTCCAGTGACGTGAGTGCGCCAGTCACCTCCCAGGAAGCGCTCGTCGCAGTCCTGCACCTTCAGTCTGCCGGCGAAACGATCCGCCACCGGCTGATGATCCTCGGCCAGAACATTGACCGACATGCAGCGACTGCGTGACAGCAACTCGAATGTATATCCCTTCAGGTTGATGCACGTGAGGATGCGGGCGGGCGAGATGGCCAGCGAGCAAACGGCAGTCGCCGTGAGACCGCTGCGCTGGCCATTGTGGGCGGTTGCGATGATCGCAACGCCACCGGCCAGGAGCCGCATGGCCTGGCGGAATTCCGTATCTTCGCAAGGCATCGGCACACCTCCCACGAACCCGTTTCGTGAACCTTACTGGTGCGTTTTATATTTGTCAACTAAGGTATTTGAGTAATCTATTTACCCTGACTCGCCGGAGGTGGCGGAGCTTTCTGAATACTGTATACTTTAGATCGTTATCCCAGTCGGAACGCGATCGGCGGAGCTCGAGGACCGTTCAACGTAACAGGAAGCGGCACACCTGGGCACCTTGGGAACAACAGGCAACTTCCTCCACCTCAGTGCCCGGACCGTGGAACACCAGCGCGAGTGCCCTGAGAATGCCGACAACAGGTGCACACACCGGGAGCCTCGAAGCGCCGAATCCCGCGGAAAAAGGGCTGTTGCGCACCTCGATCGAGCGGCTTCCGTCCGGGTGCCGGTGCGCTACCCACTCGCCCCAACCCAACGACGCCGCAATGTTACATGTGCTCTCGAGGGGATCACGACCCTCGAATCGACCCTCGTCCCTGTAGCGCTCGAAGGAGCGCATGCCATGCAGGAATGCGGACTTTTCCAGGGCTCGGAAAAAGACATCCGGAGCGATGTTCTCGAGCTCACGGGCAACACCCATCAGAACATCCGGGCGCATCAGCAGATAACGGATACCCCCGATGGAAAGCTCTCCCGGCTGCGACCCACCGGCGCCTGTGTTTTCGGCCTTTGTCATGACATTCGTCATCCATTGATCACCCGTCGGGAATCTTAGACGAAGTCGCCCCGTGTTTTTCCTTTCCGCATACAGTATACTGATATTGTCACTGGTCCCATCGTCTCGTAACCGACCGCATGAATACACCGGCCGCACCGCTCAACGCTGAGTTACCACGGAAGTATCATCCCGGCCGCGGCTGGGAGGTCTGGCCCGCGTACGAAGCGGCAGCCGAAGGGTTGATGAATTTCTGGTACCCGGTGGCCTGGTCCAACCAGATCACGAACAAGCCGCGCGCGCTGCGTTTGTGCGGCAAAAATCTGGTGTTGGTCCGTTCGGACAAGGGCACTGTGCATGCGCTGAATGACCGCTGTCCGCATCGGGGGGTGAGGTTGTCACAGGGAACGGTGGAGTTCCCAGGGACGCTGAGCTGCCCCTACCATGGCTGGACATACCGCTTGACGGACGGCGAGCTGGTGGCGGTGATTACCGACGGCCCGGCATCACCGATGTGCCGCGCGGTCGCGGTCCGCACGTATGCCGTCGAGGAGAGAATCGGGCTCGTGTGGGTTTTCATGGGCGACCGCGCGCCGCCGCCGCCGCTCGAGCAGCAGTTGCCGGAGGAGCTCGTGGACCCGCCGCATTTCGCGATCGGCGGGCGAATCGAGGAGCGCGACGGCAACTATCGCTTTTACGCCGAGAACGGCTTCGACGAAGGTCATGCGAAGTATCTGCATCGCACCGCGCTCTGGCGCCTGTTCAAGACGATGCCGACGTGGAACAAGATCCACATCGAGCGCGTCGGGCGTTGGCTGTTTCGCGTCGAAGACGAGCGCCACTGGGAAGCCGATTTTCCGGGTGTGGGCAAGTGGACTAACAAGCGTTGGTGGAAAATGATGCCACGCCAGACGCAGGGTCGGTTTCTGGGCAACGTGGGCGGCTCGGTCAAGAACGATCCGTACATCGAGAGCCTCGGTTTAGCCGGCTTCGCCTCTTTGTCCTTGCCCGGGGTGCTGCGGATCGCCTATCCGCAGTTCATTCATTACGAATTTTACGTGCCGATCGATGCCCAACACACGCGTTACGTCGGCGTGATGGTGCAGTTCAAGTCGGGGCTCGGGAAGCTGTTCTTCTATCTCAAGTATCTGTTGGGGATCCGGTGGCTGTTTCACGGCCAATTCTCCGGCCAGGATCACTGGATGGTGAGCGAGACTGATGCGCCGCCCGAGCGGTTATATCGGCCGGATGTTTCCATCATCGAGTGGCGCAAGTTGTTCATGGAGCGCGCGGAAGAGGAAAAGAGCCGGGCGACGCCTCACGAGAGCGACGTGCCCGGCAGGCGGCCCGAGCCGACATGACACCGTGCAGACTGGTCAAGCGATGGCTCGTCGGAGTCCTGACTCGGCGCACGGGCACCTGGATCGGCACACCGCCCCAGAAACGCTGAAGCGTTCGAACCATCGATACCCGGCAGGCCCGTGCGAATGGGAGCCTGACCTGGGCCACTTCGGGAGTGTTGCTCTTGGCAAAAATCGTGTTGGGAATCGGCGCTTCGCATACCACGCTGATGAACACGGCGTGGCAGAAGGTCGATCATCTCGAACGAGCGCACCGATTCCGTCACGCCTTGAATGAGGCCGCGCGCCGGCTCGAGGCCGCAAAGCCCGATACCGTCGTCATCATCGGATCAAACCATTTCCGCGGCTTCTGGTTGGACATGATGCCGGCGTTCACTGTGGGCGTGGGCGAGATCGTCTCAGCCGGCGAGCACGGCACGCCTGCAGGCAATCTGCCCTCCCATGCGACGCTCGGCCAGGAGCTCTGCGAGCAGTTTCTGAAGCGCGACTTCGATGTTGCCTTCTCGACCCGCCTGGTCATCGATCACGGTATCAGCCATGCCGTTCAGTGGCTCGTGCAGTCGACGAGCTGCCGCATCGTTCCCATCGTTGTCAATTGCTTTGCGCCGCCGCTGCCGCCGCTGCGACGTGCCCGGGCTTTCGGTGAAGCTCTGGGTCGCATTCTGTCAGAGACGTCCGCAGCCAACCGTGTCGCCGTGATCGGCACCGGCGGGCTGTCCCACCGCTTGCCGTTTCCAGACTGGCGTGCGCCCCGCTCGGACGATGATGAGTTTCTGGCCGAGTCCTGGCGGGAGGGACGCGGTCGGTGGCAGGAGTTCGAAACACGACGACGGTCCATTGTGGTGAATGCGCCGCCACGTCTCAACGAGGAGTTCGACCGCGGCATTCTCGACCTCGTGCGGGAAGGACGGCTCACCACCCTGCCGGATGAATGGTCGGATCACGATCTCATCGCTGCGGCCGGCAACGGGGCTGCGGAAATTCGCGCCTGGCTGATCATGGCCGCCGCCCTCGGCGACCAGAAGGGCGAAGTGCTCGCCTATTCACCCATGCCCGAGTGGCTGACGGGTATGGCTGTCTCGGTGATAGCCAACCATTGCTGAAATTTGCGGAGATACTGTCATGAGCATCTGGACCGATCTGGCCGAAGTCCCTTTTTGTCAGTCATTTGTGAACGCCGGCGGCATTTCGACGCGGGCGCTGATCGCCGGCACGGGCGAAGACGTCATCATGCTCCACGGTACGAGTGGCCACCTCGAGGCATTCAGCCGCAACATCGGTCCACACGTGCGCGCGGGATTCAAATGCCATGCCCTCGATGCCCTGGGTCATGGCTATACGGCCAAACCGCCGCGCAACTACGAGATTCCGCTCTACGGCGATCACATCCTGAAGTATCTGGATGCGCAGGGAATCGCCCGCGCACATTTTATCGGTGAATCCCTCGGCGGTTGGATTTCTGCCTGGCTCGGAATCCATCATCCCGACCGGGTCCGGACGCTGCAGTTGGTTGCCGCCGGCGGGACCAAGGCAGACCCCGCGGTGATGGCGCGCATCAAGGAAAGTACGCGCAAGGCTGTGCAGACCGATGATATCGAGCTGACCCGCAAGCGCCTGCACCTGCTCATGCACGACCCCAAGAACGTGAGTGAGGAGCTGGTCGAAATTCGCCACCGCATCTATCACAAGCCGGATTTCGTAGCCAACATCGATCATCTGCTGTCCCTCCAGGAGATGGAGATCCGTCAGCGCAACCTGCTGCGCCCCGAGGACCTCGCCCGGATAAACGCTCCGACCCTGATCGTATGGGGGCACGAGAATCCGTTCGGCGGGGTACCCGAGGCCACGGCCATGAATCAGCACATCAAGGGCTCGCGCCTCGAGCTGTTCGAGGCGTGTGGGCACTGGCCGCAACATGAGCATGCCGACCGTTACAACAAGCTCTCGGTGGAGTTCCTACAACAGCACCGCGGTGCCTGACACATCCGGTAATCCAGGCGGTTAAGGTGCCTCTTTCGAGCTTTCAGCAGCGCCACTACGAGCGAGCATGCGCGGCAATCGACGAGAGCGCGATCGTCGAGATCCTGCGTCTGCTCATCGACACGCCTTCTCCCACTGGAGAGGAGGCACCGTTGGCCGCCGAGATTGCGAATCATCTAGCTCGCCACGGTCTGCGCGGCACTGTGCAGCCCCTGGACGATCGACAGGCAAATGCCCTGGGATCGATCCAAGGCTCCTCGCAGGGAAACTCGCTATTGCTGTATTCGCCCGTCGACACCGTCACCTCCAACGATCCTCGCGAAGATCTTCCATGGGCAGGAGCGGAGCTCTCGCCCGACATGAGAGCGAGCTCCATCGTGACGGATGACAACGTCATCGGACTCGGAGCGCAGAACCCGAAGGGGCATGCCGCGTGCATCATCGCCGCGGCACGCGCGCTCAAATCGGCGGAGATTCCGCTCCTCCACGACCTGCTCCTGGGTTTCGGCGCCGGCGGGATGCCCACCAACGCACGGCCCGGCACCCGAATCGACTCGGGCCACGGTGTCGGCTGTAATCGTCTGCTGAAGGATGCATTCAAGCCATCGCGCGCCGTCATAGCCAAATCAGGATGGTCGGTGTCATGGGAGGAAGTTGGATTCTGCTGGTACGAGGTGACGGTCAAGGGAACTCACACCTACGTGGGCAGCAGACACCTGATGCCCTACGTCAACCCGATCAATGGCGCCGGCAAAGTGATTGCGGCGCTGGAGGATTGGTTCCCCGAGTGGTCCGAGCGACACCGCTCAGGACTCGTGGCGCCCCAGGGGGTGGTGTCGTTTATCGAGTCCGGTTGGGAAAGGATGCCTGCCTTTGTGCCGGCGGTTTGCCGCTTTCGGGTCGACCTGCGACTGAGTCCTCGCACCTCGCCGGAGGAGGCCGATGCGGCAATCGACGAGCGTCTGCGTTCCATCGCATCTCAACTCGGGGCCGATCTGTCATGGAGGCGGCTCATCGCCATCCCCGGCACGACGACGGCGCCCAGGCACGAAGTTATTCGAACATGCATCCAAGCGTGGGAAGCCATCGAAGGACGAGCACATCAGGCCGTGACAGGCATGTCAGGCGCGACGGACGCAAACATACTTCGCGCCCATGGAGTGCCGACGGCGAGGATCGGCCTGCCGAAGTCGCCATCGGTGGCTCTGACATTCCGTGAAGGGATGAACACAGCTCCGATCGCCGCGATGAAGAAGCTCGTGCGAGCGCTGATTTACGTGTCTATCGCGATGTGCACGGAACCAGAGTGAGCCGTCCCAACGGGGCGTGGACCGTACGATCCGACGTTAAGCAGCGTTCTTCGACTTCGCGACCGAGGGCCTCTTTTCGGCAGCCTTGGTGAGGGTCGTCAGCGCCATCGTCATTTTCTCTTCCGTAAAGCGCAAGTAGGATCGCCAGAGTCCCTCCGCCAGGTCGGCATCCTTATGCTTGATGGCATCGCGAATCTTCTTCTGCCGCTCCACGATGTCCTCGCGCAACGCCACATCGTTGAGCGTGGCGCCGCGGATGAAATGCAGGTGATTGGCGAATTGCGCGATCAGACCGCTCAACTTCTTGTTGGAAATGCCATGGAATATCGCATTGCGGAATTCTTCGTTGGCCCGCGCGAATTGCGTCGACTGCGAATGGTTGACCGCAGCCGCCTCGGCCTCGATGGCCTTGGAAATCAGCTCAACCTTAGGTTTGTCATATTCGAGGGCCGCCATACGCACGGCTGCCGGCTCCAACAAGGCCCGCACGACGATGACCTGCTGAAGCTCATCGATACTCGGGGACGGCACGATGTACCCCCCCCCGTCACGCGGTCGAAGAACTCCTTGCTTTGAAAGCTGCATCAAGGCTTCGCGAATCGGTGTGCGGGACACTCCGAGGCGCCTAGCCAGGCCTTCCTCGGTGATCCGCTCGCCGGGCGTGAAGTCCCCGCCCTTCAGCTCATTTACCACCACCTGGTACACCTGCTCGCGCAGCGTGGCCGATTTCTTGATGGCAGGAGTTTTCATGAAGTCCATCTCGCAAAATAAAGTTGCGGGTGTGCACCGCCCGTCGGTGATTTCCGAATCAGACCGAGTTGCCGCTGAGGACGTGCACCCTCCCCCCGGATTGCCCACTCGCTCGCCAACGCCGCACTTTGTATACAGAAATGGCGGACCCGTCAATCGCCTGGGGCAACTGGATCGCGCCCCAAAACCGCTTTTTAATCATATGCATACGGTATACAATAATTCTCGGCCCGGACCTGTTCGCTCCCTATCATCGAGTGGCACAAAACCCATGAACCTCACGCCTACATCCGCTCCGGCGGGGCGCTTCGTAAAGGCAAACGGACGCTCCTTTTATTTGATCGAGATGGGACAGGGCCGACCCGTCTTCTTCCTTCACGGCGGCGGTCCCGGCTGCACCGGCTGGTCTGACTTCGGCCTAGTAGCACCACTCTTCGCCCGCGACCGCCGCTGCCTCCTCCCCGACCTGCTGCAATATGGGAAGTCCGACAAGGGGACTATCTCCGGACCCATGTGGAATTTCCATGCCGCCTGTATGGTTGCCCTGCTGGATGAATTGCAGATCGATCGCGCGGACTTCGTCTGTAACTCTTGGGGTGGAACCATTGCACTATGCATGGCCGCCCTGCACTCCACGCGCGTTCGCTCGCTGACGATTACAGGTTCCATGCCGGTGTTCTATGGCCCTCTGGCACCGCTGCCTGAAGGCGGCCGGCGCGGTCGCAACGCGCGCGACGTCTATTACGGCGGCGAAGGGCCGACCAAGGAAAAGATGCGCCAACTCATCGCCCGGCTGGAGTGGTTCGACCCAGCATTGCTGCCCGATGAAACGGTGGAGATGCGCTACCGTCAAAGCCTCGATCCGCAGGAGATGGCGTTGGCGGCCCGATCAGACAGTCCGCGCGGGGACTGGCAGGACCTCACCCAGGAACTGGCCCGAGTCGAATGTCCAACGTTGTTCTGTTGGGGCCTGCATGATGCCTTCCTGCAGCCCGACTATCCGATGATGCTGTGTCGGATGGTTCAACGCGGACAGTTGCACATCCTGGATGCAAGCTCGCACCACCTGCAGGAGGAACGGCCCGAGCATTATTTCGCCATCGTCCGCTCATTCCTCGACCAGCCCGATCCACGGTGAGCCGGCGCGCCCGCGACATCCGTAGAAGCCACAATATGGGCCCCGCGGTACCGCAATTACTGTATGCAGTATTCAGTATCTCAATGGCGTACGATGAATACAACAGCGTTGCATCGCATGGTCGCTCCCGCCGCTCTCATTCGCCCCGACCGGGTCCACCGCAGCGTGTATATCGATGCGGGCGTTTTCGAGCTCGAAATGGACAGGATCTTCTCCCATGCGTGGATTTTCCTGGGCCATGACAGCCAAATCCCCGCACCCGGCGATTTCTTCACGACCCGCATAGCGCGCGAGCCGCTGCTCGTCGTGCGGCAAGCAGACGGGACGATTCGTGCCCTGCTCAATCGTTGCGCACACAAGGGCATGCAGATCTGCCCGGACGACACACGAGGCAACACTCGCGTGTTTCGCTGTGCCTACCATGGATGGACGTTCAAACTCGATGGCACGATCCGCACCATCCCGGCCGCGGCCGGATACGAAGGCTCGTGTCTTGCCGCCGACCGGCGGGAAGCCGATCTGCGCGGTATCGGCTCGTTGGAGACGTACCGGGGCTTCCTTTTCGGCCGACTCGCGCCGACCGGCCCGTCGCTGCTCGATTGGCTCGGGCCGATGCGCTCCTCCGTGGATAATTTCGTCGATCGCTCGCCCGAGGGCCGTGTGGAAGTCGCCGGCGGCGTGCTTCGCTATGTTCACGACTGCAACTGGAAATTTTTCCTCGAAAACACGCTCGATGCTCTCCACCCGATGGTGACGCACCAGTCGGCCGTCACGGCAGCAAGGGAAGTTCAAAGTGTGTTCGACCTGGAGAGCCGCTCCAGTCCCTTCTCGCTGCAGATGATGATGCCCTTCGGCGCCTCGTATTCCTTCTATAACGAAATGGGGCAGCGCGGTGCACCTTACGGCCACGGAGACCTGGGAAACTCACAAAGCATTCACTCCGGCTACGAGAGCCTCGGTGATTACACAGCGCTTTTGGAGGCTGCGTACGGCACCGACAAGGCCCAGCGGATTCTCTCCACCTGCCGCAACAACTCGGTTCTGTACCCCTCGGTCATGTTGAAGGCCCCCGTGTCCATGCTGCGGATAATCCGCCCCCTCGCCGTGAATAAGACTATTTTGGAAACTTGGCATTTTCGGCTGCGCGGAGCGCCCGAAGAGCTGTTTCACCGGACCGTCCAATATTCGACGCTCATCAACTCCTCGGCAGGTCCGGTCGGACCGGACGATCACGAGGCCTATCGACGCCTGCAAAGCGGCCTGGCCGCCCAGGGCCAGGATTGGGTCCTCATGGCGCGCTACCTGGGAAAGGAGAATCCGGATGCGGAGGGCGCCCAAGTCACCGCCGGCACCAGCGATTTCGTGCATCGGAATCAGTTCGCCGCCTGGTTGAAGTACATGGAGGCGCGGTAGGTTCATGGTGCAGGTGCACGCGGATCTTCACAGGCAGGTGGAGCAGTTCATTGTTCGGGAGTCCGCGCTGCTGGATGCAGCGGACTGGCCTGCGTGGCAACAGTTGTTCACCGCAGATGCCACGTATTGGATGCCACTGGATCCCGCCCAACCGGATCCGATCAATCACGTTTCCCTCATCTACGACAACCGCACCCTGATGGATCTGCGCTGCCGGCGCTTGCGCGATGCCGACGGCCAGTCACTCCTCTCCCTGCATCCTTTTCCCAAGATGCTGCGCTTCCTGTCAAACTTGGACGTCAGCGCCTCGGGCGCTGCGATCGAGGCCTCAGCCAATCTCATGGCCGTACAGCACGCCGCGGGAATGACACAGCAACTGTTTGCCCGGACGCAATGGACGCTGGTCGGGCAGGGACCCCGGCTACTGATTCGGCACAAGCGGGTCGATTTGCTGACCGCGGGCTCCGCACTGGGCGATATCCTCCTGTATCTGTGACCTCCGCTGCGCATGCAATGCGCGGGCTTTTTGTATACGATACACTGTCGACAACAAGCCCTGCGAGCTGCGGATAATGAAGAGTCTCTGGGTGCAATTGAATTCGAGGATGTGCCGTTGACAGTCAACCCCAGCCGAGTATTGGCGTGGGCGGTGCCCACCCTCCTTACGGCGGGCACCTTGACCTTCTTCCTGGTGACCACGATGCCACGAGCGCAGCCGGCGTCGCCCTCACACAACCTCTCGGTCACTGTCATCGCGATGGCGGTGATTGCGCTGGTTCCACTGGGAACTCTGATGTATCACCTCGCCGCGCGCCGCAGTGAGCGGGGCGAGCAATGAGCGCGGATAATTTACCGGCCGTCGTCACGTTTGTGCTGTTCGTGAGCGCGACGCTGATCATCACCTGGTGGGCGCATCGGCGGACGCAGACAGCCGAAGGATTCTACGCGGCCGACAGTTCGATCTCCGCTTTGCAAAACGGTGTGGCAACCGCTGGTGACTATCTATCCGCAGCGTCATTCTTAGGCACCATCGCCATATTTTACACCTTCGGAACGGATGGCCTGTTGTATGCACTGGGCGCCGCCGCCGGTTGGCCCCTGCTTGCCTGCCTGCTGTCCGAGAGACTACGCGCCTTGGGCCGCTATTCACTGGCCGACGTGCTGTCGCACCGGCTCGCCGAGCGCCCGATCCGAATCATGACCGCCACGGCCACCTTGAGCATCTGCGGCACGTATTTGATTGCGCAGATGGTCGCCGCCGGAACCATCGTGCAGGTCCTTTTCGGTCTGCCCTACGTGCCTGCCGTGATCATCGTTGGAACGCTCATGGTGTCCTACGTCCTGTTTGGGGGAATGGTCGCAACGACCTGGATCCAGATCATCAAAGCATCCATGTTGTTGGCGGGGGCTGCACTGATGGCCTGTCTGGTCCTCGGCCGGTTTGACTGGAATTTTTCATCCCTTCTGCAGAGCTCATTCAGCCTGCAGCAATCCGGCGGCGGGCGATTGTTGCATGATCCTTTCAGCGCCGCGTGCCTGGCCCTCGCCTTCTGCTGCGGTCCCGCCGGAATGCCACATATCCTCATGCGATCATTCACGGTCAGAAGCAGCGCGGATGCACGGCGCTCATTGGTGTACGCAACGGCACTGATCGCCCTTTTCCAGTTGCTGGTCATCGTCCTCGGCAACGGCGCGGTGGTGCTCCTGAAGGGTCGCGGCATCGCCCCCCCGGGTGGCGCAAACATGGCCGCCGTCATGCTCGCGCGGGTACTGGGCGGCAACTTTCTCTTTGGAGTCGTGGCCTCCGTGGCGTTCGCCACGATACTCGCCGTGGTGTCAGGGCTGACGCTCGCCGCAGCGACCGCGGTGTCCCACGATCTGCTTCGCAGCGTGCTGCCGCGTGGCACCCTCTCTGAATCGGGTGAGGTCAAGGTCTCAAAAGCGGCCAGCGTCGGCATCGGAATGTTGTCTATGGGACTCGGAGTGTTGTTCCAACACGAGAACATCGGCTTCCTCGCGACACTGCCGCTGGTAATCGCCGCCAGCGCCAATTTTCCCGTGCTGTTGCTCGCCCTCTATTGGCGTCGACTCACCACCGCGGGCGCGTTAGCTGCCGGATGGGCGGGCCTGGTGAGCTCCGTGGTGCTGGTCATCGGCAGCCCCAAGGTTTGGGTCGGCACGTTCGGACACACCCAGCCTCTTTTCGATTACGAATACCCTACTGTCCTGACGATGGGCAGCGCCTTCGCGTTGGCGTTGGTCTTTTCTCTGCTCGGACCGAACCGCCGCGGGAACGGATGATGCCCGCGCAGCCTCCCCGCCGAATGATCGTGGGTATCAGCGGCGCGACCGGGATTGTCTACAGCGTCGAGCTCCTCCGTGTTCTCAAGCTGTTGGGAATCGAGACACACCTGGTGATCTCCGCGGCGGGCGAGCAAACGCGCGCTCACGAGACTTCCCTGAGCTCCAAGGAGCTGCGCTCCATGGCGGATATGGCGTATTCCATCAAAGACATCGGGGCCGCTATCGCAAGCGGCTCATTCAGAACGATGGGAATGATCGTGGCGCCGTGTTCGATTCGCACTCTATCGGAGATCGCCACAGGGGTTACGAGCACGCTGCTGACACGGGCAGCGGATGTTTGCCTGAAAGAGCGCCGCCGCCTGGTGCTGTTGGTAAGGGAGACGCCTTTGCACCGCGGCCACCTGCAAAGCATGCTCGCGGTAACGGACGCCGGCGGCATCATCATGCCGCCGGTCCCCGCGTTTTATCCACGCCCCGAGACAATCGACCAGATTGTGCAACACACCGTGGCCCGAGCATTGGATCTCTTCGACCTGGATAACGGATGCGTGCCGCGCTGGGGCGAGGATACGCCGGCCACATAGCCCCGGCTCCGTTGCTAGATCAGGTTGGCGCACGCCTGATCGAGCGCCAAGCGCGGGGGGGTGCATCCTCCCAACTGCGGGCGAAGTGCTGCCCGAGCTGAGCTGTTGATCTGGACAAAGGGTGGCAATGATCGGAGTATGCGTGCCACAGGCAAGCCCTGTGCGAATGGAATATCGAGGCTGGTTCGCTCCAGCGGGAGAATGCAATGACGCACCCCATCCCATGGCAACTTTCCGGTGACTACTTCGAGAATTGCAGTTGCAGCATCGCCTGTCCCTGCTTCTTTTCAGCGGGTGCCCCGCTGACCACGCGACCGACCGAGGGCTACTGCAACGTGCCCCTGGTCTTCCACATCGAAAGCGGCCGCTATGGCGAGGTTGCGCTCGATGGACTCAATGTGTTCGTTATCCTCCACTCCCCCGGGATCATGGCGGACGGGAATTGGTCGGTGGCCACCTACATCGATGAGCGCGCCGACGATCGGCAGACCGAGGCCCTGGTGGCGATCTTCAGTGGCGCCGCCGGCGGTCCTATGGCCGCGTTCACGCCGCTGATAACCACGAACTTGGGCGTGAGCAAGGTCCCCATCACGTTCCGGATCGACGGCAAGACGCGCACCGCGGAAATCCCCGGCATTTTGCACATGTCCATCAGTCCCATGCCGACCCTGCATCCGAGCGGCGAAACGTGGGTGAACATCGGTCATCCGGTGAGCCCCGACAAGATGGGGTTGGCAATCGCGCCGGACTCCGGCAATACGTTCACCGATCATGGCATGCGCTGGGATAACTCCGGCAAGAACGGCCTCTATGCGTCCATCCGCTGGTCGAACGTGTCGTAATCCCTCGCCCAGTGCACTGTCGGCCGAGCGGGTGAGCAGGGTCAGCTCATGAGCGAAAGCACCCTGGAAACAGTGCTGCGGCGGGATCGCCTCATCGTTGGCTGCGCCCTCGGGGTGATCATAGCGCTCGCGTGGGCCTATATGTTCTGGCTCGCCGCCGACATGGAAGGGATGGACATGAACCCGCAGGACCCAGGGGCCATCAGGTTACGCATGGTTCCCGCCGGCATCGGCATGATGGCACCCGCCGCTGCTCCGTGGAGTGCCGTCGAGTTCGCTTTCGTGTTCGTCATGTGGGCGGTGATGATGGTCGGCATGATGGCGCCCGCGGCAGCTCCGATGCTCCTCATGTATGCCCGTGCGGGGCGGCAGGTCCGTGCGGGCCAGGGGACGAGCGGAGGCAAGCCGCTCGCCGCGACGGGTTGGTTCGCCGCCGGCTATTTCCTCGCCTGGGTCGGATTTTCCCTCGGGGCCACTCTCTTTCAATGGGTGTTGGATCGCGAGGCCCTGTTGGATGTGCGCATGGCGAGCGCCAACGTCCTGCTTGGAGCGGTCGTCCTGATTGCGGCAGGCATCTACCAGTGGACGCCCATCAAGAATGCCTGTCTTGCTCAGTGCCAGTCGCCGCTTCTGTTCCTCATGCGCCACGGCGGATTTCGCAGCAACATCCAGGGCTGCCTGCAATTGGGGCTTCTCCACGGAACCTATTGCGTCGGCTGCTGCTGGGTCCTCATGGCGCTGTTGTTCGTCGTCGGAGCCATGAACGTGATCTGGATCGCGCTCCTGTCGTTGCTCGTCCTTCTCGAGAAGCTTGCTCCGTGGGGATCGTGGGTCGCGCGCGTCGCCGGCGCCGCCTGTATCGCCGCGGGAGTTTGGATGGTTCGGGGATAACATCGACCGCGAGCTGCCGGCTGGAGCAACAGACTAGCTGATCAGGACAGACCCTTCGCGCCGGCGAACGCGTCCTGCTCACTAGCCGATCGCCCCGCTCGCTCGATAATCACCACCCCATCGCCAGGCGCTATCCGGCTGTCCGGAGCCGGTCGCGTAACGGTGCTGCCATCGCCGCGATTGATGGCCACTATGAGGAATGCGCCGCCCGACTGCCGCTCGATCTCCTCGACGCTCAGGCCGGCAAACTTGCTGTCCCGCGCGACCGCTACCACCGATAGATCCAGCCCGAGATTGTGAAGGTTGAGTCCGAAGTCCCCCATGCGTTCCGCATTCCGTATCATGCGCGCGGACTCGGGATAGAGAATGATCTCGGCGATCCGCTCGGCGCCGATATGAGCCGGTAACACGACCTGATCGGCGCCGGCGTGGATGAGCTTGCTTTCGGTGGTTGGAAGCTCGCCGCGCGCGATGATTTGAAGCGATTTATTTAAACTACGGGCACTCAGGGTGATAAATACGTTGGCGGCGTCATCGGGCAGAACCGTGGCGACCACGCGGGCTCGCGCGACTCCTGCCAGAATCAGCGTCTGCTCGTCAGTCGCTTCGCCGTGGATATAGAGGTAGCCCAACTCACGTGCCTGCTCTGCACGGGCTTCATTCCGTTCGATCACAACGAACCGCACATTGCCGGCACGCAGATCCCGGGCCAACATGGTGCCGATCCGTCCGAATCCGCAGATGATGACGTGTCCCTGCAGATGATCGATCTCACTTTTCATCTTCTTGAGTCCCAGCAGTTGCTGCAACTGCGCAGCGGTGAAGAACTGAACCAGTGCACCGGTCAGATAGATCATGCCAGTGCAGCCGAGCACAATCAGACAGACAGTGAGGAGCCGCAGCGCAGCCGAATCTACCGGATGGACCTCGTCGTACCCGACACTGAAAATGGTGATGATCACCATGTAGAACGCGTCTGAGATATCCCAGCCCAGCGCCATGTAACCACCAGTCCCACAAACGATGATTACGCAGACGAAGATCACGCCATTGACGAGATTGCGCGCAGGTGATTTGGGCGTCATACGCGCGATAATTGTAGCGGCTCCCATCCCCAGCGGGGTACTGGGCCAGGATCCGTGGGTGAAGTCGTCCGAGGCAGCGTCCACAGGGCGGAGCCGGCCCGGTTCGCAGGCGGCTGGCACCAGCTTCCCCGGCGGTCGCCTGATCTCCTCCGGCCGGACCCCTTGAAGGCCCCCTCCCCCCGGGGGTATCCACCGGGGCTCGCGGAGGGGGGATTATGAAGCAGCCGCCGGGGTCCGCCTCACTGCGCCGTGGGTATCTCTATCCAATTCAACAATCGAGTCGATATCACACCCGCGAGATTGGCCGGCACCGGCGTGATTCCGCCTTTCGTATCCCCCGCCACCAGCTCCACCCCTTCCTGACCGCTCAGGAACTGAAAGTTGGTCACCGAGGTGCTCATCGCGAAGTACGAGGCCGGGACAGTCGCATTGCCGAGGGTATACAGCACAGTCTTCGCCGAAGCGAAGTTCACTGCATAAACGTTACTGATTCCGCTCGGGCTGCACGGGTCCGTTGAGGGCAGCAAGGACGCCCACGCCACGATGCCATTGAAAGACTGCGGTTTGATTACCACGCGCTCTCCCGTCCCCGTCATATCGTAATACCAACCGGTGAAGGAAGTGGACGACGGGATACCGCTCAGCAGGTCAGTCACCTGAGTCATATTCGAACGCGTCAACGGCGAGCTCACGGTGTTGAACGAGCTCGCGGTTCCATCCACGATCGCATAGAAAGTCTGCGTCTGCGCAGAGCCAACGTCCTGTGACGCCAGCAGGCGTCCTGTACCTACCATGACGTAGCGCTGGCGAGTGGTTGGATGGATTTCAATCAGAGGCGCTGAGGTGACCGGTTGTGGATATCCCTGTGAGTCGGTGAGGGTCGCAATCTGAGTTGGGGCAGGGTAGCTGCCACTCGTAGTCGTCAGGTCGAAGCGCCACAGCTGTCCGTTGAGATCACCGACATAAACAGAGTCCGCGGTATAATCTGTGTAATCCTGAACGTAGGCCGAAGCTTGGGTCAGCCCGCTCGAGATGAGAGGCGTTCTGACTTTCTCCAGCAATGCACCGTTGTTGGGATTTACGAAATAGAGGTACCCATAGCCGTCGCTGTTGTCGTATCCGGAAGTGAGCACAATGACCCATCCGTATTTCACCGTCTTGACTGCAATCGGCGCACCGAAGCTGTACCCCAGAGTGGGATCGCTAAATTCCCAGGCTACCTGCTGCGCCACGGCGGCTTCGGTAGTCATACCGGCCGGATTCGTCACCGTCAGGGCATAAAAGCTCTTGCCGCCCTTGCCCAGCCCTCCGATCAACAAGGTCTGCCAATTCGACGTGCTGCTGCTGGTGGAACCACCGGCGCGGTTCAGATCGATGTCAACCGCCCTCGGGGTCGCGTCGACATAAAAAGCGTGGGCGTATTTAGGATTTGCCAATGCGGCGAGACCGTTTACCTGCGGCGTTCCGCTGGGACCTTGAAACAGCGCACTGGGGACATATGCAAACTGCTCCACGCCGTTGGAGCCAAGAAAGGCGTGCAGCATGCCATCGTTTGCGCCCGCATAGACTACCGTGGGCCGGCTCGCCCAGTTGGTCTTGAATGCCGCGTATCCGGGATTGCGGGCCTCAGAGTAGGACATGCTCGGCGCGGCGACCGGAGTCAAGGCAGCATCGACAATATCGCCGAGCAGCAAGGTGCGGGTTCGAAGCGACTGGGTGCTCGAGGAAGCCGAGGATCCCACCTCATTGGTTTGATCGCCCCGCAGGTAGTTCAGAACCATGGTGCTGGTGGTGGCCGAGGACGCATATGTGCTGGGCGAGAGCAAACTCAGCTGTGCAGGTGTGACCGTGGACGGCTCAAAGGCGACGCCTTTGCTGCCATTCCACGTTGCAACCCGCCGCGCGTTCTGCCAACCCGTGCCGGCAAGTTGACTCTGCATCGTAGTGCTGCTGATCCAGGCTTGGGTCGCGGTGATGTTACCGCTGCCGTCAACCGTCAAGTTGCTACCCGTGATGGTGCTGCTCCACGTGCTCGAATCGTACTGCGAGGCAAACGAGCTCTCTCCGGAGCTGACGATAGTCGGTGACGAAAGCGAAAACGAAGTCGTGAATGAGCGAATGGCGTTCGCGATGCTCTTGAATGCCGCGGTCAGCGAGCTCACCATGGTGGTCGCGCTGCCGGCCGGAAAATAGTTATCCGGCAGATTCTGTGTGTTGCCGTTCATATTGATGGTGGAGTTGGTGGTGTCGTACCAACCCACCGGCAATGGCGTGGTGTTGGACATGCTGTAGTTGCTCGGAACCGCGAATCCACCGTACTTGGCGGCAAGGTAATAAGGGTTGAGGTTCTCCGCCCGCTGGTACTCCATCACGTCCATCCAGTAAGTGGATATGGTCTGCCTGTCCGCCAGATCCGGACGCATGTCCAGGACGTGAGTGCCATAGGCGAGACCTGCCATGTAATAAGTCGCGCCTGAGTCGAACGGCCACCACGGCGTCGGGGTGATCCCTTCCAGATTCTGGAGCGCAGTTGTCCAGGTTGCCGCGTAGTTGAGGGAGTCAGCCGCCACGGCGGCGGGCTTCGCACGGCTACCGGTGGCGGTCCCGCCGCCGACGTTGTAGTCGTACCAGGTATGATCGTCGCCGATTCCGAGGATGAAGTTCTTCTGACAACGGTAGGCGATTGGGTCGCTCCACGTCGTCACCGCGGGAAAGCCATCGAGCAGGGTCGGGGTCGCAACGTTGGTCCACTCGGGAACATTTCCCAAGTTCTCGTAATATCGGACGGCGGCGTAGTAAAGCTCGCTGACATTGTCATAAGTCATGTAAGTCTGACTGGCTTCACCGAACTTGTTCACATAGTTCATCACCCCGCTTTGGAGGACCCCGCTCGCGTTCGCCGTCGCGACATCGGGATTATTGTTCATGATGCCGGTGGAGCCGCTCCATTCCGCACGTGTATTGGTGGTGACTACCGAAGACAATGGCGTGGGGTAAGTAGGCCCGATGAATCCCATGGGCTCCCGCAGCACGCCTCCCTGGTCGACCGAGCCTTTGCCATTGAGATAGCCCAGGGCAGCGAAGCGTATCTTGCTGGAATACTTCTGCATCAAGCCTTCCGGCTTGTAGATGGAGTATTTAGGGGTCGAGCCGCTGGTCGTCGCGGTGCCGTAACCTACACAGTTGCTCTCGAGTCCCGCCGTTCCGAGAATGGTAGTGTCGCAGACACTGACACGCACGTAGACGCGATAAGCATTCGTGTTGGAGCTGCTGTTGACGCCGCCGCCGATGCTCGTCAGATCGCTGACCGAGCTGCTGGTCGCCGCGGACGTGTAGCCGGAACCCTGCGAGAACACCATCATGTTACCGTTCGACCAGATTCCGGAGTTGAACGCAGTCCACGCGCTGAAGGGCGTCAAGGATGCGATCAGGCTCGACGACAGATTGTGGCCGGTCGACTGGCCCGTGCCGCGATAGGGAAAGTTCGTGATGGACCCCTCGCTGGCGCCCCAAGCCTTCTCCAGGATCGTCTGGGTCGTCGTATCCACGCTGCGATAGCCGCCCGTGAGGGCCCAGCGGAAGGGGTCGATCGTTTGCATCGTCGCCCAGTTCATGAAGTTGCCGCTCCATTGGCCCGAGCAACTGTGATTATTCGTACCGCCGGCGAACGCCGCGGGCTGGAAGTAGCTGCTCGACGGGGTCGCTGAGTTGTACTGGTAGGTGTAGCACTTGAGCGGATCGAAGTAACCATAATAGGTCGTGCTGTCGGCGTAGTCGTTGAGGTTGGCTACGCTGATCGCGGTGGGATACTCGACCGACAACGTCAGCGCCAGGTTTCCGGGTACATCGGCGCTGGCAAAAATGGGCTGGTCCGCCAGTGGCACCGGGCTTTGCCCGGCTGCAGGCATGGAGAGCGAAATGCAGCAGAGTAACGCGACCAACAGGCTGGCCCAGCGAACGCGCAGCATGTTTTTCGAGTACGTGATCACCATGCGTAGCATATCGGGTACACCTGACTAGTCGGGCTTGGTAAACGTGGTTTGCAGGAACACCTGGGTGCCGCGGGCACCGGAGATGCGCACACTCAACCGGTATACCGTCGCGCTCGGCGGCGGCAGCCCGTTTCCTGGCGCCGTGCCGCCTGTCGGGGCGGCAGTCGATTGGACACAAAGAGCGCCTGTCGATGCACCCGTCGCGCTACACAATCTGTCGATGACATAGCGGATCTGAACATCGGGAGTAGCGCCTACAATATCGTTGGCGGCGGTACCGACGGTCGCGAACGTCGTGTTGTTTAGCAGTGCATTGGGTACACCCTGCGCATTCGTCGGCAGCGCTGTCGATGAGTAGTTGGCTGCGGGGTTGTCCGCCTGAGTGGAACCTGAGGTCGAAAACGCGCCGGTCTTGAACTGAGTGATGACCGTTGAAACGGCTTGCTCGCCTTGATTGACCAGATCGCGTCGAAACGCGAGGTTCCCGGCGGTGAACAACGAAGTATGCATGGATCGTATCAGCGCGGCTGCGCCTATCATGAGGACGGCCAGGACGATCAGAGTGAAGATTAGAACGACACCGCGCTGGCTCGATGGGAGAGGATTCATGCGGCGGTTCCTCAGGCACCCGCAAGCAGCAGCATGTTTCGCAGGGGTATCGTAAATTCAAATACCCGATAGCGGTAATGCTGCGCGGCCGCATTCAATTGAATATTGTACGAGAGCGAATTGCCGTTCTCATTCTGATAGCCATTGAAGAGCGTCAGCGCGGTCGGAGAGACCGGATTCTTGTCGTAATACTCGCCGCGCACGACGATGGCGACACGCACGGCAATGATCGATTCCATGGTTGCCGGGGTCGTCATGACCGTGTTGATGTCATAGCCGGGATCTCCGGCTCCCGCCCACCCATTCAGAACACCCGGTGCTGCCGGGACCTGGATGCCGTAGATTGCCTTTAATGCGATGACACCGTCGGCGATAGCCTGCGAGGTGTCGGCGCCACCGCCCTGAACGAGCAGCTGATTCTGCAGCAGGTCGTAGCTGTAGAGAACGTTGTTCGCGCCCACGCCGAAGAGCTGGAATTGCACATTGTTGGCGAGCGCATTGCCGAGCGGCGTCACGTAAGTGGATAGGTTGACTGCGAGTGCCGCCAGCGATGTGCTCGCGCTGTCGGCCGTGTAATAGATGCCGCCGAGATTCAAATTCGGCGTGGCGACGCTGGCAACCTGCTCCAACAGGCAGTCCGCAACCCCGCTCTGGCTGACCAAGGCGACATCGTTCTGTGCGAAGCCCACGGTATTCTGCATGACCAGCGTGGTTGAGTTTCCGACTCCGTTGACCGCGCGCGACACACCACCGGCCGCTCCCGAGCCCCCCATTGTGACCAGCACGTCGGATCCGCCGTCGGACTGGTTCTGCGCAATGAGCAGCGGCGCGACCCGCAGGTTGCCGGGGGCGCCGCCCAAAAAGGCTGTGGCAAAGGGCGCGGGAAAGGCCGTACTTCGGGGCAGTATCCCCGCGGCATTCAGCCTGCAGCCGAGCACGCCCACGTCGGTCGGAAACGCCGATTCCACGATCCCCGATCCGGCGCTGCGCAACGCGCGATCGAGCGCATAGAAAGCGTAGTTGCCGGTCTGGTCGGCATCGTTGGTGGAGGTGGTCGTGCGCTTGTGATTTTCCCCGGCTACCAGCAGCGTGCTCACGACCAACGTCACCACCAGGCCGATGGTCATTGCGACCATCAGCTCGATCAACGTCATGCCGCCTTGCGCTTGGCGTGTCACGGCAGAATCACTCGGGTAGTCAGTTGGCGGACGGCCGTGGTCGCGGCGTCCGTCTGGGGTTTCCATGTGATCAGGATGTCGGCGCTGTTGGTAGTCCCGGCAGTCGGGCTGATCGCAACGGTGCCGTTCGGCAGACCCGCCGCAGTGACGTTGGCGGCATTCGCCTGCCAGGTGGCCAGTTGTGCCGCGGTCGGTGCGACGCTTTTGGAGAGCCACATGGTGCTGGCGATCTCATTCGCCAGCACGGCCGCCCGATCGCGGTCCTCGGCGTCCATTGAGAAGTTGATGGCGGTGGCTTGCAGGCCGATCAATCCAATCACGCCCACTGAGAAAATCAAAACCGACACGAGCGCCTCGATGAGAGCCATTCCTCGCTGCGAGCGGCACTGTGGTAGCCGAGGCAGTGGCTGCGGCGCGCGGCGCGGCGAGATACCGATTGGGCACATATCTGCTAACACCCGTAGGGATTGGTGGGTGAAAGAGTCTGCGACGGATCGCACAGGTGAGTCTGCCCGCCCAACGCCACCTGGACGCGCAACGGATGGTCGGCGCTGGCCACGGTGATGTCGTAGTTGACCGTCGGCGGACTTCCATTTGCGGGAGCGGCGCAACTGCCGCCAGGCACACCGGTCGCGGCGTTGGCGACCAAACGACCGACGGAGTTGAAGCAGATCTCAGGCGGCCCTGCTATCTGCACAGTGCCGCTGGCCGCGCTCAGGACGCCGGACTCGACGAACTCGGCGGCTTCAGTGCCATCAGTCATGGCAGGAACGGTCATGATGGCCCAATAGGCTCCGTTTCCAGTGGCGGTAAAGCCGGTCTGGGGGGTCGCACTATTCGTGAGAGAGAACACCACTTGGCGGCTGCGGCGCAATGACTCGGCCTGCGCGAGTCGAACGCCATTTTGCAGCGCATCCGCCACTGAGCGGACCTTGCTGTTGGCGCTCCAACTGCGCATCGTCGGCACCGTCAAGGCAACTAGAATGGCGAATACCGACATCGCGACGATCATCTCCAGCAATGAAAAGCCGGCGCTGCGCCTGCCGGTGTTCACGGGCATTGTCCCGGTTTGGTCTCCCACGCGATCGCGCAACTGGTCCAACCGGAAGGGGCGGGAGAGGCTACGGTGCTCGACTGGTTACCCTGCTGGTCGAGGAAGAATGTGAACCCGGCGGTATTGGCGCTCCCGACGGCCTGAAGTTGATAGGTTGTCCCTGTGAGTACCGTTGGACAGGAGACGGTGAATTTTCCAAACACCGTCGCGGTCGCGCACGGTGGGTTGAAGCCGTTGGCCGGCAGGTACGTGCGGTTGTCCTGGAAGTAGCGCTCCATGTTGGCTGCGGTCGAGGACAGTCCGGAGGTCGCATCGCTCAGCTGGCCCCTGATGACATAGTTTCGATAGCTCGGATAGGCAATTGCCACGAGCATGGCGACGATCGCCACGGTTACCATCAGTTCGATCAGCGAGAAGCCTGAGTGCCCGACGCGCGAGGTGCGCATGAATCCGCCTATTGATCTTTCAGTGGCATGAAACTCTATCCAAGCGAAATGCCGCATTTGATGTTGTGATCCACATTTTTCAAGCAGATGACCCTGATCCGGACGCGGCTTCCTTCCAATATCCTTCCACTATCCTTTCAACAACATTCCGGCGCGCTCCAGCCTTTCGCAAGGCTTTCTCCGCGCGCTGGAGGTGTCTTCGACCGGTGTCAGAACTTTCGAGACAGGTACAAACTCACGCGATCGATGTCATAAAAGGCGTCCGGACGGGTGCCGTCATGTATATCGTTCGGGAGCAGCCTCAGCCGTGCGACTTTGATCCCGTACAGGTAATCGGCACCGAGATCCCAGCCTGGCAGGAGGTTACGCCATTGTGCGCCCGTACCGAACGTAAACCCGTACGCCGATGACGTCGTGTTATATCGAGCACCACCCGCGAAGAAGTTGAGCGCGACCGGGCTGTTGAACCGATATCGATAGTCGATCAACCGAACGTTGTAGAAGGCTCGGTGGTTGACCTCGTCCACCTCGATCCGCACGCCCAGATCCTGGTGTCGGGAGACCTCGCGGCGCGCACCCACACCCATATGCGGTGCAGCGTCGATGTGCGGGGTATATCGCGGCAATATCCCGTTTGGATCGATGTTGACACGGCTTGCGTTCGCTCCAAAGTCCACGAAGAGCTCGCTACCATTCGGGCGTTGCAGGCCCAGGGGTTTGTCCGCAGTGCTTTCTGACGATCTCTCCATATGCAGCGCGTCCCCGTAACGAAGGAACCCCGCCAGGCGCGTGTACGATCGGCCGAACACATCGCGTCCCTCATCGATTTCGGCTCCGATCAGGTAATCGCGCCACGGGTGGGAGTAGCTCAAAGACCCCATGTACTCGTGTCGATACGCAAAGGCGCTGTAGTCGCTGTCGTTCACCAATGCCCGCAATTGCCCCTCCCACCGTCCCCCGAATGCCGGCTCCCAGCCAACGCGCAGCAGGTCGCTGCGCCCGCCAACGGCATCCCCAAATACGCGCTGATCCCCAAACCAGTGCCCGAAGCTTTCACCTTCGTTCGTAATCCCGTCTCCATACCCCGTCTGGACGTTGCTATAGGAGTGCACGTACCACGTAGGAGCCCAGTAGGAATTCTCGAGCGTGATATCGAAAGGTCCCACTCGCGGGAAATGCACACCCATGGAGAGATCGGGCTTGCCGAAGAGGTAATTCCGGCCGGCATCCGTATCGTTGCCCGAATATTCGAAATACACCGAGAAGGGAACCGGTCCGGGAAAGATGAACCGGCTGGCAATCGAGGCTTCCTGCTTGCCTACGTTCTGCCGGGTGCCGAACCCACTGCTCTGGGCCTTGCTGGGATCGAAGAAGGCCTGCAGGACGTTGCCGATTGATTGACCACCGGCCGCACCGCCACCGAATACGAGAATACGGTTGGCGGACAGCGACCACCCCTCCACCGGCTCGATGGCGAGATGCAAGCCCGCGACCTTGGGATAGCCGCTCGTGAGTTGGCCCGTGGGCGCCAGCTCGATCCGATCGGACTTCGACATCCGAGCCGCGAAGATCTCGTAGTGAAGGCCCAGACGCGTGAGCGGTTCGTAGTTGGACAAGGTGATCGACGGCATCGTCGGTGCCTCCGTGCTGAGGAGCATGGAGCTGTCAGTCATGGGAGACCACCAGTGATCGCGCCACCCCAGGTCGAGCTGCGCCCAACTGAAGCCCAAACTCAAAACGGAGCCTGTGGGGGTCACTCGTCCCGCGTAGGCCACCGCTCCGACGTTCCAGAGCAGGTAGTCGCTGGGCTGCAGAAAAGCAGCGCCGGCAACCTGATAGTGATTCTGTTCGGTGCGGCCATGTTGATTCGGCATGACGGGATTCGAGCCGCGTGAAGCATCCGCTTCGATGCTGCCAAATTCGATCCCGGAGCCGTGCATGTAGCGGCTGAGATAGCGACGAACCCGTTCACATAGCGCTGCATCCGCCCGACATGCCTTCGGCAGTGCATCCAATACGACAGCCGCCGGAATCGGACGGCTCAACACGGGTTTGTCCCCAAGGACCAGAACCCGCTCCACCTCGCGCTCGGCCTCGGGGTCGAGGTTCAGTGGCAGGTAGGGCGATACTCCGCGGGCCAGTGCGTGATTGATCCAGGTGGCCGCCAACACGGCCGCCACCACCGCCACTCGACCCATAGTCACTTTCTTTCGCAAAGTCAGAATGCGCGCAAGTTAGCGCTTGCCGGCGGGAAATTCAAACTGGCGCGAGCACCGAAAGCCCGCCGAAAGCCGACCGAAAGCCTGACAAAATCTTCACGAGATCGGACGGACCGTTACGCAAGTGAACCCTGTCAGGTCAGGACTTCGGCATTCACTCGAATCAGCGACTCACGGGGCGTTGTATCCTGAGGGACGTAATGACCGGTTTCGAGCCCGCGACCGCGAACGTCGGCGGCCTTCGCGCTTCAGTTCTTTGTCGCGATCCGATGCCCCAATCGGGTCGCCCGAGTCTGCTCAAAATCCGCCTAATCGCGTAGCATCAACCAATGCTCAACTAGAAGGTGCGCTTGGCACATGGTCACCATCACCGTCAATGGAACCACGCAGAACATCGATGCAGATTCGGAGACGCCGCTCTTATGGGTACTGCGGGACCACCTATCGCTCACCGGCACCAAGTACGGGTGCGGAATGGCACTCTGCGGCGCCTGTACGGTGCATGTCGACGCAGTGGCGGTTCGCTCCTGCGTGCTGCCCCTGAAAGCGGTGGAAGGCAAGAGTATTACTACCATCGAGGGTCTGTCGCAGGACAGAAGCCACGCCGTCCAGCGTGCGTGGATCGAAGCGGACGTGCCGCAGTGCGGTTACTGCCAGTCGGGACAGATCATGTCGGCGGTGGCGTTGCTGAAAGGCAATTCTTCGCCAAGTGATACCGACATCGATGCCGCGCTCTCGGGAAACATCTGTAGGTGCGGGACCTATGTTCGGATCCGCAAGGCCGTGCATAGGGCGGCTGAGCTTCTGCGTGGGGAGAAGTTAAAGTGAGCGGCGATCGCCCGCAGGATCTGTCGAGTGACACCGACGTGGGTCGGCGGATTTTCCTACAACGCACGGCGCTGGCGGGGGGCGGCCTCATGCTTGCCTTGGCGCTCCCGCCTAGCAGCAGCGGTGGCCCACGCGCAGCGGCGAACGTTGCGGGCGAAGCGCGTGGGCAACTGAACGCCTGGTTGAGGATTGGCGCGGATAACTCCATCACCATTGTCGTCGATCGCTCCGAGATGGGGCAAGGCGTGTACACAGCATTGCCGACTCTGTTGGCGGAGGAGCTCGAGGTCGATCTGTCCAGGATCCAGATTGTCGCGGCGCCGGTCGGTGCGGCGTATGTAAATCCGCTCAACGGCGGTCAGGTCACCGGCACCAGCAACAGTATTCCCGAAGCGTGGGAGAAACTGCGTAAGGCGGGAGCACAGGCGCGCATGATGTTGATCGCCGCCGCCGCGAAGGTTTGGCACGTCGAGCCAGCAGAGTGTCATGCCATCGGCGGGACGGTGATTGGCCCCCGGGGTAGGACAGCGAGTTACGGTCAACTCGCCGAGTCCGCGGCGAAATTGCCAGTGCCTGAGCATGTGGTGCTGAAGGATGCGGCGCAGTTTCGGCTGATTGGCAAACCGCTTCCACGGCTCGATACGCCCGACAAGGTGGATGGCCGCGCTGAATTCGGCCTGGATGTCAAACTGCCCGGCATGCTGTATGCCGTGATCGCGCTCAGTCCCACCCTGGGCGGCAAAGCCGCGTCGGTCGATTCAGCGGCGGCAGCGGTAATGCCCGGTGTTCGCCGTGTTGTGCCCACCGCGAGCGGCGTAGTGATCGTGGCCGATCACTTCTGGCAGGCGCGGAAGGCGCGCGACGTTTTGCGCATCAGCTGGGACGCCGGGCCGAACGTGAACCTCGACAATGCCGCGATCGGGTCCATGCTCGACAAGGCCAGCACGAAGCCCGGCGCTTCGGCCCTCAGCAGGGATGAAGTTTCCGCCGCCCTCAAGAAGGGCAATGCGGCGGACGCGATCCAGAAAGCGGCCAAGACCTTCTCAGCGGTGTATGAGGTGCCGCTCATCGCACATGCGACCATGGAGCCGATGAATTGTACGGCCGACGTCAAGGCCGATCGGTGCGACGTGTACGTCGGCACTCAAGTGCAGCAGCTCACGCAATCGGCGGCGGCCGAGGCTGCGGGCTTGAAGCCGGACCAGGTCAACGTTCATACAACTCTGCTGGGTGGCGGATTCGGTCGCCGCTTGGAGGTGGACTTCGTGCCGGCGGCGGTCGAGGCGTCCAAAGCGGTCGGTGCGCCCGTAAAGTTGATCTGGACTCGCGAGGATGACATGACTCACGATTTCTTCCGGCCGCCTGCGCGTGAGGAAATCAACGCCGGAGTGGATGAAAAAGGTCAGCTCCTCGCATGGGGTCTGCACATCACCGGTCCGTCGATCACTTCTCGATTCGACCCCACCAACCAAAATTCCTTCGATTCGGTCATCGAGTATGCGCAGAACTTTCCGTACGCGGTCGCCAACTTCGACTTGAGATATACCCGGCAGGAGATCGGTATCGATGTGGGTTATCTGCGGTCGGTCAGCCATGCGCCGAACTGTTTCGCCATCGAGAGCTCGCTCGATGAGCTGGCGGCGCTCGTGTCCAGGGATCCTCTGGAGTTTCGCCTGCAGCTGCTGGCCGGCAAACCGCGTCATACGCAGGTCCTGAAAGGGGTTGCCGAGCGATCCGGTTGGGGGCATCCACCCACGGGCCGCAGCCAAGGACTGGCTTTCATGGAGGGCTACACGTCGCACATCGCGCAGGTTGCGGAGGTTTCGATCGAGCGCGGTCAGGTCAAGGTTCACAAGATCACTTGTGTCATCGATTGCGGGCAAACAGTGAATCCGCGGATCGTGGAGTCGCAGCTCGAAAGCGGCATCATCTACGGCCTGTCGGCGGCCCTTTGGGGCGACATTACGCTGCGGAACGGGCGCGTCCAACAGCAAAATTTCAATGACTATCGGGTGCTGCGTCTCGATGAGACGCCCAAGATCGAAATCCACATTATCCCGAGCAATGCAGCGCCGGGGGGCATCGGGGAGACGGGCGTGCCGCCAGTCGCGCCAGCGGTCTGCAATGCGATCTTCGCGGCCACGGGCAAGCGGCTGAGACGGCTCCCGATCGCCGCGCATCGACTCGCCTGACGCGCGTAATGATTGTGGACACTGCGGTTCCACGAAACGAAACCACAATCGCAACAACGGATCGCCAATCCTATACACGACGGAGGTTCCAGGTGGACGCTTGGAACAGAGCGGAAAGAGGCGCTTGAGATAGCCGAGGGACACGCTGGAACTCGTCGAGCACCAGCAGAACTTGCGGTCGTCGGGTGATGTTGCAATGACGAGCCGCAGGGCAGCCTCCCAGCCTCCAGGCTTGATTTCGGGTTTCAATTCGATGATTCTAGAGTCATGGAATCTGGAACTGCCGTCACGGCGCTAGCCGCCCTGGCTCAAGAAAGCCGCCTTGGGGTCTACCGTCTGCTGGTTCGCGCGGGACCGGAAGGCATGGCCGCATCCGAGATCGCGGAGCGCCTGGGTATCCCGGCGAACACGCTCTCGTTCCACCTGAAGACACTGAGTCACGCGGATCTGGTGCAGTCCCGGCAAGCCGGAAGATTCATTTACTACACCACCAATTATGAGCAGATGAATTCGCTGCTCGGATTTCTCACCGAAAACTGCTGCGGCGGTCGTAGTTGTGCCCCACAAACCGAGGCCGGGCGAAAGAGGAAGCCCGCGTGAAACGCTCCCCCTGTCCCGCATCGGCCACCTGCATGGCGAAGGTGCTCCATGGTTGAGAACGTCCACAATGTCCTGTTCCTCTGCACGGGTAATTCGGCTCGGAGTATCCTGGCAGAGGGTTTGTTGAACCATCACGGCCGCGGTCGGTTCCGCGCCTTCAGCGCGGGCAGTCATCCGAAGGGACGAGTCCATCCGATTGCGGTCGCTCTCCTCGAGCAATTGGAGCTACCATCCACGGACCTCCGCTCGAAATCCTGGAATGAATTCGAAGCGCCCGGTGCGCCGCCGATTCACTTTGTGATCACCGTTTGCGATAACGCGGCCGGAGAAGTCTGCCCGATCTGGCCGGGAAAACCGATGACCGCTCACTGGGGAATTCCAGATCCAGCCGCCGTCGAAGGTTCCGATGCGCAGAGGTGGGAGGCCTTCCGGACCGCCTTGCGACAGTTGGAAAATCGAATTCGACCGTTTGTCAGCTTGCCGCTCGCCTCATTGGATCGCGTCCAACTGAAATCCCGCCTGGACGAAATCGGAAAATCGGCAGACCCGAGCGCCTGAGATGCTGCGACGCATCGCCGCTGAAGGCCTCGGGTCTGTCATTCTGGCGGCCACCGTCATTGGATCGGGCATCATGGCCGCGCAACTCTCGGCTCACAACGATGCCGTCGCACTCCTCGCGAACACATTTGCGACGGCGGCTGTGCTCGCGGTGTTGATCAACCTCCTGGGACCGATCAGCGGCGCACACTTCAATCCGGCGATGTCAGTCGTGCAGGCATTGCGGGGCTCGCTGCCGTGGCGCGATGCGAGCGCATACGCGGTTGCTCAAGTTTGCGGCTGCTGCCTCGGGATGCTCCTCGCACACGCAATGTTCGGCTTACCTCTGCTTCAAGCCTCCACTCACATGCGAACGGGATTCGCTCAATGGTTGTCGGAAGCCGTCGCGACGGGTGGGCTCGTGCTGGTTGTGATGGGACATCGACGGCCGACCGATGCCCCGTGGCTGGTGGCTGCCTGGATCGGCGCGGCGTACTGGTTCACGGCGTCGACATCGTTTGCCAATCCGGCGATCTCAATCGCCCGCTCGTTGACCGATGCTTTCGCCGGAATTCGACCGACCGACGCTCCCGGATTCATCCTCGCGCAATTTACCGGTGCGCTTCTGGGACTGGGGTTAGGCCGGTGGCTGTTCAGCCGCTCCGCGAGCACGGCTAACATATTGTAAGCGTGCGGGCGTGGCGCAACGCCGCGGCGGGCCGGCCCATTCACACGGCGGATGACGCAGGCCCCAGCACAGTTCCAGCAAACACCTCCAATTCGGTGTTGAATCTGTCCGCCGACTCGTAGAAAGGCGAATGTCCCACCTGTGGGTACAGCGACAGCCGCGCTCCGGGAATGATGCGTGCGGCAAATTGTGCCGCCGCGAGGCAATTGAGGCGATCGGCCTCGCCAAAACTGAGCGGCACCGGGATTTCGAGCGACTCGAAGATCATCAGCCGCTCCTCGCACAAGGGTCGCGATGGCGAACCCCTTAACTTCGCATTTTTGACGTAACTGTTGGTATAATGTCGCGCCTGTCCTCGTCCCAAGCGCGCAGCATCAGCTTGCCCACCTCGCGATCCTCCGTTGGGGCCGGCGTGTTACGTGTGCCAGCTGCGGAGTTGTTGGCCTGCGATTGCTGCAGGCGAGCGATCTTTTGTTTGTCGGCGCTGATTTCGCCGGAGAACTTTAGAATTTCGGCCTGGCCCTTGGGCGTTTTGGCCGACACGCAGCTGCTCCAGTCGTTCAGCTGCGCGCGCGCCTGCTGGATTCGGCCTTCGAGCGCGCCAACGTCGCCGCTGCCGGAGACGGTTCGGTCAATACGGTGGAAAGCAATGCCGAAGGTCCGACGCAAGTTACCATGAGGGATTCCTGCTGGCGTCAACCAGAGTATCCTCAGCCGGGTCCGAGTAATGCGACGCCATCGGCGGTTGAGCGAATCTTACCGCAATGATCGCAAGGTCTCGAGAGTCCCCTCTCGAAGACCGGTAATATCGTGATCGATTTGATCTATCGCAGCGTCCCCATCCTTGCCCAAACCCTCCCAGTTGGCCCTCCAGGTATCGCGCAATGTGGTGGCTCGGAGCTTGACCGCTAATTACTGGCGCCAGCCTCGAGCACTTGCCGTATGGCACGAACGTCGTAGCGGGCCGCCAGCTCGCGCAGTTGGGCGCAGAATGAGGTCGCGCAGCCATCTCCGGCGAGCCTCGAGTCGATGAGTGCCGTAATTCCCATGATGTCGCCCTGCATGGCGAGGTCGAGGAACTGGGCTGCAAGCTCAGGTTCGAGTCGAAACGACTGATCCATGACGGACTCATCTCCTGCGGCCCGCGAGATGCCCCGCTTGTATCGCCACCGCAAGCCCAAGCGATCCCCTACAGTCTCCAATAACGCGCTCAGCTTCAAAGGCTTAGGCAGGAAACTGCAACACCCCACTTGCAGAGCCTCCTCCCGGGTGTAGACAGAAGCACTTGCTGACATGGCAATGACTGGGATGCTGGAGAGCGTGGTGTCCGCTTTCAGCGTCCGAACCAGACTCATTCCGTCAACAATGGGCATCACGAGGTCGGTCAATATGAGGTCCGGGCGAATTGCGCTGAGACACGCCAGGGCCTCTCGTCCGTTTCCAACCGCCTGTACAAAGAATCCGACTGACTGCAGCAGGGCTGTCACAAGAGCTCGGTTGTCAGTGTCGTCGTCAGCGATCAGTATGGTTCGCGCCGCTCCCTCGAAACCAACGACATCACTCGTGGAAATCTCTGTCACTCGCGGGGATGGAGCCATATCAAACAAGCACTCCACGGTGAAAGTGCTGCCCCGTCCTTTTTGGCTGGTGACAGACAACCGTGCATTGAGCGCAGCGATCAACCGTCGTGTAATGGTCAAGCCGAGCCCTGTCCCTTCGACGAGCCGGTCGGGAGTGATCACGCGGTGGAAAGGTTCGAATATCCTGGCAAGCTCACTTTCCTCGATTCCGACTCCGGAGTCCTCGACTACGAACCGTGCGAACTGACGGCCCTCAGGAGTGCGCGAGCCCTCCGCGCGCAGCGTGACGTAACCGCCGCGCTCGGTGAATTTCACGGCATTTCCGAGCAGGTTCAGGAGAATTTGTCGGATTGCTCGTTCATCCGTGATGACGGGGACGAAGGCGCCCCTGTCGTAGGCAACCGATAGCGTCAATCCGGCGTTTGAAGCCCGGACGCGCGCTAAACTGGCGACGTGTTCGAGCAGCTCGGGCAGATCCACTGGAGCCACGGACAATTCGAGCTTGCCCGCCTCGATCTTGGCCAGATCTAACAAGTCATTGACCAGCTTGAGCAAATGCTCGCCGGAACGTTCTATGACTTCGAGACTTTCGGACAATTTTTGCGGGGAGACCGTACCTTCACGTTTCAACAGCTGTGTAAACCCAAGAATTCCGTTGAGAGGCGTGCGCAGCTCATGACTCATCTGACTGATGAATACGCTCTTGGCGTGGTTCGCGCTCTCAGCGGCTTGCTTGGCGACACCGAGCTGCGCCTCTGCTGCGGCACGCCGGTTGATCTCCGCGGACAGTTGCTCGTTCGCTCGCCGGAGCGCCTGGTTTGCGTCTTCGAGGTCGCGCTGATACCGGGTTCGATTGATCTCTGCGGCCGAGCGCAGAGAGAACAGACGCAAAACATCCACGTCAGCTTCAGCCCAGTCCCGTTCACACGTGTCCATTACGGCCAGATGACCGCAAACGATACCCGTCTCCTCCTTCACGGGGATCCCGAGATAACTGTGCACACCCAGTTGCTCGAACCAAGCTCGATCTACCGGGAACACGTCGCCTATATTCCGCGCGTAGGAGGTGATCTCTCCGCGATAGACGAATTGGCACGGAGTCCCTTCCAGCGCGTACTCCAGGCACTCTTGATAAGCCTCGCCGGCCCAGAACGCCAGCATGCGTGCACGCCGATTAGGTAGAAGCCAGGACGTGAATGCACTATATGCGCGCAGCGCGCGCGCGACTTCACAAACAATCTGGCGGAAGAAGGCTTCGCCTGTTTTCCCGGCGACGCCTTCTTCGATGCGGCGCAGCAATTTGAGTGCGTCCAGCTCGGACATGGTCCGCCCTTTTTTAATGTGAGCTGTGGCGTACCCTCACACTTGCGCTCGAGTATAAACGATTTTTGCTTACAATTACTTGTTACCGCGCGCGATGGCCTTCGCCATGTCATCGACGGACACCATGTTGTCGGTCTTCTTCATGCTCTCGAATTTCCGCGTCGCATAGGCAACGTACTCCTGCTTCGAGATCGTACCGTCATGATCCTTATCGATCGTCCTGGCCTTATAGTTGACACCACCGCTGGCGAAGTCCTTGTTGGCAACACCCACAGGAATCGTGTCTTTGCCGTGCGCCATCATTTCCCAGGTCTTCTCGGCATACGCGATCATCTCCTCGCGAGTGATCATGTGGTCGCCGTTCGTATCCATCTCTTGCGCGTTGAAACGCATGTTGCCGGTGGCAAACTCGTTGCTTTGGGCATGGAGCGGGCCCGCGAACCAGTAAAAAGCACCGCAGATCAGTGTTGATGTCAATACGTTCAATTTAACCATGAATGTCTCCCCTGTAATGCTTCTGACTTTTTTAGGGCGCGCTTAGTATGCTTCAGCGTAGCCCATATGTAACCTGGTCAGCCCATACCAAAACGCCTGGATCGCTCGCCGTTGCAACAGCTGTACCAACAATGGCACAGTCAGTGGGCCATGTGACTCGATTCCACCGTTACTGTAGGCACGGGGTTGTGCGGTTGGTGCGGTGCTGCAGTCGCCGAGGCCTGTGATACCGACGTCGGCCTACTCCGGCGCTGACTACGTCGGTATCCGAAATGAGCGATATCCGGTGGAAAACACATGGCCCAATTCCACTCCAGGAACAAGCGCGCCTTGCGCGCCAACGTTGGAATGCGAAGCAGATACAGCCCCCGCCACATCAGCCAGGCCACGAATCCCGAGATCTTCAGACCCAGGACCTCAGCAACTGCCTTGTTGTGACCCACCGAAGAGAGTTGGCCTTTCGGACGGTAGCGGAATGCCTTTGTCGACATTCCGTTGAGTCGGGCCACGATGTTGGCAGCCAGCACCTTGGCCTGTGCTTCAGCAAATTGGGCGGTCGGGGGTGATATTTTCCCATCCAACTCATTCACTACAGCGGCGCAGTCGCCGGCGGCCCAGACGCCCTCGACACCCGGCACTGACATGTCCGGATTGACTACGAGCCGCCCACGCGACTTCTCCCCGGGAATCTGTTCCAGCAGCGAATTTGGCTGCGTGCCGATGGTACAAATGACCGTACCACCCTCAATAATCTCGCCACCCACGAGCTGGACGCCTCGGTCCGTGACGTTGTCGGCGCGAGCGTTGAGCCGGACATCGATGCCGCGCCCACGCATTTTGCGAACTGTGAACGCACCCAAGGAGGCAGACAGTTCAGGCAGAAGTCGATCCCCGCTGTGCAGCAAGACAATCCGCAAGTCGTCGGCCGAAATCCGCTTGTAATATCGCAGGCTCGCATACAGAAAGTCCGCAAGCTCGCCCCCCGTTTCAACCCCGCTGAAGCCGCCTCCCACGACAACGAAAGTAGTTAGCCAGCGCCGCTGCGCGCGGTCAGGTTGCAACTCCGCCTGTTCCAGGCGGGCGATGATGCGATTACGCAGAAAGAGCGCATCGCCCAGTGTTTTCAGGGGCAAGGCATAGGATCCCATTCCCTTCACGACATCCAGATTAGCGTTCGTGCCGCAGGCCAGCACCAGCTGGTCATAACGCATCACTCCGGACCCCTCGCCCAGGTAGTGAATGGTTCGCGCGTTCGTGTCAATCTCAGTTACCTGCGCCATGCAGACATGGCTGCAATGAATCATCTGTCGATGAGGCGCAATCACATGTCCCGGGAGGATTGAAGCGCCCACGACTTCCGGCAAGAGCGGGTTGAACGTGATGAAGTTCTCCTGGCTGACCAGAGTCAGAGTCCAGTTGGGTGGCAGGGTATGCTCGAGCGCGCGGGTCACTCGGGTTCCCGCGAAACCACCGCCAATAACCACTAAATTCTTCAACATGAGAAGGTCTCCTATTTCCGAATGTTCCGATCGGCGGCAGCAATCAGACTGGTGTGTCCGTCCGGATCGTGCGTCAAAATTCCCTCGGTCCATCCCAGTGCGCTGTCATGCAACCGGACAAATTCAGGCGACAGCATTTCAATGTGCTCGTTTCGCAATTCAGTGCCGATAGACGCAGAGGCACTGCGCAGATTGATCTGCCAATACCACAGGTCGATGGGCTTCGTATCGGCAGGAAGTGAGCGGCCAGTGCGAGGAGCGAGATACTCCAAAAACTCTACGCCGGGGCCTTGTGCCGCTCGAAGGCTCGTGATGTGCAAGCGCGCCCCGAACACATTGTTGAGGTGCTCCTGCTCTGTGCCGTAATTCTCACTTTCCCCGACGACACGCAGGCCCAGGACGTCCCGGTAGTAGTGCAGGCTCGCGGCGGTGTTGGATACGACAATGGCGGTATGGTCAATGCCCAGAAATAGGCGACCGTTGGACTGATGCCATTTAGGCAATCCCTTACCGGGCGGAAACGCGAGCACCTCCAGGTAATGTCCGTCAGGATCTCGGAAATAGAAGGCCTCGATTCCGCCTGCGTTGGGATTCCAGTCCGGAAGCCGCTGAGGACCCGTCGAGGCGTGCTCCACGTTGAAGCTTCGCAGACGCGAGTACGCCGTTTTCATATCACGGACGATGATCGCAACGTGCTGGAACCACCGGTCGTTGCTGTGGGAGTCAATGGGGAATGGCCGGCCCCGCGGCGCGAGGAACTGGATGAGCTCGATGTATTCATCTCCCAGTCGCAATCGAACCGACCGCAGCCGTACGCCGAAGACGCCAAAGAGGTGCTCGTAATCTTCGCCCGCGACTTCCCGATCGGCCACCTTTTCGAAAGTCAGGACTTGGGTGTAGAAAGCTACTGATCTATCCATGTCGCTCACTGTGAGCGACACAGAATCCACTGCTGTTACGCGAGAGGCCGATTGGACATCAGAGGATTGAGCATGGGCACACTGAAGCAGGCCCAACAGCAGCACCGCGATGAGACTACGCATGGGCATATCCCTCTTTGATGCGCCGGGTAACAAGATCGGCAACGCGCAAGCCCCAGGCGTAGATGGTCAACGAGGGGTTCACCCGGCTCGAGCGCGGCAGAACACTGCCATCCACGACAAACAAGCCTTCGAGCCCATGCACTTGACCATTGCGATCAACAACGGAGTTGGTCGCATCCGTTCCACAGACGAGCGACCCGCACGCATGCGCAGTTCCGTTCAACCCAACCCTGCGGACGAATGTCATGAACCCGGCTCTCGCAAGAGCCCACTGAAACGCGCGTGTGAACGACTTGTGCTCCTGTGCGGCGGCCGGGGTTCGCGTCTCCTCGTAGTCGAGAACGGGGTGATCAGCGCCATTGGCCGCATCGACGATGCGGTTGCGGGGGTCTGACCCGTCTTCCGTCTGTAGGAAGAAGCCGTACGCCCGTCGTCCGACCTGTCTGCGGATGAAATCCGGCACGAGCTTGGGAACCAGGGTGGCGATCAGCTCGGAATCAAAGCCCAGTGGCTGCACGCTCGAATGCCCGAACCGCTCGTGGGTAATGACAACCGTTTTCCGAATGAGGTCGCTCATTGACCGTCCTGACAATGCAATCATCGCAGTCAGCAGATGCAGCTTCACGTTGCGGCCGACCTGATTACCGATCGGCAACAACTTCGACAGGCCCGTGGTTTCCAGGTATCGGCCCAGGATGCGTGGCGAATGCAGTGCGCCGGCCGCCAGGAACACCTTCGGTGCCCGGATCTGCCGTCCATCCACGAGCTCGACGCCCGCAATGGTCGTGGGAGTCGCCGGATGGGCAATGAATGAGCGCACCTCGGCATTGACGGTCAGTGTGAAGCTCGGGTTCTTCCTCAGGAGTGCGAGAATCGAGCCGTCTGCCTCACCCTTGAGACCTGCGATGGAGGCGAATCCGTCGAAATGCGTTGCCTCAACTCGGTTGCCGGTAATTTGAGGAGCGAGCGACAAGGGAATCGGCTCCACCTCCCAGTCTCCGCTCAGCTTGCGCAGAATGCCCTCGAGGTCGGGCTCGGTGTCGAAGAAACGCACCCCGAGCAACCGCTCCGCCTCCTGGTAGTAGGGATTCAGGTCGGCAAGCGACACCGGCCAACCTGCGCATTGATGGCCCGGGTCGGCTCTGAACTCATTTTCACCGAATCGCAGCAGCGCCGCGCCGTACCACTTCGTCTTCCCTCCGACATTGAAGTGTTCTTCTGGGAAGATGGGCCGCCCGCGACCGTCCATCCAGGGCTCACGACTGAGGAACCGGCCTTCGTGAACCACCCGTTGAATATCGAGCGTACTGCCATCGACAGGCAGATGGTCGCCTTTCTCGAGCATTATGACCTTCAGCCCGCCCTTCACCAGGCGATGAGCTGCGGCAGCCCCTCCGGCGCCCGAGCCGACCACGATTGCGTCGTACTGCTGCGGGTTCATAGTTTCATACCTCCGGCGGCCGGGTCGTAGCCGCAATGAATGCAACGTTGGTCCGCGGGATGTAGCAGCTTGGCGCAAGCCACTCGGCGCCAACCGCGGATGGTGAGAAACAACTGTGCGGCGCCCAACATGCCCAGCAGTGGTGCCAACACGTAAATCCAGTAGTAATCCCACTGCATGCCCGGCGCCGCGGATGCGAATGTTCGGGCCGGATTCATACTCATGCCAGACAGCGGCGCCTCGAAACTGATATACAGCGCCACCAGGACGCCGGCGGCGATGCCGGTAAAACGCGCGAATCGTTCCGTTGCAGAGAGGCTGAGAACAACGAACATCAGGGCGGCCGAAATCACAAGCTCGGCGATGAATGCGATAACCGGACCTTGGTCGCCCGGCATCGTCGCGGCGTAATTCACGGGAGCGGCGGTGAAGGCCTGACCGAACAAACCCGCCACCACGAGCACTCCAATGGTGCCGCCTACGATCTGTGCGATTACATAGAAAAGTGCATCCCAGCCGTTTGTCTTGCCGAGGCGCAGGAACGTCAGAGTCACTGCCGGGTTCATATGAGCCCCTGAGCGCTTTCCCCACGGTGAGTGAATCAACGCAACCGCCGTGAGCCCCATGGCCACGCCTGCAATGACATTCCGCAGCATGGGATCTACCACTACTGCGCTAAGTGAAGACTCGGGGGACCCGAGCGCGGTAGCGACAAAACCCGCAGCAATCATGAAGGAGCCCAAAGCCCACCCTTCGATCAGGTACTCGGGCCAATGAGCGCGCAGTGCGGCGGCAGCTGTCATATCAGCCTCCTGTCTCGAAGCCGGGATACAACGTCATACCGCCATCCACGAATAGGCTGATCCCGTGGATATAGTCGGCATAGTCGGACGCCAACCAGGCGGCGGCCCGCCCGATTTCCTCCACCTCACCGATCCGCTTGTAGGGGATCAGCTTCATCAATTCCTGATAAGCCGCAGCGGTGTCCCAAGCGGCCATGTTGATCGGGGTCCGGATCGCTCCCGGGCAGATGGAGTTGACCCGGATGCGATAGGGCGCGACCTCCTGGGCGAGGCTCTTCATCATCAACATCACGCCCCCCTTGGAAGCCGCATAGTTGACATGACCCGCCCAGGGGATCACTTCGTGGACCGAGCTGATGCACAGGATCTTTCCTGCTGAGCAGGATACTTCCGGCTTCACGCCCCGGCGTCGGAACTCACGCACCGCCTCGCGTGCGCACAGGAACTGGCCCGTCAAGTTGACGCCCAGCACGCGATTCCACTGAGCCAGTGTCAGCTCATGAAATGGGGCGTCCTGCTGCAGGCCGGCGTTGTTGACCAGAATGTCGACGGTGCCCAGTTCCGCGATCATGGTCCTGAACATGTCCGACACCTGCTTCTCATCCGAAACGTCGGCACGCAGAGCCAGGGCACGCGAACCCTTCTGGCGCAGGTCCTGAGCGAGTGCCTGTGCCTTGTCCTCACCGGACACGTAGTTGATGACGACATCCGCACCCGCATCGGCGAGTGACATCGCGATGGCTCGGCCGATTCCGGAGCTAGCTCCGGTGACCAACGCTTTCTGGCCCTGCAGCAGCTTCTGCGCCGGACAACGGGGCATGACAGGTTCGGGAAGATGGGCGTAACGAACGGAAGCATTCATGATCGATTCCTCGACAGTTCAGGGTTTGAGTTCGGTATGGGCATAGCGTGGCATCAGCAGCTTCGCGACCAGGCCTGTCCAGCCCGTTTGATGCGAAGCTCCAACGCCGCGGCCCGTATCACCATGGAAGTATTCGTAAAACAGCACGTGATCTCGGAAATGCGGGTCAGTCTGCAGACGGGGATGGTGCGCGAAAGCGGGACGGCTGCCATTGCCATCGGCCAGGAAGATCCTCGTCAGCCGCGTTGCAATCTCGTTTGCCGCCTCATTGAGCGTGACGAACTGTCCCGAGCCGACGGGGCATTCCACCTTGAAGTCATCGCCGTAGTAGTGATGAAATTTCTGCAGCGACTCGATGAGCAGGAAGTTGACCGGAAACCAGATCGGTCCGCGCCAGTTTGAGTTGCCTCCGAAGAGGCCGCTGTCAGACTCCGCGGGTTGATACCGTACTGAAAGATCCATGCCGTTGTGGCGATAGACATACGGCTCTCGCTCATGCACTCGTGAGAGCGCGCGGACACCGTACTGCGAGAGAAATTCAGTTTCATCCAGCATTCTCTTGAGGAGCCGCTTCATGCGGTGACCACGCAGCAGGGATAGCAGCCGTCGGTGCCCTCTTCCCTCATGGTTCCAGTGCGAGACCAGCGCCGCGAGGTCCGGACGGTACTTGAGGAACCATTCCAGGCGACGCTTGAAATCAGGCACTTTATCGAGCAGCTCCGGCTCGAGCGTCTCGACCGCAAAGAGGGGAATGAGCCCGACCATTGAACGGATCTTCAGAGACTGCATGCGCCCGTCCGGGAGGTGCAGCACGTCGTAGAAGAACTCGTCTTCCGGGTTCCAGAGACCGACACCATCGTCATTGCTGGCGCCGATGTGGTTCATCGCCTCGGCGATATGCAGAAAGTGCTCGAAGAACTTGCTCGCGATGTCCTCATACACGCGATTGTGCTGAGCGAGCTCGAGCGCGATGCGCATCAGGTTGAGCGCGTACATCGCCATCCAGCTCGTGCCATCGGCCTGATCGATGTGGCCGCCGGTCGGCAGCTGACTGCTCCGATCAAACACCCCGATGTTGTCCAGCCCGAGGAACCCACCCTGAAAGACATTGCGCCCTTCAGCATCCTTGCGGTTCACCCACCAGGTGAAATTCAGCATCAGCTTGTGGAGTATCCGCTCCAGGAACTGCAGGTCGCCCACACCCCCGTTTTGCTTGCGATCGATCTGGAAGACGCGCCAGGCCGCCCAGGCATGCACCGGTGGGTTGACATCCCCGAAAGCCCACTCGTAAGCGGGCATCTGGCCGTTGGGATGCATGTACCATTCGCGTGTCAGCAGAACCAGTTGTTCCTTCGCGAACGCGGCGTCCAGATGGGCCAGCGGAATGCAGTGAAATGCCAGATCCCAGGCTGCGTACCAGGGATATTCCCATTTGTCCGGCATTGAAATGACGTCGGCATTGTTGAGGTGAGTCCATTCGCGGTTGCGGCCGCAGTGCCGCCCATTGGGAGGTGCAGGCTGTGTCGGATCTCCCTTCAGCCACTGCGGGACATCAAAGTTGAAGAACTGCTTGCTCCAGATCATTCCCGCGAAGGCCTGGCGCTGAACGCTGCGAGCATCGGGGTTTTCGATACCTTTCTGCAGATCCGCGTAAAACTCGTCTGCCTCGCGGATCCTGCGGGCAAACACTTCAGCGAAGTCCTTGAATGGCGTCGCCGTTTCTGTCCGCGTCAAACGCACCCGGAACTCAGCGCGTCCGTTGACGGGGACTCGCGCGCGGTACCAGACAGCCGCCTTGGTGCCGGTTCGGTCCGGATTGACCGCCTCCTTGCGATCATTTACGACTCGCTCGTGGAAGGCGTCTTTGGGATGAGCCGGTCCGGAAGGATCATTCCAGAGCCGCTGAGTGTTAGTCTCGTTGTCACAGAACAGAATGTCGGTGGCGTCGCCATCGGCATATAGGAAGTACGTTCCCAGACCGCTATGCTCCGCCCGTATGACTCGAGGAGCCGTTAAAGCCAGTGACGGCTTGTTGCGACCGGGCTGCCAGCTCCAGGTGTTGCGGAACCAGATCTGCGGCAGCAAGTGAATCTGAGCCGGCTCGGGGCCTCGGTTTTCCACTGCAATGCGCATCAGAACCTCATCCGGCGCCGCTTGCGCGTACTCCACGAAGACATCGAAGTAGCGGTCCCCCGCAAACGCATCGCTGTCGATCAACTCGTACTCCGGCTGGCTGATGCCGCGCCGGCGGCTCTCTTCCAACAGCTGCGAATACGGGTATTCCTGCTGAGGATATTTGTAGAGCATTCGTAGATACGACTGAGTGGGCGTCGCATCCAAGTAGTAATAGAGCTCCTTGACGTCCTCTCCGTGGTTGCCTTCGCTGTTGGTCAGACCAAACAGCCGCTCCTTCAGAATCGGATCACGCGTGTTCCACATGGCAACCCCAAGACACAGCCGCTGACGGATGTCGGAGAAGCCGGCGATGCCATCCTCACCCCAGCGATAGGCCCTGCTGCGCGCGTGGTCGTGAGGGAAGTAGTCCCAGGCGTTGCCATGCGGGCTGTAGTCTTCGCGGACCGTTCCCCATTGGCGTTCCGACAGATAAGGCCCCCACTTCTTCCATCCCTCCCCTTCAGGGAATTGCGTCTCCAGACGAAGTTGCTCCGCGTTCTTGTGACTCATGACTGTGCTCTCAGGTAATGCCAGGCTCGAATTGTTTCGGAGACACTCCACGCTTGCGCAAAGCAGCCTCGCGGTGTGTATGGAGGATCGCCATCGAAGATCTCACTGACGGTTCCAAGACACGCATCCCCCAGATGCGGCGCGAGAGCTTCGAGTAAGCTCGCGGCTTGGCGGGCGTTGCGATAGACGCGAAAGTGGGCCAGCGCGAAGGGACCCAGCAGCCATCCCCAGACGGCGCCCTGGTGATAGATGGCGTCGCGTTCTGCTGGACCACCCACGTAGCGGCCGGCATAGCTACGATCGCTGCGGGCCAGGCTCCGCAGTCCCACTGGAGTCAACAGTTCACGCGCACAAGTCTCGACAACCGCTCGCTCGCGTGCTGGATCCAGAAGTCCACCGGCCAGCGATACGGCGAAGATCTGATTGGGTCGAAGGCTCGCATCTGAAGGACGCCCCTGTGAGTTACCGGGCAAGCCAGGACCGTCAATCACGTCATACAGGTAGCCACCGTCCGCGAACCAAAACGCATCTGCGAATGCCCGTTTCACGCGGTCCGCAGCAGCGCCGTAGTGAGCTGCCGCCGATCGATCATCCAGATCGCTCGCCCACTGGCTCATCTTCATGAGCGCGAAGTGCCACAGCGCGTTGATCTCGACAGCCTTTCCAGTACGCGGTGTGATGACCCATTCGCCGAGCTTGGCGTCCATCCAAGTCAGCTGAACGCCGGCTTCTCCAGCCCAAAGGAGGCCGTCAGCCGGATCAACGTGTATGGAAAAGCGTGTACCTCGTTCGTGCCACTCAATGATGTCTCTTAGCGTTGGGTAGATCTCCCGCAGCAGGCGCTTGTCCGAGCTCGCTTCCAGATAAGTGGATACGGCATGAAAGAACCAAAGCCCCGCATCGACTGTGTTGTATTCAGGAGGCTCTCCACCGTCCGGGAAGCGGTTGGGCAGCATTCCCTGATCGGTGTGCTGCGCGAAGGTCCGCAAAATTGCGGCCGCATCCTCCAATCGGCCGGTGGGGATCGTCAGCCCGGGCAGCGCAATCATGGTGTCGCGACCCCAATCGCTGAACCAAGGGTATCCGGCTATGACCGTTCTACCCGCCAGTGCTCGCCCGCCGTCGGCGCTGGCTCGACTCCGATTGACGATGAACTGGTCGGCTGCCAGAGTCAGCTGCCGGACCCATTCAGGGGCGTTTGCCGGCAATGACTTCAACACCGAGTCCGTGCGGATGTATTGCTTGCGGAGAGCTTCAGGCATGCCTTCGGGCTCGTCCGCTTCGGCAGTCGCAATCACTGTGGCGGTCTCCCCTTGTGCGAGCACACAGCGAAAAGTGCCTACGCTGAGAAGGTCCTCGGCATCATCCAAGCCTCTTTCAGCTTCCGCGCGATGTCGGAATCGCCAGTACCATTCAGGGTTGCGATGGAACTCGCCCCGGTCCATCAGGACGCGATAGGATCTGGCTCCCGGAAAGGCAGTTACCGTGCATACTCTGGGTCCCGCGAGAACATCCATCGCCCAGCCGCCCTGGCTGTGACTGTGATAGTCGCGGTAGGTGCACAGCGGTTTGATCTCGAGTTCGATGTCGGATCGAGACCCCCGGAGGGTGAAGGCCACATAGGTCGTATTGCGACCCGCTGCCATCCAGATTCGCTGTTCCAGAACGGCATCCTCAACCATGTACGCCCAGGTGGGGATTCCATTGTCGAGACGAAACTCGATGAGGTGTTTAAATCCCTGCGGTGAAATAGTTCCGTCAGCAAACTCGTTACACCCGAGCTGATATCGCCGGCCATCCAGAATAACCGTGATGTCCGCCTTCGCCACCATCACTACCCTGTCAATCGGCGGTCGTAGCGAAGCCACCAGCCAGCCGTGATAGCGGCGAGTGTTGGCCTGCGAAATGGTGCCACTCGCGAATCCACCGAGCTCGTTCGTGACCAGCCACTCGCGCGAAAGTGCATCCGGCTGTTGGGCAATGCAGGATCGTGGCAGATTCATGGCCGGATCCCCGCAATCAGCAGGTCAATTTTGTAAAGGGCGCTCCTGGCGCATAGGTACAGTGTTCGGCCGTCATCTGCACCCCAGGCAAAGTTGTGAACCGGCTTGGGCGCGTGGATCGTGCCGAGGTGCCGACCCTGTGAATTGAATACCCAAACACCACCGGGCGCCGACAAATACAGGTTCCCCTGCACATCCGCCTTCATTCCATCGAGTGCCTCCTCGCCGGGAATCTGTTGCGTCAGATCGATGAACACTTCCCCTTTGCCGACGCTTCCATCCTTCAACACGCTATAGCGCGTGACCGTTTTGGCGGCTGGATCCCAATTGCTGACGTAGAGGTATTTCTCGTCGGGGGAGAACACGATCCCGTTCGGACCCTTCAGGTCCTTCGTCAGCAGCTGTAAGCGGCCCGACTTCCAGCGGAATACTCCGCTGTAAGGCAGCTCCTTGCGCGGATCGTCGAAGAACTTCGGCAGGCCGAACGGCGGGTCCGTGAAGTACAGTGCGCCATCGGACTTGTAGACCAGGTCGTTGGGGCTGTTGAGCCGCTTGCCTTCGAAGGAGTCCGCGAGCACTGTCAGCGAACCATCGCGCTCCAGCCGGGTGACTCGGTGCCTGCCATGCTCATTGATGGTCAGGCGGCCTCGAGGGTCCAGCGTCAAACCATTGGACCCGGGTTGGCCGTATTCAGCGATATCGGATGCGTCATAGCCACTCTTGTCGCGAAAGATCGCTAGCGGCTTGCCGTCGGCGTATTGATAGATTGTGTTGTGATTCGGGTCGCTGAAGCGAAGGACGTGCTGGTCTCGAACCCAAACCGGGCCTTCGGTAAACTGGAATCCTTCGGCAATCTTGAAGAGTTTGGCATTGGCCGGAACAATGGCGTCAATTGCGGGATCAACCCGATCCACACTCACGTTCACTTCGTGAGGTGTAACCGCCACCGGCGCCTCGCCACCTGAGAAGAAGTGCAGCTTCGCCTCGCGCACGTAGATATAGTTGGTGGGCGCATCGGAGATCGGTCCATTCATTCCGAAGATCGCCAGCTGGATGTGCTGACCCGGCTTGGCGTTCCGTGCGATCAACAGTCGATTCGACGCGTTCCAACCGGCAACGACGGACCCACCGCTCTGTCCGTACTCACGACCGATCTCACCATCGACCCAGACCTCCGCGTAATCATCCAGTTGGGTCTCAAACCAAATGGTCGAGCCGGTGGGATCGAAAGACCCTACACGCTCGGGTACGGTCAGATTGATGCGGTACCAGTTGAAAGAGACTCGACCCGTGCCGCGCCTGTCTGCGAGGCTGCTGGGCTTTATAGCCTGCCAGCTCGCATCGTCGAACTCGGTTCCTCCGGCATGTGGGACAATGTCGTTGGTGATCCACTCGCGCCCCGTGGGTTGCCCTTGTGCATCCGGTGCGCGGAAGGTCGTCTCGACTATTTGTGCATCGCTGTACCGCCACTGACCCTGTACAGCAACGATGCCGGCATCGGTCGCGAGGTCAATCGTCGCCTCTGGAGTGCCGGTCGGAGCGATGTCGGCCGCGCTGGCGGTGAGTGCGGTGGCGAGCATCGCCAGTCCAATTACCAAACGCGTGAGTCCGGAGTTCATGACGGACGCTCCCCTGTTGGCGTCTGGTCACCGGATGACTTGATAACGTAATAACGGAACGGCATACGCACTGCCTTGAACCAGTGGGGAACACCGTTGGGTATGGTGAGCACATCTCCCTTGCCAACCTGATGCGCGTCGCCGCCTTCTATGGCGCTTCCGCGTATTTCCACAGAAGACTGTTCGTGGGGCTCGAGCACATGACCGCCGGTAACGACCGTCGCCGAACCTTCCAGGACGTAAATGATATCCGTGTCTACAAGGTGAACCTCCGCCTGTCCTGGTCCATCCCGCCTGCTGGCATTGACACTGAAGCCAGGGCCGTTCACCAGTGTCCCGCCGGTTGCTCCGTCGCTGTAGGACTTAGCGACCGTCGCGGCGGGTACATGGGTGACGCGCGCGGTGGGCGCAGAGGCTTCAATGGCAGCGGCGCCCGCGTTTGCCACCTCCTCGTCCTGTTGGGCGCTCGAAGCTCCGCTGACGCCGATTCCGCCTACTATCTGGCCTGCGGCTACAATCGGGACGCCGCCTTGCAGCGGGGTAAACCACGTAACGGCCGCGACATCCACCATCGCCGTCCGGCCCTTATTGATTCCCTCTTCGATGCCCCGTGTTGCACGCTTAAACACAACAGCGGTACGGGCTTTGCCAATGGAGATGTCAGAGCCTGCCGAGAATGTACCGTCCAGACGCTCGAGGTATATGGTATGTCCACCGGCATCCACGACAGCGACGGATGCTCCCGGGGCGTTGTGGCTCTTGGCGTACGCAATAGCGGCAGTGGCCACGCGCTTCGCGCCCTCCAATGTCAGAGTCGGCACGTTAACTACGTCCGCACTGAATGCAGATTGCGAGGCGGCAGATATAGCCACCGCCGCGATAACCGAATGAAATCTCATGTTGTCCCCCAATTTGTGAGCGCTAGCCGCGCATGTTGGGCTGCAAGGTTGATGAGTCCTGTCGAACCAGCAAAGGCTCCGGCGGACGCTGATGCTCTGATCTTTGGCAGATCCAACCGGCGCAGAGCTTCGGCGACGCGCATCGGTGTCCCGAGATCAGACCAACCACACGAGGCTGCGGCCACCACACGCAGGGAATCTTCGCAGCCCTGCGTGATAGCTCTCGAGAAGTCAACAAAGGGCATCTCTTTGTATAAAGCGGCGAAGGCCTGCTCGCGATCGTCTCTCGCCATCGCAGTAGCCATGGCGTCGACACTGTCAGGAATCCGCTGACGAAACAGGCTCAGAAGCGAAGATGCATGCGCCCCAAAGATGAAACTGTTCCACAGCGCACCGCTCTCGAGCAGTTGGCTCGCCAGTGCGAGCTTCGGCTTTTCTACGAAGCGTCGCACGGTCTGGGCGCCGTCTTTCAGTACTCGTCCCGGAACGATATAGCCCAACTCCGGATCCGGCTCGTCGGGCTCAATGCCGATCAGGACGAGACCCGCTGAATCGCGTGTCAGATGGGTTGCAGCTGATCGGATGGCTTCCGCCAGCGCGCTCTCATCCTGGACGTGGTGGTCAGCTGGTAAAAACACGATGCGCGCAAACGGGTCGCGCTCCAATATGGAAAGTACGCCGAGCAGTACGCCATGCGCCGTTCCACGATTTGCGGGCTGCACGATCACGTTTTCGTGACGCACAGTCCAACGTGCCTGGGGCCAATAGCGGCGGTGTTGTTCCGAAACGAGCACGCATACTCGCTCCGCCGGCACCACTCGATTAGCACGAAGCACCGCTTCCTGGAGCAAGGATTTACCGCCGCTAAGGGAGCAGAACTGCTTCGGCACCGCGTTCCCTGCCGAGTCGGTAGTCAGCGTGGCGAGCCTCGTTCCATCTCCGGCAGCCAACACAACGGCCCAAGTGTTTCCTGACACTCTCATTACAGCGTCCCTCGCGAGATGCGACCTGAGCGATGCCAGGAGATTCCGCGCGCGCCGCGGGTCAGCCAATACGCACGCGAGAGTGTGACTTCGTGCGGCACGTCGAGCGGCAACCAGGTTCGGTAGACGGGTGCCGCCTCCCTGGGCGCCTGTTCAGGGTTGAATGACATGCGAAGATCCGGCTTGGTATTCACGGCAGCTGCCCCTTCCGGGCCAGCGCGTACAGTCATGCGGCTGACGCGCCGAGCCCGGTATAGTGTTACTTCTTCGGTGTAGGATCTTTGACGGTGACCACCCGACCGCCTGAGATCCGCTCACAGGTCCCCTTGGGGAGGTAAATCCAGGCTTCGCTCAACGATTCCGCCGTTGCATGTCCATGGCAGGCGTTCATGCTGGTCGCACAGTCGTTCTGGCCGACTTTCGCGATGCCAGCACACTGCTCTTTACCGTCGTCTGCGGCAGCTGATGCGGTTCCGGCGACTGCCAGAGTGGAGAGAGCCAACACGCCGGCAATGGTGGCGCGAAGGATCGAGTCATGTTGTTTCATCGAGTGCTCCGTAAGTTGGTTGTTGAAACGATGCGCGTCGGTGCGCGGCATGGACAAAGCAACGCTTGTGCCAACAGGTGACGGACAGCTGGGTCAATTACGTAACGAATTGATATTTATTGAGTTTTCGTCACGGTGATGGGCGATTTTCGCAGTCAGACGCGGGCACAGCCACTGAATTGACCGCAAGGCCTTGCGGCTCGTCGCAACCTGTTGCGGCCGGTTGCGGCCACAGGATCGTCGTCAGGAGCTTGTTAGGAGCCGGTGAGGAGCGACCCGGGAAAGCGCCTCCGCGCATCTGAGGCGGGACCCGGAATCAGGGCTCGTTGTCCGGGGTGAAATCAGCTCGGGTGATCCCCAACTTCCGGATGCGAAAGCGGGTCGTACTGGCATTCATCTTCAGCAGTCGCGCGGCGCCCTGAGGTCCTTCGATGACTCCGCGGGTTCTTTTCAGGATCGCGATGATGTGATTGCGCTCGACAGCCTCGAGCGACTGCGCGTCGCCACTGGGTAGGCTCGCCCGAACATCGCCCTTCGGGGCGCACAAAGTGGCGGGCTGAATAGTTTCGGCGTAGTCGAGCCTCCAGTCCACGCGCAGCACGTTTCCCTGTGCAAGGACGGCGGCACGCTCGATGACATTCTGCAGGTCCCGGACATTGCCTGGCCAGGGGTGTTCCTTCAGCGCACGCAACGTCTCCGGCTCAATCTCGGTCAGCATCTTGCCCATTTTGCGCCCCATGCGGCGCATGAAATGCACGGCCAGTGCTTCTATATCCTCCGGCCGTTCCCGCAACGGTGGAAGCTCGATCGGAAACACGTTGAGTCGATAAAACAAATCAGCTCGAAATCGTCCGCTGCGCGAGTCGGTCGCCAGGTCGCGATTCGTCGCCGCGACTACGCGGACGTTCACCTTCTGAGTTCTGGAGCTCCCGACCGGCTCGAATTCCTGCTCCTGTAGCACCCGCAGGAGTTTGGCCTGCGTCTCTAATGGTAATTCGCTAACCTCATCGAGGAACAACGTTCCCCCGTCAGCCAGCTCGAAGCGGCCGATGCGGCGGTCCGTGGCACCGGTGAAAGCTCCTTTGACGTGTCCGAACAGCTCGCTCTCCACCAAACCAGCCGAGATGGCGCTGCAATTGAGCTTGATCATCGGCCGCTCGCGCCGGCTGCTGCCCTCATGCAGCGCGCGTGCAATCAGTTCCTTACCCGTGCCGGTCTCTCCGTGAATCAACACAGTGGAATCGGTGGGTGCAACCACCGCCACCTGACTCAAGACCGCCCGCAAAACAGAACTGGAGCCAACGATCTCACCGCCGTGGTTGGCTTCTGCGATCTCCTGTTTCAGATAGCGGTTTTCCTGCTGGAGCCGACCTTTCAGGACCTCTAGTTCGCTGAGTGCCGCGGTCAGCTCCGACGTGCGAGCCGCAACTCGGGACTCGAGGTCTCGGTTTGCCTCTTCGAGCTTCGTCTCCAGCATGCGCCTGGCGAGATGGACGCGTACGCGCGCCAGGACCTCTTCGGATTGAAAAGGCTTGGTGACGTAGTCGTTTGCTCCGGCCGCAAATGCCCGCACTTTGTCGTGGGCATCCGACAGTGCCGTCATGAAAATAACCGGCAACTGAGAGAATTTCGACAACTGACGCAGCCGCTGGCACGTTTCGAACCCATCCATGCCGGGCATCATGACGTCCAGGAGAATCAGGTCCGGAGCGGCATATTGCACCTGTTCCAGAGCGCTCTCCCCATCAGGCGCGACCCTGACCCGATATCCGGCTTGGGATAGCGTCTCCAGCAAAAAGCCGATATTCGCGCGCGTGTCGTCGACGACGAGTATCGAGGACTGGTCCCGACCTTCGTTCATACTGCGCAGCTTACTAAGCGGGTATGGCAGGGCTCAAGGGGCGGCAACGTGCAGCGTTCCGACGCTGGAGCAAGGCATCGAGGGAAATCCCGCCCGGACCGAAGACAGTCAGCACCAGCAACATAAAGCCCCAAAGGACATGCTGGGCGAGTGCAGCTTCAGATCCCTCCGCCAGAAGAACCTGACGGTATGAAATGACGGCCATCACGTTCACAAACGAAGCTCCCAGTGCGCCCGCTCGACCAAAGAGACCCATAAACAGCAGGGCCGGAAAGAAGATTTCCCCCGAGGCGCCCGTGACCGCGGCAATCTCCGGCGGCAGCACAGGAACATGGTATTCCGTCCTGAACAGATCGAGGGTGCTGCTCCAGGAGGACACCTTCAGCCAACCGGACTTCCAGAATTGCCAGCCCACGTAAAAGCGAGTCGCCAGCAGCAGGAGAGAACGGAAGTGATCCAGGAAACGACCCAACGCTGCGTGCAGCGCTGTGAGGTTGAGCAGGAGGTTCATGGCAGGATTCCTTTGGTTGCAAAAATGTCATCAGTTTCGAAATTGGCAATGAGTCCCAGAGCAATGGCTCGGCGCAGGGCTGCGCCTAAATCGAAGCCGGGCTCCACCTGTTCGACCGCTGCAAGTGCTTCGAGGAGGGCTTTGCCCGCGGAGAAGCACTCGAGTAATACGTACTCAGCAGATGTGAGGCGGCGCAACTCGACGCCGTCCCCCAGACGTCGGGTAACCACGTGGTGAGGGCCGGCCGACAAATCAATTGTTTCGGTGTCCCCTTCGGACTGGTTCGCTTGCCAGATCCGTAGGACGGGATAGACGGAATGGACGAGAAAACAGGCGGGGTGAAGGTTGAATCGGAGTTGTCCGTAAGATTCCGGGGAAATGCGCGTGAGTGATTGCACATTTAAACTCGGCGCCTCGGCGGCAACGGCGGACTGCTGATGAGCCCATTCCAACACGGCGACATCTGGCAGGTATGCATACTCAGTTCCGGCGAACCTCTGACGTAGATACTGCGGAAATGGCCCTCCGATTTTGTGAAGGTCCCCTGCGCGCGATGGATGCGCATTCATGAATTCCTTCGCCAACTGGCGAAAGTAGTCGTGTCCCACGAGTCGCTCGATGACTGGAAACTCGAGCGAAAGCGCCTTGATAAAGCCCTCGTGCAGATTGTTGCGATAGATCGCCAGCCGCGCAGCGGCTTCCGCCCTGCGAGGACCCCGCAGCTGAAGTGCCTCTTTTTCATCGAGAACCCATGGCACGTCGGCAGCAGGTAACTCATTGAAGAGCACGTTGACGAACTGCGTCTGAAGCTCACGCAGCGATAACATTGTTGAGCCCTGCAAGGTGATCCGCTTTGGCGGCCTCGGCTACCAGCACATCGAGCGGTGGAATGTCTGCGTCCCATTCAATCAGCGTCGGGACACGACCAAAGTGGCGCACGGCGAAGGCGTAGAGTTCCCAAACAGGATTGCAGACGTGTTGGTTATGAGTGTCGATCAGGATCTGTCGCCGGCCGACCTGCCTGACCGTGTGACCTGCCAGATGCATCTCCTTGACGGCCTGGCGAGGCAGCGCCTGGATGTACTCCAGGGCGTCGAATCCATGATTATGAGCACTGACATAGATGTTATTGATGTCCAGGAGAATGCCGCAACCTGACTTGCGTGCGAGTTCTGCCAGGAATTCCCACTCCGACAAGGTTGAGTTATCGAACTGCAAATAGCTCGAGACGTTCTCAATCAGGATTTGTCTTCCCAAAAACTCCTGCACCGTTGCTACACGGCTGATCATGTGGTTCAGCGCTTCCTCGGTGTAAGGTAGCGGCAACAGATCGTTCGTGAAGCGACCTTCAATGGAGCTCCAGGACAAATGCTCCGAAACCAGCATTGGCTCGAATTGACGGACCAATCGCCCAACTTCCCGCAGATGCGTCGGGTCGAGCGGGTCAGTCGAGCCAAGCGACAGCCCCACGCCATGCAAGCTCAATTCATAGCTTGCTCGAATCCGTTCCAGATAACTGCGCTGGGCACCACCCAGGGCGAAATAGTTTTCTGTGTGGGCCTCCACCCAACCGACGCTGGGCTGATGTGCCACGATCTCAGCGTGATGCTGGGCTCGCAGGCCGATACCGGCACGCAGCGGAAAGTCCGCTGCGACCGAGTATGTTGATTTGGAGTTCACGTCCTGATGCCAGGAGATTACTTGCCGGGTGTGAGGCTGCCGCCCACCAGGCGCTCACAGGTCCCCTTCGGGAGCTTGATGAACTCCTTGGCGTTGCCATCCTTTGTGCTCTGGCCGGCACACGCATGTGCACCACCGGCACAATCGTTCTTGGCAGCTTTCGCCACGCCGTAACACTTCTCGCTGTTGGCATCGTCAGCAGCGAATGCTGGGCCGGCCAGGGCGAACAGGCTGCCTACAGCCGCTGCGAGGATTGCTGTCTTTGAAGTCATCTCTCTACTCCTGAAGTTGGTATGAAAGGTTTGCGCTGGCGGCTCGAGCCGCCGCTGCAGTGACCTCAGAGCAAAGCCCATGCCAAGTCCCCACGTCCTCTAAAATCAGATAGTTAACTGCAGCCGCTTCGGACTGGCCGCAAATGACGATGAGTCATCCGCAACAGGCTGCGGGAGAGCCGCAACTGGTTGCGGCCTCGAGCATCCATCACGCGCTGTAGCCGGCCGCAATAGATTGCGGGCGCCCGTAGCCCGCTCCGGCGTCTGACATCAACGCCGGGACAAGTTGCTGAATCTACTGACCGTAGGCGCTGGCACACTCATTGCTCACATACTCGAAGGGCGCTGGTTCCTACGACAGGTTTCAAATCCTTTTCGACGCAGAGATGACGACATACTATGGATCAATTGGATGGGCTGAAGTTGCTGCGTGCACTGGACCAGGGAGTGGCAGCAAAGACAGGCGCAGCGTTCTTTCCTCACCTCGTACGCGCACTAGCCCAACTTCTGAACGCGAGTTGCGCGTTCGCTTCAGAGATCAATACCGAGACCTATGAGGCCCATGTGCTCGCTTTCTGGCGCGCGGGTGAGTTCGGCGAGCCCTTCAGCTACAGCCTGTCGGGGACTCCCTGTGAGTGTGTGCTGGGCAATGAAATCGTGGCTTTTCCAAGTAATATCCAGACGCTCTTTCCGAAGGACCGCGAATGGTTCGCCGAGCTCGGAGCGCACAGTTTTCTCGCGATTCCGCTGTGCGATGAGAATACGAGGGTTTGCGGTCACCTCGCGGTGCTCGATGTTCACGAGCGCGACTGGAGCGAGTTTGACTACGAAATCCTGCGGATCTTCTCCATTCGCGCTGGCGCTGAGTTGGAACGGCGCAAGTACGACCACCGCCTCGAGAATTCGAATGCTCAGTTGCAGCGCGCCAATGCAACATTGCGCCGGGAAGTGGCGACCCGCCTGGCAGCCGAAGAGCAACTGGCCCGCGCCCGCGAGAACGCCGAATCGGCGAATCAGGCTAAGAGCACTTTCCTCGCACACATGAGCCATGAATTGCGCACTCCGCTGAATGGCATACTCGGATACGCACAACTGCTGGAGCACGACTCGAGTCTCACTTCCGAGCAGCTCGAGAGCGTGCGAGTAATCACCCGCTCCGGCGAGCACCTGCTGACTCTGATCAACGATCTGCTCGACCTGGCGAAGATCGAAGCCGGCAAGCTGGAGTTGAATGCGAAGTGCTTCGAGTTACCGCAGCTGCTCAAACATGTCGCCGCGATTGTCGCACTACGAGCCTCACAGGCCGGTATCCACTTCGAGTGCCAGTTCGCATCCGGTTTGCCCACGGTATTGTTCGGAGATGAGCGCGCCATCCGTCAGATCCTGCTCAATCTGCTCGGCAATGCAGTGAAATTTACGGAACGCGGTGGAGTCACCTTCCGCGTTACTGCGGCACCGATCGTGAATAGCATGTGGCAAGTTACATTCGAGATCCACGATACCGGTCCGGGTATTGCATCGATCGACCTACAGCGACTGTTTGAGCCCTTCGAGCGCTCCGCCAAAGCGACACACGTGGAAGGCACAGGACTCGGACTGGCGATCACGCGGCGGCTGGTAGATGCAATGCAGGGGGCGCTCGAGGTGAGCAGCCAGGTCGGGACAGGCACTACATTCAAGGTGCTCCTGAATCTGGAGAAAGATCAGTGCGCGGCTGAGCCCGCTGATTGGGCCGGAGTACCCGGGGCCGCCGCAACCGACCGGAGCGAACCGCAAGTGCAGCAGACGCAACTGGGCATGAGCCTGGATTTGGCCGCGGAGCTTTACGATCTCGCCATGAAGGGCGACGTCAAGGAACTGCTGGCGAAGACTGAACTCGCCATGGCGGCTTACCCGGGTCATGCATCGGCATATTCAGAGATCCAGCGTTTGGCGCGCAACTTCGATATGAAGGGTGTTCGGAGGGCACTTCGACGCGGTAATGAAGACTGATGCATCCATCCGAGATTTGTCCGTAACGGCCATTTCCGTTAGCGGCTGCAGTAAAGAGGCCGTCCCACAGGTCTTCTTCAGGCTTCGCGCTCGATTATGCGCCCCGCTACAGGCGACGGCTTCGACCGGCTCCTCGTCGCGCAGGCGCGATTCGAGCCAATGATTCTGTTGACGGACGATGACGTGTTAGGCGGCTATGGAGAATTTGTCGAAGTTGTTTGACCGCTTTTCTGCGACAGGAAGTATTCATAGCTCGGGAATCGGAGCTCATCCGGCCTGCTTTTGAATACGGTAATTACAATGTATAGCGCCATGAAGCATCGTCCAGCGGCTTCTACGGAGGACCCAGCAGTGGTAGACAATACATCAATTGCGGCGTCAGGCCGCTCGGTCAAAGCCGTGTTCAGTTCGAGTTCCGGATCGCCGGTGTTAAACACCCGATTCAAGTTTCGCTGTTGAAGAAGGTCTGCGAGCGCTGACGGCTCGCTGACTTTCAAACCAGGTTCCTCAAAAGTCCTTGGAAATTGCCAGACCCACCGTCCGCGGCTGAATGTAAGTCGCGTAGAACGGGTCCGAGGCCGTACCGCCCGACTGAACAATCGATCCGGCGCCGATGATTCCGCGTCGGTCGGTGACGTTGTTCAAGTATAGGTTGGTGTTCCAGCCGGAATATCGGATACCCGCGTGCAGGTTCAATTGCGTATAGGCCGGCATGCGAGCGCGAACAAACTGAGCCGACGCCGGAAACTCTACAAAGCGGTCACCCACATAGGCCATGGATGCACCTGCATATGCGGTCACCTCATCCACCACCACCAAGTCCTGATCAACAGCCAGATTGCCGGAAAAACGCGCGCTGAACGGCAGCCGATTACCCGAGAATCCAAATCCCGCACCGGGCGGCAGATCCTGAACGAGCGCCGCATCGTTAAAGGAGCCGGAGAACGAGACAGACATGCCGTGAACGGGTCGCGCCTGCAAGGACAGCTCGATGCCTTCGCTTTTGGCCTTGCCCGCGTTGGTGAAGAACGCGAAGCCGGTCTGCGGGTCCCGCAGCTGCAATTGAATGTTCTTCCAGTCGATATAGAAAACCGAAGCGTCGTACGACAGCGCTCGATCAAACAAATACCCCTTCAGGCCGGCCTCATAACTCACCGTCTTGTCCGGCTTGAACGCTGCCGGCAGGTTGAACAGGCCCGCATCCGGGTTCGGTCCGCCCGCCCGATAACCCGATGCCAGCCGCAAATACGCCATCAGATCGGCCGACAGCTTGTAGCGCGGCGAGAACAAATACGTGAAGGCGTTGTCCTTGGTATGTTGAGGAGGATTCTCGAAGACCCCGCCCACCAGCGGGCCGGTATCTATCTCCGAATAGGCCTGCCGGTTTTGACTCTCCCGCCCTCCTACCTGGACATCGAACCGATCGGTGAAATGCACGGTGACGTCACCAAACACTGCATACTCGGCGAACGTCGTTGGAAACGGTGAATTCACGATCGTACCCAGATTCGCGCCGGTAGCCGGATCCACCGCAGCCAGAATCTGTGTGGCGGGTGTATCCTCATGGGTATAGAACGCACCCAACAGCCAATCAATCCTCTGCTCCCCCGAGGAAGCCAGGCGCAGCTCCTGGGTAAATTTCTTGGTGCGAAAGTCGTTGATGGTTGAGACACCCGGCGTCCCGAAGAACGGCACACCGTAGGATTGTCCAAAGGCAAGCGAAGAATCGACGGTCCCCCGGTAGGTATTGATTCCGTACCCGCTGACTGACGTCAGATCAGCAAAACCCAACTTGGCGACAAGAGTTGCGCTATAGAGTCTGACTCCCGCGTCATATCCTTGAGTGCCCCTCAAGCGATTCTGGACGAGATCTCCAAGCGTCGGGCGCAATCGAGAATCAGTATCGATCTGTCCTGTCCCGCCGGCCGTCGCATCCTGCAGCAGGACACCCAATTTGGCGGAGAAATTCTCAGTGGGCCGCCACAACGCGGACAGGCGGCCGCCCTTCACATCGAGGTCATTGACGTGCGGCTCTCCAGTGGCAATGTTGAACACATAACCCGGATCGCGCCGTGTGAAACCACTCGCGCGGACGGCCAGCGTATCAGATACCGGAATGTTCACCGCTGCGCGGACCCCATAGCCCATCTCGCCGTCACTGTGACTGACACTGTTGAGTGAAGCCTGAACTCGCCCGCTCAATCCAGACGTTGAGGGATCCACGGTTACAAACTTGAGCAGCCCACCCATGCTGCTCGCGCCATAGAGTGTCCCCTGCGGGCCACGGAGCACCTCGACCCGCTCGAGGTCGCTCGGATCGATGTCCGGCACCAGGCGCCCGCCGTAGCCGAGGACGCTCGTTGAGCCATACGGCACATCATCGATCGTCACGCCAACCGCGGGGCTCGTCAGGCTGCCGGTCGTAATACCCCTGATTGCTATATTGGTCTGGCCGTTACCCTGAGAGTTCAGATTGAACCCCGGCACACTCGCGAAGTAGTCGGTCAACCGCGTCTGATTCTGCCGGGCCAGGACATCCGCGCCGATGGCGGTGACCGGAACCGGCACCTCCTGCAGATTCTCGGATCGCTTCTGCGCCGTCACCACCACCTCTGCAAGGGTCTCGCGCGCGCCCGCCCCCGATCCTCGTTCGCCGCCCGCCTCCTGCGACACAGCCGGCGTGGCAATCGACATCGCAACCGCAACCAGCCCACCCCCGACAAGATACCCACGCTGCTTTGGAAGTCGCATCCGAAGGTTCCTCCAATTTATTTTTGCCTGGAACACACGATCCGCCGCCGACAGTAGTTCAGAACCCGGCGGCGGATGTTTTAGATCGGGAGTCAGATCTAGGAGTTCAGTCCAATCGATCGCGCTGCGCGCGACGGCCTACATCTGCACCATCGTGCAAGCACGCACTGCGCGTGCTCGATAACTATCGAGCACTCCTCGTGGGTACCCAAAGCGCGAAGGCTGCTGAGCGGCGATCACGGTGGCAAAGCGCGTCAATCAGGGTGAGAAAAGATCTGGTGAAGTTTCCCGTCGTGCCCAAGAGCGCATAGGCGGGTGAAGGAGTGGCGGTGAGGTTCCCGGGCGTAGCCCGGGAACCTCACCGCTCGCCGGGTGACGAGCCGACCCCTTGCCGGGATCGGCTCGTCGGTGATCGCGGCCGATCGGGTATGAAGGCAGGTTCTCCTACCAAGAGATCCGACTTCGTGCCAGGCCGACACATCAACGATCACCAAACCAGGATATATATGAAATCCAGATTGACGCATACCGTCCAGGAGGCCGCGGCGAAAGCCGCGATCAGCCTCTCAACGGCGTATCGCCTCGAACACGATCCCCGACTGCCCTCTCAAAAAGCCCTCCCGCGCACGCGACGCCGGCCCGATCCGCTCGCGGATATCTTCGAGCCGGAAGTCGTTCCGATGCTCGTAGCCGCTCCAGGCTTGCGGGCCGTCGCCGTCTTCGAGGAGCTGCAACGTCGCCATCCGGATCTGTCCCCGGGTATTCGGCGTACGTTGGAACGACGCATCAGCGCCTGGCGCGCTCAGCATGGCCCAGAGCAGGAGGTCATGTTCCGTCAGGTCCATCAACCCGGCCAGATGGGATTGTCTGATTTTACCGAGATGGGTGATCTGGGGGTGCGGGTGGCCGGGCAMCCCCTGGATCACCGCCTCTATCACTTCCGACTGGTGTACTCCGGTTTCGAACATGCCCACGTGATCCTCGGCGGCGAGAGCTACGTGGCCCTCGCCGAGGGACTGCAAAATGCGCTCTGGGCGTTGGGCGGCGCACCACGCGAGCATCGCAGCGACAGTCTGTCGGCGGCGTTCCACAATCTGGATCGGGATGCGCGCGCGGATCTGACCACCCGCTACGATGCACTGTGTGCTCACTATGGGATGGAGCCGACTCGCAACAACCGCGGGCTCGCCCACGAGAACGGCTCGATCGAGAGCGCTCACGGTCATCTCAAGCGGGCCATCCAGGACGCGCTGTTGCTTCGAGGCACGAGCGACTTCGAGGATCTGACTGCGTATCGAGCCTTCGTGGATGAGGTTGTCAGTCGCAAAAATGCGCGCAATCTCAAACGCATCGAGTCAGAGCGCGCTCACTTGCGCAGGCTTCCCAACAACCGCACGACCGACTACGAAGAAACCGTCGTCTATGTGCCCACCTCTGGTGGCTTCACCCTGAAGAAGGTCTTCTACACAGTCCCTTCGCGACTGATCGGCCGACAGCTACGCGTTCGGGTGTATGACGATCGACTGGAACTGCTGGTCGGCGGCACGTTCCTGATGGAGTTGGTCCGAGGCCGTTGCGGGCCCGATGGGACACATGGTCACGTCGTCAACTATCACCACGTGATCCATGCGCTACGCAAAAAGCCCATGGCGCTGTTGAACCTCGTCTATCGGGACCAGCTCTTTCCCCGTGAAGCCTATCGGCTCACCTTCGAGCAACTTCGCGAGCACCTGAGCGATCGGGAGGCTTGCCGCACGATGGTGGCTCTGCTGAGTCTGGCTCACGATCGCTCGTGCGAAGCGCAACTGGCCGAGAAGCTCACCGAAGGACTGGCGGCCCGTCAGCTACCGGACTTGGCCGCATTGCAGACTCACTTCGGCCCCGACCCGGATCGCATCCCGGTCGTCGTCGTGCACCTGAACGCACTGTCCACCTACGAATCCTTGCTCGATACATCCGCTGGAGAAGCCGCATGAACCACGCCATCGATACGACACGCCTGAGCCTGCTGCTCAATGACCTGCGTCTGCCGGCCATCAAGGAGATCTGGCCGAAGTTTGCCGAACGCTCAGACAAAGAAGGCTGGCCGGCCGCCCGCTTGTTGGCGGCCCTCGCTGAACACGAGATCTCTGAACGCGCTCGACGCCGGATCGAACGTCATCTGAAGGAAGCGCGGCTCATGCCCGGCAAGACGCTGGAAAACTTCGACTTCGAGGCCGTCCCCATGATCTCCAAGGCGCAGGTCATGGCGCTGTGTGCCGGCGATGTATGGTTGGACAAGGGCGCCAATCTGATCCTCTTCGGGCCGCCTGGGGGAGGCAAGTCCCACTTGTGCTCGGCGATCGGCTTGGCACTGCTGGAAAAGGGCTACCGGGTCTTGTTCACCCGCACCTCGGATCTGGTGCAGAAACTGCAGGTCGCGCGCCGCGAGCTCACGCTGGAATCGGCAATCAACCGCCTGGACAACTTYGATCTGCTCATCCTCGATGACATTACCTACGTCAGCAAGGACCAGGCGGAAACCTCGGTGTTGTTCGAGTTGATCAGCGCACGCTATGAACGGCGATCTCTTCTGATCACGGCCAATCAGCCCTTTGGGGAATGGGGCAAAATCTTCCCAGATCCCGCCATGACGCTCGCCGCCGTTGACCGCCTCGTCCACCACGCCACAATCTTCGAGATGAACGTCGAGAGCTTCCGGCGTCGCGCCGCCGTCACTCGCAGAAACGGCATGGGACGCCCGCCCACCTTCGCGACACCCAAGAATGTTGGCCTAGTGTCGCCCAGCGACAATCAACTTGAGAAGGACCTCTTGCCAACGACAAACAACACCGGCATCATACTTCCGCCGCGACACACTTCTCCATCTTGATTGTCGCGCAATCCCACGCAGATCGTCGCGCTACACGAAGGCCGAAGGTTCCGCAAGCCCCCTCTTCTTGATTCTCCGGGAGCTGGCGACGTTACCGGCCACCCCACCTGCGCGGAAACCGCTGGCCCCCGTGCGCAGCCGCTAATCGGGCTGGAGCCAAGGAGCGAACCCAATGTTGAAATCCTGCACAGGTTTTGCGCCGCGCAGGTGCTCGATGAAATAGTCCCAAGAACGCTTCATGACGTACGCGGTGTATACGTTGTGATGATTGCCATTGGGGTAATATATTAAATCGTAGGGCTTATTGGCCCGCGTCAAGGCTGCAATGAGCAGCTGCGCCTGGTTAGGCAGCGCCTCTTCATCACTGTCCCCATAGGTGATCAACAGGTGTCCCTGAAGCCGATCCGCAAGCCGCGTCACGTCCACCTTCTCCCAATTCCTGGGCACCTCATCAGGACGGGTGCGATAGGGGGACCCGTCGGAATACTCGGGCAGTCCGATGTATTGTTCGTACCCTGTATATAGCGCCGCATAGTCATAGCCACCTGCATTTGAGATGGCTACCTTGTAAAATTCGGGGCGGCTCAATATCGCCTGCGCGGAGAAGGTCCCTCCCCAGGACTGTCCCGATACTCCCACTCTCGACAGATCCATCTCGGGGTGTTGCTGAGCAAGCTGGGTAATCGCTGCCACGTGATCATTGATACTGACTTGCGTGAATTCAGGGTAACCGGCATCGCGGAAGGCTGAGGAGCGCAGCGCGGTTCCCCGGCCATCCACGAAGACCATGCCAAAACCCAGCCGGGTCAGCGAGCTTCCGCCGCAACGCCCACCCAACAGATGGGCCATTGCAAAATTGCGCGGGGTCTCGGCGCTGGAGGCACCGTTGTACACGCAATCGACGATGGGATACTTCTGCGCTGGAAGCTTGCCATGGGGTTCGAAATAAGCCGCATAGAGGTCGGTCGTACCGTCAGCGGCCTCCACACGGTGGCGCACAGGGGGAACCCATCCAGCAGCGTACAGTTTCGACGCGTCCGCCTGCTCGAGGACTGCAACCAACGCACCATTTCGGGTCGAACGCAATTCGGTGACCGGTGGCTTGTCGACGGTCGACCACGTGTCGATGAACAGACCCTTTTGCGAATTGATGTAAGGAGAAGGTTCAGGCGGACGGAACGTGTAATGCGACAGGTTGGCCTGCTCTGCTTCGAAGGGATGATCTGCATCGGCAGCCGTCAGGCGCCTGATGGCGCCGCCGTCGATTCGACCCCGGTACAAATGACGGAAGTAAGGGTCCCGACCGGCTTCCCGTCCTGTCATCGTGAAGTAGATTTCACGCCGCGCTTCGTCGATTGACAGCACGTCGATGACGGCTCCATCACCGCGAGTGATGGCGTTCTTTTGCCGGCCAGTTTGCGCGTCATACAGATAGAGCTGCGAGAAGCCTGTGCGGTCGGAAAACCATATCAACTCCGCACCGTCATTGATCAAGCGAACGTTCGAAGGAGCCCAGAAGGTGTGGAACTCGAAGCGCGTCGCGCTCGATTCCTCGACTACGGTCGTGACCGTACCGGTATTCAGATCGACTCGAAACACCGCCGCTTTCTTCCAGCCGGGCGTGCGCGAAAGGATGAAGGCCTGTTTGTGCGCCTGACTCCATCCCAGCACCGGGGCCCACCCTGACGGCCAACTGAGCTCCGGATAGCCAGCGGGAAGCTTGATCTGAGTTCGCAAGCCGCTGGTCAGATCAAATAGAAAGTAATCAATCTTCACCGTGGCGCGATCGCCGGGAATGGGCACCCGAACATTGTGGACTACCGGTCTGCGCATCCCTTCAGGCGGAACCCATTCGACGTAAGGCCACGATTCAACTCCCCTCTCGTCCACCCGCGGCGCGATGAGATACCGACCGTCGGGCGACCAATAGGTCTGGTACGGCGGCAATTTGGCCTTTCCCGCCTTCAACATGGGAATCGTAACGAAGGAGGAATAATATGGCGCAGTGGCCCACGACAATTGCGGCTCGCTGTCCGTCGCCAGCGCGCGTTCGATGCCACTTCTCATGTCCCGCACAAAAAGGTTGCCGTCGCGAACCAAGGCAGCGCGACTTCCGTCGGGGGACAGCAGCAATTCCGGGGTCTCGTTCGCAGATTCAGTCTGGCGACACTGCTGAGTGTCCACGCGACACTCAAAGTGCCTTCCACCGAAAGTGCCCTTGAATATCTTGAGGTCGTCGCTCAACTCGGCGTCGATCAGCGGATTTGGCAGACGGCCGCTCCCACCATCGCCCAGCACGCGATGCAGAGACCGTCCAACCGCTTCGTGATCAAAGGCCGGCTTCTTTACGCCATCGCGAGTTACAATTACGAACTCCGAACCGTCCTGCGCATCGCGCCGGTACCAGAAGCTGCCTTGGTTGCCGGTCCAATGGGGGTGCACAGATTCATTGGCCACCAAACCAAGTAGGTTCGGATACAATAACTTCCTCGCCGCAACGTAGTCATCGAGCGTAGGATCGCCGGCCTGCGCGGCTGCAAACCGACTCGACAACAAAAGAATGCAAACGGCAAGCGTCATCCCAATTGATCTGATGGGAACGTAGATTGCGGAGCGGGCCATGTGGATCCCCGAATGATTGGCAGTGGTAGATTCTATCGGCGAAATTGATCGGGATTCGCGCATTACCTTTGCAATCGGGTGCTATATCTTGGATATGCGCAAGCAGTGCGACGATCGAGTCGGTCTTTGGCTGATGAAAGTACGCTGAGCGAGAGGGTCGGCGGGTTGGCTCGGCAACATCCGGGATGCCGGAATCCCGGCAATCGGATACGCGCGACTCACTAGGGCTGCGTCCCTTCGAGCGCTGTGCGCCGATACCAGTCATTGAACCGAATGACCAACTCCTCGGCATCCGGTGCATACGGCCCAGGCCTATAGCCGGCGCCATTCACCCCCCGCTGGTTGTTCTCGGCCAGCAATCGATCCTGCAAGTTGGTTCTTGTCCACACGGTGCTCAGCTTCTCGATGTCATAGTCGACTCCTTCGCGGGCGTGGCTGGACACCACCCATTTGGCTATGACGCGGGTTTCCTGCGGTCCGACGGGTAGTGCACTGAACATGAATGCGTAGTCCGTAAAGGCGTGACAGAAACTATTAGGTTCAGTCGCCCAGCGCAGACCTCCCAGCGGTTCCCCGCCCGTCTCCATGATCGGCACGCTCACGACTGCACGGCCATCCATGGAAACAGTTTCGACGCCTGGGTTGAGCGGGTAGCGTCCCACGTGCCACCAGGATCCGCTGTCGGGACCCACGCGCAAGCCGCGCTTGCTCATTGCCTGCTCAAACACCTCAGGGGGTGGTCCGCCTGAAACCTTCAGACCACTTTCGAAGACGAGCGGGAATGACAGCTTTAGATCGGGGTGCGAACCCAGACAGTGATAGCATTCGCGGGCGTTCTCCATCACGAGCTTCCAGTTGCCCTGCTCGTGCAGCGTGATCGTGTGGACGACCTTGCCCCTGTCTCTTATACACATCTAGATGTGTATAAGAGACAGAGGTAGGGTTGCGCCGCGGCGCGAAAAGGCGCGAAGTCAGGGGCCGCATCCGACAGAGCGATGTAAATGCAGCCGGACAGGATCTCACTACGAATCGGCACGAGGCCGTGCCCTTCCAGGCTGAACCCGTCGTGCATACGCGTGGCTGCCATCAGCCGCCCATCGAGATCGTAGGTCCAGCGATGATAGGGACAGACGATCCGGGGCGAACTGCCGGCACCCTCGGGACAAATCTGAGCTCCGCGATGACGACAGGTGTTATGAAACGCACGGATCACATTGTCACGACCGCGTACGATTAATATCGGGTGCGGTCCGATGGTAATAGACAGATACGCACCGGAACCTGCCAGCTCCGAAGTAAATCCAATCATGAACCAGCTACGCATGAACAGGTCCGCCATCTCGAAACCGTATACGTCAGGGTCCGTATAAAATGCTTGCGGCAGGGAGTGCCCAGGCTTGGCTTCTCGCAGCAGGTCGAGGATGCGCTCGCGGCTGATCATGGGTGCGGGCTCCGATGGAAGCTGCAAAGGATCATACGACGCCTGAGGCACGCAATACTTCGTGAGCAGCGTGACTCGTCGCTCCGCCTAGGAAATGTGCGCCAAACGCGAATATTCAGCTCTCCCGGGGCGCGGCACGGACCTCTTTCGGTTTGAGTCCGAAGTGGCGCCGGAAGGCGGTTGCAAAGGACGTCTGGTGACTATAACCGACTGATTGCGCAACCTGCGCCACCGTCATGCGGCGTTCGCGCAGCAGTGTCAGCGCATGCTGCATGCGACATCTGACGGAGAAGTCGAAAAGGGTCTCTCCATAGACCGCTTTGAAACTTCGCTTCAGGTACGTGTCATTCATGCCCGCGGCGCGCGCAACCTGCCGAATGGTCGGGATTGGCGACAACTGCTTCATCAGCAGGCTGCGCGCTGTTTGCAGGGAGCGCAGGTCGCGATCACTAAACTCGTGCGTAGGCGCATCTGTAAGATTGCCAAAGGCCGCGACGGCCAAACATAACAGCTCGAGAGTAAGCGCCTGAGTGTGCACCAGGCCGAGCGTACCGCTGTAGGGATTCTGCACCAGGCGCTTCGCGCAATCGAACATTTGGGCACTCAGCGGCAACTGACAGTATTTGACCTCGCCGGGTGTTCCGGAAACGAGCGCCGCAAGAGGTGCGGGCGCCGCGACGCTCGAATCCAGAAAGTGGTTGATCAGATAGGCCGCCCGCACGGTAACAGCAACACACCGCTCCCGTGCCCCGGGTGCGGTCCACTCATCGAGGTCCACACCCTGGGGCTGATTGTACACCAACAGGCTCGGACGGTTGAGCCGCAGCGGCTCGGTCCGGCTGACACCCAAGGTCAGATCTCCGGATAGTTTGAAGTAGAACTGGATCATTCCGTCGCCCGGAACGAGCTCGGCGCGGGGATCGCGATAAGCGAAGTTCTCCACTACCACATAAACATCGTCGCCCATCTGGGTCAGGTCCCAATAACCCTCCCCTTCCTGCTCCTCCAACATGATGCGCGCGCTGATGAGAGGTAAATGCGGGTGGCGCCAGAGGCGCTGGATACCCGGTGCCTTTTCGAGGTTCGCAAACGCCTCCGCCAGAGTGTGGCCATGGCCCGCAAGGGCAGCACGAAAAAGGCCACCTTTGAACTCCTTCCTATCGCTCGACATGCAAGCTCCGAGAATGACGCACAGACTCCGACCAAGAAGGTCGGCCCGAGGGTACGCCCTTGCTCTTCGGATGCTTCATATCATGCACCCGCGTCGGACATTGAAGAAGGGTCAGCCACACGTCAGCGGCTTGGTGCTGGACTCGCCCGTATGCACCGGTATGAGCCCGGTGACCGACGGGCTGGCCAACGGCCTTCAATCCGGCCTGTCACGAACCCGTGGCGATTCCGTGGCTGCCCAGGATCTCCCGAATCTTGTTGTTGACCACCTCAGGCCTGTGGACCTCACAGGATATGTGCCCCAACCCCTGCAACAGGTGAAAGCGGGCATTCGGCGCCAAATGGGCCACGCGCCGCCCCAGTGGCGCGGGCGCCTGGCAATCCTCGCTGAACCCAATTACATCGATGGGGACTTGGCAGCCGGGCAACTGGTCGACCACATCGAAGTCGATACACGCCTGCCATTGCGCCGTCAACAAGTCGCCGTCGCGATGGCCGTAGTTGCTTCCCACCCGATCGCGGATCCTGGCCCACAGCTCATCGTTTCCCAGCACCTCGGATGGATAGGAAAATGCCGCATAGTGCGCAACAGTGAAATCCGCAGGCAGTGTTCCCCCTGCACGTCGGAAGTTCACCTCCGCGACCATCCAATCGAGGCAGAAGCCCGTTGCCTTGGCGGCAGTCCCCATGGGGATGGCGAGCCGCACCAGTTCCGGGTACTTGATGGCGCATTGCAGAGTGATCATTGAGCCCATCGACAGCCCTATCAGGATGACCGGTGGCTTGCAGCGGGCCAGGATCAACTCGGCGCAGTCATCGGCCATGTCCTCGATGGTCCAGGGAGGGCGCTTGTGCACGACAGTCTTGCCGGCGCCGCGGGGATCCATCGAGGTATTGCGGAAAGCCGAGCCAAAGGTTTCGAACTGGTTGTCCCACGCTTCGGCAACCTCATCGCCGCCGGGCAGCCAGACGATGTCGGGGCCGCTGCCTTGCTGGATGTAACGCAGCTCGAGATCTTTCAATGGGAGCATCGGCATCGGGGTCTCCAGGGGGTGGGCTCGTAAAGCATTGCGTACGCTTGCCCACGAGTACCGCGGCAACCTCTGCCGCGCAAGACCGGACGGCCAGGGGAGCGCGGCAATGAGCGCGACTCTCCCGAATCCCTACATTCCAAGACGGATCGCCTAAAGCTGCCGCGTAGGTGCCGTGTTAAACAGGGATGAGACCCCGGCCTAGGATCAACGGAGCACGTCATGCAACGCAGCCCCAAAGCACATACGATCCATCGCGAACATCAGCATATGAGCTGGGACAACTCGCGTGCGCCGGCGTTGCATGTCGCTCCCGGTGACACGGTCAGCTTTCGCGATATCGACGCCATGTGCGGTCAGCTCTCCCCGGAGTCAACTGTGGAAACCATTGCGGCGGTGGATTTCGCGCGTGTCAATCCGATAGCCGGGCCCGTGTTTGTCGAAGGGGCGGAGCCGGGAGACACACTGAAGGTCACCCTGCTCGGATTTGAGCCCTCAGGCTGGGCATGGACCGGAGTGATTCCCGGGTTCGGGCTGCTGGCGGAAGATTTCACCGAGCCGGCATTGCACATCTGGAAGTACGACTCGTCCTTCAGCTCACCAGCCGCCTTCGGTAAATTCGCACGCGTGCCGCTCAAGCCTTTCTGTGGGACAACCGGTGTAGCGCCAAAGACACCAGGTGCCCACAGCACCATTCCGCCATATGCCAGCGGCGGAAACATGGATATTCGCGACATCGGCGAAGGAACCGAGCTTTACCTTCCCGTGCAGGTGAAAGGCGCGCTCTACTCGATTGGCGATCCGCATGCCGCACAGGGCGATGGCGAAGTCTGCGGCACTGCGATCGAAACGCCGATGAGCGTGCACGCGAAGATCGAGCTGATTAAGGGAGGCAACCTACGCTTTCCTCGTTACTGCTGCCCACATCCGGTCACCCGGCATCTGGACGCAAAGGGCTACGATGTGACTACCGGAATCGGTCCGGACCTCATGGAGGCCGCCAAGGAAGCGGTTCGAGGAATGATTGATTTGCTGGGAAAGGTCCAGCACATGAGCGCCCATGATGCCTACATGCTTTGCAGTGTCTGCGGCGATTTGCGTATCAGTGAGATCGTCGATCGTCCCAACTGGGTAGTCTCGTTCTATTTGCCGCGCATCGTCTTCGAATGAACGCCGGGGGACGGAGCTGGCGAGCTGTAGCGGGCGCCATCTATGTCGGTGTCGCAGCCCTGTTGGTTGTCAACGTTCTGCCCGCCCTCATCAGCATCGTGGCTCAGGGACTGAAATGGGACGATCGGTCCCTGGGGCTCCTTGCGGCCGCCGACGTTGCCGGAATCGCGTTGGGATCTCTCGTTGGTATCCCCCTGGTGCAACGATTGTCGCTGATGTTCTGCACGTTCGTGGGCCTCACCGTGCTGGTCGCGGCGGATCTCGGCTGCGCACTGGGCGCGAGTCAGTTCCAGGTGGTCGGTTTCCGCTTCCTGGGGGGAGTTGCAAGCGGACTGATCCTGGCAACCTGCTACACCATCTACTCATGGGAACATCCGCAGCGCAACTTTGCACTGTTTTCGCTTGGGCAGATGGTTTCCGGATTCATAGGGGTGACCGCGCTCCCCTTCGTGGTAGCCCGTTGGGGTTGGTCCGGGTCCTTTGTTTTTCTGGCAGCTGCAACCGCGCTCGCTATGCCAATGACTGCATGGCTGCCCGTGCGGTCGGCCCAGCGTACCGCGGCAATTGCCGTTTCGAGCAAGCCGAGTGACAGCGGGCTTTTTCTCTGGCTTGCCGTGGCTGGCATTGTCATTTACGTCACCGGCGCAGGAGCAGTGTGGACCTTCATGGCACGAATGGGTCTCGCCGCCGGAATATCGGAGCACGGGGTCAATGTAGCCATTTCCGGTAGTGAGATCGCCGGCGTGCTGGGCGCTCTCGCTACGATGTTTTCGAGCCGACGGCTCGGCATCTTTCTGCCACTGACGGTATGCGCCCTCTTTTCGGCCGCATCCATTTGTGCAATGCGCACACCAAACCCACAGGTCTACTTCCTCGCACTTTCGGTGTTCACCTTTACGTGGCTCGCCTTCGCTACGATTCAGTTCGCGATCATTGCCAGCGCGGACACCCGCGGCGTTGCAACCATCGCAATGTCGACAGCCTGGTACGCCGGGTTCACAGTGGGTCCGTACGTGGCAGGGTCGCTTGTGGACTCCTATGGGTTCGTGCCCGTACAACTTCTCGGTGCTGCCGGCGTAATCATTGCGCTTTTGACGCTCGTGCCGCTCCGTAACCGCGCTACCAGGGCGATTGCGCTGGAGCCTGCATGATTGATCCGTCGGATCGCCTACGTTTTATCTCGCGTTTCCAATACCCGTGCTGAAATCGCGACTGTGCCCGGAGTTAGATTCAGGGAGGGGGCAATTACACGGGGAGAGAAGGCTTGAATATCGAAAAAACGGGACTTCCCAACACAACTACTCTGCATGCCATGGTGCGCACCATTGTGCGACAGGCCGCGCGGGCCACTTGGTATGCTTCCGGGGGAATCTTGTTGAGCACGGTCGCAGCCGAAGCACAAGTTTCACCGGAGGCCTCCCCATCGAGCAGCACCGTTCAGGAGATCGTCGTCACGGCGCAGCGTCGGATCCAGTCGGTTCAAGATGTGCCTTACAATATCAGCGCTGTCGGGCAGGGAGCGATCCAGGAGTCCGGCGCAAGCTCCATCAATGACCTGACGCGCCTCGTACCAGGTCTCACCACTGTCGACGAAGGCGCGGGCGCGCGCGGTCAAACAAATAACCTGACGCTGCGCGGACTCAGAACCAATAGCCCCGGCGGTGGCCAGGCCACCACTGAAACGCCCGGCCAGACCGTGAATTCCGTGTCGACGTACTGGGGTGAGACGCCGATCTTCTTTCCGATGCCCCTTTACGACATCGATCACGTCGAGGTACTTCGCGGCCCGCAAGGAACCCTGTACGGGTCCGGTGCGGAGGCCGGCACGATTCGGTTCATCCCGGTGCGACCGCAGTTCGACCGCATCTCCGGCGAAGTGCAGGCACAAGGCAGCGCCATCGAGCGGGCCTCCCAGTTCAACAACTGGAATCGCCAAGCGCGTGCGATTCTCAATCTTCCGCTGACCGACAAGCTGGCGCTACGGCTGGTCGCAGGCATCGAGCACGATGCCGGTTTCATCGACAACAACAATCTCATCCTGCGCCAGGGTGTGGGTCAATACGCCGTGCCCCTACCCAGTGTCCCGGGAGACCTGACCAGTGGTCCCGTGATTGGCCCCGCTCGAGCGCATACCAATACCAGCGCGCAATGGTTTGGGCGCGCAGCGCTGCGGTGGGCGCCGAACGACCGGCTCGATTTCCAGCTGGAGTACCTGCATCAATACATCAGCTCGGCCAACACCCAGTATGCGAGTCCAGGATATGCCGGCGGTGTGCTGGACCTGACGGCTGCGAACGCCGCCGCAGCCCCCGGTCCGGGAAACCCCGGCGCATGGCCGAGCTCGAGTTTCAACATGAATCCCGGCGGCCGCTACACCTCCGCCGCGTTCATCGAATCTCCCTATGAGGACAACACGAACTTGGTGAATGCAGTCGCCACGGTCGACATGGGCTTTGCGACCGTCACCTCCGCGACTTCGTTTTATTCGGATAACAGCGTGGGAGTGAGCGATTGGACCGGACTGATCGATAACCCGGCCACCGTGAACTACAACTCCTTTTTCCCATACAACGGTTTTCCGCGCATTGTCACACCTGCCTACGTGCCGGCTGAAAGCCGCGCCTTCGTCCAGGAATTGCGGCTGGTATCAAAAGCCGGTCACTTCTTCGACTATGTCGTCGGTGGCTATTACAACCGTCAACCCAACGAGGCCGGCTGGCTGCAATTGATGCCCGGCATCGCCGCCTACAATGCTGCCATCGGCATGCCGAATCCGTCCACGGAAGGCGATGTCATCTGGAACTACAACCGCAAGACGACATTCCAGGACCGCGCGGTGTTCGGGGAGCTCACCGCGCACATCACGCCGGCTTGGCAAATCACCGGGGGCTTGCGGTTCTTCGGTCAATCATTCACGACCAACACGATCTCGCGCTTGCCGTTTTGTGGCTCAATCTGCGCCAGCGATCAGACGGATCCTGCCGGATTGACCGTGACCAGTGGCACGCAGCGCGTGCACCGTCATGTGTGGAAGTGGAATACATCTTATGACCTGAATCATGACACCAAGGTCTATGCAACGTATTCCCAAGGTTTTCGGCGCGGCGGCGCGAATGCCGTACCGATTGCCGGCACCTATGCCTCATTGCCGAGCTACCTGACGTTTGCACCTGACCTGGCGAAGAACTACGAGGTGGGACTCAAGGGGACTCTTTTCCACCCTCGTCTGAGTTACACCATCGACGTCTATCGTGTGAATCTCGACAACTTCCAGTTTGACGGTGTCAACTTGAGCGGTCTCCCCCTGACCTACAACGGCAGTACCGCTCGCTCGCAAGGCGCGGAGCTGGAGCTGCAGGCATCTTTGGGCTCACGCACCCGCGTTGCGCTCGGCTATGCGTACACGGACGCCACAGTAAGGAAGACCTTTGGACTCTTTGACTACCCATCCTACGCGCTCATTCCTTCATTGGGCGGCACGGGCAATATAGCTCCGCTTTTCGGCGGCCCGATCGCATCGGGTACCCGGCTGCCAGGCGTGCCAAAGAGCTCCGTCACCGCCTCGATCGACCACACACTACCGGTGCCGGCATTCGACAGCGCAACCGTCACGCTGCACATGGATGGTGCGTATCGAACCTCCGAATCGGCCAACATCGTGCCCACGAGTGTCTATAACTGGGAAATTCCCTCGAGTTTCATCGGCAATGCGCGGGCGACACTCGACCCCGGCGGCGCCCTGGCGTACAGCCTCTTCGTTGAGAACTTCACCAACGATGCAGGCTACTCCGGCGGGACCAACGTGCAGGCGTACCCGTATTACGGGCGCTTCCGGTTTGTTGCGCGTCCTCGAACCTGGGGATTCAGCATTCGCTACAAATTCTGATACCGCTGATAGGTTAGTCAAAGCAGTTGCGGCGCTTGCGGGCCGATGCCAGCCGGCTCACGCGACATTCGCTTCGTCTTCGCGGATGGTTTGGCCGGCGCGCCAAAGGTGCCAGGCGGCCCACAGTCCTGAAGGCGCGAGTGCCAGCAGCGACCAGCGCAGAGACTCATTCCCAGCGGATGAATGCGAGAGGAGCCAATCGCTCAACCAGCCGACAAACTGCGGTGCGACGACGAGATTGCCGATATTGGCCAGGAAGAGAAGCGCAGCACAGGCGGTAGCGCGCATATTGGCAGGGACGACATTCTGCAGCAGGCCGAGCATGGGGCCGATGAAGAAATACACGCCCGGAACAAACAGCCAGAGGAAGACTGCGGCCATGCGGGTTGAATCGACCCAGTAGGCGAGAAACGACGGCACAGTACTCACGACTACCAGCATTGCCAGCAGATTTGCGATGTGCTTTGGATCCGTCGCCGCGCGCCGGCTCATCAGCCAGGCGGTCGCGAGCGTGCTGGCCGTGCCAGCAATGAGGTGCATGGGCCCGAGAAGTTGCCCTGCACCGCCCACGCTCATCCCATGGGAGCGCTGCAGAAATGCAGGGGTCCACCACATGAGTCCCCAACTCCACAGAGTGGCAACCGAGCCGCCTATGATCAAGTGCACGGCAGAGCGCTGCTTGCGCATGAACCGGAGCGCATCACTCAGCGTCGCTGATGCTGTTCGCGCGCGGTCAAACAGGCCGCGTGGCGGCTCCTTTACCGTGAACCAGACGACGAGGCTGAGTACGAGGCCGGGGAGCCCCAGAAGAAGGAATGCAGCTCGCCAACCGCCCTGCTCAGCTGCAGCGCCGGCGACCGACGAGCCGAGCCACGCGCCGAGGCAGGCGCCCAGGGAAAAGATAGTCAGTGCAGGCGGCCGACGAGCCGGTGGGAACGTGTCTGCCAGAATCGATGTCGAGGGGGCAGTGCCGCCGGCTTCTCCGATTCCTACGCCAAAGCGTCCCAACATCAATTGCGAGAATGTCCGGGCGAATCCACACAGCACCGTCATTGCGGACCAAACCAAAATAGCGCCGGCCAGGATGTTGCGTCGGTTGGCTTTGTCGGCGAGCACGGCGAGGGGGATTCCGACGGTCACGTAGAACAGGGCGAGAGCGACCCCGGTGAGGTATCCCACCGCGCTGTCGGAAAGTCGCAGCTCTTGCTTGATGGGCTCGAGGAGCGTAGAGATGGAGTATCGGTCCGCGATGTTGAGTGCGTATGCCAGCGTCAGGATGCCAAGAACGTAGTAGCGTTTGGTGGCCGGCGCGTTGGATTCCCTTACTCCCTGCCCGATCAACACCCCGGCGCATCCAAAGTCGAGCCGGTTGACATCAGCCAGCAACACGGTCTGAATTCGAATCTCATGAAGCTCCTCGGCACTCGTTTCTCACGGATGCGTTTTAGCCCATCCGCGGACCAGCGATCCGGCGAAATTGCTTGGATTTCCGGTATATTTCCGCCCCGAGGGGACCTGCGTCAGCAGACTTACGACGCGTATCGCCGTGAATCGTCCTATACGATCGCCGCGGGGGCGCGGGTTTCGACACGCGGCAATGCCGACACCGGATCTCCTAGGAAAAAAGTCGCCCCTGCAAAGGGTCCGCCGTCTCCTCCGCTACCGGCCAATTAAGATCTGCCTCAAATGGCTTCTCGGTGGACCCAGGAATGAAGACCCACGCACAGGCTGTCATCATCGGTGGCGGAGTCATCGGCTGCAGCGTTCTCTACCATCTCACCAAGCTCGGATGGCGGGATGTCGTGCTCTGCGAACGCAAGGAGCTTACCGCCGGTTCGAGTTGGCATGCCGCGGGTGGCTTTCACGCCCTCAACAGCGATCCGGGCGTTTCGCGGCTTCAGTCCTACACCATCGATCTTTACCGCGAGATTGAGGCGCTTTCGGGCCAGGACGTGGGTCTTCACTTTACTGGAGGACTGAACATCGCGGCCACTCCCGAGCGATGGGAGTTCCTGCAAGCCGACCACGCGCGGCATCGGGTGCTCGGATTGAAGACGGAGCTCGTGGGCCCCGCGCAGATACGAGAGTTGTGCCCGCTGATCGATGCTTCCGGCGTGTTGGGAGGCGTGTACGATCCAAGGGAGGGTCACCTCGACCCTTATGGTGCCACACACGCATACGCCAAGGCCGCCGTTAAGCAGGGCGCCACGGTGTACCGCCACACGCGTGTTCTCGAGTTGAATCCAACGGAACGCGGCACTTGGCAAGTGGTCACCGACCAGGGGAATATCGAAGCCGAGCACGTGGTCAATGCAGCGGGTCTGTGGGCACGCGAAGTTGGTTACATGGTCGGTGCGCGACTCCCGCTGATTCCGATGGAGCATCACTACCTGCTCACCGACGACCTGCCGGAGCTGGCGCAATCCGGCCGCGAAATTCCTCTGGTGCTCGATCTCGATGGTGAGATCTACCTGCGGCAGGAGCGCAAAGGCGTGCTCCTGGGGGTCTATGAAAAGGATGCGACGCCATGGGCGTTGAAGGGGACGCCGTGGGAATACGGCGACACGGAGTTGCTGCCGCCGGCTCTCGAGCGACTCGAGGAAGCACTCGAGAAGGGTTTCCAACGGTTCCCATCGCTTCCGCACGCCGGTATCCGCCGCATCGTGAATGGCCCCTTCACCTTCACCCCCGATGGCAATCCCTTGGTGGGTCCCGTTCCGGGCCTGAAGAACTACTGGGCCGCCTGCGGTGTCATGGCCGGCTTTGCACAAGGCGGCGGTGTTGGGCTCGCGCTGTCGCAATGGATGACTCGCGGCGAGCCCGATAGTGACATCTTCGCAATGGACGTCGCGCGCTTTGGACCCTACGCTTCCGAGAACTACACCATCGAAAAAGCCCGCGAGTTCTACGCGCGTCGCTTCCAGATCGCCTATCCGAACGAGTACTGGCCCGCGGGCCGACCGGCCAAAACCTCGTCCATCCACGCCGAGCTGATGGCCGAAAATGCCGTTTTCGGCGTGAGCTACGGCCTGGAGATACCGCTGTACTTTGCACGTAAAGGCGAATCAGCCATAGAGACGCCCGCGCTCGGTCGCTCGAATGCATTTGCACGCGTGAAAGAGGAGTGCCTGGCTTCGCGCAATGCCGTCGGCGTCATCGACATCTCCGCATTCGGAAAGTACCTCATCAGCGGCAAACACGCCGAAGCGGCGTTGAATCGGGTGCTCGCCGGGCGCCTGCCGGATGTTGGTCAAATTCGAATCACACCCATGCTGACAACTACTGGAAAGCTCAAGGGGGATCTGACCACGCTGCGTCTCGCGAAGGACCGCTTCCTTGTCAGCGGCTCAGGGTATCTACAGAGCTACCACATGCGTTGGTTCGACGAGCACCTGGCAGGCGACGGTGTTCACGTGCAAAACATCTCCGAGCAGTCCGCGGGACTGGCAATCTTCGGCCCCCGCTCTCGCGAGCTCCTGCAGCGATTGACCAAGGCAGATCTTGCGAATGATGCACTCCCGTTCATGAATCTCGTTGAAACCAGCGTGGCACTGGCGCCCGCCATCATCGCCAGACTGTCGGTGTCCGGCGAACTCGGCTATGAGATTCATGTCGGCACGCAGTATCTTCGCTCGCTTCTCAACGCAGTGATGCGCTCCGGCACCGACCTTGGCGCCCGCCATGTCGGAATGTATGCGCTCAATTGCCTGCGTCTGGAGAAGAGCTTCGGCATCTGGTCGCGCGAATTCTCGTCCGACTACACCCCGAGGATGGCGGGCCTGGAGCGATTCATTGATTTCCGCCGCTCGCAATTCATTGGCCGCGATGCCGCCCTCGAAGAGCGTGAGCGCGAGCCCGTGCGCCGACTGGTGACGCTGGAAGTCGATGCGGTGGAAGCCGACGCCACCGGGTATGAGCCCATTTTGCTCGCTGATCAACTCGTTGGCTTTGTCACCTCCGGTGGCTATGGACATTGCGTGGATCGCAGCTTGGCCATGGGATACCTGGATTGCGCAGTGCCCGCCAACCAGTCCGGCCTGACGATCACCATTAACGGCACGGAGCGTCGATGCAGGCCCGTGGCAAGCTCTCCATGGGACCCGTCGGGCTCACGAATGCGCGGCTGATACCAACTCAGTTTGGAGGCGGCGACACAGCTGATTGGCGTTGCGCCGCCCGCAAACCTCGCCGGCGTTCATATTGCTTTGCCTTTCCCGCCGCAGTGTCCTCATGGGCATTGAGCCAGAAGTCAAACCAGTCTACCAAGAACTCCTGGTGTGCCAGAATCTGCAGCGGCTTGCTCAGATTGTGTTGGCCCGTGCGCATATACTGCAGATCGACGGGCTTTCCCTGATCTCTTAGCGGCGCATACAAGTTCCACAACGACATCAGATCCTCAGGGTTGGTGGCGGAAATCGCGACTGGTGCAACAATCTTATGCGTCAGAAGCGCGGGTGCTCTTTGCATCCAATCATTCAATCCACCACCGTAGGGCAGCGGGCCCGCAATGAACTCGGCGTACTTCTTGGTGCCCTCTGTCAGAGCGGCGTCGACATCAAAGTAATACTCCTCGATTGAGCCGGCCGTGGTGGATCCCACGAACGCAGCGGCAAATCGTTCAGGAGCGGCCTCAATTGATTCAATGACGTAAGGCCCTCTCCTGCTGTAGCCGGCAATGCCGACCCTGGACGGATCAGCGATTCCATCTGCCGCTAGTCGATCAATTGCCGCCAAGTAGACTTGCGTGCCGCGTTCGGCGGCCTCCCGCCAAGTGCCCATTGCACTCGAATGTGGCTCCTGCACCTGCAGCACAACGATGCCTCTGGCTGCCAGCGCTCTGGCCGCCCCGGCCGTCTCGGACCCATAACCCGTGGTAAGAAATCGGTCCTGCGGGAAGCCATGGGTTTGAATGACCAATGGATATCGATGGCCCGCGACGAAGTCCGGCGGCTCTACCAAACCTCCTACCACGCTGGTGCCGTGAGAATCTGTCCAGTGGTACGGCGTCACTGTGCCCAGCGCGATACCTTGTAGCTGAGGGTTCGGATCCATGACTGTCAATTGGCGCGTTGTCCGGCGGTCTCTGGCCGACAATTTGGGTGATTCATCCAACCCCTCATTGATCGAGAGTTGAACAGGAGTAACAGCTCTATGCGAGTGCCGCCGCTGCTTTTTCCACGTCTGCGAGCGATGTTCGTAGACGCCTTCGCTGGCGTCAGAGAAGTCGATCTTGAGTCGATCAGATCCATCCCATGATACCGCTGTAACGGAGGTTGAATCTCGGGTGTGAAGCCACAGACAATCGTAGTGAAGCGTCACCGCGTCGACGACCGCCACGCCACACGCAGCAGAGTGACTGTTGTCCGTGGGACATCACACACCTAAACTCTGTTACCGCTTCCGTGGCCTCTAGCACGAGAGATTCGATGTCAGATCGCGGGTTCCGTCGACTCCTATACCGCCTCCAAATGCGATGGATCATTCGATTATTCACTGAGAGTCTCACGGATGGGACTGCCGATCTACAGTCAAAGTATGCATTTCAGTGTTGACTACGCCGAGGTAAATCGACGGCAGATCCCAACCGCTTCCCGGGTAGGTTGCCGATATCCCCGCCTCGTAGACTTCGAGGATGTCGATGTATTTTCTGAACGGAAGGGTTCAGTGCACGTATGCCCTCTCGGTACGAGCACGATCCAACTTCTGAATCTGTGATTGCATAACGTCAGAAATTTGGTCGATCTGCTGCATCGCACTAGATGTCTCCTCGGCAACGCGCAGTAAGCGCAATCCGCGCAAGAGCGTGGTCAGCCGGGAGTCCTAAGCATCACATTCCAGGCAAGTGCGCGTGCGATGTTCTCCTTGCAACCGACAGTACTAGTCCATGATTCGCGCACGTGGCTGGAGCTGGGAGAAAGAAGGTGTCTGCTCCTGTGCTCACACGGCCTATCAGTGTTAGGGCAATCATGGCAAGACCCGTACCGTCACAATTGATAAACCAACCTCTGGCACTCTCTAGTTGAAATGGGTGAGATAGGTCTCCCATCAATTTGGCGCTGCAACAAAGGTTGTGCACGCATCGATCATTTACGCCGTTTGTGCTGACGGCGCTTTGGATGTATGGTCTAGCGAGTGTAGGTGTGTCAGAACGCGCCCCTGGATCAATCCAGTCACTTTCAGAATCAACTCACCAACGACATCCTGAGTTTGAAATTCTCGCCTGCGAGGAGCCAAAAATGAAATCACAAGGACAGCTCATTCGAGACATCCAACATATATACGCAAGTGCTGCGAGCTGCGGCACGAAGGAGCGCTGTGCCGTCGCTCCGAGCCCACAACTGCGTGAGCGGATCAAAGGTGCATTGTCGCAGATACAGGCCTCCGGAGGACTCCCTCCCCTACTCAACATCAAAGCCGCCGAGCCGAAGGCCTACGGCCTCAATGATGGTACGATTTTCCCGCCCGACTATTTCCCTGCCGGCACCTCGCCTTTGTTGATTGCGAATGCGGCAGCCGATCGGGCGCCATTGCGCGGAACTCTGCGGGTCATTGTCGTGCTGGTGGATTTCAGCGACAAACCGATGGTCCAGACGCAAAACCACTTTCGGGACCTTTTCTTCTCGATCGGTACACTGCCAACCAAAAGCGTGCGTGAGTATTACCAGGAGGTCACGAATGGTTTGATCGACATTCAGGGGGATGTGGTGGGACCGCTGCGCCTGCCGCAAACGCTGGCCACTTATGCTCATGGCGCGTCGGGTCTCGGATCGGCTTTGCCCAACGCACAGACGATGGCGCGCGACGCCTTGGTGGCGGCGGACCCCACGGTCAACTTCGATCCGTACGACAACGATGGCAATGGTTTCGTGGATGCCTTCATCGTCATACACGCGGGCGGTGGTGGCGAAGAGACCGGCAATTCAGGCGACATCTGGTCCCACAAGTGGGTTATCGACGGCGGTGCGCGCAAGGTCGACCACACTCAGGTATACGGCTATCTTACGGTTCCAGAGGACTGCAAGATTGGCGTATGCGCCCACGAACTCGGGCACCTCCTGTTCGGATTTCCGGACCTATACGACACGGATTACACCTCTGAGGGCATCGGTAACTGGTGTTTGATGGCCGCCGGTAGTTGGGGCGGAGGCGGCGACACCCCCGTGCATCCGAGTGCTTGGTGCAAGGCCAACCAGCAGTGGGCGGTGGTCGACACTCGCACCTCTAATGGCGTAGTGAGCATCGCCGATGTCAAGACGTCGCATACGGTCTATCGACTGTGGACCGGCGGCGCGGGCGGAAATGAATACTTCCTCGTAGAGAATCGGCAACAAACCGGGTTCGATGTGTCCCTGCCCGGTGCAGGCTTGCTCATCTGGCACATTGATGAATCCCAGCCGGCGAATACCAACGAGAATCACTACAAAGTGGCCTTGATGCAAGCGGACAATCGCCGGGACCTGGAGCTCAACCACAATCGCGGTGATGCGGGCGATTGTTATCCGGGGACCGCAAACAACACAGCGTTCAATGGCACCTCCTCCCCGAACTCCAATTCATACGCAAATGTGGCGACCTGTGTGGCCGTGAATGGCATCTCCGCCTCCGGGCCGGTCATGAGCGCGAGTCTGCAGGTCAAATGCGTCATCAAAGTCAAAGACCATAAGGACACCATCAAGGAAAAGGACGTCAAGGATCGGATCAAGGATCACAAAGAGTTCAAAGAGCACGAAAAGCCACTTGTTGATCATCCGGGCAAGCCCACGATCGACAAATCTGCGGTGTTCGACAAGGGATTCGACCGGCCCGGAAGCGATGGCGATCCGTTCGGTCGCTCTCACCGTCGCAGTCCAGAGGGTGGCGGTGGTGACCCGCTCGAGGCCCGGGTCGCCGCGCTCGAAGCGGCTATGGGATTGGGGAGTCAGGCGGGCGGCAGCGCCCAGCCGTTTATTGGACGGGAACTGCGGCCAGATCTCTCCGGTAGTGCGCTGGCCTCAGAGGAGGATCAAGCACAACTGCGGGAGCAAATGCTGCGGGGTTCCGCACACGCAAAGCGCGTTTACGACACCAAAGTCGGCGGCTAACGGATCTCAGACGGGCACGGGCGCGCATGAAGATCCTCGTGATCGCTGACCCGTCAGACACCACGGCGGTGTGCGTCGCCGCTCTGTTGCTTCATCGACACGGTACCGCCGCCGTGTCGGTGCGCACGCCCGCAGAGATCGTGCTGGCAGAACGATGGGAGCATCGCGTCCGGGACGCGCACGTGGAAACCCGGCTCGATACGCACGGGGGTGAGTGCCTCGTGGGCCTGTCTGTCATCTTCAACCGACTTAGGGCCTTCGATGAGGCGCTGATGTTCCCAGATTCTCTGGAGGATCGGACCTATGCTCAAGCCGAAATCGCCGCGCTGTTGGTCAGTTGGTTGGCGAATGCTGGCTGCCCCGTTGTCAACGCGCCCGCCGATAGCGCATTGACGAATCAGCACCGCCCGATCGTGTGGCAGCGTCGTGCACTGCGCGCTGGGCTGCCGACGGCTGACCTGTTTGTCACGACCAGTTCCCGTAGATTTCGCGTGCCCTCGGGCCTTGCGGCGAAACCGGAGCTCAGTTGGTGCTCATTCGAGGCCAGCTCCCGGTTTCGAGTCAACCAGTTTGGATGGTACACCGCCTTGGGCGCGCTCGCCGTGCGAAGCGTGCATGTGATCGGAGAGCGGGCGTTCGGGCCGCTACCCGACACGCTCCTCCAAGGCTGCCTTCGTCTGGCCCGATCCGCCCATCTAGACCTTCTCCGCGTCGACTTCTCGCCTTCGGTAGAAGCGCCCGACGGATTCGTGTTCGCGGGTGCAGACCCGAGTCCTTCATTTGATGACCCCCAACTCATCGAGGCGCTGGCCGATCGACTCGAAGGGCTCGCCGCCGCCCTGCCCTCGGCGGCCCCATGATTCTGTTCGCAGGTATTCCCTCGGAGCCACCCCTCGCCTTGGCCATCGAAGCGGCGCAACGAGCGAGCCTTCCCTACGTCGTGTTTAACCAACGACAGACCCGCGCGTGTGAGCTAGCCATTGAGAGCACCGATCAGCATCTGCGAGGTTGCCTTTGGACCGAGGGCCGAAGTTGGCACCTCGATGAATTTTCCGGAATTTACGCGCGGCTGATGGACCCGAGTGTCCTTCCAGAGAGCCGACCTCCCAGCGACAGAGCCACCCATCCCGACGCAGTTGAGAAAGCGCTGTTTCTCCACGAGGCCCTCAATGACTGGCTGGAGATCGCACCGGGACGCATCGTCAACCGGCCCAGCGCCATGGCCAGCAACAGTTCGAAGCCTTATCAGACTCAGCTGATTGCCCAGTACGGTTTCCTCATTCCCCCGACGCTCGTCACTAACGATCCCGCGCTGGTGGAAGCGTTCCACGCACAGCATCGCAGAGTCATATACAAATCGACGAGTGCGCACCGGTCGATCGTCACCGAATGGCATCCTCGCGGATCCGATGAGCTGAAGAAGGTGCGTACGCTGCCGACGCAATTTCAAGCGCTGCTCGTAGGGATGAACGTGCGGGTGCATGTGATTGGCGACCGCGTGTTTGCAAGTGAGATCCTGACTGACGCGCTCGACTACCGTTATGCGCACCGGGACGGGCACGACAATCACATGCGCCCGCTCGAGCTCCCCGGGAACATCGCCGAGCAGTGTGCCGTCATGACCGGTGCACTTGGCCTGGAATTCTCCGGCATCGATCTGTTGCGCACTTGCGATGATCAATGGTACTGCTTCGAAGTGAATACCTCGCCGGGGTACAGCTACTTCCAAGAGCAGACTGGCCAACCGATCTCGGAAGCCCTGGTCGCACGGCTGAGTACGCATTAAAGTGGTTGCGCGCGGTCGCTTCACCCGAGGGAGCCTTCCATGGTGCAAGTAGTCGAGAATCGAGCCGACCTGGAGGGGCAGCTGGTGGCGATCCGCGATGACGCGATTCGGCCTGGTCACAAGGTGGCGACGGTCGATGTGCACTCGGCGCAGGAAGTTCAGCCGTACCCCAATCTCATGAAATCGGCTCCGGGGACACAGATTGATGTTGTGGTTCCAGCAGAGTACAGCTCACGATTGCAGGCGGGGGATCGCGTTCGCTTGCGAGTACGCCGTGCGGGTCCTACAACGGTGCTGGCTGAGAGTTGTATGCCAGCGTCGTGACACATCCGCGCCCTGGATCGAGGACCGCGCCGGGCGCTGCGCAAGTAGGCGCACTACGTGGGTGCGTATCACCGAGAAGAAAGAGTCCACCTGCACGTAGCCGCCGTCGAGTATTTTTCGCTTCAGGTGGTGATGGATCGTAATCAACAGATGCGCCGCCGCTTCCACGTACCGGCAACGGGCTTGGCGTGTGATCCACACACCGCCTCGGGCATCGATGCGCTCCTGGCGATACAGAGGCAGTGCATCCACGTACTTTGCGATGATGATGTGAGTGACGAACCCGACGCCCACGCCGGCCTGGGGGATCACTTGCGCGGGCAGGGCCGCGACGATCGGGGCATGTGCTCGCGCCCGGCTGGCATAGACCGGACGGATGATCTGAAGGCGATAGAACTGGCTGGGCTGGTACTCGATCTGCTCGGTGATTGACCATGATTTCGTCTTCTGCAAGGCCGACGGTCAACCGATCCGCTGCCTCAAGCACGTGTACGGCCGTTGGGGCGCGACCGTTGACCGGCTGAACATTCGCTATCGAGCGCCCTACCACGCGCGTCACTCCTGCGTGAGCTGGAACCTCATGACGGGGAAGAATCTGCTGTGGTGCTCGCGCCAACACGGACACAGCGTGGAGATCATGCTGAGCACCTACGGAGTCTGGATCAAAGGGGCACAGGAGGCGGACGTCGCGGCGATTCGTAACGCCTTCGAAGCACCCGCGACCGCGAGCGTGTTGGAATCCGAAGTCCCCTCGGGTACCCCGGAGACCCCCGAATTTGCCACCAATATGCCACCAACAGGGGGGTGGGGACGGCTCTCGTGGAGAAAAGTGAAGAAATTCAGGGACTTAACTGGCGGAGCGGACGGGACTCGAACCCGCGGCTCTATCCTTAGAAATCAGCAAGTTACTGATGCCCCAGAAGCTCCTTCCCCCTCCGATCCCCTCGCCTCCCCAATTTGGTCACTAGAACGGTCACTAGCAAACGAACTCGACATCCACCCCAGCACCCGTTGGCCGCTGATTGCCGGCCTTTCGAGACTCATCGAAAGGCGCCGCCGGCAACCCCAGCCACGTCTAGCGTAGCGGCCCTGCTCATCGCCCGGAGCCTGGATATGCGATACACTCCTTACCCTGAAGTAAGGAATCTGGCATGGCATCCGCAACCCTCACCAGCAAAGGCCAAGTCACGCTCCCAAAGAGCGTGCGAGAACGATTAGGCGTTGAGGCCGGCGACCGGCTGGAGTTCGTTGAGTCCGAGCAGGGATTTCTCGTCGTCGCCGCTACACGAGACATCCGGTCTCTCAAGGGAATCGTGGGACGACCCAAGAACCCGGTGACCATCGAGGACATGAACAGCGCCATCGAAAAGATGGGCCGTATGCCGTGATCGGCCTCGACACGAACGTCGTCGTCCGCTATCTCACCCAAGACGATCCCAAGCAGTCGCCCATCGCAACACGGCTGATGGAGAAGACGCTCAGCTCAGACGACCCTGGGTTTATCTCGCTCGTCGTGCTTGCGGAAGTCGTGTGGGTCCTGGTGTCCCTGTATTCCGTGGACAAGCCGGGTGTCGCTGAAGTCGTTGGTGGACTTCTGACCACTGAGCAACTTCGAGTGGAATCCGCCGAGCTCGTATGGCGTGCTAAGCGTCGGTACGAGGCATCGAAAGCGGACTTCAGTGACGCGCTGATCGCGGAATGCGGAGTGGCAGCCGGCTGCAAGCGCTTAGTCACGTTCGATCGGACGGCGGCTGCAACATCAGGCTTTGAGTTACTGAGCTGAGACACATCGGTCCACGTTGCTGCTGGCGGGCCGCGGCCGCTATTGCTATTCAGACAAGCGGTACAAAGTCTGTGCTCCAGACGAGACAACATGGTCGATAGCAAGTTAGTCCCACAACTCGCGGTCCCCCTTTGGTTCCAACTCCTTAAACTGCAAGGCGAAAAGAAGACTGGGCTCACCATCCCTTTTCTAATCGGTGCCACTCACTCCTTCTCCACCTCGTTTCCAGTTGTCGATGACAATCTCGCGTTTGATCAGCTGAGTTCAATGTTAATAGAAATGCGAGATGTCAGTAAGCGTCTGATTCTGGCCGCCTAGCCAGGCTGGGAGGGCTGTGCCGAAGATGGTCCTGCGGACACATCTAGGTGTCCACGTAGGAGCTAGCCCGGATCTCTCACGGATAGAGGGTGCATCGGCCCGGTGATTGAGTAAAACTTGAGTTGCGAGAACAAGTTAAGACTCAAGTCACCGGGAGGACCGATGCAGACAGAGTGTAGCGCGGAACAGCTGGAGTTCTCATGCGTGGGGCGACGCCGGGTGGTGGCGGCCTTTGATGGCGGGACGGTGAGCTCGGATGCCGGGGGGCTGCTGTTGGGGCGAGCGGATGAGGCGATCGGTCTGATTGATCGCCTGGCGGAATGCTTCACCGATCATCGTGACCCGGACTTGATCGAACACACGGTCAGGACGCTGATCGGGCAACGGGTGTTCGGCCTGGCGCTGGGGTATGAGGACCTGAACGATCACGAGCAGCTGCGCCACGATCCGGTCTTCGGAGCGTTGTTGGGGAAGCTGGAAGCGAAGCGGCGCTCGAGCTGTGCCGGGGCTGGCGGGAAAGAGCAACACTCAATCGCCTGGAGTTGCATGCGCTGGAAGGGGTGGATCGGCATCACAAGATTCGTCCTCGAACCGAGGCGATCGAACGCTTATGGGTGGAGCTGTTTTTGGAAGCACACCGGCAGGCGCCTAAGCAGATCGTGTTGGATCTGGATGCGACCGATGATCCGCTGCATGGCCATCAGGAAGGCCGCTTCTTTCACGGGTACTACGATCACTACTGCTACCTGCCGCTGTACATCTTTTGCGGCGAGCACCTGTTGGTGTCGAGCTGCGCCGCGCCAACATTGACGGGGCTGCTGGGGCAGGCGCGGAGATCGAACGTGTTGTCGCACAGATCCGTGAGCGCCGGCCGCAGGTACGCATCATTCTACGGGCTGACTCGGGTTTTTGCCGCGAGGAGCTGATGAGCTGGTGCGAACAAAACGCTATAGATTACGTGTTCGGGTTGGCGAAGAACTCACGCTTGGTGCGCGCGATCGGCGCCGAGTTGCATCAGGCGGCGCTCGAGTCCCGGGCCACCGGCAATGCGGCGCGACGCTTCAAGGAGCTACTTTACAGCACTCGTAGAAGCTGGAGCCGTGCACGCCGTGTCGTGGGTAAAGCCGAGCAGACCGGGGACAAAGCCAACCCGCGCTTTGTCGTAACCTCCCTATCAAGCCAACAGTGGGAAGCCAGCCGACTGTACGAAGAACTCTACTGCGCCCGAGGGGAGATGGAAAATCGCATCAAAGAGGCACAGCTCGATCTGTTTGCCGACCGGCTTTCCACCGCCACCTTTCGCGCCAGTCAACTACGTCTGTGGTTGTCTTCCGCCGCCTACGTGCTCATGCACGCACTGCGTCGCCTCGGGCTCATCGGCACCACGCTCCCCCGCGCCTGCGCCAACACGATCCGCCTGAGACTGCTGAAGATCGGGGCGGTGGTGACCGTGGAGTGTGCGCCGCGTGAAGTTGGCCCTGAGTGAAGCCTGTCCCAACCAACAGGAGTTCATCGCCGCCTTCCATGCACTGAGCGCCGCGGCGCGCTGACCCGCCACTCACGAAACAGTACACCTCCCCACTCAATCGGCCGATCCGCTCTCACGCAGCGCGGCGGATTGGCTCGTTCGCAATCTCCACTCCTGTACGGTAATCGGTCGATTCGCAACAGCTGCCACTTCGTCCGCCAAAGACTACCGCCGGCCACCCGAAATCCCTACCGACCGTGAGAGATGGGAGCTAGCTCCTACTGAGAGAGCGCACGTTTTCTCGGCGCACGCGAAGAGCGGTTAGAAGGCGGCCCCCTCGCTTGCGAAAACGATGACCTGTCAACGCGGTCGGTTACCCGCGCCAGATCGCCGACTGGGGCTCTCAGAACGAGCGCGGCAATCCCAGCACGTGCTGACCGATGAAGCTGAGGATCATGTTGGTCGAGATGGGTGCCACCTGGTAGAGGCGCGTTTCTCGAAACTTGCGCTCGACGTCGTATTCCTCCGCGAAGCCGAAACCACCATGGAACTGAATGCAGGCGTTCGCCGCCTCCCAACTCGCTTTGGCCGCAAGATATTTGGACATGTTAGCCTCGGCGCCGCAAGGCTCGTCCGCGTCATAGAGTTCGCAGGCGCGGAAGCGCATGAGATTGGCGGCCTCAGTCTCGATATAACACTCGGCAATCGGGAACTGGACACCCTGATTCTCGCCGATCCGACGCCCAAAAAGGACACGTTCGTTGGCGTACGAGGTGACGCGATCAATGAACCAGTAGGCATCGCCGATACACTCGGCCGCGATCAGGATCCGTTCCGCGTTCAGGCCCGAGAGCAGATGCTTGAACCCATGTCCCTCGGTGCCGATCAGATTCGCGGCCGGAATCTCGAGGTCCTCGAAGAACAGCTCGTTAGTCTCGTGGTTCACCATGTTGGCGATGGGCTTTACCGTCAATCCCTTCTTTTGGGCCTCCTCGAGGTCCACGATAAAGATCGACAGCCCTAACGATGGAGCCTCGCACTCGTCCACCGGCGTCGTGCGTGCCAGGAGGATCATGATGTCTGAATGCTGCACCCGGCTGATCCAGACTTTCTGGCCATTGACGATGTATCTGTCGCCGCGCTTGGTAGCCGTGGTGCGGATCTTCGTCGTGTCGCTGCCGGTCGTAGGTTCAGTGACAGCCATGGACTGAAGGCGCAGGCCGCCAGCGGCGATGCGCGGAAGATACCGATTCTTCTGTTCAGCCGAGCCATGTTTTATCAGCGTGTTGATGATGTACATCTGCCCGTGGCAGGCGCCGGAATTGCCCCCGGACCGGTTGATCTCTTCCATGATCACCGACGCTGCCGCCAGGCCGAGGCCCGATCCACCATATTCCACCGGAATGAGCGCGGCCAGCCAGCCGTCACGGATCAGCGCGTCAACAAATTCCTCCGGATAAGCCTTGGCCTTGCTGACTTTGCGGTGATATTCACCGGGGAATTGCGCACATAGGGTGCGGACGCCATCGCGGATATCCCGATAGCGATCTGAAGTTCTTAGCGGCATGTTACTGCCGAATCGACCCCGGACACGCAATAGCCGCAATTTGGCGGTGAGCGACGACCGTCATCAGTCACGTTTGCTGCGTGGTCACGTCTCATAATCGGTTTCGAGTTCCGAGTTGGGAAGTGCGTATTTGAAGCGGGCGAATCCGCGGTCTATTACGACCACATTGCGTTCGACCGCCCGGGCACAGAAACTGCCGTTGCGCCATATCTCGGTGCGGATCGTCTCGCCAGGATAGACCGGCTTCGAGAACCGTACGCTGACCGCGCGCATGGTCTCGGCCTCATAGTGCCCCAGTGAGCGCAACAGCGCGTGACAGGCAATCCCCATCGTGCAAAGGCCGTGCAAGATGGGCCGCTCGAACCCGAGTTGCCTGGCCAGATCGGGATCGCTGTGCAGGGGATTCATGTCACCGTTTAGACGATAGATCAGGGCCTGCTCGGCCCGGGTCTTCAGCTCGACCACATGATCTGGCGGCCCTTCAGAGGCTCGATGGACCGGAGTCGGGTTTGTCGGCTGCGGTACGCCGCCGAACCCGCCCCCTCCGCGAATGAAGGAGGTGCGATTCAGCCGCGCGAAGGGGCTCCCTCGAGCATTCGCGAGCACGGTTTCCGACAAAATCAGCGCCGGCCCGCCCGGCCCTTTGTCGAGAACCTCGGTGATCCGAGTGCAGGTTGTGACTTCTCCCACAGCGGGAATCTGGCCGATCAGCTCGAAGGACTGCTCTGCATGCAGGACCGCCTGCGGGTCCACGCCGGATTCCGGGCTGGCAAGGTAGAAGCCGGGGTGCGCCATCACGAGCACCATCGCGGGCATGACGGCCGGTCCGCGGAGCGGGTCAACAAAGGACAACTGACGCGTGTCGCAGGGATCGCTGCCGATGCCGATCGAGAGCGCGTAAAAGGCGATATCGCGCGCTGTCAAGTTCTGCCGGGCCGAGGGCGGCACGAACCGCTTCAGCCGGTCGATGTCAATCGGCAACTCCAGCCTCCCCCGTTACTGTGGCCGTCATCGCGAGATAACCCCCGGGACCCTCGGCCCACAATTCGCAAACGTCGCCGGTGCGCCTGCGCCTGCCACACAGCGCGACATGATCGTCGCCGAAAAGCGGCGCCTGCCCCCGATATCTGTAGGTGCGCGGTAGATGTCCGGTTTCCTGCAGATGGCAATCCAGCAAAAGGGTCGCCATGAGAGGACCTTGTACCACCACCCCGGGGTAGCCCTCGACCCGCGTTGCATAGGGAAGGTCGTAGTGGATGCGGTGGGCATTGAAGGTAATGGCCGAGTAACGGAACAGGAGAGTAGTGTCGGTCCGCACCGGCCGGCGCCAGTCTGCGACCGAAAGTGGCGCGGTCACGGCGGCCGGGCGCGCGGTCGAAGCGGTCTCGCTATAAACGATATCCTGCACCTCCTCGATCGCCAATCCCGAAGCGTTTGCCAGACTGTGCTTCACCGTGACGATAACCAGAGTGCCCCGCGAGCCGGTCTTCTGTGAAATTCCGAGGATCTCAGACGTCCGCGTCACGGTTTCCCCCAAACGCAGCGGATGGTGAAAGGTCAACTGGCCGCCGCCCCACATGCGACACGGCAGTGAAACCGGCGGCAGGAAACCACCGCGGCGCGGATGGCCGTCGACGCCAAGCTCGGATTGTGCGGCATTTGTGGTGAAATAAAGCCAGTGCCAAAGCGGCGGCAGCGGCTGCCCTGCGCTTGGCCGACTGGTCTGGTTCAACGTCACAGCTAACTTTTCAGCGGGCGAAACCGCGAGAGTCTCGGTGGCGGTTTCCGTCCGACCCAGCCACATTCTGAGTTGATCGACATCGACACTCGTCACTGTGCTTCCTCCGGGCGCTCTGCGACTATCGCGGCCCGACTCCGAGGCGACTCCCTGGCGGTTGGGGCGAAGTAGCGATTGGCCGGGCGCGGCAAGCCGAGATGCTCGCGCAGGGTGCCGCCCTCGTACGCACGCCGGAAGATCCCTCGGCGTTGCAGCTCGGGCACCACCCGATCCACAAAGTCATCCAACCCACCCGGCAGCCAGGGAAACATGACGTTAAATCCATCGCAAGCCCGGGTCTCCAGCCACGATTGCATCTGGTCGGCCACGGTGTGCGGCGTGCCGATCATCTCTAGCACCCCGAAAGCGCCGCCGACCAACTGTGCGAGCTGGCGCACAGTCCAGCCCTCGTTCCACGAGAGGTCCAACAACTTCTGCTGGGAGGTTTGGCTGGCGTTGCTCGGCGCCAGATCCCGCGGCAGCGGCTGGTCGAGCGGCAGCGCTGATGCATCAAGCCCGAGTTGCACCGACAGCGACCCCATCCCGCTGGCTGGATGCACGAGGGCGTCGAGGCGGCGCTTCTTCTCGTGCGCCTGCTCCAACGTATCACCGATCACAACTAACACGCCCGGAAGGATCTTTACGTGCTCGGGATCACGCCCCGCCGCGGCCGCCCGACCCTTGATATCGGCATAAAGGCTGCAAGCGCGGTCTAGTTGGCTCACGCCAGAGAACACCACTTCGGCAGTCTCCGCCGCGAGCTGCCGTCCTGTGTCGGATTGTCCGGCCTGCACGATGACCGGCCAGCCCTGGATCGGCCGCGCCACATTCAAAGGCCCGCGCACGTGGAAGTGCTCTCCCTGGTGATCTAACACGTGTAGTTTCGCGGGGTCAAAGTAAACGTTCTGAGCCACGTCGCGCACGAAGGCATCATCGGCCCAACTGTCCCACAGACCCACCACCACGTCGTAGAATTCGCGCGCACGACGGTAGCGCAGGTCGTGTTGCAGATGATCGTCGCGACTAAAGTTCAACGCTTCCATCGGATTCGTCGAAGTCACCACGTTCCACCCGACCCGGCCCGCGCTCAGGTGATCGAGAGAAGCAAATAGCCGCGCGACATGGAACGGTTCGTTGTAGGTGGTCGACATGGTCGCCACCAAGCCGATCCGATTGGTGACGGCAGCTAGCGCTGGCAGCAGCGTCATTGGCGCGAAAGAGGTGACAGTCGCACTGCGTTTGAGTGCCTCCATCGGCATGTTCGGTACGGCCAGGTGGTCGGCCATGAAAAACATATCGAAACAACCCTGCTCCAACTTCTGTGCAAGGCGTTTGAGGAGCGGCCAGTTGAAGTTGGCGTCCGGCGTTCCCTCAGGATGGCGCCAAGCGGCAGTGTGGATGCTGATCGGACGCATAAACGCGCCCAGGTGCAGTTGTCGATCGGAATTCATGGCCCAGTAGCGGGGTTTTTATGGGTGGAAAGGATGCTTTCGTGACGAACAATGTTTCGCTCCTCGAGATTGCCGCACTCCGACTGAGAATAGCCCAGCGTTTGCAGGATCTCTCGCGTGTGTTCGCCGCACCGCGGAGCGACGCCTTGCGGCGCCCCGGGCGTCCGCGAGAGTTTGACTGGCACGCCTGTCCCGCGTTGTCCGCGGCCGAGTTCGACGATCATATGGCGCTCCGCAGTCTGGGGATGATTCAAGGCATCCGGCACCGAGTTGACCGGCCCTGCAGGAACGCCCGCATCGAGCAATCCTCGGCAAAGGGAATCAAGCTCGCGTCCAGCGAGCAAGCGCTCGATGATCGCGCGCAGCTCGTCCCGGTTCAGACTGCGTTGGCCGTTGCTGGCAAATCGGGGGTCGTCGGCCAACTCGGGCGCACCCACCATCGAGCAGAACTTGCGGAACTGACCATCGTTGCCTACTCCAAGAAACATCTCGCCGGTTCGCGTCCGGAACTTGTCATATGGCACGATGTTAGGGTGCCCGCTGCCCTGTAGGTGTGGCGTGCGGCCGTTCATGAACCAGTTTGCCGCATGTGGATGCAACAAGCTCAGGGCGGTGTCGTACAGCGCCAAGTCGATGAACTGCCCCAACCCGGAACGCTGCCGCTCGGTGAGCGCTAGCAAAATGCCGATCACCGCGTTGAGTCCGGTGGTCAGGTCCACCATCGGTACGCCGATTCGCGTGGGGCCGCTGTGCGGATCGCCGTTGATGCTCATTAGGCCGGACATGGCCTGCACCACCGCATCATAGCCGGGTGCGCCGCCCAGTGGCCCGGCCGCGCCAAATCCGGATATCCGGCAATAGATCAATTTCGGAAAGCGCGCCCTCAGCACTTCCTCATAACCGAGCCCCCAGCGCTGCATGGTCCCGATCTTGAAGTTCTCGACCACGATATCGGCATCGATGAGCATACGCGAAAGAACCTCGCGTCCCGGCACCGTTGACAGGTCCAGACAAATGCTGCGCTTGTTGCGATTCACGCCCCGGTAATAGCCGGTACTATCAGCCTCGAACGGCGGCCCCCAAGTCCGCGTCTCATCGCCGCCCGGCGGCTCGACTTTGATCACATCAGCGCCGTGGTCCGAGAGAATTTGTGTGCAGTACGGGCCCGCCAACACGCGCGACAGGTCCACTACCTGGATGCCCGACAGGGCGCGGGCAGGGCCGACCGGGGACATATCAGCGGGGTTGCGAATCAAGAGCGGCTCCAACGTAACTGAACCCGGCGTGCGCCGCGGACAACTGCGCGCGGCGGTAACCAAACACTCCGGTACAGCGGTGGCAGTGCCGAACCCAAACTGCTGAATGCGCGACGGAAACGGTCACAGTTGGGCGCGGCACGAGTTCAGGCTGCACTGCGGAGATTCCGGTGACCAGATTGTCTGGCCGAAATCCGCAAGAGCCGTAGCGATTGCGCAGCAAACGATGACGATCTAGGTTCATCGCCTCATCTCAGACCGGGTCCCAAGAAAATACATCGGCGGAGCCTTCAAGGGGGTAGAAATGGGCCCCGAGCGACGGCAGTGCGTGCTCGGCGATCGTCCGCGGTGTCCAGCCCTCGCTGCGGTGCACGCTGCGCAGCGGTCGGGGCTGGCTCATCAGAAAGATCTCGTTGGCACGCACGGCGAAGATCTGGCCGGAGACGAACTTGGCGGCTTGACTGGCCAGAAACACCGCCATGGGCGCGATCTTGCCCGACTCCATCTTTTTGAGCCTCTCGACGCGCTCCTGTTGGGCCGGAGTGTTGGTGGGGATGGCGCCGATCATCCGGCTCCAGGCGAACGGCGAGATGCAGTTGGACCGAACATTGTACCGCTTCATATCCAGTGCAATGCACTTGGACAGCGAGACGATGCCGAGTTTGGCCGCACCGTAATTGGCTTGGCCGATGTTACCAATCAGGCCTGTGGTGGAGGTCATGTGTACGTAGGCTCCCGAGGCCTGGGCCTTGAAGTGCTGCGCAGCGCGGCGCGAGACGTAGAATGCGCCGTTGAGATGCGTGTCGATCACCGCGCGCCACTCGTCCACGCTCATGTTGAAGAAGAAGCGATCGCGCAGGATGCCGGCGTTGTTGATCACCGCGTCAATGCGGCCGAAGGTATCCATTGCGCACTGCACGATCCGTCCGGCGGACACCCAGTCGGCGACGTTCTCGTAATTGGCCACGGCACGCCCGCCAAAGCTCTCAATCTCTCGCACCACTTCCTGGGCCGGCATGTCGCCCGCGGCGTTGCCTTCCACCGACACGCCGAGGTCGTTGACCACTACCGCAGCCCCTTCTGCAGCCATCATCAGCGCGATATCGCGGCCAATACCGCGGCCTGCGCCGGTTACGATCACTACGCTGCCTTCCATCATGTTGCCCATCGGTATCCCGTTCTGATTGTGGTCCCGTGTGCGTTATTTCATTTCAGGCAGCCCCAGCACCTGGGACGCGAGGATGTTCCGCTGAATCTCGTTGGAACCGCCGTAGATGGTAGCCGGGCGCGAGCCATAGAAGCTGCTGAGCCAGTCAAAGGCCACGCCGCCGATATCGACATCACCGACGAGCCCTCCAGCACAGCCCGCTGCCTCGATCATCAACTCGGTCAGCCGCTGATAGGTCTCCGTCCCGATGATCTTGAGCATTGAAACATCGGGGCCGAGTGTCTCGCCACGACGCACCTGGTCGGCGAAGCGGCCGTACAGCGAAATGTGATCCAACACATCGTGTCGCAGCTGGAGGTACCGATCACCAAATGAAGGATCACCATAGAGGCCGAGTCGCGAGGCCATCTCCTCAACACGCGCCAACGCATACTGGCTTTGGCTCGGACTGCCGAGAAAAATGCGCTCGAAACTCAACAAGGCCTTGGCCACCATCCAGCCGCCATCGACCTCACCGACGACGTTGTTCACGGGCACGCGAACATCAGTAAAGAAGCATTCACAGAACTCCTCGTGGCCGGCGAGATTCCGCACCGGCCGACGTTCCACGCCCGAGCTGGCCAGATCGACCAACAGGAAGCTGATGCCCGACTGTTTGCGTGCGGCGGAGTTGGTTCGGACCAACATGAACATGTGCGTCGCGTCCTGGGCGAGCGTGGTCCAGGCCTTCTGGCCATTGACGACGAATTGATCGCCGTCCCGCACCGCGCTCGTACGCAGACTCGCGAGGTCCGAGCCGGCATTGGGTTCGGAATAGCCCTGGCACCAGATGTGCTCGCCCGAGAGGATGCGCGGCAGGTATTGGCGCTTCTGGTCATCGCGACCATAGCGAATCAGCAGCGGCCCCACCATCGTAAGGCCCATGTCCGGTGCACGCCCCACGCCGTGACGCTGGAACTCCTCGGTCATCAAAATCAATTTAGAAGGGGTCAACCCCATGCCCCCATGAGACCGCGGCCAAGAGGGTGCGAGCCAGCCCCTCGCGGACAAAGCCAAATACCAGGGACGAATCTGCGCCCAGCGCAGCCGCGTCTTCGGATACCGCAGTGCCTCAGGGTAGTTTGCACGCAAAAATGAGCGAATTTCCTCCCGAAAGGCCTCGTCGGTCTGACAGTTCCAGTCGTTGTTCTCGCGCACGTCTGACACCTATTCGTTGGCTCGCGGCGGATTCAACTGTTGATGTCGCAGTCGATGAACAGCGGCATTTCCGAGCCAGGGAGCCAGCGACAGCGCGCGGTTGACGTATAACGCCAAGTCGTATTCATCCGTGATGCCGACGCCGCCGTGCATCTGGATCGACTCGCGCGCGATCCATCGTGCCGCGTGCGCCGCGCGGGCCTTCGCGCGGCTGGCCAGCGCGCCGCGCGCCGTAGCATCTGTTTGTGCATCCAGCGCCGCGGTCGCCTCGGTGATCACGGCGCGCGCCAGTTCTTCCTGGATCAGCAGATCCACGGCCCTGTGCTGCAAGGCCTGGAAGCTTCCGATGGGTCTACCGAACTGGACCCGGGTCTTGAGATATTCCAGCGTCATCAGGCGCATCCGCGCGCAGACGGCGAGCAATTCCACCGCATTCATCACCAGACTCTGATCGAACACCAAGTCGAGCGCGCCCGGCGGCAGGTGCAGCACTGCCTCCCGCGACACTGCAAGGTGTCGCGTGCGAAGCCGAGCAAGGGTGGTGCCGTCTGTCTGATTCTCAGTCGCCACGTCCAGGCCCGGGGCGTCGGATCTGATCACCACCAGACTCGATTGGCCCTCGAACACGGCGGAGAGTAGGTAAATGCTCGCACCACTGCCGGGCCGACCGAAGCGGGACTCGCCATCAACGCTCCACGCTCCGTTCCGTACAGACATCCGAAATGGTGCCTGCTGGTTTGGGAACGCACCCGCTGGATCCTGCCAGGCAACACCCGGTATTTCGCTGCCGTCGATGACTTGGCGAATCAGTCGGTCGCGTTCCGGTGAGGCCGCAGCCTGGACGAGCAAGCCCGCCGCGGTGACCGCCGTCGATAGGAAGGGCTCCGGGATCAACGCAGCCGCAAGCCGCTCGATGACGACCGCAGCTTCAGCGAATCCCAGGCCGAATCCGCCGCAAGCTTCCGGCACGAGCAGGCCGAGCCAACCCTGCCCCGCGAATTGCAAGTGCATGGCCGACTCGAATTCAGGGCGACGGGCGCGCAACGCGCGCGTGCGGTGCACAGGCAGGGCGCGCGCGGCGAAGGTGGCGACGCTGTCACCGAGGATCTGGATTTGGTCCAGCCGCGCTGCGTGGACTTTCGCCGGTAGGTCTTGCTCGCCGCGCGAATCATTCATGGCGAGAACAGGCGATAACGCGCCTTGCCTCCAGCGCCCGAAGCTCGTCCTCGGTCATGCCCAGCATCGTCGTCAGTGTGTTCCACGTATGTTCCCCCAGACGGGGCGCCGGTCGCGGCGGCTGACGTTCGCCGTCGAAAGACAGAGGTGACGCTGAGGCCAACACCGGCCCGATACCCGGTTGGTCGACCCGACAGAACATGGGATTCGATTCGGAGCAGGACGCATCGTCACGCACGAGTTCCGACACAGTCTGGTAGCGCCCCCAGCAGACGCCATAACGGCCAAACGCCGCCGCCACTTGGTCCAGTTCGCGGGCCTGCACCCAAGGTTCGATTAGTGCAGCGATCGGCTCGCGCGCGAGGTAGCGGTCGCCCTCCTTGGTCAGGTCCAGATCCAGCCGATGGCCCAGCGCCGCCATGGACTCCTTAGTACCGGTTGCCTCGACGAGTGCGCGCCATTGGCGAATGGTGAGCCCCATTACCATTACGCGCTCGCCGTCCCGTGTTCGGAAATCACGCCCAAAAGCACCGAATAGATAGTTGCCCTGGCGTTCCCGCGTGGCGCCGAGTTCGGCCTCCGCGACATACCCCAAATGGGACAGAGCAGCCAGCGCAATGTCTTCCAGCGCGAGTCGCACGTGTGTGCCCTCTCCGGTCAAGCGCCGCTTGCGATCCGCAGCCAGCACTCCAACCGTAGCCAAGTGACCCGTGCACAGGTCCCAGGCAGGCAGCACGTGATTGACCGGACCCTCAACTCCCGCTGCACCGGTCAGGAACGGAAGACCGGTGCGGCAGTTGATCGTGTAGTCCAGCGCCGAACCGCCGTGGCGGTCGCCCTGGATGCTGACCAGAATCAAGTCGGACCTGAGCTCGCGCAGTGCCTGGTAGTCCAACGCGCCGATCAGTGGAAGATTGGTCAACACGATCCCGCCGCTCTCATCGCCCGAGGAGACCAATCGGCGCAGCAGCTGCATCCCCTCGGGCCGCCGGTAGTCGATGGTCACCGAGCGCTTGCCCTGATTCAGCCCAGCCCAAAACAAGCTTGCGCCGCCGGGCGCCAAGGGCCAGCGTCCATAATCTGCACCGCCCCCGGGCGGATCGATCCGGATCACCTCGGCACCCAGTTGTGCCAGAGACATACCCCCGAGCGGCGCAGCAACAAAGGCCGACACTTCGATGATGCGTAAGCCGTCCAACAATCTAGCGCCCATTCAGGTTCCCTCGCCCGAGCGCGACCGACAGGAAATGGCGGGCGATCACACGAATCGCCAAAGTCTCTTCCGATCCTTCGAATATCGAGAGTACACGGGCGTCCAGGAAGTAACGGCAGACCGCACTTTCCTCGGCGTACCCCAGGCCGCCATGCAATTGCTGCATATCGCGTGTCAGCAGCTCCGCTGCGCGACAGGCGAACAGCTTGGCCAGACTGGCTTGCACAGCCTCATCGAGCCCGCCGCGCCTCTCGGCAGCCCAATACGTGAGCCGACGCGCCGCGACATAGCGGGCGGCGGAGCGCGCAAGGCGCGCCGCGGTCAGCGGGAGCATCGCCAAGGTTGCCCCGAACAAGTGGCGCTCCTGGGAATAACGCAGGCCGGCTCGCAAGGCAGCGCGCATCACCCCACAAGCCCGTGCGGCGGTCTGCAGCCGCCCGCCGGCCATGCCGGCCATCACATACTGGAATCCCCGCCCGAGCCCCGCAGCCTCCCCGACGACGTGATTGTCGGGGACAAAGAAATCCTCAAACGACAAATCGAACGAATGCATCCCACGGTAACCTGGCGTGCGAATCACGCTGCCGCTCAACCTGCCTCCGTGCGGCTGCTTCGCAACGAAGCTGTCAATTTCCTCGCTCGGCTTCTCCACCAGCATGAGACTGAGGCCTCGATGCCCCAGGTCGCGACGCGGATCAGTACGCACCAGCACCAGGAGCAGTCCCGCCTTGCCGGCGAAGGTGCACCAAGTCTTGGCACCGTCCAGCTTCCAGCCGCCTTGGCACGGTGTGCCGCGCAGCGTTACCGCAGCCACATCCGAACCGGCATTCGGTTCGGAGATGGCGATAGCGCATAGTGGATCTCCTGCGGCGATGCGCGGCAACCACTGCGCCTGTTGCGCAGGGGTCCCGCCGGCCAGCACAGCACGCGTAAGAATCTCAGGACGGGTGATCAGGCTCCCGGCACCACCGAGCGAGACTTCGGAAAGCGCTTCGGTCGCAATGATCATCGGCCGGTCCCCGAGTGTGAGCGTGGCACTGCCACCGAAGTGTTCGGGTACTGATAATCCGAACAAGCCCATCTCCCGCAATTGCGCCAGCACTCGCTCCGGCACCAGGGAATTTAAGCGATGAATATCGCCGGCAACGGGGGCCACCTCACGCAAGGCAAAGCGCTCGAATTGATCCCGCATCAGACCCAGTTCCGGTTCCAACGGCAGGCGGCCCACCGTAGCCTCGTTATTGAGTGTCCAGTGCGCCGCATCTTTGAGTCGAGCAATCGATAGCCACTGCCGATTGAGTCGGCTCAGTGCCTTGCTGCGCGACGGTGAGCTCGCCTCCGGCAGCTCGAGCGCATCACAGATAGCCTCGAGATGACCATGCACCGCTGACAGAGCCTCTACAGCAAATATCCGCCCGAGCTCGAGGTTACCCTCATCCAGACCCACCACCGGCTCTATCGCACACTCCGCTGCCTGCAATGTCGCTTGTGCCCAGGCGAGCTCGAAACAGGCAACCTGTGCGGCGTTCAGCTTTTCCGGATCCTGTTGCCCGTTCACGCTGCAGCGATCGGCTAAGGCCGTGGTGATGCGATCAACATCGACTCGCAGTTCCGCGAGCTGCGCGGCCATTTCTGGAGCGACGATGGCAGCTCCAACAGGAGGCATGCTTAGATCGACAGGGATCGTCATACGGTCAAGCCGGCCTCATGGACGCCACCGCTCAAACACGGCCGCGATGCCCTGCCCGCCACCGATGCACATTGTCTCAAGACCGTAACGCGCGTTGCGTCGGCCCATTTCGTTGAGTAGCGTGGCCAGTATGCGGCCGCCAGTGGCACCCACGGGATGCCCGAGCGAAATTCCGGACCCGTTGACGTTAATCCTCTCGAGGTCGGCGGGCCTCAACTTCCACTCGCGGAAGCAAGCGAGCGTCTGCGCTGCGAAGGCTTCGTTGAGTTCGATCAGATCCATGTCGGCCAGACGCAGGCCTGCGTTGTCCAGCGCCCGCTGCGTCGCCGGAATCGGGCCGATGCCCATGCGCGCGGGCTCAACACCGCGCAATCCCCAGGACAGCAGACGAGCCAGCGGTTTCAGGCCGTGCGCCTGTGCTTGTTCTGGGGTAGTGACGATACACGCCGCTGCCCCGTCGTTTTGCCCACTGGCGTTGCCCGCGGTAACTGTGGCCTCGGGATCGAGCTTCAGGCGCAGCGGGGAGAGCTTGCTCAATTGTTCGATCGACGCGTCCGCGCGAGGATGCTCGTCCTGTGTAACGATCTTTGTCTGTTTGCCCAGCTTGGTGGTGACGGGCACACACTCCGCGTCGAACTTGCCACTGGTCTGCGCGGCCACCGCGCGCTGATGCGAACGCAGCGCCCACGCGTCCTGTTCCTCTCGACTGATGTTGTATTCGCGGCGTAAGTTCTCCGCCGTCTCGATCATGCCTCCGGGTATCGGGAAGCGTACGCCGCCCGCTGAAACCCGCCCGCGCTGCAGAGCATCGTGCAGGAATACACCCCCGTCCTCCCCGCGAGCCCCCCAGCGCATGTGTGACGAGTAGAACGGTGCATTGCTCATCGACTCCGCGCCACCCGCGAGAACGATCGAGCAGCCCCCGCTGGCGACCTCAAAGGCCGCATAAATAATCGCCTGAAGACCCGACCCGCAGCGACGATCGAGCTGCATTCCGCCCACTGTGACCGGCATCCCCGAATCTAGCGCCACCACACGCCCAAGTGCGGGTGCGTCCGCGCTGCCGTAGCATTGGGCGAAGATGACATCGTCGATCAACGCCGGCTCGATGGCCGTCTCCTGAAGCACGGCGCTGACCACGGTCGCGCCAAGCGCCTGCGGAGTGCAGTCTTTGAGCATTCCTCCGAAGCGGCCCACCGGGGTGCGTAACGGCGAGCATATGACGACTTCGCGAATGCCGGACCTCATCTCGACGTCTCCTCGATGGACGGCGTTCCAAGACTCGATGCAATCGTATAGGCGTGCGATGGGCGAAAACAGTAAGACACGTTGCACCGACCGCATTCACCTCCAACGGGCGCCGATCGACTGGGGCAAACTCGGCCAGGCTCGCGTTTGAGCGGCCACCCGAGCGCTGCCGACAAACAGATGCAAACTCCAAGAACGGCTCGTGGCCGCGCTTACGCCGCGTCACACTCACAAATAGATATTCAAATTCTTACTCAACATCACGTTGTGTTTGAGAATGATTTGGCGCTTGACCAGTTGAAACGTATCGGAGGTCTGACGCCAGACATCTGTGCGAGTGCCGATCAGCGCATCCTCATCGCGCTCGTTTCGATTACGGTATGCATAGAAATTGGAGAACACTTGGTATTCGCCTGCCTCACCAGCGTGCTGAACCTCCACGTTGGTAATGATGTGTGTATATCGTGTAGCAGGATCCTCCGACCATGCGGTGCCGGTCTCCAGCCTCGATAAGCGCTTCTTGATTTCCGTCAAGTTATCGTTGTAGTAGGCCATACGCGTCAGGTCGCGGACCTGGTCCGTCCTGTCGCGACGATACCGTGTCTCGATACCAGGCATGTGATAGTGCAGGTCATCTGCCAACATTTTGACCCACTCCACGTAGTTCTCATCATCGAGCATGCGTGCCTCGCGATAGAGGGTTTGGGTGAGAGCGTGGGTCAACTCGAGTGAGGCGCTCGTGCCCGCCTCGCGAGGTCCGGTTGCCTTAGGCTGTGTCATAGCGTCCTCCGTCTCAAAGCGCAAACAGGCCGGGCAAGTCACGCGTGTTGGAAACGCCATTCAAGCGAGGTTCAGGTCGAGCAGGAATCAAAGCGAGATCCGGGTTCTGCATCATGTCGAGCCATCGTTGGTAGAACCCGCGTTGGTTGGCATCGTTATACTGGCCTCGATAAATTACCCCCGGCAGTGTGTCATGTTGGATTTGCCGGGAAATACCGCAACGATAATGAAGCTTTTGATGGCGCGTAATGACGCCGCGATTGACCGTAGTGCAGTTCTCCCAGTTTTCTCCATCATCCATTTCAAATGTGCCACCAGGGCCAAATGTCTGCATGACACCCTTGGTCACCTCTTCCTTTATGTCATCGGGCATGGCCTTGTTGACTATCACCCAGGTCTTCAACTGGAACTGCATCGGCCCCTTGGGCTGCCACTGACGAAAGGTGGAGATACCCGGCAAGAAGGAGACATTGGGAAAGATGGAAGCGGATGCAACCGACCCAAAAATCTTCGAACGCATTTCCCCCAGACGTTTGGCCATCTGCGGTCGGATTTTGTTGTAATAGTCCATCACTTTCGGGCGGCCCAGCAGAAACAAGTCACCTACGCCCTCGGTGCCGAACTCCCAGCCGTGACCATTGACACTCGCGTGATAGGAGTTCTGCATGTCAATCGGCGGGAATGGCTGGCCGTTGTTCATGGACCGGGTTCCGGAATCGTGCGTCCAACCTGCGTGGTAGGCGTCACCGATGAAATTTTCTACGCCGAATTTCCAGTTGGCGCTGATCACCGACTTGATGCAGCCTCCGATGAACTCGGTGCCGCCTTCCTCGTTATCGAGGATCATGTCCAGATACCAGCGGAAATCACCGAGCCAGGCCTCGAGACTGGGAGCGCTCTCCGCGAAAGTGGCAAATATCAGCCCCTTGTAGTGGCCGACTTTCGCAACCTGCTTCAGGCCATTCTTCGTCCGATCAATGTCTCCTTCATCGTAGCAGTACTCCTCGTGCATTCCTTTGAGCTCACCGGCAATGTCAAAGGCCCAGCCGTGATAGTTGCAAACAAATCGCCGCGTATTGCCGGCATCGGCGAAGCACACTTTGTTGCCCCGATGCGGACAGGAATTCAAGAAGACTTTGACCGAGCCATCGGCCTGCCGGGCCACGATGACCGCATCTTCCCCCATGTGGGTGGTGAGAAAATCACCGGCCTTCGGCAGCTGGCTCTCATGGGCCACAAACAACCAGGCGCGGGCAAAGATTCTGTAGAGCTCCTGCTCATAAATATGCGCGTCCGAAAATATCCGCCGGTCGAGCCAGCCCTCACGCAGGTCCATGTAACGCGAAAAATCCGCCCCTGTGCCCATTCTATCAAGATGCATAACGACTCCCCCGCGACGTCAGTCGAGTAAAAAATGGTCAGAAGAACACGTTCACGTTGCTGTCCGGCAGTACCGCATGATCGAGCGCGATGTCGCGCGCCACCATGCGCCAAATGTCCTCATTCCTGCGCCAGCGGTCCGAGCGGCCGGCGGTCAGGACGCGGGTTGCACCGTCGAGCCGGTTTCGATGGATGACCACGACCGAATGCACCCTGACTTCATCCGGCACGTTGGTGGATAGGACCTCAACATTGGAGATCACGCGGCGCACAAAATTCTGCGGATCCTCTGCCCATACGAAGCCGGATCTCAGGCGATCAATCCGCAATTTGATCCGCTCCAGATTCTCGTTGAACACGAAACCGGGGCCGACCGGAGCCGGCGCTGAGCGGTCGGCCCTGAAGCGGCGGCTCTTGAGGACCATGCGATAGCAGATCTGCTCATCCAGTAATCCCAGCCACTCGTCGTAAAGCTCGCCATCGAGCAGCCGCGCTTCCTGATACAGGCGTTGTGTGAGCGAGCTGACGAGCTCAGTCGCGAGTCCTGCCGAGGGTGACTCAGACATTCTCCGGATTCCCCGCCGCAACGGAGTTGATGTTGTAGGCCGGCACTTCGCTCCAACTGGCGGCCGTCATATGCTCCTGCCACCGGCGATAGAAATAGCGCTGGTTGTGTTCGCTCACCAAACCGGCGGCGATATCCCCCGGAAAACCTGCCCGCGATCCCGACCGCCCCAAAGCCATGTTGGCGTAGACATCCATTTGTGACGTACGCCAGCCCCCCGACAGCTCGGTGCAGGCGGCTAAGTTGTCGCCGTCGTCGTTGTCGAACAGGCCCGCCAGCCCGAAGGTGAGGCATTGATTGTCGAGGATCATTTGCTTCACTGATTCGGGCATGTCGTTCTCTACCATGGCCCAACTCCACTGCTCGATTCGGCGCGGACCTTTCGGGTGATACACGCGTAACCAGTTGAGACCTGGCAAAAACTGCAGGTTTGGAAATATCGTTATGTTGATCTGCGATCCCCATAGTTGACTGCCACGTAGCTTGCCGAGACGGTCGATGACAGTGGACCGATTCGCGGATAGATACTCGAGCATGGGACTGGGGTTCTGGTAGAAGGCATAGCCGGAGATGCCGTCGAGGGCGGTCAAAGCCAAGTGCCCGTTCATTCCTGCCACCGACAGGCCGCCCTCGAGGTTCGCGCTGGTATTGCCGACGCTGAGACCCGAGAGATCCATTGACTGGACCGCCTTCATCGCGCCGGCATGCGCCCAGCCGAGGTGATAACCGTCACCGCAGACATTTTCCACGGGCAGTTTCCAGTTGCTGTCGAGAACCATTTTTTGTGTTTCACCAACCAAGGACGTTCCGCCCGGCATGGCATCGAGCCAGACATCGAGGAAAAACTTGACATCGCCCAGATAGTCTTCGAGTGTGGGACCGAACGGGTCAAAGCATCCAAAGATCAATCCTTTGTATTCTGACACCTTGGTCACCGGAACCAGTCCGAAGCGGCTTCGGTCCAGTTCGCCGAAATAAGCCTCGTTCTCGAGCGGCACGCCCGCCAGCGCTCCGTCGGGCGCGAAGGACCAGCCGTGATAGTTGCAGGTGAAGGCTCTAGCGTTGCCCCGATCGGCGCGGCAGATTCGATTGCCGCGGTGGGTGCAGGAATTCAGGAACGCCCGAACCGAGCCATCCCGTTGACGGACGACGAGCACCTCGTCCTCGCCCATGAACGTTCGAAAGAAATCATTGCGATGCGGAATTTGGCTGGCATGAGCGAGAAATAGCCAGCAGCGCCCAAATATCCGTTCGAGCTCCTGGCGGTAGATCTCCTGGCTCGCGTAAATCAGGCGCGATTGACGCCCGGTCGATTGGTCGATCAATGCCGAAATGTCCATGTCCGCCAACTCCCCCAAAAGTTCAGCAGCACTCGCATGCTGCAAACTGCGTGCCATCAGCGTAGTCGCTCCAGGCTCACCCGGAGCGGGCTTGGTTGCCTTATCGGTTTACATTTCTGTAACCTGACGGACGCCCTCCGGTGCAGGAATCTACATTTTTGTAGAACAGAGCCTATGAAGCAGCTACCTTCCTATGAGGACCTCACCAGCCGACTGCGCTTCTCCCCGGAGCTGGGAAGAATCTGGCGCGACAGCGAACGTTGCGTGCTGCTCAGCAATTCAGCATTGACCTCGCTACGTAGCCAAATTGTGGCCCACCTCGGCGTGAGCGGTGCACGGCAGCTTTTCTGGAATATCGGCTTCTCGGAAGGCGCGCGGTGCGCGGTGGAGGCGAAGAGACTCCGCCCGGGCCGCGGGTTCCTCGAAGCGTTTGCAGTCGGGCCTCAAGCTCACGCACTGACCGGATTCGGTTGGACCGAAATCGAGTCGTTGGACACCGACTCCTCGCATGGGCACATTCAGGGTAGCTTTGTGGTCCATGATTCAATTGAGGCAGCCATTCATCTCGGCACGGATGGAGTGAGCACGGAGCCTGTTTGCTGGCTGCAGACGGGATTTGCCAGCGGGTTCGCAAGCAGCTTCGCTGGTCAGCCCATCGTCATGCGGGAGATGGCGTGTCAGGGAATGGGCGACGGGACGTGCGTTTTGCATGCCAAGCCCGCAGCAGAGTGGCCGGCGCTGGACAGCGTTGAACATCAGGTGGTCCCGCTCGAACCAACACTCGGCGGGAATGTGCCGGACGATTGGGTCCCGGGATCGTCCCCGGGTTTTTTAACCGTACAGAAAATGATCGAGCGCGTGGCTCCCACCAACGCGTGCTTGCTGTTGCTCGGTGAGACCGGCGTTGGCAAGGAAGTGTTTGCGAAAATGGCCCATCGGCTCAGCCGGCGGCGTGATGCTCCGTTCATCGCGCTGAACTGTGCCGCAATTCCGGATGGGCTCATAGAGGCTGAGCTGTTTGGTGTCGAGAAGGGAGCGTATACCGGCGCTGTTGCGCGGAAGTTGGGGCGTTTTGAGCGTGCTCACGGCGGCACACTCTTCCTCGACGAGATTGCGATGCTGACCCCTCTGGCGCAAAGCAAAGTCCTGCGGGCCATTCAGGAAGGCGAATTCGAGCGAGTTGGCGGCACCCAGACTATTAAGGTCGATGTCCGGTTAGTGACGGCCTCGAACGTTGATCTGGAGACTGCGGTGGCGGAGGGTGGCTTTCGCGCCGACCTGTACTTTCGTCTTTCGACGCTGCCGATTCGTGTACCGCCGTTGCGCCAACGGCGCGAGGATATTCCTGCCCTGATGGAACACTTCCGCGCGAAGTACACCAGACGTCACAATCGCGTGGCAGCAGGGTTCTCGGCGCGCGCAATCAATGCGCTCCTGACGAACGACTACCCTGGAAATGTAAGGGAACTCGAGCGAATGATTGAACGAGCGGTGCTGCTCGTGGACGAGAACAAAACAATCGACGTCAGGCACCTGTTTCTCGGATCGGAGAAATGGCGCAGTAACGCGGGCATGACGCTCACTCGAGATGGACGCGTATCCGAGCCGGATACGGATCCGGAGCAGCCACAACTGATCAACAGGCTGCTCGGCGTGCTCAGAAAGAATGGCGATGGGCTGTCGGCAGTGGAAGATGCGATGGTGCAGGCCGCGGTTGAGGCCGCTGGAGGCAATGTTGCCCAAGCCGCACGCGATTTGGGACTGACGCGCAGACAACTTGCTTTCCGCATGGAGAAGATTCGCAGCAGGCGATGAGCTCGACCAGGCTCCCATCGCGACGCTACGCGACAGCGGCCATCACTTCGGCGTGGTGAAATGCATCGACCAACGCGGGCAGTGAGGCCCGGGCTTTGGCAATCGACTGTTCCTTGACGGGACCGTAGCCGCGGATTGCCTCGGGCCATCGGGCCAGCGCAAGCGCAGCCGGCGCATTGTCTTTCGTAAGCTGCGCCGCTATATCGGCGATGACCCTCTCATACTCCCGGACGAGGGCACGTTCAGCGCGACGCTCCGGGGAGCGTCCGAATGGGTCGAATGCGGTCCCGCGCAACACTTTCCCCTTTGCCAACCAGCGCATCGCAATCATCATCCAAGGTCCGAACTCGCGCTTCTTCGGCCGGCCCGTGTTCGGGTCCGTCCTTGCGAAAATCGGCGGCGCCATGTGGAAACGCAGTCGATACCGGCCGGCAAATGTCTGCCGCACACCCTTTAGAAAAGCGCCGTCAGTGAACAGGCGCGCGACCTCATATTCGTCTTTATACGCGATCAACTTAAAGAGGTTTCGCGCCACTGCGTTCGTGAGGGGCAAAGTACCGGCTGAAATTTGTACCTCCCGTCCGCGAATGAGGTCGACTCGCTCGCGGTACCAGCTCGCCACTGCATCGTTCTGAAACGCCGAGAGATCGCGCATCCGGCGCTCAACCAATTGATCGAGCGTTTCCGACAACACGAGACTGTCCTGCTGCGGCGCGTTCTCATTCGCGAGCCGCCGGACCTTCTCAGGATCTTGCGCGAGCAGGCGTCCGAGTTTGAACACCAACAAGTTACCTTTGACGTTCACTCCGTTCGCTTCGATGGCGCGGTCGAGCGCCTGGAACGTCACGGGCAACCAGCCCATCTGGCATGCGAAGCCGAGGAGCATGATATTTGCACCGATGGTATTGCCGGTCAGCCGCTCTGCCAATTGGGTGGCGTCCACAAAACTCACTCGGCCCTGGCCACAGAAGTGCTCGATGGCACTGCGCTGTGCGTCGATGGGGACGGTGAAGTCGCGGTCTCGCGTAAAGGCCCCAGTGACCGTCGCGTGATCGTTCACGACCGCCCATGTTGCATTTTTGCGCAGTCGCGAAAGTGAATCATCAGACGCTGCTGTCACGATGTCGGCGCCGATCAACACATCACACTGTCCGGTAGACAATCGGGTTGCGTGCAGCTGATTGGCCTGTTCCGCAACCTTGAGATGACAATAAACGGCGCCGAATTTTTGTGCGAGGCCCGTGAGGTCGAGCGCCTGGACAACTTTTCCTTCCGCCTGTGCGGCGGCTCCGATGAGATTGGAGATCGTGACGACGCCAGTGCCGCCTATTCCGGTCACCATCACGCCGAACGGCTTGTTTGTGGCCTGCACCGACGGTCGAGGTAAGTCGCGGAACAACTCATCGTCGATCAACGCAGCCGCCGGTCTTGCGAGCTCTCCCCCCTCGACGGTCACGAATGAGGGACAGAATCCTTTGATACACGAAAAATCCTTGTTGCAGGCCGATTGATCAATGGTGCGCTTGCGCCCAAACTCGGTCTCGAGAGGAAGCACCGACAGGCAATTCGATTGCACGGAGCAGTCTCCGCAACCCTCGCAGACTCGATCATTGATGAGCACGCGTCGTGCGGGATCCGCCACCAGCTTCTTGCCACGGCGTCGGCGCAGCTCGGTCGCGCAGGTCTGTTCATAGATGATGACGGAAACGCCCTTTGCCTCCCGAAACCGACGTTGCAGGCTCTCGAGTTCGTCTCGATGATGCAGACTAGTCCCGGGAGCGAAATCGTCGATCCGGTATTGCTCCGGCCGAACGGAGACCACCGCGATAGTGGCTACGGACTCACCACGCAACTCATGGGTGATCTGCGCCACACTAATTGGCCCATCCACCGCTTGGCCGCCGGTCATCGCGACCGCGTCGTTGTATAGGAGTTTATAGGTGATGTTGACGTTGGCCGCGACGGCCTGGCGAATGGCCATAGATCCCGAGTGATACCAGGTACCATCACCGACGTTGACGAAAATGTGCTCGTCCTTCAAAAAATGCGCGGCTCCTGCCCAGTTCGCCCCCTCGCCGCCCATGTGCGGATAGGCGACCACGTCACGATCCATGAGGTTGGCTAGCCAGTGACAGCCGATCCCCGCGAGTTGCTTGGAGCCTGCCGGAACCTTGGTGGAGCTATTGTGGGGACAGCCCGAGCAGAAATGGGGTGTACGGATGACGTTCGAACGTGGCCGCGCGAGTTCCTTACTTACTTCGTCGAGATAGGCGATCATCGCCTGCATGTGACCGGTTCTGTGCACCGGCTCGAGCCATTGATACAGAACACGTGAAATGAGGGCGGGAGTGAGCTCGCCGTGCGAGGGCAGCCACGTCTCGCCCTGGAGGTTCCGCTTGCCGAGCACCCTCGGGCGTTGCTCGGCGGGCAGGTTGAACAGGATGTCCTTGATCTGGGGTTCCAAAATCGGCCGACACTCCTCGATCACCAGGACATCACTGAGCCCGCGCGCGAACTCTACGATGCCGCTCGGCTCGAGCGGCCACACCAACCCAACCTTGAAAATGGCGATGCCCGCCGCTTCGAGCTGGGTATCATCGATGCCGAGGTCAGTCAACGCTTCGACGGTGTCCGACCAACTCTTGCCCGTCGAAATGATTCCAACCCGGCGCCGGGTTGGAGTGTGGGATGCATAGTTGAGGCGATTGAGGCGCGCGAAAGCCAGGACCGCGGGCAAGCGCTGTTTCAGCATTCGCTCATCTTGATCCACCGAGCGATCGGGCCAGCGCGTGTGCACGCTGGCAGCGGGGGGCGGCGGTAGCTCGATCCTGGTGCGCGCTGGATCCACGTCGATGGCAAGCCAGGATTCATAAATGTCCGACACGGCCTTGACGGCAGTCCAGACGCCTGCATACCGGGACAACTGCCACCCGATGAGCCCGAAATCGTGGATGTCCTGCACATTGGCGGCGTTGAATGTGGGTATGCACATGGATGCCAGGGTATGCTCAGACTGTTGCTGGATGGAGCTCGACCGGCTCATGGGGTCATCGCCAACCGCCATGACCACGCCACCCTTCGGGGCAGTTCCCCACAAATTTGCATGGCGCAGCGCATCGCCGGAGCGGTCGACCCCCGGGCCCTTGCTGTACCAGAGTCCGAACACACCCTCGAATTTGGGATTGAAGAAGCCGATCTGCTGGGTGCCCCAGACAGCGGTTGCAGCCATGTCCTCGTTCACGCCTGCTTGAAAGCGAATGTCGAGGTCATCGAGGAGGGAACGCACGCGCGTAAAGTCCTGATCCAGATGACCGAGCGGGGAGCCGCGGTACCCGGAGACGAAACCGCCTGTTTTCCAGCCTAACGCGCGATCGCGGCGCGCCTGTTCCACGGTCATGCGCACGAGCGCCTGGTTCCCCGACAGATACACCCTGCCGGTCGCAGCACCATATGTTTCAACAGGGGATGGTTTTGGTGCGGCCATGTGCTCTCCAGTCTCTGCATTCAGTTTTACGCGCGCCGGCAGGCAGCGATTGTCTATGTCAGTTCAGACTATGTTCACTTTGTAGGCCCCTGAATCACCCCCGATGCCGGGATAGGACGAGGCTGAAACATGCAATCGCGCGGTACGAAGATCCGTCCCATCAAATGGGGTACACCAAATATCTCGGCAGCACCGAGGTATCCAGTTCAACACGGCGTGCCTTGAGCTTCACCCCACCCTCCTGCCGCACTCGAACGGTGTCCAGGTATCGTCCGACGGCCAGTAACTGCGAGACTCCAGTGTCCTGGGGAGTCATGAAGACAGAAAAATTTGAAAACACGGCGAGCGAAGTCGCATCAAGCCGCTCGAGGTGCGTTCGCTGAACAAAGTGGCGGGTTCGATAGTCCTGAAAAGTACCGGCCCAGATTTTGTTCACAAACGTAACACGGTCCTCGAGTCTGGCGCGGCAGTCGTCGAACATGAAGCCCACCCCGAGATCGTTTTCCGAGTTCTCCGCCGATCTGCATATGTAGGAAGCGTCATCCTCTTCAACGTAGTTGGAAAGCCAACCTTGCATGTTTTTACTATCCAGGGCACTGGCATCCGCCAACAGCAGGGCATCGAGCGCGGCAACCAGCGAAGAGTCGAAGTGCGTCATGGATCCACCCTCTGGAAGCCCATGACCTGGCGGTAATATTCCCATCGGGGTAAATTGCCGCTCTCATCGTTCTGCAGAAACTCTGAGCCCAATTTTGAAGGATCGTGCACGCCTTTCTGAAACACCGCAGACCCGGGCGTGTGACTGCCGATGTGGATCCGGTGGAAAATAGAGGCGTCTTCCATGCTGACCAGGCCGCAAGGACCAAGCAGATTGCTGCTCTGCCGCAAGCGATGCCGGAGCATGTCCTCATCGTCATCCTGGTGGGCAAAATAGGCGTAGTGCACCTCGACCTTGTTCTCATCGATCGGATTGGCGAAACGCAGGTTGATCACGTCGAGATGTTTGGTGGCGACAAAGGTCGGGAAAAGGCTGACGATCCGCGAACCTACCGATGGGTCCTGTCCCTTGAACTCGATCAGGGATTGATCTTTGAGGACGGTGGGGCCACTCACGACGGAGAGCGCGGACTCAAAGCAAATGTGGCCATGGCTCGTGCAGGTGAACTGGCGCCCTTTGCCTCCCTGCCAATTGAGGAGCTTGAACGCTTGGTGCAGCAGCGGGGCGTGGTAGCCGTCGTTATCCGCGTACGCCTTCCAATTGCTGTCGTATCGAACTTTCTGGTACCCGAGCAGCTCGAGACGACCGTCGCCGCCTAACAGGTCGAGCAAGGTTTTTTGCGTATCGCCCAGAAACTCCAACAGAGGCTCGGTATCCGCGGAGAGTGTGACGAATATCAGGCCGTAAAAGGTGTCAAAGCGCGGCTGCGCGAGCGGATAATCCGCCTTGTTGAAGTTCGGAAGAAACTCGCGATGATTGGGACAGCCGACGAGATTGCCACTCGTATCGAACAACCAGCGGTGATACGGACACTCAAATTCCTTTTTGTTGCCCATCACCGAGGTCTCCAGTTGATTGCCTCGATGCGAACAAGCGTTGTAGAACACCCGCACTACACCATCTTTACCGCGTGCGATCAATAACGGCACCCCAGCCAGGCGGAACGTCTTGAAGTCGCCGGGTTGCGAAACTTCACTTTCATGCGCCACCGGGTGCCATTCACATCCATGAAAGATCCGCTTGAGCTCCTCGTCATAGATATCTTTGCGGTTGAAGGCTTCCTTGGGCACCTCGTTGTAATTTTTCGGCCAGGACAGCAACACTTCGCTCATGACTTGGCACCCGCCTTGAGTGTTCTCGAGTTGGAACGAGCCTCGGTTTCCAGCGCCTTGCCCAGTTCGGCCCACATCCGGCCCGACTTCCGAGCCCCCTCGAGAAATGGTTCGGGGCAGATATGGTATGGCGGGCGGACCGGTCCGGCCTTCATCCACCCGCCAGCATTCATACGCTCCTTTTCGAGCGCGATGTTGTAGGTGGAAAAATCCTTGAAACTGCCATTCGGGAACAAAGGCGCTGCCGTCGGCCCCAGGCGCGCCTGGAACGCCTTGGCGGCAGTCCAGTCTCCACTCGCGCGCGCGCTGGAAATCAGGTCACGCAGCGTCGTGCTCACCAAAGGATGAATCACAGCACCACTCGACCAAAACGCATCGACGGAATCGTCCATGCGGGCTGCGGCATAAAAATCGAAATCGATCGGCAGCAGTTTGATGCGGCCGCGAATCGCAGCGAGGTCCGGCAGCAGTGTTCCGACTCCGATATATTTTGCCGTGACCACTTGCGGGATCTCTGCGACTCGCGCCCAGAATGAGCGCGGGAAATCGAATTTGAATGCTTCCGGATTCGCATAGATCGCGATGTTCATCTCGGGGACCGCCTCAGCGACGTCCTTGTAGAATTGAACAGCAACGTCCGGGCTGGGAGCGCACCACATTGGAATGCCCAACATCGTGCCGTCGGCGCCGAGCTCGCGCGCCTGGCGGGTCAACGCCACCGTATCGCGGGTGTTGAGGCACGTGGTCCCAACAAACACGGGCACCCTTCCACGCGCAGCATCGACCAAGGCGCGCATGAAGCTGAGCTTCTCATCGAGCGTCAACGTGGCGGCTTCGCCGAGCGTGCCCATACTCAGGATGCCATCGATCCCGGCCTCAATCAGTCCGTTGACCGCCCGAGCCGTTTCATCGACGTCAACGGTATTTGTAGCCCGCCAGTCGGAGGCGCCTTCTTTCGCGGGTGTAGGAATAATCGCCCATGCCCCCTTCACATCGGCTGGGCTGAGGAGCTGGTGTGCCATTCGTAGTTCCCCCAGTGATATGGAGATGCGGCAGACCTCCATTGCCCATAGCGTAACGCTTTTCTTTAGGGAGATTAAAGGCCAAAATGCGGTACTGCGGTCGGTCTCAATGAGGAACGTTCTCAGAAGGTATTCAAATCATGGGGTTATCCGGACGATTCGGAAGCAGAATCAGCGTCGTGACGGGCGCGGCGCAAGGAATCGGACTGGCGACGGCGAGAAGGCTGGCGGAGGAAGGCTCCACAGTGATCTTGGCTGACCGGGCCGCGGAGGCCACTCGATCGGCGGTTCAGAACCTGCGACAACAAGGGTTTGATGCGCACGCGGCCATCCATGACCTCGAGCAGTGGGCGGGAGCGGTCGAGCTCTATCAAACGGTCGTGAGAAGCTTCGGCCGTGTGGATATCGCGGTGCACAACGTAGGTGGAACTATTTGGGCGAAGCCGTATTGGGAATACGCTCCCGATGAAATCATCGCGGAAATAAATCGCTCACTCTGGCCGACGCTATGGTGTTGCCACGCGGTTCTGCCCCATATGCTCGCGGCGCGCAGTGGAGCGATCGTGAATATCGGTTCGGTCGCCACTCGCGGCGTCAATCGGGTGCCCTACGCTGCTGCCAAAGGTGGTGTTGCAGCGTTAACGGCAGCATTGTCTTTGGAGTTGGGATCTACCGGCGTCCGAATCAATTGCGTTGCACCCGGTGGCGTGAATGTAACGCGGATTACGCCGCGAAATCCTTCGCCGCAAACCGAGGCTGACAGAGCGGGCTTTGCAGGTGTCATGACGCAGACGATGCGTGATACACCCCTTGGACGGTTCGGAGAACCCGAGGAGATCGCCGCCGCAGTTTGCTTTCTCGCTGCAGACGAAGCCTCATACGTGACGGGGCAGACGCTATTTGTAGCCGGCGGCGGAATCGGTTAATCCAACTCAGGACTCGTAGGCGACGCCTAGCTCGCATTTTTGAGCAATTCGCGCAACGAGACGCCCGCATCAGCCAATTTCGCGGCAGCAATACTGGCGCGTTTCGTAACCAGACGCTTACAGATCCCCATGTCAGGAGCACGATTGACCGTCAGCACGCCATGAATCCTGTCCCCAGAAAGGAAGAACGCCGTGAATTGATTGCTTTCCAACTCACCGCGCATCACGATATCGGCTTGAATAGGTATTTTTCCACAGAACTGTATGTTGAGATCGAACTGGTCGCTCCAAAACCACATCGGAGAACAGTAATCTACTTTCCGACCCAGCATTGACAGCGCAGCGGCTTGGCCCTGGTCCGCCGCATTCTGATAGGTCTCCTGGCGGCAGCGTCCGCCGAAGAAGCAGTCTTGTTCGGTGACATCGCCCGCGGCAAAAATGGCCGGATTGCTGGTCCGGCACTGTCGATCCACGATGATCCCATTGTTGACCTGAATGCCCGCATCCCGGGCCAGCGAAACTGCCGGAATGATGCCAACGCCGACGATGACGGCGTCACACGGGATCACCGATCCATCATCGATCTCGACAGCGACCACTCGGTCATTGCTGACACTGAAGCCGGTCACTCCGCGGCCAAAATGGACCTTGACGCCGCGTCTTCGGTGCTCTTCGCCCAGCCAACGACCGAAATGCGGTCCGATTGCCCGCTCCATGGGTGCCGCCAACGGCTCGACCGCCGTGACCTCGCAACCCAGCTTGGCCGCGCTGGCCGCCACCTCGGCTCCGATCACACCCATCCCCACAATGACGATTCGCGCCCCGCACCGCAAATCGAGAGCCATGCGGGTTGCATCGTTCCGTGTGCGCAGATAGTGAACATTGATGGCGTCGGCGCCCGGGAGGTTCAGTCTGCGCGCGTATCCTCCAGTTGCCAAAAGGATCTTGTCAGCGGCGATGAGCTCACCGTCCGATAGTCGCACGCCACCGGCCGCAAGATCGAGAGCACCTGCTCTCGTGCCCAGTCTCATGTCGATCTGCTGCTCGCGGTACCAACTCTCGTTCTGCAGGAAGAAATTGTCGGGCACATTGGCAGGATCCCAGAGCATTTCCTTTGACAGCGGCGGACGCTCGTAGGGGCGCCAGGGCTCCTCGCCGATCAAGGTGATCCGACCGTCAAAGCCCGCCTGCCGCAACGCTTCGACTGCGCGACCGCCCGCCAGATTTGCACCCACGATAGCAATCGATTCCACGGGTTTGTCACTACGCTAATCTATCAGCACGCACGTACTGACATGGAGACATCAGATCAGTCCTTCGAACTTCATGGCAGCAGTCGCCGCGGGCCGCTTGGCAATTTTTCCGGCATAATCACCGAGCGCGCCATACGGCGACATATCGATCCCAACATGGGCCGGCCATCCCAACATCGTAAACAGGTACAGGTCGGCCACGCTCAAACTATCGCCGACGTAGTAGCTTTTACGAGACAGCGCTTTGTCGAGCGCAGTCAGGTGCAACTTGACCGCGTTCGTGGCCGCCGATTTTGCATCATCGGAGTAACCAGGTGCAAACAGAGGCACGAATGCTTTGTGGACCTCTGAGCCGAGGAAGCTGAGGCGACTCAACAGTTGATAGCGCTCGAAGGAGCCCTCTGGAGGCGCAAGCTTTGCACCCGGGGCCCGGTCGGCAACGTAGAGCAGAATTGCCGGATTTTCCGTGAGAATCGACCCATCATCGAGCTTGAGCGCGGGAACCTTGCCTGAGGGATTGATTAGAAGATAGTCCTCCCCAGCCTCGGTCTTGCGCGTCGCGAGATCAACTCTGAAGGCGTCAAATTTTGCGCCGGTCTCACGCAGTGCGATATGCGGCGCAAGCGAGCAGGCTCCAGGGAAAAAGTACAGCTTCACTTCGGTTCTCCTCCAGTCGATTCGTGGTAGAGGTTAGATTGGTGTGGACAATGAGGTGGCGATGCGCAGCGTGTCATAGACACAAGTCCGACTAGATAGCTTCATTCCCGCCTGCGTCCAGACCAGTCTATCCACATACTTTCCGGCATTGAAAATGCGAGTCTCACCATCGTTTCGCGTCTGCAACACGGCGTAACTCGCTTGCGCGGTGATGACCCCTGCGGCAGTCGCGGTAATGACCGCTCGCGAAATCAGGTGACGGCTCGAATGTTCGGGAAAGATGTTGGCCTGCCGCAGGGCAACCACCCTGTCAATGAGCATGCCTTTGCTGTCGCAGTACATTGCCGCAGCCGGAAGGTTATTATCCACATTTTCCCGTGCGATCACCTGATAGAGGCAGTCATCAACAAAGAACTCAGGCCACTGCTCCAGCCTGCCATCGTCGAGGCACATTCCGTAAGCGGCATTCAATGTGTCAACCGTACTCTGCAGGTCGGGGGTATCGGAACTACTCACGCATACCCCGCTCTACAGTGGCCAGCGCATTGCCCATCAGTGTCAAATACCCGCGCCAGAAACCACGAACGGCATTCTCGTCCATGCCCATCGGCGCATAGTACTGACGAATGTCGTCTCCACCCATTTCTATATAACTAAACTTTCCGTCGGCGCCTATGCTGCCCTGTTGACAAAGCTCCACTGCCTCGCCGTCCTCCATCGAGATCAAGCCCGCTGGGCCCACCAGGTTGAGGTTTCGCAAGCGATGCTGAGTAGTGGCAGCGTCGTCGTCTGCATATCCGAAATAGGTCCAAACCAGTTCGGTCCGATCAACCGCATGCGTGATGAGCTGGCGCGTCGCGAGCGTGTTCTGGATCTGCTGCAGCACTACCGAAGGAAACAGGGACTGGATATGCAAACCAATCCCGTCGTCGACATCCGGCCGAAACTCGAGCAGCCGCTCATCCTGCAGCTGAGCCACTCCTTGAATTTCGCGGTTGGCCTCATTGCCGAACGCACCATACTCTACATCACCCTTAGCTTTGGCGACGGTGAAAATGTTGTGGAAGCCCTGCTCGGCAAGCTCGCCTGCGCTCTGTTGGCTTTGCCGATAGATCCCGAACGTGGGATAAAAAAGGTGCAGCAGAGCGCCATGATAGCTATCACGGCTATTCTCGGAGTACAGCTTCCAATTACCTGACATGTGTTGACGAGCATAGCCCAGCACCTTGATTGGACGGTGCATGACGCGGCTGATGTAGCGGCACATCACCGGCCCGAGGAAGTCGGCCAGCGGCTCAACCGTTGCTGAGAATGTGCCGAAAATCATGCCGTCGATCAAGGCGACGCGAAGCACTTCGAGCGAATGGCTTTTGGGATCGAACGCTTCCCCGTATCCGCCTACGCCTTTCAAACCTCGGCGATACGGAACCCCGACAAGTTGGCCCGTGGCATCGTAGGCCCATTGGTGGTAGACACACACAAAGGTGCCGTCCGCTCTGTTGCCACGCAGCGAGCGGCATACTGCAGCTCCCTTATGAGCGCACCGATTGACCCACGCATGGACCTTGCCATCCAGAGCGCGCACCAGCACGACAGGCAACTCTCCAATGTGGCTGCTGCGATAATCACCGGGATTTGGAATTTCGGCCTCGAGACCGAGGTAACACCAGGTGGGGCCGCGGAAGATGTTGGCCTGCTCCGAAGCGAAAATCTCCGGACTGTGATACAGGCTGTAGTTCACCGCCGTTGGTTTCGAAACGCGGACGGCGCCGCTTTGGGTCAGAGTCATTCAGGCTGCCCTCCAAAACCGTGTCCCGCGGCGAGTGACCCGCACGTGCGCATGGCGCTCAACATCATCGCCGCATCAGCCTTGCCGGTACCCACGATGTCATAAGCTGTGCCGTGCGCCACCGACATGTGCAAGTACGGCGGGCCCATGATGATCACGCAATTTCCCGAAAAACCCCAGGTTTTGACGGCGATGTGGCCTTGATCATGAAACATGGCCAACACCATGTCATAACGACCCTCGATGCAGTGACGAAAGACCGAGTCGGGTGCAACCGGGCCTTCCACGAGAACCCCCTGCGCGCGTGCACGCTCAACACCGGGGGAGATCGCCGTCTTTTCCTCTTCACCCATGGCGTGCGGATTCAGCCCCGCCACCGCAATCCTCGGTTGTCGGATTCCCCAACTCACCAAGGCACCCTGTAGCTGGAGGATGGCCTTCGTGACCAAGTCGGCAGTGATCACCTCGATAACCTGCCGCAAAGACATATGATCGGTCAGATGAGTCACCCGCAGCGGTCCCGTGAGCAACACGAGATAACTCTCACCCGGGGTGGGGCTGATGACCTTATGCAGCTTACCGGCTTTTTTCAGCGAACCTGTGCTGATCGGCCCCATGATGGTAGCTGCGACGGATCCTGCCCGAGCCAGGGCATCCAACTCGTCGAGCCACTGCGCCGTGGCGTGCCCTGCAATCTCAGTGTCCTCTGCCAAGGGAAGCACGCCTGCGGGCAGCGCGCCGGAATCGATGACATCGATGATTGCGGGGTCGTCGCTCGGCGACTCGAAGGATTTCATGGATCGAACGCGCGCCGCGACACCCGTGAATTCAATGGCGCGTTCGACCGCAGCCGTTGAGCCCACGATCACTGGAATTGAGACTTCGTGGACGGTGCCGCCCGCCAGCGCCCGGACTACAACCTCCGGACCAATTCCCGCCGGATCGCCAATCATGGTGCCGATCACCGGCCTGCCGGACCCTGGAGTTCGCCCCTTCTCAAATACTGTAGACATCGATCATGGTCTCGGCAACATCGTTGACAACGATGGTTTTCTTGCGCTTGATGACAAACGATTCGCCTCGCGGCGCGAGATCATATAAAGCTGAGCCGCGACACTCAGTCATGAGCCCTTCGAGCACTGAGGCTACACTCCATGAGGTCCGTGCTCGAACGACACCGTCTTCGGCCACATCTACCGAGATCAGAGTGAACAAATGCGCGGTGCGCGCGGGTGGCGTGCTCGCTGAAGATCGTCCCGTGCGGATGCGGAACACACGATCCTCGAGGCCGCCGCGGTTGGGATAGTAGATCAGCGAGATTTCGCTTTGCGGATCCGCTGTGAGGCGTTCACGATCATCCCACGCGGGCACCCAATATTCGGCATCCTCGTCGTACAGGGCCAGCCAGCGATCCCAATCCTTATCATCGAGTGCGGCCATCTCTCGGCCGATAAATTGCGTCACCGCCAGCCACCGGGAGTGGGAGTCCGGGGTGCTCATCGCGCGGCTTCCAGTTCTCCATGCGCTTCCAACTCAGCGCACTCCCGATCAATCGCCGCCGTCATTCGCGCCAGCCACTCCTCGTGAATTGCGACATATATGCCCTCGTCAGCAGTGGCTGAACCGCTCATGAGCGCATCGACATTGAGCCCCGTTCCAAACCTGCCTGCGCCCGATGCAGAGCGTGTCGAGCCGCGCGACATGTCGTTCATACGCCCGTCACCACTTGCGAAACCGATCTGGCAGTTGTTGAATTCCGTCAGATCATCGGGCGTCGCCATTCCGCTCGCATTGAAGAAATCCTCATACTGTCTGATACGCAGGGCGCGCGCGGCGGCAGACTCACCCACCGGCGCGACACAGTACGTCACCACCTCTGTTTGATCGACCGAGATCGGCTGGATGATGCGAATCTGCGTGCTCGTCTGATCCATGAGGAACACGTTGGGAAACAGTTGCAGGTTACGGATTCGCTTGTTCATCCAGAGCGCTTTTTCAGCTCCGTGATGGGCGGTCAGCCAGTCGAGCAGAGCAAAATTGGGCCGATCTGAAAAGTTGGCGTAGTCGGCCCAGAGTACACTGTGGCCATTGCGGAAAGAAAACGAGCCCCCGTCGCGTTGAACGAAGTTAGAGAAATCGATGGCCTTAGTGGCGTTTTTAGACTGGCCTGCAACGCGCCGCTGCACCGTCATGAAGTAATTCGCGTGCACGGTAGTGACGTGATAGCCATCCAGACCGTTCTCGACCTGCAGCTTCCAATTACCGCGGTAACGATAGCGGGTGGCGCCGGGGATTACCTCGAGTGCTCCCTGGGGGGACTGGTCAACCATCAGGTCGATGAACGTTTTCGCGCCGGCGAGATAGTCCCCGAGAGGCATGACTTCCGAGGCCAAGCTCCCGAAGATGAAGCCGCGATAGCTCTCGAGACGGGCAATCTGCGGCAGATTGTGATCGGCACGACTGAAACCCGCGGAATAGCCCCCCATCGCCTCGTCGGTGACATCCAAAAGCTGACCCGCCGATGAATAGGTCCAGCCATGAAACGGGCACATGAAATTTTTCTTGTTGCCCGATTTTTCACGGCAGACCCGAGCGCCGCGATGCGCACAGGCGTTCACCATGCAACGCACGACACCGGAGCGGTCCCGTGTCAGTAGGACCGGGACCCGGCCGATCCGGGTGGTCACAAAATCGTGCGGATTGGGGAGCTGGCTCTCATGGGCGAGAAACACCCAATTGCGCTCGAAGAAGTGCCGGAGTTCGATTTCGTAGACCGTGGCATCCGTAAAGGCCGCGCGGTCCATCTTATAGATCCCCTTGGCCGGGTTTTTGACCAGCCAGGAACGCATGCGATTTCGCAAGGCCCGCAGGTCGGCAACTCTCCCAGCACCCGAGTCGACAGCTTCTATCTGCATACGCCGATCCCCCTATCTCTCCGAATCATGCTATGCGACTTTGTTTCATTAGGCAACGTATTGCACACTGTGAAAACGTCTGCCACTATAGGCGCTCGTTGTGAGCGTAGTCCAACGTCTCGCAGCAGAGCGCGGCCTCAGATTCCGCGTCTCGAAGAGGGGGTATCAATGTCGGCTGTCACTGAACTCGGCTACTTGGGCTTGTCCGTTTCTGATCTGGACGCTTGGCGTGCCTACGCGGCGCAGGTCGCGGGAATGGAGGTCGTCGACGAAGGCGAAGGAGACCGGATTTACCTTCGCATGGACCTCTGGCATCACCGCATGGTCATCCACGCCCGTGGAGAGGATGACCTCGCCTATATGGGATGGCGCGTCAGCGGCCCAGTCGAATTTGAAGCGGTGGTCGAAAAGTTGAATGCTGCGGGCGTTGCAGTGGTCGCGGCGAGCGATGCAGAGGCTCAGGAGCGACGGGTTCTGGCGCTCGCAAAGCTGGTGGATCCGGGCGGAAACCCCACCGAGATATTTTATGGCCCGCAGGTTGACACCCATCGGCCGTTTCACCCCGGCCGGCCGCTCTATGGCAAGTTCGTGACCGGATCCCAGGGCTTGGGACATTGCATTCTGCGTCAGGACGATGTTCAGGCGGCAGCGAAATTCTACGGCCTGCTCGGACTGCGCGGCTCAGTTGAGTATCACCTGCGTCTGCCGAACGGCATGATCGCGCAGCCGTACTTCATGCATTGCAACGAGCGGCAGCATTCGGTGGCTTTTGGGCTCGGCCCCATGAAAAAACGCATCAACCATCTGATGTTTGAATATACGGATCTCGACGACCTCGGTCTGGCACATGACCTCGTGCGACAGCGCAAGATCGACGTGGCCCTGCAGCTCGGTAAACACGCCAACGATCAGGCTCTCACCTTCTACTGTGCCAATCCCTCAGGTTGGCTGTGGGAGTTTGGCTGGGGAGCCCGCAAGGCTCCCGAACAGCAGGAATATTACACGCGGGACATTTTCGGCCACGGTAACGAAGCATCGGGCTACGGGATGGATATCCCGTTGCTTTGACTTCGGAGTTCTTCACCCCGCTACTCGAGGCCCCCTGAAACGATGAGCAACAAGCTGCGCCTGTGTGAGGTTGCAAAGGTAAAAGCCGGCGAGCCGGTCGCCATCTATCTGGATCAACTGCCGGCATTGGCCGTGTACAACGTTGATGACGCGATCTTCGTTACCGACAATCTCTGCACGCATGGCAACGCCAGGCTCACGGATGGCTATCAGGACGGAGGCCTCATCGAATGTCCATTCCACGGGGGTTCCTTCGACATTGCCACTGGCGCGGCGAAGGCGTTTCCCTGTCAAGTACCGCTCAGAACTTACCCTGTGACGCTCGAGGACGGCTGGGTCCTCATCGATCAGCCTGAAAAGTCTGGATGACTCGAACAGCGGGTGCTCCCTGCGTCAGCGCACCCGTTTGTGGGGTGTCAACTGTGCAATTGAGAATATCCTATTGAATGTCCGGCAAGGTCCAATGACTCGAAAAACAGTTTCCGCAGCGCGGCCTCGGGTCTCTTTAGGCTTTGCGTGGATTCTATTGGCGCTGTACGGACCGGCCGCGGGCGCGGCTGAGCGAGGTGAAGCGCCGGAGCTGCGTTACGAGCCGGATAATCTTTTTGGTGTCAGTTTTGTGGATGACCAGCAAGGCTGGGTGTCCGGCTATTACGGCACGATTTTGCAGACCAACACCGGCGGCGTTCACTGGGTGAGACGGCCGATGCGGGAAAACGACCTGGTCCGCCGAATTCGCTTTCTCGGCGATCGGTCCGGCTGGGCAGTCACGAATCGGGGTCGAATCCTCGCGACTTCGGATGGTGGAACGACCTGGCGCAAAATGCACGAAGTACCGGGTATCTATCTACGTGACTTGACGATGCTGAATCGCGAACGCGGGTGGGAGGTCGGTTGGGCCGTTGGCCACGACAAGACTGTTCTGCACACTACCGATGGCGGCAAGAGTTGGCAGACGCAAACAATTGCCCAGCAGTCTCAGGATCCGCCGAGGTTGAACGGTATCGCAGCCTATGATGCCGACAATGCCGTACTGGTCGGCGAGTTTGGAACCATCGCGAAGACTCACGACGGTGGTGAGCACTGGTCCGTCATCCCATCGCCTCTCAATACCACTTTCACGGCCGTCGCCGTTTCCGCAGATCATGCGATCGCGGTCGGCATCGGTGGCGCGATGGTGCGCATCCCGAAACAGGACCAACCGGTCACGGTTATCGCAACCCCGACGCCGCAGGCGATGTTTGACGTTGCGCTTTCTCCGGACGGCAACGGTGTTGCGGTGGGTGCCGGTGTTGCATATCGGATCACCGGATCTGGGATCGGTCGAGTGGCCTTCGATGTGCCCGGAGGCCCTGATCTCATCTGGCTCGGCGGGGTGACTCTTCTGCCTGACGGGGCAGCTGTTGCTGTGGGCGTGCACGGAGTGATCCTCAAGCTCGAACCCGGCGCCGATCGCTTCGGTCCCCTACCCGACTGGACGGTCCGTCAGGTCGCCAGCGCGGCCCGCACGGAGACCTTGCAATGATCGCTGCAGTCGCCAGATACACGGTCCGCCATCCGCGCTTCGTGGTGCTGCTCATGGGCACACTCACGCTGATCATGCTCGTGTTCGCATTGCGCGGTACGTCGCTGCGGGTTGTGATCGATCAGATGCTGCCAGCCCAGCATCGTAATGTTGAGGCGTACAAAACATACGGTGGGCGTTTTGGAGGGGTCAACACCGTACTCGTTACAGTGACGAACCGCGGTGGCGACATCTATGATCCGAAGTTTCTTCAGAAGTATCGCGAGATCGCCGACAAGATCTATTTCTACGAGGGATCGAACCGAGCGCTCTTTGAAGCGCTGAGTCAACGCAAAGTGCGCGCCGTGTCGGGCACCGCCGGCGCCGTGCAATTCGACCCATTGATGTGGCCGGAGACCCCCACTACGCCGGAGGCGATCGCGACATTCCGCCGACTGCTTCTGCAGCAGTTTGCCGGCTACTACGTCTCGGCGGATCAGAAGAGTCTGATGATCGCGGCGGAAATTCGCGAAGGCACGAATTTCCAGAAGGCATACCAGTTTTTCAGCGCGGTGCGCGACCAGTACGAGGGGCCCAACCTCAAGGTCGCGATGGTGGGGCGGCCGATTCTGCTCGGTTACATCGACACCAAACTTCCCGAGGTGCTCACCATTTTCGCCATCTCGGTTGCGGTGATTGCCCTGATACTCTGGGCGTACTTTCGCCGGCTGATCGGTGTGGTGGTGCCGATCGGTGTGTCGCTTGCCGTGACGATTTGGGGCTTCGGCGTCATGGGGATTTTCCATTACAACCTCGACCCCTTGCTGCTGCTGCTGCCGTTTTTTGTCTTCGCGACTGTGTTGTCCCACTCGGTGCAATTTGTGTCGCGGGTCTACGAAGAACTCGACCAGGGGCGCTCCATGCCCGAGGTCGTTCAGATATCGCTCGAGAAGTTTCTCTTCCCGAGCACTGCCGCCGTCCTGACCGATGCGGCGGGATTCGCGGTGCTCGCGCTGCTGACTATCCCGAGCCTGAAGACTTTGGGAATCGTGTGCACGCTGTGGTTGTTGTCGCTGACTCCCAAGATTGTGGTCGCGGGCGCGATTCTGGCTCTGACGCCAAAGCCTGCACCCTTCAAACCGCGGCTGCCGGGAACCGGTGTACTCGTCTGGCTGTCCAGACCCGCCTTCGGCATGCGGGTCAATCTGCCGATATTCGCCTTGTTGTTGTTGTCCGGCCTCGTCCTGTCACAAAAACTGACTATCGGCGACACAGTCGGAAGCCCAATCCTTTGGGACACGGCCCGTTATAACAGTGACAGTGCCTTCATCAATGAGAACTTCAGCCGAATCGGCACCGATGCGATGCAAGTCTACATCGACGGTGCCGCCGAAACCATGCTGCGCCCCGACGTCTATCAAAGAATCGAGGGATTGGACCGATACGTTTACGAGCACGTGCGCGAGGCAACGCCGGCGCAAAGCTTGGTTGATGTCGTCAAGAACGTCAACGCCGTGCTGTGGGAAGGCGACCCGTCTTATTTGTACGTCCCGGATTCGGCGGATGAAATTGGATTCAACATCTACATGTTTCGCTCGCGCGGCGAAGCCGGTGATTTTGACATCTACACCGACCCCGATTGGCGCCTGGGCAAAGTTTCGATTTTCTCGTTTGATCATCGAGCAGGCACTGTGGATGCGCTGCAGGACGCGGCCGAGCACTACCTAGCGAGCAAGCCGGTGTTGAATGGTGTGCGCTTCGTCGCGGCCGGCGGCCAGATCGGATTGACGAGAGCGATCAACGACGAGATCCGCAGTAAGCACGATCTGCTGTTCTATGCCATCATTGCCACGCTGCTGGCCAGCATACTGGTTTATTACCGCTCGCTGAAAATCGCAGTCATCGTCGCGGGAATCCTGGTGATGTCCCACTTCGTGTCTCAGGAGTTCATGGTCTTCCTGGGTATCGGTCTCAACATCAACACCCTGCCACTGGCCGCTCTCGGGACGGCCCGCGGGGTCGACTACTCCATCTACATCATTGACAGGATGCGCGAGGAGTATCGCAACGGGATGGTCTTCTCGCAGGCAGCTCGCATCGCGATCGAGACTTCGGGTCAGGCTGTGATGGTCACGGCACTGACCATGATTGCGCCTTTGCTCGCCTGGTACTTTGTGTCACCGATCCGGTTTCAGGCCGAGATGGGGCTGCTGCTGGCGGTGATCCTCGGCTTGAACATGATGGGCGCCCTGTTGTTGGTGCCAGCGGGAATTGGGCTGCTGCGCCCGGCGGGGTTTCTCAACGTGGGCGCGCACGGGAACATCCTCGACGATAGCGCCGAGTTTGCACCGAGGCGCATCACCGACGCACGCGCCATTTCGATGCCGACCCACACGAGGGGTCGCAAGATGACGAGTTGATCGAACTTCCAATACGGCAATAAGGGGGAATGGGGTATGGTGCACAAACGGGTGGGGATGTCATTGGCCGGCATACTGCTATCAGGCAGTGGGCTGTCGACCGTGTGGGCCGCCGATTTCTATTTGGGCGGCTACATCAAGCAAGGTGCGAGTGCGGCGCTCAACCCAGGGGACAATCAAAGCGTCGCCCTCGGCCCCACCCAGTTCACACTGGACGCAGTCGCCAGCTACAAGACCGGTCCCTGGAGCTTTGACGGCGATATCTGGTTCCGCGGAGATTGGTTCTATGACCTCGAGAAGGGCAATGTGACTTCGGGGGGCATCCAGGATTTCACCAAGGGACCGCCGTTCACTACGCAGTTTCGCTATAGCCTGTCCAGATCCGGTACCAACAATCTGCCGCAACCCTTCGGTGCGAGCCGGTCAAGCGTAACGTCCCTGTCGCAGTTCGATCGCGACATGCTGAGAAACCTATCTGTCACCTACAAGGATCCGAACGGCGTATTTCAAATCGCGCTTGGCAAGTTTCAGCGTGGCTGGGGCCAAGCTGACGGTCTGCGTTTGCTGGACGTTCTGTATGCACAGGACCTGCGCACGCGCAGCATATTTACGGACGCCGAGGATTTACGCATTCCGGCGTGGTCGGCTGAAGTTAATTTCAATCTCACCAACGCGGGCGTTGACGCGCCCTTCAAGGCACTCGGGCTGCACAACACCACCCTGCAATTCATCGCCATACCGCAGGTGAGGCATGATGAGTTCGTCATCAACAACGCCACTCCGGGCGACCAGACCAATGGCGGTCTGTTTGGTTTTCCGTTCCCGCGGCTCATCGACGGCGGGACCGGCTGGGGTTTGCCCTTCATAGGGGCTAATCTCAACACTCGAGACTACAAGAATTTTGATCGCGCCGCCTTTGGCCTCCGTCTCAAGTTCGACACGCTCGGAGGCGAAGCGACACTGAATGGATTTCGTGGGTACCAGGAACTGCCGATTGTCAAATTGACGGGGTCCTCCCTACTGATTGGCAACGCACTCAATAATCCGGCCGGTGCGGCTGCCGTGGTACCTCTCGACCTGCCGACCACGATCGGTGCCATCCAGGCGCCCGGCGGTTATATCAGCTTCCTCAATGCGCTCAAGAGTGGGACCGCAGCGCCCGGTCAGTTCCCACTTCTGCCGTTTGGCTGCAATGACGTCCTCGTTGCCGCGCCGAGCTGTTCCGTCAATGCCAACTTTGACCTCGACTACCGATATCAGCGCCAGGTGGTTGGTGGGTCGTTCACGCGGGACATGAGCGAGCTGCAACTGGGCCCGAAGGGTGTGTCACCCGTTCTGCGCGCGGAATTCACCTACGAGTTCAACAAGCCCTTCAATGTCGGCGTGCTGACGACACAGTTCGGCAATACGGTGACGGGTTCGACGGCGCTCATCGGTACGCCGCAGCAGGAAGTCCAATACCGCAACCAAATCTCCATGTTGCTGGGTGTCGACTACAATCTTTGGCTGCCATTCTGGCAGTCGCAGCAGAACTCCATTTTCCTCACCTCCCAGTTCTTCGACATTCACACCCACAATGCGAACAATTTGTTGTTCCAGGCGCCCTACGCCTTCAATTTCGTACACGCCGATCAAAAGTATTTTTCCCAGACCTGGTCGATGCCGATCTTGAACCAGTCGGTGACGCTGGATGGTCTGTTTCTGTCCGACATCAGCAATCATGGTGTCGCCTACCGCCAGCGAATTGACTTCACCACATTCGGTGGCAGGTTCAAGCCGCGCATCGAATACGGGTACTTCAACGCTCCGGTGGAACGAGGACTGTTCGCTGTCTTTCGAAATTCACAGTATCTCGAGCTCTCGGCAACCTATCAGTTTTGAAATGGTAAGGAGAAAATCATGCCAACGCACAAATGGCGCGCGCTGAGTTTGATCGTTTTTGTTGCCGGGGCTTGCGCCGGCGCCCTCGATGCCCGTGCCGACTGGCGCGACGACTGGGCCGCCTTTGCCGCTAAGACGGGCGAGCCCGGCCACAAAGCCTGGGCGGAGGCCATCGCGCAGCCCGAGTCCAAGAAGTTGGAGGCGGCATGGAAGGCCTTCCGCGGTTATGATGCAAGCACTCTCCTCGACAAAGCGGATGTGCCGGCGGAGCTCAAGCCGGGCTTGGTCATTACGCCCCAGAATATCGGCTCGATGCCCTGGGCCGACAAGTATATTCCAGGGTTCTGGCGCACGGTGCTCGGCAATCAGTGGGTTGGATTGCAAAAGATTCGAATCGTCCCGACCTCTCACTATTACATGTCAGCCCCCGTGCTCGCAGCGACTCAGGCCGTCAAGCCTGCGAACCTAAAGATCAACGAGCGCGGCGAACTGCTGAATGCTGACAAGTCGCTATTCATGTCCACGACTGCAGGCATCCCCTTCACCGCTCCCAAGGACGGACTCGAGCTCAACTATGCGCAGATGGCCCACGGCGTCGGAACGGATGATATGCATTTCAAACCCATCACGATGTATGCGTGCACTGCAAACAATACAGCCGAGCACACCTACGTAGGTGAGATCTGGTGGCGCAAACTCGCGGGGCGCACCGAACGTGAGCCGCTCGGCAACGTCAAGCAGTACAGCGGGGCTCAGGAGGCCGGTGCATTATTCTTCCAGGCTCCGCGCGACGTCCGGGGCCTCGCCGGTGTTCGTGTCCGCTCCGCCGCCGTCGAAAAAGATGACGAGTTCAAAGTGTTCATTCCAACTCTCAGGCGGACCCGGACGCTGACCGGTACAAATGGCCAAGATCCGCTGGCCGCCGGGTTGGAGCTCGACTGGGACGGCTGGCGCAGCCACTGGAGCAAAACTGACGCGACGAAGTTCGACTACAAGCTCGCCGGTGAGGGCTTCATTCTGGGCCAGCCTGCGGTCGGGCACTTTTATGATCCGCTGACTCACTCGCAAGATGGGTGCACCGTGACCGCGGTCGACCTCGAGCTGCGGCCCGTGTGGATTCTCGAAATTACCGACAAGACCAAGACGTATGAGTATTCCAAGCAGCGTCTTTACATTGACAAGGAACTCTATTACACCGTCTACAAGGAAATGTATGACCGCACTGGCCAACTGCTGCGGATCTGGACCGATTCGCGAGACTTCGTTCCGCAGTCCGGCGAAGCGCAGTGGCGTAACGCCATTGTTGCCAATGTGAACGCGAAACGTGTCACCCTGGTTGAGATGAAGTCTGCATGGGAGCGAGCTGATATGAACAACAGCCTGTTCGACATCGATCAGCTGCGTAATCATTGAGCCAGCAGCCGTGCGCCGGTCAGGAAATATACAAGAAACCAAGTGGCCTACCGTTGCGGTGGGCCGTTTCTCGGGCGCCCGCAGGGCCGGCGTGCGCAGCCGCCCGGCTGCGTGTCGACTGACATCGGGAGGACGGCTCCAATGCAGACAGTAACTGCCGAGCGTTTGCAGTTGCAGTACCTCGTCACCGAGCTCAATGCGTTGCATGCTGAGCTGATTGACGATGACCGGCTCGAGGACTGGCTCGAGCTCTTCGTGGCGAACGGGAGCTATCGCGTCATTTCCCGTGAGAATTTTGACCGGGACATGTCGGTGGCCGCCATTTTCTGTGACAGCCGGGCGATGCTCACCGATCGAATCGTTTCATTGCGTCGTGCGAACATCTACCCCGTGCATCATTATCGGCACATTCTCGGCCCATCGCACATTCTGACGGCGGCTGGCAACGGCATCAGCGCGCAAACGAACTACGTGGTCCTGCAAACGCGAAATGACGGTCAGACAACTATTTACAACACCGGCAAATATTTGGATCGGCTCGTGATGGACAACGGGCGGCTTCGGTTCTCATCGAAACAAGCCGTGTTCGACACCAACCTCGTAGACACCTTGATGGTTCGCCCCATCTGAGCGCAAAACGTAAGGAATCTGATCATGAAGAACGTGGCCACCGACACCCTATCGCCCGATCGAGCGACCGCGCCCGGCTGCAGAGTGCCGTTTCGCGTCTTTACGGACACGCACTTCTACAAGCGTGAGCAGGAGCGGATTTTTCAGGGAGAAGCGTGGTCGTTCGTGGCGCTGGAGGCGGAAATACCGCAGCCAGGTGATTTTAAGACCACGTTTATCGGTGACACGCCCGTGATCACTGCGCGAGCATCCGACGGCACTGTTCATGTATTTCTCAATCGCTGTGCCCATCGTGGTGCGCTGGTCTGCCGCGAGCTCCGCGGCAATCGCGCCAGCCTCGAGTGCGTCTATCATCAGTGGGCATACGACCTCGAAGGCAACCTGATCGGCGTTCCGTTCCGGCGTGGTCTCAAGGGTCAGGGCGGGATGCCGGGCGACTTCGACATGAAACAGCATGGGCTCAGGAAGCTGCGTGTCGAGGTGGCGGGCGGACTCGTTTTCGCGAGCTTCTCGGATACGGTTGAGTCTCTGCGCGACTTTCTCGGACCGGTCGTGGTCGAGCAGATTGAGCGCATCATGTGCAAGCCCATCAAGGTCCTGGGCGATCAGCGGCAACTCGTTCACGGCAACTGGAAACTCTACGCGGAGAACACCCGCGATCCGTACCATGCCAGTCTGTTGCATCTGTTTCACAACACTTTCGGCTTGTACCGCTCCACCCAGACCGGCAAGAGCGTGATGGATGCACGCAAACGCCACTCGGTCCTGTTCTCGATCGCTGCCAGCAGCAACGACGAGGCAGACAAACAAGCCTACGGCGACTCTCGCAGCTTCGACACGGAGTTCAAACTGTTGGATATGTCGCTGCTGAAGGGGCGGCAGGAATTTGCGGATGGGGTGACACTGGTCATCCTCGCGGTCTTCCCGAATTTGGTTCTGCAGCAAATCCAGAACACCCTGGCCGTGCGCCAAATCGTCACCAGGGGGCCGGATGCATTTGAGCTGGTTTGGACGCACTTCGGCTTCGTTGACGATGACCCCGAGCTGCAGGCGATCCGCCTCAAACAGGCAAACTTGATCGGCCCTGCCGGCCTCATCTCGATGGAGGACGGAGAGGCGGTGGAAATTGTGCAGGATGCAATAGCCGGTGAACGCCGGGCGACTTCGTACATAGCCATGGGGGGCGGCCGCGCGGAAGATGCCGATCATCTGGTGACTGAGGGTGCCATCGTCGGGTTTTGGCAGAACTACGAGAGTTTGGTCGGATACGGAAGTGAGCCGTGAGCCGCACTCTGGACTTCTACTTCGATTTCATCAGCCCATTCAGTTATCTCGCGCAGGTGAAACTGCCCGATATCGCGCGGCGCCACGATTGTCTGATCGACTACCGGCCTATCGAAATTCCCGAGGCGAAGATCGCCGCCGGCAACTATGGTCCCTCGAATCGAGAAGTCATCCCCAAGATCAAAGTGATGATTGCGGACCTCCAGCGCTGGGCGGCCAGGTATCGGGTACCGTTGATTTTTCCGGCCAGCTTCGCGTGCTCTGATTGGAATTGCGCGACGGTCTATGCACGAGCGCAGAACAAAGCGGACCGATTTACGACGGCCGCCTTCAACCGGATCTGGGGCCGGGGAATCGATCCACGGGAGCGCAGCGAGCTGCGCGAATGCGCCAAGGAGGCGGATCTGGACGCGGACGCCGTCATTGCGTTCGTGGAGTCTCCTCTCGGTCAAACCGAATATCGCCGGATACGCAGTGAGGCCTATCGGCGTGGCGTGTTTGGGGCTCCGTTGATGTTTGTCGACGAGCAGATTTTCTGGGGGAATGATCGACTCGACTTCCTGGAGGACTATCTGTCGCTGCACAAACCCGGTCAGAGCGGATCGTGAGGCGACGATGTCGGCATACGCCGCTCGGGCTTTGGGGTAGTTTCTAATGCATGTTGCCACTCTGATTGATTGCGAGGCATCGGAGTCACCCTCATGAAGCGTATCGTGATTGCCATCACGGGCGCCACGGGCGCCGTGTATGGACTGCGTCTGCTCGAGCTGCTCCGGGACCTGGGAGGATGGGAATCCCATTTGGTGATGTCGCAGGCGGCACTGCTGAACATTCGCGAGGAGATCCCGGGTGGCCGCAAGCAAGTCGAAACAGTGGCGGACGTTGTTCATGACGTCAGAAATGTCGGTGCCACCATCGCCAGCGGGTCATTTCTTGGCGAGGGCCAGATCGTTGCCCCGTGTTCGATGCGCACACTCGCGGCGGTGGCCACCGGGCTCTCAGATAATCTGATCACCCGCACCGCGGATGTCATGCTCAAGGAACGTCGCAGGCTCGTACTGATGACGCGCGAGACGCCGCTCAGTCTGGTGCACCTGCGCAATATGACTGCCTGCACGGAGATGGGAGCCGTGATTTTTCCGCCCGTGCCGGCATTCTATGCTCGTCCCGTCAGGCTGGACGACATCGTCGACCACAGCTGCATGCGGGTGTTAGATGTATTCGGTGTGCATTGCGATGCGGCCCGACGCTGGCAGGGACTGACGAAGGGCGTTGAGCAAGTGATGCCGCCCGTTCACCAGGAGAAGCAGGCACCATGATCCGTTATGTCAGGCGGCGCGAGGTTTTGAAGGCGGGAGCGGTCCTGGCTACCGCTGCGGGGTTCGGGGTGATGTCGAAACCCTCATTCGCCCTGCCGTTGTCGTTGACGGTGGTGGAAGAAGTGGGCGTTCCCGAGAGCAGACGGTTCGCAGCGAAGTTAAAGGAGACCGGTTATGTAGCAAGAACCATCTGCGTGGACCGATCCTTGACTGCACTTCTGTGCGAGCTCGATGACTGCCGCGGACTAGTCGTCGGGCTCAGCTCAGACCCGGTGGCCATGATTGCAGGGCAGTTGTTGATTGAGCGCGGGGCAAGATCTCATCTGCAGTGGAGGCATCGGCAGCATGCTGATGGCCACTGGCACCATCAGCTGCATACTACAACGCCGTCTGTGAGGAACCAGCCCGGATCTTGGCCACAGGGCGTCGCGCAGCGACTCCTCGACGCATTGAGCGCGGAAGCCGGACAGATTGAAAATTCTTGCGAGGCGCACGGCTGCACCCTCGCGCGCAGCAGCCCGGGCATGCTCGTCTCCTGGGCTCACGAGATCGCCTGGAGACACTCATGAGCCTCATCCCTCCCGGTGTTGACGCTTCTATATTCAATGAGGCGCTCCAAAGGCTCACTGCCGCGGTAGGCCGAGATTCGGTGTTCGTCGACGATCTGCAACTGTCGAGCTATCGAGATGCCTATTCGCCCCTGGCCGATGGTGAAATGCTGCCCTCTGCGGCAGTTGCGCCTGACAGCGTCGAACAGGTTCAAGCGGTTTTGAAGATAGTCAACGATTTGGGAATTCCGATTTGGACGATCGGCACGGGCCGCAATTTTGCCTACGGCGGCCCTGCGCCCCGACGCACCGGTTATGTGATGCTCGACCTGCGCCGGATGAACCGAATAATCGAGGTGAACGAGAAATACGGCTATGCCCTGGTCGAGCCCGGCGTTTCCTACATGCAGCTATATCGGCATCTTCGTCAGATTGGCAGCAAGCTGTGGATCGATCCGGCAGCGCCGGCTTGGGGCGGCGTGATGGGAAATGCGCTCGAGCATGGCGCGGGTTACACCCCTTACGGCGACCATTTCATCATGCAGTGCGGCATGGAAGTGGTGTTGGCGGACGGCGAGGTCGTCAGAACGGGTCAGGGTGCACTCGGCGGTTCGCGGCATTGGCAGGTGACCAAGCACGCGGCCGGCCCCCAGTTCGACGGCATGTTCACTCAATCCAACTTCGGCGTCGTGACCAAAATGGGCATTTGGTTGATGCCCCAACCACCTGCCTACAAGCCGTTCATGATCACATACCAGAGAGAGGAGGACCTCGAAGCAATATTCGAGCTCACGCGTCCTCTCAAGGTGCAGCAGATCATTCCCAATGCCGCAGTCGCCGTCGATCTTCTGTGGGAGGCTTCCGCGAAAACGACGCGGCGCCACTACTTCACCGGGAAAGGTCCCCTGCCCCCTTCAATCCGCGCGAAGATTGCCGCCGACTTCGACTTGGGCATGTGGAATTTCTACGGCGCACTCTACGGCCCGCCGCCGATGATTGAAAACAACTGGAAGGTCATCGAGGAGGCCCTGCTGAGCATTTCGGGGGCCAAGGTCTATTTTGACCGGCCAGGTGATCCGGCTTGGGACTACCGGTCTCGACTGATGCGCGGCGAACCTAACATGACCGAGTTCAGCATCATGAACTGGATCGGTGGTGGCGGACACATCAATTTCTCGCCGATTTCGGCCCCCAATGGTGCGGAAGCGCTGAAGCAGTACAACCTGATCCAGCAGCGCTGCCATGACCACGGGTTCGACTACATCGGCGAATTTCTCGTCGGCTGGCGCGACATGCATCATATCCTCATGATCATGTTCGACCGCGCAGACCAACAGATGCGCAAGAGCGCGAGCGAGTTGTTCGGCCTGTTGGTCGATGAAGCGGCCGCAGCCGGCTTTGGCGAGTATCGGACGCACCTCGCCTTCATGGATCAGATCGCCAAAACCTACAAGCACAACGACGGTGCTCTCTGGGATGTGCACCATCGACTCAAGGATGTTTTCGATCCCCAGGGAATTCTGTCGCCGGGCAAACAGGGAATCTGGCCCAAGAGCCTGCGGGGAGCGCAGTGACTAAATCAACTCCCGCGTGTATCAGTCATCTGGAGTCATCGCCATGCTGAGTTTGGATCATTGGATTGGCGGGGTGGCCGTGGCCCCCAGCGGTGGTGTCTATTTTGAAGACCTGAATCCCCTCGATGATCGCCCTTACGCAAGAGTGGCGGCTGGAACCGCGGAGGATGTCAACCGCGCAGTTGATGCTGCCTGGCAGGCGTTTCGCAAGTACCGCGACACGCCCGCTGCGGTGCGAGAAGGCTGGATGGTCAAGGCTGCGGAAATCATTGAGCGCGACAATGCGACATTTAAAGAAGTCCTGGTGGACGAAATCGGTTCGCCGATTGCAAAGGCCGGCTTTGAGACGCGCTTTGCCGTCAGCTTTCTACGTGCGGCAGCCGGCGTACCTCGTCGGGTCCGCGGCGAGACAATTCCATCGGACACCCCAGGCCGCGTGAGTCTGAGCCTACGTCAACCGGTCGGAGTGGTGGCCGGCATCACGCCATTCAACGTACCGCTGATCAAGGGAATCAAGCAGTCAGCAATGGCGCTGGCAACGGGCAACGGCTTCGTTCTGCTGCCATCCGAGGCGGCGCCGCGGGTGTCCAGCCTCCTCGCCAACCTGTGGCGAGAGGCAGGGGTTCCAGACGGCCTGTTCAATGTTGTCTATGGAAACGGAGCTGAGATTGGCGATGTGCTGACCGCACATCCTCGGGTGGCGTCCATCACTTTCACCGGCTCGTCGCGAGTCGGCAAACACATCGCCGAAGTGGCCGCTCGAAATTTGAAGAAATACACACTCGAGCTCGGCGGGAAGAGTCCGCTGATTGTCTGTGCTGACGCCGATCTCGAAAAGGCTGTGGGTGCCGCTGTGTTCAGTATTTTTATGTATCAGGGCCAGGTGTGCATGGGCGCTTCCCGAATTTATGTCGAACGCCCTATTTTTGACGCCTTCACCCAAGCCTTTGCCGCTGCGAGCAACAAAGTCCGAGGGGGCGATCTTCGCGAGCCGACAACGATGCTCGGTCCAATCATTTCGCAGCGCCAGCGTGATCGGGTGCGCCGCCACATTGAAGACGCCCGCAGCAAAGGTGCGGAGATCATCACGGGGGGGGACTGGAGCGGCAACCGCTGTTCGGCCACCGTACTGCGCGGTGTTACACCTGACATGAGCGTATTCGCCGAGGAGACATTTGGCCCGGTCACATCGCTTTATCCATTTGATACCCTCGATGAAGCGCTTGGACTCGCAAACGCTACCGAATACGGGCTGAGCGCGTCTATCTTCACCCGCGACATCGATAAGGCCCTGCACTTTGCGCAACAGGCCGAAGCGGGCATGGTGCATATCAACGCGCCGACCCTGCACGATGAGCCGCATGTGCCCTTCGGTGGTATCAAATCATCTGGCATCGGCCGTGAAGGCACTGAGGCCGATCTCGAGATCATGACCGAATGGAAGTGGGTCACGATTCAAACGACGGCGGCGGTCTCAGAAGGTCACTGAAGCTGTGCCAGCCAGGAGATGAGCCACCCATGACGGATTTATCAACACGGGCACGACAAATTTCCTCCTTGAGGGATTTCCTGAGCTTGCTGGCCGCGGAAGGTCAGGCCATCACCTGGAGCGAGCGTGTGATGCCGGAACCCGACGTGCGCAACATCGCTGTCGCGGCCTCGCGTGATGCCAATGGCGCGCCGGCGATCGTCTTTGACAACATCGTCGGTTATCGCGGGAAGCGGACTGCGGTCGGTGTTCACGGATCCTGGAACAACATCGCGTTGCTTCTGGGCCGAGCCAAAGGCACGACGATCCGCGATCTGTTCTTCGAGATCGCAGGTCGTTGGGGCGATGCGAAAGCCCAGATCAGCCGCGTGCCGGAAGATCAGGCGCCGATCCACGAATGCAGGCTCGAAACAGCCATCAATCTGTACGACATCCTGCCGGTCTACCGCATCAACGAATTCGATGGTGGCTTTTATCTGGGCAAGGCCTCCGTGGCCTCGCGAGATCCGCAGGACCCCGACAATTTCGGCAAGCAGAATGTCGGCATCTACCGGCTACAGATTCAGGGCCCAGACAGTTTCACCTTGATGACGATCCCGGCGCACGACATGGGTCGTCAGATCATGGCGGCCGAACGCGAAGGGCTACCGTTCAAAATTGCGGTCATGCTGGGGAATCATCCCGGTCTGGCCGTGTTCGCGGCCACGCCGATCGGATACGAGGAATCGGAATACGCGTATGCATCGGCGATGATGGGTGCGCCGATCCGGCTGACCAAGTCCGGAAACGGCATCGATATACTCGCCGATAGCGAAATTGTCATCGAAGCGGAGTTGCAGCTGGGCGAGCGGATTTTGGAGGGCCCGTTCGGCGAGTTCCCAGGCTCGTACAGCGGAGTTCGAAAAGCCCCCCTCTTCAAGGTCACGGCGGTCTCACACCGAAAGGACCCGATCTTCGAGAACATTTACATCGGCCGCGGCTGGACCGAGCACGACACGCTGATCGGACTGCATACGTCGGCGCCCATCTACGCGCAATTGCGCCAGAGTTTTCCAGAGGTGACGGCAGTCAACGCGCTCTATCAGCACGGTCTGACGGGCATCATCTCCGTCAAAAACCGAATGGCCGGGTTTGCCAAGACAGTCGCATTGCGTGCGCTCAGCACGCCGCACGGGGTCATGTATCTCAAAAACCTGATTATGGTGGACGCCGACGTCGATCCCTTCGACCTCAACCAGGTAATGTGGGCGCTCTCCACACGCACGCGAGCCGACGACATCATCGTCTTGCCAAACATGCCCGCGGTGCCGATCGATCCCTCAGCGGTTACACCGGGCAAGGGGCACCGGTTGATTATTGATGCGACCAGTTTCATGCGACCCGACCCGATCGGAGAGGCTCATCTGGTGTCCCCGCCCACAGGTGCGCATATCGACAATCTGGCTCAGAGGATCCGGGAAATGCAGGAGGTCGGGTTGAAATGAACGTATGCCCTCGTTGTCAGACTGACGGCGCTGTTCAGGACTATCAAGGCAAGGAGGAGGGGCGCGTCGTGTGGACCATTTTCCGGTGCCCGACCTGTTGCTTCTCGTGGCGCGACAGCGAGCCTGACAGCGCCATCGGCATCGGTACGAGATCCCGTGATTTTGCCGTGGATGCGCGCAATCTGGACCGTTACCCCAAGATTCTCAGGTAATGAGTATCGGGAGATTTCTATGCTGAACCAAGCGCGCCAAACGGCTGCCCTGTCATCGATGGAAGCGGCCCTCGGGGCCAAAGCAGTCGAGCGCTCGCCCAAAGTCATCGCACGTTTTGCCACTGCGGGTATTGCTCCATCGGGCGTGGTGTTCCCAACGGATGAAGCGCAACTGGCCAAGGCGCTGGAGGTCGCTCGCGGCGCAAATGCTGTTGTGCATCCGGTCTGCAATGGCGCACACGGACGGGAGAAAGTTGGCCTGGACAAAGTGATCGTGATCGATCTGCAACGCATGAATCGCGTGCTCGAGGTCAATGAGGAACTCGCCTACTGCCTGGTAGAGCCTGGTGTGACCTTCCGCCAGCTCGATACCTTTATTAAGCAGAAAGGAATCAAGCTGTGGATCGACTACCCCGGCGATCCGAATGAGAGCGTCGCTGCCGCCTACATCGGCCGGCGCCCGGGCTACACGTCGTATTCCGACCACTACCTGATGCAGTGCGGGCTGGAGGTCATGCTTGCAGACGGCAAACAGGTGCGCACCGGCATGGGCGCGATGCCCAAGAGCACCTGTTGGCAGCTTTTTAAATTCGGGTACGGCCCCTGGATCGACGGTCTATTCACACAGTCGGACTTCGCTGTCGTCACCAAGGTCGGTATGTGGATGATGCCACAGCCACCAGCGCACCAGACGTTCATGGTTACCGTCCCGGAGGAAGATGGACTCGCCGCGCTCTTCGATGTTCTCGGACCGCTCAAACTCAACATGGTCATCAGCGGCGGTGTCGCGGTTGCCAACTCGATGCACGAGCTCGCCCTGCTCGGCAAGAGGCGCGGCGATTTCGCAGGCCGGCTGCCGATGGCAGCGAGTGAGGCCAAGGCCGCAGCACAGCGGTTTGGGTTGGGATCTTGGAATCTCTACGGCGCGCTTTATGGCTTGCCGGCCAATGTCTCTATGCTATGGAACGTCGTCAATGGAGCCTTTTCCTCGATCCCGGGAGCCCGGGTGATCACTGACGGGAAGGGCGTTGATCCGAATCTCTGGGCCTGGCGCACGGGGACCATGACCGGCATCGTCCGGGATGCACCAGCGCGCGTCGAGTCTTGGACCGGTGACCAATCGCTCAGGGTCAGTCCCGTGAGCCCGGTAGACGGAGAGGAGGCTATGCGCCTCTTCGAGGTGTCGCGCAAGGTCTGTGTCAATAACGGTTTCGATTTTCTGAGCGAGACGGTTGCCATCTGGCGTTCGGCCAACCATTGCCAGCTATTGCCGTTCAGCACCGCTGCAGCCGGAAGCGCCGCGCGGGCGCGAACCTGCGCCGAGGCGCTCGTCGCAGCGCAGGCCGACGCCGGTTTCGGCCAGGTCGCCGCCGAGCCCGGTTTGCATGGCGCCGTAGGCAACACATTCGGACCAGGACCCAAGACTTTGCACGCCAGGGTCAAGAGGGCACTCGACCCCACAGAGTTGTTCGCACCGGTCCGAGGAGACGCGTGACCGCATGAGGTTCGCAGATATGAAGGTATTTAATTTGCTGCTGGCGGTCAGCCTGCTGTACGCATGCAGCCCAACCCGCCCGTCGATTGTGCAAGAGAGGCAGGATACGCAGGTTCCTCAGCGGACGCAGGGCACCGAAGGGGCGGAAAACTATGCTCTGAAATGCGCAGGATGCCACGATCCGGGACCCGGCCATCCCGCCACGATGCTCCTCACGCAACTCGGTCGGCCCGTCCCCGCTCTCATCGGTCGCGATGAACTGCAACTGAGTTATTTGCAATCAGTAGTCCGCAGGGGCCTGATTGAAATGCCGCCGTTTCGTCCGACGGAGCTGTCTGATGCCGACATCGAAGGCATCTACGCCTACATCAAGCAGGCAGAACCTGTGAAGTGAGCAGGGAAAGACTGGCGGCGGCAGCATCAGGAGCGGCCAACAGTTGCCGATAGTCTTCGAGACTCGCGCGTGCGGCAGCCTCGTTGCTCACAGCGATGGTGCCAAAATTGTCTGCCACCCCTTCGATCAAGATCGCCTGGATCGTGCGTTCGGCCAGTAATTCCGCGGCCTCGAGCGCGGCATACACTTCCCCATGTTCTGCATTACGAGGCTCAGGAGCCCACTGCCTGAACCATCGTCGGGCACGGCGTATGGGGTGAACGAGGGACACCCGCGGTGCCTCGATGTGAGTTAAGAGAGAACTGATCTCGCCTTGGTCGAGCGCGAGCTGTCGCGTCTCCGCGAGCCATAGGCACAGGAGCAAGAGATTTACATCGAAATCGTGCCGATCCTGTAGCGAAATACAACTGGCCGCAACGCCGGGTTTGGCATACACGTCGAGCGAGAAGATCCAGAACGCGGCTGCGTCGTTCCTGTCCATTGAAGTGGAGTCGATGCCGCCTCGCTAGTAACTCCGCACGCCGAAATGGATTTCCATCATGGGCCGCATCACATCCCAGCGCTCCAGCTGGGACCAGTGGCCCGAGCGGTCGAGCACGTAAAGTTCGGCATGCTTCAAATGCTGGAGCAGATAGAGACTGGTATCCAAGGGCACGATCCTGTCCTGTCTACCGTGGAAGATCAGGACATGGTGCGGTAGCTTGCCGAGGATCGAAGGCGGCATGTGGAGAGTTTCGATCCCCTGTTTCATCGAATCGAGCATCTTCACGGCAGTCTTCATGATCTGGGGATCGGTGGCGATCTTGAAGCGGTTGTGGATGATCTCATCCATGCCTTCAAACTTGTCGGCATCGTAGGCGAAACTGTGCATCAACTGCCGATAGCGAGCTGGTCGCGGGTCCGAATAAAAAGACAGCAGTCGCACCAGTTCCGGTGTGCGAGGACCCGGCGCGCCGATCGAACCCATCAGAACGACCCGGTCGAGGCGACCGGGATCCTCGCTCATCATCTGCAATGTCAGCGCGCCGCCCATCGAGTTGCCGACGATGTGGGTTTTCTTGATACCCAAAGTATCCAGAAGACCCAGGCACTGTTCGACCCGTGTACCGATCCAGGCCATGACGTTGTCAGGCCAAGGCTCGGGAATGACGGACTGCCCGAAACCAATCAGGTCAGGGGCGATCACGAAGAAGTTTTCCGCGAGGTCCGGCATGAGGTGCAACCAGTTGGACCCTGCATGCGCGCCGGGCCCCGCGCCGTGTAGCAAAAGCACCGCCGGTTTACTCTGATCTCCAGCCAGAAGGGTATGAGAAATCAATCCCCGGCCGGTGATCTTCTCTTCTCTCACGTGCGTCTCGAGGCTCATGGCATCACTTCGGTGGTTGGCACGTTGAACAGTGTAGATTATAGTGCATATTGTGCAATACGGTTCGCAATACATTTCGCGCGGGAAGCACGCTTGAGCCGCGGCGAGCAACCGATCGAGGATGTAGGTAGGCAGTCCAAACCGACCTTGGAGGAGCCGGTTGTTGCCTCTCTGGCGGCGGAGCTCGACCGGGCCGAACGAGTCCGCGTGCCGATCCGGCAACTGTCGCAGCGCTACCCCGATATGACGATCGCAGACAGCTATCGCATCAGCAAGACTTGGGTCGCCGCCAAAATCGCCGCGGGCGGATCCATCTACGGCCACAAGATCGGCTTGACTTCGCGCGCCATGCAGCAAGCGGCGGGCATCAACGAACCTGACTACGGAACGCTGTTGGATGACATGGTATTTGAGCAAGGCGCTGAGATCGCATGCAGCCGATTTATTACGCCCAAGGTTGAGGTCGAACTGGCGTTCGTGCTGGGCAGGCGCATTGAGGGGCGACGCACGACCCTCTTTGACGTGTTGAAAGCCACCGAATACGTCATTCCGGCAATTGAGATAATTGACAGCCGAACGGTACCCATCGATCCGGACACGGGCAGTCGGCGGAAGGTTCAGGACACGATCAGCGACAACGCCGCGAGCGCCGGGATCATTGTTGGCGGCACTCCGGCACGCCCGGACAAAATTGACCTGCGTTGGGTCGGAGCCATCTTGGCGCGTAATGCTGTAATCGAAGAAACGGGCGTGGCGGCCGGAGTACTCAACAATCCGGCAAACGGCGTCGTCTGGCTCGCCAACCGTCTTGCGACCTGGGGAGAGGCATTGGAAGCCGGGGAAGTGGTGCTGGCGGGTTCATTCACGCGTCCGGTCGAGGCCCGCCGGGGCGATGTTTTCAGCTGCGATTTCGGAGCGTTGGGTACGATCGGCTGCAGATTCATCTAGAGCCGCGCTCGTGCGTACTCCCGCCAACCGATTCAAAGAGCGCCTGTCCCGAGGTCCGGTTCAAATGGGCTTTTGGCTCTCTTTGGCCAGTGCCGACATTGCCGAAATCTGCGCGGGGCTCGGCTTTGATTGGGTTTTGATCGATGCTGAGCATGGCGCCCAGACGTTGCCCGGCATCGCTCACCAACTTCGCGCCGTAGAGGCCAGCCCGCCCTGCTCCGCAATCGTTCGTGTGCCGTCGCACGACGCGGTATGGATTCGTCAGGTGCTGGATCTGGGCGCGCAGACCATCATGATTCCGATGGTGGAGACACCGGACCAGGCTTCGGCCCTCGTCACAGCCTCGCGCTACCCTCCCGATGGAGATCGCGGCATCGGGGGCGCGCGCGCGGCTCGTTGGGGTGGCCGCCTCGCCCACGTCAGCGAGGCCAACGCTCAGGTGTGCATGGTCGCTCAGATTGAAACGGCTCGCGCCTTGGACGAGATCGAGGCAATTGCAGCGGTACCTGGAATCGATGCGTTGTTCGTCGGTCCCGCCGATCTCGCCGCATCGTTGGGGATGCTCGGCCCAGCGAAATTCCCGCAACTCGAGAAGATTACCGGCGAAGTTCTCGCCCGCATTCGAGCAACCGGCAAGCCAGCGGGCATTCTTTCACGCGATGAACGGCTCCTGCAGCAGTACTTAAACGGCGGCGCCCGTTTCATTGCAACGGGAATTGATTCCTTTGCGCTGGCGCAGATCGCCGGAGCCCAGCTAGAAAATTGGCAGCGGCGCATCGCGCCCCACAACGACCCGATGGTCGATCCATAGGCGCGTTGCGGGCTTGGGCTGCTTTTCTTTTTAGTACATGGCATTGTACTATTGAGAACGTTGGGGAGCAGTAGTGCTGTGCCGGGTTGCTGAAACTAGGGGGTAGCCGTGACCGATCTCGTTGATGTGGAAAACGCGACTCAGTCGCGTCAGGTTTTTTGGGATAGCGACATCTACCAACTCGAACTTGAGCGCATCTTCGCTCGATCCTGGCTGTTCCTAGGCCACGACTCGCTGGTGCCCAAGCCAGGAGATTTCCTCACCACCTTCATGGCCGAGGATCGCGTAATCCTCTCCCGCCAGGCTGATGGCTCGCTTCGAGCGTTCATCAACTCTTGCACCCACCGCGGCAATCAGATCTGTCACGCGGACAGTGGCAGCGCAAAAGCTTTTGTCTGCAACTATCACGGCTGGGTCTATGGACAGGATGGCTCGCTGGTCAACGTCCCGCTGGAGTCGCGCTGCTATCACGACCGCCTCGATAAGTCCAAGCTCGGCGCAAAACCAGTGCGGGTGGACTCCTACAAGGGATTCATTTTCGGGTGCCACGATCCGCAGGCCCCGGATCTGCGGGATTACCTGGGAGAGTTCCGTTGGTATCTCGACACGATCTGGGAAGGGGCCGGCGGCGGACTCGAATTACTGGGACCTCCGATGAAAAGCTTCCTGTCGTGCAACTGGAAGGTGCCGACGGAGAATTTCGTGGGTGACGGCTATCACGTTGGCTGGACCCATGCCGCAGCTCTCTCCAAAATCGGTGGCGAGCTCGCCGGGATGGCCGGCAACCGCGCCGACATGCCGTTCGAGGACTTCGGCATGCAGTTCACCACGCGTCACGGACACGGCTTCGGACTCATCGACAATGCGGCGGCTGCCATTCATGTCAAGCGCGAGGGCTGGGACAAGTTTCTTGCGGCGACTCGCGGCGAAGTGCTCCGCAAGTTTGGGCCCGAGCGCGAACGGCTTTACGTGGGTCATTGGAACTGTTCGATATTTCCTAACTGCTCGTTTCTGTACGGAACCAACACCTTCAAGGTCTGGCATCCGCGAGGACCTCACGAAATCGAGGTCTGGACCTATACGATGGTGCCGCGGGATGCAGACCCAGATACCAAGCGAACGATACAGCGCGAGGCGATCCGTACGTTCGGCACAGCAGGGACCTTGGAGAGCGATGACGGCGAGAACATGTCCTCGGCAACGTATGTCAACCGCGGCCAAATCACCCGTGATGGCCGTATGAACTCTAGTATGGGCGCGGGATTTGAAGGACCTCATCCGGTGTATCCGGGGATCGTCGGCGCCAGCCTCATTGGTGAGACCTCTTACAGGGGATTCTATCGATTTTGGAAGGAAATGCTCGATGCCCCGGATTGGGCGGCCGTGAAGGCACAGGATCAGGGCTGGGACTCAGTTTTCCATAACCGGGAGTTCTGGAACGACAAGCGTCGAGCCGCCGGCTGAGTCGTGTCGAGTTCGACGAAGCAAGACGCGGGGGAATCGATGTCGTCGCAGCGAGTGTTGGTTGGGCCGGAAATTCATTATGCAATCGAAGCGCATTACCGCGCAGAAGTGAGGAACCTGCAGTCCGGTCGGTATCGTGAATGGCTGAAGGAGATGGTTGCCGAGGACGTGCATTACTGGATGCCCATCTGGGAGCAGCGTTTCAGCAAGGATAAACGGCCAGATCCAACACCCAACGATGCGGCAATCTACAACGACGACTACGGTGAGCTCGAGCAGCGGGTCGAGCGGCTCTACACCGGCATGGTCTGGATGGAAGATCCGCCCTCCAAGATTCGTTATTTCATTACGAACGTCGAAGCTTTCGACGCAGGCAACGACGAATTCGAGGTCTTTTCCAATGTCCTCGTTTATCGCAATCGCCGCCAGCACGAAGTGTCCGTACACACGCTCGCGCGCGAAGACATGTTGCGGAAAACCGCGACCGGCTTCAGGGTCTTCAAGAGGAAGCTGCTGCTGGATGCGCGAGTTACTCAAGACAAGAACCTTTATTTCTTTTGCTGATAATCAGCTCACTCGAGCATGGGGGAGACAATCAATGCATGCGCAAGCTGCGATAGTTGAAACTCAGGGTGGTAGCTTTGTACTCGACGCCATCGAGATCGAGGAACCTCGCGACGGAGAAATCCTAGTCAAGATCGCCGCGGCTGGCCTGTGCCACACCGATTTGAGCGTTCGCGATCAATACTATCCTACGCCGCTTCCGGCGGTGCTTGGCCACGAGGGCGCTGGCGTCGTCGAGAAGGTTGGGAGGGGAGTTACGCGCTTCAGGCCAGGTGACAAGGTGGTGCTGTCGTTCAGCTACTGCGGCATCTGTCCGTCCTGCTTGAAAGGGCATCAGGCCTATTGCCCGAGTCTGTTCCCGCTGAATTTCATAGGCCGCCGGCTCGACGGCTCGACACCGATCAAGCGGCGCGGCCGAGATGTGAACGCGTGTTTCTTTGGTCAGTCATCGTTCTCGACCTATTCGATCGCAAGCGAGAACAACTGCGTGAAGGTGCCCGATGATGCGCCTCTGGAATTGCTCGGCCCGTTGGGTTGTGGCATTCAGACTGGAGCCGGCACGATCTTCAACGCCCTGCAACCGGAACCGGGCTCTTCGATCGCCATCTTCGGTGTCGGATCGGTGGGACTGAGCGCGTTGCTGGCGGCAAAAGCCTCGGGTTGCCAGAAGATCATTGCGGTAGATCGGAAACCTGCACGTCTCGAGCTCGCCCGTGAACTGGGTGCGACTGATGTTATCGATGCCTCCACCGTCAATGCCCAAGAGAAGATCGCATCGTTGACCGGCGGCGGCGCTGACTATGCGATGGACACCACTGCCATCCCGCAGGTCCTGCGTACGGCAGTGGATAGCACTCACACTCGGGGCGAGACCGCGGTCGTTGGCGGAGCCAAACTCGGGACCGAATTTTCGCTCGACATGAACACCATGCTGTTCGGTCGCAAACTGCGCGGTGTTGTGGAGGGTTCGAGCACCCCACAAGTCTTCATTCCTCAGTTGATTGCCCTGCAGAAAGCGGGGGCTTTCCCCTTCGAACGGCTTTGCACGTTCTATGACTTCGATCAGATAAACCAGGCAGTTGAGGACACTGAAAAGACCGGCAAGGCCATCAAGGCGATTCTCAGAATGTGAAGTGGCCGCACCGGTCCTTTGACCTTCGCCACAGGTTCCGCACTCGAGGAATTTGCGATGGACTATGACCGAAAAGACGCCAAAAGGTGGGCGCTCCAAACAGTGAAGGGTTTTTATCAGTGCCCCATTACACCGATGACCCCCGATCACCAGTTCGATGAAGATGCCATCCGCTACAACATCGACCAGTACGTTGAGATGGGGGTGGACGGCTTGGTAGTGGGCGGCTTCATCGCCGAGTGTTGGAATGTCACTTTATCCGAGTGGCTGCAATATCACGAGATCGTAGCGGCGGCCAACGGGGGGCGGCTGGATCTTTGGACCATAATCCTGGATCCCAGTGCTTACCAAGCATTGGAGAAGATGCAGTGGGTGGAAAAACTCGGCTACAGCGGTGCCGAGGTTATCAATCCAGTGGTCCAGCTGCGCAGAGATGATGAGATCTTCGCGTGGTTCAAATATCTGACCGAGCGCAGCAACCTGGCGGTGTGCCTCTATCGGACTCCGGTCTCGGGAACGGTGCTCAGTTGGAACCTGCTGGCACGCCTCGCCGAGTTGGATACTGTTATCGGCGTCAAGCAAGGTGCCCTGAATCGCGCGGAGACCATCAAGATTCGCAGCCTGATGCCGCAAGGCTTCAATACCATGGAGCCGTTTGAGTACTTCTTTCTCGAAGATCTGCGACTCGGCGGCCAAGTTTGCTGGGGCGAGCTGTCATACATGCTCTATGGAAAGAAGCGCCATTTGGCTCGCGACTACTACAATCTGGCGATGGCGGGAAAGTGGGACGAGGCCCGGGTGAAGTGGGCAGGCCTGAATGACGTTCGGGAATACTATCATGAGTTGTTTATCTGGGAAATCGCCCGAAGCGCTACCTACGCCGGATCGCTCGCCAATATCAAGGCATGGTATGAAGCCATCGGTCTGCGTGCAGGGCCCATTCGTCCGCCCGTTCCCGACGTGACGCCGCAAAAGAAAGAAGAGATCAAAGCGAAACTCGCTTCGATGGGCATCGCCTGATCGCTCTCGGGTCAGGAGACAGACAATGACCGACCGATTGCATTTCTGCATTCACGGAGCGGGAGGGCTGGGTTCACTCATTGGTGGCTTTCTGGCCTTGGGCGGACATCGTGTCACCTTGATCGCTCGCAAACCGCACGTGGAGGCCATCCGACGCGACGGGCTGAGGATTCACGGCGTTCGTGCGCAGTTCACTCAGAGAAATGATCTCGCTGCCGTCGAGTCGCCAACCGAGGTCGAGGGGACCATTGACTATTATATTCTACTCACCAAGGCGAAGGATTCCGAACGAGCCGTTGCCGACTCGCACGTACTCGTTGATCGGACTGCCTGCGCACTGACTTTGCAAAACGGAATCGGCAAGGAAGCCGTGCTCCAGTCTGTATTTGGGGTCAGTAAGGTAATCGGCGGCTCAATCATGGATGGTGCCACTTTGATGGAGCCCGGTCGGGTGCTCAATCACATGTCGGTCCCTATCACAGCCTACTTTGGCGAGCTGGGGGGCGGTCAAAGCGAGCGTACTCGGATCATTGCAAACGCTCTCGATGCCGCCGGTATGGGTTCGCGCTCTGTTGACCAGATCGCTCACGTTCACTGGGAAAAGCTCGTCCAGGTCGGAAGCGCCTCGTCATGGAGTGCAAGCACGTTGGGCGCCGTCGCGCGGTTGGATTTTGCCGATGGTGTCGCGGTGCGCGAGAGTGCGGTGCAGTATGTGCACATCGTCAAGGACCTATTGGGCATCTATAAGGCGCTCGGCTATCAGCCGCAGAATTATTTTGCGCCCGTTTCCCGACTGATCGAAATTGACCATGAATCGGTTGAAGAAGCGGTCGCGGAAGTCATGAATCTGGGGGGGAAATTTCGGCCAGAAACCCGTCCCGTTCGCACTTCGATGCACAGCGATCTCGTTGCGGGCCGGCGTATGGAGGTCGATGAGGTACTGCAGCCGCTGGCCGAGGCTGCCGAGCGTCTCAATGTCAGTGCGCCTACCTTCATGGCGGCCTATCGGATCTTGAAAACCCTCAATTCTTTCTTGTGATGGGCTCACCCCCTCTCTGGGTCTGAGACGGCGCATTCACTCGCTTCTTTCTGCGGTCGGTGCCCGACCAGCCAATGGCAACACTGGCTTTGTACGCCTGCTCTTTGATCTTGGCTATTTTTTCGGCTGTGAAAAAAGCCTCATCCTCGGCGCGCGCCAGGATGCTCAGTGCCCCCACGAGCGCATTGCCAGAATCGAAGACTGGGGCGCAGACGGCCGACAGGCCAGGAACCACGGTCCCGCGGGCCGTCGAATAGCCGTTCCTTCTGACGCGCTCGATGTCGACTTCCAAATCCGCGTCGTCAACGTAAACCCCATAAGCTCGCTCCGCGTCCAGGTGTTTGCCCGTCTGTTCAAGTGAGCAGAATGCAAGATGAAGGAGACCTGCCGCCGAAGTCTGAAGGGGTAATACGGAGCCCACACGCAGAGACGTCGCAATGGGACTACCTCCGTCGATCCATCGAATGATGGTGGGTCCGTAATCCCCCCACACCGAGAGCGCTCCAGTGGTTCGCAGATCGGCCAACAGCAATTCCAAATGGTCGGCCGCAATTTGCAGCGGATCCATGGTGGCCATTGCAGCCAATCCAATACGGACCGCCAAAGTGCCGAGAGAGTACTTCCCGGTCAACGGGTTCTGTTTCACCATTCCTGCGTTGACCAAAGCCTGCAGGTAGCGATGCGTCTGACTGCGCGAAAGACCGGAGCCTTGAGCTACTTCACGGAGATAGGCTTCGGAAAGATCGCCTTCCACAAAGAACATGACGACGCGCAGTCCAATCTCGACCGACTGAATAGACTTGCGCGCGCGCCCGGCCGGGTCCATCCCCGGCTCCCCACTTAACGTGCTCTTGGGTTCAACAATCAAGCTTTGTACACCCGCCGTTATGGAAGAACGATTGGACTGAGATGGAGGCTGGATGCCTGTCTTTGGGAGCGCGGTCGAGCTGAGCACTCGACCGTGCCAAAATCGAGTGCATTCGTGTGTTTAAATTGTCGATTATAGCACTGTTGTAGCTTCCAAATCAGGACTGCATACACGTAATGGCGGTCACCGACCCGACGTGTTACCGTGCATGCGTTTAACCGGCTATAAATCATGTTACGGTGGCGAGCCGCCTGCGTCGGGAGCGTAAATAAATGGCCGATCGATATACCTTTGCCGAACTGCTCAGCATTCCGGGTGTCATTGGGGCCGCACGCTGGAAGCCTACTCATCTTGGCAAGTCTATCGCACCGCCGCAAATGGTGGAATTCGGGGGTCGCCTGACGCCAGAGCGCGCCGAGCAAATGATGGCCCATGCCGAGGCCGGGGGGCTATCCATCTATGGGATCGGCCAGCTCAGCTATCATCGCACCCCTCTCGACAAGACCGTTGTGTACCCTATCGATGCATATTATGCGCATGGGCAATACACCTCCGTGGTTGCGACTCTGAATCGCGTCGGGGCTTTGCTGGACAACTCAGAGAAAGTCGACATCACGGACATCATTGGAAAGATGGTCAGAATCGACAATTGACGGAAACACGCCTGGACAGGCGCGACGCCGACTCCGATTACGCCCAGCGCGATTGCCGGTGCATCTCTGTGATTACCGCACCGTGGGATCCTGTATTGTCACTTCCCACCCTTCGACACGCGCGCCTCGAGCCAGCGGACAATTGCATCTGGCACCGTTTCAAACGACTTGCGACTGACAAACATGCCGACGTGTCCTGCATCGAGCGCTAGTTCCTCGTAGTCGGCAGAACCGATTTTCGCTCCCAGTACAGTAGTGGCGCTGGGCGGTACAATATGGTCCAGGGTGGCGTAAACGTTCAGAACCGGGCAGTGAATTTTTGCAAGGCTCACCGGCGTATTGCCCAGCATGAGTGATCCCTCGAGCAGCCGATTTTCGTGGAAGAAAAATTGCACAAATTCGCGAAGGGCGCGCGCCGGTTGATCGGGAGTGTCGAAGATCCACTTTTCCATGCGTCGAAATTGCTCGAGCCGCGCACGGTCGCCCGCGTGCTTCAACAGGTGGACATACTTCTGCTGTGTCAGCCTGAAAGGCATGAGAGCCAGGAACAATCCATTGAGGAATTCGCCGGGAACATTTCCAGATTGCGTGAGCAGGCCGAGATCCATTTTTTGCGCCCACTTCGACAATAGGTTTTCCGGTGTTTTGAAATCGACCGGTGTTCCCATGGTGATGAGAGTGCAGATCCGAGCAGACTCCAGAGCGGTGTAGCATAGGGAGAGTACACCGCCCTGACACACCCCCAGGAGATTCAAAGCATCGCAGGAATGCTCGTTGAGAGCCGCTTCGACACATCGATGCAGAGAACCGCAAATGTAGTCTTCGAGCGCGTTGAAGCGATCGGCGCCGTCCGGGTATCCCCAATCGAGCAGATAGACATCCAGGCCTCGGAGCAGAAGCTCCCGGATTACGGAGCGATCGGGTTGCAGGTCCAGAATGTAGGGCCGATTGACCATCGCATAGCAGATCAGCAGCGGCGGCATGCCTCGGGATCGAGCCAAGGGCCTGTAACGGTACAGCCGAAGCCGCTCCTCGCGGTAAACCACCGCTTTCTCCAGCAATCCCACCTCAACCTCGCCGAGTTGTTCCAGAGCTTGCATGGCCGCTCGACCCTGCTTCTGAAGCGTCGCCCCAGATTCCAGCAAAACTCTCAGGAACTCGGCACTCGAGGTCACGATCTTCTACGCTCCCGCCGCTTCCGTGACCGCGGTGCCCGTGCGGATGACGTTTGGGACTCTTGCATCAATTCGCGAACGCGCCGGTGAAGGGTGTCGATCTCCGCGCGGCTCGGTAGATCTAATGTGCGGCACAGCGACTCGAGCAGTTTGGCGCGCTCGATTTTCAGTTTACTCAACAGGTTGACCAGCTCGCCCAGGGATTGAGCGAAGCCATCACCATGTGCGAGCTGCGCGTACGCACGCTCAGCCCTGTCAATCCAGGCGTCGTACAGAGTGGCCGGGTCGTCGCCCACCGCAGACGCGAGATACTCAAATGTCTCCAAGTCGGCCTGGCGCCGCACTTCGGCGAAGCGACGCGTCAGTTCAAAGTATCGCAGCTCGACTTCCGTACTCAACTCGACCCACCTTTGGATGATCTGTTGGTACTCGAGCGCGGCGTACGGCTGAGCAAAAGGCCGGTCGCTATCGGGCGATGGGCCCACAGTCAGGCCCGCGCCCAACGACCTCGCGACTGCTTGCCAGCAGGCGCCAATTGGATCCGGTGCGTTGCCAGATCGTGCGGACGCTGAGCCCGCGTTGAGTTGATGGATGAACGCCTCACAGGCAGCGAGATAGTCCTGCCAGGCTTTGACCGCTGTCGCCCCGATCTCAATGCAATTCTAGAAAGCTATCGTCAGGCGTTTGCACCCGCGATCGCCGCGCAACAGTCCGGCTTGAAAACGCTGGAGCGCCTCGCCCGCTACCAATTCGCCGTGGCCGGTGATTACTTGGACTGGAGCCTGGCGATGGCCAAGGCCGCCACCACTCCCAAGTCAACTGCCGACCTCGTCAGCCAGCAAGTGAACCTCAACACCTCTTTTGCTGAGAAGCTCAGAGGCCGCGCGGAAGAGTTCACGCAAATCGCCACGGAAACCCAAGACACGGTTGCCAAGTTCATGGACGAGGCCGGCGCCAAGGTGGTCGAGACCGCCAAGAGAGCTGCTGAGAACGGCAAAGCAGCGGCCTGATCTCCAAGGGCAGGGAGCTTCGTCTGACGGAACTGGCTAAATCCGGGAGAGGCAGGTGGCTGAGACGACCTTACTACAGGATGAGATCACGCGAGAGTTGCGTGCCCACTTGGCCTCCCTGACGGGCGGCATTGCCCTCGACGACTATGCGCTGGCGTGGTGGGAGTGGTATCTCGGGATGGCGCAGAACCCCGCGAAGCAGTCGGAGATCGCACAAACGGCCTTCCAGGCGTTTGCGGACAACGTGTGCTTCGCCTTGCAGGCTGCGGCGGGTCAGCCGGCGGCGCCCACGCAAACGGATCGCCGGTTTGCGGGCGATCAATGGGGCCAATGGCCGTTCAATATCCTTGCGCGTGGGTATCTCAACTGGGAGCGAGTGGTTGACACCGCGACCTCGAAGGTGCCAGGCGTCTCACAACGTAACAGCGATCTCGTGCGCTTCTCCTCACGGCAGGTGACCGAAGCAACATCGCCGACCAACTTTCTACTGAGCAACCCCGAACTGCTGGAGCAGACTCGCACCGAGTCCGGGCAGAACCTGGTCATGGGGTTCAGGAACTGGCTGGAAGATGTTCAGGGCTTGCTCACTCAAAACTCGAACGCGACCCAAAGCGAATTCAAAGTCGGCGCGAGTGTGGCCGCGACGCCCGGCAAGGTCATCTTGCGCAACGATCTCATCGAGCTGATCCAGTACAGCCCGACTACGCCCGCGGTGCATCCGGAGCCGATCCTAATCGTCCCGGCATGGATCATGAAGTACTACATCCTGGATCTATCCGCTCACAACTCGCTCGTGCGCTATCTGGTTTCCAGGGGACACACGGTCTTCATGATCTCGTGGAAAAACCCGCAGGCCGCCGACCGGAATGTGGGAATGGATGACTACTACAACAGAGGCATCCTGGCCGCCTTGGATGCAGTGGGCGCAATCACGCCTGAGGTCAAGACTCATGCAGTGGGCTACTGCATTGGCGGAACGCTGCTGGCCATCGCGGCCGCCGCGTTGGCCGGCCAAGGCGACAGCCGACTGGCCAGTGCCACTTTCTTTGCTGCTCAGACCGACTTCAGCGAGCCCGGTGAGCTTTCCGTGTTCATCAGTCCGAACCAGTTGTCCACGCTGGAGGCAGTCATGAACAAGGCCGGGTTATTGCGCAGCGAACAGATGGCCGCTTCATTCAAGCTGTTGCGCTCGCGAGACCTGTTGTGGAATCCCGCGATCGATTCCTACATCAGGGGGAAACGCGAGAAGTTGAATGATCTGATGGCCTGGAATGCAGACGGCACCCGAATGCCCTGTCGCATGCACAGCGAGTATCTGCGCCAGTTGTATTTGCAGAACGATCTCGCCCGCGGCCAATTCAAAGTGAACGGCAATGTTGTGCGACTGGACGCAATCCGCATACCCATGTATGTACTGGGAACTGAAGCGGACCACGTCGCTCCGTGGAAGTCCGTCTATAAGACACGCGCCCTGACCAACTCGTCGGACTTTACATTTGCCCTCGTCAGTGGAGGCCACAACGGGGGAATCGTTTGCGGTCCCGACAATTCCAAGCGACGATTCCGCCAGCTTCAGTCAACCGATCTAAATGAGCGATTGTCGTCCGATCAGTGGCTCGAGCGCGCCGCACTGAAGTCCGGCTCGTGGTGGCCATCGTGGGCGTCCTGGCTGGCCCAACATTCCGGGCCTCTTGAGAGCCCACCTCCGACAATGGGCAATGTCCCCGCCGGATTTCCCCCAATTGCCGATGCCCCCGGCACCTTCGTGCTGCAGCGCTAATTACTGCATGTGCTGACCGCCATTGATGGCGATGTTGGCGCCGGTCACGAATGCGGCTTCGTCACTGGCCAGATAGGCGACCAGGCCCGCAACTTCCTCGGGTTTTCCGAGCCGACCCAGCGGTATCTGCGGGATGATCTTGGAATCGAGCACCTCTCTGCCTCTCTGGGGATCGCCATGACCATCTTCGTGCCAATGTAGCCTGGGGATATGGTGTTGACCGTGACGCCCTTACGAGCCACTTCGAGCGACAACGCCTTGGTAAATCCGTGCATCCCGGCCTTGGCCGCCGAATAGTTGGTCTGACCAAAAGCCCCTTTTTGACCGTTGACCGATGAGATGTTGATGATCCGACCCCAGCCGCGTTCCATCATCTGATCGCAGACCTGCTTGGTCATGTTGAATACGGAGCGCAGATTCGAGTTCATCACTGCATCCCAATTGACACAATCCATCTTCTTGAACGTCATGTCGCGGGTGATGCCGGCATTGTTGACCAGGACATCAACTGGACCGATCTCTTCGCGTATTTGTTGCACGCAGCTGTGACAGGAGCTCCAGTCCGTGACGTCACAAGGGTAGGCGTAAAAGTGAAAACCCTGTTCTTCCATCGAGGCCAACCACTCTTTGGACTTCGCATTGGAAGGTGAGTAAGTTGAAATCACGACATCGCCCAAGGCTGCGAGTTTGATACAGATCGCTTCCCCCAGGCCACCCATTCCGCCCGTGACCATCGCTATTCTTTTGCTGTTCACGACCTCACCCCACTGGATTGCAGAACCGTCGTTACAAAAGATCCAGACAGAAGTAAAACCCTTCGCCTTGCCTTCCGTATGGTTTCGCCCTCTCCTTTACGCGGATGATGCCGGCCGTTTCCCGATACCGATGCCGCCGTCGCTGAGGACAACCGTCCCTGTCATGTATGAGGAGTCACGCCGGGAGGCCAGCATTGCGTAAATCCCTGCGTGGTCACTCGGTTCGGCAATACGTTCCAGCGGCGTCAGACCGGAAATCAGTCCATCGAGGCCAGGCAACTCATCCAACCTGGTGCCCGCGAATCCGCCCGCCAGTGAACCACTCAGGGGGGTTCGGGTACCTCCGGGCGCAACACCGTTCACCCTCACGTCCGGTGTCAGTTCCCAGGCAAGCTGGCGTATGAGCCCGAGAATCGCGTGCTTCGACGCAACGTAGATAGTGCCGCCGCCGCCCGTGTAGAAGCTCGAGGTGGACGCCGTGAAGATCATGCTCCCTTTGGTCTTCCGCAGCTCGGGAATCGCAGCGTGAGCGCCCAGGAAATAACCCTTCACGTTGATTCCCATAATCTCATCAAAGACTCGGGACAAGCGGTCCGGATCCTGGTCAGCCAGCGGGACCATAAAGTCCCAGATGCCAACATTGCCAACGAAAACGTCGAGTTTCCCGAATGCTGACACCGTGCCGGCCACCGCGGCGACATTGTCCGCATGAGAGCGCACATCACCCACCACGGCAACGACTTCTTCGCCGTGACGGCTGCGAACCAAGCTGGCCTGCTCGGCATCCTTGACCAGCACGCCGACTTTGGCGCCGTCCTCGAGAAAACGGTCAACCACCGCCGCTCCGATGCCGGTGGCGCCACCGGTAATCAGGGCGACCTGTCCATCTAGCCTCGCTACCATGGTAACACTCTATCAGCCTGGGCTATTCTTCAACGATCGAACACGCCCATACGACCGTCTTGCAAGTTGACGACGACCGATTTCGTTTGTGTATAGTGGTTCAGAACCTCGTGGCTGAATTCACGGCCGAAACCACTTTGCTTGTAGCCGCCTATCGGCATATTGGGCTTGAGATTGTAGTAGCGGTTGATCCACACCGTGCCCGTTTCCAACTTGCGGGCGATCCGATGGGCTCGTGAGATATCACGTGTCCATACACCGCCGGCCAAGCCATAGTTGGTCGCATTCGCCATCTTCATCATCTCATCCTCGTCGTTCCAGCTGAGCACGCTGGTCACCGGGCCGAATATCTCCTCCTGCGCAATTCGCATCGTGTTGCGCACGTTGGTGAAAACGGTTGGACGGATGAAATGGCCCTTCGCCAGTTCCGGACGGTCCGAACGGCTGCCTCCGGTCAATACCGCGGCTCCTTCGTCTGTCGCCAGCTTCAGGTAGCTCTGGACCTTGTCCATCTGCATCTGCGAAGCCTGCGCGCCCAATTGCGTCGCCGGATCGAGCGGGTCGCCTTGACGTATTCCCTCCAAGGCGGATTTGAACTTGGCAAGAAACTCGTCCTGAATCGATTGGTGCAGGAATAGTCGCGAACCTGCCAAGCATACTTCACCCTTATTGAGCACAGTGGACATGGTCGCACTTTCGACTGCCGCATCGATGTCCGCATCGGCACATACAATGTGAGCCGACTTACCCCCGAGCTCCAATGTTTGCGGGATGATGTTGGTCGCGGCGTATTGAACCACACGGCGTGCGGTCGCCACCGAGCCGGTGAAAGCGACTTTTCGCACCGCCTCATGGGTCACCAGGGCTTCGCCGACGTCCGGGCCATAGCCGGTCACCACGTTGACTACGCCCGGAGGCAGCAAATCAGCCATTTCCACAAAGAATTCGATCACCGACAAACAAACTGTTTCGGCGGGCTTGAGCACGACGGTGTTGCCCGAGGCCAGCGCCGGAGCGATTTTGCACGCCATCATCAGGATAGGAACGTTCCAGGGGATGATTTGCGCGCACACCCCCAGAGGCTCGCGATGGACGATTCCGATGGCGTCAGGGTAGTCGAGAGCCTGTCCATGAAGACCGTAGGCGGCCCCGGCGAACAGTTCGAATTGGCCAATGGCATTTGGCATGTCAAAGTACAGGGATTCCCTGATCGGCTTCCCATTGTTGAGCGTTTCCAGGGTTGCGTAGTGCGTGTGACGCGCCTTGAGTCGTCTGGCGATCTCGAACAAAATTTCCTGGCGCTCGGAGGGTGAGCTCTCGGCCCACTTAGGGAAGGCGGCTTTTGCCGCCGCTACCGCACGCTGTACGTCCTTGGCGTTGCCGGCCTGTATCTTGGTCAAAACCTTACCGTTAGCCGGATTGATCAGGTCGATGGTCTTGCCGCTGTCCCCGTTGACCCATTTGCCACCAATGAAGTGGCCGTATTCCGGCCTGATCCGGTACTCTTCTTCCACGCTCTGCATTTGCGTCGCCATCGCTCTCTCCTCACAAAACTGTAGTTAGACTTCGATCAGCAGATCACTGATCGGATAAAGGCGGCACGCCAGCGCGTACCCAGCCGTTTGATCAGTACGACTCACCTTCTCAGCACTCATCTTCCCAGTGCGATACAAACCACCAACGACTCTTACGCGGCAGATGCCACAGCCGCCGCCGCGACAGCCGACACCAATGTCATTCGCGCCACATCGTTCCATCGCAAGCAGGACCCGTTCGCCTTCGCCGCAAAAGAACTCCGCGCCACCGACAATGGCGATCCGGTGCACTTCAGGCATCGGCGGAATTCCGATCCTGGTTATGTTTGCGCTTCGCCGCGAAAGATTGGCCGCCAACCGCGAAATGAGCGGGAGGCAGCTCACGCAGAATGACTCGAACGGATTGGAGCGGCGCGCCGATTGCATTGACCGTCGCCTCGGTGATTGCCTGAATCAAGCGCTCCTTGTCATCCGCCGAGCGGCCCTCGACCAAAGTGACCTCGATGACTGGCACCTAACCCTCCACTCGCAAACTCACCCGACCGAGACCTTGGACTGTCGCTCGAACAATTTGCCCGGCATTGACGCTCGGCGCGGCCGTGATGCCGCCAGCCAAGACGATATCGCCGGCAGCAATTTCCTCTTCGGCCTCGGCCACGAGGCGTGCCGCCGCAACCAGCGACCGCAGCGGGTGCCCGAGAATCGCAGCCGTCGAGCCGACTTCAGTGACTCTTCCGTCGATCTCGAGAACCACCCCGAGGTTGGAAATATCGCTGGCCGGATCATTCCACCCGCCGACCACGAGGCCCGAAGACGACGTGTTGTCAGCGATAACATCCACCAGATTGAACTTGAAATTCTCGTACCGGCTGTCGATGACCTCCATCGCTGGAGCGACCGCCTCCACCGCGGCCAGTGCAGCCGCTGCAGTTACCTTACCGGACAGGGGCCGCTTCATGAGAAACGCCACTTCCGGTTCAACTCGCGGATGGATATACCTCGATCGCAACATCGCAGCCCCTTCCTCGATCATCATCGCATCGGTCAAACGCCCCCAAGCAACTTGATCGACCCCGACCTGCTGCATCTTGGCGCGGCTCGTGAGCCCCATCTTGACACCGATTCGAAGTTCGCCGCGCGCGAGTCGCCGACCAACAGATTGTTTCTGAATGAGGTACGCCTGAGACACCGTCAGGTCTGGAGCATCCGGCGTCAACTGCGGCAAGGCCCGTGCCTGAAGCGCGGCAGTGTCCAGTATTTCCGCATAATGTGCGATTCTGTCCATATCACTACGCTCGCTTTGAAACCATATCGAGCGCAACATCAACAATCATGTCTTCTTGCCCTCCAACCATGCGGCGTTTGCCGAGCTCGATCAGGATCTGACGAGTATCCAGGCCGTATTGCGCAGCAGCCCGTTCGGCGTGGCGCAAGAAACTCGAGTAGACACCGGCGTAGCCTAAGGTCAAGGTTTCGCGATCCACGCGAACCGGCCGATCCTGGAGTGGACGAATCAGATCCTCTGCGGCGTCCATGAGAGCCATCACATCGCAGTCGTGCTTCCAGCCTTTTCGGTTCGCAGCCGCGACGAAGACTTCGAGCGGCGCATTTCCGGCGCCGGCGCCCATCCCAGCCAGGCTCGCGTCTATTCGCACAGCTCCTTCCTGCGCCGCAACGATCGAATTCGCAACGCCGAGCGACAGGTTATGGTGGGCATGTATGCCACGCTGCGTCTCAGGCTTTAGAACACGGTCGTAGGCACGCAACCGATCACGCACGCCGTCCATATCCAGTGCACCGCCGCTGTCAGTGACGTACACGCAATGGGCGCCATAGCTTTCCATCAGCAGCGCCTGTTGAGCCAACGCCGCCGCGTCGATCATGTGACTCATCATCAGGAAGCCGGAAACATCCATGCCCAGGTCGCGCGCGATACCGATGTGCTGCTTGGAAACGTCCGCCTCCGTACAGTGAGTGGCCACCCGCACGGAGCGCACGCCCATTGAATAGGCACGTCGGAGCTCCTCGACCGTGCCAATGCCGGGCACCAACAAAGTCGTCAGTACCGCGTTCTTGATAACGTCAGCAGCGGCCTCAATCCACTCCCAGTCGGTATGGGCACCAAACCCATAGTTGAACGAAGTGCCATTGAGGCCATCTCCATGGGCCACCTCGATGGCATCCACCCCCGCTTCGTCGAGCACCTTTGCGATCTTCCGCACGCTCTCAGTGCCATACATGTGCAGAATGGCGTGCATTCCATCACGCAGAGTGACATCTTGAATGTACAGTTGGTCTGTTTCGGGATTGAAGGTCATGCGAGTACCCGTTCAAGATGCAATCGTGCCAGGCGTTCGCCCGCGGCCTTCGCGGCGGCCGTCATGATGTCGAGATTACCCGAGTACTTGGGCAAGTAGTCTCCTGCCCCTTCGACCTCGAGGAATACGCTCGTCTTGAGACCGGTGAACGCACCGTAACCGGGAATCTTCAAAACACGGCTCGACCCGTATTGTTCGAACTGCACGGCCTGCTTCAGCCGATACCCAGGCACGTAGGACTGTACCGACCGCACCATTTTCTCCACAGAAGCGAGAATACGTGAGTGATCCACGAGATCAGTGAGCGTGAAGATGGTGTCGCGCATGATCATCGGTGGCTCGGCCGGATTGAGAACTATGATGGCGCGGCCGCGCGCCGCGCCGCCAACAGTCTCCAGCGCCTTTGCAGTGGTACGGGTGAATTCGTCAATATTGGCCCGCGTCCCGGGACCCGCTGATCTGGAAGCCACCGAAGCCACGATTTCCGCGTAATGGACTTTGGCAACCCTGGAGACCGCCGCCACGATCGGAACGGTTGCCTGTCCTCCGCAGGTCACCATGTTGATGTTGCGAACTTCGGGGTCCACGCTCGCATTCACGGGAGGAACCGTAAAGGGGCCGACGGCGGCTGGCGTCATGTCTACGACCAACTTGCCGTCGCGCCGAAACACCTCGGCATGCCTCTGGTGGGCATAGGCCGAAGTTGCATCGAAAGCAATGCCTATCTCGGGATAAACCGGCAGCTTTCGCAAGCCCTCGATGCCTTCATGGGTTGTTGCAACCCCGTGCTTGCGCGCCATGGCCAGCCCCTCGGAGTCGGGATCGATTCCCACCACCGCGGCAAGCTGGAGCGACTCCGATCCCTTGAGCAGTTTCAGCATCAGATCAGTCCCGATATTGCCGGAACCGACGATCGCACATTTCATCCTGGACATGAGAGGTCCTTCCGTTTAGGGAGTTTGAGGGCCCGTGCCCGCGAATGCGGCGCGCACCGACCCGATACCGTTGATTCTGGCTTCCACGACATCCCCCCGTTGGACTCCGGCCATCGGGCCCAGCGCCCCCGAGAGAATCACATCGCCCTCGGCAAGCGGCCGCCCTGCTCGCGCCATCACGCGCGCGAGCCACACAGCGGAGGTGATAGGACTGCCCAGACACGCAATGCCCGCACCGACCGAGATGGGCTCGCCTTTGACTTCCATGACCATCCCACATTCTCGAAGGTCGATCCCGTCGAGCCTGCGCGGAACCGCACCCAGAACGAACAACCCGCTCGATGCATTGTCGGCGATCGTGTCCCAGATCCGAATGTTCCAATTCGCCACACGGCTGTCGACGATCTCTATTGCCGGGACGACATACTCCACCGCGCGAATCATTTCCGCACAGGTCACGTCAGGATGTGTGAGATCACGGCCGATGATGATTGCGATTTCAGCCTCGACCTTGGGCTGAATCACCTGATCGAGCGAGATGGGCATACCCTCCGGTACATCCATGTCGGCGAACAGCATGCCGTAATCGGGTTGATTCACACCCATCTGGCGCTGTACCGCCAAGGAAGTTAGCCCAATCTTGCGCCCGACCAGTCTGCGACCGTTCGCCAGGTAGTGACGGGTGTTGGCTTCCTGCACGGCGTACGCGGCGTCGACGCCGCCGGCGCTGATCGCATCTCTAATGGGCGCGATGGGCTTGCCGGTGGCTGCTGCCGCGCGCAACATTTCGGCCGCATTCTGAATGACCGCAGGGTCGATTACGTTCTGGGATGGCATGGCGTCAGAGCTTTACGCAGATATTTTCAGTTTCGGTGTAGAAATCGAGGCTGTGTACGCCGCCCTCCCGACCGATACCCGATTGGCCTGAACCACCGAAGGCCGTGCGCAGATCACGCAGGAACCAGCAGTTCACCCAGCAAACTCCAACGCGCATGGCGGCAGCTACGCGATGTGCGCGAGAGAGATTTTCAGTCCAGATGGTGGCACACAACCCATAATCGGTGTCATTGGCGAAGGCGATCGCCTCATCCTCGGAGTCAAACGGAATGACTCCGCAGCATGGTCCAAAGATTTCCTCCCGCATGACGGGACTGTCATGCGACAGGTTGGTCCACAAGGTCGGTTCGATGAAGAATCCTCCCGATTGTGGGCCGTCTATGCTGGGAATCCCACCGCCCGTCACCACAGTTGCTCCTTCAGCAACGGCCCGCTTGTAATAACTCATCACCTTTTCACGGTGTTCAGCGCTGATCAGCGGCCCCAGGTACGCAGGATCGTCAACGACTCCCGGTCTGAACAACTTGGCCGCTGCGGCCAGCTTTTCGACAAACGGGTCGAATACGGACCTCTCGACATAGATTCGCTCCGTGCCCAGGCACACTTGACCCGTGTTGAGAAATGCGGAGCGGGAAATGCCTTCGATGGCCTGATCGAGATTCGAATCTGCAAAAACGACGGCAGCATTTTTGCCACCCAGTTCGAACGAGATGTCACGCACACCGACCGCTGCTCGTTGCATGATCGCCTGGCCTGTGCCGGTTTCCCCCGTAAAAGTGATGGCGTCGACATCCTTGTGGGTGGTCAGGAACTCTCCCGCACATCCTCGTCCAAAGCCATGAACGACATTGTAGACACCCGGAGGAATACCGACTGCATTCATCACTTCGCCGAGCAAGGCAGCGGTTCGAGGCGTCTCCTCGGAAGGTTTGACAACCACGGTATTACCACACGCCAGCGCGGGCCCCACCTTCCATGTCATCAACAGAAGCGGGAAATTCCAAGGGCATATTACGGCAATCACCCCCTTGGGCTTGCGGAGTGCATAGTTGATTGCCTTGCCGCCGTCGGGGCTAGGTGTGCTGAAGGATTCCGTCGGCATGGTCGAGATGACATCGGCAAACATCCGGAAGTTCGAAGCGCCGCGCGGAATGTCGAGATGAGCCGCGACTCGACGCGGTTTGCCAGTGTCGGCCACTTCAGCTTCCACAAAGTCATCCGCCCGACGCTCCACCTCACTTGCCACAGCAGCAATCAACCTGACCCGTTCCGCCGCCGTCATTCTGCCCCACAGTCCATCCAGTGCCGCTTTTGCCGCATTCACCGCCGCGGCCACGTCCGCCTCACTCGCTCGATGGACTAGCCCGATCTGCCTTCCAGTGGCGGGGTTGAGGTTGGCAAAAGTCTTGCCGTCGCTACCACTACGAAACACGCCGCCAATAAAGTTGAATATGTTGTCGGCGAGCGGACTGAAATTCGCAGAAGTCATAGACACCCGGTTTTCTGACACTTTGTTTATGGAGGCGTTCAAAATTGTGCGGCGCGGATGGCTGCCAGCCCGGCATTCGCGCAGGTGATATCCACTTCCTCCGACCCTCCCGAAACACCGATCCCACCCACGAATTCGCCGTCGATCTCAATAGGCAATCCACCGCCGAACATGGCGATCCCAGGCTTCGTCGCAATGCCGGCTGCCAAGGCCGGATTGCCGCTGACCATTTTGAAGATTTCGGGCGTGGGCACTCTAAAACTAGCGGAGCTATACGCTTTATCTCGAGCGATTTGTGACGCAGGGAACGGCGCGCCGCTCGCGCGAAGCAAAGCTACGAGTTCCCCGCCGGCACCAATGACGGCTGCAACGACACAACAACCCAACTCGACACCCTTGGCAACAGAGGCCGAAACGGCCTGTGCGGCGAGCGCATGGCCAATTGTCCTCAAAGTCGCCACCGCTTCCATACTCAGGTGTTCACCGTCATGAAGCGGTCATTGAGTGCCTTCTCGTAATAAAAAATCGCCTTGCCAGCGCTTTGTGCCTGCCAGGTACGACGTGGATTGTCAGGGTAGTAGATGTAGCCGCCGCAGAAGGTTTCATTCCGATTGCCGGACGGATCGAAGAAATAGATCGTTTGCCCGCGAGTGATGCCATGTCGCGTGGGCCCGATGTCCAGCGAGATGTCGTAGCGACTGATGATGTCGGCTGCGTGCCCGACGTCGTGCCAGGACTCGAGGTTGAAGGACACGTGATGAATGCGGCCATCTTCCGGATAGCCGAGAAATGCCACGTCGTGAGCTTTGTTGCTGCAGGACAAAAAGATGCCGAGACGCGCCTGTGAACTGTCGTCGATCAATTCTTCGGTGACCGCGAAATCGAGCGCTTCGACAAAGATTTTTGCTGACGCTGCGATATTGACTCCATTCAAAGCGCAGTGATCAAAGCGCGTGGCACGCATCCCGCGCGGCTCGTTGATCCATACATCCGGATTTCGTTCGGCCGGCCCCGACTTCGAGAGCTCCATCTCGGCATACAGATCAAACACATGTTTGGTCGGTGTCGCGAAGCGAATCTTTCGGCCCACGCCCGGGTCTTCGCCAGCGGCGATTGACTCCACCTCGACACCCAGGCGCGACAGGCGCTCGGCAAAATTATCGAGATCGGCATCCCTGGCCACCTTGAAGCCCATTCGATCCAGTCCCGCGCAATCCGCCTCGCGCAGGATGATGCTATGACGGTCGAATTCGTCGAATGCCTGAAAAAAGGCGCGACCCTCCCTTACATCAACGAGGTTCAGCCCGATCCGGTCACGGTAGTGTGGAATCGCTTCCTCCAGATCGAGAACACGCAACTGAACATAGCCCGGGCGCAGTATTCCGGTAAGAGCCATTGCACACCCCTCAATTTCAGAATTTCAGGCCACTGTCGAGAAACTTAGTGACGATGCGGTTGAAGCTCGCCAGCCGCTCGATTTGAACCCAATGTCCGCACTCGCCGAACACGTGCAGATCCGCACGCGGCAGAAGGTTTACGAGTCGGACACTGGACTCCAAGGGAATCACCTGGTCGGAGCGGCCGTGGAGGACCAGGATCTCGTGGCGCAGTGCCGCAATGTCTTCTTCGCGACTGGCCAGCATGGCGACGTTCCGCTGGCGATCCGGGCCGCCGAACGTGGCGTGGTAAGGGTCATGCGCTCCGGGCCGCACGCTGGCCTCATAACGCGACCGAACCAGATCGTCTGTCAGGCGGGAATGATCCCACGCTAGGTACTTCAGTGCCTCGCGCATGTCTTCGAGAGATGGCTGATAGCCCCACACCCGGTCCAGAGCCGGCGTGATTGGGAAGTTGAGTCCGGCAGATCCCATCAACACGGCGCGCTCGACCCGATCAGGATGAGCAATCATGAAAGCCAGGGTAATCGCGCCGCCGAAGGAGTTGCCGACCATGCACACCTTGTCGATGCCGAGTCGGTCCAACACGCCGGCAATCTGATCCACCCAGATTTGTTTGTGCTCGATGCGGCCCTTCGAATCCGAGTATCCAAATCCGAACATATCAGGGGCAACGACGCGGAACGTCTTGGCAAGCTCCGGGATGTTCAAGCGCCAATTAGCCCAGGCAGTCACGCCTGGGCCGGACCCGTGCACCAGCAAGAGCGGCTTGCCATCGCCGAGATCGTGGAAATTAGTCGTATTACCGTCGAAGACCAGCGATTTGCCGATCTCCGGTCGGGTCGTAACGGTGCCAGACATCCCGAATTCCCCCTCCCGCCAGCGATTACGTGCCCGACCGCCTCTGGCCGGGCCGATTAATTGCAGCCCCATTTAGCATCGCACTATTGCCAATGCTTTTTCAACTGCGGAATACGGACTGCGCGAGGGGCAATCGGTTGCACATTGCGGAACACCATGCTCTAATCGACATAGAGGCCACTGAACAGCGGCCGGTTGTGTTGTATTCGCGCAACGATTGATACTGGGGGACGATATGGGCGCAATCGTTTATCCGAAAACGAAAGAAGAATACTTCGCTGAGCTTCAAGCCCCACCCGTCCTGGCGTTGCCGACCGCAGTGCTCTTCCTCGTATCGATGGCGGCAATTGGGGCAGTTTGGTATCTCGCCCTGACAGGTCACATGGCACTGTGGGTTGGTGCGATCGCGAACGGCTTCATTACCTACTTGCTGTTCAGTGTGATTCACGATGCAGCCCATTGCTCCCTGTCGAGAGTCAGGTGGCTGAATGAAACAGTGGGAGCCATCGGATTGTTCTTTCTTTTCCCATACGCTCCCATGGTGCTGCTGCGCTGGGTTCACAACAAGCATCACGCTTATGCGAATGGCCCTCTGGACCCCGACCGCTTTGAGCACGAATCGCCTTGGTGGCAGGTGCCCTTCCGGTGGGCCTTCTTCGACGTGGCCTACATCTATTACTTCTTGAAATTCGGCAAGTCTGTGCGCAAGCGTCACGGCAGTCAGCTGATCATCTACTACTCATTTCTGGCGGTGTTGTTTGCTGTTGCCATGTACACGGGTTTCGGGCTCGAACTGTTCATGCTGTGGTTCATTCCATCGCGCATCACTTTATTCTTGATCGCCGTAGTATTCGTCATACTTCCGCACTATCCAGCGATGGTCGCCCAGGATGAAAATCCCTACATGGCTACCACCATGCGGCTGGGTTGGGAGTGGTTACTCACTCCGCTTCTGGTGTATCAAAATTATCACCTCGTCCATCACCTCTACCCGGAGATTCCGTTCTATCGGATGCACAAGGCCTACTTTGTCCGGTTCGACGAAATCAATGCACAAGACATTCCGCGGCAGTCCGCATTCGGACTCACGCCGCAAAATATCGCATCGCATCATAGATTTCGGGCGGCAACGCCCTCGCGTTCTTGAGCATTTTTCCGGCTGTGTCGGGGATAACTCGCGCAGCCTGGGTTCATCACGCTAGATAGGAGCCACCACGCCGGTAACAGACAACCGCAAACCGATCCATCGGAGTCTCTGAGCTGCGCATTCCATGCGACTCGAATGCGAACAAAGAAGGGGGAGAGACCATGTCGAATTGGCCACGCAATATGCGTGTAGGCTTGATCATGTCGGTTGCTAGTTGGTCATCGCTGACATTAGCCGGCGAACCAAGCGAGGGCACGGGCGCTGTGCCGGACGTGCAAGCCGATCATCAAAGCTCAGGACTCGAGGAAATCGTCGTTACAGCAACGCGCCGCGAGGCGCGCCAGCAAGACGTCCCTATCAGTGTTAGTGCGATTACCAGCCAGGCGCTGAACTCTGCGGATGTTTCAACGGTCCGCTCCCTGACTCAGGTTGTACCTGGCTTCATAGGCAGTCGAAATCAAGGCGTATTTCAGCCCGTGATCCGCGGTGTCGGCTCTACAGGCATCTCCATTGGTGACGAGCCCAACATCGCCACCTATATTGACGGCGTCTACTATCCGGAATCGGCCGCGAATTTCATCGATCTCGTCGAAGTGGAGCGAGTCGAAGTCCTTCGCGGGCCCCAAGGAACCACCTTCGGCCGAAACGCCACCGGTGGCCTCATCAATGTAATCACGCCAGACCCCAGCTTCGACTTCAAGGGGAGAGTTGCACTGCGCGACTCGAGAATGCGGGAAGACGCGAATGAGGTGGATGCGCGCACATACGTGACAGGCGGACTCACCTCCACGGTTGCTGCGGATTTTGCCGGTCTGATCCGAAAAAATGATGGTTATCTCACCGATCTGGTGCGAGGCGGAACGCTCGGAGATCAACGGGTCATCGATCTGCGCAGCAAGCTGCTTTTCGAGCCGAGCGACAAAGCCAAGATCATTCTCATCGTTGAAAATTTTCAGCAGAGCAGCACGACTAACTCAAACACTCCCGTCAATGGTGACACGGCCGGCCGTCAGTTCCCTGACGTGATCCTCGCCACCCAACCTTGGACTGTCTCACTCACGCAAGTACCCACTCTGGATATCCGACGATGGAATGCAGCTCTCAAGACGCTGTTCAAATTCGACTACTTCAATATCGAGACCATCACCGGCTGGCAGAAGCTCGACTGGTTTCAAGACACGGATTCTGATTCCTCGAATATTTTCCTGGGGGACTTTTCCGCGATCTTCAAGGTCAAATCGCTCACTCAGGAAATCAAGTTGGCCTCTACGACCCAGGGTCCGCTGCAATGGCTCGCCGGCGGATATTTTTATCATTTCGACGGAGACTCGAATTTAGACATCATCACCTCGAGTCCGAGTGGTCCAACCACGACACTGAACCTCCTGCCGTCGCTGGGAGGGCGGTCCTTTGCGGGCTACGCGGATGCCACCTATGAGGTAGTGCCCTCCTTTTTCTTGACTGCCGGCGGCCGCTACACGACCGAAACGCGCCATTTCGAACAAATCGTGAACGGTAAGAATCTGTTTGGGACGGTAGACAAGACCTTTAATAAGTTCAACTATCGATTCGCGGCTCGCTACGCCGTTTCCACCAAGACCAACGTTTATGCCAGCTATGGGACCGCGTTTAAAAGCGGAGTCTACAACATGGCCGGCACCAGCCCGACACCCGTTGATCCGGAAAACATCAAAGCAGTGGAATTGGGCATCAAGTCAGACCCTCTTCAGTGGTTGAGGACCAACCTCTCCGTTTATCATTACAAGTACCAGAACCTGCAGGTGCAGGCCAAGGCCGCCAACGGAGTGAGCTACATCCTGGAGAATGCGGCTGATGCCAAGATCTACGGCGGAGAGCTCGAAGTCACGGTAGCCCCGACTCGGAACTTCAGTGTCAGAGGGTCCAGCGCCTATACGCACGCACGCTACGCAGACTTTCCCGGCGCGCAGAGCTTCATTCCGCTGCCCCAAGGTGGGAATCAAGTGGTGGCTCTGGATGCATCCGGAAAAGTCATGACTCGCGCACCAAAGTGGACTTTTAACGTCGGCGCTGATTGGGGCACGGATTTCGCCACGGGTCGATTGAGCGTTGATGGCAATATCTACTACAGCACGACGCTGTATTACGACTTCCAGAATATATTTTCGCAGGGCTCTTACGCCCTCGCCAATGCATCGGTTTCCTGGAGCACTCCCAACGACAAATTGAAGTTTAGTGTCTGGGCCACCAATCTAACCAACCGGGCTGTCTTTCAAACGATCCGGCCTGGTGGTCTCGGAACCGACGGTTTCTATGAGCAGCCGCGCAGGATAGGAATTGGGGTCGAAGGAAGATTTTGAGGGTTGTCTTTGCTGACGATTCGCTGCGGCTTTTGATTCGGAGGAAGGCATGGAAACTCCACTTTCCCCTCTGACATTCGCGCATCGGGCGCGGCGACTCTACGGTAACCGCGAGGCAGTGGTCGACCGAGGACATCGCTGGACGTACAGCGAGTTCTTTGACCGCTGCGACCGCTGGTCCTCAATGCTTCAGCGCCTGCGAATTGGGAAAGGTGATCGTGTTGCCTACATTGCACCGAACACCCATGCACACCTCGAGGGATATTACGCGGTGCCGCAAATCGGTGCGGTCATGGTGCCGATCAATTACCGGCTGACACCGGATGACTTTGTATATCTGCTGAATCACAGCGGTTCGCGAGTGGTCTGCGCCCATTCCGAGTACCTCGATGCTCTGGACAGCGTAAGGAATAGGCTCACCACAGTGGAGCAGTTTATAGCGCTCGAGGGCGGGTTTGACCGGCCTGGCTGGATGGACTACGAGTGGGCCCAGTCACACAACGGGTCTGCTTTTTCCGCACCTGAGATTGGGGAATGCGATCTACTGACGATCAATTACACGAGTGGAACGACCGCTAATCCAAAGGGTGTCATGATCACGCATCGAAATGCGTACCTGAACTCGGTCGGGACGTTGATCCACCAGCACATGACCTGCGCGGACCGTTACATCTGGACCTTGCCCATGTTTCATGCCAACGGCTGGACGTTTGTATGGACCGTGACGGCTATTGGAGCGGCGCATATTTGTCTTCCGCGTGTAGAGCCGGCCGAGGTATTCGCAGCGCTTCGCGATGAGCGTGGCACGATGCTCTGCGCGGCGCCGACTGTTTTGATCAGTTTGGTCAATGCCGCCGAGAGTCTCCGTAAGGAAGCCCCCCGCGGTGTGCGCGTGCTGACGGCTGGTGCCCCGCCCGCAGCCGCCACCATTGAGAGGCTGGAAGCTGACTTGGGTTGGTCCCTGACCCACGCTTACGGACTGACCGAGACTTCGCCTTTTATCTCTGTGTGTGAGCCCCGTCCCGAGCACGCAGCTCTGCCACCAAGAGAACGCGCTCAGGTCAAGGCACGACAGGGCGTGGAGCTGATCACGTCGGGGGAACTGCGAGTCATGGATGAGGATGGCTCAGAGGTTCCTCAGGACGGGGCGACAATAGGTGAGATCGTCGTACGAGGCAATGTTGTGATGCAGGGTTACTTTAACGATCCAGATGCGACCGCCCGCAGCATCAGGGAGGGCTGGTTTCATTCCGGCGATGCGGCTGTCGTGCACCCCGATGGTTACATTGAAATTCGCGATCGAATGAAGGATGTAATCATCAGCGGCGGCGAAAACATCTCCAGTTTGGAAGTGGAAGCAACCTTGCTGCGACACCCCGGCGTCCGGGAGGTGGCTGTCGTGGGTATGCCGGACGAACAGTGGGGCGAGACGCCTCATGCGTTTGTCGTACTTCAGGCGGGATATTCTGCCACGGAATTGGAGCTTCGGGAGTTCGTCAGGGAGCGGCTTGCGCACTTTAAATGCCCGAAGATATTCCAATTTATTTCGGAACTCCCCAAGACCGCGACGGGAAAAATTCAAAAGTATGTCCTCCGCGGAGGACGCTCAGGAATTTCAAAGCAATAGGGAATACTGCAAGACTTCCACCCAGTCCCGCACAGTCGGTTGAGGTGGCAGTTCCTCTGTATAGCGACGCAATACTCACGCCTACTCCCCGAATCGCACTTGCCCAAACACTCGATTTTTGCACTCGCGGAGAGCTTGACGCCGGTCGCACTGCTGATCGCGCTTGGCTACGTCTGGCGACGTACCTCGCCAGGCGGACTCGACGGGCCGAGCGCCCGGCGCGCCATCAACATTCTGGTGATGTACGCCTTCTACCCCGGACTTGCGTACCACGTCGTCAGCCACGCTCATTTCGGCTCCGATTTCTTCTGGGTGCCGCTTTACATCTGGGTGAGTCTTCTAGCTATCGCATTCCTGGCATGGTTGCTCTTCGCGCAATCGAATGCGTTTCCGACCCTGCGAAAACCGCAATTGGGTGCGCTGATCCTCGCCTGCGCATTCGGCAATATCATGTCGATCGGCCTTTCGGTGCTGCAGCCGCTTTATGGAACGGGCGCGGCGCGCTTCGCCATTTACGCCGACATCCTGGGCATCTCCATCCTATTCTGGAGTGTGGGTGCCGGCATGGCCAGCTTCTGGGGTACCACCGGCCAGGGCCGCTTCCACCTGACGAGCTTCGCTCGAACCTTCCTGCGCCTGCCACCGGTCTGGGCGTTTGGCACCGGATTTCTCGTCAACCGATTTAAATTGCACAATCTCACAGTCATCGATCACTCGGCGGAGTTGCTGGGAAACGCCGTAATCCCGGCCATGTTGCTCACGATCGGGATGTCGCTTTCGCCCACTGCGCTGCGGCGCAACTCAGGCCTGCTGGCTACCGTATGCCTGCTCAAGTTGGTGCTGATGCCTGCGCTGGTTGCCGTGCTGTGCCTGCCGGTGTTCGGGCGCAGCGACATGAGTGCATCCATCATTCTCTTGTCCGGAACGCCGACAATGATGGCAACGATCATGCTATCTGAGCGCTTCGGCCTCGATACGGAATTGCTCGCGTCGGCCATGGTAGCGACGACCTTGTTCTATTCGGTCACTTTGGCTGCCTGGGTCTGGGTGCTCGCGTGAGACCAGGAAAGCCCGACGGCCGCATCACCCAAAGTTTTATACGTCGTGCCATGCGCGTGCGGCTAACCGACGTGCCCGAGCCGAAGCGCAATTCTGGGCTACCCGAGCGTCTCCATCTACCGCCCATTCTGACGAACGAGGTGTCGTATTTAAGCCTGCAAGACCCCTGGCTTGGATGAGATTGACACCGAGCGGTAGAAGGAATAATAAATTGCTTCGGGTTGCATGCCTGCGAGGTCGAAACGAATCGGAAAACCTCATGATGCAGCGACACCCAGGGCATAACACCTCGACGGACTCGCCGTCGCGGGAAAAGCCCGCCATCTAACTCTACACGGAGCTCGTGCAATGAACGATTCCGAAGTCGAGCAGCGAAACGCTGGCATCGCGCGCCGGTTCCTCGCGGCCTGGAGCGAAATTTCCACCGAGGCCTTGATGCCTTATTTCGCAGCCGGTGCGGTCTATCAGAACATGCCATGGCCGCCGTTGAAGGGCGAAACGTCCATCAGTGCATTCCTGAATGCGTTCTTCCCCATGGCGAGCAAGCTGCGGTTTGACGTGAGCCTGCTGACAGCCAAGGGCGACCTGGTCTACACCGAGCGGGTCGATCACTTCTGGCTGAAGAAAGGACCTCACATCGAATTGCCCATTCTCGGCGTTTTTGAGTTCGATGGGGCCGGAAAGATCAGGGCCTGGCGGGACTATTTCGATCTGAAGCAGTGGCTGGACCAGGGAGGACCCGCCCTGTAAACGGCGGCAGAGACTTTGAGGAAGTCAGATCACGTGACCAGGCGAGCTACCCCCCACCGTGATCACGTCGTAGGCATGTTCACCTGTACTTTGCCACCCGCCACACTGACTTCGAACGTGCGCAGCACCTTCTGACCTCGGACCACGTTGAGTAACTGGATGCCCGGTGGGAAGTTTGCCCAATTGACGACACGCCCGGTGCGGATGTCAAATCGCGCCCTGTGAAGCGGACACTGTATCTTGCAGTCGTCGACGATCTTGCCACGGACCAGCGGTGCAAACATGTGCGTGCAATTCGCTTGGGTGGCGAAAAAGCCGTTGGTCAGTCGGTAGAGTACGATCTTCTGGTTTCCCACGGTGAAGGACTTCATCTGGCCGACCGCAAGCTCATTCTCACCGCACACAGTGTGCGTTGACATGGTGTGTACCTCTCAGATCGTCTGCTTATTGTATGCTTCCATCGGCGCCAATAGAAGCAAAGTCCTGGGAGTTGCCCTGTTCGGTCGAACAGGCTGCGGGTTGAAGCTAACTTCGTGAGGATGAGCCTCGTTTTCACGGGCAGCGCACCGATCATGCTAAGATGGGACAGCGCTCCGGAATGGCGCGGTCAACCGCAACGATGAGTGCAGACACACCATGGCCACCGGCGAGTTCTGGGTTGAGTTAGTGGGCGAACTCGTCGTCGCGCGAGTTCGGGGTGCAGTCACCGAACAACTGCTCAGGGATGCCCAGGAAAAGGTCATTTTCCTGGTTCGGGACGCTGGCCGCGGAAAGATACTTTATGACACTCTGGAAATGGATCCGCCACCCGTTGATGTATCCTGGGCACAACGCGAGCTGGATCAGCTTTTAGGCTCAATCCAACTAAGAAGAGCCATTGTCGTTCCTAACAGTCGCCTCGCGTTTCTTGCGCGAATCGCTTTCGGCGAGGGCGACTACAAAGTCTTCTATAACGATATAGTCGCAGCCGTCAAATGGCTGAGCGAGAGCTGACGCTGTCAAAGCTTGTCCTTGTAGCGTTGGCGGAAGCCTACGCGGAGCCATCGCAGCAATCTGGCGGCGAGGTGGCTGGCGCGATAAAGTGTAGCTCTTGTGTTACCAGAAACACAAATCGGGCCATTGCTACGCACTGGTGACAGTGACGACACCGAAGGAGGGATTCAAGCGCGTGTGCGCTGAAATGCGCCCCGGCGAATAGGGGTGCGGAGTGGCGAGCAGAAAAATCGAGGTACAACGTGAACGCTGGAATCGTGCGGCTGCCGTGGTGCTGTCGGCCACGCGCCGGGACAGCGATGTCAGCCAGGAAGCGCTCGCCGAGCGGCTGGGTGTCAGTCGTGACGTAGTGGCCAATATTGAAGCCGGCCGTCGCAAGATCGAAGTCTCCGACCTCATCCTCATTGCCCGAGCGCTCGACGTAAACGCTACGGAGCTGTTCGGGCGCATCCTGCGCTGGTAGCGCTTGACACGGCACCGCGCCGGAGACTTTGGTGACTCCCGTCGTAATACCGGTCGTGGCGTTGCCGCAACATTATGTAATAAGGTCAGCCCAAGACGCGGTTCGTGCGGTATATACCCGTTCGTCGTAAGACGGAAGTCTATCCGTTTTTTGCTACGCGCCAGGGATCATGGAATCGGCGAATTCGTACGACGTCTTGCTTGCCGCACCCGACCCGAGTGCCCGAGCGGCTATCGGGCGCGCGCTTCGAGCTAAGCTCGAAGCTCGTATCAGCGAACACAGCTCCGCCCGTTCGGCTCTCACCAGTTACTCGAACGTACGCTTTGACGCGATTGTCAGCGACGGCACTCTGGAGAACCCGGATTGCTGGTGCCTCCTGCGCATGATTCGATCAGGTCGGTTCGGCTTTGCCGAAACTCCGGCCTTCGTACTCGCTTCCCCGCAAGAACAGGCCGCACTCTCCGGGCTCGCCGACGACTTTACGCGCGTTCTGGATGGTTCATCACCCGAGGAAACGGTCGATCAGATTGTCAGCCATCGAGCGGCCCACCATCGGCCACTGGTGCTGTTGGTGGAGGATGAGCCCAACGCCGCTGCGGCCGCTGAGCGCGCACTCAACAAATATTTCAACATCGAGGCATGTCCGGATGCTGAGTCAGCTCTCCTCGCATGGCGGGCCCGACGGCACGAACTGATCATATTGGACTTGATGCTACCGGGCATGAGCGGTGCCGAGCTGCTACCCCTCATCCTTCAGGATCAGCCAGACCAACCCATCATTATCCTCACAGCCTACGATGCGCCCGAGCGGCACCAAGAATTGATGCTGTCCGGCGCCACGGAGTTTCTCTCGAAGCCCAACAACATGCGCGAGCTCCCCGGCTTGTGCAGCCGCATCTTGCGCGATCACGCATGCCTACAGTCAGCCAGACAGGCGCGAAACGCCGCAGAGCAGCTAGTTCAACTATCCGACCGTCTCCGCGCTGTGAACTACACGCTCAGTCGAGGACGGACGGCCGAGGCGACGCTGCACGTACAGCGTGCCATGGATGTGTTCCGAACAACGGATGACTTTCGGTACAACGCACCCGGGGATGACCTATGGACGACACTGGTTCAGGAATTCGAACGCCCACAGGAAAAACAGACCACCTAAACTCACCGAGGTCTTACCCAAGCAGCCCGCATCTATCCCTGGGACTGCTGATCTGCTCTCTTTGCATCGCTGGCTCCGTGCTGGCAGCAGAATCCGAAGACATCTCACGCCTCTACGGCGCCGATTCTGCAATTACGCTCGCCACGGGTTACTCGAGGCCTCTGTTTGACGCTCCCGCCACCGCCTATACGATCGATCGAGAACAGATCATCGGCCTCGGTGCGACCAACTTGCACCAGATACTGGAGACGCTCCCGGGTTTCTACCCAGCGACGAACGATGGGCGCAGCTTCCAGGCCGAGGTTCGGGGCATCCGGAATCGGGTGTTGCTTCTCGTCAATGGCCTCCCCCTTGCAGAAGGACTCCTTGATGCAACCGTCAGCGCCGATGACCTCCTCACGTACGACATCGAACGCATCGAAGTGACCCTCGGGCCAGGCTCGGCACTCTTTGGTGCCGATGCGGTGGCGGCGACGATCAACCTCGTCACGCGAACCTCCAGCGCGGCGCCCATTGACGAAATTGGTGCTTTGGGCGGAAATGCGCACACCTATTCAGGCTACATCGTACACAACGCCCCGATCACCTCGGCTCTGCGCTTGGGATTCTACGCCGCCGCCTACAATACAGATGATGACAACCCGACACTCCGGGCAGATGCGCAAACAGCCTTCGACAAGATGCTTCATACGCACGCATCCCTGGCGCCGGGCCCTTTGAATCTGGCCCGTGATATCGTGGACTCTCGCGCGGAGATCTCCGGCGAGGAATGGACGGCACGAGCGAGTTTTCGCGATGAATATCATTTTCATACCGGCACCGGATTGGCATTCGCGCTCGACCCCAATGGAACCTATGACTCCTCGCTCAAAACCCTGGAAGTCATCGGCCACCATGTGACGCGGAGCGACTGGCATCTGCGAGCCTTCGCGACGTTCACTGAAGTCCGTCAGAGCGCTGACAACTTGCATCTGTACCCCCCCGGCGCATTTGGAGGTACCTTCCCGCAAGGCGTGCTGCAAAGTTTCGATGTCAGGGAAGATCGGGCACGCGCAGAAATGAGCGCGGAATACACCGCCTCCACCTCTCACCGTCTCCTCCTGGGCGGCGGCGCGTTTCATAATCGCTTCGATGGGCTGAGCGACCAGCGCAACTATGTCGTGCGCGGCGGCCGAGTGATCCCGACCGGTCGGGTTACTGAGTACGTAAGGAATGCCCCGATCCTCAATGATGCGACCCAAACCGCGGCCTACTTTCTGGCACAGGATGAGTGGCGGCTGACCCGCGACCTAACACTCACTGCAGGGGGACGTTACGATCACTACTCCGATTTCGGCGGCACCTTCAATCCACGAGCCTCTTTGGTCTGGGATGCGAGCGCCCAATCAGTGGTCAAACTGCTCTACGGCCGTGCGTTTCGGCCGCCAACCATCATCGAGACGGAATCAAATGGCACCTATGCTCCGCTCGGGAACCCGAACCTTGAGCCGGTGACGCTGAATATGCTGGAACTCGCCTTCGACCAGCGTGCATCGAGAGGGACCTGGGGCGCGTCCGTCTTTGGATATCAGCAGAACCATCTGGTGCAAGCGACGCTCGATCCTTCGGCTCCCATACTGCTGCGGTACACGAATCGCTCATCGAGCGACCGCAGCTGGGGGACGCAGCTCACCGGTGAATGGGAGATCTCGCGGCAGTGGTCCTTTCAGTCGCACTACACCCTTCAACGACATACCACCAACAGCGGTGATGATCCTGATATTGCGCAAGCTCCCCGACATCAGCTGTACGCGGATGTCACGTGGCACGTGTCCTCGTCTTGGAGCACAAGTCTGCGGGGCTTGTATATCGCTGGACGAGAACGAGCCGTCACCGATCCGCGACCGGATCCGAAGGACTACGTGGTTGCCGGCCTGTCCGCGGAACGGCGTAACATCCTGGACCGCATCGACGTCTCGGTACTGGTCAACAATCTATTCAACACAGCGTATGTCTATCCGAGCGACTCCGCGACAGTACTCCCGTACGACGTTCCGGCCTCCGGCCGTATGTGGACCGTCAGTCTAGTTGTCCACCTCTAGGGGAAGGCTGCCAACCTACGCGACCCGGCACCAGCCATCAAGGAGAGTACGAATGTTGTCGCATCAGACGCTCAAGATTGTCGCTGATAGTGTGAACCCAACGCTGGGTCTTTTGGCCTTGGCTCTCCCCTTTACGACATGGCGCGGCCAATGGCGCACGCCGGCAAAACACATTGCGATCACGCTTGTGACCGTGACGCTCACGTACTTGCTGAGAGCGGCCTTCGGGCTCGAGGCCGTGTGGGCGCACTGGGGTATGGACTTCAGCACGCATGGTGCGATCTGCATCGTGTTGAGTGTGGCTTTGGCCTCGCTGAGCTGGCGAAGCTCTTGGATTTGGAGCGCGGTATTCTTGGGCTACGACTTCCTGATGGTATATCAGTCCTATCACACCTGGGCGGACATCGGCACGACGGCCGCTGTCATGTTGCCCTTTGCCCTGCTTCTGCGTCATTGGGGTGACCGGTGGGTGGCAGGCAGTCTCGGGACGCGCGCGCCGTCTTCCTCTTGAGCGCGATCCGTAGGGCAGCCCACGGGTACCCGTATCCGAACGAAGGTGCCCTTTCCCGGCTCACTGGTGAGCTCGACCTGTCCACGCAACACGTCGGTCAATCGCTTGACAATGGCCAATCCTAACCCAAACCCAGCCCCGCGACCCTGCCGTTTTTCGACCTGCGTGAATTCATGCCACAAAGTGGCCTGGCGCTCTCGTGTAATCCCCACCCCCGTATCGCGCACAGATAGGTCCAGCATCTCCTCCCTGACTCGAATCTCGACCTGCACCATGCCGGCACGCGTGAACTTGCACGCGTTAGTCACCAGGTTGGACAAGATCACCCACAGCTTGTCCCGGTCGCTTTCGATGGTGAGCGGATCACACTCCATCTGCAGTACATTGCCATGCTCTTGAGCGAGTGGCGCGCTGCGCTCGCGCATGTCGGCGGTAAACGCGCTCAGGTCGATCGCCTGCGTTTCGACCACGCCGGTCTGCGATTCGGCCCGTGCCAGCTCAAGGATTTGGTTGACCCGTTGGAGCAATTCATCCGCCTGCCTCAGAATCACCGCCATGTGGCGGCGGGGAGTGTTCGCCTGCTCAACGAATTCCAGCTCGCTGATTGCATCCACGGCGTGTGAGTTGATGATGTGCAGTGGCGTGCGCATTTCGTGCGTGACGGTCGCCATGAAGACGCTCTTGTATCGAACCGCGTTGCGCGCCGTCTCCGAGGCCGCCCGTAGCTCCTTCGTCCTCTCCTCCACCTGCATCTCTAGCGTTTCCGCCTCCCGCTCAAGGCGGGCAAGCAGTTCGTTGAATACGGTGGCGATGGCGACGACCTCTGCGGGCCCCTTCAGCCGTGCACGCACTTTTGACCGGCCTTCCCTGATCTGGCGCATCACTTCAGCCAATTGATCCAGCGGGTCGGTGAGCCGCCTCACCCCTCGCCACGCGAGCAGAAAACCTACCCACAGGACGCAGAGGCCTGCGCCAAAGGTCCAGGCGGCGAGGCGCCTCACCACGCGCCGGGTTTCCGCAACCGAATCCACGAGGCGCAGCTCGCCGATGACCGAGTCCGCTCGCTGAAGGCTGTGCTGATTGTCCCGCGCGCTCTGCCGGATCGGTCCGATAGCGCACCAGTAACCGTTCCGACGCACGACTTCAGGGTGTGTAGCGATACCGGCGCCTCGATCAAAGCCGCACGCCTTTAGGGCACTCTTTTCGCTGCCCCATTGACCAAGGCTACCTCCAGAGCTCCCCCGCAGCTCTACGGCGACGAGAGCCTGTTGGCCGTTCATCTCGTCAAAGAACCTATCCACGGCGTTTTTGTTCTCCGGTCCCACGATCGCCGCGAATACTCCCAACCGCGTGTACTGTCCCAGTTGCGCACGTGCGAGGTCACCCACCGATTGGTATGCCTGAGCACGGGTGACCAGAAACGTTACGGTGGTACTCGCAACGACAACAATCGCCAGGATGAATGTGACGGTAAAGAAGAGCTGGGAGCGAAAGCCCACCGGTCTCCGGGTGCTCATTAGGGCCGACCCACCACCAGATTGAAGCTACTGGCGAGCGCGACTGACACCGGCAACTCCAGATGAGCCGCCACGCGTGTGTTCACAGCACTCTGCAGATCCTGAAGAAAGACTATCTCATGCGCCCCTTGCTTGGTCTGCAACACTTGCGAACCCGCACGCCGTCCAAGTCCCTTGGGATCCACATAGACGGCGAATAGGGCGCCCTCGCGAACGTGTCGCACAACGTTGGAGAACACCAGAAAGCGTCGTCGCCAACTCTCTGCAACCAACTCGGGTAAGACGTCTTCCGTCGCGTAACCCGAGCTGTCGAGGATCCAGAGCGCATCCGTGTCCGGGTTCCCGTACTGCAGAACGTTCCACGCTCGGTTAGCCCCATCGGCCGTGGAGCGTGCGTCGTGAATGACGGCCTCCAGGCGCTCCTCGCGCGCCGCCGTCTTGGCCGCCTCCAGCATCCATCGCGAGCTATCTTGATCGACGACGATGATGACACGCTCAATACGCGGCGCTAAGAGGTGCAGCGTCTTGAATACCTCCGCCGGGTCGGCATACATGGTAATTCCCGCCACACGTGAGGACTTGCCGACGGGCAGATCAACAGCGGCGGCGTAGGTTGGATACCGCCGCTCCAACCCTGCACTGAGCTCATACGCTCTTCTTCCAAGAAGTAGCAATCGTGTAGCGCCTGCTGCCTGAACCCGATTGGCAAGATCTTCCTTGCTTTCAGATTCCGCGACCGCGAGCCCCACACTGTGGGCGCCCGTCGACGCGATCGCGTCGCGCGCGCCGTCTCGAATCAACTCGAATAGATCGCGCTCTGGCGCCGGCAGCTCAGGGTAGAGAATCGCGACCGTGTCCGCTGCCTGCGCAGGCACCACGGTCAACGCCGCCCAGCACGCCACCAGCGCAATAACAACAGCCCACCGGTTCCTTCCGGCCTCCACGCGAGTCAGTCCCTGCGGTGTGTCGGAAGTTCCACGATCAGCCCCCGGACAATTGCTTGCGTTCGCGAACTCGGCGCACGATCTCCTGAATGTCAGCCGGGGGCAGCGCCTCCTTCACCCAATAGTGAGGGTGAGAATCGCCCGCCTTCCACGCAAAGGCGCCCGTCAGGGCCGCGGCACACAGCTCCTGTTGCTGCGCCTTGCCCCAAGCTCCGCGTCGACCCTTGAGCGTACCGATCATGTGGAGGAGTGCCTCGACAGGATCGAGCAATCCTCGACGCTTGTTGCCCTCTCGCTTCGAGAGTTGATCAAAGTAACCGATGAGTTGCGTATCTAACGCCAGACTGAGGAGAGCCGCCGCCACGACCCCAGTTTGAAAGAGGTCATTCTGCGGATTGACAGTGTCAAGCAAGGACAATTCCGGAGCGAAGGTGCCCACGACGCTGTAGACGTCCATATCGTCCTCTTCGGCTTCCTTGTCCATTGTACGGGCCACGCCTCTCCACGCAATGTACAAGGCATCACCAATCATCCCGTTCTTGAGTCGCTCAGATTTAAGAGTCAGCTGATACTGATGGTAGGCACCGGAGACGCGGTCGAAGAGGGTCTCGGCCGCCGCCGGATGATCGAAGGTCGAGTAGAGATCGAAGAGCGCGTCGCGGGAGTCGCACCGAAACACTTTTGCGAAGACACTTTTGGGTCTGGGAAGCGAACCGTTCGCCCACAGAAGCGCGCGAGAATGACCGTCCACCTTCCACACCTGATCGCCGACCTGTCCCGCGACGACCCAACGCAACATCTCAAGTACCGGCCCCCGAGCCGTCCGCAGCAACAATTCCCACTCGGGCTTTCGGATATGTCGTTCAGTGTCCCGTCGGCGTGGGTGATCCGCGAGCTCGATCCAGGCATCTACCGACATCTCGACTGTAAAGCTTCCGCCGTGATCCGCGGTCACGGTCCAACGAGGCCAATGAGTTCCGCGGCGCTCGTTCCCGCCCTGGCCGACCACTGCCAGTCGATCGTTCATGACGATACGTCCTCATCCAAGGTATCCACAGTCGTAATTCGCTTGCCGATCGCGGTAATCATACTAGCGCCGCGGGTCGATAGTGATGACAATCTGCTATTTCTATTTAATTTAATACCTTATCCGAATTATCAGTCTAAATGCGGTTGTTTGGCCTCCCCTATTCCACTATGGAACTTTGGCAAACGAATCGTATAGACTTTGGTTGTCGAGTCTCAAGTGTCCTTCGGTGGTCAAGCGCGAGCGTGACAGTAAGGGGAGTTTGGGTTCAGAGCCGAGGTCAAGGGACGGGAACTTCGAAAACAGCCATGGACCCCTCACGCGAGCGCAGTCTGCTGTCCAAGGTGTACTACCGGCCCATTGAGGCAGCCATCCGGTGGACACACCTGTGGAAACAGGAGCGCGAGATCCTTGCCGTTCTCCAAACACGAAGCATCCCGGAACCAGACGACTTCCCACAATGGCCCACTCTGCGCCTGAACATCGAGCGCATATTCGACGCTCTGCGAAACGGTGACCTCGCCTATGGGCTCAACGGACTACAGGCGCCACCGGAAACTCCCATCGATCACCCGGGCCTCACGGTTCGCCACGTCCACTTGAAAGAGTGGATGCAACGTTACTACCCCGATCAGCGTCCCAGCTTTCTCTTCAGTGCGCTCGAGCGCAGCGTTCACCCAGCAATCAGGATCGACGATGTCCGAGCACTGGCCTTCGAGCGCGATTCGCTCAAGTCATTGGTCGCCGAACGTGACGCGGAGATCGCCGCCCTGCGCGTCGAAGTGAGAGCACTACTGAAGAGCATTGATACGAATTCCCGACATGGCTCCTCCGCTGAATCGCTGAGCTCCCGAGCTGAGAAGGTCTATCTCCACATCATAGGGGGCCAGAACGACTTACTCCTCGGCAAGGACGCTTCGGGCAAACCGCACCCCCGACCTCGCACTCAAGAGGAGGTTATCGCGGCCCTCACCGATCGTTACGGCAAGCGACTCGGAATGACCAAGAGCACGCTGGAGAACAAGTTCGCGTTGGCGAATCGAATGCTTTCCGATCGACAGTGACCCCAACTGGGGTGACTCCCACCCCAGTTAGGGTGTGACCGCTCCCAACATAGTATCTGATTGGGACCACGCCCGCGCGACGCCAAAGAGCGTTACTGAGCGGCCTCGATGATTGTGAAACCGCCCACTCTATGCGGCGGCTTTCACTGCTCGTGGCTCCACGGCGCGATTGCGAATGTGGCTTTCAACGGGAGAAGCCTTTGAAAGTGGTCTCAATCATTTCGACGAAGGGTGGCGTCGGCAAGACCACAACCGCCGCGAACTTAGGGGGATTCGCAGCCGATGCCGGGCTTCGCGTGTTGCTGCTGGATCTGGACGTGCAGCCCACGCTGTCCAGCTATTACACGCTGTCACACAGAGCGCCCGGTGGAATCTATGAGTTGCTCGCGTTCAACCAGCAGAACGCAGAAAGTATCATCTCAAACACCACCGTGTTAGACCTGGACATCATCCTGTCCAATGATCACCAGGGCCAGCTCAACACTCTGTTGCTGCACGCCGCGGATGGACGACTACGGCTGCGCCATCTGCTGGAGAGCTTCCGGCGCGACTACGATCTCATGCTGATTGACACGCAAGGCGCTCGCAGCGTGCTGTTGGAAATGGCGGTTTTGTCCTCCGACATTGCCCTCTCGCCAGTCACACCCGAACTGCTTGCCGCCCGAGAGTTGCGTCGGGGCACATTGCAATTGATGCACGACATCTTGCCATTCAGGCACTGGGGCATCGAGCTTCCACGCCTGCATGTCTTGCTGAATCGCGTGCATCCCGTCTCCTCGAACGCTCGGCTCGTGGGAACCACTTTGCGGGAGGTCTTCGAGAGTCGAGCGGATGTGGCCGTGTTGAACACGCAGATCCCGGCGATCGAGACCTACCCGAGAGCCTCCACAGCAGGCTTGCCGGTTCATCGGATCGAACGTAAACGCCCACAGGGCCGCAGCGCTCCGGCCGCCCTTGAGAGCATGCGAGCGCTCGCGAGCGAATTGTTTCCGCAATGGAGCGACCGGTTCTCCTTGGTGGAGGCGCCTCGGGGCGATAGAACCCGTGCCGCACTCTAGCCTCCAAGCAACCCTGCCGATGGTTAGCCGACGTTTCGGCCAACGCTGCTCTGTCCCTCCGGGCTCATCGACAGACGACGCCAGACATCGCTATGGGTGAGTCGTCCCGCGAGGAAATGGCCGCGAAACTTCTCGCTCCTGCGATCGCCCGAGAAGGGCCTATCGCTACGGCCTTGACCGATCCCATTGCAGACACTCCGATGGTCGTGACACTCGAACAGTTGCGGCCCTACGATCACGATCCCCGTGTCACCCGCAACCCGCGCTACGACGACATCAAAGCCTCGATACGTGAGCGAGGACTGGACGCGCCCCCGCCCATTACACGCCGCCCAACTGACTCGTATTACATCATCCGCAACGGCGGGAATACTCGGCTAGCGATCCTGCGGGATCTCTGGTCAGAGACCAAGGAGGAGCGGTTTTTCCGCATCGCCTGTTTGTTTCGTCCCTGGTCGGCGCGGGGCGAAATTGTTGCACTCACCGGCCATTTGGCTGAGAACGAACTCCGGGGAAATCTCTCGTTCATCGAACGCGCGTTGGGAGTCGCCAAGGCGAACGAGCTCTACGAGGCTGAAAGCGGCACCACCCTCTCACAATCCGAACTCGCCCGCCGCCTCACAGCCGACGGGTATCCCATTGCCCAGTCGCACATCAGCCGAATGCAGGACACGGTTCGATATCTGCTGCCAGCCATCCCAAAGATTCTCTATGGAGGTTTAGGCAAACATCAAATCGAGCGCCTGATCAACTTGCGTAAAGGTGCCTCCCGAGCCTGGGAGAGCCGGGGAGCTGCGAATCCTCCTACCATCGAATTCGGCGCGTTGTTCCAGGACGTCCTCGCCAGTTTCGACGCCGAGCCTGACGCCTTTACCGTCCAACGGGCACAGGATGAGCTGCTGGGCCAAATGGCCCCAATCCTCGCCGTCGATTATGACAGCCTGGCTCTTGAAATCGCCGACTCGGAAACACGCCAGTTGGTATTGCGCCATGATCCCGCAAGGCTCACTTCGCTCATCCCCCCGCCACCCGAGCCAGTGTTGCCAAGTCCCCCGCCGGTATCACGGGTCGCGACGACCGGTGCCTCTGGACCCCCTCAGCCTCACCCGTCCACGCGCCCCAGCGCACCATCTTCCAACACAGAGCGCTCGGTTCATACCTTACCTGCACATACAGCCGGGCAGAGCTCCACCCCAGATGAGGACGAGCGTATTGCACAGCACATTGTGTCCCCTCTTCAGGTCACTGACCGGCTGCAGGACATCCAGCGGACGATCGCAGCGGCCACCGGCGATACTCTTCCTGACTTTCGCAGCACCGTTCTACAGGCGATTCCGGTACAGGCCGGCGGCCTTCATCCGATCTCCGATATCTGGTACATCGAAGCGAGCCTGAATTCGCCAGAGCCCCTTCGGGTGCACATCGCCCAGCTGGCGCGCGAGATCGCGGCCGAGGCGGGTGCTGACGCGCGCATTGAGTCCGCCACAGAGGGCATCGGCTTTTCGGTTGTCACCGCCAGTCACTCGACCGCGCCACCCCCGTTTTTCGAACGCGCTGTGGTGAGCTTGCTCTCTGCGCTCAGCACACCGTATCTGCCTGCCTCAGGACGCCGACAGACCGACTGCCTTCACCTCGGCGATGATCTGGGGCAGTTGCTCCAGGGCAGCGCGGCAGATATGCCGCGCACCGCAGGTCTCACCCGCCTAAGCGATGTGGCGGTCGTCAAGCTCTTTCGCCTCATTCGACTCGCCCGACGCCTTTTCGAGTTGCCATCCGATCGGGCCACTTGATGTGTTGACCTTTTCCGAACCAGTGGAACACGGAGACTCCCATGGCCACGCCCCATCCCCTGAACCAGGCTGTGATTGCCCAAGCGCTTCATGATCTGCGCAATGGGCAGCTTCGCCGCGCCCTGTCGATGGGGTTCAGTGAAAGTCTTCTGGAGGCGTTGAAGGAACCCACCTTGGTCTACTTGCTCGTCAACTCCAAAGTCCCGTGGTGTTCCGTCACGGTGAATTCTGGCCTCGTTCAACGTCTGTTGGAACAGATGTACACGATCAAGAAGGAGATCGACACGATCGACCGGATGCTGCGCTTGGGAGCCAGTACCGAGATGGTGAGTGAGTTCTTTGCGTATACACATCAGGAAGTCGCCCTGCGACGCAAGATGTTGCAGTTACCCGATCGCAAAGGGCGTTGGCCGGTGTTGAACGAATCACAAGACAGCAGCCTCTGGGAGCGATGGCAGGCCGAGCTCAAGTCACGAGGGGTATCTATTGAGGACAACAACGCCATGTTGATTCTCGCGATGGATCTGGCGGAAGAAGCCGCTCTACCGCTGTCCGTCGTCTGGAGCTCGATTGCTTCGTGGGTCGGCCAAGCACCCTCAACTGCGATGCCCCCGGCGCACATCGCCTCCGCACACCACACGACGTGAGGCTACATGCCTGGCCCTTCTGCTCCTGCGGGCGGCGCAGAGGAGCCTAACGACGGGTTGCTCTTCTGTGGCAATGTACATGAGAGTGTCCCGCGTGCCCTGTTGATGGATGAGCGCCTTACGCCGCTGGAGCGCAATGCCTGGCAGATCATTCGCATGCACGTAGGCGCCGACGGCGTCACCGCCTTTCCTACGTACGATTCCTTGCGACCCTATCTCACCTCGGTGCCGTGCTCCGGGCGCGCCTCCGATGAGACCCTCGCCCGAGCACTTACGCTCTTGAGACTGACCCGTTGGCTGAGCGTAGTGCGCCATCGACGACGCGCCGCCAATGGTCGTATTCTGGGCAACCTCTACGTGCTGCACGATGAACCGCTCGCACCGAACGAAGCCGTTCAGTTGGATCCGCACTATTTGAGCTTGGTGAGCGATGCGCTCACCCATGCGAGCAAAGCCATCCAGCGCGTGGGATTTCACACCCTGCAGGAACTCGCCGGCGACCCGATGCTGTCCGGCCGTGCGCTTCCTTCCCGCCTTCACATCCTCACACAACGCATGGCATCACACGGTTGGAAGCTGGGCGAGGGGGAGGAGGCGGTTGATACGGAGGAGCCGCCGCTCTCGTCTGCGTCATCGATAACGAGGCGACCGGGAGACTCTCCCAGTGCTCCCGGCGCAACCCGATCCATTGCGGGCTTATCGCCTCCTTCGGAATCCGAAGGAAGGCGTTCGAGCCCTCTTCGGATTCCGAAGGAGGAGCCTGTACGTACAGTACGTACAGATTCTATTGATAAAGAAGACGTAGTACGTACTGTACCGCGCGCCCGAGAAGAGTTGGTGATGACTGACGCGGTCGCACAGTGGCTTGCGCGATTGCCGCCGGAACAGCGCTCGGGCGCGCTTGCTACACTCCAACAACTCACGCCCCCCCTGCGCCAAGCGGTCCTGGAGGAGTGGGCTGCCCGCTGCGAGACCGCCACAGTGCGTCATCCAGCCCGCTATCTCTTCGGGCTGATCCAACGAGCACTGCGCGGCGAGTTCAACGCCCGAGGGTCCGCCCCAATGCAGGGCAGACCCTCATCAACCCACAAGCTCGTCGGTGATCCAAGGCAGCCTGAGACAGCCCAGGACCATCTCGAAATGCTACGCCAGCTCCTGCGTATTCGCTGACGCGCAGGACGAGGGTTGGCCCCGGCTAGGCGACTTGGCAAGCCGCGCTCCTTCAGGCTTGATCGCCACCGTCGCCTATGCCCGGGGCATAACTCAAGCTCACGTTTAAGTGACAGGCGAGCGCGACCTGAAGCGTCACTTATGCCCCGGGCATAAGCCACGACTGAGGTCAGGCTTCCAATGGATCTCCGGGAGCAAGGACGATCGGTCGAGGTCGTCCCGCATGATTTGGCGCACTCAGGACTTTGATTCCGGAAGACCGACCAATGCGGTAGCTGAGCCCTACGATAACTCGACTGACATCCTTCCAACACACCCGCAGTCTCCTCAAACACTTCTAACACGCTGTCGGGTGATCCATGGCCGAGGACCTTCGCCTGAATTTGGGCGCGTTGCGCAGCGCGATGCAGTTGACACTGCACACGCACCATGCTTCACGCATCTGGAACGGCCGCACGCCCTCAGAGGGACGCCCCGGCATCATCGGCCTGAATGGCTTTGTCACCCTCGCGAGCCGCATGCATCGCGGCGCCGAACAGGACGACCCGTACTCGGATTGGTGGATTCTGCGCATTGAGGAGAAGCTGACCGACACGAAGTCTCGCCTCCAAGCACTGCGCGAACAGGTCGATCAAGCGCTCGCGGCGGTGCCGGCTGAATTGAGCTTAGGCGAGAACCTCAATGTGCAGCCGGTGAAGCTGCCCCTGTTTGTCTCATCCCAACTCGGGTTTCTCGCCGTCTATCTCCTGGCCGACTACGACAATTTAGCCCGTCGAGTCATCTTGGCCCACCACACCGCGCTCATCGATCGGCACACGATGGAACGCTGGCTCACTGAGGGCGCCCATTACCTCAGAAGCACCTTCACGCTGGCGCAGCAGTACAAGTATTCCGGCGCCGCACGGGATGACTTTGCGGCCAACAACGCGGTCGCCCGCACGGCGCGCGAAAGGTTTGGCGATCTGCCGCAGGACGTGTTGGAGGGCACCCGACGTTCTCGCTACGCGCCGCCCATCATTCGCCGCTCTGGACTCGCCGCGAGCCTTTCCACACTGACCACGGCTGCAGCTGAAGACTCAAGCGATGCACCTCCGGCCGTCGATGTCCCCGTCGATGAGGATGATGAGAGGGGATCGCGCAACGAGACAGCCGATCCACCCGCGTGAGTGGCTTGTCGAGGGCACCTTCGTGACGAGTTTTACACCGACACTCTTCCAGCCAGTGACACCGACTGACTTCATCGCGCTGGAACAGGCAGCCTCTCTAAAGGGCCTTTTAAGACCTTTTAAGAGTAAGGGGGAGTTGAATGCTTGGGCCAACCAGTGCGAGCAGCAGCGTGATGGATTGGCGCACTTGGCGCAGCGCCTGCTGTCTCAGGCGACGGCCTACCCGTTGAATCTCCTGCCGGTCGTGTTGGCGCAGCAGAGCACGAGCGCCGGGACGACGTTTCTACGCTGGCGCAACGCGGATCGCTCTGCGATGGGCGTGGCGCTCTGGGCGCGCCAAATCGGGCACAGCAGCACGCCGCCCGCACTCGCGCGAGAGCTCTATGCGCTGGAGCTCGAGCGCATCGTGCTCAACATGCAGATCAGCCTCCTGCATACCCTGGCCCGACAGGCCCGCGAATGCGCTCACAAGATGAGCGCCGCCGAGGCGGCATATCAGCAACGCACGGGGCGCATCGCGTCCCTGACACACAAGGAGTAACTGACTATGAGTACAGAGTTTCGGGGCGAGGGCAACATCGGTTCTGCGCCCGAGTATCGGGAGTTTCCCAACGACGAGGGCGAACCGGATCGGCTGCTGCGCCTGAATGTCTACTTCGACAATCCCGTGCCGACGGACGACGGGTTTGAGGACAAAGGCGGCTTCTGGATGCCCGTGGAGATCCGGCACGCAGACGCCCACCACTGGTCCAAACTCTATCAGAAAGGCATGCGCGTGCTCGTCATCGGCCGGCAGGTGCGGGAGGAGTGGACCGATGACGCCGGCAATCCGAGCGTGGCCATCAAAGTCCGCGCCCGGCCGGTGGCGATTCTGCCCTACAGGCTAGAGCGGGTCGTACTGGCTCCCAAACCCGATGCGACCCCCGATCCGGTCGACCGCGACGAATCATAAGGTCTGCGCGAACTGAGCGCCTGCGCCAGCTCACGGGCGCTCACGTTGCGCCAACCATCGGCGGGTGAGAGCGTCCAGTCCACTGCGCCAGAGGAGAATACGGTAGCAGGCACGACCCCCTTCCCGATGGGCGGCCCCGCCGTTGGCCGCGAAGGTTGCACCTGACGTGCCGCTCCACAGCGTGTCGGATACACATGAAACTGTTTCTGTGCGAAAAACCCTCGCAAGGGCGCGACATCGCGACCGTGTTGGGTGCCACCCGGAGGGCCGAGGGCTGCCTCATCGGTCCTCATCTGACGGTCACGTGGGTTATCGGCCACCCTCTGGAGATGGCGCCGCCGGAAGCCTATGGCGAGCATTACAAACGCTGGACGCTGGATCAGTTGCCCATCATCCCCGCGCAATGGCGTTCGCAGATCAAGCGGGCCACCGCTGCCCAGTACACCGTGGTCCAAACTCTCTTGCGACAGGCCACTGAAGTCATCATTGCCACGGATGCCGATCGCGAGGGGGAAATGATTGCCCGCGAGATTCTGGAGCGTTGTGGCTATCGGGGGCCAGTACAGCGGCTGTGGTTATCGGCGCTCAATGAGGCCTCCATTCGAAAAGCCTTGAGCGTACTGAAGCCGGGATCGAGCACGCTGCCGCTGTATCACGCCGCGCTCGCTCGAGCGCGCGCCGATTGGTTGGTCGGCATGAACTTGACTCGCCTGTTTACGCTCCTGGCGCGGCAAGCGGGGCACCAGGGCGTGTTCTCGGTCGGGCGCGTTCAAACGCCCACGCTGCGGCTGGTCGTCCAACGCGATTCCGAGATCGCCAGCTTTGAGCCAGCTCCGTACTGGGCAATCAGGGTGCGGTTGCAGAAGGCTGGCGCAGCGTTCACAGCCCACTGGCAAGCACCCCGCGATAGCCTCGACGAGCAAGGTCGGTGTATCCGGGAGTCGGTCGCACAGCAGGCACTGGCGCAGTTACCCCACCGCGCCGCCGTGCGCGTTGTCAGCGTAGACACCGATCGCGTTCGCGAGCCGCCGCCATTGCCATTTGACTTGAGCACATTGCAGGCTCACTGCTCGCAGCGCTTTGGGCTTGGTGTCCAACACACGTTGTCGGTGGCGCAATCGCTTTATGAGACTCATAAGGCGATCACGTACCCGCGGTCGGACTGTCGCTACCTGCCGCAGAACATGCACGAGGAAGCTCCCGCCCTGATCGCGGCACTCCTGGAGGCGGACCCGCGCCTGCGCGATGTCTGTCAGTCACTGGACCCGGTTCGCCGCTCGCGCGCCTGGAATGATACCCAAGTCACGGCGCATCATGCCCTGATTCCAACCATCCAAGTTCCGCACGTACAGGCCCTCTCGAGAGACGAGTGGGCGGTGTATCAAGTGATCCGCGCATCCTATCTGGCGCAGTTTCTGCCCGACCATGAGTACGATCGGACGCGGGCACAGCTTCATCGTGGAGACGTGGTACTGCAGGCACACGGACGCAAGACCCTTGAAAATGGTTGGCGCAGCGTTCTGACGGAGGATGCGAAGTCCGATCACCCCGAAGAGGAGGCTCACGATCAGCAGTCGCTGCCCGAGTTGATCGTGGGGAGTGACTGGGCGGTGACGGAGGCACACCTACGCGCCTTGAAGACGAGCCCGCCGCGGCACTTCACACAGGGCGAGTTGGTCCAAGCCATGAAGGGAATCGCGCGCTGGGTATCCGATCCGCAGCTGAAGAAGAAGCTGAAGGAGACGACCGGCATCGGCACGGAGGCCACTCGGGCCAACATCATCAGCGGACTGATCGCTCGAGGATATCTCGTAAAGCACGGGCGCACGCTACGGGCCTCCGACACTGCTTTCGCGTTGCTCCACGTAATTCCACCGGCTATCGCCGACCCCGCGACCACGGCGCTCTGGGAGCAGGGCCTGGATCGCATTGCTGCTGGCGACCTGAGCCTTGAGGCCTTCGTTAGAGAACAGTCCGCCTGGGTGACCACCATCGTACAGCAGCATCGCGACCAGGCGTGGGCACCCACCACCGCCTCCGTTAAGTTACCAACCCCTGTCAAAGCCGCACGGGAGCGCTCTACCGGTTCTCGCCAGACAGGTCGGTTCCGCGCGGCAAAGCTCCGCAGGCGATAACGCGAGAGGCTGCTCATTCACGGTTGCCGCGCGGCACGCGGGCTCGTCTTACGAAACCCTCAGCGCCTACCTTCTGCAACAGGCGCACGCCCCACGCGACACCTGCGGTGTCGGGCGGGTCGTTGAAGGCCATTGATCGCGACACCCGCGTCCCGCGATGCAGGTGACACCTCATCCTCTTTGGACTTCGGCGTGCCCTCGGGGGCGCTCCCCACCCCTCGTGTGTACGGGGCGTTGGCAGCCCCCTCGGGGGTCACCGTAATCAGCGCCGGTGCCCGCCGGTGAACAATGGGCTCCCTTTGTGCGCGGATGCGTGCCGCACGATTCCGACTCCCGCCACGACACGAGTCGGGTGGATAAAAGCCTTGAGGATCAGAAACGGACTCTTACGGCGGCCTGTTTCATACCTCGAGATCACTGGTGGCGTTTTCTTCCAAGGCCGGTGGCCGCGCGGCCATCGGCCCTACTCTTCTCGCGGCTCCCCGCCTACTCATCCTTCAACACGCCCGCCTCTGGCCCCACGATTCCCGGTGTCGGCGGTTCCCCAATTTTCTCTCGTGCGTACTCCCAATTTCTAACACGCTGACTCGACACTAGCGACCGGTGCGCATCTTGTCATCGCGCCGACGCCAGCCGGTCCGCTCTCGCATCTAACACCGGCGGACGCCCATCACCTCGATGGGGATGCCTTGGTTTTCTACACTATCGGGAGAGCTCCCATGACCGATTCCCCACAACCCAATCCCTCTCATCCTTCCACTACCACTCGTTCTGCCGTAGACGCCGCGCTGCCCGACATAACTGACATGTCCGCGGCGTCGGACCCGTTTCTGGCCGCGTGGAAGCGCGGTGTCATACTCGCAGACCCTTATCTGTTTGCTCGCAGTCCCACCGATGCACGGCCCCCTACAGGGCAGGACTTGCGTCCGAATGTCCCTCTGATTCACCAGGCGATCGGCCCCAAGAGTCCGGCCGAGCGATTCTTTTTGGCCGCCCTCGTGAGTTGCTATGACGCCGAAGAGGGTGGTCTGCTGCTGAAACGCTCGGGCTTTCACGGCTTCGCCGATTTCGGCCGGCTTGACCTGGCCCGTCGCACCGTCCTCGCGGCCCTCGTCCTTCACATGAAGGGCGCCTGCGATTTTCGTATCCCTGATCCCCTGCCAACGTTGGATTCGTTCTCCGATGCCATCAGCGACCGATCTCCTTGGGACGCCATCGCGCGCGAAGAACGGCACTCTGCCGTCGCGCCCGAAGTGTTCTTGACCGTCTGGAAGCGCGGCGTCGCACTTGCCGGGCTACACCTGTTTGGTGAAAGCCCACACGCAGACCTCGAGTTATCCACGACCAAGTGGGACCTGTGCCCGAAAGTCGGGCTGATCAGTCGCGCACTCCGTTCGCTCGCGCCTCTCGAGCAGCTATTCATCTCGGGACTCGTTAGCTTCTATAACGCAGAAGACGGTGGCCGTCTGCTCAGGCGCGCAGGCTTTAGAGGCCTCATCGACTTCGCGCCACTCGATGTCTCTCATCGCGCGGTGATTGCCGGCCTTCTTCTCAACTATACCGGTTGGTAGTCCCACCGCTTTTATCTCCTTGCGACCGTGTTCCAACACGCTCGCCGTTCCACGTGAAACCAACAATCATACGTACAGGAGGCCCCCCCATGGATTCCTCATTCAATCCGTTTCTGCGCGGATATACGCAGTTCACGATCACACGCATGCTGCTCATTGATTCGGGTGATGGCACGGGCATGTGCTATCGACCGCCGCACTTTATGCACGCCGAGCTGCCCGACACACTGCTGGAAGGTACGTTCTGCCAGTTCAATGAGGACTTCGCAGTCGTTCCTGAGCGGCAAGCCCTTCCCGAGAACCTGCTTCATCAGTGTCCGAAGGCGGGTTTCGTCTTCGCAGTCGTCCGCTCGATCACCGGCCAGCACGGCGACTCCACTGTCCATATCGGAGACGCACATTCGGCGGACGCCGCTCAGGAGCTCGTGCGCCAATTGAGCTTTAACACCGGGCACTACAGTCGCGCGTGGGAGATCAGCTCCGGACATCTTCCGCCGCTTGCCATGCGCTGGCTCGAGAGCTCTGCGGCGGGAACAGGGTCATCCATCCATGTTTTGTTCTACGTCTTCCCTATTCCCGGCACCCGCGGTGCCATTGGCTGTCTGCTGCACTCCACGCCCTGGACCGATGCCCACTTGCGCATGGTAGAAGGATTCGACACGTGCATTCTTCGTGAAACGCAGGAGCGCGCACAGATACCCATGAGCCTGCTCGACGTGTTGCATCAGGCCGCCTTGGCCGATACCCGCATTCTGATCTTCGACCCCGACGCGCCCGTGCTCGAGGGCCTCCCCCTGTACGAGTGACTTGGCTCGACGCCATTCAGGCGTTTCCTTGAGCTGCTTTGCCTGTCATAGATCCGGGGAGCTTGCGCATGCGGATTCTCTGGCGCCGTATGGTTACAAGTCTGTTTAGCCTTTGCCCGTGTTCGCACTGACCTCGCGTCAGTGACATGCCCAGGTAGCTCTCGATCTTAAAGAGCTACGACGCAGGGTCTACCCTGTGTTGATCGAATTGAAGTTCGCTTCGCATCCCACGCCCGAACGCTCATCGAGTCCTCGATGATGGATGCTTCGGTGCTCTTATCTCTTCAACCCACGCGGGGTGATGCCATCCCGCAAGGGCCATGGTGTCTCTCTTTGCGCCTTTTCCCACCTTGTGTTTAAGGAGATTCATCATGTCCGCTCATTCGCAAGAGTCCTACTTTGACCTGCATATCACTGGTGTTGGCTATCTCAACCGGGTCCGCGAGGTTCCGGCGCGCCCAGGCAGCAAGCGGCACAAGCCATTCCTGGCCTGTCTGATTGCTGCCCTCAATGGTCCGAGCGATGACGTCGCGAAGAAATACATCGACTGCACGGTGCCCGCTGAGGACGCCGCGCATTTGGTTCGCCGGTGCCAAGACGCTGTCGAGAAGAAGCGCAAGGTACTCATCGGTTTTCGTGCCAGCGACCCCTGGATCGACACGTTTGTCTACAAGAACGGTGATCGCAAAGGCCAACCCGGCTACAGCTGGAAGGCCCGGCTGATCTTCATCAGCTTCATCAAGATCGACGGCAAGTTGGAATACAAAGCCGAGCGCGGCGAGGACCCGTCCTCCGAGCCCGACCCGACCGAACCCTCTGAAAGCCTGCCGGCGCCCTCTGAAACCTCAGAAGGTGCCCCGGGCGCGCAATCCGCTCCTCCGCTCGCAGCCTAAAGCTGCGTGAAACGCAAGGCCCCCCTTGGGGCCTTGCTTCTTCCCCTTCCGCCACTGATCCGAAACGGCTCCGTCCGCCGCTCTCCCCACTTGTCTCGAGGATGTCTCACATGAACTCCATTACTGTCTCCGGCCAACTGGCCATCAAGTCCGCGCACGGTCGCTACGGCCAATACAACGTGGGCCGACTCACCACCCCACTCGGGGAATTCATCGTCAAAGATGCCCAGCTCGACCTGTACGAGCAGGGCAAGTACGACGGCGATTTCGTGATCGACCGTATCCACCTGTGGGTCTCGAACTTCGGCAGCCGCATGCTGACCGAGATCCGGGCCATCGTCTCCAAGATGACACTCTGCAGCAGCGATTCGCTGACGCAAGATGAAGCGCAGCGTTTGACGCCGCATGAGATCGATCCAGTCGAAGAGCAAGCGGCGACCTCACCGTGCTCTCCGACGCAGGCTCCACCGCCGACTGTGCTGACGGCCCCGACGACCTCCAAAGTCTCGAAGCTCAATCCACTCAAAGATCCGACGCCCTTCGGTCAGCCACCCGCCACGAAACCTGAAGACACTGCGCCGCAGGAGGACCCCACAGATGCCGACCGGCAACTGTTTGGCCTGCTTTACCCGCTCGCCGATGTCATCAAACTCGACGCGACCATTGATCGTCGCCTACTGCGTCAACAGCGCGATCGGCTCAAGCAGCTGGGCTATATGCCTGATCCGCTGACTCAGAGCTTCCGTCTCGCTGCCTAAGGCCCCGTCTGCGGCCTTTCCAGCCTTTGGAAGGGCCGCGGTTCTTCTTCTCTTCCATCAGGAGATTCTCATCATGGACGATCTACTGGCGTCTTTGTCTTCTAACTTGCTTCAGTTGGTCGAGGATGCACTCAGTAACGATGACCGCTCGGCCGACGTCGATCTCAATGCCTACTTCATTCGATGCGGACTGACCGAAGCACAGGCCTCTCGCGCTCTGTCCTATCGCCGCATCTACTTGGTCAATCTGTTTCGCGAGGGCCACACGCCCATCCGCAAGGGTGAGCACGCCCTGCGATACAACCCCGTCACATCGACCTTCGAACCGCTCAAACGCTGAAGTCGAGCGGGTGACGGTTCCATCCATTTCACCTTCCGCAGGAGGCCCCTTTTCATGCTTACTCAACACTCGCTCTCCGTTCTTTATCCCATCGAGGAAAGCCCTGATCTAAGGGTCGATGCCTGTCTGTGTGACGAGCAACGACAGCTCATCTTCCTATCCCTCTGGGGCCGCGATACCGCTGTGCAGGCATTTCTCGGACGGCTGACCTTAGGGGCATCCGAACAAGGTTTGACCGGCTTTCATCTTGAGACAGACACCCATGGTTCGCTGCCCGTGGAAATCGGCAACATTGATCGACTTGAGAAGCGCGCGACACGAGAACTGCGGCGCACGCTGTTTGGAACGCTCAACCATCTATGGCTCTTCGATCGTCGCATTGAGCCCGACAAACCGAACGCAAGCGCGTTGGCCATCCTCGCCAAAGCGGCAACTGATCAACGCGAGCGTCTGTGGCGGTTGGTGACAGAGACCTCTCCGTTACCGCTGCTGGGTGACTGGTGCGATCCGGTTCTCGAGGTCCTGAACAGGCGCTCGATGCTCTGCGAGCTGCCCATCGCCTTGGGCCCTCTGATGGGGTTTCGCTTGAAGATCGACGTCCCCGTGCTGACCCAAGCCCTGGGCGATCTCATTCGCCTCGGCGTCCTCACGATCCCTCCGGCTTCCAACGCCGTTGTCCGTTCTCAGCAACTGCTTGGGCGTGCCGCCTGAGCCATTTTGCCTCGGGTTGCGCGACCGCACGCGCCCGAGTGCTGTTCTTCCCCTTCCTACGTTTGGAGATTTCCCTATGGCACTCATGTTTCGGCGCCTTGCGCGCAATTTCATCAAGAACGGCTATTTCCCGACTGACGAGCCGACGTTGGAACGGGTGCTCAATGCACTGGAGCCCCCCATGGGACCGGCGTGCATCCTCGACCCCTGCGCCGGCGAGGGTGTGGCGCTGGCCGAAGTCGCTGCGCACTTAGGAATCGATCAGGTTCGCTCCTATGCGGTGGAGTACGACGTGGAGCGGGCGACTCATGCCCGATCCCTCGTGAACCGCTGTCTACACGCTGACCTGATGGACACGTTCATCACACGGCAGTCCTTTGGACTTCTGTGGCTCAATCCGCCTTACGGCGACTTGCCGCGAGATCACATGGGCGGGCGCGAGTTTCAGGGACGTGCGCGGCTCGAAAAGTTGTTCTACAAGCGCGCCGTCCCGTTGCTGCAAAGGGGCGGTCTTCTGATCTACATCGTGCCGGCCTACTCACTCGACAAGGAGCTGGTGGGCTGGCTCACCAAAGAGTTCGCAGACTTGCGTGTCTATCGGGCAGTGGATCCGCAGTTCAAGCAGGTCGTGATCTTCGGACGGCGTGCCCGCGCGCGTGATCTGTCCGCGGATCGCACTCAGGGCATTCGCGCGCAATTGCTTCAGATCGGCTGCGGGGACAGCGTGGCAGAGGAGCTGCCCGTCACCTGGCCGCATCTGCCTTACTCGGTGCCGAGCGCGCGGGAGGAGCCGAAGGACTTCTTCAGCGTCAAGATCGATCCGGCGCAGATGTCACTTGAAATCCAACGTCTGCAGGGCCTGTGGCCGGACTTGGAAACGGTGCTCGGTTCAACCCAGAAGGTCTTGCGCGCACCCGCCCGCGCGCTGTCGCAATGGCATCTGGCACTGGCTCTCGCAGCCGGTGCGATCTCCGGTGTCGTTCGTTCCCAGACCGGACGGGTTCTGATTGTCAAAGGCGATACACACAAGGATAAGACGTCCAAGACCGAGTTCACCGAGAACGAGGATGGCTCGATCACGGAGGTTCGGACCCTGACCGATCGCTTTGTGCCGGTCATCCGCGCCTGGGATATGACACCGGACTCGCAGACCTTCGGCGAAGTGTTGACGATTTCTTGATCTTCCGGCCGCGACCCTGCGGCTTCGTTTCTTTCCATCCATCCACCCACTCGGGGCCGCCACGCCCCGACGGGCGCCGACGGCTCCGCTCATTCGAAAGGAGCCTTCCCATGACTCTTGCTGCACGTATCCCCCAACCACCGCATTTTCAGGCTGGCCAGTTGCTCATGACTGCGGGCGTCAAGGCGCTCGTCCTGGAGGAGAAGTTGAATCTGCTTCCCTACCTCGCTCGCCACTTGAACGGAGATTGGGGAGATATTCCTCCTGAAGATGCGCGGCTCAACCGAGCCGCTTTGCGCGACGGCGACCGATTGCTGTCCGCGTATCAAGTGACACCCGAGCTGAGAGTTTGGATCATCACCGAATCGGACCGCAGCGCCACGACGGTGTTGTTGCCCGAGGAATACTGATCCATCCCTCATTGATTCCACCGGCCACTTTCCGCCGGCGTCTTCTTCGTTCCAACCCCGCGGGGCACTCGCGCAACCCCGTCAGGGTTTGCGTGATGCCCCGCCTCTTTTCCTTTGGAGGCAATCCACATGCTCGACGAAACCACTCAAAACGAGGTCGAGGCGACAACTGACCTCGCCGATTCACCCCCGTCACCCCTCTCGATCCGACTGACTGACTTCGTCAGTGAGTTCGGAACGGAGTTGTTGTCTGCGTTAAATGAAGCCAATCCACCCATCTACACCGGAACACCTCGACCGCGGCGAGCGGCCGTTCTAGCGGGCCTCAAGCGCAAGCTCTTTCCGGCGCAGGCAGAGATCGTCCATGCAGTCTCGGAAATACTCATCGACGCCAATGAGCGCGCGGCCGTTATCAACGGCGAGATGGGCTGTGGCAAGACCACGATCGGGATTGCCACCGCTGCGGTCCTGCACGCGGAAGGGTATCGACGTACGTTGGTCCTCTCACCTCCGCACCTCGTCTATAAGTGGCGGCGCGAGATCCAAGAGACCCTACACGGCGCCAGGGTGTGGGTGCTAAACGGTCCTGACACCCTGGTCAAACTCATGAAGCTGCGCGAGCAGCTGGATCTTCCGCCGCAGGGCCAGGAGTTCTTTGTTCTCGGCCGTGTGCGGATGCGGATGGGATTCCACTGGCGACCCGCCTTTGTACGCCGTCGCACGCTCGAAGGGGAATTCCCAGCATGTCCTCAGTGTGGAGAAATCGTCACTGACTTGAATGGCACGCCCTTCAAGATTGCGGAAATTCAGGCCGAAGAGAAGAGGCGTTCCTGTCTGCACTGCAAGGGCACGCTGTGGACCCTGATGCGACCGCGCACGCTCTCCCCGGAGGATCAGGGTCAAGCCGTTCTAAAGGCGCTAAAGCGCATTCCGACAATTGGGGCGGTCACGGCCCAACGGCTCATCGACCAGTTCGGGGACTCATTCCTGGCGTCCATGCTGGGAGACAACCTCTACGAATTCATCAACCTGATGGATGGTCAGGGCGAGCTGGTGTTTTCTGACCGTCAAGCCCATCGCATGGAGCGAGCGATGGCCAACATGGAGTTTGGTTTCGGGGAAGGCGGCTATCAGCCTTCGGAGTACATCAAACGCTATCTGCCGCAAGACACCTTCGACTTGCTGATCGCGGACGAGGCCCACGAATACAAGAATTCTGGGTCCGCACAGGGCCAAGCGATGGGCGTGCTGTCGGCCAAAGTGCGCAAAGTGATCCTCCTCACCGGAACGCTGATGGGGGGCTACGCGGACGACTTGTTCTATCTGCTCTTCCGAGCCCTGCCGGCCCGCATGATCGAAGATGGCTATCGACCGAGTAAGCAAGGCAGTTTGACACCTGCGGCGCTGGCCTTCATGCGCGATCACGGAGTGCTCAAGGATATCTACTCCGAGACCAAGGGGCCAGCCCACAAAACCGCCCGCGGCAATAAGGGGAATATTCGTACCGTCAAAGCGCCGGGCTTCGGGCCTAAGGGGATTCTGCGCTGCGTCTTGCCATTTACGGTGTTTCTCAAGCTGCGGGACATTGGCGGCAATGTCTTGCCTCCGTATGAGGAGGAGTTCCGCGAGGTGCGAATGAGTGGCCCGCAGGGTGTCGCCTACCAGCATCTGGCCAATGTGCTCACCAGCGAGCTCAAACAAGCGCTGCGGCGACGTGACACGACGCTACTGGGTGTGGTGTTGAATGTGCTTCTAGCCTGGCCGGATGTGTGTTTCCGACCTGAGACGGTTGTTCATCCCCGCGATAAGCGCGGTCTCGCCTTTTCGCCTGCGATCTTTTCGGATCACGAGCTGATGCCGAAAGAACGCGAGCTGATCCGTATCTGTACCGAAGAGAAGGCGGCCGGCCGCAAGGTATTGATATACACCATCTACACCGGCACCCGTGATACGACAGCGCGGTTGAAGCGCATCCTCGAGCTCGAAGGGTTCAAGGTCGCAGTACTGAGAGCCAATGTCGAAAGCTCCCGGCGCGAGGATTGGATCGCGGAAAGCTTGGATCGGGGGATTGATCTGTTGGTGACGAACCCGGATCTGGTCAAGACGGGACTGGATCTATTGGAATTTCCGACGATTGTGTACATGCAGTCGGGCTATAACATTTACACGCTCCAACAAGCCTCCCGCCGTTCCTGGCGGATAGGTCAGAAGAATCCAGTCAAGGTGATTTATCTCGGCTACGCAGATACATCGCAGATGACCTGTCTTGCGCTTATGGCGAAAAAGATCTCCGTCTCGCAAAGCACGTCCGGGGATGCGCCGGAGTCGGGACTGGATATCCTGAACCAGGATGGCGACTCGGTCGAAGTCGCGCTCGCCCGCCAACTCGTGGCCTGAGTCGTCGGAGTGAAAACGCTCGCGGTCCCTGATTGTCAGGGACCGCACTTTTTTGCGTGGCTGCCGCAAAGTCAGACACGGCTTGCCGGCGCCGTCCTCAATCCGGTCGCAACGTGCTTCCCGTTGTTCGCTGCCGATCAGGCCCGGTGACGGCAAGGTCGCGCACGCCCATCGCACCTTGAGGGATGCTCTACATGGCTTCACGGTTACAGTCACACCGCGGATTTGAGCTGGCCACGCTCACCGCATTGGCAAGCGTGCTAGTGAGTCTTTCGCTAACCGGGTGCGCGCACCAGCCAAGCGCTCCCTCGAGCACCGTCCCGACCTCGCCCTCGAAATCAACCGGCGAAGAGACGCCCCTGGCGCACTACAGTCGATACACGTTGATTGAGATGAGGCCGGAGGCCCCGCAAACCGACCTGTTGCAGCAAGTGGTGGACGTGCGGATTCCCGCCACGGCCACCAGCAGCGTGGGCGACACCGTGCGGTACGTCCTGTTGCATACCGGATTTCGGCTGTGTGAGGACCCCGCCATCCGCGACTTTGACTCCCTCCCGTTGCCAGCGGCTCACATGCACTTGGGCCCGTTGCCGCTCGCGACCGTCTTGCAACTACTTGTGGGTCGTTCCTGGGCGCTTGAGATTGATGAGTCCAATCGCCGTGTTTGCTTCTCACGCAGCGACGCGGGTGCTTCGACCAATGACACTGCCCGTGCGGAGCGCCGCCCGCGAGCGGCCGCCGTCGCAGCCCGCGCATTCACCGGAGAGCACGAATGAGCCTGTCCTCTTTGCGGGATCACTATGGCCGACCGGCTACGATCCTCGCGACGGGCTGGTTGATCATTTTGAGCATCGTTGTCCTCATCGATCACGGTCACTGGCGCCAGCTCTTATCGCTTGCAAAGACCGAGGCGGCCCGCAGCGCGATTAGTGCACTTGAAGCACGGGTCGTTGCCCTCGAAAGCGACTGGGGCGCACAGACCCACCAGCCGCCGCCCGTCACGATGGAGCGCTTCGTGGAACGCTCTCACGCACTGGAGGAGCGACTCACCCACTTGGAGCAGCGCACTTCATTGAGCGCGCCCCAGCAGGAAGTAGACAGCCTCAGCACTCGCGTGACGGCGCTGGAGACGGTACACGCACGCCGCGTGCAAGCGGGCACTCCATCGGCTCCCCGAAAAGCGAACATTGCCGCGAGCAGCGCACCGGCACAACCGCCCTTTCGCGTGTTGGGACTGGAGATACGCGGCGGCGTAAGCTTCCTGGCCATTGCCCCTCCGGGAGCCGTCTCACTCGCCGAGATGAGCGTCTTGCGCGTCGGGGATATGCAGGATGGTTGGCAACTTGAGGCATTGGACAGCAAGTCCGCGACATTCCGCTTTCAAGGTCAGCCTCATCGCCTGGAACTCCCGTAGGCGGGTTCCCAAATGCACAGGAATACGCTGTGGCTCGCCTTAGCCCTTTCGGCTTTGTCGCCACCCGCACTGCAGGCTCAGGAGCCGACCCAAATCACCCCGAGCACCCTCTCCCCGCAGTCGACCACGACACAACGTCCTTCGGCGGAACAGGACCTCTCAGCTCAGAGCGCACGTGACTGGGGCCTTACACGTGAGGAGTGGGCACGATACCGGCAGTTGATGCACGGGCCGTTGGGACTCTACAGCCCCAATCTCGATCCGCTCACCGCGCTCGGCTCCGAGGCGCGCACGGACAGCGAACGACGACACATCGCGGAACTCCAGGTGCGCATGGAAGCGCAACGCGTTCAGAAGCTCTTGGCGTATCAGCGCGAGTACGATGATGCCTGGAAGCGCATCTATCCACGGCTTCCGCCGTTCCAAGCGCCGGCGCAGTCGCATTCCAACACATTGATGGATTCCACAGCGCCCGGCAGCGTACAGGCGACACCGCTCGCAACCTCCTTGCGAGGTGGCTCCGCCCCTGCCTCGGTCGGCCGAGCACGCTTGGCCGTGTTCGTGAAGGAGGATTGCCCGCCGTGCGATCAGCGAGTCAAGGACCTCGAAGGGGCCGGAGAGGTGTTTGATCTCTACATGGTCGGCACACGAGGTGACGATGCGCGCATCCGTACCTGGGCGATGCACGTGAAGATTGATCCGGCCAAGGTACGCGCCGGCATGATCACCCTCAATCACGACGGCGGCCGTTGGTTCTCTCTGGGTCTGGCGGGCTCGCTGCCGGCCGTGTTGCATTCGGTGAACGGTCAATGGTTGCGCGAATAGCAGCCGTGCTGACGGTATGTCTGATTCGTGCGCACACGGCGCTCGCCAGCGCCATTACACCATCCGCGGTCCCCTACGCTGTGGTACCCAGCGCGTATCAAGTGGCCGCGGCGACCGCGGGCATCCCGCCTCAGCTACTGTGGGCGCTGTCATTGCAAGAGAGCGGATGGCTCCGGCAATCTCGGGTGGTGCCGTGGCCGTGGACGTTAAATATCGCAGGCGTCCCGGCGCGATTTGCCACGCGGGCGGGTGCTTGTCGGGCCCTACACCAGGCGCTCAAGAAAGTCTCCCCGCGACGGATCGACATCGGGCTCACCCAAGTCAATTGGGGTTATCACCCTGAGCGCTTTCGCAATCCGTGTGAGTTGTTGGACCCGTATCGCAACCTCGCCGCAGCTTCTCGTCTCCTCGTTGAGCTGCACCGGGACGGCGAGAGTTGGGTCAGCACCGCGGCGCGATATCACCGCCCGGCCGGAGGGGATGAAGCAAGCCGGTACGGTACCTCGCTGCAGCTGCGTCTCGCTCATCTGCGGCGTGACGATGCAGGGAGTTCGCCGACTCCAAACATCGTGGCGAGGGTGCGACCATGAGAGGCCCTGTCGTCGCGTTGCCGATTCTCTTGCTATGGGGGGCACCTGATGCCTCGCCCGCGGAGACTACCCACTCCAAATTGACGGTGGTCGCAGACCTGGGCGGCACATCGGCGTTGCCCTACTACCGTGCTCTCAATCTCCTGCCGTCCGCCGCAACGCCCGCTGCTTCTCTGCCGCCGCCCAGAGTGCCTCACTCGGTCAATGAGGAGGCCGCATTTCTACCGGTTCACTCGAGGCATTTGACCCCCGGACCGGTCGCTCAACAGCTCTTGCGTTCACCCGGCCTCACGCCGTTCTTTCTGGCCGGCGACGACCCGCGCTCACGCGTGTGGATTCAGACGCATCTGGCCGGGTTGCGACAGCTCGGGGCGGTTGGATTTCTCGTACACGTAGACTCAATCGACACGCTCTCCGCGCTCCGCGCGCTTACACCGGGCATTACGTTAGTCCCGGCCTCTGCCGACGATCTGGCGGCGCGGCTGCACCTGAGGCACTACCCCGCTCTCGTGACGGCCACGGGCATCGAGCAATGACGTGGCCCGTCGCTACGCCATTGAAGCACTTCTACGACCGGCTGTGGAACTCTACACCGTCGCGGCAAGCCTCGCGGCAGCCGCACTGTGCGTCTTCGCGCCCTGGTCCGTCGCACTCAACCCGCTCTTAGGCCTCGTCACCGCCCTTGCCTTCTGCACGCTCGCCGCTGTGCGCGCCGCGCAGGCGTGGGTCGTCCTGCGCTATCGGCGTAACCTGCGACGACTACCCCGTTACACCCTCTCGAGTAGCCAGGTGCCGGTCAGCACTGAGCGTCTGTTCATTGGGCGAGGGTTCCGCTGGGAGCCTCGACACACCGACCGACTGCTGCAAACCTACCGCGCGGAGTATCGACGCTACGTCGAGCCCTCGCAGCTTTACACCCTGGCGCGACGGTTAGAGCAGCAGTTGGAATTCGCGCCAGCGCCGCTCTCCCTGCTTGCGCGCTGGACACGTTGGGATCACCCCTTGAATCCCGCGCGCCCTCTGCCCCCGGTGGGCGGCCTACCGCGTCTGCACGGCATTGAGACGCGCGAGGTCGATGTGACCTTGCCGTTGTCCGAACGGGTCGGACACACCCTCGTCCTCGGGACCACCCGAGTGGGCAAGACGCGCCTGGCGGAGCTCTTTCTCACCCAGGACATCCGCCGCGCGCGAAATGGCGAACACGAAGTCGTGATCGTGTTTGACCCAAAGGGCGACGCCGATCTGCTGCGACGCGTGTATGTCGAGGCGAAGCGGGCCGGACGCGAGAACGAATTCTATCTCTTCCATCTGGGCTGGCCGGAAGTGTCGGCGCGCTACAACGCCATCGGCCGGTTCGCGCGCATATCTGAAGTGGCTACCCGCATTGCGGGCCAACTCTCCGGCGAGGGTAATTCCGCGGCGTTTCGGGAATTCGCCTGGCGCTTCGTCAATATCATCGCCCGCGCACTGGTCGAGCTCGGGCAACGGCCAGACTACCTCCTGATTCAACGGCACGTGGTCAACATCGATGCCCTCTTCATCGAGTACGCGCAACACTACTTCGCCAAGACTTCGAGCCATGCCTGGGAGCTGATCGTCAGGATTGAAGGGGGCCTTACGGATAAGAACGTTCCCCGCCACATGGTCGGGCGCGAGAAGCGCGTCGTCGCCATCGAGCAGTACCTCTCACAAGCCCGCGTGTACGATCCGGTGTTGGATGGGCTGCGCAGCGCTGTGCGCTATGACCGGACGTATTTCGACAAGATCGTCGCATCCCTCCTGCCGTTGCTGGAAAAACTCACTACCGGCCGCGTTGCACAGCTTCTGGCACCTAACTACTCGGACCTCAATGACCCTCGTCCCATCTTCGATTGGCTCCAAGTCATCCGTAAGCGCGCAGTCGTCTACGTGGGCCTCGATGCGCTCTCGGACCCCGAAGTGGCCGCCGCAGTGGGCAATTCCATGTTCAGTGACCTGGTCTCAGTCGCAGGCGCCATCTACAAATTCGGCATCGACGATGGGCTGCCTGAAAGTGCATCCACCACCGAGAGACTCCCGATCAATGTGCACGCCGATGAGTTCAACGAACTCATGGGCGATGAGTTCATTCCGATGGTGAACAAGGGCGGGGGCGCTGGGCTGCAAGTCACCGCCTACACCCAGACCTTGAGCGACATTGAGGCGCGGATCGGCAGTCGCGCCAAGGCGGGCCAGGTCATCGGCAACTTCAACAACCTCTTCATGCTGCGCGTCCGCGAGACCGTGACCGCAGAGCTTCTCACCCGGCAATTGCCGAAAGTCGAAGCCTACAGCAACGGGGTGATCGTCAGCGGCTCGACCGACAGCTCCGATCCACAAGGCCGCACCGATTTCACCTCGAACACTCAGGACCGCGTAACAGCCACCAGCGTGCCGATGATTGAACCGGCCCATGTTGTCGCTTTACCTAAAGGACAGGCCTTTGGACTCCTCGAGGGCGGCACGCTGCTCAAGATCCGCATGCCGCTGCCGGAGGCCGACCCCGACGAAGTCATGCCTCCGGACCTGCAGAGCGTGGCGCGCGAAATGCGCGAGCGCTACGCGCCGGCAGAACAATGGTGGAGCGCACAGGCGAGCGAAGAGGGTCCAGGCAACAGCTTACCCGAGGAACTGCTCGAGGACTTCAGGCATCTGACCGCCACGGCGACAGCCACTGCCGATGAGTGAGGGTGCACCCATCACGCGTCCGGCTCCGGTGCGTCCCCCAACGCTCTTTGGACTGTTGGTGGCGTTGCCTTTTCAGGTCTTTGGGATGCTCTGTGGGGCGCTTCTACTCTCCATTCTCATCGAGTGCGTCGGCATCCACTTCATTTGGCCTGAGCAGAGCTGGCATCACGCACAAGGGATGCTCGACTATGAGCTCACGCAACTGTCCGATGACTTCAAGCACAGTCTCCTGCTCTCAAATCCGGCCAGCAGCGCGCAGCGCTGGGTGTCGCGGGTCTATGAGACCGTGTTTGTGCGCACCGGTCTGTCTGAGTGGACACGCCATCACGCGCCCTCGACCACCACGGCTCCTGCAGGCTTGAACGGCGTGCGCACCTTGGTCCAACGATCCGCGCAGGACCTCCAGGTTTACGCGCTCGCGGCCGGCTACATCGCCCTCACCTTCGTGGTGCGCGTGATCGTCGTGGTCCTGACACTGCCGTTGTTCGCACTTGCCGCCTTTGTGGCCTTCTTGGACGGCGCGGTCCAGCGGGATATTCGACGCTTTGGCGCCGGGCGCGAATCGGGCTTCGTCTACCATCGTGCGCGTGCCCTCATCTCCCCGCTCGCGCTACTACCGTGGGGGCTCTATCTCTCATTTCCCGTCAGCATTCATCCGTTGTGGATCTTGCTGCCGAGCGCCGTGCTTTTGAGTGCGGCGATCCGTGTCACGGCTGCGACATTCAAGAAGTACCTGTAAAGCGATTCTTCACCCGGACGAAACCGGGCGATGGCCCGTGCGTATTTCTTGCAGCGCTCGTGAGCGTGCTTACGCACCCTCACACCTCCACTTGGAGTTTGAGGAGGCCCGTAATGCACCAGGCGCGCCCCGTACCGACATCGCAGCCGAAGAAGCCCGATCCGTCGAAGCGGTTCGTGATGCTCGTTGCGGGGCTCGCGGTCTGTTGGTCGGCGCAATCCGCTGACAACGCATTGGAGAACGCACAGCTCGCCCTCTTGGTGCGGCAACTGAATCAACTTGAGCGCACGGCCCTCGATGCTCAGAGACTCTCGGATGCTGGCACCCACCGCTATCACTTCGATTATGCGCGCCTGCAGGCCGATCTCGCGCGCATCCGCGCTGGGCTTGAAGACTACTTGAGCCCACCGCGTGCCCAGCCGCGCGATGCCGACGAGTTGAGCGGCCAGTATCGCGCCTCGGGGGAACCGAAGTGAATCCTACGGGCGATCAAGTGACGGCCTTCACGGCGAACGGCGGGTTCACGCCCACCGCCTGCGGGAATCTGCTTCTCAGCCTCGTGTTTGTCGTGATTCTGCTCTGGGGCGTCTGGGCGATGCGCAGCGCCTACGTCGGTTGGGCAGAAAGAGACCTCTCCGCACGTCAGTTTTTGCTGGTCGTTGTTCGTTTTGTGGCTCTCTATCTCATCTTGTCCTTCCTCCTCCTGTCCTGATCCTTATCCTTTGTAGGTGAATCCCATGAACGCATCTCGTCCCTCTGTCTTGCGAACGCTTGCCTGTGTCTTGCTACCGCCGCTTGCGGCCGTTCCCCTGGCCGCGCAAGCCGCCGGACTTCCTGCCATTCAAGACCCCTCGCGCGGGGCCGGCAACGGCATCATCCAGACGTTGCAGAACTACGGTTATGACATCGTGCTGTTGGTTGCCTTGCTGGTCATCTCGGCGATGTTTGTGGGCGTCTGCTATCACGCTTACAACTCCTACTCCGAGATCCACACCGGGCGGCGGACTTGGGGTGAGTTCGGTCTCACCGTCTCAGTCGGCGCGATGCTGTTGGTGGTGGGCATTTGGCTCCTGACCACGGCTACCGGCGTGCTCTGACACTGACCGCTCCTGCAACTACGTCTCCTTCGGTGTGGAGGGCACCATGAAACACCCGACATCGCCGCCGGGCGCCACCCCCCTGCTGGGCGCGGGGCCGATGACAACCGGTTTGGAGGCTCGCCGTGAGAGTACGGTGAGCTTCCTCCCACATCGCCTGAACCGGCAACCTGTGATTGTGCGCGGGCTGACGGCCGATGAGCTCTGGTTCTCCGTGGGCGCCTCAGCACTCTTCGGGCTGGCCCTCGGCGTGGTGGTTGCGGTGTGGTTTGCCAGTTTGGCACTCGCGCCCACTAGTGTGGTGGTGTGCGTGGCGGCCGGCCTCTTCTTTGGCGGGGGCCTCTTGCGCCGTCACAAACGGGGTCGCCCGGACACTTGGTTGTACCGACACATCCAATGGTGGGTTCGTCAGCACCTGCCGTTTATGTGCGCCCTGCTGGGAGGCCGGGAACTGATCGTCCGATCCGGCTATTGGAGCACCCGTCGGTTACGCAGTGCCACTCAGTCAATAGGGGCAACCCCCTATCACCCGCGACGCTCCGTCGGCTGGGGGCGCGTGCAATGAGTCGCTTCAAGAACGAGGTCACACACCTTGAGGCCCATGTGCGCACGCTGCGCTTGGCCTCGGGCGCGCTATTCCTATTGGGCCTCGCGTTGGCTTTCGGTTGGTGGCGCGCACCGCGCGACCTCGTGATCCACGTGCCTCCGGATCTGCGGTCCGGCAGCGTCCGCAAATGGTGGGACGTGCCGGCGGAGTCGGTCTACGCCTTTACTTTCTACGTGTTCCAACAGCTCAACCGCTGGCCGAAGAATGGCGAGGACGACTATTCGCGCAACATCCGCGCCCTATCCGCCTATTTGACGCCCGCCTGCAAGAGCTTCCTCGAAAGCGACTTCGCTTTCCGACGCGACAACGGCGAGCTGCGTCAACGCGTGCGCGGCGTGTATGAGATCCCGGGTCATGGCTATGCCGATGACCCCACAGGCCGCGTCAAAGCGCTCTCGGACAACGACTGGGTCGTCACGTTGGATATCTCTGCGGACGAATACTATGGCGGAGAGATGGTCAAGCGGGCGCTCTTGCGCTACCCGATCAAAGTCGCCCGGATGGATGTAGATCCCGAGCACAACCCGTTTGGGCTAGCTCTGGATTGTTATGCGAGCCCGCCGCTGCGGATCGTGCCGGCAACCCCCACGGCCTCTACAGGTGTCCATGCGGGCCCAGAGGCTTCGACACCATGAGGTGGTTGTCAAGTCAATGTCCGCCTGTTCGGTCATCTCCCGCATCCCCGGCAGCCTTCCGTGATCACGATGACTTGCCGGGATGCGCAAGTGCTACTTGCATCTGGCGCCTGATCGCGGCGGTGGCACTGCTCGCATTACTTGAATGCACAAGAGCTCATGCCACGGAGGTGATTCGCTGGCAGCGGCTGCCCATTGAGTTGGTCCTCCACGTCGGGCAAGAGCGCATTGTGTTTGTGGATCGGCCGATGCGGGTCGCAGTTCCGAGCGGGATTGTCGAGCATCTGCGGGTACAGAGCGCCGACGGCACCATCTACCTGCGCGCCTCAGCACCGTTTGAGACAACACGCGTGGCGCTGCAGGATGCCGACACTGGTGCGCTGGTGCTGTTGGACGTCACTGCAACCGCGGCGGCGCCAGAGGAAAAACTGGAGCCCATACGCATTGTGCTCCCCAAATCCTCCGAGGGCACTGCAGAATCCGGTTCACAGGGCGAATCATCGGACAACGACAAAGAGTCTCCCGCAGGTACGGCCACCCCCTCGGCGGTACTCCTGACGCGGTACGCTGCACAGAGCCTGTATGCGCCCTTGCGCACCGTCGAACCCGTGGCCGGGATCATCGCAACGCCCATAAGGACCGGGCTCGATCTGACCACGCTGCTACCCGCTCTGCCCGTCAAGGTGACCGCACTCGCCGCCTGGCGTCTGCAGGATCAGTGGGTGACCGCTGCCCGTATCACGAACCTCACGACCACCTGGTTGCAGTTGGATCCACGGATGCTGCAGGGGGATTTCGTCGCAGCGACGTTCCAACATCGGCAGTTGGGCCCACAGGGTGCGTCCACCGACACAACGGTCCTGTATCTCATTACTCGCGGACACGGACTCGCTGAATCTTTGCTCCCCGCCATTAGCCCGGTCGATGCCGCGGCCAATCTGTCCACACCGGCTGCTTCGGAAGCGTCCCGTGAAAAGTAGCGGACTCTTGAAGTGGCTGATGCTGCCGGTGGCGGCGCTCATGATTTTCGCCGGCATCAAGCTCTTCTCACATGGCTCAAGAGCTGAGTCGGGTTCCGATTCATTGGCAGGCCGCGAGCTCACGGCCCAGGAGTCCAAAGACTTGGGCGTAGGTGGCGATACCCCACACGACACGGTCGCGACCCTGGTCGGCCAGGTCAAACAGCTGCGCAGCGAACTGAAAGCAGCCATGGAGGATGGCCGACAGCAGAAGGAGGAGAACGAGCGCCTGCGCGCACGGGAGAGCACTGTCGATACCCGCATCCAAGAGACCTTGAAGGGAGAGCGCGACCGATTGCGGCAGGAGCGCGAGCAAAGCGCCACCACCCAGCAAGCGACCCAGTCTCTGCTACAGGACCTTCAGCAGCGGGTCGAGGCGCTGGGCACAAAAGGATCGCACGAGGATCTGCCGATCGGCTTAGGCCTCGAGGATGGGGACCTCACCAACCCCGCCGACAGCCGTGTTCACTGGTACGAGCCTCAGGATCGCCCGCCCGCCCGGGGCAAATCGGGCAATGCGGCCACAGCGCCAGGTCCGCCCGGCGCACGTTATCCGATCGAGCCGCCGACTCCTTTCGGAACTGCCGCAGCTCCTTCCGACACTCCGCGAAGCGACGAGCCTGCAGGCGAATCCGCTCTAAGAGAAGCGCTACCGCATATGTCCCCAACGAGCGCCGATGTCAAACCCACCTACACCATCCCCACCAATGCGACGCTGATGGGGTCGGTCGCGATGACTGCCCTCATCGGTCGTGTGCCGGTGGATGGGACGGTGAATGATCCGTTTCCCTTCAAGGTCGTCATTGGCGCTGACAATCTCACCGCCAACGGGATTGAGTTGCCGGAGGTTGCGGGCGCCATTGTGAGTGGCACGGCCTCGGGCGATTGGACGCTCTCCTGTGTACGCGGACTCATCCGCTCGATCACGTTTGTGTTTCACGATGGTACTGTGCGCACAGTCCCAAACAGCGGGCTCAATGTCGAGAACGCGGTCACCACCCGGTCTGGGCTCGGCTGGATTAGTGACGTTTACGGAATTCCCTGTGTCAGCGGTGCACGTCGCAGCAACGTGGTTCAGTACCTCACGTCCGAGATGTTGATTACGGCCGCTGCCGCGGGGGCGGCCGCCAGCATCGATTCCAAGAGCGGCACCAATTTCACCTATCTCAACGGCAACAACGGCGACCTGTTGGGCACGGTCGGCATCACGGCCAACGAGGCGGCCGGCCGTATTCTCGCAGGGGGCGTCCAGGAGATGTCCAAATGGATCGATCGACTCTATGGGCAAGCCTTCGCCGCAGTCTATGTCGAGCCGGGTGCCCAGGTGGCCGTCCACATCGACCAACCGCTGGAAATCGACTACGAGAAACGGGGACGCAAGGTGAGTTATGAGACGGCAGACACGCATGGCTCGAGGCTGGACTAACTTCACGGTGGTCAGTGTCGGGGTGACATTGACGTTGTTGGCCACCGGCTGTGCCACACGCAAGGAGAAACTCCTGCCCCACGGGCGGGAGACGATGCTCGATGTTTGGACGCAAAACACGGCCGGGAGTCTCGCCGCCATCCGTCCCTCGCGGATCTTGGTGGACGCCCGCGCCTCACTACGCCGACCCCTCGATGCGCCCGACCGGGAGGCCGCGGTGGCGGACACGCTGAGCTACACGCGCAACGCCCAGAACGAAGTCGATCGCCTCTTCGTGCGCCTCCCCAATCCGGATCTCGTCATGTATGTGTTTCCGCACCTAGCAGGGGATCGCCCGGTGCCGGTGCCCGGCTACAGCACCGTCTTCCCGTTCTACCAGCAGGTGCAGTACGCGCTTCCCGGTGAACGCACGGAGAGCTACTGATGGCCCGCTGGTCTTTGAACTTCCGAAGACGCGCGGAAGAGGATGTGCCCGGCGATCCCAGCAGCGCCGCGACAGCCTCATCCCACTTCGCACCCAATCTTTGGGACCGCTATGTCAAGCGCCTTGCCGACGAGGGGATTCCCGTGCCGGGGTCTCGGCCCGATCAGCGCGGCCGTCCCGCGACCCAGGCCGATGAGGCGCAGCAATACGAGGTGGCGCCCTCGTTCCTTGAGTATTGCCCGTGGGTCGAATACCTCCCGGAGTCGAAATCCGTCCTCCTCGAGGATGGTCAGTCTGTGGCGGCGTTCTTTGAGCTCCGGCCGCTGGGAACCGAGGGTCGGGAGCAACCCTGGCTCGAGCAAGCACGGGATGCCTTGGAGAACGCACTCCAAGACAGTTTCGATGAGCTCGAGGTTAATCCGTGGATCATTCAAATCTACGCGCAAGATGAGACCGGCTGGGATGCCTATCTGCGGGAGTTGAAGGACTACATCCACCCCCGCGCTCGCGAGACCACCTTTACTCGTTCTTATCTGCGCCGCTTCGAGCATCACCTCCGGGCCATCTCCAAGCCCGGCGGGCTCTTCCATGACCGCACCGTGACGCATCTGCCGTGGCGCGGCCAGACACGACGTGTCCGCATGGTCGTCTATCGCCGGGCCACGAGCGCCGCCCCCCAACGGCGCGCACAGTCGGCGATCCAGGCGCTTAACGTGACCTGCGAGCGCATCGTCGGCGGGCTCTCCAATGCCGGGATCAAAGCCTCTCGACTCGAGGGCAGCGACATCCATGCGTGGCTGTTACGCTGGTTTAACCCGAACCCCACTTGGCTCGGCGCCTCTCGGGAAGCGCAAGAGCGCTTCTATGCACTGACGTCGCTTCCACCGGAAGCGGCCACCGGGGAGTTTGAGCTGGCCAGCGGCACCGATTTTGCCGAACGACTGTTCTTCACACAGCCTCGCAACGATATCGGCAGCGGGATCTGGTATTTCGACAATCAGCCCCATCGAGTCGTGACGGTCGATCGGCTGCGCTCCGCGCCCTCCATTGGACACCTGACGGGCGAGCGACACACCGGAGGCGATGCGGTCAACACGGTGTTTGATTCGTGCCCGGAAGGCACGGTGATGTGCATGACGCTCGTCATCACACCGCAGGATCTGCTGGAGGCGGACTTTAACCGCCTCGATAAGAAGTCGGTCGGCGGCACCGTGGACTCCGAACAGACGCGCAGGGATCTGCATCAGGTTCGCTCCATCTTAGGCAGCGCGCACAAGCTCTATCGAGCCGCTGTCGCCTTTTACGTCAAGGGCAGCACGTTGTCGCAGCTCGAGGAGCGCGCGAGCTCGCTCGCCAACGTGCTCTTCAATGCCGGTCTTCAGCCAGTGCGCGACGAAGATGAGGTCGCCCCCTGCAACAGCTATCTGCGTTGGCTGCCGTGCAACTTCAACCCCGCGCTCGACACTCGCAAGGTGTACACGCGGTTGTTCTTCGCTCAGCACGTGGCGAATCTCCTGCCAACCTGGGGTCGCAGCCGCGGCACCGGCCATCCGGGCATTACCCTCTTCAGCCGCGGCGGCGAGACAGTGACCTTCGATCTGCTCAATCGCTTGGATCGGCAGATGAACGCGCATCTGTTCTTCTTCGGACCCACCGGTTCAGGCAAGTCGGCAACCTTGAATAACATCCTGAACCAGGTCACCGCCATTTACCGTCCGCGCCTGTTCATCGTCGAGAGCGGCAACTCGTTTGGATTGTTTGGCGAGTTTGCCGAACGTTTAGGTCTAACGGTGCATCGTGTGCGATTGGCGCTCGGATCAGGTGTTTCCTTGGCGCCGTTTGCGGATGCCTGGCGACTGGTGGTCACTCCGAGCAAGGTGCAGACGTTGGAGGTCGAGGCACTGGATGAAGCCCCGAGTGCCGCCACGGACGGGGATGAGCAACGCGACGTACTGGGAGAGCTCGAGATCACCGCCCGCCTCATGATCACCGGCGGCGAGGACAAGGAAGAGTTGCGGATGACGCGAGCGGATCGCAGTCTCATCCGTCAGTGCCTGCTGGATGCCGCACAAGAGTGCGTGGCCCACGAGCGCACGGTGCTGACCCAGGACGTCCGTAACACGCTGCGGCAACGGGCTCAGGACATCACCCTCGCCGATGCCCGTCGGGCGCGGCTCCTCGAGATGGCGGATGCCATGGACATCTTCTGCCAAGGGGTCAACGGCGAGATGTTCAACCGGCCCGGTACGCCGTGGCCGGAAGCCGATCTAACCATCGTGGATCTCGCGACCTTTGCGCGCGAGGGCTACAACGCCGAGCTGTCCATTTCCTACATCTCGCTCATCAACACTGTGAACAACATTGCCGAGCGGGATCAATTCTTGGGTCGACCGCTGATCAATGTAACGGACGAAGGACACATCATCCTCAAGAATCCGCTGCTCGCGCCGTATGTGGTGAAGATCACCAAGATGTGGCGCAAATTGGGCGCGTGGTTCTGGCTTGCCACACAAAACTTGGACGATTTTCCGCGCGCAGCGGAGGCCATGCTGAACATGATCGAATGGTGGTTTTGCCTCTCCATGCCACCGGATGAGGTCGAGAAGATTGCGCACTTCCGCGAACTGAGCGCAGCACAGAAGTCCCTCTTGCTATCGGCGCGTAAGCAGTCGGGTGACTACGCGGAAGGGGTCATCCTGTCCCGCTCGATGGAAATACTGGTACGCATCGTCTCGGCCAGCCTCTATCTGGCGCTCGCCATGACCGAGACCGAAGAGAAGAACGAGCGCTTTGAGATCATGCAGCAACTGGGCGTCAGCGAGCTCGATGCGGCGCTGGAGATGGCCAACAAGATCGATCGCTCTCGCGGAATCGAGCCATTACCCGAAGGAGTCGATATGTCATGAGTCGCGAACTGATTGTTAGACCGACCCCCTTACAAATGCCCCATCGTCATCGTATCTTGGCGCTGGCAATGATCGTCTTGGTCGCGGTAGCCCTTACGCTGTGCGTGCGCGGGTACTTGAACGGATCTACCACCCCACGCGGTGCGCGGCCACCCTGGATTTATGGTGCACCCGCCGCGCGATTTACGGTGGTGGAATTCGCAGACCTCGAGTGCGCCTATTGCCGTCTTTACTTCCCCACGCTGCGAGCGTGGATTGATGCCCATCCCGATGTGAACTGGGAGTGGCGACACTTACCTTTGGCCGAACACGAGCCGGCAGCGAGCCAGGCGGCGCGGCTCGCTGAATGCGCCGGCGAAGTGGGGGGAGCCCCGCTGTTCTGGTGGACGGTCGAGTGGCTGTATCAGCATCCGAATGAACACATGGCGCATCCTGAAGGGCTGTATCAGGCTCGCGCTGCCAAGACCATCCGTCAGTGCCTGCAAAGTGAGCGCCCCGGCGCGATTGTCCGAGAGCAGCAGAGCGAAGCCACTCGACAAGCCATCACAGCAACCCCGACGCTGCGCCTGCTCGATCGCAGCGACGGTCGGGCCGTGACGGTCACGGGCGTTGTCTCACCGGATGTTCTATCGTCCGCGCTGGATGCGCTGGCGACGGTCGACTAATCCCTTACCCGACCTCGATCGAGTGGATTGTTTCATCTGAACCGTGAGCGCTCCCTTCCATACTCACGCAGCACCTGGGCCAGCGTACCTTGGGGTACACGACCGTTGCGCCTACGGTAGGTGACAGAGCCGCGCTCAGACGGGACAACGCGCTACTGTGCACGCTGCTTCTTCATCAGGCGGCCTGGAATAGCCAACGTATGCTCACTCATGGGGGCTCCCGATGACCTGGTTTGATCCCAAGGGTCTTGCATCGAGCGATGCTACCAAAGCGGTTTGCAGCACGACCGCATTGTAGGGGGCGTCATGCACGTAGCGCGCTGATAATCCGCGCCCCTTCCCAACATCCGCAAACCCTGCGTATGCGATTGTCTTCCAACCTTGGCCTTCATGCACGCGCGGCAAGTATAGCGCTCGGATTTCTGGCACTCGGTTCGCAGACCGTTTGGGCCATTGATGTGTGCGTCTACACCGACGCCGCGCATCCGGTCTCAGCGCCAGCCACAGTGCGTGTCGTTCGCTTGGATGCGCCAGCGGAACTTCAGTCCCAGCTGTCGAAGGGTCTTCCCAAGGACCCTGCCGAGGCCGCGCGAGCCATCCGCGAGCGCTTGCGCACGCAAGGCGGAGCCCTTAGCCACCGCCTGTCGGGGGCGTATCAAGGCGTGGTGGAAGCCTGGAATCTCGGCGTGCTGAAACTGCCGGCCGTGGTGGTGGATGGGCGCTTCGTGGTGTACGGGGATGGCGATGTCACGCAGGCGCTATCACTCATTGAGCAGTTTCGCGGAGCGGCACGCTGATGCGCCTTCCACGTTGTCTGATGCGACTGGGCGTCGTCTCTGCCTTGCTCGGTTGGGTGGGTTCGGCACTGGCGATCACCACCGGCGCAATCACTGCCTCCGTCGCCTCGCCGGATTGCTTGGCGTATCGCGTCGTGGGGATCTGCTACTGGCTCGTGTGCACAACCTTTGGCTGCGATGTGCAAACCTCTGCCAAGGTCAGCCATTACGTCCCCGATGCGGTGGTCTCAAGCTATATGGTCACGGGTCACAACCCGTGGCTCGAGGTGGCCTTCATGAGTCCGCCGAACCCAAGTGCCAAGGACGGTGGAGATGGCACGACTAACCAGAGTCACGAGAACAACCTTGCCAAGTTCCGCAATGGCGATGTGATCGGCCATCCCGCAGGTGCGGCGTTCTCAAAATTCGCCGGGGAGTTTGGCACCGTCTGTGATGGAGCCGGTGTCCCGTTCACTCCGCACCTACTCAGCGTCTTCGACACGATTGCATGGCGTTGGAACATTCCCGAGTCCTTCTATCCCGAAGCACTCACACCCGGTCTGCGCGAAATCGGTAGCCGTGCCCTTGCGAATCTCTGGGGTAATGTCTACCCGCGCGGCGGCTTCTTGCATCAGACCGATGACTACAAGGCCAGTGCCGTGGTCGCGCAGCGCGCAGGGGACATCGTCACCCGTCCGGGACAAATCCATGTGTATCAGCCACTACTGGCTCTACCGCGCGACGGGTACTGGCCAGCGGGACCCCTGTTTGAGACCGCACCCCTCACCGGCAAGTGGCAAGAACTGCAGCCCACCCTGATGCCGATTTGCGCCGTCTTTCCGAACATCCTGCCGCACGTGCAAGCCATCGACGGGGGCTATGCCTGGGCTCTCTGGCGTCCCTACTCCTGCTGCCAACGCCAAGGAGAGGTTTTCCTGGGCAGCGTCGACTTTGCCCCGTAAGAAACGAGAATCTCATGCGTCCGCCAGAACCTCAGAAGTCTCGCTGCGGCCTTCCAACACGACTGCTCGGGCTGCTCGCGTTGTCAGTGAGTGCCGGGGTCACGGCGCAGACGGTGATTGATCCGAATGGGATTCATGTGACGGGCAGCGCCGTCAACGATCAGTTGCTCTATACGATCGGCGGGGGTCGCGCGGTCGCGACCAGTCACACCGCCAACATGCAGAGCATTACGGTGGGGCTCGGGTGGAACGCGAATCTGATCTGCGGCAACATGAGTCTGACGACCACGCTGCACAATCAGTTGAACGGCATCACCGAAGGCTTCCACGCGATCATGAGTGGGCTGATTCAGGATGCCACCGCAGCAGTCGCTTCCCTTCCGGCTCTCATCATCCAGCGCGCGGATCCCGGCCTTTACAATCTCCTGACCAACGGGATTCTGCAAGCCCGTCTGGATTACGATCGCTCGAAGACCGCCTGCCGGACTATCGCCAATCACTTAGCGGATCTGGCGCAAGGCGAGTTCTCGTGGGACCAACTATCGGAAGGCCTCGCACTGCGCGATTCGGTCGGGGGCACCGATGCGATCACGGCCATTAACACCGCGGAGTCCAACCACGGAAATTCTGGAGTCCCCTGGGTTGGCGGCGCGAATGCGGGTGGCGCGGGTCAGCCCTCCATCAAGATCGTAGGCGATGTGACGCGCACGGGGTACAACCTGTTGAACGGCCGCGCATTGAACGATGCGACGGCCATTGCGCCGGCCGCCTGTAACAATGGCCTCACCTGCCAGGCGTGGCCCTCACCGGATGCCGCGGCGGCTTGGGCCGTACGGGTTCTGGGCGAAAGGGAACAGCGCACCTGCGAGGATTGTAACAAGACCCAAACCACAGCCGGTGTCGGTCTGACACCCCTCATCCAGGAGGAGTACGAGACCAAACTCAAAGCACTGCAGGATCTGGTGACCGGCGCCCAACCCTTGTCGGTCGAGAATCTTGAAACCGCCGGCAGCGATGCCATGCCGATCACACGCGGCGTCATTGAGGCGCTCCGGGATGAGCAGGATCAGGATGTCCTGGCCAAGCGACTCGCCTCCGAAGTGGCCCTCTCGAGCGTGCTAGAGAAGGCGTTGACCTTACAGCGAACACTGCTAGCCGGCCGCGGGGAACCTAATGTCGCCGCCAACCATCTGGCTCAGGATGCAGTCTCGCAGGAGAACGACGTCTTGGAGCGCGAAATCGGCAACCTCAAATCCGAGCTCGAATTGCGTCACGAATTGGCCGCCAACTCACCGATGGCCATCATCCAGCGCCGCGGCGCACGGGGGGACGCCTCACGTGGCACCTTCCAAGGCGATACCGATCGCGATCGACTGGACGAAATACAGCGTCCGCGCAACTGAAGGGCACGCCTATGCGTATCACGCGTTTGTGGCCGCTCTTGAAGTCCGCAGTCTGGGGCGTTTGGGTGACTCTCTTCGCGCTGGTGCTCTTGGCCTTTGTCATCCACGTCATAGGCGTTACCTCGCTCGGAGATGCCAACCGATGGGTACGTTGGTTTCAAGGCCATCGCCTCTACTTCCTACTGTGGCGGGTTCTTCTCTACGCCATCACAGTGTACGCCTGGATGCCCATGCGCCGTCGAGTCTTGAGTGCGGAAGCCGATGCGGCAGCGGCGGTCCGGTTGCTGCGCGTCGAAGTGGCCGCCGGCGTGGCGGTCGTGTTGATCGAGGCGACGGCCTTTTTCCAGACTCCCTGAACGGCTTGAAGCGAGATCCGATATGACACTCTTCACAACCGACTATTTTGAGTATTACCTCACTCTGGTCGGCTGGATCATCAACAACGGCATCTGGGCGATTCTCGTGGCGAGTGGCGTGGTGGCTGCTCCATTCCTCGCAATCGTGATCCAGGAGTGGCTGCGATCTCGAGCCACGGGCGCGGCTGAGGGTAATAAGGGCCTGTTGTCCTCCATCCGGATCGAGAACCGTGTCTGGGTCGCCATCGTAGTCATTCTCTTCGCGGGCATTCCCTTCATCCGTATTGATCTGCAGACCATCCAATTCGATCAGACACGGTCCAAGCAGTGCCAGGTGAATGTGCCCTTGCCATCGCAGACCGGCTGGCAGCCGGCTTTCACAACCCTCAACAACCAGTCGGCTCTCGTACCCGTCTGGTGGTTCTTTGTGCACTCGTTGTCAAAAGCCATTACGGCCGCCGCCGTGGCCGCCATTCCCTGTGGGGCGGACCTGCGACAGATCCGCATTGATGTCGACAGCACTCGGATCGCCGATCCGTTGCTGGCCCAAGAGGTCGCGGATTTCACCCGCGACTGTTATGGAGCCGCGCGCGCCAAGCTCTTCGCCAATCGGCCAGCGCTCACGGATACCCAGATGAACGATGTGACGTGGATTGGTTCAGGGTTCTTTCTGACGACCGGGGGCTTCTACGATACGTATCACTCGAATACGCCGCGACCCGCGTGGCCCTACGACGCAGCACGTGATGCGGGTCTCGCGCAGGTGCCCAATGGCGGCGGCTATCCCACCTGCCAGCAATGGTGGTCGGATGGTAATCGAGGCCTGCGACCCCGGCTGCTGAAACAGGTCGATCCGGGCCTGCTGACTCGCGTGGAGAAGTGGGCCGGATTTCTGACGCAGGACCAAGCCGACGACAGCGTGATTCGCGCCATCGCCTCGCCCCGACAACAGGTGATGAACGAAGGCCAGGTCTACACCGACTACGGTGGTCAGATTGATATGACCCTACCGAACATCACGACTCGTATCGCCTCCGATTTGGGGCTGACGGTGGGAACCCTGGCATATGTTCCGGCCATGGACGCCGTTCGGGAAGCATTGCCCATGGTGCTGCCGCTACTCAAGATGGCGCTCACCATCTGTCTGCCGCTGGTACTCGTCTTTGGGACCTACGAGCTCAAGACGGTGGTCCTTGTCAGTTGCGTGGACTTCGCGCTGTTCTTCACGGACTTCTGGTTTCAGCTCGCACGGTGGATCGACAGCACCATCCTGGATGCGCTCTACGGCTGGAATTCCCCGCACAGCAACTTCAATGTGTTGATGGGGCTCAATAACACCTTCGGTGACATGCTCATCAACTTTGTGCTCGGTGCCATGTTCCTGGTGCTCCCGGCGTTCTGGGTGTCGGCCCTCGCGTGGGCAGGGATTCATGCTGGGGGGGCACTTCAGGGGCTAGTCATGGGAACCGACGGAGCGAGAACTGCTGGCTCGCAGGGCACTGGCACGCTCATCCGGGCCGTAAAGTAGGAGCGCGAAGCATGATCAGTCGGAGGTCTTCTCAGGATCGTGTGGGTCCACTCGAAGTCCGTCGGAGTTGTAGAGCCCAAATCCGAAATACCCCATTCGCCACTGGTACTCATGCTCTACGCTGTTGGGTATGTCAGCCTGCCCCAACGACATCAGGACCAGAACCACGGCTGCTACGATTGCCACCCAAAGACCGAAGCGCAGAAGGGCTGCAACAATGAGCATCCAGACAGCAGCCGACACAAGATTCGCCGCTGCGACCGGCAGGCCGGCCCGTACAAGAGTGCTTCGGCCCGCATTCTGCAAACGCATCAATCGACGCCACACTCGACCCAAGCGTCGGCCGATGCGTTCTGCTGCGTCATGACTGAATGTTTGATCCATGGTCCGTAAGTCCATTGCAAAAGCGCGATAGCGGCCTCGTCTCTCCCGCAGTGTTACTGCACAGGTTCCGCTCAAGTCGGGGCAGCTTACTGACGTCCATCGTGGACCCATTGCGAGGGAATTTCCAGCCGCCCTTCACTATGCCGTTTCATGTCCACAGCGGCACCTTCCAAAGTCACAATCTGATGTCGGCAAAGGGCTGTTTGCAGTTCGCAAATAGCAAATGGATTGGAGCAGAAAGGGTGGCGAGCCAAGGGATGGGCCAGTTAATGGCAAAGGCCCTACCCGAAAAAGGTTCCAAGAAAAGGGCGCGTCGGATACCGACCCACGAACACCCACTGGGGCATTGAGGGCTTTGTGCTCTTCGGGGGAAGAAAGGCGCAGATCGAAACGGGCGGGCAATCCGACTCTGCAAGCCAGGTGCCCAAAGGGCTGTTGCGTCCCGAATCGGCCGTTGCGCTCTTGTCCACACCTCGACGACAGTTACTCCTGCAACACATCTGGCAACGCACTTCTCTCTCTCGCCCGCAATTCCAGCGGCTATATCGCGAGCCGATCGAGCGATACGCGGCGCTGGTCCAGCAGTTCCCTGCCTCAGAAAGCCACCATCACGCCTACATGGGAGGTATGTTGGATCACGGTCTCGAAATCATGGCCTTTGGACTGAAACTGCGACAGTCCTACCTGCTACCCATCGGAGCTCCTCCGGAAATGCAGGCCGCTCAGACGGAAGCCTGGACGGCAGCGACTGCCTATGCAGCACTGCTCCACGATGTCGGCAAACTCGCTGTAGATCTCGACGTGGAACACGCTGACGGTACATGCTGGCGTCCATGGCACGGTACGCTCACGCGGCCCTATCGATTCCGCTTTCGGGAGGACCGCATGCACCGACTCCATGAGGCGGCGGCAGGACTGCTCTACGCGCAGGTGCTCGGCCCCACCATACTCGACTGGCTGAGCGGATTCCCCGAGTTATGGGCCGCGTTGCTGTACGTGCTCGCGAGCCGGTACGAGCATGCGGGCGTCTTGGGCGAACTGGTCGCGCAGGCCGATCGCGCCTCTGTCGCCCAGGCGTTGGGCGGCGACCCAGGAAAGGTGCGCCCCGATGCTCAACAATCCTTGCAGCGCAAGCTCAGGGAAGGATTGCGCTACCTAGTGCGCGAGCGATTCAAGTTGAATCAACCCCAGGCGTCGGATGGCTGGCTTACGCCGGAGGGCCTTTGGCTGGTGAGCAAGACGGCCTGTGACAAGCTGCGTGCGCATTTGCTGTCGAATGGCATATCCGGTGTACCGGAGAACAACAGTGTGCTGTTCGATGTCCTGCAAGACCAGGGTCTGGTGCAAATCACGCCCGAGAGCAAGGCTATTTGGACCGCCCGCGTGCTGGGAGCAAACGGGTGGACGCAGGAATTCACCTTCCTCAAGGTCGCACCCAGCTTGATCTGGGATGCAGACGATCGGCCGCCGCTTTTTCAGGGACGTGTGCTCCTGGCTTCCCATCACGGCGCGCGCAATTCCGCCCCCGCAGAGGAAGCGATACCCGCAACACCATCGCCGAGCCCCGAACCACAAGCAATCACGAGTACCGACGTTCCTGATCCCTCCGCGCTGCCGTCAGCAGGGACGGACATACTCAGCACGAACCCCACAGTAGATACCCCGCCACCGGACTCTGACTTGGCCGACCGAGGGACGGCAACTGCGGATCGCTTCGATCAAACGCCGCCTTCGCAGTCAGAGACCTCTGACCTGCCGTTAACGGGTTCCTCCACTCATGAGACTCCCCACGGCGAGCGTTTTCTGAGTTGGCTCAGACAATCCGTTCGGACTCGAAGATTGATTGTGAATGACGCCAAGGCCCTGGTCCATAGCGTCGATGGCACGGCTTTCATCGTCACCCCCAAGATCTTTCAGCGCTTTCTGCAGGAATTTCCCGTGATTCGATTCGAATCGCGTCATCCCGAACAGCCGATCTGGATGGCTCTGCAAAAGAGCTTCGAACGATTGGGGCGGCATCGGAGGCATCCCAACGGTCTCAACATATGGACCTGTGAAGTGGCTGGCCCCCGCAAGACGCGCTGCGTGAACGGCTACCTTCTCCTTGACGGTCAAGACATCTTCTTGGAAGTGCCACCCGATAACCCCTATCTGCATCTCATCGCTGCTGCGCGTGCCGCCGAGAACTAAGGGAATGCAGCGGCTGCCGATTGTTCTGGGGGCTTTGAGCAGCGATTCGTCCAGAGTATCCGCGTAACTTTCCGCCGGTCATTCCGGCAAACCCAGGCAGCCTGCCGATCTTGAAAGGCTGCGCTCCCGACTCAAACGGTGAGTGATCGACCCACCCGCTACGCATCCACTGAGCGCGGGTCCAGCCGAAGACGGAAATCGGCCGGGATGCAGTCCGCTTAGTCAACGCGCTTCGCAATGAGCGTCACGGCAGCTGTTCGCCAAAAATGAAGCGGCCTCCCATCTCCCTCGTTCTTTTCCACCACGGCGGCGGATATTCGATCCCCTGTCGGGACCGGTCCGCCCCATCTCACAGGAGTTCATCATGGCAAACACCTACTACGACGCAACCGGCGTACTGATTCTGAATAAAGTCACACCCGTGATCACGGCGCTCTTCGGCTGCTTCAATCTTAATGCCGAGTACCCCGGCGAAGGCGAGGCATACATTGCAATCATTGCCGAGGAAAATAGTCCGTCATGGGATGAGATCTGCGAGGCGCTGACTGATTTGGCACAGACCCTTTCAGTCGATGTCACCGAGGCCAGCAACCGAAGCATTTCATCTGTCTTACGCCGTCTGGCCGCGCACTTTGGCACCTCACTCAATCCGTCGCTGATGCACATCATTGATCATGGTGACTTCGACAGCGATCCCGAGCTCGCCGTGCTCTTCGCAATTGCTCAGGCGTTCGATGATGGTCATGGCCTTTCAGCCATCAAGTTTGAAGGCGCCTGGCATTGTAGCAAGCCGCGTCTTTTCGAATTTGGCGGCCATGGGACGTACATCAGCACGTTAGTGTCGGTCCAAGTGCAGTCTGCCCAGGCCCTTGAGTTGGGTGTCAAGCTGCACGATATCCTGGCTCGCGGAGATCTTGATTCACGAATCGAGCAGCTCGCTGCAGCTGTCTCCGGGCTGCTGTCTGGCGTCACAAATGAATCCAACCGTCGACTCTTGCAGCGAAAGCTCGCGACTCTTCTCCTCGAAGGCTAGATGTCAACGGCGCCCGCGTCCCGCGGGGGGCCTGTTTCCAGCAGACACTATTCCGCCAGACTTCCTTCGATTCTGGGACAACGTTCGCTCGCTGCGCCGCTGAGAGCTACCGGCGCCGCGGTCTGTATACAGGTCGTATATCACTGAAGTCTGGCGGACAAATGCCAGAGCCGCATCGGCGGAGATTCCATTCCGGAAAGTTCGTACCGGCTCGGCCAGGCCGTAGTGTTCAGGAGATGCGAGGGATTCCTCCTACTCCCGATCCGAACACTCATATCCCTTTCAATCCACCCACGAGGGCGCCTCAGTCCCTCGATGGGTCTGCGGTCTCCCTCGATATCTCACAGGGAGACTCCCATGACCACTTCATTGCCGTCCATCTTAAGGACGAGCCCCACAGCCCGTCGTAAAGGCATCCCTTCCAAACGCCCATTGACTCAGGCGGACGAGCGAGCGTCCCGACTCCAATTGGCCCGTCGTATTCGAGAGCTTCGCAAATCCTTGGGTATGAAGCAACGTGACCTCGCGGCTCAACTTGGCGTGTCGCAAGGTCGCATTGCGCATTACGAGACCGGCCGGGGAGCACCTCGGCTCCATGAGGTCCCCGCGCTGTGTCGCGCGTTGAAGTGCGATCCCAACTCGCTGCTGCAATTCACGGCGGACTGACAACGTTTTTTTGTTCATCCCTTACGGGGACACGCGTCCCTGCGCGGGGGGCCGTGTTCCTCCCCTTTGATCAAAACTGGAGAATCGCATGGCACATCCCAACCTCAATCAGCGAAATATCACCTTCACAATCGAGGAACTCCTCGAGGCTGAGGAGAACTACGAAGGCTTCTGCCTTGCATGCGGCGAGCGGCGCGAATGCTGCGAGCCGGACGCTCGGAACTACGAGTGCGATGCCTGTGGAGCATTTCAAGTCTTCGGCGCGCAGGAGTTGATTTTAGCCGGCGGTTACTGTCGGTAAAATCCGAGTCGAACGTCCCCCGGGGCGATACTCGATCTACTCTCGCCTGCACCGCCGTGCTGACTGTCCTAACGCACTCCTGAAGGGATGACGGCCCCCGGCCCGTCGTCCCTTCACTCTATCTAACGGCACCCGAGATCCAACGCACTCTTCGGGACCCTTGCGGACACCCTAAGCACAGGAGTTTGCCCCCAGCAGTCGGGCTCTCCGCCCTCGAAACAATCTTCCATTTATTCTCATCGAAGGAGATAGTCACATGACCCCTATCAAGACTTACCGCACAGCGGTTCGTACCGACAGCGAATACAGCGAGATTCCGTCGGTAGTCGAGTTCACCATCACCGAGGCCACCGCAAGAGACATTATCCAGTTGGCGGAAATCGTCAGATCGAACGACCTTTACAAGGTCGAACGATTCGACTCACGGGCCCATTATCTAAAGCACGATCCCGCACGGGACGTGCAAGATGAAGAAACCACGGACGAAGAGAATGACGTCCGGACCGATGCGGACACTCTCAATGTCACCGCAACCACGTTCTGGTTTGCGGCCTTTATCAGGTTCACGGACGTCGAAATCCTAAGCGAACGACAGAGCATCGAGGAGCTCGCGAATCATTTTGGCCTCGACGTGCGCCGGCGCAGCTCATCGCCGGGCTAATACCTCATTGCGGAAGATCGAATTTGCGCCGCCGGCAATAACAGTTGAATCCGGCGGCGCACACCCTCACCAGTCTTCCTTTCCGCCCAGCGTTTCGACCCCGGCTTGAGAGCGCTCCGTAATTGGAGACCTCTGCGTGTATGTGGTGCTGATCGGTTCCGCTCTGATGCTCTGCATCCGGGCAGGTGACGGCCTAGTCTCGTCAACGTAAACCGGCATCGATGTGGCGGTGAGGCGACGGCCCAGGGTTATCGGAAGATGAGGATAAGACTGACACAGATCGATGGTTCCTTGCCGAACCTGGCCCTGATGAAGCTGGCACATTGGCACCGGTCGCGAGGCGATGAGGCGTATTTCAGCCGCCCGGTAGAACCCGGACTGTTTAAACCACCCTACGACCGCGTGTACGGATCGGTCATCTTCGACTTCAGCGAGGTCCGCTTGGCGCAGTTCAGGCGCACTTGGCCAGGCGCTATCACGGGCGGATCTGGTGCTGGCCCGTCCCTTCTGCGCCTCACGGTCGAGGACTTGGTCGGAGGCGATTACGAGCACTACGACTACGGCGACTACCCTGATTTCAGTGATTCGATTGGATTCACCCAGCGCGGTCGCCGACTGAATTGTGGCTTCTGCCTTGTGCGCGCGAAGGAAGGGAAACCGCGTTCGGTCAACACGATTGCCGAGATTTGGCGTGGTAATCCGTGGCCGAAGCGGTTGCGGCTCCTTGACAACGATTTCTTCGGTCAGCCCCAGGAGCAATGGCGGGCGCGTATCCGCGAGATCCGAGAGGGTGGCTTTCGGGTCAACATCACGCAAGGAATCAACATCCGCTTGATTGACGATGAGTGCGCAGAGGCGCTTGCCAGCATTCAGTACCGTGACACCAAGTTTGAACGCCGAAAACTCTATACGGCTTGGGACAACCTAAAAGACGAGCAGGTGTTCTTTCGAGGCGTGGAGCGCCTCAGACGCGCCGGAATTCCACCGACTCACCTCCGAGTGTACATGCTGGTCGGATACGACCCGTCAGAAACGTGGCAGCGAATATTCTATCGATTCGAGCGGATGACGACGATGGGCATACAGCCCTTCGTGATGGTCAAAGATCGAAAGCGTCTTGATCTGCAAGATTTTCAGCGCTGGGCGAATCTCGGTCTCCACCGTATTGTCCCGTGGGGTGAGTATCGCCCGCGGAAGCGGGCAAGTGGCCCAACGACATGACCCGCCCTTGGATAAACCAGACCCATGTGGGGGATTGTCGTGTGCTGCTCGAGCAGATGGCAGCCGAAGGAGTGCAGGTGCAGACCTGCATCACGAGTCCGCCGTACTTCAGACTCCGCGACTACGGGGTGGCAAGCCAGATAGGGCTTGAATCGACACCCGCCGAGTACATCGCTCAGTTGGTACGAGTCTTCCGATGGGTCCGACAGCTGCTGAGCGAGGACGGCACGCTGTGGTTGGTCATGGGTGACTCCTATGCGGCTCGCGGGACGCCGGGCCGGAGCAATCTGGCAGAGCTCGGAAAACGCTATGCCGGCGGGGGCCACAAACAGGACACGCTCCGCAAGCCGCCCAAGATGCTCACGGACGGCATCAAGTCGAAGGACCTATACGGGATACCGTGGCGTGTAGCACTCGCCCTGCAGGCAGACGGATGGTACTCGCGCGCGGATATCATCGAGGAAGTCGAGCTCTACTGTCCCTGCGGATGCGGCTACGTTCTGGAGGAGCGCATCTGGCAGTGGTCTCAAGATCGAGACCTCATCTGGAGCAAGCCGAATGCAGTACCGGAAAGCGTCAGGGATCGCCCCACGCGCGCTCACGAATATCTGTTTCTGCTCTCCAAGTCGGAGCGCTACTACTACGACGCGGCCGCGATTCGTGAACGCGTGAGATCGAATCAATCGGACGTCCGCAAGATGATCGAGGGCCTTCCCCGGATTGGTGGTAAGCATAAGGGGCTCATCGACAACTATGCCGCCGCCAGTTCCAGCACCAACATCGGCCAAAAGCGATCTGTCGGGGACGGATACTGGCGAAACCGGCGTAGCGTCTGGACGGTGGCCACTGTTCCATTTCGCGGTGCCCATTTTGCGGCCTTTCCAAGAACGCTCATCGAGCTGCAGGATTTCCTCGTTGAGGACCGGCCGATTTCCCCAGTTGAGGACCACCTGAAGGGGTCACTGGCGGAGCCGAAGGCGACGAGGTTTACGCTTCCTTTTTCTTGCTGGCAAGTTTCCGGGCTTTGACGCCCCGATAGCTCTCACCGGTGATCTCGATTTTCAAGGCAGAGTGCTGGAGACGGTCCCGGATGGCATCGGCGATCACCGGATCGGGAATGACCTCGGACCAGTGCTCGAGGGGTAGCTGCGTTGTGAAGACTGTTGACTTACCATGAGAGCGCTCCTCCAGGATTTCACACAGATCCTGCGCCTCGGTGGAAGAAAGCCGCCTCATTCCCATGTCGTCCAAAATCAACAGATCTGGTTTTGCGATCTTGTCACGGTATCTGAGGTAGGTTCCACTGGATCTCGCCAATGCAACATTCTCTAGCCATGTTGTAACAGTCATATATAACACTGACTTTCCGCAGGCACAGGCATGCAGGCCAATCGCTTGAGCGAAGAACGTCTTTCCAACCCCAGTCTGGCCGATGAAGAGCACGGGACGGCCCTCGTTCAACCACTGCAGACTATAAAGGTCTTTGATCTGCGCCTTGGTGATCGAGCGGCTGGCGGTGAAGTCGATGTCCTCGAACGCCGCTCGCAGTGCGAACTTGGCGACCTTGATCCGGTGCCCGGTCTTTCGCTCCTGACGATAGTCAGACTCGGCTTGCAACAGCGCATCGATGAACTCGTGGTGTCCGGTTTGATCACGGGTTGCACTGGTGAGCGCTTGGTCAAAGGCCGCCAGCATGCCGAGCAGTTTCATCTCGGCCATCAGGTTCTTGGCGATTGCAATACTCATAATTTCAACTTCTCCTGTAGTAGGGCAGACGCGACAGCGGCGTTCCTGTCGGTGGGCTGATCAGCACCGCCGACGTAACGCAGCATGGGGTTTCCGGGACGGCGCACGATTTCTCGGTCGTCACCGGCGGTTCGAGCTTGTTTGCGTGCCTGGGCCAGCAGCTCCTGGAAGTACGGCACGCGGAACTTGTTGTAGCGACGCATGGTGGCAATGGCAGCGGCGATCCGCTTGCCGGCGAGCTCGTGGCCGGCCGAGCTGATCTCCTTCGTGCAGCTGCGTACGAAGCCCTGGCAGCGACGCAGATTTCCAAAGATGTCCGCGTTGAACAGATCCACGAACAACGCATTCAGATCAGGGTGGATGAACCGGGACTGCGAGAGTAACTTTTGAGGCGTAGCCTCGTAGTACGCTTGGGAGGCCGGTGGGAAGTGCTCATCGATGAACACGCGCTTGCCATTGCGATGGCGGCTGCGGGGATGGATCGCCAGACGCTCGAGGTTCAGGAAGATCTCGACCTGACTCTCGGTAATCTTGATACGCAACTTCTTGTGCCGGTGGATGTGGGGTGCGCTGTAGTAGTCACCCTCGATATACACATAACAGTCAGGATGGAGTGTGGCGTCCTTCCAGTCGCCGTACTCAAGATCACCGATGGGCAGTGGCTTGAGTGCCGCCCTCTCGATCGTCTCGAAGCGCTCGCGGCGTGAGACACCAAAGCGCGTATGGCGACGCGTGTTGATGCGCTCGTTGCATTCAGTGAGTGCCTGATTGATGTGCGCCAGACAGGTGAAGGTAGTGTTACGATATCGGAAGCGCACGTAGCGCATCAGCAGTTTGACCAAGCCTTCTACGATCGCTTTGTCCTTCGGGCGACTCGCGCGTGCCGGAACCACAGCGGTTGAGTATTGACTGGCCAATTCGGCGTAACCCGGGTTCAGATCCGGATCGTATAGGTGGCACTTGAGCACGCCCTGCTTCAAACAGTCCGGCACCGTCACATGGGTCACGCCACCGTAGAAGCTGAACATGCGTCGGTGCGCGGCGAGCCAGTTGCGGCTCTTCATGTCTTCCGCCGCCCACGAAAACAACAGATGGCTGAAGCCGAGACCCGAGACAAACACATAGGCCTCGTGGATCTCACCGGTCTTCAGGTCGATCCATTCGAGGGTATCGCCAGCATAATCAACTTCCACCCGTTCTGCGGGGTCAAACTCGCGTGCCGTCACCGAGGCGTGTCGATATTGCGGAAATTTACGATAGAACTGTTTCCAGAAGTTAGAATAGGTAGTCAGATGTTGGGCTTTTTCCTCCCAGATGAATTTCAACGGATGCCCCAGGCCCAGATCGTGAATGATCGCCGGCCATTGCAGTTGTTGCATCCACAGCGGATCGCTGCCGGTCTTGGGTGCATCGGGGGAAACCCTCAGGCCATCGCGCACTTCACGTACTGTCTCGCGGCCACAGCCGAGCGCTCGGGCGATCTCGCGCACTCCGCGGCCCTCCGCCAGCCGCCGCCGGATCTCCTCGTACCGCCCCACCGTCATGCTGCGTAAGCCCATCGCGTCTTCCTCTTCGTGACTGGGCACGACGGTAACGGGCTGGGCAGCTATTGGGCCGGCACTCGGCTCGATCGCCGGCTCCTGATCTGGATTCGACATGGATGGACCACTCCTGGGCGCCCCGGGCGCCTGAAAAGCGGCTCCGCAGGTGGTCCTCAACCCAGGAAATCGGGTGGTCCTGAACTCAGGAAATCAGCTGGTCCTCAACCGAGGAAATTGGGTGGGTCTGAACCGGGGAAATTCTGCATCGAGCCTTGCATCCTCGCCGGGTCGCGGCCTGGTGATGTCGTGATCGACCCCTTCATCGGAAGTTCCACCACAGGTCAAGTCGCGCTCGACCTCGGCCGAGGTTACATCGGTTGCGAAGTCAACCCCGCGTACCGCGAGTTAGAGAATCTGAGAAGCACGACTCTCGGTATGCCCTTATGAAGCTCGCCCACGGTCAGCCGCCGATCGCAAGGCTCGACTCGGTTTGGAACGGCCGGGATCGTGAGCTGCTGAACGCGATGTTTTCCTTCTACGCGCCGCGCGCCCAGCGGATCGTGGATGTCTGTTGTAACGTGCGAAGAATGTGGGGCCGTTGGGCTTCAAACGCCGTGGGGTACGACATCGATCCGGAGGTTCGGCCAGATGTGGTTTGCAGTTGGCACGCACTACCGGATGCGGATCACACCGTGGACGTGCTGGTATACGACCCGCCCCACCTGCCCCTTGCCGCGGCGTCCGCGCGCTCGCTCGCGCCCTTCGCGAAGCGCTACGGTCTCGCCCACAGTATCCGCGCCGACAATGTGGCGGAGTTGCACGCGCCTATGCTACGGGAGGCACGCCGCGTCCTTCGTACTGATGGTCTGATCTTCGCCAAGATCAAGGACTACATCCATAACCATCGCTATCAATGGAACCTGGAATTGTTCAACGCCAACGTCCGCGCAGTCGGCCTGACGCCTTGCGACCTCATCGTGAAGCGCGACCCGGCTGGCGGCACCCTGAAGAGTGGACGTTGGCGGCGGGCGTATCACGCGCGGAATGTTCATTGTTTCTGGGTCGTGGTGCGCAACGGTCGTTGCGAGCCGAGATTTCTGCCTTCACTCGAACGGGGTCATTCTAGGAGGTGATGTACGATGAACGATGAGCGGGAAGAGCGCGAACGTCAACGCCTGACGACACGGGGGTTCGCATCCGTTGAAAACACGCAATGCCTGTCGCATGACGAGCGTCGGACCCTGTTGGACTCCGACCTTTGTAACGACGAATCGCGTTCCACGATAGACCCACCCATGAAGTCATTGGGTGGGCATTGACCGCCTCGAGCCGGCCCCCTGATAGTTCCGTGATTCGACAATCCGCCGCGGAGTAGCCACTCGGAATGAGCTCCGCGGGGATCGACTCCAATTCCCTTGGAACCGTCCCCATCGTGCAGGCGGATAGGAAATACATGCAGACCACGGAGAGAATTGGAGGCGCTGGACGAAGCGTTGCCGAAAGAGAGTTCGTAGCCGGGAATCGTTGGCACCGAGCGAGCAGGGCCAAGAATGAATCGCGCGCCGGCCGATGGAAGGGTACGGATCGGTCTATCACCCTTTCGGAGTGTGCCGCCGGTGTAGGAGCACGTTTTGTTCCGCCACACTGCGGAGCAATTCGCAACAAACCAGGCCGGCCTCGGTTGCGGCGCGCGATTCATGTTGGGATATCGAGCACGGTCCCCGCATTAGCGTGCTGGGACTGGGCGTTCGGTCCGGTGTCAAACCAAGGGCTTACCGCGTCCAGAGCGTCAGCAATCCCTTTCGCGGCAGTGACAAGGTTTATTTCAACGTCAACGGCACTGATGTGAAGGTGAGCGGCGATTTGAGGATGGCTGAATCCGTAGACGCGGCGCAAAGTGAAGACCTGGCGAACGAGGTCTGGCATGCCTTGCACCGCCGATACTATCCGTGCGATCTCGGCGTTGATCTTCTCTCGCTTCTCAGCCATTCCTCCCCCCCCCACAGTCCGATGTCGTTTAACCGGGAACCCGACTAAAGTCTAAAAAATCGGCGAGGCGTCATGCTTCGAGGCAGACATTCGTGCTGCGCAGCACAACAAGTCCCACCGCGCTCGGGCATAGTATGCCACGTAATAAGTTACGCGGACCAGTAGATATTTACGTGAATGCGTAAAAGGGGCCAAAGGAGCCTGTAGATAGCGCCCGTCGTCGAAAATCGAAGGGCGCAGAGTGGAGAAATCAGACAAAGGCGATCCGGAACGGCGGCGGCTTGACCACAGGATTGCTACTGTGCTGAAGGCGAGCCGCGAGGATCTTGATGTGAGCCGCCAAGAACTGGCGCGAAGATTGCGGTGGAAGCCGGATCAGATTGCAGACTTGGAAATTGGCCGTCGCGTCATTCGAGCCTCAGACCTCATTCGTATTGCTCGGGCGCTGAAGATGGAACCTGACGAACTCGTGCGGCGAATAGTTCGTTGGTGAAGGGTAAAGGGAGATCGGTTACCGACTGTCTGTGGCTCCCTCCGTCTCGGCGCGCTCAGAAGTTCTTCGGTCCTGTGATCACTCTCCAGGCGCCCTGTCGTATCAAAGTCCAGCTAGTTCTCGCCTCACCGCCGCGGCCAACCGCTAAGCGATGCCGCTCTCAGAGATAGATAGGCCGAGAGTAGCAACCAGCAACGCCCGCAAATCCGTCCGTCCCGTGTCCTTCAGCCGATGCTCACTTGAGAAAAACGGAGCGATTGGCTCTCCCCATTTCACCTTACGGCGCCAAGCGCCTTCTGGCATGTTAGATCGCAAGGAGCACGAGAACCTCATCAAGCGACGTCGTAGCCACGTTTGAGTCAGATTGTGACTTGAAAGGTATGTCGGAAGAGAAACCCATAGCCGTTGTGCCCGCAAAGTACGTGCTGTTGCCGCTCGCCGAGGCGATTACCGGATACACTGTCAAGGCAATTGAGCGTAAGATCGAACGCGGTGATTGGATTGAAGGGAAGGTGTGGATTCGCGCCCCCGATGGCCGAATCCTCCTCAATATTCCGGGGTATGAACGGTGGGTAGAAGGTCGATAGGCGCGGTGCGCCCGAAGGGACATGATGGTATAGAGTTTGATTTTTACCACGAAGGAAAGCGCTATCGAATCACACTTCCACGTCTGCCGAATGAAGCCAACTTGAGGCGCGCGGAGCAACAGTTAGCCGATATCAAGCGGCGCATGAAATGGGACCCCTCCTTCAAGCTCGAGGAAGAATTCCCGGAGTACCGGTTCAAGAAAAACTTGCCAGAGACTCAGAAGAAGACCACCCCTCCAAAGGAGTCTGAGACACCACAGCCGGCCCAGCGCGGGCGTACCTGCAACGAGCTCTTCGATGCCTTCCTGGACCACTGCGAGACACGTGTGGCCTGCGGCGACATGGCGTTCTCCACTCTGAATGGCTATCGGAAGATCTTGAAGCGCGCTTGGCGCCCGAAGCTCGGCAAACGGGAGTTCATCGGCGTCGTGTATTCGGAATTGTTGACCATCGCCACGGCGCAAGGATGGAAATCAAAAAAGACATATAACAACGGTGTAGGCCCGCTGCGCTGTGCGTTTGAGTTCGGCTTCAAAGATCATCCGGAACTGACCAATCCAGCCGCAGGATTGGATTGCTTTCGGATCATGAAAAAGGATCGCCCCCCAGTAGACCCCTTCACCATTCAAGAAGCGGAGACACTCATTCTCGGAATCCATGCCGAGTGGGGCGAGGCCATGGGCAACTTCGACGAGTTTCGGTTCTTCACGGGGCTGCGTCAGTCCGAGCAGATCGCGCTTCGCGTACGTGAGTGCGATTTGCAGCAGGGCACGATCACGGTTCGCCATGTGATCGTGCTGGGTCGAGACAAGGACCGGACGAAAACGAGTGAGGATCGGACGGTGGAGCTGTGTCCGCGCGCGCTAGCAGTTTTACGTCGCCAGCTCGCCTTGAGGGAACAGCAAGTTCGCGCTGGAAAGGTGAAGCACGATTTCGTGTTCTTCAAGGACGACGGCGCCCCCATCCGCTCCCTCAAGTATCCATACATGCGCTGGCGCTACGTCATCGACCAGCTCGGTATCCGATATCGCGATCCCTATAACGCACGCCATTCGTGCGTCAGCTGGCACCTCATGATTGGCAAGAACCCCCTGTGGTGCTCGAGGCAGCACGGGCACAGCGTACAAGTCATGTACAGCCGCTATGGAGTGTGGATCGAAGGGGCGAATCAGGCCGACATCGAGATCATCAAGACTTCGATGGCGGCTGAGCCGTCGGGTGCGAGGGTTGAGCGACTCCAACTCCCCTCTTATCCCCTCCCGTCCCCGGATTTGGTCACTACACGGTCACTACACGAGGGATGGGGGCGGCTCAGCTGGAGAAAAGTCAAGCATTTCAATGGCTTAACTGGCGGAGCGGACGGGACTCGAACCCGCGACCCCCGGCGTGACAGGCCGGTATTCTAACCAGCTGAACTACCGCTCCGGCTAGAGGGGGGCGAATCCTAGCCGATTGACGAACGGAGCTTCAAGCTATTTCGAGATCCTTGCGTACAAAGCCCGCTCCGGCCCGGCCCCGTGGATCTTGCCGAGGCATTTCATGAACTTAGCCTCTCTTAGAAAAGGGTCCACCGCAGGCTTGCCGCCAGCGCAAGCATCGTGACGCCGATGATCGTATCTAGCACCTGCCACGCCCGGGGCGTGCGGAAGATCGGACGCAGCAGGCGCGCCCCGAAGCCGAGGGTACTGAACCACGCGCCGCTGGCGGCTGCGGCACCGCCCACGAACCAGAACCGCGCATCTGAAGACGGCTGGCGCGCGCCGATAGAGCCAATCAATAGAACCGTATCGAGATACACGTGGGGATTGAGGAATGTGAAGCCTGCCACTTGAGCAACGGCGCTTCGAATCGAAATTTGGCGGGTGCCCTCGGTGACATCCATGGCTCCAGCGCGCCGAGCGCGCGCAAGAGCGCGGATGCCATACCAGGCGAGGAAGACCGTACCGGTAGCCGTCAGCACCAGGGTCAGGCGAGGAGCGTCACCGAGCACTGACGAGACGCCGGCGACTCCCGCGCTGATCAAGAAGAGATCCGCGATGGCGCAGAAGGCAACGATTAGGAGAACGTGCTCGCGTCGCAGACCTTGGCGCAGCACAAAGGCGTTCTGAGCGCCGATTGCGATGATGAGCGTCGCGCTGACAGCAAATCCGGTCGTAAAGGCTGAGATTGGCATGGGAGAAGCTTGCCGTTCCTCTTCGCCTGAATCCAGTTAAACTTACTGCACTTGATTAAGAGCAGCTAATTATGCTGGATTACGCCTCGCTCTCGGCTGTCGCAGTAGTTGTCAGGGAAGGCAGCTTCGAAGGAGCCGCCCGCGCGCTCAACGTCACGCCTTCGGCGATCTCGCAGAGAGTGAAGCAGTTGGAAGAGCGAGTCGGGGGCGTTCTCATTGTCCGCGGACAACCCTGCACTCCCACGGAGATGGGTCGGCTGATTTGCCGACATGTTGAGCAGGTGGGAATGCTGGAACATGAGCTGCACGGCGCGCTGCCGAAGCTCGCGCCGCATGAATCCCACGAGCCCCGGGTGACTCTTCGAGTCGCGGTGAATGCCGACAGCCTGGGTACCTGGTTCATTCAGGCGATGGCGAAATTCCTGGAAACGGATCAGGCGCTGTTGGATGTAGCGATCGATGATCAGGAGCACACACAGGAGTGGTTGCGCACGGGTGATGTTCTGGCGGCGGTCACTGCCAACCCTCAGCCGGTGCAGGGATGTGAGAGCATTCCAATCGGCAAGCTGAAATACTGTGCGGTCGCGAGCCCGGAGTTTGTGCAGAAGCACTTTGCGGACGGCGTGACGGCGGCGGCGCTGGCAACGGCGCCCAGCCTAAGGTTCAATCGGAAGGACCGGTTGCAGGCGCAGTGGGTGCGAGGTGTTTGCCGACGGAACGTGGACATCCCGACACATTGGATGGCGTCGACTCAAGCCTTCACGGACGCCAGCGTCGCGGGAATTGGCTGGGGTATGAATCCGCAATCGATGGTCGCATCGCACCTGCGGGACGGCTCACTTGTGGAGCTGGTGCCAGGTCGACTGTTGTCAGTACCTATGTTTTGGCAGCACACGCGACTACAAATGCCCATGCTGGCGCGGCTGACCAACGCTGTGATCGCGGCCTCGAGGATGGCGCTGAAGTAAGCCGCAGATCCGAACCTGCAAATGCAGCTCCGCTGACGCGAAAACCGCGCCGTCCGGGTGCTTCACGACTGGTCATGTGTAACCCATACTCACGCAATGGCGCATCGAACAGGCAGCGCGGACCTACCGCTCCACACCGGATCTGTGCCGCCTTGGCTCGTCACAAGAATGGCGTCCTTGGGGCGCGTGATCGTCGAGGCGATTGTTCACCACTATGGCCGCGACGAGTTGCTCCGCAGGCTGGCACACCCCTTTTGGTTTCAATCGTTTGGCGCCGTGATGGGTATGGACTGGCATTCGTCGGGAATCACGACGAGTGTGATTGGCGCGCTCAAGCGTGGCCTTTCACCCATACAAGGCGAGCTAGGTTTGTACGTATGTGGCGGACGCGGAAAACACTCCCGGCGTACGCCCGACGAACTCATACAGGTCGGCAACAGAACGGGACTGGATGCGGTGCCGCTGGTGCGGGCGAGCAAGCTCGTCGCGAAGGTGGACAGCGCTGCTGTTCAGGATGGGTTTGATCTTTACCTGCATTCCTTCATCGTCACCGACGATGGAAAGTGGTGCGTAGTGCAACAAGGAATGAGTGACGCTCGGCGTGAAGCACGGCGGTATCACTGGTTGTCAGAGGACTTGCAGAGCTTCCTGGATTCACCGCATGCGGCGATCGACGGAAAGAATAAAGGGATCATCGTCAACCTGGCGGACGCCCGGGCTGCCCGTAATCGAGCGGCGGGGTTGGAGTTGTTGCAGGGCGGCCCTGACCTGCCCATCTCTGTTCTGAAGCGCCTCCGCAAAAGCGAGCCCGTGGCGACACGAACCAACGTCGCTCTCAGCCTTTTCCCCGAGTTGGAATCGCCTCCATTGCCTGTGCAGGACGCACCGCCTCTGCCGCATCTGCATATGCCGGCTCATCACGATGTACGCGCGTCGGACGTAGTCCTACGGCGGCTGCACGGCGTTCTCGCCGCAGCGGCGGACCGAGAACCAAAGGACTTCACTGAACTGCTGTTATCACCCGGCGTTGGGGCACGCACGGTCGCCTCGTTAGCGCTGGTCGCCGAAGTGGTCCACGGTACACCATCACGCTTCTCGGACCCGGCACGCTTTTCAATGGCGCATGGAGGAAAGGACGGGCATCCGTTCCCCGTACCGTTGAAGGTCTACGACGAAACCATCCGCGTTCTGAAAAGCGCCGTTGGTCGAGCGAAGCTCGGAAATGCCGACCGCCTGCACGCGATTCAACGCCTCGATGGCGAATCCAGAGCGCTGGAGCGAGCCGCGTCCGGCCCGTCATTCAATGAATTCGTTCGCGCCGAACGGCAGAAGTCTCCCGACTACGATGGTCGGACGGTCTAGGACGCCCCCCGAACACGCTGCGGACGTCAACCACCCTTCACTAGAAGATTCCGAGGGCTAACGAGGATCCCATCCTCATCGCTATAAACCCAACTCCCCGGCAAGAACTCCACGCCCCCAAAGCTGAGAGGCACGTCCACCTGCCCCACCCCGTCCTTCTTGCTCTTCCACGGGTTCGACCCTAAAGCCTTGATGCCGATATCAATGTCCGCAAGCGCCACCGAGTCCCGGATAACACCCCAGATCACGAGCCCCACCCACCCGTTCTTGTGCGCCGACGCGGCTATCAGATCGCCCACCAGTGCAGAGCTCAGCGACGCACCCCCATCAACGACCAGAACAGCACCATTCCCCGTCGTCGCCAGCGTCTGCTTGATCAACTGATTGTCGTTAGCACACTTGATCGTCCGAATGGCCCCGTGGAACCGCAAGCGCTTCCCGTACTGGCGAAACTGTACTTCACAGCTCCGCACGACATCGGCATGTTCATCAACGAGATCGGCAGTGGCAAAGCTCATTCATTCTCCCTCAGTATCTTCTCGAGGTTGTTGACGGCCTCACGGCCAAATCGCTTCGCAAGCCGTCTAACCAAACCAACGTCGATTGAATCTGCAACTGCGTTGGCTGCGGCGACCAGGTCCTGAGGTCCCGCTTGCGAAACATTTCATTGCGATAAAATCTTCCTGGGCGATCCGAGCAGAGCGGATCTTCTGACCCGCACCGTGAGGTTTCATCATCATCTGGCAATGGACGAGAAACGCCCTGAGCCGTTGCTCAGGCGTCAGGTGCCTCAAGCTAGCCAACAAGGCCAGCCGGGCTGCTTTGGCAACCTTCGATTCCATATCCGGAATGGTATCAAGAGTCGACTCATCGCCCATGTGGATCTTGGAAGCCTCAGTGAGGCGTGCAACCGATTGATTTTACAAGGAGGCCAAAGACCCTTTGCGGTGGGGCGTGATACTCCGCCAGGCGCTCGGTATATATCCCCATGCCCCTGGAACACGCAATCGCAGGCCGGGAAGCCGAAGAACTGGACTGGGACGCCGTGTACGCCGACCAGGCGCCACGCGTGTTCAATTACTTCCGGTTTCGCCTGGGCCGCGAGGCGGACGTCGAGGACCTGACGGCCCGCACATTTGAAAGAGCGTGGCGCTCGCGAGCGCGAATTGATCGCCCTGAAATACGGTGCCGGCATCAACAACCGCCTGATTGCACAACTCACCGGGTTGAGCGAATCGAACGTCGGAACCATCCTGCATCGCGTCGTCCAGACGTTGCGAAGCCGATGGTGACCGGAGTGCAGCCATGAACGACGAATTTCTACATAGGCTCCGGGTCGATCCACCGCCCGATTTCGTAAAGCGGTTGAAGGCGCGCCTGGATCTTCAGCCGCCGCCCACGCCCGCCAGCCGGCCCTCGGGGCCCGCACGAATCCTCCTGGGCCTGCTGCTCACCGGCAGTGTGTTCGCACTCACCCTGTTTATTCTCAACCGAGGCACACCCGACGCCTCGGTCAACACGGACATAAAGCCTCAGCAGGAGCTCATCGTCACAACAAACGAGAAGGCAAATGCGAAAACTGCCCCGGTCACAAACAACACCAAGGCCAAGGCAGTCAAAAAGGAGATGCCTGCCAACTTCACCGCCATCACGACGAAATCCCTGCAACCGTACCTCTCCTACCTGACGGACACCTACTTCAAACCCAGAGGCAAGGTGACCAAACTGGTTTTAACGGAATCGCCCATGGAAACCTTCGCACAATGGTGCCGCAGCTTCGTACCCGGCAAGTCGGATCAGACGAGCCCAACCATCGCCCTCGTCACCCGTCAGATGGACGCCTCCGACTCCGACATCTGCACCCGCACTGCGGGCGGCGTGGGCGCGCGAGCCGTGGGATATCAGGCGCTCGTGCTGGCGCGCAGCAAGCTCTACGGCGCATTCAATCTAACGCCCGCAGAGCTGTTCCTGGCGCTGGCCGCCGAAGTTCCGAACCCGGCCCGGCCGGACCAGCTCATTCCGAATCCCAACACCCTGTGGAGCGATGTCAATGGCGCGTTGGAGCGGGAGCCGATTGAGATACCCTGGTTCCGATACTGCGCCCGCTTTTGCCGCAATACGGACAACTGGCCGCGTGGCCCTGCGCAAACCTCCTGCTGATCACCGACCGATATGCCAACGTCAAACGTATCGAAGCGATTGTAAAAGCACTGGACGTGGGCACGCCGTACGAGCCGGAGAAATGCGAAGCCCCGACCCCCGGCAAACGCAGCGATTCTTAACACCCGGCCAGTGGTCACCGAAGCCGGCAGCCGCTAGGCTAGCCGGCTATGACCCAGACCGACCTTCGGCCGCAGGCCGCTTCGACTTCCGTCTCGCACGCCCGGAACTCACCCCTCAGAGTCCTGTTCGCCAGTCTCAGCGGCACGACCATCGAGTTCTTTGACTTCTATATCTACGCCACCGCGGCGGTGCTGGTATTCCCGAAGCTGTTCTTCCCGGCGAGCGATCCCAATGCCGCCACTCTCCAGTCCTTCGTCACCGTGGCACTGGCCTTCTTCGCACGCCCGGTGGGCTCGGCCATCTTCGGCCATTTCGGTGACCGCATCGGCCGGAAGGCGACGCTCGTAGCTGCCCTCCTCACGATGGGACTGTCGACGGCTTTCATAGGTTTGGTGCCGACGTATGCACAAATCGGAGTAGCAGCCCCTCTGTTGCTGTGTTTGCTGCGTACGGGACAGGGAATCGGACTCGGCGGCGAATGGGGCGGCGCTGTGTTGCTGGCAACCGAGAACGCTCCTCCAGGGAAGCGCGCACTGTATGGAATGTTTCCCCAGCTCGGCGCCCCGTTGGGATTCATCTGTTCATCCGGCGCATTCCTTTGGTTGACGCTGGGGCTGACCGAGTACGAGTTTCTGGGAGGCGGTTGGCGCGTGCCCTTCCTGGCCAGTGCGCTTCTGGTCTTCGTCGGTCTGTATGTCCGTTTGCGTCTCTCCGAGACACCCGCGTTCCGGCGAGCAATGGAGAAGCACGAGCGCGTACGGGTACCTCTACTTTCCGTGGTCCGGCAGCACCCGGCCGAGTTGGCTCTCGGAACATTCGCATCCGCGGCGACCTTCGTCGTCTTTTATCTGATGACGGTATTCGCACTGAGTTGGGGCACCAGCAGACTCGGGTTTGCGCGACCCGACTTCCTCATCCTGCAGATGATCGGCGTGCTGTTCTTCGCCGCCACGATTCCGATCTCCGCTTTGATTGCGGACCGCGTGGGCCGCCTGGAAGTGTTGATTGGAGCAACCGCCGCGATCATCCTGTTCGGGCTGTTCTTCGCTCCGCTGTTCACCGCTGGGCACGCTCTTATATTCCTCGGCGTGGGCCTTGCTCTGATGGGCTTCACCTACGGCCCCCTCGGGACGGCATTGGCTGAACTGTTCCCAACGGCTATCCGATATACCGGCGCATCCTTGGCGTTCAACCTGGGTGGTATCGTCGGTGGATCCTTGACCCCCTACATCGCGACCTACCTGGGAAACACCCATGGCCTCCCTTACGTTGGCTACTACCTGTCCGGAGCCGGTATAGTGACCCTCATCGCACTCATTGCCATCAGGTCACGCAATGCGTTGGAAACATGACGGCATAAAAATAGTAAAGCACGACGAGCTGGACGCTCGGACGGCCCAAACTCTCGGCATGCAGCGCAAGGCCGCCATCACCAGCGAGCGCACTGGCGCAACCAAACTCTGGGCCGGCACGGTCACCATCGATCCCAAAGCCAAGACAGGTGCCCACCATCACGGCGACCTGGAAAGCGTCATCTACGTGGTGAACGGGGTCGCGAGGCTGCGGTGGGGTGACCGATTGGAGTTTGTTGCCGAGGCCGGCCAAGGCGATTTTATCTACGTACCGCCCTACGTACCGCACCAGGAAATCAACGCCAGCGATGATCTGACACTGCACTGCGTGCTGACACGCAGCGGCCAGCAGGGCCTGGTGGTGAATCTCGACATCGAGCCCGTCGAGGTACCCGAGCTGGTGCGCTGGGTCGACGACCTCCACCGCTAGCGAATATCTAAAATTTTGTGCGTCTGCAGGCTCAAACGCCAGCGCGGATGGGCCAGGCAATATTCCAGCACCCGCCGAGTATTCTCAACTCGTGACGGACTATCCATGGGCTGAAGAAAGAAGTGCTCGAACTCCAACCGCTCGAAGCGTCCCGGCTCTGCTCCCACCTGCGGAAACACCAGTTTCAGCTCATTCCCCTTCAGAACCCGCAGCTCACTGCCCGCCTTCGGGCTCACCGTGAGCCACAATTTGCCGGCCGGCGGATCCACGGTGCCATTGGTCTCAACGGCGACGGACCAACCGGCATCATTGAACAACCTGACGAGCGCAGCATCCAGCTGCAACAACGGCTCGCCGCCGGTGCAAACAACAAACGGCGGCACAGCGGCGTCCGGCCAGTGCGCGGCGACGGCAGCGAAAAGATCAGCCGCCGTTCGATACTTCGTACCCCCTACAAAGTCAGTGTCGCACCAGCGAGAACACCCGCCAGGTCCCTTGTCGCGATCGCGCTCCAACCCAGTCCACAAGTTGCATCCGGCAAAGCGCAAAAACACCGCGGGGCGGCCGGCATGCGCGCCCTCACCCTGGAGGGTGTAGAAAATCTCTTTAACCGCGTAGGTCATTTCAGCAGACGCGCCGCCAAAGGATCCGGTTTGCCGAGCGCGGCAAATCCCTTCGCACGCAACACACAGGAGTCGCACGACCCGCACGGCACGCCATTGGCATCGGGGTCGTAGCAACTACTGGTCAACCCATAATCAACCCCCAACGCCAGCCCCCGCGCAATGATCTGCGACTTGCTGAGCTCGATCAGCGGTGTATGGATCTTCAATCGCTGACTGCCCTCCACCCCCGCCTGGGTCGCCAGGTTGGCCATGCGCTCGTAGGCTTCGATGAACTCCGGGCGGCAATCGGGATAGCCGCTGTAGTCCAGCGCATTCACCCCGATGAAAATATCCTGGGCGCCGAGGGTCTCGGCCCAGCCGAGCGCGAACGACAGGAAAATCGTGTTGCGGGCCGGCACGTAAGTGATCGGGATGCCCGCGGACATCGCCTCGACTGAGCGCCCCTTGGGCACATCGATATCGGCCGTCAACGCCGAGCCACCGAACTGCCGCAGGTCGATATCAACAATGAGGTGCTTGCGCACCGCCATCCGGGCCGCGATCTGCCGGGCGAATTCCAATTCCACGACGTGCCGCTGGCCATAGCGGAACGACATGGCGTACGTCTCGAAACCCTCGGATTGGGCAATCGCGAGGGTCGTGGTCGAGTCCAGGCCCCCACTGAGGAGGACCACGGCTTTTCTAAGAGGGGGCTGGTTCACAGCCCTAAAACTCTACTTGAGCGCGTCGTTCAGCACAAACGCCAGTCGCACGCCCGCCTTGCTCAATTGGTCGGCCACCACGCCTTTGGCATGGGTCACATACGAAGCAGGCAATTTGTACGTGCCATCGGCGCCCGGCGCCGGAAGGGAACCATCTGAGCTCGGGCATGCACCACGGCGTAGAGCTCACTTCATAGTCACACTGAATCCGCCGATGACACTGAATCCGGGCCCCGGCTCGAAGTAGCGGCTGTTCCCGTCATCGACAATGACCGATCCGACGTAGCGCCGGTTCAGGAGATTGTGGATCCGCACGAACGTGTTCACCCTGAACCGGTTCATCTCGATACCGTAGCCGCCGTCGAGCCCCGCAACGGCATAAGCAGGCGCCAACACGCTGTTGACATCGTTAACCGCGACGCTGGAAACATATTGACCGCTCACACTGGCATGCCAGCCACGATCCTCACCCCAGCGCAGCTGCGCGGACAGGTTGTGCTTCGGCACTCCCGGCAGCCGCTTACCCGCGGCGACCAGGACGCTCGGTGCCGCACAAGGAGCGGCAACACACGTTCTATAGGCATCGCTGTAGTGAGCATCCACGTACGTATAGGCGAGCTGGAAGCGCCAGTCCGGCGCGAGCCTGTAGTTGAGCGAGTATTCCACGCCCTGCCGCCGCGTACGCCCGCTGTTCTGATAGGTGGAGCGCCCGCCGATATTCGTGTCCACCACGATCTCCTGGCGCGTCAACGCCTGGAACAACGCGAGCTCCGCCGTGATATCCGGATCGATATCGATCTTCGCGCCCAACTCGAAATTGTTGCTGCGTGCCGGCCGCAGGCCGAAGTTGATACCCGACGAGCCGTCCGGCCGATACGCCAGCTCGGAACCCAACGGCGTCTGGAATCCCTGGCCGAAGGATGCATACAGGCGCGCCCAATCCGTGGGCTTGAATACCAGGCCTGCCACCGGAGAGGTCGCACCGAAGGAGATCCCGCCGCTGTCATCGCCGTTGGTCGCGGTTATGTAGTGATCGTTCGAAGTAAATTTAACATCGCTGCGACGCACGCCCAGCATCACCGACCAGCGGCTCGCGAAGTCCCAGGTACCCTGGGCATATTCGTCGATGTTGTGCACGATGTCATTCTCATCGCGCCTCAGAGTGCCCACCACTCCGAGCGTCGAGCCGATGAAATTGTTGTACCCGCGGCGCAGCTCGTTCTGGTTGTCGTAGCTCATGCCGACAACCCAATTCATGGGACTATCAAACAGGTCCCCCTTCCACGACCAGCGCGCATCCACACCGCCGTACTGGCGGTGCAGGTCGACGACTCCGCCGGCACTCCTCGGCGCCGCCTGTGTCGCGGAAGGAATGGCGAGGAACTGCTGCACGATGCGATGGCCGCCATAGCCCAGCACGCGTACGGACTGCTGGTCATTGATAGTCAGGTCATAGATCAATCCGACCTGCTGCTGCTGCAGGCTCTTGCGCGTATTGAACCGGGTCGCCGCCGGATCGGTCGAGTCCGGGTCCGCGGCGAACTCCTGCGGCGTGAGACCCAGCGGATCCTGCGCATTCGGACGTGCGACCAGATTGGCGACGAGCGCCAGGCGATGGGCCTCGTTGAAGGAATAGCTCAGCTTGCCGTTGAAGGAATCGTTCTTGGCCGCGCTATGGTCACGAAATCCATCCACCTGGAAGTGCGAGTAGTCGAGGTTGTATCCCAGGCCGCCGATCGACCCCAGGGCATTGAGGCTGGCGCGCAGGTTGTCGAAGCTTCCATACACCGTGGAAGCACGCAGTTGCAGCGGCCCCTTGCCATCGGCCGTGAACAGTTGAATGACTCCGCCGGCGGAGTTCCCGTACAACGCCGAAAAGGGTCCGCGCAGGATCTCCACGCGGGAGGCTGAATCCAGGTTGAATTGCGATACCTGTCCTTGACCGTCCGGGCCGGTGGATGGAATGCCGTCCTGATACACCCGCACTCCACGGATGCCGAAGGTCGAGTTGGCGCCAATGCCCCGAATCGAGATCTGCTGGTCCTGGGCGTAGTTGAATCGATTGCGCGCAAGCAACCCTGGAACCGTCGACACGTCATCGGCGAGATTGACCCCCAGCGCATCGTTGCGCAGCTGATCCGCGGACACGCTGCTGATCGCAGCGGGAATGTTGAAAGGATCCGCTTCGATCCGGGTTGCGGTTATGACCACCTCGCGGGGCGGCGGGGAGTCATCAGCCGGGGTGGCAGCCACAGCCTGGGCGCCCGTGGCACACACCACCAGCGCAATTGCGCGTTTTTTCATTGACAGCGGACACTCCGACGGCTCGCGGGCGCGGATGCTAGCATGGGCGTTCCCGGCGTCAGCTCATGATTTTCATGAATTTAGCTGCGGCTCTTGGAATCCCCAGCCATCCGTGGCGCAGATCGAGGACCCGTGGCGTTCTACCCGAGCCGCGTTGTGGGCATCGAAGAGCGGCCGGCCGTCTGAGCCTGCCAATCCAACTCGGCGACCTTCGGGATCATGAACACGTAGGCCACGAATCCGATCACGCCGACCGCGGCCGCCAGGCCGAACGCCAGCGTGAAATGACCGGTCCACGTGATGACGTAACCGGTCAACGCCGGCGCGATGATGCCTGCCAGGTTGCCGATCATGTTCTGGATTCCCACCCAACGGCCGGCCGCGGCGGGGCCGGCGATGATCTGTGAGACGGCGTACACGCCGGGCGATTGGATGCCACAGACGACCTGGTAGACGAAGATCGAGACGAGCGCGACCGCCTCCGACCCCCACACCATTGCCAACATACAGGCGATGTAGCCCGCGTGGGCAGCACCCAACACCCATTTGTATCCCAGGTTGACGGAGCCGCCGCGCCGGATATACCGATCGAGCGCCCACCCTCCGAGGATCGCGCAAGCTGCGTTGACGAGATAGGCGGAGCTGGCAAAGCGGGTCATTTCCTCGTCGGAAAAACCCCGCTCGCGCACCAGGTACGACGGCAGCCAATACAATATGAAGTAGAAGGTGTAGTTGCTCGAGAAATGACCGAGGCCGGTGCCCCACAAGGCGCGTTGCCTCAGGATCATTCCGCTGGTTGCGATCTGCGTGGCCTGATCTTCCTCAGCTCGGTCTTGGACACGCACCCGCGACCAGGGCAGCAACCACACGAGCGACACCGCGCCGAATACGACAAATGCCGTGCGCCAGCCGAATTCGGTCATGAGCTTCCCGCCGACATAGGTTCCCACACTGGGGCCCATCAGATAAGCGAAGGCAATGATCCCGTTCGCGGTCGCGAGGCTCGCGGTAGGAACCGTGGACGCGAGAATCTTGGACGCACAGGGAAATCCGACACTCTCTCCCACCCCGAGCAACAGTCTCAGGATGAGAAGCAGCACGAACCCTGACGCGACGCCCATCAACAGGGTGGCCAACGCCCAGATCGCCAGTCCACCGGCGAGCACCCGATGTGCGCCAAAGCGCTCGGCCAGCCACCCGACCGGCATCTGCATGAAGGCGTAGGTCCAGAAAAAGGCCGAGCCCAACATTCCGAGCTGGATGTCGGTGAGATGCAGGTCCGCCTGCACGTGATGCAGGGCCGTTGGCAACGCCCCACGGTCCACGTAGTTGAGGAACAGCACCGCGGCCAGCAGCAGGACCACCGGACTCCGGGCGACATTCTTCGCATGCGTAACAGGGATCAGGTCGCGGGCCTCGGTGAATTCATGTAAGGATACTCTATGCCAAGCTCATCCCTGCGCCGCCGCCAGATTGCCATTGTCTCCCTGCTTTTTGTCGGCTATGCGAGCCTTTATTTTTGTCGTGCGGACCTGTCCGTGGCGACCCCATTGCTGGTGGAGGAGTTGAGCGCCCAGGGTCTCAGTCAGCAGGATGCTCTCTGGTGGATCGGCACATTCACGTCCATCGGCACCTTCGGATATGCCCTGGGCAAGCTGTTTCTGGGCGGCCTGGGCGACTACTGGGGCGGCCGTATCAACTTTCTGATCGGCCTCGCCGGCGCCACGGTGTTTACGGTGTTGTTCGCCCTGACGGGCCTGATCCCCGTCTTTACGCTCGCCTGGTTCGCCAACCGCCTGACTCAGTCGCTGTCGTGGGCGGGATTGATCAAGGTTTCGTCGAAATGGTTCAACTTCTCCTCCTATGGCGGCGTGCTCGGCATTCTGAGTGTGAGCTTCCTGGTGGGCGATGCGGCTGCCCGCCAGATGATGGGCACCCTCATTCATCACGGTTACGGCTGGCGCGCCCTGTTCTACTTTGCCGCCGCCGTCTCGGCGGCCTGCCTGCTGATCAATTTCCTCTTTCTGCGCGAGTCGCGCGCCGACCTCGGCTTTGCCGAGGCCCAGCCGAATCCCTTGAATCTGTACGCGCAATCGGCGGCCGCCCCCGCCAGCGTTTCCGAGCTGTTGCGTCCGCTGTTTCGCAGCCCCGCCTTCCAACTGGTGTGCCTGCTGTCGTTCGCCCTGACGATCGTGCGCGAGACCTTCAACAACTGGACCCCCGAATACCTGCATGCCCACCTGCAATTCAGTGCCGGCGATGCAGGCAGCCTGAGCGCGATTTTTCCCGGCGTGGGCGCCGTATCGGTGCTGGTCACCGGCTGGCTGAGCGATCGGCTGGGCGTGAACGGTCGCGCCCTCGTGATGTTTATCGGATTGTCACTGGCAACGGCGGCACTCGTCGGGCTCATGTCCATACCGGCGGGAGCGGCCACGATGCTCATTCCGCTGCTTGCGATCGGGGCAGTGGCCTTCTGCCTGCTCGGTCCCTACTCCTATCTGGGCGGCGCCTTTGCACTCGACTTCGGGGGCAAGCAAGGCAGCGCGGTTGCTTCAGGCATCATCGACGGAATCGGTTACATCGGCGGCATCCTGGCCGGCACGAGCGTCACGCAGATCTCCTCCGCCTATGGCTGGCAAGGCGTGTTTGTTGCACTTGCGGTGGCCACCGCGCTGGCGGCGCTGGCCTCGGGTGTGTTGTACGCTCTGCGATACCGGGCAGCTAACATCCAACAGGCGGCACAATGATGAGTCTGGCGGACGAAATTTTCAGCCTGTTCGAGCACCGCGGCTCGGGCGCCTACTTCGGCGAGCGCATCTCGATGACCGAGCATGCCCTGCAGGCGGCTTACTTCGCGCGCGAAGAGGCTGCGCCGGTCGAGCTGGTTGTCGCAGCCCTGGTACACGACATCGGTCACCTGGTCGAACCGGTTCCGGACGACCTCGGTGATTGGACCTCGGATGCCCGCCACGAGGAGATCGGCGCCCGTTGGCTGGAGCGGCGGATGCGGCCCCAAGTTGCAGGCCCCGTGCGGCTCCATGTTCCCGCGAAGCGTTATCTGTGCGCGACCGATCACAACTATGTCGCCATGTTGAGTCAGGCCTCCATCATTACGTTACAGCTTCAGGGGGGCCCGATGACGAGCCTGGAAGTTTTACAATTCGAAACAGCGCCGTACCACCGTGAAGCCGTGCGGCTGCGGCGTTGGGACGATCAGGGCAAGGTTGTAGGGTTGAAGACACCCGGGCTGGCCGAGTATCGTGAGCTCATCGAACAGCTCGCGTTGCGAGCTCGAGGGTCTGGATGAAGCTATCTTACCTTGCTGCAACCTTTCTCTTGCTCGGCACCGCGGCCACTGCCGACACTACCCCCGGGCGCCCCCGGCTGCATTTCTCGGGTGGGCGATCCGCTCAACAACGTCTCAGCCCTGCCGGGCAAAAGCTCGACGCAGCCCTTGCGGAGCTGACGCGGACCGTCGGCACAGCGAGCGCTGCACCTACCGTCGCGCAGCTGCATACAATGAATCCGGCAGCGAAGTTCATACAACGGGCGTCCGATCCGACACCGCTGGTATCTGTCGACGCGATCACACGTGGCGACCCGCAGCAGCTCAAACAGAAATTGGAGCAGCTGGGATTGCGGAATGCGGCTGTGTATTCGAACGACGTGGGCGGATGGTTGCCGGTGGACAAGATCGACGCGGCCACCGCACTTGGCGAGTTGCATGCGATTCGCGCAGCAATGTCCCGCACACGCTCGGGCGCGGTGACCTCACAGGGCGATTTCGCGCAGCACAGCAGTGCGCTGCGCAGCACATATCCCACTCTGTTGGGCTCCGGAATCACGGTCGGGGTCCTCTCGGACAGCTACAACTGCTATCCGGTCTACGCGCAGAACAATGTGCCCGCCTCGGGGCCCGCCGGCTATGCCTCGAACGGCTTCAACACAACTGCGTCCCAAGACGTCAGTTCGGGCGACCTCACGAGCGTGAATGTGGTCAAGGAAGCGTCGTGTATGAGCTACGGCGCGCCCGTTCAACTGCCATTCGGCGACGAAGGCCGGGCGATGCTTCAGATCATTCACGATGTTGCTCCAGGTGCCGGCCTCGCGTTCTACACCGCCGAGAACAGCGAAGCGGATTTTGCCAACGGAATTGGGGCCCTGCAGCAGGCCGGCGCCAAGGTCATCGTCGATGATGTTGGTTACTTCGATGAGCCCTTCTTCCAGGATGGCGAATTGTCACAGGCGATCGATGCCGTGGCTGCCAAGGGCGTCGCCTACTTTTCCGCTGCCGGCAATGACGGGAGCAACGCATACGACAACACCGCGCCCAGCTTTGCCACGCTGTCCAGCACGGGTGGCACCGCCGGGCAGTACCTGCTGAATTTCGACAACTCGGGAGCCACGACAGCGACTTCACTGTCCGTCGACATCCCGGCTTTGCAACAAGGATACCTGGTCGCGGTGATTCTGCAGTGGGATCAACCGTACGTCACGGGCGCGCCGGGAAGCCCAGGTGCGACCAGCCACCTGAACCTGTGCGTCACGAGCACTTCGGGAACCGACACGATCACCAACTATAGCGGCAATACGGCGAGCTGCACTGGGGCCAATGCCAGCGGCACGGACCCTGTACAGATTCTGATCATCAGCAATCCCGCCAATGCGCCCTCCGCGACAGCGCCCGAGACGGTGAATATCAGTGTCGGCCTGGCCGACGGAACCGCGGCCCCGGGCCGTATCAAGCTGGTGGTCGGGGGCGGCGGATTGGACGTCGTCATCCACGGCAATTACGCGAAAAACGCCACCCTTCAGGGCCATCCGGGTGCGGCCGGGGCGGCGGCCGTAGGCGCAGCCGCGTTCTACAACACGCCGGCTTGCGGAGTGACCACAGCGGTGCTCGAGAGCTATTCCTCGCAGGGTGGCGCGCCGATTCTGTTCGACACGACCGGCAACCGGCTGGCGGTCCAGACCTTGCGTCAAAAGCCCAACTTTGTGGCTCCGGACGGGGGCAATGACACGTTCCTCGGATTCAAGGACACTGGCGACAGCAGCTCCGTGGCCCAATGCGCCAACAACGCCAGCTATCCCAACTTCTTCGGAACGTCCGCGGCGGCTCCGCATGCCGCGGCCATTGCGGCCTTGATGCTGCAGGCAGATGCCAATCTGACTCCGGCGCAAATCTACGGAGCGATGCAATCGACCGCGTTGGCAATGGGCAACCCCTCTCCTGATGTCAACACGGGATATGGGTTCATCCAGGCGGATGCGGCCTATTCCTCACTGGGCCTCGGCACACCCCCGGTGACCGTCACCTCCACCCCGGCTTCCACCGGGAAGAGCGGTGGCGGTGGCGCGATCGACGCGTGGACGTTGTTGGTAATCGGCGGATTGGGACTGGCCCGGCTGCTACAAAAGGGACGTGCCCTTGGGAGCACGGACGACGGCCGTACCGGCGATTTTGTCATGCCAGCCCTGCCGGTCGTGGTCGATGGCAATCCAGATAAAACCGAGGCCCACTACGGCCAGTGACAGGAAGCAACTGAGCGCGCGGACGACGGCTGTCGGCCAGTCAATCGGGCGGCCGTCGACCCGCAACACCTGCAAACCGCAGATGATGCCGCCAATCGTGGAACCCTTCAGTTTCCACATGACGGCGCCATAGGCCGCCAACAGAACCAGAAACACATCGTGGTCGTGTAACTGGTGAGTGACGATACCGACCAGGACGATGTCCAGCAGGAGCGCGCCCATGCGAATGCCGAAACCGGCGCGCGGCAAGGCCGATACGTTGAGCGGCGGCTGACCGCTCGGCTCTGAGGTTGTGTTGGGCGGGGGAGGCCCGCTGCCCTGGGCGCCCGGCGACCCCTGCCGATCATCAGCGGTGAAATCCCCGAACGCCGGCCCCGCCGCCGCCGCTCCAGTGCCGCCGCGCGCACCCAAGTCAGCGGCCTCACCGAAATGTGGCTCAGCGCGGCCATCGCGCCCCACCGTAAAGTCAGGGCCTCGCGGTGCCTCTGTGAAAGGCGCCGCCGTGGGCCCTCCACCCACCCCGGGCACGGCACCCACCGCAGCCGCCCCGGCGCCCGGCCCGCCCGAGCGGGCCATCCGTTGCGCCCGCACGCCAACCAGCAGGGTGTAGGCCACCACTCCGAGCCCAAGGAGATCCGTCAGCTTGTAAATGACGAACCCCATGACCGGCAGTGTGTAAAGCACCAGCAGAATCAATCCACCGACGATCACCCCGGCAATTGTGTGACTCACAGGATCGTTCGCCATTGAAGGCGTGCAACGTTTCCCGATCGCGGCCAGGACCGCCACCTTGCCGAAAGTGGTCGCGCAAACGAGCCCGATCACGAGGAAGGGAATCGCGGCAATCCCAACCACCGTGATCGCCAGCAACACGATCAACACTGGAATGGCCAGCGTCAGGACCAGCGCTGCCAGGATCGACGGCCCCGGCTCCTTCTGCAGCGTCTGGATGCACTTGTCCACCGCCCCCCGGAACACGACGGCCAAAAAAACGTAAAGCGCCAGTAGCCCCAGCGCTATTCCCCATGCCCATCCCAGGCCTGAAGAAAACGCCAGCGGCCTGCCATACAGCAGGCAGCGCTGGATCCACGGCCGCACCCAATCGAAGTTGCTCCAATCGACGCCGATCACATTCTGGACCTGGCCGTCGACCACGGCGGCGGAGTCCTTCTTCAGGTCGCCGCCGACGATGGTAATGTTTCCGTGAACCTTTGCTTCGGGTCCGAGCTCGACGTTGCCCATCACGGCGACCACTTCACCGCTGACTTCGCCGTTGATATAGACGCTGCCCAACACGGCAACTGCCTGTTGACCGACAGTCCCACCCGTGACGTGCGTGCTGCCCAGCACGGAAACGACATCGTTGTCTACATTTCCCGCGCTGCTCGCCGAGCCAAAGACGGCTACTACGCTGGTGGCATGAGACCCCGCCGCCAATTCCGCGTCACGGCCTATTCCAACAACATCGTCGCCACCATGGTTATGGGAGTGCCTGATATGATGATCATGATGATGCTCCGCCGAGTCGTCCTCATCCGCAGGCTCATCATCGAAAGACGTCGTTTTGCCTTGATCCGATACGGAGGGCGCGGTTGTATCCTGTGCGTGAGCCGCCGTCAGCAGCAAGCAGCAGACCAGTAAGGTTACCCAGGATCGCAGGGTTTTAAACGGATACGTATTCATTTTTGTACATACAGCGTGCGATAGGCAAAAGTACCCAGAGCGAAGAGCACGGCATACAGCGTGAATCCAACAGCGGCTCCGGCGTAGAGCCACGCAGTGGGTAGCGCGTGAAACACCGTCTCACCCAGCGAAACGGTCGTTGAAAAGGCTTCGCCCGTTCGATGCAGCGCGGTCACGCCGGCGGCATCGGAGGAATGCACAAGATCGACCGCCGCCATGAAACCCGCCAGCGCGAGCTTGATGAATCCGAGCGAGGCAACCAGAAATGCCGCGCGTGCGGGCATGGGCCAGTGAGAGAATCCCCTGCGCCACCCGGGCTGCGCGGCGATTTGCGCGAATACGCGAGCTTGCAGGGAGGCAGGCGCGCGCCGCGGTGGCTGGGCCCGAACGACGCGCTCGATGAATTCCTCCAGCTCGCCGGCCTCGGTCCGGCCTGGCGCGCCGCTCCGGCCTCGGCCGGAGTTGACGCCCTGATGGCCCAACTCGTCGCGTGGGTCGCTCATAGCGCCCCCGCCTTCTTCAACAGCTTCGCCATCGCCGCGCGCCCGCGCGCAATGTCGGTTTTGATCTTGGACAGCGACACCTTCAGCTGCTCCGCGATCTGCTCGTAAGACATCTCCTCGAAGTGATACAACACCAACGGCACTCGCTGATGCTCCGGCAACGCCCGCAGCGCCTGTTCAACGAGCTCGTGGCGCTGCCCAGCCTCGATGTCAGCCACAATCGTATCCGCTACCGGAAAATCGACCTCCGGCTCCTCCTCGTCATCGCGACGCATTTCGGAGAAAAAGCGCCAGCGGCGGCGATACCGGGAAAGGTGGTTCAGAGTGAGGTGGGTCGTCACTGTCTTGAGCCATCCTCCCACCGAGGAGCTCATCTGCAGCGAGCGAAAGTTCTCATACGCTTTCAGGAATACTTCCTGGGCAATATCTTCCGCCTGCGCATCGTTGCCTGTCAGGCGCGCGGCAGTCGAAAAGACCATGTCCTGGTAGGCATGCATAAAGGTCGCGAATTCGGCCTGGTTTTCCAATTGAGGCGTGTCAGCGTTTGTACCCAGAACACCGCTCGCGGAAAAAAGTCGCAAGGGCCGCCCCCTGCAAGGGCCCGCCCCCCTGCCAAGGGCCGCCCCCTGCAAGGGCTATTTTTTGTCGAGCTGCGCCCCCTGCACGATCTGCCCCGTCATCCCCTGGGGTTGAGCCGTGATGAAGGGGCCCTTTCGCGAGGCCGGCGGCGCACTGCTGCGCAACTTGCGCCACAGGTCATAAATAGTCAGTCCGCCGGTCAGGATGGCCAGCGTCTCGAAGTACGCCGCCGAGCCAAACGCCTTCATCAGACTCCCCGCCAGAATCGGCCCGATAGCCGCCGCCATGCCGTTCAGGGAGAGCAATGCACTGCTGGCCGCCACCATCTGTCCGGGTTCCAGTTTGTCATTCACATGCGAGACTGCCAGGGAGTACAGCGTCAAGACGAAGGCGCTGAACAATCCGGCCATCACCAGAAACAGAGCATGAGGCATATGGGGAAACACGACGATGCTGCCCGCCGAGAACGTCGCGATCGTGCAGACAATCGCGATGACGGTGCGGCGATCCATGCGATCTGACAGTCGACCCATCGGGTATTGCGTAAGCGTTCCCGACAGGATGCTCACCGCCATGAAGGTCGCGATTCCCAACGTGTCGAGGCCGCTGAGGCGTGCATACACCGGGCCCATTCCGAAGATCGTCGAGGTGATCATTCCGGACACGGTGACCGCAACGACCCCGAGGGGTGAGTTCCGATAGAGATCTCTATACCGCACCTTGACCGGAACATGGGTTTCCGGCGAATGGTGCGAAGACACCACGATGGGGATCATTGCCATGGAGATCAGGATCGAGACCAGCATGAACGGCGTTGCCGTGCTGGGGTCGGCCAGCAGCAGCAGGTACTGCGCCGATCCCAGGCCTACGTACAAAACCAGCATGTACATCGCGAGCAGTGTTCCACGATTGGAACGTGTTGCTCCGGCGTTGAGCCAGCTCTCCGCCACCACATAAATGCCCGCAAAGCACACGCCCGAGGCCAGCCGCATGAGGGCCCAGAGTGCGGCATTTACGACGGAACCTTGCACGAGGATCGTGGCCGAAGCGATGGCGGCCAGCGCCGCAAATACCCGGATGTGCCCTACTTTGCGGACCAGTCGGGGTGCGCTGAAAGTACCCAGGAGGTACCCTAGGTAATAACAGGACATGATGGCGCCGGTGACCGGTGCCGGGATGCCCTCAAGCGTGGCACGGAGGCCGAGAAGCGTGCCCTGCAGGCCGGCGCCCAGCATCAGGACGCCCATGCCGAGTAGTAAGGGCCACGTGGTGGAGATCATGGTGGCTGAGATTGAGTTGCGCCAAATTAGCCGGCGCGCATCATATCCCGCCCATCGTCAGTAACGGTTTGAGTCGGCACACTTTTGGCTCATTATATTTGATATATCAGTGTGCCGCAGCAGGTACGTTCTATGATATCGATTGAAGAAAAGGATTTAGGTACACCGCATCGCGAAAGCGAGCAGCTCGTCACGCTGACGATTGATGGCACCGAGGTCACCGTACCCGCGGGCACGTCCGTCATGCGAGCCGCCGCGCTTGCAGGCACCCAGGTGCCCAAGCTGTGCGCCACGGAACAGCTCGAGGCGTTCGGCTCCTGCCGCCTCTGTCTCGTGCAGATCGAAGGCATGAAGGGTCTTCCCGCCTCGTGCACCACCCTGGTCAGCCAGGGCATGAAGGTCACCACCCAGAACCCGAAGATCGCCGAAGTGCGCCGCGGCGTGATGGAGCTGTATATCTCCGATCACCCGTTGGATTGTCTCACCTGCCCCGCCAACGGTCACTGCGAGCTGCAGGACATGGCCGGCACCGTGGGGCTGCGCGAAGTGCGCTATGGCTACGAGGGTGAGAATCACCTGAGCCTCGGCAAGGACACCAGCAATCCCTATTTCACCTTCGATGCCAGCAAGTGCATCGTCTGTTCGCGCTGCGTGCGCGCCTGCGAAGAGCAACAGGGCACTTTCGCGCTGACAATCCAGGGCCGCGGATTCGAGTCCAAGGTTTCACCGAGTCAGAACCAGCCGTTCATGGACTCCGAGTGCGTCTCGTGCGGCGCCTGCGTGCAGGCCTGCCCCACCGCGACGCTGTCGGAAAAGAGTTTGATCGAGAAAGGCCAGGCCGAGCACAGCATCGTGACGACCTGCGCTTATTGCGGCGTCGGCTGTTCGTTCCGCGCCGAAATGAAGGGCGAGGAGCTCGTGCGCATGGTTCCCAACAAGGACGGCCATGCCAACCACGGCCACTCCTGTGTGAAGGGCCGCTTCGCGATCGGTTACGCCACCCACAAGGACCGCATCCTGAAGCCCATGATCCGGGCGAACATCAGCGATCCGTGGCGCGAGGTGTCCTGGGAGGAGGCCATCGGCCACGCCGCCAGCGAGTTCAAGCGCATCCAGGCGAAGTACGGTCGTGACTCGATCGGCGGCATAACCTCCTCGCGCTGCAGCAACGAGGAGACCTATCTCGTTCAGAAGTTGATCCGGGCCGGTTTCGGCAACAACAACGTCGATACCTGCGCGCGTGTTTGTCATTCCCCGACCGGGTATGGCCTGAAGCAGACCCTCGGCGAGTCGGCGGGTACGCAGGACTTCGACTCGGTCATGCAGGCCGATGTCATTTTCGTCATCGGCGCCAACCCGACTGACGGGCATCCGGTATTCGCTTCGCAGATGAAGCGCCGCCTGCGTCAAGGCGCGAAGTTGATCGTGGCGGATCCCCGGCGCATCGACCTGGTCAAGAGCCCGCACATCGCGGCATCCCACCACCTCAAGCTGTTCCCGGGCACCAACGTGGCCCTGATCAACAGCCTGGCGCACGTGATCGTCACCGAAGGCCTGGTCAAGGAAGACTTCGTCCGCGCCCGCTGCGAAGTGGACTCCTTCGAGAAGTGGCGCGCGTTCGTCGCGCTGGAGCGAAATTCTCCCGAGGCCATGGAATCCGTGACCGGCGTGCCGGCCGCGGAAATCCGCGCCGCCGCCCGCCTCTATGCAACCGGCGGTAACGGCGCAATCTACTATGGACTGGGCGTCACGGAGCACAGCCAGGGCTCGACGATGGTGATGGGCATCGCCAACCTCGCCATGGCCACCGGCAACGTGGGTCGTGAAGGTGTGGGCGTCAACCCGCTTCGTGGTCAGAACAACGTGCAGGGCTCATGTGACATGGGCTCCTTCCCGCACGAGTTCCCGGGATATCGGCATGTGTCGGACAATTCCGTTCGCCACCTGTTTGAAACGACCTGGGGCGTCAGTCTGCAGAACGAGCCCGGCCTGCGCATCCCGAACATGTTCGAAGCCGCCTTGGACGGCGAGTTCAAAGGGCTGTATCTCGAAGGCGAGGACATTGCGCAGTCCGATCCCAACACCCAGCATGTCACTGCTGCGCTGTCGGCGATGGAATGCATCGTCGTTCAGGACCTGTTCCTGAATGAGACCGCGAAGTTCGCGCACGTCTTCCTGCCGGGATCTTCCTTCCTCGAGAAGGATGGAACGTTCACCAACGCCGAGCGCCGCATTTCCCGGGTTCGCAAGGTCATGGAGCCGAAGTCGGGATATGCGGACTGGGAGATCACCCAGCTGCTGTCGAACGCCATGGGTTATCCCATGAACTACCGCCATCCGTCGGAGATCATGGACGAGATCGCCCGCGTTACGCCGACGTTCGAGGGTGTCTCCTTCGACCGGATCGACGAGCTTGGGTCCATTCAGTGGCCGTGCAACGACGAGCACCCGAACGGCACACCGACCATGCACGTGGATGAATTCGTACGCGGCAAGGGCCGGTTCCTCGTGACGGAATACGTCCCGACACGCGAAAAGGTCAACGCGAAGTTCCCGCTGATCCTGACTACAGGGCGCATCCTGAGTCAGTACAACGTAGGCGCGCAGACTCGTCGTACCGAGAACAACATGTGGCATGACGAGGATCGTCTGGAGATCCATCCGCACGACGCCGAAGAACGTGGTATCGCGAATGACGATTGGGTTGGTGTTCGCAGCCGCGCGGGTGAAACCGTGTTGCGCGCCAAGGTCACTGACCGTGTTCAACCCGGTGTGGTGTACACCACGTTCCATTTCCCGGAGTCGGGAGCGAACGTCATCACCACGGATAACTCGGATTGGGCGACCAACTGCCCGGAGTACAAGGTCACTGCAGTGCAGGCGACACGGGTCAGCCAGCCGTCCGAATGGCAGAAGCGCTTCCGCACCTTCACGCAGACGCAGGAGAGCTTGTTGAAAGCAGCGGAGACGGTGTCGGCTAAATGAGCAGTGACGGTCCCGAGCAGATTGTTCGGATGGCGAATGATATTGGCAACTTCTTCCGCGCCGAGCCTGACAGGCAGGCGGCGCTGGATGGGATTGCCAACCACATCAACAAGTTCTGGACGCGGCGCATGCGCCAGCGGTTGCTCGACTATGTCGCCCACGGCGGCAATGAGCTCGATGAGCTGCCACTGGCCGCTGTGAAGTGGGTAGAGGTAGCGCCGGCCCCCGCGGACCAGCCGGCCACGCCGGCCGCCGTCGCCAGGTAGAGTCGTGCCCCCCCGCGGCGGGGGCATTGGAGCTCCGGGCGTCGCCCGGCAAGCGCAGGTCGGCTCAAAGTGGCGCATTCAAGCTCCGTACGTGCGCCACGGCGCTGCGGCCCAGGGCGGACAAGTTATATCCTCCCTCCAACATCGACACGATCCGATTGCCCGAATACTTCGCCGCGACCGCCATCAGTTGCCGCGTCATGAGCTCGTAGTCCGCTTCCACCAGCGCCAGCCCGCCCAGGCTATCCTCCCGATGGGCATCGAAGCCCGCGGAGATCAACACCATCTGCGGTTTGAACTTCTCCAGCGCGGGCATCCAGTCATCCTCCAGCGCCCTGCGGGCGGCCCGGCCATCGCTGCCGGCGGGCAGCGGCACATTGATCATGTTGGGGGCGGGATCCTGCGTGCCGCTCCCCGGGTAGAACGGGTGTTGGAAGAAGCCGACCATCAGCACTTTGTCGAGCCACTGCGGCCGGCTGAACATGTCCTCGGTGCCATTACCGTGGTGGACATCGAAATCCACGATGGCGAGGCGCTCGAGCCCCTTCTTTTCGATCGCATACGCGGCCGCCACGCCGATGTTGTTGAAGAGGCAGAATCCCATCGGTCGCCCCGTGGTTGCGTGATGCCCGCAGGGGCGTACAGCACAGAAAGCATTTCTCGAACGGCCCGCGACGACTTCATCGACCGCCATCAGGCCCGCGCCGGCGGCGCGTCGCGCGGCGGACAGCGTATGGGGATTCATGGAGGTGTCAGGATCCAGTTGTACGTACCCCTGCGTCGGGGCGTTCTCGAAAATCAGATCCACGTACGCGGGCCGATGCACTCGCTTCAGATCCTCGGCCTCAGCCAATGGGGCCTCCAATACGCGCAGTTGCTCAAGTAGCCCGGAGGACCGCATGTGCTCGTTGACCGCTATCAGGCGGTCCGGGCATTCCGGGTGACCGGCCCCCATCTCGTGTTTCAGGCAGTCGGCATGGGTGATGTAGGCAGTGCTCATGGTTCATGGGTCCAATGGTTTTGGGAGCTGCGCCGCGCTCGTCGCCTGCGAATCTCGACGCCCTATCGTTGCATGCTTCTTAAAAGGTGTACCGCAGGCGAAGCAACCTTCGGTGCAAGGTCTCTGTGCCGCTCTGAGTAGATGTACTCGAGCTCATATCTCATATATTTTGTGCGAACGGGTGCAATCAAGTGGGGGGAATTTATATGGCTGGTCGTAACTTCCTGTTCGTTCCCGGACCGACCAACGTTCCTGATCGCGTACTGCGCGCAATGGCGGTTCCGATGGAGGATCACCGGTCGCCTGTGTTTCCAGATCTGACCCGTACGGTCCTGGCTGGGCTCAAGCCCGTGTTCAAGACAACAACCGGCACCCCTATCCTGTTCCCGTCGTCCGGCACCGGCTGCTGGGAAGCCGCGCTCACGAACTGCCTGAGCTCGGGAGACAAGGTGCTCATCGCGCGGTTTGGCCAGTTCAGCCACCTGTGGGTGGACATGTGCCAGCGCTTGGGTTTCGAGGTCGAAGTGCTCGAAACCCCCTGGGGCGAAGGCGCGCCCGTCGAAAGATACCTAGCCTCCCTCACGGCCGACAAACAGCACAAAATCAAAGCGGTCCTGGTGTGTCAAAACGAGACAGCGACGGGCGTAACCAGCGACGTAGCCGCAATCCGCGCCGCCATGGACAGCGTGAAACACCCCGCGCTGCTGTTCGTAGACTCGGTCAGCGCGCTCGCCAGCATCGATTTCCGGATGGATGAGTGGGGTGTCGATGTGTGCGTCAGCGGTTCCCAGAAGGGACTGATGCTGCCTGCCGGCATGGGAGTCACATGCGTCAGTCAAAAGGCTCTGGAAGCTTCCAAAACGGCCAAGGCATTCCGCTGCTACTTCGACTATGCGGATATGGTCAATGCGAACGCGCAAGGTTACTTCCCGTACACGCCGTCAGTACCGATGATGTACGGCTTGAAGGAAGCCCTCGCCGTCATTGCGGAAGAAGGCTTGGAGAACATCTTCGCGCGACACACGTACTTGGCTCGCGGCGTGCGTGCTGCCGTGTTCGAGGGATGGGGCCTCAAGCTGTGCGCCACGGAACCGAAGTGGTACTCCGATACAGTCTCGGCCATCATGGTTCCCGATGGCATCAATGGCGCGGAGGTGATTTCGCGCGCCTTCAAGCGTTATAACCTCGCGCTCGGTGCCGGCTTGTCAAAAGTCGCTGGTAAACTGTTCCGCATCGGCCACCTGGGTGATCTGAACGAGCTGATGTTGCTCGGCGCCATCGCCGGAGCCGAAATGGCCATGCTCGATGTGGGTGTCAAAATCGAGCCGGGTAGCGGCGTAGCGGCTGCCCAGAAGTTCTGGCGAAACAACGCGCCGGCGGGTACGCAATCGGCCGGCGCGAAGGCAAGCAAGGCAGCATGACGCAGCGAGTTGTTTTTCTCGACCGCGATTCACTCAAGGCGAAGGTCCGCAAGCCTTCATGCGCGACCGAGTACGTCGAGTACGCGAAGACCTCAGTCGAGGAAATCGTGCCGCGCCTCACGGACGCGACGGTCGCGATCATCAACAAGGTGCCGATGCGCGCGGAAACGCTGAAGCAATTGCCCAAGTTGAAGTTGATCGCGGTGGCGGCCACCGGTTACGACTGCGTGGACGTACCGTACTGTAAAGAGCATGGGATCGCGGTTGCCAACATTCGCAACTACGCGATCCACACCGTGCCCGAACACTCCTTTGCGCTGATCCTGGCACTGCGCCGGAATATCCTCGCCTACCGGCAGGACGTTGAGAACGGGGTGTGGCAGAAATCCGATCAGTTCTGTTTCTTTACGCATGACATCGGCGATCTGCATGGGTCGACTCTCGGCATCATCGGAGAGGGTGCCATCGGTCAGGGCACCGCGGCTATCGGGCGCGCATTCGGGATGCGTGTGTTGTTCGCCGATCATCCACCCCCAAAGGCGCAAGGCGTGACCTTCACGCCGTTCGAGCAGGTACTGGCGGAATCGGACGTGATCTCAATTCATGCCCCCCTCACGCCCGCGACGCGCAACATCATCGACATCAACGCCTTCCGCAAGATGAAACGCAATGTGCTTCTCATCAACACGGCCCGCGGCGGATTAGTCGATGAGGCAGCGCTGATCCAGGCGCTGAATGAAGGCTTGATCGCGGGCGCCGGCTTCGATGTGCTGACCGCGGAGCCGCCGCGCAACGGGCATCCGTTGCTGGATATCCGCCGCCCGAACTTCATTCTGACCCCGCATGTTGCCTGGGCCTCCGATGGCGCCATGCAGTTCCTTGCTGACCAGCTCATCGACAACATCGAAGCCTGGTGCGCGGGCAAACCGCAACATCTGGTGACCTAGCGTCATCCTAGCTCCCGCGAGCCTCCTGCAGGCTTTTGGCCAGCAGTTTAGTCAATGAATACACGGTATCCAGGTGCGGCGTGGGCGTTTCGGTCAGCCGGGCCAATTCCACCACGGCCCCCAGCAACGCATCGATCTCGAGATCGCGTCCCGCCTCGACATCCTGCAGCATGGAGGTCTTGTGGTGTCCCACCTTCTCCGCACCGGCAATCCGCTTCTCGAGCGGCACCCGGAACGTGATTCCGAGCTCATGCGCGATGCTTTGGGCTTCCGTCATCATGGCCGCGGCGAGCTCACGGGTGGGCGGGTACTGGCAGATCCCGGCCAACGTCGCGCGCGACAGTGCGCTGATCGGGTTGAAAGTCATGTTGCCCCAGAGCTTCAGCCAGATCTCGGCACGGATATCGTTGAGCACCGGCGACTTCAGTCCCGCCCGGGTCAAACTGTCGGCGACCCGTGTGACGCGCTCTGTAGTCGTCCCGTCGAGCTCACCCACCGGGAAACGGGTTCCTTCAACGTGCTTGATGATCCCGTGAGCCACGAGCTCAGTCGCCGGATAAACGACACAGCCGATGACGCGATCGCCCGGTATATTCGCGCCGATCGCACCTGTTGGATCGACACTCTTCAACCGCGTATCCGCCAGCGCTCCGGGATGCCGGTGGAAATACCAATACGGAATACCGTTCTGCATCGGAACGACCACGGTGCCAGCACCGAACAACTTGGGCACCTCGGGGGCGACAGCCCCCACCTGATGCGCTTTCATGGCAAGAATGACCACGTCCTGCGGACCCGCCTCGCTGTAATCGGATGTTGCATTGACGCGCGGCAACGATTCCTCCGTGCCGTCCGCCATCTGCAGGCGCAGCCCATTGCTGCGCAACGCCTGCAGATTGGCGCCTCGCGCGATGAATGTGACCTCTTCACCCGCGAGTGCCAGACGAATACCGACAAAGCCACCGATTGCCCCGACACCCACGACCGCAATTTTCATCAGCGTACCCCATGTCCAAAGTGAGGGCGTACGGTCCACGCATGCCCCGGCGGACAACAGACTAGATCACTTTGGTTGCTCTCAAGTTGGCAATCTCCTGGGGTCCGAGCCCCAGCTCAGCCAACACCTCCTCGGTGTGCTCACCCAGCAACGGGGCGCGCTTCACTTCGGTCATACTGTCGCTCAGCTTGATCGGATTGCCCACGGTCAGGTACTTGCCACGCTGCGGATGATCCACTTCCACGATGGTGCCGGTCGCCCGCAGTGACGGCTCGTATGCCAGTTCCTTCATGGACAGGATGGGACCGCACGGAATGTCGTGTTTGTTCAGAATCTCCATCGCCTCGAGCTTCGTCTGGGTCAGGGTCCACCGTTCAATCGCCGCGAATACTTGCTCGAGGCGTGGCAGACGCGCATGGGGTGTGGCGAAATCGGGATCCGTGATCCAGTCTTCCTTGCCGATGACGTTGCAGATCTCCTTCCATACCGGCGCCTGGCAGATGAAGTAGAGATAGGCGTTGGGATCGGACTCCCAGCCTTTACACTTTAGAATGGAACCCGGCTGCCCGCCGCCGGACGCGTTGGCCGCGCGGGGCACCGAGTCCCCGAACCTGCCATCCGGATACTGCGGATACTCCTGCAGCACACCGGTGCGCTCGAGTCGCTGTTGATCGCGGAGCTTCACGCGGCACAGATTCAACACTCCATCCTGCATCGCGGCCAGCACTTTTTGCCCCCGGCCCGTCGTGTTGCGCTGGTAGAGCGCCGCGACGATCCCCAGAGCGAGGTGCAGGCCCGTGCCGCTGTCGCCGATCTGTGCACCGGTGACGAGAGGGGGACCGTCCTCAAATCCGGTCGTCGACGCGGCACCACCGGCACATTGAGCGACGTTCTCGTAGACCTTGCATTCCTCGTAGGGTCCCGGTCCGAACCCCTTCACCGACGCCACGATCATTTTCGGGTTGAGCCGTTGAATTCGCTCCCAGGTAAACCCCATCCGATCCAAGGCGCCGGGCGCAAAATTCTCCACCAGAACATCACATCGCTGGATGAGCTTTTCCAGGATCTGCTTGCCGGCCGCGCTCTTGGTGTCGAGCGTGATCGAGCGCTTGTTGTGATTGAGCATGGTGAAATACAGGCTGTCGGCATCGGGGATGTCGCGCAGCTGCTCGCGCGTGACATCGCCGGCTCCCGCCCGCTCAACCTTGATCACGTCAGCCCCAAACCAGGCCAGCAACTGAGTGCAGGTGGGCCCGGACTGCACGTGGGTGAAATCCAGAATGCGAACGCCGTCTAGTGCCTTACCCATACTGACTCGAGTCTCTTAGTCATCAAGGGAACCCCGTCGGACGTGCTGCCGACCCTCCGAGGTATATCATATTTCAAGGCTTATGGTGGGTCATGGTACCGAAGGACGCTCAACGCCCTGACCCAATTCGGATTTCCGCTCAGGTTTCCACCCATGTCGCTCCGTTACCGTATAATTTAATATATCTCGCGCTATTTTCGCTGCCCGGCAGCTGCACCGGCCCTGGCCACATGAGCACAACCGAAAACCTGATCCAGCGCGCCACGGCCTCCACGCCGTTAGCGCTCGCCCCGCTCAACGCAACCAGCCTCCGCGATCAGGCCTATACCCTGATCAAGGCGGCCATCGCGGACACGGACATCTACAACCCGAGTCAGGAGCTGCGCCTGGACGAGAGGCAATTGATCACGGCGCTCGGCGTGAGCCGCACTCCGATCCGGGAAGCGCTCTCGCTTTTGGAGCAGGAAGGCTTTGTGCGGACGATCCCCAGGCGCGGGATCTACATCGTCCGCAAATCTAAGCAGCAGATCATCGAGATGATCCAGGTGTGGGCCGCACTCGAGTCCATGGCGGCGCGTCTCGCCACCTTGCACGCTCCGGACTCGGAGATTGCGAAGCTGCGCCACCTGTTCGATGAGTTCCAGAGCTCACCGCCGAATGAGCACCTGGATGAGTATTCGGATGCCAACATTGCGTTCCATACCGAGGTGATCCGGCTGGGTGGCTCGCAGACCATCATCGACACCACCCGCAACCTTTTGCTGCACGTTCGCGCGGTGCGCCGTGCGACCATTTCTCAAAGCGACCGTGCCGCTCGTTCCATCATCGACCACTTGAAGATCATCGAGGCGCTGGAGAAGCGCGACACCGAGCTGGCCGAGCGCTTGACCCGCCAACACACGCTCGACCTCGCGGCTCACGTCGATCGCTATGGCGACTTTCTGGGCTAGCCCCAATCGCCCAAGGTGGCCGTATCTTCGAGATAAAGGGGCTGGAGGATGGCCTCGGGTGTACCTTTGGCCACGATGTTTTGCAGCAACGAGCTCTGCGTGACCGTGTTGTCAATCAACGTTGCGGCACCGCCCCGGATGCGCAGGTAAATCCGGCCGGACCTCTGATCCGCGAAATTCACTTCTTGAAAAACCTGAATACAGCGCCGTAAAAACCCGAGGTTATGCTCGGGGGCAAGCCGTGTCTGGTCCCGATAAAGTTTGTCCGGCGATGTGGCATCGACATCCACACGCCCGAAGCGCTCAATATCCAGCAGCTTCTCGACATCCAGCACGTTGAGCGTGTAGTTGTCGCCGAAGGCTACCGTCTTCGGCAGCGCCCCGTAGGGCACACTGTTATCCAGAAACTCGATACGCATCTGCTTGTCTGTGCGATGAACCCAGGTAAAGAACACGTTTGGCACGCCCACATAGGCCTCGACACAATGCGCCAGCGTGTCATCTACTGCCTTGTACCGCCCGAACTCGAGTCCCCGAATCCACGCTCGCTCGACCAGCTGCTCCGGAGGCGTGATTACAAAGAACAGATAGACGTACTCACCGAAGCGAGTCAGCAGGTTGCTGCCAGCCTCGTCGGAATCCGGCGCGAAGCTGTCGAACCGAAACCGGTCGATCAACAGGTGGGCCATGCGCCCCTGGGCATGTTTACGGGCCAGGTAGCGATCGAGCTTCTGGTCCACGATCTGCAGCTCCTCCGCGGTGAACGCACCGGCGTACTTGTAGGCCGACCCCAGCGCGCTGTAGTCGAGTAGTTGCTTGCGGAAAATGTCGGGGCTGATGAGCGCGAAATCGGCCCAGCGCACGCCCAGTGCCCCCGCCAGCTTCCGATGCAGCGGTCGCAGGCTGCTCTTGCCCGCCGCGGATGGCCCCTTGGTGTTGATGATGATCGGGTGGCTCTGGCGCGGCAGCAGCGCGTACTTCTCCGCTTCGATACCCTGGCGCATCAGCGGCTCGATGGCTCGACCGACCGCCTCGCTCCCATGGTCATTGCACGCCAGATCGGTCGCCAGTGAGCCAATCAATTCCGGCGTGCCCCAGGCCCGGCCGTGGGTCTTGAAAAGGGCTGACATCACGCGTGCCAGGGCCCGATAGGCTGCCCGCTTCAGCGGCTCCTCGGCGTGGCTCGCGAGGCGCTCGTACACCGCGATCTGCTCCGGCCCCCAGGCGCCGCCGCCGGCCGGTGGCGGCTGCCTGGGCGCCCTTCTGAACCAACTTGCCTTCAGTGCCGGCGCCGGCGCCGTCAACTCAGCCAATGCAGTCTGGATGACCGTCGCCAATTCGGAACGGACGCCTTCATAGACGGCCGTAAGGGCCTCCATCTCAGGCTCGATATACCGATGCAGCAACCGGTCCGTGATGATCCGGAAATTGATGCCGAGGTCGCCGATTTTTTCACCCGTCGGCACGCTCAGGTCCGCCATGACGCGGATCATCAGCTCATGTAACAAGAGTCGCTGCGGCCGCAGTATCGCCAGATCGCACAGGGGCAGGCCCGTCAGTTGCCGCAGCTCCAGGGCGCAGGACACCCGGGTAAACGAATTTTCCGAGCGGAAGATCGTGCACATGTGCCGCAGCTCCCGCGGCACCTGCGACTTCAGACCGGGATTCCACGGGCCATAGCTCATGCCGGCACCTCAGCGGCTCGCGAACGGATCGCGGCTAGCCACTGTTTCTCAGAGCGGTCGCGATCGCATTGATCGACAACTGAATGCCCTCGCGCACCCGTGGGTCTTTCTCACCCGCGCGGTGGCGTTTGAGCATTTCGACCTGCAGGAGATTCAGGGGCTCGATGTACGGCAGCCGCAGGCGGATCGAGGCATCCAGGGCCGGGTGCCTTTCCAACAGTCGCGCTTGCCCGGTGATGCTCAACAGGCTTTCCTGAGTCTGGGTCCAGGTGTCGCGGATGTGCCCGAAAATGGCCCCGGCGAGTGTTTTATCCTCCACCAGGGTCGCGTACAGGGCCGCGATACCCATGTCCGATTTCGACAGCACCATCTCCAGGTTGTCCACCGTGGCGCGGAAGAAGGGCCACGCCTCCAGCATCTCCTCGAGAAGATGAGGATCCCGGAAGGAGTGCAGCGCCTGCCCTACTCCGTACCATCCGGGCAACATGACACGCGCCTGCGCCCAACTGAAGACCCACGGAATCGCGCGCAGATCCTCGATGCGTTCCGAATTCGTTCGCGACGCGGGGCGCGAACCTATCTTCAGCTCCGCGATTTCAACCAGCGGGGTCATCTGGCGGAAGAAGCGCGAGAACCCTTCCGTCCCATACACCAATTTGCGATAGGACTTGAAGGCCTCGGCGGACAGGTCATCCATCGCGTCCGCGAAGCGCACCCGATCCTCCGCCGAAAGCTGCGCGCTTTCGAGTGAGGTCAACAGCGTCGCGGACGTGATTGACTCCAGGTTGGCGGCGGCGCTGTCTCGGGTACCGTATTTGGCGGCAATGATTTCGCCCTGCTCGGTGATTCTGATGCGGCCTTGCACCGTGCCGTGCGGCTGCGCCCGGATGGCGTCGAAGGAAGATCCGCCGCCGCGCCCCACCGCGCCGCCACGGCCGTGGAAGACCTGCATGACGGTTGCGGCTTGCCTGAAGACTTCCGCCAGAGCAGCCGTTGCCTGCTGCAAGCTCCACACCGATGTCAGATACCCGCCATCCTTGTTGGAATCCGAATACCCGACCATGACCTCCTGAAAGCCTCTGGCCCGGGTCATGGCCGCCACCTCGGGCAGCGCCAGCCACGCGCTCATCACCGCGGCGGAATTGCGCAGGTCGCCGATGGTTTCAAACAAAGGGACGGCCATGATGGCCGCCTTGCCCGCGCGGTACAGCCCTGCCTCCTTGAGGAGGATGTTGACTTCCAACAGATCCGAGACACTGTCGCATTTGGATATGATGTAAGTCGTGATGCAGTCGGGGCCGTACAGGCGGTGAGCTTCAGCCGCGGCACGCACGATCGCCAGCTCCGAGTCGGTCTCCGGGCCGTAGGTGGCAAACGGACTCGCCAGGAGCCGTTCACTCGACAGCTCCGAGCGCAGCAGCTTCACACGCTCGGCCTCATCCAACTGGTCATAGCTCGAAGTCACGCCCGCGACCCTGAGCAGCTCGCCGACCACGCGCGCGTGGACATCCGAGTTCTGTCTGAGATCCAACGTGGCCAGATGGAACCCGAAGGTCTCGACGGCCCGGATGAGCCGCGTCAACGCTCCGGAATCGCTGTTCTGCGCCTGCAGTGAGGTCTCGATGACCTGAAGATCCGCCATGAGACTCTTCGCATCGGCATACGGCTCGCCGTTGACGGACGCAGGCCTTGCGGGTACGTGGCCCGTGAGCTTCTTGTACGTCGCCGCAAGGCGCGCGTAGATACCGGTGATCGCCCGACGATAAGGCTCGTCAGCACGAGCGGGATGATTGTCGCCGCTGCGCTCGGCAAGTGCGTTCAGCTCTACGGAGACAGCCGCCTGCTCATTAGATATGGACAGTTCGGCGCCCAACGCATGCAATTGCGCCAGGTAATCGGCCATGAGTGCTTGCGCCGAGCGCCCCAAAGTGAGCTGCAGAGAATCCGCAGTAACGTGCGGATTGCCGTCACGATCACCACCGATCCAGCTTCCCGGTCGCAGGAAACTCGCCGGCCGCCGGCCGAGAGATCGCTCCCAGCGAGAGTAAAGCGCCGGTATCACCGGCAGGAACACCTCTCGCAGATACGCGAGCGCGATATCCACTTCGTCCGATACATAAAGACGCTCGCGCCTCAGCGCTCGCGTTTGCCAAAGCAGAGCAATTTGCCGCGCGATGCCCTGCTCTATCAGTTCGCCGTCCGGCGTCTCGGTACGACCCGCATCGCGCAATCGCATCAGCTCGAATATGCGGTTACGGTGGTCGATCATGCTCTTGCGCATGACTTCGGTGGGATGTGCGGTCAGCACGGGGACAATCAGCGCACGATCGAGCAGCTCGTTCGCCTGCTCCGCCTGCACGCCCTGCGACTTCAGATAGTCCAAGGTGGCCGCCAATGTGCTGCTCTTTTCCGCCGTGACGCCGTGACGATCCTCGGCGAGATTGGCCAGCATGGAAAACAGCATGAAACTACGGGCAAACGCCACGGTTTCATCCAGGGTGAGCGTATCCAGGCCCGCGTCCAGGCCGCGGGGATTGGAAATGCCTCGATAGCGGTCCACGGAGCCGGCCCGGATAGCCTCGATGCGCTGAAACAGTGCATCGCCACCGTAAGCACGGATGACATCTCCGAGAATTTTACCGAGGAAGCGGACGTCGGCGATCTGAGTAAGCGGTTGATTCATGAGCCGACGATACCGCCTCGCTCAATCCGCCTCAAATGGGCGATTGGCCCTCGACCGACTGGGCGAAACACGCACGGTGCGGTAGCGCTTGCGACCTGTCCTACCCACTCGACCTTCAGGCACAGCCCCGCATTGAGCGGGTCGAACAACGGGAGTTCGCAATCCAACAAGGCCGTATTGGCTGACTATCCCAACATCGAGTGCCGGTAGCCCACGTCATGCTTTCATAATCCTTTAACGGACCTGAAATCATTTCACCCCACCTTACCTGCAGATAGGTTCTGCAGTTGTAAGGGAGCGTGCAATGAAGATGAAACTAGGGGGAATACTCGCCATCGTGGGTATCCTCGCCTCCGGACTGGGAACGGCGCAGGCCGCGACCGTATCGCTTTCACCGGATACATGGGCCGGATTTGACGTCGATCCGATTTCGGCATCGGACCAATCACTGTCTTGGATCAACGCTGACGATGGCTCGCTCACGAGCTTCACGCTAACCACAGCGGTAGCCGGCGTATTGAAGGTCGTCGACCTGGGGGTTGCCGGTGACACCTATAACGTCACCATCACGGGTCCGAGTGGCACGCAGAATCTGACCACGACGTCGGTGCCCGCCTCCAGCACGAGCTTCGCGGGTCTCAACAGCTACGAGTCGGCCCTGGCCAACCCGGATTTCAGCCACCTGCTCGTCGATCTGGATCCCGGCACCTACACCATCACCGGCTCGCTCTTGCAGTCGGCGCTCGGCACGGACGGCAAACCTTTGAACATCACCTCGGGCGCGTTGGAGTTTACGCCGGTGCCCCTGCCGGCTGCCCTGCCTCTGCTGTTGTCCGGCCTGGCCGGTCTTGGCATTGCGCGTCGTCGCCGCACGGCAAACACAATCTAGGAGCTGCGAATGCATTTCGGAAATAAGCTTGCAGTAACCCTGTTGGCCGTCAGCGGCGCGCTCCTCGCATCCGTCGCCTCGGCTCAGCAGACCACCACTGTCAAAATCATCGCGTTCAACGACTTTCACGGCAACCTGCAGTCCCCCGGCAACTTCATCGGCGTTCCTGCGGGTGGGGCGGATGTTCTGGCCGGCTACGTCGCGAAGCTCAAGAGCCAGAATCCGTATAACGTCACCGTGCACGCCGGCGATATGACCGGCGCGAGCCCGTTGATCTCCGCGTTCTTCTACGATGAAGGCGCGATCGAAAGCATGAACCGCCTCGGAGTCGATTTCGCCTCCGTCGGTAACCACGAGTTCGATTTCGGCAAAACGGAATTGCTGCGCAAGCAAAACGGCGGCTGCTCGCCTCCCGACCCGTCCGGCCAGAAGCTGACCTGCCAGGGCGCCAGCGTTGGAACGCCCGTGCCGTTCGAAGGAGCCAAGTTCAAGTACCTGGCCGCGAACGTTCTCAACACGGCCTCCAATCAAACACTGTTCCCGCCATACGCCATCAAGACGTTCACGACCCCCGCCGGCCGCGTGCGACTGGCATTCATTGGCATGACATTGCAGGCAACTCCGACAATCGTTACGCCGACGGGCGTCGCTGGCCTGAGCTTCACGGATGAGGCGACGACTGTGAATGCATTAGTGCCGCGCCTACGTGCGCTGGGCGCACAGGCGATCGTCGTGGTCGTCCACCAGGGTGGGTTCAACTCCGGCGACATCAGCAAGTGCCCCGGCGATGCCGGTAATACGGACACGACCAATCCGGCCGGCCTCGCCGGTTCGGATATCGCCAAGATCGTGAATCGCCTCGACGACGCAGTGGACCTGGTCGTATCCGCTCACACCCACAACGCCTATATCTGCCAGGTGCCGAACTCCATTGGCCGCAAGGTGCCCGTCACCAGCGCCAGCGCATTCGGCAGGGTGCTCACCAACATCGATCTCACGATCGACCCCATCGCCGGCCACGTGACCCACGTGACTGCGACCAACTCGATCGTCGACAACCGCCCCGCTACACTGACCGCGCAAGCAATCACGCCCAACGCAGCGATCACCGGCATCGTCGCTGGGTACGCAAACCTGGTCGCCCCCCTGAGCAGCAGAATCATCGGCAATATCACCGCCGATGTTCCGAACCAAAGGGACAATACGGGTGACAATCCGGCGGGCCGCCTGATCGCGGATGCCCAGTTGCAGGCGACCCAGAATCAGGCCGCCCCAGCGCAAATTGCGATGATGAACCCGGGCGGCGTCCGCGTGAATGGCTTCCTGCTGAGCGGAACCTCACCGGCCAGCTCCGGCAACGTGAGCTATGGACAAGCCTTCACCGTCCAGCCGTTCGGCAACAGCCTCGTGACCCTGACTCTCACCGGGCAGCAGATCAAGGACGCGCTGGAACAGCAGTTCAATGGTTGCAGCATCAATGGCCTGCCCCCGCAGTCCGGCGGCACCAAGATCCTGCTGGTGTCGAACGGTTTCAACTACAGCTGGGATGCCACGCGCACACTCTGTGACCGGGTCGTCAGCATCTCCCTGAACGGCAACCCGATCTATGGAAACGGGGCAAATCTCGCTCAGACCTATCGCGTGACGGTGAATAACTTCCTGTCGACCGGTGGAGACAACTTCACGGTGTTCAAGTCGGGAACCAACCTGGTCGGCGGCTCGCAGGACATCGATGCGCTGGTGAACTACATGGCAGGCTTCAAGCTGCCGGACTTCCCGGCCTACGATCCCGCCGCGTTCCCGCGGCGCATCACCCGGCTCGACTCCGGCACCACGATTCCTTAATCCGGAATCAACACGACGACCACTGCCCCCTGCACTCGCTCCATCAGTTCCTTCGCTGGAACCGGTGGGAGCGAGGCAGGGATTTCCGACGAGCTCGTCACCGGAATCACGATCGTCTTCTGCGCCGAGACGACTCCCACGAGTCGCCCTTGCGGGTCAAATACCGGACTTCCGCAGATCGACGGCGGCAAATCCGCGCTGATCCGCAGCGGGCCCGTGCCACGCGGACGAATCAACAACCCCGACGTCAACGCCGGCCAACTGGCTTCCCGCGGGTCGGCAACCCCGAAACCCACAACAGACGCGGGGCGCCCGGCAACGCCTGCGGCATACAGCACGGTCGACCGGGAGTCATACGGTTTTTCGAGCCTCAGTGTTGCCAGACCGTCCGGATCCACCTTCTCCAACGTCGCCTTGCGCAACCGGCCGAGCCCATTACGCACGTAAACTGGTCCCGCGACATGGGCCAGAGCCGGCGCCAGCGTGAGGACACGCCTGCCCTCGTCGATCACAAACCCGTTAGTAGCCACACCCTTCACGTCCTTCGGGAAGGACTCGAAATACGGCGCCGGCCAACGCCCCGCGCCCGGCTTAATGCCGGCCACGACTTGAGACGCTTGCCCGGAGACTCGCTCCGCCCGCAAGCGCAGTGCCTCAACATCGGGCTGCGGTGAGTGGGCCCGCCTCCAACCATCCAGCAACTCCACAGCCTCCTGAGACCGACCGCGGTCGAGGAGAATCTCCGACAAGGCACCCACCAGCGGCACCGCGTCGGGATCTCGCAGCAGTGCCTTCCTGAGAAAATCGATCGCGCGGTCGGTTTGTCCCGCGCGCTCCTCCAGGAAGGCGCCGATCGCCAGCGCCTCGGCTGAATCTGCGTGTTCACCCGACACCAGCAGCGCAAACGCGGATGCCCGCCGGAATTCCCCGCCCAGCAGATCCGCCCGCACCTGCCCGATGTCCGCCTCGGGCGATTCCTCCGACTGCCCTTCGGCCTGCACATACAGATCGTGCGCCCGCTCGGGCTCGCCCTCGCGCAACGCCCTGTCCGCTTTCGCCAGCAGACTGCGGAACAGCGCCTCCTTTGAAATATCCAGGGGCGCAGCGGCCTGCGCAGTCAACATGATGAAGGCGGACGCCAGTGCAAGCTTTTTCATACCGGGAATCGTAGCTCCCGAATGTTGAACGTTGTGTTGTGCGCCGCAGGCCGGATGCGTTTCGTTCTGTTCGCCTCGAGGCGCTCCAATACGGCACCCGGCGCGCCGGCACACAATCGCGGCGGGCTACCCTCGGCTTGGCTAAACTGTGCCGCCGTCGAGGGGGCATTTAGCGGCTTTGACGGAGAACTCGATGACGGATCAGAAGTCCGCATTTCATTGGCGTGTACCCCCCGACTGGGTCTGGCGGGTCGCTGTTTTACTGCTGGCGGTCACTATCCTGCTGGTCATCACCACGCGCTGGAACCATTGGGCGTCGAATTCCAGGCACCAGACCACGGATGATGCCTACCTGCAGTCCGACCTGACCCCGATCGCCGCCAAAGTCTCCGGTTATGTGCGCAGCATGCCCGTTCAGGATTACGAGCGCGTCCACGAGGGGCAGCTCATCGCCGAAATTGTCGATGACGACTACCGTGCCACCGTCGATCAACTCACAGCCAGTGTCGCAGCGGCGGCGGCGCAGATCGAAGCCCTGAAGGCCCAGCAGGAATTACAGGCCGCAAACGTGCAGGCCGCCAAGGCCAGCGTCGCTGCCGTGAATGCGAACGCTGAGCAGAACAAAAGGGACCTGGCACGCCAGGCCGTGCTCTTCAAGACCGGCTCGTCCTCGACCGAGGCGGCTGAAAAACTGCAGACGCTCGAGGCACAACTGGCTGCCCAGCTCGAGCAGGCGAAGGCGCAGGCAGGCGCCGCCTCTCGACAGTTGTCCGTGCTGGCGGCTCAACAGGCCCAGGCCGAGGCGGCTCTCGCCGCCCAGAAGGCCAGTCTCGCCATCGCGAAAATCAACCTCGGATATACGCGCATCGTGGCTCCCCAGGAGGGTGTCATCGGGCAGCGGCAGGTAAAGCCGGGGCAGTGGGTGGGGGTCGGTGGCCAGGTAACCTCCCTGACGCCGCTACCGAATGTCTGGGTGATCGCCAATTTCAAGGAAACTCAACTGACGCACATGGCGGTGGGCGAAAAGGCAGATGTCAGGGTGGATACGTTTCCGGGGCATACCTTGCACGGCCACGTGGTTGCATTTGCTCCCGGAGCCGGATCGCAGTTCGCGCTGCTGCCGCCTGACAATGCCACCGGCAATTTCACCAAGGTGGTGCAACGAGTCGCGGTCAAGATCCTCATCGACGACGCGGATGGCTTGAAGGACCGCCTCCGCCCCGGCATGTCGGTGATCGCGACGGTGGATACGAAATCGGGAGAGCGTTCGTGAGCGTGCCCGCCGCGCCCGGCGCACCTCCGGCGGGCGCCGGGCCATCTTCGGGCACCGTGCAAGCCCCGGGTGCTGCACCCCCGGCCACTCCCGCGCCAGCCACCTCGTTCCCCTGGTTCGGCCTGACCGCGGTGCTGATGGGCACGTTCATATCGACCCTCAACACTCGCCTGTCGACCCTCGGACTCGCCGACATCCGCGGTGCCGTTCACGCGGGCTTCGACGAAGGGGCCTGGATTTCCACGGCCTCCACCGTTGCGCAGATGTTGATCACCCTGGTGGCAATCTGGCTGGGCGCAGTCTATGGCGCACGCCGGGCACTGATGGGAGCATCGGGCGCTTTCGCGATCCTCTCCATCCTGACGCCCTTCTCCCCCAACCTGCCCACGCTGTTGGTTTTCCAGTTCCTGAGCGGGTTGGCGACCGGCTTCTTCATTCCGCTCACGCTGAGCTTCGTATTGCGCAACACGCCGCCCAAGGCGTGGGCCTATGGAATCGCCGTGTACGCGCTCAACCTCGAAGTCTCGCTGAATGTGTCCGCCTCGCTCGAAGGCTGGTACACGGATCACCTGTCCTGGCGTTTCATCTTCTGGCAGAACATTCCCTTCGCGCTCATCATGTTCCTGTGCCTGTTCCTGGGCGTGAAGCCGGAGCCGCAGCCGGCGAGCCGTCCGCGGCCCGATTATTTCGGGTTCATCTTCGGGGGTCTCGGCTTCGGGCTGATCTATGCCGCCCTCGACCAGGGCAACCGGTTGGATTGGCTCAACTCACCGCTGGTCATCGGGCTGCTGGCGGCCGGCGGCCTGCTGTTGATTGCCTTCTTCGTGCACGAATGGACGTGCCCTCATGCGGCGGTCGACCTGCGGGTGGTGTTGGAACCCCCGCTGCCGCGAATGTTGCTGCTCATCTCGTTCCTGCGGCTGACGATCCTCTCCACGGCCCTGGTCATCCCGCAATTCCTGCAGACGGTGCGCGGATTTCGGGCCCTGGAGGTGGGCGATACCTTGTTGTGGATTGCCGCGCCCCAATTGCTGATCTGCTTCCTCGCCGGATTCACGCTACGGCGCGCGGACCCGCGGATGGTCGCGGTGTTTGGTTTCATGTGCATCTGCGCCGCCTGCCTGATGATCTCCTATAGCCTGACTCCCGTCTGGGGATCGGATCAGTTCCTGCCGTCGGCCATCCTCCAGGCGGTGGGGCAGAGCTTCGCGCTGTCGGGTACCGTGTTCTTTGCGGTCCTGCATTTGCGTCCGCAGGTTGCGCTGAGCTTTGGCGCCGCGATTCAGGTCGCCCGCCTGTTCGGCGGTGAGATCGGCAGCGCATTTATCCAAACCTTCGTTCGGGTGCGGGGTCAGGTCGCTTCGAATCATCTCGGTCAACACCTCCAGATCGGTGACGCGGATGTCATGAGGCGAATTCAGGCTTACGGGGCCGCCACCGCGCGGGCCGGGGATTCCTTGTCGGCGACAACTCGCGGCGAGGCCGTGTTGAACAGTGTGGTGCATGGAGCCGCCGTGACGCAGGGGATCATCGATGCATTTGTCGTGATCGCGGCGGCGACCGCCCTCACGGTGATTTTCATTGTGACCCGGCAGGCGGCTCCCGCCGGTCCGGCTTCGCACATGCCGCTGTTCGCTCCTAAAAAGGGAACACCGTGATGCGCGCCGCCCGTGGCCTGCCCTGTCTGCTCCTTCTGGTCGTATCGGGGTGCAAAGTCGGCCCCAACTACCATCCCGCTCCTCCAACCCCAGGGGCACGAGGACCGTGGGTATCGGTCACTCCCGAGGCGGAAACCTCGGCCGAGCCGCCGGATGACTGGTGGCGCCTCTATCACGATCCGACCCTGGACGAGCTGTTGGACGAAGCCTTCCGGGCCAACACGGACCTCAGGGCTGCCGAAGCGAATCTGCAGGCGGCCAGTGCTGCGCTCGACATCGCGCGCGACGCCTTTCTCCCGCAGACGAAGGCTGAGATCGGATCGACTCGCGGCCGCGATGGAACCACGGACGAGATCCTGGAACTGACGGGCCGCCGGCCGCAGACCATCTGGATTCATGAGGCCGCCCTGAGCCTCGGCTACGAGCTCGACTATCTCGGCCGTGTTCGCCGCTCAGTCGAATCCGCTCGCGCCGACGCGGAAGCGGTGGCCGCTGCGCATGACACCGTGAAGATCACTGTAGCCGCGGAGACAGCACGGGCGTACGGACAGATTTGCGCTTTCGGCGAGCAGATTGAGGTAGCAAAGCGATCGCTGGATATCGTGAGTCGCGAGGCGGACATCACGGTTCACCGGCACGAGGCAGGCGCCAATTCGCAATTCGATGTTGTGAGGGCTCAGCAGCTCGTCGCACAAGTACGAGCCACCATTCCTCCCTTGGAGGGTCAGCGTCGCGCGGCACTCTTCCAGCTAGCTGCTTTGCTGGGACGCTCACCGACGATGGCACCAACCGAGGTGAACCAGTGCGTTCTGCCTCCCCACCTGACGGACCTCGTGCCCGTTGGGGACGGCGCCACGCTCCTCAAGAGGCGTCCAGACGTACGGCAGGCAGATCGGCGGATGGCATCGGCGACTGCGCGCATAGGCGTGGCAACGGCCGATTTGTACCCGAGGATTACTCTGAAAGCCCTCTATGGCACGGTGACCTCGGATATCAATGAGTTCACGTCCGCGGACTCGGTGATGTGGGGGCTCGGACCGAGCGTGAGTTGGTCGTTTCCTAACATGGCCGGCCCACGTGCCCGGGTGCTGGCCGCCAAGGCGAGCGCGGCTGCGGCGCTGGCGAACTTTGATTCGGTTGTGCTGCAAGCACTGAAGGAAACCGAGCAGGCTCTATCGACATACGGCTCCGAGCTGCAGAGACGAAAGGACTTGTCCGAGGCCCAGCAGAAAGCGCAACAGGCGTTCGAGATGGCTCACGATCAATTCCTCGCCGGCTCCCTGAGCAACCTCGACTTGCTGGCAACGGAACAGGCGTGGGTCTCGGCCAATGCCGCGGTGGCTACCTCCGACTCGGCACTCATTCAGGATCAGATTGCCGTGTTCAAAGCGCTCGGTGGAGGGTGGCGGGGTGTCGAGGTTGCGAGCCGTTAACCCGGGAGGCCGGAGCGAAGTGGGTGGATGAATGAGCTCAGACCGCGTGCCAGTAAGCCTCGCGGATACTCAGCGCCTGATTCAATTTGGCGGTGATGAGGGTGATCCGCTCTTCCGGCAAGCCTGAGACATCGACCTGGATGTACAAAACGTCCCCGATGCCCATTTCCGCGACGACCCGCCGCGGGACCACATTCAGGTTCTGGAATCGCTCGAGGACCCGCGAGAGCGCGCCGAGATCGGCCTCGGCCGTCACCCGCAGGCGGTAAAGCGCTGATGTTTCAGGAAAAAGATCTGTAGTACTCATGAACCCGGAACCTCGTACTGGACTGTGGACCACCGCACGCAGACACGACCCGGCTTTCAGCGAAAGCCGGGTAGGTAATGCGTCCAATGATCCATACGAGGGGGTTCATGGCTGCGCCAATATACCTCAATAGGCCGAAAAACGCCGGCCGACCCCACCGGCAGCCCGGTTTCGGTCTCCCCGGATCGACCGTCGCCGCTACCTCTTCGCCGCGGGCGTGCCGCCGAGCTGGAATCGCTCGAACGCATCCAGCGCGCCCTCGATCTTCCTCCGGTGGGAACGGGCCGAACCGTGCCCGACCCAGGACCATTTCTGGATCAGCAGCCTGCGCTGCTCGCGGTCGGTCTTCAGGTCGATGGCCGCCACGATCTCATCGCCGCACAGGACGGGACAGGCAAAGTAGCCGAACAGGCGCTTTTCCTTGGGCACGTAAGCCTCGAAGCGATGCTCGTAGTTGAAGATCAGGAGCGAGCGCTTGCGTTGGATGACCAGTGGGTCGAAGGGCGACAGGATGTGGACCCGTTCGGTGTCGAGCCGCGCCGGTTGTTCGAGCGTCTCGGGTCGCGCCCAGTGTTGCCATTTACCCTGGCCCGCCAAGGCCACCGGAACCAACTCCCGGGCCCGGACCCGGCGCTCGATCACCTGTTTGATTCCCGGCTTGCCGGCCGGATTGAGATAACAGATCGATTCGAGACTCACGACGCCTTGTGAGCGCAGCGCGCGATCGACCCGATACTCATCGACCTCACGGGGACTTGCGGCGCGCGGTGCTCGTTGCCAGCCGAAGTGACGCCTCGTGAGCTCGTAAGTCTTCAACATGCCAGCGCGGTGACTGATGGTCACCAGCCCCTTGTAGAAGGCCAACTGCAGAGCCCGCTTGGAGGGCTTGCGACTGGCCCAGGCGTGGTCCTTTTCGACCAGCTCGTCATCATCGATGTCGCGGATGGTCAGCGCGCCGTTCTTGCGGATGCGTGTCAGCACCCGGCGCACATCCGAGTCCTTCACTTTCGAGAACCAGACACCGCGACGTGACCAGTACGTGCGCATGTCACGCACGTAGAAGCGATAGTCCTGTGCAGGCAGATAGGCCAACGCGTGCGTCCAGTACTCGAAGACATTCTTGTCAACTGACTGCGCCTGGTGCAAATGCTCGCGGGCGTAGTCGGGTATGCGCGTGAACAGAATGTGGTGATGGCAGCGCTCGATCACATGGATCGTATCTATCTGCACGTAGCCCAGGTGCCGGATCGCTGCCGGAGTCGCGGCGGGCCCGCTGCCGAACGGCGCCGCGCAGTCGAGCCTCTGAGCCTGGAGCCAGATCCGCCGCGCCTGGGACTGAGAGACTGCGACTAGGCCCATGGTCAAAACTCGGCGTGTAGACTGGCGATCCAGCGTCGCGGCGGGTTGGGCATGACGGTGTGGGTGCCGCTGACCGACTCGTATGAGCGCGCTCCGAATAGATTATCGGCGTTCAATTGAAGACTCATCCGGGCATCGCCCAGGCGCCAGCCATAAGCAGCAAGCATACGCCACGTTGCAAAGCCGGGTAGCTCGTAATCGTTGGCGTTCGTCCCCTGCCGAGCCGTTCGCGCGAGCACACCGATCCCCACCATGAAGCCGTTCCAGACATCGGGCGGAAATCGATACGTAACCGTGAAGCTGCCTCCATGGCGGGCTACGCCGTATAGGCGCTTGCCGGTCGCGCCGTCAGTTGCAACCGTATTCCCGGCGGAATCTTGTGTGACGCCCGCGTCTCGGACGATTCGCGAATCCGTGTACGCATAACTGAGCCTCCACTGCACCGCGGTGTTGACTCGCCCCTGCAGATCCATTTCCAGGCCGCGGTTGCGAACCGCCCCCGTCACAGTGCGAAAGCCCTGCGCGCTCGCCAATGAATCCAGAGTGTCCGAGGGAATGTTGGTCTCTGTGAGCTCGTACCAGGCGGCAGACCCGGTCACCGCGGCACTCGAGGCGGAGAATTTCAGGCCGAGCTCCCATTCTCGTGCGGACTCGGCCGGCAATAGCGTCCCTGTGCCGCCTTCGCCGGTGCCGTAAATGCCGGTCGAGATGCCGAAGTTCTCGATGTAGTTGGCATATACCGCCCATCCCTTGGTCAGCTCATAGAGCAGCCCCGTGCGGTTCTTGAATGCGTGATCCTCGCGTGCATCCCCACCGGAGTCCACGAGTGGCGGACCGAAAGCGGTGTAAAGCCGCTCCGACACCCTGTCAAATCGCGATCCCAGTGTCAGAAACCAACCGTGGCCGAGTCCGATCTGATCCTGTACGTACACTCCGTACCAGCGCTCGCCCGACGTCGTGGCGAAGGCGAAGTCGGGCTGCGACTGCCACGATGTGGGAACCACCCAGTGCCGCGGGTGATACAGATCGGTGCCAAACATGTCCTGGACATCGAACAGCACGGTCTCGGAGTCGTTGACGTCAAAATATTCGATTCCGGTCAGCACCGAGTGCCGCAGCCCCCACAGGCTGGTGTTACCCACCAGATCGACCGCGGAGTAATAGGTATGCCCCTTGGAGACGGGCACCGCGAACAGCAGTTGGTCTACCGGACAACTCTCAATCGTGCAGCTCTGCGAGCTCAGGCCATCGTCCGCAAGCTCGAGTTGCGGCGCTTGCGGCGAACGCAGCCAGCGACCTTCGAGATGAAATCTCAGGCTCCATTGGCTGGCCAGTGACTGCTGAGCGCGAATTCCGACACGCAGATCCGTGGTGCGAATGTCACCCCCGTCTTCCACTCGGCGACCGACCGGCACCGCGGGTAGGCGGTTGTCGACGATAGGCAGCCCAAAATCGGCGGGATCCGTAGCTTGCAGGTACTCGGCGTAAGTCGTGACCTCGCCCTCGGGCGAGTAGATCCAGCGCAGGACCGGTGCCAGAAAGACACGGTGGTTGCCCAGCAGCTCCCGGAACGATCCGCCACTTTCGTGTGCCGCGTTCAATCGATACTGCACGGTCGCGTCCGGGTTCAGCGGCCCACCCAGATCGACTTGCGTGCGTTCGTGATTGAAGGCCCCCACCGACTGATCGATCGACTCGTATGGCGTCGCAAGAGGCTGTTTGGTCACCAGATTGACGAATCCTCCGGGTTCCATTCGCCCATACAGCGTCGATGCGGGCCCTTTCACCACGTCAATCCGCTCAACGTTGGACAACTCACGGTATCCATCATGGTGCAGATCCGGCGATACGCGCACACCGTCCAAGTAGTATTCGTAGGTCGGAAAGCCACGCAGCGCGAAACCAAAGGCTGACTGACCGTCCGGTGCCACTTCCACCGAGCTCACGGTCGGCAAGACATCCTCCAACCTATGGGCCTGCGCGTCCTGCAGATCCTCTGCTTCCAGAGATTCAAAGGAGATTGGAACGGTCAGCAGGCTACCGACCGTCTTGGTGGCGCTCAGGCTGTAGCGAGGCTGAGAGAGCAGTCCCGGTCGGTCGGCGGTTACAGTCACCGTGTCAGAGCGCGGGAGACTCGCAGCAGGGGGCACGGCAGCGCCCTCCACCTTGTGCGCCTGCTTCCCGCGCTTGCGATACAGCGCCACCGTGTTGGTCGATGTAAATTCAAACGTGAGATCGGATTGCGACAGGGCCACTCTCACCGCCTCGGCTGCGGTCATTCGACCCATGACCGCTGGGGCCGACTGTTGTTGCACGAGGGACGGCTCGTACAGCAGCAGTAGTTGAGTTTTTCCGGCGAGCTCATTCAGAGCTTGCTGCAGCGGGCCCGCGGATACATGCAGGTCGAAGGTGTCGGCAGCACCCGGTGCCGCCTCGGGCCGATCGGGGAATCCTGCAATCAACAGCATCGCGAGCACCCGAACGACGGCGCCGCTCAGTTTGGAGCCCCCCTGCGAAACCATTTCAGTCCGGGTCGCCTCGTCCTTTGCTGGACAGCTCCACGTGGTGAGCGTCGATCCAACGAACGTTCAGTCGCAGTGCAAGACCCAGCGTTCGCAAGGACACGGGTAGATCATCCACGCGCAATGTTCCACTCACACGCAACTTTGCCGTCGTATCGTCCGAGACAGACAGTTGCACGCCATGCCGGCGCCCGAGCATCTCCAGTACATCGGGTAAGGCAGTCGAATCGAATCTGCGGACTCCATTTCGCCACGACGTAACGGACGGGTCGACATGAGTGATGGGCAGCAATTGGCCCGTGCTTCCATACCCACCACCATGCCCGGCAGTCAAGACCACCTCGCCGTGGCGCGTGCGCAGGCCGACACTCCCGTCGAGTACAGCCACCTTGACCGAATCGGTCGAAACTTCCACATCGAACACGGTGCCGAGATCGGTGAGATGTCCACGTTCAACTTCAACAGTCAGGGGCCGACTGGAATCGTGCCTGACGGAAAAGAGGGCTTCGCCGTGCATGAGCCTGGCGTGCCGCGCGCGCGCTCCCCATTGCGTGGTGATCTGTGTTCCGGCATCCAACTCGATGCGGGTGCCGTCCGTCAGAGTCACACTCCGCGGCGCGTTGGCCGGCGCGGTCCAGGTGACCGGTATCCCGTTCCACCAATCGCTGAAGCGCTGCCAACCTGGAATGAATGCGACAGCGATGAGCATCGCAACGCCGACCGTTCGCCAGTGGAAGATCTGGCGCGGCCGCGAGGCGACTGCCTGCCGGGGACTCGCAACCGGGACATGCTTCGCCCACTCGCAGGCCACGACCACGCGCTCGTAGATGACCCGATGCTCCGGCGCCTTCCGCAGCCACTGGTCGAATGCTTTCTCGTCCCTTTCAGTCCACGACCCGGAGTGCCGGCGGACCCACAGTCGGGCGGCCATTTCCTCGGTCGTCGGGCGAGAAAACCAACCCATCACTCGCCCGCCGCCCGCACAACCGCCAGCACGGCGCGTTCCAGATAGCGCTGCACCGATTTCTTGGAGATGCGCAACACGCCGGCAATTTCCGCATGCGTGAGCGACTGGAGGCGATTGAGGAGCAAGGCTTCCCGGCACAGGGGCGGCAGTTTGGCGAGCGCCGCGGCGATGCGCTCCACCCGGGCGGCGGCTTCCGCGCTGGCCAGGGGATCCGCCTCGCTGGCGGTCGATTCCAACGAGTCCGGATCGTTCGCCAACAACCGGCGATAGCGTGCGTCACGTCGACCCGCATCCGTTGCCAGATTCGCCGCTACCGTAAATATGACAGCGCGAGGCTCCACCCACGAATCCGGATCGCTGCGCTCGCGCAGGCGGATCCAGACATCCTGCACGAGGTCTTCCGCCCGAGCGGCACCGGCGCGCCGGGCGAGGAACCGCAGAAGCTCGCCGCGGATCTGCAGGAAATAATCAGTCAGCCGATCTACGGGACTCAAGAGCCCGCCGGAGGGATCATTCGAAGTGACGGCCCACTCTATCATCCGCCATCCCGAGCAGCAATTTTCACCAACGCGAAGCCAGCGCCGCCGCGGTAGGCTGGCGGCGACTTCATTCGCGGCGGCAGCTCCAGGACACCCTCGGGCGTCTTATGAAACAGCATCCAATCGGGGCGCGGCCCTCGATGTGCGCGGTCCTCGAGCCACGATTGCGAGTCGACCAATTCAAATCCGTCCACCGTCTGCAGCAGGAAGCGCTCGGAGTAGGAGGGTGTAAAGGCAGTCGCGATGACCGTGCCACGCGGCATGACCCCGTTGCCGAGCGATTCGAGGTACACCTGCTCCGGCGGCATGCGGCTCCCCACCAACAATTGCGAAACCAGGCGCACTTCGCAGGCAATCGAGCCGGCGGCCACCACCCCCGCCACCACCAGGCTTTCGACCTCGATCGCGCCCGCGCGCCGGGCAAGATCGACGATGGCCGCGCCGCCGAGAATCGACCAGGCCGCGTAGGTCGGAACGATGTACCAGGAATGATGGGTGCGGGCGATGGTAAACAACACGACGGGAACGAGCGCGTAACACCACAGCAACAGCCAGCGACCCGACTCCAGGCGCCGGCGCGCGGCCGCTGGCGCGAATACCAGCCCCGCCAGGATCAGGACCGGCCACGGCGCCATCCGGTCAAACAAGCAGCCCAGATAGTCCCACAGGCTGCTGCCGCCCGGATCGATCTGCGAAGTGGAGCGTTGCAACAGGTCCTCCGCCATCATGCGATAAACAAACTCCCACGAGTCCTCGGCAACACTGCGAGCGAGGACCCAGGTCACGATGATCAGCCCGGCGACCAACATCGGTACGGGCCAGATGCGCCAGGAGACGACGCCTCGGGTCACGAGCCCATGGATACCCACCGCCGCCAGGAAGGGCAGGATGGCGAAACTCTTGATGAGAAACGCCAGCCCGAGCACGAGGCCCCAGGCGAGCCGTGCCCAGCGTTGGCTTTCGAGCTTGGGAACCAGATATAGCGTGGGTAGCAGAGCGAGCCCCAACGGGACATCCAGATCGCCGCTGCGCACCGCGTGGTGACCCAGAAAGCCGAAGCACGTCGCCAGAATGACTCCCGACAGCAATGCAACGCCGGGTCCGGCCAGGCTGCGAGCGTATAGGACCGTGAACGCCACTATCAGCAGGCCGCAGAAGGCCGCCGGCGCGCGGAGCCCAAAGGGCGTCTCGCCGAAGGCAACATAAGACAGCTCCAGCAGCCAGTACCCGACCGGTGGCTTCAGATTCCAATATTCGGTGGCTCCTGCGTACGTCGTCACCAAGGGCGAATGAGCGTGAAGCATCTCCCCGGCCGCGACTCCATATCGGGCCTCATCGTGGTCCCGGATATGGCTGGCGCCGGCCGCGAAAAAACCATTGAACGCCATCAACGCCAGGACGGCGCCAAACAGCGGCCAGAAAAGGCTGTCAACAACATTGCCGAGCGCCACGGCCCAGGGAATACGCCCTGGATGGACGGCATTTGTATCGTTGCGTACAAACGCGGCTACATTCGGATACGAATCTGACGCACGCAAGTCATGTCCTTTCCGTTCCACACGAGCTACTAGGACGCTCGGGATCGACGAAAGTGGACAGCTTTTTTGCACTGGCTCCCGGTACGTCAATGTACCGCGAGCGTCAGTCTTCTCCCGCGGGCACTTGATCGCGCAACATCATCGACCGGAGCGGCTCATCGGCGAGCACGGCTGTGGACTCGACGCTCACACGCTTCACGGACGCCGGCTCGTCGACGACGCCGTCCTTGGAATGAAAAGTACCGTCGCGCGTCAGTTGAGTGACGCGAACATTTTGTGCCGAGAGCGGCCGACCCGGGACGAGGGTCCATCTGGCGCCGTCGAGGGACACTACCCAAACACTGCCCTGCGACCCGGCAACAACGTGGCCCACTCCCTCCGAGTCGATGAGGAGCGCGGTTCGCTCATCGACGCCGATACCATACACCGCGGAGACGCGCGGGCTATTGTTCAACCGCGCGACAAAGACAATGAGGCGCCCCAGCCGGCTACGCGCGGAAAAGTGGGTATCGGTAATGGCATTCTCGAGACCCTTGAAATGCAGGAAATGGTCCTCGATTCCGACAGCACGTCCCAGCGGATCGGCCAGTGCGACCTTGGACTCGAGGCTCCCTCCATCCACATCGATATAACTGTAGTGTCCGAGGACGGCGAGGCCGGCGCTGTTGCCACCGATGGGGCCATTGCGTCTCGCCAGATCGTTGAGAGCATCCTCCACGGGTGTTCCCTTCCAGTAGTGGACGTAGTTGGCCTGATCGCCGCCCGCGAGGAACACGCCGTCCGCATGTCTCAGAGCGGCGATGACCCGCTGGTCGAACGCAGCAGCCCGGCCGTGAAACGTGAACGTCTGGCAGGATACGACCGCGCCCCACTTGCCCAGAAACAAGGGCCCGAGCTTGCCGTCCTCGGGATCGAAACTATGGTCGTCCGTCGCTCTGAGCACCACGATGTGGCCTCTTCCCGCGCGCCGCGCAAGCTCCTCGTAGGCGGCGTCCACATAGCCTCCTCCTCCCATGAGTATCAGACCAAATCGCCGGGTGCCGGGGCGCGGCACGTCCGGATGCCCGGCCACGAAGTAGTCAAACTCCTCGCTACGGCAGTCCCGCCTCAGCGGACCGGGAGCGCAGGCCGCGGGCTGCGAGACACTCACGTGAGACTGCTCGACAGTGGGATCAACTTGAACCGCGGACTCGGCGCAGGCCGCCATCATCAGCCAGGTCAAACCGGAGCGGAACACGAAATCCACGAGACGGGATCTTTGCGCGTACATAGGTCTCCAACAGCAATCACGGCTGGACTATTCCAGCATCCGGGGTTGGCACCGCAGAGGGCGGCTACAGATTCGTGGGCGACGGCGCCACGAGGGGCGGCCATTCCCGCGAAGCACCCTCGAAGACACTGACCGTCTTCTCGAGGCGCGTTTCTCCATCATGGATTGCGATCGTGTGTGGCTGACCCGGCTCGTAGCCAGTCCACATCGAAACGCCGGCGTAGGCGCCGTCCTTGCGCAGGATGTAGTAGGTCATGTCCATGAACCGAAGTCGCTCCTGGTCGCCGCGATAGCGATGTACGATGCGCTGCAAGGCATCCATTCCGGCCTCGAGGGGTGACATGCCCTTACGCATGTTTTCAACAATGGTGTACGCGCCGGCGTTCTTGATGTTTTCCTCACCGCTGCCTGTGGCTCCCGCGGAACCGGCCTCCTGGTCCGTATAACATCCCGCGCCGATGATGGGTGAGTCCCCGAGGCGTCCTGGAATCTTCCAAGCAAGACCGCTCGTCGTCGTGCAGCCGGACATGCTGCCGTCGGCAGCGAGCACCGAGCAGTGGGTTGTTCCGGTCGGTGGAAATACGACATCGCGGATTGCCTTGCCGCGTCGGTCGGGCTCGATACCAACACCGGTCGCAATGCCCGCCAGGCGCTCCAGGTAATTGGATCCATCCGCTTTGCTGTGAAAACGCTGCTGCATCCGTTCACGCCACTGGGGCGCCGACAGTCCCGGCCCCCACCAGTCGGAATGGGACTCCTTCCACAGCAGCCAAACCTTACGGGAGGCCTCGGTAAGCAGATTCTCCCGGGTAAAGCCTCGCGCCACGGCAAAACGCTCGGCGCCTTCCCCGACCAACATCACATGGCCCGAATGGAGCATCACCTCGCGCGCCAGCATCGAGACATTCTTAATGTTACGTACCCCGCCGACAGCACCTGCCTGTCGGGTAGGCCCGTGCATGCAGGAGGCATCGAGCTCTACGACGCCCTCCTCGTTCGGAAGGCCCCCTAGCCCGACCGAGTCCTCGTTCGGATCGTCCTCGGGCCCCTTGACCACCGCGATAGCCGCATCGAGCGTGTCGCCACCCTTCTTCAGAATGTTGTATCCAGCATCGAGGTAGGCGATTGCGTTACCCGCAGCCACCAACACGGGCTTACCGGCCGCGCGCCCTCTTTGCCTGGGCTGGATGCCAGACGCCTCGGCGGCATGCGCGGGGCTCATGGTCAGTGAAGCGAGCGCGGCACCGGCCAGCAACTCGCGGCGCGAAAGGGTCATTCTGAATTCCTCCGCAGGTCCCACCTGCCGTGGGCGCCCCTCAGTGGCGCGGCCTGTGTTCGTAGTTGAAGCTCAGGTAGAAAGCTCGTCCCACCGGACTGAACCAGTTGCGGCTGTAGAACGGCCAACTGGTCCAGGTGGAATCCACAGGCGGTTTGGTATCGAGCAGGTTATCGACGGTCAGGCGCAGGTGGGCATTTTGGCTCAGTGAGTAACTCAACGAGCCGTTGTAAACGGACGTGTATCCGAGCCGGGCCGTGCCGGCGTAGTTGGGCAAGCCCCCGATCATTCGGTCGTACACGGTTGCGCTGACCGGGCCCAGAGCCCAGGTGATCGACGCGTTGGCCTTCCAGTAAGGCAACACGTAGACAAACAAATTCCGCATCTCGTCATCGACCGGATCCTGCGGAAAGTCCCGCGTGGTGTGCGAAAGGATCCGGGTGATGCCGCTACTGAAACTGAAGCTTCCGAAGCGGCCGGTGTCGAAGTGATAGTGCGCCGCGATATCGATGCCGTCCGTGCGATCTTGCGAGGCATTGACCGGCTTCACCAGGACCGAGGTGACCTGCAGGGGATCGAAGGCGTCCGGCGAATTGCGCACCACCTCGCTCAAGACCTCCTGGCAGGTGGGCGAGTCGATGTTGACGGGCTGGCCGCTGACGGTCTGTCCCAGTCGGCAGTCGGCCTCCTGCCGTAGAACCGTATCGCTGCTCTGATACCGCACCTCATCCCGCAGCCAGATGTAATAGAAGTCCGCGCTGAAATCGAAGCCCGTGAACGGCGCGAGAATGAAGCCACCGGTGAACGAGCGGCTCGTCTCATCTCTCAGAGCCAGACTGCCATTGCTGCGGCCGTCGTAAGATATGTTGTTGTAGGGGCAATCGCTGAAGTCCGGGCTCCCGGGGTTCTGCAGCCGGCACAGGTAATAGTCGGTACCGTTCGAGCTCGAGCCGCTCGGTCCCGAGTACAGGTAAGACAGGTCGGGAGCGCGAAAACCCGTCGAGTACGAGCTTCGCACCAGCATCGTGTTGAACGGTCGATATTCCAACCCCAGGGCATAGGTCATCTTGCCGGCCGAAGTGTCGCCGTACTTGTAGTTGTCGAACCGGGTCGCGGCGGTCAATGTGACCTGCGTCAGCGCCGGAACACGCACCTCCAAGCCCGCTCCTTCATGCCGGCGGGAGCCCTTCGCGCCAGTGTTGTGCAGACCGTAGTAGCTGCCATCCAATGACAAGGGATCCACGTCCGCATCAAAGTACTGCGTACCACCCTCCACGACCGCGGCAAATCCAACCGGACCGGCGGGCAGGGTCAGGAGCTTTTCGTTGGTGAGCTGCAGCGTCAGGGTATTCCCACCAGCTTTGTCGTGATCGATCGAGTCCTGTGTGATCGAGCGGAACTGCGCGACCGTCAACGGTGTGTAGAGCCTGCTCGGCGGGGCGTCGAAGATGTTGAGCCCACTGTCAGGATCGATGCCGAGAGAGGGCCCCAGGTACAGATCCTGTGCCTTGGCCGCGAGCAGTGCCGGCTCCCGCTGCTCCAGGTAGTTGTGCGCATGGCCGAAGGTCAGCTCATAGTCCCAGGCGCTGCCGGGAAGCGTTCCTTTGATGCCGGTGTTGAGTGACAGCGAGTGATTGACGGAGCGGATCTTACCGGGATCGAGTCCGCCGTTCTCCTCGAGCGTGAAGTACTGCCGCTGCCATTGCTCCACCTGTCCGGTTGCGGAGTTGAAGAACGGCGTTGGCGTCGAGCTGTCGTTCAGCACATAGCTGCTCTGCCATTTCAAGGGGGAATTGTAGAGCGTCTGGCTGGAGGTGCCTGCCTGTATGTCCAGGAACAAATGGGCATGGTCGTTCACGTGAAAAGTGAGCGATGCGTACAGATTCGCCGAGCGCTCGCCGTTCGCGAGCGTAGCGTAGGCGTAGTCCCGATAGCTGCCGCAGTAGTTGCCCAGGCTCGGGTCGCTGGCATACACGATCGAGTGGCGGTCCAGATTCGCGAGCTGGGCGCACGTGGCCTGGCCCGGGTCGATATAGTTGCCGTCGCCGTCGTAGCGGGCAAACACCGGGTCGGGCGTGTTGCTGGCGGCGCCTCCGGGCCCATTCAGCAGCGAATTGGTGAAGTCGCGCTGAAATGCCCAGATCGGATCGGCGCGATCGAGCTCCAAGGCGAATACTGAATCGAAGCGGTCGTTCGCGAAGCCGCTCGATATCTGCACGCGCTGCGACGCGCCTCCACCATGTTGCGTGTCTCCAACGCGCAGATCCACGGTCGTCCCTTCTACTTTATTCTTCAGAATGAAGTTGATCACGCCCGAGATCGCATCCGATCCGTACACCGCCGACGCGCTACCGCTGAGAATCTCGATCCGGTCCACCAGCGAGGTGGGAATGTTGGAGATATCGGTGAAGTTGCTGTTGCCGCCGTAAGCTTGCGGATAATCGGCGATGCGCCGACCGTTGACCAAGACCAGCGTGTGATTCGGACCCAGGCCGCGCAAATCCACCGCCTGCGCGGCAGGCGTGAAACCACTGGTGTACTGATTGTTGTCGAGCGCACCCAGGTTTTGCGGGAGCGCGGCCATGACCTCGGGAATCGTCGCGAACCCGTTGTTATCGATATCATGGGACGTAATGACGGAAACGGGCGCCGGGCCTTCGACCGACGTTCGCTTGATGCGCGAGCCCGTGACAACGACCTGTTCGAGCTGTTCGGCAGGCTGCGCGACGCCGGCATGCTCAACCTGCTGCTCGGTGCCATCTGAATCGACCGCGGGAAGTGCGGCGCCCGGCTCGGACCAACTCACGGGCTGCGAGCGAGAAGCGGCGTCCTTCACCGGGGCCGGAATATTCGTCTGGGAAGGCGCCCGGGCCGCCGCCTTCTCGATTCCGACCGCATTGGCACCGACTTCCTGAAAACGAAGGTGCGTGCCCGCGAGAATTCGCCCCAACGCCTCCTGTACGGACATTCGTCCGCTGACGGCATGAGAGAGGGAAGCATCCAGCAATTCGCTGGGCATCAGCACCTGAATGTCGGCCTGATGGGACAGCTCGATGAGCGCGGCGGCCAGCTTCTGCGCCGGAATATTCACCGTAACCGTCCGAGTCAACGTGGATCCCGCTCGCGCGAGATCGGTGCCGTCCTGGGCCTGAACGCGAGTCAGCGGAACAGTCAAGCTCACCGCCAATGCGACGGCAATCCACGGGCTGCGCGGCATGTCTCTCCCCCGATGATTTTTATGTTGCCGGCTCTAAGACACCTGAGAGCGCCATCGCGGCAAGATTTACTCGCCCGGCACGAGAATCGACGCGCCATCCACAGCCGTTTCCAGCCGAACCGGGAAAACGCGCGGCAACGCATTCACCCAGACATCGGTCTGATTTGTGAACACCGTGCCCGAATAGAGGATCCGGCCGACGGAATCGTCCTGAACGATCACAGGATGCTCGCGATAATGGTTCACGTCGGCAATGACGCTGGCCAACGGCTCGTTCTGGTATTCGAGCCGTCCCTGACGCCAGGAAAGGGCATGGGGGAGATCGGCGGATTCGACGACCGTTCGAGAGCCCCGACCCGGTATAAATGTGAGTTGCTGACCCGCTGTAAGTCGCTTCAGACCGCTCCCGCTGCCCGATCCCGACACTTCCACGGTGCCCTCGCTGACGGTCACAACGACGTGGCTGGCAGCATTTCGAACATTGAATGCCGTGCCAATGGCCCGGACCCGCAGCGATCCGACATGAACGACAAAGGGTCTCGCGCGATTGTGCGCTACCGAGAAATACGCCTCGCCGTCACCGATCTTGACCGTGCGCTCCTCGGTTGTGAACTGCACTTCGAGGTGCGAGCGAGGAGCCAGCTCCAAACGCGAGCCGTCGGGCAGCACTCTCTTCTCGACGAGGGTCGCCGGCACCGGGTTTGCATGGCGGTGGGGAAATCCGAGCATCACAACAACCGCGCCGGCGGCCAGGAAACCCGCAGCGACTCCAAACCAGAGGCGTCGCGTGTTGCGTGACCGACCGTCAGGTGCCGCAACTCCGCGAGCAGGCGCGGCGGGCCGATTGAGCAGATCGGCGACCGTCATCGAGCCCGGACCTTCGAGCGCCTGTCCGCAATTGTGCCAGAAGCCTTGCGCCTCATCGAATGCCTGCTTGTGACGCTCGTCGGCTTCATACCAACGCAGCCACTGCGCAAGATCTTCTTGTGTGACCGCTTCCTCGCGCAGACGCAGCAACCAATTCCAGGCGGCAGTCCGATGCTCTATCTCAGTCATCGTTGTGCCTCGGCCTTGGCATCTCTCGGCGACAATCCCTGCACACGAAGCTGGCAATACATCGCCGCATGAAGGAGATAGTGGCGGACAGTGCGCGCGCTGATGGCAAGCTCCGCGGCAATTCGATCGACGTCCCATTCCTCGAATCGATGCAGAACGAAGGCCTGCCGATGCTTCGGGGGTAGTTCCAACAAAGCGAGCCGCAGCACCGCGACTTCCTCCTGGGCGAGCACGCGGCGCTCCGGGCTCAGGCGATCGATCGGCTCGCTGGGATCATCTCCCGAGTCCAGGCGCTGACGCACAGCCCGTTGCCGCGCGCGGTTCGAGGCGATATTCGCCGCTGTCTTGAAGATGTAGGCACGCAGGAAGCTCACCGCACCGGGCTCGTCCAACTGGAGCACCCGGATATACGCCTCCTGCGCAACGTCGCGCGCCTCCTGGTCGTCCCGAACCCCGCGGGCTCTCAGAAACGCGTGCAGCGCGCGGTTGTGCTCCTCGATGATCCTGGCGAGATCGTGCGCGCGCGAGCGATCCGCAAGATCGCTTTCACTCGCCAGCGGATCCGGTTCGTTGTCAGGTTTCGGCGCCATGCGGCTGTTTATCGGAGGCTCGGGTACTCGCTCTATAGGACACCCGACTCCCTCGATTTGGCAAACCAGCAGCGACCGCCCACTGCCGGGACATCTCGGGACGCGAGCGTCCTCTCCCCGGCTCCGTCTGCATCCGGCGAGACCTCCTCTATTATAGGAATGATTCTCATTCCTGTCTGAATACTCATGACCCCACGGTGTCGGTCGCGAACGGATGAGGATGCCGAACGACGTTCCGCGCTTCATCGAGAATCGCCCGAATGGTCCGCACATGCACCCCAAGCTGCACGAAAGCGTCAATGAAACGAGCTTCCATCAGATTGGTGAACGTCAGCTCTGCAGACCGACCAAGCCTTGTATGAACAGACGACGGAATCCGACGTATGGTTGGGACGCCCATCGGACGGTTGCTCGCGCGGTAGCAACTCGGTGGTGGATCGGCGTCGTTCGCCTCGGAACGCTGCGCGAGTTGCACTCTGTCGTGAAGTAACCCTGACTCTTTTACCCACAACACCCTATTGTTGCAACAATTCACCCATTAGTGAGGCTGTCCGGCGCACATTGATATCTCTAGCATGCGCGCATGCCTTCCAACCTGCACGAATGGCTTCTGGAGTTGCTACGTAACCGGTCTGACTCGGCTCCCGAATTGCTGCGAACGCTCGACGTGGGCCTCCCCGAGTACGATACAGTTCGAGCGGAATCGGCGGATGTCAACAGTCTAAAGCCCGTTGAATTTCGAGCCGATCTCGTGTTATGTCTGTCCCGACGTACACGGTACGTGCTCGGAATCATCGTAGAGGTGCAACTGAGACGCGATGAGCGCAAGCGTTATGCATGGCCGGTCTATGTTTCCAATCTGCGCGCCCGACATAGTTGTCCAGTGTGCTTGCTGGTCATCACGGCGAAAGAGTCTGTCGCTCGGTGGGCAGGAAGGATCATCGACCTCGGACCCGGTAACCGATGTACACCTTGCGTGATCGGCCCTTCGAGCACGCCCTTGATAACAGAGATTGAACAGGCCGAAAGGAACGAGGCGCTCGCAGTGTTGTCCGCGTTTGTGCATAAGGAGCACCCCGACACTCAATTGGCCAAGCGCATTCTTGCAACCGCGCTAGCGGCTGTTGCGAGATTGGATGAGGCGCGCGGCGATCTGTATTTTGAGTTTGTTCAGCTATTCATGAAGAGCACCCCAAAGGTGCTGGAGGACGCCATGAGCTCGTTGGATTTGGACTACGCATACGATTTCACGCGCCGCAGCCGCGCGCGAGGCAAAGCTGAGGGCAGAGCTGAGGGCAGAGCTGAGGGCAGAGCTGAAGGTAGGGCCGAAGGTAATATCGAAGGCCGGCTGCAGATCATCCTCGAGCAACTGGCGACACGATTTGGACCCTTGCCGAACTCGATTCAGACTCGTGTCCGTGGAGCGAGTGGCGAGCAGTTGTATTCTATCGGCAAGCGGCTGTTGACAGCTCAAACTCTCGATGAGGCGCTCGGCGCGTTGGACTCCGGCGGCGCCTGAACGAGCGTGCCCTGGAATACAACGCAATCCACGCTTGGCCCGACCGCTGCCCTATCGTCGCCCGACGCTGACCTTGGAGCAAGGCGCACGTCAACTGAAAGACATCGTCCACCCAGCGCCGGCACCGAAAGTCGGAGGTTTTGATTTGGTGCGCGCTGACGGGATCGAACCGCCGACATTCGCCTTGTAAGGGCGACGCTCTACCAGCTGAGCTAAGCGCGCAACACGGGACACGAAGGCAGCGGAGGGTACGCGAATCGCACCCTCCGCTCAATATGATCTGATCAGCGCGGCACTGGCCGCGCGGAGCCCTGGCTGCGTTTCCGCCGGCAAAAAGCGTCGTTTTTGCCGGCTGCGTTTACCCGGGGCGGGGCGCCTGCGGCCCGTTGGCCGAACCGATTACCGACTCAGTGGGCCGGAACCGGCTGCTTCTGCGACCGGCGACCATTACGTCCTTTCGGGCGCTTGTCGTCCGCCGCGGCCGTGGCCGGAGCGGGCGGCTCAACCGCCTCGATTCCCGGCTGCGTGGTCAGGGCCACCGTCAGCACCTCGTCGATCCATTTGACCGGCTTGATCTCGAGATTGCCCTTGATGTTGTCGGGAATCTCGACGAGATCCTTCTGGTTCTCATCCGGAATCAGGACCGTCTTGATCCCGCCCCGATGAGCGGCCAGCAGCTTCTCTTTGAGGCCGCCGATGGGGAGAACCTCACCGCGCAGGGTGATTTCGCCCGTCATCGCCACATCCGAACGCACCGGAATCTTGGTCAGAGCCGACACCAGCGCGGTGCACATGCCGATACCGGCGCTCGGGCCGTCCTTGGGAGTCGCGCCTTCGGGGATGTGCAGGTGGACGTCGAGCTTCTGATAGAACTCCTGTTCCAGGCCCAGGATCGCCGCGCGGCTGCGCACCACCGTCATGGCCGCCTGGATGGACTCCTGCATCACCTCGCCCAGCTGGCCGGTGTGTTGCAGCTTGCCCTTGCCCGGGACCACCGCGGCTTCGATCGTCAACAATTCGCCGCCCACTTCCGTCCAGGCGAGCCCGGTCACCTGCCCTACGCGGTTCAGGTCCTCGGCCTTGCCGTAACGGAAGCGCTTCACCCCCAGGAACTTGTCCAGGTTCTTGGGGTTGACCGCGACCGTCTTCTGGTCCTTCTTGTGAAGCAGCATCTGCTTGACCGCCTTGCGGCAGATCTTGGCGACTTCGCGCTCGAGGTTACGGACGCCGGCCTCGCGCGTGTAGTAACGCACGATATCCAACAGGCCCGGGTCGGAAACCTTCAGTTCGTCCTCCTTCAGTCCGTTGTTCTTCATCTGCTTCGGCACGAGGTAGCGCCGCGCGATGTTCATCTTCTCGTCTTCCGTGTAACCGGGCAGACGGATGACTTCCATGCGATCGAGCAACGGGGCTGGAATGTTCAGGCTGTTGGCCGTGCAGACAAACATCACTTCCGACAGGTCGAGATCGACCTCCAGGTAGTGATCGTTGAAGGCGGAGTTCTGCTCGGGATCCAACACCTCGAGCAGCGCCGAGGAGGGATCGCCGCGGAAGTCCATCGACATCTTGTCGATTTCATCGAGCAGGAACAGCGGATTGTGCACGCCGGCCTTGGACATGTTCTGCACGATCTTGCCCGGCATGGAGCCGATGTAGGTACGCCGGTGGCCGCGAATCTCGGCCTCGTCGCGCACACCGCCGAGGGACATGCGCACGAACTTGCGGTTCGTGGAGCGGGCAATGCTCTGCCCCAGGGAGGTCTTGCCTACGCCTGGAGGCCCCACCAGGCACAGGATCGGGCCACGCAGCTTGTCGACCCGCTGTTGCACGGCGAGATACTCGATGATGCGTTCCTTCACCTTCTCCAGGCCGAAGTGGTCCTCGTCCAGCACCTTCTCGGCGCGGGCGATGTCCTTGATGATCTTGGTCCGCTTCTTCCACGGCACCTTGACCAGCCAGTCGATGTAGTTGCGCACTACGGTGGCTTCCGCCGACATCGGCGACATCATCTTGAGCTTGTTCAGCTCACCCGTGGCTTTCTCACGGGCTTCCTTCGGCATGCCGGCCTTGGCGATCTTCTGCTCAAGCTCGGTGATCTCGTTGCCGCCCTCGTCCATCTCGCCGAGCTCTTTCTGAATGGCCTTCATCTGCTCATTCAGGTAGTACTCGCGCTGGGACTTCTCCATCTGCGCCTTGACGCGGCCGCGAATCCGCTTCTCGATCTGCAGCACGTCCATCTCGCCCTCGATGGCGACCAGGATGTGCTCGAGGCGCTTCCTGACATCCAGGATCTCCAGCACCTTTTGCTTCTCGGCGAGTTTGAGCGACATGTGCGCGGCGACGGTGTCGGCCAGCCGACCGGCGTGCTCGATCCCCGCCAGCGCGGTCAGTACCTCCGGGGGTACCTTCTTGTTCAGCTTTACGTACTGCTCGAACTGGGAGATGACAGAGCGAGCGAGCACGTCCATCTCACGTTCGTCGTACGCTTCCTGATCGGGCAGCAGTGTCACATCGGACGAATAGTGTTCGCCGGCATGCAGCTTTTCGATCCGCGCCCGGTCGACGCCCTCGACGAGGACCTTGACGGTGCCGTCGGGAAGTTTCAAAAGTTGAAGAATCGTTGCGACAGTCCCGATGCGGTAAAGGTCATCCGCCTTCGGGTCGTCGACGTCCGCTTGCTTCTGCGCGACGAGCATGATGCGTTTGTCGGTTCGCATGGCGACGTCCAACGCCTGTATCGACTTCTCGCGGCCGACGAACAGGGGAATCACCATGTGCGGATAGACGACAACATCCCGTAGCGGCAGCACCGGCACGTTTTCGATGCCGGCCGAGGTTGGATTCACGGTGGGTACTTCAGACACGCTCGAGCCCTCGATGAAGATAGGACACGGCCCCCGGTGCGAGCGGGGACCGGCGTAACAGGAGTGTAACGGGAAAAGGGGTAGATGCGCATGCGGCACTGTTCCTCAACAGCGCCGCACGAGCCAATGGCAGGAAGGAACGGTCAGTGATGGTTGGTTCCGGACGCGCGGCGCGGCTCGGTTTCGACGCTGGCAAGCCTGCCGTCGTCTGTGCCGTACACCACGTAGGGTTTGGTCTGGCCCTCAATGACTGTCTCGTCGATGACTACCTTTGACACATTACGCATCGAAGGCAGCTCGTACATTGTGTCGAGGAGCACGGTTTCGAGAATTGTCCGCAAACCACGTGCGCCGGTTTTGCGCTGCATCGCGCGATTGGCCACCGCGCGCAGCGCCTCATCCCGGAACTCGAGCTCGGCGCCTTCCATCTCGAACAACCGCCGGTACTGCTTGGTCAGCGCGTTCTTCGGCTCCGTCAGGATGGAAATCAACGCCACTTCGTCCAGCTCGTCCAGGGTTGCGACGACCGGCAAGCGGCCGACGAACTCGGGAATGAGGCCGTACTTGATCAGGTCTTCCGGCTCAGCATCGTGGAACACATCACTGCCGTGCGGGCGCGTGCTCATGTCACGCACCTCGGAGGTAAAGCCGATTCCACCCTTTTGCGTCCGGTTGAGAATGATCTTCTCGAGACCCGCGAACGCACCGCCGCAGATGAACAGGATGTTGGCCGTATCCACCTGCAGGAACTCCTGCTGCGGATGCTTGCGGCCCCCTTGCGGCGGCACCGAGGCGATGGTGCCTTCGATGAGCTTCAGCAAGGCCTGCTGCACACCTTCACCCGAAACGTCGCGGGTGATCGATGGGTTGTCGGACTTGCGCGAGATCTTGTCGATTTCGTCGATATAGACGATCCCGGTCTGCGCCTTCTCGACGTCGTAGTCGCACTTCTGCAGCAGCTTCTGAATGATGTTCTCGACGTCCTCACCAACATAACCCGCTTCGGTGAGCGTGGTTGCGTCGGCAATCGTGAACGGGACGTTGAGCAGGCGGGCGAGTGTCTCGGCCAGCAGCGTCTTGCCGCAGCCCGTGGGGCCGATCAGCAGGATGTTGCTCTTGGCGATCTCGACATCGTCCTTGGAGCGCGCGCCGCCCGTACGGGTCTGCAGGCGCTTGTAATGGTTGTACACGGCGACGGACAGCACCTTCTTGGCGCGCTCCTGGCCGATGACGTACTCATCGAGAACTTTCTTGATCTCGTGGGGCTTCGGGAGCTTGTCGCGGGCGCGCTCGGCGCGGTCCTCGAGCTCCTCGCGGATGATGTCGTTGCACAGCTCGACACATTCGTCGCAGACGAACACGGATGGGCCGGCAATCAACTTCCGAACTTCGTGCTGACTTTTCCCGCAGAAGGAGCAGTACAGAAGTTTTCCGTCGTCGTGGCGGCCGCGGGAATCTTCACTCATCTAAAGCCCTCATGAGCGCGCAGCTCAATCTCGTTATAGCACGGCGAGAAGCCGTGAAGCAAAGCGCTGGCGCACCGCTAAGCCCTTGTGTAGACGAGGATTGTAGGATGGGATTCACTGTCGTGGGTGCAACCTTTACATTTTCCTGAATCTGCTGCGCCGTGGCGCGAATTCCCAGCTCTCTAATTGGGTAGGGGGCCGGATGGGTGGGTCCCGCCCACCCGTCCGGAGCCGATCTTACTTCGCGGGAGCGGCGAGCACTTCGCCTCGCTTCTCCAAAACGCGGTCAATCAGACCGTACTTCACCGACTCCTGCCAATCCATGAACCGGTCGCGATCTGTGTCTTGTTTAATGCGATCGACGCTCTGGCCGGTGTGCTTCGCCAGGATTTTGTTGAGTCGATCACGCGTTTCGAGCATTTCCCGGGCGTGGATTTCCATGTCCGCCGCCTGGCCCTGGAAGCCGCCCAGGGGCTGGTGGATCATCACGCGCGCATGCGGGAGGCAGTAACGCTTGCCTGCGTGCCCTGCAGCAAGCAGAACCGCGCCCATGCTGGCCGCCTGACCGACGCAAATGGTGCTGACGTCCGGCTTGATGAACTGCATGGTGTCGTAAATGGCCAAGCCCGCGGTCACGACTCCACCCGGGGAGTTGATGTACAGCGAAATGTCCTTGTCCGGATTCTCGGACTCCAGGAACAGGAGCTGAGCCACGACGATATTGGCCATGTAGTCGTCAATGGGACCGACCACGAAAATCAGGCGCTCCTTGAGGAGGCGCGAGTAGATGTCATACGCACGTTCGCCGCGGGCCGTCTGCTCGACGACCATGGGAACGAGATTCAGCGCACGCTCATTCATTGCTGTGTCTCACTGTTCTGTGGAACGGTCTGACCGAACCCGGTCAGCTCCTTGAAGGTCATAGGTTTGTCTGTAACCTGCGCGCGGTCTACGATCCAGTCCACGACTTGATCTTCGAGGACAACGGATTCGACCTGGCGCATGGCATCGGCGTTCTGGATATACGCACGTCGAGCCTCGTCCGGATCCGGGTATTGGGCAACCAGGTCATTCAGGCGGGTCTGAACCTTCTCGCGGTCCACCTTGATACCCTGCGCCTGGACAATCTGGCCCATTAACAAACCCAGTGCGGCGCGACGGCGCGCCTGATCTTCGAAAACCTCGCGCGGGGGAACCTGGCTGGCATCCTTAGCGCCAATGCGGCGTGCCGCGTCTACCTGCAGTCGCTGCACCTGCTCGTCGATCATGGAGCGAGGCACATCGAATGTGTTCTCCCGATAGAGGGCGTCCATCACCTGTGCACGGACGCGATTTCGGATGACCTCTCCCAGCTCGCGCTCCATGCTCTTTCGAACCTCGTCACGCAACGCTGGAATACCACCTTCGTCCACACCGTACGCGCGGCAGAACTCGTCGTCCACTTCCGGCAGACTCTGCTGTTCCACCTGCTTTACGGTGACTTCGAGCTGGGCCGCCTTACCCGCGATTTCCTTGTTGGGGCTGTCCGCCGGGAAAGAAAGGGTCACCGTCCGTTTTTCGCCAGCGGTGACACCTTTGAGTCCCTCTTCCAGTTCGGCCAGCGACTGACGCGAGCCGATGAGTACGGTCACATTCCGCCCCTCGCCGCCCTGGAAAGGCTGGCCGTCGATCTTGCCGTCGAAGTCGATCGTGACACGATCAGTGTCCTGCGCAGGGCGTTCAACGGCCGTGAAGACGGGACGCTGACGCCGCATGCTTTCAATCATCGCGTCGATGTCCTCGTCGGTTACAGAGGAAGTCGGACGCTCGACGGGGATAGATTCGAACGGCTTGACCTGGAATTCCGGCAACACTTCGAAAATCGCCGCGTACTTCAGACCATCCCCCTGGCCGAGCGAAATGGGCTCGATGCGGGGCCCGCCGGCCGGGGTCAGTTTTTCCTGCGTCAGCGCCTGCGCGAAGGAGCTGCGCATGAGGTCTTGCACGACTTCGGCATGGACCTGGTCGCCGAACTGCTTTCGCACCACGGTGAGGGGTGCCTTGCCGGGACGAAAACCCTTGAGCCGAGCGGTGCGCGAAATGTTCTTCAGTCGCTGCTCGACTTCTCCGGTGACCTCAGTCTCAGGCACGGCCACTTCGAGGCGCCGTTCGAGGCCGCCCGTGGCGGTCAGTGATACTTGCATGACGGGATCCTTAAATCTTCTGGCTCAAATCGATTTGTAAAAACATGCGAAAGGCGGGACTCGAACCCGCACGGGTTTCCCCGCTGGAACCTAAATCCAGTGCGTCTACCAGTTCCGCCACTTTCGCCCGAGCAGCACGCGACGAACGCGCGCAGGCAGACTCACCATTATAGCTGATAGGGAATTTAGGACGGGTCGAAACCCGTTGGGTATGCTCGTCGCTCGAAAATGAAAATACTCCTGAGTGCATTTTTGGTCCTACTTTGACGGTCATGCTTGGCGTGATGGACGCACGCGGTTTCGTGTACGCCGGTCGGGCATGGCCGGAGGGGCAGCTCGACTGGATGGCCGTTGGGCAATCGTTGCTGGCGTTCTTCGCCGGCATCTCGCTCTATATAGGTGCGGTTCGTTTCATGCAGTCGATGGGACTAAACGCTGTTGCGCTGCAAAGCGGCATCTGGTTCGTTGCCACAGCCATCGGAATCGCTGCATTGGACGGTTCCGTGAGCCAGTGGAGCCGTCCTCAGCAAGCCGTCGCACTGGGGTCATGCTCGGGCTCACTTGGCTGATGGCTACCGTGTACCAAGTACATTAGTACGACTAACGTACTTCTGTGATGAAATTTGGTGAAGCCGCGCGGCGGCGCTAGATTTGTGCGCGGGGGCTGCGCGACCACAGGGGCACATTGATGACCGATCGGCGCGAGAGGCAAGTAACGGGCGGGTTCGCCTTGCGCCTGCGCCAGCTTATCGATGCGTACGGCAGCGCGAACTCGATCGCCAAGGCGATCGAGAGGTCGGAAGGCGCCGTGCGCAAGTGGCTGCGCGGCGAGTCGGAGCCGAACGTCACCGATCTGCGAACCCTGTGTGAGCAGACTCAGACCAACATCGAGTGGCTCGTCACCGGCCGCGGCCGCCGCGAGGTGATCCAAACCCCGCCCGCGCCGCCGGGCACCGCGCCCTTGAGCGTCCCGCTGTTGGAATCGATCATCGACGCCGTCGACACCGAAACGCAGCGGGATGAGCTGCACCTGCCGTCGGCCAAGCGCGCGATGTTGATTGCAACTCTCTATGGATTGTTTCAGGAGAGTCAGAAGGTCGACGGCGAGGCCGTCTCGCGTTTGGTCCGACTGGCTAAATAATCGCGGCTCCCCCGAATATCAGCAGCACGACGACGGCCACACCCACGATACTGAACGCCATCTGCCGGGGTGTGCGACCGCGGGCCCAGAGCAGGAGGCCGCTGATTCCCAGCAACACCATGGCAATGGCGAAGGTATCCGAGAGAAAGATCCACGCAGCGCCACCGCCAACGCCTTTGTGAAGGCGTTCCAGGATTGCGAGGGGACTGTTCTGCGATTTGCGGACGGTCGCGCTCGAGGCGCCTTCAACGTATTCAACTTGGGTGACGATGCGGGCGTTGCCGCCGTTGAACATCCACCTGCCCGGGCCCTCGCCACCCTCGCGTTTGGCGGAATCACCAGGGCCGGCCCCGCTGATTGCACCCTCGCCGCTGCGAGCGCCGGGGCCACGGCCTGCCCCCGGCCCACCGCCGCGGGGCCGTTGAATCTCTACATCGAGATGCTGCGTGTCCCGCAGCCAGGCGCGGAGAGCCTCGCGCGAGGCACGAGCCGATTCCGGCACCTGCAGCTCCACGCTGGACATTTCCGTCGTCTGCCCCTGGGGCAGCTTCATGATGCCGCGGTGATTCTGCATGAAGCCGCTGATCCCGAACAGAATCGCCGCAATGGCGCCCCAGGCGCCAATCCACAGATGCAATTGGCGAATCAACCGATGAGTCCGCAACTTCACAGCTCAGCCCATTTTCTCAACAAGTTGTGATATACCCCAACCAACTCCACCGCGGCCGGATGTTCCGGGTGGTCCTGGCTCAACTTTTGAATCGCCACATCCAGGTTGAGCAACAAGGTGCGCTCGCCCTCGTCACGCACCATGCTCTGAATCCAGAAGAAGCACGCGTGGCGCTCGCCCCGGACGATCCCTTCCACCTTGTGGACAGTGGTCGCGGGGTACAACACCATGTCCCCGGCCGGCAACTTGACCCGGTGAATACCCGAGGACGCGCCGATTACCAGCTCGCCCCCGTCATATTCCTCAGGGCCGGACAGAAACAACGTCGCCGACAGATCGGTGCGTACCGGCTGGCCCGTTTGCTCGAAGCGGATGGCGTTATCCACGTGATCGCCGAAGCCATTCCCCTCTCTGTACAGATTGAAGAGCGGAGTGAACACCCTGCGCGGCAACGCCGCCGCGAAGAACAGCGGGCTACGATCCAATGCAGCCCGCACCCGTGTGCTCAGCTCAAGCGCCACCGGATCAGACTCCGGCAATTGCAGATTGTTCTTCGCGCGCGCGGACTGATATCCCGCGGTGATGCGACCGTCCCTCCACCCGGCTACAGCCAGCCGCTTGCGAAAATCCGACACCTGAGCGGCATCCAGCACGTTGGGAATATGTAACATCATCTTATTAGAAGGTCACATTGGCGGCCAACGTCGCCGTACGCCCTGCCCCGGGATTGACCCAGCCGCTGGTCGTCGACACGGTACGCAACTGCGTAAAGTATTCCTTATCGAACAAGTTACTTACATTCAGTTGCAGATTGAAGTGCTTGCTCCAACTGTAGGAAGCCATCAGATTGTGCACGACAAACCCGGGGATCGTCGCGCGATTATAGATGGCTGTCGGCGTTGCATCGTTCGCCGTTGCCCACACCCAGGAAGTGTAGCTCACACCATATCCCACCAGGAAACCATGCGTGAGGTTGTAGGTCGTCCACAGGTTCGCCGAGTCCTGCGGAGTGTTGGCCAACGCATTGCCGGCCTGTGCGTCGATACCGTTGGTAATGGCCAGCGTATGATCGGATACGCTTTGCAAGACTTTGCTACGCAGGTGCGCATAGTTCGTAAAGACCGCCCAGTCGCGCGTAATATTCCCCGCGAGCCCGATCTGCACGCCGTCAACCCGCGCTCGGCCGTCGAGCTGCTGTGTAGGCACGGCGGGATCGCCCGAAGCCACCAGATAGTTCTGGCGATCAGTACGGAACACCGCGCCGGTGAACGCGGCGGTGCCCCGGAACAGATCCCACTTCACGCCCAGCTCATAGGTGACCGCTGTCTGTGGATCCACGTTGCAGTTCGTCGTGCAGCTGCCGTTGACTGTCGACGTCGACGGCAGCTTCGAATTGCCATAAGCGAAGTAGATGCTGCCGGGCTCAACCGGCTTGTAGAGAACGGCCCCTCTGTATGAAAGGAGGTGGTCATTGTTGACCAGGGGGTTCGTTGCAGCGGCCACGAGTGGCCCGGCCGGAACAGTCAGAGTGGCTGCCGGCGTTGCGGCCCAGCTCTCATAGCTCGCCTTGTTGTGCTCATAGCGAACGCCCGCGCCCACGCTCCACTGCTCGTTGAATTTCGCCGTGTCGAATGCATACACCGCCTGGTTCTGCACCACCGAATCGGCGTGACCGAGAATTGTCAGGTTGATCGGCTGGGTAAACGTGTGCCGCGGATCGTACAGGCTCTCGGGATCGAGCAGGTACAGCGTGCGGTTGGGATTGTAATACTCTCTGCCCGTGTTCTGGGAGTAGGACTCCCGCGACAGTGCCAGTCCAACCACCGCCGCATGCGCCACCGGTCCTGTGTTGAATCGAAGCGTCAGGTCGGTCTGGTTCGCGATGATCCGGTTGTTGGTATCGCGCAGATTCCCGATGGGACCGCCGGGCGTGTAGGTGGCGCCCCCGACTCCCTCCAGCGGGCTGGCGCCCGCCGCACCGCAGCGCAAAGTGCTTCCCGGCGCCTGCAGGTTCGTGCCCAGGGGAAACTGTCCGGGCGCGAGGCAGATCCGCCCCTCGGGCGCATCCGTGATGCTGTAGCGATCATAGTCCTCCCAGCGCGTCAGATTGCGCAGGACCGCGGTCGCACCGAAGTCGTGGCTGACGATGGCGGTGACGGCATCGCTGTCGATCCGCTCGATGTCCACATTGCTGAAGCCGTAATAGTTGCTGCGATCGACGCCCGGCACCGGTTGAAAATTGCGCAGCGGAATGCCGTATTCCGGCAAGTTGCGATCGTGCTCATGAACATACGCGAGCGTCAGTCGCGTAGGGGTGTTCAACCCCCAGGTGAATGACGGCGCCACGCCCCAACGGTCATAGCTGGTGACGTCGCGGTCAGCAACCTCATTCCTGTGACCCATCACGTTCAGCCGGGCCGCCATGCCCTGATCCGGAGCGCCGAACGTGCGATTGACATCGGCGGTCCCTCGCAGGTAGTCGGCCGTGCCGCCGCCGACACTGAGGGCCGTGAAATCGGCGGCGGTGGGCAGCTTGGATACCAGGTTGATGGTGCCGCCCAACGCGCCCGCCCCCGAATAGACCGAGCTCGTGCCCTGTACAACCTCGATTGCCTGGGTATCAAATGGATCGGTATGCGTGGTATTCGCACTCTGGCGCACGCCATCCACCTGGATATCGTTCGTGGCCGCGAAGCCGCGGATGTTGATGCTGTCGCCGTAGCTGCCGCCCTCGCCGGCGCCGAAGGTGATCCCGGGAACGTTCTGGCGCAGGACATCGCGCAACAACAGCCCACCCTGCTGTTGGATGAGATCCGAGGGAATCACGGTGATGGTCTGCGCGGTATCGCGCAGCAGCTCCGTGTACTTCGGGGAGGAGGCAACGTCGGCCTCGTAGGCGCCGGCTTGCGCATCGACTGAGATTTTTCCCAGCTCCGTAACCTTGTCGTCTTCGGCCGCCGCGGCGGCCGCGGTCAGAGCGACATTGACGGCCATGGCCAGAACTGTGCGTGACGGATTGTCCATTGAGCTTGCTCGCGACCTCGTGTTGTTGTTGCTCCCCAAACCTCGCCAAGTTAATACGAATCATTCTCATTTGCAATCTCGTTGCCGGCAATGTTAGAGTCCGGGTCATGAGTGGCAGGGCTGATGTTGCAAAACGCGGTACGGTGGGCGCCGGCATCGTGCTCGCTCACCTGGGATTTGTCGCAGTGCTGGTCAGCGCCGGCGTGATCGAGACACCGGCCATCGCCCCGGCGGTGTCCGTGACGTTCCTCCAACAGGAGGACAGACCGGCCGAACGTCCGCAGCTCGAACGGCCCGATCTGACCCCCATCCACTCGGTGTCGGTGCCGCCTCCGGAAGTGGACGTTGCTATTGAGCCGAACACGGCGGCGATCTCGGCCACCGCGGTGGAAGCGTTGCCGCCCGCACCACCGCCCTCGGTGGCGCCGAGCTCGGGGACGGCCTTGATTCCTGAGATGTCCGAGGTCGCCTACCTGGTGCAACCCGCCCCGCGCTATCCGCCGGAGTCACGGCGGATCCGCGAGCAGGGACGGGTGATGCTGCGAGTACTGATCGATGAGGGCGGCCACGCGAAGACCATCGAGATCTACAGGTCGAGCGGCCATCCGCGGCTGGATGAGGCCGCCCGGGCCGCCGTTTCCCGCGCGCTCTTTAAACCCTATATCGACGGGGGCATCGCGCGGGCAGCCGCCGCGTTTGTGCCGGTGGAGTTCACATTGCGGGCAGCTTCATAAATCTGCCATATAGTCACTATGGACTAGGGGGCCCGACCCCTGAGGAGCCCGCGCAGTGACTGATTCCACCCCTCCCCTCGACCACGAAGAACTGATGAAGCGGCTGAGTCGCGACCTCATGGACGGCTACGATGAGGAGCTCGAGCTCGAAATTGAAGATCGGGACGGTCCGAGAGGCACCGATCTGCGTACCGACGACGAGCGCAAGGCGCGACACTCCTATTTCCAGGAGCTGTTTCGACTGCAGAGCGAGCTCGTCAAGCTGCAGGACTGGGTTGTCGCCGCGCGCCAAAAGGTCGTCATCCTCTTCGAGGGCCGCGACGCCGCCGGCAAAGGTGGCGCGATCAAGCGGATCACTCAGCGCCTGAACCCTCGCGTATGCCGTGTCGTAGCCCTCCCCGCCCCCAACGATCGTGAACGCACGCAGTGGTACTTCCAACGCTATGTAGCTCACCTGCCCGCGGCAGGCGAGATCGTCCTGTTCGACCGGAGCTGGTACAACCGGGCCGGCGTCGAGCGCGTGATGGGATTCACGACTGAAGAGGAAGTCGAAGAGTTCTTCCGCTCCGTACCGGAGTTCGAGCGCATGCTGAGCCGCTCCGGGATCAAGCTCCTCAAGTACTGGTTCTCGATCACCGACGAAGAGCAGCACATCCGCTTTCTCGGCCGCATACACGACCCACTCAAACAATGGAAGTTGAGTCCGATGGATCTCGAGTCGCGACGCCGCTGGGAGGATTACACCCGCGCCAAGGAGATCATGTTGGAGCGGACCCACATTCCCGAGGCCCGCTGGTGGGTGGTGCACGCGGTCGACAAGAAACGCGCGCGCCTCAACATGATCTACCACCTGTTACAGCAGTTCGAATACACCGAGATCAAAAAGCCGCCGATTGTGTTGCCGGAACGCGAGCGCCACGAGCACTACTCGCGCCAGGCTGTACCGCAGGAAATGGTGGTGCCGGAAGTCTTCTGACGCACAGCCACAGGCGCCGCCGGCGACGCCGCGAATGCCACCTTCGGCACGAGGTGGCAATGATCATGACAGTCGGGCCACCCTCCCACGGAGGGTGCGCCCGGGACGAGCACACGGAAGATCAGGTTATGGAGGACATCAATGAGTACAACAACGTTCGGCGATCACGTCGGTTCTTCTGCCCGCCCCCCGCGCCGGCCGCACGCACAGGCCGGCATCGTATTCGGCTCGGCCGCCGCGGCTCCCGCCACGAAACCTGACAGTGTCAGGGCGACCTGCGAGGCCATCGGTCTGGCGCGCTCGACCTACTACTACCAGTCGCATCGCTGCCCGGCGGCGATCGAGCTCGAACAGAAAATCGTGTTGCGCCTTCATGAGTTACGCGCGGCATATCCGAATGACGGCTACCGGCGCATGACCTTGCACCTGCAGGCGGAAGGCTTTCATGTCAACCGTAAACGGATCGCGCGGCTGATGCACCTGCACGCGCTCGCCAGGCGGCCGTCCCCTTCCCGGCCACCGGGACCCAGGAGCTTCCAACCCCGCGCTGCCATCGCGGATCTGCGCGACAGCGCGCAGCTCACGGGCCCGCATCAGGTGTGGGTGACCGACTTGGCCTATGCGCGTATTCAGTCCAGTCTGGTCTATACCTCCGCGGTGATCGATGCCTGGTCGCGGGAAGTGGTGGGGTATGCGGCATCGCTGCAGATCACCAATCGGCTGACGCGGATTGCATTGCATTCGGCCTTGCGGTCGCACCGGCCCGCACCGGGTTGTATCCATCACTCCACCTGCGGCACGCATTACCTGACCCCCGGCTACTTCGAGCTGCTCAGACAGTATGGGCTGATACCCTCAGTCGGCGAGCCGGCGGGGCGCACCTCCGCCGCCTCACGGGGTCCAAGAGAGATTGTCGAGGTGCCACGCTATCAGAGCTGGAAGGACGTCCTCAGTCAGCCAAGGGAATTCATCCGCACCCTGTATTCAACCCAGCGCGTGGAATACCTGCTCGGACGTCGGCCCGTTGTTCAACCCGCGGACCGGGTTGCTGTAAATTAGGCGACACGGATTTCCACGCCGGAAGTCCAGGAGTCCCAGCCATGAATGACATTCGCCTCGTTGCCATCGTGCTGTTATCGGCTGCAACCGCGGCTACCGCGGCGGATGACGGCAAGCTGACGTATCCCGCGGACTATCGGGAATGGATCTTCCTGTCATCGAGCCTCGACATGAGTTACAACAAGCTGCAGGCGATGATGGGTCACTCGATGTTCGACAATATCTTCGTGGACCCGAAGTCCTACCGGGAATTCGTGAAGACCGGCAACTGGCCCGAGAAGACGCAGCTCGTCATGGAAATCCGCGGCGCCACCGGCAAAGGCTCCATCAATCAACAGGGGAAATACCAGTCGGGCGAACCCATGGGAATCGAAGTGCACGTCAAGGACTCCGCGCGTTTCCCAGGCGGCTGGGCATTCTTCGCTTTCGGCGGCGGCACCGAGCCTGCGCAGGCACTCCCGCAGACGGCAGAGTGTTACTCCTGCCATCAGCAGCACGGCGCGGTGAATACCACGTTCGTGCAGTTCTACCCGACGCTACTGAAGATCGCCACTCAGAAGAAAACGCTCAGTCCACACTATCTTCCTTAGAAAACGTAGGCCACGCCGGCGCTGGCCCCGTCGACATTGAAGCTGCGATCCAGTGCCTTTTCCTCAATGTGTTGGATACGAAGGTAATCGACGCGCAGCACGATATGAGTCGTGACCGTCAATGCGGTACCGATGCTTGCCATGACCACAGTTGAATTTTCGGAGAATGCGCCGCTGCGGGTGGCACTGCCGGCGAGCGTCGAGAAGCTCGACTTGGTTTTGGCCTGCATCGCCCCCACGCGCGCTTCGACATCCCAGCTGTTTGTCATCGGCAGCACACCGACCGCGGAGAGCGCCGGGCCGTGCGACCTGACATCCAGGTCCAGATGCACCTCGGAGGGGCTCCCGTCCACCGCGGAGGTGCTGGTACCGAATCCGGAATAGTGGAGCTTCCCGAGGTCGAGGTAGGACACTTCGGCCCCGAAGTTGCGGGTCAACATGTAACCCACGTTCACCTGCCACGAATAGTGCGCTCGCTCCACGGACGTGGGGCCCTTCACAAAACTGCTGTCGCCTGCGCTGAAGGCGGCGGTGAACGAATTGTCGATATTGGCGCGCCGATACGTGCTAAGCAGGTTGACCGCATTGGCGCCTACGTAGAATCCCGTCTCATCCGCGATGGCGGGACCGGCCAGAATACAAAAGGACATCATTACAAGCGCCGTCCGGTTCTTCATCACGTCGGGAGATCTCGAGTAGGAGCTGACCCGCTAGCCTCGCAGGCCTCTGTTACAGCCGTTCGCGGCGCGCGTCATGCAACGAATTTGTCACTCGAGCGGTTCATCCTTGCCGACTGGCAATTGAACGGCAATACGGTATGCAAACGGTCAGGACGTGGGCGGCAGCGGTGATCTGGGCGCTGACATCAATTGGCTTGGTCTCATGCGCAAGCGAGCGCACCACCTACCTGGCGAACGGCGCCCGAGGCTACTCGGTCTCCTGCCGAGGATTCCTCAACTCCTGGGATTCCTGCCTGGTCAAGGCCGGCCGTACCTGCGGGACGCGCGGCTATGACATCGTCAACGAGGATCAGTACGACCGGACGCTCCTGTTCGGTTGCAAGCCGGCGGCCGGCAAGTAACCTGATGTGGCCAGGTTGCCCGTGGCGCGGAGTGCCTTGAAGAATCGTCCGTGGCGATGAGCTGACAACGGGGAGCGCCCGAAAACCGTTCCGTGAGCCGTCTCGAGGATGTCGGGAACGAGCGGGCAGCATCGTCCTTGGCAGGCGGGTCTGACAGCGGGGTGTAAACCGCCGGCCGTCTCTCACTGCTCTTGCGGGTACCATGGCGTCCCTGGCAAATGGAGACTGAGCTATGCGACGGCTGACCATTTCTGTGGACGATGACCTGGCCGACACCTTTGACCGATTGGTCGCCGACAAGGGCTACGGTAGCCGCTCGGAGGCGTTTCGGGATCTGGTCCGGGGCGCGCTCGGCAACGAGCAGTTGGTGGCCGGCAAGGCGACGCACTGCGTGGGGGCACTGAGCTACGTCTACGACCATCACGAGCGGCAACTGGCCAGCCGCTTGACCGGCATGCAGCACGATCATCACGACCTGACCGTCTCGACGATGCATGCGCATCTGGATCACGACAATTGCCTCGAGACAGTGATTCTGAAGGGACCCACGACGGCGGTCGTGGCGTTCGCCGAATCAGTGATGGCTCAAAGCGGCGTGCGGCACGGCCAGTTTCGTCCCATTCCGATCGAGCTCGAAGAGCCCAGCCAGAAAAAGCATAAGCACGTTCATGCGCGCCCCTCGACCTGATTGCGGATATCCCGCATTTCCCCAGGCTCGCTCTTTGGGAGCCGGGGTCTGAGCAGATAGCTGCCGACGGCCACGCCAATCACCAACGATGCGCCGATGTACGCGCTCGACCAGCCGGCGAGCCGTCCCGTGCCGTCAGTCGACAGGTCGGCGATTGCAAGCGCAGCGGCCGCCAGACTGAGCATCGCGATCGTCAGTCCAATGATTCTCGAAACGGCGCGCGCTCGGTAGTCGCCACTCCTGAGCAGCGCAGCCACCCATGCGCCGTTAGCCCCGTCCACGAGCAGCATGCCCGCCGTAAAGAGCGCGCCCAACACAGCCGCACTTCCCCAACCCCCAAATCGGGCAGCGGTCACCGAAAAGAGCGCGGCCTCACTGATCGTATCCACCGAAAGGGCAAACAGAGCGCCGGTCCCCGCGATGGCCAGTGGATGCGCCGTCTGAGTCAGACGCCTCAGAAACCTGGCGCGCAAGCCGGTTGGGCGCACCAGTTCGTGAGCCGGAGCTCGCACCACCAACAGCAGATTGAGGAGGCCGAGGCACAGCAGGCAGACAATCGAGAAACCATTTCCCAGCTCTCTCAGCCACTGGGGAATTTTGAATTGAGTCGCGGCGTCACCCAGGGCAACGGCGATCAGGATGACGACCGAGCCGTGTCCCATGGAAAACAGGCTGCCGCACCAGCGCGCGAGCCGCGGTCGCGGTTGTGAATTGAACCGCGTGATCCCGTCGATGGCGACGAGATGATCGGGGTCGAGGCCGTGCCGCAATCCCAGAGCGAAGATCGCGCCACACAGCGGCCACCAGTCCATCTGCAAGCCGTTCATCGCTTCACCTGCCTCCTCACCCAACCGAAATCCGCGTCACGTTGCATCCAAATCGCGGTCCGCGTCGTAATACGTGTATGACGATTCAGAATAGTGTCACACACCTTTCATCACCAGTATGATTTTTTTGAGTAAAGTATTACAGCGCCACGTTACAGCCACACTCGCGCATCGGCCAATCGAAGCAGGATCAATGTGAAGACAAGAAGAATGACGGGTCGGACGGCCGGTCGAATCGTGGACAAACCGATACACGCTGGCACCGCGACAGCGCTGGGTCTGCTGCTGCTCGCCATGGGAACAGCCCACGCGGCGGACTCTGCGCCTGATATGTCCACCAAGCTCGAAACCGTTACCGTGGTGGCCACGGGTGTCAGCAATGTCGATGCGGCATCGGCCGGCGATGTCAGCCAGCAGCAGTTGGCGAGTCAACCGCTGTTGCGGCCGGGCGCCGTGCTCGAGAACGTCCCCGGCCTCATCGTGACGCAGCACTCGGGCGAAGGGAAAGCCAACCAATACTTCCTGCGCGCCTTCAATCTGGATCACGGCACCGACCTGGCGACGGAAGTCGATGACATGCCCATCAACATGCCGACCCACGCGCACGGGCAAGGCTACACCGATCTCAACTTCCTGATTCCCGAGCTGGTAGCCGACCTTCATTACAAGAAGGGACCCTACTATGCGGACGAAGGCGACTTCGCGACCGCGGGCGCCGTCCGCATGGATTTTCTCAATGAAGTTCCCAACTCAGCCACGGTGGGCTTCGGCGAGGACGGATATCGTCGGGGGTTGCTGCTGGGGTCAACAGGTCTCTCGGGAGGCACGTTGCTCGGGGCCGCCGACCTCTATCACAACGACGGCCCCTTCGATAATCCGGATGACTATAACCGGGTCAACGGCGTGCTGCGTTATCACCGGGGCTCGGATTCCGATTTTTTCACGCTCACGGCCATGGGCTATCACGGCAAATGGAATTCGACCGACCAAGTCCCCCAACACGCCATTACCGAAGGCCTCATCGGACGTTTCGGCACCCTTGGACCGACCGACGGCGGTGAAACGAGCCGCTACAGTCTCTCATTCAATCGGGTGCGCACCTCTGATACCGACCAGGTGCAGTTGTCCGCCTACGTCATTCACTATGAGTTGAACCTCTTCTCAACGTTCACCTATTACCTGGTTGATCCTGAATTCGGCGATCAGATGTTGCAGCACGATAATCGCAACGTCTATGGATTCAAGGGCTCCAAGACCTGGTTCTCTCAGATTTGGGGGCTGGATACCTCCAACGTCATTGGCGTTCAGGGCCGTTTCGATGACATCCAGGACGTGGGGATCTTCCACACCTTTCAGAGGAAGGTCCTGGGCGCGGACCAGGATGCCAGCGTCAGGGAATCCAACGGTGCCGTGTATGTGGAGAATACGACTCATTGGCTGGAGAAGCTGCGCACCGTCGTGGGGCTTCGCGAGGACGCATTTAACTTCGATGTCAACGATAAGCTGTTGAACCCGGACGGAAGTTGCGACATCAACAGCGACTCGCTCGGCTGCAATACCGGCAACAAGCACGCCAACATGTTCAGCCCCAAGCTGGGAATCACCCTCGGCCCGTGGAACACCACGTCGTTCTTCATCACGCTGGCGGAGGGCTATCACAGCAACGATGCCCGGGGAGTGACCCGAAGTGGCGAGAACCCGGATCAGGTCGCGGCCACGCCGTTGACTCGCGCCAAGAGCGCGGAAATCGGCGTAGCCAGCCATATCCTGCCCCAGTGGCATACCTCGCTCGACGTGTTCCTTCTCAAGCTGTCCAGCGAGCTCGTGTTCGCCGGGGATGCCGGCACCACCGAGCCGAGCGGTTCAACCACCCGAACCGGTATCGAATGGGGCAATACGTTCCAGATCAACTCCTGGCTGCAGGCGGACCTGAATGCCGCTTTCTCGCGAGCCCGCTTCGATCACAACGTCGATGCGGACGATACCGGATGTGGCGATGCGGCACCCGGCTTCGGCTGCGCCTCGCCTCCGTCGATTATCGGTCGATACATCCCCAACAGCCCGACCAATGTCATCGATGCGGGCCTGACTGCGAACCACCCATCCGGCTGGTTCGGCTCCGTCAGGGCCCGACACTTCGGCGAATCGCCGCTGGTGGAAGACAACAGCGCTAGAAGCCCTGCCTACACGACATTCGATCTGCAAGCAGGATTTCAACAGCCCGGCAAATGGCTATTGGCACTGGATGTATTCAACCTGTTCGACAAGAAATGGGATGATATCGAGTACTACTACGCGTCGCGGCTGCAGAATGAGTCCGCCGCGCGCCCCGACTATGTAGTTCACCCAGGAGTCCCGCGGACGATCCGGGCTCATTTCCAGTATTTTCTATAGCGACCCGCCACACTGAAAACCCCAACTAAAACTGGGTAGACCCTTCGGTGATCGAAACGAGATTGAACATCAGCAACTTTAAAAGGATTGGAGCCGCTCAAGGGCCGGCAAATTCGTTTGCGCGTGCAACTCCCCGTGCCCCTTTCCGAGTAGCTACTGAAGATCGAATTCGGCTTGGGCGGCAACAGGGGGCAACGGAAGTTCCCAAGTACGTATTGTTCTGATGCCGTTTAACGTTGCAACTAACCCTAGACTGATATCGTCAGAATAAATGGCCTTGGCCGAATGGACCTTAGTGATCGCTATGACCTGCCGGTCAAACTTCAATTTCGCCCAAGTCTCGCGATCAGACATTTTCTTCTTTCCGGTGGCTTTCTGCGCTTCGAGAAGAAACGAAAGCTCTACGGCCGACTTGAGGTCAAACGGCGCAACGACGAACGAGGGAGAACCGGTTATTTCCGAGAGGAGCTGAGGTTTCGAGTCGCCCGCCCGTACTAACAACTCGCTGAGCACGGGGGTTGGAATAATCACGCGGGTTCCGGAATCATTGAGCGTGGTCAGCAGGAATTGAATTCGCTCTTTGCATTTATCCAGGGGTTTCTTCGTGCTGGGATCACGCGGCGGGCTGGCGGTCGGATCAAACAAGAGCAGAAGTGTTGTCGAGTCGATGACGACCATCAGTGCGTCTCGCCATTCCCCTCACGCAGCTCATTGAGAAACTGAATGGCATCGTCGCCCTTCCAATCAGCCCCAATTTTTTGAAGCCGCGCGACCGATGTCGCGAGGTCTTCATTTCTCAAAGCACGGAACTCCTTAGCTTTAAAACTAACGAGTCGCCACTCTCCCGCGTCGGTGCGCTCCCATCGTGCATTTCCACTGAGGCGAATCGGACCGCCATACAACTGGCGAGCCAGCTCTTTGGCCATTTCTCGCGAGCACTCGGCCGAGATGATGCCACCCTCAGCCTGTTCTATGAGGGCGTGCGCAGTATCGTCAGTCCCGCCAATGCGGACAATTTTGCCGTCAAACTCCGCTGCTTCAGTGAACGGCCCCATCTTCGGATTACGCTTCAGACTACGGCCAGGGAAACGTAGAACGTTGGATGTTCCCCTGCGTAACTTACCAACAGCGTTGTCAAACCGGAGCATGTCGTCAATCTTCCGGAATGGCTTGCGAACATCATCGGGAGCTTCAGGGTCAGCAGTTGCCTGGAGACGAGCCCGGACTTTCGGAATCGCTTCATGCTCTACGCGCGCGACCAACCGAACGCTTCCCTTCTTCACCTTCTCAAAGTGGACGCTCTCGGTGTAACCAAACAGCGCCGACAGCTCAGTCAAATACAGAGCAAGGCGAGCCATTGGAATGGTCGCCGGCGTGAAGGCGTCGATGTGAAATTCGTACTCCTCGCCAGTCATGTTCCTACACCGCGATAAGCTCAATAAAGCGCCGACTTCGGCCATCCAAGTAGTGTAACCCGCGGATCTGCCTCAAAAAGCGGATTGTTCCTTGAAACGTCCAGAGACCCAATTGCCCCAATCTCACGTACTGTATATTAATACAGTTAACCAGTCTAGCCGGCCGCTCCCACTCGGACAAATGCCCGAAACGCCGCAGGTGCGAGCCTGCTGGCCCGCGTAGCACCTTTATTCGCAAGCATGCGCATCCTGCGATGGGCTAGAACCCGCCTTCAATTTATCCAAATAGTTGGCCCAGTTCTGCATCATCAAACGCCGCTCCGATAATCGTTGCGCCCTGTTGTAAGCCGCGCGAACCGTGTTCCGCTCAACGTGCGCAAGTTGCAGCTCGATGAGATCGGGATGCACGCCCTGCTCGTTCAACAACGTGCTCGCCATTGTCCGGAAGCCGTGGGACGTCATCTCCTCACTGAGTAGCCAAGACGACGGATTGCGCTGTTCAACGTATTTTCGCTCATCGGTCGGCTACCGCCACCAATCGCAGGAAAAACGTACTGCTGGCGTCCGGTAATAGGCACCAACGACTTCAGAATGTCTACCGACTGTTGTGCGAGTGGGACGATGTGCGCCTCGCGCATTGCCATTCGCTCGGCCGGAATCCTCCACAAAGGTTCGTCACCGTCCAACATCATCTCGGACCACTCAGCCGCGCGCAGCTCTCCGGGTCGGACAAACACGTTCGGTGCGAGCTTGAGAGCGGCGGCGGTGGTCGCTTGGCCGTCATAGGCGTCGATTGCTCGCAGCAGGGCGCCTACCTTCACAGGGTCCGTGATCGCGGCGTGGTGTGTCGTCGTCCGTGGAGCGAGCGCTCCAACAAGGTCCGCAGCGATATCGTGCTTGGCGCGACCCGTTGCGATCGCGTAACGGAAGATGCGTACGCAAACCTCCCTGGTACGGTGCGCGGTGTCGATGACACCCTTGGCTTCGATTCGCTTCAAGACTTCGAGCAGGTCCGGCGCCTCAATCGATCCAATCGGTTTGCTCCCGAGGTAAGGAACCACCCACTTATTGATCTGCTGCCGGTCCCGCGCCCACGTTGAGTCGGTGAGTGACGCCTTCTTCGTCAATAGCCACTCGTCGGCGACGGCTTCGAACGTGCTTGCGACAGCATCCTTTTCCGCGCGGCGCTTCGCACCAGGGTCGATACCGTCCGCGACCGCACGCCGAGCATCATCACGCTTCTCGCGCGCCCTCTTTAATGAAACATCGGGGTACTCTCCGAGACTGAGCAACTTCTCTACCCCACCCAGGAAGTACCGGAAGCGCCAAAGGCGTGCACCAGCCCGGGTGACCAACATAAACAAGCCACGCTCATCGAACAGCTTGTACGGTTTCTCAGCCGTTTTGGCTGCGCGAATGCGCGCTTCAGTGAGTATCGGCATGGTTAGGGGGTACCAAGTTGGGAAAAATGGCGATACCCCGGCGATATCCCTGTTTGCCTTTCATATGCTATATGCATACAGCATATGCCGCCTGCTCACGGAAATACCGCCGCCATGCGCCGCGCAAACACGCGCCAGTGGTCCCTCAAGCCACAGGATGTCGCCGTAGCGCTGAAGTTGGTCACTCTCGCCGGCTCAAGAGTTCCTTACGCGGCACTCGCAAAGCAGCTGCACCTCTCACCGTTCGAAGTACACGCCGCCGTTCAGCGTTTGCTGGCCGCACGATTGGCGGTCGAAAGGAACGGCGCAATCCGACCCAACATGGCGGTGCTACGCGCATTCATGATCAGCGGTGCACCCTATGCGTACCTGGGCACTCCATTCCGCTATAAAGGCCCAGCTTGCCAACTTGGACGAGGCCGCCTGGATACTTTCCTTCACCACGTGCGCGGAATTGGAGGAGGCGAAGCTGCGTGAGCAATGGTCTGCCTCGTCGTGGATCAAGTTATGTGATGGCAAGCGATTGATCGACGACCTGCATCGCACCTACCAGATTCCTTTGGGGAAGCTCGAGCTCAAGAAAAAGATTGTTCGCCAGATGTCCGTTGAGAAGACCGAGGACTGACAACTGGTACAGAACGAGCTGCGCGACTCGCTCGCACCGTGACTTGGGGAATGCCACAAGCCGTAGCTCTCTCCCGTATCAGAGTTGAGGCCCAAATAAACTATGGCAGGTGAATTTACCGTTCATAAACGGTCAAATCGATTGATTTCACCGTCTATGGGCAGTATCTTTGGCGGAATATACCGTTTATAGACAGTGGTGCATTAACCCATGGTTACGGAATCGGCCTACCCGCTCGCCGCAACGCAACTCGATCGCAAGCTCCCCACCTTGCGGGAGGCTGCCATGCACCTACAAAACGCCCGCCCGGTTGGCGGATGGATTCGCGCAATCCGCCGCGCGTTGGGAATGTCGACAAGCGCGCTAGGTCGCCGTATGAAACTGGCGCAACAGAGCGTGGTGCAACTTGAGGCCAACGAAAAGACGGAGACAATCACACTCGCCTCATTGCGGCGGGTGGCAGCGGCACTCGACGCCGAGCTCGTTTACGCAATCGTTCCTCGAAAGAACCTTCGCGAATCGATCACCGCTCGCGCCCGCGAAGTCGCGGCGAAACGTGTCGCCCCTATCGCTCAATCCATGAAGCTCGAATCTCAGGGGCTGGCCGACAGTGAACTCCGGGAACGCATTGAAGAACTCGCTCGCGAACTTGAGCGACGGCCGCGTGAATTATGGCGCTAACCGGCGCACATGCACCTGGTGCGACACCTCTCAGCGAAGAGGACGTTCGCGGGCTCAAGATTGAAAGCATCACAACCCAGGGCGAACTGAATGAAGCCGAGGCTGCAAACATCATTAGCGGCCAAGAATGGGCGCTACGTTCTCGAACCGCCAGTCTCTCCGACATGCTGAGCGATGACTATTTGCAACGGCTTCACGTCGAGATGTTCGGCGCGGTATGAAAGTGGGCGGGCGAGTTCCGGCCGATTCAGACCAACATCGGAGTTGAGCCGCATCGAATCCGCACTGACCTAAGGCAGCTCTATGACGAGGTTCGCGGCTGGCTCGAGTATAATGCATACCCACCGGACGAGATCGCCATCCGGCTCCACTATCGTGTCGTGACCATTCACCCGTTCAGAAACGGAAACGGGCGCCACGCGCGCATGCTTGCGCACATCGCGATGATTCGACATTTCAAGATCGACCCTGAGCCATGGCGGGGAAGTTACCTCCGAAGCGACGATGAAAATCGAAAGGCATACATCGCGGCTCTCGTTGATGCCGATAACCGAAATTTCGGGCCGCTGCTCGAATTCGCCCGTTCCAAGTGATCAGGAAATCGGAAGAACCGGGCGACCAGTGGTCGAAGCGATAAAAAAAGCACTACAACTTCTCGAACTCCATGAGGAACCCGCATCGGATCATCGATATCCGACGACGCACAAGCTACGGACTCCGCAGAATTACGTCGCGCAGATAGAGAGCGGACTCCGGCGCGTCGATGTGGTGGAGTTCACAGAGTACGTTGCGGCGCTCGGCGAAGACCCGATGGAAGTCTACAGGCGGTTGCTCGACAGATAGGCCGGACGAGAGAGCCCGAGGGCGGCGCCTCGTGCCGACGTGCTTAGGGATAAATAATGTGGCCCGGCACTTCGTATCTGTCGGGCACGGCCGGACGACCAGTCACGCGAAACCCCTTCAGTCTGAGGTGCGCCCGCTCACAATCGGCGGGGCGTTCCGTCTCGCTCGTGACCGGCCAGTGACACTTGCGTTCCGGGAATGCTTCGCTCATCCTCCCGTAAGCCCAGGGACGGGAACATTATCCGTCCAGGGTTTCTCCAGGGAGCACAATGAACGTGGCTCGTTTTTGGGCGGTTATCCACAGCCTGATTCTCGGGTGCTCCCTGCCCGCTGTCGCGCTTCTCAGTGCTTCGACATCGGTAGCATCCGAAACCGCCGGTTCCTCTCGCGCATGGGACTTCGACCTGAAGACTCCGGGGACCTACAGCCTACAGATCGAGCATGCTCTGAATGGGATAGCAGCGGGGAGCACGAAAGCGACGTACACCATTACCGTTGGCGAGGAGACGCAATCTCACGAGCACGACCTGATAGTAGATCGTCCGTTCGTGCCCTTGCGATTGGATATCCGCAGCGCCCGGCGCATGCACGTGGTCATCACCGGAATTTCCGCTGCCGCATTGGAGCATACCAGTGTTCAACTCCTGGGCGGGTCGCCTGCAACCACACGGGCCGATACCCAGACAGGGTCGGCACTTGACTTGATTCCCGCAAACATTCAACAGCAGCTTGCGCTGCCGGAGGGTCAAATCGATATTGGGCTCGCAGCGCTAACCTTCGCCAAGGAAATCAACCCCGGCATTGATGTCCAGGCGTATTCGCGAAAGATCGATGTATTGGCAGACGAAGTGCGGTCGCTTGCACAAAATACCCAGGACCCAGAGCGCAGAATCCGCGTGCTCAACACTGTGCTCTTTCGCAAGGAAGGGTTTCACTACGACCGGGACCCATTTTCACGGTCCGTGCAGAAATACTACTTCCTCGATGGCATTCTCGATACCAAGCAGGGCATCTGCTACACGATGCCCCTGCTGTACCCCTCAGTGTCACGATAGTTGCCGCCTCGATAGCTCGGAAAAAATGGGGGCATTGAGGAAGGATGATGGCTCGATATTCCGACGAATTCAAAGCACGTGCAGTGGCTCGCCTGCTGCCACCGGAGAGCGCAGCGATCCCGCGGGTATCGCAGGAGATCGGTGTCTCGGTGGCTACGCTCGAGCGATGGATGTCAGAGGCGCTGTCCAGGCCCGCGGAGCGGGCCTGGACAGCGGCGGCGCGCCTGGAAGCGGTGATCACGACGGCGGCGATGGACGAGGCGCAGCGCAGCGCCTGGTGCCGCGAGCAGGGTCTTTTTCCGGCTGATCTGCAGCAATGGCGGCAGAGCGCGATGGCGGCGTTGTCGCAACCTGAGGAAGTGCGGGCGAGTCCGCAAGAGACCCGGGAAGATCGGCGGCGAATCAAAGAGCTCGAGCGGGATTTGCGACGCAAGGACAAGGCGCTCGCGGAAACCGCTGCTCTGTTGGTTTTGTCAAAAAAATTAGAGGCGCTCTTCCGCGAGGGCGGGGAAGAATGATTTCCCTGGAAGAGCGCCAAAAGATGGCAGCCATGATCGAGCAAGCACGCCGCGAAGGTGCGCGACTAAAAGCGGCCTGTGAAGTTGCCGGCATTGACGCGCGCACTTTGCAGCGCTGGGAAACCAACGCGGGTCTGCGCGAGGGGGATGCCCGGCCGCGAGCAGTGCGTCCCGTGCCGGCCCATGCACTGAGTATGCAGGAGCGCGAGCAGATCCTGCGGATCGCCAATGAGCCGCGATTTGCGGCTCTGCCACCGGCTCGCATTGTACCTGCGCTGGCCGACGAAGGAGTCTATATCGCCAGCGAATCCAGCTTCAGCCGTGTACTTCGGGCTCACGGTCAAACTCGTCACCGTGGGCGCGCCAAGGCGCCTCGGCCTGTGCGACCGCCAACTACCCATGTTGCCACAGGGCCGCGACAGGTGTGGACGTGGGATATGAGTTACTTGCCGACAAAGGTACTCGGAGTCTGGTGTTACTTGTATCTGATACTCGATGTATATAGTCGGAAAATCGTGGGCTTTGAGGTGCACGAGACCGACGACTCCGAACACGCCGTGGAGCTGCTGCGCCGAACGGCGTTGGCCGAGGGTTTGCATACGATGGCTCAAAAACCCGTGCTGCACGGTGACAACGGCTCGACCCTCAAGGCGACGAGCGTGTTGGCGATGATGTACTGGCTCGGGTTGAAGTCCTCTTACTCACGCCCCCGAGTCAGCAACGATAATGCGTTCAGCGAATCGCTGTTCCGCACAGCCAAGTATCGTCCTGAATTCCCTACGAAGGGGTTTGCCGATCTGCAGCAAGCGAGACTCTGGGCAAGAGCGTTYGTGGATTGGTACAACAACGATCACAAACACAGCGGCATCCGCTACGTCAGCCCTTCGCARCGTCATGCGGGTGAAGACCGGGACATACTTGCAGCTCGTCACGCGGTGTACTTACAGGCAAGAGCGGCTCACCCGCAGCGCTGGTCGCGTCACACACGCAATTGGGATCCGATCGGCGTTGTCACACTCAATCCCGAGCGTGAAGCGCCGATCAACGCGGCCCAAAAAGCCGCTGATAAAACGCGGATCGCCGCGTAAGTCAGGCGGCAACCACCTTGACACACACCGGTA